>VOFC01005635.1_pt1 | contig 821390 bp, 1288 predicted proteins | sample 5384161 | NCBI WGS metagenome assembly VOFC01 (sample SAMN12384722, study PRJNA508395) | human gut metagenome | isolation source: healthy gut B | host: Homo sapiens | reverse complement strand
AATTTTTATGCTTCATAGTATTTATCTGTGTTAGAATATAATTCTTCAAGAGTAATTCCTAGAACTTTGCAAAAAGCTAAAACTTCAAAATCCCATATTCGATTTCATAAATATCACAGTTATACATTGTAACACCTAATAAGTCAAGTTGCCTGCATATTTCTGGTTGTGACATTTTTTTTTTGCTCTTCTAAATTTTTTGATATTTTGTCCTATTATGTTTTTGTTTCCGTTTAATCTTTTTACTTTCATTTTTATATATTTCCTTTCATAAAAAATTAATTTATATGTTAAATAAACAATAAAAAAACAATCTAAACTTCTAGAATAATTTTGATTTAATAGGTTAAACCTATGAGTTAATTAATTTCTTTTTATTTTATAATAAAATTTAATAATATCTTACAGGAACATACTGTAAATGTTACAAAAATGTTTCTTCTTTTTTACAAATATATGACATTTTGCTTAAATATTGATTACAATAGGGAAATATGTTATATTTATAATTACAGGAACAACCTGTAAAAAAGAATAACATAATAACGTAAAGGAGAATTATTCATTATGGAAAACAGGGATGATTTTGATAATAAAAGTAAAAATATAAAAAAATAGAAAAACGTTGAAACCCTTGAGGGAGCATACAGGTAATCTAAAGGAAAAAAATGGAATAACAATGGTAGCACTTGTGGTGACTATAGTAGTGCTATTAATTTTATCAACTATAACAATACAAGGAATAACGCATACAGGATTATTTAGTTCAGCAGAAAAGGCAAAATTAGATCATAAAAGAGCATACATAGCTACAACATTAGAAACTAAATTAAAAATAAGTCAATCTGAGCAGATTAGGGGAACGGATGAAGAGATAATTAAAGCAACATACGAAGATGTTAAAAATGATTTAGATGAAATAAAAAAAAGCCGGCGGAAAAGACATAGAGGTAGGCGAGGTTACATCAGAAGAAAGAGAAGGAAAAACAGAATGGTTTTTTTGAAGTAAAAGTAGATGGAGATGTATATAAAGTCGCATTAGATGGTTCGGATTATTTGGGAAAAAGAAAATGAACTATCACCATTAATACAGATAAAAACAGTAAAATCAACAACCAATACAATATCGGTATCAGTAACCACAAAAAAGAAATGAAGGTGGAAAAGTAGAATATTACATAAAAGAAAAAAGCAACTTCAAAGTTTACTTTGGCAAAAACAACAGATCAAAACGAATATACATATACGGGATTAAAACAAGATACAACATTTGTAATTAAGGCAATTGCAATAGGAAAAAATGGAAAGGAAAAAGAATCAAAAGAGGTAGAAATTGAGACAAGTACAGTACCAAAAATCGATTCAAAAGAAATAGAATTTGCAGTAGAACCAAATACATGGACAAATAAAAGTGTAAAAGTAACAGCAAAACCAAAAGTAGATACACAAGGATTTACATTAGTAACAAGTAAAAATCCAACATCAAGTTGGACAAAAGTGGATAACCAAACATTTTCTACAAATGGAACAATGTATGTAGCACTAACAGATGGAAACAATTATGGAGTAACTGCTTCACATGAAGTAACAAATATAGATAAAATAAAGCCAGTGATAACAGGTGTTACAGCAACAACAAACACAATAAAAATAACTGCTACAGATGAAGCAAGTGGAATATGTGCATATGCAATATCAGAAAGTTCAACAATGCCAACAAAATTCACAGTAGTAGATAGTACAAAAATATTTAATAAAATAATAGAAAATAAAAAACAATCAACAAAATATTATGTATGGGTAAAAGATCAAGCAGGAAATGTAAGTGAAGTGGCATCAACAACAACTGGAACGGTAGCAGGATTAACAGATGCAAATACAACATTTAGTAAAACACCAAATGATTGGACAAATAAAGATGTAACAGTAACGGCATCAACAACAGAAAAGAATTTTGCATTACAAACAAAGAAAGATAACGGAGAATGGCAAACAACTGGAACACAAACATTCACAGAAAATGGAACAATATATGCAAGATTGTGGGATGGAATAAATGCAGGAGCAGAAACAAAATTAAATGTAACAAATATAGATAAATTAGCACCAAATGCATTTACACCAAAAAGCTACAGTAACAACGAATAGCATAAAAGTAGATGGAACAACAACAGATGCAACTGCAACAAGTACAAATGGTTCAAGTGGAATAAAAGAATATAGATTCAGTAAAGATGGTGGAAAAACATATACGAATGCACAAACAAGTGCAACATATACATTTAGTAGATTAACACAAAATGTAGAATACACAATAGTAGTAGAAGCAAAAGATAATGCCGGAAATACAACAACAGGAACAGTAAAAGCAACAACAGGAACAGTACCAACAGCAAGTGGAGCAACATATACACCAAATACATGGACAAGTGGAAAAGTAACAGTAACACTACCAACAAAGAATGGATATTCAACAGTGTATACAACAAATGGAACAACACCAACAAAAGATAGTACAAAATATTCTGCACCATTCACAGTAAGTGGTAATTGTAAAATAAATTATCTATATATACAGATGGGACAAATATAGGTGGAGCAGGAACAGTAAATGTAACAAATATAGATAAATTAGTACCAAATGCATTTACACCAAAAGCAACAGTAACAACGAATAGCATAAAAGTAGATGGAACAACAACAGATGCACAAGCCACAAGCACAAATGGTTCAAGTGGAATAAAAGAATATAGATTTAGTAAAGATGGTGGAAAAACATACACAAATGCACAAACAAGTGCAACTTATACATTTAGTGGATTAACACAAAAAGTAGAATACACAATAGTAGTAGAAGCAAAAGATAATGCCGGAAATACAACAACCGGAACAGTAAAAGCAACAACAGGAACAGTACCAACAGCAAGCGGAGCAACATATACACCAAATACATGGACAAAGGGAAATGTAACAGTAACATTACCAACAAAGAATGGATATTCAACAGTGTATACAACAAATGGAACAACACCAACAAAAGATAGTACAAAATATTCTGCACCATTCACAGTAAGTGGTAATTGTAAAATAAATTATCTATATACAGATGGGACAAATATAGGAGGAGCAGGAACAGTAAATGTAACAAACATAGATAAATTAGCACCAAATGCATTTACACCAAAAACAACAGTGACAACAAATAGTATAAAAGTAGATGGAACAACAACAGATGCAACTGCAACAAGTACAAATGGTTCAAGTGGAATAAAAGAATATAGATTTAGTAAAGATGGTGGAAAAACATATACAAATGCACAAACAAGTGCAACTTATACATTTAGTGGATTAACACAAAAAAGTAGAATACACAATAGTAGTAGAAGCAAAAGATAATGCCGGAAATACAATAACAGGAACAGTAAAAGCAACAACAGGAACAGTACCAACAGCAAGTGGAGCAACATATACACCAACAACATGGACAAAAGGTAATGTAACAGTTACATTACCAACAAAGAGCGGATATTCAACAGTATATACAACAAATGGAACCGCACCAACGGTATCAAGTAAAATATTCTAGTGCATTTGCAGTAAGTACAAATTGTAAAATAAACTATCTATATACAGATGGAACAAATATAGGAGACTAACTATTAATTGTCAATAGAAATATTAAAAAAAAATTTTTAATATTTTTTATAAATAAAAATTTCCATGATTAATAACAGTTTTAAGGTAATTTTTAAAACTGGTAATAATTGGAAATATGCACTTTGAAAATTGTTAACTATTTTTTTAAATGTAGTGTTTGTTGTAAGCAATTTAAATATTACCCTTGTTAATTTATGAGAAACATGTCCAATTACATTTAAATATGATTTGCCCTGAGCCAATTTCGTGGTATAATATTGGTAGAAGGTATCATCATTCCAAATAATTAGTTGTGCTGCACGATTAATTGCATAACGCAAGTATTTAGAGCCTCTTTTAGATATTTTGGTATTAGTAGCATTAAAATTTCCAGATTGTCTAACAGATGGATCTAAACCAGCAAAAAAAAAAGTAATTTTGTAGATGTGCTGAAGCGAGTAATATCGCCAATTTCACTAATAATGATGGAACCTAACCAATTACCAATACCTGGAATAGAAGAAATTGGGGAATTTAGACTTTCCATAATATTGGTTATTTCAATATCGAGCAAATCTATTTGTTTTTCAAGCATTTGGATTTGCTCGATTAACATTTTAATTTGAATACCGATTGCAGGGTTGTCCATTGCAATAGAGTTTCTGGCCAGTTCTTTAAGAGCGATTGCTTTATCTTGCTTAAAATGTCCTCTTGATGCAGAATATAATAAATTTGTTAAAGCGTCAATTCTAGTATTAGCAATAATTCTAGCTGTTGGATATTTAGAAAGTAATGCATAAGATGACTTAATATGCAAATTATTATTAAAGAAATTGGCTAATTCAGGAAAGGCAATATCTAAGCATGTAACTAATTGAACTTTGGATTTAGATTGAGACTTTTTAACATCAAATTTAAATCTGCAAATAGTTTTTAATTTGATAAGCTGAATATCTTTTTCAGTAATTAAAGTATAATGTCCTAACATAAGACATTGAGCTATTAAAAAAGTATCAATCTTATCATTCTTAGTTTTTCTAATATTAGAAGAACGAAGAGAATCAGTTTGAATTGGATTAATACGACCAATCTTGAAACCTTTTTCAAAAAGAAAAGTAGTGAGATTGTCGCCATAAATACCAGTAGATTCTAAGCCTACTAAACAATTAGACAAATCAAAATCCTTAAAAGTATTAATGAATAAATTGAAACCTTGATTATCATTAGTAAATTTAAATGGGTTAATAAGCACTTCACCATCTGAGTTAACACCAGAAGCAAAGTGAGTAGATTTGGCAATATCAATGCCGATAAAGATCATAAAAGATCAACTCCTTGAATTTATATTTTAACACTTGTGACGATTCCACTTAGTTTTAGCCTTGTAACCTTGCTGGATATAAAGAGTCAAAGCCCTATCTAACTAATAACCAATAAAGCGAAACTGTGGCAATAGTCTCCTTTAAATAGTCTAGCTATAAGGGAGTTTATAAAAGTCCACAGTGTTAATAAATTAATTATACAATGAATTTAATTCAAAGTAAAATTATGTTAATTATTTAAAATTAAAATATAAAATAACGGTACCATTAAACCAAAATTTTTAGAAATAAAAATAAAATAATTAATGGAGAAAGGTAAGTATAATATATTAAATTTTAAACTTTATTATATTATACAAGGAGCAGGAACAGTAAATGTAACGAATATAGATACAGCAAATCCAGTAATAAACACAGCAATAACAGGAAGTGGGACAACAAGTACAATAAAATTAAGTATGGCAGTATCAGATACACAATCTGGAGTAAACAAAATAATATGGTATTATAAATTATCAACAGACTCAACATACAAAAATGCAACAGATACATATACAGCAACAACAGCAAATACAACAAGAACACATACATTTACGGGATTAACACAAAATAAAACATATAATGCATATGCAGTAGTATATGATGCAACAGGAAGAACAACGCAGTCAACAACAATAAATGTAACAACAGGAACAGTGCCAACAGCAAGTGGAGCAACATATACACCAAATACATGGACAAAGGGAAATGTAACAGTAACATTACCAACAAAGAGCGGATACACAACAGTGTATACAACAAATGGAACCGCACCAACAAAAAGTAGTACAAAATATTCAGCAGCATTTACAGTAAGTAACAATTGTAAAATAAACTATCTATATACAGATGGAACAAATATAGGTGGAGCAGGAACAGTAAATGTAACGAATATAGATACAGCAAATCCAGTAATAAATACAGCAATAACAGGAAGTGGAACAACAAGTACAATAAAATTAAGTATGGCAGTATCAGATACACAATCTGGAGTAAACAAAATAATATGGTATTATAAATTATCAACAGACTCAACATACAAAAATGCAACAGATACATATACAGCAACAACAGCAAATACAACAAGAACACATACATTTACGGATTAACACAAAATAAAACATATAATGCATATGCAGTAGTATATGATGCAACAGGAAGAACAACGCAGTCAACAACAATAAATGTAACAACAGGAACAGTGCCAACAGCAAGTGGAGCAACATATACACCAAATACATGGACAAAGGGAAATGTAACAGTAACATTACCAACAAAGAGCGGATACACAACAGTGTATACAACAAATGGAACCGCACCAACAAAAAGTAGTACAAAAATATTCAGCAGCATTTACAGTAAGTAACAATTGTAAAATAAACTATCTATATACAGATGGAACAAATATAGGTGGAGCAGGAACAGTAAATGTAACGAATATAGATACAGCAAATCCAGTAATAAATACAGCAATAACAGGAAGTGGAACGACAAATAGTATAACATTGAATACTGCAATTTCAGATGCACAATCTGGAGTAAACAAAATAATATGGTATTATAAATTATCAACAGACTCAACATACAAAAATGCAACAGATACATATACAGCAACAACAGCAAATACAACAAGAACACATACATTTACAGGATTAATACAAAATAAAACATATAATGTGTATGCAGAAATATATGATGCAGTTGGAAATAAAACGACATCCACAACAATAAATATAAATACAGGAACAGTGCCAACAGCAAGTGGAGCAACATATACACCAAATACATGGACAAGTGGAAAAGTAACAGTCACATTACCAACAAAGAGCGGATACACAACAGTTTATACAACAAATGGAACAGTCCCAACAGTATCAAGTACTAAGTATACGGCAGCATTTACAGTAAGTAGCAATTGTAAAATAAATTATCTATACACAGATGGAACAAATATAGGAGGAGCAGGAACAGTAAATGTAACGAATATAGATACAGCAAATCCAGTAATAAACACAGCAATAACAGGAAGTGGAACAACAAGTACAATAAAATTAAGTATGGCAGTATCAGATACACAATCTGGAGTAAACAAAATAATATGGTATTATAAATTATCAACAGACTCAACATACAAAAATGCAACAGATACATATACAGCAACAACAGCAAATACAACAAGAACACATACATTTACAGGACTAACACAAAATAAAACATATAATGCATATGCGGTAGTATATGATGCAACAGGAAGAACAACGCAGTCAACAACAATAAATGTAACAACAGGAACAGTACCAACAGCAAGTGGAGCAACATATACACCAAGTACATGGACTAATGGAAATGTTTCTGTAACATTACCAACTAAGAGTGGATACTCTACATTGTATACAACAAATGGAACAATACCAACATTGTCAAGTAATCAATATACTTCTGCAATTACTGCAGGTAGTAATAGTACAATATATTATGTATTTAGTGATGGAATAAATATAGGTGGAACAGGAGCAGTTAATATAAATAATATAGATAAAATTAAACCAGAAATTAATATATCAAATAATGAAACTTCAAGTTCAGCAATTTTAAAAATAAAAAGCAGCTGATAATGTTGGAGTGAAATCAATTGTGACATCAGGAGGAAAGAATACTATAACAAATGCACAAAATATATCAAGTAAGGAATTAGAATATAATTTAGAATTAACAGATGATGGGGAAACTAAGATAACTGTTACAGATATAGCGGGAAATACGGTAGAAAAAAATTATAAATTAAAATTTTTATTTAAACAAAATGATGAAAGAACTGCTGTAACAGGTGGATGGAAAGAAAATATGTTTTTAAATATATATGGATATATATATAATGTTGGATATACTAAAAATAATGGACTACTTACTATTACAGCAGAACCAACAAGTGTAGATCAAGGAAGGTTAGGTACATGGTATACAAATAATTCTATAGATTTTACGGGATATGATACAATAAGAAGTGCAACATGGTTTAATAAAAATTCAACTGGATCAGTGGAATTAAGAGTTGGGTATAATTCAGTTGCACAAGATAATATAAATACAATAAAAAAAGATGATGCAAATGGAGGATATTGGTCAAAATTAACAGCAAATATCTTAGGAAAAGATAAGTCACAAGTAGCTATTGGAACAAATGGAGGAAAGTCTGATTTTGTTCAGATATATTTAGCATGTATGTATATCTTTGGTTTGAAATAGATTATAAGGTATAAGCAGATATTAATTACTTCAAAATAACATTAAAATAATAATAACCACCCGTTTTACGGGTGATTATTATTTGTCGGTTTTTGTCGAATTTTTCTCCTTGACAATCGACATAAAAATGTGGTAATATATGGTCATGCAATTAATTAGACAATTGCATGACTAATTTTAAAAAAGATTTAATTCAAGCAACTTAGGGTAGACATAGAAATAGTTTAATCAAAATACTAAAATCAAAGGATTCCATAAAAAATCAAAAAAAGTAATAAAAAATAGTAAAGATTAAAATTCAAAAATAAATCTAAAAATATTCCAATATCATTAAATAAAACAAGAAGTGTTTATAACCCTAATACACTTATATTTGCGTACAAATTTGATATATTAATAGTCTAAAATTGTCTCTTTTAATTGTAAATAATATGTTAAATTATACTAAAAAGTATTGTCAAAGTAAAAATAATTTAGTATAATTAAGAAAGGAAGATATAAATGGCACAAAAAACAACAAAAATACCAAGATTACCACTTACAGATGACTACATATTTAAAAGAGTATTTGCATTTGAAGGGAACGAAAGTGTATTAAAAGACTTATTGGAGGCAATTTTAAAAAAAGACATAAAAACAGTAACGATAAAAAATCCAGAAATAATCCCATACGAAAGAGAAGATAAGCGAGGACTTTTAGACATTAAAGCAGAAACAGACGATGGAACAATATTAGATATTGAGATGCAAATGGAAGACAAGAAAAATGCGGAAGAAAGAGGAACATTATATGCAGGAAATTTGATAACAGGACAATTGCAAGTAGGAGACGACTATAAAAAATTAAAAAAGAGTATAGTAATATTTATAACAAATTATAATTTTTTAAAAAGAAATAGTTATCATAGTGTTGGAAGAATGAAATTTGAGGACACATTAGAAGAAGAATATGTAGACATGGGGTATAGCGAAGAAGAACAAATAGCATCAAAATACATAGAATTTCATTATATAGAATTACCCAAATATAAAAAGAAAAATTCATCAAAATTCACAAAATTGGACCAATGGATGTGTGTGCTAACAGATCGAAAGGAGGAGATGATGTTGGCTGAAAAAGAGAATAAAGAAATAAAAAAAGCAATGAATACATTAGATTATATAAGTTCTGATCCAAAAGAAAGAGAAAGACATAATTCAGTAATAATGGATGAATATAATAGACTTATAAGTGAACAAAATTTTTTTGAAGCTGGAAAAGAAGAAGGAATAATTGAAACTGCAAAAGAAATGTTGAAGGAAAATATACCAATAGAAAAATAGAAAAAGTAACAAAATTATCTAGGGAAGAAATTGAAAAACTAAAATAGTAGAAATTAAAAATCTGAAAAATTCAACTGAATAAAAACACAAAAACCAACAAATACTACAAAAGTAGGAGTTGGTTTTTATGTTAGAAGATTACATTTCAAAAAAAGAAAACACACAAAACAACGAAACAGGACAATTCAATTTTAGAACAGACCTAGCAACTGAAAGAAGGGAAATATACCGAAAAGCAAATAGCATAGAAAATGAAATAAATGGAATAGAAAGTGAAAAAGAAGAAATAAATGAAAATATAGCAATAGAAAGAGTAAAAATAACAAATTTTGAGGGGCAAAAAGCAATAGGCAAACCAATAGGAAACTATATAACAATAGACATAAAAAAATTAAAAATTGCCCAAGATGAAGATATAGAAAAATCGGCAGAAATATTATCAAAAGAATTAACAAAAATACTAAACTTGCATGTAGACAAACAAGGAGAAATCCTTGTAGTTGGACTTGGAAACATTTATGTAACACCAGACAGTTTAGGACCTAAAGTTGTAAATGATATTGAAGTAACAAGACATATAATAAATTATTTACCGCAATATGTCAAAGAAGGAACACGAATGGTAAGTGCAATATCACCAGGGGTTCTAGGAACAACTGGAATAGAAACAGTAGAAATTTTAAAGGGAATAGTGGACAATATTCATCCTAAATTGGTAATTGTAATAGATGCATTAGCTTCAAGAAGCATAGAAAGAATTAGCAGTACTATTCAACTTTCAGATACTGGAATTGTGCCTGGTGCAGGAGTTGGAAACAAGAGGGCAGAGATAAGCATGAAAACATTGGGGATACCTGTAATAGCAATAGGAATACCAACATGTGTGGAAACGGCAGTGCTTGTAAATGATTGTTTGGACTTATTTATAACTAAATTACAAGATGAAGCAAAATCAAATGATTATTTAAATCAATTAAAAGAACATGATAATTATGAAGAAATTAAAGAAGCTTTAATTCCAGGAGATTTCAATTTGATTGTTACTCCAAAAGAAATAGATGATTTAATAGAAAATATGACAGAGGTTGTTGCGAAAGGGATTAATATGAGTATGTAAAAAATTCAAAAAATGTTTCAATTACAGAGATTGTGAATTGTAATTAAAAATTAAAAGACCTAAATTATTTTTTAATAAAGGTCTTTTTTAAATTTATAGGATTATTTTTAAAATTTTGCATATGCTACAATCAGTACAAATTTCAACTCTATTCTCAAAAATAAGAGAAATAGTGTGGATAAATTCATCAATACAATTATCAATAAGATGAATATGAATTTTTTTAGGAACAAGTGTAAGCAATGTATTCAAAGCATAATCATTAGAAGAAAATGAAATATCAGACAAATATTTTGCTTTAAAAATATCATCAGAAACATTAATTTGATTTTTATCCTCATCCAATAAAGTAGAATTGTTTTTATTATAAATTAAATGAACAACATCACAATTAGAGTTTTGCGAATTCACATACATTTTTAAAAGAGAGATAAACTCCAAATACTCTTTTTCAACAACAAAAAGAATTAACTGCTTCATCAACAACATCTTCTAAAATTGTCATATAATTTTTAATACGAAAATTTATAAAACCTGTTAAAATAATAGATTTATTAGTAATCAAATAATTTTCAAAACTATCAATTAAAAGATTATGCTTTTTATCAAAATACGTATTAAAATCATCAGAAAAGATTTCATAACAAAGTTCTAAAATATGCTTCATTTCAGTAGAATTGAAATAAAAATAGTTTTTTAACAAAATCATCTTAAGAAAGGATTCTTCTAATTCATCTATAACAAGACATGAAAGTATACAAGAAACTTCATGAACAAATTTCTTGTTGTCATTTCCACTATAGTGGATAATTATGTTTTTATAGTTTTTAAATTGATTTTTTTTGAAATTGCTACTGGTTTTACTTCGATATAGTCAAGTTCGTTTAGTAGATAATCTAATAGATTTTCGTTATTTGTTTTTATACATATAGATTTCATGAATTTCTCCCTTCTTTTATATTATCTGCTAAACTCTAGAAAGTTATACATTATAGTATGCAAAATAAATAAAATAGTGAGAAGGGTTCAAAAATAATTACAATTTTGGTATATCTCAATCGCAAAAAAAAAAGGGATTAAAGAGGTGGCCCTTAATCCCGAAATTTTATTTATAAATTTTATAATCTATATCTGGAAATACGCAATCCTTTTTAGAAATATCTTTTAAGAAATCTACGTCAATTTCATCATTTTTAATTTGATAATACAATTTAGTAAAACGACCAATGTGGTCCTTGATACGTTTTTTAGCATAATCAACCATAGTACCATTTGTAATAATAAATAACCAGTCACTACTTTGAGCAAGCAATAATTCTCGTGCACATTGATTCAAAGCCTTTTTCTGCCATCCTTTGCTATCTGGATATAAATTTGCTAACTCACACATTCTATCACCAGCAACATGTAAATGTTTATGAACGTAGTCGTTTGAAGGGTTTAGCCATACTTCACTATAACCATTTGCACCCCAACTAGAACGACATGGGGAAGCTACTTGGATTTCTGGATATTTATCAATATATTCTGATGGTGTTATTAATTTGAAATTACAGTCATCATAATAAATTTTCTTAAATAAAATATATAACCAATATGGACCTTCATACCACCAATGGCCATAAAGTTCAGCATCATATGGACATAAAATGATAGGTGGCTTGTCCATACAAGGAGCCAAGTTAGCAATTTGTTTTGTTCTGCAGTCTAAGAAATGACCTGCTTGTTTTTCTGCAGAGTCTTTTGCCCATTGTACATCATAATAATCTTTTTGCTCAGTTTTTCCAGTTATTCTATAATATTTTATACCTGTATGAACTCTAACACCGTTATGTGCGATATATGGCTTAATGTAGTCATAGTCTGCTTCGTAGCCGATATCACGATAAAACTCTCTATAATTAAAATCGCCAGGGTAACCATTTATAGAACTCCAAACTTGTCTTGATGATTCTATATCACGTCCAAATGCAACAACACCTTCAGGTGAGACAATTGGTGCAAAAGTGCCATAAACAGGAGTTGGGTCTGCATATAAAATACCATGGGATTCTGTAATTACATATTCAATTCCAAATTCTCTTAAATATTTATCTGCTTCTGGAACATAGCCACATTCAGGAAGCCAAATTCCACGTGGTTGTTTTCCAAAATATCTCTTATAAGTTTGAACTCCAACGGCAATTTGTGCTTTAACAGTTTTTTCGTTTACATACAAGATAGGGAAGTAACCATGTGTTGCTCCACACGTGATAATTTCTAAAACTCCAATATCTTGAAAATGTTTAAATTGGCTAATTAAATCACGATTGTAAACATCTTTAAATAAATGCAAATCATTGGAATATCTATCTAAATAATAATGTGATAGTCTGTTTAAACGTTCATTTCCAGCGGTTCTAACAACTTCCTTTTTAGAAAGTTCAATTAATTTTTTTAAATAATTAATGTATTTTTTTTTTTTGCAATAATTTATTATCTAACATTGAAAGAAGGGGAGGTGTCATAGACATTGTAATTCTAAAATCTACCCCTTCATCAACTAATTTTTTGAAATTTGTAAGTAGTGGTATATATGTTTCTGAAATTGCTTCATATAACCATGATTCCTCTAAGTAATCATCACTTTCTGGGTGATGAATAAATGGAAGATGTGCATGTAATACAAAACTTACATAACCTGTTTTCTCTTGCATTGTAATTCTCCCTTCGATTATTTGCTAATAATTAAAATTGTGAGACAAATTAGGAATGTCCTACTTGCCTCATTATTTAAATTGTGAAGATGTGTGTGAAGATGGATTTGTTAAATCTTCAATGTTTTCCTCGTTTTTGTATAATTCTTGATATAGGTCATATATCTCATAAATTTTACCCATATTTTTGATAAATGATAGTGATGTAAATGGTTTTGCTATTTCAACATTTGTTTTTACATTTTTGTAATAAACCATTTTTTGTGAATTATTAAATAAAATATGGTCATTAGGAGATTCAATTTCGTTTGAAGAACTTACATATATGTAATCTGTTTTTATGTTTTCATTAACTTGAAAAGGACGTCTACCAAGTTCGATTCTATAATCTGATTTGCTATCATTAACATGTAAATACCAACTATTTGCAAAATCATTTATTTCAACTTCAAAACTGTAATTTAGTGTGTCATTATGTATTATTAAGACTGGTCTTGTAGTTTCAAAAAAGTTTTCTCCATAATCTTTTTTGAATTTTTCGATATCATCATCAGAAATTTCCCAGTATACAAATAGTGTTTTTTTGGTGTTTGGGCTAAAACTTTTACAACTGTTTTGTTGTATTTTTGTGGTAGGTCGTAGTATTCTATTGGTAATACTTTTTTTTTCAGTCTTTTTCTTTGCAGAAACTTTTTTTGTTGTGTCTTTTTTAGAAACTGTTTTTTTAGCAGTTGTTTTTTTTGTAGTTGTTTTTTTAGTTGAAGTTATTTTAGTTGAGTCTTTTTTTGCTGAAGTCTTTGCAGTTGCGGTTTTTTTAGATGAAGTCTTTGTTGTTGAAGCCTTTGTAGTTGTGGATTTTTTTGTGGCTTTTTTAGTGTTTGCAGATTTTTTATTTTCTATTTTTTCTATTTCTTCTTTTGGTTTTCTTGGCATTTTTTTCCTCCTATGTAATCTCTTTTTATCTTCTATATATACTATACTAAAATTGAAATAAATTCAAGTAAAATATCAAAAAAATAAAACAAATTTTATGGAATTTTCAAATAATAATAAAAGTCTTTTTAATTTATAATTCTTTATATAAAAAGGACTCCCACTATGGGAGTCCCAATGAACCATTAACTAGCAGCACGCGAAATATTTTTATCAATAAGAGACTTCATAGTCTCATAATTTTGATATTTTTCAGGAATATCACTCTTGTTTAAAAAGATTGCAGGTTTTTCCCGGTACTTACTTGGTTTGTATTTGAGCTCCGGAAATTCTGCCCCCAATATATCATCAATAAGGTTAATCTCGTTTTTGTAGTTACATACTAAAATGATTTTTTCGTTTGTTTCAATTACATCAATCATAATTGACCTCCTAAAGTTGTGGTTCGTTTATAAGTTTCAATAAATATAATACTACAATTTTCGACAAAATACAATATATAAAATTGTAATTTATAAAAAAATAATAGTAATGTAACTGAAAATACACTCAAAAATTCAGTTGAAATTTTGAGTGTGTTTTCTTTGACAGTTGAAAAATTAATCTGGATAAAGATGCTCGTTGAAAACTTTTTCACGAGAAAAATCATTGTAATAGCCTTCTTCCATTGTTTGAATTAGTTTCCAATGATATTTTTTAATCAGAGACTCAAATAGTGGAACTTTGTAGTCAGCAATTGTAATAAGTGGCTTTGTAGTCTCAAGGTACTTAAAAGCATATTCTAACATATTAGTTGCGATATGTTTTTTACGGTAACCTTCTACAACATATAAAGTACAAATCTTCCTTTCACGCCCATTCTTTTTTAAAATTGTAACACCTGCTACATTATTATTAACTATACAAATGATGATTTCTCCGGTACCATTAAGTACTCTTGGAAGTGCCTTTGTCCAATACCACTTAAAATGGTTGGGATAGTCTGTACAGTAACAATCTGTAACAGAACAAGTAGCTGATGCAAATTTATTAAATAGTAAGTGGTTGTTAATGAGAGAACTTAACTTGTAAAATTTTATATCGTTTTTCTTTTTTTTAAGCTCAAACACATAGACTCCCAAAGATTCCTTTTCTTCAGGATAAATTTCCTGATACATTTCCAAAACTTTATATTTGGTAACCCCAGGAATTGCCTTAGAAGAATCTTCGTTATCGAGCATATCAGGGAAATCCCTATATTTAGTTACACGAATAACTTCAAATTTGATATTGGAAATGTCTTTAAAAGTGATTGTATCACCTTTTTTTGACTCTTTTAATATCAGGATATCCAACCCTTACTTCAAGGGTTTTTTTTCCATTGTTGATTAGATTGTAATATTCCCGTTTGATTCTCCAGTTATAGTTTTTAGCCATAACATCAACCGTCCTTTCTTAAATGATATATTATTTAAATTGCTACATACTGTAATTTACAGTGTACTTATATTATAACATAAATGTTGCAAAAATCAAATAGTTCAAAATTTATAAAATGTGAATAGTAACACAACAAAAAATGAAAAAATATTTTAAAAAACACTTGCATTTGTAGAAAAAAGTTGGTATAATATTATGCGTAATAAACACATAAAGCAAGTTTAAAGGGAAGTGCCAAGCAATTGGTCCTATTTAAATGATGAACTTTATGGAAGTAAAAACAAAAAGGGAGGAATTTAAAATGGCAGTAGTTGCAATGAAACAATTACTTGAAGCAGGTGTTCACTTTGGACATCAAACAAGAAGATGGGATCCTAAAATGGCAGAATATATATTCCAAGCCAGAAACGGAATCCATATAATCGATTTACAAAAACATCTAAAAAAATCGATGAAGCATATGCTTTCTTAAAAGAACAAGCAGAAGAAGGAAAAACAGTTCTATTTGTAGGAACTAAAAAACAAGCACAAGAATGTGTTAAAGAAGCAGCAGAAAAATCAGGAATGTACTATGTTGACCAAAGATGGTTAGGAGGAATGTTAACAAACTTCGATACAATCAGAACAAGAGTACAAAGATTAAAAGATTTAGAAAAAATGCAAGAAGATGGTACATTTGACGTATTACCTAAAAAAGAAGTAATCTTATTAAAGAAAGAAATGGAAAAACTACAAAGAAACTTAGGTGGAATCAAAGAAATGGAAGAAATACCAGGAGTTATATTCTTAGTAGATCCTAAAAAAGAACATATTATTAGAAGCTAAAAAAATTAGGAATTCCAGTAATCGGATTAGTAGATACAAACTGCAATCCAGAAGAAGTAGATTATGCTATACCTGGAAATGATGATGCTATAAGAGCTGTTAAATTAATAACAGATGTAATGGCAAATGCAATCATTGAAGGAAGACAAGGTGAAAGTTTCGAAGCAGAAGAAGTAGCAGAAGAAGTTTCAGAAGAACCAACTTCAATAGAAGAAGTAGTAGCAGATAGCGAAGAAAAATAATTAAAAATTTATAAATAATTAAAAAAAAGAGCGAGCAACGCTCGTTCGAAAATATTCGGACGGGAATAAGCTTGCTTTTTATATTATGAATATAGTTAAATGTTTTGATATATATTGTATCAAAAATAAAATATAAGGAGGAAAATAAAAAGATGGTTACAGCAAGTTTAGTAAAAGAATTAAGAGAAAAAACAGGTGCAGGAATGATGGACTGTAAAAAAGTTTTAACAGAAACTGATGGAGATATGGAAAAAGCAATGGAACTTTTAAGAGAAAGAGGAATTGCAAAAGCTGCTAAAAAGTCAGGAAGAGTTGCAGCAGAAGGATTAGTTGAAGCATATATTTCAGAAGATGGAAAAGTAGGAGCAGTTGTAGAAGTAAACTCAGAAACAGATTTTGTTGCAAAAAATGAAGAATTCAAAACATTTGTTATGGATGTTGCAAAACAAATAGTTGACAAAAACCCAGCAGATGTTGAAACATTATTGGCTTCACCTGCAGAATTTGAAGAAGGAAAAACAGTTCAAGAAGCATTAGTTGGAAAAATTGCAACAATAGGTGAAAACTTATCAATTAGAAGATTTGTAAGATTTGAATCAGAAGGATTAGTTGCAAAATATATCCATGGTGATGGAAAAATCGCAGTTTTAGTAAATATGGCTAAAGGAACTGAAGAAGTTGCAAAAGACATATGCATGCAAATTGCTGCTGCTAGACCTGAATTTGTAAGAAGAGAAGAAGTTCCAGAAGAAAGAGTAGCAAAAGAAATGGAAATCTTAAAAATTCAAACAATGAATGAAGGTAAACCAGAAGCAATAGCAGAAAAAATAGTTCAAGGTAGAATTGGAAAATTCTATGAAGAAATCTGCTTAGTAGACCAAGCATTTGTTAAAGATCCAAGCAAAAAAGTTTCACAATTATTAAGTGAAAAAGATGCAGATGTTGTTGCATTTGCTAGATTCGAAAAAGGTGAAGGAATCGAGAAAAAAGAAGAAAACTTTGCAGAAGAAGTTATGAATCAATTAAAATAATTTTAAGTAAATAAGTGTCTTTTTTAAGGTGAAATTTGATTAGAAAATTGCCTTAAAAGGGCACTTTTTATATTTTAAAAATTAGATATTGCCAACAATTATAAAATTGCGAATTTATTTATAAACAGTGTACATAATATACGTTTGACAATTTCAGGAAAATATAGTATAATAACCAAGATGTTGCCAAGAGGGCACAAGAATGAGATTTTATAAAACCCAAAAGTTTAAAGAGAAGAAAAAAGAGAACGGACAAAAAATAAAACAAAAGAAAAAATAAATTTTTAGATGTATAGATGTATTTTTATATGCTGAAAAATACATATTATTAAACAATGAAAAAACTTTAAACCAATAACGGATTTATTAAAATTGAATATAAAAAGGATAAAACGAAAGATCCTAAAAACAAAGAAAGAGAGGAATATTATGGCAGAAGAAAAAGAAGAAAATAAAATAGAAAAAAAAAAGCCAAGAGTACCAAGAAGAAATACAAATAAAAGGGTACAAAATAAAAAAAGAAACAGTAGAAAATAAAGAACAAACAGTAAGTACTGTAAAAAAAATCAAGAACATCAAGAGAGGCAAAAAATACAAGAACGCCAAGAAGGGGAATAAAAGAAGAAAAAAAAACAGAAGTAAATGAGAATACAAAAAATGTTAGAAGAACGAGAAATGTAAGAAATACACGAAAAACAAGAGAAAATAAATTACAAGAAAGTGTAGAATCAAAAGAACTTGTAGTAAGAGGAGAAAGTGCAATAGCAGAAAGAAAAACAAGAAAAAATGAAATGATATTCAAAAAACCAAAATTAAAAATAATTCCACTAGGAGGACTTCACGAAGTTGGAAAAAACATTACAGTATTTGAATATGATGATGAAATAATAGTAGTTGACTGTGGTTTATCATTCCCAGATGACGATATGCTTGGAGTAGATTTAGTTATACCAGATATCACATATTTACAAAGAAACGAAGAGAAAATTAAAGGATTAATAATAACACACGGACACGAAGATCATATAGGAAGTGTGCCATATTTATTAAAACAAATAAATATCCCAGTATATGCACCAAAACTAGCAATGGGATTGATAAGAAATAAATTAGAAGAACATAGAATTTTAAGAAGTTCAACATTAATTGAAGTAACACAAGGACAAAAAATAAAATTTGGTAAATATTTTGAGGTTGAATTTATAAGAAGTACACACAGCATACCAGATTCAGTAATGCTAGCAATAAAAACACCTGTTGGAACAATTTTACACACAGGTGACTTCAAGGTAGATTACACACCAATAGATGGAAAAATTATGGACCTTGGAAGAATTGCAGAACTTGGAAATGAAGGTATTTTAGCATTAATGTCAGATAGTACAAATGCAGAAAGAAAAGGATTTACAATGTCCGAAAGTTCAATAGGACCAGTATTTGACGAGTTATTTGATGGATGTACAAAGAGAATTGTTGTTGCAACATTTGCATCAAATGTACACAGAGTTCAACAAATAGTAAGTTCAGCAGTAAAATATCACAGGAAAATTGCAATATGTGGTAGAAGTATGATAAATATGATTTCAACTGCAAAAGAGTTAGGGTATATAGATTGTCCAGACGATATATTTATTGATATAGACACAATGTCAACATATAATGACGAACAACTTGTAATTATAACAACAGGTAGCCAAGGTGAAACAATGTCTGCATTAACAAGAATGGCAGCAGGTGACCATAGAAAAGTTAAAATTACACCAAATGATTTAGTTATAATTTCTGCAAATCCAATACCAGGTAATGAAAAATCAGTTTCAAAGGTAATTGATGATTTAATGCAAATAGGTGCAGAGGTTGTATATAGTGCATTAGCAGATGTTCACGTTTCAGGACATGCTTGCCAAGAAGAACAAAAATTGATATTTGCACTTTCAAAACCTAAATTCTTTATACCAGTTCATGGTGAATATAGACAATTAAAAGCACATGGGGAAACTGCTCAAATGATGGGAATACCGGCAAAAAACATTGTTATGATGGAAAATGGTAGAATCGTTGAATTAGACGAAAATGACATCAAATTAGGCGGAATGGTTCCAAATGGTAGAGTTTTAGTTGATGGACTTGGTGTTGGAGATGTTGGAAATATTGTTTTAAGAGATAGACAACATTTATCACAAGATGGTTTAATTGTTATTGTTTTAACAATGGATTCTTCAACAGGCGAAGTAGTTGCAGGACCTGATGTTATTTCAAGAGGTTTTGTATATGTTAGAGAATCAGAGAACTTAATGTATGATGTAAAAAATGTTGTTAGACATGAAATTGGAAAATGTGAAGAAAAAGGAATTAGAGATTGGTCAACTATTAAATCAACAGTTAGAGAAAATCTAAGAGATTATATTTTTTCTAAAACAAAGAGAAATCCTATGATAATTCCAATTATAATGGAAGTATAAAATGTATTGCAAAGGGGAAAATTTATGGAAAATTCTAAATTACAAATAGTAAAAAATAATATGAATTTGACACCAAATGAGATAAAAAAAAATTGAGAAAAACATATCCTAATATTAGTAATGATGAAGTAATTAAATTAATAATAGAAGTTGATAAAAAAGAAAAAAGACAAAATGGTAGAATGTTGATTGCAAAAAGAGACAATAGAGGAAGAAAACCAAAGGAAAAAGAAGAATTAGAAAGATAAAAATATCATTTAAGAGGAGAATGAAAAATGGATTATAAAGATTTAGCAAATTTAATATTTCCAGATGCAAAGGAAATATCATATTATGAAGAAAAAAATATCCAGAAAGAGATTTACCAGAAGGAGCAATAGTAACAAGATTTGCTCCTAGTCCAACTGGATTTGTACATATTGGAGGTTTATACCAATCATTAATTGCAAGGAAATTGGCTTCACAAACAAATGGAGTATTCTTCTTAAGAGTTGAAGATACAGACCAAAAAAAGAGAAGTTGAAAATGCAGTATCTGGAATAGTAAGTTCTTTAAAAGATTTTGCAATCGAACCAGACGAAGGTATGATTTCTGAAGATGAGGGAAAAGGAAATTATGGACCATATAAACAAAGTCAAAGAAAAGAAATTTACCAAGCATATGCAAAATATCTAATTGAACAAGGTAAAGCATATCCATGTTTCTGTACACCTGAAGATGTAGAAGAAATAAGAGCAAAACAAGAGGCTGCCAAAATCAGACCTGGATATTATGGTGTATGGGCAAAATGTAGAACTGTAACTGTTGAAGATGCTATAAAAAAAAAGAATCCAAAATGGTGAAAACTATATAATCAGATTTAAATCTCCAGGAAGAGAAGACAGAAAAAAATACAACATCACGATGTAATTAAAGGAAAGGTTGATTTCCCAGAAAATGACCAAGATATAGTTATAATAAAAAAGCAGACGGATTACCAACATATCATTTTGCACATGCAGTTGATGACCACTTAATGCATACAACACATGTAATAAGAGGAGATGAATGGTTATCTTCAGTTCCATTACATTTGCAATTGTTCCATGAATTAGGATTTAAAGCTCCTAAATATGCACATATTGCACCAATTATGAAAAATGATAATGGAAATAAGAGAAAATTAAGTAAAAGAAAAGATGCAGAGGCTGCTGTAAGTTATTATGCAGAAGAAGGTATTCCAGCAGAAGCAGTTAAAGAATATTTAATGAATATTGCAAATTCTACATTCGAAAATTGGAGAAGAGCAAACCCAGATAAATCAATGGATGAATTCCAATTACAATTAAATAAAATGAGTGTTAGTGGTGCATTATTTGACATGGTTAAATTATTAGATGTATCAAAAACAGTAATATCAAAAATGTCTGCAGAAGAAGTATATGAAAACGCTTTAAATTGGGCATCAAAATATGACCAAGAATTAGCAGAAATCTTAAAAGATAAAGAATATGCTTTAAAAGTTTTTGGAATAGAAAGAGGAAACAAAAAGCCAAGAAAAGATATATCAAAATGGTCAGATGTTAAGGAAAATGTTGAATATATGTATAATGAATTATTTGACAAAAATGAAGAAGAATATCCATTCCAAGTAATTAATGATAAAGAGTCAATTGAAAAAATATTAAAATTATATGTTGAAAAATATTATGATGAAAATGACGATAAACAAACTTGGTTTGATAAAATAAAAGAACTAGCAGGTGAAATGGGTTATGCAAAAAGAAGTTAAAGAATTTAAAGCAAATCCAGGAATGTATACAGCACATGTTGGAGATGTTAGTACAGTTTTAAGAGTTGCTTTAACAAAGAAAACTAATACACCAGATTTATATGAAATAATGCAAGTTTTTGGAAAAGAAGAGATATAGAAAGACGTTTGAGACAATAGTGACAGTGCAAATTTGTCTCATGATTTATGTAGAAATTTGTCGGAAAAATTATCTTGAGGTGATTTGAAATGGATTATAATATTGGAGATATTGTTAGAACTAAAAAGCAACATCCTTGTGGAAGTAAATTGTGGGAAATAACCAGAGTTGGCGTGGATTTTAAATTGAAATGCCAAGGTTGTGGACATATTGTTATGGTTCCAAGAGAAAAGGCTTTGAAAATGATAACAAAGAAAATAGAAAATGAATGAACCAGTGTGGATGTTGTTAAATTGGTCTAAAATACAACAATTATAATAACAATTTGAATGTTACAGAAAAAGATGTCGAAAATTGACATCTTTTTCTTATGTCCAACATAATATATAGTATAACACATCAAATAAAAAGTGTTATGCAGGAGGTGACTTTTTATGGAGCCACAAGAAGTATTTTTTGCTATGACAAAAAAGAAGATAGATGCAATAACAATAAATGCTTTGGAATTATAACAGTAATATTAGCAATTGCTTTTTCATTTGTTGTTGGACTATTAGTTGGTGCAGTGGCAATAGCATCTGAAATAGTAGCATCTTTTGGAGCAATAATAGTTTTAGCAGTTGTTTTGGGATTACTTTTAATTTTATCTATTATATTACTAATTTGTAATAGAAAGAAAGATAAAAAAAGAAAATGTTGTTGCTAAAAAAAAAAAAAACGGATTGAAGACCCGTCCCCTAATCCCGTTTTTTAAATATATTTTTCAATTTCATTCCATACATCATCCATATAAATTCTTCTTTCAGAAGAAAATGGAAAAGTAGGAATATCACCAATTGGATTTAAAGTTTTTTGTAATTTGCTAGCTACATCTGGAACTTTAGTAACGGCAATTTTATCTGCTTTATTTGCCAAAATCATACAAGGTAAACCGGAACGAATAACATAATCGTACATAAGTTTATCATTTTCAGTAGGTGAGTGGCGAATATCTACTAAAAAGATAATCAAGGAAATTTGTTCTCTATTAAATAGATATTGTTCAATAAATTTACCAACTTGTTCTTGTTCTTTTTTTAGACATTTTACTGTATCCATATCCAGGTAAATCAACAAAATAAAATTTTTCGTCAATATTATAAAAATTAATTTGTCTTGTTTTTCCAGGTTCACTGCTTGTTCTAGCAAGTTTTTTTCTGTTTATCATGGTGTTTATAAAACTTGACTTTCCAACATTGGATTTACCAACTAAAACGATTTCTGGTAAATTATTTTTTGGATATTGAGCAGGTTTTACTGCTGATACTTCAAATTTTGGATTATTTACTATCATATTTATTGACATTCCTTTCTATCAAGTCTATCAAGGCACAAAATTTTGCACTGTCCCACTTGTCTCATTTATTTTTTTTTTTTGGAAGAATTTTTTCAGTTCCGCCCATGTAAGGTCTTAAAACTTCTGGAACAGTAACACTTCCATCTTCATTGTAGTTGTTTTCTAATACTGCAATTAGTCCTCTTGGAGTAGCAACAACTGTATTATTTAATGTATGTAAGAAATAGTTTCCTTTTTCACTCTTAACACGAATTCCTAAACGCCTTGCTTGAGCATCTCCTAAGTTAGAACAACTACAAACTTCAAAGTATTTCTTTTGTCTAGGACTCCAAGCTTCAATATCACAAGATTTAACTTTTAAATCTGCTAAATCTCCAGAACAACAGTCAAGTTGTCTTACTGGAACATTGAAACTTCTAAATAAATCAACACTTAATTTCCACATTTTATTGTACCAGTTCATAGAATCTTCTGGTTCGCATAAAACTATCATTTCTTGTTTTTCAAATTGATGAACACGGTATAAACCTCTTTCTTCTAGACCATGTGAACCGATTTCTTTTCTGAAACATGGAGAGTATGATGTCATACTAATTGGAAGTTCATCTTTTTTGATTAATTGGTCTTTAAATCTACCAATCATTGAGTGTTCAGAAGTACCGATTAGGTATAAATCTTCACCTTCAATTTTGTACATCATATCATACATTTCTTCAAAACTCATAACACCAGTTACAACATCACTACGAATCATAAATGGTGGTATAGCATAGGTGAAACCGTTGTTAATCATGTAATCTCTGGCATATGCAAGCATTGCTTCGTGAAGCCTTGCAACATCACCAATTAGGTAGTAGAAACCAACGCCACTTGTACGTCCTGCAGATTCTTTGTCCATTCCATTAAATCTTGCAATAATGTCTGCATGATATGGAATTTCGTAATCTGGAACAACTGGTTCACCAAATCTTTGAACTTCTACATTTTCACTGTCGTCTTTACCAATTGGAACAGATGGGTCCATAATATTTGGTATCTTCATCATTCTTGATTTTATTTCTTCTGCATATTTTGCTTCTAATTTTTCATTCTCTTCAAGTTGTGCATTTATTTCTTGAACTTTTACTTTTATTTTTTCTGCTTCTTCTTTTTTGCCTTGTTTCATAAGTCCACCAATTTCTGCACTTAAAGATTTTCTTTCTGCTCTTAAATTATCTCCATTTAATTTTGCTTCTCTATTTTTTTTACGTCTAAATCAATAACTTCGTCAACTAATATTAGTTTTTCGTCTTGAAATTTGTTTTTGATGTTTTGTTTTACAACATCAGGATTTTCTCTTAAAAATTTGATATCTATCATTTTTGCCTCCTAAAATTTAATTTATATAATTTTTTTCAATTTCTTTTGCTATTTCAAATCTATGTTTTTGACCTGTAATATTATCTGGTCTATCAGTAGAAACCTCTGATAAAAACATTTTTTCAGGTCTTACCCAAAGTGTTTTTTTATCTTCTCTTTCATATAATGGTTTATAAACGACTATTCTTTCCGATGTCTCCGTGTCATATGCTATGTTTTCTACAAAATAGTAGTTTCCTTTAAAATGACGGTAGACTTTGCCAATTTCAACTTTTTCCATTTTTGATTTCATTCCTTCCTAAAGGTATAAACTTTTTATATTTATAATTCTTTCTATGGCATTATATAATATTTTTGGTTAAATATCAAGGAAAATTGACATAAAAAAAAGTGCATATGTGTTTTTTTGGATTTTGACATATGCACTTTCAAAAAATAAAAATTATTTACAAAAATTACTTTTTATAAAGTCTATTTCTGCTTTAGATAATGTTTCATCTAATAATTTTATTTTTTTATTAGCCATAATGTATGCGACAACTTTATAGGTAGTCACATCGTTATTGCTTTTTTTATGTTTGATTTTTTTCCGTATTTCTCCAATAGATGGATCGGAATCATTTGAACTAGCTGAAAATGTTTCGGCTAAATTTTTGTTGTCAATTTCCATATAGTAAATACTCCTTTCAAAAAAAACATAAATAGTCACTTCCAAATTATACCATTTTTTAATAGGATTGTAAATATCTACAAAATAAAAATTCAATCTTTAATTCAAATTTAAATCTATAATGAAAAAAAGAAATAAAAAAATTGAAAAAGATAAAAATATAAAAAGAAAACAAAAAGGAGCGTGTAATAAATGTTTATAGAAATAATAAAATTTATCATATATTCAGGGTTGATAGTATTAATTTCAAAATATATCTTGGTAACGACTTTAAGAAAATTAGCAGAGGCTATGAATTTAAAAGCCAAAACGGTAGGGGATATAGCAGGTTATGCAACATCAGTACCAGAATTATTAACAATAACAACATCAAGTTTAAGAGGACTAACAGGTGCAAGTGTTTATAACATTTTAAGTTCAAATGTTATAAATTTGATTCAATATTTAGGTGCTATTTTGCTAAACAAAATGCATTAAAATTACGTAATAAAGCAATATTAATAGATTTGGTTATGGTATTTTTTACAATTGCGATACCAATTGTTTTTTTTTGAAACTTGATATAGAATTAAAATTGGCTGTTGTTCCTCTATTTATTATTTTATATATTTTTTTTATGGTTTTAAATAATAATGTTCATAAATTGTATTTGAAAAATGAGGATGAGGAATTAGAAGAAGAAATTGAGGAAGAGAGAAAAGAAAAGCAAAAAAGAAGAATCCTAGAAAAGTGTTGAGATATGTTTTAGTTTTGATTGTTACGGAGTTTTGTTGTTTATTATTGGTGAGATGTTGGGTGATACTCTTGAGAATTTGTGTAATTTGTTTGGTGTTTCTGAGGTTGTTGTTGGAATTCTATTAGGTTTTGTTACCAGTTTGCCTGAGCTTATTACTTTTTTTGAGGCTCAAAGATATTATAAGAAGGTTGATGATGATATGCTTGGGGTTGTTGAGGCTACTAATAATTTGCTTACTTCTAATATTTTGAATTTGTTTGCAATCCAAAGTGTTGGGATTTTGATTTCGGCTATTGTGTTGGGGTAGTTTATTAATTAATTAAAAATGTTAAAAAATGTTCATCAAAATAGTTAAAAAGTGTTCAATAAAAGCATTAAAAAGTGTTCAATAAATATTGACTCTTTACTGAAAATATGCTATATTTATATTGAGGTGAGTATAGTGGAAATTAATAGTAAAGAATATAAAGAAAGATTAATTGAAAAAAAATTAAAAGATTACTTATCTGTATTTGGTGCGGTTAGTATAGAAGGACCGAAATGGTGTGGAAAAACATGGACATCATTAAAAAATTCAAAAAGTGCTGTTTTTATGGATGATGATAGTATAAGAAAAATGGCAGAATTAGATGTAAAATCAGTTTTTAATAATGATATAGAAAAAAAACCGGAACTAATTGATGAATGGAATTTAGTTCCAACAATATGGGATGCGGTAAGACGTGAATGTGATAAGAGAACAGAGAAAGGAAATTTTATTATAACAGGTTCTACAACATTACCAGATAAAGTCATGAAGGAAAAAGTACATCACTCTGGAGCGGGAAGAATAGGAAGATTAAATATGTATACAATGAGTTTGTATGAATCGGGAGATTCTTCCGGTGATGCTTCTTTATTAAAAATGCTAGAAGGTACACAAGAAACTGTTAACACAGGCAGTATAGAAATATCTCAATTAGCAAAATTAATAATAAGAGGTGGGTGGCCTGCAAACATAAATGTTGATGAAAAGAAAAGTGGAATAATTCCTAAATCTTATATTGATTCAATATTAAATATAGATATGAATGAAGGTGAAGAAAAGAGAAGAGACAAAAATAAAATGAAAATGTTATTAAAATCACTTGCAAGAAATGAATCATCAATTGTGGGAGATAAAACAATTCTTAAAGATATTGAAGATTGTGAAAATGAGGTAGAACGTTTATCTAGTAGAAATACAGTAATTGATTATTTAGATGTATTAGATAGATTACATTTAATTGAAAATCAAGAAGCATATGGTGAAAATTATCGTTCACCTAGTAGAGTAGGAAAATCACCAAAAAGGCACCTTACAGATCCTTCGTTGTCATGTGCATGTCTTGGTTTGACACCAGAAAAACTTTTAAAAGATTTTAATACATTTGGTTTTATGTTTGAGTCTCTTGTTGAAAGAGATTTAAGAATATATATGGATTATTTGGATGGGCATTTATATCATTTTAGAGATAATGTTACTGGATTAGAAGTTGATTCAATTTTGGAATTTTCTGATGGAGAATATGCTGCAGTAGAAATAAAATTAGGATATAATCAGGTTGAAGATGCAAAGAAAAATTTAATGAAATTTTATAATAATATGGTAAAAAAAGCCAGCATTTATGTGTATTGTTTTTGGAATATGTCCGGCAATTATTAAAGACCCAGAAACAGGAATTTATATTGTACCGATTACTGCTTTAAAGCCTAGGGCGAAAATAGTTATAGACCACAAATCTATGACTGTTTTTTGTTTCAAATTATAAGATAAATCCAGTTCACAAAAAATTCACAAAAAAAATTTAGCAAAAGGTATTGACAAGTGCTAAAAAAGGATATAATATATAACAAGATTAGCAAACAAACAAAAAAGAGTGCTAAAAGAGGTGATAAAATGCTAGATGATAGAAAAAAAGAAGGTACTTCAAGCAATAGTAGAAGAATATATAAATACAGCAGAGCCAGTAAGTTCAAATGCACTAACAAATAATGAAGAACTACAATATAGTAGTGCAACAATAAGAAACGAAATGGCAGACCTTGAAAAATGCAGGATATCTAGAAAAAACACATACTTCAAGTGGAAGAGTACCTTCTGAAAAAGGATATAGATACTATGTAGACGAACTTTTAAAAGACGACAACATAAGTATGGAAGAAATTAAATATATAAGTGACAAATTAGAAACAAAAGTAAATGAAATTGAAGACTTAACAAAAATTGCAACAACAACAATTTCGGAAATAACACATTATACAACATTAGCAATTGGACCAAGTTCACAAGATTTGTTGATTGAAGAAATAAAATTTGTTTTGCTAGGACCAAGAATGTTAATGGCAATAATATTAACAAACACAGGAATGGTAAAGGAAACAATAATAAAATTTGACGAAGATATAACAGACAAACAAGTAGAAACAATAAATTATATGTTTAATCAAAAGCTGAAAGGTCAACCACTTCAAATTATAGATGTTCCATTAGAAGAATATCTAATAAATGAAATGAAATATAGTGTAAAAGTTATAAAACCAATTATAGAACAAATCAAAAAAGTCATTTCAGAAGATAGGCAAGTATATCTTGAGGGGGCAAACAAAGCCTTTGATTTACCAGAATTTAATAGTTTAGCAGTTGCTAAAAATTTTGTAAATATAATTGACGAAAAAGATTTAATGACAGACATATTAAATTCAGGATTTGCAAAAGATATAAATGTATATATAGGGGACGAAAATGAAAAAAGAAGAACTTAAAGATTTTAGTGTTATAACCTTTAAACATAAAGTTGGTGACAAAGATATGGGAACAATAGGAATTATAGGACCTAAAAGGATGGATTATTCAAAAGTTATTTCAGTTATGAAGTATATAAATAAAAAATTAAAAGACAAAGGAATATAAAATACTTTGAATAAAAATTTCTTGAAGATAAAAAATAAAAGAAAGAGGCGATAAGATGTCAGAAAAAAATGAAAATGTTGAACAAGAAGTAACAGAAGAAATCAAAAAAATTAATGAAGAAAAAAGTGAATTACAAAAAAAACAACAAGAATTAGACGATTTGACAGACAGATATAAAAGAATTCTAGCCGAATTTGAAAATCATAAAAAAAAGAAGTCAAAAAAGAAAGAGAAGGCATGTATAATTCAATTTTAGGTGATGTTGTGGAGGTTATGCTTCCAATATTAGATAACCTAGAAAATGCAGCAAAAGTTGAGACTCAAGATGAAAATTATAAAAAAGGTGTTGAACTTGTTTTAAAACAATTTCAAGATGTACTTAAATCAAAAGGTGTAGAAGAAATCAAAGCACTTGGAGAAACTTTTGATCCAGAACTTCATGAGGCTGTTAGCAGTGTTCAGGATGATTCTAAAGGTGAAAAGGAAATTGTTCAAGAATATAGAAAGGGCTACAAAATAGGTCATAGGGTTATTAGACATTCTATGGTGGTAGTAGCCAACTAAATAAGTTATTAATTTTAAGTTAGCTGTTGAGGTTATGCCGATTACAGATAACATATACAATTGAGCAAAGCAAAATTGTAAAAATTATAAATATAAAATAAGAAAGCTTAAAGGGTTGGCAGACGAAGATTTCGAAGAAATCTTTGGATGACGATGAACGAAGCGTAGCGGAGAGAAAGGAAGATTAAAATGGGAAAAATTATAGGAATTGACTTAGGAACAACAAACTCATGTGTAGCAGTTATGGAAGGAGGAGAACCAGTAGTAATACCAAACGCTGAAGGTAACAGAACAACACCATCAGTAGTAGCATTCTCAAAAAATGGTGAAAGACTAGTTGGACAAATAGCAAAACGTCAAGCTGTTACAAATCCAGATAATACTGTTATATCAATAAAAAGAAAAATGGGTACAGCTGAAAAAGTTAAAATAGAAGGAGACAGCTTTACACCACAAGAAATATCAGCAATGATTTTACAAAAATTAAAAGCAGATGCAGAAAATTATTTAGGACAAAAAGTAACTCAAGCAGTTATTACAGTACCTGCATACTTTAATGATAGCCAAAGACAAGCAACAAAAGATGCTGGTAAAATAGCAGGACTTGAAGTTTTAAGAATTATAAATGAGCCAACAGCAGCCGCTTTTAGCTTATGGAATGGATAAAGAACAAGACCAAAAAATATTAATTTATGACTTAGGTGGAGGAACATTCGATGTTTATACTAGACATTGGTGATGGTGTATTTGAAGTTTTATCTACAAGTGGTAACACACATTTAGGTGGAGATGACTTTGATAATGCAATAATTGAATATTTAGTAAGTGAATTCAAAAAATCAAATGGAATCGATTTAAAAACAGATAAAATGGCAATGCAAAGATTAAAAGAAGCAGCAGAAAAAGCAAAAATAGAATTATCAGGTGTTCAACAAACACAAATCAACTTACCATTTATTACTGCAGATGCAACAGGACCAAAACACTTAGATGTAACTTTAACAAGATCTAAATTTGAAGAATTAATTCATGATTTAGTAGAGGCTACAGCAGGACCAGTTAACCAAGCATTAAAAGATGCAGGATTAACAGCAAATGATATTCATAAAGTATTATTAGTTGGTGGTTCTACAAGAGTTCCAGCAGTTCAAGAAGTTGTTAAGAGAATAACAGGTAAAGAACCAGATAAAGGAATAAACCCAGATGAATGTGTTGTTGCATCGGTGCATCAATTCAAGGTGGTGTTTTATCAGGAGATGTTAAAGACTTAGTATTACTAGATGTAACACCATTATCATTAGGTATTGAAACATATGGTGGAGTATTTACAAAATTAATTGAAAGAAACACAACAATACCAACTAAAAAATCACAAATATTCTCAACAGCAGCAGATGGTCAAACATCAGTAGAAGTTCACGTATTACAAGGTGAAAGAGAAATGGCTGCATACAATAAAACATTAGGAAGATTCCAATTAACAGGAATTCCAGCAGCTCCAAGAGGAGTACCTCAAATTGAAGTAACATTTGATATAGATGCAAACGGTATTGTTAATGTATCTGCAAAAGATATGGCAACAGGAAATCAACAAGATGTTTCTATTACAGCTTCAACAAACTTAACAGATGAAGATATCGACAAAGCGGTTAAAGATGCAGAAGCACATGCTGAAGAAGATAAAAAGAAGAAAGAAGAAATTGAAGTTAAAAACAATGCAGAAAGTTTAGTTTACAACAGTGAAAAAACATTAAATGATTTAGGTGACAAAATTAGTGGAGAAGAAAAAGCTAAAGTTGAAACTGAAATTGATAATACTAAAAAAGCATTAGAAACAAACGATACAGAAAAAATCAAAGAAGCTACAGAAAAATTAACAAAAGTATTCTACGATATGTCACAACAATTATATAAGAATGCAAATCCAAACGGAGCAGCAGGAGTAGACCCAAATGCAGCAACTAGTGGTACTGGAGCAGATAATGGTTCAGATGCTAATAATGGCGGAGACAATGGAAATGTTTATGATGCTGATTATAAAGTTGAAGATGACAAATAGAATTTGAAAAATTTCGGGATTGGGGGACGGGTCTTTCATCCCGAAAAATTTTTATGATAAAAAAATCGGGATGAAAGACCCGTCCCCCAATCCCGAAATTTTATGGAGGAAAAAATGGCTAATAAAATAGATTATTATGAGGTTTTAGGTGTTAATAAAAATGCCACTGATGATGAATTAAAAAAAGCATATAGAAAAATGGCAAAAAAATCATCCAGATGCAAACCCAGATAATAAAGAAGAAGCGGAAAAGAAATTTAAAGAAGTTAACGAAGCATATGAAACACTTTCTAATCCTCAAAAAAGAAGAATGTATGACCAATTTGGAACAGCTGATCCACAAGGATTTGGAGGAGCTGGAGGACCATTTGGAGGTGGAAATTATACATATTCTACTTCCGGATTTGATGGTTTTGGAGACTTTGGTGATTTAGGTGATATATTCTCATCTTTCTTTGGTGGTGGTTTTGGTGGCAGACAATCTGCTAGAAAAAATAATGGAACAAGAAAAGGTGCAGACTTAAATTTAAAAATGGATATTACATTTGAAGAGGCTTTTTTAGGTGTTGAAAAAAGAAGTTGTAATAAATAGAAATGAAACTTGTGAACATTGCCATGGAACTGGTGCAAAACCTGGAACTAATCCTATAAAATGTCCGGATTGTCATGGAACAGGTCAAGTAACACAAGTTCAAAATACAATTTTAGGTCAAGTTCAAACAACTAGAACATGTGGTAAATGTCATGGAACTGGTGAAATTATTACAGAGGTTTGTGAATTCTGTAAAGGTAAAGGGACTATAAGAAAACAACCAAAAATAAAAGTTAAAATTCCTGCAGGAATTGATGATAATCAAACTGTAGTATTAAGAGGAGAAGGCGAACCAGGTAGCAAAGGTGGACCAAAAGGTGATTTGTATATTACTTTAAGAATAAAAAAACATAGTATATTTACAAGAAAAGGTAATAATGTTTTGTGTGATATTCCAATTACTATGACTCAAGCGGCACTAGGGGCAGAACTTCAAATACCTATGGTTGATGGAAGTAAGGAAAAATATAGAATCCCGGAAGGTACTCAAACGGGTACAAAATTTACTATTAGAAATAAAGGATTTAAATATGTAAATTCAACATCTGAAGGTGATTATGTATTTACTGTTATAGTTCAAACTCCTAAGAGATTGACTAAGGAGCAAAGAGAATTGCTTACTCAATTGGCTAGAACTATGAATGAGCAACCTCCTGTTAAGAAAAAAGGAATTTTTGGATAAAATTTATAAAAAAAAATCGAGATTAAAAGTTAAATTAATCCCGATTTTTCTTTTTTTTTTCTTCATTTTCTGTTTCATTTTCATTTGTTTTTAAATATTTTATAATATCTGTGTCAGAAATTTTTAAGACTTTTATAAGTTTTTTTAGTGTTTTTACTGTTGTTTTTGATTCGTTGTGTTCTAGACGTTGAAGGTGTCTCCAACTTATATCTACTTTTTCTGCTAATTCTTCTTGTGAAAATCCATTTTTTATTCTATATTCTTTTATCATATAGGTACCTCCATAGTAATTATGTGATAATTATGTCATAATTATTAATAAAAAAGTATGATAAAAAAATCATAGAATTTTGGCGGTAAAATTAATTGCTATAGTTTATAGCACAAAAAATAATTTTATGGTCTGTGAACTGCAACAATTAATTAAAAACAAACTTTTTATATTTCATAAAAATCTTGATTTTTTAGTATTTTTGAAGTATAATTGTAACCGTACATAAAAACGAAGAAAGAAGGAAAATAAATGAAAGCAATAGAAATAAGAAATAAATACCTAAACTTTTTTAAAAAACACGGACACGCTGTAATACCATCAGCTTCATTAATCCCAGAAAACGACCCATCAGTACTATTCACAACAGCAGGAATGCAACCATTAGTACCATATTTATTAGGAGAAAAACATCCATCAGGAACAAGACTTACAGATTACCAAAAATGTCTAAGAACAAATGACATAGAAGAAGTAGGAGACAACAGACACTTAACATATTTCGAAATGTTAGGAAACTGGTCATTAGGAGACTACTTCAAAGAAGAATCAATTCAAATGAGTTTTGATTTCTTAACAAAAGAACTACAAATACCAGTAGAAAAATTGTCTGTAACAGTATTTGCAGGGGACGATGACTGCCCAAGAGACGAAGTAGCAGCAGAATGTTGGAAAAAAGCAGGAATTTTAGATGGACATATCTATTATTATGGAAAAGACGACAACTGGTGGATAGCTGGAGAAGAAGGACCATGTGGACCAGACACAGAAATGTTCTATGACACAGGAAAACCAGCCTGTGGACCAGACTGTCAACCTTCATGTGACTGTGGTAAATATGTTGAAATATGGAACAATGTATTTATGGAATATTTCAAAAGCAAAGATGGAAAATATTCAAAATTAGCTCAAAGAAATGTTGATACTGGACTTGGGCTTGAAAGAATGACAATGCTATTACAAGGAAAAGAAACGCCATTTGATACAGAATTATTTAAACCAGTAATGGACAAACTATCAGAATTACAAAAAGTTGATAATATAGAAAGCAGAAGAATCATAGCAGAACACTTACGTTCAAGTATGATGGTAATAAGTGATGGTGGAAGACCAAGCAATGTTGACAGAGGATATATTTTAAGAAGATTAATTCGTAGAATGGTAAGACATATGAACAAACTTCAAATAAATTTAGATGAAATATCAACATTAATAGATATCAATGTTGAAAACTTAAAAGAAATGTATCCAGACTTAGCAAAAAATCAAGAATTAATAAAAAATGTAATAATTGAAGAAAAAAATAAATTTGTAAAAACACTTGCACATGGTGAAAAAGAATTTGAAAAAGAAATGAATAAAGCCAAAGAACAAGGAAAGACTAAGATAGACGGAAAAGTAGTATTTAAACTATATGACACATATGGATTTCCACCAGAAGTTACAAGCGAATTAGCACAAGAAAATAACATGACAGTTGATATGAAAGAATTTGATGAACTATTCAAAGCACATCAAGAAAAATCAAGAATGGGTTCAGAACAAAAATTTAAAGGTGGACTAGCAGAACAAAATGACACAACAATAGCATATCATACAGCAACACATTTATTAAATGCAGCACTTAAAGTAGTTTTAGGACCAGAAACACATCAAAGAGGTTCAAACATTACAGTAGACAGAATGAGATTTGACTTTAACTGTGACCACAAAATGACAGAAGAAGAAAAGAAACAAACAGAAGATTTAGTAAATAAATGGATTCAAGAAGCTATACCAGTAACAGTAGAAGAAATGAAAAAAGATGAAGCAGTTAAATCAGGTGCAGAATGTATGTTTATTGAAAAATATCCAGATGTTGTAACTGTTTACACAATAGGAAATGTTTCAAAAGAACTTTGCGGTGGACCTCATGTGAAAAACACAAGTGAACTTGGAAAATTCAAAATCAAAAAAGAAGAAGCAAGTTCAGCAGGTGTTAGAAGAATAAAGGCAATTTTAGAAAAATAAAAAATCGGGATTGGAGACCCGTCCCCTAATCCCTAAAAAATAATTAGGGATTGGGGGACGGGTCTTTAATCCCTAAAAAATAAATTGAAAGGTGATAAAAATGGAAGATTGTTTATTTTGTAAAATTATAAAAGGTGAAATTCCTTCAACAAAAGTATATGAAGATGATGAAATATTAGCGTTTAATGATATAAATCCAGCGGCTCCAATTCATATATTGGTAATTCCTAAAAAACATATAACATCATTAGCTCATATGGAAAAAAAGAAGATGAAGCAATTGTTGGAAAAATATATGGAGTTATAAATAAAATAGCAGAGGAAAAAGGTTTTAAGGAAAGTGGATATAGAGTTATTGTAAATTGTGGAAAGGATGCGGGACAAGAAGTTATGCATTTGCATTTCCATGTTTTAGCAGGTGCTAAATTTGGAGATAAAATAGTATAATAGTAATAATCATAGGTACATTAAGAAACGAAGATTAACATAAAAAATATAAAAATTTGTAAAAAAATTGTAAAATTAAATTTAATATGTTATAATGTAATTAGAGTTTAAAAGTACGGAGGTAAAAAGTATGTTTGAGAGTAAATATAGTAAAGTATTAACAGTAGTGTTAATAATAGTAATAATTGCAATTGTATTGTTATTGGGATTTTTAGGATTTGATTATATTAAAAAATATAATTCTTCAAAACAGGCATCAGATTTTGTAGAAGATTATCAAGGAGATGTAACAACAAGTGAAGAAAATACAACAGAAGATTCGAATGAAAATGTTGTATTAGATAGTTCTAATGAAACACCAATAACAAGTACAACAACAGGTAGTGGTTCAGGAAAGAAAAAATATAACGGATTTACAGTTGTAGGTACAATGAAAATTCCAGCAATCAATTTGGAATATCCAATAGTAGAAGAAGTATCAACAACTGCACTAGAAAAAGCACTAATTGCATTATATCCAAGTGGAGACAATTTAAATCAACCTGGAAACACAGTTATAATAGGGCATAATTATAGAAATGGAATGTTTTTCTCTAATTTAAAAAAATTATCTAATGGTGCAAAAATATATGTAACAGATTATAGAGGAAAATCAGTAACATATCAAGTATACAATAAATTTGAGGCATCATCAACAGATACATCATTCTACACAAGAGATACTGCAGGATTAGCAGAATTAACATTATCAACTTGTACAGATGCAAGTAATGATCAAAGAACAATAATTTTTGCTAAACAAATTTAGTGGATAAAACAAAAGAACTTACAAGAAATTGTAGGTTCTTTTGTTTATATACTAGGAAGTTATGTAAATTTACCAATAGATATAATTACCCTAATGACGACGGGGAACGTACAAACAATAATTTTACGGATTGTGAATAGTAACTTTGTGCATGAACAAATTTACAGAATTTACAAAAAATACTTTAAAAAAATAAGAAAATGTTATACAATATACGAAAAGTAAAAAAAGGAGAAAGGTATGAACAAAAAATGGCAAATATATGAGACAGATACAGAAGAAACAAAAAGAATAGCAGAAAAATACAAAATAAATGAATTGCTAGCGTCAATAATTGTAAATAGAAAAATAAAAGACGAAGACATAGAAAAATTTTTACATCCAACAAGACAAAATTTCCATGACCCATTTTTAATGCCAGATATGAATATTGCAGTAGAGAGAATAATAAAAGCAATAGAAAATAAAGAAAAAACAATAATATATGGTGATTATGATGTAGATGGAATAACAAGTATAACAGTATTAAAAAGCTTTTTAGAAGATAGAGGACTACATGTAGACTCATATATTCCAAACAGATTAGAAGAAGGATATGGATTAAACAAACCAGCTATAGAAAAAATAGCAAAAGAAAATTACACATTAATGATAACTGTTGATACTGGAATTTCAGGAATAAAAGAAATAGAATATGCAAATTCGTTAGAATTGAAACGATAGTAACAGACCATCACGAGGTAGGAGATGAATTACCAAAAGCACTTGCAGTAGTTGATGCAAAAAGAAAAGATAACCAATATCCTTGCAGAGATTTGGCGGGAGTTGGTGTTGTATTTAAATTAATACAAGCATTGCGGAAAAAAATTAGAATTAGACGAAAAAGAATACTTAAAATACTTAGATAGTGTGTGTGTTGGAACAATATCAGATATAGTTCCATTAGTTGATGAAAATAGAGTTATAACAAAATTAGGACTATTACTTGTAGCACAAACAAAAAATATGGGACTAAGGTCATTACTTTTGTCTTCAGGGTATAAAAATTTAGACTCAACAACTATATCTTTTGGCGTTGCACCAAGAATAAATGCGTGTGGAAGAATGGGACATGCAGATGAGGCGTTGAAGTTATTTTTATCAAAAGATATTTACGAAGTAAATGAACTCACAAAAAAAATTAAATGATTATAATAAAATGAGACAAGAAAAAGAAAAATCAATTTATGAAGACGCAGTAAATCAAATTGAAAAGAACAAGTTATATGAAAATTGTGCAATAGTTGTTGGTGGAGACAATTGGCATCACGGAGTTATTGGAATTGTATCTTCAAAAATAACAGATTTGTATTTTAAACCAAGTATTTTATTGTGTTATGATGACGACTTGGCAAAAGGCTCAGGTAGAAGCATTCCAGGTTTTGACTTGCATGATGCATTAATGAAATGCCAAGATACAATTGAAAAATTTGGTGGACACAGTATGGCAATAGGGATTACAATAAAAAAAGCACAATTTTGACAAGTTTGCAAATGAACTTGAACAAATTGCAAAAGATTCAAAAATAGATGAGATAGTTCCTATTATAAATGTTGATGCAAAAATCAATTTAAATGAAGTAAGTAGAGAAACTGTTGAAAGTTTGAAACAACTCGAACCATTTGGTGAAGGAAATAAGACACCAATATTTGCGTTGAAAAATCTGAAAGTTGATTCTATTAGAAGTTTGTCAGAAGGCAAACATATAAAAATGACTTTGAAAGATGGCAATTCTGTAGTAAATGCAATAGGTTTTAATTTAGGTTATTTAGCAGATGAATATAGAATTGGTGACAAGATTGATGTTGTTGGAACTTTGGAAATTAATAGTTTTAATGGTGTTGATAGACACAAATTAATCTTAAAGATGTTATGAAGTCAATATAAAATATTTTAAAAATAATAGCCATCTTGCGTCGTTAAAATGTATTTGAAACGCGGTTACATACAATAGTATGCGCCCTTGCCTTTCAAATACATTTTGCCTAGCAATATAACTATTCTTTTTAAAATAAAAAGAGGGGTGGAAAAATGCAAGAAAACAATAAAGAAATAACAATACAAGATGTAATATCAAAAAAGAAAGAAACAAGCAGAAGAGTAGATACAAAATTAATAATGAAAGCATATAACTATGCAGTAGAACACCATGGAGAACAAAAAAGAAGGTCTGGAGAACCATATATAATACATCCAATAAATGTAGCATACATATTGGCAGGAGTAGGCTTAGACGAAGCAACAATATGTGCAGCACTTTTACATGACGTTGTTGAAGATACAGATGCAACAGATGCAGATTTAAGAAAAGACTTTGGCGATGAAATTGCAGATATGGTTGCAGGTGTTACAAAATTAGAAGCAATGCAATTTACAACTGTTGAAGAGCAACAAGTTGAAGACTATAGAAAAATGTTTTTAGGCAATGGGAAAAGATATAAGAGTTATAATATTGAAAATTGCAGATAGACTTCACAACATGAGAACATTAAAATATCTAAAAAGAGATAGACAAATAGCAAATGCAAAAGAAACAATGGAAATATATGCACCACTTGCAAACCGTTTAGGTCTATATTCAATGAAATGGGAATTAGAAGATTTATCTTTTAAATATTTATATCCAGAAGAATATCATGAATTAGTTGAAGGAATAAACAAAAAGAGAGAAGAAAGATTAAAATTCATAGAAAAAATAATGGCAGACATACGAGTTCAACTAAAAAAAACAACATATTGATGCAGAAGTAACAGGTCGTGCAAAACATTTATATAGTATATATAGAAAAATGAAAAGAGACAACAAAACACTAGATCAAATATATGACCTATTCGCATTGCGTATAATAGTCAATTCAATAAAAGACTGTTATGCAGCACTTGGAGTTGTACATGAGATGTATAGTCCAATGCCAGGAAGATTTAAGGACTATATAGCAGTACCAAAACCAAATATGTATCAATCAATACATACAACATTATTAGGTGACAAAGGAACACCATTTGAAGTGCAAATTCGTACATGGGATATGCACAGAATTGCAGAATATGGTATTGCGGCACACTGGGCATATAAAGAAGCAAGTTACTTTGGAAAAAAACAATCAGTAAAAGTAGAAGAAGACAAACTTGCTTGGCTTAGAGAATCATTGGAATGGCAAAAAGATATGCAAGATCCACAAGAATTTTTGACAACATTAAAAACTGAATTATTTGAAGATGAAGTTTATGTATTTACACCAAAAGGAGCAATAAAAATATTACCAAAATGCAACACCAATAGACTTTGCATACAGTATACACGAAGAAATTGGAAACCATATGACAGGATGTAAAATAAACAGTAAAATGATGCCAATTATAACGCCATTAAAAAGCGGAGATATCATTGAGATAATTACATCAGACAATTCAAAAGGACCAAGTAGAGATTGGCTTAAATTTGTAAAAAGTACAAAAGCCAAAAACAAAATAAATGGATGGTTCAAAAAAAGCAGAAAAATCAGAAAATATTGAAAAAGGAAAAGACTTAATAGAAAAAGAGATTAAGAGAATTGGAATGTCACATGTAGAGTTATTTAAGCAAGAATATATTGATGCAATGCTAGATAGATATAAATATAAGAATCTTGAAGATATGTATGCAGCAGTTGGATTTGGAGCAAATTCTGCAGTAAAAATAATAGCAAGAATGCTACAAGAATATAGAAAAGAACATCAGGAAGAAAATGTTGAAGAAAAAATTGAAGAATTAAGGAAACAAAAAGAAAGTAAACAAAAACCATCAAGTTCAGGAGTTGTTGTAGAAGGAATAGATAATTGCTTAGTAAAACTTTCAAAATGTTGCAATCCATTACCAGGAGACGAAATAATAGGGTACATTACAAAAGAGAAGAGGAGTTTCAGTTCATAGAAAAGATTGTGTAAATGTAAAAGACTTATTAACAGAAGAAAATAGAATAATAGATGTTAAATGGTATGAAGAAGCAAAAGAAAATTATAATGTTACATTAGAAGTTTTGGCAAATGACAGAAAAGGTTTATTGGTTGATATTCTAAATACTGTTAAGGAAACTAAGGCAAATCTTATGGGAGTTAGTACAAAAACAACTAAAGAAAGAATAGCTATTATGGATATCAATATCGAAGTTGAGAATATTGAAGAATTAAATAAGGTAATTAGAAATATTAAGAAGGTAGATAGTGTTTACGAAGTTAGGAGATAATTGTTGGAAAAGAATTATAGGTAATATTTGAGAGGAATGAAAGAAAAATATGATTTTAAAAGAACTAAAGATAGACACCTGGATAGGAGACCCAACAAATTGCTATGTGATATTTGATGAAGATAGCAAAGAAATAATGGTAATAGACCCAGCAGGTGATATAGATAAAATTGAGGATTTAATAAAAAATGTATTTAAAGGAAAATTGAAGTATATATATTTAACACATTGCCACGGGGACCATATTGCAGGCGTAAACGAGTTAAAAAGACGTTGTGGTGGCAAAATATTAATTCATAGAATTGATAGTGAAGGACTAAACAATGTTGATATTAATTTGTCTGAATATATTGGACTACCAGATATAGAGTTAGAAGCGGATTCAAGAGTTGACGATAATGATTTAATACATTTAGGTGATTTAGAATTTAGAGTAATTCATACACCTGGTCATACTGCAGGAAGTACATCACTTTACTGTGAAAAAGAAAAATGTTTATTTTCAGGTGACACAATTTTTGCCGGAACATGGGGAAGAACAGATTTACCTACTTCTAGCAGAGAAGCGATAATGAATTCAATAGTTAATAAAATATTAAATTTGCCTGATGATACTTTTTATTTATCCAGGACATGGAAAGGCAACAATGCTAAAAGATGAAAAACCAATTTATCTTGAATTAAAGCCTAAAATGTGGTAAAATATAAAAAATCGGGATTGGGGGACGGGTCTTCAATCCCGAAAAAAAAAATAGAGAGAGGATATAATTATGAGCAAAACAGAACCAAGAACATTGGCAGGTTTTATGGAATTAATGCCAAATGAACAAATATTATTTGAACAAATAAAACAAAAAATAGAAAAAACATATCAAAAATTTGGATTTTTACCACTAGATACACCAATACTAGAACTATCAGAAGTATTATTAGCAAAAGCTGGTGGAGAAACAGAAAAACAAATATATAGATTTGAAAAAGGTGATACAGATATATCAATGAGATTTGATTTAACAGTACCACTTGCAAAATATGTAGCAAAAAATTATGGGAATTTAAGTTTTCCATTTAGAAGATATCAAATTGGAAAAGTATATCGTGGAGAAAAAAATGCAAAAAGGTAGATATCGTGAGTTTTATCAATGTGATATAGATATCATTGGAGATGGAGAATTAAGTGTAAGAAATGATGCAGAACTTCCAAGTGTTATTTACAATATATTTAAAGAATTAGGATTTGATGACTTTACAATTAAAATAAACAACAGAAAATTATTTAATGGTTTGTTTGAAAGTTTAAATCAAAAAGAAAATGCAGTTGAAATTCTTAGAATAATAGACAAAATAGAAAAGATAGGAAAAGAAGCTGTAATAGAAGAATTAGAAAAAATTGAGTTTCAGCAGAATCAATAAATAAAATATTAGATTTCATAGAAATAGAAGGAACAACAGATGAAAAATTGCAAAAACTTGAAGATTTAAAAATTGAAAATGAAGCATTCAAAATAGGACTTGAAGAACTTACGGAAGTTGTTAAATATGTAAGATTATTTGGAATTCCAGATAACAACTTCAAAGTTGATTTAACAATTGCTAGAGGTCTTGATTATTATACAGGAACAGTGTATGAAACATTTTTAAATGAATATAGAGAACTTGGAAGTGTATGTTCTGGTGGTAGATATGAGAATTTAGCAGAACATTATACTGATAAAAAATTGCCAGGTGTTGGAATTTCAATTGGTTTGACTAGATTGTTCTACAAGTTAAACGAATTGAATTTAATAAAAGCGGATAAAAAATCAATTGCGGAAATTTTAGTAGTTCCAATGGTTGATGATATGACAGTTCCAATTAAATTGGCAAGTGATTTAAGAAAAAATGGTATTAATACTGAAATATTCTTGAATGATAAAAAATTAAAGGCTAAAATGAAATATGCCGATAAACTTGAAATCCCTTATGTTATTGTAGTTGGCGAAGATGAGGTTAATTCTGGTGTTGTTAAGGTTAAAAATATGAAAACAGGGGAGCAAATAGAAGTTCTATTGAGGATGTTTATAAGGTATTTTAAAATTATTTAGAAAATAAATGAGGTAGAAATTTCTATCTCATTTTTTTGATTAGTTACTTTGTACAAAAATTTACAAAAAGGGGGTATTCAATTTCAAAAATATATGATAGAATACGCTTAAGAAAAAAACTAAGGAGAGTGAAAAAAAATTGTCAGAAGCAAAATACAAAAGAGTGCTTTTAAAATTAAGTGGAGAAGCACTAGCAGGAGAAAACAAGACAGGAGTAAATGCTGAAACAATAGGAAAAAAATATGTGATAAAATAAAAAAAAGAAGTAACAGAAATGGGAGTAGAAGTAGGAATAGTAGTAGGAGGAGGAAACTTTTGGAGAGGAAGAAACGGACACCAAATGGAAAGAGCAACAGCAGACTACATGGGAATGTTAGCAACTGCAATGAACGGCTTAGCACTACAAGATGCACTAGAAGCGAGAGGAGTACACTCAAGAGTACAAACTGCAATAGAAATGAGAGAAATAGCAGAACCATTTATAATAAGAAAAGCAGAAAAACATTTAGGAAGAGGCAGAGTTGTAATATTTGCATGTGGAACAGGGCATCCATATTTCACAACAGATACAGCAGCAGTACTAAGAGCAACAGAAATAAATGCAGACATCATTTTATTAGGAAAAGCAATAGATGCAGTATATTCTGCAGACCCTAAATTAGACCCAACAGCAGAAAAAAATTTGACAAAATATCATATTTAGAAGTATTAGAAAAAGACTTAAAAGTTATGGATTCAACTGCAACTGCATTATGTAGAGATAACAATATTCCATTATTAGTATTTGGAATAGCAGACCCAGAAAACATAGTAAGAGCAGTAAAAGGCGAACATATAGGAACAATAGTAAAATAGAAAATGTCATTTTGAGGTATCGGTTTCAAAATGGATAATGGTAAAATAAAGAAAAGAGGTATAAGATTATGGATTACACAAATATTAAAAAAAAATGGAAAAATGTATAAGCGTATACAGTGAAAAATTATCAGAAGTTAGAGCAGGAAGAGCAAATCCTGCAATATTAAACAAAGTAAAAATAGACTATTATGGAACACCAACACCAATAAATCAAGTAGCAGGTGTATCAGTTCCAGAAGCAAGATTAATAGTTATTCAACCATGGGATATGAGCATATTAAAAGAAATTGAAAAAGCAATATTGGCTTCAGACATAGGAATAAATCAAACAATGATGGAAAAGTAATCAGATTAGCATTCCCAGAACTAACAGAAGAAAGAAGAAAAAATTAGTAAAAGACATCAAAAAAATGGCAGAAGAAGCAAAAGTAGCAGTAAGATCAGTTAGAAGAGATGGAATAGAAACAGCAAAAGCAGAACAAAAAAGAAGGAAATATGACAGAAGATGAATTAAAACAAGCAGAAAATGACATTCAAAAATTAACAGATAGCAGTGTAGAAGAAATTGATAAAATATTAGCAAACAAAGGAAAAAAGAAGTAATGTCTGTATAAAAGGGAAGGACCAAAAATGGAATTTAAACAAAATCTAAAAATGTATCAAGATATAGTAAATAATGAATTAGAAAAATATCTTAGAAAAAAGAAGAATGCCCAGAAAAGACTTTAAATAATTCAATGGAATATAGTTTAATGGCAGGAGGAAAAAGACTAAGACCAATTTTGGTATTAGCAACATATCAATTATTTAAAGAAGATATTGAAGAAGCAATGCCATTTGCAGTAGCAATAGAAATGGTGCATAATTTTTCATTAATACACGATGACTTGCCAGAAGTAGATAATGATGATTTTAGACATGGAAAACCAACAAATCATAAACAATTTAATCATCCAACTGCATTGCTTGCAGGAGATGGCTTATTAAACCAAGCATATATAGTATTAAGTGACGAAATATTATACTCTGCAGAAAATCAATATAAAGAAAACTTTTGTGAAAAAGATTAAGAGCATTTAATGAATTTTCAAAAGCAGTTGACATAATGATAGCGGTAGAATATTTAGATACAGAATTAGAAGGAAAGCAAATTTCAAAAGAGATGTTGGAATATATACATATAAACAAAACAGGGGCATTACTAAAATTATGTGTAAGAATGGGTGCAATTTTGGCAGGTGCTTCAGAAAAAGATTTAAAAAAATTAACAAAATATGCAGAAAACATTGGATTGGCATTTCAAATAAAAGATGATATTTTATCTGAAGAAGGTGACCCAAAAATTACTGGAAAACCAGTTGGAAACGACAAGGAAATGGGCAAATGTACATATGTATCATATTATGGTTTAGATGGTGCAAAAAAAAGAACTAGATAAAATAACAGAAAATGCTATTCAACAATTAAATGATTATGGAGAAAAATCAGAATTTTTAAGCCAATTAGCAACATATATTAAAAAAAATAGAAATAAATAAAATCTGTAAAAAGGGACGACCCTTTTGACAGGGAATAAAGAAAAATGACAGATGGGGGAACAAAATGGAACAAGATAATTTGCCAAAACATATAGCAATTATAATGGATGGAAATAGAAGATGGGCTAAAAATAAAAATTTGCCAGTAAGTTTTGGACATAAAGAAGGAGCAAAAACTCTTGAAAAAGTAGTTAGATATGCAAATAAAATTGGTATAAAATATATAACAGTATATGCATTTTCAACAGAAAACTGGAAAAGAACAACAGAAGAAGTTACTGCATTAATGAACTTATTTCAAAGTTATTTGGATGATTATAGTAAAAGAGCGGATTCGGAAAATATCAAAGTAAAAATAATCGGAAATAGACAAGGCTTATCAGAAAAGATGCAAAAAAGTATAGAAAAATGCATGGAAAGAACAAAAGACAATACTGGAATTGTATTTAATATAGCACTAAATTATGGTGGAAGAGACGAAATATTGGGAGCAGTAAAGAACATTGCAAAAAAAATACAAAATAATGAAGTAAAAATTGAAGATATAACAGAGCAAATGATATCAGACAATTTATATACTGCAAATCAGCCAGATCCAGATTTATTAATAAGAACAAGTGGAGAGTTACGTTTAAGTAATTTCTTACCATGGCAATTAGCATATACAGAATTTTTATTTGTAGACAAAAATTGGCCTGACTTTAATGAAAAAAAGATTTAGATGATGCAATAGAAGTTTATAAAAGTAGAAATAGAAAATTTGGGGCAAAATAAAAAATTTGAAAAGAGTTAATAGTGAGAACAAATCATTTTAAATTTTTATATTTGTTCACTAATGAATGAGCGAAGAGGAGAGAAAGAATAGGTATGGATTTTAAAAAAGAATAACATCAGGATTTATAGTAGGTTTAGCCCTTATAGTATTGTTATTAATTCAAAATAATATAATAACAGGACTAATGTTTACACTTATTGCAATTGTAGCAATGCATGAATATTTAGGAGCAATATCAAAAGTATGTAAACCTATAAAATGGATATCATATTTAAGTTGTGCATTGGTATTATTGCCAAGTTTTATATCAAGCCAACAATTAACAGGAAGCCTAATTTATGCAATTCCAATAATATTATTAATATTATTTGCACATGTAGTAGCAACAGATATGAAAACATCATTTAAAGACATGGCATACACATTGCTTGAATATGTTATGTACCAACATTTATAATGTTTTTAACAATGATAGATAAAATGCAAAACGGAAAAATATTGTTGGGATATATATTTATTGCATCATGGGGAACAGATGTATTTGCATATTGCATAGGAAAAAGATTTGGGAAACATAAATTTAGTAAAGTAAGTCCTAAAAAATCGATAGAAGGTTGTGTTGCTGGAACGATTGGAGCAACTGCGTTAGCACTTATTTATACATTTGTTTTAAATAATAATTTTTCTTTTGAATATTCATATTTTGTAGTAGGAATATCAGGAATAGTATTAAGTTTGATAGGGCAAATAGGTGATTTTTCAGCATCTTGTATAAAAAAAGATATGTTGATATAAAAGATTATAGTAATTTATTACCAGGTCATGGGGGAATGTTAGACAGAATAGATAGTGTACTGTTTATAGCACCATTTGCATATATGTTATTTACTTTAATTTAAAAATTTCGGGATTGGGGGACAGGTCTTTAATCCCGAAAAAAAAAAATCGGGATTAAAGACCTGTCCCCAATCCCGAAATAAGGAGGCATAAATTTGACAATTATAATATCAGCCTTAAAGATAATATTTTTACTTGGATTTCTAATTTTGATACATGAGGCAGGACACTTGCTAGTAGCAAAACTTTGCAAAGTTAAAGTAAATGAATTTGCAATAGGTTTTGGACCAACAATATGGAAAAAACAAGGAAAAGAAACCAAATATGCACTAAGATTAATACCGTTACGGTGGATTTTGCAGTATGGAAGGCGAAGAAGAAAGATCAGAAAATGAGGGATCTTTTTCAAAAAGCAAGTATACCAAAAAGAATTGCTATAGTTATTGCAGGTGCAACAGTAAATATCATATTTGGATTATTAGTATATTTTGTTTTAATGTCAACAAGTACAACATATGTAACAAATGAAATAAGTTCAGTATTAGATGGATATGTTGCACAAGAAGTAGGATTGCAACAAAATGACAAAATTGTAGAATTAGATGGAAAGAAAATCAAGAACAAATATGACTTAAGTAAAGCAATGACTAAAGTTACAGAACCAAATGATAAAAACGAAAAATACAATGGAGAAGTAATTTCTTTAAAAATAGAAAGAAATGGCCAAACATTGGAATATCAAGTAAAACCAACAGAAATAAAAACAAAAAATACAGGAATATATTTAGATAAAAATTGTAAAATAATATCTATTGAAAAAGATAGTAGTGCAGAAAAAAAAGTTGGATTAAAGGCAAATGATAAAATAACTAAAATTAATAATCAAGAAATAAATGGTGATTATAATAAAATTGTAAATATGATTCAAGAAAAAGGTGTTAATACAATACTTATAACTGTAGAAAGAAAAGAGCAACAAATAACATTTGAATTTACACCAGATTATATTTCATCATATTATTTAGGAGTAAATTTAAAACAAGCAGAGAACACATTAGCAAATCATTTGATATATGGTGGAATAGAAACAAAAAAGAATTTGCAGGTTCTATATTAGACAATATAAAAATGCTATTTACAGGAGGAGTAAGTGTAGACCAAATGATGGGACCTGTTGGAATATCAGAAGTTGTTGCAAAAACTAACGGCCTTAGAGAATTTATATATATGTTGGCTTTGATTTCACTATCACTAGGAGTAACAAACTTATTGCCAATTCCAGCACTTGATGGTGGCAAAATTTTAATATTAATAATTGAAGCAATTAGAAGAAAACCATTAAATGAAAGAACAGAAATAAATATACAATTAATAGGATTTTCAATTTTAATAGCGTTATCATTATATATAACTTATAATGATATCCTAAGAATTTTTTAAATGAGGTGTAAGATACAAAATTATCAAAATATGTAATAATTAAAGACCTCAAAAAAGGAGAAAAAAATGGATGATAAAAAGGGAAATATAATATTAGGAATAATACTTGCAATATTGATGATAATTGCAATAGCAATTGTGATTATTAATCCAAACAAAGTTGAAACAGTAAATTATGCCAAAGAACAGGGAAATACAAATAGTGAAGAGGTAACTGCAAACACAAATAAAACAAATAATGAAGAACTAGAAAAGGAAGAAAAACAAAAAAGTATGCAAGAAGGAAAAACATTCTGTAAAATAGGAAAAACAGGTGTGATTTACGAAGACAAAAATAAAAAGTATATATGCATATAATGTCGAAGATGGTACAACTAAAAAATTAGCACAGCTTCTTCAAATGGGGCAAGTAAAATATATTTTGACGGTGAAAATATATTTGCAATTCCAGACTATTATAGCGGAAAAGGAATTTATAAAATAGATTTGGAAGGAAATGTTACTAAAATTTATGATGGTTCATCTTTACAATTATGGATAACAGATGAGAAAGTATATTTTGTAAATCAAATAGGATATGATACTATAAATCAAAACCCACAGGGAACATTATGCTCTATGGACAAAGATGGAAAAAATGTAAAAAATATAGCAGAAAAAATAAAAAATTATTTTGCGATACATAATGATAAAATATACTATACTGCTCAAAATAGAAAAATGCATGACATAAATACAGATGGTTCTAATGATACAGAAATAGCGCAAGGAAGAAAAAAATTTGTAATAACTTTAAATGATAAATATTTAACATATGTAGATTATGCGGAACAGGAAGCAATACATATATTAAACTTGGAAACAAAAGATGATGTATTGGTTGGATATTTTGGTATGGTTAGAGAATATGCAGGGAATACATATATAAATATTAGAAAAAGACTTGATGATGGTTCATTGGATGAAAAATATACTTTGTTTAATGTTAAAGAAGATGGTACTGCAACAGAAATTGGTCAATTTGCAGATTTTGGAACTAATTTAAATTATATTATTAATGATAAAATTTATGTTGGAAATAGTAGAGATGGAGTTTCTATTGTTAATTTGAAAAATGGTGAGAAGCAAACTGCAGAGGATTACAATAATTGCAGATATTATCTAGGTGGATATGGATATAAAGTTGATGATTCTAATTTGGATGATATTAAAGTTGAAAAAATAGAATTGTAATAAAAAAAAAGCATAAAACCTAGCAACAGAAATCAATAAATTATGTGAAGGTTTAGAAAATAGAATAGGAAAATTACAGAAAAAGCAAGATTAAAATTATCTTGCTTTTTTTGACCTGTTCGCTTTAACAAAATGGCAATTTGTGATAAAATACAACAAAAGAAAAAACATCTTGGAACCGGACCAAAACAGAACAGGTCCCAAAAGAACATTAGCGAAATGGAGTGAATCAAAAGCAATGTCAGAAAATAAAGCAAAAAAATTAAAAGAAATATTCAGTGATTATGAAACAAAAGCAAATATAAAAGAAGCACATGTTACAGCACTAAATGTAATAAAAAAGACAAACACACTTGGAATAATACTAGAAATAGACGAATACATAGAAGTAAAAGACATATGGTATTTCGAAAAATTCTTAATAGAAAGATTCCATTTTTCAAACATAGACATGACAATCCATTACCAAAAAGACACACAACTAAAATCAATAAAAGAAGAATGGAAAAATATCATATGTTATATGGCACATAAATATCCATTAATGAAACCAATGCTATTAATGAAAAGTGATGTTGAAATAAATGACAATATAATAAATGTAAAAATGCATATAAGAGGTGCAGACTTTTTAAGAGCAAAGAAAACAGATAAAGAGTTAGAAAATGTAATTAAAAAATTATATGGAAAAGAATACAAAATTGAACTTGAAGAAATTTTGCCACAAGAAGCGGAAATACAACATGAAAAGAAAATTAAAGAAATGGAAGAAAATGCAATAAAACAAACAGTCGCATTCATTCCAGAAAACGGAGAAAAATCAGAAAATGGACAACACACTGCAAATACTCAAAATTTTCCAAATTCAGCATCAAATGGAACAAATTCTGTACACAACCAAAATAATTCTCAAAACGAGGTGCCAGAATATAATGATCCAGACTATATGCCACCACAAGACGGAGACTATATTCCAATGGAAGAGATGGGAACAATGCCAGAAGATATTGAATTAGATAATGCCGTTATAGAAGAACAAAAATACATAATGGGAAAACCATCAAAGGCAAAAGAAAAACTAATCAAAATAAAAGATATAACTGCAAATGATGGTAGAGTAGCACTTGAAGGAAGAGTGCTAACAGTTGAATGTAGAGAAACAAAATCGGGCAAAGGAATGCTTATAATTGACCTATATGATGGAACAGGAACAATGACATGTAAATCATTTGCAAAAGATATCAAAGAAGGAAATGAAATAAAAGCACAAATAGAACAAGCAAAAGGAATAAAAGTTATAGGAAAAGCAGGACTTGACACATATGCAGGAGATGTAACAGTAATTGCAAACACAATAATTGAAATAGAAAACAATATTCCAGACCTTCCAAAAGAAGACGAAGAAGAAGATACACCATTAATTTTAGGAAAAACAATGAACATAACCGCTCCACTTGCAAAAGTTTCAGAACTAGGACCAGAAGACGGAGCAGTTTCATTAGATGGTGAGATTATCTTTATGGAAGATAGAGAATTAAAATCTGGAAAAACATTATTAAGTTTTGATTTATATGATGGAACAAGTACACTTACATGTAAAGCCTTCCTAGAAAAAGGAAAAGCTAAAAAAATAATAAAAAGAATGGGTAGTGTAAAAGGTATAAAAATTGAAGGAAATGCGCAAATGGACTCATTTTCAGGTGAACTTACTGTTATGGCAAATACCATCGTAGAAAGTACAGGTGTAAAAAAAGAAGTAAGACAAGACAACGCAGAAGTAAAAAGAGTAGAATTACACATGCACACCAAAATGAGTGCAATGGATGCAATGACATCAGCAACAGACTTGATAAAAAGAGCAATGAAGTGGGGAATGAAATCAATAGCAATAACAGACCATGGAGTTGCACAAGCATTCCCAGAAGCATATCACTTAGTTGGAGACGATAACCCAGATATAAAAATAATATATGGTGTAGAAGCATATTTAGCACCAGATAATACAAAATCAATTTATAATGGAAAAGGACAAGATATAGATACAACATATTGTGTACTAGATTTAGAAACAACAGGATTTTCAGCAACAAATGATAAAATTACAGAAATAGGAATAATGAAAGTCAAAAATAAAGAAGTTATAGACGAATTTAGTTGTTTTGTAAATCCAGAAAGGCATATACCAGAAAGAGTATCAGAAGTTACAAATATATCAGATGATATGGTAAAAGATGCAGAAACAATTGAAAAAGTATTTCCTAAAATGTTGGAATTTTTAGGTGACCAAAACGAAACTGTAATAGTAGCCCATAATGCGAAAATTTCGATGTTGGTTTTTAAAACAAAATGCAAGAAAAGATTAGGATATGAATTTGATTATACATATTTAGATACATTAAGTTTAGCAAAAGATTTATTTCCAGAGTACAAGAAATATAAATTAGGAAAAATTGCAGAGAATTTAGGAATAAAAGTAGAAGTAGCGCATAGAGCTTTAGATGATGTTGATACAACTGTAAAAGTATTTAATGTAATGATAGATATGTTAAAAAAGGAAGAGGGAGCTAAAAAATATTAGAAGATATTGACCAAGTTGCAGCAGATCAAGAAGCTAAAGCAGAAGAATATAAAAAATTAAAAACATATCATGCAATCATTTTAGCAAAAAATTATGTAGGATTACGAAATTTATATAGATTAATTTCATTATCACATGTAAATTATTTTTATAGAAAACCTAGAATATTAAAAAGCTTATATAAAAAATATTCAGAAGGGTTAATACTTGGAAGTGCGTGTGAAGCAGGAGAATTATATCAAGCAATAGAACAAGGTAGACCAGATGAAGAGATAGAAGCAATTGCAAATGACAAATGACTATGATTACTTAGAAATTCAACCAATAGGAAATAATCAATTCTTAATTAGAAATGGAACTGTAAGAGATGTTGAAGATTTAAGAGATATCAACAGAAAAATTGTTGCATTAGGTGAAAAATTAAACAAACTGGTTGTTGCGACATGTGATGTTCATTTTATGGACCCACAAGATGAAATTTATAGAAGAATATTAGAAGCGGGACAAAAATATGAAGATGCAGATAATCAAGCACCATTATATTTAAGAACAACAGAAGAAATGCTAGAAGAATTTAGATATTTAGGTGAAGAAAAAGCATATGAAGTAGTAGTAACAAATACAAATAAAATATCAGATATGTGTGAACAAATAAGCCCAATATCACCAGAAAAATGTCCACCACATATTCCAGGATGTGAGGAAGATATCAAAAATATTGCATATAAAAAAGCACATGAATTATATGGTGATCCATTACCAAAAATAGTACAAGACAGACTAGATAAAGAGTTAGACTCAATTATAAGTAATGGATACTCAGTTATGTACATAATTGCACAGAAATTGGTATGGAAATCAAATGAAGATGGATATATAGTTGGTTCCAGAGGTTCAGTAGGTTCATCTTTAGCGGCATTTATGACAGGTATAACAGAAGTTAACTCACTACAACCACACTACCGTTGCCCAAACTGTAAATTCAGAATTTGAAGATTACGGAGTAGGAAATGGATTTGATTTACCAGATAAAGATTGTCCAAAATGTGGACACAAACTCGCAAAAGATGGAATGGACATACCATTTGAAACATTCTTAGGATTCAATGGAGACAAAGAGCCAGATATCGACTTAAACTTCTCAGGAGAATATCAAGCAAAAGCACACAAATATACAGAAGTAATATTTGGAAAAGGGACAACATTTAAAGCGGGAACAGTTGGTACAGTAGCAGAAAAAACAGCATATGGATATGTTAAAGGCTATTATGAAGACAGAGGAATTCCTATGAATAAAGCAGAAATCCAAAGATTATCAGTAGGCTGTACGGGAATAAAAAGAACAACAGGTCAGCACCCTGGTGGAATTATAGTTGTACCAAAAGGAAGAGAAATATATGAATTTACACCAGTACAACACCCTGCAGATGACCCAAATTCAGACATAATAACAACACACTTTGATTATCACTCAATAGATGGAAACTTGTTAAAACTAGATATACTAGGACACGACGATCCGACGGTAATTCGTATGTTGCAAGACTTAACAGGAATTGCACCAACAGACATACCACTAGATGATAAACAAACAATGTCAATTTTTAACTCAACAGAAGCATTAGGAGTAACACCAGAACAAATACACTCACAAGTAGGAACATATGGAATACCTGAATATGGAACAAAGTTTGCCAGAGGCATGCTTTTGGACACAAAACCAACAACATTTGATGAATTAATACGTTTATCAGGTTTATCACATGGTACAGACGTATGGCTAGGAAATGCCCAAACATTAATTGAACAAGGGGTAGTAACACTTCAAGAAGCAATATGTTGTCGTGACGATATTATGATTTACCTAATCAAAAAAGGATTACCACCAGACAAATCATTCAAAATAATGGAAGCAGTACGTAAAGGAAAAGTAGCAAAAGGAAAAGAACCAAAATGGAAAGATGAATACATACCATTAATGAAAGAACATGATGTACCAGACTGGTATATCAAATCATGTGAAAAAATAAAATACATGTTTCCAAAGGCTCATGCAGCAGCATATGTTACAAACGCCTTTAGGATTGCATGGTTCAAAGTACACATACCACTAGCATATTATGCAGCATAATACTCAATAAGAGCAAAAGCATTTGATGCAAGCTGTATGATATTTGGAAAAGAAAAAGCAAAAAACAAAATGAAAGAAATTGAAATGAAAAATCAGAAAAAAGAAGCAACAAAAGCAGAATTAGACATGTATGACGACTTAGAAATAGTATTAGAAATGTATGAAAGAGGATTTGAATTTTTACCTGTAGACTTATACGAATCTGAAGCAACAAAATTCAAAGTACAAGAAAACAAATTAAGACCACCATTAAATAGTATACCAGGCTTTGGAGGCGTTGCTGCACAAGGTATTGTAGAAGCCAGAAAAGACGGTAAATTCATGTCAATAGACGACCTAAAAATACGTGCTAAAATAGGTGCTTCAGGAGCAGATTTGCTTAAAGAATTTGGTTGCTTAGAAGGTATGAGCCAAAGTAATCAGTTGAGTCTGTTTGGATAAGATAGATTGAGAGGGATTGAGGGACGTTCCTTAAAATCCCCTTTTAAAGGGAAATAGGGACACTCCTTGAAAAGGGACAACAATTAAAGGAATGGAGTGAAATCAAAATGCAAGATTTACAAAATATATTCACAACTAAAAATATAATAATCTACTTTATACTAATAAATATAATAGGATTTCTAATAATGTATATAGACAAGCAAAAAAGCCAAAAAAAAGGAAAATGGAGAATACCAGAAAAAACTCTTTTTATAATAACTGCACTAGGTGGAGGTATTGGAACAATTGCTGGAATGTATGCATTTAGGCACAAAACACAAAAAGTTGCATTTGTTGTTGGATTTCCAGTTATAACAATTTTAGAAATAATATGTATAATATATTTTAAATTTATGAGTTAAAAGTATAATGCATAATATACTCTAAAATTGTAAGTTATAAGTATTATGTATAATACATTATGAATTTGTAGATTTAAAAAGATTATGTATATTAAAAAATAACAAAAACTATAAAATTGGCGATATATAGCCGTTTTATAGTTTTTTTATAATTTGCATAAAATTCAATAAGAGTACACATAAAATAAAATGATAAAATGTAAATAATTGGAAAATAAAGTTATGCACAATGGTATGTGCATAACTATCAAAAAATAAAGGTACATTTTTGAGTTATTCACAGAGTTATCCACAGTTTCCACAGGGTGTGGATAAAAACTAAATAAAATAATGTAAACAAAACAGATAACATAATACAAGAAAGATAACATAATTGCAAAATAATACAAAAATATACAACAAAATGTCTTATTAATAATATTATAATAGTAAGAAGATAAAATTATTTAATATAGATATTTTGGGGGATTAAAAATGTTTAGAAAAAATAAAATATATGATAGAAAAAAATTTTGAATTAAAAAGAAGTTTTGATAACAAAAAAGATATTAGAAAAGATGAAATAAGTCAATACATTAAACAAGGTGCGGTATTAATTGATGTGCGTAGTCCACAGGAATACAGAGAAGGACATCTTGATGGTGCAATATCAATACCTGATTATCAAATAAGAAGAGTTGTTGCAAGGCAAATAGCTACTAAAGAACAATTGATAGTTGTTTATTGCTCAACGGGACATAGGAGCCAAGAAGCACAAAGAATTTTAGAAAATATGGGATATACAAATGTGTATAATGTGTATGAGGGTATAATAATATGAAAACCCCCATAATGCGCATTGCACATTATGGGGTAAGCATTAATTATTTTTTTTTGTAACTACAAATCGAAGCAAATGTATATGTATTGATTTTTGCTTCGTCAGAGAAAAAAAATTTGGTGCTAAATCATCAATCCTAAAAATATTATTAGAATTAGTGTATATTGGTAATAATTCTGTATCTATAAAACCAATAAAATCACCATCTTTGATTATAATAGAAAAAGAAGCTAAGGTATCTTCTGTTGTCTTTATTTTAATACCGTCCGTAATTCTACTGTTTTATCATTTCCTCATCATTTTGTAAATTTTTTTTCTTCATTCATTTGAATGTCCTCCTTTTATACAGTAGTATTTACTAATAATAAAATAATACCACAATTTACATAAAATGCCAAACAAACTAATTTTCTATATAATCTATTGTGATTTTATTAAACTTATGTTAAAATATGAACAAAAAGTTAATAAAGAACGGAACTTAGTAATTCAAAATGTTTAATAAAAAGAAAAACATATAGGGAGGAAAAATGAATAAAAGACAAGAACATATAAGGAATTTTAGCATAATAGCACACATAGACCATGGAAAATCTACATTAGCAGACAGAATGATAGAAATGACAGGAGTACTTTCAAAAAGAGAAATGGAAAGTCAAGTGCTGGACAACATGGAAATAGAAAAAGAAAAGAGGAATCACAATAAAATCACAAGCAGTAAGAATGATATACAAAGCAAAAAATGGTGAAGAATACGAATTCAATTTGATAGACACACCTGGCCATGTAGACTTCAACTACGAAGTATCAAGAAGTTTGGCAGCATGTGATGGAGCAATATTAGTTGTAGACTCAAGCCAAGGAGTTGAAGCACAAACTTTAGCAAACGTGTATCTAGCAATTGACAATAATCTAGAGATATTGCCAGTAATAAATAAAATAGATTTACCAAACGCAAGACCAGACGAAGTAAAACAAGAGATTGAAGATATAATAGGAATACCGGCAGAAGATGCAACATGTATATCAGCAAAATCTGGATTAAATGTAGAAGAAGTTTTAGAAAGAATTGTAACAGACTTGCCAGCACCAAAAGGTGATGAAAATGCAAAAACAACTTGTTTAATATTTGACTCATACTACGACAATTACAAAGGAGCAGTAGCATATGTAAGAGTAATGGATGGAAAAGTAAAAGCAGGAGACGAAATAAGACTAATGGCAACAAATAAAGTATTTACAGTAGCAGAAGTTGGATATTTTGTACCAGGTGCATATATGCCTGCACAAGAAATAAAAGCAGGAGAAGTTGGATATATAGCGGCAAGTATAAAAAGTTTATCAGACATACATGTTGGAGATACAGTAACTTTAAACGGTAACCCAGCGGACAAGCCATTAAAAGGATACAAAAAAAAGTAACACCAATGGTATATTGTGGACTTTACCCAATAGATGGAAGTGAATACGAAAACTTAAAAGTGGCTCTAGAAAAAAGTTCAATTAAATGATGCAGCACTAGAATATGAACCAGAAACATCAGCTGCACTTGGCTTCGGATTTAGATGTGGATTTTTAGGACTACTTCATCTTGAAATAATTGAAGAAAGATTAGACAGAGAATTTGACTTAGGATTAATCACAACTGCTCCATCAGTTATATATAAAGTACACAAAACAACAGGAGAAGTTGAAGAAATATATAATCCAACAGAATTACCAACACCACAAGAAATATCATATATAGAAGAACCATTTGTAACTGCAAACATATTAACACCAAAAGAATATGTAGGAAATATAATGGAATTATGTCAAAATAGACGTGGAATTTATATAGATATGAAATACTTAGACGAAAGCAGGGTAACATTAGTATATGAAATGCCATTAAATGAAATAATATATGACTTTTTTGACAATTTAAAATCAAAAACAAAAGGATATGCATCATTTGACTATGAATTCAAAGAATACAGAAGGTCAAATCTAGTAAAATTAGACATCCATATAAATGGAGAACCTGTAGATGCACTTTCATTTATAGTCCACAAAGATAGTGCATACACAAGAGGAAAGAAAATGGTAGAAAAATTAAAAACAGTTATACCAAGAAAATTGTTTACAATACCAATTCAAGCAGTAATAGGAGGACAAATTATAGCTAGAGAAACAATATCTGCAATGAGAAAAGACGTACTTGCAAAATGCTATGGTGGAGATGTTACTAGAAAAAAGAAACTTCTTGAAAAACAAAAAAGAGGTAAAAAGAAAATGCGTGAGATTAGTAATGTTGAAGTACCACAAGAGGCATTTTTATCAGTACTTAAATTAGATGATGAATAATAATTATTAAGTTCATATATTAAAAATAATGTAAAAGTAAAAGAGGTAGAAAATGAAAAATAATTATAATCAAAAAAATAATAAAAAAATTCAAAAAGAAAATTATGAAAAAAAAGAAGAAAAAAATTATGATGACCAAGTAGAAGGAAGAAATTCAGTATTAGAACTATTAGAAAGCGGAAAAGATATTAACAAAATATTTATAGCAAAAGGAGAAAGACATGGCTCAATCAACAAAATAATAGCAATAGCAAAAGAAAAAGGAATAATAATAGTAGAAAAAGACAAAAGACAAATGGACGAAATGGCGCAAAATCAAAATTATCAAGGTGTCATTGCAATAGTACCACCATTTGAATATTGTGAAATTGAAGATATCATAGATTACGCAAAAGAAAAAAATGAAGAACCATTTGTACTAATTTTAGACGGAATAGAAGACCCACACAATTTAGGCTCAATTATAAGAACTGCAGAAACAGCAGGGGTTCACGGCGTAATTATCCTAAAAGAAGAGCGGCAGCAGTAAATAGTACAGTAAATAAAACATCAGCTGGAGCAGTAGAACATATGCATATTGCTAGAGTTACAAATATATCAGATGCAATTCAAAAATTAAAAGATGCCGGTCTATGGATATGTGGAACAGACATAAATACAGAAAAAAATATTATTATGATCAAGATTTAACAGGACCATTGGGCATTGTTATAGGAAATGAAGGAAGCGGAATGAGTGACAAAGTAAGAAAAAATTGTGACTTTTTAGTAAAGATTCCAATGAAAGGAAAAGTAACATCATTAAATGCCTCAGTATCAACAGGTATAGTAATATATGAAGCAGTTGAACAAAAATTAAGAAAAAGTATTGATTAAAAAAATAAAAAAATATATAATTGAAATGTACTTAAGAATAAAATAGGAGGTAAAAAATATGATGGCAAGAAAGAAAAGAATAGCAATATTATCAGCATCAATTGCTTTAACTGTCTTAATAATAATAGGAATTTTAATAGTTTTATATCTAAAAACAGATGCTTTTAAAACTAAAGAGACTTTATTTGCAAAATATATGTTACAAAACTTTGATGTTTTAGAAATATTAAAAGAAGATGATAATACAGAAATAGAAAATATGCTATCAGAAAATAAATATACTACTAATTTAGAAGGGAAAATTGAGTATACTGAAAATAAAGGAACTAGTAGTGAAAGTAAAAATAGTGGTGTAAACAATGTGAAAATACAGGCAAAAGGAAATGTTGATAAAACAAACAACTATAAATATTATGACATATCAGTTGTAAATAGTAATGAAAATAGTAATGAAAAGTTAGCTGGATTAGAATATTTACAACAAGATGATACATATGGAATAAGATTGAATGACATACAGCAATTTGTTACTACAAAGGGTGATGACAGTAAAACACAAATGCAATCTTTGGATGAGTTGATACAAAAATAGATGTAAAATCTATATTAGAGTTTACAGATGAAGAAAAGCAAACTCTTGCAAATACTTATGTTGGAATAATACAAAACAATATATCTAAAGATAAATATCATAAACAATCAAATTCTTTAATAACAGTAAATGAAAAAAGATGTACAAACAAATGCATATTATGTTAGTGTTACATTAGAAGAATTTAATAACTTGTATATAAAAATGTTGGAACAATTATCAAAGGATGAAATTATTTTATCAAAAATAGATAAAATAGAATCAAAAATAAAAGAAAATAACTCTGATTATTCTGGAAATTTAAAAGATGATTTTACTCAAAAAATAAATGATAAAATTAAAAATATCGAAGATAATAATATCGGAAATGATGAGGTAAAAATAACAGTTTATGAAAATAAAATGAAAACAGTAAGAACATCTATAGAAAAAGGAACTCAAAAAATAACTTTGGATTTTTATAATGGTTCATCTGCAAAATTAACAACATCAGAAGTAAAAGATGTTACAACAGAACAATTTATAAAAATAGAAAAACAAAATAATCAAACACAAAATAATACTGTTGTAGAATATAAAAGCACTCAAGATAATGCAGTGAAATTAGATATTAATTTAAATATTGAACAAACAGTTCAAAGTGATGATATTGATAAAGAAATAAAATTTGAAATGTCAAATGATAAGACAGATGCAATTGCAAAAATATCAAATAAAATAAATATTGTACAGGAATTTGATAATCAGGTTACTCTTGAAAAAGATGTTGTGGACATGGATAAACTGACTGAAGAACAGTCAAATGCAATAAATAATGTATTAAAAAAAATGCACAAAAACAAATTTCTAATATATTATCGGTGGCAAGTGTAAATGATTATGTTAAAATTTTACAAAATTTGGGTCTTGCAAGTAAGGATACGATAAAATTACCTAGTGAAGGCGAAATAACAGATACTGAAAGAAAGAGATTTAATTCACAATTTGAATTTTTTGCAAGTGAAAATTTGACTGCAGATAATATTAAGGAATTACTTAATACAACTGAGGGTAATTTTGAGGATATGAAGGTTTTGTTAAAAACTGGTGAAGTTCAAGATTTAGATATTGACAAATTAAATTCTCAAAAAGATGGAGATGAATATAAAAAGAATATTTCAGAAATTGTTTTCTATATAAAAAGAAATTCTAATAATGAAGAAAAGACAAAACTTGCTGAACAGTATTTGGAAAAAAATAAAAATGATAAGTATACTGTATCTATTCAATATGATAGTGATGGTTTGGTTAGGCTTATTAGAGCAAAGATTCAAGAAAATAAATAATTTGTTTATATTATGGGGATTACGAAAGTAGTCTCTTTTTTTATCTTCTACAGAAAGTTTTATAATAAAAATAAAATTTTTTTGAGTAAAATTTGTGACAAAAATATTGAATAATAAAGGGTTTTACAAAGATGGAAAAAAATACCATAAAATTATTTTGAAAAAAGTATTGACTTTAGTAAAAAATGGTGGTAAACTAATGCCTAGTTCACGAGGTTTGACAAGTGAATTAAACATAAAAACAATATGATTTTTTAATGCCAATTTTATTTGAAAAATTAATAAAAAAATTTTTTGAAAAAATTTTAAAAAAAGTGTTGACAAACAAAAAAACATATTGTATAATACAAATCGTTCACCGCGAGGGAGAACAAAAAAAGTACATTGAAAAGTAAACAGTAAATCCTTTAGAGAATAAACCGAAGCGGTATGATTTTTAAACCTAAAAATCAGTACCGAAAAAGTAAAATTTTTTAAAAGTTTTTAATTCAATAAAAAGCAAGAAGTTTAAGAGCTTGATAAAACACTTAAGTTTTGATTTATAACATTCAAAAGAATGAAATATAAATACCACAAACAAGAGAGTTTGATCCTGGCTCAGGATAAACGCTGGCGGCGCACATAAGACATGCAAGTCGAACGGAAGTCGTTGTAATGATATAGACATGGACTGAGAACTTGTTCAAAGAAAGTGAAAGTTGACTTACAACAATGGCTTTAGTGGCGGACTGGTGAGTAACACGTAAGCAACCTGCCTATCAGAGGGGAACAACAGTTAGAAATGACTGCTAATACCGCATATGCCTAAGTACCACATGGTACAATAGGGAAAGGGGCAATCTGCTGATAGATGGGCTTGCGTCTGATTAGATAGTTGGTGGGGTAACGGCCTACCAAGTCAACGATCAGTAGCCGGACTGAGAGGTTGAACGGCCACATTGGGACTGAGATACGGCCCAGACTCCTACGGGAGGCAGCAGTCGGGAATATTGCGCAATGGAGGAAACTCTGACGCAGTGACGCCGCGTGCAGGAAGAAGGTTCTCGGATTGTAAACTGCTTTAGACAGGGAAGAATAAAGACAGTACCTGTAGAATAAGCTCCGGCTAACTACGTGCCAGCAGCCGCGGTAATACGTAGGGAGCAAGCGTTATCCGGATTTATTGGGTGTAAAGGGTGCGTAGACGGGAAGACAAGTTAGTTGTGAAATCCCTCGGCTTAACTGAGGAACTGCAACTAAAACTGGTTTTCTTGAGTGCTGGAGAGGAAAGTGGAATTCCTAGTGTAGCGGTGAAATGCGTAGATATTAGGAGGAACACCAGTGGCGAAGGCGACTTTCTGGACAGTAACTGACGTTGAGGCACGAAAGTGTGGGGAGCAAACAGGATTAGATACCCTGGTAGTCCACACCGTAAACGATGGATACTAGGTGTAGGGTGTGATAAACATTCTGTGCCGTCGCAAACGCAGTAAGTATCCCACCTGGGGAGTACGGCCGCAAGGTTGAAACTCAAAGGAATTGACGGGGGCCCGCACAAGCAGTGGAGTATGTGGTTTAATTCGATGCAACGCGAAGAACCTTACCAGGGCTTGACATATACAGGAATATTTTAGAGATTATATAGCTCTTCGGAGTCTGTATACAGGTGGTGCATGGTTGTCGTCAGCTCGTGTCGTGAGATGTTGGGTTAAGTCCCGCAACGAGCGCAACCCCTGTTCTTAGTTGCCAGCACATAATGGTGGGAACTCTAAGAAGACTGCCGGTGATAAATCGGAGGAAGGTGGGGATGACGTCAAATCATCATGCCCTTTATGTCCTGGGCTACACACGTACTACAATGGCTATTACAGAGGGAAGCGAAGCCGCGAGGTGGAGCAAAACCCAAAAAAGTAGTCTCAGTTCGGATTGAAGGCTGAAATTCGCCTTCATGAAGCCGGAATTGCTAGTAATGGCAGGTCAGCATACTGCCGTGAATACGTTCCCGGGCCTTGTACACACCGCCCGTCACACCATGAGAGTTGGGGATACCCGAAGCCTGTGAGCTAACTTTTAGAGGCAGCAGTCGAAGGTAGAATCAATGATTGGGGTGAAGTCGTAACAAGGTAGCCGTATCGGAAGGTGCGGCTGGATCACCTCCTTTCTAAGGAGAATAATCTAAAAGGATTTACTGTTTATTTTTCAATGTACTTTAATATATTACACCTTATTATAAGTTCATTAAAGATGGTAATAAGAAGTAAATTTATTGAAAAGTAATATGAAGTACATTGTAAAACTAACATGGGGCTGTAGCTCAGTTGGCTAGAGCGCCTGCCTTGCAAGCAGGAGGTCAGGAGTTCGACTCTCCTCAGCTCCACCATTAAGCCAAATTTAATTTGACTTAAAAAAGAGCACATTGAAAAATATATAGATGAAAAATAAGGTAAACTAGAAATAAAATATTCAAATATTTTATCTCATTAGTAACAAAAACCGAAAAAAGTTTTAGGACAAAGAACCGATGAAAATATTAATAATTTGCACAGCATAAACGAAAGTTTAGGTGAAGCAAAGAGGTTAAGCTACAAAGAGCATAGGGTGAATGCCTTGGCACCAAGAGCCGATGAAGGACGTGATAAGCTGCGAAAAGCTATGGGGAGGAGCAAATATCCATTATATCCATAGATATCCGAATGAGGGAACTCAACTGGTGAAAAAGACCAGTTATCCATACATAAGTAAAGTAGTGTATGTGAAGGGAAACGTGGGGAACTGAAACATCTAAGTACCCACAGGAAAAAAAGAAGAAAACTCGATTCCTTGAGTAGTGGCGAGCGAAAGAGGAAGAGCCTAAACCAGAAGAAGTAATTCTACTGGGGTTATGGACTACATAATTGATTCATGAGATTTAGCAGAACTGTTTGGAAAATCAGACCAAAGATAGTGAAAGTCTAGTAAGCGAAAAATCAAATGACATGGTAGTATCCAGAGTAGTGCGAGACACGGGAAATCTCGTATGAAAAATGGGGGACCACCCCCAAAGGCTAAATACTACTTGGTGACCGATAGTGAAGCAGTACCGTGAGGGAAAGGTGAAAAGAACCCCGGGAGGGGAGTGAAAGAGAACCTGAAACCCTATGTTTACAAGCAGACAAAGCACGTTAAGGTGCGATGTCGTACTTTTTGTAGAACGGTCCGGCGAGTTATTTTATATGGCAAGGTTAAGTACTATTAAGGTACGAAGCCGAAGAGAAATCGAGTCTGAACAGGGCGACTAAGTCATATGAAATAGACCCGAAACCGGGTGACCTATCCATGGTCAGGTTGAAGCTTGAGTAAAATCAAGTGGAGGACCGAACCCATAAGCGTTAAAAAGCTTCGGGATGAACTGTGGATAGCGGAGAAATTCCAATCGAACTCGGAGATAGCTGGTTCTCCTCGAAATAGTTTTAGGACTAGCCTTGTTTAGTAGTACATGGGGGTAGAGCACTGAAGGAGCTAGGGGCCAAACCAGGTTACCGAACTCTATCAAACTCCGAATACCATGTATGTAAGAACAGGAGTCAGACTGTGGGAGCTAAGTTCCATGGTCAAAAGGGAAAGAGCCCAGATCGTCAATTAAGGTCCCAAAGATATAGTTAAGTGGAAAACGATGTGATTTTGCGTAAACAACCAGGATGTTGGCTTAGAAGCAGCCATTCATTTAAAGAGTGCGTAATAGCTCACTGGTCGAGTGAAGTTGCGCGGAAAATTACCGGGGCTAAACTATACACCGAAATTGCGGATTCATACGTAAGTATGAGTGGTAGAGGAGCATTCTGTTGTAGGACGAAGCATGATCGAAAGGACATGTGGACGAAGCAGAAGAGAGAATGCCGGAATAAGTAGCGAAAGCATGGTGAGAATCCATGCCATCGAAAGTCTAAGGTTTCCTGGGGAAGGTTCGTCCGCCCAGGGTAAGTCGGGACCTAAGGTGAGGCCGAAAGGCGTAGCCGATGGACAGCAGGTAGAAATTCCTGCACCACCGATATACTTAAAAAGCACAAAGGGACACAGGAGTGGAAGAGAAGCGAGGAAGAGGAAAAACTCGTATCGAAAGATATAGTGAAAATAAAGTAACGAATTCTCAAGAAGCACACTGGCGAGAAAAAAGCTTGTGAGCATTGTATATAGGTGCCCGTACCGCAAACCGACACAGGTAGATGAGGAGAAGATCCTAAGATGAGCGAGAGAAGCATTGTTAAGGAACTCGGCAAATTGTCCCCGTAACTTAGGGAGAAGGGGTACGGGTGTAACAGCCGGCCGCAGTGAATCGGTCCAAGCAACTGTTTAACAAAAAACACAGGTTTCTGCTAAATCGAAAGATGAAGTATAGGAGATGACGCCTGCCCAGTGCTGGAAGGTTAAGGGGAAGGGTTATTCGTAAGAAGAAGCTTTGAACCAAAGCCCCAGTGAACGGCGGCCGTAACTATAACGGTCCTAAGGTAGCGAAATTCCTTGTCAGGTAAGTTCTGACCCGCACGAAAGGCGTAATGATTTGGACACTGTCTCGACAATGTACTCGGCGAAATTGTAGTACTAGTGAAGATGCTAGTTACCTGCGACAAGACAGAAAGACCCCATGGAGCTTTACTGTAGCTTGATACTGGGTTTCGATAATTTATGTACAGGATAGGTGGGAGACTATGAGTCATTTGCGCCAGCAGATGTGGAGTCAGACGCTTGGGATACCACCCTTAAGTTATTGAAATTCTAACCATTCGTCGTAAACCGGCGAGGGGACAATGTCAGGTGGGCAGTTTGACTGGGGCGGTCGCCTCCAAAAGAGTAACGGAGGCGCGCAAAGGTTTCCTCAGCACGGACAGAAATCGTGCGAAAGAGTGCAAAGGCAGAAGGAAGCTTAACTGAGAGACTGACAAGTCGACCAGATACGAAAGTAGGTCTTAGTGATCCGGCGGTAGTGAGTGGAAATGCCGTCGCTCAACGGACAAAAGTTACCCTGGGGATAACAGGCTTATCTCCCCCAAGAGTTCACATCGACGGGGAGGTTTGGCACCTCGATGTCGGCTCATCACATCCTGGAGCGGAAGTACGTTCCAAGGGTTGGGCTGTTCGCCCATTAAAGTGGTACGCGAGCTGGGTTCAGAACGTCGTGAGACAGTTCGGTCCTTATCTGTCGCAGGCGGAGGATATTTGAAGGGAGTTGGCCCTAGTACGAGAGGACCAGGCTGAACGAACCGCTGGTGCACCAGTTGTCATACCAATGGCACAGCTGGGTAGCTAAGTTCGGAAGGGATAAACGCTGAAAGCATCTAAGTGTGAAGCCCACCCTAAGATAAGATATCCCATACCGTAAGGTAGTAAGATTCCACGTAGACTATGTGGTTGATAGGTTGGAGGTGTAAGTGCAGCAATGCATTAAGCTGACCAATACTAATAAATCGAGGGCTTAACCACAAAACGTTAAGTTAAGAAACAAAGTAATCGGAACGAAAATCCTGAAACTAATTCATCTATGTATTTTTGAGTGTGCTTGAATATCAATATTAAGATGCTCAAAACAATTTAATATGAATAAAACCAAAATAATTGGAAAAAATATAAAAAAGTACTTGCAAAATGAAATTATATGTAGTATAATTCAAAAGTACCAAAAATAAGTTATCAATTTTCTGGTAATGATGACACTTAGGGTAATACCTGTTCCCATCCCGAACACAGAAGTCAAGCCTAAATGTGCCGAAAATACTTGCGGGTTACCCTGCTGGAAAGATAGGTTGTTGCCAGATTTTATATATATTCCTCTTTAGCTCAGTTGGTAGAGCGCTCGGCTGTCGAGCAAGTCGCAAGACTAAAAAGTTAGCAGCGCTATAAGGAAACTTATAGATGAAAAGGTGGCTAAGTCGGTGAAACTCTTAACAGGTAATGCTGAAGACAATACCGAGCAAGGCGAAAGCTATGTGTAGAGACTTTACACCACCTACCTAAATCGAAAGACATGGTAAAGATAAAGTCCAGACTACAAATTATATTTAAAATATAATGCTAATGAAAATTAGTGTGGTGCAGTAACCGATAGGTCGTTGGTTCGAGTCCAACAAGAGGAGCCAATAAAAAAGCTTTGTAAAGTAACATTTACAAGGCTTTTTTGATATTCATAAAAATAAAAAATTTTATTGTGTTCGCTATTAAAAAATAAAAATATATTATATAATTATAACATCAAGGATGTGAAAATATGATAAAAATATGTGAGATATGCGAGAATAAATTTGAAACCAAAAGTGCTACAAGAATTTACTGTTATGAATGTAGTGGAGAATCAACAAGGCTAGACAATGAGACAAGAAAACATCAAAAAACAATATTAAGAAATAATATGAAAAAACAAGCAGTAAAATTATTAGGTGGAAAATGTTGTATATGCGGATATGATAAATGTATAGATGCACTGGAATTTCACCACAAGGATCCTAGTATTAAAGAATTCAAACTTGGTTCAGGAAATACTATGTCATGGAAAGAATATAAATCAGAAGCATTAAAATGTATGCTAGTATGTTCAAATTGCCATAAAGAAATACATTATAAATTAGGATATATATAATAGAAAGGAAAAACATGTATAATATTTACGAGGAATTAAATAAAATAACTGAATACATAGAAGAACATATATTAGAAAAAATAACAATTACAAAACTAGCACATTTAGTAGGTCTAAATGGAAATACATTAAAAAGTATATTTAGTTGTCTAACAGGAATAACAATAAATGAATATATAAGACTACGTAGATTAAGTCTTTCTGTTACAGATATATTAAATGGAGAAACTATAACAAATGTCTCATATAAATATCTATATAACTCGCCATCAAGTTATAATAGAGCATTAAAAAAATTTGAAGGAATCACACCAAAAGACCTAAAAAAATCTAAAAATAAACTAAAATTATTTAATAAAATTACATTTAAAGAAAACATAAAAAATTATAATATAGATTATCAAATATACAAAAATAGAAATTTAAGTTATATTATATTTCAAAAAAAAAGTCAACTATAACAATAGAAACAAAGAAATACCAGAATTTTGGAAAGAAGTAAAACAAAAATATCCGGAGTTTATCAAAAATAAAAGATATGGATTTTTAGAAAAATATAATAACGAAACATACTATTATTGTTTACTAGAAAATGAATTTGATAATTCTAATATTAAAAATATAAAAAAATGCAATTATTTTGCTATTAAAACAACAAGTTTTGAATCAAAAGACATAATAGAAAACATAAATAAAGGAATAAAAGAATATATAAAATCATTAAATTATCGATTATTAAAATCACCAATTATAGAAGTGTATTATAAAGATTTTGTAGAAATATTAATACCAATTACTTGATATTTTTAGATACTAAAATATCAAGTTTTTTTGTGCTTTTTTTGAGATAATTTGTTAAAGAAATCTAATAACATAAAAAGGAGAGAAAACAAATTATTATGAACAAAAGCAAAAATATTATTAAAAATTATTATAATTTAATAGAAAGTGATAAAAATAAGCTAATACCATATTATTTTATTTATTTTCTTAATATCATTATAGAATTAATCATTCCAACATATGTAGCAAAAATAAACAGAATCATTAACAAATTCATTAATTATAGTTGCACTTGCTAGTATTATAAATTATTCTATTTTAAAAAATATTGAACAACTTATTGGGATATGCTGATAAATATATATACCAAAGATTTTTTAGAGATAATTATATAACAATCTATAAAAAAATTGTAAAAAAGATATATATCATTTTGATGAAGAGTATAAAAAGAAAATATCAACAGGTAAAATTATAAATAGTTTGACAAGTGATATTATAAATATTGGAGAAATGGCAGATAATATTTTAAAAGTTATACTAAATATTTTAAAAAGTATAGTAGTAATATTTTATTTTTTTAGAATTAATATATATTTAGCATTAATTATAATTGGAGTAGATGTAATTTACATTATAAGAAGTAATTATTTAAATAACAAGAGTATTAAATATTCAAAAGAGCAAAGAAAAGAAAACGACAAATTAATTGGATTAATAAATCAAACATTACTAGGACTAAAAGATATTCAAACTTTAAATATTACAAATACAATAGATGATAAATACAATTACATATATGAAGATTGGAAAAATGCATATGATAATAAAAAAAAAATACGAGAGATATAGACAAAATATTTTAAAATGCTTTTTAATTATAATAAAATCAATAGTTTATTTTACATGTGTATATTTAATGATAAATAATAAAATTACTATAGGTATAATATTAATAATAATTTCATATTTTGACTCTTTATTTTCAGCAAGTGAAAATATTATGGATGCAAGCCAATCAATAAAAGACCAAAATATATCAGTAAATAGAATAAAAGAAATATTAGAGTACAATACTATAAAAGAAAAAAATTTAAAAGAAATAAAAAATATAAAAGGAATTATTGAATTTAAAAATATAGATTTTTCATATAGTAATGAAAAATTATTACAAAATTTAAATTTTATAATTAGACCCAATAGAATAACAGCAATAACCGGAACAAATGGAACTGGGAAAACAACAATTGTAGATTTAATATTAAGATTACATTCACCAACAAAAGGAGAAATTTTGCTTGATAATATTAATGTCAAGAAATTGACAAAAATTTATACTTAAAAGAAATATCGGTATTAAATCAAGAATCATATTTATTTAATTTAAGCATAAGAGAAAACTTTAATTTGGTAGAAAACGATATAAAAAAACAAGAAGAAATATGTAAATTGACAGGAATAGATAAATTTATAAAAAAATTACCAAATGGATATGATACAATCATAGATGAAAATTCTCATAATATATCTGGTGGGCAAAAAAGATTACTTTCTTTAACAAGAACATTACTTAAAGATGCTAAAATATTAATATTTGATGAAGCTACATCTTCTTTAGACACAGATAAGATTCAAAATGTTATAAATGTTTTGAATGAGCTAAAGAAAAATCATACAGTTATTGTAATAACCCATAAAAAAAGAAATAGAGGATATAGCTGATGAGGTAATTACAATAGATGATGGAAAAGTAAAAATAAAAACCCCTCGGATATCCTATATAACTGTAAAAAATTATTGATAAATTAATATAATTATGATATTATTTCTGAAAATATATTAATATGAAAATAATAGGACAAATTTTAAAGAAAAGAGGTCATATATGAAAGAAGAAAAAAAAATCAAAATCGTATCAGAAGTTGATGAACTAGAAATAGACAGTTTACTAATAAAACCAGAAGGTGAAATAAAAGGAGTAGTGCAACTTGCACACGGAATGAACGAACACAAAGAAAGATATATAGACTTTATGAAATATCTAGCAGAAAACGGATATGCAAGTTTTATAAATGACCATAGAGGACATGGAAAAAGTCTAAAGAATGAAGAAGATATAGGATACTTTTACGAAAATGAAGCAGAAGCTGTCATCGAAGATTTATACCAAATAACAAGATACCTAAAAGAAAAATTCAACGGTAAAAAAATCATACTATTTGGACACAGCATGGGTTCAATGATAGTAAGAAAATACATTTCAAAATATGATAACAAGATAGAAGGATTAATAGTATGTGGCTCACCAAGCAAATGTAAATGCAAAATTGGGACTAGCAATAGTAAAGACAATGGAGTTATTTAAAGGTGAAAAATATCGTAGCAAATTTGTAAAAAATTTAATATTTAGTGGATATGATAAAGACGACAAATTAAAAAATAGCTGGATTTGTAATAATAGAGAAATAGTAGAAAAATATAATGTAGATGAACTATGTCAATATGATTATACATTAAACGGATTTGAAAATATAATTAGACTAATGATAGATATTTATAATCCCCAAATATATAGAAAAAATAATTTGAAATTACCAATATATTTTATAGCTGGAAGCGACGACCCAGTAATATCATCAATAAAGGCATGGTATAAGGCACAAAAATTTTTGAGAAATTTAGGTTATAAAAATATAAGCAGTGATTTGTATGAAAATATGAGTCATGAAATTTTAAATGAGATAGAAAATAAAAAAGTGTATGAGGATATATTAAATTGGATTATTGAGGTAACAAAGTAAAAGAACATCCAAAAGAGAAAAGGAGAAAATATGTCAGAACTAACAAAAAAAGCACTAGCAGTATCTTTAAAAAAATTACTTTCTAAAAAAGAACTATCAAAAATAACAATATCAAATATAACAGACGAATGTGGAGTAAACAGACAAACATTTTATTACCATTTTAAAGACATATATGATTTATTAGAATGGATATATAAAAATGAAGTTATAGACGAAATTGATAATAAAGATGAAGAATGGCAGCAACGTTTTTTGTATATTTTCAAATATGTATTAAAAAACAAAGAATTTGTAAAAAATACATATAACTCAATAAGTAGGGAGTATTTATTAAGATTTATTTATATGCAGACAAATAAATTATTAATTGACTTTATTGACAAAGAGTCAGAAGGAATGAATATAAAAGTAGAAGATAAAAAATTTATGGCTGATTTTTATAAATATGGTTTTGTTGGAATTTTGCAAAAATGGATAGAAGATGGTATGAAAGAGGAACCAGAGGGTATAATAAGAAAGTTAAACAATATTATTGAAGGTGATTTCAAAAAAGCATTAGAAAAAATGCAAAATTAAAAATAATACAATATATGGTAAAGTTACAGTATAAAATATAATAAAGTTAAGAAATAATTGATAAAAAATCTATACAAAATTATAAAATTGTCCAAAAATTATACATATTAAAATACTTGTATATTGAAAATTTTAAAAAATTGTTTTTATAATACTTCAATAACAAAGGAAAAACAAAGTTAAAAAAATAATTGTAAAATACAGTATTTTAATCAAATTTTGTGCCTTATAAGAAAGGAATGGTAGTAAATATGTATTATAGTAATGGAAATTATGAATCATTTGCACACCCTAGAAAACCAGAAGGAGTAGATAACAAATCTGCATACCTAGTAGGAGCAGGGCTTGCATCACTTGCTGCAGCATGTTTTTTAGTAAGAGATGGACAAATGAAAGGTGAAAATATTCACATATTAGAAGAAGCAAAATTACCAGGAGGAGCATGTGACGGAATTGAAGATGCTCAAAAAGGATTTATAATCCGTGGTGGAAGAGAAATGGAAAATCATTTTGAATGTTTATGGGATTTATTCCGTTCAATACCATCATTAGAAACAGAAGGGGCATCAGTACTAGATGAATATTATTGGTTAAATAAAAAAGACCCAAATTATTCATTAATGAGAGCAACAGTAAAAAGAGGTCAAGATGCACACACAGATGGAAAATTCACACTATCTGAAAAGGCGTCAATGGAAATAATAAAATTATTTATGACAAAAGATGAAGATTTATATGACAAAAAAATAACAGATGTATTTACAGACGAATTCTTCAAATCAAATTTCTGGTTATATTGGAGAACAATGTTTGCATTTGAAGACTGGCACAGTGCACTAGAAATGAAATTATATATTCAAAGATTTATACATCATATTGGTGGATTACCTGACTTTTCAGCATTAAAATTCACAAAATACAATCAATATGAATCATTAATATTGCCAATGGTAAAATACCTAGAAAGTCATGGAGTTCAGTTCCAATATGATACAAAAGTTACGAATGTATTATTTGACATTGATGGAAAAAAGAAAACTGCAAAACAAATAATATGCATTCATAATGGAGAAGAAGAAACAATCGATTTAACAGTAAATGATTTAGTATTTGTTACAAATGGAAGTTGTACAGAAAGAGCAATGCTTGGAGACCAAAACACTGCACCAGATTTAACTATACAAAATGGCGAAGGCGCATGTTGGGATTTATGGAGAAAAATTGCAAGACAAAGCCAAGACTTTGGACATCCAGATAAATTCTGTTCAGATATTTCAAAAACAAACTGGGAATCTGCAACAGTTACTACATTAGACGATAAAATTCCACCATATATAGAAAAAATCTGTAAAAGAGACCCATTTAGCGGTAGAGTTGTAACAGGAGGAATCGTTTCTGTAAAAGACTCAAATTGGCTAATGAGTTGGACAATAAACAGACAACCACACTTCAAAAATCAACCTAAAGGTCAATTGGTTGTATGGGTTTATGGTTTATTTACAAACAAACCAGGAAACTATATAAAGAAGCCAATGAGAGAATGTACTGGTAAAGAAATTACGGAAGAATGGCTATATCATTTAGGTGTACCAGAAGACCAAATAGAAGAATTGGCTACAAATTCTGCAAACTGTGTACCTTGTATGATGCCATATATAACAGCATTCTTTATGCCTAGAACATCAGGTGACAGACCAAAAGTTGTTCCAGATGGATGCAGAAACTTTGCATTTTTAGGACAATTTGCGGACACAGTTAGAGACACAGTATTTACAACAGAGTATTCTGTAAGAACTGCTATGGAAGCGGTTTATACATTATTAGATGTAGATAGAGGAGTTCCAGAAGTATTTGGTTCTTGCTATGATGTTCGTGTTTTACTTGACTCAACTTCAAAAATGATGGACGGTAAAAAGTTATCTGATATGAAGTTGCCTTTTGCTGCTGAGCTTGTTGCCAAAAAAGCATTGAAAAAAGTTGAAGGTACTGTTGTTGAAGATTTATTAAAAAGATATAATTTAATATAATGTCCAAAAGGGACGGTTCTTTTTGGACATTTGATAATAAAAGCAGAAAATTTCTGCTTTTTATTGTTTTTACACGCAAAATTTTATATAATATTTATATGAAAAAGTCCATATGGACAAAGCAAAGGGATTTGCAATCTAAAAAAATAAAAAAATTTTTAGATGACGATGAACGAGCGAAGCGGCCTAAGATTTGGCAGACAAAATTTGAAAAGATTTTGGATGACGATGAACGAGCGAAGCGGCCTAAGATTTGGCAGACAAAATTTGAAAAATTTTGGATGACGATGAGCGAAACGAAGTGAAGCGAAAGGAATGAAAATTGTGAAAAAAGAAGAAAGTATAGGAATATTTGACTCAGGAATAGGTGGAGTAACAGTATTAAAAGAAATAATAAAAATATTACCAAACGAAAATTATAAATATTATAGTGATTCAAAAAACAATCCATATGGAGACAAAACGGATAATGAAATAATTGAAATATGCGATAAAATTGTTAGTAACTTTATTGAACAAAAATGTAAAGCAATAGTAATTGCATGTAACACAGCAAGTGCAAAAGCAGCAAAGAGTTTACGAGAAAAATATCCAGAAATCCCAATAATAGCAATAGAACCAGCATACAAAATGGTACATGATTTTTCATATAATAAAAAAACATTTGTAATGGCTACAAAAGGAACAATAGAAAGTGAAAAATTTCATAAATTGTATAACAAATATGATAATCATAAAACTTATTTAATGACATGTCATGGACTTGCAGATATTATTGAAGAAGGAAATGAAGATAAAATAAAACAGTATTTAAAGGAAAATTTATCTGAATATGTTGGAAAAGTTCATAATGTTGTTTTAGGGTGTACACATTATCCATTAATACAAAATGAGATAAAAGAAGTATTAGGTGATGTAGAGTTTTTTAATGGTGCAGCAAGTCTTGCTAAACATTTAAAAGATATTTTGAAAGAGAAAGATTTAATAAGTGATTCTAAAAAGTAAAGGGATTGTTGAGTTTACAGATTCAAGTAATTCAGAGTATAAAAAAGAAAGATTTTTTAGACAATTGAAATAGTTTTGATATACAAAATAGATACAAAAAATATATACTTATTGTATATATTTTTTTGACTTTTGTTGACATTTATAATTTATAATTGTAAAATATTAATTGATACAAGTACATAACATATTATGCTTTAGATAAAACATAGAATAAAAATACAAAGGAGGGAAAATTTAAAAAGTGTACTAAAGATAAGATTTTTGAGAAATACTATGAATAAGAAAATTAAAAAATAAAATACATGAGAGGAGTTATAAAATAATGTTAAATAAAAAATTTAGAAATTCAAATCGGAATTACTTTAGTTGCGTTAGTGATTACGATTATTATATTATTGATATTAGCAGGAATAACAATTTCTTCATTGACAAATACAGGAGTGTTTGGAAGAGCAAAAGAGGCTAAAGAAGAAACACAAAATGCTGAAAAAAATCAACAAAGTATTTTAGAAGAATATGAAAAAGTGCTAAATGAAAATACAGCAGAAAAATTAACAAGTGCTATGTATAATACAAAATTAAGTGATGATAATAATATGACTTTAAAAGATGCTAATGGTAATACTTTTGTAATACCAGCAGGATTCAAAATGGTAGTAAATGACGATACAAATAATGCAACAACAGTAGACAAAGGAATAGTAATAGAAGATGCAACTGTTGATTCTGAAGGAAATGCAACAGCAACAGCAGGAAGTCAATTTGTATGGATACCAGTAGGAAAAATATATACAGATACAGCAATAACAGAAGCAAATGCAAAAACAATTGAATTAAATAGATATACATTTGATTCAAATGGAACTCCAACAGCACAAGGAGAAAAGGCAATAACAGAAAATAATATTAATTATCAAGAATTAGAAACATCTAATAAAGGAAATATAGTAGCAAAAAGTATTACGAATTTTAAAACAAGTGTAACAACAAATGGAGGATATTATATTGGAAGATATGAAGCAAGAACATCAACAGCAAGAAATAAAGAAAATGATACATTAACACAAATAACAGTAAAAGGAACAGACAAAGTATATAATTGGGTAACACAAATACAAGCTGCAAGTCAATCACAAAATATGTATAATAGTACAAAATTTACAAGTGATTTAATGAATAGTTATGCATGGGATACAGCAACATTGTTTTTACAAACATGTGGAACAAATACGAAATACTCAATAAAAACGAGTGTGAATAGTACATTATCACAAACAGGAACAAGCGATGATAAACAGTGTAATATTTTTGATATGGCAAGTAATTTAAGAGAATGGACAACAGAAACATCTTCCAATTCCAATAGTCCGTGTGTTAACAGAGGTGGTAGTTATTACAATAGTGGTCATTACACGAGTTATCACAATTTATATATAACTTCACAAAGTGGTATAGGACTTGGATTTCGCCCAATTTTATATTTATAGAATTGAATTTTTAAAATGTGAAATAAACATATAACTAAATAGCTTTTTGGTGTACTGATATCCAGACACAATTGATATAACATGCTTGTAAGAAGAAAAAATGGAGAAAAAATAAAGAAAAATAATGTAAAAAATGAGAAGAATTTTAAGATTTTTCTCATTTTTTTTGGCAAATAGACATGTTAAAAAGAGAGATAAAGCCGCTTAATGTTATGCAAATCAATCAGACATCATAGAGGACAAAATCAAATTTCAAAGTAAAATTTGTATAATTATAAAAGCAATGATTAAAGATTGTGAGACCGAGATTAAAATAAGACAAAAATCTTGAAGTAGATGTATTTTTTCATTTATAAGTTATTACTTCCCATTTTTGAAAATATTTAATTTTTGGGAAGTAATATGTTATAATATTTTCGAGGTGAGTAAAATTATGAAATTAATAAAGAGAGAATACCTTGACGCATTAATAGATGTAATGGAAACACCTGATATAAAAGTTATTACTGCTGTAAGAAGAAGTGGAAATCTAAATTATTAGAATTCTTTAAAGAATATATAGAAAATAATTATAACGAATAATAAATCTTGATGAAATTATTGTTAGGTTATTTGAAACCCAATATCATATAGCAACAAAACTCAAAAAAATGTTCGTAAAAGTATTGACAAAATAAAATCAAAAATATATAATAAGACCAAACAAAAAATCGCAAACAATTTGTTCGATAAAAAGAATTTTTTAGGAGGTCTTTTTTATGATATCAACATTACATATAAAAAATATAGGGATAATAGATGATTTAAGCATAGATTTAAACGAAGGGCTAAACGTATTAACAGGAGAAACAGGAGCAGGAAAAACTCTAATAATAGACTCATTAGGCATAATATCAGGTGGAAGATTTTCTAAAGAAATGATAAGAAAAGGTGAAACAAATTCATTTGTAGAAATATGTATGTATGAACCAGAAAACGAAAACTCAATAGATGGAAACATCATTGTATCAAGAGAAATAAATAGCAATGGTAAAAATATGTGCAAAATAAATGGAAGAATGGTAACTGTAAATGAACTAAAAAACTTTATGAGTAAATTTATAGAAATACATGGACAAAATGATAACCAAAGTTTGCTAGATAACAAATTTCATTTAAAATATTTAGATGGATTTATTGGTGATAAAATAATTGATACAAAAAAACAATATAAAGAAAAATACGAAAAATATCTAGAAATAAAACAAGAATTAAAAAATAACTATGGAGATGAAAAAGAAAGAGAAAGAAAACTTGATTTATTAAGATATCAATTTAATGAAATAGAAGAATCAAATTTGAAAGTAAACGAAGAAGATAATTTAGAAGAAAAAAGAAAAATTGATGTTAAACTCAGAAAAAATATCTAAAAATCTAAATGAAGCAGATATTGCAATAGGAGAAAATAGTATAGACAGCATAAATGTAGCAATAAGAGCATTAGAGAAGATTGAAAATATAGATAAAAAATATGAAGATATTTCTAGTAATTTGAAAAATATATATTATGAATTACAAGAAATCTCAAGAGATATATCAGAACATAAAGAAGATGTGTATTTTGACGAACAAGAAAGAAATGAAGTTGAAGAAAGACTTGATTTGATTTACAATTTAAAGAGAAAATATGGTAATGATGTGCAAGAAATTTTGAACTATAAAGACGAGATAGAAGCGGAAATAAATCACATTGAAAATTTAGACGAATATAATAATAAGCTAAAAAAAGAATTAAAACAATTAAAACAAGAAATGACAACATTAGCAGAAAAGATGCATGAATTAAGAAATGAATATGGAAAAGTTTTAAGCATTAATATAAACAAAGTTTTAGAAGATTTGGAAATGAAAAATGCAAATATTAATATTCATGTTGATTACAATGAAGAAGAGTACTTTGAAAACGGAAAAGATATAGTAGAATTTTATATTACTACAAACTTGGGAGAAGATGAAAAGCAATTAGCAAAAATTGCATCAGGTGGTGAGATGTCAAGAATAATGCTTGCTATTAAAAAGGTATTAGCAGATACAGATAAAATGCCAGTCTTAATTTTCGACGAAATAGACACAGGAATTAGTGGTAAGGCTGCAGGAGCAGTTGCAGAAAAAATTAAATGGAATTTCTAAAAATCATCAAGTATTATGTATTTCACATTTACCAAGTATTGCGGCAATTGCAGATTATAATTATTTTATTAGCAAAAGAGTAATTAATGAGAGAACTAATACTAATATAAAATTATTAAATGAGAAGGAAACTTTAGAGGAGATTGCACGTATTTCTTCTGGTGAAATTAATGAGGCTACTATTCAATATGCTATGCAGTTGAGAAATAAGAAAGTGAGCTAAAATATATATTTCAATTGTAATCAAAACTATAACAGAACTTTTTATATAAAAACAGTAGCCTATATGTAAAATATAGGCTACATTCTTAATCATATCTGCTTACATAAAAGTAAGCCTTCTCAGTCATCTAATTAATAGATATCTATAATTAAATGATACTATATTTTTATGCAAAAATCAAGAAAATATTATATTTTTTTATAAAAATTATTAAATTTTTTTCGCGGGTTTATATTTAAATAAATCAGATGATAAAAATGCTTTTGATATATTGTCTAAATCAGTTCCTTTTATATTACCTTTTCTTTTTTGAAAAATCAATTCTTTCGATACTTATTGGAGTAATATTAAAGATATTGATCCATCTTTTCATTTCTTTAAAATTATATATTTTTCCAAGTTCAATATAGTTATTGCTAGAAATTTGTTTTTCAGTTGGTTTTTTACTTGTAATTGGTATAACAAGTAGTGTTTTTCCACCGTTTTTAATACAACGGCAGGATGGCGTCCGCTAAATTCTTTTCCTATATTAAATCCAAATTCAACCCATATAACATCACCACGAACAATATATTCTTTAGATTTTTCTAAGAATTTTGGGGAATTAATTATTATCTTTGTCTTTTTATCTATCCATTCAAGATAATCTTTAGGTGTATTTCTTTTATTATTAAAATTTTCTTTTTTATGGATTTCATAATAGTAATCCAAAGTATTTTTTGTAGTGTTTAAAATATTAAATAATTCTTGCATAAACAAAACATCCTTTCGCACAAATAATTATATCAAAAAAAAAAAATGTCAATAGATTTTGTAAAAGTTTATATAAAAGTAAATAAATTAAGTGTATAAAAATTACTAATATGGTATAAAATACAAAATGAAAATACTTATGAGTATGAGAAAAATTAAATACAATTGAAAGGTGGTATATTAATGAAAGAATATTTAGCAATAGAAAACATAGAGGCATTAGAAATTTTAGACTCAAGAGGAAATCCAACAGTCCAAGTAGAAGTAGTAACAGAAGGAGGATTCTCAGGAACGGCAATGGTCCCATCAGGAGCATCAACAGGAAGTTTTGAAGCAGTAGAATTAAGAGATAACGACAAAAACAGATTTATGGGAAAAGGCGTAAGCAAAGCAGTAGAAAATGTAAACAAAAAAATATCAAAAAAACTAATTGATATGAATGTATATGACCAAAGAAAAATAGACAGAACATTGATAGAATTTGACGACACACTAAACAAATCAAATTTAGGAGCAAATGCAATTTTAGGAGTGTCATTAGCAGTTGCAAAGGCAGCAGCCAATTCATTAGGAATGGAATTATACAATTATATAGGTGGAATAAATGCAAAAGAATTACCAGTTCCAATGATGAACATTTTAAATGGTGGAAAACATTCAGACAACAATATCAACATACAAGAATTTATGATAGTACCAGTAGGAAGCATAACATTTGCAGAAAGATTAAAACGTGGAGTTGAAGTATATCATACATTAAAAAAAAAGGTTTTAAAAGAAAAAGGACATTCAGTTGGAGTAGGGGATGAAGGAGGATTTGCACCAGATTTAAAAGATGAAGAAGAAGCATTAGATTCAATAATAGAAGCAATTAAAAAAGCAGGATATGAACCAGGTAAAGATATATGCTTAGCACTGGATATAGCAAGCACAGAAATGTATGACGAAGCAAAAAAAAAAACAGGAAAAGATGGATACTATTTCTGGAAAACTGATGTATATAAAACAAAACAAGAAATGATACAATATGTTATAGATTTAACTGAAAAATATCCAATTATATCAGTAGAAGATGGCTTGGCAGAAGAAGACTGGGAGTCATGGAAAGAATTAACACAAAAAAATAGGAGATAAAGTTCAATTAGTTGGAGATGATTTATTTGTAACTAATATAAAAAGACTTCAAAGAGGTATAAAAGAAAATGTTGCAAATGCAATTTTAATAAAACCAAATCAAATTGGAACTTTAACTGAAACATTAGATACAATACAAGAAGCAAAAAGAAAAAGGATATAAGACTATAATTTCTCATAGGTCTGGAGAAACAGAGGATACAACAATTGCTGATTTGGCAGTGGCTATAAATGCTGGACAAATAAAAACTGGTGCACCTTGTAGAACTGACAGGGTTGCTAAATATAATAGACTTTTAAATATTGAAAATCAATTAACTATAGAAGAGGATTAAATCAAAAAATAAGATGTGCAAATGGATTTTATAATTTCTAACACATCTTATTTTTTGATTATTTTAATATTTGCTAAATTTGAGAATTATCAACAATTATTCAACTCTCCTTTGAGTTCTTTCATTAGAATTAGAAGAATTATTAGAACACATTTTTTTCATACTCTTTACATTTGATTTTATAGTCTATCTGCATACATAAATATCTATAGTACAAAAAAGCCTGTTCATATTGTGCCATAGGATTAAACATAGGATCTCTATATAAATCATTCATATCAGGACTACCTGTAGAATTAAAACCATTCATTTGTTGAAATGCAGAAAAGTCCATGAATGGTGGCATGTTATTAAAATCTTTATCCATAAAATCATCTCCAATCATAATAAAGTATATTCATGATTTATGAAATTATGAACTAAAAAAGTGGCTGATGAGATTAGATGTTTAATTTAACACCCTTTTTTTTTATAAATTAAAATTAAAAAAAGGAAAAACACTAATAGCAATAAAAGTATAAAAAGCAGCCAAAACACCATGTAGCAACTTGCCATAAAAATAAGGCTTAATAGACAAATCAGTTTTAGAAGTGATACTCAAAACCTGAAGAAGAACAGACAAACCACCACAACCAAGCAAAAAAGCAGTAATAATAACATTAGCAGAAATACATTTAATATTAATACTAGAAACAGAACTAATACCATTAGTAATTTCAAGTAAACCAGTCAAAATTCCATAAACAAAAGAACTATCAATATGTAGAAAATTAAATGCAGGAGTAAGCAATACAACCAAACTACTCAAAATACCACTAGATTTTAAAATTGAAATTATACTTGAAAATATAACAACAAAACCACCTATCATTAAAATTGTAGAAATGCTATTAGTAATGCTTTTTCCCAGAACTTCTCCTAAATTAGAAAAAGATACATTTCGATATTTTGAAGAAGCAGAAGTTTTAGTGCTAACATAATCAGAACTTTTCTTTCCAAATTTCCAAAATCTAAAAATAATTCCAACAGTAATACATGCAAAAATATGAGTAATTAGCAATAATAAACCTATTGTAGAATTTCCAAACATACTGATGCCAACTGTTCCAACTATAAACAATGGACCAGAATTATTTGTAAAACTCAAAAGCCTTTCACATTCTTCTTTAGAACAAATATTATTTACTCTAAAATCACAAGCTATTTTTGCTCCAACGGGATAACCACTAATAAGTCCCATTATAAAACCAAAAGAGCCTTCACCTCTAATATTAAATAAGGGTTGCATTATTTTATTTAAAAATTTTCCAAGAATAGTTACAAAATTTGTATTCATTAATAATTCTGTAGCAATAAAAAATGGAAAAAGTGCAGGTACAACTGAATTTGCCCATAATGATAATCCTTTTTTTATTGCAGGTAAATTACTACTGGAAAATAGCAGTAAACTTGCTCCAAAGGCTAAAAATATTAGTGCAAAAATATTTCTTTTTATTTTTAATACCAAAAAATGACATTTTGAAAACATATAATCACCATACTAAAATATATGATATATAATTTTAAATAATAAATAAAATCAAAGAAATTTCCAAAAATAAATTTTAAAATTGAATAAAAAACTAAAAAAAGCGCATGCTTTATTTGGAGGTATGTGCTTTATGGAAAATAAATTCAAAAATCAAATATTGAGTGAAGATTTACAAAATATAACAATAGAAAATCAGGAAGAACCATCAAAAAACATGGGGAAGAAGAGGAGACTGAGGATACAACAAGATATGGGGAATTTGTAACGTCATATTTTGCATGGGTACCAATGTCAAAACAAAAAGAAAATGTAAAAAAATTAGAAAATATAACAAAAAAGAGAGAAAAATAGAGATAAAGTAAGAATAAAATAGAATAAAAATCAAATAAGGTCAGAAAAGGTCAAAAAATAAAAATTGCATTATTTTAAAACTTGAGTATAATATAAATATAGGTCAAAGAAAGTCAAAGACAAAAACATATTTTTAATAAGACTGACAGAGATAAAGAAAATAAAAAGTTAGAAAAACGCACAAAAAGACAAAAAATTTAAAGGGAGGCTGATAAAATGAGAATGTCAGATGTAATAGAAGATTTTATAAAAGATTTATTTGATGAAGATGACAGTGATTTAATAGAAATACAAAGAAATGAATTAGCGCAGCATTTTAATTGCGTGCCATCACAAATAAATTATGTAATATCAACAAGGTTCAAGCCATCACAAGGATACTATGTGGAAAGCAAAAGAGGTGGTGGAGGAAACATCAAAATAAAAAAAATAACACAAATACAAAATCAGACTATATTATGCATATAATAAATAATATAGGAAAAACAATAACAACAAATGATATAGACATTTTGATAAGTGACTTCCTGACATATAACATTATAACATCTCAAGAAGCCAAACTATTAAAAGTTGCAACAAGTGATAATGTTCTAAAACTTGACAAGGACATAAAAGATGAAGTAAGAGCAAGAATTTTTAAAAATATGTTACTAAACATAGATTAAAAAGTAGCTAAACAAATTTCAAAAGAGTAAAGGGAAATCATAATGTGAAGCTATTATAAAAATGAAAATAATAATAAGGAGTGATTAATATGTTATGTGAAAATTGTGGAAAAAGAGAAGCAAATGTTAGATATTCAGAAAATATCAATGGAGTAAAAAAGGAGATGCATTTATGCGAAGAATGTAGTCAAAAACTAGGAATATCATCAAAAATGGACTTTAGTATGCCATCATTAGATATACCAAGTTTTTTCGGAAGTTTCTTAGAAGACTTCAGTACACCTGAATTTATGCCATTACTAGATGAAGTAAAACAATTAACATGTGATAGTTGTGGTTCAACATTTGATGATATAATAAATACAGGAAGATATGGATGTGCAAATTGCTATGATGTTTTTGAAGATAGAATGGATCCAATATTAAAGAAATTACAAGGTGCAAACAGACATAATGGTAGATTAGGAAAAATATCAGACAATAAAATGAAATTTGAAAAAGATAAAAAAGCAGATAAAGAAAATAAAACAGAAAACAAATTAGAAAAATTACAAGAAGATTTAAAATTAGCAATAAAAGAAGAAAGATATGAAGATGCAGCTAAAATAAGAGATGAAATTAAGAAAATGTCAAAATAAAGACATTTTCTTTTAAAAAATCAAAAGCCCCCATGGAGGCAGGCTTTACCGTTGTAACAAAAATGAAACAAATGATGCTTGTCGGCAACAATTTGAAACAGGAGTTCCAAACTGCTCCAAAGCAGTTTTAATTTGTGATGTTTCTTCTTCAGAAGGAATTTGTCCTTTAAAAATAATCATCACATTGTCAGAACCCTGCCTGAAATAAATTTGCGGCTCAACATCAGAAAACTGTTTAATACAATTTGTCAATTCACGTTTGTTCATATAAATACCTCCTAGGGCAAAAAGGCTATAAATAGCCCAATTAATAAAGTTACATAATTAAATTATAATACATTTTTCATAAAATGTAAATAGAAAGGTGATAAAAATGAATTGGTATTTACAAAGTGGAAAAGAATCAGATGTAGTAACAAGTACAAGAATTAGATTTGCAAGAAATCTACCAGAATTCAAATTTAATTTAAAAAACAAAAATGAAATAGAAAGACTAAAAAACAAAATAAAAGAAAATGTATATGCAATAGGATATGGGCTAAAATATTTAGAACTAAAAGACATGGACGACATCACAAAAATGAGTTTAGTGGAAAAAAACTTAATAAGTCCAGAATATGCAATACATAATGAAAATGGAGCAATATTAATAAATGATGAAGAAAATATCTGTATAATGATAAATGACGAAGACCATTTAAAAATTCAAGTATTCAGTAGTGGTCTAGAACTAGAAAATACATTAAATTATGCGATAGAATTAGATCAAAAAATAGAAGAAGTTTTAGGATATGCAACAAGTAAGAAATATGGATATTTAACAAGTTTGCCAACAAATTGTGGTACAGGCTTAAAAGCATCTGTAATGGTACATTTACCAGCACTTACAATAACGAAAAATATCAACAAAGTATTTTATACCATAAATAATTTTGGTGTAAATATTGTTGGTGCATATGGAGAAAATAGCAAAGAACTTGGAGATGTTTTCCAAATTTCTAACAAGAGAACACTAGGAGTTACAGAACAAGAAATAATTGAAAACATAAAAGTAGTTACAGAGAAGTTAATTGAACAAGAAAGAAAAGCAAGAAAATTTTTAGCAAAAGATACGATTAACTTGGAAGATACAATATATAGAAGTTATGGCTTGTTAAGCAATTGCAGAAAAATATCTTTGGAAGAGGCTCAAAGGTTAATTTCAAATGTTAAGATGGGAACAGATTTAGGGTTATTACCAGAATTAAATGATAGCAAGGTTCAACAGTTAATTTTATATACTAAACCTGCAAATATGCAAAAATATTTGGGTGAACAATATGAGGCTTTGGAAAGAGATATAAAAAGGGCAGATGTTATTAAAAAAATAATTAATGAAAAATAAAAAAGCTTCCAAGGAGGCTAAAAATAAAATGTCAATTTGGAATATAAATATCAAAAAAAGAACTGTCCACAAAAGGACAAAAATTAATGAAAGAGGTGAATAAAAATGACATATAAATTTACAAATAGAGCAAACAAAGCAATAGAAATTGCAAACGATATAGCCTTAGAGTTAGGCCATAGCTACATAGGAACAGAACACATATTATATGGACTAGCAAAAGAAGGCAATGGAATAGCATCAAAAGTATTAGAAAATCAAAATGTAACAGCAGATGATATTCTAAACAAAATTGAAGAATTAATTGGCAGTGACGAGCCAATTGAAAATATAGTAGACTTTACGCCAAGAACAAAAAGAGTAGTAGAGTCAGCATTTATAGAAGCAAGAAAACTAGGATATAATTTTATAGGAACAGAACATCTTTTAATTGGAATATTAAGAGAAGGTGACTGTGTGGCAGTAAAAATCTTGTTAGACCTAAATGTAAACATTCCAAAACTTTATAATGAAATTGTAAAAGTAATAAATGAAGGTGAAGATTATAATTCAAGTGATAACAGTTCAAACAATTCAAATGGAGGAAAAAGAAGAGGAAGTTATAATCAAACACCAACATTGAATCAATTTGGACAGGATTTAACAAAAAAAGCAGAAGAAGGAAAACTAGACCCTGTAATAGGAAGAAAACAAGAAATTGAAAGAGTAATTGAAATTTTATCAAGAAGAACTAAAAATAATCCATGCTTGATAGGGGAACCTGGTGTTGGTAAAACGGCGGCAGTTGAAGGATTGGCTCAAAAAATAGCATCTGGAGATGTTCCGGAAATTTTGAAAGATAAAAGAGTTGTAACACTTGATATTTCTGGAATGGTTGCAGGTGCAAAATATAGAGGCGATTTCGAGGAGAGAATTAAAAAGGCTTTAAATGAAGTAAAAAAAGCTTGTGATGTAATTCTTTTCATAGACGAAATCCATACAATAGTTGGTGCGGGTGCGGCAGAAGGTGCAATTGATGCGGCAAACATTTTAAAACCTTTGCTTGCAAGAGGTGAAATCCAATTAGTTGGTGCAACAACTTTGAATGAATATAGAAAATTTATCGAAAAGGATGCCGCTCTTGAAAGAAGATTTAGTCCAGTTACTGTAAATGAACCATCTGAAAAAGAGACAATTCAAATTTTAAAAGGAATTAGGGATAAATACGAGGCACACCACAATGTGAAAATAACAGATGAAGCAATCGAAGCAGCAGTTAAATTGTCTATAAGATATGTAAATGATAGATTTTTACCAGATAAAGCAATTGACTTAATTGATGAGGCGTCTTCAAAGGCTAGATTAAGAACATATACTGAGCCTGATAGTTTAAAAGAATTGCAGGAAAAAATTGAAAAAACAAAAAATGAGAAAGAAGAGGCAGTATTAAATCAAAAATTTGAAAAGGCGGCAGAGTTAAGGGATACAGAAAAGGCTTTAAGAGATAAATTTGAAAAAGAACAAAACAAGTGGAAGAACAAAAATACTAAATCAATTGTTACTATAACAGAGGAAAATATCGCCGAGGTTATTGCAAATTGGACAGGTATTCCTGCTAAAAAAATAACAGAAGACGAAAACGAAAAATTAAAAAATCTTGAAAAAGAATTGCATAAAAGGGTAATTGGTCAAAATGAAGCAGTAGAAGCGGTTTCAAAAGCAATAAGAAGAGGAAGAGTTGGATTAAAAGATCCAAAGAGACCAATAGGTTCATTCTTATTCTTAGGACCAACAGGTGTTGGTAAAACAGAACTTTCAAAAGCATTGGCAGAAGTCCTATTTGGAGACGAAAATGCGATGATAAGACTAGATATGTCAGAATTTATGGAACCACATTCAGTTTCTAAATTAATAGGAGCACCTCCAGGATATGTAGGTTTTGATGATGGTGGCCAATTAACTGAAAAAATAAGAAGAAAACCATATTCAGTAGTTTTGTTTGATGAAATTGAAAAAGCACATCCAGATGTAATGAATATGTTACTTCAAATTCTTGAAGATGGTAGATTAACAGATAGCCAAGGAAAAACAGTAAACTTCAAAAATACAGTAATAATAATGACTTCAAATTTAGGAGCAAGACTAATTACAGATAGAAAACAATTAGGCTTTGCAAATAAAGAAGGAGAAGCAGATTCTAAAAAAGAATATGAAGAAATCAAAAAAGAAGTTATGGCAGAGTTGAAAAAAGAACTAAGACCAGAGTTTATAAACCGTATTGACGAAATAATTGTATTCCATAAATTAAATGACAATGATATTAATCAAATTATAGATATCATGCTTAAAGAAGTTGTAAACAGATTAAAAGAGCAAAAAATATGATGTCAAATTTGAACGTGATGTTAAGGAAATGATTGCTAAAGAAGGAATAGACAAAAACTTTGGAGCAAGACCTTTAAGAAGAACTATTCAAAATTTGGTTGAAGATAAATTGGCTGAAGAAATTTTGGATGGCAAATTGGTTAAAGGTAAAGTTAATAAAATAACAAAGAGACAATTGGGATAATCCTAATTGTCTCTTTACGGTTTAAGACCTATAAAAGTATTATTTGTGTGTTCCTTTTCATCCCTTGGATATATTATATTTTATAATGAATTTTAAATAAATAAAAGTAGAACTGAAACTTTATGTGTAAAAATTATTGAAATAAAGAAAACGTTAAGTTGAGATTATACCAGAATTTTACATAAAATTCAATATATTTTCAATAACCAAATTAATCATAACATTATAATCTAAGTCCTTGTGCTTATGATAAACAATTTCATGACACAAATCATCAATTAAATGAATAGCAATATGAACCTTTTCATCAAGATTTTTTGAATCAAAACCATTATCTACCAGAATTCTAGAAATATTTTTGGTCATAGTCATTTCATTTTGTTGAAAAAATTCAGCAATTTCTTTATCAGAATGAGTCATAGCCATAATTTCTTCATGAGCGACTTGTGAAAGTTTATGATTTTCAATAAAAGTATTAATCATATTTCTTAAAATAGTATCAAGATTATTTTTATCAATTTTTATATTTGATGTTACATTTAACATAGGATAAAAAATTTCACTAGCATATCTTTTAATGCCTTCAACTAAAATATCATGTTTATCTTTAAAATATTGATATACAATTCCAGTTGAAACACCAGCTGCTTTGGCAATTTCAGCAGTGTTAGTGTTATAATATCCTTTTTCACAAATAAGTTCAAAACCAGCTTTTATTATTTTTTCCTTTTTTTCAATAGAACGCTTTTGAATTGGTTCTCTAATTTCATTTATTTTCATTTAAAACAAATCCTTATATAAAAATTTAGATTTTAAATAGGTATCTATAAACCTAATATAAATTGTTATGGTTTACAGATTTATATATATTTGAAATCTGTATTACATAACTGGATATTATTATAATAGCAAAAAAGTTAAATGTCAAATTAATGTGAAATAAATTTCATATTTCTATTGACAACATAATAATATAAATATATAATAATTTTAAAAATATGAAATAAATTTCACATAAGGAGACTAACTATTAATTGTCAATAGAAATATTAAAAAAAAATTTTTAATATTTTTTATAAATAAAAATTTCCATGATTAATAACAGTTTTAAGGTAATTTTTAAAACTGGTAATAATTGGAAATATGCACTTTGAAAATTGTTAACTATTTTTTTTAAATGTAGTGTTTGTTGTAAGCAATTTAAATATTACCCTTGTTAATTTATGAGAAACATGTCCAATTACATTTAAATATGATTTGCCCTGAGCCAATTTCGTGGTATAATATTGGTAGAAGGTATCATCATTCCAAATAATTAGTTGTGCTGCACGATTAATTGCATAACGCAAGTATTTAGAGCCTCTTTTAGATATTTTGGTATTAGTAGCATTAAAATTTCCAGATTGTCTAACAGATGGATCTAAACCAGCAAAAAGCAAGTAATTTTGTAGATGTGCTGAAGCGAGTAATATCGCCAATTTCACTAATAATGATGGAACCTAACCAATTACCAATACCTGGAATAGAAGAAATTGGGGAATTTAGACTTTCCATAATATTGGTTATTTCAATATCGAGCAAATCTATTTGTTTTTCAAGCATTTGGATTTGCTCGATTAACATTTTAATTTGAATACCGATTGCAGGGTTGTCCATTGCAATAGAGTTTTTGGCAAGTTCTTTAAGAGCAATTGCTTTATCTTGTTTAAAATGTCCCTTTGATGCAGAATATAATAAATTTGTTAAAGCGTCGATTCTAGTATTAGCAATAATTCTAGCTGTTGGATATTTAGAAAGTAATGCATAAGATGACTTAATATGCAAATTATTATTAAAGAAATTGGCTAATTCAGGAAAGGCAATATCTAAGCATGTAACTAATTGAACTTTGGATTTAGACTGAGATTTCTTAACATCAAATTTAAATCTGCAAATAGTTTTTAATTTGATAAGCTGAATATCTTTTTCAGTAATTAAAGTATAATGTCCTAACATAAGACATTGAGCTATTAAAAAGTATCAATCTTATCATTCTTAGTTTTTCTAATATTAGAAGAACGAAGAGAATCAGTTTGAATTGGATTAATACGACCAATCTTGAAACCTTTTTCAAAAAAAAAAAGTAGTGAGATTGTCGCCATAAATACCAGTAGATTCTAAGCCTACTAAACAATTAGACAAATCAAAATCCTTAAAAGTATTAATGAATAAATTGAAACCTTGATTATCATTAGTAAATTTAAATGGGTTAATAAGCACTTCACCATCTGAGTTAACACCAGAAGCAAAGTGAGTAGATTTGGCAATATCAATGCCGATAAAGATCATAAAAGATCAACTCCTTGAATTTATATTTTAACACTTGTGACGATTCCACTTAGTTTTAGCCTTGTAACCTTGCTGGATATAAAGAGTCAAAGCCCTATCTAACTAATAACCAATAAAGCGTAAAACTGTGGCAATAGTCTCCTTTAAATAGTCTAGCTATAAGGAGTTTATAAAAGTCCACAGTGTTAATAAATTAATTATACAATGAATTTAATTCAAAGTAAAATTATGTTAATTATTTAAAATTAAAATATAAAATAACGGTACCATTAAACCAAAATTTTTAGAAATAAAAATAAAATAATTAATGGAGAAAGGTAAGTATAATATATTAAATTTTAAACTTTATTATATTATACAAGGAGTTATGAAAAAAATAGTAGAACTAAAAAATGTAAGCAAAACTTACAAAACAGGAGAAAATGAATTCAAAGCACTAGACAACATAGACTTGGAGATAAACAAAGGAGAATTTGTAGTAATACTTGGACCATCAGGAGCAGGAAAATCAACATTATTAAATTTAATAGGTGGAATGGATACACCAACAGAAGGAAGTATCAAAATTGATGGAGAAGAAATTTCAAAATATACAGAAAGTCAATTAAGTGATTACAGAGCAGAAAACATAGGATTTATTTTTCAATTTTATAACATATTGCCAACATTAACAGTATTAGAAAATGTAGAGTTGGTAAAAGATATAGTAAAAAGTGGAAATGATAGTAAAGAAGCAATAAAAGCAGTTGGACTTGAACAACATATGAATAAATTTCCAAACCAATTATCTGGTGGAGAACAACAAAGAGTTTCAATTGCAAGAGCAATTGCTAAAAATCCAAAGTTATTATTATGTGACGAACCAACAGGCGCACTAGATTCTAAGACGGGAGTTGAAGTTTTAAAATTATTAAAGAAACAATGTGATGGAAACAATGGTGCAAACACAGTAATTATAGTAACTCACAACAGTTTATTTGCTGAGATAGCAGATACTGTAATAAGAGTAAAAAATGGAAAAATTGAAAGCGTAACAGCAAATGAGAATCCTAAAAATATTGATGAAGTAAAATGGTAATGAGACAATTTTGGACTGTCCCAAGTGTCTCAAAAGGAGGAATGTAATAAAAAATGAAAAGATTAAGTAAAAAAAGAATTATTACGAGATATAAAACAAAACAAAATGCAATTTTTTAATATTTTCATAATGGTATTTTTAGGAGTATTTGTATTTGCAGGAATACACGCATATATGGATGGAATGGAAAAAAGTGCAGACAAATATTATAAAGACAACAATTTTCAAGATATATGGTTATCAGGTGAAAACTTTAGTACAGAAGACCTGGAGAAAGTAAAAAATACAGAAAATGTAAAAGATGCAGAAAGAATGTTAACAATAAAAACAGAGCTTGAAAACAAAGACGGTGTAACATTAGATACAAATTTTATAGAATCTAACAACATCTCAAAAATGTATGTTGTAGATGGTGAAGAATTTAGCAAAGACAAAAAAGGAGTATGGTTTGACAGCTATTTAGCTAAAAAAATCTAGACTTAAAAGTTGGAGACGAAATAACGGTTACATATTAAAATATGAAAATAACAGAAAAAAATAGCAGGATTAGTAAATACACCAGACCATGTATATTTTGTAAAAGATGATACAGAAATATTCCCAACACACAAAAAATTATGGATATATGTATTTATCAATAAATGAATTACCACAAGGAATGCCACAAATTTTTAATCAAATAATAGTTGATGTGGACAACACAGACAAAACGCAAGAAACAAAAAAAGCAAACTTAGAGAATAATATAAAATCAGCAATAGCAGTAACAGACAGAGAATCAAGTGTTTCATACAAAGGATATAATTCAGAAATAGAAGAAGGAACAACATATTCAGGAGTATTTACATTTTTATTTTTGTTTATAGCAGTATTGTCAGTAACAACAACGATGAACAGATTTGTAAAAAAACAAAGAACACAAATTGGAACACTAAAAGCACTTGGATTTAAAAATAGAAAAATAATAAATCATTATGTTGGGTATGGATTTATAATCAGTTTAGTTGCAAGTGTAGTAGGACTTTTGGCTGGTAAATATGGATTAGGAACATTTTTCTTAAATATGGAAATGAGTTACTTTGAAGTACCGGTATATAACACAGTACTAATTCCAGTTGTGTATATACTAGCAATTGCAGTAGTTGCATTAATCACGCTTGTAACATATTTATCTTGTAGAAGTATATTAAAAGAATCAGCAGTTGAAGCTCTAAGAATTGAAATACCAAAGGTTAAAAGCACAAAATTTGATTTAACAACAAAGGGAATATTCAAAAAAGCATCAATTTCTACAAGATGGAATTTAAGAGATGTGGGGAGAAATAAAGGTAGAAGTTTGATGGCAATTGTAGGAATAACAGGATGTACAATGCTTATGTTATGCGCATTTGGAATGATGGATACAATGAAATCATATTTAAGTTGGGAATTTGATAAAATTAGCAATTTTGAATACAAGCTTTCACTTTCAAATAATTATACAAATGAGCAATTTACAAACATTACAGAAAAAAATATGGAAATGAAACAAGTGAATCATTTGGAATAGAAATAAAAAATGTTGACAAAAAAGAAACAAATACCTTAACTGTAAATGACGCACCAAACAAATTAAAATACACAAACCACAATAAAGAATATATGGATTTAAAAGATGATGGAATTTACATTACAGAAAAACTATCTGAAAAATATGGATTAAAGGTTGGAGATGAAATAACTTGGCACATATTTGGAGATGACAATTGGCATACTTGTAAAATAATTGGATTAAACCGTGATCCACAAAATCAGCAATTAAATATGACAAGAAAATATTATGAATCATTAGGACTAACATACAAGGCAGATACAGTCTATACAGATGAAAATTTAATTAATACCAAAACAATTGATGGAGTAGATACTATCCAAAGTATAGCAACACTAAAACAAGGAATGGAAAGTATGTTAGAAACAACGGAAACAATGGTAGTTCTATTAATTGTTGTATCAGCCATATTAGGATTTGTAATAATTTATAATTTAGGAATATTATCATTCACAGAAAAACAATATCAATTTGCAACATTAAAAGTATTGGGATTTAAAGACAAACAAATTAAAAATATATTTGTTAAACAAAATTTATGGTTGACTGTAGCTGGAATTGTTATTGGCTTGCCACTTGATTTTGGATGTTAGACTATATATTTAAATCAGCACTTGGAGAGAATTATGATTTTAATGCTTATATAAAACCAGTTTCTTATTTGTATGCAGTTGTTGGAAGTCTTGTGGTTTCTATAATTGTAAACAAAGTCTTATCAAGAAAAGTTAAGAGAATTGATATGGTAACTAGTTTGAAGGGAAATGAATAGTGTTGAAAAATGTGAGTATTTTGTTATTTAAGAAAGAGATGGAATAAAATTTGGGAAACATAGTTTTATTAGATGATTTAACAATAAACAAAATAGCAGCAGGTGAAGTTATAGAAAGACCTGCAAATGTAGTAAAAGAGTTAGTAGAAAATTCTATTGATGCAGGTGCAAATAAAATAATAATAGAAGTTAAAAATGGCGGAAAAACATTTATAAAAAATTACGGATAACGGAAAAGGCATTGGTCGAGAAGATATGGCAATATCTTTGGAAAGACATGCTACAAGTAAGATACGAAAAGTTGAAGATTTGGAAAAAACATATACAATGGGGTTCAGAGGAGAGGCGTTAGCAAGTATTAGTGCAATATCAATTTTGACAATGCAGTCTAAAACAAAAGACGAGTTTACAGGAACAAAATTAGTTGCAAAAGCAGGAAACATTATAAAAGCGGAAGAATGTGGGATGCAAGTTGGAACAACCATCTCAGTAGAAAATCTATTTTTTAATACGCCTGTCAGATATAAATTTTTAAAGCAAGATATTACTGAATACAGATATATAAAAGACTGGGTTCAAAAGGTAGCACTTGCAAACCCTAATATATCTTTTAGATTATTGAATGACGGAAAGAGCGTATTTTTTACTAATGGAAATGGCAATATTTTAGATATCATATATTTAATGTATGGCAAAAAAATAAAAGAAAATTTGCTAGAAGTAAATTATGAAAGTGATAATATCAAAGTTACAGGTGTGATAGGAAATACAATGATTTCCAGAGATAATAGAAAAGAGCAGATATTATTTTTGAATAAAAGAAATATAAAAAATAATGTATTAATCAATAGTGCAGACCAGGCTTTTAAAGGTGGAGTGGGTATTGGTAAATATGGTTTTTATATTTTAAATTTAGATATGCCTGCAGATTTTTATGATGTGAATGTTCATCCAACTAAAATGGAAGTTAGGTTCAAGGATGAGGATAAAATTTATAAGGTTTTGTACCATGCAATAAAAAAGTACAATGCTTAAATTTGAGTTTTTGGGAAATAATGAAAATGAGGAACACAACGAAGAATATATTCAAAATGAGTTAGATTTTTTAACAAATGAATTCTCTGAAAAGACAGAATATAGTTTCAAGAATAAATTTTCAAATCAGGAAGAAAAAAAACATAAACTTGACATATGAAAATCAAGGACAAAATATTACTGAAAAGGTAGATACAAATTTAAAAAATGAATTAAGAAAAAGGGAAGAATCAAGAATTGTAAAATACAAATATTTAGGAATATTATTCCGAACATTTATAGTAATAGAAGTTGAAAATGAACTATTTTTAATAGACCAACATGCAGCACACGAAAGAGTTTTATATGAAAAAATAAAAGAAAACTATAAACAAAAAGTTAGTCAAAACAGCCAAATGATGTTGTTGCCAGAAGTTATAAATTTAACACATAGAGAAATGGAATTTGTTAAAAACAATATGGAGATGCTTATAAATACAGGATTCGATATAGAATTATTTGGAGAAAATTCAGTCAAAATAAATGGAATACCTGATTTAGAGTATAAAGCGAAAACTCAAAATATTTTTATGGATATTTTGGATGAGATGTTAACAAATGAGAGAACTTCAATAAAAGATGTTGAAGAAAGATTTATTGCGACAGTTGCTTGTAAGGCTGCTGTTAAGGCTAATATGGATTTAAGTAAACAAGAGGTTGAAAATTTAATACAAAGTTTGTTGAGTTTGAATAATCCATATACTTGCCCACATGGAAGACCAACTACTATAAAAATTTCAAAAGAATATCTTGAAGAGCATTTATGAAAACAGAGTCTACATTGTAGGCTCTGTCTGAATTAAAAATAATAAATCTGTTTGCTAGAAGAAACGATTTCTTCATCGGATAATCTTTCTTCCTGCTTTTTACGTCTTAGCTGATCCATTGCTAAGATTACCTTTAAATCTGAATTTGACATACGAAGCCGTTCAGCAAACATCTCAGCAGGTCTTTTGTTTTTTGTCTTTTTACTCATCAAGATACACCTACCTTTCAAAATTTAATTATATGAAATGAATTAATTCTAACAAGTATAATAGCACGAAAAAAATAAAAAAATCAAGGAGGAAAAATATGGATTTAGTTATTGGACTTGCAATACCATTTTTAGGCACAACACTTGGAGCAGCAATGGTATTTCTAATGAAAAAAGAAATGAATAAAAAAGTAGAAAAAATTTTATTAGGATTTGCATCAGGAGTAATGATAGCAGCATCAGTATGGTCATTATTAATTCCATCAATAGAAATGACAGAAACACAAGGAAAAGTTGCTTGGATTCCAGCGGCAATAGGATTTTTATTAGGAATTGTGTTTCTTTTAGTATTAGATAGTGTAGTCCCACATATGCACTTAGAAAGTGAAAAGCCAGAAGGAATGAAATCAAAACTAAAAAAGACAACAATGATGGTATTTGCTGTAACATTGCATAACATACCAGAGGGAATGGCAGTTGGAGTTACATTTGCTGGAGCGTTAGCGCAAAATACTGGAATTACAATGGCAGGGGCTTTTGCATTAGCAGTAGGAATTGCAATTCAAAACTTCCCAGAAGGGGCAATTATTTCAATGCCATTAAAAAGTGAAGGAGTATCAAAACCAAAAGCATTTTTATATGGTACTTTGTCAGGAATTGTTGAACCAATTGGTGCGATTATTACAATACTTCTTACAAATGCAGTTGTTCCAATTTTGCCATATTTGCTTTCTTTTGCAGCTGGTGCCATGATTTACGTTGTTGTAGAAGAACTTATTCCAGAGTCACAAGCTGGTGAACATTCAAATATTGGAACTATTGGTGTTGCAATTGGTTTTACAATTATGATGATATTAGATGTTGCATTAGGATAGAAAATATTAAAATTATGCAAATTTTATTGCGTTTCGATTTGCTCTTATGATAAAATATAAATATATATAATTTTAGGAGAAAAAACAATGAAAAAAAGGGTAGTTTTTTTAATAACAATAATATTAATAAGTGCAAGCATTTTAATGATAAGTAACAAAATACAAGCAACAGAAAAATCATTGAGTTGCAGTTTAGAAACAGAGAAAACAGAAATAAAACAAGGAGAAGAAACATCAGTAACACTAAAAATAAATAGTGAAGAACAAATCAATGCTTTCCAGGCAAAAATAAATTATGATGGAAATGTTTGGGAAGAAATAGATGAAAACAATTTTGAAACAAAAGATGGTTGGGAGAATCTAAAATACAATAAAGATGGTAAAGAATTTAATGTAATTAATAAACAAGATACAACTAACAAAGATATCTTAGAAATTAAATTAAAAGCAAAGACTAGTGCAAATGTTGGAAATACAGAAATAACAATAGATAAAATAACTGCATCTGATGGAAATATAGAATTTGAAAACGAAAAATTAACACAGTCAATATCAATAAAATTAAATTCAATTGAAAAAAGTGATAGCGAAAATAAAAAAGATACACCATCAAATTCAGAAAATAAAAACAATACAAATAACAATGATTTAGAACTAGAAAAAAAGCATAAAGAAATATTACCAAATATTCTACCTAAAACAGGAAAAGGATGGGCTTTGTTAATTTCAATATTTGTTTTTGCAATTTTATCAATAGTATTTTACCATAAGAGTAAAAAATGTGGAAAAACAATGATGATGCTTATAATTTGTGGAATACTAATAAGTCAAAGTACAGTATTTGCAGCATCAGAAATATTCTTAGGAGATATAAATCAAAGTTCTGTTATAGATGATGAAGATATAGAAATAATGCAAGAATATTTAATAAAATCAAAAAATGTAACGTCATTAGAGCAAGCAGACATGAACAGTGATAGTAAATTAAGCATAATAGATTTATCATTATTAATAAAACAACAAAAAAGAATGCCCATATGATAAAAAAATAATGTAACAAATATAACATCATGGTCAGCGGTACCAATGGTTTCAAAGGAATTATTACAAAAACAAGGAGTAACAACAGGTGGAGAAGGTTGCCAATGGCCAATAGGGATGGCTATAAGTAAAGACGGAAATCTATTATTATATGGAACAGATGTAGGTGGAATATATCGTTCTGAAGATGGAGGTAAAAATTGGGAACAATCAAATTCAGGATTGCAATCAAGAGGAGTAGGAGCATTTTCGATAGACCCTAAAAATCCATCATATGTAGTTGCTGTTGGAATAAATAGTTCACCATTTAATACAAATGGATTATATATTTCAGAAAATGGAGGAAAATCGTGGAAATTTACTAAAATGATGTTAGTAAAAGGACATAGAGACATAAGAGAATCAATTGCCTATGATGAATCATCATACAATCAAGAAAAAAATAGATGTATGATTGCATATTGGTCAACAGCATATGAAACAGAAGACAATTATCTAGAAGAAAGCGAAAAGGGTTTATATAAAACAACAGATGGTGGCTATAATTGGAGTCTTGTAAATAATGATTTAAGTGATGGAACAATAAAAATAAACCCTTATACAGGTGATGTATATGTTTCAAGAAAAGATGGAATATATTACAGCTCTGATAAAGGTGAAAAACTTTGAAAAAATAGTGAATGATACTATTACAGGACTAGATTTAACAGCGCAAAAAAAATAATAAAATAAATATTTATTACTGTAATAATGAAGGAGCATATATTTCAAAAGATGGAAGAAATTTTGATAAAATACAGTCAAGTTCATATCCAACAAAAGGACCAATGAATATAAAAAGTAAGTCCAATTAATTCAAACAAAATGATATTAATAGATAGGCAAGGGACATATCAAAATTATCCATATTATAGTACAGATGGTGGAAAAACTTGGAAAAATTCTACATTATCAGATGAATTGAGTTTTATGCCTTACAATAATAGAATGAGCATTCCTATGTGGAGTCCAATTGATGAAAATAAAGTATGGATACATACTCAAGGTGATTATGCAAGTTCAAGTGCAGATAGTGGAAAAACATTTAAATGGGATAGTAATGGAATTACAGGAATATTAAGTGGAGGAAATGTTCATTATAATGTCTATAATCCAGATATTATATATTTTGGTTCACAAGATTATGATGGTTGTGTAACAACAGACGGAGGAAAAACTTGGAAATATATTAGTATGTCAGGACATAGATGGGGTGGCTTCTGTTATGGTGGATATGCAGTAGATGTAAATACATATTTTGTGGGAGTAGCAGATGCATGGCATGACCCAAGAAAATTAAAAATAACATTTGATGGTGGAAAAACAATTATAGATACAGGAATGTATTTTACAAAAGAAAATATAAATGCAGGAATAGAATCATCATATCAATCACCAACAAATCCAAAAGTGTTATTTGCATGTGATTTAAGAAGTGAAGATGGAGGACATACTTGGGCTAAAATGAAAGGATGTATAAATGTTTATACACATAATCCAAAAGGTCAAAAAGAATTATATGGAATGGATGAAACTGGAAAATATATTGTAGTATCTTATGACGAAGGAAACACTTGGCAAAAAGTAAATAATACAGAATTTATACCAAATTCTAAATATGCATCAGCACATGTAATGGATGTAGCATATGACTGGAAAAACGAAGTGGCATATGCAACATGTGAAGGTGGATATTTATACAAAACATCGACAAAAGATGGTAGCATAGAATGTGTATTAAATAGTTATGTTAAAGAATATAAGAGAGCCCTGTAAACTTAAAAGGCGGATATAGTATTTCTAAGGTTGCGGTTGACCCTATTGACCCTAATATTATTTATTGTGGTGGTGCAGGAAATACATTTTTAAATGATTGTGCATTATATCGTTCAGTTGATGGAGGGAAATCTTTCCAAGTTATAACAAGTAATACAACAAATTCTATTGTAAAACAAGGAAGACAAGGTGGTTTTGAAACAAATTCTCTAGAAGTTAATCCTAAAACAGGTGAATTACTATTTGCAGGTGGATGTTTTGGAATTAGTAAATTATCACCTCCATATAAATTAAATAATAAATAGATTATTTTAGATATAATATTATTATAGAAAAAAATTATATTATAGAACAAAGTTTAGGAGAAAAAATGATTAAAAATATTATATTTGATATAGGAAATGTAATTTTACAATTTGATATAAAAGAAGTAATACCTAATTTTACAAAAAAAAGAAAGTGAAAAACAATTTATAATAAACAATATAATTAATTCACCAGAGTGGTTACAATATTCATTAATAGATACAGGTTTTATTTCAAGAGAGCAAGCAATTGAAATTGTTGAAGATAGAACTAATCATATAAATGATGAATTAATTGAAAAATTTTGGTATAGATATAATGATTATAGTTTTATAAATGATAATGTAATAGATATAATAAAAGAATTAAAAGAAAAAAGATTATAAAATATATTTATTATCAAATATAAATTCACATACTTATAATCACATAAAAGATAACAAACTATTTAATCTTGTAGATGGTTATGTATTTTCATATATTGAACATCAAGTAAAACCATATGTAGGCATTTATAATACTTTATTAGAAAGATATAAATTAATACCACAAGAATGTTTATTTATAGATGATAATATTAAAAATATAAAAACAGCAAATGAATTAGGAATACAGGGAAAAAAAAGTAATACCAGATAATTTTGAAAGTGTTGTACAAACATTAAAGGAATATAATGTCTTATAGTTTTTATTGAAATATATAAATAAAAATGACACATGCTAAAATTGGCAAAATGTGTCATTTTTTTTGACTGTTAGCCTTGACAAACAATGTATAAGAGAGTATAATGTTAACCGTAGTTAACATATTTAAAATATAAAGATAAATTTTCAAATAATGTAAACAATAAAATATTAATAAAAAAATGAAAAAAGAGAGGATAAAAATGATATCAAAATCATCAGAAGAATACTTGAAAACAATGTACATATTAAAACAGCAAAATGGGAATATACGAGTAACTGATATAGCAAAAAAAATGAACTGTACAAAGCCAAGTGTAAACAAGGCAGTATATAATTTGAAAGACAGTGGATTGTTAAATTATGAATCATATGGAACCATAGAACTAACAGAAAAAGGTGAAGACCTAGCAAAAAAAAAAAAATATTAGAAGCATATGATATTGTTTATGTATTTTTAAAAGATGTATTAAATATAGAAGAAGATGAAGCAAAAAGCGAAGCAGAAAAAATAAAATTAGCAATAACTGATAAAACAATAAACAAATTGGCAAAATATGTACATAAAGAGCTAGGATTAAAAAATTTAGATTGTGATTATGATATAAATAAAGAAAAATGTAGATGTTGTGCAAGAAGAACAATAAAAAATAACGGGATTGAAGACCTGGCCCCCAATCCCGTGAAATAAAAAAAGAAAGGATTCAAAACAATGAGTAATTTATTAGAAATAAAAAATTTACATGTAAATGCAGGAGAAAAAGAAATACTAAAGGGAATAGATTTAAATATAAAAAAAGGAGAAATTCATGTAATAATGGGACCAAATGGTTCTGGAAAAACAACAACAGCAAATGCAATTTTAAATAATCCAGAATATACAAAAACAAATGGAGCAATAATATTTGATGGTGAAAATATTACAGAATCAAGAACTGATGAAATTGCAAGAAAAGGAATATTTATGTCATTCCAATTACCAGAAGAAATTCCTGGAGTTTCAGTTACAAATTTCTTGAAATATGCAAAAAATAAAATAACAGGTGAACCAGTAAAAATATTCCAATTTAAAGATGAATTGAAAAAATATATGGAAGAATTAAATATGAATCCTAAAAATATGGAAAGAAGTTTAAATGTTGGATTTTCAGGTGGAGAAAAAAAGAAAAATGAAATTTTACAAATGCTTGTTTTAAATCCAAAACTTGCTATTCTTGACGAAACAGATTCAGGTCTTGATGTTGATGCAATAAAGACTGTTTCAAAGGGTATTGAGATGTTTAAAAATGATAATAATGCTGTTTTAATTATTACTCATAACACTAAAATTTTGCATAGTTTAAAGGTTGATTATGTTCATGTTTTGGTTAATGGAAAAATTGTTAAAACAGGTGGACAAGAATTGGCGTCAGATATAGAAGAAAATGGATATGCACAATATAAATAGGGTAATAACCAAAAAAATGGTTATTACCCCAGCCACTAGAATAGATAATGATTGTTAGCATTGTGAAATGCTAACAAAACGCCACACTTGACATAATTGCATATTGTAAGTGCGACTAAACAACCTGTACAAGGAAGTTTAAATGATTCGGGAATAAAAGGTATCTGTATAAAATAAGCACAAAGTGAAAGCACTGTAAGTATAAGTCCTACAATACCATAAAAAAAAATGCCCGAGTTAAATAACTTTCTTTCATATAAGTGACCTCCTTAAGTTTTTTATAAAAAAATATTATACCACAATTTTACATAAAATACAAGTTTCAGAAAGGACTATATAAAATGTCAAAAACAAAGTTAGATGAAATAAATAGAAATATTTATGATATAAAAAAAAAGATGAATATGACTTCAAAATAAAAAAAGGTTTAACACCAGAAATAATAGAAGAAATATCAAGACAAAAAAATCGACCCAGACTGGATGAAGAAATTCAGACTAAAAGCATTAGAAGTATATAACAACTTAAAAATGCCAACATGGGGACCAGATTTGTCAGAATTAAATATGGATGAAATTGCAACATATGTAAGACCAAAGTCAAAATTAAATAGTTCTTGGGAAGATGTTCCAGAAGATATTAAAGATATACGTTTGACAAATTGGGAATACCAGAAGCGGAGAAGTCATCACTTGCTGGTGTTGGAGCACAATATGATTCAGAAGTTGTTTATCATAGTATGAAAGAAGATTTAATAAAACAAGGTGTAATTTATACAGACATGGAAACTGCTGTAAGAGAATATCCAGAACTAGTAAAATCACATTTTATGAAATGTGTACCAGTAAATGACCACAAATTTGTTGCATTACACGGAGCAGTATGGTCAGGAGGGTCATTTGTATATGTACCAAAAGGAGTAAAAGTAGATATTCCATTACAGTCATACTTCAGGCTAAATTCACCAGAATCAGGACAATTTGAACACACATTGATAATTGTAGAAGAAGGAGCAAGCCTACACTTTATAGAAGGGTGTTCAGCACCAAAATACAATAAAGTAAATTTACATGCTGGATGTGTTGAATTATATGTAGCAGACAATGCTTATTTAAGATATTCAACAATAGAAAACTGGTCAAAAAATATGCTTAACTTAAATACAAAAAAAGCAATAGTAGGAAAAAATGCAAAAATGGATTGGGTATCAGGTTCTTTTGGATCAAAAATATCAATGCTATATCCAATGAGCATATTAAATGGAGAAGGTGCAAAAACAGAGTTTACCGGAATATCATTTGCAGGTGGAGGACAAAACCTAGACAATGGATTTAAAGTAATTCATAATGCACCAAACACATCAAGTGTAGTAAATGCAAAATCAATATCAAAAAATGGTGGAAAATGCACATATAGAAGCTTGGTAAGAATAAATGAAAATGCAAAAAATTCAAAATCATCAGTATCATGTGAATCACTAATGTTAGATGACATATCAGTGTCAGACACAATACCAACAAATGACATAAGAACAGATGAAGTTGAATTTTCACACGAAGCTAAAATTGGTAAAATAAGTGATAAAACAATATTCTATTTAATGAGCAGGGGATTATCAGAAGAAGATGCAAAGGCTATGATAGTAAGAGGTTTTGCTCATCCAATAGCAAAAGAATTACCAGTAGAATATGCAGTTGAAATGAATAATCTTATTAACTTAGAATTAGAAGGAGCAATAGGATAAAATTTCGGGATATGGGGACGGGTCTTTAATCCCGAAAAAATTATAAAAAAAGAGGGATTGAAGACCCGTCCCCAATCCCGAAAAAATTATAAAAAAAAGGGATTGAAGACCCGTCCCCATATCCCGAAAAAATAAGAAAGGAAATGTTGATGGATAATTTAAAATTAAATGAAACACCAGTTAGAACAGCAAAAAAACTTTAGAATAAACAATATAAAACTTGAAAATATTGAAGTTCCAGAAGTTATACCATCATTTGAAAATGTAACAATAATTGGTGACACATCTAAAATGGATATAGAACAAAAAATGCAGATAATACAAATATAGATATAATTTAGCTTATGGTTTAAGTGAAGAATTTACAAATCAAGTACAATACGGAGCTAATCAAAAAATTAAATTAAACATAAATAGTAATCAAAATGAAGAGGTTATGCCAAAATTATGTGAATGTTCTGATATAAAAAGAAGAGAAAACAGAAGCGGAAATAGATTTTAATTTTGATAATGAAAATTCTGTATTAATAGATAACATAGAAATAATTGCAAATGAAAACACAAAATCAACAGTTATAATAAAATACACATCAAACAAAGAAAATGAATGTTATCATAATGGAATAATAAAAGCAAAAGCTAAAAAAAATTCAGAATTAAATATAATTTTAATTAATTTAATGAATACAAAATCAAATAATTTTTTAGCAATTGAAAATAATTTTGAGGAAAAAATGCAAAAATCAATTATACAATTGTAGATTTTGGTGGAAAGCACAGCATTACAAATTATTATTCTAATTTACAAGGAGATAGCTGTGATAATCAACTAAACACAATTTATTTAGGAAAAGAAAATCAAGTTTTTGACTTAAATTATATAGGTGAATTAAGAGGTAAAAAATCTAATATTGATATAGAAGTTCAAGGAGCTTTAAAAGATACAGCTAAAAAACATTTTAAAGGAACAATTGATTTCAAAAAAGGTTGCAAAAAGGCTACTGGAAATGAAAATGAGGCTTGTATGTTATTATCAGATACAGCAAAATCAATAGCTTTACCAATGTTACTTTGTTCTGAAGAAGAAGTTGAAGGCAACCATTCAAGTTCAGCTGGAAAAATTGGTGAAAAAGAATTATTCTATATTATGAGTAGAGGTTTTGAACTTAAAGAGGCTATGAAATTGATGGTTAGAGCTAGATTTAATCAAATTTTAGAAAAAATTGAAAATGAAGAATTGAGAGAAGAAATTTTACAAGAAATTGATAAAAGGTTAGATTAGAAAATTAAAAATCAATTTTTTATGAATTAAATTAAGGAAGGATTTTAATGGAAATAAATAATATAAAAAAAGATTTTCCACTACTAGAAAATGAAAACATAACATATCTAGACAGTGGAGCAACAACACAAAAACCGATACAAGTAATAAAAAAGCAGTAGAAAAATTCTACCAGAAATACAACGCAAACCCACACAGGGGAGCATATTCATTAAGTGTAGAAGCAACTGAACAATATGAAAATACAAGAACAAAAATAGCAAAATTCATAAATGCAAAACATAGAGAAGAAATAATATTCTCAAAAAATGCAACAGAAAGTTTGAATTTAATTGCATATTCGTATGGGTTGGACAACTTAAAAAAGACGACGAAGTTGTAATTTCAATAATGGAACACCATTCAAATTTAGTACCTTGGCAAAAAATGACAAAGCAAACAGGTAGCAAGTTGAATTATATGTATATCAACGAAAACTATGAAATTACAGATGAAGAAATAGAAAGCAAAATTACAGATAAAACAAAAATCGTCGGAATTACACATGTTTCAAATGTTTTAGGAACAATAAATAATGTAAAGAAAATAATCAAATATGCACATAAAAAAAAAGGCAATAGTAATAGTTGATGCATCACAAAGCATACCACATATGAAAATTGATGTTCAAGATTTAGATGCAGATTTTCTAGTATTTTCAGGACATAAAATGCTTGCACCACTTGGAATAGGTCGTGTTATATGGAAAAAGAGAAATACTAAATAAAATGACTCCATTTTTAATGGGTGGGGACATGATAGAATATGTTTACGAACAAGAAACAACATTTGCACCACTTCCAAATAAATTTGAAGCTGGTACACAAAATGTTGAAGGTGTAATTGGTTTAGGTGCTGCTATTGATTATATTGAAAATTTAGGATATGATAAAATACAAGAAATTGAACATGAAGTAATATCATATGCAAGACAAAAATTATCAAAATTAGATTATCTAACATTGTACATGACACCAAATGAAGAAAAGCATTCAAGTGTAATCTCATTCAATATTAAAGGAGTGCACCCACATGATGTTGCAAGTATTTTAGATTCTGAAGGTGTGTGTGTACGTTCTGGAAATCATTGTGCTCAACCACTTATGAGATTCTTGGGTATTGATTCTACTTGTAGAGCTAGTTTCTACATCTACAATACAAAAGAAGATGTAGATAAATTGGTTAAGGCACTTGATAAGGCTTATAATATGTTTAAAAATTATATAAAATAATTGAAATAAATATTGACTATTAAGTAAATATATATTATAATCTTCTCGGTTGGGAAGTTAACCTTCTTCAGGCATAAGTGCATAGACTAGTAAGTCTATGTTATATGCTTGCTAATCTATGCATTTATGTCTTTAATGACTTAAATGTAAATCTCGAAAGAAGGAGGTTAATAGCTATGGAGTTAATAAAGATTTTATTAATAATATTAGCGTTCTTTTTAGGACTATCGTTTCTAGTACATATTTGCTCAAAAAAAAGAGATATGGATTAAAATATTGTTCCAAAAAAAAGAAAAATAGAGATTTATCCTACAGATAAACCTCAGCCAACCAATAGATAAGGGCTATGCTCTTATCTTTTATATTATTATATTAACACTAATTTATAAAATTGTCAATAAATTAATAAAAAAAGAACAAAGGTAAATTTCAATGGACGAGTTAACAGATGTTTACAATGAACTAATAATGGAACACAGTATGAATTCATACAACAAAAAGAAAACTAGAAAATGCAGACTACTGTGAAGTAGGGCATAATCCAAATTGTGGAGACGAAATAACACTACAATTAAAATTAAACGGAAATAAAATAGAAGATATGGCATTTTCAGGACATGGATGTGCAATATCACAAGCATCAACATCAATAATGATAGATACATTAAAAGGTAAAACAGTTGAAGAGGCAAAAGAGATTATAAACACATTTATAGAAATGATAAAAAGGGAAATAACAGATGAAGAAGAACTTAAAAAATTAGAAGATGCAATTGCTTTTAGAAATGTATCTAATATGCCAGCGAGAGTTAAATGTGCTCTTTTGGCTTGGCATACTATTGAAGATATGCTAAATAAAAATGATAGCACAGGAACTGGAAATATAAATTGTTGTCATTAAAAATTTTTAAAAAAGAATTTAATAGTAAATATTGACTTTTAAAGATATACATGATAAAATTGCAATAGTTTGAAGTTGCCCTTTTCAAGCATAAGTGCATAGACTAGTAAGCCTATGTTATATGCTTGCTAATCTATGCATTTATGCTTATATAGCTAAATGTAAATTACGTAAGAAAGGGGTTGACGGCTGTGAAATTAATAGAATTTTTATTAATTATAATGGCTTTCTTTGTAGGAACTGCATTATTAATACATATATGTTCAAAGCACAAATATGTATTTAGGTATTATTCATCTAAAAGAAAAATAGAGATTTGCCCTATGGACAAATCTAACCAAACACACAGATAAGGGCTATGCTCTTATCTTTTATATTATTATATTAACACTTATAAAAAAAAAATGTCAATAGAAATTAAACAAATAAATAAAAGTTTCCAAATTAATAGTAACAGTACTGGAGGTAAAAATGGAAAACAAAAAAGTATTATTAGGAATGAGTGGAGGAGTTGACAGCTCAGTATCAGCACTACTACTAAAAAAAAGAAGGATATGAGCCATTAGGAATAACACTAGAACTATTTGCAGGAAGCAGTTGTTGTAACATAAACACATATATAGATGCAAAAAATGTCTGCAAAACAATAGGAATTCCACACTTTACATACAATTGCAAAGAACAATTCAAAGATTATGTAATAAATGATTTTATAGACTGCTATGCAAATTGTAAAACACCAAATCCATGTATTGAATGTAACAAATACATGAAATTTGGAATTATGTGGGAAAAAGCAAAAGAACTAGGATGTAATTACATAGCAACAGGACATTATGCAAAAACAGAATATAGTGAAAAATATGGAAGATGGGTACTTAAAAAATCACAAGCAGGCAAAAAGACCAAAGTTATGTATTGTGGAATATTCCAAAAGATTTAATAGAACATGTATTATTTCCATTAGCTGATTTTACAGATAAAGAACAAATACGTGAAATAGCAAGAGAAAACGACTTAAAAGTTGCAAATAAACCAGATAGTGAAGATATTTGTTTTTTGTACCAGATGGAAATTATAAAAAATTTCTTGAAACCAATTCTGACATAAAACCTAAAAAAGGAAATATTGTAAATTCAAAAGGTGAAATATTAGGAAAACATACAGGTCTATATAATTATACAATAGGTCAAAGAAAAGGACTTGGAATATCATATAAAGTTCCACTATTTGTATTAGGATTTAACAAAGCTAAAAATGAAGTAATAGTAGGAGAAGAAAAAGAGTTATATAAAAAAGAGATTACAGTAACAGATATCAACTTATTATTAGTTGATAAAATAGAAGAAACAATGGAAGTTGATGTGAAAACTAGATATTCATCAAAAGTTGCAAAAGCAAAAATTGAGCAAGACGGAGAAAATATCAAAGTTATATTTGACGAACCGCAAAGAGCAATAACACCAGGTCAATCTGCTGTATTTTATGTTGGAGACATAGTTCTTGGAGGAGGAAAAATAAAATGTTAAATCAATTTTCGAGAACAGAATTATTAATAGGAAAAGAAGGAATAAAAAAATTACAAAAGGCCAAAGTAGCAATCTTTGGAATAGGTGGAGTTGGTTCATTTGTAGTAGAAGGACTAGTAAGAGCAGGAGTAGAAAATTTTATATTAGTAGATGATGACAAAATTTGCTTAACAAATTTAAATAGGCAAATAATAGCGACTAGAAAAACAATTGGAAAGCCAAAAGTTGAAGTTGCAAAAGAAAGAATTTTAGAAATAAACCCAAATGCAAATGTAGAAGTATATCAAGAATTTTTTATGCCAGATAGCAAAGAAATTTTAGACGATACAGTTGATTACATAGTAGATAGTGGACACTGTAACTGCCAAAGTTGAGTTGGTTGTAAGAGCAAATAAATTAAATATTCCTATTATTTCAAGTATGGGAACAGGAAACAAACTTGACCCAACAAGATTTGAAGTAACAGATATTTATAAAACTTCAGTGTGTCCATTGGCAAAGGTTATGAGAAAAGAATTGAGAAGTAGAGGAATAAAAAAAAACTTAAAGTTGTTTATTCAAAAGAAGAGCCGATACGTCCATATGAGAATATTGAAAATAGTTGTAAGACAAATTGTATTTGCCCTCCGGGTACTAAAAGAAAGTGTAGTATTCGTAATCAAGTTCCTGGAAGTATTTCTTTTGTGCCTTCTGTTGCGGGTTTGATTATTGCAGGGGAGATTATAAAGGATATAATTGGAAGAAATTAATAAAAAAAATTTTAAAAAATACTTACATAAAAAACAAAAATATGTTATAATAGATAGGTCGCGCAGGTAAAACGTAAGTCCAGACAAGGACTTACTATTTTACGCCCAAAGACAAAAAAAAATATCAAAAGAAAGAAGGAGAGAAAATTGGAAAAAGAAGAAAACATATTAGGAAAAGAAAAAATAGGAAAATTAATCAGAAAATTCTCAATCCCTTGTATAATATCAATGCTAGTGAACTCATTATATAACATAGTTGACCAAATATTTATAGGTCAGGGAGTAGGATATTTAGGAAATGGAGCTACAAATGTTGTATTCCCATTAGTAATGATAGGATTATCATTTTCACTTATGTTTGGAGATGGAGCATCAGCTTATTTAAGCTTAAAACTAGGTGAAAAGAAAAAAAACGAAGACGAAGCAGCAAAAGGTGTAGGAAATGCACTAGCCATTTCAACAATAGTATCAGTATTATTCTGTGCAATCACATTAATATTTTTACCACAATTATTAAATATGTTTGGATGCACAGAGGCATTAAAAGAATACGCACTAAAATATGGTTATGTAATAGCAATAGGATTACCATTCTCTATGATTGGAACAACATTAAACTCGATAATTAGAGCAGATGGAAGCCCTAAATACTCAATGACATCAATGATTGCAGGAGCAATTTTAAATACAATATTAGACCCAATATTTATATTTGTATTTAAAATGGGAGTAGAAGGAGCAGCAATTGCAACTGTAATAAGCCAAATCTTAGTATTTATACTAAACGCATTATATGTTAAAAAATTCAAATCAATAAAATTAAGCAAAGAAACATTAAAAATAAAAGCAAGTGTAGCAAAAAAAGTTTCAATGTTAGGAATAAGCAGTTTTATAAATCAAATGAGTATAGTATTTGTAATGGCTACTGAAAATAATACACTTGGAAAATATGGAGCAGAATCAAAATTTGGAGCAGAAATACCAATTACAGTTCTAGGAATTGTAATGAAAATAAGCCAAATATTAAACAGTATTATAATAGGAATTGCAGCAGGAGCACAACCAATATTTGGATACAACTATGGTGCTAGAAAATTTGACAGAGTAAAAACAACATTAAAAATTGTATTAGGTTCAAGTCTTGTAATAAGTACAATAGCATTCATATTATTCCAAACGATACCAGATAAATTAATATCAATATTTGGTAGTGGAGACGCAAATTACATGGAATTTGCATGTTTAGCATTTAGAACATACTTAATGCTTTGCATCTGTAATGGAATTCAAATTCCATCAGGAATATTCTTCAAGCAATTGGAAAGAGCATAATAAGTGCAATACTTTCAATATCAAGACAAATTGCTTTCTTAATACCAGCAATGATAATTTTTGGAAAGATGTTTGGTATACATGGAGTTTTATTCGCAGGACCATTTGCTGATGGATTAGCATTCATATTAGCAACAATATTCTTGATAAGAGAAATAAGAAAATTAAAACAAGGAAATGTAAAAGTAGTAAACAAAGAAACTATAGCAAACACAGAAAGCAAACTTTCAAAACATGTAGTTATAACAATATCAAGGGAATATGCATCAGGTGGAAGATATATTGGAAAATTAGTTGCAGATAAATTAGGAATAAAATTATATGATAACGAATTTATTTCAAAAATAGCTGAGGAAACAGGTTTATCTGAAGAATATATTGAAAACAACGAACAAAAAAGAAGATGCTTTAGCAACTTTAAATAATGGATATTATTCAGGTTTAAATAATAGTGATGAATTATTTATCAAAGAATCTGAATTAATAAAAGAGGCGGCTGATAAGGAATCTTGTGTTATTGTTGGTAGATGTGCTGATTTCATTTTGTCTGGTAGAGAAAATGTTATAAATGTTTTTGTTTATAGTGATATGGAAGATAAAATAAACAGAGCGACTACATATTATGGAATGGATAAAGATAAGGCTGAAAAAGAGATTAATCGTATTGATAAGTTAAGAGCAAATCATTATAAATATTATACTGAAAAGGAGTGGGAGAATCATTCTAATTATGATATTTGTATTAATAGTGATGCTTTTGGTGTTGAAAAATCAGCAGATTTAATTTGTGAATTGGTTGAAAGTAAACTTGAAATGGTAAAAGCATAGAAGGTAAAAGAGGAGCACATGGTGCTCCTCTTTATTTCATGGAGCGGATAAACTACAAGTTACGAACTTTGTTCTCTTTCTAGAAATATTATATATGAATTATTATTAAATTTCAATGGTAGTATAGAAAGATTTCAATATTTATTATATAATATATACACATGAAGTCTTAAATATATAAATGATTGGAGGAACTTAATGAGTAATGAATTAATAAATAATGATAACGAAATAAATAATATTTTTTTTGATAATATCAAAGATTTAGTTATAAATAGTAGAAACAAAGTTTATCAGACTGTAAATACTGAAATGCTTAGCTTATACTGGAATATAGGAAAAGCAATTATGGAAATACAACAAGGTGATGAAAGAGCAAGTTATGGGGATGCAGTTTTAGAAAAGTTATCAGAAAAATTAACTAATGAATTTGGAAGGATTTTCTAAAAGAAATTTAGAAAGAATGAGAAAATTTTATATATGTTTTCTCCAATTGCGACAACAGTGTCGTCGCAATTTAGTTGGTCTCATTATTTGGAAATTATCAAAATTGAAGAAGAACAAAAAAGAAATTTCTATATAAAAGAAACTATTAACTCTAGATGGAGTGTTAGAGAACTTCAAAGACAAAGAGATTCCTTATTATATGAAAGATTAACTTTATCTGCAGATAAAGAAAAAATACTTGAATTATCGGAAAAAGGACAAGTTTTAAAAAGTGGTAAAGACTTAGTAAAAGATCCATTTGTATTAGAATTTTTAGATATAAAAGAAAATACTGATTATTTAGAATCAGATTTAGAAAAGAATATTATAGAACACTTAAAAGAGTTTTTATTAGAACTTGGAAAAGGATTTAGCTATGTTGGAAATCAAGTAAGATTAACATTAGAAGAAGACCATTTTTATCCTGATTTAGTATTTTACAATCGACTTTTAAGATGTTTTGTAATTATTGATTTAAAAATAGGAAAAGTATCTCATCAAGATATAGGACAAATGCAAATGTATGTTAATTATTATGATAGAGAAATAAAACAAAGTGATGAAAATTCAACAGTAGGAATATTGCTTTCGACAAATAAAAATGAAACTGTTGTAAAATATACATTGCCTGAAGATAATAAGACAATTTTTTCTTCAGAATATAAATTACATATGCCAACAGAACAAGAATTAATTAGTGCTGTTGAAGAAGAAAAGAAAAATTTTGAATTAAACGATGAAATTTAATTATGGCGAATATGCTATATGAAAAAATATTAATGAAATAAAACCTACTAACTTTTGAAGTCAGTAGGTTATTTTCAAATGGAACGGTTAAACAATATACTTACAAACTAAGTCCTCTTTCTAAAATAATTATATATGAATTATTATTAAATTTCAATGGGAGTATGGAAAATTTTGATATTTTATAGTACAATATATTCAAAATAAATTTAAATTTATATAAGGAGGCATAAAATGGATGCAAATTTATGGACACAATTACTTATAGCAATAGTTCCTGCACTTATTACTGGTGTTGGAAGTTTAATAATTGCTCTTAAAAAATGTAAAAATGAAATTAATACTCTTGAAACTAATAATAAACACGAAATAGAAAAGTTAATGAAACAACATGAAATAGATATTGAGGCATTGAAAGAAAAACATAAACTTGATATGGAAACTAAAGAAAAAAGAGCATAAATTAAAAATTGAAGAAATAAAAGTTCAAAATGAACAAGAAATATTAAAAAGGGAAAAAAATTATCTAATTCTGCAATGTACTCTATGATGGGAGATGCAACAAAGGATTTGTTTACTGGAATATTTAACTCACCTGAATTTAAAGAAGAAATGAGTAAAAAAATTAAAGAGGGATTTAATAAAAATAATTAATTTAGGAGGAAAAAATGAATAAACAAATAACATTAGATTTAATAAAAAAATTTAGTAAAAAATATAATAATAATTCATTAAATAAAATAATCGAAAATTCTATTACCGAAAATGGAATTGAAAAATCATGTATTGATAAAAGAATAATTGAAGAGAATCAACCGGTATTCAATATTGAACTTCCTGAAGGAAAAATATATGATCAAAAGGATAATTTTAGATGTTGGATTTATTGCGGATTAAACTTTGTACAATATAATATGGCTGATAATTTAAACTTAGATTTAAAAAAGTTTGCATTATCAAATAATTACATTGCATTTTTTGATAAGTTGGAAAAATCCAATAATACATATGAAAATATTATAAATATACAAGAAACTAATTGGGAATATATTGATAAAGAAGAAGTTTTAGAATACTGTGTAAGTGAAGGCGGACATTGGCAATGGTTTGTATCAATAGTAAATAAATATGGTCTTGTACCTTATGAATATATGCCTGATGTATTTGAAAGTTTGCAAGTCCAAAATATTACAGGATTATTTATTGATAAAGTAAAAAAAGATTGTATAAAACTATTAAATGCAAGGAAAGAAAATAAAGATATATTAGAATTAAGAAAAATGAAAGAATTATTTTTGGAAGAAAATTATACTTTCTTATCAAAAGTTTTAGGAGAACCTAAATCAGAGTTCAATTTTGAATATAAGGATAAAGATTCAAATTATATTTGTTATAAAAACTTAACTCCTATTGAATTTAAAAATAAATTTTTAACAATAGATTTAAATGATTTTGTATCTTTGGGAAATTTGCCAATGTATAACAAAGAGTACTACAAATATTACAGAGAAAAAAATATCTTGGTAACATATATGAGAATAGTTATGTTGAATTTTTGAATTTACCTATAAATGAGATTAAAGAATTAGTGATTAAACAACTAAAAGATAATATGCCTGTATATGTAAGAATAAAAATTTAAGAAAATTTAGAGATAAAAAATCAGGTGTACTTGATACAAGATTATATAATTATAAAAAAAGAAGTAATTCAGTGCTGGCTAGACAAGAACATTACTTTGAAAATATAAAAAGAGGATTATTATTTTGATAATTTTTTCCTCTTTTTTAAGATTATTTATATAAAAACATATTCATTTAAGACAATTTCTTCTGCTATATTTTTTATAGTTGTTCATTAATTTTGTCCATACCAATGGATTTAATTCTTTGCTTTTTTCAGACAGTCTTTCATCATTCTTAATATAATTTTCCATTAGTTCTTTATAATAATTCTCACAAGACCTACTTACTAAAAAGAAGGTGATGAGTTAATTTATTTGTCATCAATAATGTCTCATAAAGTGCTTGCTTGTTTTGTGCAATAAAGTGTAATCTTAATATTCCATATCTTCCAAGTCTTCCATAATTTTCGTCTTTTTCTAAATATAAATCTGGTAATAAATAATCTCCTTTTCTTGTATAAGTAACTTTCATTTTTATCATTCCTTTCTTTTTAAATAGTGTTAATTAATTCTTTTTTGGCACTAATATTAAAATATCTTTAATAACATTTTCCTGAATATACGGACAACTAACAATGCCATCTATATATAAATGTTTTTTGATTTAGTAATAAAATCTTCTAAAAATTCATTAGAATATTCCTTATTTTTCATTTTCATAATTGATAAAATATCATAATCTGATTTCATATTTTTAATAACTCATTTTCATTAATTTCTTTATGAAATTTAATTCCAATATTATTATAATTTATAATTGTATTAAGATATTTTAAATATTCTTTACTACTTTAGTTATAAATTCATCTGTGAATTTTATATCTTTAATTTCAATATTATAGTTTTTATCTCGCTTAATTTCCATCATAGATATAAGTCTATGAATCATATCTCTTTTATTGCTTCTTTGATAACAAAACATAAAGAAAATAAGCAAATCAATATTTTTAATATTAGTAAAAAATAAAAAGTGTTATTTTTCTCAGTACAATCTAATTTTTTTAACAAGTTCTATTGTATATTCTTTAGAATTATTATCTGGATCAAGTCGTACTTTCTTTTGATTAGTTAGTTTATCAATTTCCTTTCTGATAACGTCATTTTTATGATTAATTGTTTCAACATCTAAATTAGAACTTAAATATAAATCTACTAATCTTTTTTCCTGCAATTTTAATTTTTCGATTGCTTTTTCTATATCTTTTACATCATCACTTTTAGTAGAATTACAAGTTATAATTTCATTATCCATAGAAAGCATAAATAGTGTTAATTCTTCTAATACTTGTTTTAATTTTGTTTCTATTTTTTCAGTATTATAATGAAGTCCAAATCCCCTACAATTATGATTTTTTACATCTTAAATGGTAATAAACTTTTTGCTTTCCGTTAGGATATTTAAAAGATTCTGATGATGACATTATCTCACCACAAATAGGGCATTTTACTAATCCAGAAAACAAATGAATATATTCTCCATAGTTAGAATGTTTATTTTTAACTAAAACATTTCTAGTAGCATTCCATGTTACTTCATCAATAATTGGTTCACAATAATTTTCAACTCTTAAAACATCTTGTGGTTTTCTTTTATATTTTCCGTATTCAAATATACCAATATAAATAGAATTAGTAAGTATCTTATAAATTCTATCTGCTTTCCATTTACCTTGTTTTAAATAAGCATTATTATCTTTCATAATAGTTGCAATTCTTCTTGTGGAATAGCCATTCTTACATAGTTCAAATATTTCTTTTACAACTTCTGCTTCAATAGGTTCTACTTCTAAATGACCAGTTTCCTTATTTCTAATATAGCCATAAGGTGCTTTACTAGGATGAATACGCTCTAATGCCATTTCTTCCATAGCTCGTTTAGTTCTAGCACCAATTTCTTTTCTTTCTCGTTGACCAAAGACTAAATTCATACCAAATATCATTTCACCATTTGCAGTAGATACATCATAAGGTTCAAGTATTAGTTCAATCTTAACATCATGTTCTTCACAATAATTAAGTAGCCAAAATCCATCATAATTATTACGAGTAATTCTATCAACTTTAATTGCAACTAATTTATCAATCTTTTTAGATTTAATATCTTTTAATAATCTTTGCATTTCTGGTCTCATCAAATCTTTTCCAGAATGTCCAGCATCATTATAAACATCAACAATATCATATTCATTCTTTTCACAATATTCTTTAATCATTCTAAGTTGTGAATCAATAGAATAACCATTATCTCTTTGGTCATCAGTAGATACTCTTACGTAAATACCACATCTCATAGTTTTCCTCCTTTCATTAAATTTCGAGAAATATTAAAATACTTCTCATATGTTTCCTCACAAATAAGCAAAAAGTATAGTCTAAAATTAAAATTTTTTCAAAAAATGTGCAATTTCTTTAATATTATATTTTTGATTATGCTCTTTAATATAAAATGGCTTATTTGATATTTCATTAACTTTGTATTCAAGTATTGTAAGAGTAGTAGGATATGTAATTTGGTATTCAGTAGGTATTACTACTTGTAGGTTGGTGTGCAAGATAGTTTTTATTTGTCCTAATTTAACTGTATATTCAAAGTTTTTTAAGATGTTGGTTAAATCTTTTTATTAGGTTTTAGATTTTCAATTACTTTAAATTCAAGCATGAAAAAAGTCCTCCTTTCTAGAAAGAGAACTTTTAAAGTTTTATATAAAATAAAAACTTACGAACAATTAAGTCCGTAAGTTGATTTCAAATGGAGCGGGTAGTCGGTAATGATAACCCGCAAATGCACTAAACATAAAGACTTTTTTAGATTTAAAAAGTTTTAATGTAATTTTAATGTAATTTTATGCACAAAGTTTCATCTTTTTAGAGTAAACACGGCAGTTTTTCAATTGTCTGTTTCTATATCTTGCAAGTATATGACCATAGGTTTCTTTTTATTTGTCTATCATCTACATGACCAAGAATAGAGGCAATAACAAGTAGATCCATTCCAGCTTCAATCATTCTAGTAACAGCAGTATGTCTACACATGTGTGTATGGCATCCTTTGGTAAGTTGAGGCTTGACACCAGCTTCTCTACAAATCCTTTTGAAGATATTATTTATACAACGATGATCGAGATAGCTACCATCTAATTGACAAAATAATAGTCCATTTTTATTATAAGGATTAGACTTAGCATTTTTTATTTGGTCTTTTACTACTTTTAGCATGAGTGCATCATCGAATATGTCGAAGGGAACAAACCTCTCATCTAGTAATCCTTGTTCTATTTTTTCTTCGACCAGTTTTTGTAGTTTCTCCCATAACTATTTTTCCATCATCACTGGATAGAGTTTTATTGATAATGAACCCATTAGCAGTTAAGTCAATATTCTCATCAATAAGAATAGCACCTAATTCTCCTATTCTTGCAGCAGAAAGTAAAGCACATATAAATAAATTTCTTAAAGTTCTTTCATCATATTTACATCTTGAACTTTTGACCAATGGTTGTGTTAATAAATATTTAATTAGTTTTCTTTGCTCATCTATTTCAAATGCTTGCACAGGTTCTTTCTTTTGCAATGAAACAGGAGTATATACTCTGAGCATAGGGTTATCTGGATATGCTATTATTTTATCAAGAACACATTGCATAAAACCTGCTTTCAATTTTGCTACTATTTTATCTATTTCTCCGTTGAGATAAATGCCTTATTGAATTTAGAAAATTTTGAATTTCAGTATAAGTCACCTTTTGAACGGGTTTTTTGAAATCATCCCAATTTTGAATATAATTATAGTGATATTTATCTTTGTCTTTGGTATTCTTTATAATTTTTCCTGCTTCAAATTTAGTATTTCCAATTTTTTTACATACATCAATAATAGTAATGCCATTTTTCTTAACATAGCTTTTAGTTTGAACTTTTGCTTCGGTTTCTAATTTTTTATCTACAGCTGCTCTTTTCTTATTTTCATTTGCAACAGTAGTTTGTTTTTTATCTATTGAGATTTGAGCCTGATATCTAAAATAACAATAGAAGCGGTCACAATAAGTATTACTTTTTTTTAAACAATCCGTACATTCAATACATTTTTGACATTTATTAGTACCAGTTCTATTATTACATAAAGATCTATCAGTACAATTTTTACATATTTCGCATTCATGACCTAACTTTTTTGGTCTTTTTATCTTTTGTATAGTATCGTAAATAGAACCTTCTCCGTTGGCTCTACGAGTACCAGTATTATTCATAAAAAAAAACCTCCATTTTTCTTTAAAATCCACTTGAAAAATGAAAGTCTTTCATATATAATATAAAAGTATTCACTTTTCGAAGTGTTTACATTCTTGGGTAATGTGTGTCGTTCCGCAAAAAATGAAACACATTATCCTTTTTATTTATATAATTCTATTTAAAGGCACTATTATTTTCTACTTTTATAACTTCTCCTAAGATTTCAATATCATCCATAGTTAAATCATATTGAGTAGGGAAGTTCCACATATTCATAGCTTGCAATTCTATTTTGCCATCATCAGCTTGAATAACTTTACGAATAATAGGATCGCTATTTTTTATTTTCAATAAATATGTCTTTCTATTTGAAAATTCCTTATATTTTTTTATTATTGCTATATCCCCAACATCAAGAAGCGGAGCCATAGAATTATCAGTTGCATGTATTGCAAAAAAGTTTTTTGGATCATCTGCAGCAATATCGGTTCGATAAGAATATGGAATCTTTTGGATAATTTCATTAGTAGAAAGATTTATAACATCTATTTCTGCAACTTTTGTTTTTCCGTAATTTTTATCCATAGGAACATTATAACCCATTAACCAAACTTCATTAGTATCTAATGCATCGGCTAAAATAGAAAGTTTGTCTTGTCTAGCAAATGCTTTACCTTTTAAATATTTATTTATTAAACCACTACTTAATTTGGTTTTTTCACATAATTCTACTTGTTTCATATTTCTTATTTCTAGTATTTTCTTTAATCTATTAGCAAATGTATCTTCCAAATTGCACACCTCCTACAATTATTATTTACTATTATAAAAAAAAAAACTTAATAAAAGTCAATAAAATTTTAATAAAAATAAAAAAAAAACTGAAAAAAATTCAAAAAAGTATTGACAAAAAGAAAGATGTTAAGATATTATAATAAAAACTGAATGAAATTCAGTAAAAAGAAAAGGAGGGGATTAGGATGCCAGACTATTCTAAATTAAGAGGAAGAATTAAGGAAAAAAGTTTTTCAGAAAAAGAATTTGCTGCATTAATTGGCATGTCAGCACCAACACTTAGTGGAAAATTCAAAGGGCTATCATTTTTTGATACAGAGCAAATAAAACGAGCAGCTAAAGTTTTGGAAATATCTGAGCAAGATGTTTATAGTTATTTTTTTGAAGAAAAAAACTGAATAAAATTCAGTAAAAGAAAGGAAATAATATGAAAGAATTAAAAAATGCGGAACGACACACAAAACAAGGAGTGATTATTTATGAGGGTTGATAATAAACCAACAATGACTTGGGATGAAGCACCAGATACAATATCACCTAAAGAATTATCCAAAATACTAGGAATAGGAATTGTAAGTGCTAGGAATATTTTTGATAAACCTGATTTTCCTAAAATACCAAAATCAGATATTGGAAATATAGGCAGGGCAGATAAAGAGGCAGCAAGATTATATATTCAAGGTGTAAAAATCAAAAATAATCCTAAAGAAACTATTTTAAGTATGATCTATTTTGAATTAAAAAGAATGAATGTAAACCAAATGAAAGGGGAAGAAGAAAATGAAGATAATTAATAAGAAAAAATTTATAGTAAGAATAATAGAACTATTAGTAATAATAGCAACAATTATATTAACAATAAAAGCAATAGGATATGCAACATTAATAAGAGGCTACAAGGGATATGGAGGAGAATACTTAATACCAATATTAGGCTTAATTATAGTATTAGTTTTAGAAACAATTTTAGAAGAAAGCGAGAATAAAAAAAAACATGAAAACAGAAAATCAAATAAAAGAAGAAATTAGAAAACATAAAGAACATTTAAAAACACAAATTTTGAAGATAGAACAACAGAACAAAAAATGCATTCAGCAATAATTGAGGCTTTAGAATGGGTATTGGGGGAAATGTAAATGTATATAGAAGAAGCGGTTAATATATTAGAAAATATGTGCTACAGATATGGAAAGCCCAGACAAAAAGGGGAGAACAGAAGAACAAATAAAAGAAGTTGAAGCATTAAATGTTATATTGGGAACATTTAGAAAGGAAGGGCAAATCAAATGGACAAACTAGATAAATGCTATATTTGGCACATTATAACATTGGCTACAATGCAATATAAATTAAAGCAATTGAAAGGAGGAAAATGAGATGAAAGGATATCAAGATATAAAAGATCTTATTTCTGATATAGATGAATTTCACAACGAAGCGGAATTGAGAGAAATATTACAACAAATTTTATTTATCTGTGAAGATAACCTAAAAAAAAGAACCATCTACCGACAACCAAATCGAAAAATAGATGATTCACAAAAATATTTATAAAAATACTTTCTTTATATATTTTATCACAGAAAGTAAGAAAGGGCAAGAAAAATGTTGAAAATAGATGAACATATATGCAGCATTTGTGGAAAAAAAATATGATGGATATGGAAACAATGCACAACCAATAAATGATGAAAGATGCTGTGATGAATGTAACAGAAAAGTTGTAATTCCAATAAGAATTGCAAGTACGATGTGATACTGGACAAAAGATACCTTGAACGATTAAGAAAGGGGGAATAAAAGACTATGGAAAAAGATAAGAAAATAATAAATAGGCAAAATATAAATAAAGATGAAAAATCAGAACAAATCAAGAAAATAGCAAAGCAATTATTAAAAGAAATAGGAATTAAAGTAAATTTGTTAGGATTTAAATACTGGCAAACAGCACTAGCACTTGTCATAGAAGATGAAGGAAAAATTGTAATGATGAGTTTATACTGCAGTGTAGCCAAAAAAAGCATAGAACAACAGCTGCTAAAGTAGAAAGAGCAATGCGTTATGCTTATATGGATTTAAATTTAAAACAAATATTTAAAACAGATTATCCTATTAATAATAAGGCTTTGCTATTTTTATTAATAGATAGAATTATGAATAAAATTGACAATACTTAGAAAATCAATAGTTTTTCAGGAAACAAGAGATTTTGTCGAATACTAGAAAGGAGTATATCACACGGCAAACAAAGATGCATATTATTTAGCCATGACTCAAATGCACTAACGGATCCAAAAATACTTTCAATGCGTTGTGATTATGGCCTAGAACGGCTATGGTCTATATTGGGCAATCTTGGAAATGTTAAGGAATGAATCAACATATAAATTACCACTAAATAGGAATACATATAGGGCGATAAAAATGCAAACTAACACAACAATAGATGTAGAGCAATATATAAATGATTGTATTAACGAATATAAAGACAGTGAAAGTGGAAACGGATTATTTACTTCAAAAGATGGTATGTTTTGGTCTGAAAGTTTTATTAGAAGAATGGAAAAATATGAAGACTTAAAAGAAAAAAGAAAAAACGAGCAGCAAATGCAAGATGGAATAAAGAAAAAAACACAGAACCAGTAAAAATACAAAAAATGCAAAAGCATAAAAAATTATTGCAAAAGCAATGCAAGTGCATATAAAAAAACGATACAAATGTAATGCAAAACTCAAAAAAGTATATGCAAAATTATGCAATTAAATCAAATCAAATTAAATGAAATTAAATTAAATAAAATTAAATCTATCTATCATTCTGATCCAGAAGAAGAAAAAAAAAAACTAAGATGGATGAGATAGACAAGATGGAATTTGAGAGAATTATACAAAATTGTGAATTACATGTTTTGGATCCTGCTCTTGCTATCGAAATCAAAGAAATATTAAAAAAGAAATGTATATGGATTTAAAAACTAAGGAAAAAGTCGAAGAGATGAACTCTAAAAAACTATTATATGCACTGAAACAATACTCAATAACAAATACGAAGACTGTAATTCAAAAACCAAAGGAATATTTTAAAAAATGTATTTTATCTGCAATAGGACAAACAGAGTTAAGTACACAATATGATGCCTATACAATAGAAATGGGGGCAGTATAATTGGAAACTTAGACATTCTATATAACAGAACTACGGTTCCTGTATATGTAAAAATGAAAACAATAGAAAGAGGCAGCTCAGTTGTAAATGCAAAGAAAGAGAAGAAAGAATATGACTTTTATAAATGTGATTATTGCGGAGCGGAAATAGAAATAAAAGAAAAAAGGCATGAAATGGAAGGCGGAATTGCAATAATACCACGCACTATTACAGGAAGAGGAGAATTAAAATTAGCATTGTGTAGTAAATGTTTAAAACCTGCATTGAAAGAACTGGAAAAGGAGAAATAAATGGGAGAAGATAGCAATTTAAAAGCTGTATTTTATGCAGTAAATGGATTAAGCGGAGAAATGAAGCCATTAGGAAAAGCACAACTTGGTTTAACTGATGAAGAAAATAGATATCCTAAATATGCTAAAGGTGGAATCAAAAATGAATGTGTAGCTTTTGCTGAAATAGGGGAAGAAGAATATTCAGGAGAATTAAACTTGATCGTAATGCCTAAAACAATGAAAAAGAAACGATTTATAAAATTAATTATGAGTAAAGGGTATCAAAGAAATAAGGCTAATAAGATGCACCAAGAATATATGGAAAATACAAATATAGAACAATGATTGGCTTAATGGTGTTTTTAGAATGCTATAACATAAAACCAATATTTAAATTAAAAATTGGAGAAAAAATTTTTGAAGGAGAGATGAGATATGAGAAAGGAAATGATATATCAAGCAGATAGAAAAATAGAAATATTAGAAACAGGAACATGCTTTGGACTATTATACTATATTTTAAATTTAGGAACACATCCAACAGCATATGTTAGAATTCCTAAAAACAATAAATTTTATGGGAAAGAAATAAGTGAAATAGATATAAATGTTCATGGAGGAATTACTTATTCAGAAGAGGGATTACACATAGGAAATGAAAAAAAGCAACAGAAGGCTGGTATATAGGTTGGGACTATGCACACTATGGAGATTACATAGGATTTGAGGAGAAATATCCAATTTTGTGTAGAACAGGTGGCAAAAAGTGGACAACAAACGAAATATTTATTGAAATAAGAGAAGTATGTTATCAAATACAGTTAGTTTCAAATCAAATAAATGGTCGAAAATTATATTTGATAGGACAAAAAGATGCTTTAATACATTCACTTAGCGAAGTAAAAATGCAAGAACAATATATAAGAAGAGATATAGAATTAATTGATAAAGAAATCAAAAAAATGGATGCAGGAGAAAAATAAATAAAGAGGTGGTACAAATGAAATTGAAGTATGAAATTGAAATAGAGGAGAGCATAACTGGAAAAGCTAGACCACGAATGAATACATATACAGGAAGGGCATATACACCAACAAAAACAAAAAATTATGAATATTTGGTAAGACAGATTTTTGTATATAAATATCCTCAATACAAACCAATTGAGGGCAGAGTAACTATGACAATTATAGCCTATTTTGAAATTCCTAAAAGTACAAGCAAAAAGAAAAAAGAAGCGGAAATGCTTTGTGGAGCAATAAGTCCAACAAAGAAACCTGACTGGGACAATATAGGAAAAATAGTTAGTGATGCACTAAATAAATTTGCTTTAAAAGATGACTCACAAATTACAGATGTAAGAATTTTTAAAAAGTATGCCAAGACACCAAAAGTTATAGTTCAAATAGGAGAGTATTAGGAGGAATGATATGAAATGTATAAAATGTGGAAAATATCCATTTTGCAATAAAATACAGGACTCTCAACAAGAGGCTTGTGAGAATTTTAGAAAGAGAAAACTAATTATAACAACCAACTCACCGTTGATAATGAATAAAGAGGCAAGAGATACAGAAATAAAATTATAAGGAGCAAAAAAAGAGTATGTCTAATATTTATGATATGGAAGGAAAAAAGAAAGATAATATTTACAGAAGAACCAGATGTAAATATTACATATAAAAAATAATGCAAATAGTGGTAGAACATGCAACAGAAGAGAGATGTCATCAGATATTTTGCTATGGTGGAATAAATATGTGTCCATCAGATGTATTCGGCTCAGAAAAGATAGATAAGCGAAAAGAAGAAGATACTTGCAATTACGAAGGAATAGGATGCACAAAATGTTGGTCAAATGCTATAGTGAAATTAAGAAAGGAAAATAAAAATGTTAAATTATAAAGAAGATGATAAAAAATTAATTGAAAGTGAAAGATACAGGTATTATGATTTTACAGAAGAAATTATAAAACAAATTATGAGTAAAAATATAAGTAAAGTAACAAATGAGGAATGGAGAATATTATTACAAATGTTATATCCAAAAATATGATAGGAAGCGGACTTTTTCAACCAATATTAATATTCAAAATAAGTAAAAGTGGAGAAAGAGTAGATCCACCATTAGAGGCTTATAATTCTATAAATGACTTGAAAGGAAATAACTGCTTATTATTTAAAATAATAGAATATATTGAAAACAATAGTAATTTAAAAATACATAATAGTTGGTATGAAGCTAAAGAAAGTATAAAAGGAGGTACAGAAGGATGAAATGTACAGGAAAAGAATGGGATACTTGCAGAGTTGAGAAGATGGGATGTCGTGGTTGTTATTATGATGAAAAGAAATTCATTGAATTTACAAAAAAGATCAGGAAGGGGTAAATGTATATTGCATAAAAGAAGATATAACAGTTGGAGATGTTTTAATGGGCGTAGCTGCAACAATAAAAATGGTTATAGAAGAAACAGGCAAAGATGAAGAAACGGTATGGGAAGTAGTTAAGAAAATGATAGATGAAACAAATAACACGAAAAAGAGGTGTGAAGATGATTGTATTACCAATAAAAAAGAAATGGTTTGATATGATTGCTAGTGGAGAGAAGAAAGAAGAATATCGAGAAATGAAACCATATTATGATAAAAGACTTGGATATTTGACAGTGGGAACAGGCAAAATTGCAATGGTATTATTACGAAATGGTTACAAATATAATTCTCCAACAATTAAATGCAAATGTGCTGTAACCATAGGAGAGGGACAAGTAGGTTGGGGAGCAGAACCTAATATAAATTATTATATTCTAAAAATTTTAAAAATAGTGGAGGTAAAAAATTATGAAATACCTATTAAATAATAAAGTATATGATACAGAAAAAGCAGAAGAAATTTTAAAGTATATAAAGACAATAGAGCAAAAATCAATTTGGGGATTATATTGTTATCCAAAATATGAATGTACATTATATAAAACGCAAAAAGGAAATTTCTTTGTGCATGTTGGAAAATATGTTGGGAACACTGATGTATCATATCAGGATAAAGACAAAATTGAGTTGTTATCAGAAAAAGAGGTAAAAGAGATACTTAATCAATTAAATGAAGTAGAAACATATAAAAAAATATTTAATGATTTAGAGGAGGGATAATATGAAAACTTGGGAAGAAGCAACGAAATTAAATAGAACAGATATATTAATGCTAGTATTTTATATTATGAATGGAATATTAGACATAACTGTATCAATAATAAGTGAAAATAAAACATGGATAATATGTGGATTATTATGGATAACAATAGCATTAATTAGATATTGTGATTTAAAAATAATAAAAGGAAATGAGGCAATTATTGATATTCAAGAAGCGGACAGCAAAATAAAAAAAAGAGATCATAGATGCCTTAATGAGTGAAACTGCAGTAGAAATAGAAATAAGTAAAATCAAGATACCTGAACATTTTTCAAAACCAAATCCAAAGAAACTACAACAGAAATTTAAATATTACAAAGAAAATCATAAATTTGAATCGCAGATAGTGATTGATTTAGACTACAACTTAATTGATGGATATACATCATATTTAATAGCTAAAAATTATAATAAAACTACAGTAATTGCAAAACTGAAAAGAAATAAAGCAATGGAGGGAAAGTAATGAGTGGATATAAACCAAAAGGAAATAAAAATAGTGATGGACTAGAACCACCAAATGAAAATAGCAGCATATCAAAAAAAGAAAAATAGCAAATCTATTGGAACAATAATTGATGAATTATTAAATAATCCTGAAGTGATAATGGTACAAGCTGGAAGAGTTATAAATGAAGCTAAAAAAGCAGAAGAAAAAATATTAAATAAAAATAAAGAACTAGAAAAGCAATTAATTGAGAAAGATAAAGAAATAGCATATCTAAAAGGAAAAATAGATGTGATGAAAGACTTTATAAATGAATTAAAAAACACAGATATTGAATATGGCTCAATAGAAACACAGCTGCTAGAAAAAAAAACTAGGAGGATACTATGGATGAAGAAGAATATATACAATTACAAACACTGTTGGCAAAATTTAGAGTGGTGGCAATGAAGGAGTTTGGAGCCGAAAGTACACCAACAAAAATAAAAGAAAAAAAGATTTAAAAATCATTAGAAAAATAGATTATCTAAGAAATAATACAATATTAAATTTATATGGAGGAAATGTAAGATGAAAGAATTTATATATTTAGTCTTAGTTATAATGCTTACACCAATATATATAATAATTAAAGTTTTTAGTACATTTATGGAATTAATGTTTGAAATAGTAGAACCCATGGCTGAAACAATGCAAAAGGCAATAGATAATATGGCATATTTTTGGAAAAATATTTTTAAAAGAAATCAATAACCAATAAAAAAACAATAACAATGTATAGCAGTAAGAGAAAAACAGAAAAAATTATTTAAAAAATAAAAAATTCAAAAACGAACTCAATAGAAAAAAATAATCTTGAAAGGCAGGTGGACATTATGTTTGAAATATTAAAAATTATATTTATATCTTTTTTAGTAATATTAGCACTGTCAAAAATAGCAAAAGAATTAAATTCGAAAGACAGCAATAAAAACAATATTATCAATGTGATAGAAATATGGGCAATTATAGTGTTGACTTTCTTTATTTATAAAATTTAGGAGGTGCCAAAGATGAATATTCAAGAAGTCCTTGAAAATTATAATACATATAAATTTAAGATAAGTATGGTAGAAGCGGAAATACAAGATCTAAATGATGAGATAGTTGATATAAAAAGTGCAAATTTAGATGGTATGCCAAAAGCAAAAGGATATGTACAATCAAGTATAGAAAATCAAATAATAGAAAAGCAAGAGAAGATAGAACAAAGAGAAAGATTTATAAAAAAGCTAAAACAAAAATTGAAAATAGTAGAAGATTTAGTAAAAACATTAAAAAAATATAATCAAGATGTGATAGATATGAGATACTATCAAAAAATAAAGCATAGAAGAAATAGCCGTAAAAAAGAGTAAAACATATGGTGCAATAACAACAACATTAAAAAATTCTATAACAAAAATGCAACGAGAATATAACAAAAATAAAAAATTATAGAAAAATTATATAAAATTTATATATTTTTTCTGTATTTTTTAAAAAAAAATAATCTGTTATAATTATAATTGCAAAAAAACTAAGTATAGTCAAATTAATATTTTTAGTAAAAGCTACCTTCTTTTCCTTTCTGGGTAGCTTTTTTATTATATTGCGGAGATGGTGCAATGGCAGCACAAGGGGCTCATAACTCATAGACGAGGTTCGAATCCTATGTCCGCAACCAATAATACAAATGAGGTATATGCCTATGAATTTGAGTAGATGTATGACACGAGAATGCAAAAACTGCAGATATGAATCAAGTTGTTTTAAGGAGTACAATTATGGAAATAAGAGTAGTAGAAATAAGTCAGCTAAAAAGAGCAGAATACAATCCAAGAAAAGAATTAACACCAGCAGATCCAGAATATCAACAATTGAAAAAAAAAAGCATTGTTGAATTTGGATATGTTGTACCAGTTGTTATAAATTCAGATATGACCGTTATAGGTGGACATCAAGGATTAACAGTATTAGAGGATTTAGGATATAAGAAAATAGAATGTAGTGTTCAAAATCTTGACAAAACACATTAAAAAGCATTAAACCTTGCATTAAACAAAATAAATGGTATTTGGGATAATGAAAAATTAGAAAAAATACTTGCAGAATTAAAAGAACTAGAATTTGATATGGATATAACAGGTTTTAGTGCAGATGAACTGAATGAGATTTTTAATGATACATTAGAAGCAACAGAAGATGATTTTGATGTAGAAAAAGAACTAGAAGAAATAAAAGAACCTATAACAAAAATAGGAGATACATGGATATTAGGAAAACATAGGCTAGTATGTGGAGATAGTACCAATAAAGAGGCAGTAGAGCAACTGATGAATAATAGAGAAGCGGATATGGTATTAACGGATCCACCTTATAATGTGAATGTTGAAAATAGTCAAGGAATGAAAATTCAAAATGATAATATGGACAATAAGACATTTGGAGAATTTTTAACAAAAGCATTTAAAAATTTATCAGAGATACTGAAAGCAGGTGGAGCATTTTATATATGGTTTGCTTCAAGAGAACATATAAATTTTGAAAAAGCATTAAATGAAAATGGATTAAAAGTCAGACAAGAGATAATATGGAATAAAAATATGTTTATATTAGGAAATCAGGACTATCAATGAACATGAGCCATGTCTTTATGGCTGGAAAGATGGTGCAGCACATTATTTCATAGATGATAGAACACAAGCAACAGTTATAGAAGATAAGCATCAAGATTTTAGAAAATTAAAGAAAGAAGAACTAGTAAAAATGCTAGAAGAAATATATGCAGATAAAATTAGTACAACAATTATAGAAGAAAATAAACCTACAATAAATGATTTACATCCAACAATGAAACCAATAAAGCTACTAAGTAGATTAATAAAAAATAGTAGTAGAATAGATGAATGTGTCGTAGATTTATTTGGTGGAAGCGGATCAACTCTAATAGCTTGTGAACAATTAAGTAGACCTTGCTATATGATGGAATTAGATCCAAAATATTGTGATGTTATAGTAAAACGCTGGGAAACACTAACAGGAAAAAAAAAAAGCAGAGTTAGAAAAAAAAGTAATGGAGGTGGGTGAGTTGCGTTGACACAGAGCAAAATTGAAAGAATAAAGACAGATTATTTAGGTGGAATGACATATAAAAACATTTTTAAAAAATACAACATTACTTTGTCTGATTTAAAAAAGATTATAAATCAATATAAATTAACAAGAAATAAAAGTGAAATACTTAAAGGCAACCAAAACGCCAAAAGCAATAAAGGCGGACATGCTCCACCTAATAACAAAAACGCAATCACTACTGGAGAATATGAAAAAATATATACTAATGTTTTAACAGAGGAAGAAAAAAGAATTATTTAAAAATTATAAGATAAGTGACATAGATAATTTGCTAATGGAAGAATACATGGCAGAATACAAATTGCTAACCATACGAGAAGTTAGAATGCTACGAAGAATAAGAAAACTGGAAAAAGCAGATGAAGATATGACAATAGGACATATTCGAAAAAAAATAGTGATGGTGCAATAGAAACAGTAACAGAAGCGGAAGCAACTGTTGATAAAATCCAAAGAATAGAAGATGGACTTACAAGAGTGACAGAAGCAAAAAAGAAAAAGCAGAGAAAATATGATAAAGTTAGGATTTAGTAAACGAGAGTTGGAACTAAAAAGAAAAACAAGCAGAAGATGAATTATGGTAAGGAGGGGAATATGTTATGTTTGAAAATCCCCATGATTTATATAAATCTAAAGAGTGGCAGCAATTACTAGAGAATTTGAAGCTAGAAAGAGTAAATGAAGAGGGAAAACTTATTTGTGAGTTTTGTGGAGAGGAAATAGTAAAGGCTTACGATTGCATAGGACACCATAAAATACCACTAAATAATATAAATGTTAATGATTATAATATAAGTCTTAATCCAGAAAATATAATGTTAATACATTTCAAATGTCATAATAAAGTACATCATCGATTTGGATATGAATTACCACAAAAAGTATATATTGTTTATGGTTCGCCTTGCAGTGGTAAATCAACATGGGTTGATGAACAGGCAACAGCGGATGATTTAATAGTAGATATTGATAAAATATGGGAATGTATTAGTTTTTTTGCGATAAATATAATAAACCAAAGAAATTACAGCAAAATGTTTTTGAGATAAGAAATACTTTGTTAGAGCAAATAAAGATGCGACTCGGAAATTGGCAAAATGCTTTTATAGTAGGAACATATCCATTGAAGATGGAAAGACAAAGACTGGCAGATAAACTAGGAGCAGAACTGATATTTATAGAAACAGAAAAGGATATATGTTTAAACAGAGCAAAAAACGATGCTTGGAGAAAATATATAGAAGAATGGTTTGAAAGTTTTCAACCATAGCCCCCCGCCTAGCTTAATGATGAACTAGTGTCTGGGGACTGTAAGGGGTACCTCTTTTTCACACGAGGCAAAAAATTCATTTTTTTTGGATTTCAAAAAAGAAGAAGATACAGAAAGAAAGGTGTTTTTTATGACAAGAAGAGAAAAAAAGTTAGATGAAATTTTTAAGGATGTAGAAAAAAATAGAAGGAATTAATCAATCCACTTTTAGATGATATAGCTTTTTTGGAGAAAGAATGGAAGAGCTAAAAGAAAATGCCATTTATTAGAATTCATCCCAAAGATCCAACTAAACAAAAAAAAGTGACTAAGGCAGCAAAACTATATAAAGAGCATTCTCAAAGTTATATGAATGCAATAAGAATGGTGTATTCAATGATTAATGGCCATGAAATAAAAGAGGAGCCTGTACAAAAGTTTTTTGGAGCAAAGAAAAAAAATATGGAGGAAGTTAATTATTTAAAAAGAATATTATAGTGAAATTCAAAAAGGAAATATAATTGTAGGATTAGAGTTAAAAACAGAATTACAAAAATTGATAAGAGATTTAGATGATCCACGATATAGATATGATTTAGAAGAAAGCCATTTAAGAATAGAATTTATGGAAAATCTATGTTTACAAAGTAAAAAGCCATTTTATAATATGCCAATGCAATTACTATTATGGGAAAAAGCATTTATAGAAACAATTTATTCATTTAAAGTATATGATGAAGAATTAAAACGATGGGTAAGGCGATTTCAAAATATACTTTTACTAATAGCAAGAAAAAATGGAAAAACAACACTTATGGCAGCAGATGCACACACAGATTTGAGAATTGGCGAAGGTGGTATGGATATAGTTTGTGCCTCAAATGATGACAAGCAAGCTAGTTTGTTATGGAATGAAGTAGACAATATGAGGAAAAGAATAGATCCACATTCAAAAATTACACATAAAAACATGTCACAAATTTGCAATACAAAGAAAAATATAACAATATTTAAAATGTCAAGTAAAACGCAAAATAAAGATGGTAGAAATATAGATAAAATGTATATGGATGAAAGCCACGATGCACCAAATGATGAAATAGCAGAAGCAGGGCAGAAATCAATGTCAACAAAAGATGAGCCATTATTCATCAACTTGACAACGGAAGGATTTATCAATGATGGATATTTAGATCATGAATTAGTATATGCAAGAGAAGTAATATTTGATGAAACGGATGATATTCATTATTTGCCATGGTTATACACGCAAGATAGTGAAGAGGAAATATGGCAGGATGAACAAAGTTGGTATAAATCAAATCCACGGTTTAGGAGTAGTTAAGAAATGGAAATCACTACGAACAGAAATTGAAAAATCCAAAAAGTCTAAATCGAAAAGAATGCACACACTTTGCAAGGACTTTAATATAAAACAAAACAATGCACAATCATGGTTAATGCTTGAAGATTATAGCTATGAAACAGAACCTTTTAATCTAGAAGATTTTAGAGGTTCTTTTTTTGTTTGGGGGCAGTTGATCTATCTGCAACTACTGACTTATCAAATGCAAAAATATTATTAATGAAGCCAGACTGCAAAACAAAATATGTTCATACACATTATTGGATACCAGAAAGCAAACTTCAAGATAGTAACGATAAAGAAGCAGGAGCAAAATATGAAGAGTGGGCAAAAAAAGGAATACTTACAATACACGAAGGAAATGAAATTGATTTATCAAAGGTTGCGGACTGGTTTTATTCACTGTACAAAAACTATAACATAAAAACATATATGACAGGTTATGACCAAAGGTTCTCAAAACCATTTACAGACAGAATGGGAGAATACAGTCTTGAAACAGAAATGATATTACAAGGTAAAGTTTTGTCTAATGCAATGAAATTGGTAGAGGCAGACTTAAAAGACCAAGTAATAAATTACAATGAAAATGAAATGGATAGATGGTGCCTTGGAAATGCAGCAATTGAAATGGATAATCTAGGTAATATTATGTGTGTTAAAGTAAAGAAACAAGCTAGCAAGAGAATTGATGGTGCTGTAACATTAATAATTTTATACGAGATATACAGACGCTACAGAAACGAGTTTCACAAGTTAATAAATAAGTAAGGAGTAAACAAAATGGGATTAATTGATTTTATTAATAAATTTAAGAAAACAAAACCAAATATAAATTATGCAAAAATGTTAAATGGGTACACTCCCATTTTTTCGCAGTTTGGGCAGGATATTTATGCAAGCGATGTAGTACAACAAGCTATAGCTTGTTTAGTTACGGAGTTGACAAAAGCGAATCCATTTCACATAAAGCAAAGTGGAAGTGATTTAGTACCAGTAGAAAATAGTGAGATACAGAAATTATTAGATCAACCAAATGAGAGAATGACACAGAGTGATTTCTTTGAAAAAGTATATTGGCAATTATTTTTAAATTATAACTCTTTTATAATTCCAACTTATTATAAGGATATAAAGGGAAATAAGCATTATACAGGACTTTATCCAATACAACCAACAAATGTTACATTTTTACAAGATCCAGAAGGTAAACTTGGAATAGAATTTACTTTCAGAAATGGATACAAAACAATGCTAGCATATTCAGATGTAATACATATTCGATATAGATATTCCATCAATGAATTCATGGGAGGTAACGAATTTGGACAACCTGATAATAGAGCATTACTGAAAACATTGGAATTAAACAATACATTGCTTCAAGGAGTTGCAAAAGCACTAAAAAGTTCTTTTTTTCTATTAATGGAGTTATTAAATATAACACATTAATGGATGATGGAAAGATGGAAAATAACATCAAAGAGATAGAAAAAAGGCTAGCTAATAATGAAAGTGGATTTTTGCCATTAGATATAAAGGGAGAATACATCCCACTACAAAATAAAATACAATTAGTAGATGCTACAACACTAAAATTCATAGATGAAAAGATATTGAGAAATATAGGTGTCTCGCTTCCAATTTTGACAGGAGATTATACTAAACCACAATATGAAGCATTTTATCAAAAAAGTTTAGAACCAATTTTAAAAAGGACAGGCGAATCATTTACAATGACAATGTTTACAAATAGAGAAAAAGGTTTCAAAAATAAAGTTATGATGTATCCACATGAATTGATATTTATGGATACAAGTCAAAAAATAGAATTATTTGATGTATTAGTTGATAGTGCAAGTTGCTATAAAAATGAATTAAGAACTGCATTTGGAATGCGACCACTTCCAGAACTTGCAGGACAAATTGCTATGTCAAGTAATAAAGCAAATGCAGAAAATAACAAAATAAAAAAGGATGGAGGTAACAAAAATGAAGAATGAACTAATTAGAAGAAATTACGACTTTGAAATTAGAGCAGAAAAGGATGAAAAGAAAGGAAACATTATTGTTGGAAGACCAATTGTGTATGATAGTAAAACAGACATAGGAGGTTTTTTCGCAGAAATAATTGAAAGAGGGGCTTTGAAGAAAACCAATCTGGAAGATGTTAGATTTCTTGTAAATCATGATCAATCTAAAATACCACTTGCAAGATCAAGGAAAAATACAAAAAATTCTACAATGCAATTAACAGTTGATGATGAAGGTATGGAAATTAGAGTAGAACTAGATGTAGAAAATAATAGTGAGGCTAGAAATTTATATAGTGCAATAGAGCGTGGCGACATAACAGGTATGTCATTTATGTTTGGAATAGAAGATGAAGAATGGGAAGGGCTAGACACAGACTATCCAACAAGACATATAAAATCAATTTCAACAGTTGTTGAAGTTAGTGCAGTAACATTTCCTGCATATGAAGATACTTCGATAGCTGCTAGAGATAAAAGTGCGGTGGATACTGCACGCCTAGCGGTGGAGACTGCTAGAAGTGGAGCGGTGGAGACTACTCCAAAGCAATTAGAGCTTGAAAAGCTAAAAATTAAATATTTATTAGGAGGAAATTAAAATGAAAGATTTTTTAAAGAAATTAATTGAAAGAAAAAAACAAGAGTTAAAAGAAAAAGAGGAAAGAATGAAGAATTCACAAGACATTACAGAAGTAAGAAGTCTAGGAGAAACTTTAATAGCTTTGCGTGATGAAATAAATGATGCAGAAGAGCAATTAAAAAAATTAGAAGAAGACAACGGAAATGATGATGGCAAAGATGAAGGTGCAGAAGATAACAAAGATGACAAAAAAGATGATAAAGCAAATGAAGGAAGAAGTGCAAATGGATTTAATCCAAATGCAGTTTTAAACGTTATAGGAGGAGCAAAAATGAATCAAAGAGGACAAGCTTCAAATAATGAAGAAGATATACTTTCTTCAATGGAATATAGAATGGCTTTCAAACAATATGCTCAAACAGGAACAAGAAGTGCAAAATTAAATGAAATATTAACACAATATCGCACTGAAACAAGAGCAGCAGGAGAAGTAACAAGTGATGCATTAGGAGTATTGATTCCACATACAGTATTACAAGAATTAATTAAAAAAATAGAAGGTTCATATGGACAATTTTCTTCAAGAGTTCGTATGTTAAATGTTCAAGGTGGTGTTGAAGTTCCAATATCTGACTTTGATGCAACATTTACATGGAGTGGAACAGATGGAGCTGACAAAGAACATGGTGTCAGCGAAGATCAAAAAGTTGATGGAGCTACAGGAAGTGTTGTATTCTCTTACCATATTGGAGAAATAAGAATAGCACAATCATTACTTCAAAGCATATTAAGTGTAGAAGTATTTGAAAAAGAATTAATAAATGCTTTATTAACTGCTTATTTAAAAGCTAGAGATATAGCAGTTTTAAAAGGTACAGGAAATGCACAACCAACTGGAATTCTTACAGATGTTGCAGCAGGATTAAAAAAGAATACCAGCAAGTAACATTATAGAATTTACAGAAGAAGAAATTGCAGATTGGACAGCATGGGAGAAAAAATTATTTGCTAATATACCTTTAGGAATGGAAGGAGCTAATCCTGAATTTGCTATGGCAAAACAAACTTATGTAGGTAATTTATGTACTTTAAAAGATGCTAATAATCAACCAATAAATAAGGCTGGATTTGATGCTAGTGATAAACAATATAAATTCAATGAATATCCTGTACTTAGAACAGAACAAGATTTATTCAAATCATTTGATTTATGTGCAAATGGAGAATATTTTGGAATATTCTGGGTTCCTGAAAAAGCTTATGGTATTAACTCAAATATGACATTTGGATATAAGAGATATTTCGATCAAGATAAAAATAAATGGATTACAAAAGGTTTAGTTATTTTAGATGGTAAACCATTAAACACAAACTATATCTATTTATTAAAAAAAAATCTGTAAAAGGGGTAAGATGAGGGGATGAGAATCCCCTTAATTCATTATTTTAAAAAAAGGAGAGTATATAAAATGGCAAAAACACAAAATCAAGCAGATGAAACTGCTAAAAAAAATGAAATTGTTGAAAAAGAACAAGTTGTAATTAATGAAAATGATATTGTATCAGGAGAAGATTTAAAGGAAAATGATGTAATAGATGTTAATTCACCTGAAGTTACAATTGAAAAAAATACTGATGTAGATGAAGAATCTATAGAAAAAACTGAAGAAAAGACAGAACATTTAGAAGAACAAGAAGAGAAAGAAAAAACAAGTAGAAAGACAAACAACAAAAGATCAGATAATGAAAAAATAAAACTTAAAATTAGGATTGCATTTACAGACAAATACAATGATAGAGACTATAAAGAAAATGATATTGTTGAATTTGAGAAAGAAAGAGCAAGTGAATTATTATCTGATACAAGAAGATTAGTTGAAAAAGTAGACTAAAAAAGGAGCAGTAATATGTTAGAAAAAGTAAAGGAATGCTTGGGAATTACAGGAACTTACCAAGATACAATTCTTAAAAATTGGATTGCTGAAATACAACAATTGATGATAGATGGAGGAATTCCATCATCTGTTGTTAATGATGTAAAATCAGCTGGTGTGATTGCAAGAGGTGTTGATGATGTATATTTTCAAAAAGCAAATTTATCATCATACTTTTGGCAAAGAGCTACTCAACTAGCATATAAGGATGGTGATGGAAAATGAGTGGATTTTCAATAAATATAACCAATCCTATTCCACTTGTTTTACTTATACCAAAGATTTCAACAAAAAAGGGTATCACTAATAAGGAATATCCAACTGTTGATGAAGCATTAGCAGAAAAAGATAAAAATGGTAATTCTATTAATCTTTTTTTTGGCAGTTTTAAAACTTATGGTGGAACGGAGAAAACGGTAAATGGTGTGTATTCCATTGAAGATACAGCAAACATTGAAACTATGTATCGATCAGATATTACTGGTGTTTGCAGAATTGCAAGAGCTGAAGATAAGGCTGTATTCGATATAATAAATGAACCTGAAGATATAAATCAAAGACATCAATTTTTAAAATTTAAGGTCAAAAGATTAAAAGGTGGTGCTTAGTATGAGTAACAAGGCTTATTTGGAATTTGAGGGTTTTAATGAAGCAATAGCAAGGCTTAATAAATTAAATGCAAATACAAAAAATATATCAGAAAAATCATTAAAGAAAACCCACGAAATTATTACAAAAAAAGCACAAGAAGCGATTACACCACATAATGAAACTAAGAGAACTGAAAAAGCTTTGAAAAAAGAAGCAGAAATTGAATGGGCTGACATTAGCAAGTGTAAAAGTAGGTTTTAGCATAAGCGAGGGTGGACTAGCTTCAATTTTTTTGATGTATGGAACACAAAGCCACAGTGTTAGTAACCAATACGGAAAAAATCTTGGAATTATGGCAGAGCATAAAAAAGATAAAAAAATGTATAATGCAATTTTTGGTACAAGCACAAGAAAAGAAGTATTAGAAGCACAACAAGAAATATTTAATAATGAAATAAGGAGGTTGGAAGGGTAAATGAAAGATAAATTAACAAAAGTATTAGAGAGCATGAATTATCCATATTTTCAACAAGGTACGATGAATAAAGAAGAAGGTTATCCTGAATCGTACTTCACTTTTAAAAATATGTCTTCTGATGGAGATGCTTTTTACAATAATGAAGAACATAAAATTGTATGGCTTTTTATTGTTGCATTTTATTCTAACAATTCTGACCTAATAGATAAAGAATTATTAAATTTAAAAGAAAAATTAAAAAGGGATGGGTTTATTGTGAGTGGCAAAGGATATGATGTTGAAAGTGATGAACCCACACAAACTGGAAGAGGTATAGCAGTAAGAATAATAGAAAATTTATAAGGAGGTAAAATCTATATGAATAAGAATTTAGATGAAATCGTTGAGTATAGAGGTGTCACAGATTTAGTTGTGGCAGAAGTATTATCTGATAATAATAAAGAAGGAGAAGGCTACAAAACAGGAGAGGTATATGAATTAGCTGGTGTTGGAGAAATTTCAAAAAGTACAAGTAATTCAAGTGAATCAAAATATTATAATAATATGGCTGCAATTGTAATCAACTCTGTTGGTGCAGATGAAATAAAATGTTCTACATCTGTACTTCCATTAGATAAATTAGCATTTATAACAGGACAAGATTATGATGAAACAACAGGAACATTAATTGAGGGAGAAAGAAAAAACCAAATACTTTGCTCTTGGTTATAAAACAAAGAAAACTAATGGTGATGAAGTATATGTTTGGAGACAAAGGAACATTTAGTATTCCTGATAGTACACATGCAACAGAAAATGATGGAACAGACTCTAACGGTCAAGAAGTAACATATACAGGAATTTCAACAACACATAAATTCACCAAAACAGGTAAAACTGCAAAAAGCTATTAATGTTGATTTATCTAAAGACCTAGCAGATGTTAGTACATTCTTTGATACTGTTACAACAATAGATACTTTAAAGGCAAAAGCCTAATCGGAGGAAAAAAATATGGATTTAAAATTAAATATCTACGACAAAAAAAAGAAATAACAAAAACATATACTGCTGAAACTTACGATTTAATGTTTGGAACAGTAGAAGATTTGTTGGATGTTATTGATATTGATAATATTCAAGCTAGTAACAAAGCAGAGTTACTAAAAGCAATTGCAAAAGTTTTGGCAAGTTCAATGAATATTGTTAAACCATTGCTAAAAGAAGTTTTTGATGGATTAACAGATGAAGAATTAAGACATACAAAATTAAAGAAATAATGAATGTTATAGCCGAAATTATAGCTTATTCTATAAATCAAATAACAAAAGGAAATGATGGAAAAAAACTAGAAGAGGGGAATACTGCTATTCCCCTCTATCAAATATTCTTTGAACTTGAAATGGAAATATGTAATCGTTTTCCAACGGTTGATCCATTTTCAATAAGAAAAGAAAAAATGAGAGAGATTTTTCTATTAGTTAGAAGATTACGAATTTATGATGAAGCAAATAATCAAAACAATAAAAATAAAAGGAAAAAACAAATAAGAAGACCAGCTAGTGATAGCTGGTTTTAGTTTGCTTGATGAAAGGAGGAAAGTAAGTGGCAAAAGGAGAAGATATTACAACTCGATATAAATTGGATATATCGGATTTAAAAAAGAATATATCTGAAGCTAATAATTATATTAAACTCGCAAATTCCGAATTTAAAAAAGCAAGTTCTGGTATGGATGATTGGACAAAGTCTACAGATGGTTTAAGTGCAAAGTTGAAACAATTAAAATCTACGATGGAAGCACAAGTTAGTAAATTGCAATCATATCAAACGCAGTTACAAACTGCACAAAAATATGAAAAGCAGTCTGCTAGTGAAATTGAAAATTTGAAGAAAAAACTAGAAGATGCAAAAAGAGCCTATGGAGAAAATTCTGATGAAGTTAGAAATTTACAAAGTCAATTGAGTTCCGCAGAACAAGCTCATTCAAGCATAAAACAACAAATATCGAATTTAACAGTTACTATTAACAATCAAGAGGCTGCGGTAAATAAAATTGAAAAAGAATACAGTAATTATAGTACACAATTACAAAATTTACAAAAAGCTGAAGAAAGAGCTAATAGTAGTACAAGTAAATTATCTGACACAATAGACGATCAACAAAAAGCGGTAGATGATACAAAAAGAGGCATATAAGAATGCGGTACTACAATATGGTAAAAATTCATCAGAAGCCAAAAATTTAGCAAAAGAAATTAAAACATTATCAGGTGATTTAAATGATAATAAAACCAAAATGCAGGAACTTGATAGTGCTGCTGATAAATTAGATAAAAGTATCGATAGTGCTGGGAAATCAGCAGATGATGCTTCAAATGGTGGTTTTACAGTTCTTAAAGGAGCATTAGCAAATTTAGCAGCAGATGCGGTTGAAGGGTGCATAAATGGGATTTTGAAATTAGGTGGTGCTTTACTTAATGCTGGTAAACAGGCAATAGCTAGTTATTCTGATTATGAGCAATTAGTTGGTGGTGTTGAAACATTATTTAAGGACAGCTCAGGCATTGTAGAAAATTATGCTAATAATGCATATAAAACTGCTGGGCTTTCTGCAAATGAATATATGGACACTGTAACTTCATTTTCTGCATCATTATTACAAAGTTTAAATGGTGATACTGCAAAATCAGCAGAAGTAGCTGATAAAGCAATTACAGATATGTCTGACAATGCAAATAAAATGGGTACATCAATGGAATCTATACAAAATGCATATCAAGGTTTTGCAAAACAAAACTATACAATGCTTGATAATTTGAAGCTTGGATATGGTGGAACTAAAAGTGAAATGGAAAGACTTATTGGAGATGCTAACAAATTAGCAAAAGCACAAGGACAAGCTGGAAATTTGACAATTGAAAGTTATGCTGATGTTGTTGAAGCTATACATTTGGTTCAAGATAATATGGGCATAACAGGAACTACTGCAAAAGAAGCAAGTACAACAATTCAAGGATCTATTGGAGCAATGAAGTCTGCATGGAGTAATTTATTAACTGGCATGGCAGATGAAAATGCAAATTTTGATACTTTAATGGAAAATTTAATAGATAGTATAGGAACTGTTATTCAAAATATAGTTCCAAAAGTAAAAATTGTAATTGATAGTATTATATCATTACTCATCGAGTTATTCCCACAAATTGTTGATTTAATAACAGAACTATTACCTGATGTAATGGATGGAATGAATAAATTACTACAGGAATAATTGAAGCTTTACCAACGGTTGTTGATGCAATAATTGGTATTATACCTCAAATAATAGATGTTTTGCAGATGGCAATTCCACAATTACTTCAAGCAGGAGTTCAAATTATTATAAGTCTTGTAAATGGATTAACAGATGCAATTCCAAACCTAGTTATTGCATTAGTACAAGTTGTAAATCAGATTATTGGAGTATTGGTTGACAGTTTGCCAGATCTTATCGATGCAGCCTTTAGTTTCTTTATGGGAATTATTGAAGCAATCCCTGAGATAATATCTGCATTAACAGAAAATCTTGATGAAATAATAAATACTATTTTATATGGATTAACAGACGCAATTCCAAGATTAATAGAAGGAGCAGTACAATTATTAAATTCAATAGTTGAAGCTATACCACTTATAATTCCTGCGTTAGTAGATGCAATTCCAACAATAATAAATACTATTATTACTGGCTTAGTTGAAAATTTACCAATTGTATTACAAGGAGCAGTGCAATTGTTAATGGCTATTATTCAAGCAATACCATTGATTATACAAGCACTTATTCCTCAAATACCAACTATTGTTACTACTATAATTAATGTTTTAATACAAAATATACCAGTATTACTACAAGGTGCAATTCAATTATTTATGGCATTAGTTCAAGCAATACCAACTATATGCTTGGAATTATTAAAGGCGTTGCCACAGATAATTAGTTCTATATTCCAAGGATTAGCACAATTACCTGAACAATTAGGATCATTTTTTCAAGGTGCTTGGCAAGGAATACAAAATGTATTTTCTAATGTAGGAGGATGGTTTGGAGATAGATTTAGAGAAGCTTGGAATAATATTACTGGTATTTTTAGCAATATTGGTAATTTTTTCGGAGGATTATGGAATACAATAAGTGATAAATTTTCAAACATTGGAACTAATATAGGAAATGCAATTAGTGGAGCTGTTAAATCAGGTATTAATGGATTATTAGGAATGATAGAAAACACAGTAAATGGATTTATTAATATGATTAACGGTGCGATAGGAATAATCAATGCAATTCCAGGTGTAAATATATCAAGAATCAATACATTAAATATACCAAAATTATATAGAGGTGGGGTATTAGAAAAAGGACAAGTTGGTTTACTTGAAGGAAATGGAGCAGAAGCGGTTGTTCCTCTTGAAAGAAATAAAGGCTGGATAAAAGCTGTTGCAAATGATATGAAAGAAGAAATGAAAAACAATGCTTCTAATATTAACAATATATCTAATTCAACATCTAATGTTAATAATTTTACTCAAGTAATAAATGCTCCAAAACAACCATCTAGACTAGAATTATATAGGCAGACAAGGAATTTATTAAATCTAGTAAATGCATAGGAGGGAAATCAAAAATGTTTACTTTAAAAGTTGAAAATATTAAAGGAGCAGTCCTTGAATTAACAGATAACGAAGAAGATTATCAAATAGCAAATATAGAAGGAATAACCCCTCCAAATGCTAATATAAATACTTCAACCTATGCAAATGGAGATGGTTCTGCCTTTAATAGTTCAAAAATTCCCAATAGGGAAATTGTTATTACAGTATATATAAATGGAGATGTTTCTCAAAATAGATTAAAACTTTATAAATATTTTAGAAATAAACAATGGTGTAAAATTTATTATGAAGATGATAACAGAAATGTTTTTATAGAAGGATATGTGCAAACTTTTGAAGTTCCAATATTCGTTCAAAAACAAGTTGCACAGATTTCTATTTTATGTCCTGATCCATATTTTAAAGATATTAATACCATAGTTCAAAGTATTTCAAAAACAATAAAAAATTCTCTTTCCCATTTTCTATAAATAGTAATCAACCTATTGCAATTTCTTCTGTAGATCTTGAAAAGGTAACAAATGTTATAAACGATAGTGAAAGTGAAACAGGTTTAATTATTAATATTGGATTTATGGGAACTGTAAATAAGCTAGAAATTCGTAATATTGAAACAGGAGAAAATTTTATAATTGATTATGAGTTTATGAAAAATGATAAATTAATAATTAATTGTAATAGAGGAAAAAAATCGGTAATTTTAACTAGAGAAGCGGTTGAATATAATTTAATTCCACAAGTTAGAAGTGAATCAACATTTTTTCAATTAGGAATTGGAGATAATAGATTTAGTTTTTTAGCTGATGATGGAGAGAAGGATATGCTAGTGGATATTAGTTTTAAATATTATCGTGTATATTTAGGGGTATAGAATTATATGGATGAATTATATTTGTTAGATAAAGATTTAATTAAAAAATACATAATAGATATGTATTCAAGTATTTTATGGGTTCCTAGATATAATGAATTGGGAGATTGTGAACTTGTTATTTCTGCAACTATTGAAAATATCAAAAAAATAAAAGAATGCAAATATATTGCTAGGAAAAAAGACGATATGGTTTGCGAAATAACAAAAATTGAAATAAAAACTGATGAAGAAAATGGAGATCAATTAATTATAACAGGTACAGATATAAAAAATATACTAAATTCAAGAATAGTAGCCAAACAAACGAATTTTAATGGATTAGTTGAAGATTATATAAGAACTTTAATTACGGATTCTATAATAAATCCTACCAACAAAGAAAGAAAAATAGAAAACTTTGTATTAGCAGATAAAGTAGGATTTAAAGAAACAATAAGAGAACAAGTTACTTATGATTATGTAGGTACAAAAATTCAAGAATTATGTCAGAATTACGAGTGGGGATATAAAATTGTTATAAAAGATAGAAAATTTGTATTTTCTTTATATAAAGGGAAAGATAGAAGTGATTATGTTCAATTTTCACAAAACTATGATAACATATCTACAACGGATTATACCAAAAAGATGATAGCAATATAAAAAATATTGCTATTGTTGCAGGAGAAGGCGAAGGAATAGAAAGAAAAACTGTTACAATTGGTAGTGGGACAGGAATTAACAGACATGAATTATATGTGGATGCAAGAGATGTTTCAAGTTCAATTGATTATGATGAATTATTAAGTAGTTATCCTAATGGTAATGAAAAGAATATAAATGGCACAATATATTATCAAGTAAACGGAACTAATATAGCTATTTTAACAAAAAATGATGATGGAGAAATTACTGAAGTAGTATTATGTAATAATATTTATATTGAAAACCTAAAAAGTGTTGGATATGAAAAAATGTCTGAATATAAATCAATTACATCTTTTACAGGAGATGTTATTATAGGAGCTAATTATACATATAAAGATGATTATAATCTAGGTGATATTGTAAATATTGTAAATGAATACGGAATTTCAATTAATGTTAGGATATCTGAAATATTAGAGAGTATAGATGATAATGGATGTAAAATGGAACCGACATTTCAAAATATAAAAAGTGAATAGGAGGCAAAAATGGAAAACGATGTAAAATTTGAAGTTACTGCTGGTTTTTTTGATGCGATAAATAATGATCGTGTTTATTCAGCAGATGATATGAATAGACCATATAGAAAATTAATAAGTAATGGTGTTTTTGCAACTCCAAAAGGTGAACCTTCCGATTATTTGCAAGTTTTTACTGCAAATAATGGGATGAATATTATAGTTTCAGCAGGTTATGCACTAATTGGGGATAAGTGGTTTGAAAATCCAAGCAATTTGACAATAACTACAGCACAAAATTCTGATGTATTAACTAGAATAGACAGTATTATAGCTCAAATGGATAAAACTCAATTAGGAAGAGCAGGAAATATAGTATATAGAAAAGGGACTGCATCAAGCAACCCAGTACATCCATCAATAAATACTGAAGAAAACATCATTGAATTTAGATTAGCTGATATTACGATTAGTCCATCTTGTATAAAAATTACACAAGACTTAATAAAAGACTGTAGAGGTAGTAGTGAATGTCCTTGGGTTACAAGTTTAATATATCAAGTTGATACATCAACATTATATGCACAATGGCAAGAGGCATATAAGAAATATTATGAAGATCAAGAAGCGGAACACGATACATATTTTACAGAATTTAAAAATATTATGGCAAATTTCTTTAATACTGAAGAACAGGAGTTTACTAATTGGTTTGAAAAGATGAAAAATCAGTTGTCAGAAGATGCAGCAGGAAAAATACAATTAGAAATAGATAATTTAACTACTATTTTAAATGAAACAAGAGAGAATTTAGAAGATGCAATTTCGCCAATTATAACAGAAGATGGATATTATATTGCAACAGAGGATAATACAAGATTAGTAGTTGGAATGTAAAAAAATAAGGAGGATTTTACAATTATGGGAATTAAAAAAATTTCAGAACTTGAAGAATTAAAGAATCTTCAAACAACAGATATATTACCTGTTGTTGATGTGGAAAATGGAACAACTAAAAAAGTTAAAATTTCCACATTACTTACTGCACTTGTAGAAAAAAATGCAGGTGCACATAATAGTATTTATAGAGGAAAAGATATTACTGATTTATTTTATGATGGGACATTAAGTAAACAAATTGCAGCAGGAACATTTGATGATATATTCGTTGGAGATTATATCATAGGAAAAACAAGTGGTAGAAAATATTTAGTAGCCGATATTAATTATAGATTACACATGGGAGATACAGAATGTACAAAACCTCATGTTTTGATGATACCGGAAAGAATAATGGGAACAGCACAAATGAATGCTAGTAATATAACTGATGGAGCTTATATTGGTAGTGCGATGTATAAAACAAATTTAGCACAATTTAAAACAGTAATAAAAAATGATTTTGAAACAAGTCACATATTAAAGCATAGAAATCATTTACAAAATGCAGTTTCAAATGGATGTGAGACCGGAGGAACATGGTACGATTCTGATATAGAATTGATGAATGAGATAATGGTTTATGGTTGTCAAATATTCAAAAATGCTACAAATGGATCTACATTTCCTAACAATTATCAAATAGACAATTCTCAATTATCATTATTCAGGTTAAGACATGATTCGATTGTTGCTAGAAATGATGCTGGAGATAGATATTGGTACTGGTTAAGAGATGTCGTTTCTTCTGCTTATTTCGCGAATGTCGGCAACGGTGGTCATTCGAGTTGCAGCGGCGCTTCGAATGTCGGCGGTGTTCGTCCTGCTTTCCTAATCGTGTAATCAGACATCGACAGGGCTTTATGCCCTGTCATATAGTATAGTTAGCTTTCAAGATAGTTAAAATAAGAAAATAAAAATGATATAATTTCTGTTGAAAAAATAGAAAAGGAGAAATAGTATTATTTTACAATGTCAGAGATAAAGAAAAGTGAAAGAAAAGAATCAAAATTGCAAACAATTCATAATGCATATATGATAAGAATGGCAGTAACAAATTTAGCAGAAAATAATTTTTATATAACATTTTCAAAAATAGAAGAGAAAATAAACAATAGAATAAAAGGACTTGATGAAAAGGAACAAATAAGAATAAAAGAAAATATGTATAAATTTTATAGAAATCAAATAAATAGAGTATCAGACAATGTAATAGAATTAGCAACAGGAATAAGTAGGCATTTAAGAATTGCAAATACAATATTTCCAACATATATGTCAGAGTTTGAAGAAAGACGTATAGAAATGGACAGAGCTATGGCTTGTTGTAATGCACTTCAAGACGAATTGCAATATGCAGGAGAATGTTTATATGCTGATTTGAATAAGTATATGAATTTGGTTCTAGAAATTCAAAAAGAATTTAATATGATAAAATCACTTCGACAAACTGACAATAGGTTTTTAAAAAATATAAAAAAATAATAATTAGTGGGTAATCTTTGTATGTCGTTTCTTCTACGAATTTCGCGAATGTCAGCAACAATGGTAATTCGAGTTACAACAACGCTTCGAATGTCAACGGTGTTCGTCCTGATTTCACAACCCATACAATTTATTTATATGGACTTGATTCCATCGTATGGATATGGGAAAAGGAAAGGAAAGATTATCCCTTCAATAGCAGAATTGATAAATACTAATCATTATGTATTTGGTTACGACCAGTAATACTATTAAAGTGATTTTTATGAATATTTTTTATGATGCAAATAAAATTTATGAAGCTGGAACAAAGGCAATTCAAGGAGCACCTTTTAAATATCAATCACAATTGTTCGAAATGAACCATTTGATAGAAACAGCACAAATTTTAAAAGATTTGAAAGAGTGGAAATATAAACCAGTAGCAGGAAAAAAATTTACTATAAATGAACGAGGAAAAATAAGACATATTACAAGTAATAATATGGTTGATAAAACAATTAATCATTTACTTTGCGATAATGTTTTAAGTCCAGCTATTTCTCCATATTTAATCTATGATAATGGTGCAAGTCAAAAGAATAGAGGTGTGGCTTTTCATAGAAAAAGATTTGAAACACACTTACATCAATATTATAGAAAATATAAAAGTAATGAGGGATACATATTGTTAATTGATTTTAGCGGATATTATGCAAGTATTCCTCATGATTTATGTTTAAAGAAGTTACAATATTTTTTAAGAAAAGTAAACCCTGAAGAAGCAAAAATTACTATGTGGATTTTAAAAAATCTATTTGATGTATTTAATATAGATAATAAAAATGGAAAAGGCGTAGATATTGGAAGTCAACCATCTCAAAATATAGGAATTTCGTATCCATCACAAATAGACAATTATATAAAAATTGTTAGAGGATGCAAATATTATGGAAGATATACGGATGATAGTTATATCATTCATCAAGATAAAGAATTTTTAAAGCAATTACTAAAAGAAATAAAAATTATATCAAGTAAACTAGGATTAATAGTTAATGATAGGAAAACAAGAATAGTAAAATTATCTCAACAATTTAAAGTATTACAAATAAATTATTCACTAACACCAACAGGAAGAATAATAAAAAAGATAAGTACAAAAACAGTAACTCGAGAAAGAAGAAAACTAAAAGCATACAAAAGACTATTGGACAAAGGAAAAATGAAAAGTAACGATATAGAAAATAGTTTTAAAAGTTGGATGGCAGGAAATTATAAAAAAATGTCAATGCAACAAATAAGTAATATGTCGCAATTATATTATGATTTATTTAAGGAGGTACCGAAATGGAAAAATCATGGAAAATTACGTTATCTGATGGAACACAACTTAAAGACTTAAAATTGAGTGGAAATAATTATATTTCAAAAACAAAAATAACTGAAGATGATTTTAAAGGTAAATTATCAAAAATTACAATTGAAAATGAAACTGATAAAACATCTGAAGAACTTGAACATGTAGAATTAGTACAAATTGTTCATTATGAAGATGGCTATTATTTTGTATTAAGACAATTATCTGCAGATGAAATTGATAAAATAAAAACAAAAGCAGATATAGAATATCTAGCAATGATGACTGATGTTGATCTTGAGGAGGTGTAGTCAATGAACGAACATAGCAAAAATTTTGAAAAGGTAAAAAACTATTATGATAATGGAATTTGGAATGAAGCAAGAGTATATAATGCAGTTGGAAAGTGGATTACGGCAGAAGAATACAAAGAAATAACTAAAGAAGATTATGAGTAATTGCTTTCAGAGCAAAAGTCCATAAATGCCTTGAATTCAGGCAATAAAAGTATATTAAGTAAAAAAATAAACGCCTTAAAATTGATTTTAAAGCGTTGTTTTTTTGCTTTTTTTATTAATTTTACAAGAGAGGAGAAAGCCGATGGATAGTCCAGAAATTGCAATTGCACATTTAGAAGAAAGAGCGAAGTCCAATACAAAAAGAATAGATGAACATGATGAACAAATAAAAGAGTTACAAAACACATACAAAATCATGGAAAAGATGGATTACAGAATGGGAAATGTAGAAAAAAACATTTCAGGCATAAATGAAAAGCTAGATAAACATGATAAAGCAATAGTAGAGGAATCTACTAAAACAGATAAAGTAAAAGGGATGAAATGGGATAAGTTGATCGATTATTTATTCTATGCAATAGTAGCATTTGCTCTTTTAAATTAGGATTAAAATAGGAAGGAGGGAAGTAATATGACAGTACAATTTTTAGTATATGTTATAACAACATTATTTACTTATATTGCAAGAAAAGTGTCAAAACACTTTGGATGGAATTATGATTTACCTATAACAGTTCAAAATATAATCATAATTGCAATTGCATCAATAGTAGGTTGCTTAATACATATAGAAAATTTAGGCGTTAATGATGTAATAACAGCAGTAATAACTGCCGTAGGTGGAGTAGGAACTGCAGTTGTGGCTTATGATGCAAAAAATCAATAATTTAATACAAGAAATTTATTCTTGTGATTTTTAAATACTGGAAGAAAAATAAAAAAAACTTCCAGTATTATTTTTTTATAAGGAGGTCATCGTTATGGATGAAAAAGAAGAAGTAGTTATGACAGAAGAAATGGAAATAGAATTCACAAATGGGAAAGGAGAGGAAGAATAATGAGTAATTCAAGTTTAGTAAATGTAAAAGTACCTGCACATTCTAACAATTATACTATTGGAAGAAGCGGAAGAAAAATTGAAAAAATAGCAATTCATCACATGGCAGGAATATTAACTGCAAAACAATGTGGTGGAATATTCCAAAATGGAAGTAGAAAAGCTTCTAGTAACTATGGTATAGGAAAAGATGCAGAAGTAGGTTTATATGTAGATGAAGCAAATACATCATATTGCAATTCGAATTGGGACTCTAACTGTAAATCAGTAACTATTGAAACATCAAATAGTTCATTAGGAGGAGATTATCCTGTTTCTGATGCTGTTTTAAATAAACTTATAGAATTAGTTGCAGATATTGCAAAAAGAAATAATTTAGGCAAACTTGTAAAAGGTCAAAATTTAGTATGGCATAGAATGTATGCTGCGACAACTTGTCCTGGTGATTATCTATTATCTAAAATGGATTATATTGCAGAACAAGCAAATAAAATAAATGGACAAGAATCTTCTACAACAGAAAACACAAGTAAAAAATCAAATGAAGAAATTGCTAATGAGGTAATAGCTGGTAAATGGGGTAATGGTGCAGATAGAAAAACAGCTTTAACAAATGCTGGTTATGATTTTAGTACAATTCAAAGTATAGTAAATGCAAAACTAAGTGGTAATTCGACAAACTCAAAACCAAATTTAAAATCCGTAGATGAAGTCGCAAAAGAAGTTATTGCAGGCAAATGGGGTAATGGACAAGACAGATTTAATAAATTAGCTGCAGCTGGATACGATGGAAATGCAATTCAAAATAGAGTTAATGAAATTCTAGGTGCAAAAACTACAACATCAAATAAGAAATCAAATGAAGTTATTGCAAATGAAGTTATACAAGGTAAATGGGGAAATGGTACAGAAAGAAAATCAAGACTTCAAGCAGCAGGATATGATTATAATGCAATACAAACAATCGTTAATAGAAAATTGAAATAATATAGAGGAGAAAACTCCTCTATTGAATATTTTTTATTTTTTGTTGTATATTATATAATATATCAAATGCTTCCTTGCAAGTAGTATTATTTAAGTCCAGACCTTGAATTTCTTTAATAATATTATCATAAGAAGTATTTTGAGGAGAAGATGCAGGATTAGATACAACTTCAAACTCGATATGATGTTCTGATAATAAATTTGTGTATTTCTCAAGGGCAGAAAGAGGAAATCCACATTTTATTAGTTCAGGGCTCAAATCGGTTAATTTTAAGCCGATTTCTTTTGAAACCAACCTTGCATCTTCATTTAATATATTATAAAAAATACCAACTTTAAATATATAAATTTTTTTAGAATTTTTTTTCTTTAGTTCTTCATATTGAATTAGTAGCTTACTCATGCTTTTTTTTCCCTTTCTTTCTAACTATAATATCACCAATTTCACAATCAAAAAGATCACACATTTTTTCCAAAGTATCAAAGCGAATACTGCTTGTTTGATTTTCCATAAGTCTAGTGAGAGCTTGATAACCACCTTCCATATTTTTTACAAACCAATATTTACTTCTTTTTTGTTTTTTTATAATTCTTTAACATTTACTTGAATCATGTTATCACCTCCTTACAATATAACTATTTTATAAGAAAGCAATAAAAAAAAAACTATCCGCAAATTGACTTAAAATGCGAATAACTATATTACAATATAGACATTTATGTTATAATATATTTATACTAAATAGGAGATGATATATTATGAAAAATGCGGATGTGCTTAATATTTTAAAATGAAATAAATAACTTTTTGGAAAGAGAAGAATATTTTTGAGGCTTCTGAATATATTAAGACTAAAAAGAAGAGAAATCGATAAAGAAGTAGATCCAGTAAGTGATTATATGGATAAATTGATACAAGATATAAAATAAAAAGTCGAATAATGTCGAATTATGTATTATAGTTATATCAAGAGAAATAGAAGATAATACCTAACCTTGCGTATAGTTATTTTTGATTACATAATATGGTAAAATATATGTAGGCAAGAAAATTATATAGGAGGTATTATACAATGAGAAATGAAAGAAATTTTATATTACAAGAGCTGAAACAGAACCTAACCTTAAAAGATAGAATATTACTACATTTTTTTAAAAACTATACATACAAGATTTATAAGAATGGAGTGAAAGAAGGATTTTCTTGTAAAAATTAAAATAAATAAATTACATTAAAATTACATTAAAAGGCATATTGACAAAGATTTGAATTCGATATATTATAAGTGTACCAACAGAAAAAACAAATGAAAGTGTGTAGTCATTACCGACTACCCGCATTTTTCTATATAGTAAATTAATGAAAGCTAGTATCTAAAACATACTAGCTTTTTTGTACTTTAAAATTTTAATGTAAATAAATTTTTTAATGTAATTATTTTTTCAGTTTTAATGTAATTTTAATGTAATTTTACAAACTTTTTATAAATTTTTATAGATTTTTATAAATTTGTAAAGAAATCAAAAAGTCTAAAAATACCTATATTTCAATGATTTTATTGTTTTATAGATTTCTATAAACTTTTATAAATTTCTATAAATTCATATATTTTGGAGCGGGTAGCGAGAATCGAACTCGCGCTACCAGGTCGGAAGCATGGGATTCTACCACTAAACTATACCCGCATCAACATATTCATTATACAACAAATATAACAAATATGCAAATAAAAATTTATAAAATAATTTTAAAAAGTATAGTAAATATTTACAAATTATGATATAATACTTTTAATTTAATGTATTAAGGTGAAAAAAATATGAATGAAAACAATATAAAAATAAAAAATAATGCTATAATTCATAAAGACAACTCATTAAATAGACTTGATTTATCTTTTTTGAAACATATAGAATTAGAGGAATATAAAAAAAGTGAATTGTTAGCTTATTGGATTAATGACTTTGCAGTTTATCATGATGAAGAAAGAAATTTTAATATTTCAAAATCCGGAGTTTTTTCTCGTGGAGATATTATAAAAGTTAATTTAGGTTTTAATATCGGAAATGAGTTAGGAGGACTACATTACTGTGTTGTATTAGGTAAATACGACAATACTAGAAATGGAACATTAAATGTTGTTCCTTTGACATCAAAGAAACCAAATAAAAAATATGATTCATCTACTGTAAATCTTGGAAATGAATTATATATTTTGTTGCAGGAAAAACTTGATAAAGAAAAGAAAAAAAAAATTAAAACAAATTTTGGATGAATTAGAGAAAATAGAAGATATTCCAATTAATATTCAAAAAATAATAGAAAAAGAAAATAAATATATTGAAAAAATGAAAGATGAAATTTCAAAAATGAAACAAGATAGTATTGCACTAATAAATCAAATAACTACAATTAGTAAACAAAGAATTTTCAAGGATACATTAAGAAGAAATGTAAAACTATATAATAATTCATTGGATTTAATAGATAAGCAAATTATAAAATATTTTACAAAATAAAAAAAGGAGAGTTGCTACAGAACTCTCCAAAATCTTTTTTGGCTCCCGTCTTATCACATAAGTGATAGAGGGTTAAGTTAGATATATTTTAACATATAATATTTAACTTGTCAAATAAGTACTTGACAGTATTATTATATTCGATAATATTAAAAAGTATACAAATTTTTCTCAATATTCAATTGGAAGTTATTGATATAAAAACTTAAAATTTCACATCCTTCAAAACAAACTCTTTGCCATTCAAATAATCAAGCAAACCACTATCAGAAGAAAAAAGCAAACCTCAATTTATAACTACAAAGCATTTGGTGAGCCTTTTTAAACAACTTATTAATATCATTTTTCCCATATTTACCATCACCAACAATAGGAAAACCTAAATAAGCCAAATGAGCCCTAATTTGATGAGTTTTTCCAGTTTCAATTTCAACATCTAAAAGAGATGTATTGTCTTTACGTCTTTCCAAAACAGAAAAAGAAGTAATAATTTTAACATACCCTTTTTGGGGAGTATTAGAAATATATACCATAGACTTTTTATTATCTTTAAACAAATACGCTTCATCTCTTTTAAAATTCGTAGAAGGAATTCCATACACTAAAGCAAGATAATGTTTTTCAATCTCATGTTTTTTAAATTTTTCAAGAAGAATATTTAAAGACATTTCATTTTTTGCAAATAAAACCAAACCAGTAGTATTTCTATCTAATCTATGACATGGCATAGGTTTAAAAACATAATCTGAGTATTTTTTATGAACTACAGTAGTTAAAGAATTTTCACCAGTAACTTCGATATTTGAGGGTTTATTTATAACTAAAATATTGTCATCCTCAAAAATGATATTTAAATTAATAGAAGATTTTGAGTCTAACAAAGAATCTGCTATATAAACTAAAATTTCATCTCCTTCAAAAACAGAAATATCTTTGTTTACACGTTTTCCATTAATTTTAATATCTTTTTTCGCAATGTATTACAAAAAAAGACCATAAGTCAAATTTGGAACATTATCCAATAAAAATTTATTCAATTTTTTTCCATCATATTTTTTATTAACAACTAATTTTTTCATATCTATATTATACTGTATAAAATTAAAAAAAACAATAGACAGAAAAGCAAATAAAATGTATAATAGACAAAGAAAAGAATTTAAACGAGAGGACAAAAACAGAATGAAAAAAAGAGTATTATTCATATCAAGTACTGGTGGTCATTTAAGCGAATTATTACAATTATCACCATTATTTGAAAAATATGATTATCATATAATAACAGAAAAAGATAAATCAAATGAAAAGTTAAAAGAGCAATATGGAAACAAATTAGACTTTTTGCCATATGGAACAAGAGCAAAATTATTCACATACATATTCAAGTATTTTTATTTGTGTTTAAAAACAGTATATTTTTATTTTAAATTAAGACCAAATGTGATAGTAACAACTGGAACACACACGGCAGGGCCAATGTGTTATTTAGGAAAGATTTTTGGAAGTAAAATAATTTATATAGAAACATTTGCAAATAAAAATAAAAAAACAACTGCCACGGGTAGATTGATTTACCCAATTGCTGATTTATTTATTGTGCAATGGGAAGAAATGTTAAAATTATATCCTAAAGCAGTATATGGAGGATCAATTTATTAATTTTTATATATTAGGAAATTTAGGCAACTTTCTTAATATATAAAATTACAATGCATTGAATACTGTAAATGGATAACTCAAACGGAAAGCCAAATGGACAACGAAAAATGAATACTTAAAATGGAGGAAATATGATATTAGTATTATTAGGAACGCAAAATAATAGTTTCCATAGATTATTAGAAGAAGTGGAAAAAAATATAAAAAATAAAACAATACAAGAAGAAGTAATAGTTCAAGCAGGATATACAAAATTTGAATCAAAAAACATGAAAATTATAGACTTGATGTCAAAAGAAGAGTTGGCAGAATATCAAGATAAAGCAAGTTTAATAATAACACATGGTGGTGTTGGGTCAATTATATCTTCAATAGAAAAAGGAAAAAAAAAGTAATCGCAGTACCACGTAAACATGAATATGGAGAACATGTAAACAACCATCAAATACAAATAATAAAAAAGATTTTACAGATAAGGGCTATATAATAGGAATTGAAAATGTTGAAGATTTGCATGATGCAATTATAAAATCAAAAACATTTGAACCTGTAAAATATCAACCTAATAATAGCAAAATTCTAAAAATAATAGAGAATTTTATAGAAAATATTTAAAAGGATTTAAGGAGTGTCCAAATGTCCCTAAAAAAAAGGGATTTTAAGGAACGTCCCTAAATCCCGAAAGGATAAAAAGAATGAATGAGGATAGATTAATAAATCCAGGGTTAGAAGATGTGGGAGAAGAAAGGCTAGAGAACACATTAAGGCCTCAAACTTTGGATGAATATATAGGACAAGACAAAGTAAAAGAAAATATGAAGGTATATATAGAAGCGGCAAAAAAAGAGGAGAAGCATTGGACCATGTTTTATTATATGGACCTCCGGGACTTGGAAAAACTACACTTTCAAATATAATTGCAAATGAAATGGGAGCAAATATAAAAATTACGTCTGGACCGGCAATTGAAAGACCAGGAGACTTGGCATCTTTGCTTACAAATTTGGCAGAAAATGATGTATTATTCATTGACGAAATTCATAGATTAAGCAAAAATGTAGAAGAAATATTGTACCCTGCACTTGAGGATTATACAATTGATATTATGATTGGAAAAGGACCAAGTGCAAGGTCAATAAGACTAGACTTACCGAAATTCACATTAATTGGTGCAACAACAAAAGCGGGTTCTTTAACAACACCATTAAGAGATAGATTTGGAATTGTAAACAGACTTGAATTATATTCAGTAGAAAATTTAAAGAAAATTGTAAAAAAGGTCTGCAAAGATTTTGGATGTTGAAATTGATGACCAAGCGTCAGAAGAGATTGCAAGAAGGTCAAGGGGAACACCAAGAATTGCAAATAGATTGTTAAAAAGGGTTAGAGATTATGCAGCAGTTTTAGGTGATGGAGATATAGATTTAAAAATTGCAAAACATGCATTAAATAAACTTGAAATTGATGAGTTGGGACTAGATGAAATTGATAGAAAATTGTTAGATACAATGATAGTACAATATGCGGGTAGACCTGTTGGAATAGAGGCTTTGGCAGTAACTGTTGGTGAGGAAGTTGATACAATAGAAGATGTATATGAACCTTACTTAATCCAAATAGGTTTTATATCAAGAACTTTAAGAGGAAGAGTTGTTTTGCCACCAGCATATAAACATTTAGGATATAATTATAATGGTGATTTAGGACAACAAAGTTTTATATAAATGCATGAACGAGATGGAAGAGGTATATATGAAGAAGAATTCAACATTAAAACAAGATATATTAATCATTCTATTTATATTTATTGTAATATTTTCAATAATAATTATAAAACCAATAAGTGATTTAGATGAAATATGGAATTATAACACTGCAAGAGCAATATCGCAAGGATTAATACCATACAAAGATATAAGTATGATTACAACACCTGTATTACCAATGCTTACAGCGATAATTTTAAAAGTTACAGCAAATGAAATTATTGTTTCAAGAATATTGGCAGCAATTTTATGGACAGGGATACTTTTTACAATATATAAAATATTTAACAAAGTAATGAAAGAAGAAAATATATCTCTAATATTTACAGCATTGATAGGAATTATTTGTAGAGATATTTATTGTATTGACTATAATGTAGCAGTGTTATTTATTACATTAACTATATTATATCAGGAGTTAAAAAACATAGAAAATGCAAAGAAATATGACAAAAAAAAAAGAGATTTTATGATGCGGATTGCTTGCAGGAATTGCTATTTGTACAAAACAAAGTATAGGTGTAACATTAGCAATTATAGTTGTAGGATATAAATTGATGTTTGTAGATAGCAAAGATCAATTTAAAGAATATGTAAAAATAGCAATTACTCGAATAATAGGAATACTAATACCTACTTTAATTTTTATAGTATATCTTATTGTTACACACTCATTAGTAGATTTTATAAATTATGCTATATTAGGAATAAAAACATTTTCAAATAAAATAAATTATATATCCTTATTTAGTAATGATAAAATAGAAATAAGAGCATTAGCACTATGGGTGCCTATTTCTATTCTTGTAATGTCTATAGTATTGATAATAACAAATATACAGAAAAAAGAAAATGAAATTATTGATAATTTAACAACTTTATTGGTATATGGTTTAGCAATTATAATTGTAATGTATCCAATTTCGGACAAGATTCATTTTTTAATAGGTGGATTAATAGCAATTATTGGAATGTTATATATGTTCTTTTTATTGGGAAAATTAGTTTATGACAAGATAAATGGTGATAAAAAATTAAAAATTTATAAGATAGTAACAAGTTTAATATGGTTAGTTATGTTTGCTACTATTTTAAGTATTGGATTAACAAACTTATACAATTATGCAAAAAATGAAAAAAATACAGAAATAAAACATTATAAATATATTGAAATGTCACAAGGATTAAGAGATAAAATTAAGAGTATTGATAATTACATTTTGGAGGCTGAACAAAATGGTGATAGGGTATATATTTTGGATGCAGAAGCGGCTATATATATGATTCCAATAGATAGATATAACAAAGACTATGATATGTTTTTAAAAAGGAAATATTGGCAAAGATGGTGAGCAGGGACAAATAGAAAAAATAAAGCAAAAAAAATGATAATGAAATAATATTGGTAAGAAAGTCTAATTTAAAAACTAATTGGCAAACACCTAAAGAAGTAGTAAAATATGTAAGAGAAAATTTAGAAAAAATAGGGGAAATAAATATATTCGAATTTATAAATAAAAGGAATAAAAATAAATATAAATGATTTATGCCTTTGGAAAGGAAAAACAAAAATGAAATTATTAATGCATACATGTTGTGCACCATGCAGTGTTTACTGTATAGATACATTAAAGAAAGAAGGGATAGAGCCAACAATATATTGGTATAATCCCAATATACATCCATATATGGAATATAAAGCAAGAAGAGATACCTTAAAAGAATATGCAGAAAGTTTGAAATTAAAGGCAATATTTGAAGAAGATTATGGATTAGATGAATTTTGCAAAAAAATGTAGTTGGAGATTTACAAAATAGATGTAAAAATTATTGTTATCCAGTAAGATTGAGGAAAACTTTTGAATATGCAAAAGCAAATGGATATGATGCGGTTACAACAACACTTTTATATAGTATTTATCAAAAACATGGTTTTATAAAAGCATATAGTGAAAAGTTAGCTAAAGAATATGGTATAGAATTTTTGTATAGAGATTTTAGAGTTGGCTTTAGAGAGGGACAAAATAAGGCAAGAGAATTAGGACTTTATATGCAAAAATATTGGGGTTGTATTTTTTCTGAAGAAGATAGATATTCAAAAAAGATAAAAAAAGATAAGGAAAAAAATGTTCTTGTTATTGTAGAAAAAAAGAAATCCATATGATATAATTCCAGAAAATATTGAATTATATCATATTTTGGGGGAATTATGAAAGAGAAAAAAAAGAAATTTAATAATATATTTAATATTGATTTTGATTACAATTATAATGTGTTTTCCATATTTAACAGAACACTATTCCTCAGATGATTATACAATAATTGGGTATGGTTATTATAAATACGGAATAGAAAAATTTTTTAAATGATGGAAGAGTATTTTCAAGTGTAATTACATTACTAGCGGGATACTGGAATTTACCAATAAAAAGTATTTATACAAGGATTATTTTACATAGGAATATTAATATCATGTTTATGTGTAATAAAAATAAAAAATATAATTACAAAAATAAAACCAGAAAAAAATCTTAAAGAAACAGTTTTGGTATTGGGAATTTCATATTGTATAATTTTTAATTTTATGTACTTGGAAAATATGTATTTTGCTGAAATACCAATTATGGCATTGGGAATTTTATTATTTATAAAATCAAGTGAAAAATTAGTAGAAAGTAAATATTTAAAAAGTTTAGCATATTTAATAATTGGAGAGTTATGCTATCAGGGAACAATAAATTTCTTTATAACATTTACATTTTTTTTTACTACTAATAATAAAAAATAAAGGAATAGATAAAGAGGTAATAAAAAAAAAGTTATAATTTCTGGACTATTTTGTTTAATATCAGTAGGAATTAATTTGATTCAAATAAAAATATGTGGAAAAATATTTGGATTGGAACAAAGTAGACTAGGGGGAATACAAAAAATTCCAGGGAATATAATTTATATAATGTTACATATAGGAAATGTATTAACTGATACATGTGATTTTTTTCCCCTAAGTGGATTTTTAATTTTTTTATTAATATTGTATATAACTACATTTATATATGACTTAGTGAAGATAAAAGAATATAGTAATAGTTTTAATTTGTTATTAATTAGTATAGTTGCAATATTTAGTTCTGTAGCAATAAATATTGTATCGTTGTCAAGCTTTGGATTAGGAAGAATGGTATTTTCAATAGGAGCATTAATAGGATTAATTTTTATGTATTTATATTGTAGTACGAATATCTTTGGTGAAAGTAAGATTTTTAAATATTTTTTATTGTTTGCTTTATCAATTTATATAGTCATGAACTTTTTAAATTATACGTTGCAAATGTATTGCAATAAAAAGGCAAATGAAATGGATAAAGAAGAAGCACTACAGGTAAATGAATATATTTTGGAATATGAAAAAAATAATAATATTGAGGTAAAAAATATAGCGTTTACTTATGATAAAAATATAACATGGAATTATAATTTGTTTTTTGATACATCATATACAAGTAGCACTAATGATATGGTGGTGCAATATAGATGCCTTAAATTATTATACTGGTAGAAAGTTAGAAACGGTGCAAATGGATAAAAATATTTATTACGCTTATTTTAAAGGCAAAGATTGGGATAAGTTAGACAAAGAACAATTTGTGTTTAAGGGTGATACAGTTTTTTATTGTGTGTATTAGTAATAAAATAAAGGAGTGCTTATGAAAAATTATTTAAAGCAAAATAAAGTAAATATAATAATATTTGTAATAATATTTACTATAACATCAGCAATATATTTCCCATTATTAAAAGGACATTATTCAACAGACACATACAACATAATAAATAAAGGATATGAAACGTATGCAATAACATATTCGTTAAATGATGGAAGACCAATAATGTGTTTAATATCATTAATAGCACAAAAACTAAATATGCCAATAATGGTTTATGTTATAATATTAACGGCAATAGCACTAATAGTCTCAAATATAAGTGTAATAAAATTAAAAAATATAACAGTAAAGTATATTGAAGAAAAAAACAAAAAAACAGAATATATAATATTAGCAATAGCATATATAATAATATTCAATTTTGCATATTTAGAAAATCTGCAATTTGCAGAATGTGCTATAATGTCAGTAAGTATATTACTAAATATAATAGCGGCACAACAAATAGTAGAAAAAAAAAAGAAAAATTATATATTAAAAAGTATAATTATATCAATATTATCAATACAATTTTATCAAGGAACAATGAACTGGTTATTTACAATAACATTTGTATTATCTTTACTAAAAGAAAAAAAAGATAAATATGCAAGTGATAAAAAATGTATTGTTTAGTGTTTTATGTGGAGCATTAGGTTGTGGAGCTAATACGATTCAGATAAAAATAACAGGAAAAATTTTTTGGCTTAACACAATCTAGAATGGGAAGTATAAAAAATATATTTAGTAATATTAATGTTATACTAGAAAGTCTAAATGGAATATTACAGAGCACATACGGATTATTTCCTAAAAATATGTTATATATATTTCTTATAGTAATTTTGGTTTATTCATTAATATTTATGAGAAAAAATAAATGTAATATAACATTAAACTTGTTGACTATAATTTTAATATGTATTGGAACTGTATATGGACCAAGTTTATTTACTTTATCTGCATTTGGAACAGGCAGGATGGCATTTTCGATAGGCGCAATGATTGGATTAATGCTTTTATACATATATTGTAATTTAGAAAATAATAAAATTGAGGAAGCAATATTATATTCAATAATGTTTTTGTATATATTTATTTCAATTGGAAGTTCAATTATTGTAATGGAAGAACACAAAATAGTGAATAATTTAGATAAACAAGAAAGTCAAATAGTAGGAAAATGGATAGAAGAATATGAAGAACAAAATAATATAGAAGTAAAAAATGTTGTATTTATGTATAATAGCAATAGTAAATTATTTTATAGTGGTTTAAGTAGTGAATCTGCATTATGCTATAAATCATTGGTAAAAGAATGGTCAAGAATAGGAGCACTTAATTATTATAATAATAGGAAATTTGTAGAACAAAAAAAAATAAATCGGCATATTATCAAAAATATTTTTCTAATAAAAAATGGGACAAGTTAGATAAAGAACAATTGATATTTGATGGGGATACTTTATATTATTGTTTGTATTAAAGGAAAATATAGAAAGGAAAAATTTAAAATGAAACAGTTAAAGGAAGATTACAAAAATACAGTTAAATATTTTTGCAAAAGTAAAATATTTATTGCAACAGTTATTTTGGTAACAGTACTAAGTTTTGGATATGTAATAACTAATACGGCAGTGGGGATGGACGATACGGCGTTTGATAGATATTATTTAGAAAATGAAATGTTAGCAATCGGAAGATGGGGCGCATATATTGTTTATAATATTTTAAATGTAACAGAATTTATACCATTTTGGTTAGATTTTATTGCTGCAAGTGTAATAATGTTTACATCAGTATTATGGTGTCTATTTTTGAAGAAAAATTTAAAAGAAAAATTGCCAATAGGAGCATATATTATATTTGCATCAGTGTTTATATCATTTCCAATAATAAATGAAATATTTATATTTGAAAATTGTAATATTGCTGTTATGCTTGGAACTTTTTAGCATCATTAGGAGTAATGTTATTTTATGAAAATTATAACAATATTCATAAAAAAAGTATATGTATTATCAGCACTAATATTAACATTTGCAGTATCAATGTACGAGGCTTGTGCACAGGTAATGCTAGTTTCAATTTGCATTACATCAATTTTAATGATATATACAGATAAAAATAAAAAATAAAAGACATATTTAAATATATTTTTTTGTGCGTTAGGAATTGTTGCAATAAGTGTGGTTTTAGACCAAATTGTTGTAAAACTAATATATTTAGCAGGGGTTAAAACTTCAGATGTAGCAGAAAAACAAATAAACTGGGGAAGTTATGGGATATTAGAAAGTTTGCAATTAATAGTGTTAAACATTATAAATGCAATAAAAAATATCAAATATTATCCAGTATTAATATTTGACGTTGCATCAATAATAGGACTTGCAATAGGAATTTTGCAATCAGATAAAAACAAAAATTGGATGATTTTAGTAATATTTATAGCAATGTTTTTATCAAATTTTGCCATAAGTGTATTACAACTTGGTTCTGTTTTATATAGAACATGTACATCTTGGGGATTATTTGTTGCTATTATTATGATGGTAGTATATTATTTCTTAAATGAATATAAAATAACAAAAATATTAGCAAGTATAGCAATTACAATTTTAGTATTACAACAAACAGTATCACTAAATAAATTATTTTATAATGATTATAAAAGATATCAAAAAAGATTTGCATATTGCCTATGATTTGGTGTATAATTTGGAAAAAAATTGTGATATATCAAAACCATTGGTTATTATGGGAACACCATATAAAGGAATGGGAGATTATGGTGCACAATCTAATAGTTTATCTGTTCTATGGTGGGGGAAAAAGGCATTTGATGATAAAGGAAGTGAGTTTATAAAATTCTTAAATTCACTTGGATATAGTTTCCAAAATCCTACAGATGAAGAATATGAAAAAAGGAAAAATAGAGGCAGAAAATATGGAAAGATACCCTAAAGATGGTTCTATTAGAGAATTAGATGATTGCATCATTATTAATTTTTAAAATTTAGGGATTGGGGGACGGGTCTTAAAATCCCTAAAAATTTAATAAATAAAAAATTAGGGATTTTAAGACCCGTCCCCTAATCCCTAAAAATTCAGGAGGATAAAATTTTGAAAAAACTAGTATTGATAGACGGAAATAGTATAATGAATAGAGCATTTTATGGAATAATGGGTAGTAAAGCATTGACAACAAAAGATGGAAAATACACAAATGCTATTTATGGATTTCTGGCAATTTTATTTAAATTACTAGAAGAGGAAAAGCCGGATTATATTGGTGTAACATTTGACTTAAAGGCACCAACGGCGAGACATAAAATGTATGAAGGATATAAAGCAAATAGAAAAGGGATGCCAACAGAACTTGCAGAGCAAATGCCAATTATAAAAGATGTTCTAAGAGCGATGAATATTGATATAATTGAAAAAGAAGGTTATGAAGGTGATGATGTAATTGGTACACTTTCTAGATATGGAGAACAAAAAGGTCTTGAGGTTGTAATACTTTCAGGAGATAGAGATACCTTCCAATTGGCAACAGATAATGTAAGAATAAATATTCCTAGAACAAAAGGTGGAAAAACAGAAACTGAAATATTCAATAGAGAAAAAGTAAAAGAAGTTTATGGAATTGAGCCAAAGCAATTAATAGAAGTTAAAGGTTTGCAGGGTGATGCATCTGATAACATTCCGGGTGTTCCAGGAATTGGTGAAAAAACGGCACTTTCTTTGGTTCAAAAATATGAAACAATTGATAATTTGTATAAAAAAATTGGAGTCTGGAGAAGCAGATGTAAAGGGAAAACAAAAAGAAAAACTAGAGCAAAATAAAGATTTAGCATATCTTTCAAGAACATTAGGAGAGATTAATACTAAAGTTCCTATTGAAGATACTTTGGAAGAGTTAAAACTTGAAGAATGGGACAAGTCAAAAGTTTTAGAACTATTTAAAGAGTTGAATTTTAAAAAGATATATAGATAGATTTAATTTACAAAATGAAGCCGGAAAAGTTGATAATTTTAGTGAAGAAAATAATATAGAGAATCAATATAAAGTTGTAGAAAAATCAATAGAAGAAATAAAAACTATTATTGAAAAACAAGGTAAAATGATTTTTTATATAGAAACTGAAAAAGTTAATAACGAAGATAAGATTATAAAGGAAAAAATAACAGGAATTTCAATTTTCAATTCTTCTGAAAATGAAGCATATTATATAGATATTAAAAATGGTGAAAAAATTCAAGAATTAAAAGAAATTTTTGAAAATGATAAAATACTAAAAATTGGCATAGATTTGGGAAGAATTTATATACTATTAAGACAAGAGGGAATAGACTTTAAGGGAATAAATTATGATGCAAGTATTGCTGCATACATTTTAAATCCAACAAATAATAAACTAAAATTAACTGATTTAGCAGAACAATATTTAGAAATAGATGTTAATGAAATTTTAGGAGATTCAAAATCTTCAAAAGTAGAACAAATCAATTTATTTGATGCAATGCAAGGTGCGGGGTTATCTGGTTCAAATGAAGAGAAGTCAGAAGAAGAAAAAATTAAAGAGGAACAAGAAAAGACTCAAAAAGCGGAAGAAAAAAAATGTACATTATATGCATATATAATTTATAAATTACAAGAAATTACAATGAAAAAACTAGAAGAAATAAATGCGGTAGATTTATTTAACAACATAGATATGCTAACAGTAACAGTTCTTGCAAATATGCAATGGAATGGGATGTATGCAGATTTAGAAGAACTTAATAAATTTGGAAAACAATTAAAAGAACAACTAGAAATAAAAACAAAAATGATATATGAAATGGCCGGAGAAGAATTTAATATAAATTCAACAAAACAATTAGGTGAAATATTATTTGAAAAAATGAAATTACCAGTTGTAAAGAAAACAAAAAGTGGATATTCAACAGATGTAGATGTATTAGAAAAATTAAAATCAGAAGACCCAATAATATCAGAAATATTAGATTATAGACAATTAATGAAATTAAATTCAACATATGTTGAAGGATTAAAACCATATATTAATCCAAAAACAAAAAGAATACACTCATTCTTCCATCAAACAATAACAGCAACAGGAAGAATAAGTTCAACAGAACCAAACTTGCAAAACATACCAACAAGATTTGAGTTAGGAAAACAAGTTAGAAAAATATTTAAACCAGAACCAGGAAAGGTTTACATTGATGCCGATTATTCACAAATTGAATTAAGAGTTTTAGCACATATGTCAGAGGACACACATATGGTTCAAGCATTTAAAGATGGAGAAGACATTCACAGGCAAGCAGCTTCAAAGGTATTTAAAACACCAATGGAGGAAGTAACCAAAGAACAAAGAAGTAATGCAAAAGCAGTAAACTTTGGAATTGTTTATGGAATAAGTGATTTTGGACTAGGAGAACAATTAGGAATATCAAGAAAAAATAGCAAAACAATATATAGAAGAATATTTGCAAGAATATGCTGGAATAAAGAACTTTATGGATGATATGAAAGAAAAAGCAAAAAAAAAACTGGATATGTAGAAACATTATTTAACAGAAGAAGATATATTCCAGAACTAAAATCTAATAATTATATGGTAAGACAATTTGGAGAAAGAGCCGCAATGAACACGCCAATACAGGGAACAGCAGCAGACATTATGAAAATTGCTATGATAAATGTGTATAAAAAATTGATAGAAGAAAATTTAGAGGCTAAAATAGTTTTACAAGTTCATGATGAAATGATGATAGAGGCACCTTTAGCAGAGGCAGAAAAAGTAAAAAGAAATTGTTAAAACAGAAATGGAAAGTGCAATAAAACTTAATGTGCCACTAATTGCGGAAGTTTCTGAAGCAGAAAATTGGTACGAATGCAAATGATTTTTTTGACCATCGGGTTCGTCCCCAATGGTCGAAGAAAAAAGGAAGTGATTAAAATTGTTTATTGTAAATATAACGAAAAAGCAAATAATAACTGTAGCAATAATACTAATTTTATGTATTTTAATAGCATTTTTAAACATTCCTATTAGAATACAAAAAATAATATACAAAAAAGATTATCAAGAATATGTTCAGAAATATTCTCAAGAATATGATGTTGACGAAAATTTAGTGTATGCGTTAATAAAAGCAGAAAGTAATTTTAATGCAAGTGCTAAATCTGGAAAAGGTGCAATAGGACTAATGCAATTAATGGAAAGTACTGCACAAGATGTTTGTAAAAAGACAGATTTAAATATTTCAAACGAGGATGTAAAAGATAAACTATTAGAACCGGAAATAAATATAAATATAGGAACAAAATATTTATCAATATTGATACAAAAATAAATGGAAATGTTGAAATAGCAATTACTGCGTATAATGCAGGTATTGGTACAGTTGATACTTGGATAGAAAAGGGAATAATAAAAGCAGATGGCTCAGATGTTGAGAATATTCCTTATAAAGAAACTAATAATTATGTTAGAAAAATATTAAGAGATTACAAAATCTACACTAATTTAGAATAGTGTAGATTTTATAATTACAAATACTTTTTTAGTGTTTCAACACTATCTTCTTGCATAACAACAAAATCATTCAAAATATTTTTAACATCAGGTTCAATATTTTGATTTTGATTTAGCAAACGACGACCTTCAATAATACCCATATTAGTACCTTGCATAAGTAATTCAGAAAGCTTAGAAGTAGTGTCATCAACCATAGTTTTCATTTGAATACCATACCAAGTCATCATTTTATTCATAGCATTTGTTTCGTGAGGTTCTTTACTACTATAATTATCATATAAATTATTCACTCTATTAGAAATATCTTTATATTTATTATATTCTGTATCTAAAACTTGTTTAAAATCATTATCTTCAACTTTTTTTGAAACATATGAAATTGCATCCATTCCCATAGTTGCGCCTTTATTAACTTCATCTAAAATATTTAAATTTTGATTTTCCATGTTTTTTAAACCTCCTAACATTATTATAAACAGAAATTCGAAAATTATACAAAAATACTGGACAAATGACAAAAAATGAAATAAAATATTATAGTAAAAAACGGACATAATAAACGTAAAAGTTTTTAACAACAAAAAAGGAGAAAAGCATGATTTTAGAACAATTAATTTTTACAGTATTAGCATTTGGAATATTCGTATATATGTTTTTTAAAATGTTTAAAGAAAATGACACAAATTATATAGGAATTTTAATAATTGAAGCAATAGGAATATCCTTAAACTTTGTGGAAGTATTAAAAAGAATAGAATTCGGACCATTTTGGACAATAATAAAATACATATTGGCAATATTGATACCAATAGCAATAATGATATTAGATAAAAAACACAATACCATTAATACAAATTTTAAGTGTAGTAAAAGCAAAATTTTATTTAAAACTAGGAAACAACAAAAAGGCAAAAGAACAATTAATAAACCTAGTAAGCAAATATCCAGAAAACTATATAGGGCATAAAATGTTAGCAGAAATTTACGAGTTAGAAGGTGGAATGAGAAAAGCAATTGATGAATATGTACAAGCAATTGATGCGAATAAACAAGATTACGACTCATATTATAAAATTGCAGAATTATTAAATAATTTAGAAAAAGCCTGATGAGGCAGCAGAAATGTTATTTAATTTATTAAATAAAAAACCTGATTATTATAATGCAACAGAACTTTTAGGTGAAATATTATTATCAAAAGAGATGTACAAAGAAGCAGTATATATCAAAATGCTTTAAAATTTAATCCATTAAGTTTTGACTTAAATTATAATTTAGGAATTGCATATACAATGTTAAATGACTTCCAAAATGCAAAAATATGTTATGAGAGAGCAGCAGATATAAATTCACTTTCATATAATTCAAAATATTCATTGGCAGAAATTGCTTTGATTTATAAAGAATTAGAGGAGGCTGAAAAATACTTTATGGAAGTATTGGAAGATGAAGAGCTTTCGGCAGATAGTTATTTTGAACTTTCAAAAATAGCAATGATAAAAAATGATAAAGAAAAGGCTATACAATATGCAAATGTTGCAATAGATATTGATGCGGCAAAAAAGTAGTACCAAAAATAAAAAAAGATCCAATTTTTATACCAGTTATTGCAAGAATTTCAATGCCATTTAATATCAATGCAAATGAAGAAATAGAACATAAATTAACTGAAAAAGAATTGATGGCAAAAGAACATTTGGAAGATATGTTTGATATTACTAGAAATTTGAGTTATGCTGATATTAAATTGTTAAAAAAGGAACCAGAAGGCAGAAAACCAAAAAGTATAGAAGAAAATCAAAATGAAAATCAAAATGAAAATCAAAAACAGAGGGATTTTTAATAGTTATATTTTAGGTTTTTATATTTAAAAATAAAAAAACTCATAAAATTCACAAAATTTAATATACTAATAAAAGAATACAATTGTGATTATAAAAAATATAATTGTAATAAAAGTATTTTAGAAAGAGTGATTTTATGAGTACAAACTTTACGGTTGTTGGTGGAGATTTAAGAATAATAAAATTTGCTAAAATGTTGGCAGACGATGGAAACAAAATATATACATTTGGTGTAGAAAAAAAAGCAGAAGAACTAAAAGAAAACAAAAATATCATTATGTGCAATAAATTGCAAGAGGCTGTTAAAAATTCAGAAATAATAATAGGGCCAATACCATTTTCAAGTAATGGGAAAGATATAAATGCACCATTTAGTGATAACACAATATCAATAAGGGAACTTATGCATGTAATAAATGCAAAAATTTTAATTGCAGGAAGCATAACACCTGATGTATATGACTTAGCAAATGATGAGTATATAGAAATTATTGATATAATGAAAAGGGAAGAATTAGCAGTTTTAAATACAGTCTCAACTGCTGAAGGTACAATAGAAATAATTATTGCAAATACTAATAAAATAATTCATGGAAGTAAAGTTCTAATCTTGGGATTTGGAAGAATAGGAAAAGTATTAGCAAGAAAACTTGCGGGACTTTCAGCAAAAGTTACATGTGCTGCAAGAAAAGACGAAGATTTAGCATGGATTAGGGCGTATGGACACATGGAAACAAACATAAATACAATAGGTGAAAATTTATCAGATTTTGATGTTATTATAAATACGGTACCACATTTAGTATTAACAGAAGAACGCATAAAATATGTAAGAGATGATTGTTTATTAGTTGATTTAGCGTCAAACCCAGGTGGGATTGATAAAAAGGCTGCAAAAAATAAAAATCTAAAATTGATTTGGGCATTGGCATTGCCAGGAAAAGTTGCACCTGTTACAACAGCAGAATTTATAAAAGATACAGTTTATAATATTTTGAAAGAAATATATAAAAAATAGTTATAATTAAAAGTTGCTATTGCAGTTAGAATTTATCTTTCTGTTAAATAAGAACAATGATTTAATTATAACTAAACAAAAAAACGAAAGAGAGGAACAAAAAATGAACGAAATTTTTCAAGCACTAATTTTAGGAATAGTTCAAGGACTAACAGAGTTATTACCAATATCAAGCTCAGCACATTTAAACTTATTTCCATGGATATTTGGATGGAACGAAATAAGCCCATCATTTGATGTGGCATTACATATAGGAACATTATTTGCAATAGTTCTATTTTTCTTTAAAGACTGGGTAAATCTAATAAAGGGAGGATATAACCAAGTTATCAAAAAGAAAAAATCAACAGATGGTAAAATCTTTTGGTACATAGTAATATCAACAATTCCAACAGGAATTTTATGTTTGGTATTAGATAAACTTTCAGAAAAATTAATAGAAAAATTAGCAACTACATTTAGTGTACAAGAAAAAAACTTATAGAAATGTTTATGATAGCAATAGCACTAATTGTAATGGGTATAATTTTATATGTTGTAGACAAAAAATCAAAATCTGAAGTAGAATATAAAGATATAACATTTAAACAATCACTTTGGATAGCAATATCACAAGCACTTGCTGCAGCATTCCCAGGAGTATCAAGATCTGGAATTACAATGACAGTAGGTAGAGGAATGGGATTAAAGAGAGAATCTGTAGCAAAATATTCTTTCTTATTATCAACACCAGTTGTTGCTGCTGCTGCATTAGTTGATTTAAAAGATTTTGTATTTGGTCCTGCATTTTTTGTAGGTGTATTTGCTAGTTTTATAGTTGGTGTTTTGGTAATTAAATTTTTACTTAATTATTACAAAAAGGCAGTTTTAAAGTATTTGCAGTATATAGAGTAATTTTGGGACTATTTGTAATTGGATTATGTATTTCAAGATTATAAAATTCTATACATATTATTAAAAGGTATCATTCTTTAATAGGTGATACCTTTTAATTAGACATAAAATAAAAAATCCTGTTTATATTAACAGGATTTATTTCATACTATTTTTTACTACAACATATTTAATTCCACATGCAACTGCAATTACTAAAACGATTCCCATAAAACTAAAGAATATAGTTGATCCTGCTTTTGGTAATACAGTAGGTAATTTTTCTGTAAGTTTAACTTGTGGTGTTATATCAGTTGATTTTGTATCAGTTTTATTATCTGAATCTGTATAAGTAACATCAAGTTTTGTATTTGTATCTAAAACTTTGTTTACAATATTTGTATCGTAATTTGTTTTTAATTTTAATTTGTATTGAACTATAGCGGTTTCACCAGATTTTAATTCTGGAATAGTCCATGTAATTGAATTTGTTGTTGTATCAATTTTGTCTGATATTGTACCAATATTAGGTTCTTTTTACATATGAAAAATCGAAGTTTTTAACAATTTCATCTGTAAAGTAATCTTTAACATTTATATTTGTAATTGATTTTGAAATAGGTAGTAAGGCTTTATAAATGTTTGTAATAGTATCTGTTATTTTATCATCAGATATATAATAAAAGTTTCCTATTGTTGGTTTTGCTTGTGTACCAAAAATTTCTTCTACGATTTGGTTATAAGTTTTTGTTGAAGGATTTGCTACTGCATCTCCATCTGTAATACCTGTAAGCATAATATAAATATTATCTGCTACACTTGAAAGTGATTGTAATTCTGTTTTTGTTTTTGTTATAACATCATCTGAATAATATTGTTTGTTGTAATTTAATGCAACGTTTGGAACACCATCAGATAAAACAATTATATATTTATGTGCTTTATCTGTATCACTTGTAAATTGTGATTTTGCTAAATTAATTCCAGCTTGTAAGTCTGTTCTTGGACCTGTATATTTAATATTAGAAATTGCAGTATTTAATGTATTTGCATCATTGCTTAATGCAGAAACTAAATTTGCATCTTTTTCTGTTCCTTCGTTTGAAACTTCAGTTGCTGTTGAGAAACTTACAACTCCAATTTTTAATTTTGTGTTATCTTTTAAAAGATTTGTAATTAATGTTTTTGCAGATTCTGTTACAAGTTCTTTTCTTGTTTTATCTGCAGTAACCTTATTATCAATCATACTTTTTGAGTTATCTAGAACAAGCATTATTTCACCTGTTGGTTTAGAAGAACCTTCGTTATTTGTAACTTTTAATTGTAAGGTTATTTCTTTATTGTCTAAGTCTTTTGATATTACGCTTCTTTCTACAATTGAATTATCACCATAATTGATTGTTGCTGTTGGCTCTTTTATGACAGACATTGTTACATCTGCATATGCTGCACTTGATATTGTTGTAATTAGTGCTATTAATAAAAATAGTGTTAATAAAATTTTTGTTTTTTTCATTTGAATCCTTCTTTCTTTTTTTAAATTTACATACACATATATTGTAAAACAAAAAATCGAAAAAAACAACCGTTTTTTTCGATTTTTATGGTAAAATTTTTTATGCCATTTTTTGTGTATTGTTTGAAGTATCACCATCTTCTAAAGGAGCAAATAATAATCTTATATCAATTTCTAGTGCTTGTGCAATTTTTTGAAAGTGTATCTAAAGAAAATGTATTTCTACAGGCACTTTTTGATTCTATTTTTCGTATAAATTCATAACTAAAAAATGTTTTGTTTGCTAATTGTAATTGTGTTAGACCTTTTATTTTTCTTTGTTTTTTTATGTTTTGACCAACTAAATAATAAATATCTTTTTCCATTTCTTCTCCAATTTCCTTTTATTACAATATTATAATATTCATTAATATTATCAAAAAATACACGACAAAATGTTGCAATATACCACCGGCTTGTGATAATTTTTTTGGAATTAGAAAATATACAAAAGAGGAGGGAAAAAATTTTAGTGTATTAAAATTGGAAAATCACAAATAATAAGAAAAATTAAGGAAAAAACAAAGGAGGATTGTATAATAATGTTGAGAAAAACGAACAGAGGTATAACACTAGTGGCTCTAGTGATTACTATAGTGATTTTACTGATTTTGGCGGGAATTTCGATTTCTACATTGACGAATACAGGGATATTTCAAAGAGCAAAAGATGCAAAACAAAAATCAGAAAATTCACAAAAAGAGGAAGATAAGCTAATTTCTGAATATGAAAAAAGAAATTGTAAAACAAGATACAGAAGGTATATGGGATGGAAATGTAAACAAACCGGATTTGATGTCGGGAATGATGGCAATAAAATTCATAGAACCAACAGATAGTACAGAAGGAAAAGATGAAAAAAAGTAAGTGATAGTAGTAAAAATGATTGGTATAATTATAGTGAAAAGAAAATGGGCAAATGCTAAAACAAATGATGGAAGCATGTGGGTATGGATACCAAGGTATGCATACAAAATAAATAAAAGTAATCAAACTTTTGATGTAATATTTTTAGTAGGAACAACAGACAATTACTATGATAAAGATGGAAAATTGCAAACAGCTAAAAGGCAAACATCAGAAACAGATATTCCAGATGCAACAAAAGATTATGTAGTACATCCAGCATTTACAAACGAAAGTAATATTGGCTATGTAAATGGAGGATGGAAAAAAGAATTAACAGGTATTTGGGTATCAAAATTTGAAGCAGGGTATTTTGATAAAAATTTAGTTGATGCAGATAAAGAAAAATATTCAAGTACAGTAAATTATTCACAAACATATGGATATACTACAGCAGGAAAGAATGATGAAGCGAGAAATTATCTTGATGGTATTTATGGAGCAAAAAACAACAGCAATAAAATATCCAACATTTCAGGGTGGCAAATATTCAATGAATTATATTAATCATAATGATGCTTTTAATATATCAAAGGCAATTGCAGGAGATTCTAATAATGTATATGAATTAAAAAGTAATTCAACAGATAGCCATTTAATGAAAAACAGTGAATGGGGAGCAGTGGCATATTTAGGACAAAGCCAATATGGATTGTATAATAAAAATATTAGAATAAACAATGTAAATATGGGAGATAATAGTAATTTTGTATATGCAATGACAGGATATGCAGCAAAAGAGGAAGATGCTGAAAATACAATAAATGCAAATGCAATTGCTTGGAATCAATTTGGAGGAGAATTGGCAAGTACAACTGGAACAATATATGGAATATATGATATGTCTGGTGGAACATGGGAAAGATCTGCGGCAATTGCTAATAATGGTAATGAAAAACTTAATACTTATGGAAATGCAATAATGAATGCTTTAAACAGTGAAAAGAGCACTGAATATGTAACAGTATATCCAAATGGAGAAACATCAGGACAATCTTTAGATGATGCAAGTAAATCTAATTATACTGCAAATACAAAAATATATGGAGATGCAATACGTGAAACTTCTACAGCTGGTTTAGGTCAAACATCATGGTATTCAGACTACTCTTACTTCGTTGGAACCGACAATCCGTTTTTTGTACACGGTGGAACTTCTTGGCATACTAGTGTTGCCGGTATATTCTGTTTCTTTCGTGCTGATGGTAATAGTTCTTACACTGTTGGGTTCCGTCCAGTGCTGGTCGCTCAGTAGCACTTCGATAATATATATTAGATAGACATTGACAAGGTCTATCTAAAAAATGTAAAAAATAGCATATTAAATATTGCAATGCAATATTTGGTATGCTATAATTTTTTTGAAAAATAAAAACATAGGAGACTAACTATTAATTGTCAATAGAAATATTAAAAAAAAAAATTTTTAATATTTTTTTATAAATAAAAATTTCCATGATTAATAACAGTTTTAAGGTAATTTTTAAAACTGGTAATAATTGGAAATATGTACTTTGAAAATTGTTAACTATTTTTAAATGTAGTGTTTGTTGTAAGCAATTTAAATATTACCCTTGTTAATTTATGAGAAACATGTCCAATTACATTTAAATATGATTTGCCCTGAGCCAATTTCGTGGTATAATATTGGTAGAAGGTATCATCATTCCAAATAATTAGTTGTGCTGCACGATTAATTGCATAACGCAAGTATTTAGAGCCTCTTTTTAGATATTTTGGTATTAGTAGCATTAAAATTTCCAGATTGTCTAACAGATGGATCTAAACCAGCAAAAAGCAAGTAATTTTGTAGATGTGCTGAAGCGAGTAATATCGCCAATTTCACTAATAATGATGGAACCTAACCAATTACCAATACCTGGAATAGAAGAAATTGGGGAATTTAGACTTTCCATAATATTGGTTATTTCAATATCGAGCAAATCTATTTGTTTTTCAAGCATTTGGATTTGCTCGATTAACATTTTAATTTGAATACCGATTGCAGGGTTCCATTGCAATAGAGTTTTTGGCAAGTTCTTTAAGAGCAATTGCTTTATCTTGTTTAAAATGTCCCTTTGATGCAGAATATAATAAATTTGTTAAAGCGTCGATTCTAGTATTAGCAATAATTCTAGTTGTTGGATATTTAGAAAGTAATGCATAAGATGACTTAATATGCAAATTATTATTAAAGAAATTGGCTAATTCAGGAAAGGCAATATCTAAGCATGTAACTAATTGAACTTTGGATTTAGACTGAGATTTCTTAATATCAAATTTAAATCTGCAAATAGTTTTTAATTTGATAAGCTGAATATCTTTTTCAGTAATTAAAGTATAATGTCCTAACATAAGACATTGAGCTATTAAAAAAAAGTATCAATCTTATCATTCTTAGTTTTTCTAATATTAGAAGAACGAAGAGAATCAGTTTGAATTGGATTAATACGACCAATCTTGAAACCTTTTTCAAAAAGAAAAGTAGTGAGATTGTCGCCATAAATACCAGTAGATTCTAAGCCTACTAAACAATTAGACAAATCAAAATCCTTAAAAGTATTAATGAATAAATTGAAACCTTGATTATCATTAGTAAATTTAAATGGGTTAATAAGCACTTCACCATCTGAGTTAACACCAGAAGCAAAGTGAGTAGATTTGGCAATATCAATGCCGATAAAGATCATAAAAGATCAACTCCTTTAAATCATATTTTAACACTTGTGACGATTCCACTTAGTTTTAGCCTTGTAACCTTGCTGGATATAAAGAGTCAAAGCCCTATCTAACTAATAACCAATAAAGCGTAAAACTGTGGCAATAGTCTCCTTTAAATAGTCTAGCTATAAGGAGTTTATAAAAGTCCACAGTGTTAATAAATTAATTATACAATGAATTTAATTCAAAGTAAAATTATGTTAATTATTTAAAATTAAAATATAAAATAACGGTACCATTAAACCAAAATTTTTAGAAATAAAAATAAAATAATTAATGGAGAAAGGTAAGTATAATATATTAAATTTTAAACTTTATTATATTATACAAGGAGCAAAAAGTGAAAAACATAAGAAAAAACATCTGACGCAAAAAAAGCATCAGAATATGCACAAGAACTAGAAGGCGTAAAATAGCTGTCCTAAATTGAAAAAAATTGACATTGATGACAATAATTCTAAATATATGGATATTGATGGTGTTTGCTATTCAAAGGATGGAAAAATGTTAATAGCATATCCACCTGCAAAAGATATTACAGGGTATGTATTACCTGATTTTGTAGAAAAATTAGGAGATTTTTTGCTTATCAGGAACAAATATTGAAACAATGGAATTACCAGAAAAATTAACATATATAGAATATGGTGTATTAAGTAATTGTGAAAAATTAACATCTTTAAAAATTGATACTGATGCATATGAAACTTCTACGGTATTATGTAAATCATTGAAAAATTGTCAACTGTAACATTTAAATCTAATTGTAAAAAAATTTCATATGGATCATTTGATGGATGTAAATCATTAACTAATATCACATTACCGCAAAATATTGAGAAAATTGACATTGTCGCATTTAACGCTTGCTAGAAATTAACAAGTATTAATTTGCCAAATACGATAAAAGTAATAGATAATTATGCTTTCAATGAATGCTCTAAACTTGAAAATATAACATTACCAAGCAAGCTGACAGAAATAGGGGTAGATGCTTTTTATGAGTGTACAGGCTTACAAAATATTATCATACCGTCAAAGGTTGAGAATATAAAAGAAGAAGCATTTTTAAATCAAAAACAACAGTATATTTTAATAAGTATTCTAACATAAGTGAAGTCGGTGATTATGCTTTTGGAACGTGTACAATAAATGATTCAGATGCAAGTAATCATTTATTATCATTAAATGATAAAGCATTAACTGATCCACATATGGGTGCAGGGTTAAGGACAGATTTACCAGGATATCATTTTGGATTCACATTGGGAAATGTTACAAATACAGGGGCGACAGAACATGATGCAAGTGAGATAGGTTATGATCGTGTTACAAAAACTGGAAAAGCAGGAATAAGCCTTAAATATTGTGAAACTGCAATGGAAATTGTACAAGAACCATCAAATATTGTTGCAGACGGTGGTTGGAGAAGTTTTGCTATAAGAAAAACATTGAATGTAACATTTTATTTTAAAAGTGAAGTTAGAAGACAAATAAAAAATGTAAAAAAATATTATGCAACAAAATATAAGGACATAGTTATAAAAGCAGAGGTGATAGGATTATAAAACATGACTCGAATGGAAATGCAGTGAAATGGATTTTACGTTCTTTATTTTCTCCAGATGCAAGATTAGTAAGTGCAGTTGATATAAAAGGAAAAAAATGAATGCGGAAAGTTTAGGCTCAAATTATTATGTATTTCCGGATTTGCAATTTAAAAATTATATGAAAGGAAAACAAAAATGAAACAAAAAATAACATTAGGAAGAACAAAAGACAATAAGAAAAAAAAAAAAAATATTAATAATTATAATAGCAATAATATTAATAGGAACAATAGCATACAACACAAGCAACAACATAATACTAGACAAAAATAAAAGCATAAACTTAGTAATAAACAACAAAAACGTAACATCAAACTTAAAAAAGAAATAATAATAGAAAACGACAACATATATATATCAAAACAAGATTTGGGAAACTTCTTTGACAAATATATATATGAAGACACAGAAAACAACAACATAGTAACAACATATAACAACAAAATAGCATCAATAAGTTTGGAAAAAAACAAAATAAACATAAATGGATCAACAAAAAACACATATGCACACGCAGAAAATAAAGAAGGAACAATTTATGTACCAATAACAGAATTAGAAGATGTATATGGAATAGAAATAAAATATTTGCCAGACTCAAAAGTTCTAACAATTGATTCAACATCTAAAGAACAAAAAAAAGGAATTATAACAAAAAATGTGTCAGTAAAATCATCAACAAAATTCATATCTAAAACAATAGATAAAGTAAAAAAAGGAAGTTATGTTATAGTTGTTTCAGAAGATAAAGGATACACAAAGATTAGAACAGAAAACGGAAAAGTTGGATATGTTAAAACAAATAAAGTTGCAAATACAGTTGTAGTAAGAGAAGAAATGCAAGAAACAAAACAAATTGAAGGCAAAGTTAATATGGTGTGGGACTACTATTCAGAAGTAGCCTCTGCACCAGATAGAACAGGAGTAACAATGGACGGAGTAAATGTTGTTTCACCTGCATTCTTCCATCTAAATACAAGTGGTGAACTAACAGAAAATGTTGGAACCCAAGGACAAGCATATATTGATTGGGCACATTCAAATGGATATAAAGTATGGCCAATGGTACAAAATGCAGGAAATGGAATGTTAAAAGTTACATCAGATATAATGAATGACTATAATAAAAGACAAAAATTAATAAATCAAATTGTAAACTATTGTGTAAAATACAAATTAGATGGAATAAATATTGATTTTGAAAACATGAAAAAAGAAGATAAAGATATGTATTCAAGGTTTATTATAGAATTAACACCAAGATTGAAAGACATGGGAATAGTTGTGTCTGTGGATGTAACTGCACCAGATGGATCTGAAACATGGTCATTATGTTTTGACAGAAATGTAATAGGAGATGTTGCAGACTATATAATATTTATGGCATATGACCAATATGGAACATCAAGCAATAAATCTGGAACAACCGCTGGATATGACTGGGTAAACTTAAGTTTAAACAAATTTTTAAAAACAGAAGAAATAGAAAGCAATAAAATAATTTTAGCAATACCATTATATACAAGATTATGGACAGAAGATAGTTCAGGTAAAGTTGTAAAACAAAGTACAGTATCAATGAAAAATATTGATAGTATTCTTCCAAGTGGTGTAAATAAGCAATGGGACGACAACTTAAAACAATACTATGTTGAATATCAAGATGGTCAATATACTAAGAAAATGTGGATAGAAGATGAAAAATCTCTAAAGGAAAAAATTAATTTAATAAATAGCAATAATTTAGGAGGAGTTGCATCTTGGGAAAAAGGGATGGAAACAGATAATTTTTGGACATTTTTAAAAGAAAACCTTGACTTTTAGGTATATAAAAAGATATAATGTCTAAAAGTAACACGGAGGTATTTAAGACGAATGCAAAATAGTAACATATATTATACAACAGAAAAATATGCAAACTTAACAGATGAACAAATAATATCTCAGATAAAAGATGGAGACGAACAAGCCTTAACATTTTTGCTAGATAAATACAAAGATTTGGTAAACACCAAAGTTGGAAAATATTTTATAATTGGAGCAGAAAGAGAAGATATTGTTCAAGAGGGAATGATTGGCTTATATAAAAAGCAATAAAGGGTTTTGATAATTGCAAACAAAATACATTTAAGACATTTGCCAATTTATGTATAGAAAGGCAATTAATAACTGCAATAAAAAGTTCTAATAGACAAAAACATATGCCATTAAACTCATATTTGTCATTAAATACATCTGCTTATGATGATGAAGGGGACGGAACAGAATTATTAGAAACTTTTGAAGTGAATACTATAGAGGATCCTTTAGAAACAATAATGAAACAAGAATCTTTTAACGAAATACAAAATGCAGTGCAAAAATCTTTAAGTAAATTTGAAGGACAAGTTTTAGAAAGATATATGCAAGGCGAAAGTTATGAAGTTATTGCAAAAAGACTTGATACTCCTGTAAAATCAGTTGATAATGCAATACAAAGAATTAGAAAAAAAGCAATTAAAAATTTATTTTAAAAAATAAAGGTTGATTTAGAAAAAGATAATTGAATTTAAGACTATTCTTTCTAAATCAACCTTATAAAAAATATGCTTGCATAGCTCAGTTGGTAGAGTGCAGCCTTGGTAAGGCTGAGGTCACGGGTTCAATTCCCGTTGTAAGCTCCAAAAAATTTTAAAAAACTATTGACAAACCTTTGTCAATAGTGGTATAATAATTTTCAGTTACAAGAAGAAGCAAAAACTTCTCACCTTAGTTATATAAACAAAAGGTTAGAAATAAATTAAATTTATGGGAGAAATCTCAAATTTATTTTTGCGGTAATTGACTTGTAACAAAAGTCAATTTTTTTTATGGAGGTGTTTTAACATAAAACAAGAATTACCAATTAATGGTCAAATAAGAGAAAAAGAAGTTCAATTAATAGGGGCAAATGGTGAAAAACTAGGAATAGTCTCAACAAGAGAGGCTTTAGATAAAGCAGCAGAACAAAATTTAGACTTAGTATTAGTTGCACCAAATTCAAAACCAGTAGTTTGTAAAATAATGAACTATGGAAAATATAAATTTGAACAAGCAAAAAAAGAAAAAGAGGCTAAGAAAAAACAAAAAAGCCTTGAATTAAAGGAATTAAGAGTAACTCCTAATATTGAAGAACATGATTTTGAATTTAAAGCAAAAAATGCTAGAAAATTCTTAGTAGATGGAAACAAAGTAAAAATAACAGTAAGATTTAGGGGAAGAGAAGTTAATAATTCAAAAGCAGGAGAACTTGTTTTAAGAAACTTCATAGAAAAACTAGAAGATGTGGCAGTAGTAGAAAAACAACCTAAATTAGAAGGTAGAAATATGTTTACAATTTTAGCTAAAAAAGTGTAGAAATATACTTTAATATAAAAATATACACCAGAAAAACTGGTAATAAAATCGTTTAATCAAAAGCGAAATGAAAGGAAGGTAAATCTAATGGCAAAATTAAAAACAAATAAGGCTGCAAAAAAAAGATATTCATTAACAGCTACAGGAAAAATTAAAAGAACAAAATCTAACAGAAGACATTTATTAGCAAATAAAACAAAAAGACAAAAAAAATCTGGAAAAGTTCAAAATGCATATGCAAGCAAAACTTGCGAAAATACAATTAAAAAATTATTACCATATGGTGGATAATATCTAATTTTGAAATTTGATTAAAAATCATTTGATAGACGAAAAGAAAGTGAGGAAATTAAAATGGCAAGAGTAAAAACAGCAAGAACAACAAGAGCAAGACATAAAAAAATATTAAAACAAGCAAAAGGATATTTTGGAGCAAAACACTATAGATTCAGAAATGCAAATCAAGCAGTTATGAAATCTTTATCTTATGCGTATGTAGGAAGAAAAGATAAAAAGAGTGATTTCAGAAAATTATGGATCACAAGAATTAATGCTGCTGCAAGAATGAATGGAACAACATATAGCAAAATGATTGCTGGTCTTAAAAAAGCTAATGTAACAATAAACAGAAAAATGTTAGCAGAAATAGCAGTTAGTGATCCAAAAGCATTTGCAGAAATAGCTGAAATAGCAAAAAAAGCATAATTTAGTTAAAAAACGTTTAACCTTAAAAGATAAGGAAACGTTTTTTTTTATTGTAATTTAATTTTATTGTTTTTTCATTTTTGGCTTTGAAATTAAAGATGCTAAATATCCAAAAAATACTGCAGCAGCTATACCTCCGGCAGATGCGGCGACACCGCCTGTAAAAGCACCAACTAAGCCATGTTGTTGAACACCCTCAATAGCACCTTTTGCCAAATTATAGCCAAAGCCTGTAAGTGGAACTGTGGCACCTGCTCCTGCAAAATCAACCAAATATTTATAGATGCCAAGACCACCCAAAATGCAGCCTGTTGTTACAAAACTAACTAAAATTCTTGCAGGTGTTAATTTTGTTTTATCAATCAATATCTGCCCAATAACACAAATTAATCCACCAACAACAAAACATTTTAAAAGAGACAACCAATTAAAAACATTTAACCAATTAATATTCATAGTAAATTTAACTCCTATCTTTAAAACTATATTTCAATACTAATAGCATGAGCAATTCCGGGTATAGATTCACCTTGTTGTGAACTTGTAGAATTCATTAATGCGCCTGTAGCAATTAATAATAATTTTTTAATTTTCTTTTCACGTAACTGCTTAAACAAATAACCAGAAAATACAGTACCACAACATGCACATCCACTTCCACCGGAATGAGTATCTTGACTATTTTTATCAAAAATTAAAACACCACAATCATTGTAATTTGGTTTTATATTATATCCTTGAGATTTAGCAATATCAATTGCAATTTCTTTTCCGATATGTCCTAAATCACCACTTATAATTGCATCATAGTAATTAGGTGACCTACCGGTATCTTGAAAGTGTGTAATTAAAGTATTTACAAATGCTGGACTCATTGCAGCCCCCATGTTATTTGCATCTTTTATACCCATATCAACAATTTTTCCAGGCGTTATATGTGTAATATATGGACCTGTACCATTTTTAGAAATGATTGCTGCACCACTTCCTGTAACTGTCCACTGTGCGGTTGGTGGACGCTGATTTCCAAGTTCAAGTGGAAATCTAAATTGTTTTTCTGCACTACAAAAATGGCTAGAAGTAGCACATAAAGCATTGGTTGCAAAACTTTCTGTTGCGATTGCTGCCAATGACATTGATTCAACAAATGTAGAACATGCTCCAAAAACACCGAAAAAGGGAATGTTTAATTCTCTAAGTCCAAAACTTGAAGATATACATTGATTAAGTAAGTCACCTGCAAAGCAACAATCAATTTGTTCAGAGGGAATACCGGACTTATTAATAACAGAAGTTACTGTTTCTTTTATAATTTTACTTTCAGCTTTTTCCCAAGTTTTTTCACCCCAAAATTCGTCATCTAATGTTTGGTCAAAATATTTTGCTAGAGGACCTTGAGATTCTTTTGGACCAACTATAGAACTACATTCTGTGATAGTTGGAGGGTTGTCAAATTTTATAGTTTGTTTTCCTATTTTTTTCAAAAAATCAACTCCTTTGAGATATTAAATATTTAAAATTAAATATATGAGCCCAACGGCTATAGAAGTAGAAATACCGAATACAAGAACAGGACCTGCTACGGTAAACATTTTACCACCAACTCCCATAACATAACCTTCGGATTTGTATTCCATTGCAGGTGAAACAATTGAATTTGCAAAACCTGTAATTGGAACTAATGAACCTGCACCTGCAAATTTTCCGATTTTATTAAAAATATTTAATCCTGTTAAAAATGCGGAAATTGCAATTAAAATTATTGATACTATTGTTCCAGATGTTGTTTGGTCAAAACCGCGTTCTTTGCATATGTTCATTATTATTTGGCCAATTGTACAAATTAATCCTCCAACCCAGAATGCATTAAAACAGTTTTTTAATATTGGGGAATTTGGAGATTTTTTGTTTACATATTCTTGATATGTTTTCTTTGTTTCTATGGGATTAATTTTATTTTTATCCATTGTAGACCTCCTAAAAATCATTTGTTAATATATTTTCCGTTTTTTGAAAAAATATACATTGTAACAATTTTATATTTTAATTTTAAAAATGCTTGTTTCATTTAAAAAAAGATATATAATCACAATATAAAATTTGAGAAAGGAATAGAAAAAATGATAGACAAAGCAAGAGAATTAGCACTAAAAACATTATACAAAATAGACAAAGAGCAAGCATATTCTAATATTGCACTAAATGATGAAATAAAACAAAACAGAACAAAATTAAACGAAAAAGACATTGGTTTGATATCAGAATTAGTTTATGGAGTAACAACTTGAAATTAACAATAGACGAAATTATAAAAAAATATTCAAAAATAAAACTAAAAAAAATATCACCATGGATAATAAATATATTAAGAATGGGAACATATCAAATAATTTTTTTAGACAAAATTCCAAAATCAGCTGCAGTAAATGAAAGTGTAAATTTAGCCAAAAGGTATGGGCACTCATCAAGTTCGAATTTTGTAAATGCAATTTTAAGAAAAGTAGAAAAAAATGATTATGAGGAACTTTACAAAATAGAAAATGATGTAGAAAGAATATCTAAAACAACATCGATGCCAGAATGGATTGTAGAAGAATTAATTGGAAATTATGGAAAATGCAAAGCAGAAGAAATATGCAAAAATTCTAATTTAAAATCTAAAATTGCAATAAGAATAAATACACTAAAGACTACAGAAAATGAATTAATAAAAGTATTAGAAGAAAAAAAGAAAAAAATTATTTATAATAAAACTGAATATGATAATTTTTTGATTTTAGAAAAAGTAAAAAATATTGAAAATATGCAAGAATTTAAAGAAGGATATTTTACGATTCAGGATATATCAGCGGGACAAACTGCAAAAATATTAAATCCTCAACCTGGAGAATATGTTTTAGATGCTTGTTCTGCACCTGGCGGTAAAAAACTACATATATGGCGGAGTTAATGAGGAATAATGGAAAAATTGATGCTTGGGATATTCATGAACATAGAACAAAATTAGTAGAGAAAAAAAATGCAAAAAGACTTGGTATTAATATTATTGATACAAAAGTAAAAGATGCAACAGTATATGATGAAAATTTGAATGAAAAATTTGATAAAATTTTATTAGATGTGCCATGTTTAGGTATAGGCGTTATAAAAAGAAAGCCAGATATAAAATGGCAAAGAAAAAAAGAAGATGTTGAAGAAATAACAAAAATTCAAAAACAAATATTAAATAATTGTTCAAAATATTTAAAAAAGGGCGGAAATATTGTGTATTCTACATGTAGTATTTTGTGTGCTGAAAATGAGAAAAAAATTATACAAGGATTTTTAGAAAAAAACGAAAATTTTGAAATCGTTGAAAATACTGAAATATGTATATTTCCAGATATGGAAAAAGATGGTTTTTTTATATGTAAAATGCATAAAAATGATTAATATTACAAGTGTGTTACAAACATATTACATTTATATTATAAATCATAAAAAACTATTGACTTTTGTCATAAAAACGGTAAAATAAAAGAGAATTAACTATGTGACTTTTTGAAAAAAAAGAAAAATAAAAGAAATAAAAGGAGTAGAAATGTCAACTTGTCTAGGATTATATATAGAGGAAAATATAATTAAATATGCAAAAGTTACTAAAGAACGTGATCAAGTAAAAATAGATGCATTTGGTGTTAAATTTTATGAAAATTTAGATCAAGTTATAAAACAAATCGTTGAGGAAACATTTAGTTACAAAACACCTATTAGCATAAACTTGTCTGAAGAAATGTATAACTATTTTCAAGTATTTGCTTTACTAAGTAAAAAGGATTTACCAAAAGCAATAAAAACTGAGTTTGAATCATATTGTACAGAAAAAAACTATAATCAAAATGTTTTTGAAACAAGATATGCGATAACTCCAAATACTCAAGATAAAGAAAAACTAAAGGTTATACACATTAGTGAAAATAAAATGGAATTGAATAAAATTCTACAAAATTTTACAAACTATAAATTACAAAATATAGTACCATTGCCAATGACTATATCAAATGTATCAGATTTTGAAGAAAATTGTCTAATAGTAAATATAAGAAAACACAACTATAACAACAATAATTGATCAAAATGTTTATGATGTAATAAAAATGGAAATTGGAAGTAGAAATTTTTTAGAAAAAATCAATGCAAAAGAAAATTCTTACCAAAAGTCATATGAAATATGCAAAGAAACCACAATTTACACATCAGAAGGAAAAGGACTAAACGATAATGAAACAAATTATTTAGAAGATATAATGCCAACATTATACGAAATAGTTGGAAATGTTAGAAAAATAATGAATGAAAGTTTAGACAGAATATCAAAAGTTTATATAACAGGTGTGGGTGCTTTAATAAATAATATTGATTTATATTTTGAAGAATACTTAGAAGGTGTTAGATGTGAAATTTTAAAACCTAAATTCATAAAAAGTAACACCAGATATAAATATAAAAGATTATATTGAAGTAAACTCAGCTATTTCATTAGCACTAAGTGGACTTGGTGTTGGAATAAATGGAATGAACTTTAAAAAAGTTTCTACAATGGATAAACTAAAAGAAATTTTTACAATAGAAGTTGGAAGCAAAAAATCTCAAGTTGGAAGAAAAAATCCACCTAAAATGGTATCTTTGGATTTTGACCAGCCATTAGATAAAATAGAAAAAAATATGATAAGAGGTACAGCAGCACTTGCTATATTACTTGTTGTATATGGAGGATTTTCTTTATTAATAAATAAACAATTAGAAGATAAAACACAAGAAGCAAACGAATCAATATCTTCAACTACAACACAAATCGGATTGGTAAATAAAGATATTCAAAGTGTACAAAGCAGAACAAGTGATTATACTAAAAAAATAAGTGCTTTACAGGAGAGTAGTAAACAAGTTGATGAAAATAATAGACAGCAAAAAAAGCAATACCAAATCTATTAAATAGATTAATGTATGTAATGCCATCAGAAGTTCAAATAACTTCAATAAAAAATGACACATCATCACATATTACTATAAGTGCTCAATCATCAAGTTATGCTCAATTAGGATATTTAACAGCAAGTATAAAATCTAATGGGATTTTAACAAGTGTTGTATCTTCATCAGGGCAAAAACAAAATAATTTAGTAACAATAAAGATAGAAGGTGATTTGCCATGAGAAAAATATTAATAGCACTCATTATGGTTGTAATATTAGTTTTTACTGGTGTTACAGTTGTTAATGGAATACAAATTGGAAATTTTGAAATTTTAGGAATATCAAAAGTAAAACAGAAAAATGATGACTTAGATACAACAGTAAAAAAAGCAACAAAATTAGCAAGTACAGATTACCAACAAAAAGTTGATGAACTAAACAGTGCATTAAAAAAATTAGAAGTTGAAAAATCAAATTATGAAGACTTGGCAAATGTTAGCACAGAAAGTGAAATACAAGCAGCCAACAAAACTTATAATACAATTGATTTCCTTTTTGTTAGAATAGAAAATCATGCAAAAAGCGAAGGCGTAACAATTGAAATGAAGGTTACAAGAAGTGCTTCTGGAGAAAGTGATACTTATGATTTAAACTTTAGTGCTACAGGAACTTATACAGGTATAGAGGAATTTATAACAGATCTTGAAGATGATTCTAAATTAGGATTTAAAATAGAAGATTTTTCAATGACTGCAACATCAGGTTCTAATGGTGAACAAGTTGAAGCAACTTTTGTATGTAAAAACATAATTATAAAAGGAATTGAAAATACATCTGCATCATCAGGTTCAATGTCTGGAACAACAAAAATAGATTCTTCAACTGATAATACAAATAGTACTAATACTACAGACAATACAACAACTGATAATACAGTATCAGGTAATACAACAAATTCAGTTAATAAAGCACAATAGATTAAAAATGAAAGGAGTGGTAATGTAATGGCAAAAAGTGAAAATACAAAAGTTGAAAAGAAAAAAAAGTGAAAGACAAAAAACAGATACAAAAGCAAGTCTAATTAAAACAAAGAACATTATTAAGGAAATTATTATATTTTTGTTATTAACATTAGCAATTATATTGGTATTAGGGGTTGTACTTTATCAATATGTACCAACAAATAAAATAATACCGGAAACAGTTTCATATACTACTCCGGAAAAAGTAAAGGCAGAATTACAAACTGACGAGAATGTTGATACATCTGAAGTTGTGGTTACATATCAAATAGATTCAACAGACTTAAGTAATTATAAAAGAATAAATGAATATGTTTCAGGAAGAAAAAATCCATTTGCATCAACTGGTACTCAAAGTACTACAGGTGGAACAACAGATACATCAAATTCAGGCAATACTTCATCAGCTGGAAGTTCTAATTCTAACTCTGGTACAAGCAGTTCAGGAACATCAAGTGCTTCTGGAAACACATCAAATTCTTCAAGTTCATCTTCTGGATATCTTCCAGATAAAGGAACAAAATAAATTAGTTATTAACATTATATTTATTTTTATAAATATAGTATATATATATTATATCAAAAGAAAAAGGAGGGAATTTTATAATGAAAAAACAAAATGGTATTACATTAGTTGCATTAGTAATAACAATTATAATCCTATTAATATTAGCAGGAATTTCAATTGCTGCATTATCAAACCAAGGATTATTCCAAAAAGCTACAAAAAATGGCTGGAGAAGAAACTAATAAAGCAGCAAAAAAATGAACAAAATACTTTAACTGAATACGAAACTGTATTAAATGAGTATTTACCAAATACAACAAATCAAAATTAATGAATAATAATTTATAATTTAATAGGGGCATATGCATAATAAATATGCATATGCCTTTTATAAAAAAATAAGAAAAGTAGGAAGTAAAAATGGAAATATTCTTTTATCTTATAATATTTATGATTGGAATAACATTTGGCAGTTTTTATACACTTGCAGTATATAGAATACCAAATGGACAAGATATTACACATACACACTCATATTGTCCAAATTGTAATCATAAATTAGGTATTTTAGATTTAATACCAGTGTTTAGTTACATATTTTTAGGTGCAAAATGCAGATATTGTAAAGAAATAAAATAAGACCAAGATATTTAATTTTAGAAACAATATCAGGACTATTTTTTTAGTAGTAGTTGCATACCTAATGGGACTAAGCATTTTTAATATAGAAATAGCAAAAGTAATAGAATACTCATTCTTTTGCACTTTATTTCACATTTATAGTATTAATGGCAGGAATAGACAAAGAATATAGAACAATAAATAAGCCAGTATTAATGTATGGTGTAATAATTTCAATTATGTATATAGTATATCTATACATAATAGAAAAAACTAGTATATATAGATATGTTATATATTTAACATTACTTTTAATAATACTTATACTAGATACAATAAGGCTAAAGAAAAAAAGCCAAAAATAGTTATACATACTCAATATTAATGGTGATAATAGTAATGGCAGTATTTACAGGAGAATATACAACAATTGCATCGATAGTAACAACATTATTATTAGTTGCAATAACACTATTAATAAAAAAACTAAGAAAAAAATAAAACTGTTAAAACAACAGAACAATACAATAAAAATATAAAATTAGGATTATACTTATCAATTGCAAATATTTTATATTTTATATTGATATTATCTTATTACAAATTTATATAAAGGAGTAAAAAGAGTTAGCATGTCAATAAAATCAATAAAAGACGAAAAAGGCCTAACAGGTGTAGATATAGCAATTTCATTGGTAATAGTAACAATGTTTGTAGCAATTATAGCAAATTTGATAGCAAATATAAATTTAGACACAGAAAAAATGGACCGTAAATCAAAAGCTCTTGCATATGCAGTACAAGAAATTGAAACAAGAAGAGCAACGGGTTATATAGAAAAAAAATACAATGGGATGGGAACATCCAAAGAAGGAGAAACCTTAAAAAAGAAGAAGATATATATAATAATTCTGAATTTACAGGATACCATAAAGTTGTTTCTATAAAAGACGATATACTTGTAGAAAATAGTGGTACAAAAACGGCAGATACTACTAAACAAATCACAGTAGAAGTATTTTATAAATTAGGAAATAAAGTAGAAAGTATAAAAATTTCAACTTATATTTCAAAGGAGTAGAGAATGAAAGGAAATAGAGGTGTAACATTAACATCATTAATTGTCTATATTATAGGAATGTTAATAATGTTAGCAACACTAGCAACATTAAGAACATTTTTTTCAAAAAATGTTGATATAAGAGCAATAAATGATGATACAATACAATATTCAAAATTTGCAAGTGCATTTTCCACAGAAACCAATACAAAAGACAATAAAGTTATAGAATGCCGAACACAAATAGATGAAAAAGGAGAAAAAAGTTAGTTATATAGTTTTTTTCATCAGGAAATCAATATACATACATGGAAGACAACCATTCAATATATAAAAACAAATACAAAATTTGTGAAAGCATACAGAATTGTGAATTTTCATTTGATAATAACAAAAATACGATAACAGTTGAATTTAAAACAAATAGCATAGATATAACAGGAGATAATGCAGTTACATATGCTTTAAAAAAAAAAATCTAGGAGAAAGGATGAATGTACATGGAAATTAAAAGAAGAATGCCAATAGGTGTTGAATTAGTAAAAAGAGGTATTGTTACAGAAAACGACATTGAAAAAGCATTAGAATACCAAAGAGAACACCCAAATGTTAAATTAGGAGATATTTTACACATATTAAATGTATGTGATGATGAAATTTTAATAAAAAAAATATTTCAGAAATCACAGGAGAAAAAGGAATTTTATTAACATCAGAAACTATGAAGGTTAAGCCAACAGATTATTTGTCTTTTGATATGTGCAAAAATAATAGATGCTTACCTTTTGAAGTAACAAATGGAAAAATAAAAGTTGCTTTCTCTGATAAAACAGTCAACGGAAAAACGGATCCTGTTAGAATGATATTATTAAATAAAGGTTTAGTTATGGAAAAATACTTAACTTTTGAAAATGATATAGATAAAATTTTATTTTCAATGGAAGAAGAAAATGCAGAAAATGATATCACAAAAGTTACATCATCATCTGGAACTACAATGATAGAACTAATAGACAATATTATTAGAACAGGTATGGAAAAAAAGAGCAAGTGATATTCATATAGAGCCATTAGTAAATGAAATAAGAGTAAGATACAGAATAGATGGAGAGTTGTTTACCGCAGCAAAAAATACCAAAGGAAAAACAAAGCCAAGTAATAGGAAGACTTAAGGCAATATCAAATATGCATCAAGAAAAACAGGAATCACAAGATGGCAGAATATTATTGTATGATGATTATAATATTCGTGTATCTTCACAACCAAATGTATATGGGGAAAAAATTTGTTTTAAGATTATTAAAAAAAAGATGTAGATATTAGAAATATATTTGAACTTGGATATCCAGGAACAGAGGAGCAATTTAAAAAAAAAAAGTTTTAATAAGAAAAACAGTATGGTAATAATTGCAGCACCTACTGGAGCAGGTAAAACAACAACATTATATAGTATAGTAGACTATTTAAATTCACCTGAAATAAATATAACTACAATTGAAGACCCAGTTGAAATAAGAATAGATGGACTTAACCAAATAGAAATTGGCAATAAATCAACATTTTCTGGAGCATTAAGAACAGTTTTAAGACAAGACCCTGATATTATATTACTAGGAGAAATTCGTGACCAGGAAACTGCAGAAATTGCAATACAAGCAGGTCAAACAGGACATTATGTGCTATCAACAATACATACAATTGATGCAATAGAAGTAATAAATAGATTAAGAAAAATGGGAGTATCAGACTATGATATAGCAAGTACACTTGCAACAACAGTATCACAAAGATTGGTAAGAAGAGTTTGTCCAAATTGTAGAAAAGAAAGAGAATATACTCAAGAAGAAAAAAAAAATATAATGACCAAAATAGCAGAAAAATATGGAGAAACAATAGATTTTACAAACAAAAAAACATATGATGCAGTTGGATGTAGTAAATGTAATAATATAGGATATTATGGAAGAATAGGTGTATTCGAAACTTTAGACGTAACAGAAGAAATAAAGGAACTTATTGTAACTGGCGCTTCTACAATTGATGTTAGAAAAAAAGCATTAGAACAAAATTATAGACCATTAGTTGTTGATGGAATAAACAAAATTTTAAAAGGTGAAACAACTTTAGAAGAATTAAATAGACAATTAATATTATATTAAACAAAAAAGAAAGGGGAATTTGCCATGATTAATATGGACAAAATTTTAGATTTAGCAATAGAAAAAGATGCATCAGATATACACTTAATAGTAGAAAATAAACCAATACTAAGAATTAGAAGAGAATTGGTACCTATTGAAGAAATGGATGTATTAACTGTTGACGATATGAATGATATGTACGATTACTTAGTAAGAGGTAATATAGATAAAGATGAGGTATTCAATTCAACTAGAAAACTTGATACATCATATGAATATAAAAATGTGCGTTTAAGGGTAAATATTTCTCTTTCAAATGATATTCCATTATGTACACTAAGAATTATAAAAAGCGTATTACCACCTTATGAAACATTAGGATTACCAGATATAATAAGAAGAGAAACATATCAACCTCAAGGATTGATATTAGTTACAGGAAAAACAAACTCTGGTAAAACTACAACATTGAATGCCTTAATAAATGAAATAAATGAAACACAAAACAAAAAAAATTAACATTAGAAAACCCAGTAGAATACAGACATCATTCAAAAAAAAAATCTCTAATTGTACAAAAAGAAATATGTAGAGGTAGAGACAGCTTAACTTTTAGTGATGGTGTAAAAAACTCACTAAGGGAAGACTGTGATATACTTGTAATAGGAGAAATTAGAGATAAAGTAACAATGGAAGCAGCAATAGAAATGGCAGAATCAGGACACTTAGTTATAGGAACATTACATACCAAATCTTGTGCAGAAACAATAGACAGAATGATAAATTTCTATGAGGTAAGAGATCAAGCAAGTATAAAATATTTATTATCATCACTGTTAAAATTGGTAGTTTCACAAAGATTGTTACCAGGCAGAACAGGAGATTTAGTTTTAATTCCAGAAGTTATGGTTGTTGATAACATAATTGCGGGAATTATAAGAAAAGAATAAAATAAAGTGTGTATCTGAAATAGAAGATGCAATACAAAGTTCAGACAAAGGAAGTATAGGGTTAATAAATTCAATTGCAAGAGCATTTGTAGATGACAAAATTACTTTAGACCAAGCAAAATCACAAATAGAAGAAAAAAATATTGAAATATTAAATAGAACTATAATGCAAATGAAAATTAGAAGAGACGCAGGTAGACAATAATTTAAGGAGGTGGAAAAATGCCTACATACATATACAAAAAGCAGCAACCAGTACAGGATTGGTTGTTAGAAATAGAGTTGAAGCAGGAAGCAAACAAAGTCTAATACGAATTTTAAAAAGTAATGATTTAATGCCTATTTCAATTGAGCAAGTTTCATATTCTTCTAAAAGGAAAAAGGCAAAAAAGAGAAATATAAAAGATATAGAAGGTATAATGACAAGTGTAAATACAACACGTATAAAAACAAAAAAGGAGATGACAGTAAAAGAAAAAATAAATACATATTTATCAAAAACAGAAAGAATCACACCAAGAGATTTAGTTATATTTACACAGAACTTTTATCTATTGAAAAAAGCAAACTTTAATAATATACATGCATTAAGAACAATAATTGAAAGTACAGAAAACGTTACATTTAAGGGCATTTTAGAAGATATATTAGCAGGTGTTGAAGCCGGTGAAAATATGTATACTACAATGGAATATTATTCAGATGTATTTCCATATATTTATATAAATATGATCAAAGTTGGTGAATTATCTGGATCACTTGAAAATTCATTAGAGCAGGCGGTTAAATATCTAGATTCAACTGCAAATTTAACAAGAAAATTAAAAAATATTTTAATACCAAATTTAGTTCAATTTGTATTTTTGATAGTAATGTTAATTGTGGGATCATTAGTTGCAATACCTGCAATCCAAAATGTATATGATTCATTTGGATCAACGGCTACATTACCGGCTGTAACTTTATGGTTTAAAGGCGTGCTTGATGGTTTAATACAATTTTGGTATATACCCGTTGGAATAATTGCAGCAATAGTTGCAGCAATAGTATTTTATGTACATACCCCAAAAGGTAAATACAATTTTGATTACTTTAAGTATAAAATGCCAATATTTGGGCAATTAATATTTGCATTAGATTTTTCAAGATTAATGAAGGCTATGCTATTAAACTTAAATAATGGTATGAGAATACAAGACGCTATTGATGTAAGTAAAAACGTTGTACAAAATTATGTTATGCTTTCAATTGTAGAAACATCTTTAAATAACATAATTATAGGTGAATCATGGATTGAACCATTTGAAAAATCTGGTTTACCAAAATCAATGGTTACAGAAATGCTTAAAATAGGTATGCAAACAGATTTGCCAGAAATGATGGATAAATTAGTTGAATATATGGAAATTGATATTGATAATATTATACAAAAGATTGTTAAAGTATTACCAGAAGTAACATACTTATTTGTTGGTATTGTATTAATTTTCTTTGTATTAGTTGTACTTGCACCATGTATCGAAGTATATATGGGAGGATTCTTATTCTCTGCTGCAGGAGTATAAAATCGAAAATTATTACAATTTATATTGTGAGATTGATAAAATTGACTTTTGGAGTATTTACTTTAAAAAGTCAATTTTGGTTATCTATATATTAAAATTGAGGTAAAAAATGAAAATAGGAATAGATTTAGGCGGAAGCCATATTGCAATAGGTGTAATAGATGATAAAGGTTATATTGTAGAAAAAGTAGAAAAAAAAAGATTACTTTCAAAAGATAAAAAAGATATAAAAACATCTATTGAAACATATATAGTAAAAAAAATGTAAAAGAACTAATGGAAAAATATAAAATAAAAGAAATAGGGATTGCAGTACCGGGAACAATAAAAAGTACAGAAATAATAAAATCAGTAAATTTAGGTGTAAAAATTATAATTTAGTAGAAAATCTTAAAAAAAGAAATAAATTTACCAATCAAAATCAAAATTAGAAATGATGCAAAATGTGCAGCAATAGCGGAAAACAAAATGGGAGCATTAAAAGATTATAAAAGAAGTATTTTCTTGTCATTAGGTACAGGAATAGGAGGAGCAGTAATAATTAATAATGAATTATTAGATACAGGTGATTTGTCAGGATGTGAATTTGGACATATGATAATTCAAAAAGATGGAATTAGATGTAATTGTGGAAAAAAAGGATGTTTTGAAAAATACGCATCTATGAAGGCTTTAAAAACAAATTTACGTGATGCGCTTGGATTAGACGAAAATACAAGAGGACAAGAACTGTTAGATATGCTCAGAAAAAATAAAGACAATTATGTTATTAATAAAATTGTTGATGAATATATTGAATATTTAAGTATAGGTATTTCTAATTTAATTGATGTTTTTGAGCCTGAGGCAGTATGCTTAGGCGGAAGTTTTGTATATTTTGCAGATGTTCTATTAGAAAAATTAAAAAATAATATTCAAAGAAAAAATATTTGTTTAATATTAGAAAAAATTAATTATAATTCCGGCTGCTCTTGGAAATGATGCAGGAATTATAGGGTCTTGTCAATAAGAAAGGATTGAATTAATATGGACGAAAATATAAAAAAAAGCAACAAGACAAAGTTATGGAGAGGCTTTGCTAGAATTGGGAAAAGAAAATAAAAACATAGTGGTATTTGATGCAGATTTATCAACTGCAACAAAAACAAACATCTTTGCAAAGGAATTTCCAGAGAGATTTTATGATATGGGAATTGCAGAGCAAAATATGATATCAACAGCAGCAGGGATGGCAACATGTGGTAAAATTCCATATGCAAGTACATTTGCAGTATTTGCTGCAGGAAGAGCATATGATCAAATAAGAAATAGTGTATGTTATCCAAAATTAAATGTAAAAATATGTGCAACACATGCTGGAGTAACTGTAGGAGAAGATGGAGCAACACACCAAATGTTAGAAGATATATCATTAATGAGAACTATACCTAATATGACTGTTTTATCCACATCTGATGATATACAAACTAAATGGGCGGTTAAAGAAATAAGTAAAATAAATGGTCCTGTATATTTGAGATTGTCAAGACTTGCAACGCCTATAATTTATGGTGAAAATCAAAAATTTGAAATTGGTAAAGCAGTTCAAATTGGAGAAGGTACAGATGCAACAATTTTTTTGCTACTGGTGTGACTGTTAGTGAAGCGATTAGGGCACAAGAAATATTAGAAAATAAGGGGATTAAAGTTAGAGTTGTTGATATTCATACTGTAAAACCGATTGATAAAGATATGGTTATAAAGTGCGCTAAAGAAACTAAAAACTTAATTTCTGTGGAAGACCATAATGTTATTGGTGGACTTGGTTCTGCAATTTCAGAGGTTTTAACAGAAGAGTACCCTGTAAAATTAGTAAGAATGGGCATTAATGATACTTTTGGAAAGTCTGGAAAAGCAATAGAATTAATGCAATATTTTGGTATTACCGCAGAAAATATTGTTGAAAAAGTTGAAAAATAATAGTAAATTATACACAAAATAGAGTTTTTTAAAAATAAAAAAAATCCTGTGTTTTTTTTGGTGAAAAGTATTGCAAAATTGGACGATTATTGATATGATTTATAGGAGAAAAAATATACAAAATTAGGAGATAAGATAGAAAATGATAGAATTTAGAAACGTATCAAAAACATATGATACAGGAACAAAAGCAGTAAAAAACGCAAATTTTGTAATAGATAAAGGAGAATTTGCTTTTTTAGTAGGAACATCAGGAAGTGGAAAATCAACACTTATAAAATTAATACTAAAAGAAGAAGAACCAACATCAGGAAACATCATAATAAATGGAAAAGACACAACATTTTTAAAACAAAGTAGAGTACCTTATTTAAGAAGAAGTATGGGAGTTGTGTTCCAAGACTTTAGATTATTACCAGATAAAACAGTATATGACAATGTAGCATACGCGATGTACATAGTAAGAGCAACACCAAGACATATAAGAAGACAAGTACCAATGGTATTATCATTAGTTGGATTAAGTGGAAAAGCAAAAATGTATCCAAACGAATTATCAGGTGGAGAACAACAAAGGGTTGCACTAGCAAGAGCATTAGTAAATAACCCATCAATGCTAATAGCGGACGAGCCTACAGGAAACTTAGACCCAGACACTGCATGGGATATAATGAATCTTTTAAATGAAATAAATATGAGAGGAACAACAGTAGTAGTAGCAACACACGCAAAAAAGACATAGTAGATAAAATGAAAAAAAGAAGTAATACACATAGAAAAAAAGGCAACATTGTAAGAGATGATAAAAAGGTGGTTATGATAGTGAAATATAATATATTTGGATATTTAATAGGAGAAGGATTCAGTAATGTTTTTAAAAATAAAAAATCAACAGGTGCATCATTAATGATAATGTGTGCAACAATGATAATATTTGGAATTTTCTTAATATTAGGAGAAAATATAAACCATTTTGTTGACCAAGTAAAATCAGAACAAGGATTTCAAGTGTTTTTAAAAACAGATGCAACAGATGAAGAGGCACAAAAAGTTGGAGAAGAAATAAGAGCAGTAGATGGGGTAAGTACTGCAGAATTTAAAGATAAAACATATGCATTAAATACTATGAAAGAAAAATTAGGAGATAAATCAGAATTAATAGATGGATATGGAGCAGACTATTTTCCATCATCTTATGTAGTAACACTTACAGACTTAAATTTAAGTAAAGATGTACAGGAGAAAATATTAAAAATTGAAAATGTAGATAAAATAACAAGTAGTGATAAAACAGTATCAACTCTATTAAGCTTAGCAAAAGGAATAAAATTGGTTACAGGTATTATTTTAGTACTATTAATAATTATTTCTATATTTATAATTTCTAATACAATAAAATTAACAGTACATGCTAGAAGAAAAGAAATATCAATTATGAAATATGTAGGAGCAACAAATAATTTTATTAGATGGCCATTTATTGTAGAAGGTATGATAATAGGTGTATTTGCAAGTGCAATTTCAATTGCTTTAGTAGGTGGGGCATATAGTTTACTTGCCGAACAAGCAGTTAATGCAAGTTTTATGCAAACAATAAATATGAGTTTGGTAGGCTTTAAAGATATGATATCTTCAATAATATTTGTTTATATGTTATTAGGAATAGGAATTGGTGCATTAGGAAGTGTAATTTCTATGAGAAAATACTTAAAAGTATAATTAACAAAAAAAGATTTGACAGGCAAAATTTTGAATGACAATGAGCGAACGAAGGGAGAAAACATGCGTAAGAATTTATGTATTGTTTTAATCATACTAATTTGTTTTGCAACGACATACACATATGCAGAAGAAACTGAGAATCAAACAACAAATACTACAACAGATTTACAAACTCAGAGGTCTGAATTACAAAATCAGTTAGATGAAGCAAATGGACATTTAAATGATGTTCAAAGTAATTTATCTGAAAATTTACAACAGGTTGAAAAGTTAGATAATAAAATAGAAACTTCAGAGCAAACTTTAGCAGAGCAAGAAAGTAAGATTACAGAATTGAAAAACAATATACAAAATGTTGAAACAGAATTAAATAGTGTAACTGAAAAATACGATAAGCAAGTAGAATTGTTCAAAAAAAGGATGGTAGCAATTTATATGGCTGGGGATACCCAATATTTGGATGTTTTACTAAAATCATCTAGTTTATCAGATTTTATATCAAGTTATTACTTGATATCACAATTAACAGAAATTGATGAAAATTTAATAAATGATTTAGAAACCAAAAAGAAAACAATAGATTTATCAAAAACAAAGTTAGAAAATGAAAAAAAGAATTGGCTACAATAGTTGAAAATCAAACAAGAACAACAAGAACATTACAAAATACAAAAAAAAAATGAGGGAAAGTTTTATTGCAAAATTATCAGATGACGAGAAAAATTTACAAGCAAAAATTGATGAAATCAACAAACAATATGAATTGGTTAATCAACAAATTTTAGCATTAGCACAGCAAGGCTTAGATACTGTATATATTGGAGGGCAACTTGCTTGGCCAGTACCCGGTTATACAAGAATAACTTCAAAATATGCAATGAGGGTTCATCCAATAACAGGACAATATAAATTACACACAGGTGTTGATATTGGTGCACCGATGGGAGCAAATTTTGTTGCTGCAAATGATGGAACAGTTGTAAAAGCTGGAATGAATGCGGCATATGGTAATATGGTAATAATAGACCATGGTGGAGGTATTTCTACATTATATGCACATGGTTCAGAAATATTAGTTCAAGTTGGACAAACTGTAAAAAGAGGAGATGCAATTTTAAAAGTTGGTTCTACTGGATATTCAACAGGGCCACATGCTCACTTTGAAGTTAGAATAAATGGTGCAACAACAGATCCATTACCATATATAACAAGTGGATTAATACCAGGAGAGAATAACGCTAGTGAAAATACAGTTGAAAATACTAATACAGAAAATTAAATTCAATATATGAAATTGAATGATATTTTGTAAATTGAAAAGGAGTGAAAGGAACTTATGAAAAGTATATTTCAAAAATTAATAGGAATGGCTTTAATATTGATTTTATTGGCAAGTACAAATGTTGCTTTGGCGGCTACGCAAGCAGATATTAATTCTAATCAAAAGAAAATAGATGAAGCAGAGGAAAAACAAAAACAAGTTGAAAGTGATAAAACCGAAGCAATGAAACAGGTAGAAAGTATAAATTCAAAAATTGATGATTATGAAACTCAAATAAATGATTTAGACTCTAAAATAACTGATGCAATACAAAGATAAAAGAAGAAGAGGAAAAAAGTTGGCACAGGCAGAGCAAGATTATAAAGAACAAGAAGAATTAATAAAGAAAAGAATGGTAGCAGTATATACATCAGGAGATACTTCATATTTAGATGTTTTACTAAGTTCAAAAAATTTAACAGATTTCATTTCTAGTTACTATTTGGTATCTGAAGTTACTAAAATGGATGCAGAATTGCTAGATAAAATTCAAAAGCAAAAAGAAGAGATTGAAACTGCAAAAAAAAATTGAAAATAACAAGGATACTTTAACTGCATCAAAAACAGAAAAGGAAAATGTTAATAATCAATTGAAAACAGCTAAAACTGAAAAAGATAAATATGTTGCACAATTGTCTGACCAAGAAAAAGAACTAGAACAGGAAATTCAACAATTAAAACAAGACAATGCTAAAATAGCAAATGAAATTAAACAAGCAGAAATAGCATATAAAAAACAATTAGAAGAATTAAAAAAACAACAAGAGGCAGCAAATAGTCAAAAAAACAATAATAGCAATAATAGTAGTAATAGCAATAGTGGAAAAAATAACAATAGTGGTAGTTTTACAACACCAACAGGTTCTGGATATTTTATGAAACCAGTTAGTGGTGGTTCAATTTCTACAAATGGATATTATTCAAGTGGTAAATTTCATGGAGCAATAGATTATGCAATTTCATCTGGAAGCCCTGTATATGCGGCGGCAGCGGGTGTTGTAATGATAACAGATAATCTTACATCAAGTTATGGTACATATGTTGTAATTAGACATGCAAATGGAATGCAATCATATTATGGACATGGTACAAGAGGCTCAATATGTGTTTCACCGGGTCAAATTGTAAAAAAAGGACAACAAATAATGCTTAGCGGAAGTACAGGAAATTCCTCTGGACCACATTTACATTTTGAATTAAGAACTGCTCCATATAGTTATAGATACAGTGCTACGGCATATGGTCAAGATTCAAGAGTAATCCTTTAAATTATATGTAATTTATACATAAAATTAATAAATTATAATATTTTATATATTAGGAAATATCTTAGTGTATAAAAATATAATATTTTATATATTAGAAAATATCATATTAAAAGAGCGGAGTACATCCGCTCAAAATTTATGAATAATGTAGGATTTATGTAAAAATAAAAACTGCATTGGAAGGGAAAGGAAACAATGGAGAAAAGCAAAAGGTACAAAATTTACAAAATAATTATGATTGTTGTATTAACAGCATTTATAACATTTATGGTAACATCAATATCTTTATACTCATATTTTGTAAAAAATCCCGTATCAGTTAGTGCACAAAGTACTAATAAAGATATAGCAAGTAAACTAACAAAATACAGAGAAATAATAGACAAATACTATTTAGGAGATGTAGAAGATACTGCATTAGAAGAAGGGGCAATAAAAGGCTATATAGAAGGATTAGATGACCCATATACTGAATATATTTCTAAGGAAGATATGGATAGTTATTTAGATGATACAATGGGAAATTTTGTTGGTATAGGAATTTATATGATAAAAAATACACAATATGACAAAATTCAAGTATTATCAACAATAAAAGGAAGTCCAGCCGAAAAAGCAGGAATACAAGCAGGCGACCTAATAATTTCTGCAGATGGTGTAGAATACAGTGCAGATGATATGACAACAGCATCTAATAAAATAAAAGGTGAAGAAGGAACTAAAGTTACAATTGAAGTATTAAGAGGTGCAGAAAAACTTAAATTTGAATTAACTAGAGAAAAAGTTAAAGTAAATCAAGTAGAAGGTAAAGTACTTTCAAATAATATTGGATATATAAAATTTACATCATTTGACGAAACAACTGCAGAAGACTTTAAAAATCAATACCAAGAATTAGCAAAAAAAGGAATTCAATCTTTAATAATAGATTTAAGAAATAATGGTGGTGGAATAGTAGACCAAGCATTAGAAATAGCAGATTATATGACACCTAAAGATTCTGTCTTATTGTATGAAGTTGATAAAAATGGTAAAGAAACAGTAAAAAAAGCAAAAGAAGACCCAATAGTAAATATGCCAATAGTTATACTAACTAACGAAAATACAGCAAGTGCGTCAGAAATTTTAGCAGGAGCACTAAAAGATTTAGGAAAAGCAAAAATTGTAGGAACAACAACATATGGAAAGGGTGTAATTCAACAAATTTTAAAATTAAATGATGGTAGTGGTTTAAAAATAACCATAGAAGAATATCAAACACCAAATAGAAATAAAATAAATAAAGTTGGAATTCAACCAGATGAAAAAGTTGAATTGCCAAGTACTGTAAACAGTTTATTAACAATTAAAGAAAGTGATGATACACAATTACAAAAAGCAATTGAAATGTTAAAATAGAGAATAAGAAAAAAGACAACAGCAATAAAAATATTATGAATAAATAAATATTACTTCAAGAAGGGACGAAAAAAATGAATTTAGCAAATAAATTAACAATTTTTAGAATAATACTTGTTCCCATAATGGTAATAATACCATTTTTGGGAATACAAGGTGAATTATTTAGTATACCAATTACATATTTAATTATAGACCTAATTTTTATAATAGCATCAATTACAGATAAATTGGATGGATACATAGCAAGAAGTAGAAATCAGGTAACAACATTTGGAAAATTTTTAGACCCATTAGCAGATAAGATTCTTGTTTTAACTGCAATGATAATGTTAGTAGAAATGGGAAGATTACCTGCATGGATACCTGTTATAGTTTTATCAAGGGAATTTATTGTATCTGGATATAGGCTAATAGCAGTAGAAAAAGGTGGAAAAGTAATTGCGGCTTCAGTGTGGGGAAAATTAAAAACAGTTACACAAATGATAGCAATAATATTAGCATTTGTAGATTTAAATGCATTTGGAGAATGCTTTACAGGCAATTTAACTGGATTTGCATTTGTATTAAATTTAGTTGTTACTGTAATGATGATAATTCAAACAATTGCAACAATTTTTTCTGGATATGAATATCTAAAAGAAGGAAAAGATTTGTTTAAGAATTAGAACAAAACATCAATAAAAATAATTTTATAGACTGTGAATAGTAACTAAAAAAGAATTATAAAAGGTAAATTTTGTAAAATTGCTTGACAAAATGAGAAAACTGGCTTAATATAATATAAGTTTAAAAAATGTCCTAAAAATAATTTAGGACATTAATCTTAGTATTTAGAAGAAAAATTAAAATTCTAAATGCATATAATGGAGGTAATAAAAATGGAAGAAAAAGAAGTAATCCTTACACAAGAAGGATATGATAATTTAGATAAAGAATTAAATTATTTAAAAACAGAAAAGAGAACAGAAATAGCAGAGAGAATAAAAGTAGCATTAGGATTTGGAGATTTATCAGAAAATTCAGAATATGATGAAGCAAAAAATGCACAAGCAGAAAACGAAGTTAAAATAGCAGAATTAGAAAACAAATTAAGACATGCTAAAATAATTGATGAAAAAGAAATTGATACAGATACAGTTCAAATAGGAAATACTGTTAAAGTATTAGATATTGAATTCAACGAAGAAGTAGAATATACAATAGTTGGATCAACAGAAGTAAATTTAGCAGAAAATAAAATATCAAATGAATCACCTTTAGGAGCAGCACTTTTAGGAGCAAAAAGAAAACATACAGTAGAAGTAAATGCACCTGCAGGAATTATGAAATATAAAATATTAGATATAAAAAAAATAGAGGGATTAAGGGGACGGGTCTTCAATCCCGTTTTTTTTCTAAAATTTTTTTTCGGGATTGGAGACCCGTCCCCCAATCCCGAATTTTTAAATTTTTATTGCAGAATCTAATGCAAGTTTTATCATAGTATTTAAACCTGTTTGACGTTCCTCAGGAGTAGCGATATTTTTTATAAATCTAGAATCAACTACACTCATTAAGCAAGCAGCTTTTTTATTTAATAACTTAGCATTATAAAACAAAGCAAAAGCTTCCATCTCGGCTGCAACTGGATTAAAATTATCTGGAACCCTTTCCAAAAATTTGTTTACATCAGTCATATAAACATCAAAACAATCAGTACAAACTGTATTACCTAAAACGATATTTATATTAGAATCTTTAGCAGTATCCTCAATTATAGAATTAAGATCTCTATTAGAAGAAACAATATGGCAGTTATCATTATTTAAAGTTAAGGCATAATTACTTTCAGAAAAAACATTTTTAGTTAAAATAATATCAAATAACTTAAGTTCAGGTTTATAAGCTCCGCAAGAACCTATTCTAATAATATTTTCTACATCATAAAATTTAAATAATTCATATGTATAAATACCAACACTAGGCATTCCCATACCATGTGCCATTATAGTTAATTCCTTTCCTTTATATGTTCCAGTATAAGCATACATTCCCCTAACTTGATTTACAAGTTTATAATTATTCAAAAAATTTTCTGCAATATATTTGGCTCTTAATGGGTCACCAGGCATTACTACTGTTTTTGCAATATCTCCAATATTTGCTTCATTATGTGGTGTTGACATATAAAATTCCTCCTTTGTTTTTTGATATTATATCATAATGATAGCAATACCTGCAATATATTAAACACAAAAAATTAAGGAGTAATTATAACAAAAATATTGCAAAAAATAGTAACTTATGATATAAAATAGGAAGAAGACTATAAGCGAATACAAAAGAACAGAGGTGAAACTATGATAAAGGCTTATGCAAAATCTGACAAGGGAAATGTCAGGGAAACAAACGAAGATTATTTTTATATTTAAAATTCATTAGATCAAATTCAACTATTTTTATTAGCAGATGGAATGGGTGGATATAATGGCGGAGAAATAGCAAGTCAACTTGCAATTCAAACAGCAAAAAATTATATAGAAAACAATTTTAAAGATATAGAAAAAGATAGAGACAGTATAATACAATTATTAGGAAGCAGTATGGAATATGCAAATATGGTTGTATACGAAAAGGCAAAAGAAAATCCAGAATTACAAGGAATGGGAACAACATTAGAAATATGTTTAATATACAACAACAAAGCATATATAGGTCATGTTGGAGATAGTAGAATATATAGAGTAAGAAAACAATTTATAAGAAAACTAACACAAGACCATAGTTATGTACAAAAAAACTTGTAAAAGAAGGAACAATAACAAAAGAAGAAGCTGCACATCATCCGCAAAAAAATGTTAATGAAAGCATTAGGATGTAATGCTTTTGTTGAGCCAGATGTTATGGTAAAAGGATTTTTAAAAGATGATATTTTAATTATGTGTTCAGATGGTTTATCAAATATGGTAGACCAACAAACAATATATGAAATGGCATCAAAAAATATAGAACAAGCAACAAAAGATTTAGTACAACTTGCAAAGGACAGAGGCGGTTATGATAATATAACAGTTGTAATTATTAAAAATATATAGCGGTCTACATTATGACTTATTAATATTATAAATTTATTTATAATATAATAAAAAAGGAGAGAGAAGTATGAATTTAGAAGGGAAAATTCTAGGTAACAGATACGAAATTATAGAAAAAGTTGGAAATGGTGGAATGGCTACAGTATACAAAGCCACTGATTTAGTATTAAAAAGATATGTAGCTGTAAAAATACTTAGGGATGAGTTTACAACAGATGAGGAATTTATAAAAAGATTTGAAACAGAAGCACAATCAGCAGCAAGATTGACCCATGCAAATATTGTATCAATTTTTGATGTTGGTGTTGATAATGGAATTTATTATATAGTAATGGAATTAATACAAGGCAAAACTCTAAAAGAAATAATTGTTGAAGAGGGAGGACCTCTTCCATGGAAATGGTCAGTAAATGTAGCAATTCAAATTGCATCTGCATTGGAAATGGCACATAAAAACAATATAATACATAGAGATATAAAACCTCATAATATAATAATAACAGAAGATGGTGTTGCAAAAGTCACAGATTTTGGAATTGCAAAAGCAGTTTCAAATTCAACAATCACTGCATTTGGAACAACAATAGGTTCAGTACATTATTTTTCACCTGAACATGCAAGAGGTGGATATACAGATGCAAAATCTGATATATATTCATTAGGTGTTGTAATGTATGAAATGGTAACAGGAAAAGTTCCATTTGATGCGGATACACCGGTTTCAGTTGCATTAAAACATATGCAAGAAGAACCTGTACCACCAATAGAAGTAAACACACATTTGCCAGAAGCTGTAAATAAAATAATATTAAAGGCATTGAAAAAAGACCCAATGCTTAGATATCAAACTGCAACAGAATTATTGCAAGACTTAAAAATGGCACTTAAAAATCCATCAGGAGATTTTGTCGATGACGCAGATTTTGATCCAACCGCAAAAACACAAAGAATATCAACACAAGATGTAGAAAAAATGCAAAAGGATTCTAGAAAAAAAGGAAGATAATAAATTTGTTAAATTTATAAAAAATCATAAAGTACTAAGTTCATTTATAGGATTGATACTATTGTTCTGTATAGCATTTGGTGGAACTATGTTAGTGCTTAATGTAACAAATCCTAAAGAGGTAGAAATGCCAAACATTGTTGGACTTTCTAAAGAAGAAGCGCAGCAAAGAATTGAAGGTGCTAAACTTAAATTTGAAGTTGCATCAGAAGAATATAATAAAGATGTAGAAGAAAATCATGTTATAAGCCAAGATCCAACATATGTAGAAGGATATAACAAAGTAAAAGAAGGAAGTACTGTAAAGGTTGTTTTAAGTAAAGGTACAGAAAAAACAAAAGTTCCAAAGGTTGTTGGAATGTCACAAGAAGATGCTGTTACAGCAATTGAAGATGCAAAATTAAAAGCTGAAATCGTTGAAGAAACAAGTAAAAAAAAGTTCAAGAAGGATATGTAATTAGTCAAGAGACTGATGCAAATACAGAAGTAGATGCTGGAGAAACTGTAAAAATTCATGTAAGTACAGGTACCGAAAAGGCTACTGTCCCTGGAGTTGTTGGAAAATCTCAAGATGAGGCTAAAAAAGCTCTTCAAGATTTAGGTTTTGTTGTTACTGTAACAACTGCAGAGGATAGTTCTAAAGACAATGGAGTTGTTTTGAAACAAAGCTTAGAAGCGGGTAAATCTGTAGAAAAAGGTTCAGCTATTACTATTACTGTAAATAAATTGGCAGAAATAAAAACAGTTCCTATAAAGGTTAATGTAAAATCATTACTTGATGGTAACATATATGAGACATCAACTGGAAATGAAACAGAAGAAGATAAAAAAGTAAAAAATGTAAAATTGGAAGTTAAAGTTGGAGATGATACAATTTATTCTCAAACTGTAAAAGCTTCTGAAACATCAATATCAGTAGGAAATGCTAAAGGTTCTGGAACTACAACTGTTAAAGTATATATAGATGGAGTTCTAAAAAATGATGGTGGATATTCTTTAGTATATAGTAATGTTAATTCTTATACAGCAGAATAAAAAATATTTTTATGGAGGTATGTTAGTCGACCTAACACAAAATGAAAAATGAAATTTGGGTTATCAGAAAGAACATATAATGCAATAAAAAAGTAATAGAAAATAATTCTAAGTATACATTTAAATTATTTGGTTCTAGAGCAAAGGGAACATTTAAAAATAATTCAGATATTGATTTAGCAATATAATCTATAGAAATGGAAGGAGTTGATTTCTAATTAAAAGATTTGAAGAAAGAAAAAGAAGATTTAAAAAAAAAAGCAGCAACTAAATTAAATGAAGCATTAAATGGAGAAGCATCAGAGTTAGAAATTGACGGAACATTGCATAGATTTGAATTTACATTTGAACTTGCATGGAAAACAATGAAAGACTGTTTGGAAAATCAAGGAATAGTTGGAAAAATAGAAAGTCCAAGGGAAATATTAAAAGAAGCATTTTCTGCAGGATTAATAGAAAATGGTGAAGTATGGATGGATATGATGCTTTCAAGAAATGAATTATCACATTTATATGATGAGGAAACTTCTAGAGAAATATATGATGATATAAAAGAAAAATATATTTTAGAAATAAACAAATTAGTTCAAAAATTAGATAATATTTAAAAGGATGGAGAAATCCATTCTTTTTAAATAAATATTGGAGGAATAATGCAAGGTTTAATAATAGAAAACATATCAAACTTATACAAAATAAAAACAAAAAAAGAGAACATATGAAGCAAATGCAAGAGGAAAATTCAAAAAAGAAGAAATAACACCAGTAGTAGGAGACAAAGTAGAAATACAAATACTAGACGAAGAAAACAAAAAAAAAGCAGTAATAGAAGAAATACAAGAAAGAACAACATATATAAAAAGACCCAAAATGAGTAATATCACTCAACTTGTATTAGTAGTATCAAGCAAAAATCCAAAACCAGATTTATTACTACTAGACAAACAATTAGCATTTGCAGAATTTTTAGGAATAAAAGCAATAATAGTTTTGAACAAAACAGACCTTGACAAAAAGAAAGAGTTTGAAAAAATAAAAGAAGTATACCAAAACATAGGATATACAGTAATAGAAACAATAGCAAAAAGACTTAGAAGATATACCTGAAAAAAGTGAAATACGTTCAATAGGAATTCATAATTTAGAAAAAAAAATTTAAAAGGGAATATAAATGCATTTTCTGGAAACTCAGGAGTTGGAAAATCAACACTAATTAATGCAATATTTAAAGATACAATAACACAAGAAGGAGAAATAAGCCAAAGAAACAAAAAAGGCAAAAACACAACAACATCAGTAAAATTGTATGAAATAGATGAGAACACATATTTAGCAGATACACCAGGATTTTCAACATTTGATATATCTGAAATAGAATATAGAGAATTGGACAAATATTTTAAAGAATTTAAGCCATTATTGGATGATTGTGAATTTGTTGGATGTACACACATAAAAGAAGAAAAATTGTGGTATAAAACAAGCTTTGCAACAAGGGAAAATAGATAATGGTAGATATGAAAGATTTTGCAAAACTTATGAAGAATTAAAAGAAAAAGACAAGTATAAGTATTAATGCCCGGTTTTAAGAAGATGAACCAAACAGAAAATGATTAACAAAAAGGACATTCAAAAGGAGGAAAATAAAATGGTAGAAATTTCAACATCAATACTTTCAGTAAAAAAAGGAGAAGAATCACAAACATTTTTTGCGTTAGAAAAGGCACACACAGATTATTTTCACATAGATGTTATGGATGGAAAATTTGTAGAAAAAAAAAGACACATATAAAAAAAATGTTAGAATATGCATCATATATAAAAAAGAATATCAAATTTACCACTAGACGTACATTTAATGGTGGAGGATGTAAATTCTGCGGTATACGACTTTCTTGCAGTAGAACCTAATATAATAACATTTCATTATGAAGCGTGCAAAGATAAAGAAGAGGTTATACACATAATTAATAAAATAAAAGAAAATCATTGTAGAGTTGGTCTAAGTATAAAACCAGAAACAAAAATAGAAGAAATATATGAGTTTTTGCCATATATTCATATGTGTTTGGTAATGACCGTTGAACCTGGAAAAGGTGGACAAACTCTTTTAAATGATATGGTGGACAAAATTTCTAATTTAAAGAAATATATTGAAGAAAACAATATTGAGATAGATATAGAAGCTGATGGTGGAATTAATTTAAAAACAGCAGAGTCAGTAAAAAAAGCTGGTGCAAACATATTAGTTTCTGGAACTGCTATTTTAATAGCAAAAGATTTTAAAGTTATAATTGATGAACTAAGAGGATAGAAGGCTGCAATTTATAACCTATAAAATTATTGTTTGGTGTATACCCCTTCCTCTCTTAGGACAGTATATGTCTATTATTGTAAAGGTAATATAAAAAGGATTGAGTTTATTTAACTTCAATCCTTTAATCTTATTTATTATCTTTTGTATCTGCTTTTTTATCAGATATTTCTTTTTTTTGCTTTTTCTTCAGAACTTTTTTTAAACTTTTTTTCTTTTTTTGACTTAGATTCTTTTGTTTTCTTTTCTCTTTTAGGAAGTATAGAAGAAATTAAAACTCCTAAACCTAAAACAGAAATTATAAATGCTACAATTCCACCAATGTATGGAAGTTCAGTAATAACCCAAACTATAATTCCGGTAACAATTAGCATACCAAATGTCCCAGATTTTTTATTAATATTCAATTTAGAACATAAGTAATTATTAGCAACAATAGTAAATATTGATTTAGCAACAATTAGGGCTAAAACATATATTGCAATTGTAAGTAAAGAAATACTTGAAGTTAATTTTAATAATAATAAAATTATGCAAGCAACTGGAACAATTATTAATGTAAGTAAACCAGTTCCAAAAACATTTAAAGTTTTCTTTCCAACAAATTTGTTTGTATCTGTTAAGAATTTTGGAGCAATCCATAGCATACAAGCCAAATTATAATTATAAATGTTAGGAAACATCCTAAATCAAAAATATAACTTGAAATAATTGCACCAACAGATTTATCAGGTGAAGCGTTAGGTGCTTTATATTCTATAGTTCCATTAACAACATTTTTATCTTCAAAATTAAATTCTGAAGATGCAGTATATTTTAAATTACCATAGATTGTTCCTTTATCATTTCCATCAGTATTGAAATTGATATTTGAACAATTTACAAAAAAGCATCTCTACCAATTGCACCATTTATATTTACATTTTTACAAGAGATTTTAGCATCTCTATAAATGTAGCCACCAGATAGATTAAAATCTTTTGCTAATGCGTATACATCATATACAACACCTTTGACTTCAATAGATTCGGCCATTGCAAACAAGTTGTTAAAGATGTATGTTTTGTCATTAACTATGATTTTTTTTTGCCATTATGAAGGCATCTCCACCAATTTGAGAGTTAATTGTAACTGTATTTGCCATAACAAATAAATTTCCATCAACTATGTAGTCTATTGTCACATTGTCTCCTGTAAGATAAACATCATTTTTTTTTGTAAGAATCTTCCTCAGAAGTTGTAGAATTTGAATTTTCGGCGTTTACTGAATTTTCATTACTATTTTTTTACAGGCTTTGATTCTGAAGTGTCAGATATAGGTGTTGTATCATTATTTTGTTGCGCGTTTTCCATGTCTTCTGAAATAAGCATTGTATCACTTTCTGAACTTGTTTCGTTATCAGCGTATGCAAAAGGTGTTGAAATTAATAAAAAGAAAGCAAGTAATAAAGCGATTAATTTTGTTTTGTTTTTTAACATAACAAATCCTCCTTCTTTTTATTTATATGTCAAAATAATATCTCTTTAGTACTTTTTTGTCAATTGATTTTGATAAAATTTAATAAATGTTTTATATTATTTTTTGCAAATAGTTGGTGACTTTTTATTTGCATTTTTTAAAAAAATTATGTTAATATATAGAATGGTTGTAAATTACTAATGTTGATAGATTTCAGTAAATACGAAATTTAAAAGGATGTAGATATAATGAAAAAAATAAAAAATGTATGGAATATTATTTTGATTCCAATAAATATAATGAAGTAGATGTGTTAGAAAACATGGAAAAGAAAAAGTTGGAATTTCCAAGAAAAAAGATGGATATGACTATTTCTTTAAATAAATATGGCACATATGTTGTAAAATTACAGTTTATGTATAATGAAATTGCTCTTATTAAGCACAAAAAGGTAAACAAAAAAATTAATACTAAAACACAAAAGATTTATGGACAATATAGAGAAACAAAAAAATATTTACCAATTTAATAATATAGTATTGCTTATATAAATTAAAATTCTGAATTTTAAGGTCATAAATTATTAAAAATATCTTGTAAAATGATTCGAATTGTGCTAATATAGAAAAAAAGATTAACAAAATAAATAAAATCCAATTAAAAAAGCAAAGTATATATATTTAAGAATAAAAGAGAAAATATCCTAGGCTGAAAGATATTTAAAAAATATATAGAAATTTCACTTTTTAGGACTTCTTTTGAAAAGCCCCATTGGGACGGTTCTTATTGGAATATAAAATATTCAACAAGAATAAAAATTAGAAGAAGCGGTTGTACCGTTAAAACTATAAAGAGGTTAATAACTTTATATTTGAATGTAAATATTAAAAAATATAAAGAAAAATTAATAAATTTAGGTGGTACCACGGAAATCCATTTCGTCCTATGAACACTAGATAAGTGTTGTTAGGATGAAGTGGTTTTTTTAATGAAAAGAAGGGAGTATTCAGATGAAAGAACAAATTGAAAACATCAAAAAAACAGCTATTGAAGAAATAGCAAAAGCAGAAGATTTACAAACATTAGAGAATGCAAGAGTAAAATACCTAGGGAAAAAAGGTGAACTTACAGCAGTATTAAGAGGTATGGGAGGACTAAGTCCAGAAGAAAGACCTATAATAGGTGGTCTTGTAAATGAAGCCAAAGAAAGCCTAGAAAAATTAATTGAAGAAAAAGAAGAAAAAATTCAAAACAGAAGAATTGAATAAAAAATTAGAGGCAGAAAAAATAGACATTACATTACCAAGCACAAAAATGAAAAGAGGAAGTTTACACCCTGTAACAAGAATAATAGAAGACATAGAAGATTTATTTGTATCAATGGGTTATGATGTAGTAACAGGACCAGAACTTGAAAATGATGAATATTGTTTTGAAAGATTAAACCTTCCAAAAGGACACCCAGCAAGAGATATGCAAGACAGTTTTTATATAACAGATGAATACTTATTAAGAACACAAACATCTGCTGTTCAAGCTAGAACAATGATGGCAAATACAGAAAAAACACCAATAAGAATGATTACAGCAGGAAAAACATATAGAAGAGAAGATGATGCAACACATTCACATCAATTTAATCAAATAGAGGGATTAGTTATAGACAAAAAGGAAAGGAATGTATCATTAGCAGATTTAAAAGGAACATTAGAAGTATTTGTTAGAAAAATAATAGGAGCAAATTTGGATTTAAGATTCAGACCAAGTTATTTTCCATTTACAGAACCATCTTATGAAGTTGATGTTACATGTTTTAAATGTGGAGGAAAAGGCTGTAATTTATGTAAGCAAACTGGATGGATAGAAGTTTTGGGTGCAGGAATTGTTCATCCAAATGTTTTAAAAATGAATGGATATGACCCAGAAAAATTCGGCGGTTTTGCATTTGGTACTGGTATTGATAGATTGGCTATGTTTAGATATGGTATTACTGATATGAGATATTTGTATACAAATGATGTTAGATTTTTATCACAATTTGATAGAAAAGATGAGGAATAGAGGTCAAAAAAATAATGGCCATCTTGCTTCGTTAAAATTAATTTAAAACGCGGTTACATACATGCGTATGCGCCCTTGCCTTTTAAATTAATTTTGCCTAGCAATACTTGTTTCTTTGAAAATTAAAAATTGGAAGGAGATTAAAAAATGAAATTAAGTTTAAATTTTGTAAAAGATTATATAGATTTAGATAATAATTTAACAGAAAAAGACATAGCAGAAGCTATGACAAAAGCAGGAAATGAATATGATTCAGCAGAAAAACTAGTAAATGCAACAAAACTAGTAATAGGAGAAATAAAAGAATGTGAAATGCATCCAGATTCTGACCATTTGCACCTATGCAAAGTTGATATTGGAAGTGAAATACTAGACATAGTTTGTGGGGCACCAAATGCTAGAAAAGGCATAAAAGTAATTGTTGCACAAGTTGGAGCAGAACTTCCAGGAGATTTCAAAATCAAGAAAGGTATAATTAGAGGACAAGAATCAAATGGTATGCTATGTGCTTTATATGAAATTGGAATTGATAAGAAATTTTTATCAGAAGAAGATAAAAATGGAATACATGAATTACCAGCAGATGCACCAGTAGGTGGAGACCCAATTGCATATATGGGATTGGATGATGCTGTTATAGATTTTGAATTAACAGCAAACAGAGGAGATTTATTAAGCATTTTAGGTATGGCATATGAATTAGGTGCAATTTATGACAAAAAAGTAAAACCGGTTGAATATGGATACAAAGAAAGTGGAGAAGATGTAAATAAAGAATTTTCAGTTGGAGTTGATACAGAAAATTGTAGATTATTCTTGGCAAAAAAAGCTAAAAATGTAACAATAAAAGAAAGTCCAGAATTTATAAAAAACAGATTAATCGCTTGTGGAATTAGACCAATAAACAATGTTGTAGACATCAGCAACTATGTGATGTTAGAATTAGGTCAACCATTGCACTTTTATGACGCAGATAATTTAGGAAACAAAATAGTTGTTAGAATGGCAGAAAATGGAGAAAAATTAACAACACTAGATAACACTGAAAGAACTTTATCAAGCGAAGATATAGTAATAACAGACGGAACACAAGCAATAGGATTAGCTGGTGTTATGGGTGGATTAGAAACAGAAGTTGAAGAAACAACAAAAAATGTTATAATTGAATCAGCAATATTTGATTCAGTAAAAGTAAGAAAAACATCAAATAAAATTTTAAGAAGTGAAGCAAGCAACAGATTTGAAAAAGGACTTGACCCTGCAAGAACATATATGGCAATGGAAAGAGCTTGTACATTATTACAAAAATATGCAGATGCAGAAATTGAAACAGGAATTGTAAAATATGATGTTACAAAAAATGAAGAAAAAGTAATTGAAATATCATATAAAGAAATCAATGATGTGTTAGGAACAAACATATCAAAAGAAGATATTGTTGATGTATTTAGAAAATTAGACTTCAAAACAGATGCAAAAGAAGATACTGTAATCGTTACAGTACCAACAAGAAGAATTGATATATCAATTAGAGCAGATTTAATAGAAGAAGTTGGAAGAATTTATGGAGTTGACAATATACAAGGAAAATTACCAGTAGTTCCAATGAAAATGGGACATTTAGACAAAACTGCAAGAAAAAAATAAGAGCAAAAATGTCAAATATGGGACTAAACGAAACATTGTCATATATTTTAATAAATGATAAAGATGTTCACAAATTCACAACAGACGAATTTGAAGAAGTCAGATTATTAGACCCAATAACAGAAGAAAGAAACACATTAAGATATAGTATGATACCTTCATTATATAAGATTTATGAATACAACAAAGCACGTGAAAACAAAGATGTTTGCCTTTTTGAAATTGGAAAAGGATTCTGGAAAAAAGGTGAAGAATATGGGGAAAACCAAAAAATATGTGTGTTAATGACTGGAAAATATTATGAAGGAATTGGACATAGCAAAAATGTAGATTTTTATGATATTAAAGGTGTAACAGAAGAATTGCTAGATTATTTAGGATATGCAGGTAGATACAGTTTTGTATTACCAAAACAAATGCCAGAAGAATTCCATCCAGGTCAAACTGCAGAAATTTCAGTAAATAATGATGTTGTTGGAATTGTAGGAAGAATACATCCATCAGTAGAAAAAGAAGCGGTTTATGTAATGGAAATCAACTTAGACAAATTGCTAGCAAAAAGAGTTGGAAAAATGAAATTTAAAGAAATTTCAAAATTCCCAGTTGTTAAAAAAGATTTAGCATTATTAGTTGATAAAAATATGACATCAAAAGAAGTTGAAATGCTAATTAAGAAAAAGGCTGGAAAATTGTTATTGGATATAAATGTATTTGATGTTTATGAAGGAAAAAATATTGATTCTAATAAGAGAAGTATTGCTTATTCATTAACATTTGGTACACCTGATAGAACTTTGAATGATGAGGAAATTAATACTATTTTGGATAATATTATTAAAGATTTGGAAAATAAAGGACTAGAAATAAGAAAATAAAAAAAATCGGGATTTGGGGACGGGTCTTCAATCCCGATTTTATATTGACAAAAAATCACCCTTATTATAAAATTATCATAAAAAAATACTAGGAGGAAACATGAAAAAAAAATAATAGAAATATTCAAAACAGACATGAAAAAAAGTTTGGAAAAGAAAAATAGCAGTAATAATATTAATAGGACTGTTATTCATAACAGGAATATATGCATGGCTAAACATAGACTCAAACTGGAATCCATATGACAACACAGGAAACCTGCCAATAGCAGTAGTAAACAAAGACCAAGGTCTAACAATATTAAACGAAAACATAAATATGGGAAGCTTGCTGGTAGACAGTTTAAAATCAAACACAGCAATGAAATGGATATTTACTGACGAAGATGATGCAAAAGCAAATGTCGATAAGGGAAAATATTATGGAGTAATAATATTACCTGAAGATTTTACAAGTAAAATAGCAACATTATTTGATGGGACTGAAATAGTAAAACCACAATTTGATTTCTATGTAAATCAAAAGAAAAATCCAATTGCACCAATTATTGTAAATAAAGCAATAGGAACAATAGAAAACAACTAGACCAAGCATTTGTAAATGCAATTGTATATAAAGTAATGGACACTGCTGAAGATGCAAATGTTGTGGCGGAAGGAACAGCAACAACAACAGATGTAATTACAAAATTAAAAAACACAAATAAAAGTATAGAACAATTAAGAGCAACACTAAACACAATATCACTTGCATCAGATTCAGCAGGAAATGCATTAAATGCGGTTAAAGACTTATTACCAACAGTAAGTAATATATCAACAACATCTTCAAAAAATATATCAAATATGAAAGACATAATAAAGTCATTTAATGGAGTATATACAGATGTTAACAACAATATAGGACTAATAATAGATGCAGCAACAACAATATCATCAAATGTAAATAATGTTATTCAGTCAGGAAAAATAAAAGAAAATAAAGAATATTTGTTAAATGCATTAAATAGTTTATCAAGTGTCCTATCACAATTAAATAGCATAATAGATTCATTAAACGGAACACAAGGAGTAACATTAGACAAACTAAAAGAACTAACACAGCAGGCACTTGACGATATTAATAAAATGATAGAAGACTTAAATAAAACGGACGAAGGTTCATTAGCAGATTTAAAAAGTAAAATCAGCAGAACTAAATCAAAAAATACAAAATATAAAAATACAATATAATAACACAGTAAAACCAGCATTAAACAAAAGCTTTTTTCTAATGCATCAACATCAATGTCAAATATAGCAAATACTATTTCGACATTAGACACAGCCTTAGGAAAAAGTGATACAGCATTGGCAAGTACAATAAAAGCATTAGATAGTACAGGCAAACTAACAACAAATATTGATACAGTATTAGTAAGCTTAGAAGATGATATAAACAAAATAATAAGCAAATTAGGTGGAGCAACACAAAGTGAGTTATACTTGAAAATATTGAATCTGTTAGAAAACAAGCCAAATGATGTAGCAGACTTTATCTCAACACCTATTGCTACAAACGAAATTGATTTATATGAAATAAATAGTTATGGTTCAAAAATGGCACCATTCTATACAGTATTAGCATCTTGGGTTGGATGTACATTGCTAGTATCAATAGTAAAAACAGATATTAAGAAAGACAAAAAAATAGGAGAAATAAAACCATATCAAGCATTTTTCGGAAGATTTATGACATTTGGAATTTTAGCTATATTACAAGGATTAGTAATAGGAGTTGGAGACATTATTATGGGAGTTCAGGTTGTAAATTATCCATTATTCTTATTAACGATTATGCTCACAAGTTTAGTGTTTATGCTTATTGTATATTCACTAACAATATCATTTGGAAAAGTTGGAGAAGCAACAGCAGTAGTAATAATGGTATTACAAGTTGCTGGTTCAGGAGGAACATTCCCAATTGAACTATTACCAGGATTTTTCCAAAAATTACAACCAATAATGCCATTCTATCCAGCAATGAATGCACTAAGAGAAACAATAGGTGGATTCTATGGAAATAATTATATAATACATAGGTGCGTTATTATTACATACAATTATTCCATTATTGATAGGTTTAGTATTTAGAAGACCAATTATAAGATTTAAACAAGAATTATCAGAAAAATTAGAAGAAACTGATTTGATAGTATAATTAGAAAATCGTTTAAAATTAAAAATTACTCTAAAATCTAGTAAAAAATTCAATATAAACATATTGAAAAACTAGACTTAGAGTGATTTTTTGATTGTTTGAATTTTACCTAATAAATATTAGACATTTCTTCAACCGTTTTCTTTTGTTTTAAAAATCCTATCATAAGACCTGTGTTCTCAAACATAAATGTTTGAATATATGGTCCATCTTGGTGATTATAAACTGTGTCCATTTCAGTTGTTGCAGAACATGGATTATTCTTGATAAACTCTAAATAATCTTCATACTTTCTTCCTGTATAGTCTGCTGGTTCTGCTCTTTTCTCAAGTTTTTTCTTCTCAATTTTCTTGTTACTTTTCTTCTTAATTCAAGATTTGTAACACCCCAATCCTTAAATAAGCCCTGTTGATTGACTTTTGTTTAACTGATTCACTGTTTCAAATTTTCTTAATCCCTTGCAAATGTTTTCTTCAATAATTTTTCTATCTTCTAAAGAAAGATGTTTACCATTTAAACTCATAATTTACCTTCTTTCCCAAGAAGCATCTACACTTCAATTATACCATTATAATTTAATCTTACAATATCTATTGCTGTATAATTAAAATATATTCTAATTAAATCAAATAGAATTTACTTTTTTAATTGACGGGTATAAAAAATATACATAAAATGTGTAAAAATTATTGAAATAAAGAAAACGTTATGTTAAAATCAATTAAAAGTTCACAAAACTCGTATTTTAATGTCAAAAATACACAAATTGTGAATCTAATTATACAAGTGAATGTGGTGATATTGCGGTGTTTTAGACGTTTTTATCACTTGGAAGGAGGAGTACTAAAGTTAATTGTATTATTTTTGAAAAATTAGAAATAATAAGAGAAATAGAGAGAAACTAAGGAGGATTTTATAATAATGTTGAGTAAAAAAAATAATGGTATTACACTTGTCGCTTTAGTGATAACTATAGTGATTTTGCTTATTTTGGCGGGAATTTCGATTTCTACGTTGGCGAATACTGGTATATTCCAAAAGGCAAAAGATGCAAAAAAAGCAAGTGAAAATGCACAAAAAAGAAGAAGACAGACTAATTTCTGAATATGAAAAAGAAATTGTAAAACAAGATGCAGAAGGCATATGGGATGGAAATGTAAATAAACCAGATTTAATGTCAGGGATGAGTGCCATAAAATTTACAGAACCAACAGATAGTACAGAAGGAAAAGATGAAAAAGTAAGTGATAGCAGTAAAAATGATTGGTATAATTATAGTGAAAAGAAATGGGCAAATGCTCAAACAGAAGATGGAAGTATGTGGGTATGGATACCAAGGTATGCATACAAAATAAATAAAAGTAATCAAACTTTTGATGTGGTATTTTTAGTAGGGACAACAGACAATTACTATGATAAAGATGGAAAATTGCAAACAGCTAAAAGACAAACATCAGAAACAGATATCCCAGATGCAACAAAAGATTATGTAGTACATCCGGCTTTTACAAATGAAAGTAACATTGGCTATGTCAATGGAGGATGGAAAAAAGAATTAACAGGTATTTGGGTATCAAAATTTGAAGCAGGATATGCTGGTGGAAATAATAATGCAGATAAAGTAGATAGTAAGATAAAATATAGTCAAGAGAATGTATGGGCTAGTAGATATGAAACAGGGACAGGGAAAGATGGAAGTATAAAAGCAAGAAACTTCTACAATAAAAATGAATATGATTATGCCACAACGGCAATAAAATATCCAACATTTCAAGGTTTGACGTATTCAATGAATTATATAAACCATAGTGATGCATTTAGTATATCAAGAGCATTAACAGATGATAATAATATATATAAATTAAGTAATAAAGAAACAGATAGTCATTTGATAAAAAATAGTGAATGGGGAGCAGTTTCATACTTAGGACAAAGTCAATATGGATTAAATGGAACAAATATAAGAATTAATAATTTAACACTAAATAATAGTGTACCAACTATATATGCAGTAACAGGATATGCTGCAAAGACTTTACAAGATGGTGATACAAAACTTGAAGATGCTGGACCAGTTTCCTCAACTGATAAAGTATATAAATGGACAGAAAAAGATGGCCAGACAGCAAGTTGTACAGGAACAATATATGGCATTTATGACATGTCAGGAGGAACATGGGAAAGATCAGCGGCAATTGTTAATAATGGCAATGATAGTGGAAATCTTAATACTTATGGAAAAGCAATAATGAATGCCTTAAATAATGGAAAAAAAAGCTCTGAATATGTAACTGTATATCCAACTAATGAATCTAAAGGACAATCTTTAGATGATGCAAGTAAATCTAATTATGCAGTAAATACAAAAATATATGGAGATGCAATACGAGAAACTTCAACAGCAGGTTTAGGCCAAACATCATGGTACTCTGACTACTCTTACTTCGTTGGAGCCCTCTTTACGTTTTTCGAGCGCGGTGGCGTTTTTTGGAATACCAGCGGTGCCGGTTTGTTCTGGTTCAGTCGTAATGGTGGTAATAGCGTTTACTATGGTGGGTTCCGCTCAGTGCTGGTAGCTCAGTAGTATTTTGATATATAAACAGAATGAAGAACTTATCTAGATTAGTATGCAAATTTTTAATATTTTTTTGGATGGTGATATTTGGAAACGAATTAATATTACCATCTTTTTAATTTTAAAAATATTTTTATTTTATGTTCATTAAAAAAAATCCCTAAATATCAAACAAAATGGCAAATTAGAGAAGAACAATACCAGCAAATTATATTGACAGACGTCATGGAATTATATATAATTGAATTACCGAAGTTCATTAAATATAAAGAAAATAATAGAAAACAAATGAACTCTTGGGTGAAATTTATAGAAAATCCAGAGGTGGTAAAGATGGACGAAAATGAAGAAGGAAAAAAAGCACAAAGGGAATTAGAAAAAATTAGTGGAGATGAACATGAAAGATATTTATCGGAACTAAGGGAAAAATACATATTAGACAAAAAGGCAACGGAGGATGCAGGATATTATAAGGGAATAAAAGCTGTTGCAAAAAAATTATTGCAACAGAAAATATCAATTGAAATAATAAGTCAAACAACAGGACTTACAAAAGAAGAAATAGAAAAATTATAAATTTAATTAAGAAATCGTTTGAAATTAAAATCACTCTAAAATTTAGTAAAGATTTCAATGAAAATATATTGAAAACTGGGTTTAGAGTGATTTTTTTGATTATTTAAATTTCCTCAAATTTCTTGACAAATCCTACCCATATTGATATTATATAGATACCAAAAAACAAAAGAAAGAGCGCAGAAGGTTGGAAAATTTAATTTTTTCCCAACCAAGTTTGTACCTTGAGAAAGGAAAAATAAAAATGAAAAAAATATATCCAAATCTCTACTACAAAAAAGTAGAAGAAATAACAATAGAAACACTACTAAAAAATAAAATAAAACTACTAATACTAGACGTAGACAACACACTAATAGACTACTATAAAAATTTATCAGAAGAAGTAAAACAATGGGCAAAAGAAATGAAAGGACAAGGAATAAAACTATACATACTATCAAACACAAACAACAAAGAAAAAGTAGAAACAGTAGCAAAAATGCTACAAATACCATATAAACACCTTGCAATGAAGCCACTAAAAAGAGGATTCAAATACATACAAAAAGAAACAAAAATAAAACCAGAAAATATAGCAGTAGTAGGAGACCAAATATTCACAGACGTACTAGGAGGAAACAGAAGTAACATGTTTACAATATTAGTAGACCCAATAGACGAAAAAAAAAAAGACTACTGGTATACAGCGTGAAAGACCAATAGAAAACAAAATAAAAAATACTTTTAAAGCAAAAGAGGAGAAAAATAAAGATGTATATTAATGAAACACACATAGCATATTATGCAGTATTTGCAATAATAGGACTTTTTGTAGGAATGTTTGTAGACTGGATGAACAAAAGATTGCCAGACTATAAAAAAGTCTTTTCAAAAGAATTATTTACAGAATATTTTGCAGAATTCAAACCAAATTATATATTAATGTTTGTAACTGCGGCAATATATGTAGCACTATTATATTTTTATGGAATAAAAAACACGTTCATAGCAAACTTAGATTTAATAAAATATCTAATATTAACACCAATGTTATTATCTGCATTTGTTATAGATTACAAATTACAAATAATACCAAATAGACTAAACTTAACAATGTTCGAAATAGGCTTAGTAATAGCATTTCTATATGGATTATCAGATGTAGCAATAACAATAAACATGGCACTTGGAATGCTTGCAGGAGGAGGAATATTCCTACTTATAACATTAATAGGTGGAGCAATATATGGAAAAGAAGCAATGGGATTTGGTGATGTAAAACTAATGGGAGCATTAGGATTATACTTTGGCTTATCAAATATAATTGCAATAACACTTGTTTCATTCTTAATAGGAGCAATATTAAGCGTAATGTTATTAGCAACAAAAATCAAAAAAATGGATGAATACATACCTTTTGGACCTTTTATAGTAATAGGAACATTTGTAAGTATATTTGTACCATTCGAAACAATAAAATATGCATTACTAATGTTCTTTACATTAGGACTATATGCAAAATAAAAATTAGGGATTTGGGGACGGGTCTTTAATCCCTAAAAAGTTCAAAATAAAACTTTTCAGGATTGAGGGATGGACCTTTAATTCCTAAAAAGTTCAAAAAAATTTTTCGGGATTAAAGACCCGTCCCCAAATCCCGAAAAATTAAAAAAGGAGGGAAGTTTACAAATGAATCAAAAACTTCAATGGCTAAGAAATAAAATGTCAAGTTTAGACATGCAGGGAATAATAATATCAAATCCGATAAATATAAAATATCTAACAAACATAGATGCAGAGGGAACTTTAGTTATTACACCCAAAGAAAATATGTATATAACAGACGGAAGATATATAGAATATGTACATAGTATATTGACATTGTTTGACGAAATAATAGTTTATGATGTAAATGATTTATCAAAAGATGATTATGAAAATATCTTTATGTTTTGTGAAAATGTTGGTTTTGAAGAGCATTACATATCATATGCAACATATAAAGAATATATAAGAAAGTACAAAATACATAATTTTGTAGAAACAGAATATATAATTGAAAAGCAAAGAATGATAAAAGATGATGAAGAAATTAGCAACATTATAAAAGCATGTAATATTACAGATGACTGCTTTAAATATATTTTAAGTTATATAAAACCAGGGATGACAGAAAAGCAAATAGCAAAAGAAATTGATGATTATTATATTGAAAGAACAGACGGAACATCATTTGATACAATAGTTGCATCAGGTGAAAATTCATCAAAACCACATGCAGTTCCATCAAATAGAAAAATACAAGAACATGACATAATTACAATAGATATGGGATGTAAAGTTAATGGATATTGTTCAGATATGACAAGAACATTTTTTGTTGGCGAGCCGACTGAAGAAATGAAACGAGTTTATGACCTAGTTTTAAATAACCAAGAGTTTGCGTTAGACCAATATAAAGAAGGTGCAAGCACAAGACAGGTTACAAAGATGGTAGAAAATGACTTTAAATTAAATGGATATGATTTAATTCATAGCCTAGGTCATGGTGTTGGTTTAGAAATACATGAGCCACCATATGTAGGAATTAGACATGATACAAATTTAAGAGAAAATATGGTTGTTACAGATGAACCAGGAATCTATATTCCAGGAAAATTTGGTGTTAGGATAGAAGATACAGTCCAAATAACTAAATTTGGATGTGTAAGTTTAACTAATTCAGAAAAAGGTTATGTTATTATTTAGTAATGCTATTTTTTGGGGGACAATTTTACTAAAAAAGTTAAAAAATGGACTATAAATTATAACCAATAGTGGTTTGGACAAAACGATATTTTCCCAAAAGGGTTGATTTTTCTTAGAATATGTAGTAAAATAAAAAAGTAAAAAATAAAAATTATGAGAAAGCAAAGCAAAAAAGACTTGGCATCCTAAGTGGATGGCAATGAATAGCAAAGCAAGAGAAGGGAGAAATAAAAATGGCAGGAGTATACTCAGCAGGAGATTTTAGAAACGGAACAACATTCGAAATGGAAGGAAACGTATTTAGAGTAGTTGAATTCCAACACGTAAAACCAGGAAAAGGTTCAGCATTTGTAAGAACAAAATTAAAAAATGTAATAACAGGAGCAACATTAGAAAAAACATTTAACCCATCAGATAAATATCCAGGAGCAGAAATTGAAAAGAAAGCAATGCAATATTTATATGCAGATGGAGATTTATATTATTTTATGGATAATGAAACATATGACCAAATGCCTTTAAACAAAGATACATTAGGAGATTGCTTAAAATATTTAAAAGAAAATATGGAAGTTACAATTCTTTCATACAAAGGTAAAGTATTTGCAGTTGAACCTCCAACATTTGTTGAATTAGAAGTAACATATACAGAACCAGGATTTGCTGGAAACACAACAACAACATCAGGAAAACCAGCAACATTAGAAACAGGTTTAGAGTTACAAGTTCCAATGTTTGTAAATATCGGTGATGTATTAAAAATTGATACAAGAACATGTGAATATATGGAGAGAGTATAGAATATGAATGAACAAATTGAAAAACTTTTAAAAGAAGTTGAAGAATTAAAAGAAAATCAAAAAAAGATGACAAAAAAAATGGATAAAATGCAACAAATTATAGATCAAATACAAGAAGATATATATGAATTTGGAGATCCATATGAAGATGAAGAAGACGGATGTGCAGGAAACTGTTGTGGATGTTCAGGATGTGAAGATACAGAAAAATAGGAATATAAGAGAGCATTAAAAGTATTATCGAAAATTTGGATAATGTTAATATAATATAAAAAGATTGTAAGTTAAATTTATATAGGCACTTACAATCTTTTTTTTAGAAATAATTTAATGGATTTACATATTCATTATCAATTCTAAAACCGTAAATGTAGATGGCATCCTGTTGTAGAGCCATTGGTAGGTTTTCCAGTACTATCTTTATATGGATTACCAGGAACACCATAAACATATTTTGGTCCAACATATCCAATAACTTGACCTTGCTTTACAAAATCACCAACTTTAACAATAAAATTAGGGGAAGTATGACAATAAGTAACTTTGAGATTATCAAAAGAAAGAGTAATGGTATAACCGCCTGCTCCAAGAAATGAACAGAAGGTGATTTCGCCATCATTTATAGCAACAAATTTTGTACCTTCGGGTGCAGGAATATCTGTACCATGGTGAAAACCAGAAGTACCGCCAGTCGGAGACTTCCTTGGCCCAAACGGAGAACTTATACTTGTATATCCTGGCAGTGGCCATAAAAAACCATTAGGATTAAAGCCAAGTATTTCTTTATTTGATGAATCTACTGAACTAATGTTACTGTTTTGGATTATTGGAATAAAAAATATTGATATAAATATTGAAAATAAAATAATTATGAATAGAATTTTTTTAAGTAAATTTGTAATATAAATCACATCCTTTTTGTTATAATATTGTATGGTTGAAAAAATAATGAAGTGTGTTTGTAAAAAAATGTTTGTGGAAATTTTGAGATTTGAAGATTTGGATATAAAATACGTATATATTTATAACACAAAATTGGAGAAAAAACAAGAGAAAAATAATTGAAAAATATAGAAATCTTGAAGATATAAGGAATATAAGAAAATTGAATTATACAAAAAAAATCACAAAACTATTAAAATTTTATTACAAAAAAAAGAACTATAAAAATTTTTTGCATAATACTTGTCAAATGAAAAAAAGTATGTTAAGATAATAAATGTCTTCGGGAAAGACATTTATTAATTATAGGGGTATAGTGTCAATGGTAGCACATCGGTCTCCAAAACCGCCTGTGAGGGTTCGAGTCCTTCTACCCCTGCCAATGAGTATAAAAGGCTTGATTACACAATTATAATCAAGACTTTTTATTTTTTGTTCATTTTAAATTTGACATCTTAAAAAAAAATGATATAATAATATATATTGAACAGCAAACAAAAACGAGGAGGAAACCATGAAATTAGGAATAGTAGGATTACCAAATGTAGGAAAAAGTACATTATTTAATAGTATAACAAAAGCAGGAGCAGAATGCGCAAACTATCCATTCTGTACAATAGAACCAAACGTAGGAGTTGTAGCAGTACCAGACGAAAGACTAGACAAACTAACAGAAATGTACAAGCCAGAAAAAACAACACATGCAGTAATAGAATTTGTAGACATCGCTGGATTAGTAAAAGGAGCAAGTAGAGGAGAAGGACTAGGAAACAAATTCTTATCACACATTCGTGAAACAGATGCAATAGTAGAAGTAGTAAGATGCTTTGAAGACTCAAACGTTGTGCATGTAGACGGAAGTGTAAATCCAATAAGAGACATAGAAACAATAAATCTAGAATTAATATTTGCAGACATAGAAACAGTAAATAAAAGACTAGACAAAGCAAGAAAAAATCTAAAAGCAGATAAAAAATATCAAGAAGAAATAGGCTTACTAGAAAAAAAATACTAAAAGTTCTAGAAGAAGGAAAATCAGCAAGAACAATTGAATTTAACGAAGACGAACAAGTACTTGTAAAAGACATGTTTTTATTAACAACAAAACCAATTTTATATGTAGCAAATGTATCAGAAGACCAATTAGAAGATGCAGAAAATGATGAATTAGTAAAACAAGTAAAAGAGTATGCTTCAAAAGAAAGAGCAGAAGTAATTCCATTATGTGTAAAAATTGAAGAAGAGCTTTCAGGACTAGAAGATGATGATAAAAAAAAATGCTAGAAGCATTAGGATTAGAAGAATCAGGCTTAGATAAAGTTATAAAAAGAAGTTATGACTTGTTAGGATTAATGTCATTCTTAACTGCTGGAGAACCAGAAGTAAGAGCGTGGACAATAAAAAAAGGAACAAAAAGCACCACAAGCAGCAGGAAAAATACACTCAGACATAGAAAGAGGATTTATAAAAGCAGAAGTTGTATCATATGATGATTTGATAAGAGAAGGCTCAATGGTAGCAGCTAAGGAAAAAGGATTGGTTCGCTCTGAAGGAAAAAAGAATACATTATGAAAGATGGAGATATTGTATTATTTAAATTTAATGTATAAAATTACTAAAAATTAGAAATATAAAAATATATAAACTTTGTAATAATTCTGTAATATTTTTGTGATATAAATGTAAAATAAAAATAGTAAAAACATATTGACTTATTAAATTAGAAAGTATAAAATTATATTAGTAGTTAAGAGGTTGCAATCAAATAAAAAAAAAGTGGTATAATTTCTTTTGATTGTAAAATAATATGGGTAAATAAAGGAGAGAATGGTATGAAAAAAACAAAAATAGTAAGTATAGTTTTAATCGTAATGATAGTAATCGCTATGTTATTTACAGCAAGAAATGTATTCGCTGCAGATGATTTGGGATATCTTTTAGGAAATAATGTTGCAGGAAATAATGTTGAATCATCTGGAGGTAGTAGTAAACCAGCAAATAGCACACCTTCAAATAATAGTTTAAATAACACAACAAACAATCTTGTTTTAACAACAAACAATACAAGTACTTATAACAACTCATCATTACCAAAAACAGGTGTAGCAGATTCTATGCCAGTTGCAGTATTAGTAGTTGTATTAGGTATATCAGGAGTATATGCTTACAAAAAAAATGAAAGAATATAAAAATATCTAATAAATACAAATGCATCCAAAATTACAATATATAATATAAAAAAAGATAAAGGAATTTTACGAAACTCCTTTATTTTTTTTATTATTTTGTATATAATAGGAAAGGAAAAAAAAACAAAACTTTAATAAAATAATTGCAAATTTATTAAAAAAACACCAATGAACACAATGAAAAGGAGAGTTACAAAATGAATGAAAAACAAGCACAAAAAAAGAATAGAGGAATTGAGAAAACAAACAGACTATTATGCACAAAAATACTATGACGATGACGCACCAGAAATATCAGATTTTGAGTATGATATGTTAATGGTAGAATTGCGCAATTTAGAAAAAAGTTACCCACAATTTTTATCAAAAGATTCATTAACACAAAAGGTTGGCGGACATGTAAAAGAAGGATTTGAAAAAGTAACACATGAAGTACCACTTCAAAGTTTACAAGATATTTTTAGTTTTGAAGAAATAGATGAATTTTGTCATAAAATGGAAGAAAAGGCAAAGGAAAATGGAATTAATAAAGTTAAATATGTTGTAGAAACTAAAATAGATGGTTTATCTTCTGCACTTGAATATAAAGATGGAAAATTTGTAAGAGGTGCTACAAGAGGAAATGGTTTAGTCGGAGAAGATGTAACAGAAAATTTAAAAACAGTAAAGACAATTCCAATGGAAATAAATGATAAAATAGATATAACAGTACGTGGAGAAGTATTTATATCAAAAACAGATTTTGAAGAAATGAATCAAGAAAGAGAAGAAAATGAAGAAGAACTATTTGCAAATGCACGTAATGCAGCAGCAGGGTCACTTCGTCAATTAGACAGTAAAATAACAGCAACAAGACCACTTGATATTTATATATTTAATGTTCAAAAAATAGATGGAAAAGAATTTAACTCACATTTTGAAGAACTTGAATACTTAGAAAAAATTGGATTTAATGTAAATCCTGTACGTATACCATGTGAGACAATAGAAGAAGTAAAAAAGCAATTAGAAAAATTGGAGATATGAGAGAAAATCTAACATTTGGAATAGATGGAGCAGTTATAAAAATAGATAACTTAAAATTCAGAGAAATGTTAGGAACAACAGCCAAAACACCAAGATGGGCGATTGCATACAAATATCCACCAGAGCAAAAAGAAACAATATTAAAAGACATAGTTTGTCAAGTAGGAAGAACAGGCGTAATTACACCAATGGCAGTACTAGAACCAGTAAAACTTGCAGGATCAACAATATCAAAAACAACACTACACAACGAAGATTTTATTAAAGAAAAAGGTCTAAAAATAGGTGACACAGTAGTAATACAAAAAAGCAGGAGATGTAATACCAGAAATAGTAAAAGTTGTTGAAGAAAAAAAAGAACAGGTGAAGAAAAAGACTTTAAAATGCCAAGAGTATGCCCAGTATGTGGAGCAGAAGCAGTAAGAGAAGAAGGAGAATCAGCAGTAAGATGTACTGGAATAGAATGTCCAGCAAAATTATTTAGAAACTTAGTTCACTTTGTATCAAGAGAAGCAATGAATATAGACGGACTTGGAGAAAATATAATTCAACAATTATTAGACAGAGAATTGATTCATAACATATCAGATATATATGAATTAAAATTTGAAGACATCGCATCACTAAAAAAGAATGGAAAGAAATTTGCACAAAACTTAATTGACAGTATTAATGCAAGTAAGGAAAATGATTTATATAGATTAATAACAGCATTAGGAATTAGACATGTTGGGGGAAAAGCATCAAAAATGTTAGCAAGAAAATACAGAACAATGGACAATCTAGCAAATGCAACATTTGAAGAACTAAGTGAAATAAAAGACATTGGAGAAGTAATGGCAAATAGCATAAGAGAATTCTTTTTACAAGAACAAACAGCAGATTTGCTAAATAAATTAAAAAGTTAGCCGGTGTTAACATGAATTGCTTGGAAGAAGAAAGCATTGACAAACGATTTGAAGGAAAAACTTTTGTATTAACAGGAAGTTTAGAAAAATATACAAGAAAAGAAGCAGAAAATATAATTGAAAGACTTGGCGGAAAAACATCAGGTTCTGTATCTAAAAAACAGATTATGTTTTAGCAGGTGAGGATGCAGGAAGTAAATTAACAAAAGCTCAAAGCCTTGGAGTTACAATTATTTCAGAAGATGAATTTGAGAAAATGACTGTTTAATTACATTGAAAGAAATGGAGAAGATTATGGAAGAAAAATATACATTTGAAATGATGTGGGAAGACTTGAATAATGGGTATCAAATTTTTTACACATATGTACGAAATAGATATTTATTGTTTAAAACCGCACCAAATTGCTACACACAAAAGTTATTAACAGACCACAAGAAAAATCCACAACCTAAAATGTCAATGCTTACATTAAAAAGGGTTAAGGAAATGTTCCCAGATATGGAAGATATTGAATATAAGATAATAAGTGATAATTAAAGGAGAAAAATTAATGGCTATAATTATTGATGGAAAAGAATTAGCAAAAAAAATAAGAGCAAATTTAAAAATAGAATGTGAAGAATTAAAGAAAAAAAATATAAACTCAAAATTAGCAGTAATGATGGTAGGAGAAGATCCGGCATCAAAAGTATATGTAAGAAATAAAAGCAAAGCATGTGAAGATGTTGGAATAGAATATGAAGAATATTTATTAGATGTAAATACAACTCAAAAAAGAGTTGATAGAATTAATAGAAAAAAATTTAAACAATGACAAAACAATAAATGGAATATTATTACAAAGTCCAATACCATCAAATTTAGATATAAATGAAGCATTTAGAACAATATCACCAGAAAAAGATGTTGATGGATTTAATCCGTTAAATGTCGGAAAATTAGTTTTGAATCAAGACACATTTGTATCTTGTACACCATACGGAATAATGAAAATGTTCGAAGAATATGATATTGACTTAACTGGTAAAAATGTGGTAATATTAGGAAGAAGCAACATTGTGGGTAAACCATTAATACATTGTTGCTTAAATAAAAATGCGACAGTAACATCATGCCATTCTAAAACACAAAATATTGCACAAAAAAGCAAAAAGAAGCCGATGTGTTGATATCAGCAATTGGAAAAGCAAACTTTGTAACTGCAGATATGGTAAAAGATGGTGCGGTTGTAATTGATGTAGGAATAAACAGATTAGACAATGGCAAAATTACAGGTGATGTTGATTTTGAAAGTGTAAAGGAAAAAGCAAGTTATATTACACCGGTTCCTGGGGGAGTTGGACCGATGACAATTGCAATGCTTATGAACAATGTTATTAAGGCTACTAGAAGACAAAATGGAATGGTAGATTAAAATATTAATTGAAATAAGGCATTAAATAATAAAAAGTATAATAAGTGGGACACAAAATATTTGTGTCTTTTTTGCGTTTTAGAGCAATAAGATTATTAAATGAAAGTTGTTTAAAATTTATTATTGTTAAATAACAGTGAAAGTAAAAAGAAAGGAAAATGAAAATGGGAGATTTAGAAAATAAAAAATATTGGATTTGGTTTAGTCTAATAAAAGGGTTAGGATGTGTAAAAAAAAAATAATTTGCTAAAAATATATGGTACGCCAGAAGAAATATATAAATTGAGTAAGAGAGAACTATTAAAAGTAGATAGAATAGGTGAAGAAACAGTTACAAATATTATAGAAGCAAAAAACGAAAAAATATTAAATTATCATATTAAATATATGGAAGAAAATAATATTGATATTATCCACATCTGTGAAAAAAGTTATCCACAGGCATTAAAGCAAATTTATGATGCACCAGTAAGTTTGTATATTAGAGGAAATAAAGAAATACTAAATGGAAAAAATATTGGCATTGTGGGATGTAGAGAGTGTACAGATTATGGAAAAAAGGCGGCAAAATATTTTGCTTATAATTTATCAAAAGAAAAATCTGTTAATATTGTTAGCGGTTTGGCTAAAGGTGTGGATAGTTATGCACATTGGGGTTCAGTTGGAGCCAATATTGAATGCGAAAGTACTAAAAACTGTGGAAACAAACAGGAGAGTTGTGGAAAAATAAATAATAACTGTGGAAAGATAAATGATGACTGTGGAAAATTAAAAAATGATTGTGGAAAAACAATTGCAATCCTTGGAAATGGCTTAGATATGATTTATCCAAAAGAAAATATAGAATTAGCAAATGAAATTATAAGAAACGGAGGGGCAATTATATCAGAATACCCATGTGGAACTAAAGCAGACAAAATGAAATTTCCAGCTAGAAATAGAATTATAAGTGGACTAAGTAAAGGAATAATTGTTATAGAAGCAAAAGAAAAAAGTGGAACATTAATTACAGTCGATTTTGCTTTAGAACAAGGAAGAGATGTTTTTGTTGTTCCTGGAAATATTAATTCAATAAATTCTGTTGGTACAAATGACTTAATAAAACAAGGTGCGAAAATGGTTACTTCCTATGAAGATATAAAATAAAAGCCACCCTTAGAAAGAGTGACGTAGATTTTGACTATTTACCGAAAATCAATTTTATAATATATATAACAATCAAAATGATAAATAGAATCAAAAAAGTAATGGCAAAAACTATAATAAAGGTTATTAAAAATGTAAAAATAACATTTCCATTAGTAGCCTTTGCTATTTCTGCTATGGCAAAGCAAAATGCTAAAATAGAAGGAAGAAGTATTAATAAAAAAAGATACAACTCCTTATTTTCCTTTACATCATCATTATACCATGCCCGAACAATTTTTATCATAATTTTTCCTCCTTAAAATTATTTATCCTCCTGTGGGAGCGAGGAAATTCATATAATAAGTTAAAAATATTATATCACAAAAAATGAAAATATCAACAAACATATGTTTACAAAATTTAAATAAAATGATATAATAAATATAGTTTGAAAAATGGAGGTGGATTATGCAAAATACAGAACAACATATTTATATTGCAATAGACCTAAAATCATTCTATGCGTCAGTAGAATGCCAGGAAAGAGGGCTAAATCCATTAACAACAAACTTAGTAGTAGCAGACAATAGTAGAACAGAGAAAACAGTATGTCTAGCAGTAACGCCATCACTCAAACAATATGGAATAGGAGGCAGAGCCAGACTATTCGAAGTAGTACAAAAAGTTAAAGAGATAAATATAGAAAGAAAAATAAAAGCACCAAATCATAGATTTACAGGAACGAGTTATGATGATACAGCTTTAAAAAAGAATCCTGATTTGGAACTATCATATATAATAGCTCCACCGCGAATGAAGTATTACATGCAATACAGCACAAAAATATATAATATTTACCTTAAGTGGTTTTCAGCAGAAGACATTTATGTATATTCTATTGATGAAGTATTTATTGATGTAACACATTATTTAAAAACATATAATATGAGAGCAGGAGAACTAATAACAAAAGTAATTCAAGATGTTTATGACAATACAGGAATTACGGCAACGGGTGGAATGGGAACCAATTTATACTTGGCAAAAATTGCCATGGACATAGTTGCAAAACATGCGCAACCAAATAAAAATGGAGTAAGAATAGCGGGATTGGACGAAAAGTTATATAGAAAATTACTTTGGACACATACACCTATTACTGATTTTTGGAGAGTAGGAAAGGGAACTGCCAAAAAACTTGAAAAACATGGGATTTATACTATGGGCGATGTAGCAAGAACATCTATAAAAAATGAAGACTTATTATATAAATTATTTGGAATTAATGCAGAATTGTTAATTGACCATGCTTGGGGATATGAGCCAGTAACAATAAAAAGTATAAAAGCATATAGACCAGCATCAAATAGTATTTGTTCAGGGCAAGTATTACATTGTCCATATAATTATGAAGATACAAAGGTAATTGTAAAAGAGATGACCGAATTATTAACATTAGATTTGGTGGAAAAAAATTTAGTAACAAATCAAATTGTATTAACAATTGGCTATGATGTTGAAAATATAACAAATAGAAATATTAGTTATAATGGAGAAGTAACAACAGATAGATATGGACGCAAAATTCCGAAACATGCACACGGAACTATTAATTTGGACCATCAAACATCATCAACTAAGATTATAATGGATGCAACAATGAAATTATATGAAAGAATTGTAAATAAAAGCCTAATTGTTAGAAGAATAAATATTACGGCGAATAATGTAATAAGTGTGAGAAAGGCTGAAAATAAAAAAACATTTGAACAAATTGATTTATTTACAGATTATCATAAAAAAGAGAAAGAACAACAAGAAGAAAAAAAGGAAAGAAACTTGCAAAAGGCGGTAATTGATATAAAAAATAAATATGGTAAAAATGCTATTATTAAAGGAATGAATTTGCAGGATGCAGGAACTACTATTGATAGAAATAATCAAGTTGGCGGGCATAAAGCATAGAAGTGGTAAAGTAATGTGAATTTAGTTTTGGGCATTGGGAAAGGGTTGAAATTATAAATGAAAAAGGATGATTACAGTGATATTATACATTTGCCTCATTATGTTTCTAAAAAGAGACCACAAATGAGCATAGAGCAAAGGTCTGCACAATTTGCACCTTTTGCTGCTTTAACTGGTTATGAGGATGAAATTGAAGAAGCGGGGAAAGAGTTTATTAAAAAGATGGATGAAAAATGATGTTTTTTATATATGATATTTTGTTAAATTTTACAAAAAGATTTCATTGTTCGCTTGATTTTTTATAAAATTTAATGTATAGTGTTAGTTGTAGAAATGAGATATAAGCAGATGTGTGTGTTGCCTCTAAAACTCGATTTTATCGAGAGCAAGGAGGTGAGGGATTATGGTAGAAGTTATACTTTTCCTTATTATAGGTTTAATGTTTTCAATAACCATAAATATCGCCTTATTGTGTATTATATACATAATGTGGACAGATAAACAAATATAAAAATACACCACATTGAGCTTAGCCGAGCTTTGTGGTGTGAACTATTAATATATAGGTAGCACACATTGTCTGTGGCTCTCATTTCTATTTTTATTATACATTCTTATTTCAAGTTTGTCAAATATTTTATGATAAAAAAAGAAGTAGTTTTAAAACTACTTCTTTTTGTGGTGGCTCGAAGTGGAATCGAACCACTGACACGGGGATTTTCAGTCCCCTGCTCTACCAACTGAGCTATCGAGCCAAAAAAATAAATCTTATACATTATATATAAAAAAATGGCGACCTGGAACGGGCTCGAACCGTCGACCTCTAGCGTGACAGGCTAGCGTTCTAACCAACTGAACTACCAGGCCGTAAAAGAATGGTGGTCGTTATAGGGCTCGAACCTATGACCCCCTGCTTGTAAGGCAGATGCTCTCCCAGCTGAGCTAAACGACCATGTCCTTTCGACATTGATTAGTATACAAGATTTAAAATAAAATGTCAATACTTTTTTAAAAAAAAATTAAAAAAATTTTAAAAAAAAATCAAAAAATTTTTAAATCCCTTGATTTTAAAGGAAAAATGTAATATTATATTTTAAGAAAAAAATACATATATTTTAAATAATAAAATATAATATATAAAATAAATTTTCTGTGCAATATAAAAAAAATATATGTAGGAGGAACAAAAGAAAATGAAAAAAGAAAAAATAAGTAAAAAGAAAGTGAACAAAAAAGAAAAAGGTATAAAAGAAAAAAGTGAAACAAGTAAAAAAAATGAAAAAATAATAAAGCAGATAATTTTTAGCATATTAATAATTATGTTAATAATAATTCTAATTTTTTTATTTAACCAGGTTTACAACAAACTAAGACGCAAGAAAGATTTTGAAAATGATTTAACATCATTTTCAAACAAAAACAAAGAAACAATATTTTCAATAGACAAAATAATATTTTTCAGTAGTTGTGATTCAAAAAATAAAAACACATCAAAAACAAATTTCACAATAGAAAATTTATATGCATATACAGACATAGCAATTTTTTTAAATAATGATGTTTCACAAAAAAGTGAGAAAAACACAACAGAAAACACACTAAAAATGTAAAAATAACAAATATAAAATTTACAAAGCAACCAGAACTAGGAATAGGAAATTTATATTATAAAAACGTAAATGATTTTGCAAAAAGTGAAATAAACGAAAATAATAAAATTGAAAACGAATTACAATTTGAGACAACATCGACAAATGAAGTGGACCTTAGTAAACCAGTATTATATAATAATTGTGCTAACCCGATAACATTAAGCTATGTAAATCAAAATATCAAAACAGATTATACAATGACAGACACACAAAATCCAATAACATATAATGGTAAACTCTTAAAAAGATGCGGAGTTTCAGTAAAAGCAATAAATACATCAATATCATTTGATATAGAAATAGAAAACAACAAAAATCAAAAATTTAGAACAACAATATATTTTGATATACCATACGAAAGTGAAGAAAAATCAATAAATGATGGAAGCATAATTGTAGAAAAGAAAACAAATTTCAATTTTTATAGATATGAATAGAAAGGATTTTTAAATGAAAGAAAAATTAAAAATATCAGAAGAATTAAAACAAAAATATCATAAATGTGAAGAAGTAACAAACTTTAAACAAATGATAGAAAGATCAGCAGAAATTTATAAAACAAGAACAGCGTTTAAGTTAAAGGACAAAGATGGAAATATTTACAACAAAACATATGAAGAATTAAAAGCAGATGTAACTGTGCTTGGGACAAGCTTAATTGAAAATGGACTTTTAAATAAAAGAATTGCAGTTATAGGGAAAAATTCATATAAATGGGCAATATCATATTTGGCTGCTTCAATAGTAGGAGTTGTTGTGCCAATTGATAAAGAATTACATTCAGATGATGTAATTAATTTCATGAATGTTTCTGAAAGCAAATGTATTTTAGGAGATAGCAAAAATTTAAAGAAAATTAATGAAAATATTGAAAAATTAGAAAATAAGGAAACATTATTTATTGATTTTGATAGTAAAATACAAGAAGGAAATTCCTTATCATTTGCAGTTCAAATGGAAAATGGAAAAACCTTGGTAGAAGAGGGAAATACAGAATTTGATAAAATAACAGTAAATCCTGACGAATTAAAAATATTATTATTTACATCAGGAACAACAGGAAATGCCAAAGGAGTATGTTTATCACAAAGAAATATTTGCTCAAATATTTTATCAATATATGGAATAGTAAAAGTAAAAAGAAGTGACTTATTTTTCTCAATTTTGCCATTACATCATACGTATGAATGTACAATAGGATTTTTATTACCATTATACAGTGGCGCAAGTATTTGCTATTGTGACGGCTTAAGATATATAACAAGCAATATGCTAGAATATCATCCATCAGTTATACTATGTGTGCCATTGCTTTTAGAAAAAATGTATCAAAAAATAATGAAGAGCATACAAAAAACATTGCCAAAAAAATATACAGAAAATCTAAAAGAAAATGAAAATATAATTGATAAATTGCCATTCTATATAAAAGGAATAGTAAAAAGAAAAGTTAAGAATTCACTTGGTGGAAGATTAAGAGTATTTATAGTAGGTGCTGCAGCAGTAAATCCAGAAATAGCAGATACATTTGACAAATTAGGATTAAATTCATTGCAAGGATATGGTTTAACAGAATGTGCTCCATTAGTTGCAGGAAACACAGACTTCTTTAAAAGGAATGATAGTGCAGGTTTACCAATTCCAAATGTAGAATACAAAATTGATAATCCAGACAGAGATGGCGTTGGAGAAATAATAGTAAAAGGACCAAATGTAATGCTTGGTTATTACAATATGCCAGAAGAAACAGAAAAAGTTTTAAAAGACGGTTGGTTTCATACAGGAGATTTAGGAAAAATTGATGAAAATGGATTTTTATATATTACAGGTAGATGCAAAAGCGTTATAGTAACAAAAAACGGAAAAAATATATATCCGGAAGAAATTGAAGCATATTTAAATGATAGTCCTTTAATTTCAGAATCATTAGTTATGGGAATTCAAAAAGAAAATGATGATGAGACATATGTCAATGCCCAAATTTTCCCTAATATGGATGCTATAAAAGAATATTTGAAAGGAACAGTTCCAACAAAAGAAGAAGTTAAGAAAAATTATGGCTGATGTAGTTTCTGGTGTTAATAGCAAAATACCAAATTACAAGCATATTAAGAATTTTGCTGTTAGAGATAAAGAATTTGAAAAAACTACTACTCAAAAAAATTAAGAGATATGGAGATAATATGAAAAAATAGGGATTAGGGGACGGGTCTACAATCCCTATTTTTTATTAGGAAAGTTTTAATTTTTATTTTTGCAAAAAAGTTGGACCGGAAAATGATTTCCAATCCAACTTTTTTAATATGTCTTATAAAGGATTAGCAACATCCTCTATTTCCACCGCAACAACAGCAGATTATTAATATTAATAGTATGATACAGCAGCAGTCATCACCAAATCCGAATCCGCCACCACAACCTCTATTCTCTGGCATAGTCTAGACCCCCTTTCCAAGCAAAAACTATTTTCTTTTTTGTGTTTTTCCTTGTTTCCTTTGTATAATACATATTATGAAAAAATAGAAAATTGGTTACAAAAAATAAAATAAAATTTAGTATTGAATTTATAAAATAAATCGTATATAATGTGAAAAAACGAAAGAAGGTAAAGATAAATGGCAGGAATAAAATTAAATTTAAAAAACACAGGAATATCACAAAAGTCAATAATGGAATATAAAGAACAAGTAGAAAATATACACAAAGAACTACACAAAAAAGCAAATGACGAAAAAGACTTTGTAGGATGGTTAGAATTACCAACAAAATACGACAAAAAAGAATTTTTAAGAATAAAAAAAGCAGCAAAAAAGATAAAAAAAGAATCAGACATATTAGTGGTAATAGGAATAGGAGGCTCATATTTAGGAGCCAGGGCAGTTATTGAAGCATTAACAAACACATTTAACAACATGCTTACAGACAAACAAAGAAAATATCCACAAATATTATATGTAGGAAACAATTTAAGTCCTAATTACATCAATGAATTAATCGAATATATTGGAGAAAAAAGATTTTTCAGTAAATGTAATATCAAAATCTGGAACCACAACAGAGCCGGCAATAGCATTTAGAATTTTTAGAGAAATTCTAGAAAATAAATATGGAATTGACGAGGCAAGAAGCAGAATATATGTAACAACAGACAAAGAAAGAGGCGCATTAAAAACACTTGCGGACAACGAAGGATACGAAAAATTCGTCATACCAGATAATGTTGGGGGAAGATACTCAGTACTAACTGCAGTTGGTTTATTACCAATAGCAACTGCGGGAATAGATATAGACAAATTAATGCAAGGTGCGCAAAATGCACAAGAAAGATATGATGACCCAAATTTAAAATATAATGAATGCTATAAATATGCTGTTACAAGAAATATTTTATACAAATTATATAAAAATACAGAAATATTAGTAAATTATGAACCTAAAATGCACTACTTTACAGAATGGTGGAAACAACTTTTCGGAGAAAGTGAAGGAAAAGATCAAAAAGGAATCTTCCCAGCAGGCGTAGACTTTACAACAGATTTGCATTCAATGGGTCAATATATTCAAGAAGGAAGAAGAAATTTATTTGAAACAGTTATATCAATAGAAAACCCAAAATCAGATATAACAATAAATAAAGACGAAGATAATCTAGATGGATTAAATTATTTAGCAGGAAAAACACTTGACTATGTAAATAAAAAAGCAATGGAAGGAACAGTAAAGGCACACGTTACAGGAGATGTTCCAAACATAATGCTAACTATAGAGGATCTTGATGAAGAAAATATTGGTGAATTAATATATTTCTTTGAAAAAAGCCTGTGCTATGTCTGGAATGATACTTGGAGTTAATCCATTTAATCAACCAGGTGTTGAGGAATATAAGAAGAATATGTTTAAATTATTAAAGAAACCAGGGTTTTAGGGAAGTTCCTTAAAATTCCTTTTTACAGGGAATACGGGACAAACCTTTGTTGAAAAAATGTCTCTCTGTTGCTTGAAAACAGAACTGAGAGGAAAAGAGGATAGTGAAATGATATTTAAAGAGCAATTTACAATGCAATTAAAAGATATAGGAAAAGAAAATTATATGAAAAATAGAGCAATATTAGAAATATTTGAAAACATAGGAACACATCACTCTGATATTGCAGGATATGGACCAAATGATATAAAAAGAACGGGAGTAACATGGGTATTACTAGATTGGAAAGTTCAAGTTCTAAAAAGACCTAAATATGGTGAAAAATTAAATGTATCAACGTGGGGCAGAACAATGAAAAGAACGTATACATATAGAGATTTTGAGATGTATGACAAAGAAAATAACTTGTGCGTGATAGGAACATCAAAATGGGTTTTAATAGATATTGAGACTGGAAAAATTGCAAAAATAACAGAAGAAATTTATGAAAAATATCAAATTGAAGAAAAAAGTGTATTTAATATAGAAGAATTGGATAAGTTGAAAGCACCAGAAGAATTTAGTAGTGAAATTGAATATAAAGTTTCTAGAAGAGATATAGATTTAAATGGACATATGCATAATTTGTATTATCTAGATATTGCATATGAGGCTTTACCAGAGGAGGTCTATGAGCAAAGACCTTTTGATAATTTTAGAATTCAATATAAAAAAGAGGTAAAATTAGGTGATGTTGTTAGATGTAGATATACTTTTAAAGATGGAGAACATATTGTATCTATTTTTAATAGTGATGGGAGTAGACCTCATGCAATTGTAATTTTGAAATAGATGTATAGTGTTAAAATTTTTCGGGATTTGGGGACGGGTCTTTAATCCCGAAAAAATATCGGGATTAAAGACCCGTCCCCAAATCCCGAAAAATTTTAAAAAAATGTTGAAAAATGGTAATTAGTTGTGATATAATAGATATCGGTTAAGAAAAAGGGAGGAATAAAAATGAAACAATTAAGAAAAACAAAAATAGTTGGAACAATAGGACCAGCAAGTGAAAACAAATTAGAAGAATTATTTAATGCAGGTCTAAATGTAACAAGAGTTAACTATTCTCATGGAAGCTGGGATGAACAATCTGAAAAAACAGAAAACATAATCAAATTAAGAAAAGAATTAGACATACCAGTAGCATTATTATTAGATATGAAAGGTCCTGAAATAAGAACAGGAATGTTGTACACAGGAAAAAATAAAAAAAATTGAATTAAAAGATGGACAAAAATTCACATTATTCAATGAAGATATTGAAGGAAACGAAGAAGGAGTTTCTGTAACATACAAAGAATTATATAAAGATGTACAACCAGGTACAAAAATATTAATCGACGACGGAGCAATTGAATTAAAAGTTGACGAAGTTGCTGGAAAAGATATTGTTTGTACAGTAGTTCATGGAAATGGATTAGGAAGTAGAAAAACAATGAACTTACCTGGAACAGTAATCAGATTACCAGGATTAGCTGAAAAAGATATAGCAGACTTAAAAACAGCTTGTGAACATGATTATGATTTCGTTGCAATTTCATTTGCAAGAAACTTAGATGATATTAGACAAGTAAGAAAAGTATTAGATGAAAACGGTGGAAAAGATATCCAAATAATAACAAAAATTGAAAACGTTGAAGGTATATCAAACTTAGACAATATCTTATTAGAAGCAGATGCTCAAATGATTGCCAGAGGAGATATGGCCACAGAAACAGACTTTACAGAACCACCTGTAATTCAAAAAAGAATAATCAAAACATCTAACAAACTTTGTAAACCAGCTATAACAGCTACACAAATGTTAGAATCAATGACATATAACCCATTACCAACAAGAGCAGAAGCTAGTGACGTTGCAAATGCTATCTATGATAGAACAAGTGCAATAATGTTATCTGGAGAATGTGCTCAAGGTGATTACCCAGTAGAATGTGTTCAAACAATGGTTAAAATAGCAAACAGAGTAGAACCAGAAATCAATTACTGGAAAAGATTTAAAGAAAATGATAATATGGATTTATCAGATTTCGAAACAAAAGTTGCATATTCAACATGTGTTACTGCAATGAACATGGAAGCAGATGCAATTGTATGCTATACAAATTCAGGAAATTCTGCTAGAAAATTAGCAGGACTTGGAGCAGGATGCCCAATCTTAGCTATAACAGATAATAGAAAAACATTTAACCAATTAGCATTAGCTTGGAATGTAACACCAGTATTTGTTGAAAAAACTGAAAATATCGATACAACTCTTGAAAATGGAATTAAAAAATTACAAGATAAAGGTATCTTAGAAAAAGGTGATACAATTGTAATTTCAGGTGGACCAAGTATTTTAGCAAATGCAGAAGAAAGCAAAGTAGTTGCAAGTGTTGCAAAAATTTAATTTAAATATAAAATATTAGAAAGGGAAAATATTAGAAAATCTAAATTTTCTCTTTTTGAATGTTTGAATGAAAGTCAATAATTTTATGGGCTATGAATTGAAAAAAAAAGAGTTGCCAAAGCAACTCTTAGAAAAAAAAATTTAATTTTGTTTTTTATTTTTTCTTTTCATCTTTTATAACTTCTTTAATTGCACCTAAACTTGAAAGTGCACTTGTTGCTTCGAAAGGAATAAATACTTTATTTGCTTCTCCATCAGCAACTTTCTCTAATGCTTCAAGTGATTTTAATTGAACTAATTTTTCGTCTGGGTCTGATTTCTTAATTGCTTCATAAACCATTTGAATTTCTAACGCCTTAGCATCAGCAACTTCTTTAATTGCTTGTGCTTCACCGGCTGCTCTAGTAATTCTAGCTTTTTATCAGCTTCAGCTTCTAGAATAGCAGCTTGTTTTTTACCTTCAGCAATAGTTACAGCAGATTGTCTTTGTGCTTCAGATTCAAGAATTAAAGCCCTTTTATTTCTTTCTGCATTCATTTCTTTTTCCATTGCATCCCTGATATCAGCAGGTGGTGTAATATCTTTGATTTCAACTCTATCAATTTTACATCCCCATCTATCAGTTGCTTCGTCAAGAACAACTCTTAATTGATTATTAATACCATCTCTTGAACTAAATGTTTCATCTAAGTCCATTTTACCAATGATATCACGAATTGTTGTGATTGCTAAGTATTCAATACCTTTTTTCAAACTTTGAATTTCATAAACTGCTTTTGCTGGGTCTGTTATTTGATAGAATACAACAGTGTCTATTGTAATTGTTACATTGTCTTTTGTAATAACTCCTTGAGGTGGAACATCCATTGTTTGTTGTTTTAAACTAACTACGCTTCTTACGTGGTCAAAAAATGGAATTATAATTGTAAGACCTGCATCTGCAACTTTGTAGAATTTACCTAATCTTTCAATTACATATACCTCCGCTTGTTTAACAATTTTAATTGATTTAAATGCTATAATTAAAATTATAACTAATAATACGATTAAAAATCCCATATTAAATTTCCTCCTTTTTCTACGATTTTTTTTACTAAATTTTCAACTTGAATTTATGAAGATTGTTGATTATAGTATTTTATTTATCGTAATTCTTTTATATAAATACTTAAAAAAAGTAATATTAAAAACTAAATTTTATTTTCAATTTTTATAGGTTTTACTATTGCTTTAACACCTTTGATTTCCTGAATTTCAACTTTTGAACCTTCTTCGATAATTTCATTGTTTTCGCTTTCTGCTGTCCAAACTTCACCATTTAATTTTATTTGACCAACTGAATGAATAGGGTCAATAGTTTTTATTACGAGTGCTTTTTTTCCAATTATTGAGTATACGTTTGTATTTGTTTTTTTTTTGACATCGACAAATTTCTTTACAAATGGTTTTGTTGCAAAAATTAATATTGTTGATGTTATTACAAATACTGTTGTTTGAATTATTATGTTTGATGTAAATAGGCTGACCATCATTGCAATTAGTGCTCCTATTCCAAACCAGAATATTAAAAATCCAACTGTTGCAATTTCTCCTACAAAAAATAGTCCTGCTATTATTAACCATAATTTCCACATAGTAATTTCTCCTTTGTTTTTGAACTTACATTTATATTATACTATAAATTAGTTTAAAAATAAATACTTATGTAAAAAATAATTTTAAATGTTACAATAATATTACAAATTTGTAAAAAAATATAAATATTAAATTTTAACAAAAACCCCTTGTACTTTTTTAAATTTATTATTATAATAGATAAAGAAAAAACAAAAACAAGGAGTGACGTTATTGGAAAAGATTTCTAAAATTAGCCAAACAAACAAAATCCCCAAAAGACAACATAAGGAAAAAAAACAGCCAATCAAATAATAGGTACAGTGAACCTAAAAAGAAAAAAGAAAATTTCAAAGAAATATTAGAAAATGAAGAAAAAATACTTGAAAAAAACGAAAAACAACAAAATGTAAAAAGAGTAATAGATGCATATAAAGTTCAAATGCAAATATCGAGTCCAATAATAAAAAAGACACAAAAAAAAGAAGAAAAAAACATTGTAGAAAAAGAAAATTTTAACATTAAACAAGAGGAAAATATACGAGACTAAAAATAAGATCAAAATGTATAAAAAGAAAAAACTTTAAAATACTAAGGAGGAAATTAAAATGTATGTATTTAACAAAATAACGGTAAATCCACAATTACCAAAAAAGAATAGGAAAGTTATCTGAAATAGCAAATAACTTATGGTGGTCATGGAATACTGAATTTTTAAGACTATTTAAAATAATAGATAGGGATTTATGGGAAACATGTGAAAAAAAAATCCAGTTAAATTTTTAAAAAGAGTATCTCAAGACAGATTAGAAGCAGTAGTAGAAAACACTGATTTTTTAAGAGAATATGATAGACTTGCAAAAAAAGAATTTGATGATTATATAACAAGCAAAAACACGTGGTTTTCAAACAAATACCCGAAAACAAAAAAGACCTAATTGCATATTTTTCTGCAGAATACGGATTAGACCAAACAATACCAATATACTCAGGAGGACTTGGAATATTGTCAGGAGACCATTTAAAATCTGCAAGTGACTTAGGCATTCCATTAGTAGCAGTAGGATTATTATATAAAAATGGGTATTTTCATCAAAAAATAAATGAAAATGGAGAACAAGAAACAGAATATAATAATATTGAATTAAGTAATTTACCAATAAATCCTGTAAAAGATGAAAATGGTGAAGAACTAAAAATATATGTGAAATTTGAAAAAAGAAAAGTATATTTAAAAGTATGGCAAATAAATGTTGGAAGAATAAAACTATATTTATTGGATTCTGATATTGACGAAAATACACCTGAAGATAGAGAAGTCACATTACGTTTATATGGTGGAGATCAAGAAATGAGAATTAAACAAGAAATAATTCTTGGAATGGGTGGAACAAATTTATTAACAAGGGCTTTAGGTTTGAATCCAACTGTATATCATATGAATGAAGGACATTCTGCTTTCTTAATATTAGAATTAATTAAAAATATAATAAAAGAGAAAAAAAGTATCATTTGAAGTTGCAAAAGATATAGCAAGTTCAAAAACTGTGTTTACAACACATACACCTGTACCTGCAGGAAATGACATATTCCCAATAGAATTAGTTGAAAAATATTTTAAAGAATTTTGGCCAAGATTGGGATTAGACAGAGAAGAATTCTTAAAATTAGGAATGAAACCATGTACAGAGTTAGAACCAGGATTTAACATGGGAATATTTGCTTTAAAAGTTGCAGGAAAGAAAAACGGTGTAAGTAAATTGCATGGAGCAGTTTCAAGAGAATTATTTGGAGATGTATGGCCCGAAATAGCAGCAAATGAATCACCAATAACATATGTAACAAATGGTATTCATACATGCTCATGGTTGGCACCATCATTAAAAAAGAATTATATAACAAATATTTGATTCCATATTGGCAAGATAATATCTATAAAGATGAAGTATGGGAAAACATTAACAATATACCAAACCAAGAATTATGGGGTATACATCAAAAAAGAAAACAAAAATTATTTGATATAGTAAAAGAAAATACAACTAATAGATTAAGAAAATCAGGATATAGTTATGAAGAAATAAATGAAATTACATCAAAACTAAATCCAAATGCATTAACAATAGGATTTGCAAGAAGATTTGCTACATATAAAAGAGCAACTTTGATATTCAAAGATTTAGAAAGAATTACACAAATTTTAAATAATGCAGATAGACCTGTTCAATTAATATTTGCTGGAAAAGCGCATCCTGCAGATAAAGAAGGGCAAGATTTGATAAAAAGAATACATGAAATATCAATGATGCCACAATTTAAAGGAAAAATATTCTTACTTGAAAACTACAATATTGCCATGTCAAGATATTTAGTAAGTGGCGTTGATGTATGGCTAAATAATCCAAGAAGACCAATGGAAGCATCTGGAACAAGTGGACAAAAAGCATCTGTAAATGGTGTAATAAACTTTAGTGTTTTAGATGGTTGGTGGGCAGAAGGATACAACCAGGAAAATGGATGGACAATTGGAACAAATGCAGAATTTACATCATATGAAGAACAAGATATTGCTGATAGCCAAAGTATGTATCGTACATTGGAAGAAAAAAAAATAATACCAACATATTACGAAAAAGATGAAAATGGAATTTCAGAAAAATGGATGAAAATTATGAAAAATTCTATAACATCAACAGGCGGAAAATACAGTACTTCAAGAATGCTTGTGGATTACACAAATAATTTATATATGCCATTATGCAATTTAACAAAAAAATATTATGAAAATATAGATAATGTAGCAGAATTCAATTTATGGGAAAAGAGTTATATACAAATTGGAAAGATATAAAAATCACACAAAAAAATAATTTAGATAATATAACAATGGATGCAGGAAATAATATTGATGTTAAATGTGAAGTTCAACTTCCAAACGTTGATGTAAGTAATGTTATGGCACAATGTTATTATGGAAAAATATTGGATAATGGAATTGTTGAAAATGTAAGTATTATTCCAATGAAATTATCATCAAAAAATGAAGAAAAAATAAAACATATGAATATACTGCAAAAATAGAACTAAAAACAGGTGGAAATTATGGCTATACATTTAGAGTTATGCCAAAACATGAAATGTTGCTAGATTCAGAAAATTTAAATTTAGTAAAATGGATTACAGATTAAAATAGAGAAAAGCAGATATTTATATTATAGGAGGTTCGGAGAACTTTCTTGTAATATTAAAAAGTGAACATTATAATTGATGTTCACTTTTTATCCTTTTATTATTCCATTTTTAAAATCCAAATTAGCAAATGAGTTGTTTATGAATCCTAAAGAATATATATTAGTTGCAAAAATATCTTTGTTAAGCATAGTTTGCAGGCTAGTATTAGAATTATTATCAACAAACTTTTTAACAGAAGTAATTAATGGTTGATTTGGATTTTTATCCATAATTTTTGATATTAATTTTTTTCCATTATCATTAAAACCAAGAACTCTGATATATGGAGAATCAACCTCTTTAGAAAGTTTCATATCTTTTTTTGAAATGTCAAGAAGTGCATATAATAGAATCCTTTGAAGCCTAGTAATTGTATATCTTTTAGATTTTATTGTATTCAAAAGTTCAGTAAGAGTATTGCAAGAATTTACTGCTTTTTTTTTATTAAAAATTCTAATCCTTCAGAAACATCAGGAAGATTTGCTATTTCTTTAATTGACATTTTTCTTAATACATAAATAATTTCTTTTTCAAAACAATTTAAATCAGGAATTATACAACCGGAATTTATGCAATCTGCTAAAATCGAATAAGATTTTTCAGGTATAACGGTTTTGATAGTATTGAAATTTTTATTTTTAATAAGTTCTCTAATTGCAGTTGCACTTGCAATTGAAGTATTAATTGAAATATCAGAACTATTGTAATCTGCTATGGACCTTTTAATACAAACAGGTTTTATGGAACTTTTATATTTTTTAAAGCCTTTAGATATTCAATTCCTAAAATATTATTTGGTGAAGATAGAATGTTTTTGTAATTATCAAAATTTGTATTAACATCTTCAAAATTTTTTATATATTCAAGCAGTGCATTTTCACGTGCCTTAGGAAAAAGATAAACCAGTATCTAAGTAATTGGATAATATTTTTTTTATACTCTTTTGGCTCATCATATAGAATATTAGCAAAATTATTTAAAATTTTGATATCTGATGTTTCAGAGCCAAAAGATAGAAAATCTATAATTCCTAAAGAATTCAATATTTTAATAGAGCCCTCTGCAAAGTTTTCACTACTTGAGATTGAATATAAAACAGGAAGTTCTATAATTAAATCAACACCATTTTGTAATGCCATTTCAGTTTTTTTTCCATTTATCTATAATTGAGGTTGAGCCACGTTGTGTGAAATTACCACTTATTATTGCAACAGTATATTCTGCACCAGTTGCTTTCTTGGACTCTTTTAAGTGATATAAATGACCATTATGAAATGGATTGTATTCTGCAATTATTCCTAAAACTGTGCTCAAATTAACACCTTCTTTCAAAAAATATTAAAATACTTGTTATTTTTAAACTATATTGATATAATAACATAAAATAAAAGAAAATACAAGGAAGGTAAGCATATGGAAAAAAGTAATTATATATACAGATGGTGCCTGTTCAGGCAATCCAGGCCCTGGAGGATGGGGTGCAGTTTTAATGTACAAAGGTACAAAAAAGGAAATATCAGGAGCAAAGAATAATACAACAAATAATGTCATGGAACTTACTGCGGCATTAGAAGGACTAAAAATGTTGAAATTTCCGTGTGAAGTTGAATTATACAGTGATAGTGCATATTTGGTAAATGGATTTTCACAGGGGTGGATTTATAATTGGCGAATAATTGGCAAACGTCAAATAAGGAACCAGTAAAGAATAAAGAGATTTGGCAGGAAATATATAAAATGACTCAAACACATAAAGTAAAATTCATTAAAGTAAAAGGACATGCGAATAATGAATTTAATAATAGATGTGACGAACTTGCAAGAAATGCAATAAAGACACTATAATTTTACAAATATTACAATTATATTACATTTGGAAATAATATTGCAAAATTAAATACTTTACATTATAATAAAAGTAATTATGAAATACGTAGGGGGGATAAAGATGGAAACATTTGCGGATTACCTTTTAGGCGAACAAGATTTAATAAATAAAATGGACATTCTAAACAAGTTACAAAGAATGCTAAGAGAAAAAAGAGGAATATCAATATTTTTTAACAATACAGTTATATTTAAAGCAGAAATTGCAAGAATGTTTTTAGAATATACAGATGTTGGAAAAGAAGTAGATTCAAATTTGGTATTAACTGCATGCCTTTTATGTAACTGCAAAAAAATAGATGGACCACAAAGTTTGGAAAGTTTACATAGTTATGCAAAAAAAGGAGCAGAATTTTTATCAACATTAGGGTTTGATAACAGATTTTGTAAAATATGTGAAGAAGTAAATAGATATAGTGGAAGTGAACCTAGAGAACCAGAAAGTGATATTTTAGAATTGGTTGATAATTTTGGAGGTATGATGCTAGATAGACCAGAAAGAGCAGGTTTTACTCCAGAAAAAGCAATTATGCAATTAGAATTGGAAACTTTTAAAGCACATAAAAATAGATATTTTGAACAATTCAAAGAGTTTGTAACAATGATGCAGGAGGTAGAAGTATAATGAATATGAGTGGAAAAGTTAGGGGCCGTAAAAATGCAACCATTGTATGCATTAAAAAAGAGTAGCAGAAGAATATTCAATGTCAACAGTAATAGGTGGAGGCATTTTGAAAAAAGATTTGAAACTATAATTAATGAAAAGGTCAAAGAAGTAAAAACACAAGAACAAGTTGTAGAGGAGGTCCCTGATAATAAGGCAATGTTTGGTGAAGACGTATTAAAAGATTTATTAGGAGATGAAATAAAAAATAAATCAAATAATAATGTGGAAAAACAAAATATTTCAAATGTTAAAGATGAAAATGAAACATATATTATAGAGGAAGAAGAGGAAATATTAAGATAATTCTAATTTGTCAGACGGCTTTAAAAGTCGTCTAAATTTTTAGAGATATTAGTAGAAGTAACATTAAAACGTTAATTTTTAAATGCAAAATATAATAAACAAAGGAAAGAGGAACAAAAATGTATGAAGTATTTGCAGACTTACATGTACACATAGGAAGATCAGAAAATGGAAAACCAATAAAAATAACAGCAGCAAGAAGTCTTAATTTTGCAAACATAGCAAAAGAATGTGCAGAAAGAAAAGGAATAAACATAGTAGGAATAATAGACTGTGCATCACCATATGTAATAGAAGACATAGAAAACTTCTTAAAAACAGGAGACGCATATGAATTAAAAGACGGAGGAATTATTTACAAAGACAAAGTATGTATACTTTTAGGAAGTGAAGTAGAAACATCAGAAAAAGGCAGAAACGGAAAATGTGGAGCAGCCCATAATGTATGTTTCTTCCCACATTTAAAAGACATAAAAGGCTTTTCAAATGAGATGAGCCATCATATAAAAAACATAACATTAAGTACACAAAGGTCAAACGTATCAGGATATGAACTAATAGACATTGTTGAAAAAAATATAATGGAATACTAATACCTGCACACATATTTACACCATTCAAAAGTTATTATGGAAATTGTACAGACAGACTAGAAAATATATTCAAAGAAAAATATGATAAAATATTTGCAGTTGAATTGGGACTAAGTTCAGATACATTTTTGGCGGAGGACGAGATATCAGAATTGGAAAATAAAACATTTGTAACAAATTCTGATGCACATTCATTACCAAAAATTGCTAGAGAATAACAAAATGCAAGTAGAAGATATATCATTTAAAGAAGTTGTAAAAGCACTAAAAAATGAGGATGGAAGAAAAATAATTGCAAATTATGGATTAGATCCTAAACTTGGAAAATACCATAGAACATATTGTGATAACTGCAATCAAACAATAGAAACAAAAGAACCTGTAGAAGTTTGTCCATATTGTGGAAGCAACAAAGTAACTTTTGGTGTTTTTGATAGAATAGAATTAATCAAAGACAAAAAAGAAACTAAGAGCCCAGAAAATAGACCACCATATATTTATCAAGTTCCACTAGGATTTATACCAGGTGTTGGTGGAAAAACAATAGAAAAATTATTAGATAATTTTGAAACTGAGATGAATATATTACATAAATTATCAAAAGATGATATAGAAGCAGTTGTAGGTGAAAAAGTTGCAAACTCAATAGAAAAAGCAAGAACAGGAAATGCAAAAGTTCAATCTGGTGGTGGAGGAAACTACGGAAAAATTTTATAAAAAATCTAAGTTTCTAATAGTAAGAATTTACTATTTATAATAGTTCTAAAAATCTCTTTATCGAATACACATTATGTATAAATGTGAAAAAAGATAAGGAGATTTTTTATGAAAAGAAACAAACGATTAAAAATTTGGGATACAATAGTAAACCATGTAATAAATAATAAAAAAGAATATATATTAGTAACATTATTATTTTTTTAGTAGGAATATTTTTTGGGAGTAATGTTCATTAACAATAGTAAAGAAACACAATTAACAGAAATAACAAACTATATGCAACAATTTATAGAAAAACTAAAAAACACTCAAAATTTAGAAACATCAACATTGTTAAAAACAACAATAATGCAGAATATAGTACTTGCAATAACATTATGGTTTTTTGGAACAACAGTTATAGGAATACCAATAGTATTTGGAATAATAATGTATAAAGGATTTTGCTTAGGGTATACAATAGCAACAGTAATTGCAACATTAGGAACTGGAAAAGAATAATATTTATATTGATAGCACTAATATTGCAAAATATAATACTGATTCCAGCAATATTAGCAATAGGAGTAAGTGGATTTAAATTATATAAATCAATAGTAAAAGACAGGAACAAAGAAAATATAAAAGTGGAAGTACTTAGACACACAATATTTTCTGTGATTATGTTATGCTTTTTATGTATCTCTGCAATGGTAGAGATATTAATATCAACAAATATTTTGAAAAATTTTATTAAATATTTTTAAAAATCTATTTACTTTTTTAGGCAATTGTTTGATATAACATATATAGAATTTATGTAAATATAATATTTTGAATATAGGGGTAGGGAAAAATGGAAAAACAATTAAAACTTTTTTTTGAATTTTTAGAAAATGACAAAAAATTATCAAACAACACATTACAATCATACAAAAGAGACTTAAAACAATTCAGAAGATATATAGAAGGATGCGAAGTAGCATATAATAAAGTTGATGAAGAAGTCATGCACAACTATATTGAATATTTAGAGGAATTAGGCAAAAACCTTCAACTATTTCAAGATGTATCGCTTCAATAAGATCTTTTTATCAATATGTATTAAAAAAAGAGAAAAGTAAAAAAAGATCCAACAAAAAATATACAATCACCAAAAAGTAGAGAAAAAAGAGCACCATGTGTGTTAACATCTAAAGAAGTAGAATTATTACTAGAACAACCAAAAGACATAGACTTAAAAGGAATAAGAGATAAGGCAATGCTAGAATTTGCATATGCAACAGGAATGAGAGTTACAGAAATTATATCATTAGATATAGATGACATAGATTTTAAAGAAGGTTTTGTAAACTGCAGAAAAGCATAATAAACAAAGAATAATACCATTAGGAAAAATGTCATTAAAAGCATTAAAAGAATATACAGACCATGCAAGAGAAATACTATTAAAAGATGATAACGAAAAAGCATTATTCGTAAATGTTAATGGACAAAGATTAACAAGACAAGGTTTTTGGAAAATTATAAAATATTATAAAGAACAAGCACATATATCAAAAGACATAACACCACATGTCTTAAGACATTCATTTGCAACACATTTATTACAAAATGGTGCAGACTTAAAATCAATCAAACAATGCTTGGACATTCAGATATATCATCAACACAAGTATATATGCAATTTCAAGATGATGGAATAAAAGATATTTATAAAAAAGCTCATCCAAGAGCGTAAAAATGTAATAGGTTGAAGAGTAGTCAATAAAAATTTTGGCTGCTTTCCAACCAAATTTGTGCATTAGGAGGGAAAAACAATGATTAAATTAACATTAAAAGATGGTTCAATAAAAGAAGTTGAACAAGGAACCACAATATATGAAGTAGCAAAACAAATAAGTGAAGGACTAGCAAGAGTTGCAACTTGTGGAATAGTAAACGGAGAAGTAAAAGACCTAAGATATGAATTACAAGAAGACTGCAACTTAAGCATAGAAACATTTGATAGTAGTCTAGACGGAAAAAAAGCATATTGGCATACAACATCACACATAATGGCACAAGCAGTACAAAGACTATTTCCAAATGTAAAATTTGCAATAGGACCAAGTATTGAAAATGGATTTTACTATGATTTTGATGTAGAAAAACCATTTACAGACGAAGACAAAGCAAAAATAGAAGCAGAAATGAAAAAAATCATTAAAGAAGATATAGAAATAGAAAGATTTTCTTTACCAAAACAAGAAGCATTAAAATTAATGGACGGACAACCTTATAAACAAGAGTTAATAAATGATTTAGCAGATGGAGAAGAAATTAGCTTCTATAAACAAGGTGATTTTACAGACTTATGTGCAGGACCACATTTAATGAAAACAGGAAAAGTAAAAGCAGTTAAAATATTATCATCATCAGGTGCATACTGGAGAGGTGACGAGCATAATAAAATGTTACAAAGAATTTATGCAATATCATTCCCAAAAAGCAAGCCAAGTTGACGAATACATGCAAAAACTGGAAGAAGCAAGACAACGTGACCACAGAAAAATAGGAAAAGACCTAGAATTATTTATGACAAGCCCATTAGTTGGTTCAGGACTTCCTATGTATTTACCAAATGGTGCAACAGTAAGAAGATTATTAGAAAGATATATTCAAGATAAAGAAGTAGAAATGGGATATCAACATGTATATACACCATCACTTGCAAATACAGAATTATACAAAGTTTCAGGACACTGGGACCACTACAAAGAAGATATGTTTCCTGTTATGAAAATGGATAATGAAGAAATGGTATTAAGACCAATGAACTGCCCACATCACATGTTAATATACAAAAATAAAATGCATTCATATAGAGATTTACCAATAAGAATTGGAGAATTAGCACATGACTTTAGATATGAAGATAGTGGAAGTGTTTGTGGACTTGAAAGAGTTCGTGAAATGTGTCAAAATGATGCCCATTTATTTGTAAGACCAGACCAAATTAAAGAAGAAGAGTTGGAAAAGTTGTACAATTAATTTTATCAGTGTACAAAGACTTTGGATTTAAAGATTATGAATTTAGATTATCATTAAGAGATAAAAAAGATACACATAAATATTTTGATGATGATGAAATGTGGGAAAAAGCAGAAGGACAATTAAGAGAAATCTTGACTGAATTAGGAATAAACTTCTACGAAGCAGAAGGAGAAGCAGCATTCTATGGACCAAAACTAGATGTTCAATTAAAATCAGCAGTTGGACATGATGTTACAGTATCAACTTGCCAATTAGACTTCTTATTACCAGAAAGATTTAAGCTAGAATATATTGGGGAAGATGGAGAAAAACATAGACCAGTTGTTATCCACAGAGCAATTTTAGGTACATTTGACAGATTTATGTGCTTCTTAATTGAAGAAACAAAAGGTGCATTCCCATTATGGCTTTCACCAACACAAGTAAAAATATTACCAATTACAGATGCACAACATGATTACGCTAAATCAATTGAAGAAAAATTACACAAAGCTGGAATTCGTGTAGTTCTTGATGACAGAAATGAAAAAGTTGGATATAAAATCCGTGAAGCCCAACTTGAAAAAGTTCCATATATGTTAGTTGTTGGGGCAAAAGAAGTTGAAGAAAATACAGTTTCTGTTCGTTCAAGAGAAAGTGCAGAAAATGAAACTATTGATACTGATACATTTGTAGCAAGAATAAAAGAAGAAGTTGAAAATAAAACAAAATAGTTTTTAAAGAATAGTGAAGATTTATATTTTTGCTATTCTTTTAACATTTTAACAAACACTTGACAAAAAATAAAAAATACATAATAATATACAATATAAGAAAAAAAAACGGATGGTAAAAAATGAAAAAGAAAAAGCAAAATAATCAAAAATGCAATAATATTTATATTGCTAATAATATTAACATTTTATATAATACTAAAAGACCAAAACATAGGAGAAATGTTCCAAATATTAGGAACAGTAAAATTGCAATTATTAATAGCAGTATTATGTATGTGTATATATGTATTAGGAGAATCAATAAATATAGGAAGGACATTAAAAGCACTAAACGAAAAAACAACATTTTTTTCAAAACATAAAATATGCATTAATTGGCTTTTTCTTCAGTGGGATAACACCTGCAGCAAGTGGCGGGCAACCAATGCAAATATATTATATGTATAAAGACAAAATATCAGTAGCAAATTCAACACTTTCTTTATTAATAAACTTAAGCAGTATGCAAGTAGTAACGATATCTTTAGCACTAATAAGTGTAGTAGTCAATCATAGCATTATGAATACTGCACTAATATGTTTTTTTGTAATTGGAATATTATTAAATGCAAGTGCACTAACTTTATTAATAATAGCAATATTTCATAAAAAATTATTACAGAAATTAATCAATTTTGTTGTAAAAATAATGAAAAAAATAAAGATAAAAAATGTAGATAAAAAACAAGAAAAAATAGAGAATGAATTAAACAAATATCAAGCAAGCAGTGATTATATAAAAAAGAACACAAGTTGGTAATGTTAAAAACATAATATTTACAACATATATTCAATTTTTGGCATATTATAGTGTGTCATATTGGGTTTATCGTTCATTTGGTCTAAATGAGTATAATATATTAAAAATAATAAGCATACAATCAGTACTATATGGAACAGTTTCTGGAATACCATCACCAGGAGCAGTTGGAGTAACTGAAGGTGGATTTATTGAAATATTTAAAACAGTATTTCCAAAAAACAGCATAAATGGAGCGATGATATTAAACAGGGGAATCAATTTTTATTTACTAATAGTTATAAGTGCAGTAATTACAATGACTAATGCAATTAAATTCCAAAAAATGGAAGAAAAAAATACTGAAAATAACGAAGAAATAAGTTGAAAAAAACAAAAAAATAATATATAATGTTGGAGATTTTAAAATATAGGGGAAAAATTATGAATATACTTTTATGTGGAAATGGAAAAGTATTTGATGGAGCACTAACAGAGCTAATATCAATTACAAATAAAACAAAAGAAGCTATAACGGCATATATATTCACAATGGATTTATCAAGAATAAAACCAGAATATACATCAATAAAAGACGAACAAATTGAATTTTTAAATGAAGTAGTAAAAACAAAAAATTCAAAAAACCAAGTAATAAAAGTAGATATAACAGATATTTATGAAAAAGAATTTGGACATTGCAAAAATGAAGACGCATATTGTACACCATATACCTTGTTAAGGCTATTAGCGGATTTGGTTCCAGATATGCCAGACAAATTGTTATATTTAGACATTGATATGATGGCAAATGGAGATATATCAGAATTATATAATACAGACATAACAGAATATGAATATGCAGCAGTAAAAGAAAAATATGGCTCAGTATTTATATGGCCAGACTATATAAATGCAGGAATGCTTTTATTAAATATGAAAAAAATAAAAGAAACAGGCTTATTAGTAAAAGCAAGAGAACTAATAAAAAATAGAAAGCTAATTTTTGCAGACCAAAGTGCAATATATTATTCAACAACATCAAAATTATTATTACCAAGAATATATAATGAACAGTCAAAATTTAACAAAAAAGATACAGTAATATGTCATTTCTGTAAAAGACTTTTATGGAGGCCATATCCACACACAGAAAACTTTAAACAATGGCAAATAGAGGAAGTTCATAAAATTTTAAAATGCTATGCATTTGATAAAGACCTAGAAGAATATGTAGAATTAAAAAACAATATGAAGGTAGAAAAGGAGAAAAAATAAATGAATAAAGAAATACCAGTATTTTTTGCAGTAGATAATGGATATATACCATTCTTATCAGTTGCATTAAGATCATTGATAGACAACACATCAAATGAAAATAAATACGCAATAAAAATACTATACACAAGTGTAACAGATGAAAATAAAGAAAAAATAAAAAATATGAAAAAGAAAATATTAGTATAGAATTTGTTGATTTAAATAAACAATTAGAAGAAATAAAAAAGAAAAATTATATACTCGCAATTATTTTTCAAATACAACATATTACAGATTATTTATACCAGAACTATACCCAGAATATGACAAAGCTGTATATATAGACAGTGACACAGTATGCTTATCAGATATAGCAGAATTATATAATACTGATATGGGAGACAACTTAATAGCAGGAATACCAGATGGCGTAATTCAAGCAATTGATATATTTAAAGATTATGTTGAAAGAGTGGTAGGGGTTGCAGATTACAACAATTATTTTAATGCTGGTGTAATAGTAATGAATTTAAAAGAATTAAGAGACTACAAATTCGAAGAAAAATTCATATATATGTTAGAAAAAATAAAATTTGAAGTTGCTCAAGATCAAGACTATTTAAATAGATTGTGTAAAGGAAGAGTTAAGATATTAGACTATTCTTGGAATAGAATGCCAGTAATGGGAAAAACAGAAGGAAAAATAAATTTAATACATTATAACTTAGGTGCAAAACCATGGTATTTTGACAATGTAGTATATCAAGAATATTTTTGGGAATATGCAAAAAAGACAGAATTTTATAATGAAATAAAAGAACTAGGAACTAAATATACAGATGAAGATAAAGAAAGAGATGACTCTAACAGTTTAAAACTTATTGAATTAGCAAAAAAAAGAAACAGAATGTGTAGGAGACGATAGAATAAATAGGAGATAGTTTAATGAAAACAAGAGGAAAAATATTAGTCAAAATAAGGAAAAATAAACAAGAAAACATTCAGGAACCAATAGAAAAATCTCAATATAGACAAGAAGTTTTAAAAAAAAATTGAACAACTTGAAAAAGAAGGAAAGTTTGATATTGATGTAGAAGACGATCCACCAACAATTGTTTTAACACCAGAAAATGTTGATTATCTTAGAAAAAAAAAATGACTAGTAAATTAAAAAGAATATTTGCAAATGAAGTTGGAGAAGGTTTTTAGATAATCTTTTAAAAAACAATAAATTAATAATAAAAAAAGAAGTAAAAGGTATAGAAAATCTAAATAAAATTTCAACAGGTGCGATGGTTACATGTAATCACTTTAATCCTTTTGACTGTTTTACTGTAGAAAAAAGTATTCAGAATGTCAGGAAAGATTGAAGAAAAAAAAGATTGTATAAAGTAATAAGAGAGGGAAATTACACAAATTTCCCTGGATTATACGGCTTCTTTTTTAGAAACTGTGATACATTACCATTAAGTTCAAACAAAAGAACAATGGTACAATTTATGAAAGCAGTAGATACTTTGTTACAAAAAGGAGATTTTATATTAATTTATCCTGAACAAAGTATGTGGTGGAATTATAAAAAACCAAAGCCATTGAAACATGGAGCATTTAAAATGGCTGCAAGAAATAATGTGCCAGTTATACCAATATTTATAACAATGGAAGATAGTGATAAAATTGATGGAGAGGGATTCCCAATCCAAGAATATACTGTAAATATTGCAGAACCTATTTTTCCAGATGCAAATTTATCACAAAGAGAAAATACGGAAATGATGCTTAATAAAAAAATTTTGAGGCTTGGAAAAAAATATATGAAGATTTTTACGGAATTCCACTAGAATATACAACTGAATGTGATAAAGAAAATGTAAATGTTTAAAAATAAAAAAAATTGAAAAATACTAATTACAAAAGGGTGTGGTTTTTATTATATCATGCCCTTATTAGATTATAAAAATGTTTATATAAATTTACATTAGAATATTATGATAGATAGTTGTGAAAGGAAACAAAATGAAAGAACAAAAAATAATATATTATAAAGATGAACTAAATGACGAATTTTCAGGAGCAGAAATAACACCTAGAAAAATAGATGAAAATTATAAATATATTCATAAAAATGTAATATGGAATGTAACATCATTTATATTACAGAATATATTAAGTCTGCCAATAAAATACTTATATTCACATTAAAATTAAAAATCAAATATGTTGGTAAAGAAAAATATAAACCATATAAAAAACAAGGATATTTTATATATGGAAATCATACACAAGTATTTGCAGATACCTTTATAACAAGTAATGGAAACTATCCAAAAAAGAAATTATTTTATAGTAAATCCAGAAAATGTATCTATGAAATTTTTAGGGAATGTTGTAGAAATGCTAGGAGCAATTCCAATACCAGATAATAAAGAAGCAATGAAAAATTTTTTGGATACAATAAAATTAAGAATAAAAAAGGAAAATAGCATAACAATATTTCCAGAAGCACACATTTGGCCATATTATACAAAAATAAGACCATTTAAAAATGTATCATTTAAATATCCTGTCCAATTAGATGTACCTGCATTTTGCGTAACAAATACTTATCAAAGTTGCGGGAAAAATAATGATAAAGTTCGTTTAGTTTCTTATATAGATGGTCCATTTTTTCCAGATGAATGCTGTAATAGCATGAAAGAAAAACAACAAAATTTGAGAGATAAAATTTATAATCAAATGGTGGAAAGAAGCAAAATGAGCAATGTGGAAGTTATTAAGTATGTAAAAAAAAATAGTTCTTTAAAATCATAAAAAATAGTAATGGTATAAAAAATTCAAACCTCTCCCATCTAAAGAGTAACGAAAAATAAATTTTTCGACTCTTTTTTGACGGTCCCCACGACGGTTTGTTTTTTTATATTTTTATACCATTACTCTTTTTATAGTATTTACAAAAAAGTTTTTGACTACAAGAATCACATTTTGGTTTTCTAGCAACACAGGTATTTCTACCATGCCAAACAAATAAATGATTGATATCTTTTAAAGATTCTTTTGGAAAAATTTTAAGTAAATCTTGTTCGATTTTAACAGGATCAGATTCATTGGAAAGACCAATTAAATTAGAAATTCTTTTAGCATGAGTATCAACTGCAATGCCTTGAGGTTTATTAAAGGCTTCAAGCATAACAACATTTGCAGACTTTCTACCAACACCTGCTAAAGATTGTAAATCTTCCATATTATCTGAACTTTACCTTCAAAATTTTCAAGAATTTGTTTTGCACAAAGTTTTATATTTTTTGCTTTATTTTTGTAAAAGCCACAAGGGTGTATAATTTTTTCTAATTCATTAATATCTATATTGGCAAAATCCTGAATTGTTTTGCATCTCTTAAAAAGAGTAGGTGTGGTTTTATTTACTCTTTCGTCTGTGCATTGTGCGGAAAGCATTACTGCAATGACCATTTGAAATGGTGTTTCAAAATCTAAACTACAAGTGGCATCAGGATATGTTTTTTTTAATATTTCTACAAATTTTATGGCGTCTGTTTTTTTCATAAATTTGGTTTCCTCCTATTAATACATTTAAATTTGAATAATAATTCATAAATTATGAATTATTAATATGAAATTAATGATTTATTTATTTTTTGTTGCCCCATTCTAAAAATTCTAACAAAAGTTTAACAACTTTTGAGAATTTTTGAACGGTCCCCCCGAATCACTTCAAAATAAATAAATCATTAATTTCATATATGAATAATAACAATTTTTAAATTATCAAAGTATAAATATATTATAATGGGAAAATTAAAAAAATTCAATACATAAAATTTAGAAATAAACATAATAAGGAACAATAAAACTCAAAAAAATTAATATAATATATAAAAAAACTAGGAGGTAATAATATGTTTTGTGCATTAAAGAAAACTATAGGTGTTGTACTAATTGGAATTGGACTTGGCATTTTACTTGTATTGTTGCTTCCACTTACAGGTTGGCTATTTATAATAGGAGTTGCACTTGCATGTGTCGGATTAATGTGGCTTGCTTGTTAAATAAAGGAGGGAGTTACATATGACTATAGTGGTTAAAAAAAAGTTCCAAAGTGTTTACGTGGATTTGTAAAATTCATTTTTGGAATTAAAGATTAAAAACAAAAAGGACAGTGAAAGGAAGTCTTATGTGTTTATTAAATTTTTTTGAAAGAATTATCACTAATATGAAAAAAAAAAAAGAGCGTTTTGTTATGCTCTTTTAATTTTTCCATCTTTTAAACATTTTGCGCAAACGTGAACTCTTTTTGTTTCACCGTTTTCCATTATAGCTTTAACACTTCTTAAATTTGGTTTCCAAGTTCTTGGACTTCTTTTTACTTATATGTGAACGAGTAATGCTAAGCTTATTTCCATTACTTTGTGATTTTCCACAAACTGCACATTTAGCCATTATCTTTGCACCTCCTAATTTTTAATAAATTGACTGTTAATAAGTTTATCATAAAAAATAAAAAAAAAAGTATTTTTTGAAAAAAACCATTTGCAAATTAGGAAAAATATGATATAATAAGAAAGCGATTGATTGTACAAAGGTTGCAATTAAAGCGTTACAACAAAATATGAAAATTATAAATTTTTTATAAAATTTATAAAACAAAAAAGAAAAGGATTGAAAAAACAATGAAATGTAAAGTTGAAAAACAGAAAACGCAAATGAAGTAAAATTAGAATTAACAGTAGAAGCACAAAAAATTTGAAGAAGCAATAAAAAAAAGTATACTTCCAAAGTGCTAAATACTTCAATATTCCTGGATTCAGAAAAGGTAAGGCTCCAATGAATATTGTAGAAAAATATTATGGAAAAGAAATCTTCTACGAAGATGCATTCAACCAAGTAGTACCAGCAGAATTAGAAGAAGCATTAAAGGAAAATAATATCGAAGCAGTTAGTAGACCTGAAATTGATGTTACACAAATTGAAAAAAGGAAAAGATCTTATATTTACAGCAGTATTCCAAACAAAACCAGAAGTAGAACTTGGAAAATATAAAGGTATAGAAATACCAAAAATAGAGTATACTGTATCAGATGAAGACATTAACCATGAATTAGGACATATGCAAGAACATAATTCAAGATTAATTTCTGTAGAAGATAGACCAGTAGAAAAAGGTGATATTGCAGTAATTGATTTTGAAGGATTTGTAGATGGAGTTGCTTTTGAAGGTGGAAAAGCTGAAGGTCACGAATTAGAAATAGGAAGCAACACATTTATCCCAGGATTTGAAGACCAAATAATTGGAATGAAAATCGATGAAGAAAGAGATATAAATGTTAAATTCCCAGAAGAATACTTCTCAAAAGACTTAGCTGGTAAAGATGCAACATTTAAAGTGAAATTACATGAAATTAAGAAGAAAGAATTACCAGAATTAGATGATGAATTTGCTAAAGATGTTAGTGAATTTGATACATTAGAAGAATTAAAGAAAAGTATTAAAGACAGATTAGAAAAAGATAATGAACAAAAACAAAAATATGAAACAGAAGATGCTGTTATAAAAGCAGTATGCGAAAATGTAAAAGTTGATATTCCATCTGGAATGATAGAAACAGAAACAGAAGATATGTTAAGAAACATTGAAACAAGACTTTCATATCAAGGATTAAAACTTGAACAATATCTTCAAATGATGGGTAAAACAGCAGAAGAAGTTAAAAAAGAATATGAACCTCAAGCAATAGAAGCTATAAAATCAAGATTAATGTTAGAAGCAGTTATAAAAGCAGAAAAAATTGAAGCAACAGAAGACGAGATAGTTGAAAAAGTTAAAGAAATGGCTAAAAATTATGGAAAATCAGATGATAAAGAATTTATGGAAAATGAAAATGTTAGAAAATACATAAAAAGTGGATTAGAATCTGAAAAGGCTTTAGATTTCTTAGTAAAAAATGCAAAAATGAAAAAATAAATAATGAAAGGTTGGGGTGAAAAAAACAATTAAATATTTTCATGCCAACTTTTTGTGTTTTAAAGGAGGAAAAAAAAGTTATGTTTGAAAAAGATAGTTTAGTACCTTATGTAGTTGAACAAACAAGTAAAGGAGAAAGATCATACGATATATTCTCAAGATTATTAAAAGACAGAATTATATTCTTAGGAGAAGATGTAAATCCAACATCAGCAAGTTTAGTAATAGCACAATTACTATTCCTAGAATCAGAAGACCCAGACAAAGAAATTTTTCTTTATATAAACTCACCAGGAGGATCAATAACAGATGGTATGGGAATTGTAGACACAATGAATTACATCAAATGCCCAGTAACAACAATATGTGTAGGTTTAGCAGCAAGTTTTGGAGCAGTTCTTTTAGCAAATGGAGAAAAAGGAAAAAAAGATTTGCAACACCAAACTCTGAAATATTAATACATCAACCATTAATAGGTGGTGGCCAAGGTGGAGGAATTTCAGGTCAAGCAACTGAAATTAAGATTCATGCAGATCATTTAATAAAAGCAAGAGAAAAATTAAACAAATTATTAAGTGAAAAAACAGGGCAACCAATTGAACAAATTGAAAAGGATACTGAAAGAGACCACTACATGTCAGCACAAGAAGCTTTAGAATATGGTTTGATTGATGGTATTATGGATAAAAGAATTTAATAAAGGGTAAAGATGGAGGAAAGATATGGCTAAAAATGATGTACCAAAAAATGTAAGATGTTCATTTTGTGGCAAATCACAAGATAGTGTAAGAAAAATAGTTGCTGGACCAGGTGTGTATATTTGTGATGAATGTGTAGACTTATGCACAAGTATAATAGATGCAGAATGCTATGAAGATGAAGATGTAGGATACACATTAAATGAACTAGATAAAATACCTAGTCCAAAAGAAATAAAGAAAATTTTGGATGACTATGTAATTGGTCAAGAAGAAGCAAAGAAGACTTTATCAGTAGCAGTTTATAATCATTATAAAAGAATAGCTCACGAAGAAAGTGAGAAAAAAATGATGATGTGGAAATACAAAAAAAGTAACATTTTACTTTTAGGACCAACAGGATGTGGAAAAACATTACTTGCTAGAACACTTGCAAAAATTTTGAATGTACCATTTGCAATAGCAGATGCAACAACACTTACAGAAGCTGGATATGTTGGAGAAGATGTTGAAAATATTTTATTAAAGCTTATCCAAGCAGCAGATGGAGATATCCAAAAAGCAGAAAAAGGTATAGTGTATATAGATTAAATTGATAAAATAACAAGAAAATCAGAAAATTTATCAATTACAAGAGATGTTAGTGGTGAGGGTGTACAACAAGCATTATTAAAAATTGTTGAAGGTACAACTGCATCAGTACCACCTCAAGGAGGAAGAAAACATCCAAATCAAGAAATGATACAAATAAATACTGAAAATATATTATTTATTTGTGGAGGTGCATTTGAAGGATTAGAAAATATTATAAAGGATAGAACTGGTAAAAAGAGTATAGGATTTGGAACAAAAATCGAAAGTGCAAAAGAAATCAATAAATATGAAGTGTTCCAAGAAATGTTACCAGAAGATTTATTAAAATATGGTTTAATTCCGGAATTTATAGGAAGATTACCAATAATAGCAACATTAAAAGATTTAGACAAACAAGCATTAATAAAAATAGCAACAGAGCCAAAAAATGCATTGGTAAAACAATATCAAAAATTATTAGAAATGGACGATGTAGAACTAGAATTCAGACAAGATGCATTAGAAGCAATTGTTGATAAGGCAATTGAAAGAAAAACAGGCGCTAGAGGTTTACGTTCAATTATTGAAGAAATAATGAGAGATATTATGTTTGATGTTCCATCAACACCAGACATTGCAAAATGTATAATAACTAAAGAAACTGTTTTGAATAAGAAAGCACCAGAATTGATTTTTAGAGAAAAAACAGAAGAAGAGCAATCTGGAAAAAGTAAAAAAAATAGACATGTCCCTCAAAATAGTAAGGAAACGGCATAATATATAGAAAAAAAGGCAGATTTTAGTCATCTGCCTTTTTTTAGGCGCTATATATAGTACCTGTTAGAGGAATTATTCATAAATCCGATTGCCAATTGCTCTTAGATTTTGATAGTTTGCTCTGCTATCTGTAGGTAAGGCATCAATATTTTCTAAAAAAACATTAAGTGCTATCATTGCATCATAAGCAGAATCAAATTCGGTACTTAAAAGAACATCTTTTGTCATAATGCATTCCTCCTTTCAAATGCGTATTTCATTTGGTTGTATAGAATATTTTAAAACTGTTTTAATAAAAAGTCTGTCGAAATGGCACCTAAAATTAAAATGCCTAAATTATTTTTGTATATTTCATCAAATTGGGTAATAGGTAAAGGATTTTCTCCTAAACCTGCCTCAATTGTATAACCAGGTCTATTATAATCTTGAATAAACCAATCTTTATAACCTGCAAAACTTGAATTATAAGGAACATCAGTTAGAATATATCCACTCGATTTGGCAAATTTGGTTCCAATCTCATATCCTAGTGGAGGATTGATATTTTGAAAATTCCAATATATTTCTTGACCTTGAGTGTGAAAGGAAATTGTTAATTCAAAATTATGAGCAAGAGTGAAATTATAAATTGCAATAGATTCTGGTTCTGTTAAAGGACCGAAATCCAACAAAATCTCTAGGAGCAGGTTTATTAAATCCTTGAGAATATTTGATTTGTTTTGCACTTTCCCAACCCGCAGGAAACTGTAAATTTAAATCTGTACCGAAGAATATTTGCTTTCCATCCGATTTGGAAACGGAATATCAGGAAAATTCTTACTGATATTTTTAGTATAAACAAAAGAATTGGACGTTTTGGGTATATTACCAGTAACCAAATCAACCCCATCAGGATTAATTATAGGCATAATATAAATGGTAACATTGTTAAATAATTTTTGAACAGAATAGTTATAGAGGGTAGAGTTATTATTATATGATATGCAATAATCTTCAATAAATTTCATAAGTAAAGTGCTTGTTATCCATTCATTTGCGTGTATTGAGCCTGAATAGAATACTTCTTTTGGGCCATTCCGTAGTTTGATTACATAAATATTCTTTGAAAGAATACTTTTTCCGACTATTTGAATTGATAAAAAAGGATAAAAGCTTTTTAAAATTGATAAGTTTTGTTGCATTAATGAATAGTTATAATTAATTTTTGTTGGAACAATAGACATATTTATCACCTAAAATATAGTATGTTATAAATTTATAAAAGTTGTTAAAAATTGCAGTCCAAAAAAATTAAGGCTTGTGTATTGTAATAATTGTAACTATTTTTACTAAAAATAATACTAGGAAATATTGATAAATATAAATGTATATGGTATAATAAAAAGCACATGGGGACGTAAAGGTTTCGACATATTACTAGAAAAATAGATAGCAAGTAGTGGATTCTCGTTGGCCACTTAAAAAACGGGAAACTAAAAATAAACGCTAAAAACGAAGAATTAGCATACGCTGCCTAATTGTGGCGTCATCCAAACTAAATAGCCTACTGATTTAGCAAGGGTGTTATAACTAAAGTAGGAAACAAATCTACTTTTGTTTTAGGAGTAGAGGGTAATTTTATAAAACTATATTATTAATTAGCGTGTTTATCCGCGAATTAATAATGAATAAAAAAGATAAAATAAACTTGTAGAGGTCTATTTGGAAGGTATTATGGACAGGGGTTCGACTCCCCTCGTCTCCACCAATAAAAAAAATATAAGCATTAAAGACAAAATAGGAGAGACTTTAAATGTTAGAAAAAATAAATTCGCCAGAAGACGTAAAAAAATTAAAAAAAGAAGAAAAAGAAAAATTAGCACAAGAATTAAGAGAATATATATTAGAAACTGTTTCAAAAAATGGAGGTCATCTAGCATCAAATTTAGGAGTCATAGAACTAACAATTGCGTTACATAGTGTATTCAATACACCAAAAGACAAAATAGTATGGGATGTTGGTCACCAAGCATATGCACACAAAATAATAACAGGAAGAAGGGAACAATTCAAAACATTAAGACAATTAGACGGCTTAGCAGGATTCCCAAAAACAAGCGAATCAGAATATGATAGTTTTAACACAGGACATAGTAGTACCTCAATATCTGCGGCACTAGGAATGGCAAGAGCAAGAGACTTAAAAGGAGAAAACAAATCAAGTAATTGCTGTAATTGGTGATGGAGCATTAACAGGAGGGATGGCATTAGAAGCACTAAATGATGCAGGATTTAGCAAAACGCATATGACAGTTATATTAAATGATAATGAGATGAGTATATCAAAAAATATTGGTGGTCTTAATATGTTTTTGAGTAAACTAAGAACAAAAAAATTATATACAAAATCAAACATATCGGGAAAAAAAAATTAGTAAAATACCAATTATAGGAAAACCAATAGTTAAAATAGTTCAAAGAGTAAAAAGAAGTATAAAACAATTGATAATACCAAAAATGTTTTTTGAGGACATTGGATTTACTTATTTAGGACCAGTTGATGGGCATGATATTGAGCAACTAGAGAATATAATGAAACTTAGTAAACAAGTAACAGGGCCGGTGTTGATACATGTATTAACAAAAAAAGGGAAGGGCTATAAAATAGCAGAAGAAAATCCTGATAAATTTCATGCAACTGCACCATTTGATATTGAGACAGGAAAAACAAAAAAAGAAAAAAAAGATGACTATTCAAAAATATTTGGAGAAAAGTTAATAGAACTAGCCAAAAAAGATAAAAGAATAGTAGCAGTTACAGCCTCTATGAAAGATGGAACAGGGCTTACAAAATTTGCAAAAGAATATCCATCAAGATTTTTTGATATTGGAATTGCAGAACAACATGCTTTAACAATGGCTGCAGGAATGGCAATAGATGGAATGATTCCATTTGTGCCTATTTATTCATCATTTTATCAAAGAGCATATGACCAGGTAATACATGATATAGCAATGCAAAATTTGCCTGTTATAATGTGTGTTGATAGAGCAGGAGTTGTAGGAGCAGATGGAGAAACACATCAAGGAACATTAGATATGGCATTTTTTAGGCTTGTTCCTAATTTAACAATAATGGCCCCAAAAGATTTTAAAGAATTAGAAGATATGTTAGAATTTGCAGTAAAATTAAATAAGCCAGTTGTTATAAGATATCCAAGAGGTGGGCAAGATGAAAATATCAAATTTGAAAAACATCAAAAAATTGAACTTGGAAAGGCAGAAATTTTAAGAGAAGGACAAGATGCAAGTATTATTGCAATTGGAAAAAGAGTTGCAGATGCAATGAAAATGGCAAATAGACTTAAAACAAATGGAATTGAAGCAGACGTTATAAATGTAAGATTTTTGAAACCATTAGATGAGGAAATAATAAAAAAATCAATAGAAAAAACAAAAAATGTTATTACAATAGAAGATGGCACAAAAATTAATGGATTAGGAACGGCAATAGAAGAATTAATTGTAGAAAATAATTTACAAGATATTAAGTTTGAAAAACAGGCGTGGCCAGACGAATTTTTGAAGCAGTGTACAGAATGGAGGAAAGATGGATAAACAAAAAATATTAAGTGACTACAAAAAACAAGAAGATAAAATGTTATTGGCACAAATACTTGACAAAATCGAATTCTCAAAACAAAGAGAAAAACTAGAATATACAGATTTTTTAGATATGTATCAAGTTGCATTAGCAAAGACATTTATGAAAAAAATTGAATTTGAAAATTATATATTATATGGTGGCTTTGAAAATGCGGAAAGAAATGTACTTATAATATATCCTGAAAAATACAATATGAGCATGGTAGAAAAGAATTATTCAAAAATTATCAAAGTTATAAGAATATCACTTGGAGATGAAGAAAAAGGTAAGTATTCACATAGAAATTATTTAGGTGGAATTGTAAAACTTGGAATGAAAAGAGAAAAGGTTGGAGATATTCTTGTTTCAGATGATGGAGCAGATATTTTGGTAAAAGATGAATCAACTGAAACATTGAAACAAGAATTAGGAACATTAACAAGATTTGAAAATGCCAAAATAGATATTGTTGGATTACAAGAATTAAAAGAACAAGAAATCAAAGTTGAGGAATTAAATATTATTGTTCCTTCTTTAAGACTTGATAATTTTGTGTCAGATTTAGCAAGAACTTCTAGAAGTAAGGCAGTTCAAATTATTGATAGCGAAAGAGTTTTTATAAATGGTCAAAATGAAACAAAGGCTTCTAAACAAGTTAAATTGGGAGATGTTATAACTATCAGAGGAAAAGGCAGATTTATTGTCAAGGAATTTGGTGGAAATACTAGAAGCGGAAGAACAGTTGTGAAAGTTGAAAAAATATGTGTAAAAAATGTCCTTTTGGAAGGTGAGGTCCTAAATAGAACTGTCTCCCAAAGGACATTTTCTTATAGTTGTTTGCTCATTATAATAGCATCACTTTCACCATTATAGTATTTTTTTTTCTAATTCCTAATTTATCAAAAAGAAAATTTATCATATAAACGAATGGCAGAAAGATTATTTTCATTAACTTCTAAAGTGATAGTTTTTAAATTTATATTTTTTGAATAATTTATTAAATTTTCTAGTAAAAGTGAGCCAATACCATGATGCCTAAAATCTTTTTTTACAACAATATTCATAATGTCTGCTTCATCCAAAATTACTTTTATACCTGCAAAACCAACGATAGTGTTATTGATATCTCTAGCGACAATAACATATGAATTGCTACATTCTAATTCTTCTTCTAAAATATCAAAACTCCAAAAATTATCAAAATCTGTAGTTAAGATACTTTTAATACTTTTTAAGTCTTCAATAGACATTTTACTAATTTTAAAATCCATAATTACTAATATTCCTTTCTTAAAAGACACAAAATTTGATTAAAAATATTGTTTTACAAACTTAATTTTCTAAATTTTTGCTTTTAATTTCTCTTCTAGTTGAATTTGCGCTTGAGGTTTTTTTAAATATAAAGGCAATATTTCTTCACCTATTTTTTTGTTATTAATAAATTTTTTATAACCGGCAGTTCCCAAATTTTCAACATTTAGATAAGATGATATTATATTTTTGGTAACTTCTGAATCTGCATTATTATCATAATACTATGCAATTTTTCACTAGGAATACCATCACCAACAAAAAAGGAATACATTTGTTATAATATTGAGAATTTAATAAATCCAACACATCATTAACAGACTTTGCACAAGGCTCTATAAGAACATTGTAATTTCCTGAATTTAATTCATATAAAGCAAAATAGCAATTATTATTTTTACAATCAATTGTGCTACAAATAATACCGTCATTTTGGATGTTATATGCTAAAACTTCAAGACTAGAAATTCCAACACATGGAATATTTAAACTGTCTGAAAAAGCCTTACAAGATGAAACACCAATTCTAATTCCTGTAAAAGAACCAGGCCCAATATCAGAAACAAGTAAATTAATATTATTTAAACTTAATGAGCATTCATTCAATAATTGTTGAATTAAAGGCATTAATGTTTCAGAATGTGTTAAACCATTATCTAATTCTAATTTTTTTATTAAATTTTTATCTTCTAAAATTGCTACACTGCACAATTTACTAGAAGTATCAACTGCTAAAATTTTCAAAATTATTCTCCTTTCAAATTTTCAATAATATTATCATATTTTTCACCAATAGATTTAATATTCAAAACTCTCTCGTTTTCATTCAAGTCATTTCTTGAAAAATCAATTTTAATGTATTCATTGGGTAGTGCATCTTGAATTAACTCACCCCATTCAACTAAACAAATGCCATTTTCAAAATATTCATCTCCACCGATAGCATAAAATTCAGAGGAATCTTCTAATCTATAAACATCAAAATGATAAATATTGATATTGTTTTTTTTATATTCGTTAACAATAGTAAATGTAGGACTTGAAATCTCATTTTCTAAGCCAAAATAAGTTAGAAAACCTTCTGTAAATTTTGTTTTTCCTGAGCCTAAATCACCACAAAGTACTAGAACATCACCTTTTTTTTAGCATAGAAGCCATTTTAAAGGCTATTTTTTTTGTATCATTTTCAGATTTTGAATTATATATGTATTCTTTCATTTAAATCTCCTAAAAATTTTATATAAAATATTATAATGTTACTATTTACAGTATAAAAAATATATTTATGAAATTAATCATTTATTTATTTTGAAGTGATTCGGGGGGACCGTTCAAAAATTCTCAAAAGTTGATAAACTTTTGTTAGAATTTTTAGAATGGGGCAACAAAAAAAAATAAATAAATCATTAATTTCATTAAAAATAAATTATAAACTGTAAATCATAATTATTATAATATAAAAAAATAAAAAATTCAATCAAATCTATTGATAAATTTTGCAATTTGTAATATAATCGTAACGAAAATGTAACAAAAAAAGTGAAACAAATAAAATAAAGAAGGGAAGAAGTTACATGTTAAAATTTGGATTTGGACAAGACGTAGGAATAGATTTAGGAACTGCTACAGTAATAGTATATATAAAAGAGAAGAGGAATAGTACTAAGAGAACCATCAGTAGTAGCAGTAGATAGAAACTCTGGAGATGTACTAGCAGTAGGTGGAGAAGCAAGAAGGATGATAGGAAGAACACCTGGAAATATCATAGCAACAAGACCACTTAGAGAAGGCGTAATATCAGACTACACAGTAACAGAAAAAATGTTAAAACACTTTATAGGAAAAGTTTGTGGAAAATCAATATTTGCACCAAGAATAATGATATGTATACCATCACAAGTAACAGAAGTAGAGAAAAAAGCAGTAATAGATGCAGCAATACAAGCAGGGGCAAGAAAAGTATATCTAATAGAAGAACCAATTGCAGCAGCAATAGGAGCAGGAATAGATATATCAAAACCATGTGGAAATATGGTAGTTGATATTGGTGGAGGAACAACAGATATAGCAGTTATCTCTCTAGGAGGTTCAGTTGTAAGCACATCATTAAAAGTTGCGGGAGATAAATTTGATGAATACATAGTAAAATATATTAAGAAAAAAACATAACATTGCAATAGGTGAAAGAACAGCAGAAGACCTAAAAATAAATGTTGGATGTTGTATCCAAAAATTCAAGATGCAGAAATGGAAATAAGAGGTAGAGATTTATCAACAGGATTACCAAAAACTGCAACAATACATTCAAGCGAAATGTTAGAAGCATTGATAGAACCTGCAATGATGATTGTAGATGCAGTTCATAGTGTACTAGAAAGAACACCACCAGAACTTGCAGCAGATATTAGTGACAAGGGAATTTATATGACAGGTGGAGGATGCTTAATAGATGGATTAGATAAATTATTACAAGAAAAAACTGGAATAAATGTAATGATTGCTCAAGATTCTATATCATGTGTTGCATTGGGAACTGGAAAAGCACTAGATAACTTAGATACATTAGATGGAAGATCAAAATAAAAACATAAACTTACAAGGACGTTCTTTAATGGGGTGAAAATTCCAAAATACAAATGGAACGTTCTTTAATTGATTAAAAAATGAAAGGAAAAAAATGAGTAAAGTAGTAAGATTCGTAACATTGGGATGTAAGGTAAATCAGTACGAAACAAATGCAATGGCACAAAAATTTTTAGAAAAAAGGATATCAAATAATTGAAGAAATAACACCAGAAAATGAAGATATAAAACCAGATATATGTATTATAAATACATGTACTGTGACAAATATGTCAGACAGAAAATCAAGACAAATGCTAAGAAGAATGAAAGAAAAAAAAAATCCATCAACAATAGTTGTTGCAGTTGGATGTTATGCACAAGTTGCAAAAAATGAATTAGCAAAAATCCCGGAGATTGATTTAGTTTTGGGAAATAACGAAAAAGTTGAAATTGTAAAACATGTTGAAGAATACATAAATAATCACATAAATAATGTTGAATTAGACGATGTAATGTACTCAAAAATTTTCAGATTTTGGTGATGTTACATATACAGAAAAAACCAGAGCAGTTATCAAAATTCAAGATGGGTGTGATAGGTTTTGCTCATATTGCATAATACCATATGCACGTGGAAGGGTAAGAAGCAGAAAACCGGAAAGTATAATTTCAGAAATTACACAAATTGCATCAAAAGGAATAAAAGAAGTTGTAATAACAGGAATCCATATAGCCTCATATGGAAAAAGACTTTACAATGAGTAAAGATAACAAATTAACAAATTACAGATTAATTGATTTATTAGAAGAAATAAACGAGATACAAGGAATCCAAAGAATAAGATTAGGGTCAATAGAGCCTCTACTTATAACAGTAGAATTTGTAGAAAGACTTAAAAAATTAGAAAAAATATGTCACCATTTTCATTTATCATTGCAAAGTGGATGTGATGAAACTTTAAAAAGAATGAATAGAAGATATACAACAGAACAATTTAAAGAGATTGTACGATTATTAAGAAATGCGTATAGTGATGTTAACCTAACAACAGATATAATAGTTGGATTCCCAGGTGAAACAGATGAAGAATTTAATAAAACATATCAATTTTTAAAAAGAAATTAAATTTTATAAAATGCATATTTTTAAATATTCACCACGAAAAGGAACAAAAGCGGCAGTAATGCCAAATCAAATAAATGGTGATATAAAAGAAGAAAGAAGTAAAAAATTAATTGAATTATCTGACAGAAATGAAATTGAATATAACAAGTCATATAATGGAAAAAATGTTGAAGTATTATTTGAAGAAGAAAAAGATGGAATGTATAAAGGACATACACAAAATTATATAATGGTATATTGTCAATCAAAAGAAAAATTGGACAATAAAATTATAGATGTAGTGTGTGAAAAAAAGCAGAAAAAAAGAACATATTATTGCTATTATGGAATAATGTAATAAAAATGTAATATTTATGTAACAAAAACTTAATACAAAAAAATGGCAAAAAATCTTGATATTTGTATTAAAGTATAGTATAAATTATGTAGAGATTATTAAGTACAAAGGAGGAATTAAAATGGCTGAAATAAATCAAGAATCAGGTGTATTTGGTGGAATATCATTTGAAAATAATATGAATCAAAGTGGTGTTGTTGAAAATGCTGGAACAATCAGAAATGAAGCATTGCCTGTAAAAACAGGATTCTGGCAAAAATTTAAGGCTTTTTGGTTACAAGATATTGATTGGAACAAAGAAATTAGAGTCGAATTAACACCTGCTCAACAAAAAGTTGAAGATGAAATAAATGAATTTTTACATCAAGAAATTACTTGGGAAAAAGTACATGATTTCTTATTCCAAGAAATTACTTTTGGAAAGAAAAATAAATAATGTTCTTAATAATATTTAAAATAAAAACCAAAACTAAAAGAATAGTCTTGGTTTTTATTTTTTTTTGCTTTATGTGCTGTGAACTGTAAAAATTTGATTTTACAAAAAATAAATTGTTAAAATTTACTTGATATTTTGCATAAATTTTAGTAAAATATATAACGTAAATAACTAAAAGAAAGAGAGTGTGAAAAATTGGAAAACAAAGAAATATTAGAAAACTTAGAAAAAATAATCACAAAAGAAAGAATAAAACAAAATGAGCCAATGAGTAAACACACGTCATTCAAAATAGGAGGACCTGCAGAATTCTTTATAAAAATATTATCAATAGAAGAATTACAAAAAATATTAGAATTTGCAAAAAAAGAAAAAAATAAAAATAACAATACTAGGAAATGGAAGCAATATACTAGTAGCAGATAAAGGAATACAAGGGATAGTAATAAAAACAAACTTAAAAGAAATAACAATAAAAAATAAAAAACAAAATAAAGTAGAGATAACAACAGATGATGCTGTACCAATAGGAATGCTAGCACAAAAATTATTAAAACAAGAAATAACCGGATTTGAAGAAATATCAGGAATACCAGGCACAATAGGTGGGGCAATATTAATGAATGCAGGTGCACATGGAAAAGAAATGAAAGACATAATAACAGAAATTACGGCAATTGACTATAATGGTCAATTACACACATTTACAAATGAACAAGCGGAATTTACATACAGAAATAGTATATTTTCAAGTGGAAAATATTATTTTACAAGCAAAAATGATGTTGGAAAAAGGAAATACAAAGGATATAAAAGACAAAATGGATGAATATGCACAATATAGAAAAGACAAACAACCAATAGAATATCCATCTGCAGGAAGTACTTTTAAAAGAGGAGACAATTTTATAACTGCAAAACTAATTGATGAAGCAGGACTAAAAGGCTATTCAATAGGCGGAGCAAAAATTTCAGAGAAACACGCAGGATTCATAATAAACACAGGAGGTGCTACGGCACAAAATGTTTTAGATTTAGCAAAATACGTTACAGATAAAGTTTATGAAAAATTTGGTAAGAAAATAGAATTTGAAATTAAGGTGTTGGGATTATAATATCCCATTGGAGGTAGCAAAAATGAATGGTTTTATAAAATGGTTTGATTCAAAAAGCAAATTAAAGAGATGGATGTTATTAATACTAATAGGGATTGCGTTGATATGTTATGGAACTGCAGAAATATTGGTCCTAAAAGAAATGTCATTTGCACAATTAGCAAAAATAATAGTCACATTCGTAATAGGAGTTTTAGCAGTAATTTTTGGATTAGTATGTTTAAACAACAGAACCTTAGAAATATTAATAGAGTCAACAGATGATAGGATGAATGATAAAAGTAATGTAAATGTTAAATCATTAATATTTAATAAAAAAGTATATCATCAAGGACCTAATATTGTTGTAATAGGTGGTGGAACGGGATTAAATACTGTTCTTACAGGTCTAAAAAAATATACAGACAATATAACTGCAATAGTTACAATATCAGATTATGGAGAGACAGAAAGTGAATCCAGAAGAGAACTTCAAAATATGCCGTTAGATGATGTGAAAGATAGTATTGTCTCACTTTCTGCTCAAGATGGGCAAATTGGAAAATTATTTAATTATAAATTCACCGAAGGAAGGCTTAGAAATTTAACATTTGCAGATATATATTTTAATGCAATGAGAAATATAAATAAAGATTTTTCTGATTCAATAATGAAAAGCAATGAAGTCCTAAATATAGTTGGAAAAGTTATCCCAGTTACATTAGATGAAATGAATATAACAGCTGAACTACAAAATGGATATTTGGTAACTGAAAAATCTAAAATTGCAGAAGTGGTATATGATAAAGTAACAAAAATAAATAGAATATATTTAAACCCTACAAATTGTAGACCTGCACCGGGTGTTTTAGAAGCAATAAAAGAAGCGGATTGTATAATAATTGGACCTGGTAGTTTATATACAAATGTAATACCAAATTTATTAGTAAATGGTGTTGCAAAAGCAATAAAAAAAGAATCTGCAGGATTAAAAGTTTATATAAGTAATATCATGACAGAACCTGGCCAAACAGACGAATATAGCGTATCAGACCATTTAAATGCAATTATTGAACATTGTGGAAAAGGTATAATAGACTATTGTATATATGATACGGGGGAAGTTGTTCCAGAATACATAAAAAAATAATTTAGAGGGACAAGACTTAGTTGATAGCAATGTTGACAAGGTAAAAGGAATAACATTTTTACAAAGAAATTTATCAATGATATCAGAAGGTTGTATAAGACATGACCCAGAATTAGTAGCAGAATCAATAATTGGACTAATATGTGATGATTTAAAATATCAAGATAAACAAAATGATCCTCAATATTTAATGTTAAATAATAAATTAAGAGAAGATAAGAGAATAAATAAAATAAAAAAAAACAAATGGCTAAAGATGCAAAAAAAAGGTAAAAAAGAAAATAAAGTTGCGCATAAAAGCAAATTTAGAAGCAAATATAGTGATAGAATTGAATCTATAAAACAAGCAGATGAAATGATAAAACTTAAAGAACAAAAAATGAGAAAAGAAGCAAGGAAAGCAAAAAAAGCAAAAGAAATAAGAGAAAACAAAATAAAAAAGGAAAATGTGAATTTTCAAGAAGACAAAGAGGTTCTAGAGTTTAGAAAAGAATATGAAAAAAGTATGAGACAAGCAACAATAACGACAAAGCCTCAAAGGGTTCTTCCAAAAAGTCAAAGGGGAAGACGAAGAAAACTACAGGAAAATAAAAATTTTTGATGAGTAATATTAATCATTAGGAAGGAAATAGAAATGAAGTTTACAAAAGAGGATATTAATTTAGAAAATGGATTAAAAAAAGAATGGATTATAACTAATGGAATTGGTGGGTTTGCAAGTTCTACAATTATTGAGCAAATACAAGAAGATATCATGGATTATTAATTGCTCCATTAATGCCACCGGCTCAAAGATATTTAATTTTATCAAAAGTAGATGAAAGTATACAAATTGAAAACGAAAAATATGATTTATATACAAATGTGGGAGAAAATTATATTTCACAAGGATATAAATTTCAAGAAAGTTTTGAAAAAGACATTTTTCCAACATTTAAATATAATGTTGCAGGTGTAAATATTGAAAAGACGATATGTATGGAATATGGAAAAGAAGTTGTGGGAATTTGTTATAAAATAAAAAATATAAATAAACATTCTTTATTTACATTGGCTCCAATAGTTAATTTTAGAGATTTTCACTCAATGAGTACAAAGTATGAGTTTAATATAAAGCAACAAATAAATAATACGAAGGTTAAAATTATTGTTGATGAGAACCAAGAAAATCCAATATATATGTATGTATCTGATGGAAAATATACAGAATATAAAAATAATATTTTTTAAAGATATGTTTTATATAGAAGAACAAAAAAGGGGATTTTATCCAAAAGAAAATCATAGTGTTGTTGGAGTATATGAAATTAATTTACAACCCAATGAAGAAAAAACGATATTTTTTACATGTGGACTTGAAAGTAATATAGAAAATATAAATGTTGATAATATGTTAAAAAATGAAAAAAATAGAATACAAAAAATAATACAAAATGCAGAAGCATCAACAAAAACAGAATTTGAAACAGAATTAATAAAAAGCTACAGACCAATTTGTTGTATATAGACCTGCTTTTGAATTACACACATTAATAGCAGGATATCCATGGTTCTTAGATTGGGGAAGAGATAGTCTATTGTCATTAGAAGGATTATTGTTAAAGACAAAAAGATATGATATAGCCAAAGAAGTTTTACTAACAATGGCTAAAAATATCAAATGTGGTTTAGTTCCAAATGGCTATTCTGAAAAAGATAATAAACCTTTATACAACAGTGTATATGCATCATTATTATTATTTGAACAAATACAAAAATACTTGAATTATACAGGAGATTATGAATTTGTTAAAGAACATATATATGATAAATTAAAAGAGATAATAGAAAATTATAAAAATGGAATCGATTTAGATGATAACAATATAAAATTAGATAAAGATTTTCTTATATCTTCTGGAACTGCAAATACACAAAATACATGGATGGATGCAAAAACATATGGAATAGCGGCAACTCCTAGAAATGGAAAAGTTGTTGAAATTAATAGTTTATGGTATAATGGCTTAATGATAATGGCAGATTTGGCAGAAAAATTTGAAGAACAACCCAATACAAAAAAATACAAAGAATTAGCAAGAAAATGCAAAAAATCTTTTAATGCAAAATTTTATAATTCAAAAAAGAAAATGCTTATATGATGTTATAACTGACGAAAAAAATAAAGACGGAAAAATACGTCCAAATCAATTATTTGCTTTAAGTTTAACACATCCAATAGTAGAACCAAATTCTATTGAGGCAAATAATATAATCAATGTAGTAGAGAAAAAAACTATTAAATAATTATGGACTAAAAACATTGGCTAAAGGAGAACCTAACTATGTTGATATATATGAAGGAGACGCGTTTAAAAGAGATATGAGTTACCACCAAGGGATAACTTGGACTTGGCTTTTAGAATTATATTATGAGGCTTTAAAAAATATGGTAAAATTCGAAAAAAGAAAAACATATAAGACAAAATTAGAGACAAAATTAAAAGATTTTGTTGAAAAGGAAAAAACAAGTTTTTGAAAAAGAAATTAACCAAAGAGGATGTGTGGGAAGTATAGCAGAAATCTATGATTCTACAAAACCATATGAACCAAAAGGCGCAATTGCACAGGCTTGGAGCGTAGGAGCAATTTGTACAATGATTTTATAAAATTATATGTGCCATTATAAGGGTTTCTATATATAGAAAAACTATAAGAAGGGATTAAATATGACGATTGATAATTTGGAAAAAGAATTAAAATTAGGTCAATTACATTCTTTATATCTTCTGTATGGAGAGGAATTGTATTTGTTAGAAAGCAATTTAAAAAGAATTAAAAATTTATTTGGTGAATGCATTAAAGGAATAAATTTTATAATGATAGACGAACAAAATGTATCTGAAATAATATCAGATATAGAAACTCCGAGTTTTGGATATGAAAAGAAATTGATAATTGCAAGAAATACAGGGCTTTTCAAAAAAAGAAGGAAAGAGAAAACAGGTGATACTAAAATAAAAGATAAATTATCAAAATATATTGAAGAAAATATGGAAATAATAGATGAGTCTGTTGTTTTAGTATTTGTTGAGGAAGAAGCGGATATTAAATCTGCTTTGTATTCTGCAATTGATAAAAATGGAATTGTATGCAAATTTGATTTTCAAAAGGCTAATCAAATAGAACAAAGAATAAAAACTATTTGTAATGGATATAAGGTAAATATAGATGCTCAAACACTTAGATATTTTATTGAATGTTGTGGAACTAATATGCAGGATTTAATAAATGAAATTAGAAAATTAATTGAGTATGCAGGAGAAAATGGAACAATAAAAAAAAAGAAGATATTGATAAATTATCAATTAAAAAATTGGAAAGTGTTATATTTGATTTAACAGATAACCTTGGAAAAAAGGATATAACAGGTGCTTTACAGGTTTTGCAAAATTTAATATATGCAAAAGAACCATTAGCAAAAATTTTAGTTACACTTTATAATCATTTTAAAAAATTGTATATAACAAAAATGGCATTGAATACAAATAAAGATTTGGCTTCAAGTTTAAATTTAAAACCTAACCAAATGTTTTTAACAAGTAAATATAAGATACAGGCAAAGTATTTTAAAGAAAAAGATTTAAGGAATATGTTACAGGATTTAACGGATTTAGATTATAATTTTAAAAATGGAAAAATTGATTTACAAGTTGGAATGGAGACCATTTTGTGTAGATATTGTTCAAATTAATAGTAACATTGTAGCAGAAAAATGTATAATAAAACCATTTATTGATAAAAATATTAGAAAGCAAAATATTTTTATTGATAGGTGGTTTTTTATGTTAAAAATAAAGAAAAATAAACTTTTTACAATAATTGCAATTTTAATGTTAACAGGGATGTCATTATCTATATTTGTATATAAAAATAACAAAGAAAATTTGGCAGTAGAAACTTTATCCAAATATGGTTCAAGAGGTTCTGAAGTAACACAAATTCAAACAAAATTAAAAAGGTGGGGATATTATTCTGGAAGTATTGACGGAATTTATGGAACACAAACAGTAAATGCAGTAAAATATTTTCAAAGAAAAAACGGTTTGACTGTAGATGGAATTGCAGGGCCTGCAACATTAAAGGCAATGGGAATAACATCATCTTCTTCAAGCAGTTCATCATCTTCTAGTTATAATAGTAATTTAAATTTGCTTGCTAGGGTTATTTATGGTGAAGCAAGAGGAGAACCATATACAGGACAAGTTGCAGTTGGTGCAGTAGTAATGAATAGAATAAAAAGTAGTTCTTTTCCTAATACGTTGGCAGGTGTTGTGTATCAGTCTGGAGCATTTGATGCGGTTAAAGATGGTCAGGTTAATTTGACACCAAATTCTACCGCAAAAAAGGCTGCGCAGGATGCAATGAATGGATGGGATCCAAGTTATGGAGCAATTTATTATTTTAATCCTTCTACTGCTACAAATAAATGGATCTGGTCTAGACCTATGACAGTTACAATTGGTAAACATAGATTTTGTAAGTAATTAAAAATGTTTTTGATTTAAATAAAACACCCTAAAACTCTGATGTATGATTATACATTAGAGTTTTTGAGTTGACTTTAATAAAAAAAGATAATATAATACAGAAAAATGTCCTTTTTAAGACAGTGTTCTAAATAGGATTGTTCTAAAAAGGACAAAAATAGAAAGAGAGAAAAATAATGTCAAAATTTGTACACTTACACATACACAGTGAATTCAGTTTATTAGACGGAGCAAATAGAATAAAAGACTTACCAGTTAGAGCAAAAGAATTAGGAATGGATTCAATAGCAATAACAGACCATGGAGTAATGTTTGGAGCCATTGACTTTTATAAAGCATGCAAAAAAGAAGGCGTAAAGCCAATAATAGGATGTGAAGTATATGTTGCACCACGTTCAAGATTACAAAAAGAAGCAGGAATTGACAACCATTACTATCACTTAATTTTGCTTGCGAAAAATAATGAAGGATACAAAAATTTAAGTAAATTGGTTTCATTAAGTTTTGTTGATGGATATTACTATAAACCTCGTATAGATAGAGAAATATTGGAGAAATACCATGAAGGTATAATATGCCTAAGTGCATGTCTTGCAGGAGAAGTAAATCAAGCTTTATTAGCAAACCAAACTGAAAAGGCAGAAGAAATAGCATTATGGCATAAAAAAGTTTTTGGTGATGATTATTATATAGAAATTCAAAACAATGGACTAAGAGAACAAGTTTTAGCAAATCAAAAATTAGTTCAATTAGCCAGAAAACTTGATATTCCATTAGTTGCAACAAATGATGCACATTATTTAAAAAGAGAAGATGCATATAATCATGAAGTTTTATTATGTATTCAAACTGGAAAAAGAATGAGCGACGAAGATAGAATGAAATTTGATACAGATGAATTATATGTAAAATCACCAGAAGAGATGTCAGAATATTTCAAAGCATTTCCAGATGCAATTGAAAATACTGTAAAAATAGCAGAACAATGTAATGTTGAATTTGAATTTGGACACACAATATTGCCAAACTATGATGTACCACCAGAATATCCAACACATTATGACTTCTTAAAAGAGTTATGTGACAAAGGGCTAGAAAAAAGATATGGAAAAACTCTATCAGAAGAAATACAAAAAAGAGCAGAATATGAATTAGGAATAATCAAAAAAATGGGATATGTTGATTATTATCTAATAGTATGGGATTTTATACATTATGCAAAAACAAATGGAATACCAGTAGGACCAGGAAGAGGTTCTGGTGCAGGTTCTATTTTGGCATATGCAATTGAAATTACAGATATTGACCCTATTAAATATGGATTACTTTTCGAAAGATTTTTAAATCCTGAAAGAATTAGTATGCCTGATTTTGATGTTGACTTTTCAGATGAAAGAAGACAAGAAGTTATAGACTATGTTGCAAAAAAATACGGACATGACCATGTATCACAAATAATCACATTTGGAACAATGGCTGCAAAAATGGTAATAAGAGATGTGGCAAGAGTTTTGGACTATCCATATGCAGAAGCAGATGCATTAGCAAAAATGATTCCAAATGAAATTCATATAACAATTAAAAAAGCCTTAGAGCAAAACAAAGAATTAAGAGATAGATATGAAACAGACGAGCAAACTAAAAAAATATTAGACATAGCAATGGGGCTTGAAGGAATGCCAAGACAGGCATCAACACACGCATGTGGAGTTGTTATAACAAAAGACCCAGTAGACACATATGTACCACTTTATGTAAGAGATGGACAAATAAACACTCAATACATAATGACAACACTTGAAGAACTAGGACTTTTAAAAATGGACTTTTTGGGATTAAGAAACTTGACAGTAATTCAAAATACAATAGATATGGTAAAAGAAAATCATGGAATAGATGTAGAATTTGACCAAGATATGTCAGATCCAAAAGTATATAAATTATGGCAAGATGGAAATACCTCAGGAATATTCCAATTTGAATCTCAAGGAATTACTAACTTTATGAAAGAACTAAAACCAGACTGTTTGGAAGATTTAATAGCAGGTGTTTCTTTATATAGACCTGGACCAATGGACCAAATACCAAGATATATCAGAGGAAAACAAAACCCAGGCCATAATGAATATACACACCCAAGTCTAGAACCAATACTAAATGTAACATATGGATGTATGGTTTACCAAGAGCAAGTTATGCAAATTGTTAGAGATTTAGCAGGATATTCATTGGGAAGAGCAGACTTAGTTCGTAGAGCCATGGGTAAGAAAAAACTTGATGTAATGGCAAAAGAAAGAAAAGTATTTATACACGGTCAAGTTGACGAAGATGGAAATGTAGTTGTACCAGGATGTGTAAGAAATGGAATAGACGAAGTTTCTGCCAATAAAATATTTGACGAGATGGCAGAATTTGCAAAATATGCTTTCAATAAATCACATGCAGCATGTTATGCAGTTGTATCATATAGAACAGCATATTTAAAAGCATATTACCCTGCAGAATTTATGGCTGCAACTTTAAATAGTTATTTAGGAAATTTAGACAAAGCACCTCAATATATAGATGAGTGCAAAAGACTTGGAATTCAAATTTTAAAACCTGATATAAATAAGAGTTTTGAAAAATTTACAGTTGAAGTTAACAATTCAGAAGCGGTTGGAAAAATTCGTTTTGGACTTGGAGCAATAAAAAATGTAGGAACAACTCCAGTTGAAAATATTGTAGCAGAAAGACAAGAAAATGGAGAATACAAAAAACTTTACAGATTTTTGTGAAAGAATAGCAGACACACAAGTAAATAAAAAATGTGTAGAAAGTTTAATAAAAGCAGGAGTATTTGACGAGTTTGAACAAACAAGAGCAACACTATTAGCTTCATTTGAAACAATAATGGACACAATTCAAAGTGGAAAGAAAAAAGGCTTTAATGGACAAGTATCAATGTTTGATATAGGAACAGAGCAAGAAAAAAGAAGAAATGGAAAAACAAAAATATCAATTTAATGAACATCCGGAAATGCCTGAAAAAGAATTGCTTTCAATGGAAAAAGAAATGCTTGGAATTTACATTTCGGGACATCCACTTGAAAAATTAAGGGAACAAATTATGCATTCAACAAATATCAATAGTATGGACTTAGTCCAAATAAGTGAGCAAAATCTTGTAAACAATGCTGATAATAGTGCTAATGGAGATGAAATGGAAAATGTTCAAGAAAGAAATAGTAAGCCTAAATTTGTAGATGGACAAAAAGTAAAATATGCCGGAATAATTACCTCAATTAAGAAAAAATATACAAAAAATAATAAAATTATGGCATTTATTACAATAGAAGATTTGTATGGAACTGCAGAGGTACTTGCTTTTGAAAATGCAGTTATAGGAGCGGGAAGAAGTTTAGTTGAAGAAAATATTGTTTTAATTGATGGTCGTTTGAGTATCAGAGATGACCAAGAACCAACTATAATTGCAAATGAAATTAAAGATTTAGGAGAAGAAAAAAACCAAAGGTTGTGACTTTTGATATTACTGATTTTACTGAAGAGCGAAAGGAGAAGTTGAGATGTGCTATTAAGTATTTTTCTGGTGATAGGAATAATATGAATGTTCAGGTTAAAATTGGCGATGATATTAGACCTTGTGGGGCTATTTATTATAATGATGAAATTAAGAAAATTTTTGATGGGATATGTGAATAATTAATTTAAAACTTGAGTTATCAATTTGTCTATTGATAATAAAGTAATAAATATCTAAATATAAATTATTTGAAATATTTAAAATATAGGAGAAACTATGAAACAGAATATTTATGATGATAAAAAATTTTTTAAAAAATACGATGAACTTAGAATTGATCAAAGAGGATTAAATGCAAATGACTTAATTGAGATACCAGCATTCAGAAATATTATGCCTGATGTTAAAGATAAAAAAATATTAGATTTAGGATGTGGATACGGCGAAAACGACAAATATTATAAAGAATTGGGCGCAAAAAGCGTCTTAGGTTTAGATATTTCTACGCATATGATAGAGATGGCGAATACATATAATAAGTTAAGGAACATAAATTATAAAGTAGTACCAATGGAAGATATTGATAAAATTAATCATAAATTTGATATAGTAATTTCATCATTAGCATTTCATTATGTAAAAGATTATAATAAATTAATAAAAGATATATATAGTTTATTAAATAAGGGTGGTTATTTAATTTTTTTCACAAGAGCATCCATTTACAACATGTATAAAATATACGGAAAATGTTAATAAGGGACATACAATAATAGATGGAAAGTACTTTGGTTTATTTTCGGATTATAATAGACCTGGTATAAGGACCAAAGAATGGTTTGGAAAAGATGTAATAAAATACCATAGAACTTTTACTGAAATTATCAATGTACTTGTAAATAATGGATTTTCTATAGAAAAAATAGAAGAACCTGTTGCAAGTCAAGAATCGATAGTTAAAAATCCAAAATACATAAATCAATTTGATAGACCATTTTTTTTAATAGTTAAAGCAAAGAAAATATAGTTTTTTATAATAACATTCACTTCGCAAAAATAAAAATATTTGCTTTTTGCGAAACGAATGTTAATGTATATCTTGAATAATTGAATACAAAAGTGTTTAAGACTCGAGCCTGTTGGTTTTAATCATTTTCAGATAGTAACAAAATTTAAAGAAAATTGTCTATTTTTTATTCATACTGTCAATAAAAAAATAGTATTATATATATAATAAAGATGGCACAATATTAATTGTAAAATAAAATCAGGTGATTCTTTATCAGATGAGTGAGAAATTTTAAAATCAATGGTATAGGTCTTAATGATTTATACCATAAAATAAATATCTGGAGAGTTGTGTGAATCTTAAATTATTGGAGAAATAAATGTTTAGAATATTCAAATATATAGTCAAAATCATTAAAAAAGGAGAATTGATTTTAAAATATATATTTTTCTTATAAATTAAAATATATAAGCAGGAATTTTGCACTATACATAGAATATATAAATAAAGGATTAAAAAGTAAAATATTGTTAGAGTAACTTGTAAACAAATTTGTTAAGGAGGAATCATTTATGAAAGAATTACAACTAACAATTTTAACCAATGAGAATTTGCAAAGCAGGTATAAACAGCTAGAAAAAAACAAATATGGCTCGTTTGACATATGAAGCAGTTGCAAAAGGATATTCAATAGGAATTTTACACTATACTGGTTTAAAGCAAGATTCTGCCAGAGAATGGCTTGACAATGCTAAAAATGTAGTAGCTATTCAGTTTGAAGGACAACTCTATAAAATAGGAGCTTTTACGGATTTGTCTGAAGTTAAAGAAGATAAATTATATTTTGCTTTTAAGACTAAAAAGGGTGTTCAGATTGCTCATAGTCTTTTTGGTTGTGATTCAGAAGGATTCATATACAATTGTTAAATGAATCAACAGAAGCAGGCAAGAATTATGATTAAATTCATGCCTGCTTCTGAATTACGAAAACTATTTTGATGATTTTGTTGCAATTTACTAAAATTATGGTATAATAGCAACATGATTCGTAGCTATGCGATATAAATAGCAAATAGTAAATAATTCTCATATAACAATTGTAAGGAGGAAGGCTATGCTTAGCAAAATTTTTTCAAATCTTTTCGGAATAAAACCTGAAGAAACAAAAAAAGGAACAGAAGAACGGAAAGTAATAGAAGTTACGATGGAGACCTGCAATGCAGATTTTCAAAAAATTACAGCAAAGAATGTTGCTATTGAAAATGGTATCGAATATATTTCAAAAGCAACAGGTAAAAAGCTACATTCAAATGAAAAGTATGTAAACCAAGTTTATGCTGGAAAAGGCAATTATATCTTGTTACATCCTGCAAATGATGGAATGCCGACATGTCCTATTGAATGGTACGTAAGTTTGATGGAGAAAATAAAATGATAATGGATAATCGATCATCGTTTAAGTGCATTATTAATTTAAGTGATATTATATTGCAGATGGTTAGATTATATGCCAAATACATCGATGCTAATATGTTCATTGCTTCTGATGGATTTGCTATCAGACTTGATGATGAAGTATGTCCGGACTATACTGGCAAAGCAAGTTTTGTGCTTACCGATGATGCTGTCCGAAACAATAAGGTAAAAACTAATCAAATCACTGAGGCAAAGAAATATTTTCTAAATGACTTTCTTGATCATTTTATTGGCTGGAATTTTGGAGTAGCGGTTAAAAAGCAATCCACAGCTGGAGAGAGAACTGCTTGAATTTAACAACCTTGTTATTAGTAGAGGGTTAAGAGAAGATGCGGGGCCTGGCTTCGGTGTATGGTGTTCCGATGATGTGCAACATTATGATTTTAAAAAAGCATAATTTTAAAAGAAGATGTCCTTAAGTAATAAAAGGACATCTTTTTGCATCTAAAAATCAATAGTTGGGGGTGGAAAACTTAAATTATGGATCAAATCTGAAAATTTTTAATTTTCAGATTTGTTTAACTCAGTTGATAAAATAAAAAAATCCACAATAATAGAGCGTTTTGTGACCAACACGTTGAAAAATAATATGTATAAGATATAAAATATAAAAAACAAATGAAAAAAGGAGAGGATATTATGCAAAAAATAGACAAAGAAAATTTGTGCCTTAAAAAGAAAGGAATGTTGGTAAATATGAAAACTGAATTTACTGAATTAGATAAGTATATAAATTTAGATGAACCAAAATTAATTTTATTAGGTGGAGAAAAAGGAGTTGGAAAAACAACACTCTTAGCAAATATTGCAGCAAATATATCATTACATCAAAATGTGCCAGTACTATTCTTTTCATTAGAAGAAGATTATATTAGAGCTGATATGAAAGAATTAAGCCATAGTGAATTCACAAAACAAATAAAGGATTTACCAAATAATTTTTGCATATCAGATAAAATAATTTTAAAAGAATCAACGGTGACAGCTGATGAGACAAGAATTATAAGAAGCTCATATTTAGGAGAACTTTTGAATCAAAATTCATATTATGAATTATACGATGCTATCGACTATTTAAATAAGGCAGCATTATTTGTAAAAGATAAAATGCCTATTACAATTAATGAAATAGTACAAGGTGTTAAAGAATATATAGAAAAAGAACATATTAAACTTGTAATATTAGACAATATAAAACTTATTCAATATGGAAAAAATCAAATGTTTGATAAAGAAGATGAAACAACACATAGTATGGAAATATTAAAACAACTTTGTGCAATATTTAATATTACCATTTTAGTAACAGGCGATTTGACTTATTTTGGAACAAATCACTTTGAATTGCCAGATGATATGGAAGAAGAATATACCAAAACAGCAGATATATTTATGATGATGCATAGAAAAGAACAGGATATTTTTATAGATGAGGAAATTAATGAAATAAATATAAAAGACCAAAACAGTAATGAAATCAATAAAATAGAACTAATGTATAATAAGTATAATTTTCAATACTTAAATATGCCTGAAAAATATTTGAAAATAAAAAAAAGAAGAATATGAAGAAAAACTTAAAATGCTATTTAATAAAATTGAAAAAAATGATGTTATATTTTTAAATTCCTGTGAATTTGAAATTTCCCAAATAATAAATATTATTGATGAAAAAACAAAAAAACAAAATATAAAATGTATGGTTTGTGATGATTTTGAATCAATTATCATAGAAAAATTAATTGATAATAACTTAGAAAAATATATAGAAGAATTCAAAGATATTGAAGTAGTAATATTTATTTTTTATGGTAAATTTGATGAAAAAATAAAGCATTTTATCTATGATACAAGCAAAAAAAAATATTAAATACTGGAGTTAATAAAACAGGTATATATATTTCAGATTATTATGGAGTAATAACTGAGTTCGGACCTGAAGAATTTGGACAAGATGACGATGATACTATATTTTTTTAGATATAAAAAGGAAGATAAATTGATATGAAAATTGGCCGTTTTCAACTGAGAATGTACCATATAAGAAGGGAGAAAAAGATGAAAACAGGATTTAAAAATTTAGATAATATTGTAAAAAAATAAAAGGAGGAAACTTGATTATAGTTGCGTCACGACCTGCAATGGGAAAAACAACCTTAGCTCAAAGCATATTAAGCAATGTAGCAATAAAAAACATAAACCAACAGCGTTTTTTAGTCTTGAAGAAAGCATGGAAAAAATAGTTAATAAACTAATTATAAGAACAGCAATGGTTGAAGCAGATAAATTTAAAATATATGACAAATATCAAAAAGGAGAAATACTAAAAACAGAATTTACAGACGAGGACTGGGATAGAATATCTTATGGTATAAATGTATTAAAAGATGCTCCTATTTTTATAAAATGCAACTGCACCACAAACAATTAACGATATCAAAAGAAGAACATATGAATTAAAAAGAAAAAGAAAATATTGAACTTATTATAATTGATTATTTACAACTTATACAGTATGACAAAAAGTAAATCATTAAGTAGAGACAATGAAGTTGAAGAAATATTAAAGGAATTAAAATTATTAGCACGAGAATTAAATGTGTCAATAATTGTCACATCACAATTATCTAGGAAACCAGAAGAAAGAGATGATAAAAGGCCAGTAATAACTGATTTTACTAATACAGCATCTAGTATTTCAAATTATGCTGATAAAATTTTATTCTTGTATAGGGACTCGTATTACAAAAAAAAAAAAGAAAATAAAAGTAATATAACTGAAATTATAGTTGCTAAAAATGAAAATGGAAAAAAACTGGAACAGCAAAATTAGGATGGACGCCTGAATATTGTATGTTTGGAAATATAATGAATTTTAAGGAGGAAAAAAAATGGATGATCAAAAAGAAAAAATAAAAAGATGATTACAATCTAATAAATTCAAGGGCAATAGGTGATTATTGTAGGAGTATAAAACACAAATTTAATACTGAAGAACTAGCAGGCTTAGTATATAGAAATAAAAGAATGACTATTGAAGAAAAAATTAAAAAATATACAGATTTAATAAATAATTATCCTGATATGGAAGTTATTGAAAGAATAAATTGTAAACATTATGATAGTGTAAAAACCATGATAAAAGAAGAAATTCAAAGACTTAATACTGAATATAAGGAACTAACCGAAAACGATTCAAACAGCATCTGTGTTTGGACAGAATATAACAAATCAACATTAAGATATGAACATAATAATGATATTAAAAATACATTTAGAACTTTTAAAGAAGCGTTTGAAGATATCCAAAATTATATAGAAGAATATGATGACACAATATCTTTCCAAATAACAAAAAAAACTTTTTAATAAAAACAAAGAAATTTATGCTAGATGCGTTGTAGAAAATACAGAAATAAAGTTAATCAATATAGAGTATAATTCTGATATTTTAGATATTGACCAAATATTTTTAAATATTCCAACCCCATTCAAAAAATGTGATATTCTCGTATCAAAGAGCAGGACAATGTTTAATTATGGTGATTACAGTGATATTTTTTTGTTTTAGATTATTTATGTACTTGGAAAGAGGGAATAGAAGATACACTAACAAAAGGAAATTATGATTCTTCAGATATGATTGGATACGGATACTACTTATATGGTGAAGACTCTACAGAATTTGTACTAGACCATAAATAGAATTATAATAGTTTTGAATATTATGATGGCGAACTTACTGAAAATAAAAGAATTTTGAAGGATATAAGCAGTTTTATTAAAGGGAAGATTAGTTTGGAATTATTTGTTCATGCTTATGATTATTATAAAAATGATTATAAGAATTATGTACCAAATTATTATACAGATGAAGGATTAAAATTGGCAGGTTTGAGTGAAGAAGATATTAAAGAAATTAATCACAGATAATCTTGTCTGACAAAGCCTTAGAGAAAGGATGAATAATATGAACGAATATAAAACAATATTAGTTGCAAAAATGTATACAGGAGAATTTATTGAAAAAAATATAGGACATGAAATTATCAATTTTTTTAAGCCAGATAATAAAGATTGCTATTATGGATATATAATTAACAATGGAAAAATTGAAAATAACTTATGTAGCAAAATTGATACTATTTTATTGGTAAGTGATGTAAAGGAACGAAAAGTAAAGGTTTTAGCAAAAATTGATAATCCAACATTTATCTCAAATACAGAAAATACTAATGAAAAACAAGTAAAATATATCATAGATAATGATATAAGATATGGTGGTGTTTTATTAAATGATATTATGAGTAAAAATTATAGTGATAATGAAATTTATATTACATACAAAGCAGAGAAAATAGATGTACCAGAAGAAGATTATTATCTTCTTTTAAAAGGAAAACGATAAAAAAGAAGATGATAATAATATAAAAATTTCTTGGAATATTGGACATAATAGAGGCTATATAAACAAGATAACTGACAGTACAGATTATAATAAAATTATAAAATTGATTAACAATATGAAGTGGAATAAGATAAAAGAAAAAAAAGAATAAATGAAAATAATTTGATGCCTAAAGATAACAATGGTAATGATATGTTTAAAATCATTTCTTATTATGATATATTTAAATATTTTAATAAAGAAAGTTTAAAATATGATATGAAAAACAATAAGTATTATGAGTATTTTGTAATATCATTATCAAAGCATATATATACTTTAGATGAAGAAATGGAAAGAAGATTTGTAAGCACTATCAAAAACAGAATCACTTAGTATTTCAAGAATTTTACTTACTGAACTGTAATGAAAATTAGCTGTAGATATGTTACTATATAAACAAAAATATCAAAATTGTTTACTTCAAATTTTTTTTTATTATATAATAACATAGAAATAAAAAATGGTATAAGAAGTGTGAAAAATCAAATAGAATAAAAGATTTATACAAGGAGTAAATATAATGGATACGGAATTATTAAAATTAAAGTATGAATTAGAAAAAATACAAGTTGAACCTCAAAAATATACTATGTTAGATGTTATAGATAAAGTATATGATGAGAATATTATATCTAATTGGTTAAGTTTTATTTTTTTAATGCAGATATTAATGGAATAGGAAATGAACCTGTTCAAGCTTTATTAAAAAGTTTAAAATGTAAAATACATTTAGAGAACCAACAATTTATAGATATAAAAAGAGAAGAACCAACAAACGATAATAAAAGAATGGATTTAGTAATAAGATATACTAATATATGGATTATCATTGAAAATAAAATATGTTCGTTTGAACATGATGACCAAACTAAAAAGTATTTTGATTATATAGAAGAGAAAAAGAAAAGAGGAAGATGTTGAAGAGATTGTTTATGTCTATTTAAGACCAGATTGGAATAGTCAAAAAGATGCAAAAAAATTTTGAAAAAAGAAAATGAAGGTTTTAGAAATTTATATTATTCAGAGCTAATAAAAAGTTTAAAAGAAATTAGTTTTTGGAAATATAAAGAACCTGAAAAATTCATGTATTTAAAAAGTTTTATTGAGATAGGAGAGAAATATTATATGAATAAAAAATTTGAGATAAACGAAGAAGTACAGTTATATATAGATCAAAAGGACAAAATTAAGAGAATTCAAAATAAATACGAAGATATTAGAGATAGAATATTAAAAAGAATTGGTGAAGTGTTACCATCCGAATTTGAAAATTATTACTCAAATTATTCAAATACTTATATTCAAAATGCTAATATAAATTGGAACAATAAAGATAAATCTCGCAATGAAATACATTATGAGATATATTCAGAGGATTTTCCTGAATTACTTGGTAAAGAAAATGCTCATATAGAGATTCATTTGCATATTGAATCAGGAGTTGATGAAAATAAAAAGAAATAAAATATATGAAGAAATAAAAAATCACTTTCAAAAGAGAAGATCAAAAAATATGAAAGTAAACTGTGGATTATTTTAGATAAGGATGATTATAATTTTAAAGATGAAACAGAAATAGAAAAATCTATAGAAAAAATATCAAACAAGATATTAGAAATAGATAGAAAATGGAAGAATTTGATTGATAACTGGAAAAATTTATAATTTAACAAAAGCATAGAAAAGAGGATAATATGGATCTATACGAAAAAACGGAAATATATTATACATATTAAATGTATTAAAAAAATATAGTGACGAAGAACACATGCTTACTGCAGTAGAAATACAAAGAAAAATCAAAGAAATATATGATGTAGAAATAGACACAAGAACAATAAGAAGAAACATCAATTTACTAAAATACAAATTAGACTATGACATAAGCACAAGAGAAGACAATGGAAAAGGGTATTACATCAATAGAGACCCAGAAACAGATTTTGAACCTGGAGAAATTAGAGCAATAATTGATAATTTTAGTTATGCAAATTATATTGTACCAAGTGTAGCAAAAAGAAATTATAAAAAAATGTAAAAACATGCAAACAGTATATGAAAATGAAAAAATAAAAGATTATCAAATATATTATGTAAATAGTAAAACGGAAAATGCTGAAGTAATAAAAAATATAGAAGATATTTCTAGTAGTATTTATAATAATCATAAAATTAAATTTGAATATTGGAAATATGAAATAACAAATAAATTAGAAAAAACAAATAGTAAGCACACCAACAGTTTCACCATTTGCAATTGTATATAATAAACAAGAATTTTATTTTATAGGAATAAAAGATGGACAAGATAAATTCTACCATTACAGACTAGATAGAATGAAAAATGTAAAAGAGCTAAATGAAAAAATAACTATTAAAAAAACAAAATCTCAAATTAGGGATTTTGCAGAATCTACAGTCGAAATGTTTGGTGGCAAAAAAAAGAAGAAATTGAAGCAGTTTGTAACAAATGTCTTTTAAATGCTATATTCGATATTTTCGGTAAGAATGTTACTATTGAAAAAATACCAGGGAATGATGAAAATTTTAAATTAATAGTTGATTCAAATCCAATGGGATTTAGAATGTGGGCTATGAGAAATATTGATATGGTTGAGGTTATTAGGCCGGAAAATTTAAGAAATGAAATGAGAGAAATTGTTGGAAATGCAATTGAAAGATATAAAAAATAATTATAACAAAGGTACATTATGTGACCATATATATTGAGAAAAAAACTCTAAAGTTAGGTATATTAACTTTAGAGTTTTTTATATATTATGAATGCTATGCAACTTTCATAATATATGAAAAAATAGATGAGATTATTAATTTTTACAATAATTAGATTGGAGGATAATATGTTAAAAATTGTTAGTGGAGATATTATAGAAAACGCAAAAAAAAATACGGTGTAGAAGCTATTGTTAATCCAAATAATAAATATATGGACTATGGTTGTGGTGTTTGTGGCGCTATTTATGATGCAGCAGGGATAGAACAAATCGAAACCTATTGTCACAATAAATGGGTTAAGGACATGGAAGTAAATGAAATTAGAATAACACCAGGTTTTTACTTGCAAAAATAGATTATACACGTATATGCACCAATTTTTTCTCAAGAGGAAAATCCTATTGAAAAGCTTAAAGAATGCTATTTAAAGTTATTTGAAAAATTAATAGAAGAAAAATTTAATAGTGTCATAATTCCGTCTTTAGCAACAGGATTTCATCGGATATACTCATAAAGATGTTGCTAAAGAGGTAATGAAACTATTAAATAACTTTTGTAATCAACATGATATAACAATTATATTCAATTTGTATGATGAAAATACAAAAGAAATGTATAAACTTTTTAGTTAGAATGAAATGTTATTAACAAAAGTAATAGAATATAAAGTTTTGGAGGAATATAAATGGTAAAAAAATATTTATTAGATGTAGAAGACGAGAAATATTAAATGAATTAGATAATTTATGTGGAGTAGTACAAAACAAAGAAGTTTTGAAAGATATTATACTTTATATAAAATTAAAACAAAACAACGAATTAGATTTTGGAAATTATAATATAATTGTAAGAAACAATTCATCTTATAATTTATTAAATGATTTGATAAAAGTTTGTGCTAAAATTTTTATAAAATATAAAATCATTGAAAATGACAAAATATGCTATCTTGATAAGATTATAAATAGTAGAAGAGACTGCCCGTTTGACAAAATAGCAGGAGTTGATGAATCAATAATTGTTATAAATGAGAAAAAATTAAGAATTAATTATAATGATGAATTAGATAATCTAAGAAAAATTATGAATCAATATAAAAACAAAATTTTTATATTTGAAGATTCTAGTTTTTGTGAAGGAGAAGTAGATGGAGAACTTGGTGAATTAGCATCATTTAGAATGACAATAGACAGAATATCATTAGATGACAAAATCATGTATTGTAAAAACAAATTTGATGAACAAAAACTAACATATAAAAAAAGCAAGATATAAGAGCATATGCGGATGTTCCATTTTGGGTTTTAAAAATATGATTATAAAATTAATAATAGAATGTAAAAAGCAAAAACATTAATTTTATAGATAGACAAATGTTAAATAAAAATAAGGAATTTTACTCAGAAAATAATACAACTACAAGAAAACAAGAAAGAAAAAAATACAAAGAAAAAAACAGATGCAAAAGAAGAGTTAAATAGCTTGGTTGGGCTTGAAGATGTAAAGAAGCAAATGGAAAAAATTTTGAATTATGTAAAATTAAACAAAGAAAGAGGACAAATGCCATCATTACATATGTGCTTTACAGGAAATCCAGGCACAGGTAAGACAAGTATTGCAAGAGTTATAGGAAAGATATTTGAAGAAGAAAATATTTTAAGTGGAAGTGGAGATTTTATAGAAATACATGGTAGAGATTTAGTTGATAAATATGTTGGGTGGACTGCTCAAAAAGTACATAAAACTGTGGAAAAAAGCTATTGGTGGTGTTTTTATTTATTGATGAGGCTTATAGTTTAGCATCAGATAAAAGGGGAAGTTTTGAAGATGAAGCAATTGCAACATTAATAAAAGAAAAATGGAAGACCATAGAGACGAAATTTGTATTATACTTGCAGGTTATACTGAAGAAATGAAAAATCTTATAAAACTTAATCCTGGATTTGAAAGCAGGATACAATTTACTATTAGCTTTCAGATTATAATGAGGAAGAATTATTTGAAATATTTAATGGATTATGTAAAAAAGAAAAATATAAATTAGCAAATAACTGTAAAGAAATTTTAATTGAAAATTTTAAAAAGGCAAAAAGTAAAGAAAATTTTGGAAATGGAAGGTATGTTAGAAATTTATTTGAAAAAGTAAAATTTGAACAGGCTGATAGAATTGTACAAAGCAATAGTAAAGCTATAAATTCAATACTTAAGGGTGATATAGAAAAGGCAATTAATATGATGACTGTACCAAAGGAAAAGACGGTAAATAGAATAGGGTTCTAGACGTAAAAAAATAAGATTTATTTTACTATAAAAAGAATAAATGAAACAGTTAGAAGAAATATTAATAGATTTCCAGAAAAAATTTTTTTCAATTGACAGAAAATGAAATTGATAACTTGAGGTCGCAAATTGCGACCGCCTCAAAAAGTATTTGAAAATAAATTTAGAAATATATTAAAAAACTTTGTGAAATTTGATAATAAAAAGAGGTCCCCAAAAGGAACCTCTATATTAACTTTATAGTTCAATCTTAGGCTGATACCTCTCAAGCCACATATTAACCTGACATAAATAAGCCATAAGTTGAGGACCAGTCCTTGGATGTCAGAAAACAACACGAACAGCTAACCGCTGATACTGTAAGAAAAGAAGAAAATACACAATCTGCAAAAATGAACGTTTTTTATAAAAATAACGAAAAAAAATATAAAATATGTGATTACTGAAATAAATTGTTATTGGATAACAGTTTATTATGATAATATAAAATAAAATTATACTTGACAGTCAATACTACATAATATATAATACAAATATATTTATTAGTAAATATATACATAAGCGAGAACGGAGTGGTATTATGGAAAAAATGCTGTTGAGAAAATTAATACAAATGATAAAATAGCATTAACACAAAATTCATCAGAGAATATTAAAAAATTAATTTATACTATTAGAAGAAAGCAAGTAATGTTAGATAGTGATGTTGCGATGTTATATCATTATGAAACGAAAAAAATAAATCAAACTGTCAAAAGAAATATTAATAGATTTCCAGAAAAGTTTTGTTTCAGATTGACGAAAGATGAATTTGAATTTATGTGGTCACAAATTGTGACCACATCTAAGTTAAAAAGATAATAAATATAGAAGTGCAAAATATTTGCCATATGTATTTACAGAACAAGGTATAGCGATGCTTTCTGGACTTTTAAAAAATGAAATAGCAGTTCAAATTAGCATAAACATAATGGATGCATTTATAGAAATGCGAAAATTTTTATTATCAAACGGACAAGTTTTTGATAGATTATCAAATGTTGAATATAAATTATTAGAACAAAATAAGGTATTAACAGAACATGAAGAAAAATTTGAAAAAGTATTTGATGAATTACAAAAAAATGAAAAAGAAGAATTCAAACAAAAAATATTTTTTGATGGGCAGATATATGATGCTTATAGTTTGATAATTGGTATTATAAAAAAGAGCGAAAAACAAAATTTTAATTATAGACAATTATATAGATGACAGTATTTTAGAAATGCTACAAAAGAAAAACAAAAATGTTGAAGTTATAATTTTAACAATACAAAATAACAAATTAACCAAATTGGATATTCAAAAATTTAATAAACAATATCCTACATTAAAAATTGCATATACAAATAAGTTTCATGATAGATTTATAGTAATTGATAACAAAGAGTTATATCATTGTGGAGCATCACTTAAAGATTTAGGAAAGAAATGTTTTGCAATTTCTAAAATAGAAGATATTGAATACATAGAAAAAGATAAGTTGTGTAGAAGAAGTCAAAACACAATAAAATAATATAAAACATGTGATTACTGAAATAAAGTGTTAGTTAATAGCACTTATTTTTTTATATATTTATTGTAATAATTTGGTATTTATGATAATATAAAACAAAATTAAGAGGCATACAAGAAAAAATCATTATGTGTACAATCTTTAAATTATGTATGTGAAGCTATTTATGATTTTTATATGGTTCATATTATATTTATCATCATAGTTGGTTTATGGTATTAGAAGATTTAATATTATTAATTACTGGAATAATAGCTGTATATAAAAAATGATATAAAGAAAATACATAATAATAAAAGTTATAAAGAAAGGTAGGAAAGAATATGAATACTTTTGTTAATTATGCACATAGAGGAGCATCAGCATATGCACCAGAAAATACAATGGCAGCTTTAAAAAAGCATTTCAAATAGGAACAAACGGAATAGAACTAGATTTACAAAAGACTAAAGATGAAAAAATAGTTATATTTCATGACGATAAAATAGATGAGAAGTCAAATGGAACAGGAAAAATATCGGACTATACATATAAAGAACTATTAGAATTTGATTTTGGAAGTTGGTTTAGTGAAGAATTTGAAAATGAAAAGATAGTTCTATTTGAAGATTTTATGAAAGAAGTATCAAGCAAAGATTTAATTTTAGCAATAGAATTAAAAGAAGAAGGGATAGAAAAAGAAACCTTAGAAATTATAAAAAAATATTATAATAAAGCCAATGTTTTTATTACTTCATTCATATATAATGCATTATTAAATGTTAGAAAATTAGACAAGACTATAAAAATAGGATGGCTTATTAAAGAAGATATAAATCAAAAAAATATATTAGAGTTTATGAAAATTTCTGGAAATCAAATATGTCCACCAGCTGACTTAGTTTCAGAAAATGAATTAAATTAGCAAGAAAAAATAATCTGGGTGTTAGATTATGGGGAGTTTCTAATGAAAATATAATGTTAAAAGTATATAATTTAGATATAGATGGAATGACTGTAAATTTTCCAGATAAATTAAATGAATTAATAATGAACAATTAAAAATACAGGAATTAATATACGAACATCCAACCGCAATGTTAGATCAATGTGAAATAAAATTTGAATAGCATTTTTAATATAAAATAAAAATGAACCCTCCTTCATGGAGATATTATAAGTACAAATGTTATGAAAGATAAAAATAATAAATTATGGATTATAGATTTTGCAGTTTCTAATTATGTTCCTAGAATTATTGACTTAGCAGTAAGTTCTTGTAATTTATGTTTAGATGCAGAAAACAAAGAAAATACAAAGAAAAAAGTAAAAATGATTTTAGAAGAATATCAAAAATATAATAAATTAACAGATTATGAATTAGAACAATTTCCATTATTTTTTGATATTGCAAATGCAATGGGAGTTTTACAAATTAGTCATTTGAATACCCTAGGAGAATTATCTGAAGAAGATAAATTTTGGTATGATGAAAGTGAAAAAGGGTTAGAATTTAGTAATAAAGAATTTTGGAAAGATATTTATGTAAAAAAATGATGTGAAAGACAATTTATAAATTATGAGGTGAAATAATGAAAATATTAATAGCAGGATTTAAAGGAGATGATAACTCCGCAAAAATATTATTAGACTATATAAAAAAAATGTAATGAAGATATTTTATATTTGGAAAATGATTTTGAAATAAGTAGTAAACAAATAGAAGAAAAATTATTAGAAAATTATGATAATGTTTTGATTTTTGGTCAAAAACCAAATACTACAAATATTTACTTTGAAAATAATGCTATCCTAGAAGGAAAAAAATTAGTAACAGATTACTATTATGGTGCTTTAAAAGAAAATTTAGAACAATATGCTTACCAAGTAATGAATTCGTATGGCTGGAAAATATTTATGTAACAATGTATTTTTTAGAGCATTAAATTTTAAACAAGAAAATAATTTAAAATCAAAAATTGCTTTTATACATATTCCAACTATTGATAATATTGAAGATATGAATCGTTTATCAAGTTCTATAAAAGATTATATTGAAACTTTATGTGAGGAGAAAAAATAATTCTCAAATGTATAACGAGTTTTTATCATTAAAATAGTAAAATTGTATACGATGTAAAAATAGAGATTCTTCACAGAACCTCTATTTTTACTTAAATTTCAATTTTAGGCTGATACCTCTCAAGCCACATATTAACCTGGCACAAATAAGCCATAAGTTGAGGACCAGTCATAAGTTGCCCAAACCAAGGACGAGAAAAAAGCAGAACCATCAGTATTCAAAATCTCCAAAATATAATCTCGATTAAGAAGGCTGTTAATAGGAGCATTTTTATCCTTCATAATATCAGCAAGCATGTTCTTAACCTTAGCCAAATAAGAAGGATTATGAGTCTTAGGATAAGGAGATTTTTTTCTATCAACAATTTCATCAGGCAAGAAATCTTTGCAGATATATCTAAGCAAACCTTTTTCACGACCATTCAAAGACTTTATTTCCCAAGGAATATTCCAAACATATTGAGCCAAACGATAATCACAAAAAGGCACACGAAGTTCAAAACCATTATACATAGCCATTCTGTCAGAACGGTCCAAAAAAGAGTTTGCATAAACCAATTTAAGGTAAGATGAGAAATTTTTCTTTTTTGTAGCAGTTTCTTCAGAATCAGAATCCAAAATCTCAACCTCGGATAAACTTTCATTATATCTGTAATCAATATAACTTTTTAAATTAACCTTTTGACCAATAGATGGATTCAAAAGTCTTTTGCCTTTCATCAATAGCAATAGACCAAGGAAATGTTCCACTATTAAGAGCATCTTCACGAAAGAACCATGGATATCCGCCAAAAATTTCGTCAGCACATTCACCAGTAAGAGAAACAGTCATTTCCTTTTTTACATTTTTACAAAATAGTAATAAAGAAGAATCAATATCTGCCATACCAGGCATATCACGTGCAATCATAGCATCTTCTAAATATTCTGCAAGTTCAGGAGTATCAATAACAATTTGATGATGATTTGTGTGTAAATCCCTATTCATTAAATTAATGTAGTAATTATCAGAATTAGGCTGAAAATCACTTTTAACAAAATTTTTATCATTATCCACATAATCAATAGAGTAAGTATCTAAAGGCGGTAATCCATTATCCTTACAATAATTAGAAGCAAATTTTGTAATAATACTTGAATCTAAACCACCAGAAAGAAAAGTACATAAAGGAACATCAGAAACAAGTTGTCTAGTAATAGCATCATTCAACAAAAATTTCACTTTTTGACAAGTAGTTCCAAAACTATCTGTATGTTTTTCAGATTTTAATTTCCAATAGCGTTCAATGTGCAAACCATAACTATTAAAAAGTAGCACAATGAGCAGGTTTTAGCTCATAAATATCCTTAAAAACTGTAGTCCCAGGGGTATGAGCCGGACCGATTCCAAATAATTCACAAATACTTTGATTATCTAAAATTTTTTCAATTCCAGGATATTCAAATAAAGCTTTAATTTCAGAGCCAAAAATTATGCTATTGTTTTTTATTGTATAAAATAGTGGTTTCACTCCAAAATGGTCACGAGCCATAAAAAGTTCTTTTTTTCTGACTGTCCCAAATTGCAAAAGCAAAAATTCCATTTAGATGATTAACAACATTATGACCATAATGTATGTATGATTTTAAAAGTACTTCAGTATCACAATGACCATTAAAAGAAAACCATTTTCAGACAAAGTTTCTTTCAATTCTTTAGTATTGTAAATTTGACCATTATAAACAATAACATATTCACCATAAGAATACTTTTCTATCATTGGTTGCTTTCCACCGCTCAGGGTCAATAACAATTAAACGTTTATGACCTAAAAGCAATTTTATTTATGTAATATCCATCTTCATCTGGACCTCTTTTTAGCCAGAGTGGAATTCATATTTAATAAGATATTTTTCTTAGAAGAAACATCATTTTTAAAATCAACAAAACCAACAAAACCACACATATATAAACCTCCGACTTTGATAAAAGTAGCCAATAAAATATGATGACAATTAAAAAGTGCAAATTTTAACAATATTTATTAGCATCTTTAATAGTATATGCAATTTTTTTGAAAAAGTTGCTTTTAAAAAAAAATGTGATAAACTAAACATGTAGTAAGAGGAGATGAAATATATGTACTTAAAAAATATAGTAGGACATTTTATGGTAATAACAAGACACAAATGGGTAGTATTAAAATTATGCTGCAAAGTAGGACAACCTTGGAGAGGTTTAGTTCATGATTTATCAAAATATTCGCCTACAGAATTTTGGGAAGGAGTAAAATATTTTAATGGAAAACATTCACCAATAACAGATGCAAAAAAGGACAAAGGATATTCACAAGCATGGCTACATCACAAGGGTAGAAATAAGCATCATACAGACTATTGGGTAGATTTAAGTGCACCAGATAAAACTCCAATTATTCCATATCAATATGTGGCAGAAATGTTATGTGATAAATTGGCTGCGGGGATGGTGTATAAAGGAAAAGACTGGACTAAGGAGTATGAACTAGATTATTGGTTGAATGAGAGAGACAAAACTCTTGTTAATGACCAGGTTGAGGCATTGATTACTGAATTTTTGACGCAAGTTAGTAAAGATGGAATTGATAAAGTATTAACTAAGAAAAATGTAAAAGCGTTATATAAAAAATATTGTTCTCCTGAACGACGAAATGAGGTTACTAGGGAATATGCGAACAAAGAGTAATTTGATTGTTTTAGATTAATCATAGAATATGCGAACAAAGAGTAATTTGATTTGACAATTTACATAATTTTTTGTATAATGTTAGATGTAACTTGTAAACATATCAACAAAGTAATTTGGAGGTAGAAAATGAATGGAGTGTTTTGGCTAATGAGATGTGGCGTGGTAGAGTCATATGATCGGAAGAAAGTAAGTAAAAAACTAAAAAAGGGTTTGTTGAAATATAAAAAAAAGGATGAACAATTTTCTATGATACTTAAAGAAATTATTGATGAAATGGAATATAATGATACTGTTGAAATTAAGTGTATCGGAGAAGTTCAAGTAGTTCTTGATAACAGAACACACCCTTGGGATAGTAAGGAAAAAATTCGGACTCTTACTTTTAAAGGTGAAAATGCAATACGACTTAATGAAATCTTTTTTTCAGATGAAGAAAAAAGTAATAGAAACAAGAAAAAAACAATGATGAAAAGAAAATATGGATTTTTTGTTATTGATAATGATGAAAAGATCAAATTTGAAGGTATCATTGTTTGTATGCATGAATTTCTAAATGATACTATTCAAGTTAAAAGAAGTTCCTATGATAATATCAATGGTAAATATGTTCAGGACGTATTGATAGTTGATTATCTAAAAGGAACTGGAATGGAAAAATTTAAACAGTTTATTACAACAGTTGCTACAGATAGGCTAAAATGTGGCTTTCAAATGCCGGAAATGGCCATAACGAAAGATGCAATGGACTTTATTGAAAAATAAATGTCTGTTGTTAACAAAGAGATAGTAGTGCTATAATATGGCGCTACTATTTTTCTGTGTGTATTAGCAAAGATATAATTTTAAAAATAAAAAATGAATAATCTGTAATATTTTATCAAAAAAATACACTTATAAAGTGAAAGGAGGAAAATGTTATGCAGAATATAGAAGAAATATATAAACAACATTCAAATGCAGTATATAAATATTTATTCTGCCTAACAGGTAATGCAGATATATCAGAAGAACTAACACAAGAAACTTTTGCAATAGCAGTAAAAGAAATAAAAAAATTTAAAGGAAACTGCAAAGTATCAGTATGGCTATGCCAAATTGCAAAATATTTATGGTACAAAGAATTAAAGAAAAAATCACGAAAAAATATATCAATAGAAGAAATTGAAGAGGTAGAAGAAACAAAAACAGTAGAAGATATTATTTGTGATAATGACGATAAAATAAGGCTTTTTAAAGACATACAAAAATTAGATGAAAAAACAAAAGAAGTAGTTTATTTGAGAATAACAGGGAATTTAAGTTTTAATGAAATTGGAGAAGTTTTAGGAAAAACACCTAATTGGGCAAGAGTTACATTTTATAGAGCAAAACAAAAATTAAAGGAGGTAAGAAAAGATGAAAAAAAAATTGAATGTAAAGTAGTTGAAGATTTATTATTTGGATATGTTGATAAAACTTTAAATAATGAGTCTAAAAAATTAGTTGAAAATCATTTGAAGGATTGCAAAGACTGCAAAGAAAAAAACTGAATGAAATTCTAGAAGAGAATAAACAAAATGAAAAGATACAACAAAGAGAAATTGACTATTTAAAAAAAAAATAAAAACTAAAAGCAGAATAAAATCAATATTAATTGCGATTGGAATTATAATATTAATTTTAATTTTATTATATTTAATAAAATTTATAAGAATTTCTAATATAATGAAAAAAAAAGCAGAAAAAAGTTTAAAGTCACAAAATTATTATTGTGAAAAACAGGAAAATTCTGTCGAAAATAGTGTTTCTGTATCCAAAACATATTATAAAGATGGAAAATATAAAATAACAAATGAAATATATTCAGATAATGGTAAAGAACTTATTTCTACTGAATATGGAGAAGTGGAAAGTGATGAAAGAAAAATAGTAAATGAAAGAGAAAAAATTGTTACAGTATATAAAGGTGATATCTCAGAGACTTTTAATAAAGAAGAAAATGTAAAATTTGATAGATTTCCATTAGAAGAAAGAAAAATGGTTTATGCAAATTTAGGTAAGGCATTTTTGATGTCTATAGAATCAGATTCATATGATTCAAATAAAGAGTATTATATTTTAAGATATAAGTTTGATAAGAGAAATACATGGGAAGTATGGTTAGATAAAGAAACTGGTCTTGTTATTAGAGAGATAAATAGAGGTGGTTCAATAGTATATATTCCAGGAACAGAAATTGTTAAAAAGGAGAGAGATATTATTGAAAAATATAAATATGATTTTGGTATTGTAAATGATGAGGATGTGAGTGTACCCGATTTTTCTGGCTATAAAGTTGAGTATCAAAATTGGAATATGAGTGATATTGGGGAGTAGATAAATATAAATTGACATTGACAATTGGAATAGGTTTTTGTATAATGTTAAAAGTAACAAGGTAGTAATATCAACAAATATTTTGGAGGTAGAAAAATGAGCGTGTACGTAAAAATGACAAAAGAAAAAATAAAAAAAGAAAGTGATTTTGTAATATATAATTATATTGCATCACAGGAAAATGTAACAGAGAAACAACTAAAAGAGGATTTACGGGGGAAAATATGGACTTCAACTTAATATAGAAGAAACCAGAAAATTATATTAGACTATGTGAAATGTGGAATCCTATCACCTAGATTTAGATATTATAAAGTTAAAAGTTGTTGATGAAAAATGTAAGAAGAGAAGTGCCAAACTTCTCTTTTTTGCGTATCACATTAATTTTGTATTGAAACAAAACAAAACTTGTGATATATTCATATGGAAAAACATAGGAGGAATAAAAGGTAAATAAAAACACCTTAAAAAAAGAAAATGTACTATACATATATGATAAGATGTGAAGATAATTCAATTTACACAGGAATGACAAATGACTTAGACAAACGTTTTAATGAACACAAAACCAAAAGTAAAAATGGAGCAAAATATACAAAATCACACAATGCAATTAAATTAGAAGCGGCATGGAAAAGCAAAGACAAATCACTAGCATGTAAATTAGAATATCAAATAAAGAATTTAACTAAAAAACAAAAAGAAAACTTAATAAACGGAGAAAAAAACTATCAATATATTTACATGGAAAAATAGACTGTAGAAGATATAGAAAATGTCCTTTTGTGGACGCTTCTCAAAAAAACATGGAGGGAGAAAAGAAAAATGCCTAACTGGACAAAAGAACAAAAACAAGCAATATATGAAAAAAATTCAAATTTATTAGTGGCTGCAGCAGCGGGAAGTCGGAAAAACGGCGGTATTAGTAGAAAGAATTATAAACAAAGCAATAAATGAAAATATTGATATAGACAAATTATTAGTCGTAACATTCACAAATGCGGCGGCATCAGAAATGAGAGAAAGGGTATTAGATGCAATATACAAAAAATTAGGATGAAGACCCGGAAAATGAAAATTTACAAAAACAGATTACATTATTAAACATGGCAAGTATTTGCACAATAGATTCATTTTGTTTAGAAGTTGTAAAAAACAATTTTTATGAATTAGAAAATATATCACCAAATTTTAGAATTGCAGATACACCAGAGATAGAACTTTTAAAACAAGAAATTTTGGACGAATTGTTTGAAAATAAATATCTTTCAGAAGATAAAGACTTTACAAAACTTATAAATACATATACAAGTTACAGAGATGATACACCTTTAAAAGACTTAATTTTAAGCATTTATAGTTATATAAGTTCAAGTCCATATCCATTAAAATGGCTAAATGAGAAAATAGAAATGTTTAACATAAAATATGAACTAGACAAAGATTTTAGTCAAACTCCATGGGGAAAAGTGTTATTGGAAGAGATGGATGAAGAATTAACAGATGATTTAGCTGTACTTGAAGATACAGTAAAAGGAATGGAATATGAAAAGGAGCTAGAAATTTTCAAGCAAATAATGGAGTCAGACATTAAGCAATTATCAACATTAAAAAGAAAATTTAAATAATTGGAATAAAGCATATGAAATCGCACAAAATATCAAATTTATGACATGGTCAAGAAAGAAAGTAGAATCAGAGATTAAAGATGAAGCAAAAAATGTAAGAGATAGTGTAAAAGATAAATTCAAGAGAAAAACAGGAAAAATATTTGTATCAGATTCACAACAATCAAATCAAGATATATTTGATATGTATGATATTTTGAAAAAATTAGAAAAATTGATTATAGAATTTGATGAAATATTTTCAAAAAGAAAAAGAGATAAAAATATAGTTGACTTTACAGACATAGAACATTTTACTTTAAATATATTAGTAAAAGATGTAGAAACAACAACTGATGAAAATGGAGAAAAGCACGAAAAAATAATAAAAACAGAAGTTGCAAAAAAATACACAGAAAAATTTGAAGAAATTGCAATTGACGAATATCAAGACAGTAACCTTGTACAGGAATTTATATTATCTTCAATTTCTAGGGGAAATAACATGTTTATGGTTGGGGATGTAAAACAAAGTATTTATAGATTCAGACAGGCAATGCCAAAACTATTTTTAGATAAATATTCTAATTACAAGCCAGTTGAAACAGACCCAAATTGTTCAGGAAGAAAGTTCAACTATTCAAAAACTTTAGAAGTAGAGATAATGTACTTGATTTTACAAACTTAATTTTTAAAGATATTATGAGTGAAAAATTAGGGGAAGTTGACTATAACGAAGATGAGTATTTGAATTTTGGTGCAGAAGATTACAAAAAAATAGAACAAAATTTAAAAACAGAAATTGATATAATAGATGTAAAAACAGAGGAAGAAAGCGAAGAAGATAGCCAAGAGTACTCAAATAAATATTATGAAAATTCAGATTATGACGATAATGATGGAGAAAATGAAGAAGAATTGGAACACTTGGAAAATATTGAAATAGAAGCAAAATATGTTGCAAAGAAAATAAAGAATTTAATTAATAGCAAATATCAAGTTTATGACAGAAAAAAAGAAATATTTAGAGACATTAAATATAGAGATATTGCAATTTTATTGAGGTCAACAAAAGACAAAGCAAGTATATATGAACAAGAATTAATAAAACTTGATATGCCTGTATTCGCAGATAGTAATCAAGAATATTTAGACTCAATAGAAATTCAAACAATTATGAGTTTGCTAAAAATAATAGACAACCCTATGCAAGACATTCCACTTGTAACAGTTTTAAGGTCAAACATAGGAAAGTTCACAGATAATGAACTTGTGGAAATTCGTTTATCAGACAAATATGACAATTTCTACAATTGTATGCAAAAAAGCAAAAGTTGATGTTGATGCACAATTAAAAGAAAAAATAGAAAAATTTTTAAATCAAATTGATACATGGAGAAAAGAACAAGAATATCTAGCATTAGACGAATTGATTTGGAAAATTTATTCAGATACAGGATATTATCATTATGTTGGCTTAATGCCAAACGGTAATTTAAGACAGGCTAACTTGAAAATATTATTTGAAAGAGCAAAAAAATATGAAACTGCCAGTTTTAAAGGATTATATAATTTTATAAACTTTATAGAAAAATTAAAAATTAATTCAGGTGATTTAAGTTCTGCAAAATAATAGGTGAAAATGATGATGTTATTAGAATAATGAGTATTCACAAGAGTAAAGGACTTGAATTTCCAATTGTATTTTTGGTAAATACAAATAAACAATTCAATGAACAAGATATAAGAAAAAATCCGGTTCTATTGCATCAAGACCTAGGAATAGGTGCTAAATATATTAATTACAATGCACAAGTTCAATATGATACTTTAACAAGAGAAGCAATAAAAAATGTTATTAGAAATGAAAATATCTCGGAAGAAATGAGGATTTTGTATGTTGCTTTAACAAGAGCAAAAGAAAAATTAATAATAACAGGAATTTCTAAAGATTATTCAAAACAAATAGAAGATATTGAACAACAAAAAAATATTTATGCAAGAAAAGATGGAAAAATAAATCCTATTTTAGTAAAAAAATACAAAAAGCTATTTAGACTGGATATTGCTTGTATATTTGTATGAACAGTCTAATACAGAAGATTTACTTGAATTGAATAGAGAACCAAGTAGCGTTTTGGAAAATAAAAAACAAGAAAATGAGCATGAAAATACATCTCAAAATGTAATTGAGATGTTAAATGAAAATTCTAATAAAAAGGATATAAAATCAATTAAAGAACAAATTGAATATGAATATCCTGATAAATTGGCTATTGATATTCCAACAAAAAGTTCTGTTACAAAAATTAAGAAAATGAAACAAAAACAATTGGATGTTGATTTTGAGAGTTTAGATAATGAAGAATCTACAGAAATAAACGACAAGACAGGTGAAAATAATGACAATACTGGTAAAGCAAATGTTACTTTTGAAAAGCCTAAGTTTTTACAAGAAGAAAAAGAAACTCAAATAACATCTGCACAAAAAGGAACACTTACACACTTATGCCTACAAAAATTAAATCCAAAAGAGGATTATGATTTAGAAAAAATAAAATCATTAATACAAAATTTGGAAATGAATAAAATAATAACAGAAAAAGAAAAGCAAGCAATAAATCCAAACAAAATATTACAATTTACAAAATCAGAGATTTGGAAACAATTAAAAAATGCCAAAGAATATTATCAAGAAAAGCCATTTTATATTAATGTTCTAGCAAGTCAAATTTATGATGAGGATATAAAGGAAAATATACTTGTTCAGCGTATTATAGATTTATATTTTGTAAATGAAAATGGGCAAATTGTTTTGGTTGATTATAAGACTGATTATGTTGAAAGTGGTAAGGAATTTGAACTTGTTGAAAAATATAAGAGTCAATTGAATTTGTATAAACAGGCTTTAGAGAGTGCTTTGGGTACAAAGGTGGAGAAGGTTTATATTTATTCTGTTTATTTGGGTAAAGAAATTGAAATTTGACAATTAACATAACATAATGTATAATGCTAATGTAGCAAAAGGTAATAAAATACAAACAAAGAATTTTGGAGGTATCTATTATGAAAGAAAATAGTCAAGAGAGGTATATGGCAATTATACGGCAATTAGTGGATTTTGGTGCATATTCAACAAATACCTTGAATGAAGTATTACAATTAGCAGTAGAAGGCGGATATACAGATCTAGTAAAATTCCTTATAGAAAGAGGAGCAGATGTAACAGCGGATGATAATCAAGCTATTATTATAGCGGCAAAGGGAGGAAATAATGAGGTTATAGAATTATTACTTGAAAAAGGAGCAGATGTAGAAGCGAGACATAATCTAGTTATTTATAGAGCAATTCAAAGTGGAAAAATAGAAGCTGTAAAACTGTTGTTGGAAAAAGGAGCAAATATAGCAGAATGTTATACGAAGAATCTTTTGTTAAGTGCAGTAGAAATAGGAAATAAAGAACTTGTAGAAGTATTACTTGAAAATGGAGCAGATGTGACGGAAGTATGGCCATATGAACTTTTGGAGAATCCCGTAAATTGTGGAAATATAGGATTAGTTAAACTACTGATAGAACATGGCGTGGTTGAAACGGAGGATTGCTTTTCGCTCATTCTTGATGCAATAAATGGAGGATATGAAAAAAATTGTAAAAATTTTAATTAAATATGCGGATGAGAATACGAAGAAAGCTGCAGGTCTTCTTGAGGCTGCAATAGAAAACAAAAATCTGAAAATAATAAAAGTGTTATTGGAAAATGGTGCAGATATAGAACTTTTAAAACAAAAAGATAAGCAACTTGCGTTGTTGTATGATCCGAATATAATATTGAAGGACATTATAAAATACCTTTCAACGTCTATTAATTAAAGTACTTTCAAACAAAGAGGATATTCAGTGAGTATCCTCTTTTGTGGTTAATAAATCATAATATGATTTGTTCTACTAATTTTCAAAATTAGTTAAATCTATCCAAAATATTGAAATTTCAATATTTTTCTGTTATAATAACAACATAAAGTAGTAATAAAAGGAGAATTAGTATGGATAGAATGAAAACATTTTTAAACTATGCGATGTGGATAATACTATTTTACATTTTTTTCAAACATATTGATATATTTAAATTTAGAAACAACATATCAAAATATAGGAAGAAAGGACAATTTGCCACAAGTAACAGTGTATCAAGCACAAGCAACCAAAATAAATGGACGTATAAAAGGCAGTATTTACAATAGTTCAGAACATAAAATTACAAATAAATACTTAAGAATAGATTTATACTCAGAAAGAGATACATTCTTAGGAAGTAAATACATAGATGTATCTACAATGAGAGATGATGAAACAAGAAATTTTGAAGAATACTTTAAAGTACAAGATGTAGATTATTACGAAATGAAATTTGTTGATGAAAAGGAAGAAGGAGAATTACCCGAAATGTTGAAAGATTTAACAAGAGAGCAAGTAGTTTGGGGAACATTCTTAACATTTTTAATATTTCTGGTAAAAAATTAAAGCAACAAAATTAACATAAAAATATAGACACATATAAAAAATCAAATATATAATATTTGTGAACGAAACAAAATTATAAAGGAGATTTTTATATGTGTTTATATTAATTCTAACATAACTGAAACAGAAAATAAAGAGGTAAAAAAGAAATTCGGATATAACATATGAAGAAAGATGTAAAATAGAATTTATGGTAAAGAAGAAATATACAATGCAAGAAATGGCAGAAGAATTAGGAAGAAATAAATCAATAATATCAAGAGAAATAAATAGACATTGTGATGAAAAAAGGGATTATAATACAGGAATAAGTAAAAAAGTATATTCAGCAGCAGTAGCACAAGGAAAATATGAATATAGTAAGAAAAAAAAGCAGGAAGAAAATGTAAATTAAGTAGAGCATTGAAACAATTTATAGAAGATAAAATATTAAAGGAAAAATGGTCACCAGAAGAAGTGGCAGGATATATAAAAAGTAAATAATATAAAATTTGAAATACAGCCAAGTTTTCAAATAATATATTATTGGATAGAAAAGGGAAAATTAAATATAAGCCCATTAGATTTAGTGCATAAAGCCAAATTAGAAAAGAAAGAAAAAAAGAAGAAGAAAAGACAGAGAAGAAGCCAAAACATCCAGAGAAAAGTATTCATAATAGACCAAAAGAGATAGATGAGAATAAAGAATTTGGACATTGGGAATTAGATTGTGTAGAAGGTTCAAAAGACAGTAAAAAGACGTATATGACACTTTTTTTAGAAAGAATGACAAAGAAATATATAGTTGTAGAAATGAAAGAACACACGAATGAATGTATAAAAAAAAAATGCAATAGATAGTCTAGAGGAAAAATATGGAAGTAAATTTAAAAAAATATTTAAAAGTATGACAACAGATAATGGACATGAGTTTTTAAATTATGATAAAATAGAAATATCAAAATTTAATGAGAATGAGAGAAGGACAGAAGTGTATTATGCAGATCCATATAGTTCATGGCAAAAAAGGAATGAATGAAAATTGTAATGGAATATTAAGAAGATTTATACCAAAGGGTACAGATTTAAATAAAGTATCAAGTGATAAGTTAGAGAAGATATTAAATAAAATAAATGGAAAACCAAGGAAAATATTGGGATTTATATCAGCAGATAAAAGATTTAAAGAAGAAATAGAAAAAATAGTTGCATAAATTATATATTGATTTTGCGTTGCTATTATTTTTGAATGGACAACTTTTATTTTTTAAACAAATTTTTAAATATCTATTGAATATATAAACTTTTTATGTTAATATAATGATATTATATTTCAAACGATATTTTATTAATTCAATTTATGGCAAATCTGCCAAAGTTTCAAGAAAAAAATTAAATATAGAAAGAAGGAATGCAACATAGTAAAATTATTAAATCCTAAAAATGATTATGTTTTCAAGAGAATATTTGGACAAATTGGAAACGAAGACATAACTGCTTCATTAATAAGTTCAATAGTTGGCAAAGAAATAACGAATGTTGAATTAGACAATAATACAATACTTGAAAAAGATTTATTTGATGACAAAGTAGGAATTTTGGACATTAAAGCAAAAATAAATAGTGCTATTAATTGTGATATAGAGATGCAGGTAGTTGATAAAAATGACATAGAGAGAAGATTATTGTTTTATTGGAGTAGATTATTTAGTAAAAGTATAAAAGCAGGAAAAGACTATTCAAAATTAGAAAAAACAATAGCAATACTAATAACAGATTATGAATTAGAATCATTAAAACAAATCCCCAAATATCAAACAAAATGGCAAATAAGAGAGGAAGAATACCGCCAGGTTATATTGACAGATGTCATGGAATTGTATATAATTGAATTACCAAAGTTCATAAAATATAAAGAAAATAAAAATAAACAAGTCGACTCTTGGTTAAAATTTATAGAAAATCCAGAGGTGGTAAATATGGATGAAAATGCAGCAATAAAAAAAAGCACAAAAAAGAATTAGAAAAAATAAGTAGTGATGAGCATGAAAGATATTTAGCAGAATTAAGAGAAAAATACATAATGGACCAAAAAGCAACAGAAGATGCAGGATATTACAAAGGGATAAAAGAAGGAATGATAAGTGTTGCAAAAAAAATTATTACAACAAAAAATATCAATTGAAGTAATAAGTAAAGCAACAGGTCTTACAAAAGAAGAAATAGAAAAATTAAAAATCTAATTGAAAAATCGTTTGAAATATAAATGAATTTTGTAATAAAAATATTTGAATGTAAACAGGATAAAAGAGATAAAACTCTATATCCTGTTTTTGCGTTATCATAACTTTTTAAGGTTACAGAATTCGTTACAAAAAATGTAACGAAAATGTAACAAAAGAAAAAAAAGCCTAGAGCCAAGCCAACAAAAAAATACAAAAAAATCTTTTTCATAAAATGTTGCAATTGCAACAGAAAAACTTTCCGGATGATATATAATAGGTGCATACTTAATCAAGGGGAGGATATGGAAATGAAAATCATAAAAAGAGACGGATCAATAGTAGACTATAATCCAGAAAAAATCAGAATAGCAATAAAAAAGGCTAACAAAGAAGTATCAAGAAAAGAAAAAGCAACAGATGCAGAAATTGATGAAATAATAACTTATATTGAAGATCTAAAAAAATCAAGAATATTAGTTGAAGATATTCAAGACATAATAGAACAAAAATTAATGTCATTAGAAAAATATCAATTAGCCAAAACATATATTACATATCGTTACACAAGAGAATTAGTTAGAAAAGCAAACACAACAGACCAATCAATAAAAGAATTAATTGAAGGTGAAAGTGAATACTGGAACAACGAAAACTCTAACAAAAATGCAACAGTTGTAACAACACAAAGAGACTATTTAGCAGGAATAACAAGTACAGACATAACAAGAAGATTTTTATTACCAGAAGATATAGTAAAAGCACATGATGAAGGAATAATTCATTTCCACGACGCAGACTATTTTGCACAAAATGCATTAACAAACTGTGAACTTATTAACTTAGAAGATATGTTACAAAATGGAACAATTATGAATGGGGTTATGATAGAAAAACCACACAGATTTATAACAGCATGTACAATAGCAACACAAATTATTTTAGCAGTTACATCATCAACATATGGTGGAGCAACAATATCATTATCACATTTAGCACCATTTGTAAAAAGCAGTTATGAAAAATATTACAAAAAATATAAAGATAGAGGATTAACAGAAAAACAATGTGAAGAATATGCAAAACAAGATACAAGAAAAGAAGTATCTGACGGTGTTCAAACATTTAATTATCAAGTTAATTCAATGACAAACACAAATGGACAAGCACCTTTCTTATCAGTATGTATGTACTTAGGAGAAACAGAAGAGTATAAAGAAGAATTGGCAATGATTATAGAAGAGATTTTGAAACAAAGAATTTTAGGAATGAAAAATGAAAAAGGTGTATTTATAACACCAGCATTCCCAAAATTGTTATACGTATTAGAAGAAGACAATATTAATAAAAACGGTAAATACTGGTATTTAACAGAATTAGCAGCAAAATGTACAGCAAAAAGAATGGTGCCAGATTACATTTCAGAAAAGAAAATGAAAGAATTAAAAGTTGATAAAAATGGAGAAGGACATTGTTATCCATGTATGGGCTGCCGTTCATTCTTAACACCATATGTAGACCCAGAAACAAACAAACCAAAATATTATGGTAGGTTTAACCAAGGTGTTGTAACAATAAACTTAGTTGATGTTGCATTGACATCTGGAAAAGATAGAAATAAATTCTGGAAAATATATGATGAAAGACTTGAACTATGCCATAGAGCATTACAAGCAAGACATGAAAGATTAAGCAAAGTAACGAGTGATGTTGCACCAATTTTATGGCAACACGGAGCATTTGCAAGATTACCAAAAGGAGCACCAATACATCCATTATTACATGGTGGATATTCAACAATTTCACTTGGATATGCAGGTTTATACGAATGTGTTAAATATATGACAGGCAAGAGCCATACAGACAATGGCGAAGGTAAAGAATTTGCAATTGAAGTAATGAAAAAATTAAACGAAAAATGCAAAGAATGGAAGGAAAAAGAAGACATAGATTACAGTGTTTATGGTTCACCAATTGAATCAACAACATATAAATTTGCAAAATGTTTAAAAGAAAGATTTGGAGTTGTAGAAGGAATAACAGACAAGAACTATATAACAAACTCATACCATGTACCAGTATTTGAAGAAATAGATGCATTTTCTAAATTGAAATTAGAAAGTCAATTCCAAGAATTAAGTCCAGGTGGAGCAATATCATATGTAGAAACTCCAAACCTACAAGATAACTTAGAAGTTGTTCTACAAATAATCAGATTTATTTATGACAATATTATGTATGCAGAATTAAATACAAAATCAGATTATTGCCAAAAATGTGGATATGATGGAGAAATATTAATCGCTGATAATTTAGAATGGTATTGCCCAAATTGTGGAAACAGAGACCACAATACATTAAATGTCGCAAGAAGAACTTGTGGTTATATTGGAAGTAATTTCTGGAATAAAGGAAGAACTCAAGAAATAAAAGAAAGAGTTTTACACATTGATAATAAAGATGATGAATAAAAAAAAAGTCTTTTTTTTTTTGGGACGGTTATGTTTGGAACTTGATTCAAAGCAGAACCGTCTTGAAATGGACAAAAGAAGGATGATATAAAATGGGGTATAATAAAATTAGAAAAATGGACATTTCAGATGGACCAGGAGTAAGAGTATCAATATTTATGCAAGGTTGTGCATTCAACTGTAAAAACTGTTTCAATCCAGAAACACATGATTTTAAAGGTGGAAAAGAATTTACAGATGCAACAATAGATAGAATATTGGAATTATCAGATAATGATAATATTGAAGGTCTATCAATATTAGGTGGTGAACCAATGCATCCTAGAAATATTGAAAACACTACAAAATTAGCTAAAGCATTTAAAGCAAAATATCCTAACAAAAGTGTATGGGCGTGGTCAGGTTTTAAATTTGATAAAGATTTGAAAGACAAAGAAGTTACTAAATATTTGGATGTTTTAGTTGATCGACAATATGTTGACGAATTACATAATCCTACTTTAAAGTGGAAAGGCTCTTCAAATCAAAGAGTTATTGATGTTCAAAAAAGTTTAAAACAAAATCAAATTGTATTATTTGAAAAATAATGTGCCATAATAATATAAAAAGAATTATTACAATTTACAGTAAAAAAATATTTATAAATTAATAATATATTGTTAATTATAAATATTCATTTATAGAAGTAAATTGTAATTTTAATATTATAAGAGAGGAATGTGATTTTTAATGGCGAATACCAAAGAAGATGTAAATATAAATAAAATGTATGCAAGTGAAAGCAAAATAAGTAAAGATGAGTTTATACAAAAATACAGAATAAAAGAAAACGGAATAACAAACGAAGAAGCAGAAGAAAAATTTCGAAGATTAGGACCAAACGAAATTAGACAAGCAAAACCTAAAAAGTGGTATAACTATTTTTGGGAAAGTTTGGTCACACCATTTAATTGCATATTAATTGGAATTGCACTTATATTAATTTATACAGACGTGATTTTGGCTGAAACACCAAGTTATGCAAATATTATAGTAATAGCAATATTAGTAATAGCAAGTACTTTATTAGATTTCTTTGAAGAATATAGGTCAAATAAAGCAGCAGAAAAATTAAAGAAAATGGTTGCAACAAAAAAACAACTGTAATTAGAAATGGAAAAAAAATAGATATTCAAATTAAAGATGTAGTAATTGGAGATACTGTTGTATTATCTGCAGGAAGCATGATACCAGCAGATTTAAGAGTAATTGAAGCAAAAGACTTGTATGTTGGACAATCATCTTTAACAGGTGAATCTGATAGTGTTAAGAAAACTGTAGAATTAGAAGATAAAGAAGACGAAATTGATAACATATCAGATTTTGATAATATTTGTTTTATGGGAACAAATGTAGTATCAGGTTCAGCAAAAGGTGTTGTAATAAAAACTGCAGATTCAACATATTTTGGAAAAATAGCGCACACAATAACCTCCGGAAAAGACAAAACAGCATTCCAAAAAGGAATTGAAAACATAAGTAGATTGTTAATAAAATTTATGTTGTTTATGATACCATTAGTATTTGTTATAAATGTTGAAAAACATGAATTTATAACAGCATTTACATTTGCAGTTGCAATAGCAATATGTATAACACCATTATTATTGCCAGTAATTTTATCATCAAGTTTATCAAAAGGCGCAATAAGAATGTCAAAAAAGAAAACTATTGTAAAAAACTTGATTCAATTCAAAACTTTGGAGCAATGAACATTTTATGTACAGACAAAACAGGAACATTGACTGAAGATAAAATCGTACTTGAAAGATATTTGGACATAAATGGTGATGAAGATATAAGAGTTTTAAAACACGCATTTTTAAATTCATATTTTCAAACTGGACTAAAAGGAAGCATAGACGAAGCAGTAATAAAAAAGAGCTTCTGAAAATAATTTAATGGAACTTACAGAAAAATATAAAATAATTGATGAAATACCATTTGATTTTTCTAGGAGACGCTTATCAGTTATTGTATCAGATGGAGAAAAAAGACAATTAATTACAAAAGGTGCAGTTGAAGAAATATTGAGCATCTGTACTATGGTTGACTATAAAGGACAAGTTAGCAAAATAACAAAAGAAATTAAAGACAATATCAAAAAAATCAGTAAACAATTAAACAAAGAAGGGTTAAGAGTTGTTGCGGTTTGTCAAAAAAATGATATGGAAAACAAAACAAATTTTGAAGTATCAGACGAGAAAAATATGATATTGCTTGGATTTATAGGATTCTTAGACCCGCCAAAAGAAAGTGCGAAAGAATCTATCAAAAGACTAAATAAAGCAGGAATTAGAGTTATAGTTCTTACTGGTGATAATGCTGATGTAACTAGATGTGTATGCGAAAAAAGTAGGAATAAATTCTAGAAATATTGTATTAGGAAGCCAAATTGAAAAACTTCCAGACATTGGGGTAATACGTTTATTAAAGAAGTCAAATATATTCGCAAAACTTTCTCCAATACAAAAAGCTAGAATTGTAAGACTATTAAGACAAAATGGAAATGTAGTAGGCTATATGGGAGACGGGATAAATGACAGTCCGTCATTGACAAACTCAGATGTAGGTGTATCTGTAGATACAGCGGTTGATATTGCAAAAGAATCAGCAGACATAATTTTACTTGAAAAAGATTTAAATGTATTGCTAGACGGTGTTGAAGAACGGAAGACGTACATTTGTAAACTTAATGAAATATATCAAAATGGCAACAAGTTTCAACTTTGGAGAAGTTGTATCTGTAATTGTAGCAAGTATATTTTTTGCCATTTTTACCGGAAACACCAATTCAATTATTAGTTGAAGGCTTAATATACGATTTTGGACAAATGACATTACCATTTGATCATGTTGACAAAGAACAGTTAGAAAAACCAAAGAAACTAGATATCAAGAGTTTAAAGAGATTTATGCTATTTATGGGACCTGTAAGCTCAGCATTTGACATTGTTGTATTTTTAACATTATGGTTTGTATTTAGATTAAGAGATGTATCACATTTTCAAACAATTTGGTTTACTTACAGCATAGTTTCAAACTTAGTTGGAATGCATATAATAAGGACTGCTAAAGTTCCATTTATTCAAAGTAATGCTCATAAATATGTATATGCATCATCAATTTTATTGATATTAGTTGGTATTGTTGTGCCATTTACAACTTTGGGCAATGCTATTGGACTTGTACCTATTGGTGCAAAAAATATTTGTTTATGATTCTTGTTGTTACATTTTTGTATTGCATTATTGCTTCTTTTGCAAAGAGAATCTATATCAAAAAATATAAAGAGTGGATTTAATCTTGATTTGTAAAAATTAATATGATATTATACTTTCAAAAGGAGATGTGATTATATGAAAAACAAAAAAAAAAGTAATATTTGCAATTGTAATAATAGTAGTAATAGCAATTATTGCTGGAGCATTATATATAGTAAATAGAAATACTCCAAAGCCAGAAGAAGCACTAAGTGCTTATATATCATTGTTAAATGAACAAAAATATGAAGAAATGTATAATATGATTTCTGAATATTCAAAAACACAAATATCACAGGAAGACTTCATAAAAAGAAACAAAAATATATATGAAGGAATTGATGCATATGACATAAAAGTTACACCATCCGAAACAACAAAAAGATGGCAAAACATATAGCATTAAATATAATGAAAGTATGTCTACATCTGCAGGAACAATTAGTTTTGAAAATATAGCAAAATTAGTAAGGGAAAACATGGAATATAAAATAAGTTGGACATCTAGTATGATTTTTCCAGAATTAAGAAATACAGACAAAGTAAGAGTTTCTACATTATCTGCAAAAAGAGGAGAAATTTTAGATAGAAATGGGGCAAAACTTGCACAAAATGGAAGTATTTCAAGTGTTGGAATTGTACCAGGTAAATTAGGAGAAAATAAAACAGAAAATATAAGTAAAATATCAGAATTGACAGGTGTTTCAACAGATTATATAAATACACAAATATCTGCATCTTATGTAAAAGATGATACATTTGTACCAATCAAAAAAAAAGTTTCTGCAGATAATACAGAATTAAAGAGTAAATTGTTAGAAATACCAGGAATCAAAATAACAAGTGTTGATGCCAGAGTGTATCCACTTGGAGAAGAGGCCGCACATTTGATTGGATATGTTCAAGCAATTAGTGCAGAAGAATTAAAACAAAAAGAAGGAAAAGGATATAATTCAAGTAGTATTATTGGAAAAGCAGGTTTAGAACAAGCATATGAAGATACTTTAAGAGGTATTGATGGAACAGAAATTTATATAGCAGATGAAAATGGTAATAAATTAAAAACCTTAGCAACTCAAGATAAAAAAGATGGAACAGATGTCAAATTAACAATTGATAGTGGAATACAAAAAAATTTATATAGTCAAATGAAAAATGATAAAGGCTTTTTTGTAGTTATGAATCCAACAACAGGTGAATTACTTGCAACAGTAAGTACACCATCATATAATTCAAATGATTTTGTGTTAGGCATGACATCTTCAAAATGGGAAGAATTAAATAACGATGAAAGTAAACAATTATATAATAGATTTTTACAAAGTTATTGCCCAGGTTCGACTTTTAAACCGATAACTGCTGCAATAGGATTAACGAGTGGAAAATTAACAACAGATACAACATTTAATTATTCAGGACTAAAATGGCAAAAAAACTCAAGTTGGGGAGATGTTTATATAACAACATTAACTGCGTATAACGGACCTAAAAATGTAGCAAATGCTTTAATACATTCTGACAACATATTCTTTGGTCAAGCAGCAATGCAAATCGGAAAAGATACATTCTGTTCAGGACTTGATAAATTAGGATTTAATGAAGATGTTGATAAAACAATAAGATTTCCATTAACATTCAAAAAATCACAATATTCAAATTCTGAAAAAGCAGATATGAATGAAAAACAATTAGCCGATTCAGGATATGGCCAAGGTGATATATTAGTAAACCCAATACATATGGCATCAATATATTCAGCATTTGCAAATAACGGAAACATGGTAAAACCATATATAGAATATAAAACAGGAAATACAGAATATTTAAAAGAAAATGCATTTACATCAGAGGCTGCTAATACAGTGAAGGATGACTTGATTCAGGTTGTAGAAAATCCAGAGGGAACTGCAACTGATATGAAAGTACCAGGTGTTACTATTGCTGGAAAAACTGGAACTGCAGAATTGAAAAATTCTAGTACAGATACTGAAAGTGGTACATTGGGTTGGTTTGATTGCTTTACAGTCAATAATAATGATAATGATATGCTTATTATAGGTATGGTTGAAAATACTCAAAATAATAGTAGTGGTGGAAGCCATTATGTTATTAAGAAAATTAAAAGTTTATTTATAAAGTAAAAGAAAAAAAAGGCCTTAGAAGAGGCCTTTTACTATTCTCTCTAAACCTAGGTCATTTTCAACAAAGTTATAAATGCTAAAAATAAAAACAAAGGCTGAGGTGATGCTCATAAGAATTACAAAAATAAATGTTATTTTTTTACTATTTGTTTTGATTTTTGACTACTTTTTGAAGATTTATACTTCATAATTAGATACATTACTATTGAAAATAATAATCCTAGTAGTGCAATTAAACAGTAAGTAATAATGTCTTTTTCCATTTTAACTCCTATAAAAATACAAGACTATATAGTGACAAATTATATTATAATATAAAATTTAAAAAAAATAAATAGTATTTTAACAATTTCTTGCAATTTTTGAGTCAATATAGTAAAATATAGATATTAAAAAAGCAAAAAAACTGAAAAATACAATTTTATGCCTTAAGAAAAAATATTATAAAAAAGTATAATAATAGATAAAAATAAAAGAAAGGAGAAAAATAATGGCAAAACCAATAGTAGCAATAATAGGAAAACCGAATGTAGGAAAATCAACGTTTTTCAATTATTTGGCAGGAAGTAGAATATCAATTGTACAAGACACACCAGGAGTAACAAGAGATAGAATTTATGCTGAATCAAATTGGCGTGGAAGAAAGTTCACATTAATAGATACAGGAGGAATAGAACCAGAATCAGAAGATATCATATTATCTCAAATGAGAGAACAAGCAAATTTAGCAATATCAATGGCAGATGTAATAATCTTTTTAACAGATATTAGGCAAGGCGTAACAGCAGCTGACAGAGAAATAGCCTTAATGCTTAAAAAATCTGGAAAACCAATAGTATTAGTTTGTAACAAGGCAGATAATTACGAAAAAGATAGTCAAGAAGCATACGAATTTTATAATTTAGGAATGGGGGAACCATATCCAATATCAGCAACAAACGCATTAGGAATAGGAGATGTGTTAGATGCAATTTACGAACATTTCCCTGAAAAAGATGATTCTGAAGATGATGAAGAAATAATTAAAGTTGCAGTAATAGGAAAACCAAATGTAGGAAAATCATCATTAATAAATAAAATTTTAGGAGAAAAAAAAAGAACAATTGTAAGTAATATTGCAGGAACAACAAGAGATGCAATAGACACGCCTTTTGAAAATGAACATGGAAAATATGTATTGATAGATACAGCGGGTATTAGAAAAAAAGCAAAAGAAAATAAATGAACAAATAGAAAAATATAGTGTTCAAAGAAGTTTATTAGCGGTTGAAAGGGCAGATGTATGTTAATGATGATAGACGCAAATGACGGAGTTACAGACCAAGATGCCAAAATTGCAGGAGAAGCACATGAAGCAGGAAAAGGTGTAATAATAGTTGTAAATAAATGGGATGAATATGAAAAAACAACAGGAACATTAGAAAAATATAAAAAAGGAGTTTATGAAAAATTATCATATTTATCATATGCACCAGTCATTTTTATATCAGCAAAAACTGGACAAAGGGTGGATAAATTATTTGATATGATTAATAATGTTGCAAAACAAAATGCATTGAGGGTCTCAACATCTGTATTAAACCAAGTAATAAACGAAGCAATAGCAATTGTTCAACCACCAACAGATAAGGGAAGAAGATTAAAAATTTTTTATGGAACACAGGCTTCTACAAAGCCACCAACATTTGTTATATTTGTAAATAATAAAGAATTATTCCATTTTTCTTATCAAAGATATTTAGTAAACCAAATAAGAAAAGAATTTGGATTAGAAGGTACACCGGTTAGAATTATTGTTAGAGAAAAAAAACGGTGAAAAGGAGTAGTTGAAAAATAGAAAGAGAGGTTAAAAAATGGCAATATATATAATAGTAGGAATAATAGCATACCTAATAGGTAGCATAAATTTTTCAGTGTTAATAAGCAAAAAAATGGCAGGATTTGATGTAAGAGAAAAAGGCAGTGGAAATGCTGGAACAACTAATATGTTGCGTTCAGTTGGAAAAAAGGCAGCAGCAATAACATTAGTTTGTGATATTTTAAAAGGAGTTATTTCTATAGTAATTGCAATAATAGTTGGAAATATAGCAAAAAATTTAGACAGAGAATTGCTTTTACAAATTGCAGGTATCGCAGTTGTCTTAGGACATACATTTCCAATATTTTTTGGATTTAAAGGAGGAAAAGGTGTTGCAACTTCGCTTGGAGTTATACTTATGAGTAACTGGCAAATAGGATTAATTTGTTTAGTATTCGCACTTGTTTTAATGGCTTTAACAAGAATGGTTTCTTTAGGTTCTTGTGGGGCTGCAGTTTTATTTCCAGTTTTAACATTATTTATAAATCAACATTATACTGTTTTAACAGATGGCAAAAGTGGTAGAGTTTATTTTGTTTATAGTGTAATATTGGCCATAATTGTTTTATATAATCATAGAAGTAATATAAAAGAATTTTAAATGGAACAGAAAACAAATTAAGTTTTAAAAATACAAAATAAATGGTAACATTTTATAATTAGCGAATTGTATAACAATAAATGTCCATTTGAGGGCACATAAGATAAAGGAGGTAATATAAATTTATGAATATTGCAATAATAGGAAGTGGAAGTTGGGGAGTTGCATTGGCAGTACATTTAGCAAATGTAGATAACAATGTAAAGATATGGTCTTTTATGGAAGAGGAAAGAGACTTAATAAATAATGAAAGAAAATGCAAATTTTTGCCTGGTGTTGAATTACCAGAGAACATTATGTGTTCAACCGATTTTGGAGAAGTAATTAAAGATAGTAAAATGATTTTACATGTTACACCATCAAAATTTACAAGAAGTACATTTAAACAATACAAACAATATGTTGGAGAAAAGCCAGTAATAATATGTTCAAAAGGATTTGAAAAAGAAACATTAGAAACATTAGATGAAGTTATTTTAGAAGAAATGCCAGAAGCAAAAGTAGGAGTTTTATCAGGACCAAGTCATGCAGAAGAAGTTTCAGTAGCAATACCAACAGCATTAGTAATAGCATCAAAACATCAAAGTATATTAAAATTAGTACAAGATGTATTTATGTCAGAAAAAATGAGAGTATATACATCAAATGATGTAAAAGGAGTTGAACTTGGAGGAGCTTTAAAAAATATAATTGCATTTTGCTCAGGGGCAGCAGCTGGAATTGGCCTAGGAGACAACAGTTTTGCGGCATTAATAACAAGAGGATTAAAGGAAATTGTACGTTTAGGTGTTGAACTTGGTGGAAAAGAAGAAACATTTTATGGTTTAAGTGGCCTTGGAGATTTGATAGTAACTTGTTTAAGTGAGCATAGTAGAAATAGAAAAGCCGGATACTTAATAGGGCAAGGAAAATCACTTGAGGAGACTAAAAAAGAAGTTGGAATGGTAATTGAAAGTATAGATAACATAGAAGTTGCATATGAACTTGGAAAAATACATAATATAGAAATGCCAATAGTCGAGACAGTTTATAGAGTTTTGTATGAGAGTCTTGATCCACAAGAGGCTGTTAAAGACTTAATGACAAGAGATAAAAAAATGGAATAAAATTCTAAAAAATTATTAACACAATAATAAAAATATGAATAAAATTATAAAAAATTGAAATAATATTTATATATTTGAATGGAGGAATAAAAATGGAATTTCTTGATAAATTAGGTAAAAAAGCAAGTGAAGCATACAAAGTGACAGCAGATAAAACAGGAAAATTAGCAAAAGAGGCTAAATTAAGAATGAAAATATCAGAATTAAAATCACAAATAAATGATATATACAAAAAGAAATAGGAGAGTGTGTTTATCAAAAACACACAAGAGATGGTGAATATGATATTTCAAAGGAAATTGAAGAAAAATGTACAAAAATAGACGTTTTAAGTGATGAAATTGATTCGAATTTAAAACAGTGTCTTGAATTAAAAGATAAAAGACAATGTCCAAATTGTTTTGCAGAAATAGAAAAAGATGTAAAATTTTGTCCAAAATGCGGAACAAAACAGGAAGAAATTAAAGAAGAACCAGCCAAGGAAGTTGAAATAATAGAAGATAATAAAAATCCATTTGACGGAAACAGTGAGAATAATAATGAGTGTAATGAAGAAAAATCTAATTTAGAAAAAACTGTTACAGTAGAATCAGACCCCAAATTAGATGAAGATAAAACTGTAGAACATATAAGTGAAGAAAATGAATAATAATTTTGCACAAAATATGTAGAAAATTAATAATTAACTTAATAATGTAATTTTATATATTAGGTAAGTAACATTGCTTTCTAATATATAAAAAAAAAGAATTTCTGTAGTAAGTGACTATTAGAAATTCTTTTTTTTAATATGGATATCTTTCAAATAAATATTTTATTAAATTATCAGCATTTTCGTTAGTAACATGAATATATAAACCTTTATCCAAACAAATCAACATCATAATTTTAAAATCATTAAAATTATCTGCATATACACCAACAATATCAGCAATTTCTATAGGATTATCGTATAAATGCTTCCATGATAAAACATTAGTTAAATTAAAAGAAGAACTATAAAAATGAACTTAAAAATTTTTCTAATTCTTTAGAACTATTACTATATAAATTTACTGAAATCATACTTTTCTCCAATCCTAAAAATAATTGTACTTTCTTTTAGTATAATTCGTAAAAGAAAAAATATACATAAAACCAAAATTGGAATAGTTTGTATCAAAATGTACATAATAAAATAAGAGATAAAATTAAATAGGAGGAATAATTTGAAAAAATTTAAAAAATTAGCATATATTGCACTTATATTAATAATTGCTATACTTTCTTTTTTGTATTTATAAAGTGTATGCTAAAAATAATCAAGATGATGATATAAAAGAAAAAATCTTTTGCGGATATAAAATATTTAGAAAAAAGAATTTACAAATTTATTTAATGAGGTTAATAATATAAAGTTTGAAAATTATACAATTTTAGCTACGGATATTGAAGAAAAGAAATCAAGTCAGGAATTAGGACAAAAATCAGGGCAAAGTTCTGGAGGAAGCTCTGAAAAAAAATTCCAGTAGTGAAACAGGTAAAGAAGATTCATCTTCTGAACAGGAAAAAACTAAAAATAAACAATATCAATTAAAAAAAGAAGGAATACTTACACAAAATTCGGAACCTGATTGGAATCAAATAAAAAATGATGTAGAAAAAATATATACAATATTATATTCAATAACTGTAGATTTACATCAAACAGTTGATAATAAAGAAAATATTGCAAAATTTACTAACGAATATGATAAATTGGTAAAAGCAGTAAAGGAAGAAAACAAACAAGAAACATTAAAAGAATTGTCTGAATTGTATAACTTTTTGGCTGGATTTATAGATGATTTTTCTACACATAAAAAAAAAGATGTAATTGTGATAAAAACTAAAAATGATGTTTTTAAAGCATACAGTATTTTGGATAATGAAGACTGGGAAAGTGTGACAGACTCAATAAATAGTGCTACACAAAACTTTGCAAGAATAAGTGTGGATGTGAAAGATTTAAATGATAAGGATACAGGCAAAAGCAAAGGAAAAAATGATGACCAAAATATTAGTAAATATAATGTTAATAAGGCATATATGATGATTGAAGAACCTCAAAATGCTATTAATTTAAAAGAAAAAAAGAAATTTTTTTTAATAAAATATAAAAATTTGCTGGAAGAATTAGAAAATGTGTGATATAATTTTTAAAGAGTAAATTGAATGGTCGCTGGTAACTTCCGAAAGGAACTACGAGAGGAAAGTCCGGGCTCCATAGAGCAATGATGCTAGATAACGTCTAGTGTGGGTAACCATAAGGAAAGTGCAACAGAAAATAACCGCCCGTATGGGTAAGGATGAAAAGGCGAGGTAAGAGCTCACCGGTTCTATGGTGACATAGAATGCTGTGTAAACCCCATCTGGAGCAACACCTAACAAAGAAGATAAGTCTGCTCGACGCCTTCTTGAACTGCGTGGCTTGAGGCATATAGCAATATATGTCCTAGATAAATGACTATTTTAAAAGACAGAACCCGGCTTACAGATTTGCTCTTTTTTTATTTTATATCAAAAATTTTAAAATCATTAGGTAAATCACCCCAAAAATTCAAATCATTATTATAAATAGGATGAATAAATTGCAAATTAAAGCAATGTAAAGCCTGTCTATCAATAAAATCAGAAATAGAACCATATAAACTATCACCAATTAAAGGATGACCAATTGCAGACATATGAACTCTAATTTGATGTGTTCTACCAGTTTCTAAAGAACACTTAACTAAAGAATAATTATCAAATTCTTTTAAAACTTCATAATGAGTTATGGCAGGTTGACCATTTTCGGAAATACATCTTTCAATAATACTATTTTCTTTTCTTGCAATTGGTAAATTAATTGTACCAGATTTTTTGTCAAAAAATCCGTTACAAACGGCTAAATATTCTTTCTTAAATTGATTATTTTTCATTTGATTAATTAAACATTCTTGAATATATTCACATTTTGCAAATACAACTAAGCCTGATGTGTTTAGGTCAAGTCTATTAACAGGTCTTATTTTTTTCTTTAAACCAATTTTGTCAAAATAAAATTTTATACCATTACACAAAGAATCGGAGTAATGCAAAACTGATGGATGTATTGCAATTCCTGCAGGTTTATTTACAACCAAAAGCCAGTCATCTTCAAATATTATATTTAAAATTCATTTTTGTTGGTATAATATTTGAATTATCTTCTTCATAATCAAAGTTGATTGTAATCGTGTCTCCGAAAGTGCCTGTTTTACGTGTGTCACAAGGCTTGTGATTAAGTTCTATTTTATTTAATTTTATTAATTTGTATAAAAGCCTTGATGATATTTTTAGCTCATTTTGTAAGGTACTGTTTATTGTTTGTGTGTTATTTTTTATTTCATAATTTATTTCCATTTTTTGTTCCTTCTTAGTATATAATTATTGTTTACAATTCACAGCATATAAAAAATAATTTTATGGACTGTGAATTGTAACAATATTGTAACAGGAAAGTGCAAAAAATACAAATTTTTACTTTACTTTTTTTTATAAATATGTATATAATTTGTTATGGAATGATAAATGAAAAACGATAATTAAAATAAAAGTGGAAAAATAATTATATTAATAAAAACATTAAGGAAGGAAAACTAAAATGCGTATAAGATACAAAAAATGGGCAAGACCAGAATTAGAAGCAAGTAAATTTTATATAGATAACCAAGAAGAATGGAAAGGAAAATGGAAAGAATTTTTCAAAAATTCAAATAATCCAATACATTTGGAACTTGGATGTGGAAAAGGTCAATTTATATCAAATCTAGCATCAAGTAATTTAGATATTAACTATATAGCAATAGATTTAGTTGATGCAATGCTTGGGCTAGCAAAAAGAAATGTAGAACAAGTATACCAAGAAAAAAATATTGAACCAGACAATCTTGTTTTAACAAGATTTGATATTGAAAGATAATACCAATGATTTTAGACAAAACAGATAATATTCAAAGAATATATATAAACTTTTGTAATCCTTGGCCAAAGGGAAAACATAGAAAGAAAAGACTTACACATACAAGACAACTTGAAAAATATAAACAATTTTTGGCAGAAAATGGAGAAATTTATTTTAAAACAGATGATGATGATTTATTTAATTCAAGTTTAATATATTTTGAAGAAAGTGGTTTTGAAGTTGTTGCCAAAACTTATGATTTACATAAAAATTCAATTTTTTGAAAATAATATAGAAACAGAGCATGAGAAAATGTTTTCAGAACAGGGAATTAAGATTAAAGCATTAATTGCAAAATGTAAAAAATTAATAGACAGGGTTAATGAAGGTTATAAATTAATGAAATAAGTGAAAGGGTAAAGATAATGGAAGATCCAGATGTAACAGAAATGAAAAAAAAATGTAAAATAATAGAGAATATGTACTTCAAGCGGTAAAAGACAAGGGAAAGCTTCTAGAATTTGCAGCACCAGAATTTCAAGATGACGAAGAAGTTGTAAAGACTGCACTTGAACAAGATGGCGAAGCAATGGAATTTGTATCTGATAGATTAAAAGACAACAAAGATATGATGTTACTTGCAATAAAAGAAGTGCACCATGGACTGCATGTTATGCATCTGATAGGTTAAGAGCAGATAAAGATGTAATAATGGCAAGTGTTCAAACATATGGACAAACTTTATATTTTGCAAGTGAAAAATTAAGAGACGACAAAGATGTTGTAAAAGCGGCGGTTACAAATAAAGGCTTAATTGTAAAGTTTGCAAGTTATAGATTAAGAAATGATAAGGAAATTGCAGAAATTGCAGTAAAACAAGACAAAAGAGCATACCAGTTTTTAACAAAAGAATTAAAAGCAGATGAAGAAATAAAAAGTCTTTTAGGATAAAAAACGGATTAGGGGACGGGCTTCAATCCCTAATTTTTAAAGTTATTATTTTTTTTTCGGGATTAGGGGACGGGTCTTCAATCCCTAATTTTTAAAGTTATTATTTTTTTTCGGGATTGGGGACGGGTCTTCAATCCCTAATTTTTAAAATTATTATTTTTTTTCGGGATTGAAGACCCGTCCCCCATCCCGAAAAAATTTGAATGGAGGATTTTAAAATGATAAAAAAAGTTGCAATATTAGCAAATGGAGGAGATGTAGCAGGATTTAATGCTGTAATAAGAGGTATTGTAAAAACTGCAGAAAATAATGATGTAGAATGCTATGGATTTATAGATGGATATAATGGATTATTAAAAAATGAATATGAAAGATTAAGTACAGCAGAAGATGGAAATGCAGAAGGAATATTACCAAAAGGTGGTTCAATAATAGGTTCTTCAACAAATGCAAATGTATTTAATTATAAAGTGACAAATGAAGATGGAACAGTTGAATACAAAGATTTGTCTGATGTATGTGTAGAAAACATTAAAAAAGATGGATTTGACTGTATTTTTACATTAGGCGGTGATGGAACACAAAAATCTGCTAGAGATTTTGCTACAAAAGGTGTAAATGTAATAGGAGTTCCAAAAACAATTGATAATGATGTTGCTTGTACAGAAATTACATTTGGATATAATACTGCAGTTTCTGTTGCAATGGAAGCAATTGATAGACTTCATACAACTGGTGAAACACATCACAGAATTATGGTATTGGAGGTTATGGGAAGATATGCTGGATGGATAGCATTAGAATCAGCAATTGCAGGTGGTGCAGATGTTGCATTAATTCCGGAGATACCATATGATATAAATAGAGTTGCAGAAAAAATTAAAAATAGACAAAAAAGAGGCAAAAATTTTGATATTGTTGTTGTTGCAGAAGGTGCAAAACCAAAAGATGGAGAGATTACAGTTGAAAATGTAAGAAATAACGGAAAAGGTGTAGATAATACTAAACTTGGTGGAGTTGGTGAAAAAGTTGCAAAACAATTACAAGAATTAACAGGCTTAGAAGCTAGAAATACAACACTTGGTTACATGCAAAGAGGTGGAACACCAACAGCATTTGATAGAGTTTTATCAATAAAATACGGTACTGCTGCAATGAGAATGGCTATTGAAGAAAAATTTGGAAATTTAGTTGTTATTAAAAATGGAAAAATAGATTATGCATCATTAGAAGACGTTGTTGGTCAAAATAAAGAGATTGGTGCTGTTTCTGGAAATACAACTGTAAGTAACCAAAGAAAAGTTACTATGGATGATGATTTGGTAAAAACAGCAAGAAGCGTAGGAATTAATTTAGGAGACTAAGGAATTACAAATGCAATTTTGAGATAATTGTGAAATTTGTGTAAAAACTATTGTATAAAAAAATTATTATTGGTATAATCAAATCAGATTAAAATTACGAAGGAGGAATATAAAATGGCAATAAGATTTGTTTTAAACGAAACATCATATTTTGGAAACAATGCAAGAGAGGTACTAGCAGAAGAAATTAAGAAAGGAAAATTCAAAAAAGTATTTTTTGGTTACAGATAAACCATTAGTAGAGGCAGGAGTTACTGCAAAAGTTGAAAAAGTATTAACAGATGCAGGGATTGAATACTCACTATATGACGAAATCAAACCAAACCCAACAATTAAAAAATGTAACAGACGGAGTTGCTGCATGTAAAAAATCAGGAGCAGATGTAATAGTTGCAGTTGGTGGTGGTTCAAGCATGGACACTGCAAAAGGAATTTCAATTGTAATGACAAACCCAGATAGAGCAGATATTAAATCTCTAAATGGATTATCAAATACAGTTAATAAAGGAATGCCAATGATTGCATTACCAACAACAGCAGGAACTGCATCAGAAGTTACAATAAACTATGTAATAACAGATGAAGAAAGAAAAATAAAAATGGTATGTGTTGACCCTAACGATATTCCAATTGTAGCAATAGTAGATTCAGAATTAATGGCATCAATGCCAAAATCACTTGCAGCAGCAACAGGAATGGATGCTTTAACACATGCAGTTGAAGGATATATTACAAAAGCACATAACGAAATGTCAGATATGTTCCATATGAAGGCTATAAAATTAATATTCAAATATTTACCAGCAGCAGTTAATGATAAAGACCCTAAAGCAGTTGAAATGATGGGAATGGCTCAATATATTGCAGGTATGGGATTTAGTAATGTAGGACTTGGAATAGTTCACTCAATGGCACATCAATTAGGAGCTGTTTATGATACACCACACGGAATTGCAAATGCAATGTTATTACCAACAGTTATGAGATTTAATGGAGAAAGTCCAGAAACAGCACAAAGATTTAGAGAAATCTTATGTGAAATAGGTAGACCAGATGCTGCATACTTAAATGACCAAGATGTTATTAATACATTTGTATGGATGATTAGTGAACTTTCTAAAGCAGTTGGTATTACTCAAACTATTAAAGACTATGGTGCAAAAGAAGAAGATTTTGAAATGCTTGCTGAAAAAGCTATGCAAGATCCTTGCAAACCAGGAAATCCTAGAGAAGTGAGCAAAGAAGATTTTATTGAATTATATAGAAGAGCAATGTAATTTGAAATGATAGTTGCCTCTTATCACTAATGTTGGGTGGTAAGAGGATTTTTTTGATATATTTATCCATAAAATTGTTTTACATAAATTGACATTTTAAAAATAATTTGATACAATATTTTATATGTTTCTTAGAAACCAAAAAGTGATAAAAACTTGGAGGTTTCATGCCTCCAAAAGAATTTAGGAGGTAACAAAATGATAGAAATTGCAAAAGATGAGATACTTTTGATGCTTGACGGAAATGTATTTTTTTTTTTCAATAAGGAAGGGAAATATACTTCTGTTACTGCAAAAGAAGCAAAGAAGATGAATTTTAAGAACCTTTTTTTTGATAGAAATACATGGTCTTTTAGTTATGAAAAGCCAAATATATTCTTTAATGAAAACGGTAAAATAGTGGAACTAGATACAAAAAAAGAAGGAAAGCGTTTTTAGAGCAATACTTTGTCTTAAAGAAGGCGATAATATTGAAATGTTGTATCGATACTTTCTCCATTATTATGAAATAATGCGGAAAAAAAGTATATCCTATACAGGATTTGAGTAATTTTGTTGTTAGAAGAAAAAAAAAAATAAATATGTTTATTTTAATGATAAAGGCAAAATTGAAATATTAAATCAAAATTGTATTATTAAATCAAATGCAATAAATCTAATAGTTCCAATAGACGGAAAATTAGATTATTCAGAGTGGGATACAATTGAAGACTTAAAAAGATATTATGCTAATGCAGGATTTTCTTCAAAAGAACCATTAAGGGAAATAGACTATTTTGTGACTAAAGTTGGAAAACCAATTTTCATAAGAAAACCAGAGAATATTGATAATAACTCATTTGATTATATTTATATTGATTTAAATTTAGCTATTGATTGGAAATGTGATAAGTTGGAATATTATAAGGAAAACAGAAAGGACATAGATGAAATGGCGGTTAAAAAAATAGAGAATAGCCAAAGTTTTAAAAAGTATGGTATTCCAATTAATTTCTTGAAAATATCAAGAAAAACATTTAAAAATCAAAGACGAGTATTACAATATGTATTTGAATTGAAGATTTCTTAAAATTTTTAAGCGAAGGGCTATTTTGTGATTTACATAATGGCTCTTTTTATTATTATTTGTTTATATATAATTCCAATGAAATAAAAATACCAAATTATTATTTTCAGAATGAGAAATATGTAAGTTATGATGCTTTTTTCAGAAAATAAGGAGGCAAATTAAATATTCCTGGTTATTTGGCTCATCTCATATCAATAATGTTTTTAGTGGTAGGAGAAATTTTTATACCACATATTATGTTGACTTTTGACTTAAAAAAGCTTATAATATATTTAGTAGCGATAAAATTTGCACATAAAAGGAGAAAACAATATGAAATTTAAATTAGTATCAGACGGTGAAAATTTTTCAGTGGTTTTAGCAGAAGTAAGAAGTGATAAAATTTTAAATATCACAGAGTTAGAACTGGAAGATCCAGCTTTAATTTCAAGAGAATCTGTTATTTCAAAAATAAAGGAAAGGACAGTTGCCTATTTCTCATGTGAAGAGGTAGAACTTGAACTTGATGAAAAAAAACTGAAAAAGAAATTTCAAAAACATTTTTACATAACAAATTTGTTTTTGAATCTGAGTAAAAATCTCCACCCTTACCATTAGAAATTAGATGGTAAGGGCTTTATTTGTTAGTGAGTTTATAGATTGGATTATTGGATTATTTGACTTTACATGAGATTCAAATTGATGTATAATATTGAATGTTGAAATTTAGTAGTTACTTTTAAGGAGGAATTATGACATCTAAGCAAAAAAAACAAAAAAATAATTTTGATGTCATATCGCAATTTATGAATAGCTATGAAAGAAAAAAAAAATTGGAAAAAACAATTTCCGAAATATTTGTCTTAGATAGACAAATATATGAAAGGGACCTTAATATTGGACTCTTTTATGAGAACGGAAAGAAGTTTAATAGAGAGAGGCGAGAGGAATTCGCAAAATATGGCAGTAAGGCAATACCTATACTGCTAAAAAGTAACAAAAAAAAGGAACATCAATTGGTGTTCCTTTTTTATATATTAGGAAAGTTATGGAACTTTCCTAATATATTAAATTATAACAATTTCTCCAATTCCTTAATTTTATCTCTAATTTCAGCAGCCTTTTCAAAATCCATAGAAGCTGCATATTTAAGCATTTCATCAGTTAATTCGGCAATAGTATTTTTTATATCATCAGCGTTTTCCATATTAAATTCAACACCGATATCTTCTTGTTTAGTAATACTAATATTATCTCTAATAGATTTCTTAATTGTCTTAGGAATAATACCATGTTCAAGATTATATTGCTCTTGAATGTGACGTCTTCTATTAGTTTCAGAAATCGCCTTTTCCATAGAATCAGTAAGTTCATCAGCGTACATAATAACAGTACCATCAGTATTTCTAGCAGCACGTCCAATAGTTTGTATTAAAGAACGCTCAGAACGTAAAAATCCTTCTTTGTCGGCGTCTAGAATAGCAACTAATGAGACTTCTGGAATATCCAAACCTTCTCTTAAAAGATTTATACCAACCAAAACATCAAATTCACCTAAACGTAAATTCCTTATAATTTCCAATCTTTCAAGTGCTTTAATATCTGAATGCATATAATTAACTTTGATGTCCAAACTTTGTAAATATGATGTCAAATCTTCTGCCATTTTTTTAGTTAGGGTAGTAACCAAAACTCTTTCATGCTTTTCAACCCTAATACGGATTTGTTCAATTAAATCGTCAATTTGATTTGTAACAGGTTTAACTTCAATTTTAGGGTCCAAAAGACCAGTAGGTCTTATAATCTGTTCAACAACATTATCTTTGCTATGTTCTTTTTCATAATCGGCAGGTGTAGCACTAACAAAAATAACTTGATTAATTCGCTCTTCAAATTCTTCAAATTTTAAAGGCCTGTTGTCATATGCAGATGGAAGTCTAAAACCGTAATTAACCAAAGAATCTTTACGAGCATGGTCACCATTGTACATTGCTCTAACTTGAGGTATTGTAGCATGTGATTCGTCAATAAGTAGTAAAAAATCTTTAGGAAAATAATCTAGTAATGTGTATGGTGGACTGCCTGCAGGTCTACCACTTAAATGTCTTGAATAGTTTTCTATACCTTGGCAAAATCCAGTTTCTTTCATCATTTCTATATCAAAATTTGTTCTTTCCTCAATTCTTTGAGCTTCAATTAATTTATTATTTTCCTTAAAATATTTTATTCTTTCTTGAAGTTCTTTTTCAATGTTTTCAATTGCTCTGTCTAATTTATCTTTTCTAGTTACATATTGAGAAGCGGGAGGGATAAGAATATGTTTTCGTTCTCCAATTGCCTTTCCTGTAAGTGGGTTGATTTCAGAAATTTTTTTCAATTTCGTCACCCCAGAATTCGACTCTTACTGCACTTTCACTTTGAGAAGATGGATAAATTTCTACAATATCACCCTTAGCTCTAAAAGTACTCCTTTTAAACTCTAATTCGTTTCTTGAATATTGCATTTCTACTAATTTTCTTAAAACATCATCTCTTGATTTGTTCATTCCTTCACGCAAAGAAAGCATCATTTCTTGGTAATCTTCTGGGTCACCTAAACCATATATACATGACACTGATGCAACAATTATTACATCTTTTGTTTCAAATAAAGAAAGTGTAGCGGAATGCCTTAATTTATCGATTTCATCATTTATAGATGCATCTTTTTCTATATATGTGTCAGATGATGGAATGTAACTTTCTGGCTGATAGTAATCATAATATGATACAAAGTATTCAACATTATTTTCTGGGAAAAATTCTTTAAATTCAGAATAAAGTTGACCTGCTAGAGTTTTGTTATGGGCTAAAACCAGAGTAGGTTTTTGTACTTTATTTATTATATTTGCCATTGTAAAGGTTTTTTTCCAGAACCTGTTACACCAAGTAATGTTTGATATTTTTTTCCTTCTTTTATACCATTAGATAAATATTCTATTGCTTGCGGTTGGTCACCTGTTGGTTTGTAATCTGAGCGTAGATTAAACATTTTAAAACCCCCAATTTAAAACTATTTTTCATACTTTAAAGTATATCATATAAAATAAATGTTTGCAATAAAATTTGAGATTTTAGTATTGCCAAAAATAAGAAATTATGATATAGTCAAAACATCAATTTTGATTTAGAGAGGGGAATAGCAAAAAATGAAAAAAAAAGAAAAAAATAATATTAATACAGAGAGAACGTCACAAATAAATGAAATTCAAAAAGCTGCAATTGAATTGTTAAAACCTATATTTACAAAATATGAAGCAACGACCCAAGAAAAAGCAATGTTAAAAGATGAAGTAATTGCAGAGGTAGAAGATAAAAAGAAAAGCAAAATATTCATTTAGTTATTTAAAACAATTAGGAATTATCAAAAAATATAAAGGAAAATTTTATTATGTAGAAGATGCAGAAAATAACACAATAGGTAGTACCAAAATATCAAAATGGCAAATTTTAAGTTTTACAATTTTAGTTGCAATTTTTATGCTAATTTTTACATTATCAATAATTACAAATAAAAAAAGCGGAAAATGAAGTATACCAAGATTCAAATGTACAATTTGAAATGCAAAAAGACTGGACAAAAGGTCAATCAGAATATACAACAGAATGGAATTTCTATAAATACATAAGTAATAAACCTGTTTTAAATGAATAAAATGAAATTACTGAAGGAGATTATGCATCATATCCAGCAGGAATAAATGTTTATTATGATCCATCAGAACAAGAAACAATATCAAATATTGATGATGTAAAAACAAACTTGGAAGCAGGATTAAAACTCAACAGAAAAGCCTGAAACACAAGAAATGACGATAGAAAAAACTAAAAATAATTATGATGTATTAAAAGTTAAAATGGTTTACAACACAGAACCAAAACAGGTAACATATTATTATTATATTTTAAATGGAAAAAAAAATTATCTTGTATAACAGCATATAGTTTTAATTTAGATGAAGCAGATGTACTAGAAGCAGAGGCAAGTAACATAGCAAATTCATTTAAATGGTTACAATAATTTTTGTGTATATTGATTCTATATGGGACGGTTAATAAATTTTTAAAGATATATAAATAGAGTTCTAAAATTAAATAAAGAGCATATAATATAAAAAAAAATAAATGCAAGGAGATTTAAAATGCAGTTTATTAAATATTGTATGCTTTTTTTTTGTGTTTTTAATTGCTACATTGATTGGTAAAAATATATCTCAAAAATATAAGTTTAGATTGGACGAGTTGGAAGAATTAAAAAATGCATTAAACATATTCAAATCTAAAATAAAATTTACATATGAGCCAATTCCAGAAATATTTGTAGGAATTTCGAATAATTCAAACAAAAATATTTCTAATTTGTTTAATATGGCAGTTGATAAAATGAAAACTGAATCTGCCGGAGTAGCATGGGAAAGAGCAGTTGATGCGTTTCAAAGCAATTTAAATGAAGAAGATAGACAGGCTTTAAAAAACATTATCAAAACTACTCCGGAGCAACAGATATACAGGGACAAATTAGCCAGATTGAGGTCACAGAAACTTTTTTGAATGAGCAAATTAGACAAGCACAAGAAGAAAAAAATAAAAATGAAAAATTGTATAAAAAACTTGGAACGAGTATAGGAATGGCTATTGTTATTATTTTAGCATAAATTATAAAGTGATGGATTTTTATAGAAAATTAAGGGGGAAAATATTTATGAGTATAGAATTATTGTTTAAAATAGCGGCAATTGGAATATTGGTTGCAGTTTTGTATCAAGTTTTAGTTCGTGCAGGTAGAGAGGACCAGGCAATGATGACTACGCTTGCAGGTCTTGTTATTGTTCTTACAATGGTTATTAAAGAAATAAGTGGGTTGTTTGATACAGTACGTACATTATTTAATTTATAAAAATTTGTGATATGGAGTGAATCTTTAAGAGTAAAAATTTATAAATAAGGACGGAAAAGTAATGGAAATAATTAAAATAATAGGAATTGCTTTTATTGCACTTATAATTATAATAATGCTAAAACAGTATAGACCTGAATATGCAATATTTATAAGCATTTTAACAGGAATACTAATTTTATTTCTTGTAATGGATAGGCTAACAGGAATTATTAATTTAATTGAGACAATTCAAGATAAATTTTCTATAAATACAAAGTTTATAGCACTTTTAATAAAAATAACAGGGATTGCTTTTTTATCTGAATTTGCAGTCAGTATTTGCAAAGATTCAGGAGAAGCAGCAATTGCAAGCAAGATAGAAATAGGGAGTAAAATAATTATTATTTCTATGTCTATTCCAATAATATCAAGTTTATTAGAAATAATATTAAAAATTTTACCGTAAAAATGGGATAACCAGAACTTTTTATATAAGGATACATTTAAATTTTGACTAGAAATTCCTAAATTGAGGAGGAATATTAAATGTGAAAAAACAAAAGATAATAATTACATTCATAATATTAATATTTTTGTTGCCAATGCAATCAAAAGCATTAAATGATACAAATACCTTAATAAATACAGAAAATGAAGAAAAAACAGAAAGCACTACAAAAATAACGCAAGAGGATATAGAAAAGCAAGAAGAAACATTTGGAATAAATTCTTTTATACAGAATTCAAAACAATATACAGGTGATTTTTTTGAAAATATAGACATTAATGAAATTTTAAATTCTGCCATAAAAGGTGAGATAGATAATACTACAATATATAAAAAAATACTGAATTTGCTTGGAACAGAAGTACAAACAGGATTAAAAAGTCTAGCATGTATATTAGCAATAATAATAATACATAGTATTTTAAAATCAATAAGTGAAAGTTTAGAAAATGATAATATATCAAAATTAATATATTATGTTCAATACATAGCAATAATAACAGTAATTATGACAAACTTTTCTGACATTATTAACTTAGTAAAAACAACATCAACAAACTTAGTTGGCTTTATGAATACGTTAATTCCAGTATTAATATCTCTAATGCTTTATACAGGAAGTATTAGCACAACGAGTATATTAGAACCAATAATATTATTTATGATCAATTTCATAGGAAATTTAATTGAAAATGTTTTAATACCAGTAATATTAATCATAACATCAATGAGCATAATTTCCAAAATTTCTGATAGAGTTCAGATTGATAAGATATCAAAATTTTTAAAATCGACAACAATTTGGTTTTTGGGAATTGTGCTGACGATATTTGTAGGAGTTGTTTCTTTAGAGGGAACAATGGCTAGTTCTGTTGATGGAATTACTGCAAAAACCGCAAAGGCACTTGTAAGTTCGGCAGTTCCAGTTGTTGGCAAAATTTTAGGTGATGTTGTAGATAGTGTATTAGGATGTGGCTTGATTTTAAAAAATGCAGTTGGATTTGTAGGTGTTATAGTCATTATTGGAATATGTATTTTACCAATTTTAAAACTTACAGTATTAACGTTTTCATATAAATTAATTGCAAGTGTAAGTGAAGTTATTGCAGATGGTAAAATTGTAAAATTATTAGATGAAGTTGCAGATATTTTTAAAATTTTGTTAGCAATTTTAGTTACAATTTCATTTATGGTAATAATTGGGACAACATTATTGATAAAAATGTCAAATGCAGGAATGATGTTTAGATAGAGGTGATATAGATGATTAGTTTTTTAAGTTCATGGGTAAAAAATTTGTGTTTGGCATTAATTGTTGTATCAATACTTGAAATGATACTTCCTAATAATAAGACAAAAAAATATGTCAAAATGGTTATGGGGATGTATATTTTATTTAGTATAATAGCGCCATTTGTTGAAAATAAAAATGAATTGAAATTTGATGTAGAAAATTTATATAGGCAATATAGTACAGAAACATCAGCAACAACTGAGGTGATTGACCAGACTACAATGGATAGTAAATTAAATGAATTGTATGAAGAAAAGATTGAAAAAAATATTATACAAAAAACTGAGGAATTAGGATATGAAATAGACAGTTGCAATGTAAAAGCACATATATCAGACCAAGATACTGGAATAGAACAAATATTTATCAGGTGCAACTTGGATGAGAATGAAATTGAAACTGTTAAAAAATTTATAATACAAGAATATGGGGTGAATGAAAAATGTTTAAGGATAAGTTAAAAAAAATGTTTGGTAATGATGAAACTCAAGGAAATAACAAAAAAGAAAAATAGAAAATTTAGTCTTTCTAATAGTTGTTTTAATAATAACAGTTGTTATAATAAATTATGTTTGGAGTGGAGATAAGAGTTCAAGTAAAATATGACTAATTCTGCAGGAAAACAACTGGCAGAAGCAAAAATAACACAGAGTACAACCAATTCTACCACACAAAGTTCAAATCGGGACAACTAATGAAAATTTAGAACAAAGACTTGAAAATATTTTGACTAATATTGAAGGTGTTGGAGATGTAAAAGTATTTATAAATTATTCAGAATCTGCAGAAACAGTTGCAATGTACAATGAAAATTCCAAAACGAGCACAACTGAGGAAACAGACAAAAGTGGTGGAGTTAAAAAGGTTGAACAGAAAGATTCTCAAAAAGAAGTAATTTACCAAGAACAGAATGGAACTAAAACACCAATAGTTCAAAAAACGGTTGAACCTAAAATTGAAGGTGCAATTATTACTGCTAAAGGGGCTTCTGATATAAATGTGAAAACTGCAATAATTCAAGCAGTAGAGGCAGCAACAGGACTTGCTACACACAAAATTCAGGTGTTTCAAGGAAACTAATATTTCGTTGAAGCCTATAAAAGAATTTTAATAGGAGGAATATAAAAATGAAATTTTTAAAGAAAAATCAGATTGTTATATATGTAATTGCTTTGATGTTAGTGGTAGCGGGATATTTGAATTTTTCAACAAATGGGGATTTTAAGACTGCGGTTCAAACTGCTAGTTCGGAAGAAGAATTGGAAAAAATGGCAAATATTGGTGATGCACAATTAGTTAGTAGTAATGTAGTAAGTGAAGAAAATAGTACGGAAAATGTTATAAATAATAAAGTGTCAACAAACGCAGAAAATACTGTAGTACAGGAAACTGACAACAAAGTGGAGAATAATATTAAAGAGGATAATAAAACTGTAGAAACAAGTAGTGATACTCAACAAAAAGACAATGATAAAAATGATTATTTTAAAATATCAAAATTAGAACGAGATACCATGTACTCACAAATGCTTGAAACATATGGTAATATTTTAAATAGCAATAATTCTTTGGAAACACAAAAACAATCTGCAACAGAAGAAATAAAAAAAAAATAAATGATACTAAAAATAGTATTATGATTTGTGAAAATTTAATTATGACTAAGGGATTTGAAAATGTTGTTATTTTTTTTTGTAAATGGTGATAGTATTAGTGTTGTTGTAAAAGATGATAATTTGAATACTGAAAAAGTTGCACAAATTCAAAATATTATTTCTAGAGAATTAAAATCTAAAGTTGAAAATATACATATTTCTAATAAATAAAACTTGAAATTTGTGTGAATATGATATAGTATAATAAAAAAGAAAAAATAAGAGGACAAATTATGAAAAAAATATTATTAGTAGAAGATAACGAAACAATAGTAATGGGATTAAGATATTCGTTAGAACAAGAAAACTTTCAAGTAATATCTGCAAAAAGTGTAGCAGAAAGTACAGAAAAAATAAATCAAGAACAAATAGATATAGTACTTTTAGATGTATCGTTACCAGATGGAAATGGATTTGATATATGCAAAGAAATTAAAGAAAAACAAGACATACCAGTAATCTTTTTAACGGCACAAGACGAAGAAACAAGTGTTGTATTAGGTTTAGATTTAGGAGCTGATGATTATATTGTAAAACCATTTAGAACAAGAGAATTAGTATCTAGAATAAAATCAGTTTTACGAAGATATGGGCAAAAAAGAAGAAAACAGTAATATAATTCAATACAAAAATATCAAAATAGATACAACATCTGCAAAAGTATACAAGGATAATGAAGAAATCATTTTTACAAGTTTGGAATATAGAATTTTGCTTATGTTGTTTACTAATCAAAATAAATTGATTACAAGAGAGCAATTGCTAGAAAAAATTTGGGATATTGCTGGGAATTTTGTTAATGATAATACTCTAACAGTTTATATTAAAAGAATTAGAGAAAAATTAGGAGATGAGTCAATCATTAAGACTGTTAGAGGACTTGGATATAGGATAGGAGATTAAATAGATGAAACATTTAAAAAACAAAAATATAAAATACCTGATATTACCAATGATAATATTAACAATAGTAACAAGCATACTGATTACAATTCAAACATATAACCAATACAAAAAAGAATAACAATCACAGCAAACAAAAAAATAGCGGACATAATAGGAATAATAATAAAAGAAGACCCAGAAATAGACACAAGAACAATAATGAAAACATTAAACTCAAAACAAGATACTGAAGAATATCAAAAAGGACAAGAAGAACTTAAAAAAGTACGGAATTAATATAAATGAGGCTAATTCCATAATAGCAGTGCAAAATCAAATGAAACAAAATTTGGTATTAAACATTATATTAATAATAGTATTTAGTATTTTATGGATGGCTGTTATTTTTGTGTATTTAAGGAAAAGAGACAGAAAAATAAATCAAATTACACAATACATAAATCAAATAAAAAACAGAAAATATGACTTGGATATAAACGAAAATAGTGAAGACGAATTAAGCAATTTGAAAAACGAATTATACAAAATTACCATTATGTTAAAAGAAGAAAGTGAAATATCAAAAAAAGACAAAGATAACCTAAAAATGTCAGTTGAAGATATATCACATCAACTAAAAACACCTTTAACATCGATAACAATAATGTTAGATAATTTAAAAGATAATCCTAATATGGATGAAAATACAAAACAGAAATTTATATTTGAAATTAGCAAACAAATTGACTGGATAAATTGGCTTGTTATATCAATGCTAAAACTATCAAAATTAGATGCAAATGTTGTACAATTTTATGAAGAAAAAATTAATCTAAAAAAAATTTATAGAAGAAATTATAAAGAATTTAGAAATACCAATTGAAATAAAAAAAAATCAACAAATAATTATTGAAGGAAACGAAAGTGCTTCATTTGTTGGAGATTACAAGTGGCAACAAGAAGCGGTTACAAATATAATTAAAAATTGTATTGAACATAACAAAGAAAATGGAAAAATTTATATAAAATATGAGGAAAATACTTTGTTCACAAAAATAACAATAAGAGACGAAGGGGAAGGAATGACAAAAGAAGATTTAAAACATATTTTTGAAAGATTTTATAAAGGTCAAAATTCCTCTGAAAATAGTGTAGGTATAGGACTTGCACTAGCAAAGAATATTATTGAGAAAAATAATGGCATGATAAGTTGTAAATCTGAACTTGACAAAGGTACAGAGTTTGTGATTAAGTATATGAAGTAAGAAAAAATATGGTAAAGAACATAAGAAAAGATAGGAGAAATAAATGGAAAAATATTTTAGTGATAAAGATTATAGAATGTTATATTATGATAGCTTTTTTAGAACTTTTGCAAATAGTATATATGCAGTATTTACACCAGTTATTTTATATAAATCTGGTGTAAATATATCAATGATAATTTTTATATATATGATACAATTTTTAGTTATGGGATTATTTTCACCACTAGCCGGAACATTATTTAAAAAAATAGGAGCAGCAAATACTAAATTAATAAGCTATATGTTAAAAAGTATAAGTATGTTACTTGTACTTGTTGTAGACACAAATATGTACTATTATTTAGCAATTTCAATTATACAAGGATTAAGCGGAGCAGCTAATAATCCATTAAATACATATATTCCAAGTAAAATTGTTAATGAAAAATTTAGAGGAAGATTTAATAGTTGCACATATATTTTAAGAAGTTTTTCTAGTATTGTAGGATATGTATTTGCAGGAACATTTTTAATAAAAAGATAATAATTTAGTTATAGTATTAACAGTATTTATATCTTATCTACTTGCATATATAGCATTAGCGCAAATAGATAAAAACAAATTGCAATATAAAGTTAGAGAACCATTTAAAGAAAGTTATAAATACTTATTCCATAAAAGTGAGAATACAAAATTAAAACTGGTAAGTGGATTAAGAGGCTTTATAATAATAGAGAGATTAATAGCAGTTCCGCTATATTTATATATATCATTAAATAACTTAAAAACATTTACATCTCTATATATACTTTCTACAATTATAGAATTATTAAGTTTGTTTATAACAGGTGAAAAATTAGATAAAAATCATGAAAAAACATTTAATATTATATCAATAATAAAAGGAATTACAACAACAATATTTTTATTTGCTAAAAATGTGTATGTATTAATGATAAATCAATCTGTATATAAATTAGTTGATGATGTATATGATTCTTCATATTGTGCATTGCAGCAAAGCAAAGTTGAAAATGATAATAAAGATACAATGCTACTTTCGATTATACATGAAATGAGTTTATGTTTTTGGGAATTTGTAGTTTTATTAGTATTTTTAATAATTAGTGTAGTAAATGTAGATGCAACATTTAAATTTATGTTTTTATGTTCATTATGGGTAGTTTTTTTAGATGCTATATTAATTAGAATGTGGAATAAATAAAAGAAGAAAAAGATAAGTGAGTAAACAAATGCTTTATTGAAGCTTGTGAAAACATTTAGTTATAAAAAATATTATAAATTAAAATGGAGAAACAAATGGACGAAAACAAACTAAAGAGATTTAACAAAATATTTCCTTGGTATGATGGACTATCAGGAGATTTATTATTTTGGATAGCAATAGATACACTATTTTTTTAACAGTAGTAAAAAAAATTTACAGCATCACAGATAGTATCACTAACAACAATATCAATGATAGTAAATATCTTATTACAAGTACCATTACTAAAAATAATACACAAAATAGGAAATACAAAATCAGTTAGATTAGGATCATTTCTATTTCTAATATCAAGTATATTATTGACGTTTGGTAGAAATTATTTGACAATTGTAATAGGAAAAATATTTTACGAAATGGCATTTACATTTCAAAATATGATAAATGCAGCATTAAAAAATAATTTGGAATTACAACATAAAGAAAAAATGAATATATAAAATATAGAACAAAAAAGCAAATACGATATATGCATTGGTTACAATGATAATATCATTTGTAGCAAGTATAATGTTTAATATTAATAACTATTTGCCAATGATAGGATGCATAACGTTCTGCGTAATATGTTTTATACTATCTTGGTATATGGCAGACTATTCAAAAGATGATAAAAGGACAGTAGAAACAAATAAAGAAAATAATAAAAAGAAAATTGTAATGTTTATAATAATTTCATATGGTCTATTTTATCCTATGGTAAATTCCGGACAGTCAAATGGAAAGTTATTTATTCAACAAGAATTGCTAAAATTGTATGATGTTGAAAAAACATCACTAATAATTGGAGCAATATTATGTGTATCAAGGATAGTAAGACTGATATCAAACATAGAGTTTGAAAAAATACATAAAAAATATGAAGATAAAGTAGGAATAATGCTACCAGTTGCATTAACAATATCATTGATTTTAATGCTCATTGGTTATAATATATCTAATATGCCAGTATTGAAATTTGTGATTATGGGACTTGGATATGTAATGATACTTTTTATAAGAGACCCATTTAAGGTATATATGCAGGATATAGCATTGAAAAATGCTGATAAAAATAGTCAACAAACATTGCTAACAGCTATGGAATTATCAAGAAAAATTGTTAGAACAATAATAAGTTTGAGTTTTACAAAAATATTGTTAAAATACCCAATGGTATTAGTAATAAGTATTTTAACAGTTTTATCAATAATAGAAATTTTTGTAAGTATATATCTGTATAAAATTATAATGAATAATAATGAAAAGGAACAAGAAAATGAATTATAAAAAAGAATATAAAAAGTATCTTACATCATCAATATTAGATACCGCAAATAACAAAATAGCAAGTAGTTCACTGATAACTGCATTTGCAGTATATTTAGGACTATCAGATTTAGCGATTGGAATATATGCAGTATTAGACACAATAACAAATATGTTACAGATATTTGCAGCACCACTATTTTCAAAAATAGGACAGTCCAAAATTGTAGTATTATCAAATTACACTATATATAGGCTAGCATCAGTTGGATTTGCATTTATACCATTTATATCAGATAATATAACTATTAGAACAATATTCTTTTTCATATTTGCATCAATCTATGCAGTAACAGGAGAAATGGGATATATAACATTTGTAAATTGGAGAATGACATTAGTAAAAAAAGAAGATAGAACAAAATTTGCTTCAAGTAAAAATATGATAAAGAATACAGTTGTTATGGCATTTAGTTTATTTATGGGAGTTGTATTAGACCAATTTAAAGCAAGTGGATATGAATTAAATGGATTTTTAATTTTATTTGGAATAGTATTTATCATAGCGTTTATAGATATTGCAATAAGAATAAATACATATAAACCTGAAATTGAATGTAAACCAATAAAGGTCAAAGAATCAGTATTAAGGCCAGCAAAAAAAGATAAATCATTTAGAAAAGTACTAATTACAGCAGGAATTAATAGATTTGCATTAGGAATAGGAACAATGTACTTAAATGTGTATTTACTTAGATATTTACATATTAATTATGTGTATTACAGTATTTTAAATATAGTTATAAACTTATCAGATGCGATATTTAGCAAATTCTGGGCTAAAAGGGCAGAAAACAGAGAATGGAAAAAAGTACTTATTCCAATTGGAATATTGTATATAATTTCATTTATAATGTTACTCGTAATTAAAGAAAACTATTTGATATATATATTACCATTGATATATGTTTTAATGGGATGTGCAAATAGTGCTTATGATATATACGATAATGTTGCAATATATGAGAGTTCAAAAGAAAATTATCAAACTTCATATGTCACATTTGAAAGATTTATTGAAGGAATTGTTACAGCATTAATTCCATTATTATCTTATACTGTTTTTAAAGAGAATGGAAATATTATATCAACAACTTTTCTTATAGCAATAATAGTATACGTAGTATTTATTGTATATATAAACAAAAAATATGATTAAGTATTAAATAAAATTTATAACGATTTATTTAAAAAATTAGTAGAATAAGATATAAGGAGAAAGAAAAAATGCAAAAATTTAATTATCATACACATACAAGAAGATGTGGACATGCTGACAATAACATGTCAGACGAAGACTTTGTAAAAAGAATTTATCAAGAAAGGTTTTACAAAAAATAGCATTTACAGACCATTGCCCAGAAAAAGAAGAAATAGACCATAGAACAAACATGAGAATGAAGTACAGTGAAAAAAATGAATATTTAGAAAGTATTAAATCTTTAAAAAGAAAAATACAAAGATAAAATAGAAATAGAAACAGGATTTGAAGTTGAATATTTACCAGGACAAGAAGAAAATCTATTTGAGTTAAAAAATGAAACAGATAAATTAATTTTAGGGCAACATTTTATATATGATGATAAAAAAATGAATTGAAATTTTTTAGAAAACATGATTTTACTAATGAAGATATTTTAAAATATGCTGAATATATAAAAATGGCAATAGAGAAAAAATATACCAAATATAATAGCACATCCAGATTTATATATGTTATAGCAGGAATAACTTTGGAGAAACAGAAGAACAAGTGGTTAGAATAATATGTAGTACGGCTGAAAAATATGGAATACCAGTAGAAATTAATTTATCCGACCCAGTTATGTATATAAGAAAACAAAAAGAAAAAGAGAGTATCCATGTAAAGAATTTTGGAAAATTGCATCTGAATATAAAAATTTGAAAGTTTTATATGGAATTGATGCGCATTGAGAGAAACAAATTGAATTATACGAAAAAAGCAGTTGAAATTGCAAATGAACTTATTGGACAAGATGTTATAAACAAACTAAATTTTTGCAATGAAAATTTGGAGGTATAAATATGAAATTAACAGTAGACAGAGCAAGAGAAATGTTAGAAGAAGCAAGAAGCAAAGCAGTAGATGACCGTTGGATAAAACACTCAATTTGCGTAGGAAATACAGCAGGAAAAAAATAGCAGAAAAATTAAATCTAGATGTTGATTATGCAAAAACATTAGGATATATACATGATAGGAAGAGCAATAGGAGACGGAAAAGACCATGTAATAAATGGATACAACTATATTAAAGAATTAGGATATGATGACGAATATGCAAACATTTGCTTAACACATTCATATTTAAACAATGATGTATATTGCACAGCAGGGGGATTTCCAAAAGACATACCATTTAGAACAAAATTTATAAAAAATCACGAATATACAATATATGAAAAAATAATAAATTTATGTGATTTAATGTGCACAGACACTATTATTACTGTTGATAAAAGATTAATAGACTTAATAATTAGAAAAGGCGTATATGAAAATACACAATATCACATTAAGGAAACATACGAATTAAAACAATATATTGATGAACAATTAGGATTTAATGTTTATGATTTATTTCCTAGTATAAAAGATAATTTGTAGAGATAAAGGAAAAATAAAATGTTATTTAATAAAGAAAAAATAAAAAAGAAGCACTAGAGTATTATGATATAAAAGATGCAGACTACCAAAAATGCGACAGATGTATTGAAGAAATAAAAAATAATAAAAAGATACAAAATAAAGCAAAAAAGAAATATATGAAATTTTATATATTGACAAAACAGAAAAGTTTAGAGAACTATGGAAAGAAAAAAGACATAGAAATTTTATTTGAAGAAAAAATAAACCCATTTATAACAAATATATTATTATTACTTGGACTTGAATATCATAAAGAAAATATAAAAAAATACAATTTTGATAATGAACAAATTAAGATTCAAAAGCAAAGAATAAGAGAATGTTTGTTAAATGACATTATATACAAACATTATGATGGAATTAGAATTTCGCAAATGTTATGGGGAACATATTTTATAAATGCAAGATTAATAGAATGCGGAAGACTACAATTTGAGCCAACAACAAATAATAAAATTAAAATACATATACCAGCAGGAAAAAATCTTGATATAAATGAAGTGAAAAAAGCAATACAAAATTCGAGAGAATTACTAAAAAAATATTATAATATAGAAAATCCAAAATATATTTGTGAATCATGGTTATTAAGCAAAGAAATATCAAAAATGTTAGATGAAAATTCTAATATCAAAAAGTTTCAAGAACTTTTTGAAATACAAAGTTCTAAAAATGGAATAGATGATGTTTTAAATTTTGTATTTAATTTAAAAAAATGTGATAATTATAATGAATTACCAGAGACAACTAGAATACAAAAAAGCATAAAAGAATTTTTAATAAATAATGGAACAATATATGAAGGATATGGGGAGTTGAAAAAATGAAAATATATGTAGTAAGACATGGTCAAACAGACTGGAATGTAGCAGGAAAATGCCAAGGAAGAACGGATATAGAGTTAAACAACACAGGAATAGAACAAGCAAAAAATACAAAAGGACAATTAAAAAAACATAATATAGATTTGATAATATGTTCACCTTTGAAAAGAGCAATAAAAACAGCGGAAATAATAAATGAAGAGACAAAATGTAACATTATAATTGATGAAAGATTAATAGAAAGAGGCTGTGGTGAAGTTGAAGGGACAACAGAAGATGAATGGCCTAGTATAGTTAATAATGAGGATATAGATATAATAAATAATTATTATTTAAATTGGAATGAAAAAGATATAGAACCAATACAAACTATATGCAAAAGGGTATGGAATTTACTAGATGAGATACAAGAAAAATATAAAGATAAAAACGTTTTACTAGTTACACATGGTGGAACTTGTAGAGCCATTAATGCATATTTTAATGGAATTGGTGAAAATGGACATGTTCAGAGTGCTCATATAAAAAATTGTGAAATTAGAGAATTCGAATTTAGAAAAAATTAATAAAAATGAATATAAAACCTAAAAGTACAAAATAAGAAAGAAAAAAAACAGGAGTAAACAAATGAAACGTTTATTACGAATAGCAAGTAACTTTGCAATATTCTCATTTATACCAATACTATCTTGGTTTTGTCTTGGATTATTAGTTGACAAAAATCTAGTAAATGTATTTACGTTAACATATCCACTACAATTTATATTTGCATTGCTAAAATCAATATTTGCAACAGGAGCGAATATAAGTAAAGAAAAGGACAAAGACGAAAATGCAGTATTATCAGGAATGACAGCCGGTACAGTAGTAGGGTTAATAATATTTGGATTATTTGCAATAAATGCCAAAAAAAATATGTAGAATTTATGAATATAGATTTTGAAATATACAAAGAATTTGCTGTTTATTCTATATTACAACTATATATACAATCAGTATTTTCTTTTGTATTAGAAAAATTATATTTTGATGGAGAAGAGAAAAAAGCAAATAAATATTGCATACAATTAAACTTATTAAATTTTATTGTACTAATAATAACAGCTATATTTACAAAAAACAAAATAATTATAGCAGGAATAACACTAATGGCTATATTTGTATATGTATTAGTGGTTGCGATAAAACAATATAAAAAATTTAAATTTGAAATACATATAATTAAATATATAAAATATGAATCAGTAGAAATTGTAGATAATATAATATTCTTTTTGATCTTCTTATTTGGCTTAAGTAATGCATTAGAATTTGGAGAAAAATATACTGTTGCATTAAATTTCGTAGCGTTGATAACAGATACACAATGGGATTCATTCGAAGCAATTTCAACTGTTGCAAAGATAGACATAAGTAAAAATGAATTTAATTATAAAGAACATAGAAATAATGCCTATAAACTAGATGTAATTTTGATGGTAACAACATTTATTATGTTATTAATTTCATATAGATTTTATGAATTAGATTTAGGAATAACATTAATATATCTAAGTTTTGAGTTAATTAATTTTAGCATATATCCAGTATATAAAATAAAAACTTGTTACTTACAATTGACAGAATTTGCTAAAAAAAAATAACAACAAACGAAATTACTGCAGGAATATTAAGGTTCTTTATATCATTACTAAAAACACCATATTGTACTGGAATAACAAGTAACGTCTTCTTTGTATCAATTTTTTACAGTAAATATTATGTTTAATAAAAATTTTACAATAGATAAAGTAGGAAAGGTATTAGAAAAATGAGAAAAATATTAGTTAGTGATTATGACCAAACATTTTATTTGAATGATGAAGACATAGAAAAAAATAAAAAAAGTGTTGAAGAATTCAGAAAAAAAAAGGAAATATATTTGTGTTTGCAACAGGACGTTCATATTTTGATTTTATGAACAAGGCGGAACAATATAAATTAAAATGGGACTATTTAATAATAAACCATGGAGCAACGATACTAGACAAAAACAATAATATTATTTCAAATTATACTATAGATAATAATATAATAAAAAATATTGAAAAAAAAGATTTAGAAATTGAAAAATCAATAAACCATTTTTGCTGTAAATTAGAAAATAGCAGAACAGATTTTAATGATAAAGACTTAACAAAAATTTATGCAAAATATGAAAAGGATAAAGCAGAACAAATAAATTCTCTAATAAATAAAAAATATTCAGAGTTTGTTAATTGTTATTTGGTATCAGGAAATGCTGTTGAAATAATATCAAATAAAACGTGTAAATCAAATGCTATAGAAGAAATAGTACAAATTGAAAAAAGTTAATCGAGAAAATATTTTTACAATAGGTGATGGTTATAGTGATATTGAAATGATAAAAAATTATAATGGATATTGTATGGAAAAATCTGTACAAGAATTATTAAAAATTTGCAACGGGAAAATTGTAAAAAGTGTTAGTGAATTAATAGAGGAAATATAGGAGGACTAATGAAAGAATTTATATCAATACTAATAAGTTTCGTATTTATGGGAGTAGCAGAAAGCATAGACTCAGCATTTAACAATGCAATTAGTATAGATGCCATAGTAGTGTGCGGGAGTTTGTTTTCAATAGACTCAATACTAAGATCGTTTAGTAATATAGGCACACATACATATAGAACGGCAAGAAAAGACGAAACATCATATTTAATATTAAATGTAATAGTAAGTTTTCTACTAGGAATAATAGTATTTGCAGGAAGAAATTATATAGTAAATATTTTTGGCTTAACTGATATACAAAAAAACAGTTATTATCTAGTATTTTAATATTATATATAGGCTATTTAGTTTTAGGAAGATTAGCAAATGCACTATTTGAGATGGTTAGGCTAAAAGGAAAATTAAAACTTTATAGAAATAGTTTAATAGTCTATTACATTTTATTAATTGGATTAGATACTATTGCATATTTAACAACACATAACCTGGAGATGTTATTTGTAGCAACAATGATTTCATGGATAATATCAATTGTATATATGTTAAATAGTTTAAAATTAAAAATGAAATTGCCAGATAAAGAAGTCATAGAAAATGTGAAAAAATATGGAATACCAACCGCTTTAGAAAGATTATTTTCACGTATATTTATTTTAATATATGGAGTAATAGCAAGTCATATGGGTACAGAAAAATATTCAATTCATACAGTATGTTATGCTGTATGTGTAAGTTTGGAATTAATAACAAATGCATATCAAGCCACATTAATGATAAAAATACCAACAAATGAATCTTATAAAAATCAAAAACAAGTAATAATAGATATGAAAAGAAGTTGTTATCCAGTTTTAATATTATTAAATTATATATTTGCAATAGGATACTTAGTAATACAACATGGAAGTCTACCATTGGAAAAATGCTTTCCATATATTATTTTTTATACATTTGGAGTATTTGGATTGTATCATTACGAAAATTACAAAACATTATGTATTATGCAAGAAAAGCCTAAAATATTGTTATTAGGTTCTACAATAGGAAGTTTTATTAGAGTTTTAATTTGTTTAGCATTTTGCAAATCTGATATTGCTTTGTTTGTCTTTGGAGTAGTTAACTTTGTTGATTTTTATATTAGAAGTGTTATTTATAGAATTGAATTAGAAAAAATAGATGAAAATACAGAGTGTATGATAAATAATAATGCTTAAAATATACTATGAAAATGTAAAAGTTTTCATAGTTTTTTTCTATCCTAAAAAATTAAAAGTGACAAAATTTATAGTAAAAAAGTCACCTAAAAGTCACTTTCAAAAATTATACTAAATATAACAAATAATAATTTTCAACTAATTTAAGAACGTCCCCAGTGGCCGAAAAAAGAAAGTGAGGAAGAATATGGAAATATTAAGAGTAGAAAACTTAAACAAAACATATGGAAAAGGAGAAAATCAAGTAAAAGCAGTAGATAATATATCGTTCTCTGTACAAAAAGGAGAATTTGTAGCGATAATCGGAGCAAGTGGAAGCGGAAAATCTACACTATTACATTTAATTGGTGGAGTAGACAGACCAACATCAGGAAAAGTTTTTATAGATGGAAAAGATATTTATACTTTAAATGACGATAATCTTGCTATTTTTAGAAGGAGACAAATTGGATTAATTTATCAATTTTATAATTTAATACCAGTTTTAAATGTTGCAGAAAATATCACATTACCAACAAAATTAGATGGTAGAGATGTTGACGAAAGAAGACTAAATGATTTATTAAAAACATTAGGACTAGAAAAGAGAAAATACAATTTGCCAAACCAATTATCAGGAGGTCAACAACAAAGAGTTTCTATTGGTAGGGCAATAATAAATGAACCAGCATTGATGCTTGCAGATGAACCTACTGGAAACTTAGATTCAAAGGCAAGTGAAGAGATTATTTCATTATTAAGACTTTCAAATAAAAAAGTATAATCAAACCGTTATAGTTATAACACATGACGAAAAAATTGCATTAGAAGCGGATAGAGTTATAACAATTGATGATGGAAAAATTATTAAAGATGAAAGGACTGGAAAATAATGAAAGTTTTAAATGAATTAAGTATTAAGGATTTAAAGCTGAATAAAAAAAGGTCAATTGTAATTATAATTGGAATTATTTTATCAACAGCTTTAATATGTGGAGTAGCAGGACTTATAACAAGTTTTCAAAGGACATTTATAGATACTGCTAAGGATAGCCAGGGAAATTATCATGCTATTTTCTATAATGTTCCAAAAGATGAACTTAAATATATTGAAGAAAATAGAAGTATTGAAGACTACTATTTATCAGAAGAATTAGGATATAGTTATTTATCAAATGGAAATACATCAACAGAGGAAGAAGAAAAAAAGCCGCTTGTTAATATTATTTCAATGAATGACAAGTTTTTAAATAATATGGCTATAAATATAAAAAGATGGTAGATTACCAGAAAATGATAGTGAACTTGCAATTTCAACTAGAATAAATGAAAAATTTAAGACAAATTACAAAGTTGGAGATACTATAACATTAAATGTTGGAGAATTAAAAGGAACTTTAGAGAATCAAAATGCCAATTATTATGATGAAGAACGAATCAAAAAAACAGATGGAGCAGAACAAACAATTGAAAATGAAATTGTTAACGTAACTTCAAAAATATATAAAATTGTTGGAATAATAGAAAGACCAACTGTTGCAATTGAACCATATGAAGCTGACTGGTTTACAGTTATTACCAAAATGCAAACAATAAATAAAAAAGCAAACATAGCAGTTTTATATTCAAAACCAAATGATTATGTAAAAAATACAGAAAGCATAAACCAAATGGTAACCGCAAAATCTGGAACTGAAGAAAATAATTTTAATAGAATTAATGGTTTAAATAAAACATATAAAAGTTATAAATATAAGATAAAAATAAATAAAGAATTATTAGCATATCAAGGAGCAAGTCTAGATGACGACACATTAAGAACAATTTATGGACTAGGAGCTTTTATAATGGGAATTGTTCTAGTATCAAGTGTATTCGTTATTAGAAATGGATTTGCAATATCAATAACAGAAAGATTAAAACAATATGGAATGCTTTCAAGCATTGGAGCAACAAAAAACAAATCAAAAAAAGTGTTTATTTTGAAGGATTTATATTAGGTCTTATAGGAATTCCTTTAGGAATTTTAAGTGGGATATTTGCAATTTATATATTAGTAAATGTTGTAAATTACATATTAAAAGATTATGTATCAAGTAGAACTTTATTAACATATGGAATATCATGGCCAGCAATAGTTGTAAGCATAATTGTATCAATTGTAACAATATGGCTATCTTGCAGAAATTCAGCTAAAAAAGCATCAAAAATAACACCAATTGAAGCAATAAGAAGTTCTGAAGATGTAAAATTAAAAGCTAAAAAATAAAATGTCCAAAAATCATAACAAAAATATTTAAAACAGGTGGAGAAATTGCATACAAAAACTTAAAAAGAAGCAAGAAAAAATATAGAACAACAGTAATATCTATAATTGTCAGCGTAGTAATATTTATTGCAATATCAAGTTTTATACAATATGGATTCAAAATGTCAAGTGCATATTATACAGAAAGAAATTATAATTATGTAGTATATGCTCGTACAGCAGAAATCTTAACAGACATATCTAATTTACCAGATATTGGAGAATATTCAATTAATAAAAGTAATGTATTTGAAATGAACATGGATGATAAGCATAAATCAGAATTAACTGAATATGGAAAAAACATAAAAAATAGATATTATGCAGAAGACAAAAAAAATGAAATTTAATAGATAACATTAATATTATTTCCTTAAATAAAAGTTCATATGAAAACTATGTGAAAAATATAGGTGGAAATTACGAAACATACAAAGATGGAGCAATTTTAGTTGATAACAATATTAATGTAGATGATAATGGAAAAAAAGAATTCAAGGTAGTATGTATACTTGGAAAAAAAGGAGACACTGTTACAGGAAAAATAGATGACAAAGAATATAGCATAAAAATAGTATCAAAGACAGAAGAAAGACCAAATGGAGTTGAAAATCTATATAATACTGAGGCATATTTTATTGTAAGTGAAGAATTTATAAACAAAATAGGATTTAAATCAGCAGCTTTATATGCACAATCAAACGACACTGATAAATTAGACGAAGAAGTTGAACAATATAAAACTGAAAATAGCTTTACTAATTCTGACTTAAATGCATTCAATATGGAAGAATCAATAAGGGCTGAAAATGCAGTTGTATTAGTTATCTCAATATTCTTATACGGATTTATAGGAGTAATAACATTAATAGGAATAACAAACATTTTCAATACTATAACAACAAATATGAATTTAAGAAAAAAAGAATTTGCAATGCTTAAATCAATAGGAATGACCAAAAAAAGAATTTAATAGAATGATTAGATTAGAAAGTATTTTTTATGGTGTTAAATCTTTGGTTATTGGTATACCAATTGGATTAGTGTTATCTTATGGTATGTATAATGTGTTTAAAAATAGTATGGAAATTGAATATGTATTACCTTATAAATCAATTGTGGTTGCTGTGATATTTGTGGCTGTTGTTATTGGTATTATTATGAGATATTCTATGAGCAAAATTAATAAACAAAATATTATTGAGACTATTAGAAACGATAATATATAAAGTATAGAAAGATAGTAACATGGTAGTTGCTATCTTTTTAAATTTGTTACAGATTTTACTTGTATTTTTTTCATTTTATATATATAATAATGACATAAAAGATATAAAATTTTGGAGGAAGAGAGAAAAAATGAACTTTATAGAAACAATAAAAGAAAGAGCAAGACAAGAAATAAAAACAATAGTACTACCAGAAGCAGAAGATATACGAACATTAAAAGCAACAGAAGTAGCACTTAAAGAAAAATATGCAAATATAATTTTAGTTGGAAATGAAAAAAATATAAAAGAAAAAGCAGAAACAAATAATGTGAATATTGATGGTGCAAAAATAATAAATCCGCAAACATCACCTGATTACGAAAAATATGCAAATTTATTATATGAATTAAGAAAACATAAAGGAATGACAATAGAACAAGCAAAAGAAATAACATTAAATCCAGTATATTTTGGAATGTTGATGGTAAAAGATGAAGAAACAACAGCAGATGGACTTGTTTCAGGTGCGGCACATTCAACTGCAGATACATTAAGACCTGCACTTCAAATTTTAAAAACTGCACCAGATACAAAATTAGTTTCAGCATTTTTTGTTATGGTTGTTCCAGACTGCGAATATGGTTCAAATGGAACATTTATATTTGGAGATGCGGGATTAAATGCAAATCCAAATCCTGAAGAATTATCGGAAATAGCAATATCATCAAGTAAAAGTTTTGAACAATTAGTTGGTAAAGAACCAAAAGTTGCAATGCTTTCATATTCTACAATGGGAAGTGCAAAATCAGAATTAACGCAAAAAGTTATTGATGCAACTAAATTGTTAAAAGAAAAAGAACCAGATTTGAAAGCAGATGGAGAACTCCAATTAGATGCAGCCATAATACCAGAAGTTGCAAAATCAAAGGCACCAGAAAGTACAGTAGCAGGAGAAGCAAATGTTTTAATATTCCCAGATTTAGATGCTGGAAATATTGGATATAAGTTGGTTCAAAGACTTGCAAAGGCTGAAGCATATGGACCATTATGCCAAGGAATTGCAAAACCTGTAAATGATTTATCAAGAGGATGTAGTTATCAAGATATTGCAGGTGTTATTGCAATAACAGCAGTCCAAGCCCAAAAATAAACAGAAGCCAATGGAACATTCTTAAATTGGTTCATAAGATAATATTAAAAGGAGGTCTTCTATGAAAATACTAGTTTTGAATTCAGGAAGTTCATCATTAAAATATCAAGTAATTGATATGGATACAGAAGAAATGTTGGTAAAAGGATATTTTGAAAGAATAGGACAACAAAATTCTTTTCTAACACATAATGTAAATGGAATAAAACATAAATTTGAAAAAAGTGTAGAAAACCATGAGCAAGCACTAGAATTTATATTTGATAGATTAACAAATGACCATTATGGAGTTATAAAAAGATTTAAATGAATTAGGTGGAATTGGGCATAGAGTTGTTCAAGGAGGAGAAAAGTATTCAAAGCCAGTTCTTATTACAGATGATGTAATTGAAGAAATAAAAAAATGTAGTGATTTAGCACCATTACACAATCCAGCAGCAATTTTAGGAATACAAGCTTGTAAAAAAATAGCACCAAATATTCCAATGGTAGCAGTATTTGATACGGCATTCCATCAATCAATACCAAAAGAGAGATATTTTATCCAATACCATATGAATATTACAAAAAAAAAATATGGAATTAGAAAATATGGAGCACATGGTACATCACATGAATATGTTGCATATAGAGTTGCAGAAATTATGGGAAAAGATATTAAAGATTTGAAAATAGTAAATTGTCATTTAGGACAAGGTGCAAGTGTATGCGCAATTCAAAATGGTAAATCAGTAGAAACAAGTATGGGTCTTACACCACTTGGAGGAATACCAATGGGAACTCGTTCTGGTGACCTTGACCCTTCAGTTATAACATATATAATGAAAAAGGAAAATCTAACACCGCAAGAAATGGAAGATATATTAAACAAAAAAAATCTGGAGTTTATGGCATGTCAAGAGGAATATCTGTGGATTTTAGGGACATTGAAAATGAAGCACTAGCAGGCGGAACACATGCTCAAATGGCTTTAGATATATATCATTATTTAACAGCATCATATGTTGCAAAATGTGCAGTAGCTATGGGTGGAATTGATGTACTTACATTTACTGCAGGTGTTGGAGAAAAAGGACCAATATCAAGAAAAGCAATATGTGAGCAACTAGAATTCTTTGGAGTAAAAATAGATGAAGAAAAAAACAAAATAAGAGGCGAAGAAGTTGAAATTTCAGCTGAAGACTCAAATGTAAAAATCTATGTGGTTCCAACAAACGAAGAACTAATGATAGCAAGAGAAACAAAAAACATAGTAGATAAAAATTAGGGATTTGGGGACGGGTCTCCTATCCCGAAAAAAAAAAAAAAAATCGGGATTGGAGACCCGTCCCTCAATCCCTAAAATAAAAAAATCGGGATAGGAGACCCGTCCCCTAATCCCTAAAAAAGAAAGCGAGAGGATAAAATGAAAATATTAGTATTAAATTGTGGTAGTTCATCACTAAAATATCAATTAATAAACATGGAGACAGAAGAGGTAATGGCTTCTGGAAAATATGAAAGAATAGGAGAAGCAGAAGCATTTATAACACACAAAGTAAATGGAAAAAAAATAGAAATAAAAAATCCAGCATATAATCATTCAGAAGCAATTGACTTTACATTAAAACAATTTACAAATCCAGAATATAAAGTAATAGATAGCTTAGACGAAATAAATGCAATTGGACATAGATTAGTTCATGGTGGAGAAAAAATTGCAGAATCTGTTGTAATTGATGACAATGTTGTAAAAGTTCTAGAAGAATATACTGATTTAGCACCTTTACACAATCCTGCTTGTATATTAGGAATAAAGGCATGTCAAGAAGTTATGCCTGGAAAACCAATGGTAGGTGTATTTGATACAGCATTCCATCAAACAATGCCAAAAGATAAATTTATTTATCCAATTCCATATGAATATTACAAAAAATACGGGGTAAGAAAATATGGTTTCCATGGAACATCACACATGTTTGTTTCACAAAGACTTGCTGAAATTGAAAATAAATCATTAGAAGGTACAAAAATTGTAACATGTCACTTAGGACAAGGCTCAAGTATATGTGCTATAAAAGACGGAAAATCAATAGATACAAGCATGGGATTAACACCACTTGGTGGACTTCCAATGGTTACAAGAAGTGGGGATTTAGACCCATCAGTTGTAACATATATAATGAAAAAAGAAAATAAACTTAACACCTGCACAAATGGAAGATTTATTAAATAAAAAATCAGGACTTTCTGGTATGTCTAATTTAGTTCCTGATTTTAGAGAAATAGAAATTGCATCAAATGAAGGACAACCAGATGCTAAAATAGCAGTTGAAAACTTCAATTACACGATTGCAAGTTATGTTGCAAAATATGCTGTTGCAATGAATGGTGTTGATTATATTATATTTACAGGAGGAATTGGTGAAAATCAAATTAATATCCGTAAAGGAATTTGTGAAAAATTAGAGTTTATGGGTGTTAAATTAGATGTTGACGCTAATAATATGAGAGGCGAAGAAAAAGTTATTTCTACACCAGATTCTAAAATTAAAGTTTATGTAATTCCTACAAATGAGGAATTAATGATAGCTAAAGAAACTTTGAGATTAGTAAAATAAAATAAAAAAGTAGCAGATATTTAAATTCTGTTACTTTTTTGCTCTTAAAAGTATAAATATTTTAAGTAAAATAATAGTAAAAGTATTGATTAATAAGCAAAAAAAGTATAAAATTAGACAGACAATTACAATAAAAAACAAACAACAAAAATAAAAAACCTTTATATAATCTAGAAGGAGAAAACAAAATATGAAAAAACTACTATTTGGAGCATATTCGTTAGACATAGGCGGAATAGAAAAAGCATTAGTAATACTTGTAAACAAACTACAAGAAAAGGGATATGACATAAAACTTGTATTAGAAAAAAAACAAGGAATATTTTTAAACGAAATAGATCCAAAAATAAAAATAATAGAATATGCACCATCAAATAGCAAAAATAAAATACAAAGAAAAATAATTAATCTAATTAAAAGAATAAAATTTACATTAAAATACAAAAACAAATATGACTTTTCTGCAAGTTTTGCAACATATTCTTTACCATCATCATTTGTTGCAAGAACTGCGTCAAAAAATTGTTATTTGTGGGGACATGCTGATTATTTAACATTATTTGATGGCAATGCAGAAGAAATGAAAGAAATTTTTATAGAAAGAAATTACGATAAATTTAAAAAAATAATTTTTGTTTCTAAAGAGGGAAAAGACAGTTTTATAAAAGTATTCCCTGAAATGAAAGAAAAAACAATGGTATGTAACAACTTAATAGATGCGGACAAAATATTAGAACTTTCAAAAGAAAAAATACCAGAAGAAGATTTATTAAAAATAAACAAATTGGAAAACACCCAAAAAGAAACAACAATATTTATAAATGTAGGAAGACATCAAGAAAAACAAAAAAAAAATTAAGTAGATTAATAGAAGCAGCAACTATGTTAAAAAAAAAGACAATATGAATTTTAAAATTATATTTATAGGTGACGGACCAGAAACAGAAGAATACAAAAAACAAGTAAGAAATAATCAATTAGAAAATAATATTATATTTTTAGGGAAAAAACAAAATCCCTATCCATATTTTAAAATAGCAGATTGTGTTGTTTTAACATCAGATTATGAAGGGTATCCTGTAGTATTTTTAGAGAGTTTTATATTAGAAAAACCAATTATCACAACAAAGGTGTCAGATTATAGAGAAGTTGAAAATAAATATGGATTTGTAACTGAAAAAGATACTAAGGACATATATGAAAAAATGAAGAACTTTATTTTAAACGGATTTGAAATAAAAGAAAAATTTGACTATAAAAAATATAATGAAGAAATACTTAAAAAAATTGAGGATTTATTTTAAAACTCATGTCAAATTAATGATGAAAGGAAAACAAAATGCCAAAAGTAAGTATAATAGTACCATTTTATAATGTTGAAAAATACATAGAAAAATGCTTGCAAACATTAGTAAATCAAACATTAGAAGATATTGAAATAATATTGGTAAATGACGGTTCACGAGACGGAACAGAAGAAATAGCAAAAAAATATCAAGAACAATATCCACAAAAAATAAAATATCTTGAAAAAGAAAATGGTGGACTTTCTGATGCTAGAAATTATGCTATTCCATATGCAAAAGGAGAATATGTTGCTTTTTTAGATTCTGATGATTATGTTGAAACAAATATGTATCAAGAAATGTATGAGATTGCAAAAAAACAAAATAGTGATATGGTAGAATGCAATTTTATTTGGGAATATCCAAATAAATCCAGAATAGATGTAGGAACAACATATAATGGCAAACATGAAATGTTAGAAAAAGTAAGAGTGGTCGCATGGAATAAATTAATTAAAAGAGAAATATTAGAAAAGTCTAAAGTACAATTTCCGAAAGGATATAGATATGAGGATGTTGAATTTACATATAAATTAATACCATTTTTAGAAAAAGTATCATTTTGTAAAATACCAATGATACATTATATCCAAAGAGAAGGTTCAATATCTAATGTTCAAAATAAAAGAAACGCAGAGATTTTTGATGTAATGCAACATGTAATAGACTATTACAAAGAAAAAGGTTTATATGAGGAATATTATCAAGAATTAGAATATGTATATGCTCGATATGCTTTTTGTAGTTCTTTTTTTAAGCATTGTAAAAATAAAAGATAAGATGATTAGAAATGAGTTATTAGAAATAACTTGGAATAATGTTAACACAAAATTTCCAAATTGGAAAAACAATAGGATATTAAAAACAGAAAAAAGTAAAAAAAATCTGTATTTAAAATCAATAAATAAAATTACATATAAAATATATTCTAAAATATTTGCAATATAGGAAGAAAAGCAATATAGGAAGGAAAAAAGCAAGACATGAAACATAAAATAAAACTTGAAAATATAATGTGTGTATTTATTATATTATGTCCAATATTAGATATAGCAAGTTTTGTATTTAGAAATACATTTAACACCAAAATATCACCATCAACAATTATTAGACCAATAATACCAGCAATTGCAATATTATTTTTATTTATAAAAAAAGACAGAAAATTCAAAAAAAATATGATTATTGTAGGAACAATTTATGCGGTATATGCGGCTATACATATATATTTGTTTAGTAAAATAAAAACAGGTATGAGTTTTGGCTCAGAAACGCATGAATTGCAGTACATAATAAACTACACATTTATGATAATAAATTTAATAGTATTTACAACGGTATTTAAAGATGAAAATGTAGAAAAAATTAAACAAAGCATTTTAATATCAACAGGAATATATATTGGATCAATCTATATTGCAATACTAACAAAAACATCATCACACACATATATAGAAGGAATGGGATATAAAGGCTGGTTCGAGTCTGGAAATAGCATAAGTTCAATATTATTACTTACAATGTTTATATATTTGCCATATGTGAAAGATAAAAAATACAGAAAATTTATAATCCCTATAATAATTTTACTAGGTGCTTTTTTAAGCATGTTGATAGGAACACGAGCAGGGTTATTTGGATTCATACTTGTAATAGCACTTTATATGGGAATAGAAGTTTTATTTAATATAATCCGAAACAAGAAAATAGATAAAAAATTTTTGATAATTGGAATAACAGGACTTGCAATTGTTATATTAGTGGTTATTGGGTTTGGTTCAACAACAATACAAAGAAGAAAACACTTAAAAGATATTGAATCAGATATTATAGATGAGTCAAGTCAAGAAAATGCACATATAACAGGAAGCACTTTAAGAATTAAAGAACAAATAGAAAATAATGAGATTGTAGAAGGATATATGTCTGAATCACAAAAACAGTCAATTATGGACTTATATAATATTGCTAATAAATTACAAGTAAAAAATAATGACCAAAGAATGCAACAATTAATATATAATTTAGCACTTGTTAAAAATCAAAAAAAATATATTATTAATATTGTTTGGTAATGGATATGTTGCAAATTTTAGTGAACTTGTATTGGAAATGGAATTAATTTCAATGCTGTTAAACTTTGGAATTGTAGGATTTACATTATATATGGGACCTTTTATTGCAATATTATTTGCTAGTCTATATTATGGAATAAAATATAGAAAGGTGATAGACAGTCAATACGCATTCTTGTGGTTTGGTTTAGCAATGGCATTTGCTTTATCATTATTATCTGGTTACACATTTTTTAATTTATCATCAATGATAATAATTGTGTCTATAAGCACAAATTTGATGAAAAAGATGAAAGAATATAAAAGTTAGTTTATTGAAAATTACTAAATCAAGAAATTGATTATAGCGAAAGGAAAATTTATGAAAAAAATATTATTTGGGATAACAGGTTTAACTCTTCGGTGGAGCAGAAAGAGTACTAGTAGATTTAGCAAATGAATTATCAAAAAAATATGATGTTACAATCTTTACTTTGTATGGAAATGGAGAACTAGAAGGACAATTATACACAAAAGTAAAACACGTAACATTGTATAAACAAAAATATAATGATTTATCAAACTTTAAGAAAAAGGTAATTCCATTAAAAGTTTTATTAATGAAAAATAGAATCTATAAAAAATATATAAAAAAAAAGATTATGATGTAGAGATTGCTTTTTTGGAAGGACCTATAACACGTTTATTTAGTGTTAAGAACAAGAAAACAAGAAAAATAGCATGGGTACATAACGACATTTCTTTAGTTTTTGGAAATGGCTTAAAGGCCAAAATGAAGAAGAAAAAACAGATAGAAAAATATATTCAAAATACAATAAAATTATTTTTGTAAGTAGAGATAATTTGAAAAAATTTGTTGAACAATATCCAGATTTAAGAAATGCAGAATTAGAACCTGTAAAAAAAGATGTAATATATAATTATTTGGACAAAGAATTGGTAATAAAAAAAATCAAATGAAAATATGGATATTGAATTTGATAATAAAACTCTAAATTTTGTAACTGTCGCAAGACTTGTACCACAAAAAAAGGCAATTGACAGAATTATAGATGTACATACAAAACTTATAAAAAATGGTTTTGAACATAATTTTTATGTAATAGGTGAGGGACCAGAACAAAAAAAATTGGAAAATAAGATAGATGAAAATCAAATTCAAAATACTTTTCACTTATTGGGTAAAAAAGAAAATCCATATCCTTACATAAAAAAGCAGATTATTTTTGCCTTTTGTCAAAATTTGAGGGATATGGTATGGTTTTGGAAGAGGCAAAAATATTGGGTAAAAACATTTTGATAACTGATACTGCTGCAAGAGAAGCGGTAGAAAATTATGGACAGGCAGTTGTAATCCCAAATGATGAAGAGAATATATATCAAACTTTGAAAGAGGTTATTAAAAAAGGAAAAATAAATCAAAATAATATACAACAAAATTATGATAATAAAAAAATAATTGAAAAAGTAGAAAAATTATTAGAAGAGTAAAAAAGAAAGGAGCACAAAGTGAAAATTTCAATATTAACACCAACATATAATAGAGCAAATTTATTAACAAATTTATACAATAGCCTTGTTAAAAATTCAAATTATGGTTTAGAAATAGAATGGCTTATAATGGATGATGGTTCAACAGATAACACACAAAGTGTGGTTGAAAATTTTATAAAACAAAACAAAATAGATATAAAATATTTTAAACAAGAAAACCAAGGCAAAATGGTTGCAATTAATAATTTAGTAGAAAAAAAACAACTGGAGAATTGATAGTCGATTGTGACTCTGATGATTATTTTTTCTGATGATGCATTCAAGATAATTAAGGAATCTTATGAAAAATATCCAAATGAAAACCAGGAATTATATGGAATGTGTTTTTTAAAATATGATACTAAAGGACAAAATATGGGACAACTATTTAAGAATGAGAAGACTACAATGTTTGATTTGTATTTTAAAGAGGGAGAAGATGGCGAAAAGGCTCTTGTGTTTTATTCAAATATTAGAAAAAAATTTAAACATGAGTTGGAACATGGTGAAAAGTTTGTTACTGAGGCTAGAATGTATCATAAAATGGATGAAAATTATAAAATGGCATGCATTAATGAACCAATTATGATTTGTGAGTATCAGGATGAGGGATATACTCAAAATATTATGGAGCAGTTTAAGAAGTATCCTTTTGGTTATTATATGTATGTTAAAGAGATTTTACATAAAAATATGAAGGGTGTTCTTTTTAAAAAGAGATTGTATGCAATTAAACATTTTTTGTTGTTTTGGTATTTAAAAAATATCAAGAAATAGAGAGGAATTAATATGAGTAGAGTAAGCATAATTGTTCCTGTATATAATGCTGGAATAAAGTTGGAAAGATGTTTGGAATCTTTGGTTAATCAGACTGAAAAAGATATAGAAATTATTGTTATAAATGATGGTTCAACAGATGATTCTGAACAAATTATAAATAAATATGTGGAAAAATATAGTGAATATATTAAATTTTATTCAAAAAAAGAATGAAGGAGTGGCAAAAACAAGGAATTTTGGAATTGAAAAGGCTACTTCAAATTATATATTTTTTTGTTGATGCGGATGATTATATAGATACAAATACAATAAAAAAATTAAAACCATATATGGATGATGATGTTGATATTATCAAATTTAAATTACAAAGAGTAAATGAACAAGGTGAGATTTTAGAAAAAGTTGATGGACCTACGTTTGCAAAAACATCTGGACAAAAAGCATTTGATACATTATTTAGTGAAGATGTTTTAATTGATTCTCCATGTGTTTATATAATGAAAAAAGAATTATTTATACAAAATAATTTTAAATTTAAAGAAACTTACCATGAGGACTTTGGTTTAATACCTTTAATTTTATTAAAAGCAAAGAGCTTTGTGTCATTACCAGAATATTTGTATTATTATGTTCAAGCAGATAACAGTATAACTAGAAACAATGATTATGAAAAAACTTTAAAAAGAGTGGAAGATGTTATAAAACATTATGATAATGCAATTATAGAGATAAACAAAATGAATTTAAATAAAAGAACTGATGAAAATGCAAAAATTTATTATACAAATGCACTTATATTGAAAATGTATGAACTGAAAGAAGAGGACAAAAATAAATATTTGGCAGAACTTAAAAAAAGAAAATTATATAAAAATATTAGGGCTAGAAATTTAAAACAACTTATAAAAAAATAATTTTAAAATATGATATAAATTTTTATTTGAAAATGAGGAGGTAATAGCTTGAAAACAATAATGTTATGTTTAAACCAACTTGGAATAGGTGGAATTGAAACAGCAGTTTTAAGTCAAACGTCTCAATTAATAAAAAAAAAAGGTTATAAAGTTGTAGTATTAGCAAAAAATGGAATTTATAAAGAACAGTTTGAAAAAGTAGGGGCAACATGTATAGATTTTGAATTTATTATTCAAAATGAAGTTGATACTACTAAAATACAACATATATGTGATATTATAAAAAAATATAATATTGAACAAGTTAATATTCATCAAATAGATTGTGTAAGTGTAGTGTTTCCTGCATGTGTTTTTTTTTGCAAAGTGCCATATGTTGCATATATTCACTCAGAAATAAAAGGAACATATGATTGGTTTGAAAAAATTATCTTTCTTATAATATAATGTTTAATTTGTATTTTGAGTTGGCTCAAAAAATAATAACAATAACAGAAGCAGTAAAAGAGGAAAATAAAACAAAGTATAATATACAAGATAACAAATATTTAGTTATGAAAAACAGTATAGATTTTGATAACTTTAATGGTAAAAAAAATCCTGAGAAAATTGAAAAAATTTTGTTGATTAGTAGACTGTGCACCGAAAAATTAGACTCGATAAAAAATGCAATAGCTATGTTTAGAATATATAATGAAAAACATCCTAATTCAGTGTTAACAATAGCAGGAGATGGTGAAAAAAAAGGAAAGAAGTAGAAGAATGGATAGAAGACATAAAAAAATCTGTTATTATGCTGGGACAAATAAATAATGTTGCTGAAATTATGGCAGAAAATGATATGGTTATTGGAATGGGACGATGTATCTTAGAAGCGGTTGCAATGAAAAAAAAAATTGCATTAATAAGCAGTTATAATGGAATAAAATGTATTTTAACTCCAGATATTATAGAAAAAGTTGCAAATACAAATTTTGCCGCAATAGACTTTGAAACTATTGAAGAAAGAAAAAATAGTTGATTTAGTAGAAAAATTAAACCAAGATGACATAGATAAAATTGTAAAAGGAAATTATGATTATGCTTATAAAAATTTAAATTCTAATGATTCTATATATATAATTAAAGAAACTAAAATGAAAAATTGTTCAAAAGAATTTATAGAATCAATTATTGAATTACAAAATTTATATGTTAAAACAAATGAGCAATTACATGAAAATTATAGAAAAAAATGAAGATGCTAAACAATGGTTAATTAATCAAAGTAAAATAAGAGAACAAGAATTGGAAAGTCGAATAAACAAATTGAAAGAAGAAAATAATGAATTAAATAGCAAATTAGAAAAAAATATATAATAGCAGATTTTATAAAATTTATCATAAATTATTTAAGTAAACTAAAAATAAAATGTAATATAAATGTAATATTAAAAATATTTTATTATTTGACAAAATGTGATAAAATTATGGTGTAGTAAATATACGAAAGGATGAAGAATTATGAAGAATATTAAAGAAAAACTTAAAATTGTAACATATATTTTGGCGGCTATGTCTGTTATATTTGTTACATTTAATATAAAGGAATCATTGGCAACAGAAAATACAAAGACTATTGAAGAGGGAACATATGTTATAAAATCAGCTATAAATGATAAATTTGTATTAGATATTGAAGATGCATCAAAAGCAAATGAGGCAAATTTACAAATATACCAAAGTAATGGAACAAATGCACAAAAATTTAAAGTAAAATATTTAAACAATGGTTATTATACAATTGAATCTGTAAATTCTGGAAAAGTATTAGATGTAGATGATGCTAAAAAGACACAGGGAACTAATGTACAACAATACGATTCAAATAATACTGATGCACAGAAATGGACTATAAAAAAGATAATAGTGATGGAACTTATTCACTTGTATCAAAATGCAATAATTTGTATATGGATGTAAAAGATGGAATTGCAAGTAATAGCAGAAATGTACAGGTATATGGAGGAAATGGAACTAAAGCACAAAAAAAGTTTAAATTTGAAAAAGTTGCAGATCCTATAAATTATAGTGAAAAAGCAGAAAAAACAATTTCTGATGGTACATATACTATAAAATCAGCTATAAATGATAAATTTGTATTAGACATAGACAATGCATCCAAATCAAATGGTGCAAATGTACAAATATATCAAAGCAATGGAACAAATGCACAAAAATTTAAAGTGAAATATTTAAATAATGGTTATTATACAATTGAATCTGCAAATTCTGGAAAAGTATTAGATGTGGATAATGCAGGAAAAAATCAAGGAACAAATGTGCAACAATATGGGGCTAACAATACAGATGCACAAAAATGGATAATTGCTAAAAATACTGATGGTACTTATTCAATTGTATCAAAATGCAATAATTTGTATTTAGATGTAAAAGATGGTATTGCAAGTAGTGGAAAAAATATTCAAGTATATGGGAGAAATGGAACTAGAGCACAAAAATTTAAATTTGAAGTTGTAACAAACAATTCAGAAAGTAACAATGTGAAACCACAAAAAACAATAGCAGATGGAACATATACTATAAAATCATCATTAAATACAAGATATGTATTTGATATAAGCTTGGGGATCAACTCAGAATTATGGTAATTTACAATTATACCAAGATTCTACAGTAGGTCAACAAAGATTTAAAGTAAAATATTTAGGTGATGGATATTATTCTATAACGGCTGCACACTCTGGTAGAGTTTTGGATGTTTCAAATGCTGGAAAAACAAATGGTACAAATGTACAACAATATTCATCAAACAATTCAGACGCACAAAATGGATAATTGCAAAAAATAGTGATGGTACATATTCAATTGTTTCTAAATGCAATAATTTATATATGGATGTAAAAGATGGTATTGCTGGTAATAACAGAAATATTCAAATGTATAGTGGAAACGGAACAAAAGCACAAAAATTTGTTTTTGTTGAATCTAAAAACTAATATAAATATAGATGAGACAAAATATCCTGGATATAAAGAAAAAATACAAGACTTAATTGATAAACATCCAAATTGGAATTTTGAATTATTATATACAGGTTTAAAATTTGATAATGTTGTTGCGGGAGAATATAGAGTACATTCAAGAAATCTAGTACCAACTTCATATGGTGGAGAATGGATATGCTCAGTATGTGGAACAACTTTATATGATAGTGGATGGTATTGTGCATCAGAAAAAAAGCAATAGCATATTATATGGATCCGAGAAACTTCTTAGATGAAACAAATGTATTTCAATTTCAAAATTTAAATAGTTATTTAAATGGTGTATGCTCTTTAGAAGGAGTAAAAAGTAAAGTGAGTGGCACATTTTTACAAAATTATGCTAATGATATAGACACGGCGTGTAGAAATAAAAATGTAAATTCATATTACATAGTAGCTAGATTGTTGCAAGAACAAGGCAATGCTGGTACAACTATAGGAAAAGGAATGAATGGAGGGATGGAAAAACATACTATAATCCATTTAATATAGGTGCATCAGGAAATGGTTGGACGGAAATATATAAAAATGCATTAGCAACAGCAAAATCTTATGGGTGGGACACGATGGAAAAAAGCGCTTGAAGGTGGAATTGATTTTTGCAAAAAGAACTGGTTAGAAAATTATCAAAACACATTATATCAAAATAAATTTGATATAGATACTCGAAATGGAACAGCATTATATGAACATCAATATATGCAAAATTTAATGGGAGCATATAGTGAAGCAAGAACATTAAAATCAATGTATGCTAATACAGGAAAAACAGACGCTAACTTTACATTTATAATACCAGTATATGAAAAAATGAATACAACAGCATATGCAATGCCAGTAAATAATTCAGAAACATCACCTATTAATGTAAAGGTTACTGCAAATGGTGGTTTGTTTTTATTTTAGAGAAAAGGCAAATACAAGCTCTAAACAACTAAGGTTAATACCACAAGGAACTGTTATTTTATCAGTACAAAGAGGAATAAATAGCAATTGGCAAAAAGTAATAACTGAAGATGGTCTAATAGTTATATGTCAGGAACATACTTAAGTGTTGTTAATGATGTAACAAATTGTAATTATATTGCAAAAAGTAAAGACAAATGATGGAAGTGGATGCAAAATAAGAATTGGGACAAGTATTAATTTAGAACTAATAACTACGTTACTAGAGGGGACTGAAGTAAGAGTAATTGATAAAGGAAGATATAATAATATAGATGGATACGATTGGTGCAGGATTCAATTATCAGATGGTAGACAGGCATTTATGCCTATAAAATACTTAAAATAAATGGAAAAAAGGTTGGAAAATTAGAGTGAAATTCAATTCTTTTCCGACCTATTTTTTGTATGTAGAAGGGAATGATTAACATGAAAAAAATTATAAAATTTTTAATTGTATTTTGTATAACAACAATTTTTTATATAAACTTTTATAATGTATATGGAAGTTTTGCTGACTTTACTGATGGCGATGCGAGAAATCAAACAGAAAAAATGGAACAAGAACAAAATAAGAAGTTTGATACATTAAAATCAAACAATAATTATTTGTCAAGTTTAAGTGTGGAAGGATATGAGCTATCACCTGAATTTGATAAACAAACCCTAGAATATACTTTAAATAAGAAAATAAAAGAAAGTGAAATCAATATAAAAAAGCAATAGCAGATGACAGCAAGGCAACTGTAACAGGAACTGGAAATATAAAAATAAATAAGAATCAAAATAAATTTAGAGTTGATGTTACTGCAGAGTCTGGAACGGTAAGGACATATATAATAAAAAAATAACGCAAGACGATAATTCTAGTACCGTTACAAATGTTGATGAAAATTCTACAATAAATGATATGCAAACGACTCTTACAGATAAAGCTATAATTAATGAAATTGAAAATCAAGAAGAAAATAATAAAAAATAAATTTAAATAAAAAATGATTGTGGTAATAGCACTAATATTTATTGTTTTAATAGTTATAATAAAATTTTTTCACTAAAAAAAGAGTGCAAAACATAAAAAATAAATACAACAAATGTTTACAAATTATAATTTTATGATATAATTAGAAAAATTAGAAAGGAAAATGACTTAAAATGAAAAAAAAAAATAATGAAGAATATAGCATTGTGGTAGATAATGTATATAAAACATTTAATGTGTATTTAGACAAGGCAAACACTATTAAAGAAAAATTATTATTTTTGTTTAGTAGAAATAGAAAAGAAAAAAAGAAGTTTTAAAAGGCATTAACTTAACAGTAAAAAAAAAGGTGAAGTAGTAGCGTTAATTGAACAAATGGAAGTGGAAAATCCACTTTACTAAAATTAATGACAAAAATAATATATCCAAATAAAGGAAAAATAGAAACAAAAGGGAAATTAACATCTTTATTAGAATTGGGAGCTGGATTTCATCCTGATTTTTCTGGAAGAGAAAATATATATTTTAATGCATCTATATTTGGATTAACTAGAAAAGAGATAGATGATAGATTAGAAGATATAATAGATTTTTCTGAATTAAGGGATTTTATAGATAATCCAGTAAGAACATATTCATCAGGAATGTATATGAGGTTAGCATTTTCTGTAGCAATAAATGTTGATGCAGATATTTTGTTAATTGATGAAATTTTGTCTGTTGGAGACGAACACTTCCAAAATAAATGCTTTAATAAAATGCTAGAACTTAAAAATGAAGGAAAAACAATGGTATTTGTTACGCACAGTATGGAATCTGTAAAAAGATTATGTGATAGAGCAGTATGGCTTAAAGATGGTAAAATAAAAATGGATGGCAACACAGAGGAAGTTGTAGATGAATATATAAAAGAGACAAAATAAAGGAGAGTATAATTAATGAACGAAGAAGAAAAATATTTTGATTACAGTATGGTTCCCGGAAAAGAAATATTAAAAAATAAATCAATTAATGATGGAAAACCATTAATAAGTATAATAACAGGGTATTATAATTGTAAAAATTATATAAGACAGACAGCAAATTCTATAATAAATCAAACTTTTCCATATTGGGAATGGATAATTATAAATGATGGAAGTACAGAAGAAGGGACAGAAGAAACATTAAAAGAAATTGAAAAACTAGATTGTAGAATAAAAGTATATAATGAAAAAAATCAAAAGGAAGGATTTTGGCAAGAGATACAGCAATTGCAAAATCTAATTGTGATTTGTTATTCATATTAGATGCGGATGATGTAATAGACAGAACTATGTTAGAATGTTGTTATTGGACATTAAAAACTAATCCAAAAGCATCTTGGGTTTATGCAGATTTGGTTAATTTTGATGGGCAAGAATTTTTGTGGAGAAAAATTTTTGATTGTAGTGTAGAAAAAAAAGAAAATATTATTCCTGTTTGTTCATTGATAAAAAAAGAAGTATTACTTGATGTTGGAGGATATGGAGTTGTAGATAATAATGTACACGAAGACTGGCATTTATGGCTTAGAATGCTTGAAAAAGGATATTTTCCAATAAGAATGAATTATTATGGATTTTGGTATAGAAAGAAAAAAAAGAAGGCGGAATATTAGACTCAATTAATAATGATAAAAAAAGAGATGAACATGCAAGAAAAGAAATAGAAAAACAAGCACAAAAAATTGAAAATGAAGTATATGCTGTACAATTTCCGACAACTACAAAATGTAATTATGATTCATACCCATATGTATTTGACTGGAATCGTAAACCAATTAACAATAAAGGTGAAAAAATAAGATTATTATTCTTATTTCCTTGGTTTAAAGTTGGAGGAGCTGATAAATTTAATTTGGATTTAATTGAAAGATTAGATAAAAATAAATTTGATATCACAATTGTTACAACAGAATACTCAGAATATGTTTGGAGACAAAAATTTGAAAAATATGCAGAAGTATTTGACTTAACAAGCTTTTTAAATAGACAAGATTGGCCAGCATTTATACATTATTTAATAAAATCAAGAAATATAGATATAGTAATGCAATCAAGTAGTTATTTTGGCTTTTATGCTATACCTTGGTTAAAATCTGAATTTCCTGAAGTTGTCTTTACTGACTATTTACATAGTGTTAACTGGGGTTGGAGAAATGGTGAATATCCAAGAGATTCAGTTGCAATAGATGGATTTTTAGATAAAACATATACATGTACAAAAATATTGAGAAAAATAATGAAAGAGGACTTGGGCAGAACTATAGACAATGTAGAAACAGTATATATTGGTGTTGATGAAAAAAGAATTTGATAGTGAAAAAGTTGATATAAAAAGTAACAAAGACTTGGCAAATCAATTAGAAAAAATAAAAGGAAAGAAAGCAATCTTGTTTTTTTATGTAGAATATCAGAAGAAAAACGACCAATATTTATCCTAAAAGTGCTTAAAAAAATGTTAGAAAAGGATCCTAATATTATTTTGATGGTAGTAGGTGATGGTCCGGTTTTGGCAGAAATGAAAAAAACTGCACAAAAAAGATGGAATTACTGATAATGTGATTTTTTTCGGAATGCAAAAGTAATGTAAAGCCATTTTATAAAGTTGCAGATGTAAGTGTTATATGCTCTTTAGTAGAAGGATTAACAATTACTACTTATGAATCATTGTCTATGGGAACACCTGTAGTTACAGCAGATGTAGGTGGACAGAAAGAATTAGTAGATGATACTTGTGGTAGAGTAGTTCGAAATATTCAAACTGCAAAAAATGGAATGTACAATAGAAATTATTCGTCAGAGGAAATAGAAAGATATGCAAATGCATTAGAGGAAGTGTTAAAGGATTCAAAGATAAAAGATAATTGTAGAGAAAAGATATTAAATGGATTTACAGTTAATAATATGGTTAAAACATTTGAAAAAAAAGAATTTGAAAATTTTGCTAAAAATGGAACTTCAATAAATCCTTTATGTGTATCTAATAAAGACTTATATAAACAATATATAGTTTTATATAATCAGGTAGACAGAAGAAATTATTTCCCACAAGAAGGCGGAAATGATTTTGAAATGGCAAGTGTTAGAAACTATAAAATTTCAATGATAAAAGGTAAACTATGGAAAAATCCTGTATATAGAGGATTTATAAAGTTTTTTGCAAGCAATAGGTGTTACAAAATTAATTAAAAATACAGGTATTAAAGAAAAAATAAGAAAAATCATATAAAAAACTGAAGGAGTTAAAATGAAAAAGGTATTTAAAGATTTATATAATTACAGAGAATTATTAAAAACTAATGTAAAAAAAAGAAATAAGAGGAAAATATAAAAATTCTTTTTTTAGGTGTATTATGGTCATTTTTAAATCCATTATTGCAAATAGCAGTATATGCAATTGTGTTTCAAATTATATTAAAAAATCCACAAGAAAATTATGCAATTTTTATTTGTTGTGGGTTAATACCATGGACATTCTTTTCCTCTACAATTAGTAGAGCAGCGTTTACAATGGTTGAAAATGGAAATTTATTAAAGAAAGTATATTTCCCAAGAGAAATATTACCAATATCAATTGTTACAAGTGAAGCAGTTAATTTTCTAATATCTACAATTATAATTATTGCTTTTGTAATATTTGGTGGAGTTGGACTTAGTAAATATATTGTATTTTATCCATTAGTACTAATTGCACAATATATATTGCTAATTGGAATTTCACTTATAGTATCAAGTATATCAGTATATGTAAGGGATTTACAACACTTAATAGGAGTAGCATTACAATTATTCTTTTATGCAACTCCAATTGTATATTCTGCAAATGTTATACCAGATAATCTAAAATGGATTTTAAATTTGAATCCTATGACATATATAATTGAAGTTATAGAGATATTTTTTATAATCAAACAATGATAAATATCCAACCATTATTTATTTTGATTATAATATCTGTAGCACTTTGCATTATTGGATATTTAATATTTAATAAACTACAAAAAGGCTTTTGCAGAACAATTATAATAAAATTTATATCTTGAGGAAGGAAGAATAAAAAAATGAAAGATAAAATTACTGAGGTAAAAAAAATCAGCAATATTTCTATTAATGGAAATAACATTAATATTAGTAATAACAACATTATTATTTTTTTTGTTGGTGTAACTATTACGAAGTGGCATCTACCAATAATTACAATAATTACTATAATAGCTACATTATTGTTTTATAAAAAAGATGATATTAAAATAAATTCAACAGCTATTGTTATAGGATTAATAATATTATCTGTAACTACATTAATAGAAGGAAAGGTATATGATACTACAGCTGATGGAAATACATATCATAAATTAGCAATTGGAAGTTTAAAAAATGGATGGAACCCTGATTATGAAGATAGTAAAGACAGAAAAAAAGAAAAAATGGAAATCCATTTGATACTTCAGAAGATAATATAAATACTTTATGGATAGACCATTATGCTAAAGGAACAGAAATATATGCAGCAGTTATATATGCTTTTACAGGAAATATGGAAACAGGAAAAGGATATACTGTAATACTTATGTATATAGCATTTGGAATATTATTTTCATATTTGTATAAAGACAAAAAAAGAAACTTATTTACAAGTTTAGCAATAGCTATTTTGGTACCATTTAATGCTATAACGGCTGTACAAATATTTAATTATTATGTAGATGGAGCATTATTAATTACTACATTGCTTATAATATATAGTTTAATTGTTCAAAGTACTAGAACTAATGAAAATGAAAGAGAGAATTTACTTTTTATTAGCGTGTAACATAATATTGTGTATAAATATTAAATTTACAGGTCTTGCTTTTGCTGGAATATTCTGTTTCGTATTTTATGTATATTGGCTAATAAAAGCATTTAAACAAGGTAAAGAACAATTTTTTGAAGAATTTAAAAAATATACAATATTTTATATAGTTACTGTTGTTGTGGCTATTGGAATTGTTGGATTTTCATCATATACAAGAAATATGATAGATCATGGACATCCATTATATCCATTATCAGGAAAAGGACATGTTGATAATATGGTATTAAAAGAACAACCTACATCTTTTAGTGATAAAAATCATCTACAAATCTTTTTAATATCAATGTTTTCAAAGGGAGAAAATGTATCTCCATCTTACTCTAGTGAAAATGTACAACCAACATTGAAAATACCATTTACAATAATGGATGGAGAAATATCAAATTATTCTATACCAGACATTAGAGTTGGTGGTTTCGGACCATTATTTAGTGGAATATTTATTATTTCAATAATTGCGACTATATATATAGTGGTAAAATTTATTAAAAATAAAAATTGGAATTTATTAGTGCCATATTTATTAATATTAGGAGTTACTGCTGTTTTAATATTAGCATTAGATGGAAATTACTGGGCTAGATATATACCATATTTTTATTCAGTACCAATATTAACGCTTGCTTATTTATTGTGGGATAAAAATAAAAAAATAGAATTTGTAATTGGAATAATAATTGCACTTATTATGTTTGCAAATGCATTTATTGTTTTATATGTAAATACAAAAAGTACTAGAAATAATGACCAATATGTAGGAAATAGATTAAATGAATTTTTAGAATATTATAGATCAACAGATAATGTTGAAATAGAATTAAATCATAGTGGAGTTCAAGGAGCACTTTATACTTTAGATGATTTGGGTGTAAAAAATTATACAATAAAAGAAAAAAAAATTGACAATAGTAGAGAGGGATACTTCTTTAAATATTAATAAAAGTAGGACAAGAAAATGAAAATTATAAAAAATATAATATTGACAATAGGAATAATTTTAATAGCAATTTGTTTTATTGTTAATATAAGATATATAGTTAATATAATTGATAGCTGGCAAGAAACAGCAACAATAACAAATTATACAATATTACATATAGCAATATCTATTTTAATAGCTATTGCTATAGAAATAATTTGTTTTATTTTAAATAAATTAATTAACAGAGACAAGAAAATAAACAGAAAAAAAATTTTTATAATAGCAATTCTAATAAGTTTTATTGGATATATTGGATTTGAGGCTTATTGGATTAATTTTAGAGAATCATACCCAATTGCGGATTCATTAAGAGTTTATAATGCTGCGGTAGATATGTATAAAGGAAATAAAATTAATGATTTATTTTATTTTGAATATAATCCTCAAAATTTAACTTTATCATATTGTTTTTCAATTATATTTAAAATAGTAAATTCAAGTAATCAAATTATAATAAAATATTTAAATGTTGTGTCAAATTGCTTAAGTATTTGTGGATTATATTTAATTACAAAAATGCTTTCAAAAAAAATACAAAATTAATAAAATATTGTTCTTTTTCTTAGCATTTAGTTATATACCAATTATATTGCTTGTTAATTTATTATATGGTGATTTAGTAAGTTTGACATTTGCAATTTTTAGTATATATTTTAATATGAAATATGCTGAAAATAAAAAAATTAGAAACATAGTTTTATCATGTATTACTATATTAATTGCTATTGCTTTAAGAATGAATAATTTAATATTTTTGATTGCAAATTCAATTTATTTATGTTTTAATTTAATAGATGAAATTAAATTAATTATAAGTAATAAAAAAAAAGTAAAAAAAATAATATTAAGATACATTGCTGTGTTATTAATGTTCGTTATTATATCTTTAGCTGGAACAAAAATATTTAAAATGAATTTACAGAATAAATATGAAGTTGATCCAGATAAAGAATTACCATCTACTAGATATATTGCAATGGGAATGCAAGAAGGATTTAGAGCAAATGGATGGTATAATGATACAGGAGATTTAGGGTGGAAAAGAAGAGTCGAAAGTGAAGAATATGTTTCTATGATAAAAGAACGAATAAAATATTTCTTATCAGACATAAAGTATACATTTAGATTTTATGAAGGTAAAATAATATCAATGTGGGCAGATCCATTACAAGAATCCATTTGGCAAAATTTAAGTTTTAATTTTAATTTTGATGAAGAAAAAAAATTAATACTGGTGAAATTGATATAGATCAGGTAAATAAAAAAGATGAATTAATTATTTCAAAAAAGAAATTGTGCACAAATATTTTTAAAAGCGTGGTTAATTATTGTATTTGGAAATATATTAATATTTTTGATAATAAATAGAAAAGACATATCAAATGAAGCAATGTTGTTGTTATTATGTTTTATTGGAGGCTTCTTATTCCATATATTATGGGAAGGAAAATCAAGATATGTTATTCCATATATTGTAATTCTAATTCCTTTAGCATCGGTACAGATTGATTTTTCAAAGAAGAAAATCAAAAAAATTTGCCAAGGAAATAGTATAAGCGTTGAAAAACAAAAAAAGTAATTAATAAAGGAAAGAGGGAGTAAGAGATGAAAAAAATAACTATTATAATTCCTGCATATAATGAGGAAGAATCATTACCATTTTTATATGAAAGATTGGACAAACTGATGGGAGATATGAAAAATTATGACTTTGAAATTTTATTTGTAAATGATGGTAGAAGACAAAACAATAAGCATAATAAAAGAATTAAGGGAAAAAGATAAAAGAATTAGTTATGTGGATTTTTCTAGAAATTTTGGAAAAGAAATAGCAATGATAGCTGGACTAGATTATGCGACAGGAGACTGTGTTATATTTATGGATGCTGATTTACAAGATCCACCAGAATTAATACCTGAACTTGTTAAATATTGGGAAGAAGGCTATGATGATGTATATGCTAAGAGACGTTCTAGAAAAGGAGAAACATGGCTTAAAAAATTCACATCAAAAATGTATTACAAGGTTTTACAAAAACAACTAGAATAGAAATACAAAAAGATACAGGAGATTTTAGATTATTAGATAGAAGATGTGTTAATGCACTTAGAAAAATTAGAGAATCAGAAAGAAATACAAAAAGTATGTTTAGTTGGATAGGCTACAAAAAGAAAGAGGTACTTTACGATAGAGATCCAAGAGTTGCTGGAACAACTAAATGGAATTATATAAAGTTAATAGATTTGGCAATAGATGGAATTACTTCTTTTTACAACATCTCCATTAAGATTATCTACATATATTGCGATTCCTACATTTTTGGTGTTATTTGTATATTTTATATATGTTATTGCTAAAAGTTGTATAATACATGAAGCAATACAAACTTTCCAAGCTATAATATTATTAATATTATTTTTTTTCTCAGGAGTACAAATATTATTATTTGGAATATTAGGTGAATACTTAGGAAGAATATTCAAAGAAACTAAAAATAGACCATTATATTTGGTAAATGAATACAATGATGAAAAAGAAATGAATGATAAATAATTAAACAAAAGAAAATTCAAAATAGGGGGAGTGGAGTTTTGAAAAATAGGTTTTTGGTTATAATGACTTTTATTAATTTTTTAATGTGCGGGTTATTTAATATATATACTGTATCAAAGGCTACTTCAGACGATACAAAAAATTTAAATGGAATTTATGAAATATATACTGGAGTTAGTGATACAACAAAACTATAGATATACAATATGGAAGTAAAAATGATATGGCTAATGTTCAAATATATGAAAGAGACGATGTACCACAACAAAAATTTAAATTTGTTTCAAATAATGATGGAACATATACAATTATTGCAACACATTCTAATAAGGTTTTGGATGTAAAAGATGGTGCAAAAGAAGCAGGAACCAATGTGTGGCAATATAATAGAAACAATACAGATGCACAAAAATGGATATTGAAATCATGTGGAAATGGTTATTACAATATTGTTTCAAAATTAAATGGACTATATTTGGATATTAATCAAGGCCTAGCAAACAATGAACAAAATGTACAAGTATATATGGGAAATGGTACAAATGCACAAAAATTTAAATTATTAGAAGTTAAAGAGAGAAAAGCAAATAGAACTTTGAATGATGGTATATATAATATTTATTCAAAAGTAACGAATAATAGAATACTAGAAGTTCCTAATAATAATATAAACAGTGAAACAGTGTTAGAAGCATCAAATCCTAATAATAAGGCAAATCAAAAATTTAAATTTTCATATAATAGTGATGGAACATATACAATTACAGCATTACATTCTTCTAAAGTATTGGATGTAAAAGATGCATCAAAAAGAAATTTAACAAAAGTTCAGCAATATACTTCAAATGGTACTGATGCACAGAAATGGGTTATTATAAAAAATAATGATAATACATATTCAATTATGTCAAAATCTAATGGATTATTTTTAGATATTGAAAGTGGAAGTAGTAAAGCAGGAGCCAATATTCAAACATATCATTTTAATGGTACAAATGCACAGAAATTTACGTTTGAATTATGCAATGAAGAAAAAGGAACAAAATCTACTGATGATGGCTTGTACAGAATATATAATTTAACAAATACAAATAAATTAGTAGAAAATGATAAGTTTGAAATTAAGTATGTTTCTAATGGATATTATAAAATAAAATCAAAAAGCACTGGAAAAGTATTAACTGTGGAAAATAATGATCCAAAGGCTGGAAGCAAAATTTTAAAACAGGATGATAAAGATTTAGATACACAAAAGTGGATATTAAAAAAATCAGCAGAAAGTGTGTTTTGTATAATTTCTAAATGTGGAGGTATGTATTTAGAATATAATAACTCATCAATACAATTAAAATATGAAAACGATTTTGATAATCAAAGATTTATTTTTATAAATGAAACACCTACAGAAAATATCAAACAAGTAACAGATGGAATATATCAAATAACAACTACAAGTAATAAAGTACTTGATATTTCCGGTGGTGCTTATGGGGATTCAGCAAATGTACAAATTTGGAATAATGATAAAGTACAACAGCAAAAATTCCGAATATCAAAAGTAAAAGATACAAATTATTATCAAATAACTGCTATAAATTCAGCTAAGGCAGTGGATGTACAAGATGGAAATATAAAATTAGGCACAAATATACAACAATATATGCCAAATGGAACGAGTAATCAATATTGGTATTTACGTGATTGTGGAAATGGATATTATAATATTGTTTCGAAAGCAAATGGATTGGTATTAGATGTTGCAGATGGAAAAATAAACAATAATGGTGCAAATATTCAATTATATTATAGAAATGGAACAAATGCACAGAAATTTAAATTAGTTCCTATAAATATAATAGAAACTAATATGTATGAAATAGAATCAAAAATTGATGAAAATAAAGTGTTAGATATTTCTTATGGTTCAACTCAAGATGGTGCTAATGTCCAAATATGGAATGCTGATAATGTAAATCAACAAAGATTTAAAATAGAGGCATTATCTACTGATACTTATAAAATAATATCTAAGAATTCAAATAAAGCATTAACTGTAGATATTTCTTCAAGAAATGTATTTCAGTCATCTTATACTGAAAATGATAACCAAAAATGGATTATAAAAGAGTGTGGAAATGGATATTATAATATTATTTCAAAGGCAAATGGGTTGGTAATTGACATTGTAAATGCAGAAAATAAAAATGGACAAAATGTTCAAACATATAAATTAAATAATTCTGATGCACAGAAATTTAAATTTGTAACTGGGTTTAGAAAATTTTATGAAGAAGGAAGCTATGGAAAATCTGGATTAGCAGTAAAAGGTGATTGGAGAGGAACAGACTTAAAATATTATAAAATAGGCAAGGGAAACGAAGTTTTATTTACAACATTTTCAATACATGGATTTGAAGATTCGTATAATAATGATGGTGCTGAATTAACATATATTGCAAATGAGTTTAGAAACTATTTGCAAAATAATATTCCGGAAGATATTGTAAATAACTGGACAATATATATTTTCCCAAATTTAAATCCAGATGGACAAAAATATGGATGGACAAATAATGGACCAGGTAGGACAACTTTATATAGTGATGCTCCACAAAATAAGGGAATTGATATGAATAGAAATTGGTCTACAAGTGGAGAAAGTTATATTACTTATAAGGATAATAGAAATTATAATGGAACATCAGGATTTCAGGCATATGAAGCAAGATATTTAAGAGACTTTTTATTAAATCATCAAGGAAATAAAAATATTTTAATAGATACACATGGATGGCTTAATGAAACTATTGGAGATTATGGAATAAGTTCATATTATAGAAGACAATTTGAAATTTCTAATGGTAATCATATTTATTCTTATGGTAGAGGTTATTTAGATAATTGGGCTAGAATGTCATTATATAATGCTAGAGCAACATTGATTGAACTTCCAGAAATAAAAAGCCATCATGAAACAGTAAACAGAAATTATGCACAAAAATTTATAAATGCAACTATGCAGTTATTAAAGGAAATTTAAAAATATTTATATCTTGAAAAAAATGAGGTTTATATGAAAAAAATAAATAAGAAAAAAATCATTATTGTTATTTTAATTACAATACTTATAATAGCTATTGTTTTTGTTGTAATAGCACTTAGAAATAAAAAAGAGATGTGGATAATTATAGTGAAAATATTACAGATGAAAATGATGCAAATATAATAAATCAGATAAAAGCTGAAATAAATAGTACTGCAGATACAAATATATATCAAGTAGAAGATGAATATGATGGAAGACATACTCTCCAAATAAAACCTAATATTCAATTTGATACAGTATTAGCAGGTGTACTGATAGAAGGAACTCCTGCTAATAATGAAATTGATAGCATCCTAAAAAATAAACCTACAAATACAGGAGTATGGATTTCAAAAAAGTCTAGAGATTCTTTTAAAAAAATATTAATTGATAATAATTTAACTAATTTTTCTATTGATGAATCTGGATATTTATTTGAAACTGAAAAGAAAAATAATGAAATGTCAAAAAAATTAGATAATATTATAAAATCAGATAAACAATTTATAATTGATATTTCTGGAACATGTTATGTTAGAGATGAAATGTCAGGAGATATTGTGGAATATCCATTCGAGAAAATGGATCCTAATCAAATAATGGAATTATATAAAAATGATAATAGTACTATTTTGGAAATATCTACAAATTCTAAAGGGAAAATTTCTAATGTAGATATTTTGAAAACAATAATTCTTAATTTGGAATAAATTTGAAAGGAACAGACTAAAGTGAAAAAAATATCAGTAATTATACCAATGTATTACGAAGAAGAAGTAGTACAAGAATGTTATAATAAAATGACACAAGTTTTATCAAATATAAAAGATTATGAATATGAAATAATTTGTGTAAATGATGGTAGTAAAGATAAAACACTATCAATATTAGAAAAAATTGCAGAAAATGATAAAAAGTTAAAGTTATTTCATTTTCAAGAAATTTTGGACATCAATGTGCTGTAACAGCGGGCTTAAAATATGTAACTGGTGATGTTGTAGTTATAATTGATGCAGATTTACAAGATCCCCAGAATTGATACCTGATATGCTAAAATTATGGGAAGATGGAAATGAAGTAATTTATGGTAAGAGAAAACAAGAAAAGGCGAATCAAAATTTAAATTATTAACTGCAAAAATGTTTTATAATACATTAAATGCTTTATCTGATGTAGAAATACCTAAAGATACAGGAGATTTTAGACTTGTAGATAGAAAGGTTGTTGATGTTGTTAATTCATTACCTGAACATAATAAATTTTTAAGAGGATTGTTTAGTTGGGTAGGATTTGAACAAAAAGCATTTGAATATGAAAGAAAGGAAAGATTTGCAGGAAAAAAAAAATATCCTTTAAAGAAAATGCTAAAATTGGCTTCTGATGGAATAATAGGATTTTCAACAAAACCACTAAAAATGGTTGGAGGACTTGGCGTTTTAACAATATGTATCTCATTTGTGATTTTAATATATGCATTATTATCATTTATATTTAAATGGAATAATTTAACACCAGGATGGACTTCATTAATGGTTGCAATTACATTTTTTAGTGGAATTATACTAATTTCATTATGGATGATAGGTGAATATATATCAAGAATTTATGATGAAAGTAAAGGTAGACCACAATATATTATAAATAAAGAAATAAATACAGAAAAATAAATATTTGGAGGAAGACTATATGGACAAACTAAAAGAACTAATTAAAAAAGTTCTAAATAAAGATGTAATATTATATATAGTATTTGGAGTATTAACAACACTTGTTAATTTAGTAACATTTTATATTTTAAGTAGTTTAATACATATGAACGAAAATATTGCTAATTTAATTGCAATACCGTTATCAATTCTATTTGCTTATTTTACAAATAGAAAATGGGTATTTCATACAGAAGCAAAAGGATTTAAATCCAATTTTTACGAATTTATAAAATTCATATCAGGAAGAGCTTTAACAATGTTTATCGAATTTTTTGGATGTATGTTATTATTTAAAACTCCAATACCTGCAATTGTAAGCAAACTTGTAATGAATGTTATAATTATAATTTTAAACTTTTTTATTAGTAAGTTTTTTGCTTTTAAAAAATAAAGAATAGTTGTTTAAGATTAATTCACACTATTAAGCAAAAGTTTAATAGACAAATTTCTTAAACAACTAATTTTTATATCTTAAATTAGAAAAATTTATAATAAAAAAAAGTAACACCATAAACCAAAACAAAAAGAAAAACATTAAAAATCAAATTACCAACCAAACCGACAAAATTAAATCTCCAAATATTAACCACAAAAAATCCAACCAAACTACAAAATAAAGGAACAACAATCCAATCTATCAAATTAGGTTTAATCCTAGAATACTTAAACAACTGAAAAAGACTAATACTAAAATTCAAAACCTCACTAAAAAAAGATAGAAAGAACATAGCCTTTAATTCCTAAAACAGGAAGTAAAAAATAAATAAAGCAGGTAGTAATACTTAAATCCAAAATATTACAACACATAACACCAAATTGTTTATTAAGACCTTTTAAAATACAATCTATAATATGATCCATGTACATAAAAAAATATGAAAGGAGTAAATATTTTAAAATAATATCCGATCTCAATATTGTTATAAATAGTAAGCCCTAAATCATTAGAAAAAAAGAAAAAATATACTACAAATACACATTGTAAAAGCACAGGTAATCTTAAAAATCTTATTTGCTATATAATTAATTGCCTTATAATTTTTTTTGAGCCACATATGTAGAAAATTCCGGTATCAAAAGCATACTATACGAATCGGTAAAAACAGTTGGAAAAGTTATAACGGGAAGGACCATACCGTTAATCATTCCATATTGTGAGAGAGCTCTACTACAAGAAATGCCTGACTTTTCAAGTTGAGTAGGAATTATTAACTGCTTTAAAGTAGAAAGCCCAGAACGTATATATGATGTAACTGCTACAGGAAAAGCAATTTTTAAAATATTAATTCTTTGTCCAAATGAACGAATATCTTCTAATTTCTTAAGTTTTATATCTATAATATATAAAATAAAAATCAATGTAAAAGAGCATATTTCTGAGATTACATCAGCCAAAATAAGTGAAATGCAAATCGCTTCTACGCCATTAGAAATATTTATTTTTAGTAATATTATTGTTGCAAACATTTTAATTGTAAATTCAAAAACTTGAGAAATAGCATTTTTATAGGCTTTTCGTATTGTTGCAAAATAACTGCTAATGCACGAAGACATTGCAATAAAAGGCAATCCAATGGCAATATAAAACAAAGGCTTTGAAGAAACCATATTATGCAAACATTTGCTTGTAATAAAATTAGAAAAAAGTAAAAATCAGTCCACCTGCAGCTATTCCTAACAATAAACTAAAAAATATGCAAGTACGTATTGCTTTTATGGCTTGTTGGTTTTTATTTAAGGCAAACTTTTCGGAAACAATAACAGTTACAGCAATATTTAATCCAGATGTAGCAACTGTTATAAAAAACAAATATACAGCCATTACCAAGCTAAAAACTCCAACCGCTTCTGAGCCTATTTGATTTGATATGTATATATTAAAAATAAGTGCTGCAAATTTCATAAGTAATGATGTACTTGTTAGTATTGCTCCGTTTATTAGAATAGTTTACTTTTTTTGTCTCAAATAATTTCACCTCTTTAATGAATATGCAGAAATTTAAAAATAATAACTGACCACTAAGGCTAATGACTTTTTAAAAAAAAGGTATATTATTATAGAGTATTTGTGATATAATGCAATTACTAAAAAAATAATATAAAATTTATTTAAAGCAATTTTTGAGAATTTTATATTTTGAGAAAGGAAAAAAATATGAAAAAAGAAAAAATAGTCCAAGAGTTCAAGGACATAAAAGAACTAATATACAATTCAGCAAAAACATATTCAAACAATATAGCATTTGTAGTAAAACACCAAGAAGGCAAAAACAAAACATACGAAAATATAACTTATAAAATGCTTTTAGAACAAATAAACGCATTAGGTACTAAATTATACAGTATGGGATTAAAAAATAAAAGAATAGCCATTTTGGGACGAAATAGATATGAATGGGCATTAGGACACTTGACAAGTTTGTTAGGTGGGATAATATCAGTTCCATTAGACAAAGATTTACAAGTAGATGAACTAGAAAATTCATTAATAAGAAGTAAAACAGATGCAATTTATTTTGACGAAAAATACATAGAAAAAAAAATAGAGGAAATAAAAAATAGAAATAATACAAATGTAAAAGAATATATTTGTATGTCAAAATTAGCAGGATATGATGATATACATACATTAAAAAGAAGAAGGACAAAAATTATTAGAAGAAGGAAACAAAGAATATATATCAGCAAAAATAGATGAAAATGTAATGAATATTTTATTATTCACATCAGGAACTACATCAAAATCAAAAGCGGTAATGTTATCACAAAAAAAATATTGCATCAAATGTGTATGCAATGCAAAGAGTTGAAGACATCAAAAGTACAGATTCAAATTTAGCATTTTTACCAATGCATCATATATTTGGTTCAACATGTCTAGTAATGTTAGCATGTGGTGTTAGAACATCATTCCCAGATGGGTTAAGATATGTTGCACAAAACTTAAAAAGAATATGAGGTATCTTTATTTGTCGGTGTACCACTATTGGTAGAAGCAATTTACAATAAAGTTGTAAAAGAAATAGACAAACAAGGAAAAACAAAACTTATAAAAAAAGCAATAAAAATAAGTAACTTTTTACTAAAATTACATATTGATATTAGAAGAAAATTATTCAAACCGATAATTGATCAATTAGGTGGAAAAATGAGATTTGTAATTTCAGGTGGTGCACCATTAGACCCTAAAATCCAAAAAAGGATTTATAGATTTAGGAATAGATATGGTTCAAGGATATGGACTTACAGAAACATCACCAGTTATAGCAGCAGAAAATATGTACAAATCAAGAACAGGTTCAATAGGAGTTCCGATGGAAAATGTGACTGTTGAAATTGTAAATAAAGACAATAATGGAATAGGGGAGTTACGTGCAAAGGGCCTAATGTAATGCTTGGTTACTATGAAAACGATGATGAAACAAATAAAGTACTTAAAGATGGTTGGTTTTATACAGGCGATTTAGGCTATATTGATAAAGATGGTTTTATTTTTATAACAGGTAGACAAAAAGAATATGATTGTTCTTAAAAATGGTAAAAAAAAAATCTTCCCAGAGGAAATTGAAACTTTGGTTAATAGAATTGATTTAGTAGAAGAATGTATGGTATTTGGTATGCCAGATGAAGTTGATAAAAATGATGTTAAACTTTCTGTTAAGGTTGTTTATAATAAAGATGAAGTAATTCAAAAATATGGTGATATTTCTTTTGATGAGATTAGAGATATTATTTGGGATAGGATTAAGAATGAGGTTAATACTACTGTCCCTAGATATAAACATATTATGAATATGATTTTGACTGATAAAGAACTTATTAAGACTACTACTAAGAAAGTTAAACGTAATGAAGAATTGAAGGAGATTTTAGGACATTAGGGACATACAGAAGTTGACTTAAAATTTTATGAATTATGTTGAAAACAAAAAATGGAATACATAGGCTTTAAATTATTTAGCTTATGTATTCTAATATTTTTTTAAATTTTGTCAATACCATATATTAATTAAATTTTATACATTATTTTAAATATTATTCATAATAATGTAAATTTAATTAAAGTAGTATAGGCTGAATCTGTTTTCCATCTAAAGCAGACTCAATAGTTTTTATAAGATAATCAAAATCAAAAACAACAGAACGTGGTTTAGTGATAGGATTATCTTGCCTAAAAGGAACAAAGTAATAATTTTTTCTATTAAGTAAAGTGCCAATATTAGAAGCATTACCGGCTCAAAGCGTTATTAGTAGAAGCGGCAATAACAACTGGTAAATTATTTCTTAAATGAGATTTAACAGCCATTGTAGCAGGAGTATCAATAATATCATTTGCAAGTTTTGACATTGTATTACCAGAACAAGGAGCAACTACCATAATATCTGTTAAATGTTTAGGTCCAATTGGTTCCGCTTCTTGTATAGTATGAATAATTTTTTTACCAGTAATTTCTTCAATTTCATTTATAAAATCTTCGGCTTTTCCAAATTTAGTATCTAAGTTGTAAGCATTATAAGACATAATTGGAATTACCTCAGCATCCATTTTAATTAATTCTTTTTTATTTTAGGGATTGTTTTGCTAAAGGTACAGAAAGAACCTGTTAAAACAAATCCTATTTTTTTATGTTCTAATTCCAAAATCTACAAAACCTCCTTTCATTCGACATTTATATATTATATGAAATTGAAATTTATTTTGTTGTGATATTTTAAAAATTATAAAATAAATCTAGCAAACAAATTAATAATGTGATACAATTCAAATATAAAATGCAAAAGAAAGGATGATAAAAATGGAAGAAAAATACAACTGAACTTACAAGACATCTTCGGAAACGAAGAACTATTCAAAAAAGAAAAAGGAGAAATAGCAGACATATTAGAAAAAATAAAAAAATACCAAGGAACATTATGTAATACATCAGACAACTTATATAACTGTTATAAACTATATGAACAAGCACTAGAAAAATTTGAAAAAGTATATGCATATGGAATGCTAAAATATCACTTAGATATGTCAAACCAAGAAGGAATAAAAATATTTAAAGAAGTAGAAGGAATTGGAACAGAATTTAGTGTTGCAACATCATTTATGACACCAGAAATAACATATGCAGATGAAAACACAATAAAAGAGTATATCAAAGAAGAAAGATTTAAAGGATATGAAAGAGATATTAAGGATATACTTAATGAGAAAAAAAACATGTACTAAGTAAAGAAGAGGAAAATATACTTGCTAACTTTTCAGAAATAATATCAGCTCCAGAAAATACATTTGATACACTAACAAATGCAGAGTTTAAATTTGGAACTTTAATAGATGAAAATGGTAAAGAAGTAGAAATGACAGATAGTACATATACATTATTCCTAAAAAATAAAGATAGAAATGTAAGAAAACAAGCTTTTGATTTAATGTACAAAAAATATAGTGAGTTTATAAATACAATTACAGAAATGTATATTTCAAATGTAAAAGCAAAAGCTACAACTGCAAAGTTAAGAAAATACAATTCAAGTTTAGAGGAAGCTGTTGAACATGATGATGCAAGTCTTAAAGTATATGAAAGCTAATAGAAGCTATAGATGAAGATATTTCAGTAAATTATGATTTTATAAAATTAAAGAAACAAATGTTAAAATTAGATGAGATGCACATGTATGATTTATATGTTAACCCATTCAAAGAAGGAAAAGATGAAATAACATTTGATAATGCAAAACATGAAGTATTGAATGCATTACAGATATTAGGTAAAGAGTATATAAACAAGTTAGAAGAGGCTTTTGATAATAGATGGATAGATGTATATGCAAAGCCAAATAAAAGAGGTGGAGCATATAGTATGGGAGTTTATGGAGTTCATCCATTTGTATTGACTAATTTTGTAAATAGTAAGAGAGATATAAGCACTATTGCACATGAGTTAGGCCATAGTATGCATTCATATTATTCAAATAGAGAACAAAATGTTATAAATGCTAATTATACAATAATGGTTGCAGAAGTAGCATCAACTGTTAATGAAATATTATTAAGTGATTATCAAATAAAAAATGAAAAAGATAATAAGAAAAAAAAGCAGAACTAATATATGAATTATTAGAAAATATGAGAGCTACATTTTTTTTAGACAAGCTATGTTTGCTGAATTTGAAAAAATTGTTCATGAAAAAAGTTGAAAATAATGTTATGCTTTCAGCTGATGATTTAAATGATATATATTATAAATTAAACCAAAAATACTTTGGAAATGATATTAATATAGATGAACAAATCAAATATGAATGGGCTAGAATACCACATTTTTATAGTGATTTTTATGTTTATAAATATTCTACAGGAGTATCTGCTGCAATAGCAATTGCAACAAAAATTTTGAATAAAGAACCAAGTTTTGTTGAAAGATATATAGAAATGCTAAAACAAGGATGTTCTAAAAAATCAATTGATTTGCTTAAAATGGTTGATGTAGATTTAGAAAGCAAAGATACATATAAGAGTGCTATAGAATTTTATAACCAGAAGATAAAAGAATTAAAAATGTTACTTTAAGACGTCGGTTACTAAAATGATATTAAATAGATAACAATAAATGAAATGAGTGAACGATATATTATGAAAAAGAATGAAATAAAAAATGTAATAGAAAAAAGCAATAAAGAAGCAGAGATAGAAAACATAGTAAAAAAAAAAAGCAATAGAGAAGCGGAGACAAAAAACATAGTAAAAAGAAGCAATAAAGAAGCGGAGATAAAAAACAAAGCAGAACAAATAAATGATAAAACCACAGAACAAAAGAAAAAAATTTACAATTATGGGGTTGTCAGTATGGAGAATATTGGCATACTTCATAATATATAGTGTAGTAGGGTATATAATAGAGACAATATTTGGAATAATAACAAAAGGAACTTGGGAAAGTAGACAAAGTTTCTTATATGGACCATTTTGTGCTATATATGGACTTGGAGCAGCAATAATGATAATATTCCTACATAAATATTCCAAAAACTATACACGATTATTTATTGGAGGATTTATAGTAGGTTCAATTGTTGAATATCTAGTTAGTTGGATAGGGGAGATGATATTAGGCGTAAAATGGTGGGACTATTCAAATATGCCATTTAATATTAATGGAAGAATATGTGTATATTTTTCAATATTTTGGGGATTTTTGGCATTATACTTGATAGCATCATTTAATCCAAGAATAGATAGATTAATAAATTGGATAAAAAGCAAACTTTCTGTAAAAGCATTAAAAATTCTTACAACAACTGCCACTACATTATTACTTATTGATTGTGTTGTAACTGGAATAGCACTATCATTTTTCTTAGTTAGAATGGTTTACAATTATGATATTAATGTAGCAAATAAAGAGATTGTTGCTAAAAAAAGTATGAAGAAATATATGGTAACGAAAAATTATCTAAATTTGTTTATAAACATTGGGGAGATAGAAAAATGCTAAGAACATTTCCAAATTTGAAAGTTCAAGATGTTGATGGAAATATGATTTATATGGATAATTTACTTAGTGATATTCAACCATATTATTATAAATTTAATTTTAAAAAATAATTTTATGAGATGTGAATTGTAATATATAAAAAGTAATACGAACATTTTTTCTAAAAACTATTGACAAAGAATAAATGTTCGTATATAATTACCTCATAAAGCAAACAAATATTCTTAATACAAATCGGAGGTGATTAGTTTGAAAGAAATAATTATAAAAATGAAATCATAATAAAGAAAAAAGGCATAGTGCCCCCCCTTACCCCCAGAAATTTTAATTATATAACGGGAGTGGATTCTGATATTTTAGATGTTATAAATTCTTGTAATTCATCAATTGTTAATCCCAGCGATAGTAGTTGTTTTGTTGATTGCATAAAATTGTTTTTAGTAAATTTAATTTTATCTTTATCAGAAGTTTCAACTTTTGAAGCATCACTAGGATTAAATAATTCGCCAGTTGAAAGCATGTGATAAATGGCAACTAATATTTTTCTTGCAATAGCAATATAAGCACGTTTCTTGCCTCTGCGTTTAGAAATTAAATTAAATTTCTTAGCATAATAATCATTACTTTTATCTTTTACAGCACAATGAGCAACTTCAACAAGTGCAGGTTTAAGATAAACACCAGCTCTAGAAATTTTAACAGATTTCTTTTTACCAGCAGATTCATTGCAACCAGGAGCAAGTCCTGCCCAAGAAGCTAAACGATAATGAGAAGAAAATTGACTCATATCTGTTCCAATTTCAGAAATAATAGTTATTGCAGATTTACGGTCAATTCCAGGTATTGAGCATAAAAGATTAATAGCACTTTCATAAGGTGCAACAATAGAATCAATTATTTCTCTTATGGTTTTAATTGATTTATCTAAATAATCAATATGTTCTTGAATAACATTCATACGTTGCTTTTGAGAGGCTTCCCAAGAGATACCACATATAGAATTAAGGATAACTTCATTAGATGATTTACAATGTTTATCAATATTTTTTAAAATATCCTCGTCATTATACTCATTTTGTGATAAAATAGTATTGATGATAGCAGAAGATGTTTTACCAAAAATATCAGAGAAAACCATATCCAGTTTGCAATTACCAACAGTAAGAGCATTTGTAAATCTGTTCTTTTCTGAGGTACGCATATTGGTTAATTTGTAAAGGTATCGAGTAAGTTCTCTGAGGATTCTAATATCTTTATTTGGAATAAAACTACTACGAACTATTCCAAGTTTAAAAAGATCAGCAATCCATTTGGCATCTTTGTTATCATCTTTTTCGCCTTTAATACATCTAACCCATTTAGGATTAGCAACGACGACATTATTAAATATGACCTTCTAATGCATTGTATACAGGAACATAATACTTTCCAGTAGATTCCATGCATACATTCTGACAATCGTTAGCTAATAACCAATTTCTAAATTTGATTAGAGAATTGTTAAAAGTCGAAAAACGTTTGCGAAGGTATTGAGGTTTGACGGAAGTAGAGTCACAAATAACAGCTACTATAAAAAAGATTTGTGCACGTCGACACCACAAGCTTTAGGATAAATAACTTCCATGATAAAAACTCCTTTATAATAAATTTTTTAGGGAATACAGGGACTGTGCAATTAACACTATAAAAACTTATCAGTCAATGATTAGTTTACAACCTCAAGGGACTACTTATGTGTGCTTGAAACAACTGCACTTGCACTGTTTATAATGCTGATTTAATCTGTGAGTTACAGAAGTCTGCAACTCGCCTCCCCGTGCTTTGTAGTGTATATTCCCTTAAGGTATATTATATAACGAAAAGGCTTCGAACTCAAGGCTTTCATTCCTATGTGTGCCTTTGAGCGAAGCGAGAAAGGAATGGAATTTATAATGAGAATAGTAAATAAAACAAAATTTATAAGAAGTAATGTAATATTAGCAATTTTAATAAGTTCAATAGTAATTTTTGCAACCAAAACATATTCAAATGTAGAAACAAAATATAAAGAGGAATACGTGTGTACTGGAGATACATTGTGGTCAATAGCTCAAGAAGAATTAGAAAATAATAAATACTTTGAAGGTAAAGATATAAGATATGTTGTTAATGAATTAAAAAATGTAAATAATTTGGCAAGTGCAAACTTAAAAGAAGGAGACAAATTAAAAATCCCCAGTTTTTAAAGGAAAACGTTGAATTATGTATTAAAACATTGTATAATCTATATATCAACTTAAAAGGTTTGCATCAATAAGGAGGTGTTTTTAATGAGTACTAAAATTATACCGTTTAATAAAAACTTCCATAAAAGCACCGGTTCAAACCGGTATGAGTTAAAAGCTCAAATTTCAGTTTATATTTCAAGAAACAATGATAGATATGATATTGATTGGTCTTCTCCAGACAATATTTCTTATCAAAGAATATATGAAATTCTAAGTAAGATTTTTGAAGATATCACTAAAGAAGTATCTATAATTGAATATAAAAAGGAAGATGTTTATTCAATAGAATTTTCTTTGTTATACTACGAAAAAGATGATAATACTATAAAATACATTTGTAGTACACCAAATATATCTAAAGAAAAACTTGCTGAATACCTATGGGTTTCATTAAATGTATATAGACTGAAAGAAGAAGGTGTCCTTTAATTAGGGCACCTTGTTATTTATTGAAATCTGCTAATGGATTACTTTCAATAGCATTTCTTGCTTGTTGATTTGCAACATGGGTATAAATTTCTGTAGTAGAAATACTTTCATGTCCTAAGACTTCCTGTAAAGCCCTTATATCAACTTTTCCATATTGATACATTAATGTAGCGGCAGTATGTCTTAATTTGTGAGTAGAGTATTTTTTTGTATCAAGTCCTGCTGCCATAAGTTGTTTGTCTACTATATGTTGAACAGTTCGTTTACTAATTCGTTCGCGTCGTTCACTTAAAAATAGGGCTTTTCTTGAATTTAATTTGTCTGTCTTAATACCATCTTTATGTCTAACTTCTAAATAATTTCCAATTGCCCTTACACAGGCTTTATTAAGATAAATGGTTCTTTCTTTATTACCTTTTCCAATGACGGTCATTTTATTTTCAGAAAAATCTATATCATTTATATTTATTCCAACTAATTCAGATAAACGCATACCACAATTTAAAAACAAGGTAATAATAGCATAATCTCTTTGATAATTTCTGTTATCTTCATTTTCTGTTACTTCTAGAAGTTTTTGACTATCTTCTAGACTTAAATATTTGGGAAGACGTTTATCTAATTTTGGGGTTTCCAAATTTTGAGCAGGGTTACTATCAATCAAGTTTGCTTTTGCACATAAATAATTGAAAAAAACACGTATGCTGGAAGCCTTCCTTGCTCTTGTTGCTGCTTTACTGTGGTACGTAGTTGTTAGATAACTTAAAAAAGCGTGAATATCGTCTAATTTAATTTGTTTTATGGTATCAAGACTAATATCTTTTATTTCTATCATTGAATAATCTTCTTCATCTGTTAATCTAAATCTTGTTTTTATAAATTTTAAAAAACATTGCTAGGTCGTAGTTATATTCTTTTTATTGTGTTAGGGGATTTGTTTAAAATTGTCATAGTATAGTCTAAAAATGAATTTAAATATTCAGGGTTTTCTTCATGATTAATCATATGTTTCACTCTCCGTTCAGTGAATATTATATAATAAAAATATAAAAAAATAAAGAAAAAATAAAAACTATTTTTAATAGTTTTTATCAATATGAATAATTATATTTTTTAATAATTCTTTATCTTCTTTTGAAATGCTTTTTATTGAAGATGTTAAATAAGTGTCCAAAGTGTCTTCTTTAAAAGTTAATAATTCAGAAAACAAAAAATTTGGAGAAATCTTTAAAAAATTACATAAATTTAAGAGTGTAGGAACACTTCCAATGTTTCTTCCATTTTCTATATTACGTAATAAGTCTATAGAAATATCAACATTTTCTGCAACATATTCTTGAGTGAATTTTTTTTGATAAACGTATTTGTTTGATTTTCTTCCCGATTACGTTTAAAACATCATCATTTTTTATTAACAAATTTAACACCTACTTTCTTATTTTAAAAATAATATCATTAAGTTAGAATAATAAAAAGTGAGCAATACTAATTAAAAAATATAATATTAATAATAATATAATAAAAAATAATTAATTTTATTCACAGTTTTTGTTGACAAAAATTGTTGAATGATGTAGAATAGTTTCATAAAATACAAATGAAAGGAAGATTTTATTATGTTTAAAAGGTACAAAAGCACAAAAGGTATAACACTAGTGGCCCTAGTGATTACCATTATTATTTTATTGATATTGGCAGGAATATCAATATCGACTTTGACAAATACTGGCATATTTGAAAAAGCAAAAGAAGCAAAACAAAAATCAGAAAATGCACAAAAAGAGGAAGACAGACTAATTTCTGAATATGAAAAAGAAATTGTAAAACAAGATGCAGAAGGGATATGGGATGGAAAGGTAAATAAACCGGATTTAATGTCAGGGATGATGGCAATAAAATTTACAGAACCGACAGATAGTACAGAAGGAAAAGATGAAAAAGTAAGTGATAGTAGTAAAAATGATTGGTATAATTATAGTGAAAAGAAATGGGCAAATGCTAAAACAAATGATGGAAGCATGTGGGTATGGATACCAAGGTATGCATACAAAATAAATAAAAAAAGTAATCAAACTTTTGATGTAATATTTTTAGTAGGAACAACAGACAATTACTATGATAAAGATGGAAAATTGCAAACAGCTAAAAGGCAAACATCAGAAACAGATATTCCAGATGCAAAAAGATTATGTAGTACATCCAGCATTTACAAACGAAAGTAATATTGGCTATGTAAATGGAGGATGGAAAAAAAATTAACAGGTATTTGGGTATCAAAATTTGAAGCAGGGTATTTTGATAAAAATTTAGTTGATGCAGATAAAGAAAAATATTCAAGTACAGTAAATTATTCACAAACATATGGATATACTACAGCAGGAAAGAATGATGAAGCGAGAAATTATCTTGATGGTATTTATGGAGCAAAAACAACAGCAATAAAATATCCAACATTTCAGGGTGGCAAATATTCAATGAATTATATTAATCATAATGATGCTTTTAATATATCAAAGGCAATTGCAGGAGATTCTAATAATGTATATGAATTAAAAAAGTAATTCAACAGATAGCCATTTAATGAAAAACAGTGAATGGGGAGCAGTGGCATATTTAGGACAAAGCCAATATGGATTGTATAATAAAAATATTAGAATAAACAATGTAAATATGGGAGATAATAGTAATTTTGTATATGCAATGACAGGATATGCAGCAAAAGAGGAAGATGCTGAAAATACAATAAATGCAAATGCAATTGCTTGGAATCAATTTGGAGGAGAATTGGCAAGTACAACTGGAACAATATATGGAATATATGATATGTCTGGTGGAACATGGGAAAGATCTGCGGCAATTGCTAATAATGGTAATGAAAAACTTAATACTTATGGAAAAGCAATAATGAATGCCTTAAATAATGGAAAAAGCTCTGAATATGTAACTGTATATCCAACTAATGAATCTAAAGGACAATCTTTAGATGATGCAAGTAAATCTAATTATACTGCAAATACAAAAATATATGGAGATGCAATACGTGAAACTTCTACAGCTGGTTTAGGCCAAACATCATGGTACTCTGACTACTCTTACTTTGCAGGTTTGTACGATCCATTCTTCGTACGTGGAGGCATTGATTCGGACCGTAGTGGAGCCGGTTTGTTCTTTTTCGGTCGTAATGTTGGTAATAGCTATTACGATAATGGGTTCCGCTCAGTGTTGGTCGCTCAGTAGCACTTTGAAAATTCCTTGTGCCTAGATCCCTTTTAATCGGCACAAATTATAACAAGGAATAATAGAAAAATACGGGTAAATACTGTAAAAGGTATACAACAATTTAAAGGAAGTTCGAAGAACTTCCGACAATAATATATAATGAATGGGGTGCGTTAGCACCCCTTGAATATAAATAAATAATGGATTAATTATATATATTAGGGATTAGACTGTTACTACTCTTACTTTGCAGGTTTGTACAATCCATTCTTCAAACGTGGAGGCAATTATTGGGACCGTAGTGGAGCCGGTTTGTTCTATTTCAATCGTAATGATGGTAATAGCAATTACAATAATGGGTTCCGCTCAGTGTTGGTCGCTCAGTAGCACTTCGATACACAAAGAAGCATAGAGGCTTCTATCCCAGATGGGTTTTCTTCAAGGAGAAAATCGTGAGTGTATACAAATATAAAAAAATACAATATTAAAATTGTATGACAACTGGATTTGTATCAAAGAAGTTTAATTCCTTTGGCATATGCGTTGTTCTTATGTCATAAACACATAAACAGTATTCTTATTTTAGTAGTAAAATGGCGAAAATCTAAGAATATGAAAATAAAAAGATATACACAGAAATTAAAATAATTCTATGTATATCTTTTATTAATTTTTATTTTTTTCATTTTCAATCAATTCAATCATTTCTTTTTCAATATTTTCATACATGCCATCAGAAACCAAAAAATTACAACTATTCAAAACTTTCTTTTGCAATTTATAAGAATTGCAATGAGAAGAATGACCAAGCCAAGAATTCAAACTTTGAATAGTATTCCAAACTGGTAAACGATTATGAGAATGTAAATAATTCCACTTTTTAACACTACGTTTAATCTTTTTCTTACTATTTAATCTAAGCAAACGGTGTGTGACAAAAATACGATAACCACAAAAATTGACTCCCATTTTATACGGATAATATTTCGATTTGTCATTTAATTTTAAGCCTAAATGTTCGTCCAAAAAAATTTCAATCTTTTTCTTTAATTTTATACATTCTTCTTTAGTTTTTAATAAAAAAAATAAAATCATCCATATATCTAACATAGTATTTAATTTTCAAAACCCTTTTAACATATTGATCCATTTCATTTAAATAAATATTTGCAAAAAATTGACTTGTATAATTACCAATTGGTATACCAACTTGGCCAAAAGATTCACGTCTGTCAAAAATTAATAATTTAGTAAAATCAAGAAGAGCCTTATCAGAAATGTATTTTTCCATAATATTAAATAAAGTACGTGGATTTATGCTATAAAAAAACTTAGAAATATCACATTTTAGAACCCAAAAATCGCCATAATTCCTTTTAAAAATTCTCATATATTTTTCAATTTGCTGAGCTGATCTATGTGTTCCACGTTCCGGAATACAAGCAAAACTTGTAGATATAAATTTAGGCAAGATATATGGCTTTATAAACTCTTCTACATACCACTGGTGAACTATTCTATCAGGATAGGGAAGAGCCTTTATAACACGTTCTTTAGGCTCATACACCTTAAATTCACGATACTTTCCCAGCCTGTATTTTTTTGACTTAATATTATTCAACAAATTGGTAATATTATTTTCCAAATTAAACTCATATTCAATTATTTCATCTTTATAGGCTTTATGCTTTCGTGCACGTTTATGTGCGGCCATCAATTTTTCAAATGTTAAATTTTTATAAAAACAATTTTTTATTTTTTTAGGCATGAATTTATCCATCCTCCTAGCATATTACAAATATCTGTTATTAATTTGCTCCAAGATTGATAATTTTGTATTGAAATATATCGAAATTTATAAGATAATCTTATATGTACCTTTAAAATATGCAAATTTGTATCAAGTTCATTTAAATACTTTAATTTATCCTTCTTCTGGTATGATTTAATTGCATATCAGTAATCTTAAACCTGAGTATAATGTTGATTTACACTCTTTTACTAAAGCAAAAGTTTCGGATTTTGGGTATTTTCTTAAAATGTTGTTGGTATATTCTATAAGTTCAATATATTTTTGATAAATTATTAAATTACTATTATTTTTTTCCATTATTGTAATCTCCTATAAAAATTTTACTTTCTTTGGAGATAGACTCTATAAAATCATAAGCCTCACTTATGGAAAGATCATAGGCATTTGTGGATGATATTTTTTGCAAAAAAGACAAAATATTTTTATCTAAAATAAAATCTTTTGGTGAATATAATTCGTTTTTTTTGTACATCTACTATTTTAAAAGATATATTTGCAATATTAAATAAATTAGTATATTTTTCAATTTGAGAAGTAGGAAAGCCACATTTTACAACTATTGAATTTAAATTAGTAAGTTTTAAGTTGAATTTTGTAGAAATTAGTTTTGCATCTTCGTCAAGAAAAATATAGAATATACCTGATTTAAACAAGTATAATTGGCTTGAATCTTGCATTTTTAATGCTGCATATGTTTGATATAATTTACTCATTTTTAAAATTTCCTTTCTTTATATTTTGCAAAATAATTATAACTCATAAACATTAAAAAAATAACCACTATTAGTAGTTAGAAAAAAATTCTACTTGTAGTGATTAAATTTATTGTTTTTTAGGCATATAATAGTACAAAAAAGGTGAAAAAAGATGTCATGTTTAGGTAAATTAAATAGAAGAGAAGAATTAATTAGTAGAACTTTAGAAATAGATGAGGAACTATACAATAAGTTAGAATTTTTATCAGGGGAAAGGTATGATGCTTCAATAAGTAAATTAATAAATCTTTCTGTAGAAGAATTGATAAAAACGGAAAATATAAATGTATATAAAAGAAAAAATAATTCTTATGTGTCAAGGTCTGTTTTGTTAAGAAAAAGTGTTTTTGATGGTTTATATGAATTGAAAAATAAGTTTAGAATTCCTATATATTTGTTGGTAAATATTGCAATAAGAAATGTTTTAATCGAAGAAAAGTTGTTGTAAAATATTGCATGTTATGTTAATTTATGGTATTATAATAATGTAACAATGTAATTTTATTGCTAATTTACTGATTTTTATTTGGTAGAGTGGTGCAATATAAAAAACTATTTTATTATACATACATGAAAGGAGAACATAGTATGGACATTAAAATTAAAGTACGGAAAGAAAACGAAGATGAGGCCTTAAATTTTTTGAAGGATTTAGATTTTGCCTCATGTAGTCAGTGTAGTATTTCAACTACTAATAAGGATATTATAATTGAATTAAAAAAAGAATATGTGGGATCTTCAAAGATTCTAAAAATATTGAAAAAAATGATTAATTTTGAAGATTTTTCAATATCTTTTGAAAATAACTCAAACAATGAGGAAAATAATAATGCAAAAAATGTAGTATCTAATAATATTCCTCATGATGAAATTGATCCTGAAGAATTGATAAAGGATCCAAATATGAGAGAAGCAGTAAAAAAAATAGAGCAAATGCAATTTCTAGAAAAGAATGAAAAAATGTTTGAAATGTTGATTGCATTTTCATTTGAATCTCAAAAATATGAAGATTTTATTGAAAAAATTTCTGAATATTTGCAATTTGGGGATAGAAGTGAGCAATTTAAACGGATGTGTACTGCGCACTTCGGACACATAGAAATTTCCGAGCCAATGTATGGTTACTCTCCAATACATCCTATACGTGAAATAAGTGGTGATTCTTTTGGAGAAAACTTAACAATAACAGAGAAGGATATTGAAAATAAATTGGGGTATACTTCTTCGACTTTGGATTTTTTCAAGAAAAAAACAGAAAAAAATAAAATGAATTTTTTAGAGCTTGTTAATACAGCCAGAAAATTCAAAAAGCACCTTGATTGATGGAGACTTTTATCCGCAAATTTTCTTTAGGTTAGTAAGAGATGTTTTGCTTTAATAAGATAGTTTTAAAGGGGGCGGCTAGTGTTGTAACACTGGTCGCCCTATTTTAATTTACTAATTTTGTTGAAATTTAGACTATAATATTATATAATTAGCAATATATAAATAGAAAATAAAAATATTTTTGGAAGATATAGTGAAGGGCACAGAATTATTAAGAGATTAGAGGTAAATAAATGAAAAGCAAACATTCAAAAGAAAGGAAAAATACAGAAAAAGAAAACGGAAAAAATATATTAATAAGTTTAAAAACAAAAGGAAAAAAAGAAGACATTCAAAATGAAAAAAATAGCAGAAAGAGCAAACGCGGAAATAAAAATAAAATAAAAGCACCAGAGCACACAAAAAGGAAAAAGAAAATAAAATTAATTATATTACTTATTGTTGTCATTTTAATATTAAGTTCTGGAATACGTATGGCAATATCTGCAAATAGTTGGAAAAGTCTAGTCCAAGAGATGTCAAAAAATGAAAATTCTATTGTCAAAGATACAGATGGAAATACAATTGCAGAAATTGGAAGTGAAAAAGCAAAAAATAAAATTTCTGCAACAGAAATTCCTAGCAATTTAAAAAATGCATATGTTTCAATAGAAGATGAAAGATTTTATAAACATCATGGAGTTGATGTAAAAAAAAGAACAGGGGCAGCAATTGTTTCTTATGTATTTCACCGTGGTTCATCATCATTTGGAGGAAGTAGTATAACGCAACAAGTTGTCAAAAACTTAACGGGAGATTCTTCAAGTAAGATTTCAAGAAAGGTAAACGAATGGGGAAAAGCAGTAATACTTGAATCTTTTATGAGTAAAGATGAAATACTTGCATTATATTTAAATATAATTTATGTAGGTCCAAATGTTTATGGAATAGAAACAGGTGCAAATTACTATTTTAATAAATCAGTAAAAGATTTATCATTAGAAGAATGTGCATTTTTGGCAGGAATTAATAATTCACCAAATTCTTACAATCCTTATGGTGATACTGATAATACAGAAAAAATCAAAAAAAGAACAAAAACAGTGTTATCAAAAATGCTAGAATTGAAATATATTAATGAGGATGAATATAATAATGCAGTTGCTAATGTTGATAGTGGTTTGAAATTTAAAAAAGGAAAAATTGAAACAGAAGATGCAGTTTACTCATACCATACAGATGCATTAATATCACAACTAATAGATGATATTGCTAATAAAAAGAAGATTACAAAAACATTTGCTACAAATTATGTAAATATGGCAGGTTTAACTATTTATAGCACACAAAATACATCTGTCCAAAAGCAAATGGAAAAAGAATTTGAAAAAACAAAATATCAACTTGCGTCAAAAACTGGTGGAGATCATTCACAATCAGCAATGGTAATAATTGACCATAAAACGGGGCAAGTTGTAGGATGTGTTGGTGGTCTTGGCAAAAAAACAACATCACGTGGACTAAATCGTGCTACACAATCTATTAGGCAAACAGGCTCTTGTATAAAACCAATAGCAGTTTTAGTACCAGGAATTGCCAAAAAAAATTTACTGGTTCAACAATCTTTGAAGATGAACAAACAATTTTTGCAGATGGATATAAACCAGAAAATTATAGTAACTACCTTGGAAAAATAACTGTAAGAAGAGCATTAGAGTCATCGCAAAATATTCCATTTGTAGAAATGATGGAAAAAATTGGTCCAAAGACCTCTATGAAATATTTAGAAAAAATGGGTGTTACAACATTAAGTAAAAATGACGAAAATCTTGCATTAGCATTAGGAGGACTTGATAAAGGAATAAGCCCATTACAAATGGCAGGTGCATATGCTACAATTGCAAATGATGGTGAGTATATAGAACCTACATTTTATACTAAAGCAGAGACGTCCAACAAAAAAACAATTGTAGAAGTTAAACAAAAAAAGAGGAGGGTATTCTCGAAAGAAGTTGCATATATTGTTAAGGAATTATTAACTGAACCTATAAAAGGCAGCTATGGAACAGCAACTTATTGCTCGATTTCTGGAATGGATGTTGCCGCTAAAACTGGGACAACAGATGATAATTATGATAGATGGCTTTGTGGATTTACACCATATTATACAGGTGTTACATGGTATGGATATGACAAAAAATGAGTCAATTAATTATAATGGCAAGAAAAATCCTGCGGGAATTTTGTGGGCTAATATTATGAGCAATGTTCATTCTAGTCTAAAAAATGCAAAATTTAACAAACCGGCAGGTGCAGTAAAAGTTACTGTTTGTGCAGAAACTGGAAGAAAAGCAAATACAGGTTGTCCAAATACATATGATGAATATTTCTTAATAGGAACCACACCTACATTATGTAATAAACATGCTGGTACAGAATTAAAGGATGATAGTTCATCATCATCTACAAATACAAATAAAACAAATACTGCTACTAATTCATTTGATACTACAACAAAGGATGATTTAGATGTTCCAACTACTACTGTAAAGGAAGAACCTAATACTGTAAATGTAAATAGTAGCAAACCTAAAGAAAATACAACTAAGGAAAATTCTAATAAAGAGAACAATAATAGTAATACTGGAAATTCTAATAATAAAAATAATTCAAGTAAAACTGATGAAAAAATAAATTCTGTTACGAATAATGAACATAATTCTGCAATAAATAATTCTAATTCACAAAAGAATCAGAATAGTAGTAATAGTTCAAATTCAAAAATAACAAATAGTACAGATACAACTATTAATTAATGAGGAAAAAAAATTGTAATTTTGATACAATGTCGAAATTTAATTCTTTTTTTACCAAAATTTGCAATTTAAGAAAGGATGGATGAAAAAATGGAAATGGTAAAAACAATTATAAATAGTTTTGAATTTCAAACAATAATTAAATTATTGCTAGGAATATTTTTAGCAGGTATTATAGGACTAGAAAGGTCTTCTTGGAGTAAACCTGCAGGATTTAGAACACATGCTTTAGTTGGAATAAGTGCTGTTCTAGTTATGATATGTGGCGAATATATGTCAAAATCGTTTGGTGTAGATTCTTCAAGAATACCAGCACAGTTATTATCTGGAATTGGATTTTTAGGTGCAGGCACAATATTAAGAGATGGATTTAATGTTAAAGGCTTAACAACTGCCTCAACATTACTTGCAGTTACTTGTATTGGATTGTGTATAGGTGCAGGATATTATTTATGCGGAATAATTGCAACAGCGTTAGTTTATATAATTTTATCTTACTCATATTTGATATCTGATAAAATTGAACATTATAATATGTTAGAACTAGAAATTGAACTTGAAAAACAAAGCCAAGAAACTTTAAAAGCAAATTAAAAAAATGCTTGAAGATAATGATATTATTGTTACTGAATTGGATATGTCTAAATATAAAAATAATATCATTAAAATAATTGGTAAAGATAAAAAGAAATCTGAACACTCTTTTGTTACTGATTTAATTAGTTTTGATAATGTTATTAAGGTTGAGCAATTAGTTTACTTTATTAGTTTACTTTATAATAAAAATATGATACAATATGTGAAATTCTAGTTTTATACTAGATTAATTTGATAAACTCCTTTTGAGAGTTTGCATAAAGAAGCTTATAGACATCACAATAATTTGAAGGAGGAAAAATATGGAACTTTTTGAGAAAAACCAAAAGTTAAAAAAAATTAAAGGAGGATATGAATAAGACTAATGATGAGATACTTGAAATATTGGATGGTTTTCTGAATTTTCAGTATCAAACAAAACTGATACAAGCGGGATATCCGGACAGACAAGAAGAACAAAAAACGAAAATAACGATTTATTATCCGGAGTTGGCAGTACCAAATGGGTTTCGTAAAGAAAATGAAAGATACTTTAGAAATATGGCAAATGTAATAGAACATCAGTATACTTTGGTGAATGAAAAAGGTAAGATAATTGTAAATGAAAAGGCTATTTTTATAAGAAGAATTACTAAGAGAGATGAAAACAAAAATGAGGTTGCAGTATTACAATTAAAAAGTGCTTATATTATTGACGAAAGTATTCGGTATAGGTTTGAAATTGAAGGAGAGACTTTTCAGCTTTTAAGAAATTTTTCTTTTGGAGATATCTTGGAACAGTTATTAGGAGAACAACATGTGGATTATTCTGATCCTAATGCTGTTTTCAATGAAAAATCAGAAAAAGAATATGAAAAATTTCTTGAATCACTAGATGTGAAAAAAGAAAAAAATATTCCATTAAAAAATATTATAAAATACAAAGAAAGAGAGAATCAGATAATATTACCTGTAATTACTGTTCACTTTGAAGTTATTCAAAGTGAACTTGATAAATATCATATTATATGGCTTGAAAGTTCAAAGTCTGATGTTGATGTAGGTATAGTTAATACAAATATAAAGTATTTTATAAAATTAAAAGTTATAACAACAAAAAATGGAGAACTTTTATGTGAAAAAGTATTTGAATATAAAGAAAAGAGTAAATCAAAGTATCAAAACGGATGTACTTTGAGTGAAATTTTTAAATTATTCAAATAATTAATTTATTATCTGTCTTTTTAATTTAAAGAGGAAGCAATTTGCTTCCTCTTTTTCCAATGTTAGTTAAAGAAGGATATAATTTATACTTTTATAGGGATGAAAATGAAAAATATAAAGATATAAAATACGGAATAAAACTTTGATACCCGGAATTTTTTATATTATAAATAAAAAAGAAGAAAAAATATAAACAATAAGTTTTTCGAAAAGTATAGACAAATGTTTGTTCTTGTTGTAAAATATGTGCAATAGTTCGGAAATACTAAAAATTAGAATTTATAAGTACCAATAAATGTAATAAGAACTAAATTTTATATAAAGGATGTGTTCTTATGGACGAAAAAAGAAACGAAATTATTTTATTTGAAAACCAAGGAGTAAAATTAGAAGTAAACCTAAAAGATGAAACAGTATGGCTCAACAGACAACAATTAGCCGATTTATTTGGGAGAGATATAAAAACTATTGGAAAACATATTAATAATGCGTTGAAAGAAGAATTAAAAGATGTTCCAACTGTCGCAAAATTTGCGACAGTTCAAAAAGAAGGTGAAAGAAAAGTATCCAGAAATATTGAATACTATAACTTGGATATGATTTTGAGTGTTGGATATAGAGTAAAATCCAATAAAGGTATTATATTTAGGCAATGGGCAAATAAAGTATTAAAAGACTATATGTTACAAGGATATGCAGTAAATCAAAAAAAGATTAGAATACTTAGAAAAAACTATAAAACTAATAGATATTGCCAATCGTATTGATGAACGATTAGAAGGAAATGATGCAAAAGAAATATTGAAAGTAATTGGAGGATATTCAAAAGCATTAGACTTATTAGATGACTATGATCATAGAACACTAAAGAAAATTGAAGGAAATGTGGATGATAGAAAAATTGAATATCAAGAATGTATAAAAATAATTAATAAATTAAGATTTAACGAAGAAAGTTCACTTTTTGCAGTTGAAAGAGATAAAGGGCTAGAATCAATTATTGGCAATATTTATCAAAGTTTTGCACGGACAAGATATTTATAAAAGTATAGAAGAAAAAGGAGCAAATTTTTTATATTTAATTGTAAAAAATCATGTTTTTGCAGATGGAAATAAAAGAATAGCAGCAACCTTATTTATATATTTTTTAAATTTTTATGGAATATTATATAAAAATGGAAAACAAGTAATTGATAACAATACATTAACAGCTCTTACGCTATTAATTGCTGAATCAAATCCAAAAGAGAAAGAGGTTATTATAGACTTGGTAATGAATTTTTTGAATAATGAATAATTAGGGGAAAATATGTTAGATTATGAGTATATTCCGGATAGTGTAATAATTAGAGATAAAAATGATTTGAAAAACAAGTTGCAACAAGGTTTAGATGATATAAAATCAAATAAAACATATTCTTTAGATGAAGTTTTTTAAGCATATTGATAATTTATAAATAGGAGTGAAATATAATGAAAGTATATATAGTAAGACATGGAGAAGTTCCACATAACGCATTAAAACAATATAATAATGAAAATGAAGATTTAACTAAAAAAGGTATAAAACAGGCTGAAGAATTAAGAGAAAAATAAAAATAATTGATTATGATATTATAATTTGTTCTCCTTTAATTAGAGCAAAGCATACAGCTAAAATTATAAATGCTAAAGAAAAAAGAAATACTTATTGATAATAGATTAGAAGAAAGAAATCCCGGTAGTTTGTCTGGAAAATCCTTAGATGTAACAAATAGAGATGAATACTGGAATTATTATACTGAAATACAATATGGAACAAGTGAAAATATACAAGAATTCTTTAAAAAGAATATATAACTTTTTAGATAAATTAAAAATAAAAGACTATAAAAATGTTCTAGTAGTAGCTCACAGTGGAGTATCAAAAGCATTTGATGGTTATTTTGAAGGTATAAAAAATGTTTTGTTCTTGATAGAGGATTAAAAAATTGTGAAATAAAAAAATATGAATTCTAAAGAATCAGAAGAGTAGGGGATAGCACTATTTTTTTGATGTTGTAGATTTATATTTAATATAAATATTTATAGCAAAATATGCAGAAAAAAATTTTGTGCAAAGTTGTTTACAAAATAAAATTCACTTCAGATTTATAATAAAAAATTTTTAAGATTAAAAAATAAAACTAAAAAAATATTGTATTTGAAATTTAAAAATTCATAAAATTATAAATTAAATATTTTAAATTTATAGAATTTTTTTAAACGAACATTTGTTAATTACAAATTTTAATGTTTGGTTTTGAATTTATATATATTTAATTATTATAATTTAAACTTACGAAAATCAATTTTAAGACAATTACAATATTGCAATATCAAATTATTCGTCTAAATATTAAATTTAGACTTATTTAAGTTGCTTATAAAAATTTTAGTTATATATATGCAATTTTTATGATTATCTGCAGACACTAAAGTAATCTCTAAAAAAGCCAAAAATAACGGCTTACGAGAATCGATTTTAAGCCATTTTAATATTTAAGTCATATAACTTTGTTGTTTAGTATTTGGGCAAAATATTGATAATTCTGGGTTTGAGAGATTTTATATAAAAAATAACCAAATTTTTTATACTTATATAAATATATAAAAAACTGAAAAAAAACCTAAAAAAAACGACGCACGAGAATCGATTTTAAGCCGTTTTTATTTTTAAGGTTTATAGTTTGTTGTTGGTAAAATACGGCAAATATAGAGAAATAGGCATTTTGAAGATTTTTGGAAAATTTATATAAAATATAATATGAAATAAAAATTATTAAGTAATAAAATTAAATTTTAAATAGAAAAATTATTTATATGTACAATTATAAGGATAAATTATAAAACTGATTTAAAATTGATTTTAGAAATAAATATCTGGGACTAGACTAACATTATTACAAGTAATAAATAATAAAGTAATAATGTTAGTCAAACTATCGTTAATAAATAACGATAAAAAAGCCATATAGGCTATGAATGGCAACAGATTTGCAGGTAGGACTCTGATATGGGTTCTATTATTTTGCTCCTATCTCTTATTGCACAAAACTTTGATTTTGTGCAATGTTCCGTATTCCTTTTTTACACTTTTCCATATCTACTTCTACCTCTCTTCTATTGTTTATTTATGCGCACAGCAAAAATTTTATTTGCCTCTTCTATTTGTGCATTTCTAATATTAATAATTTTATATTCTTCATATTATCGCCGTTGTCAATCGTTCAAAAGATCGTTCAATCATTCAACCATATTTTATAATAAGGCAAAAAATCAAAAGAAGCAGAATAATATCACTTCTCTTGATTTTTCCTTATTGTAAAATTATTTATTTTTTCCTTTTTAGTATAAGAAAAACAACTCCAAGCACACTACATACTCCTGTTAAAATATTTTTAATCCCATGTGCTTTTTTATTCATACACGCTTCACAATTTTACCTTTGTATCCTTCGGGCAAAATTTTATTGCATTCTTTATTTTTACATCTTCTTTCCTTCATTTTTAATTCTCCTTTTTTAGTAATGTTTGCTTATTTTTAGATATTTCTTGAATTTTTTTATTTATAATTGGTAAATTTTCCGTCCAATAATTGATTGGGGAAGAATCTAGTAAATCCAATCTATTTAATAATTTTTTGATTATTCACATAATTTTCTTTTTATGAAATTATTATAATAATCTAAACTTTTTTTGGCAGCATTATCTTCTCCTATCTCCTGATATGCAATTGCTTCAACTAAAGAAACCATATTTGTTGCATTAAAGCTTTCTCTTATTTGGCTTATTTTATTGTCTATTTCTTCTTGTTTTGAACCAGATAAAAATTTTCCTATCAAACTTTCCGGTTGTTTTTTAATAAAATCAAGATTTATCATTTGGCTTTTCATTAATAAATTTCTACTATCTTCTGCATCAAGTGCTAAATTCATTAAAGCATTAGTTTTTAAATCTTTATTATTAAAACTCATTATTTGCAATAATTTTTGTTGGCAACTGTATGCAGTAGCTTATCTATCATATTCTTGTCCTTGCTTTACTTCTTCAATTGCAAAATTAATAACTTGAATTTGTTCTGCTATTTGTGCCATTTGCATTTGCATTGTGAAATCGTTAATTGCATGGCTTAGTTCTGGTGTTATATTAAGTTTTTTTAGTGAAATGGTTTCAATAATTTTATTTGTTTTTGTATCAATTAGATTTGCCATTAAACTACCATCTTTTCTTGACATTAATTTAATTGCACCTTTAGCAATTTCATTTTTTTGTCTATTACTTAATATTGCTTGATATGAAACTTCTGGTATAGTGGCTTTTATTAAATTGATAAATGATGGTGTAGTATAAAGAATGTTTTCTATTTTTTTTAATGAGTTATTTGCACCACTAACTATTACCTGTGCTACATCAGGGAGATTAAAAAAACACTTTTAACATTATTTTTGTAATCGTTATTTTCAATGATTTCTATATTTTCTGCTGGAATTTCAATTATATTTTCTTTTTTCATATATTACCTCCAATAAAAGCAACTAAAGTATCAAATAACTATAGTTGCTTTTTATTCTTCTATATTATGGGCTGTTTTTTTTTTTGATGAATTATTTCTATTTAAATCTTCTAATATAATCATCAATATTATCCAAAAATTCTTGGTTATTTTTTGATTTAACCATCATAGAAATAACATGTTCAGTAACATCTGCAACTGGCATACTATTCATGGCCTTACGCAATGCAAAAACAGTTTCTTTTTTCCTTTGGAGTAAGTAATAAATCTTCACGTCTAGTACCTGATTTATTAATATCGATAGCAGGGAATATACGTTTTTCAGACAATTTTCTATCAAGGTGAACTTCCATGTTACCTGTACCTTTAAATTCCTCAAATATAACATCATCCATTCTACTACCTGTTTCAACTAATGCGGTAGCAAGAATTGTAAGGCTTCCACCAAATTCAATATTTCTAGCAGCACCAAAGAATTTTTTAGGTTTATGTAATGCTGCAGGGTCTAAACCACCTGATAGTGTTCTTCCTGAAGATGGTATTGTAAGGTTGTAGGCTCTTGCAAGTCTTGTAATACTGTCCAATAATATAACAACATCTTGTCCTTGCTCAACTAATCTTTTCGCTCTTTCAAGTACCATTTCTGCTACTTTTACGTGATGTTCTGGTAATTCATCAAATGTTGAGTATATAACTTCTCCATTAATAGAACGTTTCATGTCTGTAACTTCTTCTGGTCTCTCGTCTATAAGCAATACAATTAGTTTTTCTTCTGGATTATTTTTTGAAATACTGTTTGCAATTTTCTTTAATAATGTTGTTTTACCTACTTTAGGTGGAGCAACTATCATACCTCTTTGTCCTTTTCCAATTGGAGACATTAAGTCAATTATTCTCATTGCATATTCATTAGTAGTTGTTTCTAATCTGAATCTTTCTTTTGGATATATTGGTGTTAATTCATCAAATCTTTTTCTTCTAGCAGCTTTTTCAGGTGACTCTCCATTAACTTCTCCAACAAATATTAATGAAGGAAATTTTTCTCCTTCTTTAAATCTTGAAATTCCCTTAATTATATCTCCAGTGTCTAATTTGAATCTTCTTATTTGTACCATTGATATGTATACATCTTTTGGACTTGATAAATAATTTTCACCTCTTAAAAATCCATATCCATCTGGTAATATGTCTAATATTCCTTCTACAATTTCGTCTCCTTCGTTTGTAAGTTTGTATCCTTCTTGATTATTGTTTTCGTCTTCTTTTATATCTGTTTCATTTTTTTCTTTGCTATTTCGGTAGTACTAATAGTTTCACTATTTATAACTTGTTCTAAGACTTGTACTAATTCTTCTTTCTTTAATTTTGATATGTTCTTAATATTGTTTTCTTTTGCTAATTCCTTTAACTCTGCAAGAGTTTTATCTTCCAAATTTATCATAATTCCTCCTAAATTTTTATATTATTTTTAATGGGATTTTTTTCGTAAATATAACATATTTATATTATAGCATAATTTTCCAGAAAAAGGAAGAGTTTTTTAAAAAAAGCACATAATTGTGCTTTTTGAATTATTTGATAATCTATTTTTTTATAATTTATTTTATATATTGATTTTATGATATTTACATTCCCTTATCTACATAAATTTTTTCATTTGGATAATACATATCAAGTTTTTCTCTTGCTACTTGCTCAATATACTCTTTAGAATTTACATTTTTCTTTTTATCTGTAAGTTCTGCTTTTTTGCGTTTCTTGTTCACTTATTTTACTTGCGAGTTCCTTGCTATTTGTTGAATATTGATTAATAACTTTTTGCTGACTTACTAGTGTAATTAATGCATATATTAAAACTAATAATATTAATAAACTTTTTGTATAATTTTTTCTTTTTCATAAGTAATTTCACCTCTAAATAACTCTAAATAATACGTATACTATATAATTCTACATTTTTTTATAAAATCCTTCATAAATGATTAAAAAATTTAATTTTTATTAAGTATTGTGTGTTTTTAATTTTTTATTTCTGTATATGTGTATTTTTTTGATATTTATTGTAATAAAATGTATTGGCTTTAATGAAATTTTTTGTAGAATGTTTATTAAAGCCTTTAACGGAATTGCAAAAATATTTTATTATTATGTTCAATATTTTTTATTACAAATTTTATTATACTTACGTTTATATGTATAACTGCTTTACTAAATATGATCATATATATTAAGCATCCTAAAAAAATTGCTATAAACATATAAAATCTTACCTCACCATTACTAAATGTAAATATTGAGTATAATAAAATGAGCCCTGTTATAAGCCAAAAGAAAAAATCCTCTATGTATGTTATAATATCTGGTGTTTTAAAACTTTTTCTCAAAATTCTAAATATATCAAATAATAGTCCTATTAATATACCATTTATTGTAAATATTAAAAATAGATTTGCTTGATTTGCCACCATTTTCATCAATCCTTTAAATTATTTAAATATCTTATTTAAGATGCTTCCTTTGTTTTTTTCCATTTCTTTATCACTATATGCTAAATATGAGATATCTCCTTCTATTATTACTTCAGATGTGTCAATACTTAGTTTATTTATTCTTAAGTTTTCACCTTTTACTGTTAATAGACCAAGTTCTGTTTCTACAATTACTACTTGGTCATCAAAGCTTAATACATCGTTTACGCCTGATATGCTTAGCTTTCCCCTATTTTCTAATATTAGGTTTTGTATTACTCCAGTGTTTATTGTTTTTCTTTCATCTATTGTCATCGTAATCACATTCCTTTCAAAATTCTTTTTATTTCCCTGATATTTATATATATTCAAAGGTTGTCTTTTTAGAACGAAAAAGGGTAAGAAAAAAATTCTTACCCTGGTAACTTTTATAATGTATCTCTTTCAAGAGTGAACTCTTGACACTTCGTATATTGTAGAATGTCCGTGTTTTTATTCTTGTACAGATAAGGCTCAAATTTATTTTAAATTTTATAATGAATTTCTTTTAAAATTTTATCATCCACTATCCCCTTAAAATCAACCGAAATTTTAGACTCAGAAACATTAAACTCAAGCATATCAAGTTTATTATTTTGAATAATATCTAATAAATTTTTAATAAAATCATAATTTCTTATAACTCCATTACCAACGATAGAAATTCTCGAAATATCCTTTTTAACAATACTTTTAATAGTATTTTCTTCAATAATATCAGTAATAATAGTACCTGCTTTATTATTAAAAGTTGATTTTGTTATAATAGGAATTTTAAACTTTTCTCCTATTTCAACACATCTATTATGAAGAACTTTTGCCCCTTCACTTGATATTTCCATCATTTCATTATATGAAAGTGCAGGGATTTTTTTTTTGCTTCTGGAATTTTATTAGGGTCTGCTGTGTATACTCCATCTACATCAGAAAAAAATATAACATTCTTTTTTGCATTTAAAGCTGCAGCAATTGCAACTGCAGATGTGTCTGAGCCACCCCTACCCAATGTAGTAATATCAAGATTTTCGTTATAACCTTGGAATCCTGCTATTATAACGATTTTCCTTTTTCCAAGTTCTTGTAAAATTCTTGTTGTATCTATGTTTTTTATAATTGCATTTTGATTTGTATTGTCTGTAAGTATTCCTGCCTGCCAACCTGTAAGTGATATTGATTTATATCCCATTTTATTTAATAATATACTTAATTTGGAAATTGAGATTTGTTCCCCTGAACTAAGTAACATATCCATTTCTCGAAAAATTTCAAGATTTGTTGATGTATTTTTTTTAGTATTTGTTGAGCATTTCTCAATGTCAGAATTCTTTGTGTTTTTATCATATTCTGTATTTTCTTCTATTATTTGTGAAGCTTCGTTTATTAATTTGTCTGTTGTTTTTCCTTGAGCTGATAGTATTACGACTATGTTATTTTCTTTATTATACATATCTATAATTTTTTGAGCTACAATTTTTAATCTTTCATTATCTGCAACAGAACTTCCTCCAAATTTCATGACTATTGTGTCCATTTTGGCCACCTCTTTAAAATAATATATAAAGCCTTATTTTAGTAAAAATATGGCTCTTTATATATTATGCAAAAAAAAACTATGTTTCCATAATTCTTTTATTCAAACTTATTGTTAAGTAAACTGATTTACACATTTTTTTGTTCACTTTAAAATTTATAAATTTTGCTTTAAATAGCTTTCCATAAATCCATCTAAATCTCCATCCATAACACCTTGAACATTTCCAACTTCGTAATTTGTTCTGTGGTCTTTAACCATTGTGTAAGGACAGAAAACATAAGAACGAATTTGGCTTCCCCATGCAATGTCTCTTTGCTCACCTTTTAAATCTTCAATTTTTTTTCTTTGTGTTCTTGCTCTTTTAAATCAAATAATTTGGATTTTAACATTCTCATAGCAGTTTCTCTATTTTGAATTTGCGAACGTTCTGATTGACAGGCAACTACTGTATTTGTTGGAATATGCGTAATTCTTACTGCGGATGATGTTTTATTTATGTGCTGGCCACCTGCTCCAGATGCACGGTATGTATCTATTCTTAAGTCATCTGGATTAATATTTATTTCAATATCATCTGTTATTTCTGGTAAAACTTCAACTGATGCAAATGATGTATGTCTTCTTCCACCACTATCAAATGGTGAAATTCTAACTAATCTATGTACACCTTTTTCACTTTTCATGTATCCATACGCATTTTGACCTATTATTTCAAATGTAACGCTTTTTTATTCCTGCCTCTTCTCCTTCAAGATAATCTAATTCTTTTTTACTTCATATTCATTTTTTGTTGCCCATCTAGTGTACATTCTATATAACATTTCTGCCCAGTCTTGTGATTCTGTTCCACCTGCTCCTGGGTGTATATGTGACAATAGCATTATTTGCGTCATATTTGCCTGATAAAAGAGTTTCTAGTTCTAACCTTTCTAATTCCCTTTGCTCTTTTTTTGTGCTCTTTATTATGTCTTTTAAAAGCTCTTCTTCAAAACTTTCTTTTACTAATTCGGATAGTTCTAATGAATCGTTTATTTCTTTTTCAAGTTCTCTATATTTTATGACTTTGCTTTTTATTTTTTTTATTTCTGATAATACCTTTTTGTTTCTTCATTATTTGTTGTCCAAAAATCCGGGTTAGCCGTTTTTTTCTTCTAGTTTACTGAGTTCTTCTTCTAATTTGGCAATGTCAAAGAGATTCACCTAAATTCTGTAATTTTGATTTTAATTCTTCTAGTAATCTTGTATTTTCTTCAAGTTCTAACATTTTTCACTCTCCTTATTTTTTTTTATTCCATATTGCATTTTTATGTTACATATCTTAGCATATTTTACATAATTTGTCAATCATTCTATTTTACCCTGTTTTTTTGGTTTACAATTATTTTTACAGTAAAATGTAACTTTTGACAAAATTAATAATAATTGATAGAATAATACCTGTAGGAGGTAAAAAAATGAAAAGAAAAATTATTATAGTATTAATTGCAATATGTACTTTATTTATATTAATAAGTTGTTATATATATATAATAAACAAAAAAAAATAAAATACCAGTACTATGTTATCACAATTTAGCGACCGCAGAAGAAAAAACAAATTTTGAAAGTGAAAAAAGATTGGACAATTGATGTTAAAAATTTTGAAGAACAATTAAAATATTTTAAAAAACATAATTATAAAACATTGACTATGGAAGAGTTTTATGAGTGGAAACAAGGTATGCTTAATTTACCTCAAAAAAGTGTTTTAATTACTTTTGATGATGGATTTTTATCTAATTATCATTATGCCTTTCCCCTATTAAAAAAAATACAATATGAATGCTACTGTATTTTTAATTGGTGAATATGTTCAAAACGCCACTCAAACAGACTGGGATGGAAATATAAAAACATATATGCCTTTAGAGTTAGTTGAAAAGTCTAAAGAAGAATATCCCAATATTGATTTTTGCTCTCATACATATGGATTACATTATCATAATTCAATAAATGAGGTTTCAAAAGAACAAATGGAAAAAGATTTTTCTGTATTTAATAATAATATTGCTAATACAAAATTTCTTGCTTATCCATTTGGACAATATAATGAGGATTTAATAAATAGTTGGAAATCTAGTGATGGATTACTTGCTTGTTGCTTATGGGCCTACTAGAAAAGATTATAGAAAGGCTTCAAGAAAAGATGATAATTATAAAATTCCACGCCTAAATGTTTCACACGGTATGGAAATTTGGAAATTAAGTTTAAGGTTATTGTTTGGAAATTAAAAGGTTAGAAGAATAAAATAAATATGAATTTGCCCACCCTCTTTAAAACTTATTGAGGGTGGGCTTTCCTTGGCCTAATCGACCGTTCCTTTTTGGAACTTGTATGTTTTTTCGTATTCACTTATAAACGGAATTTTATATGATATTCATAATTACTGATTTTTTCCACAACAATTCTTATATTTTTTTCTTGAACCACATGTTCGAGTTTTCCTAATATTTATAGCATTATAAATATTATCCGTATTACTTGTATTTACTAGCGTTTCAGTTTTTGAAATATCAATATTTTTTCATCTCTTCTATTATAGGTTCTTTCACTTGTGATTTTAATAATCTATAATAATATTGCGATGAAATATTTCTTTGTAATGTTCTTACACTCCATGTTTGTCCTAATGCTTCATTTTCATACCATTCTCTTGCTTCTTTATCAAATACTTGTAATAATGTTCTATAATGACTCCAAGAAAGCAATCTATTAGATTTTGAACACGCTGTGTTCAAAATGTTTGGAAAAAAAAGTTTTGTAAAAATTCAAAAAATAATATAAATTTCTTGAATCAAAGCCCTTTCCGTATTCTTCCTTCAATTCTTTTGATAATTTTTTTTATTATTTCTGTACCATAATTAGCTCTATTTTCGCCTTTTAATTCTTCTTCAGCAATTCTATATCCAATTAACCAATTTCTTTCGACTAAAGCAATATTTATGGATTGATATGCATAATCTCTAGCCGAATTTATTATTGAGCATATATCGTTCAAAACATTATCTGTTTTTGAATATTTTATAATTGATGTATTTTTATCTATTTTTTCTAAATTCACTATTTTTATACCTCCGTTTCTAAAAATTATATTTATCTGTCTTATTGTTTTACTTTCAGTCGTATATTATAGTATTATTACGAGTAATAGTAAAACTATTTATTTTTTTCTACTATATGATTACTACAGTTATTTACAATTGATAAAATTTTACTGGGATGAATATTATATTCTTCTAACTCACTAACTTTTACCCATTTAAAATTAATCCAATCTGATTCTTTACTTTTAAAAGATTTTTCTTTGATATCGCCATTATATTTGCATTTGTATGTTATAGTTATTTCTTGAATAAAATTATCTTTTTCAGAAATTAATTCTTCACTTACTCCTGCAAATTTAAATTCTAAATTTTCATATCCTAATTCTTCATAAATTTCCCTTTTAATTGCATCTATACTTTTTTCTTGCTCCTTAACCTTTCCTCCAGGCAACATATAGAAATCCATGTCATCTCCATAAAATAAAAAGAATTTTTGTTTCATCTTCATTATACATAATTGCTGACACTCTATATGCAAAATTGAAATTTTCATTTTTATATTTTATATCATCAAATAAGTCATATATATAAAATACTTCTTTATAAGCAACACCTAATTTATAAAAATCCTCTTCATAATTTGATAATTTACCGCCCCATTTTTCATATACAACTCGCGCTTTCTGATTATCTTTTAATACTCCAATTACATATTTAGTTGCACCATTCTTTCTTGCCCATTCCTCAAACATTTCCTTAAAGTTACTAGCTATTCCTTTTTTCTGAAAATTAGGATCTATATATAACCCAATTAAATCTGCATATTCTAAATTAAAATGTTCATAATTTGAATTGATAGAACCACACATTATTCCAACAATTTCGCCCTTATATTCTGCTACAAGTGCAATATTTTTTTTATTATCGTTACATATTTTTTTTGATTAAAATTCTTTTCCTTCTCTTCAACATTTTTTTCTTTTTTCTAAAAAAACCTCTTCTGGAAAAAATACTTTTATATGCACTTCTCCATACCTTATTTACAAATTTAAACCATTTAGTCGCATCTGTTTGATTTACTTTTCTTATTTTTATATCACTATTCATATTTTCACACCCTATTTATTTTTTACATTTTGCTTACTATAATACTCTACCCCTGAATATGTTCCATCAAGATTTTTTCTTCTATTTGCAATATATCCATCTTTTATAAATCCAGCCTTTGTTAACACTTTAGATGAAGTTTATTATTTTCATTACAAGATGCCTCAACTAAATAATAATTACGTTCATTTAACAAATAATTTGATACTGCAATTGTTGCTTCTGTTGTATATCCTTTTCCCCAATAATCATATAAAACAACATATCCTATTGTACAATAATTATTCTTTTTATTAATTCCATTTACAGATATATTTCCTATAGGCAAATCTGTATCTCTAAGCGTAATAACCCATCTTTCGCATTTATCTTCATCTGCATTTTTTATCCATTCTTTTATACATTCTATTTCTTCTTCTTTTGTTAATTCTGGAAACTTTATATATGTTGCTAATCTCTTATCAGTTAGTATTTCATATTGCATATCAATATCTGATTCCTTAAATCTTCTTAAAATTAATCTTTCCGTTTCTATTTTAGGACTTAACATATTCCTCACTCCTATTTCTATTTTCTGCTAATAATGATTTTCACCTTATTAGAAGCATTATACCAAAAAAATTTCTTTTTTACAACAAAACATCGTTTGTTTAAAAACTTTTTAGAGAGCTGATTATGCAACTAGCTCTCTAATTCTAGTAAAGTTTTATATTATTATTTATATAGAAATTTTATATTCTATAATTTCCTTAATAACATCTAAATTTATTGCATTTTCATAAGAATCTGTTACATTTTTTCTGGTTTCATCTGTGCTTGAAATATAATAATTTTCTGTTGTTTCTATATCTTTATGTCCTAGCACATCTGCAACATCTCGTATTTCTACTCCATTTCTTAAAATTGTAGTTGCATAACTTCCTCTTAAATCATAAAATCTACAAGGAATCCCTAATTCATAATGAATTATTTACCATTTTATTTTTTACCTCCAATCTGCAAATAACGATTGAACAAAAAAAAAGACTGGCATCTTTTACAATGTCAGTCAATATTAAACTTTTTAATATTTTATTTTTGTCGCCAAGTCTATATCCATTGATAAATAAGTACTTTTGAGGATTTTGGGCGACAATTTTATTTTGCTTGGCGATAAATTGGCAACAAAAGCATATTCTTTGCATTTATGTCAATTTGTATAATTTCTTGTACCCCTTGCTATTACTGATTTCTTCCACAACAGTTCTTGTATTTCTTCCCACTTCCACAAGGACATGGGTCATTTCTACCAACTTTTGGTCCTTCATTTACAACTGTCTGACTATATTCAGGAGTATTTATTTTTTACCACCATCAACACTATTGATAGCTTCTAATGCTGCACCTGTAATTTTTACTGCTTCTTGTCTTTTTACTTCACCATTTTGTCTTCTGATATTCATAAGAATTTTAACAACATCTACTTTTATGTTTGCAATCATTTCTTCAAACATATCCATACCTTCCATTCTGTATTTAACAACTGGGTCTTGTTGTCCGTAAGCTCTTAATCCAATACCATTTTTTAATTCATCCATGTTGTCAATGTGATCCATCCATTTTTCATCAACAACTTTAAGCATTACTATTCTTTCAAGTTCTCTCATTCTTTCTGGTGTAATTTCATCTTCTTTAGTGCTTGGTATTTAGAACTTGCTTGTTTTTCTATTTCCTCTATGATTGCTGTCGAATCGTCTTTATGTTCTTTAATGAAGTCATACATTTCTAAACCAAATTCGTTTGTTATTTCTGTATTTAAAGCTTCTACATTGATTGTTTTTCCATCTTCGCCTTCAACAAACATTGCCACTGTTTCTTCTGCAATACTATTTATCATATTTAAGATATTGCTATGGATGTCTTCCCCGTCAAGAACTTCTCTTCTTTGTTTGTATATAATTTCTCTTTGTGCATTCATAACATCATCATATTTTAATACATTTTTACGAATACTAAAGTTTCTTCCTTCAACTTTCTTTTGAGCATTTTCAACTGTTTTTGATATTATTCTTGATGCTATTGGCATGTTTTCATCTGCACCTAATGTATTATAAACTTTTGTTATTGCATCTCCACCAAAGATTTTCATTAAGTCATCATCTAACCCAATAAAGAATCTTGATTCTCCGACATCACCTTGACGTCCAGAACGTCCTCTTAATTGGTTGTCAATTCTTCTTGATTCGTGTCTTTCTGTACCAATTATTTTTAGACCTCCTGCATCTATAACTTTTTGTTTTTCTTCTTTTATTTTTTCGTCATATTTTTCAACTAATTTATTGAATTGTTCTCTTGCTCTTAATATGTCTTGGTCATCTGTTTCATAATATGTGTTTGCTTCTTCTATTAAGTTTTCTGGTACTTTATTTTTCTTCATTTCTTCTTTTGCTAAATATTCACTATTTCCGCCTAACATAATGTCAGTACCACGTCCTGCCATGTTTGTAGCAATTGTAACTGCACCAAATTTACCTGCTTGGGCAACTATCATAGCTTCTTTTTCGTGTGATTTTGCGTTTAATACTTCATGTGGTATTCTTTCTTTATCAAGTAATTTGCTTAATTTTTCTGATTTTTCGATTGATACAGTACCAATTAGAACTGGTTGTCCTTTTTCATGGCTTTCCTTTATACTATGTACTACTGCTTTGAACTTTGCTGCTTCGTTTTTGTATATAACATCATTTTCGTCTTTTTTCTTACCATTGGTTTATTTGTTGGTATTTCAACAACGTCTAAGTTATATATTTCTTCAAATTCTGCCTCTTCTGTCATGGCTGTACCAGTCATACCAGATAATTTGTCATACATTCTAAAGAAGTTTTGGAATGTTATTGTTGCAAGTGTTTTTGATTCGTCTGCAATTTTAACTTTTTCTTTTTTTGCTTCAATTGCTTGATGTAATCCATTGTTGTATCTTCTTCCATACATTATACGTCCTGTAAATTCGTCTACAATTAGAACTTCTCCATCTTTTACGATGTAATCTATATCTTTTTTCATTACACCATTTGCTCTTAATGCTTGGTTTACATGATGTACTATTGTTGAATTTTCTAGGTCGTTGAAGTTTTCTAAGTTAAAGAATTCTTCTGCTTTTTTAATACCTTTTTGTGTTAATGATGCAGATTTTGCTTTTAGGTCTACAATGTAATCATATTTCTCGTTATCTTCTGCTTGTTCTTCATCTTTTACATCTTCTTCTACTATTACTTTTGCTTCTAATTTTTTTTACGAAGTTATCTGCTCTTTTATATAAATCTGAAGATTCGTTTGCTCTACCAGATATGATAAGAGGTGTTCTTGCTTCATCTATTAAAATACTATCAATTTCATCGACAATTGCATAGTGTAATCCTCTTTGTACCAATTGATTTTGATAGATTACCATATTATCTCTTAAATAATCAAATCCAAATTCGTTGTTTGTACCATATGTGATATCTGCTGCGTATGCTTTTTGTTTTGCTTGTGGGTCCATTCCTGCAATTACTAGTCCTTCTGAAAGTCCTAAGAATTTATATAATTTTCCCATCCATTCACTATCTCTTTTTGCTAGGTAGTCGTTTACTGTAATTACATGAACTCCTTTTCCTTCTAGTGCATTTAAGTATACTGGTAATGTTGCGACTAATGTTTTTCCTTCACCAGTTTTCATTTCGGCAATTCTTCCTTGGTGTAATATAATTCCACCTATTAATTGGACATCAAAGTGTCTCATTCCTAATGCTCTTTTTTTTGAAGCTTCTCTAACTACTGCAAAAGCTTCTGGTAATATATCGTCTAAAGTTTTTCCTTCTGCTAATTGCTTTTTTTGAAATATTCTGTTTTTTCTTTTAATTCATGGTCTGTTAATTTTTCCATTTCTGGTTCTAATTCATTAATTTTTTTTACTATTGGCATTACCCTTTTTACTTCTTTTTTTTCGCTGTATGTTTTGAAAAATTTCATTTGGTACATTCCTCCTAAGTTTATTTTTGATATTGTGGAAAATTTTTTATTACTAATTTTCCCTTTTGTACTTTGTTACTATATCACTAAAATTGGTTTTTAGCAAGTATTTTTAGTAAAAAAAATAAGCATATTTTTTTTGCTCGTAAATACATTTTAATATGTACTATAAAATTTTGTTATTGATGTATTAAATATATTGTAAATTGAGAATTGAAAAGGGGTTTTTGTATGTTTATTTTTAATGTTAAAGTTAATGGAGGTAAAATTTTTAAATATTTTTTTATTGGGATAATTGCGTTTTTAGTTGTTATTTTGGGAATTGTTATGTATAGAGTTTTTGGTGGTGCTAATAATGCTTCTAAATCTCAAAGTTGCTTTCCTCAAAATGGTGTTTCTGAAATTCAACCAAAAAATTATACAAATGTTTTAAAGACTGTTCATGAAAATATTGATTCTTATGTTGGTAAAAAGATTTGCTTTACAGGCTATGTTTATAGGGTTTTAGATTTGCAAGATAATCAATTTGTTCTGGCTCGTGACATGATTGTTAGTTCTAATTCCCAGTCTGTTGTTGTTGGCTTTTTGTGTGAGTGCGATAATGCTAAGAATTTTACTGATAATTCGTGGGTTAAAGTTACTGGTACTATTGTGAAAGGTGATTATCATGGTGATATGCCTATTGTTAAAGTTACTGATATAAAAAGTGTTGACAAACCTTCTTCTGATGAGTATGTTTATCCTCCTGATGATAGTTATATTCCTACGGCTGGGATATTATAAAAATGCCCTTTGTTAAAAGGACATTTTTGTTATTAATTATTATAATTTTTATCTACTTCTTTTAGCATAACATCATGTGCACTACCTTCTGCAATACTTACATTAGAAACTAAAGTTAATCTTGCTTTTTCGTGTAATTCTTTAATTGTTATTGCTCCACAGTTGCACATTGTTGATTTTATTTTTGTTACTGTTACATTTAAATTGTCTTTTAATGGTCCTGCATAAGGAATGTAAGAATCAACACCTTCTTCAAAAGATAATTTGTTTTTTTCTCCTCCCATGTCATATCTTTGCCAGTTTCTAGCACGGTTAGATCCTTCTCCCCAGTATTCTTTTACATAGTTATTTCCTATTTTTAATACTCTTGTAGGGCTTTCGTCAAATCTTGCAAAATATCTTCCCATCATAACAAAGTCTGCTCCTAATGATAATGCTATTGTTATATGATGGTCATGTACAATTCCTCCGTCTGAACATATTGGAATATAAATTCCTGTTTCTTCGTAATATTCGTCACGTGCTTTTACTACGTCAATTAATGCACTTGCTTGTCCTCTGCCTATACCTTTTGTTTCACGTGTTATACAGATAGATCCTCCACCTACACCAACTTTGATAAAGTCTGCTCCTGCTTCTGCTAAATATCTGAATCCTTCTGCGTCGACAACATTTCCTGCTCCTATTTTTACGCTATTTCCATATGTTCTTCTAACATAGTCAATTGTGTTTTTTTTTTGCCATACAGAATATCCGTCAGATGAGTCCATACATACTAAATCCACTCCTGCTTCTACTAATGCAGGTATTCTTTCTTTATAGTCTCTTGTGTTTATTCCTGCTCCTACAATATATCTTTTATTTTCGTCTAATAATGAGTTTGGGTTATTTTTTCTTTCTTCATAGTCTTTTCTAAATACTAAATATTTTAGATTACCTTCTTTTGTTAATATTGGTAAACATTCTTTTTTCTTTTCCCAAATTATATCATTTGCTTCTACTAGAGTTATTCCTTCTTCTGCCCAAATAACTTTTTCTTTTGGTGTCATATAATTATCAATTGGAGCGTCTAAATCATCTCTTGATATTCTATAGTCTTTATCTGTAACTAATCCTAAAAATTTTCCGTTTTCTGTTCCGTCTTCTGTTATCATTACTGTTGAATGACCTGTTTTTTTTGTAAGTTCTATAACATCTCTTAGTGGTGTTTCACTTTTTACATTAGAATCACTAACTACAAATCCTGCTTTGTGTTTTTTTACATGTCTAACCATGTTAGCTTGACTTTCTATTGATTGTGCACCATATATAAATGCAACTCCTCCTTCTCTTGCTAAAGCAATTCCCATATCTACTCCTGATACTGATTGCATTATTGCAGATACCATTGGTACATTTGCACAATATTTTGGTTCTTCTCCTTTTTTAAATTTTACTAGTGGTGTTTTTAATGATACGTTGTTTGGTATACATTCTTCTGTTGTTAAGTTTGGTAATAATAAGAATTCGTTAAATGTTCTTGATATTCCTTCAACAATTTTTGCCATTTTTGTTTCCTCCTTATTTCTTAATATAAAAATTATAACAATTTAAGTTTTCTTTTGCAATAATTTTGAAAAATTTTTAAAAATATGTTATAATATATGTAATTAACTGTTGAAAGAGAGGAATTGACATGAAGAAATTTATCAACTGTTTAACACATGCATTAAAACTTGAAAAGGAGGACATACCAAATTCAGAATTGAATTTATGGTACAATTCAGATCCATTTGTTGAAATTTCAACAAAATGTGAAGCTGTGTATCACCGGACTTGCCGAAAGGTAAATGGTGTTGACGATTTACAGAAAGGTGAATGGTTAGTTGTATTTTTTGGCTTTGTTGCTATAAAATTCGACTATGAAGGAAGACCAGAATATTATGACTATCATTTTGCCCGGCGCGAAAGCAATGGAACATGGACAGAACGTCCTTCTGTATATACAGAGATTCAAGATGTTGATATTGACAACATGATTTCTGAATATGCCAAAATAGGAATAAAGCCTATGTTCCTAGCAATTGGAAAAGTGGAAGATTAATCTTCCGCTTTTTCTTTACTTTTAATTTAAAATATGATAAAATATGATAAAATATTTGTTTAGGAGGATATATCGTGAAAAACAATGAATTAATTTTAATTTTAGACTTTGGTGGACAATACAATCAATTAATAGCAAGACGTGTAAGAGAATGTAATGTTTATTCAGAAGTTGTTCCTTTTGACATTTCTATTGAAAAAATTAAAGAAAAAAATCCAAAGGGAATTATTTTTACAGGAGGACCTGCAAGCGTATATGGAGAAGATTCTCCAAGATGTGCAGAAGGAATTTTTGAACTTGGAATACCTGTACTTGGAATATGCTATGGAATGCAACTTATGACATACACATTAGGTGGAAATGTTGCAAGAGCTGATAAAAGAGAATATGGTACAACAGATGTATCTATTGACAACTCTTCCCTACTTTTCGAAGGATTTGAAAATACAAATGGTTTCTTAATGAGCCATACAGATTTTGTTGAAAAAGTTCCAGAAGGATTTAAAAACATTGGACATACTTCATCTTGTCCAAATGCCGCAATGGAAAATAGAGAAAAGAAATTTATATGGTATTCAATTCCATCCAGAAGTTAACAGTTCTATAAATGGAACACAAGTAATTAAAAACTTTTTATTTAATATTTGTAAATGTTCTGGTGATTGGATTATATCTTCTTTTGTTGAAGAAAGTATTGCAAAATTAAAAGAAAAAATTGGCGATAAAAAAGCATTATGTGCCCTATCTGGAGGTGTTGATTCATCTGTTGCTGCAGTTTTACTTTCAAAAGCTATTGGTAAAAACTTAACTTGCATTTTTGTTGACCATGGTTTGCTTCGTAAAAATGAAGGTGACGAAGTTGAGGATGTTTTCAAAAATCATGATATTAACTTTATTAGAGTTAATGCTAAAGATAGATTTTTAGCAAAACTTGCAGGTGTTAGTGACCCAGAAACAAAGAGAAAAATTATTGGTGAAGAATTTATAAGAGTTTTTGAAGAAGAAGCAAAAAAAATTGGTACTGTTGATTTCTTAGTACAAGGAACTATTTATCCTGATGTTATCGAAAGTGGTCTTGGAAAAAGTTCTGTTATAAAAAGTCATCATAATGTTGGTGGTTTGCCTGACTATGTTGACTTCAAAGAAATTATTGAACCTTTAAGAGATTTATTTAAAGATGAAGTTAGAAAAACAGGATTAGAATTAGGAATGCCAGAAAACTTAGTATTTAGACAACCATTCCCTGGTCCGGGTCTTGCAATAAGAGTTATTGGAGATATTACTGAAGATAAATTAAATATTTTAAAAGATGCAGATTATATCTTCAGAGAAGAAATTGCAAATGCCGGATTACACAAAAATATTAATCAATATTTTGCAGTATTAACAAATTTAAAATCAGTTGGTGTTATGGGTGACGAAAGAACTTATGACTATACTGTTGCATTAAGAGCAGTTGAAACAACAGATTTTATGACAGGTGTTTGGAGCAGAATTCCTTATGAAGTTTTAGAAAAAGTTTCATCAAGAATTGTAAACGAAGTTGACCATGTAAACCGTGTTGTGTATGATATAACTTCTAAACCACCTGCAACAATTGAATGGGAATAATTATAGTATAATAAAAATCGGAATTTGAAGTCAAATCTTCAATCCCGATTTTTTAATTTCTATCAAAAATACTTTTTACGACTCCCTCATCTATCAAAGTTGCAAAAACATTTTTTATTATAATCAAAATAATAGGACCAACAAGCATACCTAAAACGCCAATAAACTTAAAACCTGTATACATAGCAATTAGTGTGAAAATCGGATGCGTACCAATATGCTTACTAACTAACTTAGGTTCTAAAAATTGTCTTACTGTTGACATTATAATTAACAAAATAATAATTGCTATACCTAATTTTAAATCTCCATTTAAACCAGAAATAATAGCCCAGGGAATCATAACTGTTCCAGAACCTAAAATTGGTAATGCATCAACAAAACCTATAAATAAAGCCATTAATAACGGGAATTCTATGTTGAAATTTGCAAATTTTAATATAGATAATCCTATTAAAGAAATTATAAAAGACACTAAAATAAGTGTTGCTTCTGCTTTTAAATATCCACCTAATGTTTTTGTTAAATCTTTTATGTGTGTCCCAACTTTAAAAACCCATCTTTGTGGAAAATGGTGCTCTATTTGGTCTAAAATATATACTTTATCAACACATATTAAATATAAAGCCATAATTGTTACCACAAAATATATTATAATAGATGGCATAGATGTAATAATATTTAATAAGCCTGTCAAAAAATTTCTAACCCACCCTGAAGCTGAAGTTAGTACATCACCTGTTGAGTTTTGGATTATTGATGTTAATTCGGTTGGTAAATGAATTTTATTAAAATCAAACTTACTTGTAAAATTTTGAAATAATATGTATGCTTTTTCTACATATCCATTTAAATCTTGCAATAAGTTTGATGCCTCTGAAATAAGTGCTACTATCCCCCACGCTACTGCTCCTATTATTATTGCAGATACAATTATAAATATTATTATTGAACTTGTTTTTCTTGTAAATTTCATTTTTTTCATTATAAATCTTATTGCTGGTTCTACCATTAATGATATTATAAATGCTATTAAAAATGGTGTGTAAAATATTGCTAGTTTGAATGCAAAAAATAAACCAACTAATATTAGTATAACATATAAAAATTTCTTAAGAACTCTTGTCCAATATGACATGTCAATTATCATTTTTTTCTTCTCCTATGTAATTATTATATGTGAATTTGTGGTTTATATTCGCTAAAAAAGTCCACGCAGGGTAAAATATTTTTTTAGGTGAAGACTTGAGATGAAAATAAAAATATTTGCCATTAGCTGGACTTTTTTAATATAATTTTTAAGAATTATTTTTACTTGAATTACAACTACAAATATCGCTTATGGTATCGCAAACTTGTTGACTTCCTAATTGAATTTCGTTTTGTGCTAAATCTCCTAAGGTTAAAATCCCTATTACATGATTTTCTTCATCGCACACTGGCAATCTTCTTATTTGATTATTTGCCATTTTACTTTCTGCGTTTGTTATATCGTCATCTTGGTTACAAGTACATAAATCTGTAGACATTATATCGCTTGCCGTTGTTTGTGAGCAGTCTTTATCACAGGCAACTGTTCTTAATAAAATGTCTCTATCTGTTAGTATTCCACATATACAATTGTTACTATCACATACTGGTATACATCCTATATGGTTTTCACTCATTAATTTTGCTACCTCAGTTATTTTAGTTTCTGGTTTTACGCAACATACATCGTCACACATACAGTCTTTTACTTTCATTTTGTAATTCTCCTTTCAAATAATAAGTTTGAAAAAATTTAGATTATTTACTTTTGAAGTTTTTTATATTCTAGGAAAGTTATCATAGTATGATAACTTTCTGTAGAAGATAAATATGGCAGAAATTAGATTTTGTAGCAGTTTGCACTTCGTACAAAATCTTAATTCTGGTTTTTTATTGCTTTGTTTTAAATTTTTTCATTTATTATTATTTGTGAAAATAAAAAAAATATGCAAAATTTAATTTGCATATTTGCTATTTTTTTCCAATTTTAAAAAGTCTTGCGGTGGAAACCCATTAAAAATATTCCACCGCAATATGTTGAGTGCCAATTCAACAGAATTGTATTATGTCAATTATTTTTTTAAGACTGTTCATATAAATCATTAAATCTATCAAAATCTCTATTAAATGGTGGTCTTCCTGGTCCAGGCCCAAACGGTGGTCTCATTGGTGGACGAGGCCCTGGTCCGGGTGGATTTGGCATTGGTGGTCTAAATGGTGGTCTACGTCTATTTAATAATTCACGTATTAATAGAATTTGAATTAAATCTCTTAACCCTCCATTCAATTGTCTTTTTATCTCCTGTTGTTTCTGATACTTTCACTTCAGGCTTTTTATTTTCTGTTCTTGCATTATTTGTAGTTGAGATATTATTTTTACTTGCTAAAGAACTTGAAGTATTTACCGTTTTCAACCCATTCACGTCATTTCTTAGGTTGATATTTATCTGTGTTTCGTTTCTTGATTCTAACGCATAATAAATCTCGTCTGTCATATTTTCAATATCATCTTTTGTGATGTTGCTTTCTCTAACATTTTCACATTTTTTAGTAATCATAGGATAAACAATTTTGTATATTTCAGGGTAACTATTTTCTAATTCAACATTATTTCCAGATATATTTATATTTGTATTAAATGTTGGATTTCTATATTCTTGGTAACCCTGATATTCTTGTTGTCCTTGATTAAACTGGTCAAATTGGTTTCTTACTGGATATCCTAAAATACTTCTTATGTAGTCATCATATGTTTCGTTATACATAACAAACCTCCCTCATTTTTCTAATTTGTTTTTGCAAATTAGTTTTATATATCGTATGAGGAAGGTTTCGTTTTTGTTAAAAATTTGTTTAATAATTTATTTTGGATAGTTTCTTTAATTTTTTTATTAAACTAAATTTTATTTACTAAATCTTTAAATTGATTACCTCTGTCGGCAAAATTTTTAAACATATCAAAACTTGCACTTGCTGGTGAGAATAGTACAATATCACCTTTTTAGCTGATTTTTTTGCAATTTCTATTGTTTGTTCTAATGTATCACACATATTTATATTAATTTTTTTATTTTCTTTTTCTGCTTCATTTTTTACAACATCATATATCTTTTCTGCTGTTTGACCAATTAAAATAAGTGTTGAAACTTTATCTACTACTGGTTTTGCAAGTGGTTGATATTCTAAGTTTTTGTCATATCCACCTGCAATTAAAATGATGTTTTCTTTAAATGCATTTAGTCCTGAAATTGTTCTTGTAGGTGAAGAACTTGCAGAGTCATTGTACCATTTTACTCCATCTATTTCTCTTACAAATTCAATTCTATGTTCAACTGGCTTAAATTTTTTTATTGCTTCAACTGCAACATCTGTATCAACTAATGTTTTTGTTGCTGCAAGAGCAGTTGCTATATTTTGGAAATTGTGATTTCCTCTTAAAATAACTTCATCAGTGTTTAAAATGTGTTTTCTAACTCCATCATTGCATTCTTTTACAATGTCTTCATCAACTATGAATCCATTATCTAATTTTTTCTTTGCTACTAAAGAATATTATTTTTCCTTTTGCTTCTTTGCTACATTCTCTTGTTATTTCATTATCATAATTTAAAATTAAAATGTCATTTTCGTTTTGATTTTTGAATATACATTTTTTTGCTTCTATATATTCATCATAATCTTTGTGTATATTTAAATGATTTGGTGTTATATTAGTAATAACTGCAATGTCTGGGCTTACTTGCATATTCATTAATTGAAAACTACTTAATTCTAAAACCACTATATCATTAGGTTCCATTTCTGGTAATTTTGTGAATAATGGTGTTCCAATATTTCCACCTAAAAATGTTTTATATCCTGCATGTTGTAAAATTGCATTTATTAAACTTGTTGTAGTTGTTTTTCCGTCACTTCCTGTTACACCAATTATTTTACATGGGCACATTTCCATAAGCATTTCTACTTCTGTTGTAACAATTGCTCCCATATCTGCTTCTTGCTTTAATTCTGGTCTTGTTGGCAAACAACTTGGTGACCTAAAAATTACGTTAAATCTTTTTAATTTTTCAAGACAATTTTTTCCAAATGATGCTTCAAATTCATATGTTTTTATTTTTGCTATTGTATCCATTGGTATTTCTTCTTCTGTTCTTTCGTCAAATACTGTTACTTGTGCTTTTTTGTTATGTAAGTATTCTAATAGTGGCAAATTGCTTACTCCTAAGCCTATTACTGCTACTTTTCTAAATCTTATATATTCGTTGAATTCTTTTAATTTTTTGTTTTCATAACTCATTTTTATTCCTTCTTTCTTTTTTATGATATGTATCAATGTCAATTTTCGTTTTTTATTATATCTCTTTTTTTTCAAAAAAACAATTTTATTAGAATATTTTTTTTGTTTTAGGTTAAAATATTTTTTAGAAATCGATTGGAGGTGCATTTTTATGTCAAAATCAAACAAGAAAAATAATAAAAATAGAGAGACCAAGAGCCTAATACAGATAGACAAAATAGTAAAGATTGTAAATAGTTTTTTATACCTTTGTTTTTGTGACTCCCAAGTGGGAGTTTTTTTGACTTTTATGTATATTAATGTTATAATAAAGTTAGTTTATTTGTAAGGGAAATCCAAAATAAAAAAACATAAGGAGGAATACATATGTCAATAACAAAATTTATTAAGGATTTGGAAACGAGAAAAAAAGAAAAACGGATAAGATTAAATAAAAGTGAAGATCTAAAAAAAATAATTAAAAATTACAGAAAAAAATTGCCCCAAAATGAATTTTTTGAAATTCATTATATATAGGTCCAGAAATTCCAAGTGAAGTTTTAGAACCTGTTATCAGTGATATGGGATACTGTATCATAGAGCAAAGAGATTTCTTTGAAAACTTTATTAATTATTTTTTTAACAGACCATCTCACAAAATTATTTTAAGAGATGGTCTTTAAGTCTCATGGAGGTGGATGCTTTCCTCCTCCTAAATTATTTTTGTACTTTGAAATTTTTATATCTGCAAAGGAGGACTTACTATTGAAAAAATATTTTTTCTTTTTTTTAAGTATTTTATGTATTGTAGGACTAGTATTTGTTTGTTTTATAGTCAAACTTCCTGATACTATTACCTGCAATTTTATACGGTATGCTCTAATTTTGCTTGGCATTTTATTTAATTTTCTTTACTATTATTTAAGAGATATTGAGGAACAAGATGCTAAACAAAACAAACATTTTGAAGAAGTAGAACGGCTAGAAACACAATACAAAGAAATTACGGAAATACTTCAGTTTTTAGATATGAGTTTTTTTGAATATTATTCTGAAAGAATGAAAACGACCAATTGCTACTTGGTGGTTAATACAAATGAGTATATTATATATTATGACAACTTTATAAATAAGTATCATAATAACAATATATATTTCAAAGGTTCTTATTTGATAACAGCATTAATTCAGTCTAATTTATATTTTTCTGTATATAGAAGTGGATCTGATCATGATGATTACCAAAAATCACGTGATTGCAATATGAAATTTTATGCTTTGGTTTGTTTGGTATTTATCGGTTTTAGATATCAGGATATTTTTCCAATCAGTTCTTATTGTTCATCTTTAGTCTGTATTATGAATAATTATATAAATAAAAAAGAGAGATTGGAACAGCTAATCAAATCAAAGCATTAGCCAAAACACTTGAAAAAATGCATAAAAACTATGTACATTAAAAATTTAGGAAGTACATAAAAGGAGTATCAAAAAACTGATACTTCTTTTTTTTACTCTCATTTCTTGTTTATATTAATTTAAAAATATCTTATACTCCCACAACTGAAAAACCATTATCAACATGAATTACTTCACCTGTTATAGCCTTAGACATATCACTAAACAAAAATGTACAACAATCACCCACTTCTTTAGCAGTAACATTTCTATGTAAAGGAGACTTTTCTTCAACGACATCTAAGATAGTTCCAAAATCTTTTATTCCTTTTGCAGAAAGAGTTTTTATAGGTCCTGCAGAAATAGCATTTATACGTGTACCGCTTCTACCTAAATCCTTTGTCAAATATCTAACACTTGATTCCAAAGCTGCTTTTGCAACACCCATAACATTATAACCATCAATTGCTTTTTCTGCACCAAAATATGTTAAAGTAACAATGCTTGAATTATCATTTAATAACTCTAACTCTGTAGCAATTTTAGAAACTGCAATTAGAGAATAACTACTAACATCACATGCATGTGCAAAACCATCTCTTGATGTGTTTATAAAATCATTTCTTAAATCATCTGTATTAGCGTGAGCAATTGCATGTAATATACCGTCTATTTTTCCATTATCTTTCAAAATTGTTTCAAAACATGTTTTTATAGACTCGTCACTTGAAGCATCACAAGTATATGCCTTTGAACCTGGAATTTCTTCCATTAACTTTTCTACTTTTGGTTTATTTGCTTCTGAATTATATGTAAAAATAATCTGTGCACCTTGCTCATAAGCAGATACTGCTGCTCCCCATGCTATACTCCATTTATTTCTTATTCCCATTATTAAGATTTTCTTTCCTTGTAATAACATTATCTAAATACCTCCAATTTTTCTATATTTTTCATATCTTTGTTCTACTAATTCTTCTTGTGATTTTTTTTTGATAATCTATTTATGTCTTTTAATATCATATTTTTTAAATCATTGCAAACTTTTTTAAAATCTTCTTGTGCTCCACCTTCTGGCTCTTTTACTATACTATCAATAACACCTAATCGTTTTAATTCTGTTGATGTAATCTTCATTTTTTCTGCCGCTTCTTGTGATTTACTTGCATCTTTATATAAAATACTTGCAAATCCTTCTGGTGATAAAATAGAATAAACTGCATTTTCTAACATTATTATAACATCTGTTACACCTAATGCCAATGCTCCACCACTTGAGCCTTCACCTATTACAATTGATATTGTTGGAACTTTTAACTTTGACATTTCAAAAAGATTTCTCGCAATTGCTTCTCCTTGTCCTCTTTCTTCTGCTCCCATTCCTGGATATGCACCTGGTGTATCTATAAATGTTATTATAGGTCTATTAAATTTTTCCGCTTGTTTCATTAGTCTTAATGCTTTTCTGTATCCTTCAGGATTTGGCATACCAAAGTTCCTATCTATATTTTCTTTTGCATTTTTCCCTTTTTGCTCACCTATAACAGTTACTGGCATTCCATCTAATTCAGCAATTCCACCTATAATAGATTTATCATCTCCAAAGTTTCTATCTCCATGTAATTCTATAAAATTTGTAAATATGTTATTTATATAATCTAATGCTTTTGGCCTTTCTGCTTTTCTTGCAAGGACTACTCTGTCCCACGCTGATTTTGTTTTCATTAACATCCATCCTTTCTTTTTTTATGGTTAATTAATAATATATATCACTTTCTTAATTAGTTATTGTTCTTGTGTGATTTTGGAAATTTTGACTAATAGCTTATTTTGTGTTATAATTAATTATATTTATTGCAAATAAATCCATTAATCTATAGGAGGAATACATTATGAAGAAGGATTTAAAAACTCTTCGGGTAAAATTTAAAAAAATGGAACAGAAAAGAAAGGATAAACAGGAAGAGCTTCTTTGGGAAGAATTTTTTGAATATATCAAGAAGTTTGAACCAAAAGAAATATTCAATGAAAAACTCTTGTTTATGCATCGTTTTGATAGAGATGTTGCATATCAAGTTGCACGGCAATATAATTGCCGATGTAGATTATATCACCCAAGTTTATTCAAAACAATTATTGTTTTTTATGAATAAGTGCTTGTTACCCGAATTTTTGAGGAAATTACATTGTAGTTTCCTCTTTTTTCATATATTAGGAAAATTATGCAACTTTCCCAATATATGGCTGAAAATTTTCAATTTTCAGATTTGTTCTATTTAGTATTTTAATCCTATTAATGTATATAATTTTATTAGCGAACATTGTTCGCTTTATCCATTTTGATGCAATTTTACAATATTATATAATGTATTTTTCATATTTTTTCTTTCAACTATTTTATCAATAAATCCATGTTCCAATAAAAACTCTGCACTTTGAAATCCTTCTGGCAGTTTCTGTTTAATTGTTGTTCTATAACCCTTGGACCTGCAAAGCCGATTAAAGCATCTGGCTCTGCCAAAATAATATCGCCCAAACTTGCAAAACTTGCAGTTACTCCTCCTGTAGTAGGGTCTGTTAATACAGATATATATAATAAACCTGCTTTATCTAGTTTTGCAATTGCAGCTGATGTCTTTGCCATTTGCATTAATGATATTATACCTTCTTGCATTCTAGCACCACCTGATACACAAAATAAAATAACAGGCAATCTTTGTTCTATTGCTTTTTCAACTAATCTTGTTATTTTCTCGCCAACAACACATCCCATGCTTCCCATCATGAAATTACTATCCATAACACCTATTGCAACTTTTAAACCATTTATATTTCCTGTTCCAGTTTGTATTGCCTCTTGTATTTTTGTCTTTTCTTGTAAGGCTTGAATCTTTTCTTTATATCCTTCAAATTTTAATAAATCACTTGTTTGCATATTTTCATTTATTTCATTAAATGTTCCTTCGTCTATTATTTGCTTTATTCGTCTTCTGGCTGATAGTCTAAAATATTTACCGCAGTTTGGGCATATGCTATAATTGCTTTTTAAATCTTCTTTGTATAGTATCTCTTTACAATTATTGCACTTTACCCATTTACCAACTAGCATATCTGATGCTTTTTCATTCTTTTGATCTGGCTCTTTTGGATTTATTTTTTTTGATTTTTTCTATTACCATCGCTTTTCTCCTTGTATCTAGTTTTTATATTTTTTGCTTATATGTATATGTAATAGTTTGAATATATTTTGATACTACTTACCAGTGTTACAAATTCTTATGTAAAAGCTATAAAAAGGGTTCTGTTTTCGGGTATTGTTATAGTTTTTGCATTATAATTTGTTAACGTTATGTAAGTTAAGTCGAAAAATATATGAAAACTATTACATATACATATAAGCATAAATAAAATTATAAAAATCTTATAATCAACTTTGAAGCTTATTAGCAAATTTTTTTAGCAATAAAAGAAGTATCATAATTATTACTAATAAAATCTTCATCTTCTAAAATCTTATATAAAAAATCAATATTAGTACTTATACCATCAATGACAAATTCACCTAATGCACTTTTCATTTTCGCAATTGATTCATTTCTGTCTTTCCGTGTACAATAACTTTTGCAATCATAGAGTCATATGTAGGAGGTATCTTGTAGCCTGGATAAATTGCCGTGTCTATTCTTACACCGTTTCCACCGGGTATATGCAATTCTTTTATTTCACCTGGACATGGCATAAAGTTTTTATATGGATTTTCTGCATTTATTCTGGCCTCTAAACTATGTCCTGTAAATTTGATATCGTCTTGCTTATATTGTAACTTTTCTCCTGATGCAATTCTTAATTGTTCTTTTATAATATCAACACCTGTAATTGTTTCTGTTATAGGGTGTTCAACTTGAACTCTTGTATTCATTTCCATAAAGTAAAAATCTTTGTTTTTATCTAGCAAATATTCAATTGTTCCAACATTGCTATATCCAATTTCTTTTAATGCATTTACAGTAATTTTTCCCATTTTTTGTCTTAATTTGTCTGTTATTACTCCTGAAGGCGTTTCTTCTAACATTTTTTGATTATTTCTTTGTACAGTACAATCTCTTTCTCCTAAATGTATTACATTTCCATGTTCGTCTGCCATTACTTGAACTTCTATATGTCTTGGATTTTCTATGAATTTTTCGATGTAAATAGAGTCGTCATTAAAAGAAATTTTGGCCTCTTGCCTTACTAAATCATAAAATTTTACAAGTTCTTTTTCGTTGTAGGCAATTCGTATCCCTTTGCCTCCACCACCACTTGATGCTTTTAAAATAACAGGATATCCAATCCTCAATGCTACTTTTATTGCTTCTAATACATTATCAACTAATCCATCTGAACCTGGAACAACTGGCACACCTGCATTTTTCATTGTTTCCTTTGCTTTTGACTTGTTGCCCATTAGTTCTATCATTTTATAAGTAGGCCCAATGAATTTTATTCCGATTTCATCACACATTTTAGCAAAACTACTATTTTCAGATAAAAAGCCATATCCTGGGTGTATTCCATCACATCCCGTTAAACATGCTGCTTCGATTATTGCTTTTACATTTAAATAACTTTTGTTAGATGGTGCAGGCCCTATGCATACCGCCTCATCTGCTAGTTCTTTGTGTAATGAGTTTTTGTCTATTTCTGAATATACTGCTACTGTTCTTATTCCTAATTCTCTACAGGCTCTTATTATTCTTACTGCAATTTCTCCTCGATTTGCTATTAATATTTTTTTTTAGCATTTTCTTTTCCTTTCATATTCTTATTAATATATATAACTATAAATTAAAAATATATTTTAAAATAGGGATTTTATGTAGTGGCCCCTAATCCCGAATTTTTATTTATTGTTTACAATTGCAAATGTTAATTCTCCTTTTACTGCAACTTTTCCATCTACTGTTGCAATTGCTTCTCCAATACCAACTGGACCTTTTTGTTTAATGATTTTTACCTCTAATTTTAATCTATCTCCTGGCACTACTTGTTTTTGAATTTTAAATTATTTATTCCTCCAAATAGTGCGTTTTTGTTTTTATTTTCTTCTAGTGATAGTATTGCAACTGCACCTGTTTGTGCTAGTGCTTCTACCATTAATACTCCTGGCATAATTGGGTTTCCTGGGAAGTGACCTTTAAAGTAATATTCATCTTCTGATACATTTTTGTATGCTGTGCAACTTTCTCCTGGTTTGTATTCTTCTACTTCGTCTATCATTAAAAATGGTTCTCTTTGTGGTATTATTTTTTTGATTTCTTCTTTATTTAACATTTTAATTTTCCGCCTTTCGTTCACTTCGTTCACTCATCGTCATCCAAATTTTTTCAAAATTTGTCTGCCAAATCTTGAGATGTTCACCTATTGTTATCAAATTTTTTTATTTACTTTATTTTAAATAATGGTGTTCCATATTCTACCACGTCTCCGTCTTTTACACATATTTCTGCTATTTCTCCGTCAAATTCTGATTCTATTTCATTCATTAGTTTCATTGCTTCTACTATGCATATAACTTGACCTTTTTTTACTGTATCACCTGCTTTTGCAAATGCCTCTTTATTTGGTGCAGGTCTTGAATAAAATGTTCCTACCATAGGTGATTTTATAATTTTGTAATTTTCTTCTTGTGCATTTTTATTACCTGTTGTTTCGTTTATTGGTACTTCTGCATTATTTTGATTATTTAAAACAACATTTGTTGTAGGTGTTGTTGATATTGCATTTGCTTGCATTTGTGCACCATTTGTTACTACAATTTCTTTTTCCGTATTTTTCTTCATGCTTATTTTCATACCTTCAGGAAATTCTATTTCTAGTTCGTCTATTTTAGCATTTCCCATGTCATCAATTAATTTTTTGATTTCTTCGTAATCCATATTTTCCTCCTAAATTTTTTTGAATATTATAGAACTATTATGTCCTCCAAATCCTAATGAATTTGACATTGCATATTTCACTTCTATATTTCTACCTTCATTTGGTACTATATCTAAATCACATTCTTCATCTGGTACTTTGTAATTTATTGTAGGTGGTACAAAGTTGTCTTCTATTGCTTTTATACAAACAACTGCTTCTACTCCACCTGCGGCACCTAATAAATGTCCTGTATTTCCTTTTGTTGAACTTACCATTACTTTTCTACTTGCTTGTCCAAATGCTAGTTTTATTGCAGATGTTTCTCCTGCATCATTTAGGTGTGTAGATGTTCCATGAGCATTTATATATGTAATATCTTCTGGTTTTGTATTATTCTCTTCTAGGGCTCTTTTCATGGCTCTGGCAGCACCTTCTCCGTCTGGTGCAGGTGATGTTATATGATATGCATCTGATGTTGCTCCATATCCTACTATTTCTGCATATATTTTTGCATTTCTTGCTTTAGCATGTTCTAATTCTTCTAGAACAATAACACCCGCTCCTTCTCCCATTACAAATCCGCTTCTTTCTTTGTCAAATGGAATACTTGCTCTATTTGCGTCTGTTGCTTGGGTTAAAGCTTTTATATTTGTGAACCCTGCTATACCTGTAGGTGTAATTGATGCTTCTGTTCCTCCTGCTAAAATTGCATCTTCATATCCGTTTTTTATCATTCTGTACGCTTCACCTATTGAATGAGTTCCACCTGCACATGCTGTTACAACAGATATAGATTCACCTTTTGTTCCTAATTCGATTGCTACATTTCCTGCAGCCATATTGCATATACTCATAGGTATGTACATTGGTGATACTCTGTCTGGACCTTTTTCTATATAATGTTCATTTTCTTTTTCTATTGTAGAAAGTCCACCTATACCTGAACTGATTACAACTCCAACTCTGTTCATGTCTGTATTTTCTGGTGTAATTCCACTGTCTTTCATTGCTTCTCTTGATGCTATGATTGCAAATTGTGAAAATTTGTCTAGTCTTTTGCAACTTCTTTTGTCAAAGTGTTCTTCAGGATTGTATCCTTTTACTTCTCCTGCTAATTTTACTTTGAATTTTTCTGTGTCAAATTCTGTTATTTGTGCTATACCACATTTGTTTTCTTTTTATTCCTTTCCAGAATTCTTCTACATTGTTTCCTATAGGAGTTATGGCTCCTAATCCTGTTACTACAACTCTTCTTTCCATTTTTAATTTTCCTTTCTATCAAAATATAATCTTTTAAGTTTATGTAAAATTTGCTTTTTTTCAATTTTTATAGTATAATTAATTTTGTAAATATTTAACACCTAGGAGGTAATTTTAATGAGTGAAAAAGATCTTGAAAGACAACGGAAAATTGTAACTGATATTATAAAAAATCAGATTAAAATTTTCAAACTTAATGGTAAAAATGATCAGGATGTTACAATTTCTGTTTTAAAGGTACCATATGTTAATAAAACCGAGGTTTTGAAGATTTTAGAATTAACATTAGGGTATAGTCCTGAAATTCTTTTTTATCAAGAAGTAACAATTTTGAAACAATCAACAATGATGATTACATTTCATTTTTGTTTTTAAAGTTTCACTCACCGGGGAGAGGTATATCTCCCCTTTTTCTTTTATTTTTTTACATCAACATACCACCATCAACATTTAAAACTTGCCCTGTTATATATGTATTTTCTTCACCAGCCAAGAAATAAACTGAATTTGCAATTTCTTCACTACTTCCCATTCTTTTTAATGGTATTTGAGCATTTATATTTTCCTTAACACTATCACTTAAAACAGATGTCATATCTGTATCAATAAAACCAGGTGCTACACAATTTGCTAATATATTTCTACTTGCTAATTCTTTAGCAATACTTTTTGTAAATCCTATAATACCAGCTTTAGAAGCGGCATAATTGCATTGACCTGCATTTCCAGATACTCCAACTACTGAACTGATATTTACTATTTTACTTGTTCTTTTTTTTCATCATATAAGGTACGATGCTTTTTGTAACATTAAATGTGCCTTTTAAATTGATATTTATTACTTTATCAAAATCCTCTGGAGTCATTCTAAGTAATAAACTATCTTTTGTAATTCCAGCATTATTTACCAAAACATCTATTTTTTTCAAATCTTGCTATAGCCTGTTTAGCCATGTTTTCGCAATCCTCAAAATTTGATACATCTGTTTTTATGAATAAAACTTCAATATTATATTCTTTAAATTCATTTTCTAATTCTTCTAAATTTGTTCTATCTGATACATAATTTAAAACTAGATTATATCCGTTTTTGGCAAATTTAATTGCTATTGCTTTTCCTATTCCTCTTGTTCCGCCTGTTATTAAAGCCACTTTCTTATCTTCCATTTTCTCTTCCTCCTATGTTTGGACTTAATTCTTGTATTGCTTTTTCTAAAGTTTCTACATCATATATATTTATTGTATTTACATCACTTAGTTCTTTTCTAATAAAACCTGTTAATGCTTTTCCTGGTCCAATTTCTACAAATGTATTTACATTTTCATCTTTCATTAATTTGATTGCTTTATCAAATCTAACTGGGCCAACAATATGCTTTGATAGTATCTCTACCATGTCATCTGTGTCTTTATAAAAAGTTCCGTCAATATTTTTTACAACATTTGTTGTGCCTTTTTGAAAATGAACTTTTTCTAAATCTTGTATATATCCATTTTTTGCATCTTCTAATGCTTTTGTATGAAATGGACCACTTGTTTTTAATGTAACAACTTTTTTTGCTCCATTTTCTTTAAATAAATTACTTGCTAATTCAATTGCATCTTTACTCCCAGAAACTACAGTTTGATTTGAATAATTGTAATTTGCAGGTACTATAAACATTCCTTTATCTTGCAAGTCCTTGCATATTTCTTCTATTTTTTTTGAATCTAATCCAATTATTGCAAGCATTGAGTATTCGCCTTCTGGTAATTTATGTTGCATCAAATAACCTCTTTGTTTTAACAGTCTATTCCATCTTCAAATTTTAGTTTTCCACTATATATTAATGCAGGATATTCTCCTAAACTTAATCCGACTGATATATCTGCTCTTATTCCATTTTTTTTCTAGAATTGCTAATATTGCCAAACTCATTGTAGCAATTGCAATTTGAGTATTTTCTGTTTTATTTAAATCATCTTGCACATTTTCTTTGTTAGTAGTGTTTTCTTCTTTACAATATTCCGTTCCATTATATTCTTTTCTTGTACCTTCAAAGCATAATTTTGCAACATCTATTTCTGTGATTTCAGACGCTTTTTAAATACTTCTCTTACTTCTTCAAATTTTTCATATAAATCTTTTCCCATTCCTATTTTTTGACTTCCTTGACCTGGGAATAAAAATGCTATTTTCATATTAAACCTCCATTAAAATGCTGCCTGTGTTTAAACCTCCACCATAGCCTAAAAAATAATTTTATCTCCCTTTTTTTTAGCAAATGTTTTTCAAACATTTCGTCTAATGCTATTGGTATACTTGCACAAAATGTATTTCCTACATTTTCTATATTTGTATATATTTTTTTGCTGTCAATTTTCAATTTATTTCCAATTGATTTCATTATTTTCAAATTTGATTGATGTGGTATTATATATTTAATTTTATCAATATTTATTTGGTTTTTTTAAGCAATTCCTTTACGTTTTTTACTGTCTCTGTAACTGCATACTTATAAACTTCTTTACCATCCATTTGTAACTTTTCGTTTGCGTTATATGTAAGTATTTTACCATTTTGACCATGACTTGTTATATTACTGCTATAAAGCCTTTTTTCTTTTTTGTTTCTTGCAATATAACTGCTCCTGCACCATCTGATAATAAAATTGATGTTGATACATCCTTTTGGTCTATACATTTTGATAATAAATCTACTCCAACTACTAATGGCATTTTTGCTTTGTCTGTTTCAATATAACATTGCGCTATATCCAATGTATTTACAAATCCTGCACATCCTGCTAAGACATCTATACACATACAATTTTCAATATTAAAATGTTCTTGTATTTTATATGATATCCCCGGCATTAGCATATTTGTTGATGTTGTTGCCACTATAATCATATCAATATTTTGCGGATTTATTTGTGAGTTTTTTTTTCTATTAAATTTTCTATACATTTTATTGCTAATTGTTCTATATTTTCATCTTTTGAATAATATCTTTTTTGTATTCCTGTTCTTTTGTATATAAAATCTTCTGTTATATTTAATTGTTTTGCTAAATATGTGTTATCTATCTTAGTTGTTGGTAAATACTTTCCTGTTGCTATAATTTCTATATTTTTCATTTTCACCTCTAATTATATTTTTTTAATTTTTAGACTCTAACTTTTTTCTAAATTATATCCTCCAATGTTTTTATAAAATCTTCTATAATTTTTTGTTTATTGAATTTTTTTCCAGTTTCTTTATATAATGATGTTGCTATGTTTTCTAGTTCATTTGGAAATTTGTCTTCATTTACATTAAAGCCTATACTTATTATTACATAGTTGATTTTATTTCCTATTGTGTTGCTTTCTGTTAATATTCCACATATTTTCTTTCCATTTAGCATTAGGTCATTTGGCTCTTTTATTGTTAATTTTATATTGTATTTTTGTTCCATTATTTTCTGGATTCTTTTTGCTATTTCTATTGTAAGTCCTTCTAATTTTTTTTACATTTTTTTGTGGTCTAAATAGCATACTCATTGCTATGTTTTTGTTTGAGCCAGTGTGCCAATTTCTTCCTTTTGTTCCTATTCCTCCTGTTTGTTCTTCTGCTAAAATTGCTGTGTTTTCTGTGTATTTGCTATTGTTTTCTTTTAAATATGTGTGTGTCGAACTTATTGTTTTAAATTTTTTTATTTTCATTTTTTATGTCCCTTTTGATTTTTCTTATGTGATTTTATATCAATTTTTTATTTTTTCATTAGTCCGAACGGTCAGTTTGAGATTCTATGATTTATAGATTTTTGAAATAATTGGTGTGTGAATTGTAATTTTTAGATTGAATCTTTTGTGAATTTTTTGAAAAAAAATCTGGACTGTTTTTATATTTTGTGCTATTATTCTGTAGGTGAACAAATGAAAATTTTTAGGAGGTAAAGTTATGACAAAAATGGAAAAAATTTTGGCAATGGTTTTAATGTTTGTTACTATATTATTAGTTAGTTTTAATTTTTTATATGTTAATGCGGTTGATTTAAATTTGACTGAAAATACTTCTAGTAGCACAAATTCTTCTGATGATGAAGATGATGATAATTCAACTTCTTCTGCATCAAATTCTTCTAGTACGAATTCTTCTAGTCTAAGTTCTTCTGCTACAGTTAAAACTACTAATTCTACTGAGTCAGGTTTGGGAATTACTAATATTTTGAATATTATTTTGATTAGTGTTGGTATTCTTTTGATTCTTTTGGCTATTGCTATTTTGATTAGATTAAAGGGTTAATTTTTTGAATAGAAAATAATAAAAAGAAGCGGCTTTAAAATAAGTGCTTCTTTTTTGTTTTTATATTGATTCTTTTATCTTTTCGACTTCTTCTTTTGATAGTTTTGTAATTTCACATATTAAATCAATTGATAATTTTTTCTTCAACATTTCTTTTGCGGTTTCTATTACTCCGTTCCTTTTTCCGTTCTTCTTTTCCAGCTTCAAAAAAGTTTTGTTCACTTGTAAGTCTATTATATTCATCCATTATTACTGAATTATGTCTTTCTCTTTCTTTTGGATCAGAACTTATATAATCTAATGTATTCATTGCTTTTTTTATTTCTTTATTCTCTTTTTCAGCCAACATCATCTCCCCCTTTCGATTTGTGAATACACACATCCACTGGTCTAGTTTTGTAAATTCTGATTGAGTTTTCTTTTTATATTTTGGTAGTTCTATGTAGTGGAATTCTATATATTTTGATGCTTCTTCATCTTCTGTTTTATACCCCATATCTACATATTCTTCTTTTTTAATGTTTTGTCAAATTTTATTTTTCCAATACTATGATAACTGTTTCGTTTTAAAAAATTATAATTTGTTATGAATATTACAATACTCTTTTTAAAGTTGTATAATCATCTCCTACTTGTAATTGACTTGTTATCATATTTGCTAAATATAGTGTTCCTCTTTCTTCTATATTTTTCTTGTCTTCCATTTGCATCTCAATATCTAAAACAGTTCCATCATCTGTTTCTGCTTTGATATCTAAAAGGCCTCTTTTATCTTCTCTTTCGTATGGAATTATTTCTGGATTTTTTTTATTGTTACGTTTTTAATATTTTTTTTCTTAAAATTGCCTCCAATAAATCCTTTAAAACACTTTCATTACCTTCAAATGCAAATACTCTTTTAAATATATAGTCATCTGTTAGTGGTAATCTTGGTATTTTTGTTGTTTTTTGTGCCATTTATTTCTTCCTTTCTTAATTATACTAAATTATTTTTACTTTGGCAATACTTTTTAGTATAATTTAACATATTATTTACAATTAAAAGAGACAATTTTAGACTATTAATATATCAAATTTGTACGCAAATATAAGTGTATTAGGGTTATCAACACTTCTTGTTTTATTTAATGATATTGGGATATTTTTAGATTTATTTTTGATTTTAATCTTTACTATTTTTTATTACTTTTTTTGATTTTTTATGAAATCCTTTAATTTTTGTATCTTGATTAAATTATTTCTATGTCTACCCTAAGTTGCTTGAATTAAATCTTTTTTTAAAATTAGTCATGCAATTGTCTAATTAATTGCATGACCATATATTACCATAATTTTATGTTAATTGTCAAGAAGAAAATTTCGACAAAAGTCGACATTTTAAACAGTTATATTTTAACACTCCTTTTTTACATAATTTGACTTTTTAAATATTTACATATAAAAGGTAAATGTTTAAAAAGTCGCTTTTTAAGAAAATAATAATTAACAACTAAAAATTATAAATGTTTTTATAGAAAAATAAATAATGGATAGTAAATTAGCCTACTCAATTGCCTTTTTACTATCCATTAATTTTATTATTCTTTTTAAATTAGTGACTATGTGCGTTATATAAGATTGAACACGCACACCAGATAAGCCCACGGTTCTTGCTTTACATAATCCGTGTGTTAGCTTTGTTTCAGCATTTTTTGCTTCTATTTTGTATCTTTCTGTAAGCACACGATAAAAATACGTATTGAAACCTCAAGCAAAATTCCTTATAATAAGGACATGACTTGAGGTTATTGTTTTTAACTCATTATTTAATCTACATCTTCAATCTTAAGATCTTCATAAGCACCTTCAAAATTTAATACATCATCTGGAAGTTCTGTACTCCATGGCAAATACTTCTCTAAAACATTTGCATCACTTAAATTCTCAAGTTGTGGTAACTGATCTAGTAAATAATTTATATACTTATAAATATTTAAATTATTAACTTTAGCAGACTCAATCAATGAATATAATATCGCATTTGACTCTGCACCATCTACGCTATCAGCAAATAGCCAATTTTTTCTGTGAACTGCAAAAGGTCTAATTGCACGTTCTGCCAATGAATTTGTTAATGGTATTTTTCCGTCATTAAGAAATTCACTTAATTCTTTTTGTTGATTAGATGCATAAATTAAGGCATTTTTTAATTTTTTATTAAGTATTACTTTTTCAGACATCGTTGAATTAACCCAATTGAAGAATTTTTCTACTATTGGTTTTGATTCTGCTTGTCTTACTTTTATTTTTTCGGCCTCACTTAAAAGAGCTATTTTCTTTTCTATTTCAAATAGCTTATCACAATATGTTACGCCAACATACCCATCTGTTGATGTATCCATTTTCTTATTATCTAACAATGGAATGCTTTCGTAAAAATATCTTCGTGCATGTGCCCAACATTCAGCATGTGTTATTCCTTCTATGTTGTTATATGATGCATATCCATCTGTTACCAAAGTACCTTTAAAGTCCTTTAAAAATTCTTTTGCTGTTTCGGCACTTCTACTTGGAGAATATTTAAAAATTACGCCTTTTTTTTTTCTTTTTTTTCTCCTGAACGCAACACCCACATATATGAATTCCTTGTTGCTTTTCTTCCAGCCTCTTTATTACATTGCATTGTTGTTTCATCACAATGTAATAACTCACTTTCTACTTTCATCTTACTATGCATCAATTTATATAATGGCTCTAAATAATAAAAACTTATTTTTATGTTCCAATTTGCCATCATACTTCTTGGCAATACTAAGCCTTTATCATCCCACATTTTTTCTTGTCTATATAGTGGCACTCCTAAATAATATTTTTGATATATTACTTCGGTCGCTAAAGAAGGGGATGCAAATGAATGTGTTAATAAAGCGTTTGGTACATTTGATTCTACAAATGTACTACTTTCTTTTTCACTTTCACTTGTTCCGCATTTTACACACTTATATACTGATTTTACATATTCTTTGATTTTGAATTTTGCTGGTATGTATTCTATTTCTTGGCGTACTATCTTTTTTCCTACTAATTTTAAATTGCTTTGGCATTCTGGGCATACTTCATCATTTTCTATTTCGTATTCTACTCTTTCTATTTCTACATCTTTTAATGATGCTCTTTTTATTCCGGCTTTTTTTGTTTTTGATTTTTTCTTTTTATGTACTGTTATTTCTTCAATGTTTTCTTTTATTTGTTCTTGTACATTTTCTTCTATATCTTTTTCATTATCGAAAAGAGAGTATTGTTCTTCTATTGGTGTTTCATTTGATTCTGGTGTATATTCTCTTTTTGTTCCGAAAACTACTCGTTTTAAATTATTTAATTCTAATTTTGCATTTGCTAATTCTATTTTTAATTTCATGTTTTCTTCTAATAATTGTTCACGTGTCATTGCTCTCTTTTTCTTCCTTTTTTGATGTTCTGATTATACCATAAAAGTGCCGGAATATCAATACTTTTCAGCACTTTTTGTGTTGCTTTTTGGTTTATTTTTTTGTTAATTATACTGCTATTTTCTCGTCTGTTAATTCTATTTCCTTGAAGCATTTTTCCGGGTTTATTTTTAATCCGGATAATAACCAATTTAATTGTTCTATTGTTATGTTTTTCATTTCTTGTGAATTTCTTGGCCATTGAAATTTCATTTTTTCTTTGTCTAATAATTTCTTTTGGGCTAATATGAATCCATTTTTGTCGTAACATAATACTTTTATACTATTTCTTTTTTTATTGCAAAATATAAATGCTGCTTTTTCATATTGGTTTAAATGAAATTTACTTTTTACTTCTATACATAATGAATCTATTTGCTTCCTAAAGTCTGTTGCACCATATGCTATATATACTTTTGAAATGCTTTGTAAGAGATCTTTAATCATTGTGTTATCACCTCTATAATTCGTTTTAGATATTCTCTGTCATATCCTTCTTTTAATTCTATCCTTATATTTTCATTACAGAATATGGTTGATTTTACTAATTGTTTTGGTGCAACTTGCTCTTGTTGGTTTATTTCTAGTGCTCCAAACATTCCATATTGTTCTTCCTTTACCCATGCTCTAAATGTGGCTTCTGGTATCCCATTTTCTCTTGCATATGTTGTCTTGCTTTGGCCACTTACTTTGTATCTGTCTAGATATTCTCTTTTTTCTTCTTCGCTGTAATTTCTTGCCATTTTAAAAACCTCCATTAAATTTATTGTGTAATTATTTTACACTCAATTTAATGGGGTTTCAATACATGTTTTTATCGTGCGCTTACGGTATTATCTTGTCATATAATGAAATATGTTCTGATATTATTATTTGTTTATACTTATTTTCTAACATAAAAAATCACTCCAAATCCAGTATTTTCAATATGTTTATTATATCATATTGATATTATTTTTACTAGGATTTTAGAGTGTTTTTTCTTTAAATTTTCATGTTAATTTACATAAGTTAACTTTTTAAACATTTACATATAAAAGTGGACGGAAACCGCGGTCGTTGTGGCTGCTGGAAGTGTCGCTGATGTTTCTATAGCTCATGTAATTGCTGTAGATGTATTGGTCTCCTCTATAGACACAAGGATAGTAGGAATCGTGGGACGTTTCCGTTGACCATTCACTTATATTACTTGCCATGTCAAAGATATTACATTGTTTGTCTATTTTATTTGTTTCAGTTAAAGTATTTGTTCCTGTTTGTAATAATGAACTATTTAAACTTTTTTGTCTAGAATATTTTTTATTTGTTCCACAATTTTGTAAAAATAAAGTTGCAGTATCCCATGCATAACTATTCATTAAATCACTTGTAAAATTATTACTTGTATACATTCCTTGTGCTTGTTCTGCTGCTTGTTTTTGTGTTACATAATTATATACTTGGTCTGTTCCTTTTTCTGTTATTTGTGTTAAAGCATTTCCTTCATCATTTCTTGCAGTTGTTGTTCTTGCTTCATATCTACCAATGTAATATCCTCCATTTTCTTTTACACTATTTTTAAAGTTTGTTATATTTTTAGCAATTGATTTACCTTCTATATTTTTTAATGTTGATGGGTCATTTGCATCCTCTTCAACCCAACTTCCAGAATATGCACTTTCTGCTCCGGTTGAATAATCAAATGAATATCTATTTAATTTTATATTCACTGTTGTTCCATCTGCTTTTGTTATTTCTCCAACTGGTACCCAAACAAATTGGCTTCCTGCAGTTGCTCCTGATGTTACATCTTCGATTACTATTCCTTGGTCCACTGTTGGTACCGCATTGGTGTTACTATTTGTATCATTTGTTGAAACAATTTTAAATCCTGTTGGGACAGTTATAATGTTTCCTTTTGGATCTTGAAATGTTTTATTTTCTGTAAATGATGTATTTAATTTATCCAATGTTAATTTTTCAAATTGTTTATATTTACTTGCAACATTCACTGTTCTCTTTATAGTATAATCTTTTCCATCAATTGCTCCAACTACTGTAAATGTAACCTCTGTTTCTGTTCCATTTGTTGTGTATGGTACTGCTGGTGTTACAGCTTTTATTGTTCCATTTTCCATACTTGAACTAAAATTAATTTGTAATTTTGTTCCTGCTTTTTGGCTATTATCTGCTACATCTGTTGTTCCATCTTCTGATTTTATTGTTATATTACTTATTGTTGGACGTGGTCCGGCTTTTTGCATTTCTTCAACTATATTTCCTTCTCCATCAATTACTCCAACATATCCATTAATATATACTTCATAATTTCCATTATCTAATTTTTTATATTCCTCTATTGTCTTATCTGTAACTTTTTCTTGTAAAAATGTTTCTAATGTTTTTGTAGATGTTACATGATCCATTTGCCACTCATTTAATAAAAGTGTCATCTTTTCTTTTGCCTCTGCTAAATCAGATTTAGTTTGTGCATCTTTTGCTTTTTGAAATATTCCAGTATTTGTCAATGCAGATATTGAAATTCCTGCTAAAATCAAAAGTATAATTATTGTAATTACTAACGCTACTAGCGTTATACCTTTGTTCTTTTTGTTTAACATTATATAAACTCCTTGTATAATATAATAAAGTTTAAAATTTAATATATTATACTTACCTTTCTCCATTAATTATTTTATTTTTATTTCTAAAAATTTTGGTTTAATGGTACCGTTATTTTATATTTTAATTTTAAATAATTAACATAATTTTACTTTGAATTAAATTCATTGTATAATTAATTTATTAACACTGTGGACTTTTATAAACTCCTTATAGCTAGACTATTTAAAGGAGACTATTGCCACAGTTTTACGCTTTATTGGTTATTAGTTAGATAGGGCTTTGACTCTTTATATCCAGCAAGGTTACAAGGCTAAAACTAAGTGGAATCGTCACAAGTGTTAAAATATAAATTCAAGGAGTTGATCTTTTATGATCTTTATCGGCATTGATATTGCCAAATCTACTCACTTTGCTTCTGCTGTTAACTCAGATGGTGAAGTGCTTATTAACCCATTTAAATTTACTAATGATAATCAAGGTTTCAATTTATTCATTAATACTTTTAAGGATTTTGATTTGTCTAATTGTTTAGTAGGCTTAGAATCTACTGGTATTTATGGCGACAATCTCACTACTTTTCTTTTTTGAAAAAGGTTTCAAGATTGGTCGTATTAATCCAATTCAAACTGATTCTCTTCGTTCTTCTAATATTAGAAAAACTAAGAATGATAAGATTGATACTTTTTTAATAGCTCAATGTCTTATGTTAGGACATTATACTTTAATTACTGAAAAAGATATTCAGCTTATCAAATTAAAAACTATTTGCAGATTTAAATTTGATGTTAAGAAATCTCAGTCTAAATCCAAAGTTCAATTAGTTACATGCTTAGATATTGCCTTTCCTGAATTAGCCAATTTCTTTAATAATAATTTGCATATTAAGTCATCTTATGCATTACTTTCTAAATATCCAACAGCTAGAATTATTGCTAATACTAGAATCGACGCTTTAACAAATTTATTATATTCTGCATCAAAGGGACATTTTAAACAAGATAAAGCAATTGCTCTTAAAGAACTTGCCAAAAACTCTATTGCAATGGACAACCCTGCAATCGGTATTCAAATTAAAATGTTAATCGAGCAAATCCAAATGCTTGAAAAACAAATAGATTTGCTCGATATTGAAATAACCAATATTATGGAAAGTCTAAATTCCCCAATTTCTTCTATTCCAGGTATTGGTAATTGGTTAGGTTCCATCATTATTAGTGAAATTGGCGATATTACTCGCTTCAGCACATCTACAAAATTACTTGCTTTTGCTGGTTTAGATCCATCTGTTAGACAATCTGGAAATTTTAATGCTACTAATACCAAAATATCTAAAAGAGGCTCTAAATACTTGCGTTATGCAATTAATCGTGCAGCACAACTAATTATTTGGAATGATGATACCTTCTACCAATATTATACCACGAAATTGGCTCAGGGCAAATCATATTTAAATGTAATTGGACATGTTTCTCATAAATTAACAAGGGTAATATTTAAATTGCTTACAACAAACACTACATTTAAAAATAGTTAACAATTTTCAAAGTACATATTTCCAATTATTACCAGTTTTAAAAATTACCTTAAAACTGTTATTAATCATGGAAATTTTTATTTATAAAAAATATTAAAAATTTTTTTTAATATTTCTATTGACAATTAATAGTTAGTCTCCTATTTTTATTTAATTTTTCCTTTTATTTGTATTTTAAAATTTTTAATACCTATTATTGCATCCTCCTCTCCAACATTTTAAATTACAACAATGTTATAAAAAATATGTTTATCCTTTGTATTTTTTATAAATATGCATTAAACCAGATTATATTAAATGCACATCTTGTTCTATTATGTTTTCATTTTACCATAACCAAAATTGTAGTTCAACACTTTTAGATGTGATATCATTTTTTTAACAAAAATGTCATATTGCTGTAATATTTTTGTAATATTTAAGATTTTAATTAAAATTTTGCTATTTTTTGTAAGTATATTTTGTCTAATTTTTAAAATAATATTAATAGATTTTTAAAATCAATTTTACATTAAAAAATAAAAGGAGGAACTACAATGAACAAAAAAATTTTAGTATCTTTATCAATTATATTATTCATCATATTTTCATTCACAATCTGTCAAGCAACAGATGATGTAATGAAAGGTGCCACAAATAATATACGTAATTTTGTTGGTGGTGTTGAAAATACTGTAGAAAATGCAGCACTTGGTGCTTCAAATGTATCAAAAAATATTACAAGTGGAGCAGAAAATAAAATGGATGCTGTCCGTACTGATTCTACTATGGGTACTGGATATAATGCTGCACGAACAAGTACAGATACTACCACTGTTGCAGGAATGTCTCAAACTGCTTGGACTTGGCTTATATTAGGTGTTGCTGCTATTGCTATAATTGCTGTAGTTTGGTATTATTCAATGCAATTTACTAATACTGGACGTAAAGGTAATAACAATAATAATGATGATGAATAATATTTAGTAGGATTTATCTGCAGTTTTTATTTATTCGTGTTATACTCTTATTATATAAATCAAGCACACCTTTGTGTTGCTGAATTTGATTTTAAATTATTATATAGAATTGAGGTATACATGATGTCTAGTGATAAATTAATTGCAAAGAATCCTACTGCATTTCATAATTACAATATAGAAAACAAATTGGAAGCAGGTATTGTGCTTTCTGGTACAGAAATTAAATCAATAAGAAATGGAAAAGCAAATCTAAAAGATAAGCTATGCTATTATAAAAAATAATGAAGTTTATATTGTTGGGTTACATATTAGTCCTTATGAACATGGAAATATCTTTAATAAAGATCCTTTACGTGATAGAAAATTATTATTAAATAGACGTGAAATTAATAAATTAATTGTTATGACTAAACAAAAAGGGTACAGTCTTGTTCCTTTAAATATGTATTTTAAAGGTAGTTTAGTTAAGGTTGAACTTGGTGTTGGTAAAGGGAAAAAACTTTATGATAAACGTGAAGATATTGCTAAAAAAGATGCTGAAAGAAGAATGTTACAACATATGAAAAATCAATAAATTTAATATTTAAAAGAGCCTATAAGCAAATAATAAATTTATTTACTGGCTCTTTTATTTATTTATTAGAATTTTATTTTTGTATTTCTCCAATTAAATCATAATTGCTTACTTCTATTATTTTACAGTTCACAAAATTGTTTAATATTGTATTTTCATCTAAATCCTTATTGTTTTTGATATAAACAAGCCCATCTTCTTCAGGTACATCTTGCATAGTTCTTCCTATAAAATATTTTCCATCAAAAGACATATCTTCTACTAAAACTTTATAATTTTTTCCAATTTTATTTGTTAATATTTCTTTTGATATTTCTTGTTGTGCTTCCATAATTTTGTTGTATCTTGCTTTTTTTGTATTGCCATGTATTTGGTCAGGAAGTTTTGCAGCAGGTGTTCCCTCTTCTTTTGAATACATAAAGGTTCCTAACTTATCGAATTTTGTGTTTTTTACAAATTCTAAAAGTTCTTCAAAATTCTCTTTTGTTTCACCTGGGAAACCAACAATTAAACTTGTTCTTAATGTTACGTCTGGTACTTCTTTTCTTATTTTTTCTATTATTTTTGTGACGTCTTCTTTGCTTGTTCTTCTATTCATTTTTTTTTCAATATTGGATTTGATATATGTTGAATTGGAATATCAAAATATTTGGCAATTTTCTCATTATTAGCCACTGTCTCTATTAATTTATCTGTAATTCCTTCTGGATATGAATATAAAAATCTAATCCATTCTATTCCTTTTACCTTACTTAGTTTTTCTAATAATTCTGCAAGTTTGCTTTCTCCATATATGTCAACACCATATTTTGTTGTGTCTTGTGCAATTACAATTAATTCTTTTATTCCTTTTTTTTTTGCAAGCATTTCCGCTTCGTCTAAATGTCTTCCATTTTTCTGCTTACAAATGGCCCTCTAATATATGGTATTGCACAATATGTGCATCTATTGCTACATCCTTCTCCTATTTTTAAATATGCAAAATTTTTTCCTGTTGTAACAACTCTTTCCATAAATTCATTATATGTTGGCATTGGAAGTGGTTTAATTTCTGATATTTTCTTAATAGTTTTTGTTTTTGATTTTTCAACTATGTCTCTTTTTTTATTAAGTTTTCTATTTTGTCCCATAGTTTGTTATATTCATCTATTTTTATAAACAAATCTACTTCTGGTAATAGTTTTACTAAGTCTTCATAATATCTTTGTACCAAGCATCCCATTGCTATTAGATACTTACACTTTTTTTCTTTTTATATTCTGCCATTTCTAAAATTGTGTTTATTGCTTCTTCTTTTGCAGATTCTATAAATCCACATGTGTTTACTACTAATATTTCTGCATCATTTGGATTGTTTACTATTTCATAATGGTTGTCTTTAAATAGTCCAATTGCTACTTCTGTATCTATTAAATTTTTGCTACATCCTAGTGATATAAATCCTACCTTCATTTTTTTCCTCCCGGAAGGGATTTAGGGATGTTCCTTAAAATCCCTTTATAACGGGATTAAGGGACAATCCTTAAAGTCCCTAATATTCCTATTTTCATATTCTTAATATTTGTCAATCTTTATATTATTCTTTATGACTACATATATGTTTTCTTGTTAATTCCATTAAATCTAGTTTTGTAAAACCTTCTACTTGCGTTTTTGTTCTGTCTTTTTTTAGGCATTCTTTTAATAAATTTTCTATTTTTTCTTTATTATTTTCACTTTTCATGTCAATGTAATCTATTATTATAATACCACCAATGTCATGAAGTCGTAGTTGCCTTGCTATTTCTATTGTTGCTTCTTCATTAACTTTGTAAATTGTTTGTTCTACATTTTTTGTTCCTGTATATTTTCCTGTGTTTATGTCAATTGCTGTTAGTGCTTCTGTTTTATCTATAGTGATAAATCCTCCGCATTTTAGCCAGATTTTTCTATTTTCTAGTTTTGTGATTTCTTTTTTTTAAGTCATATTTATCTAAAACATCCTCATTTTCTTTTAGTTCTACAACCATATTTTTTAAATAGTTATTGTCGTTTTTTATTTACTATTTTTTCATATTCTTTTTTGTCATTTACTGTTATTTTTTTTTTATTGAATCCTCTGGTAAATCTATTATCATTTTTTGTACTATATTATTTGCTTTTAATAATATGCATGGTTTATTTGATTTATAATTGTCAAATTTGTTTTTTATATCATTCCATTTTTTTTTCAATACTTTTTATTTCTTCTATTATTTCGCTTTCTTTTCCTACTGCGGATGTTCTTATTACTGCTCCATTGCCTGTACTTAAATTTTCTTTAACTAATTTTTTTAGTCTTTGTTGCTCTTTTTTTATCTTCTATTTTTTGTGATACTGTTATTATATCTGTATTTGGTTATAGCAATGTATTTACCTGGTAAATTAATATGTGTGGAAATTCTTGCTCCTTTTAATTGATTACTATCTTTTTTTTTACCTGTACAAGGATTTTTTGTCCTTTTTTTTTTTATAACTGTGCTTATGTCTGTTTTTATTTCTTTATGTTCTTTGCTTTCGTCAACTTTGTCTAATATGTCTTTTAGATGTATAAAACTGTTTTTTTTCTGTTCCAATGTTTACAAATGCTGATTGCATTCCTTTAACAATGTCTTTTACAATCCCTATATATATATTTCCTTCTTTTCTAATACTTTCTTCATCTAAGTAGTATTCTACTAATTTTCCATTTTCAACTAGGGCTATTTCTTTTTGTCTTCTTTACTTTTGTTAATAATTATTTCTAGCATATTTTTTCCCTTCTAATTAAACTTGTTCATTGCAATATCTATTCCATTTTTCAGAATTTCTTCTACTGCTTCTGCTGCTTTGTGTGTTCCTTCTTTTAAAATTTTTTGTTCATCTTCTGGAACCTTCCCTATAACGTAATTAATCATGTCACTTTTGAATTCTGGTTGTCCTATCCCTACTCTTATTCGTGCGAAATCTGTTGTATTTAGTTCTTCTACAACTGACTTCATTCCATTGTGTGAACCGGCTCCACCTTTTTTTTCTTAATTTTATTTTTCCTTTTTCTGTATGTCAATGTCATCATATATAACAATAATTTCTTTTGGTTCAATATCATAGAAATTTACCACTTCTTTTATTGATTCTCCACTTAAGTTCATATATGTTTGCGGCTTTAATAATATTACTTTTTTTCCTTGTATTATTCCTGTTTCATATAATCCCTTGAATTTTGATTTTGTTATATTTATATTGTTTTTTTTGCTGCTACTTCATTTATTGCATCAAATCCCATGTTGTGCCTTGTGTGTGCATATTCGTTTTCTGGGTTTCCTAATCCAACTATTAAATACATTTTTCTTGTATAATCAATTGTCTATTTTTTAATTGATTAACCCCTTTCTTTTATATTAACTTCTTTTTGTCTTTAAAGAATTTGTTAAATATTCCTTTCTTGCTATTTGATTTTGTATTTTCTTTTTTGTTTTGAATCTGTTTTTTCTATTTTTTCATCATCTTCTTCTATTTCGTCATCTTCGTCATTTTCGTCTTCGTCATCATACTCGTCTTCATACTCATCATCATATTCGTCTTCATCATCTTCATATTTGTCCTCGTACTCGTCATCAAATTCTTCTCCGTCATCTTCAAAATTGTCGTCATATTCGTCTTCATATTCTTCGTCTTCTTCATAGTCATCTTCGTATTCTTCGTCATTTTCGTATTCATCTTCATATTCTTCTTCATCTTCGCAGTATTCTTTTTTCATTGTCTGCTTCGTCATATTCATCGTCGTCATCAAATTCAAATTCTTCTACATATTCTGTGTCTTCGTCTGAAATTTTTGGTTTAAAGATGTCATCTTCTATTTCTGTTTTTTCCTCTATTTCTTCTTCATTTTCTTCTTGAGGTTGGAATTCTGATAAGTCTTTTCCAAATTTTTGTGTTACTTCATTTTGAAATACATCATAAATGTTTTTTATTTCTTCGATTCTCCAATAGTTTGAATTTATTATTGCTCCGGCATTTACTCTTATATTGTTTACTTCTTCTTCAAAGTTTTTTTCTTTGTCTTCTATATTTTTTAGATATTCTTTGTTATACAATTCTTTGTATGCTTTTTTGCTTGATTTATTAGTAATTTCACGTATGATTAATTCGTATAATTTTCTAACTTGTTCCATATCTGCAGTGAAATTTTCGCAAAGCCTCTTCCATTAATTTATTGTGAATCTTGATTCCATTTATTGTTGACATTCTTTCATTGTCTAAGAAACTTACTATATATAATTTCATAGCTTTTAAAAATGCTAGTTTTGCACTGACATCACGTAATGTTTTATTGTATTTGTCCATTTTTATGTCGTCATTATTTAGTTCTGTTAATAACCTTCTTGTTTTTTCAAATACAGCCATATAGCATTCTGCTTCTCTTCTGGCTATTGTGATTCTTGTGTTTACGGCATTTTCTATTATTGCTTTATTGAATGGTATTCTTTCGTCTTTACCATTTTCTATCATTATTTCTATTATATTTGTTTTTACTGCTTCTTCGTCTGTGCTTATAAATGTTTTGATATTTTTAACCATTTCTTTATCTATTTCTTTAAAATCATTTGTTATTTTTTCAATTAATTGTAGATGTTTCTTTTCTTCTGCTCTTTTGTCTTTTTTGAGCACGCATTTCTGTCTTGTTGTTTTTGTTCAAATTCTGTTATTGTTTTTATATATTTTTCTCTTATTTCTTCTAGTTTTTGATTGTTTTCTGAAACAGTGGTTTCTATTTTTAGTAATTTTTTTTCTATAACTTCTGGTTCATCTTCTAGGTTGTCAAATAGTTGGTTTCTGTCTTCTTCTAATTTTATGTTGGATTTATATAATCTTTTTTGTTCTTGCTGAATTTTTCTTATTTCGTTTGCTGTTTCATCAAATTCATTTATTACTTTATCTTCTTCTTCAAGTATAGATTGGTACTTTTGTATTTCTTCTGTTATTTCTTTGTAATCTTTATATATTGTTTTTAAATTAGGTTTTTTGTCAAATCCTAATATTGTGTTAAAATTTTTTTCTAATACTATTGCACTTCTTTCATACATTTGTGGTACCTCCGGCTAATCTCAATTTTTCTACATTTTATCACCTTTATAATAAAAAAAAACAAGTGTATTTATGCTTTTTTTTGTTGTGGTTATATTTCCGTGGTACTCCGTACAACTGTTGCATTATCTGGTATGTTTTTAATAATACTACGCTATTTGCTCCTATTTTAACATTGTTTCCTATTTTTTATTGGGCCCAAAACTTTTGCTCCAGAACCTACCATTACATTATTTCCTATATCTGGATGTCTTTTGTATTTGTCTTTTCCGGTTCCTCCGAGTGTACTATTGTGGTATATTGTACAATCATTTCCTATTGTTGCAGTTTCTCCGATTACTACCCCCATTCCATGGTCAATAAATAGTTTTCTTCCTATTTTTGCTCCTGGATGAATTTCTATTCCTGTAATATGTCTTGATATTTGCGATATTAATCTTGCTAAAAAATATAGGTTCTTATTGTATAAAAAATGTGCTATTCTATGGAAAAATATTGCGTGAAAACCTGGATACAGAATTATTGCTTCTAACACGTTTCTACATGCTGGATCTTTTTCTTTTATATTTTTTTGCATCTTCATATAAACTTTTTATGATATTTTTCATTTACATCACCTATTATATTGTATGATGTTCGTTTTTGGACTGTTCTTTTGCGTACATCATTGAAAAATGCCTCTTTTAAGAGGACATTTTCTATTTTCCTATAAATATTTGAACATACACTTTTCCATATTTATTGCTTTTTATAACACCTATTCCTGTATAGTTAAAAGAAGAATTTAAAATATTTGCCTTATGTCCAGATGAATTCATCCAGGCTGTAACGGCTGCACTATTACTTGAATTTCCTGCAATATTTTCTCCGGCAGTTTTATATGATACTTTAAAACTATTCAACATATCAAATGGAGAACCGTAAGTTGGTGAATTATGTGAGAAGTAATTATTGTCTACCATATCTTTTGCTTTTATTCTTGCAACATTTAAAACTTCAGAATCCATTTTTAATGCAGTTAATCCATTATTAGTTCTTTGCTTGTTTATTAAATCAAAAACTTCCTTTTCATCACTACTCATTGTACTTGTGTTTGTTGTGTTTCCAGAACTTGAACTACCTGAACTTGTGCTTCCTGATGTCGTTCCACCACTTGAGTTTGGATAAATTGCTTTTACATATTTTTTGCTTACTGCTCCTACATAATCACCTTCAACCTGAACGATATACCAATCGCCTACACCAGCAAATACTCTTATATATTCATTTTTCTTGACTGTTGCCACTATGTTATAATTTACTCCTGGTCCACTTCTAACATTTAAAATTGTTGCTGTTACTAATCCCGTTGAAAAATCAACTTTGTAGTAATGCTGCATTCCAAATGATTGTGTAAAAATACATATTACCATAACAAACAATATTGCACTGCTTACCTTGAATATTGTTTTCTTTTCTTATACTAATAATTTTCATCCAACATCCCCTTTCTATATAATGTCTATACGTATTGTTTGTCTTTTATGTCATTTTATGTCCTTTGGGTGACTGTTCTTAAAAGGTCTTCTTAATTTTTTCTTACTCCTTCTATGTGTATGAATCTTATTTTTTCATAATTATATTCTAATATTCTTTTATTAAATGAATCAAATGTATGTGAACTAATAAATACTTGATTTAAATCTGTGTTATCTTCTATTTTTACTATGACTAAACTATGTGAGAATTTATCTCCATCAAATGAAAGTTGTGCTATATCTCCTAATGCAATTTTATCCTGTCCTACTTCATTTCCATATGGACCTACTGATTTATTTTTAGTCAAAAAATTGTGTAAGAATTCTACACCACTCCATGATGGTGATTTGTTGTTTCCGTTAATATAATACCATCCATTTTGTTTTGAATAGTTCATTACTTTTGAGCCTGCATATATGCATTGTGACACAAAACTTGTGCAGTCTCCTCCTACATTATCAAAATTATAATATTGTGGGTTTCTTCCATATGCCCATTTTCTGGCATATTCGATGACATTATTTCTATTGTAAGGTATTTCTTTCATATTGCATCCTTCTTATTTGAAAATGTCCTTTTTGATGGCAAATGTCTCTCTAAAAAGCCAAAAGAATACTAATAGTATTTTAGTATTCTTCTATTTTTACATAAACTTTATCTTCTATGGCATATTTCTTTTCTACTTCTAATTTTGTAATTTGATTATCATCCTTAAAGGCAAATTTGTTCATACTGTCTAAAATTGCTTTTACAATGTTGTCTATATCTGGTTTTTTGGTTGGACTTATATTGTTTTCTAACATTTCGTTTATGTCTGCTTTTTTGTCGTTTTTGGTATTGAAAAATATGCTATTATATTTATTTTTATTCTTCCTTCCAATGCTTTGAATCTTGGATATTTTAGTAGAAAATATTGTTCTACTAATGATTCATAGTCTTTTGTTCTTGTTGGTGTATAAACTACTCCTGTATATGAGTTTAGCCTTGGTCTTCCTTTTCCTATTACTTTTCCTGGTACTTCAAATTCGTATATCATTTGTTTTCTCCTTGTATTATATTAAATTTTCTGGGTTTAGTGCTTGTAATTCTGGTAATACAAATATTCCATCTTTTTCTGATTAGGGCATCATCAAAATATATTTCTCCTCCGCCATATTCTTTTCTTTGAATATTTACTATATCCCAATGAATACTTGATCTATTTCCATTGTCACTTTCTTCTAGTGCATCTCCTGGTGTAAAGTGAAAACTTCCTTTTATTTTTTCGTCAAATAGTGTGTCTCCAATTGGTCTTTCTACATATGGATTTAGTCCAAATGCAAATTCGCCAATATAACGTGCACCATCATCAGTGTCTAATATTTTATTTACCATTTCCGTATTATTTGCTGTTGCTTTTACTATTTTTCCATTTTCAAATTCAAATCTTATATTATTGAATGTATATCCATTATATGTTGTTTCAGTATTGTATGTGATAAATCCATTTACACTTTCTTTTACAGGAGCGGATGCTACTTCTCCGTCTGGAATATTGAATGTTCCCATGTATTTTTCTGCTGATATTCCTTTTATGCTAAATGTTAAATCTGTACCAGGTCCTACAATATGTACTTTGTCTGTTTTATTCATTAAATCTTTTAAATTATCCATCGCTTTTGACATTTTTGAATAGTCTAAATTACATACATTGAAATAAAAATCTTCAAATTCTTCTAATGTCATTTTGCTCATTTGTGCCATCGAATTATTTGGATATCTTAATATACACCACTTTGTTCTTTTTACTCTTTCTTCAAAGTGTACGGGTACTGTGTAATATTTGTTGTACATATTCATTACTTTGCTATCTATTTTTGATAATTCTGATGTGTTTGATGTTGCTCTTATTCCTATATATGCGTCCATATCTTTCATTCTTGTTTCATCGTGTTTTTTCCATATAGTTTGATTTGTTCTTCTGTTGCGTTTTCTAACATTATCCTTAATAGTTCGTAATTTACTATGTTGAAATATGGTTTTGCTTTCATTTGTTCTGCTTGTCTCATAAGTTCTTTCGCTAATGGTATCCCGTCTTCTCCTAATACCTCTATTAGTATGTTATCGTTTTCTTTTAAGTCTATTGAGTATGTTAATAAATTGTGTGCTAATTTTTCTATTCTTATATCTTTCATTTTTATTTTCCCTTTCGTTTTTTGATATTCTATCACATAAATTTAGAAATTAAAAGTACTTTTTATTCAAAAAGTTGTTAGAAAAATGTGTATGTTATGTTCAAAAGTCCTTCATAAAATGTGTAAGTTCTTTTAAAAAGTCATTAGAAAAATGTGAGAGAATTCAAAAAAGTCCTTTGATTTTTTGTGTAAATATAGACACTATGTTTTTTTTGTCATAGTGTCTATTTTATTCTAAATTTTTCATCCATTGTTTTTCTTCCTTTTTTATATAATTTATATTCCAACTAAATATTCTTTTAAAAATTCTACAACTCCATTTTCATTATTTGTTCTAGAAGTAATATAATCGGCTTGTTCTTTAACTTCTGGCAAAGCATTTTTCATAGCAACACCAACACCACACTTTTTAAGCATATCAACATCACTTAAGCCATCGCCAAATGCAATAATATTTTCATTTAAAATTCCTTCTAATTTTGCAACTTCAGCTATTCCTTTGTATTTTTCAACACCATTTTGAGCAATTTCTAACCATTTAACTTCACCAAAACTATCTTGCATAATTTCTACCTTTAACATTGGAAATTTTTTTGTAAATATTTTTAAATATTCTTCTACAAATTCATTATTAATAAATGATACTGATACATGTATTATTTCGTTTATATTCTCTAAAAATTCAGTTATATTAACTGTTTGGTCATAATGGTGTATCTTATTTCTATCACATATATTTATAGTCATAAATTTGTCTTTATCATAATACGAAGCAATATTCTCTACAATTTCATTTGACAATGCTAGCGCATATACTTCTTTCCTCTCTTTGTTTATTTCATTATTTTTAAAACGGCTGCTCCTGCGTCACTAACAATATAATTTGTAAACTCTGCTCCATCTGTTCCAACAAGCGCTCTGTTTAAAATTCTTCCTGTTGCTATTGTTATTATATATCCTTTTTCTTTTAATTTTTGTAAATGTGATTTTGTTACCTCACTTACTATTCCGTCACTGTTTAATAGTGTTCCATCTAAATCTATTGCAATCAATTTTTTGTCCATTGTGATCTTCTTCCTTTTCTAATTTTGATAATATTATTTTCCATTTTATTTAATAATTATTCTATAATTCATATATATTGGCTTTTAGAATTATTTTTTGTATTTTTGTTTTATCATCTAATGAAATATTCCATCTGCTTCCTGCAATACTTCTTTTAATTTTGTCTTCTTTAGTAGGAGCTCCTAATAATTTGTTGAGCTGTTTTTGTAAATTTACTTTGTTTGTATATATTGATAGCATATTTTCACTATACAATACATTTATTGTTGTTTCTGTTTCTGATTTGTTTGGTTCCTTGTATATTTTTTCCATAATTTGCTCCCATTGCTAAAATTTTTATTCTACTTAAGAAAATGTCTTTTGCACATATTCTATATTTTTCTTTTGTTTTTATATTTTATCACTAAAATATGTACTTGTTTCTTGTAAATCTTCAAAATTATGTTGTCTTAAAATTTCATATGTAATAATTGCAACAGAATTTGACAAATTCAATGACCTTAAAGTTGGTAACATTGGTATTCGTATTTTTTCGTCTAAATATTTTTCTAGTAAAGGTTCTGGTAACCCTTTTGTTTCTTTTCCATATAATACAAATACTTCGTCCATTGTTGAATAGTCTATTTTTGTATATTTTGTAGTTCCTTTTGTTGTTGCAAAAAACATATTGTTTTCTTCTGGTTTGTATTTATTTAAAAAATCTTCTAATGATTTATGTTCTTCTATGTCTAACTTGTCCCAATAGTCTAGCCCTGCTCTTTTTACTGATTTTTCGTCTATTTTGAATCCTAGTGGGTGCACTAAGTGTAGTTTGGCTCCTGTTATTGCACATGTTCTTGCTATATTCCCAGTATTTTGTGGTATTTCTGGTTCTACCATTACTATATTTAATTTCATTTTTATTACCTTCTTTTTTATTTTAAATTATACATTATTGTTTTCACATTTTATCATAAAAAATTAAAAAAAAAAAGCGTTTTGCTTTCTAAATTTGTTGTCTTTAGTTCCTGTTTTTATTTGTTATTATCTTAATCTTTTTCAATAAAAAATTTATTGACTGTACTTATAAATAAAATCAAATAAGAAATTGATACTAAAAAACCACCTAAAACATCACTTGTATAATGCACACCTAAATAAATCCTACTTACACCAATAGAACAAATCAAAACACTCAAAAGTACAATCGAAATCCATTTAACATATCTATTTTCTACATATTTATAAATTAAATATATTAGATATCCATAAAACGCCATACTTACCATAGAATGACCTGATGGAAAACTGTAACCTGTTTCTTCGATTATTCTAAATTCTGTAGGACGTGGTCTTTGTAATATTCTTTTTAGTAGTTGATTTAATACCGTAATTATTACCAAATTTGAAAATATAGATAGCCCTATTTTTTTATATTTTATTAATATAACTAATATTACTGTTAATGTAATTAAAAATATCGCACCGCCAAAGTTTGTGATAAATTTGGCTATTGGTGTTGCAAAATCTGATATTAAAAATGTTGATACTAGTTTATATCCTATTATATCGCCTTGCATTATTTCTTTATGGAATACATCTTCTGCTAATGCTAGAAATCCGATTAATGCTATAAATAACACAAGCCATTTAAAATTTTTCTTTGTAATTTCTTTTATTTTTTCTTTCATTTTTATATAATTTCCTCCTAATAATTTCTTTATATATTATTAAAGGTATTTTCTATCCTTACATATGTATTTTTTTAATTCCTCAGTAGTATATCTGAAATCTTTTTCTTCAAACTTCTTACTTAATTCTTCTAATTCTAATTTTAAGGCTTTTAATCTATTATTAAAAACATCATATTCTTTTGAATATTCATCATCTACAATATTCAAACCGTATATTAAATCTTTTTTGATAAATTTATCTATTACTGAACAAATCATATTACAACCTGGATTACTTCTTTCGGCTTCTAAATATTCATTTAATTTTTTAGAAAATTTTAAATCTTTATTTGATATCTTTTTATACATTAGCATTTTATCCCATTCAATAACACCACCGTAAAAGCCAAATCCTGTAAAAAATGTTACATCTTTTTGCAGTTTTCCTTTTGACATTTCAAATAACATCTTCAATCTTAATTCTTCTATTTTGTTGTCATCTACAAATAATATAGAATCATATCCAAAAAGTAGTTATAGGTTTCATAGTTTCTAAATTAATATTTTCATTTTGAGCCTTATTTTCAAGTGGGTATATATCCTTATTATAATATTTCCATTCGCCTTCATTATCACGAGAGTATATTTTATCAAATACATTTTTAAATTCTGGTGCTAATTTAAAAAATCTATCTATCCAATCATTTCTTGCTGTTGTGCATAGTATAATATCAATATCCTGTTTTTTTTACTTCATATAATTTTTTTAAGTAATATATCTAGATTGGGTCTTAATACCATTGTCATTTGATTGCCTACATCATATCTACTTTGATATATTCCATGTTCTAAAGTTTCGTCTAAATCTAATATAATGACTTTTTGGTTTTTTCCATGTATTTCTCCTTTAATAGAATGTTACTACAAAAATTTGTAATTTTTTGTTATGATTATACCAAAAAGAACTACTATATTTCAAGTAGTTCTTTGAAAATAAAAAAAAAGATGTGTGTAGGTTAGTCAATCATTTGTGACTCTTTATATTTTAATCTATCTGTGATATTATTACCCATAAGAGAGCACCTCCGATATGTTTATTTTTGGTCATTTAAACAATATCATTTTTGTGCTCTCTTTTCAATATTTTATTTTCAATCTTCTTGTGACATATCTATTTTAAACCTATACATAATGTGCTTTTTACATTTTCACTATTAATAAAATTTAAAAATAAATTAAAGGCTTTTGCTTATTGTAACTTATTTTTTATTTTATAATAGTTTTAAGGGAGCTTATTCAAGCCCCCTCTTTTCTTAGGAAAGAAAATGAAGATCATGTTTTTCCATCCAGTCCTCAATCAACTTTAGTTTACCTTTTCCCAATCCTTTAATTTTTAATAATTGTTTAGGTGAAGAATGTATCAATTCGTTTATAGTAACATTCTCAGAATATTCTGGAATCTCAAGAATATCACCAATTTTATAACACCAGTGAGGTTCCAAAGGAAAATCATCACACGATACTAACGTGGTATCATAATACGAATCTGGAATATTTTTATATTCTGCCAATTTTTCCTTCATGCCTAACAATTCTTCTTGCAATTGATTAAGCTCCCGTTCTTTTTGTTGTATTTCTTTCTCCATTTCTCTTATTGCAATTTCTTTTGATGTCATTACTATTTCCTCCTAGTTGAAATTTATTTGAATCATTATAACATTTTTATGTAAATTTAGCAAGACTTGTAAAAGGGATTGCTAATCAAAATCAGCAATCCCTTTCGTAAAAACTACAATTATCTAAATCTCTGGATAATATCCTGCCAGTTATTGTATCTTTGCTTTTCGCATACTTTCTGGCAAATCGGATTTGAGATTAATACCTGATACATTTTGTCCTCATCAAAATGATAAACATCACCAAATTCATGCGGTGTATCTTCTTTTAAGATTGTAAGCATTTTTTCAATCTCGCCATTAGGTAAATTTCCAATCTGCTTGCATACCTTTCTGAAAAAGGACATGCTGTGGTTATTATCCTGAACAAATCTGGTATTAAAAAACCTCTGATTCACTCCTCCGTTGTTTTCTGCTGCAATTCCTTGTGCCACACCGGATAAATTCTTCCTTGTTGGATGTTCTCCAGCTAAACCGTCATAATGTACGCTCATTTTTGTCCTCCTGTTAGTTTTTACTGAATCTTTAATGCAAAATTAAATTGCATCAATAAATGTTGAGTGTCGCATATTATCTTAACATATTTTTTGCAATTTTGTCTACTGTTTTCATAATATTATATTTCACTTTTCTTAGTATCATATTACATATAATACTACTCGAAATGATTTTCTATTATATTCATTGTCTCCATTAGAATTTCGTACACTTGCAGTAATCCCATATTTATTTTCAAAATATCCTTGGATCTATGTCAAGTTTTTGGACACAAAAGCGTGGAATTTTTACGCTGACATTTTTTCTATATCATAAGGTATTCGATATCCTATTGCTGAATGTATCCTTTTTCTGTTATACCATCCTTCTATAAATTCAAATAATGCCATCTTTGCTTCATCAAATGTTTCATACTCTTTTAAATTTACTTCTTCTTTTTTTAATATGGCATTGAGGCTTTCCATACATGCATTGTCATAAGGGTAACCTTTCTTACTATATGAATGCCTTAATCCTAGTTCTTTTAAGTATTCTTCAACTTTGTTTGATGTATATTGGCTACCTAAATCACTATGAAATATTGCTTGTTCTTTGAATTTTCCCTTCTTTTGTACATTTTTTATTGCTTCTATTACCAAATCTGCATCTATTGTTTTTCCATAGCTATATCCTATTATTGCTCTACTACATAAATCTTCCACTGTTGCTATATATGTCCAACCATAATTTTTAACATAAATATACGTTATATCTGAAACCATTTTTGTTCTTAATTCATCTGTTTGAAACTCTCGGTTTAACAAGTTTCTCTTGCCTTCATTATCTACCTTTTGATACTTACATGTTTTCCTTTTTTTTAGTATTTTCTGAATTTTGGGTGAACCATATCTTTTTCTTGCTTTCGTTGTATATCCTTAAGATATCAACATCCAGACTTTTATTTTCTTCTTTATATATATTTGTTCTATGATTTTTATGATAAAAATATTCTGAACGACTTATTTTCAATGCTTTGCATAATCTTTTAATATCATAATTTTCTTTATTTTCCTCTATAAATTTGAATTTTTCTTCTATTTCTGCATGAATATGGCCATGGCTTTTTTTAATATTTCATTTTCTATTTTTAAATCATTTAATTCTTTCTTTAATTTTTTGATTTCTTTATTATTTGTTAATTCATCATCTGGTGTTTGAATTTTTCCATATTGTCCAACCCATTTGTATAATGTTGCACTTCCTATGCCATATTCACGTACAATGTTTGCTGCTGTTGTTGTATGACTTTCATATAACTCAACAATCATTTTTTAAAATCTTCATCATAACTTTTATTTTTTGCCATTTTGAACTCTCCTTCCTAAGCGTATAAAACCATTATAACATCTCTACGCTTTCGTGTCCAAAATATATCTTAACACCATATAATTTTAATCTAAAACCTTTCTAATTTGTTCTATTGTAACTGGTCCCTCTCTTAAAATCTTTAATTCTTTTGAAACACAGTCAACTATTGTACTTCCTTTTCCAAATTTGACAGTGCCTTCCATCATCCGTCTAGATTTGGACATTCGTTTTCTATTTCATCTAGGTTAGTACATGTTGGTTCTCCACTTTGATTGGCACTGCTCATAAATATTGGACATCCTGTTTTTATAATTAATTCTTTTACCTCTTTTGATGTTGCCATTCTTACCGCAATTGTTGCTTTTCCGTTGTTTACATATTCTGGCATTTCTGGTCTTTTCTCTAAAATTAGCGTTATTGGACCTGGCATAAATTCTTTTATTAATTTTTCTGCTTTTTCATTTACTATTGCTATACTTTTTATTTGTTCTTCATCTGAACACATTATTGGAAATGGTTTTGTAATTGGTCTATTTTTTGCTTTTACTAAATTGTCATGTGCTTTTTTTGAACTTATTCTGGCACATACTCCATATACTGTGTCTGTTGGAACACTTATTACTCCATCTTTTTTAATATTTCAGCTAATTTTTCTATTTCTGTTTGTTTATATCTTTTTATCATGATTTTCCTCTAATTTTCAAATTCTTCTTTTTTACTTTTAAAAAAGTTATAAAAATATCTTACATTTTCAAGTTCATTCCATTTTTCTACTCTATAATCTTTTGTGTCTAAATTGTATATTTTTGCATTTAATATTCCTAACATAAATGGAGAATGAGTTGCTATAACGAATTGAACTCCGAGATATCTTGCCATTTCATTTATTTTTTCTGCAAGTTTTACTTGATTTTGTGGTGAAAGTGACACTTCTGGCTCATCTAATAAATATAATTTATCTGGTTCAATATCCTCTTCTAATATTTGTAATGTTGTTTCTCCATTTGAATATTTATCTTGCGCAAATGCAAATCTTGGAAATTGTTTTCCACCTTCTTTTGTTTTTAAAAAATCTTTTGCATTTTGTCTTCCTCTTTCTTTGGTTAGAGTACTTTCTATGCTTTCTTGTAAGACTGCATCTTGTTGTATTTTTCTAATTTCATATAATATTTCTTCGCTTTTTATATATCTACTATTTGTAGGAATTTTAGTTAGCCTACTTCCATATTCGTTTTCTCCTAGTTCATATTTACATTCATTTGAATAATTTTCAAAATATGGCCACCATCCGTCAATTCTAGAATAGTTTCGTTCTTTTTTCCTTTTAAGTTTAATTTGTGCGCAATCATGTTTAATATTGTTGATTTTCCACTCCCATTGTTTCCATATAATACTGTGATGTCGTCAAATACAAATATATTTGGTTCTTTATTTTTGAATATGCAAAATGGATATATATTGGGGTCTGTGCTTCTACTTTCACTTAATTTAAATGTTTTTAGATATATCATTTTTTATCTCCAAATTATCTATGTTTTTATATTTAATAATTTTATTATTTTTGTCTAGTATATTTTGTTATTAAAAATATCTAATGGATATATTTTTTTATTCTCAAGGTCTTTTATGTCTTGAAGTGCTGTATCATATCCTCTTAGTTCATCTTTTGTCATATTTCTAACTTTATCTAAATCTAACCATTTTACATCTAATATCTCTTTTGTATTAAATTTGATATTTTCTTCAATAACATCTGCTGTGAATTTTATAATTATTGCCGTTTCTTTTTTTTTAAATACGCTGTACTTATTGGCAATACTCCTGTTAATTTTACTTTGCAACCTGTTTCCTCATAAGCCTCTCTAATTACTGCATCTGTTACCAATTCATTTTTCCTCTACATGGCCTGCTGGAAAGTTCCATTGTCCATAACATTTCTTTTTGGCTTCTTTTGCCATTAATATCTTATTATTTTTTACGATTAAACACCCTGCTATAACAACCATATTTATCTCCTTTTTTCAAATTTACTTTTTATTGTCTCCATCTTTTATAATTCCGTATGCCATTGCTATATCTGTTGGAACAATATATTTTGCATCTATTGCTTCTGCAACCACTAATGCAAATGCAGACATTGCTCTTGTAGCATACCACCAATCTGGGTCTTTAACTCTTTGTCTTATCTCATCTAAAGAAATAGACTTATAATATCTCTCTGTTTCCTTTCTTCTTGTTTCTATGTCCATCATAATTGGTTCTGAATTATCTTTGTATAAAGTATTTTCTTCATATTTTATTCCTGAGTTTCTGGCAAACTTTTCATGTCCGCCACCTGCCAATATTAATATATCTGCTTTTTGTTTTGGTAAATTTAGTCTTCCCTTTATAAATGTTTCTACTTTTTCTAAATCAGTTGTTGCATAATTTTCAGCTAAATCAGGAAATTCTTGCATTACATCTATAACTCCAATGTTCGTATTAACACTTTCTTTTATTTCTTTATCATAAATTGCAATTTCAGTAGAGCCTCCACCACCAATGAAAACACAAACTTTGTCTTTTACAAATCTGGTTGCCCCTAATACAGTTAATTTATTTTCTCTTTCTTGAGATATAATGTTGAAATCGTATCCTGTTTCATTTTTGAATCTATTTAAGAATATCGCTCTTTCTTCTTTATTTAGGGTTCTGAAAATGCTTGTTCCACATACATATATGTCTTCAGAAATTGATTTTAATTCATTTACTTTTTTTATAAGTTCTTTCACATCATTTTCTCTTAACTTTTTGTCTTCGTTATAATGTTTTTTGAATTGTATTGTAATTCCATCTAATTTTTTATTTTATTTCCATCATAATTGTCTATTTTTAAACATGTTGATCCTACTTCTATAATTATTTTATTCATTTGCTTATCTCCTTTTTTTTTTTCTATTATACATCTTTCAATTATTTTTTTATCGGAATTAAAATAAAGGTAATTTCTATCTCCATAGCTCTCCATTAATGTGTCTTGTTAGTGCCATAATGAATGCATTTCTTGTTAAATCAATTCTTGATACTTCATTTTTGGTTTTAAGTAACTTATTCCACCTTTTCCTTTGCCTAATTCTTGTCCATCGAATATCTTGTCCATAACTTTTCCAAGTTCTGTTGCTTTAATTTCATCAATGTATTTATCAGGAATTGGAAATCCTTGGCTTGTTCCTATACTTTGAAATCCTTTTGAATCTTCCACAACTACTGCATTTATATCTATCCATTCTCCTAAAGAATCTGTGATACCAGCTTCACTTGAAATATAAAAAGTCTGCTTTTATATTGTTTTTTGAAGCGTATTCTTTTAGATTTTTCACTCTATTTTTTTGCTCCTTGAAGTATTTCTTCGTTTACTGGTTGGTCTCCTACATTTGATTTTACTGGTATTCCTTCTATTTCTACTTTGTTAAAATATTTTTCAAATGCTTGTTTTGCTCCTTCTATTTTTCCTGGATTTTTTGTTCCTATTAATATTTTCATAAATATTCCTCCTCAAAACTCTATCTCTTCACTTTTTGTCAACTTTCCATTAAATCCATAAACTTGCTTACATAATGGTAATTTTCTTTTTCCCTCATGTAAAACTACTTTTTCCAAATCCTCATATATACTATGTAATTTTATACCATATTTTTTCATTTTCTCTACGCTCATTTCTTTAAATGCTGGACATGGTAGTATTGTACCGTCATATTTTATATCTAATTTTTCAGTTCCAGCTGTGCATAAATGAGATATTTTTCCATTTAAAGGAATTCCAATTCTTATGTTACCGCTATATTTTTCTCTTTTCTCTTTTTTTAATATTTCACTAAATTCTTTTAGTTCTGTTTCATTTAACATCAAGTCTTGTTTGTTTTCTAGTCCTCTACCTTGTGGTACAAAATTTAAAATACTTATATTTTTTTTACTTTTGAAATTTCTAAACATTCTATGATATCTGAAATTGTCTATAATTTGGTTTCATAGGAATAAAATGAACATCTACATTTAATCCAACAATGCTTGCTCTAACCAAAGAATCCATTAGATATGTATTTAATGCTTTTCTTCCCATTAACTCATTATCAATATTTTCATCTAATGCTTGCCAATCAAATACAATTTTATCTACTCCCAATTCTTTTATTTTTTCTAGTTCTTGCCTTGTTAATGAGGTAAATTCCCCCGGATTAAGCATTCTTTCATAATACGCCTTCACATTTCTTTTTAGTCTTGCATTCCATGGTTCATGTTCTTCTATTTCTTCTAAATCTTTTTTATATTTATTTTTTATATATTCTTTCGTTTCTTTTGGTATTGCAGGTGCTCTTTTTTATTCCACTAGTGAATATAACTGTTCTAATTCCATTGTCTTTACAAAACTTTATCATTTCGAATAAATCTGGATGTAAAAAGGTTCTCCTCCTGAAATTGATATTTCTCCAATTCCACCATGAGTAATAAAATACATAACTGTTTTCTTAAAGGCTTCTAGTGTTATAATTGTTGTTTTGTCTTTTGATGAATTTGAAGAACAAAATTTGCATTTATTAGGGCATGTTTGTATTATTTCAAAACATAAATCTTTTAACATATATATTCCTTCTTTTTATTAGTATTTTTGTTTTTTATTTTTTTGACTCAAAATAATTTGTAGGTCAAAAATTTCATTTTTTTTGACCTATGAATTTTTGTATGTCAAATTTTTTTATTTTTTGACCTATAAATTTTATTTTAAAAACAAATCTGTATATTTTTGAAAAGTAAAAATTTGATTTCTACTATATCCAGTTGTTTCTACAATGATATCATTTTCTAATAAACAATTAATAATATTTTTTATTGTCCCTTCTTTTATTTTAGTTATATTACATAATTTTTTTTCTATTAATTATAGGTTCATTATATAATACATTTATTACTTTTTTTTTTTGCGTTATCGGATTTTACTGGTAAATTCACTATAATTTTGTCCATTTCCACTGTAAGTTCAACTACTTTTCTAAATTTTTCTTTTGCCGTTTTTGATGTTTCAATAACCGCTTCTAAGAAAAAATTTAATCCATCCTATCATATCATTATGAGTTCTTACTCTTGTTAGCATATCATAATATGTATCTTTATTTCTTTCAATATAATCAGAAATATATAAACAAGATTTTTCTAACATTCCTTTGCTTTGAATGTATAGTGGAATTAGTAATCTTCCAATTCTTCCATTACCATCTAAAAATGGATGTATAGATTCAAATTGATAATGTAAAATTGCGATTTTTACTAAATCTGGTGTATCTATTTCTTCATTGTTTATAAATTTTTCAAAGTCAGATAAGCATTCTGCAATTTCTGTATGTGGTGGTGGAACATATACTGCTGTACTTGGCATGCTACCACCAATCCAGTTTTGTGATATTCTAAATTCTCCAGGTGTCTTATGTTCTCCACGAACTCCTTGCATTAATATTTCGTGAATTTCTCTTATTAATCTAGTACATACTGGGAATCCTTCTTTTATTCTTGCTACTCCATAATTTGTGGCTTTAACATAGTTTTGAACTTCTTCCCAGTCATCTCTTTTTTTCTGGATTAATGTCGCTTACATCTAGCAGGTCTTCTTCTACAGTTGTTCTTGTTCCCTCAATTCTACTCGACTTATTGGCTTCAATTTTCACATGCATTTTAATATATAAATCTACATTTGGTATTAATAATGAATATGCATTTAGTTCTCCAATTTGTCTGTTTGCTTCTGCTAAAAGTTTGTCCAATTTTGTATCATCCCATCCCCAGTTGTAATTTATTTTACTTGGAATAAATGCTTTGTAATCATTCATTTTTACATATTTGCCTGATTTGTATTCTTCTAATTTCATTTAATCACCTCTTTCTGTTTTATATTACAAATATTCTGTTTTTTAAAATATTTTTTGTTTTTCTACTAGCATATAATTTATTTTATCACATATTTTCACGATTAAATTTCTATCTTCGTTAGTTATATATTTACGAACATTTGTATTGTATCATATTTATTAATAACATTCAATATTTTTAGTAAAATTTGTAAAATTTTATTTATACTACAAATAAATTATATTATAATACTTTATCTGTAATTGCTAAATCTCAACAGCTAAAGCATACTTACTTGATTAAATTTTAAAAAATAACAAAAAGGCCAATTGGCTAGTTTCAACTGACTTCTTGTTTTTATATTTTTTTTTGATAATAACACTATTCAATAGTTAATATAACTGGTCTATGGTCTGAGCCCTCATCCATCATATTATCTTGTTTTATTATTTCATAATTGTAATTTTCTTTTATCTTTTTTTTTCTATAAAAGCAAAATCAACATTAACTTGTTCCATTGCTCCATATCCTTGCCATGAATTATCAGAAATGTTAAAGTTTCTATTTCTTGAGATAGTTGTATAGTTATTATTTTGTTTTAAAATATTATAGACTTCAGACATATGAGAAATCATATTCATATCTCCAACAACTAATTTATAATCGCAATTTATTGTATCCATATAATTTAGTGATTTAACAGTTCCTTTTATTTTGCCCTCTGTAGATATATAATCTGTATGAATACATCCTACAAGATATTTTTTGTTGTTATATTCAAAGTTTACAAATACTGTTGTTCTATAATCACTCATGTTGTAATCAATTTTTTGTTCTTCAATTTTTTTATATTCTGTGTCTTTTTCCATGTGGTAAGCAATGTACAAAATTAACATTTATTGCATCTTCATCCCTAATTGCAACTATATTATATTGATTAAGTGTTTCTGTTTTCATTGGGAATTTTTCTAACATTTTAAAATTATTTTGATTTAATATTTCGTTTAATAATTCTATGTTATTTTCGTTTACTTCTTGAAAACAACATACTTTTATTTCATTGTCTTTTAGTATGTTATTTAAAATTCTTTTTATGTTTTCTTGCCTTACTTCCCATTTAGGTGTTGGTGCTGTTGTGTTTTTTTTATTCCATATATATTGTAACTTAAAACTTTCATTTTATTTTTATCTCCTTTTTTATTTTTTATCCTTTATATCTCTCAATAAGCAATTCTCTAAAATATTCTGCTGGAAATATATATTCCTTCTTTCCGTTTATAGTTTTAGTAGTTAAATTATTCCAATTAAAATCTTTGTTTATCTTTATTGTATTCAATATATTTTTATCTATATAATCATAAAATCTGTATCCATCATCTGCATGTTGGAATTGATTATGGTTAAGTGATGCAATAATGCTTTTATTGGTTAATTTTTCAAAAGTGCAAGTTGGATAATCAGCATATAATTTTTCTAATAGTTTTAACATATTTTTATCTTTACTATATAACTCATTTAAATATATAGCAATGCCATTAGCAATCCACTGAATTTCCTCATTTTTAATGTCAAATAAAAATAATGTTAATTTACTTGCAAAATTTATAGTTTGCACACATTTTCTCCCATCAAAATAAAATAATTTTAGTCCCCACTCTAATAATTCGTCTCCTGTTTGTTCTTCAATTACTTTGTTTGCCATTATATTATTAAATGTTGATAATTCATTTGGCATTGGTATATTCAATTCTTTTATTGTTTGTTTTGTTGCATATAATATCATATTAAAAATTCCTTTTATATCTTAATTATTTGTCATTAAATATTCTTAATCAAAAAATAATGTGCTTTATAATTATTGTAGAGGATTAAATTAATTTTTCTAATACAGAGTGTCCATATCTAAAGTTTCTACTTTTAATTTCCTTTAGTACTTCATCTGTTATTTTAGAATAATCAACATTTTCTTTATAACCATCAATTTTATTTATAAATTCATATTTATCATCTTCAATTAACGATAAGATACAAATAAGCATCTTTATCTTAAATGTATCTATAGATTTTTTTAATAATAGCTTTTTCTTTTGAATTTATAATATTAATCCATTCTGCTGATTTATATCTCACTTCCATACTATATATGTATAATATTATATAAATTATACTAAGTTGATTTATTTTCTTAGTTTTACCATTCAATTGCATTCCCAATGTCAAATAATTATTTCCATATATGTCCTGTTCTAATACATTATTAATGTCTTTAGTAGCTATACTTTTATATAAATGGCATCCTGGTCCTAGTGCATTTGGTCCAAATGTTATATGTACAGAATTTTCTTCCAGCAAATTAAAATTTTTATTTGCAGTTTCATCATACGAATTATTTGGTAATACTACATTATATTCATAATGTTTATCTAAGTTTTCTCTTAACAAATAAACATTTGGTTCTTCTTTGTATATTAAGTTATATATAGATGAGATTTCTGGAACTAATGATAACAAATCTTTAATAGCAACATCATAATCATCTGGTAAATCATAATTTAGTAATTCATTTAGGTTATTAAAAGTACCGCGTTTATCTATATGAACTGAAAGTTCAGATAATCTAACAGTTTTAATATTTGTACCAATTATAGTCAATCCATGGCTGGCACTTATTCCTTTTGTTGGATACTTTAATAAATACACTGCTTTAATTAAATTATTTAAAGAATAAAATAACGTTAATGGACTGGTTATTATACTTGTATTGCTAGAGTTATATAATTCTTCTGATTGCTTTATATAAAAATTTATTTCCTTAGATATTTTATTTAATGTTGTTTTCTTTTTTATTGTAGGTTTTACTGACAAAACCTTTTCTTTAACAAATTCCTCATCTTCATAAATTGATAATAAGTCCCAACATTCTTTTTCTATATCATTAGTTATGATTTTCATCTTTTATCTCATTCCTTTCTCAAAGCATAGGCTAGTTCAGAAAAATTTATAATTTTTTCTGGACTTTCTCCAACTTGTTCATAATAATTATTATAATTTATTTTTTGTTATATTTCTTCGATTTAATTCTTTTAAAAATTTTTGTGTCAATGATTGAGTTTGTCCATCAAATAATTTGTCCCACATATTATTTTCTTTTGTTCGAAGTTCTATTGCAGTTTTTATTCTTATATAATCTTCTTTTATTAAGATTCCCAATATTTTATCCTGATATCCTTTATATTTTGCGTCTTTGCAACAATATGTTCCAACAGTTGTAAATAAGGTCATTATAAATACTAATGTTTTCTCACTTATATCCATATTTTTAGCTATCTTAAATAAATCTAAAGTTCTATCCAATAAGTAATGAGTCAAAGTTGGAGCATCATTATTATTTATACTTCCTATTAGAAACCAACCTAATCTATTAGATACATTTCGTAATGCATTTTCCATATTATTCTCTATACACTTATTCCAATATTATAAATACTCTTATATAATAATTCTTTTCTTTTTATTATCTGATACTATAAAATTATACTTTTTTTTTCTTCTAAAAAATCAGATAATAAATTAGTAACGTTAATTACATTCATTTCTTTAATTCTTGATCTATATATTGCAACATCAGCAATTGCTTCTATAATATGAATCCCGAATTGATTTGATATTTTTCTATTTTTATCAAGTTCTTCAATAGTATCGTCTATTGCAGAAATAGTTAATTCAGAAAACTTCTTATTTTCAATATTTACTGTCCTTACTAGATTTCCTAGATATAAATCAAACAATTTTTCTTGTGCATTTCTATCATCTCGTTTTAAGGTTAATATTGAATCTTTTAAAATTCTCAATATAATATAGAACATATTTACATTATTATTTATAACTAACCTTATAAATAGTTCCTCAAATTCATCACATATCTCATTCATTAATTTAGGTTCATCTTTTTTTACTTGTTGTATTATTTTACTATATTCTGGTAAAAAAACTATAATAATTACAATTTGAATTATTTAAGCTTAATTCTAGAACAATATCTATTATTTTCTTCCTATTAATTTCTCCAAAATCTTCAGTCCATTCTTGCATTGTTATATTTAAATAATAAAGTATAAACTCATTCCATTTTTCATTATCTATTATTCTATTATTTCTATTTGTTATTATCTCTATGAAATCTCTAACTTGTTCTTTACATTTATTTTCAATTAATTGATTTCCATAAATTGAATAATAGATTACTATATCTTCAATATTATCATTTATATGTGTTATATTGTATGTATACTTTTCTAATACTTGTATTAATATTCTATATTTATTATTATCGTTTTTATTATCTTCTATATTTTTTACCATTACATAAGTTAAAAGTTTTCCAAAATAATTTAAATTTATATTTTTAAATGCATATTTTAATGAAATATTAATATTATACAATTCATTAATAAACCAATCTAACCTCATCCTCTTTTTTTTTAATAAAGTTTTGCCTATTTCCATATTTAAATCATATAGTTCTTCTAAAATGCCATTATGATTGTTATTATATTCTTTAGATAATAAATTTATTTGCTTTATATACTTTTTAAACCAATCTAATTTTCCTATTTTTATGCATATTTTTATATTCTTTTCTTGTTGTATAAATAAATTTGAAATCAAACTTTCGGTTTTGCTATCCTTTGCATAACTAATTTGATACATTCCAGAATTTATAATCTTTTCAAATATGTATTCAGCCATTTCTTCTTCATTATTTAATACCATTATATTACAATGTTCTATTAGATTTTTAAATAATAAACCTATTTTTTCAGAAATATTATTACAAACATAATATTCATCTTTTATAATACATTCATCAAAAAATTTATAAAAATCTTTAAAACTATTATCGACATCATTTTGGGTTATGTTTTCTTTTTCTAAGCTATCTGCTAAATCCTTAAAATACTATCAACATAAGTATTTATAGTGAATTCTCTATTAATTCTATATGTATAATAAAAAACAACAATAACATTTATTACAAATAGAATTATATAATATATTTCAGTTACATAATTATTAAATAAAGATAATGTTAATACTCCAATTAATATATTTAGTATTGAATATATTAATATAATTTTTACTTTCTTCAAAAAATTCTTTTCAATAATCTCCATTGGATATGTATTTTTATATAACTGTATCAATATGAAGTATCCGGATAGCCATATTGTTACCAATCCTATCAAACTACTAAATATTAATTCTGATAATGTATTTAATTTGTCTAAACCTTGTATATTTAAAAATTTACTAATTCCTAATACTGTTACAGTAATTATTAATAATATCATTGTAGTTACTATTTCTCGTTCATATTTTCCTATATTTTTTTTCTTATATTTTACTCCTTTTGATACTTTTAAAAAAGAATTTAATTTTATGTCTTTTTACTTCTTGATTTACTTATTTTTCATCTTTAATCCATCTTCCATATTTATTTTTGTTGGAACAATATATTTGCTTTCTATTTTATGTGATATTAAATTTGTTAGCACTTTCATTGCTCTTGAACCATCAAACCATTTGGGATTATCACTATTTGCTCTAATTTTATCTAATGAAGTTACTAAAGCATTTTTATCATAATTATCACTCATTTCGATTGTTAGCATATATTTTTGTTTTTTCATTTTTATATAAAGTATTTTCCATTAAATTATATCTTGCATTGTTATACCAATATAAATGGTCACCACCAGCTAATATTAAAATATCTGCTTTAATATCTATTTTTCCAATTAAATCATCTACATAATCGTATACTTCACTGAAAGAACATGTTGGAATGTCATTTTTTAGGCTTTCAAATTTATTTGTAATGTCTACCACTCCAAAATCATAATATTTTTTTTGGCTATAACTTCTTTATTTTTTTTACAAATATAAGTTCAGTTGAACCTCCACCTCCTATAAAAATACATATATTCTCATTGTATTCTATATTTTTATAACATCCTAGAGCAGTATAATTTGCTTCATCTTCTTGTGACACAACTTGAATTTCCAACTTAAATTTTTCATATATTTTTTTTTTATTAATTTCGTCTAATTCTTCATTTGATATGTTTCTAAATATACTACATCCATATATATTTACATTGTTTGTATAAGTTAATGCATTTTTTATTACTTCATACAATTTATTTAAGTCTTCTTCATTTATTTGCTTTTTTATTTGGTAATTTTTCTTAAATTCAATTGTAATAGTTTTTTCATATATCAATTTTTTTCTTCTTTGTATATGTGTATTTTGTTATTGTTACTCCCAATTTCAATAATAGAAAACATGTTATTCATTTTATTTTTCCCCCATTCCGTATTTTATGTTTGCAATTCAAATATTTTTTTGCATTTTCTGGATGATTATTATCCCATTATTCTTTTGCTAATTGTATCATATGCACAAATAAAAATGCAATATTATTTAAGCACAAAATGTAGATACCTGCCTAATTTTGTGTTATAATCAATTTTAGCAATTATAGTTTAAAGGAGGATTAAAAATGAAGGTTGCGTTGGCTTGTACTGGAGGAGGTGCTAAGGCTGCAATTAATATTGGTGCAATCCGTGCACTTAAAGAACTTGGAGTAGAGATTGAGGCAATTTCAGGAGCAAGTATTGGCTCATGTGTCTTTTAGTCTTATGATAAAAGGTGGTTTAAAAAATCCTAAAATAATACGCAAAAGTGTTGATGAAATAGTACTTAAACATAACAAACATATAATGAAAGACATTGATATACAATTTATAATTCCTGCTTTAGATATAACAAAAAAGAAAATCTATTTATTATAGTTCCAGCCCTATGGAGAAATTTACATACTATGATGATAGACCTATTTCTGAAACGATTCGAAGTTCTTCGTCTATCCCAGTTATTTTCACTCCAAATAGAGTATCTATTAATAATAAAATTTATTATATGATGGATGGAGGTATTACAAGTAATACTCCAACACTTCCATTTAAACAATTTTCTAACTTTGTTATTGGATTAGAGCCAAAATATTACAATACACAAGAAAAGAAAAAAATTCATTTTCTTTCTGCATTTACTGAAACTTTTCAATCTATGAGACGTTCTAGTTTATATTTTCAAAAGAAAGAATTTGTTTATAATTTCATTTTGTATAATCTTTCCACAATCATCAAATTTCATTTTTTCCTTCCATTCAATATCGCCATTTCTATAAAATTCCATTTTTACCTCTTTTTTATCCTTATCTATGTCATAAAAAATTCCTAATACATATCTACATATATGTCTTGGCAATTCTTCATACATTACCTCTCCATAATATGTATTTCTTGTCATAATTTTTAGTCTTTCTTTATTTTCATTTCTATCTTGTGGATTGTTTTTCTTTTTCATTTCTATTGCTAACAAGTTATCAAGTCCTTTATTTTCTCCTCTACTGTGTACAATTAAATCACATTTTATCCTAATCACTTCATATTTGTCATTTATTATTGTTTTATACATATATTCGTTTCTATTATAGTTGGCATCAGCATAGTATCCTCTTATGCCTTTTTCCTCCATTACTTTTTCTAAGCATTTACTTAATGATGAGCATAAACATTCTTCTGCTACATCTAGTTTTATGGAACTTATATCTTCTATTAAAAACAATTCATTAGCTTCTTTGAATATTTCATATACTAATTTTGAATTTTTTTCTGATATTTTCTTATGTTTTTTTATTTGATTATATAATGCTTCTCTATTCTTGTCTAACACGCTTAGCCCTGCTGGAGTTATCTTATATTCTCCTCTTTTTTTCTCTTTTTTAAATAATTTAGATTAACTAAAATTGATAATGCTTTATCACACTTAAACTCAATATAAGGTTCTTCATCTCTTCTTAGCATTGTTTTCTCATGTTGTAAGATATTTGATCTTGTGTGAATATTTTCGTCACTTAATTCTTCTAAAATTTCTGCTCCTATTCTATCAATTTGTTTCATATTCAATCCTTTCCATACAATATTCTAATAATTTCTTACCATATTCTTCTCTATTATTTTCTCCATATGTCTTATGTATTTCTTGTCCTATCTCACAATTACCAAATCTCTTATTATACATATATCAATTTTTATTTAAATTAATTAAAACTATATTCTCTTATTTCACAATTATCTGGCAAATATTTTTCCACCTGTCCATCTTCTGGCAATTCATTAAAATAAAAATGGATTGCCCTAAGCTACGCCACCATGTGTTACTAAAAGTATATTTTGACCTCTATATTTTTTTTGATTTCATCTAAAAATAAATTAACCCTTTTAAATAATTCTGGAACTGTTTCTAAATTATCGATTTTAACTTTAGAATAATAATTCCAATATTCCGTATAATAAAAATTATCGATTTTCGTATTTGTTAAAACTCCACAATTTCTTTCTTCTATTCGATCATCATATATTACTTTTTATCTTATTAGAATTTATAATATCACAGGTATGTCTTGTTCTTAAAAGTGGTGAACAAATAATCAAATCTAAATTTAAATTTTTAATTTTTTTTTAGATGCTTCCTGTGCTTGTTTTATTCCAATATTATTTATATCTTCATTTAATAATTTTCCATTATATATATCTAATCTATTACTATCTGTGTTTCCATGTCTAATTACATATAACTTCATTGTTACTTTTCCTCCTTATATCATTTTTTGTAAAGTGTGTATATTCCTGTAAGTAATAAAATAAAATCACCTAATACCATGAACCAACTATGGTAATAAATATAATAAGATCCGTATAAAATTCCTGTTGTTATTCCAGATATTCTAACTAATTTCATATTTGATTGCCATAGACAATATGATCTAATCATTGAACCAATTGTTGGTAATAGCGAAACCCACCCTGTCCATGAAAAATAACAATTTATCATTATTATTCCTTCAAAAATAAATAGTATTATTAAATATACAGATTTACTAAATTTATTTTTATTTATAAATATAAAAGTCCTTATTAAATTTATTATACTTAAAATTGCACCTGTAAAAGCAGATATTAAAAAATCATATATTGCTTCAAAAAAAGCAGTTTAATGATTGAACATATAATGATTTTTTTCTATCTTTAATACATATACTAATACACACTGCTACTAATGCTAAAATACTAAATACCATTTTTTATTTCTCCTATAATCTCTACTTTTTTTTATTTTGTTTAGTCAAACCCATACCATCTAATATGGTATGAGTTAGGCACTGAACAGTTGATTTTTGTCCAAATATAAGGCTTTATTTAAGATTTAGAACACATACGCATTCAACGTGCCCCGTAAACGGAAACATATCAACTGGTTGAATCTCTTTAACCTCATAAGCCTCTTCAAACTTAGCCAAATCTCTAACCAAAGTAGCAGGATTACAACTAATATACACAAATCTATCAGGTTTAATCTTTAAAATATTATCAATAGACTTATTATCAAGTCCTTTTCTAGGAGGGTCAACCATAACAACATCAGGAACAATATTTTTATTATTTATTAGGTTATCCAAAACAATTTCCGTATCACCTGCAATAAATTCAGTATTATCAATATTATTAATTTTTGCATTTTCTTTTGCATCTTTAATTGCTTGTTCTACAATTTCAACCCCATAAACTTTTTTTGCATATTTTGCCATAAATAATGAAATAGTTCCAATGCCACAATACAAGTCAAATACAGTGTCATTTTTAGTAATCTTTGCAGCCTCTACACCAATATTGTAAAGTCTTTCAGCCTGTACTGGGTTAACTTGGTAAAATGAAAGTGGTGATATTTTGAATGTGAATTCACCTAATTTATCCTCTATATAACCATTTCCATATATATTGACGTTTTCTTTTCCTAATATGACATTTGTATTTTTTTTATTTATGTTTTTTACTATTGTTTTTATATTTGGATATTTTTGTGTTAGAATTTTTACTAATTCATTTTCTTTTGGAATTTTGTTTCCATTTATGACTAATATACACATTACCTCATTTGTCTTTATTCCAACTTTTATTACAATATGTCTAAATAGCCCCTTTAAGTTTTTTCGTATTATACACTGAAATTTTATTTTTCTTTATAAATTCTAATACAGTTTTTGCTATTTCTTCAGAAATTAGATTTTGAATTAAACATTTTTCCATAGGTATTACTTCATGTGTTCTGTTTGCAAATACTCCAATTACTGGTTCTCCATTCTTATTTATTCCTAATGGATATTGTGCTTTATTTCTATAATATAATGGATTTTTCATTCCAATTGTTGGTTTAACTTGAATTTTGTTCTTTAATGTTTTATTTACAAGTGATTGAACAGCATTTTGCTTCATTTCTAATGTTTCTTCATATTTTATATGTCTCATGTTGCAACCACCACATCTTTTATATGTTGTACAGTCTACTTCTTGTCTTGCATCAGATTTTTTTATTATTTCTAATATTTTTCCAAATGCATGTGATGATAAAACTTTTACAATTAGAATTTTTATTTTTTCTCCTTTTATTGCACCATTAATAAAAATTGTAAAATTGTCTATTTTTGCAATTCCTTCTCCTTCAAATCCATTATCTATTATTTCTACTATATATTCTTTGTTTTTTTCTACTGGTATTTTTTCCATAAATATCTCCTAAAAATTAGAAATTGAGTGACAGGTTTTTAATCTCTATTTTAAATTTTTATATTACTTAAAAAAATCGGGATTGAAGACCTGTCCCCCAATCCCTAATTTTTTATTCTTCCCAGTTGTGATAAATGTTTGCAACATCATCTAGTTCTTCTAGTCTTTCTATTAGTCTTTCCATTTTTTCTACGCCTTTTTCGTCTAATTGTACTGTTGTTGTTGGTACCATTTGAACTTCAGCTTCTAAGAATTCTAATCCTGCTTCTTCTAATTTTTCACTAACTTGTGCAAAATCTGATGGGTCTGTTGTGATTTCATATACTTCTTCATCTGCTACAAAGTCTTCTGCTCCAGCATCTAATGCTAACATCATTACATCATCTTCTGACATTTCTGTTGAAGCTCTTTCTATTACTATTACACCTTTTTTATTGAACATGTATGATACGCATCCTGTTGTTCCTAAGTTTCCACCTGCTTTGTCAAATACGTGTCTTACGTCTGCTGCTGTTCTGTTTTTGTTGTCTGTTGATGCTTCTACAATTACTGCAACTCCGTTTGGTCCATATCCTTCATATACTATTTCTTCGTAGTTTTCATTACTTGTTGATGCTTTTTTGATTGCATTATTTATTGTGTCGTTTGGCATGTTTGCTGCTTTACATTTTGCTATAACTGCCTTTAATTTTGAGTTTCCTGCTGGGTCTGGTCCACCTTCTTTTGTTGCTATTAGTAGTTCTCTTCCTAATTTTGTGAATATTTTTCCTCTTGCTGCGTCTGCTTTTCCTTTCTTTGCTTGTATGTTGTGCCATTTGCTATGTCCTGACATTTTAATTCCTTGTATAATATAATAAAGTTTAAAATTTAATATATTATATTTACCTTTCTCCATTAATTATTTTATTTTTATTTCTAAAAATTTTGGTTTAATGGTACCGTTATTTTATATTTTAATTTTAAATAATTAACATAATTTTACTTTGAATTAAATTCATTGTATAATTAATTTATTAACACTGTGGACTTTTATAAACTCCTTATAGCTAGACTATTTAAAGGAGACTATTGCCACAGTTTTACGCTTTATTGGTTATTAGTTAGATAGGGCTTTGACTCTTTATATCCAGCAAGGTTACAAGGCTAAAACTAAGTGGAATCGTCACAAGTGTTAAAATATAAATTCAAGGAGTTGATCTTTTATGATCTTTATCGGCATTGATATTGCCAAATCTACTCACTTTGCTTCTGGTGTTAACTCAGATGGTGAAGTGCTTATTAACCCATTTAAATTTACTAATGATAATCAAGGTTTCAATTTATTCATTAATACTTTTTTAAGGATTTTGATTTGTCTAATTGTTTAGTAGGCTTAGAATCTACTGGTATTTATGGCGACAATCTCACTACTTTTCTTTTTTGAAAAAGGTTTCAAGATTGGTCGTATTAATCCAATTCAAACTGATTCTCTTCGTTCTTCTAATATTAGAAAAACTAAGAATGATAAGATTGATACTTTTTAATAGCTCAATGTCTTATGTTAGGACATTATACTTTAATTACTGAAAAAGATATTCAGCTTATCAAATTAAAAACTATTTGCAGATTTAAATTTGATGTTAAGAAATCTCAGTCTAAATCCAAAGTTCAATTAGTTACATGCTTAGATATTGCCTTTCCTGAATTAGCCAATTTCTTTAATAATAATTTGCATATTAAATCATCTTATGCATTACTTTCTAAATATCCAACAGCTAGAATTATTGCTAATACTAGAATCGACGCTTTAACAAATTTATTATATTCTGCATCAAAGGGACATTTTAAACAAGATAAAGCAATTGCTCTTAAAGAACTTGCCAAAAACTCTATTGCAATGGACAACCCTGCAATCGGTATTCAAATTAAAATGTTAATCGAGCAAATCCAAATGCTTGAAAAACAAATAGATTTGCTCGATATTGAAATAACCAATATTATGGAAAGTCTAAATTCCCCAATTTCTTCTATTCCAGGTATTGGTAATTGGTTAGGTGCCATCATTATTAGTGAGATTGGCGATATTACTCGCTTCAGCACATCTACAAAATTACTTGCTTTTTGCTGGTTTAGATCCATCTGTTAGACAATCTGGAAATTTTAATGCTACTAATACCAAAATATCTAAAAGAGGCTCTAAATACTTGCGTTATGCAATTAATCGTGCAGCACAACTAATTATTTGGAATGATGATACCTTCTACCAATATTATACCACGAAATTGGCTCAGGGCAAATCATATTTAAATGTAATTGGACATGTTTCTCATAAATTAACAAGGGTAATATTTAAATTGCTTACAACAAACACTACATTTAAAAATAGTTAACAATTTTCAAAGTACATATTTCCAATTATTACCAGTTTTAAAAATTACCTTAAAACTGTTATTAATCATGGAAATTTTTTTTATTTATAAAAAATATTAAAAATTTTTTTTTTTAATATTTCTATTGACAATTAATAGTTAGTCTCCTTTATTTTGTTTTATTTGTTTAAAATTTTCTATTTTTATAAATCTTATTTATTTTATCACATTTTATTTGATTTGTGTAGTGTTTTTTTTCAAATAAAATAATTTTAGTATCGTAAAATTATTTCTTAAGTCTTTCTATCTATCCTTAAGTTTTTAATCTATTTGTTCTAAATTACTTATTAAACCTCTTTTTTCTTTTTATCTTGAAATATTACAATTTATTATAGCATTCAGTATCATTGAATGTCAACGTTTTATTTGTAAAACTCATCAATGTAATTTTCTATCTTAATTTTAAAATTTTCTTACTATTGACATTATTGCTAGAATATACTATAATGCGATTATGGTAACCAATTAACATTTAGCATGTAATTAAGTGCTAAAAATCATTAGAAAAGGAGATATGGTTATGGCAATATTATTTTTGGTACTCGCACTTGCTCTTAACTTTATAATTTCTTGGGCAAATGCAAATTATGTAGGTCGGTACTGGTCCGAGTCTAAAGAAGTAGGTGGTAGCTTTAGAGCCTATATTGTAGTAGGTTATATTATGGCAATAGCTGGATTTACTATGGTATATGGTTATATTTTACTACTTATCTCTCCATTCTTTTTACAATTAGCAAATGTAAATCAAGATACAATTTTGATGTTTGAACAGCTCTCATCAGATTTGATTTATCTATTTTGCGCGGTAACTGTAATTCCAACTGGTTTTTACATTTGGATTCGTAGTTTAAAGAATTTTTGGGAAGAGAAGACTTTGTCCAACGGTTTGACTGCCGGTTGGAACTCCTATGCTCAAATTCACAATACTGTGAGTGCAGCACGAAATGTACCAAGTGCTATAAGTAGAGTTGCAGAAACTCTTTTTGGTGGCAAAGGGAAGAAAAAAAGGCAATACTATAATTGTTCTATTAGCAATTTTTGTCTTAATACTTGCTATCTTTGGTGGATATTTCACTGCATCTGCAATTATGAAAAAAAAGCAGATCGTGAGTACGATATGTTTGCTAATCTTCAAGAAAATTGATTTTCGAAAAGCAAATAAGAGACTGAAGAAAACTTATCTCAAAAAAGAGACTTTGGAATATGTGAATTATCACATTTCCTTGGTCTCTTTTATTTTATCAGTTTGTTTTATATTCTTTGTAATTTTCCAAATTATTATTTAGCTATTTTATTGTATTCGTTCATTACTTTAACACCATTTACTTCAGTAAACATTTTTCTTTTTTCTGGATATGTTATTTCAGTTATTTTGGCATTCTTTCCTTCTGGAGTTGTTTTTTCCATTACTATTTTGCTTACATCACCTTTTATGTATCTTTCTATTAATGTTGTGTAATTATTTTCGTCTATAAATGTTGTTTTTATATAGAAATTGTTGCTATTATTTTCTAATTCTGTTACCTTTTTATCAATTTTCGAAAGTATTATAGTTCTTCTTACTACAATAGCAATAAAAATAAACATTATCAATTATTTTTTCAAAAACATCCTTCTTCGTGTGAATATATTACTCCAATTGCCTGTAAATAAGAGTAAATAATTGTTGTTCCCACAAATTTCATTCCACGCTTTTTTAAGTCTTTTGAAATTGCATCTGATAATTCTGAACTTGTTTTATCTGTTTCATATACAATTTTATTTTCTGTAAAATGCCATATATAATCAGAAAAAGTTTTATATTCTTTTTGTATCTCTTTAAATATCTTACTATTATTTATTGTCGCATTTATTTTTAGTTTATTTCTAATTATGTTAGAATTTTTTAATAACTCTTGAATTTTTCTTTCATCATAGTTAACTATTTTATCTATATCAAAATTATCAAATGCTTCTTTAAAAGCTTCCCTTTTATTTAAAACGCATTCCCATGATAGTCCTGCTTGAAATGATTCTAGTATTAACATTTCAAATAAATATTTGTCTTCATATGATGGTTGTCCCCATTCTTCGTCATGATATTTTATGTATAATTCATTTTGTGGATTGCACCATTTACATCTGTTTTTGTTATCTTTACATATCATCTTCTAAATTCACCCATTCAAATATTTTATTATAATATGTTTCTGGTTCTCTATATTTTCCGTCAGTATGACCAGCTCCACTTATAATTAATTTTTCTTTTTTGCAACTTGCTGTATCAAATAATCTTTCGCACATGTATTCTGGCACAAAATCATCATTGCTTCCATGGATAAATAATATTGGTGTTTTACTCTTTTTTACTTGTTCTAGTGCAGATGCTTCTTTTATGTCATATTTTGCTTTTCTTTTTGCTACTATCTCAAACATATTCAAGACTGGAAATTCTGGTAAGTTAAATCTTGCTTTTTGCTTCTGATGCAAATATATCCCAAACTGATGTGTATCCGCTATCTGCAATTATGTATTTTACATTTGAAGGTAGTTCATCTCCGGAAGCCATTAATACTGTTGCAGCACCCATTGAAGAGCCATGTAATATAATTTTTGCATCTTTATTTTCTTCTATAATTAAATTAATCCAATTCTGTAAATCGTCTTTTTCTAACCATCCCATTCCTAAGTATTCTCCGTCACTTTCTCCACATGCTCGCATACTTGGAATTAATACATTATATCCTTTTTTTGAGAATTGTTCTCCTATTGGTAATACGCTTTCTGTACTTGCTCTGTATCCATGTAATATTATTACCCATTTATCTGTTTGTTTATCTTGCAAATATTCTGTTCCTCTTAATGTTATGTTATCATGCTTTTATCTCAACAGTTTTTCGCACTGATTCTTCACTCCAAATTTTTGAACTTTCTTTTGCCAGTTTTCTGTTATTTTCTATTATTTGTTCATCTTCACCTTGTATTTCTATTTTTGTTTCTTCACTTACTTTTCTATCTCCTCCTGCTCCACTTCTTGCTATTGCATAATTTACAAAGTAGTTTCCTATTCCTTCTGTTAATGCTATACCTAAAATTATTAATATTACTAATATTATTGCAATAATTTTTATTACTTTTTTTGATTTGTTTTCTTTATTCATTTTTACTTGCATGCTATATTTGAAACTTAAAACAAACATGCTCTCCTTTCTACATTAATTTTATAGTATTTATATCATAAAAGCAGATAATTATCAATTATAATAAAATTAAGCACAAATGTTAATAATATCAATTTTTGTTCTTTCTTATTCTGGTAATTGTGCTGTGATGATTATTTCTGCCATTTTCTCTTTTGTTATTCCATCTTTTTAGATAGTGAAGGGGTTCTTTAGTTATTTAAAAATTCCTTAACTTTTTCTTTTATCTTATCTAATTCATATCCATAAGCATTACAAGTGTTCCATCCTAATTGCTTAGCAGTTTCTATATTTTCTTTGCTGTCATCTATAAATAATATATTTTCTGGTTTTATTTTACAGTCTTTTTCTACAATTTTATATATTTTTTTTCATCTGGTTTTCTACATTTTAATTCAAAAGAAAGCCATACATAATCAAATTTTTTAAGTTCAACTTGTTTATCTAATCTTTGTTTATCTAGATACCCTAAATTTGATAAAATTCCTATTTGGCATTTTTCTTTTTAAACTATGTGCATATTCTACAACATCTTTGTAATATTCAATATTATCAAATTCTTTTTATGTAATAATCATAAAATTCTTGTGCAGTACATTTTAAACTGAACTCTTCTTTTTATTTGTTCAAACCATTTATTTTCTTTTATATCTCTTATATCATTTACTCCAAATTGAACAGATCTACTATAATATCTTTCTACAATATTTTTTGCTTTCTGTTGGATTAAATTGTTTTATTAAATTTTCTATTGCTGTATCTACATTATATTCACCTTCTCTATGGCTTTCTATTATTCCACCCCAATCAAATATTACTATTTTATTATAATTCATTTGTATCTTCTCCTTTGATATTTATAATCTTATTTTTCTCATATATTTTATATAATACTTAAAATTGATACAAAGTCAAGTACTTTTATTAATATTTTATTTTTTTACACATTTTTCATAGGAATATGTGTCATATTGTACTATGTCAATATAGCAAACATATTAGATATATATAACAAAAATACAATTATCAACCAAATATAATTTATTTCATATTATATTATAAGCATATTTTTTGTTGAAATATGCAAAAGAAAGAATTGAAATTTATGAAAAAATATATTTTGCTTTTTAGCTTTGATTGCAACATTTGGCCTAATAAACATTCCATCATATGCAGCTGAAACTCCAGTATATGATGAAACTTTTAACAATAATCAAGGTGCATTTTATGCAAATGGTACTCCCATTGTTATTTCTGAAATCGATGGAAATACCACAATAACTTGGGATGGCGGAAAGCAAACTGTTCCAAATACTGTAAGTGTTTTTGGCGGTGGAAATGGTGGCAATTATAACTCTTCTAAAATTACTATGAAAAGCGGAACTGTTCAAAATTTAGTTGCCGGTGGCCTTGTATATTCTGCCGATAAATCTTCTACTGTTACAACTGCAAATGTCATAATAAATGGTGGCTTAATTTCAAATGCCGTTGCTGGTGGTGGATATTTTAATGCAAAAGTTAACAAATCAAATATACAAATGAATGGTGGTACTGCTTTAACAGTTCAAGGTGGCGGTATGGCTAGTGGAAAAATTGATGGTGTAAACTATTCTGTTGGAACTAAAGAAGATAGTATAAGTTCTCCTAATAGAACAGAAACTGCAAATGTCACAATAAATGGTGGTAAAGTCACTTATGGAATCTTTGGTGGTGGTCAAGGATATTCATATACTGGAACTGTTAATCTTACAATATCTGATGGTGATATGAGTAATTCTTATGTTACTGCTGGTGGTTCTAATGGATACACTGGTACTGCAAATGTTAAGTTGACAGGTGGTAAAATTGGCGTTTATCAAACTGTTAACAGAGGTACTCTAAATACCGCTATTGTTAAAGTCGCTGGTGCTTCTATTGGGAAATTTTATGTAGGTGGTGAAACTGAAGATAAATCCGTTACAGGTGTTATAAATAATATTCATGTTCATTTACTTGGTGGAACTATTGGAGCTTTAGATTCTGGAACTAGCAATGGTACTCAAATAACTATTGATAATAAAAATTATGAGGTAGATGCTACAAATTTTGTTAAAATTACAGATAATAAAATTGCTACTTCTATTATTTATTTTGATTATAATTTTGCTTTACTTGCTGTTGTTATTTTTTCTGTTATGGTTTTACTTGCTGTTTTATTTGCATTTTTATATTTAGAATTGTTTTAGAATTAAATAAAAAATTTATAAAAAGTTGAAGTGTTTCAACTGTCTTAAAAAAAGCAGATAATTTTTGATAATTATCTGCTTTTTTTCTTTAAATTTTAATCTCAAAGCATTTAGTACAACAGTCAAACTGCTAATCGTCATTGCAAATGCCGCAATCATTGGATTCATAGTAATTCCAAACGGTTGCAAAACACCACAAGCAATCGGAATCATACAAATATTATAGAAAAACGCCCAAAATAAATTTTGCTTTATATTTCGTATAGTCTTTCTGCTAATCTCAATTAAATCATCAATTTTTTCCAAATTATCATTCATAAGAACAACTTGTGAAGAATCCATAGCAATGTCTGTACCATTTGAAACTGATACACCAATATCTGCTGTTACAAGGCTTACACTATCATTTATTCCATCGCCACACATCATTACAAGTCCATTTTCTTTTAATTTTTTTATTTGTTCTGATTTTTCTTTTGGTGTGACATTTGAAATAACTTTATCAATTCCTATTTCTTTTGCAATAATTTCGGCTGTTTTTTCATTATCTCCTGTTAACATTACAATATTAATGTTTTTATTTTTTAGTTTTTGTATTACATTAATAACATTTTCTTTTAGTATATCTTTTACTCCAATTAATGCTATTAATTCATTATTTAGGCTAACAAATAAAATACTATTTCCTTGGTTTACCAAGTCTTTTTTCGTCTTGTTCATTATCTATTTTGATATTATTTTCTGTCATTAATTTTTTATTACCAATTAGGTATTTATCTCCATTTTGTGTTATTCCTTCAATTCCAAAACCAGGTATTGCCTTAAATTCTTTTATTTCTTCTAATTTTATTTTTTCTTCTTGTGCTTTTTTTACAATTGCTCTTGCTATTGGATGTTCGGATTTGTTTTCTATACTTGCAACTTTTTTTAATATTTCTTTTTCTTCAATATTGCTATAATTATATATTTTATTGAAATATTTAATTCTCCTTTTGTTAGTGTTCCTGTTTTGTCAAAGCAAATTGTTTTTACTTTATGAGCATTTTCCAATGTTTCACTGTTTTTTAAAAGTATTCCTTTTTTACTTGCATTTCCTGATGCAATAACAATTGCAAGAGGTGTTGCAAGTCCCAAACTACATGGACATGCTACAACTAATATGCTTACAAATATATTTATTGCAGTTGCCACATTTTTTGAAATTAGCAACCATAAAATAAATGCTAAAACCGCAATTACTAAAACAACTGGTACAAAGTATCCGCTTATTGTATCTGCTATTTTTGCTATTGGTGCTTTTGTGCTTGTAGCTTGTGTAACTAGTCTTACAATTTCTGAAACAGTTGATTCTTTACCAATTTTTTTCGGCTTTGTATTTTTATTGTTCCTTCATAATTTATGCTTCCTGCAATTACTTTTGAGCCCTTTTCTCTTTTTACTGGCACACTTTCGCCTGTTATGAATGCTTCATTAATATGTGTTGTTCCTTCAGTTATTTCTCCATCAACTGCAATTTTCTCTCCTGGTTTGCATATTACAATGTCATCTTTTTGGATTTTCGTCTAATGTTACTGTAACTTCTTGTCCGTCTCTCATAATTACTGCATTATTGGGAGTTATACTCATTAATTGTTGCAATGCTTCTTTTGTCTTATCTTTGTTTTTATTTTCTACAAATCTTCCTATTTCAATAAAGAATATTACTATTGCTGCAGATTCAAAATAAAGGGCTTTCTACGTGCATTATATGTCCTTTTAAAATTTGGATTGTCTCATATATACTATAAATGTAACTTGCTAAAACTCCTATCATTACTAGTGTATCCATATTTGGTGTTTTGTGTATTAGATTCTTATATCCATTTTTTATTATGTCTTTTCCTAAAATTAATACTATTGTTGTTAGAATAAATAGTGATATTGCATAATTGATTGGATATGTCATCATATTTAAAAATGGAATTACTGGCAGTCCTACCATATGTGACATTGATATATATAATACTAATATTGATATTATTGTTATTGCTATTAGTTTGTATTTTTCGTTTGATTTTTTCTTTTCTTCTTTTTCAAAATTGTCTATTCCTAAACTTGTGAATCCTGCTTTTTCTACAAATTTTTCTACTTGTTCTAGTGTTAATTTTTTGTCATCATATTCTATGTTTGCATTATTCATAATTAAATTTACTGTTGCTTGTTTTATTCCGTCTTGCTTGTTTAGGTATTTTTCTAGTCCTGAAGAACACGCACTACAAGTCATTCCGTCAATTTTTAATAATACTTTTTTCATATTTTATATTTCCCTTCTTAAAGTACTATATCATGTTGAAAAATAATTGAATTTTGGCAAGGAAAATTTAATTTAAAGGGCAAGGGCGCATACATTTGTATGTAACCGCGTTTTAAATGAAATTTGACGCAGTCCAATTATTTTTCAACATCTTTATTCTCCTTTGAAACCAGCATCTTCAATTGCCTCTTTAATATTTTCTATATTGATTTTTGTTTCATCATATTTTATTGTTGCTTTCTTTTCTTCTAAACTTACTTTTGCTGTTTCTACTCCCTCTAAATTGTTTAATACTTTCTCTAATCTTGTTGAACATCCTGTGCAGTGCATTCCTTCTATTTTTAAATTTGTTTCTTTCATTTTATTTTCCTCCTCAAATTTTTTATTAACATACTTTTTTTTTATGTTATTTTCTTATTTGTTGAACCTTTTAAAAAGTCCAATTAAGCAGATAATTGTATTAAAATGTCATTGCAGTATGTGTCTTTTTCTTCTTGTCAATTTTTAAATTTTTTTGTTTTTGCTAAAAATTCAATATTCCCAAATGTTCTAATAATATTTTAATTCCTAATAAAATAAGAATAACTCCGCCTAAAAATTCTGCATTATTCTCGTATTTATCTCCAAATCTATTTCCTATTTTTGTTCCAATTACTGATAAAGCAAATGTAATTATCCCTATAAGTGTTATTGCTAAAAGCAAATTAACATTAAAAAATGCAAATGTTATTCCGACTGCCAATGCATCTATACTTGTTGCTATTGCCAATATAATCATAGTTTTAAATCCAACATCGCCATTTATGTTTTCATTTTCTTTGCTAAATGTTTCTTTTATCATATTTCCACCGATTACTGCTAACAAAATAAATGCCACCCAGTGATCAAAACTTGTTATAAAACTTTCAAATGTTGAACCTAAAAAATAACCTATAATAGGCATTATTGCTTGGAAGCCTCCAAAATAAAGACCTATTATGCATGCTTTTTTCCAGTCCATTTTTTTCATTGATATTCCTTTGCATATTGATACTGCAAATGCATCCATTCCAAGTCCTATACTTAATAATATTAATTCTATTATTCCCATGTTTTCATCTCCTAAATGTTTATATATAATTTTATTTTGTTTAAAAATTTTATGTTATTTATATAACATTTTTGGAGAATTATCAATTACCTAAAAATTAAAATAAATTAATTAGTTCTTCTTTATTTCTTAAACCAACTAGTCTTTTTTTCTTCTTTTCCATTTTTTTTTGAAAACTATTAATGTTGGTATACTCATAACATTATATTCAACTGCTATATCAGGATTTTCGTCAACATTTATTTTTCCTACCTTAACTTTTCCCTCTAATTCTTTTGCTAATTCTTCTATTACTGGTGCCATTGCATTACATGGTCCACACCAGTCTGCATAAAAATCTACTAATACTGGTTTTTCTGATTTTAAAACTTCTTTTTCAAAATTTTCTGTACTTAATTTTATTTCCATTTTCTTTCTTCCCTTCTTAATTATTTAACACTGCAAGCCCTGCTTTAGTTCCATCATATACTGCCTTTGAAACTTGGTATAAACCGCCTGTGCAGTCTCCGCAAGCAAATAAGCCTTTTATTGATGTTTCCATATTTTCGTCAACAACAATTTTGTCGTTATTTATTTTTGCCCCAATTTTTTTTTTTGCAAACTCTGTACTTCCTGCAACACCTTGAGCAATAAATATTCCATCAATTTTCATTTTAGTATTATCTACAAAATCAATTTCTTCAACTTTGTTTTCTCCTTCTATTTGGTCTATTTCCTTTGTATTAATGTTAATATTTTCTGCTCTATATTCTGGTGCCTGTCTACCATTTGTTAAAATAGTTATTGATTTTGCAATATTTTGTAAATCCTTTGCCTCCGCAATTGCATAGTCTCCGTTTCCAATTACGGCAACATTTTTATTTCTGTAGAAAAACCCATCACAAATTGCACAATAACTAATTCCTTTGCCTTCATACTTGTCCATATTTTTTATATTTGGTTTGTTCTTTTTGTTTCCAGTTGCAAGTATAACTGATTTTGCTTTAAATTCATTGTTTAAAGTTTCAACCTTAAATGTATATTCTTTTTCGTTTAAATAGTCTATTTTAATATTTGTAACTTCATCTTTTATAACTTCTGCACCTATATTCTGAGCCTGTCTAATTCCTATTTTGTACAATTCTTCTCCATTTATTCCATTTTCAAATCCATAATAGTTTTCTATTTTGGTGGATTTTTCTAATGCCGATTTTTCTTTGTATATATTATTAATGTTTTTAAATTTCTTCTTATTGTATAAAGGCTTGCAGATATTCCCGCAGGTCCTGCACCTACAATTATCACATCATACATTTGCTTCACCTCTTTTTTATTTTACAACTATTCCTAATAATTTTGATAGTTCAACTGCCTGGAATTGATTAACGATTAACCCCTTTAGGTCTTCTTTGTCTATTATAATTCCATCAATATTACAAGTAGAAAAGTCTATACCCTTCAAATTTGTTCTAAACATTTGAGTTCTATATAATTCACATTCTTCGAATTTTGTATTTTTCAATTTGCATTCTCCAAATGATGCCATGCTTATATTGTTTTCTTTTTAAAAGTTGTATCCTTAATGTTGGAATTTGCAAAATTAGAATATTCAAAATTTGATTCCTTCATTTTTGTCCTATAAATGCTTGTATCAATAAGTTTTGTTCCTACTAATTTACAATTAGAAAATTCACATTCTACAAAGTTTGATTCACTGAAATCGGCATTTGAAAAGTCACAATTATTAAAAATCACATTTGTAAAATATGTACTTATGAATTTTGCTTCTATACATTTACAGTTTTCAAATATACAGTTTGTTATTTCGTTTTTTTCTGTAATTATTGTTTCAATACAATTTTTGAATTTGTATCCTCTTATGTCGTTTTCTTGTTCTGTTTCTGTAATTATTATTCTTTCTATTTGTTCTGCTTCTTTGTATTCCATTGTTTCAATTTTCACACTTTCTACATTTGCTCACAAAATTAATGATATTTTTGGTACAAATATCATTAGTCCAATTATTGCGGCTGCAATTGCTGATATAAGAACTGCACCTGCTGCAACATCTTTTGCTATTTTGGCTTGTTCGTTTTTTTCTTTTGTTATTAAATCTACAGTGCTTTCTATTGCAGTATTTATTAATTCCATTGATATTACAAGTCCAAATAATGTTATACAAATTATCCATTCTATTTTACTTATTTTTAACAGTATTCCAAATATTATTACTAATATCATTATCGCTATATGTATTTTCATGTTTTGTTCTTCTTTTAATCCTGTAAATATTCCTTCAAATGCATATTTAAAACTTTTTATAAATTTTTTCATTTTAACTTATTATCCTTTTTAATTTTCTTAATTCAAATTATATAAAAAAAAAAAATATCATATTTCAAGTGATTTCTTTAAAAATTTCTTTTTAGATTTTACATCTATAGTTACTATTCGCAGTCCATAAAATTATCAAAATAGAAAGAGCGGAATATTCCGCTCTAATTGAAAACATTATTATTTTTTTTGAATTTTTGAAGAATTTTATTATACTTTTCCTTTTGAGAATTTTGAGAAATTTGTTCTAATGTTTCTATTTTTATAACTTCATATTCCTCTTCTTCATCCTTATCCATATTTTCATAATCTTCTTCGCTTAATAAGTGTGTCTCGATATATAAAGGCAATTCGAAGCACTCATTCTGTATGGGAATCTTCCACTGTTTTTCATATTGCCCCAATGCCTCGTATCTAGAATAATATTCTAAACATACAGTATTTTCATCAATTTTTGCTGTCAAATAATCTTCTGCAAATACCCCTTCCAGTGAAAATAATTTTCCATCACAAATATTTGCAATGATAAATCCATCATTTACCATTCTATCAACTTCTCTAACTATTACCCGATAATATAATGCTTTCTTGTTCATCTTTTTGTCCTCCTGTCTATTAATTCAAACCAATATTTATCTTGGTTTAATTATATAAGTAACTACATTTATTATAGTACGTTTTACATAAAATTGCAACATTTTATACCACATACAATAATATACAGAAAAACTGCAATATACTTCCTAGTAATATAAATAAATGAAATATAGAATGCATATATCTTTTCTTTTTGCCTAATCCATATAAAACTGCACCAACTGTATAAGCAATGCCACCAGCAACTAATAAAACTAAACCTGGTATCCCTAATAACTTAGGCAATAAATTTGCTGTAAAAACAATACACCATCCCATACCAAGGTAACATATCATTGAAAACACTTTAAATTTTTTTATGTCTATTGAATTTAGAGTTATTCCTAAAATTGCAATTGCCCATATAATTCCAAATATACTCCATCCAAGAGCAGTATTGTATTCTCTAAAGGTCACTAAGCAAAATGGTGTGTATGAACCTGCTATCAATAAAAATATTGAGCAATGGTCTAATATTTGAAATACTTTTTTTGCTTTTCTTTGTGGTTTTAATCCGTGATATATACTAGACATCGTGTATAAGAGTATCATTGTTACACCATATATTGAACTACTCACAACGCCATATCCATTATGATGTATTGCAGCAAATACAACACATAGCACCAATGCAACTATTCCAAAACTACCACCTACTATATGTGATGTCATATTAAAAATCTCTTCGCCTTTTGTATAATAAGGCAAAACTCTATCTTTTAATTTTGTTCTTGTCATTTATCTCTCCTTATTTTTTTATCCATACTGACACGCTTCTTGATTTTACACCAAAATTTCCACATCCATCTTCATCTATTGTGACTTCTTCTTTGCAATTTCCAAGGCTGTCAATATATGTTTCACCAACATTTTGATTTCCCACATACATTCTTTTATATCCATCACCTGCATTAGAAATAACAACTGCTAAACCTGAACTTATGTGTTCATCGTCACCTTCTTGTGTCCATCCTATAAAATTATTATGGTCAAAATAATCGTGTTGTAAACCATATGATTTTTCTTTTCTTATTAACATTAATGTTTTTAGGTCATTTACTGGCTCAATATGGTCATGTTCTATTCCATAATAATCACCATAAAATACACATGGATATCCATCATTTCTTAGCAATATAATTGAATATGCTATTGATTTAAACCAGCCTTGTACAAAACTTTGTAGTGCTTGGCCTGGTTGTGTATCGTGGTTGTCTACAAATGTTACTGCCATACATGGATTTTCCTTTACCAATGTGTGTTCCAATATTTGTGACATATTGTAATTTGGGTCATTTGATGCATTAAAGAAATTATAGTGTAATGGTACATCAAATAATGATATTTTTCCTTCTGTTTCCGTAATATATCTATGTAATCTATTTACATCTGCTGACCAATATTCACCAACTGTAAATAATTCTTTTTTGCTTTTCATCTCTTAATGTTTGTATCCATTCTTTATAAAAATTTGCATCTATGTGTTTTACCGCATCTAATCTGAATCCATCAACTTTTGTTAAGTCTAAATACCATCTTCCCCAGTCTTCGCATTCTTTTTACTACTCTGGGATTTGAAAAGTCTAAATCTGCTCCCATTAAATAGTCAAAATTTCCAAATTCTTCGTCAACTTCTGCTCCCCATTTTTTATCTACAAATTTGAATATTGCATTTTCGCCAGTTTGATTATTATAGTCTATTCCATCAAAATCTGTCCAGTTCCATTCAAAATCAGAATATCTATGTTTTCTTCCTGGGAAAGTAAATTTTGTAGCTACTTTCACTGTTTCTTTTTGAGATATTTCTGTATTATGATTTGACCAGTCTACTTTTGTTGCAGGAATTGTTTGCAATGCATCTGCTCCCATTTTGTGATTTAAAACTATGTCTGCATAGCTTTCTATACCTGCTTGTTTTAGTGCAATTATGGCGTCTAAATATTCGTCTTTTGACCCGTATTTTGTTTTTATTGAACCTTTTTGATTAAATTCACCTAAGTCATATACGTCATACACTCCATATCCAACATCATCTTTTCCGCCTATTCCTTTATATGCCGGTGGTAACCACATTGCTGTTACTCCTAAATCTGATAGTTTTTCTGCATTTTCTTTTATTTGATTCCATAAATTTTGGTTACATTCCATATACCATTCAAAGTATTGCATTATTATTCCATTAATTTTTTTTTCATTTGATTCGCCTCTTTTGTTTTTTGTCATTATATCACTTAATTATTTTAAAATCTATAGTAGACCGAAAAGTCGATTATAAAAAAATTATTTTTTGAATTTCTCTATTTTCGATTAATTCATAAATTTGTTTATTATTTTTTATATCTTCTACATTCTTTCCATGCATCGTAAAAATCCCTTTAACCCCAGAATATAATGCATAATGAATTGCCTCAACATCTTCTTTACTTCCTATCTCATCACACGCAATTATTTCTGGAGCCATTGTTCTAATAAGCATATGTATACCTTTGTTTTTACTTACATTTTCTATTATGTCTGTTCTAATTCCAACATCATTTTGAGGTGTTCCCTTATACATTGCTGCTATTTCTCCTCTTTCGTCAACAACGCCACATGTTTTGCCTCTAAAATTTATTTCTTCTATCCCATCACTTAGCCTTCTAATAATGTCTCTTAAAATGGTTGTCTTTCCTCTACCTGGAGGTGCAACTATAATGGAATTGTATATTGTTTTATTCTCAATATCTATAATTTCTCTTAATATTCTTGTACTGCAGTTTTTTTTACCTCTCTTGCTATTCTTATATTTAAACTTGATATGTATTTTATATTTGTAATTTTTCCATTTTCAATTACACATGAACCTGTTAGCCCTACTCTGTGTCCTCCTTTTATTGTTATAAATCCTTCACATATTTGATTTTTATATGCATATATTGAGTTTTCACATAGTCTTTCTACTATCTGCAATATTTCTGTTTGAAGTATATTATATTGCAATATAATGTCTTTTTCCCTTAATTTTAATATTATTGGCTTGTCTACCCTGATTCTAATTTCTTGTAGTTCAGTTGCAATTTGTGGATTTTCTTGCAATAAATTTGAAAAAATTTGATATATTTTATTTGGAAAATATCTTAAAATTTCATCCATTTTTATCTTCCTTTTATTTTTATTCTAATGTCCTTTTTTATACATTGGTTCTAAATTGGACATTCTCTATATTATATTCTTTTTTATGTATTTTATGACTCATTTTGGTTAGACTAAACATTATAATAATTATTCTAATTGGTTTATAGGTAAAACCGTTATTAAAAAGCCTAAATATATTATGTAAGGATTGATTTCTAAATGAAAAATAATAAAATTTGGATTATTGTTGCCATTATACTAATTTTGTGTATTGGAATTGGTATTTATTTTTTCTTTAAAAATAAATATACGAATTCTTCTAATTATTCTGCAGAAAGAACTTCTACAAATCAAGATTTTTCGGCAAACAATACCTCTGTTAATAATAATATTGTTTCAAATTCACAGATAAATAATACAGATAATTTTGGACATAATTCATTAATGGAAAATAAAGCAAATGAGGAAAATGAACAAAATAATATCCAAAATATTGAACCCAAAAAGGATGAACTTATTTCTTCTTTTTTCTACAAAGATTTATACAAAGGAGTCTGAGAGACAAAATAATATTTCTATTACTTGTTCGAAATTAAATGGAACTGTGGTAAAAATGGAAGCACTTTTTCTCTTTTTTGCAATACTATTGGTCCTGCAACTTCTGCAAAGGGTTACCAAGAAGCAGATATTTTTTTGATAATGATGGTAATAAAAAAGAAAGGTCTTGGTGGTGGAAATTGCCAAGTGAGCACTACTTTATATAATGCTGTTTTAAAAGTTTCTGGTTTGTCTGTTATAGAGCGCCATGAACATAGTAATAAGGTTCCTTATATCAAATCAGGAAAGGCTGCTGCTGTTGCTTATGGTAGTTATGATTTAAAGTTTAGAAATAATACTGGAAATGATATAAGAATTGAGGCTTCTGCTACTGCTAATAATGTTTCTATAAATTTATATAAGATATTTTAAAAGTTACTATTCACAAGTTATGAATTATAAAAAATGAAATTAATAATTTATTTATTTTTTTTGTTGCCCCATTCTAAAAATTCTAACAAAAGTTTAACAACTTTTGAGAATTTTTGAACGGTCCCCGGATCACTTCAAAATAAATAAATGATTAATTTCATAAATTTATATTTTATTATATTGTGAATAGTAACTTTTAAAATTTTTTATTTTTGTTCTCTGCGCTTCATTTTATTAGTTATTTTATTTAGTTCTGCTCCTAAAAATAATGAGTAAAAGCATGAATATGTCCACATCATAATAAGCATTAATGTTGTTAAACTTCCATAAGTAATAGAAAAACCTTTAAAAATATCTAGGTATTTAGAAAACACAAATGATATTACATTAAGTGCAATAGCACCAAATATTGCTCCTGGGATTTGGCTTTTAAATGTAACTTTATGGTTTGGCATAAATCTATATAAAAATAAGAATATTACAAATGTCACAAAAATAAATCCTAGTTCTGTCGCAATTTGTGAAAGTGTATTAAAGTTTTCTAATGCTCCAAAATGTTGTTGCATCAATGATTTTAAACTATTTCCAAAAACTAATAAAACCATTCCTAACATTATTAAAACTATAAATATTACTGTGTCTATTAATGCCATTATTCGTAAATATAATATTGATTTTTCGTTGTCTTCATCTGTGTTGTATACTGAGTGTAATCCTTTTGTTAAAGCAAATAATCCTTTTCCTGCAGACCACAATGTGAATATAAGAGATATTGATATTGTTCCTATTGATTTTGAGTATACTTCTCTTACTATTCCTAATACAAATTCATTCATACTTGATGGAATTATTTTTGATATTGCATCAAATAGTGTCTGTTGTTGTATATTTGTATATTGTATAAGTGTTATCAACAAGATTACAAACGGTATAAATGAAAGTATTGTATAATATGAACATTGAGCGGAGTATTCACTTATGTGGTCTTCTCCGCTTATTTTTAAGAACATATTAAATTGTTTCATTTTTTTAGAAATCTTCAATTTTATTTTTTTCATTGTTCTTTCCTTTACTTTAAATTTATATTTTTTCAAAGATTTTTCTTTAATCAAATTTTTAAAAATTTAATAACTTCTATACTATAATATTTTATTTAGATTCTTTTTTATTCTTTGTTTTTGTCTTTTTAGGTAATTCTTTTAAATCTCCAACCTTGTCAATTATTTCTTGTTTCTGCTTATTCATATTTTCTCTAAATTCATCTGTTTGTTCTACAACTTGTCTTTTTATTTCTTCCTTTTTTCTCTTTTATTTTAACTTTAATTGATTGAACTTTTGGGTAAGCCTCTAATAGTCTTCTATATAATCCAGATTTGTTTAGAAGTGCCTCTTTTACTTTATTCGTTATTTCTTCAGTATTGTCTAGACTCTTTCCAAATTCTTTTGTTGTTTTTCCAACAAAGCTTATAACATTAGTTGAAATTATATTATCTAAAAAAATATTGTAAATAGTACTCCTGATATTACATTTAATTCAAGTTCTGGTAATGCTTCAATTTTGCCTATTAAAAATGGGTTTGAAACGTACATTATAAACATTCCTAATAAACCGAATGGAATTATTGTATTTAAACATACTCTTCCATTTATGTTGAATTTTCTTTGACTATAGTCCCACCATCTTGCATGATAAATTTTTTCCATAACATAACTTGTTAAATATTCTAGTGTTCCACATACAAGTATTGCCATTACAAATAGAGCAAATGGATCTGGTACATATTTTTTTTTAATAAAAATGTTATTAATATTGCTCCTGTTCCATATATAGGGCAATATGGTCCTATTAAAAATCCTCTATTTATAAATTTCTTTTTTTTCAATTAATTTTCCTACTACTTCCATACACCATCCTGCAACAGAATATGTTAGAAATAGCAAAAAATATACTCTTATATCTATTCCGAATATTACCATTTTCTTTCCTCCGTTTTATTATAATTTTAAATCTTTATACTTGATAATAGTGTCAAAGTATTAAAAATTTTAAATTTCATATGCAATATAATTATTATATCTCGATTCTATCTGTAAATTTATTTTTAACTGATATTTTTAATACCCTATTTTCTTCTTTTTCTAATTTAGGGTCTTTATTTACAATTTTTACCGCTGCTTCCTGAGCCAATTTTAAAATATCCATATCTGTAAACAAATTAGCAATTTTAAAATCTGGAATACCATGTTGCATTGTACCAAAGAAATCTCCTGAGCCTCTTAATTCCAAATCCTTTTGAGAAATAAGAAAACCGTCATTAGTTTCACACATAATTTTCATTCTTTCTTTAGTATTTTGACCTTTTCCCTTAAATTTTAAAACACAATATGATTTATACTCACCACGGCCAACTCTTCCACGCAACTGATGTAATTGTGCTAATCCAAATCTTTCTGCATCTTCAATTACCATTATATTTGCATTTGGAACATCAACACCTACTTCAATTACAGTTGTTGAAATAAGTATATCTATTTCTTTATTTTTGAACCTTTCCATTATTTCGTCTTTTTCTTTTGGTCTCATTTTTCCATGTATATATTCGACTCTGTAATCAGAAAATGTCTCTTCTTTACATTTTTCATATAATGTTGTAACCGCTTTTAAATCTGTGTCCTCTTCTTCGCTTTCTTCAACCAATGGACATACAATATAGGCCTGTCTGCCTTCGTCAATTTGTTTTTTAATAAAATTATTGATTCTTTCTTCCATTCTATTTGTAACTGCAAATGTTTCTATTGTCTTTCTATTTGGTGGAAGTTCATCAATTATTGATATGTCCAAGTCTCCATATAAAATTAATGCAAGTGTTCTTGGAATTGGTGTTGCAGACATAACTAAAACATCTGGATTTTGTCCTTTTTGTGCAATTTTTGTTCTTTGCTTTACTCCAAATCTATGTTGCTCATCTGTAACAACTAGACCCAAATTTTTAAATTCTACATTTTCTTCTAGCATTGCATGTGTTCCAATTAATATATCAATTTCACCATTTTTCAAACGTTCTAAAATATCTTCTTTTTTCTCTTTTTTACTGATACCTGATATTAATAATTCACATTTTATATCAAATTGATTTAGCATTTTTTCAAAGTTAACCATATGCTGTGTTGCAAGTATTGCGGTTGGAGCTAAAATTGCTGCTTGATATCCAGATTTTACGGCTTTGTATGCAGAAATCATTGCAACAACTGTTTTTCCAGAGCCAACATCACCTTGCAAAAAGCCTATTCATTGACTTTTCTGATTCCATATTTTCATCAATTTCTTGTAAGACTCTTAATTGAGCTTTTGTTAATTTGAATGGCAATGTGTTTATTACATCTGACATCTTTACATTTTTGTCAAACATAATTCCTTTTTTGTCTGTCAAATTACTATTTTTTAATTGAAGTAATGCCAATTGAGTTGTTAGCAATTCTTCAAAAACCAATCTTCTTCTTGCCTTTTTAAAGTCCTCGAAATCATGTGGAAAATGTATATCATAATTTGCTTTATTTGCATTCTCTAACTTATACTCATTTAATATATAATCTGGTAAAGTCTCTGGCAACCCACCTTGTTCCTTAACCTTTTGAAGTCCATTTTCAATTATTTTTCTTAAAGTATTTTGGGTTAAACTATATGTCAATGGATAAATTGGTATTATTTTTCCAGTATTATTTGAATTTTCTATCTCGTCAAATACAGGGGAATTCATACTTATTTTTCCATATTGAAACTCAACTTTTCCATAAAATCTGTATTTCTTTCCGTATTTGAAACTTAGATTTTAAATATGGTTGATTAAACCACGTTATTACTGCTTGTCCTGTTTCGTCAATAACTGCAAGCCTTTGTATAGTTCTCCCTTTACTTATTCTACTATCTACTATTCTTGACATTGCTACTGCTTCTATTAATGCAACTTCTCCATTTGCACATTCACATATGTTCTTGGTTTGCTTCTATCCTCATATCCTCTGGGATAATATGTAATTAAATCTTCAACATTGAATATTCCTATCTTATTTAGGAGTTTTACCTTTTGTGGTCCTACTCCTTTTATATATTTTACATCTTCTGTTAAATTCATTTTTTATCTCCATTTTTTTTCGGGATTGGGGACGGGTCTTTAATCCCGAAAAATTTTACGGGATTAAAGACCCGTCCCCCAATCCCTAATTTTTATATTTTCAATAATTTAAAATCAAGACCATCACTACTTACTAATTTATATTCAATTCCATCAATATTGCCTTCTACTGCATCTTGTATTGAATTTGCATGTAGATGTGCATAATAACATCTTTTTATATTATATTTTTTCATAAGTCTTGTGTAATCTGTATTTATATAATTTTTTGTTAGTGGTGGATAATGCATAAACACTATGATTTCTTTATCTTCTCCATATTTTGATATTCCATCTTGTATTGATAATTCTAATCTTGCAACTTCTCTTTTTGTTAATCTAATATCTTCTTGATCTTCTGAAATATTCCATCCCTTTGTTCCAGCTATAATTTTGCCTTCAAATTCATAACTATTATTATATAGAAAATCTATGTTTTCAAAGTCTTGTTCTTGTATGTATCTTCTCATACTTGTTACTGTTGTCCACCAGTAGTCATGGTTTCCTTTTAATAAGATTTTTTTTCCTGGTAAATTGTTTATAAATTCAAAGTCCTTTTCTGTTTCTTCTAAGTACATTGCCCACGAAAAGTCTCCTGGCAATATTACTGTGTCCTCTGGTTTTACTTTTAATAGCCAGTCTTGTTTGATTTTTTCTTCATAGTTCTGCCAATTTTTCCCGAATATGTCCATTGGTTTATTTGTGTTAAATGATAAGTGTAAGTCTCCTATTACATATATTGCCACTATTTCACTCCCTTTCCTTATGTCATATAAAAGTTTTATATATTATTATTTTATGTTGCTAAATATCTTTATTTATTTTACTCGTCTGTTTTATTCTTTCTATAGTTTACAATATTTTTTCTTAATTGTCTATAATTTACAACTTAAATTTGATTTTTTTGTTTGATAGTGCTATATTAATTTATCTGTTGGAAAGGAAAAAAGAAGTTAGTCAAATTGATTTCTTTGATAACTTCACAGAAAGTATTTTTGTCAAATCTTATGATTCAACAACTTCTGCTCTTTTTGTTTTTAGAATATTTTAAAAAATATTCTAACTTGAAGGATGATTTGATTTCAGAAATTAAATCAGAAGAAAATGCTCCTTGGATATCTGAAATTTTTGAGAAAAAAAAAAAAGTTGTTTTTTTTAGTTTCTGACTCTCAGTGGAAGTATCATTCTTCAGAAGTAAGGGCTAAAATAGATATGGTTTTAATTGGAATGGATAAATTACCAACTATTGAAATCAATATCTTATAATAAAACACAACGGCCGGTCTTTTTTGACCGGCTCTTATATTATTATATATTAGGTTTGCTTTTTATAATTTTAAATTTGGAATTGCATTTAAATCCATTTCATCTCTTTTTCCATTAATAAAATTATAATACCCTGCAGAAGCAATCATTGCAGCATTGTCTGTACATAATTTTAAATCTGGCATATAAACTTTTATTTCTTGATTTTCAAGTTTTAAAAATTCTTTTTTCTTATATAACTGTTTGCAGATACTCCCCCTGCTAATACAACTGTTTTTAACCCAGTTTGTTTTAACGCTTTTTCTGCATTTTCTAGTAATATTTCTGTTACGGTTTTTTCAAAACTTGCACATAAATCAGCCTTGTTTATATCTGGTGTTTTATGGTGTAAATTTATTACTGCTGTTTTTATTCCACTAAAACTAAAATCTAAATTATCAAAATGTGTTTTTGGTAATTCTATTGCATTTGGATTTCCTTCTTTTGCAAGTTTGTCAACCTTTGGTCCACCTGGATATCCAAGTCCAACTACTCTTGCGACTTTGTCAAATGCTTCACCAATTGCATCATCTCTTGTTTTTCCTAAAACTTCAAATTCTGTATAACCTTTTACATATACTAACTGCGTATTTCCCCCTGAAGTCATTACACACAAAAAATGGTGGCTTTAATTCTGGGTATGTAATATAATTTGCTGCAATATGCCCCTGAATGTGGTTTACTCCAACTAATGGCTTGTTTATTGCAAAACTTAGTGCTTTTGCATATGAAAGTCCTACTAGCAATGCTCCTACAAGTCCTGGTCCGTATGTTGGAGTAATTGCATCAATATCTTCAAATTTTATATTTGCTTCTTCTAATGCTTTTTTTGTTACTCTTGATATTGCTTCAATATGGTTTCTTGATGCTATTTCTGGCACCACACCTCCATATTTTTCGTGTATTGGTATTTGTGTGTCTATTATGTTTGATAAAATTTTTCTTCCGTTTTTGACTACTGATACTGATGTTTCGTCACAACTTGATTCTATCCCTAATGTTAATATGTCTTTTTTCATTTTTTATGCTTCCTTTCATTTTGTATTAAAAATATAATATATATGCTTAAATATCTACTTTAAAACTTTGAAAAAAATAGAGGGATTTTTGTCCTGTCCCCCAATCCCGTTTTTTTATAATCCAAATATTAATTTTCCTAATGCTAAAACTCCTTTTGAAACCCAGTTTATTGCTGGTGTTATAATTGTTCCTGCAATTCCCGTTATCCAAATCAATACGAATACAATATAGAATATTTGCTCATTGTTCACAAAAAATTCTTTTTGCTTTATATGGTAAAAATGGCATTATTATTTTTGAACCATCTAGTGGTGGTAATGGTATTAAGTTAAATACACCAAGCCCTATATTTATTGATATTGTTGTTGATATTAATAACATTATTACCGTTCCAACTGTTGATGCCATAAATGTTGCGTTTGCAAATTTGTATATTGCACAATATATTAATGTAAATATTATTGCAAGTATAAAATTCATTAATGGTCCTGCAAGTGAAACAATTGCCTCTCCTTTTTTCCATTGAGATTTTTCTTGTATAATTTCTTGGGTCTACTTCTACTGGTTTTCCCCATCCAAATCCTGCTACTAATAGCATTAGTGTTCCTATTGGGTCCAAGTGTGCAAATGGATTTAGACTTAGTCTTCCTTGCCTTTTGCTGTGTCATCCCCTAGTTTATATGCTGCATATCCATGTGCAAATTCATGGAATGTTATTGCTATAAGTACTCCTGGTGCACTTAGTAATAAAACTAATAATTGACCTGGATTTGTTGCATATTGCATTACTAAAAATAATAGCATTATTCCTGTTATTATATACATTGTTTTTTTGTCAAAATTAAAATTAAACATAAATTTCTCCCTTCGTTTACTTATCCCCATTATAATTTCAATTATTGTTTTTAGATATCAAATGATTTTACAAATTGTATAATATCACTATTCACTTTTTGTATTCTTTCATCATTTTCAAATTCTTTAAAAAGAAAACCACTTGTATTTTATATTAAAACACTGAAATTCTTTTTTTTATTAAATTCTTCGATATTTTTTAGTATGTTTACTTTATAAAAAGAAATGTTGATATTCTTTTTTTCTATTTTATCACTTTCCGAGAATTTTTTATGTATCTTTTCACCAACAAATGATATCTCAACATCTTCATTTTCAATGTTTAACATTTCTTTTATTTTGTTATAAATTGATTCCATGTTTTCTTTGTTTTCCATTTTACTGTTTAAGAATAAATAACAGTTCCATTTTTTGTCATAATATTGTAAATATTCATTTTTTTCGTTTTTTATTATGATTATTGAATGTGTGTTCATAACTTTTCTCCCTTTTGGTTTATCTTTTGATTTTTTCTTCTTATTATATTTCATACTTTATCATATTTTTATTAAAATTTCAATTACTATACTTATTTTTCTTTCTTAAAATATTCGATTTCATATTTATCTAATAAATCCATAGATATTTTTCCTTGCTTTAATGCTTCTTCTGATGTGATTGCAACCCCATTTGGAAAATATACCATAACAACCTTTGTTTTTTGTGAAGGGTAATAATATTCATACTGCTCATCTTCAAAGAATTTATATTCTCCCCTTGTAGATATTTACTGTAATATTTTTCCCCATCTGCTAGGGTTGTACTATCAAATATTTTAGGTTCATCTGTTTCTTCTATCTTTTCTAAAATATCATTATTATCTACTTTTAATGCAAAATATGGTTTATCAGAATTTGCCTCTTTCATAAATACTATAAAAGTATCTTGAAAATAACAATATTTTGTATCTTGTCCTATTCCCATATATTCTGTAACCATTGTTGCTTTACTTGATAAATTACAACCTCTTTCATTTAAATAAAAATTAACATTTTGTATAACATTATATATGTATAATCCTTTAGAATTTTTTATCTTTTTATCATATAATTGGTTGTAATTAATCATTCCATTTACCTTTACATATGGAACTCTTAATTCGTCATCTTCTGAAAATTCTGTACGACCTTTATAGTTTTTTGTTTTTGCTTTTATGTCTTCATAATATTCGTCAAATGATTTTTTATCATCTGTTCTATAAAGTATTATTTCATCTCCTTCTTTTGTTTTCAATTTTATAGCCATATCATTACTTAATAAACTACCATTATTTAATTTATTATAAAATAGAATTTCAACATTTTTATTCATTTCTTCTGGACTTGCATTATTTATTCCAAAATATTTAATAGCTTCATCACCGTTTCCAAATGTCCATTTATAATCACTAAAATTGTCAAATGATTCTAAAAAATTCAATTCTTTATTAAGTGTAGCATCTATTTTGTATCCATTTGTAACTGTTCTTTCTACATTTATTTTATAATCATTTGGATTTAGCATTTCTTTTGAAAATGTACTTTCATTTAAATCATTTGCAATTTGTGGCATTTCGCCTTCTAATTCTATCTTATTTAATCCAATTTTTTCTTCTAGGTCTTTCCATGCTAAATCTAATGTTCCCACCCATAAATTATTTATTGTATTTTCATCTAGTGTACTTTGATATGATGGGTTCATTGTAATATTATGATTTGTATTATTTTTTATATACTTATTATATATAACTGTTGTAGCATAGACTATTCCTGTTAATGCAACGGTTGCACATATAATTATTACAAAAATTTTTAAAACTTTATTCATTTCATTAAATCCTTTCTTTAGCAGGATTTTTCTTAATTGTTTTTTTTCCTCTATGTATCAAATTCTTTGTGTTTTGTAGAGTTTCTCCTAATATTTTAGATGTTTCTTCATAAGATAGTCCTTCAATATTTACGAGATAAATTGCATTTTTATATCTTTCGTCTAACAATTCTATTGATTCTAATAGTTCTTTTTTATCTTTCTTCTGCTGTAATAATATCTAATACATCTTTTTCAATTTTCTCATCGGCATTTGCAAGATATTTTTCTGTTATTTCATTTCTCCTTTTTCTACATTTATATAATTTAGTGCTTTGCTTCTTGCAACAAGATATATATAGTATTTAAAAGAACTATTTTCTCTCATTTGATGCTGTATAACGTATATAAAAAGTTTCTTGTGCTATGTCCTCTGCTTTTTGATAGTCTTTTACTATGTTATAAATAAAATATTCAATTTTATTTTTGTATTTGTTATAAAAAAGAATTTCAAATGCTTCTTTTTCTCCATTCAAATAATCATTGTACAATTTTTTATCTAAATCTTTCTCCATTTTTTACCTGCTTTCATATATATATAACAGTACCATTAAAAAAAGTTTCATATATAATAGTATAAAAAGCAAGTGGGTATTAATCACTTGCTTATTTAATCATTTGTAACATCCCCATTACCACTGACAGGAATTGTTTCTCCCAAATAAGTTGGTTCTGGATTAAATATACATTTTATAAAATCTTTATCTCTTGCCAATATTTCTCTTATTTCTCTATATGTTGCTCCTACATATTGTCTTGGATCTGCTCCAACTCCATATACTTCTAAATCTAGTTGTTTTGCAATATATAATGCTCTATACAAATGATATTTTTGAGTTACTATAACAATTCTTTTCGCTTTAAAAATTGCTTTTGCTCTATAAATACTTTCATAAGTTGAAAATCCTGCATGGTCCATAAAAATATCTTCTGATTTAACTCCTCTTTCAATAGCATAGTTTTTCATTATATTTACTTCATCATATTCTGCTTTACCATGGTCTCCGCTCATTATTATTTTATTTGATACATTATTTTTATATAAATTTATTCCTTCTAATAATCTATCTTCTAGCATAGGACTAGGTTCATTATTCCATATTCCAGCACCTAAAACTATTATACAATCTATGTTCGATAATTTTGTATAATCCGCTTCTTTCACAATTTGTTTATTGGTAGATATTTTTACATATAAATTTATACCTATAATAATTGTTACCATTATAATAATTGCAATTGTTCCATATTTTAATACTTTTTTTCATATATCTTTTCTCCATATTTTTTATTTTGTACCTAGTTCATTAGAAAATCAAATATGTTCATTGCTGCACTTGTTCCTGTTTTGTATAATTCCGTGTATCCGCATTTGGTACAACTAATTGTTATAAACTTCTTATTTTGAACATCAAAAATTTTCGTGAAATTTCCTCCAGTTGCTTGAAATTGGTCCTTTTCATATTCTTCATTTCCACATTTTGGGCATTTCCATTTTTCCATTATATCATTACCTCCAATTACAATATTTTTTTTTCACAAAGTAGTATGATCGTTTTTTATATTCTAACACAAAAATTTGAATATAACCAATAACAAATAAATATCATTATAATTATAAATAAAATTGTTAATATAATCTTTTTTTTCATTCAAAATACATTTTCCTTCTAAAATACTATTTTTTAATAATTTACTAATTTAAAAATTATTTTTTCTTTCTTATACCAACATATATAGTAAAAACAATTGTTGACAAACTTATAAATATAGAAATTTTAAATATATAATCATAGTTAAATGTATTATTATATAAATATTCTTCTATGTAATAATTTTGTTCGGTAGTATATAAATTAACAGATTTGCTTTTACCATCACTATAATAAAAATTCAAACTATAATAATCCCATAATCCTTGCCCACATAATTCAATTTTAATAACATTATTTAGATTTTCAATTTCAATATTATCTTTCTGTAATGTTTCTTCAATAGCTGTAATATTACTAGAATTAACATTTAATTTATATATCGGGCCCCAAAATGACTTAATAAAATCTGTGCAGAAAACAATTATTGGTAAAATTATTAATACTACTTTTATAAAATTAAAAAATATTTTCTTTATCATAAAACTATACTCACTTTCAAATATTGCTCTTAATTTGCAATTTATCAATTATTTTCTTGCATATCAACTATTGAACCATTTTCAGAATATGTTTTTGTTTCTGAAATATTTCCGTTATTATCATAGTAATATATTACTGAATTTGTTTGTGGTACTCTATGATATTCTCTATATTCTAGTTTTCCATTATCATTATAAAATTCTTCTATATATTCTTCGGTCTTTTTATATGCAAAAAGTATTATACTCTTCATAATAAATAATTGTTTTTCTTAATCTATTGCTATATGATTCTATGCATAAGTATTTTTTCCCATCAATTTCTTTTTGTGTATGTATTTTTAAATATTCTTAAATACCACCCATTATTTATCATAAAAAAAAGTTATACCTATTATAAAAGATAGAAAAATAACTATAATTAATACTAAAATTTTTTTTTTCACCTTAATCTCCTATTTTGCTTATTATTTGCTTTTATTTTGTTAGTTGATAACTTTGTTCTATCAATTCTTTTACTAATGTTTTGTCCACTTTTTGATCCACAATAATCGTATTCCAATGTTCTTTGTTCATGTGATATGCAGGTATTATATAATCATAAGTATTTCTTAATATGTCAGAATAATCTGGATTTGTTTTCACATTAATATATAACTTATCATTAACGTTCATAATTAGAACAAACCATTTGTTATTTTTAATATGTTTCATTGTTACTGATTCAAAATCATTTGGAAATGGACAGTCTTTATATGTATCTTCTAATGTCAAACAATACTTTATTATTTCTTCTTTATTCATATCTACATCCTTTTAATATATTTTTATTTATTTTAATACTTCTATGATATAAGACTTTTATGACTTCTAGTACTTAACTATCTTCCTTGTTTTTAACATTATAGCATAAAACATGAATATAGCAAAATATTTTTTAATTTTTCTAATTTTTTATTCATCTTTTCACCTCCTACTTTATTTTAAAAAATAAGTATTCAAAAACAAAGTTGAGAAAAAATTTAAAATAAAAAAAGAAGAAAATTATTGCCATGATAATCTCCTTCTTCCATTCACTCAATATCTAATATAACTTAAATAGTTTTCTTTAATTTTGTTCTTCCTGTCTACGAAGAAATTCTTTTGCTCTTAAACTTGTATCATGAAACTATGATACTCCATATTTTTTTAAGTTGTTCAATTTCTTCCTGTGTTGCTTTTTCAGGTTTTAAATCTAGATCCTTGTAATCTTCAAATGCCATACTATTTTCCTCCTGTACAATCTCCACCCTGAAATGGTCGATAAACGTTGCTTTTCTCATAATTAGTATAATTACTTGCATTTATTTCCATTTTCCTAATATCACTCTTATAATGTCTAAATGCAATTTCATCTTCCTTTGAATCAACTGATGAAGACCAATTCTCTGGAATAAAAAAATCTGGTTGCAATACAATATTACCATGATATCTTTTAGCACTAATTCCAAGTTTTACTTCATTACATTCATTTGGCTTTTTTAATCTATCATCCAATTTGTATCTTCCCTTTAGTTCTATATAAAGGTGTCCTCCTGATTTACTATAATCAGTATCTTCAAATCGAATATATAAATAACTTACTGTTTTGAACTTTTAGTATCTTCTTGGTTATGCTCCGTTTAGGAATTGAAATTTTCACTTTGTAATTTGGACCATTATAAAAAACAATTACTTTAACATCATCTACTACTGAAACACCACATTCATCATTTTTCGAACAATCTTCTAGCTGTATAATTTCTCTTTTTTACTTTAGATTGTTTATTTAAGTTTGATGACTGCTTTTTTCTTTTAGACATTGATACCTCCTTAACAAATCTGTTTACGAGTTACATTAAAACTCTTGTTGAGTATTAATCTCTTTCACATAATCAAGAATATTGGCGAATGTCTCATCATCAAAATACAATGATTTATCCCATTCATACCAAATATCGAATGCAGATTTAGCTCCATCTTTTACCATTTGCTGAACTCTTTGACTTTTGAAAACAACATTATTCTTCTGCTCATCTAAAGAATGTTGACATCCCATATCCTGATAAACTTTAGCTTGAATATCTGCTTCCAGTTTGTCACAATGATGTGCAAAAACAGCCTCTTTTGTTTTCTTGTCATCAAATTCTAATAGTAATGAATAAAACTCATCTTTCTTGATTAAGTCTCCAAGAACTTCTTTGATAGCTTCATGTTCTTTTTTCCATCTTTTCTTCAGGAGTAATATTATCAAATGGTGTAATATCTCCTATTACAACCTCTCTAATTCATGGATAACAAGCATTTTCACAACTTTATTAATGTCTAAATTTGTTTCAAATTCAGAATCAATGCTTAATGCTAATATGCATGTACCATAAACATGTTCTGCTATGCTTTCAATCCGTTCTTTACTCACGTTCCAATGAGTTTCATCCCAGCCGCTTCTTATTTTATATTTCAATGAAGTAGCTAATAGATAAAATCTCATTGCATCGTTTAGTTTTTTGTCATAGCTTTTCTTTGCTTTTTTCATAATACGCTTATTATTAATTTCATCAATATATGCTACTACAATCAATATAACACACTGCAAAAGGCAAACGCTAACAAAATCAATACTTTCTCCATATTTTTCCTCCTTAAAATATTCATTTTATAATAACTGTCTCTATATCAACCTGCAAAACAGGATTAAAAAATTTGATTAGCAAATTGCTAAAATTATGTAAATAATATATCATGATTTTATGTAAAAGTAAAGGAAAATCCAGTTATTTTCAATAGTGCATTTGTATTTTACATAATTTTGTGTTATACTATAATTAGTTTTTTGTAGTTTTAACCTTTTTTTCTTCAAAGTAAATCAGCAATGAAATAAATATTTTTTTAGGAGGTTTCTATATGAACGATAAGACTTTTTTGAAAACTATCAAAAACGGATGTTAGATGCTATTCTAAATTCAAACGAACAGAGTAATGATCCATTCACAAAATTATCTAATATTTTAGAAAATTTGAAATCGTTTGTGAATAACGGTACATTCTCTCCGGCTGGATTTAAGCAAGAAGTCGAAAAACAGTTTAAATCTGTTGATTCTTCTGATGAAACAGCAAGGCACTTCAAAAAAGACTTTAGAAGATTTCTGCTCTACCAAGAATGAAGCACTTAAAACAATATCAGAATTGCACAGTATGGTAAAACCTATTTCTACACAGGTTGGTTCATGGTCAGTTGTTGCAAGTATTGCTAATGAGTGTATGGCAGAAATTGAAAAAAATATTTTTCATCCGTAAACAAAGAAAAACTCTAATCAGCATTTGCTAGGTTAGAGTTTTTCATTGCTTTTACTTCAAAATCCTCACAGCATATAATGGATTTACTTCTGATACTGCAATTATAAATTGAACTATATTGGACGAATCTTCATTATCAGAAACTGAAAAAGTAATCATCTGTGTGAATTCTTTTTCGTTCTTATCTAAAAATAATTTTCTTTTTCCAAAATATTTCTCTGTTATTGCAAACATCACTTCTACCATTCCATTATGAACATTTTCTCCATCTCTCCGTAAAATACAAATTTTCATCTTAATACCTCCATTTTAGTTAAAACATTTTGGTTATTTGTTACTACTATTATGTGATATTACACATCTACATATATTATATCATTTTTTATATACTATTTCAATTATAATTTCTTCCAAATTATATTTTGTTAAATTTCAAATCTTCTGATTTAGTATCAGTAAATTCTAACATTTCTAATCCTTTAATGACATACTCATTTTTCATAAAATATTTCCATATAGTTTCATTTAAATAATTTTCTATCATTAACATTCCTATTCCTTTATCAATTCCTATGTATTCATTTGCAAACCAGCCTTTTTTTTCCCTTCTAAATTAAAGCCATCTTTAAAGCCGTATTTTCCCCACAATTTTCTAAATGTATTATAATAATATTCCATAGCCTGTATGCTTTCCTTTGGTGTAAACACTATTGAGCCAATTGCACCACATGGAGATATTGTACCATCGTTTTCTATCTCTAAATTAGTATCACAAGGTTCAGCTCCTGATCCTATATATCCTTTTGGAGAAAGACAAGAAGTTAATCCCCAAGAGTTTTCTCCATAAGTTTTAAATCTGTTCTTATTATCTATACAATATTCTCTATTTGCTTTTGTCGCTTTTATTGAATTTTCAAACCAATTAACTCCATTAATATCCGTTAAATTTCTAAAATCAATCCATGCATGTGAATATTGATATGTAAATAATGTTCCACAATATGTATATATTATATCCTTTATATCTTTATAATCCTTCTTTTTTCTATTAAATTCATAATACATACTTTTATCTATTGGATATGCTGGTGAGCTAACTCCTAATACATACATCATTAATTGTTCAGCATATCCATCCCATTGTCCCCAAAATCCTTTTTCAGGTTTATATCCCATATAAAATAAATTGTTTGTTTCGTTTCTATACCATTCCCAATTTATTCTTTTATATAAGATATTTGCTTTATTTTTTACTTCTTTTCCGAAATATTCACCTGCAGTTATAGCACCACATATAAAAATTGCTGTATCTATTATTGATACTTCACAATTCCATTCTCTTTCTCCTGTTTGCATATTCACAAAATGATAATAAAACCCATTTTTTCCTTCTACGTTATTTATAAAGGTTTCTAGTGTTCTGTTTACTCTATCATAAGCCTCTTTATATTTTATCCAATTATGTTCTACTCCGATAACTAATGCTGATAAACCATATCCTACTGATGCTATACTTGCTATATTATCAGCTAAAATTGTTTTATCTTTTATTAGTCCATAGCCTTTGCTTTTTTTATCTGTATTTGCTTCTTTAATAAAAAAAAATTATAGCTTTTCTTTAATTCCTTATATAATATGTCTTTTTCCATATTTTTTTTATTATTCTCATAAATTATTGCACCTCTTAAGTTGATTATACGATACTAAAAACCATATATTCAACAGGTATTTTTTTACAAATTTAACTAAAAAATAGATAGCATTTAATTATTTGCTATCTATCACTGCTACCATATTTTGCTAACTTGCTACATAGTCTTTTATTAATAAATATTTCTATAATACTTAATCCTAATAAAATAAATTCTATTACAATTAGTTCGTATTTCATCAATATTAATGTAAAAAAATAGCACTTAATATTAATGTTCCTAATCTTCTATAAACTTCAATTTTAATTATAATTTCTTGTTGTTCATCTTTATTTGAAATAGTTAAAGCAACATCTTCTATATATGTTTGGAATGAATCTCTTATTGCTAATATTAAGAAAAATCCTAAAGACATAATTATAACTTTACAGATAAATGCTAATTCTATAAAGTGTCCTATAATCAATAATGAAAACGCTAATGCCAAACATATTGTTAGAACAATGCTCATTTTATCTTTTATTTTTTGAATATACCTTTCCAAATATTACATTGCCTACTAATCTTGCTATTCTTGATATAAATACTATTGTTGTTATGTAGTATGTTACCATTTCAACAGATAAGAATTTTTGAAAATCATATTGCATAAATAATTTACTATTGTTTTGTCCCATTTTTATTATTGAATAAAATACTGCATTTGATAATATTATATAGAATATTATTGATGTTATTTTTAATTTTTATGTTCTTTCTTTATTTCTTGTTCATTATTTACTTTTGATTCATAATATAAAAATGCTGTTCCTAATACTAAAACATATATTATTATTGACAAGTACATTGGCAAATAATTATTTACATTAAACATTTTTCCTGCTACTAACGCAGTAAATAAAGTTATAATAGCATATATAATTTTTGATTTATTTCTTATTTTAAAATAATCATCTTTTCTATTTACAGCTTTTAAATTATTTTTCAAAATTATTTCATCCATATTTAAAAACATAACTGCTAATTCATGTATGCTTTTATATAATAACATTGCAATAAACGATTTTCCAAATGTTAATACTAATGATGCAATTAACAACATAGTTGCTCCTAATCTTAATGAATTTACATTTCCTATCTTTTTTACAATAGCTAGTATTACTTTTTGAAATACTATACATATTATTAATGAAACCATTGTCATTGCCGTTATTTGACTGGCATTTAATCCTTTTACCAATGTTAGAAATAATGTGTCTATTGGTACGAAGAATATTAAGTCTCCTGTAAATGATGCAAATATTGGATATATTTTTATACTTCTATTTATTTTCTTTGTTTCTTGTTCCATTTATTTTCTCCTGTTAAATATTATATTAACTGTTCAAATTCTTCAGGCGTCCATGCATGTATTCCCATATTATTAAATCTGATAATATTTTCTTTGTTATCATCTATAAACAATATTTCATTTAAATCACAATTGTTAATACGCTTAATAATTTTAACAGCATCACACTTTAATTCTTGAGATCGTGCTGAAATTACTTCTATATCATTACTATAATATTTATGTACAAAATTTTCTTTTTGCTTTTAAATGAAATGAAAATTTCATTCCAGATACACAATACATTTTTACACCTTTTGTTTCAAATGTTTTAATCAAATTTTGTAATGAATCGGATATTAAACATGGTTCAATAGTCTCATAAAAAGATTCTGGATTTAGATAAGCATTTAAGTAATAATTTAAAAGATTTTCTTCGTTTTCATTACGATGTTTTAAGTAATCTTTATCTTTATGAATAGCTAGTGTGTCATCAAAATCAAAAATTGCAACCTTTATATTGCTTAAATCTATTTTTTTTATTTTCCAATTGTTTCACTTCTTTCATTTTTTATTTTACTATAATAATACTTCTACAAATTTTCTTTTATCTTTGGAAATAAATCATATAAATTATGTTCTAATAAATCTTTTATCAATCGTAAATACTTTTGTAGTATCGTTTGAATTCATTAGTATCTCTATTATACGGTGTATCCATAATAAATGCTCTAATGCTATTAATTAAGTTTCTCTTTTTCTTAAATATATCATATAATAAGCTATACTTATTTGGAATATCATAAATAAAGCAGATAATCCAAACATATATCTTAATCCAATTTCATACATTATACCACAAAAGAAATACACCTATCGCCTCTCCTAAAAATCTAATTATATGGCATATATTTGAAAAACTTAGCTGATATTTATTTTCTAATCTATTAATATATGTGGCATCACAAATATTTTCATATGCTGTTGAAATAAATATAGACCAAGTAATTGCAATTAATGTAATCATCATATTATTTGATATAAATGCTATCACATATCCTAAAAAATCTTATTCCGAATTTTATTGTTACAGTTAAATAATCATTTTTTTAGGTGTTAAGTATTTTAACGCTATAATTCCAAAAATATCTGCTAATAATCCGATAATTAATAAATAATTAGTCGCTACTCTATCACTAAATTGAAAATAATTCGTAAGTGTAAGCATTTTTTAGTCCAAGAGCTGTTGACATTGCAATTGTTCCGATTAATGTATAAATCAAATACAATATTAAAAGCTTATCTTTAAAAAATACATTTTAAAGAAGCTTCTTTATATTCTTCTACATTAATAGAATCAGTAACTTTTATATTTAATAATACTATTAATGAAAATAGTAAAAAGATATTTGCTATAAGTAAACATGCATTATAATTTACAAGACTAATCTCGCTATGCTTCTACCTATGAACACTCCTCCAAATAAAATTCCAACATCTCTAAATAAATATTCTGTTAATCTTCTTTTGCTATATATTGTTCCTGTTTTTACAATAGTTGTGATTAATGGATAAATACTTGTGATTATTATATATTCTGTTACAATATCTACTATTATTGATAATCTAATTAGTTCTACCGGTCCTGTCCTATTTAAAAAATATAACCAAAACATATTTACTAATTTTACTAATAACACTATTACCAAAGTATTTTTTAATCTATCTAGTTTTACGTATTTTCCTATTAAGCCAATAATTATAACACTTATAAATGTTCCTATACTTAATATATTGCTTATATTAGTAACAGCAAATTATTATCTTGTAGCCATAGTTGTCTAAAATTTCCCCATAGTCCAACTGATATGCTAAAAAAGGCTAACATTATTAATATTTGATTTTCATTTTTTATTTTTTTCATTTGCTACTCCATTTTTTATATAATTATATATCTCTTTCCAATTATAAAATGTTTTTATTTCGTTGTTACTATTTTTTTCATTACTAATCATAATTGCTTCAATTCCGCAATTATATACACATGAGCAATTACTTATACTATCATCAATTAATATGTCTATATTATTTTCTACGCATACTTTTGCTTTATCTCTAGCATTAACAATTAATTTATCAAAATATATAGAATTTTCATTTAGCCAAGTTTCACTTTGAATATATGGATCTTTATGAAATTCAGAATCTCTTGCAGTTATAATATATATTTCATGACCCTCTTTATGTAATTTTTTTATTATATCAACACAATCATTTCTTGGAAGTGCATTGTTAGTAATTTCTTCTTGTATAGTTCCTAAAAAATATTTTAATTCATCATAACTAAAATCAAATAATTTCTGATATATATTACCATTATTATATATATCTACTATCTTATGATTCTTATTTTCTACATTTTTATTAAGACTAATTGCATATTCTTTTTGCAGCATTTGTTAATTTGTCTTTTTTTATATCTGTTAAAGTATCATCTATATCTATCCCTATTCTCATTTATTTACTCCTAATTTTTATATTTCAAATACATATCCATCTTCTACAACTAAGACATTATTTATCTCATCACTCTTCAATTTTTCTCTAGTTGTATCTCTCAAATGAGTAGCAATGATTTTATTTCATTTCCATATTAATTTTATTTTTTTCATTTATTATATACTGTGTAGATACTAGTTGATATATAACTGAAACTGCTAGTCCAATTGATGTACAATATGGAGATGATATAAAAGAACAAAATATTCTAAGTATATTTGCAATTTGTTTACTGATGGTTGCTTTTATAGCAGAATGTTCAAGTTGTATGTATGTTAATTTTGTTAAATAAATTGAATACATATATAAACTTACCAATTCTATGCTTACTATGATTGATGTTGCCATTATATCTACCTTATAACTTGGATATAATATAATACCCATTATAATACTTGATATAATTAACAAACATACTAATTTTCTACTATTTTTTTATGTTCTTTATATGAAAATACTTTTTTTTTGTAATATCAATTTGTGCTACTGTTTTTATTGCATAAAGCAATATCCCATTGAGTATCTGTTATTAAAGTTGCAAATGATGTTGCTAAAATATATTTTTCACCAAAATCAAATGAATTTTTAAAACCAAACAAATAAATTATAAACATACTAATTTCTTCAAACAAATATACAGAATCATATTTAATATAATTTACTATATTGATTTTAAACTTTGTTTTTTCTACTATTCTAAACATCATAATAACTACAAAAACACTCATACATATTACTGAAATTCCAACAATTTTTATTTTGTTCTTTTGTTATTAAGCTCATTATGATTAATGAAAAAAATTAATTAAATTGAATAGTAAACTATATTTGTTAGCTCTTTTATTTTTCTTCTTCAAAATACAACTTACACAAAGATAAATTTAATAATAATTGAAAAAACATTTGAATAACAGCATATACTCCAAATATTTTATATGTATCAATATCCATGTTCATAAAAGTTATATATTTATCTATGTTTATTGCAACGCACCCTAGTATTATCAATCCTATACCAGAACCCAATACCACCCCAGAAAAAACACTATTTTTATTTTTTATCTCTAATCGAACTTATATTAGCACCTGTTCCAAAAACACTTTGTATTGCACTTATAACAAATTGCATCGGGTATATTAATGAAAATATATTGATTAAATTTTTTATCCACTAATATTCCAAGTAAAAACCATCCTAAAATTGGAGTTACAGATGTTAAAAATGTATCAAACCCTATTCTTAATAATCTATTCATTTTCTTTCTCCAATTTACTACAAATTTTCTTTTATTTCTGGAAATAAATCATATAAATTATATCCTAATAAACTGTCAAAATATTCTTTTAATTTATATGTTTCCTTAATATGATATTGTGTATTTGAATAAGCCCCTCTCCTACTCATAATATCTATCAATCTTTTATCTATTGTCAAAACTTTTGTTGTACACATTAAATCACAAAGATTTATAATTTTTTCATAAATTGTATATTCATGATTTCTTATAAATTCTGTTCTAAATGGTATATCTTCTGGTATTCCTCCGGCTGTACATAAATAATCATTATTTAAATATGAATGAGTTAAACATATATTACAGTATTCCTCATCATAGCCTAAATTTTTTTTAAATAATTATATCCATTTATAACATGTCCGTGAAATTCTCCGACTTTCTTTCCTATATCATGAATATATCCTAATGTAATTGCTTTATCAATATCTAAATTCATACCTTTTTTATTTAATGCTTCAGCAATTTTTCCTGCTGATTTGCCAACACATATTGAATGGTCTATCCATCTTTGATTTTCAAAATCTTTTCGTGTTTCTTCTAATATTTTTAGTGCTTCACTACTTGTTAATTTCATATTTATCTCCTAGTTTCTTAAATAAATCGTTATATATTTTATCTCTATCTAATTTAGTTACAAAAGTAATAACATGTCTATTATCAGTCAATTCGTAAGAACTATCTTCTCTGATATTAGGGCAACTTATTTCTTTTGTATTAAACCAATTTTTATTTATCATATATGCTATTACTGATATATCCCAAATCACTCTTGTTTCTTGTATTCCATGATATCCATCATTATAAAATCTTTCAATTAAATAATTGCACAATTCTGATTTATTTTCCAAATTATTTTTTAAAGTATTTATATCTATTTTCAAGTCTGATACAACATTTTTGCATGGTAATACAGTCATTTTTACTTTTGAATTGAATACTATTTTTACTGCTTCAATATCTTGTTTAAAATTACATTCAAAATTATCTTTATATCCTAGTTCATTTCCACCTAACCATATAACTTCTATTTTATCAATTATTTTAGGTTCTTTCTTAATTGCTAAAGCAACATTTGCAATTGCTCCAATTGCTAAAATATATGTCTTTTTATTTTTGCTTGCAATTTCTATAATTTTATTTACAGCGTCATTAGTTTCATCATATCCATTTTGTACATAATCCATTGAGCCTTTGAATACTTTATTATTTATATTAAAATTCAACCATTTGCATATTTTTAAAATTTCGTTATAACTTAATCCTTGTCCCTCTCTTACTGACACATTCCTTGATTGATGTGAATATGGTGCTACTGTTATTGCTTCAATATTAAATTTATCTTGGTTTTTCAATAAATACGCTAGTGCAAATTGGTCATCGCATTCATTATATGTGTCTGTATCTAATATTACATTTACTTTTTCTTTTTTTATAATTTGTAATAAATTCATAAATTTCTTTCCAATTGTGAACTCTTGTTATCTCTTTTGCCTCTCTATTAGACGGCTTGTCCATTATAAGTGTAGTAATATTTTTTTGATAAACATTCTTTACAAATTCTGGCTGAATCATCTATCATTACATCAATGTCATTCTCTAAACATTTTTCTGCCTTGACCTTGTTTTCCGTTTTTATAGCCGTTTGTGAATATTAATTTATCATATACTATTCCTTTTTCTTTTTTAGCCATTTTTTTGTCATAGTATATGGATCTTTATATTCTCCATTATCTCTACCTGTAATAATTACTATTGTGTGTCCGTCTTTTTTTAGCTTTTCAATATATTCTTTTGCTCCTTCAATTACATCTAGATTAGGAGTTATTTTTCCTATGTTTTCTAAATAAAATGTCCATATTTCATCATCAGTCCAATCGAACATTTCTCTTGTCATATGTGCTTCTGGGTTAATTATTCCTGTATTTCTTAGTTCTTTATCATGTATTAAAAATTCTTTTTTTAATGCTCCATCAAAAGTTTGATATTACATTATCTATATCTATTCCTATGTTCATCTTCTTAACTCCCTGTACTTCTATATTTATTAAGTGCCCAATTCCAAACTTTAATAGCTATTATCCATAAGATTACCATTATAATTGGAGATAAATAAATCATATATTTATCCATTCCCAAATAATTCATTGTTGGATAATATGCAACAAACGCAAATGGTAAAACTACTGTTATTAGTTGTTTAATAAATCCGTTATATATATCAATTGGATATTGTGCAAATGTATGTATTCTGTAAAATGTCCATATTACTTCATTAGACTTATATGTCCAAAATGATGCAATACTAAATATAGTTAATATAGCTCCAATAATTGCAGCCCCAATAATACTAAATACAACTATTTTTAAAACAAGGAAAAATGTAATTGGAATAGATAACTCTATTAACATTTTTATTGCTATAAATAATCCTAATCCAAAATATCCAATAGCTGTAAAACTCTTTGAACTCCCTATTATTGAAATTAGTGGATGAACTGGTCTTAATAAGATTTTATCAAATTCTCCATCTCTAATGTATTTTGGTCCTATATCATATAATGAATCAAAACATAAGTCCAGAATTCCAATTGATATCAATGTTGTACCATATAATAAAAGTACTTGTTTAAAGTTCCAGCCTGCAAGATTTTCTGTATTTTGAAATGTAATCCAAATAAATATAACTTCTACTGCTTGAGTAACTATTTGTGAAATCATACCGGTTAAACAATCTATTCTATATATTAGTAGTTCTTTTAAAAGATGCTACGAAAAATGATAAGTACAATTTAATATTGTCAAATACTCTTCTCATTTTATCCTCCATTTATTGTTATTTTCTTTACTGAATATTTAAAAAATGCTTTTGATATTGCATATAAAATCAATGACCATAATATTAATTTTAATATTATAAATCCTATTTCATTCAAAGGAATATTTCCTAAATAAATATTTATAGGAGTATATATAAATTCTTTAAATGGAAGTATATTTGCAATTTTTTGAAACCATTCAGGAAATAATGTAAGTGGTGCAATTAATCCTGAAAAAATTGATATAATTGATTGCCTTAAAATTTGCATTCCCCATATTGAGTTCGTATAAAAAAAGCCAATTGTTCCAACTATCATTTGTATAAAAAATGATATTGGAAGTATAAGTATTATTACAAATATAAATAATAAAAAATTTATAAAACTTACAGGAAGTTGTACACTCCAAAAAAATGAACATATTATAAATGTTGCTATTGAGATTGGAATTGCATATCCAATTTCTCCCATATATAATCCAAAGCAATATTTAAAATATGAAATTGGACTCAGTAATTCTTTATTTATCTGCCCTTTTCTAATTGATTTTGCAATATCTTCATTTATTCCCCACGTTGCTATCGCTTTAATTGAAATAACTAAAATATAATATGTAACCATATATTCTATACTATATCCACTGCATTACCTGTTTGATAATATATTGCTTGCCATACAAAAATATAAACAACTACTTCTACTATTCTGTTTAATGTCCATAAAAAGAAATTGGATTTATAAATAGAATATTCTTTAAAATGTACTCGTGCTAATGCCAACCATGTTTCTAACATATTTTTACTCCTCTATATATTTCTTTTAATATATCTTCTAATTCTGCTTCTTTCATATGAATATCTACTATATATCCATATTTTGAAATCATATCGACTATTTTTACAATTGTCATTCTATTATGGTCAAATTTTATTTTTATATTTTTTTCATTTTCTTCTACAATTTCAAAATCTTCATCATATAGTTTTTCAGTTATACTTGTTTTTTTTTTTTTAAAATGATTTCAGCTGAAACACTATTTCCATATGTATCTTTGAATTTTTGTTTTTCTCCATCAAAGATTATTTGGCCTTTATCTAATAGTATTATTCTGTCACATACATCTTCAATGTCCTTTAAATCATGTGTTGTAAGTATTACTGTTGTATTTTTTTTTTATTTATATCTTTAATAAATTTTCTAATATTTTCTTTTACCAAAACATCCAAACCAATTGTTGGTTCATCTAAATAAACTATTTTAGGATTATGCAAAAATGTTGCTGCAATTTCACATCTCATTTTTTTTTGCCCTAAACTTAAATTTTTTACTTGTTTTTCTAATAAATCTTCTAACTGTAATAATTCAGTAAATTTCTTCAAATTTTTTCTATATTCATTTTCTGAATTCTATACATTTTTTTTTAATTAGTCTAAAAGACTCAATTACGGGTAAGTCCCACCATAATTGCGTTTTTTGTCCAAAAACTGCACCTATATTTTTGTTATTTTCTATTCTTTTTTCATTTGGTACAATTCCATTTACTACAACTTGTCCAGAGGTTGGTGTTAATAGTCCTGTGAGCATTTTTATTGTTGTTGATTTTCCTGCTCCGTTTTCTCCTATGTAACCTACTAATTCTCCTTCATTAATATTGAAATTTATATTGTTTACTGCTGTAAATTCTTTATATTTTGGTTTAATTAGATTTTTTAAGTAACCTAATAATCCATCTTCTTTTTCTATAATTTTATAGTTTTTTACTAAATCCTTTACTTCTATTAATGACATTATTTTCTCTTCTCCATTTTAAAATATTTCTTTTATTTTTCTATATATATCATACCAACTATAACATCTATAAATATTTTTTCCATTGCATTGCTCATTATAATTTGCATGATAACAAATTACAGGTATTTCATTAGATATTGTGTTTATATTTTTAGGCTTATCTTCAATCATTAAATCTATATTATTTTGTTTGCATATTTCCAATTTATCTTCTGGACTAAAGATTATATTGTCATAATGTATCTGATTAATTTTTAGCCAATTTAATACAATATTTCTATTTTCTTCTATTGTCATTACATCTGCTGAATGGCTTAAAAAAGAACCTCTAGCCGTAATTATATAAATTTCATGTCCATCTTCTTTTAATTTATCAATTACTTCATTTGCAAATTTTCTTGCTTCTACATTAATTGAATAATCTCGAAAATATTTATTCCAAAATTCATCATCTAATTTTATATCTACATCAAATATTTCATTAGTTTCATATCCTTTATAATTTTTTATTCCTAAACAATAGTTTTTATAATAAAATTTACTTCCATAGTCTAATTGCCATTGTTCTATATCAGTTAAAACTCCATCTATATCTATTCCTATTTTCATTTTATTTTGCTCCTTATTTCATCTGTTTATTTTTATATATTTTCTTTATATCATTTTTATATACAGCTATTATTCCAGTAATCAATAATATTAAATCTCCTAATACCATAAACCAACTATGATAATAAATATAATATGAACCATATAATATCCCTGTTGTTATACCTGATATTCTGACTAATTTCATATTGGATTGCCATAAACAATATGCTCTAATCATCGAGCCTATTGTTGGTAATAATGAAATTATTCCATTCCAAGTAAATATACAATTGATTGCAATTAGTGATTCAAATAGTATTAATATCAAAAGATATATTTTTTTACTAAATTTATCTTTGTTTATAAATAAGCATGTCCTTATAAAATTTATTATACTTAATACTGAACCTGTAAATGCAGATATAATAAAATCATAGATTGCTTCACATATGCAATTTAAAGATTGTACTACTAAAGATTTTTTTCTATCTTTTATACAGATGCTTACAATTACTGCTATAAATGCTAATACACTAAATATCATTTTTATTTCTCCATTATTTCGTATTCTCTAATTTCGCAATTTTTTAAATTTTCTGGTGGTAAATCTCCATTTTCATCAATGCCATAGAAATATCTTTCAATGGCTCTTGCTGTTCCACTATGCGTAACTAATAAAATATTTTTTCCTTTATATTTATTCTTAATTTCATCTATTAAATCATTAATTCTATTACATAAATCTACTACTGGCTCTATATTTCTTATTTTTTTTATTCATATGGTAATTATATATATTATCTTCTTCAGTAATGCAACTTTCTCCTTCAAAATCGCCAAGTCCTCGTTCTATTAATTCACTTTTATATACAATGTTTATATTTTTGTCTGTATTCAAAATTTTTGCTGTTTCTTTTGCTCTCTTTAATGGAGAACACATAATTAAATCTATTTTTAAACTATTGAACTCATCTTTTGCTTTTCTTGCTTCATTTATTCCTTTATCATTAAGTTCAATATCCTTTTGTCCTTGTATTATTCCTTTTAAATTCCAGTTAGTTTGTCCATGTCTAATTACATATAATTTCATTATTTTGTTTTCTCTCCTATCCAATCTAAATATCCTTTATATCCATCTACAATGTCATAGGCAATTAATTGTGGAGTTTCATAACTATGATTATCTAATATAACTTTTTCAATTTCCTTAAATAATTCTTTTTTTTTAGATTTCATTTGTAGTAATAATTCTTCGGTATGTTCAATTTTACCTTTCCAATGATAAGAGCTTGTTATATTACTTAATTGGCAACAACTAACTAATCTATTTTCTAATAATATTTCAATTATTTTATTTGCCTCTTCTTTATTATCAAATGTTGTAGTTATCATTATATATTTATCCATCATATCCTCCATAATATTATTTTTATATCTACCTCTTAATATTCTATACCTCTTAATTTTGTTTTATATTATCATAAAAGTAAAATTATTACAATAAATACACTAAAAAAAGTACATACTAAATCTTGTCGATTCAATACATGCTTTTTTTTAAATATTATTGTTACTTTAAACTAGCAATTAATTCATCATAATCATCAGCTATAGGCATTCTAATTAATCTTTTATATTCGATTGATTCTCCTTCTGTCCGATTCTCCTTAAAAGTATCATAAAAAGAATTAATTCTACCTCATGCATCAATAATTGCCTGCTGTTCTGGCGTTATATGTGTTTGTTTCATAACAATTTTCTCCATAACTAATTAGTTTTTGAGTTACTTGCATTTATGAAACTTTTATGAGACATTATTTTATTATTTTCAATACCTTCAGCAATATCTTGTTCAATTTTCAACAAAGATTCTGGACTAGATCTTCTTAATTTAGGTACTTTTGTCATTTTCGCACCTGTACCTGCTTTTTTTCGAGCTCTCTTAGCATAATTTCATTATAATCTTTTGCCATATATTATACCTCCTTGTCAATTGACTTTCATCTTGTTCTGAAATCTCTATAATTCCATTTTTGATACTACTAACTAGAATTGTTGTAGTAAATATCAATATTGAACATAACATTATAGATATAATTGTAAATAACGTTCTTTTTTTTTATTGCTTTTTAAATTATTTAATGTTAACTTTAGTTCTGTTTTCATTTTTTCTCCCACGTAAAATAATGTATAAATATGCAAAAAAATATTGATGTTTTATATATATCATTTAAAATATAAAACATCAATAAAACTTTATATTCTTTTGTTTACAATTCCATTTATCTTAACAGGATTACCATTTATCATTATTTTTTACAACTTTTTCAATATATAAAAAGCAAGTGGTTATCAACAAGCACTTGCTAAAATTTTACTATCTTCTTTATTTAATTATAAAATTATAAGTTGTAATCTGTTTTTTCTGCTTTTATATTATTTCTAATAAGTATATCTTTTCTTCTATAAATGGCTAATACCAAAGCCAAACATATCATATTAACAATAAGATTTAACCTACCATAAGAAACAAATGGCAAATTAAAATTAGCATCAATTATTAAATTCAAATTCATAAGAATATTAAATATACTTTGTAAAATAAACATACTAGACATTCCAATTATTAATAATTTTCCATTAATTTCTTTTTATCTTAATTGAATTTATAATTAGTTCTATACTTAAGGCTAAAACTGCTATTACTATTCCAACACTTACTACCCAGCCATAATGTGCTAAAATTGATATAAACGCATAATTTGTGCCTTCGTCAAATATTTCTAAAGCATTGCTAGTATCGTCTGCTTCACCAAATGTTTGAGCAGAATTTATAATTATTTTTCTATTTAAAGGGATCCATCCATAACAATCTGCTTGACTTTCTGGATTATATACAGCTACAAATCTATCAACAATATATGGTGTCTCAATTATCACACTTAGCAATAAAATTTTTCCTAAAATTATTGGTATTCCCCAAAGGATTAGTAAATTTCTTTTTTTCTATTAGTTTTAGTTTGCACTAATTTTACGGTTCCAATTATTAAATAAATAAGTCCTAATATAAATGCTGATACAATAGATGGTATACTTACAAAAATAAATATAGAAATTATACTTAATGTTATTATTTTAGCTAATTTTAAATTTATATTCTTATTGAATATTGTAACATTCTTTTTGTATTGTTTTTCACTATTTAAAAATCCTACAAACGCAATAATATAAAGTGGCATTGCAATAACAACCGGTGAAATTGTTATTGATGGTGAAATATATATGTATGGTAGTCCATTTATATTAATTCCAAAAAGAAATGAATAAACAACAAATAAAGTTGCAATTATATAAAATATATTTGAATATTTCATTATTTTTGTATAATCAATAAAATATATAAATATGCTAAAAATACTACCTGCTATTAAAGCACAAATATATCTTCCTATAACATTTTCCGTATCATATCCATCTGATACTATACTGCTTGCTCTGGTAAAAGCTACTAAAAATCCAAACCCTAAAAGTACTATTAGAATTATTAATAATTTCCAATCAAGTTTTGGTTTATGTATTTTGTTTAATTTTTTTCCGATTTCTTCTGCATTTCCCATTTGTGTAATTGCTTTTTCTTCTGCTTCTTTTTCTTCCAATCCTTCTTCAATATAGTTTTCTTTTGATTCCTCTATATGATTTTCTAATTCTTCTGATATACTATTTCTTATTGGTTTGTATTTTATCTGTTCACATACTGTATTTAAAAATTCTTTAATTTGCAAATGAAACACCTCCTAATACATGGTTAATTCCATTGCTAAAAATTTTCCATTCTTCTTTTTTCTCTTTTAACTGTTTTTTTTCCTTTTTCAGTTATTGCATAATATTTTCTTTTTCTTTGCTGTTGTTTCATCCCAATATGATGTTATAAATCCGTTTTCTTCTAGTCCATGTAATATTGGATATAGTGTTCCTTCTTTTAATTCAAATACATTCTCTGATTTTTCTTTTAATTTTTTAATCATCTCATATCCATACATGTTTTGATTTTTTAATAAGTCCAATACTAGCATTGTTGTGCTTCCTTTTAGTAATTCTTTACTAATTTTCACTTTTATCCCCTCCTTAAAAATAAATATACCTAGATATTCTATGTATTTTTATACATTGTATATCTAGGTATTGTTTTTGTCAATAGATTTTATAATTATTCAAATTTTTTTATAAAACTAATACTATAATTTATCTACTTTCACTATAAATATAATCCATTGTATGTCCACCTATTATTTCACCAGTTGTCGCATCAACAAAATAACTATATGCTCCCTCTGTGTATCTTTTTGTTACATTGTCTCCAAAATTATCTTCATAATTTATAACAACTACCCACGCTTTTCTTATTTTATCATCTACTTTATAATATGTTCTTTCTTCAACCGGATAATTAGGTGTTTGCATTGCTTCGTAATGTTTATCTGTATTGTTTATTCTATCATAGGCATCAGCATTCATTTTTATTACCATTAATTTTGTTTTTGTGTTTTTTACTTCATTTTTTGCCACTTTTTATCTTCTTTTAAGGCAATATTTATTGCGTCTTGTTCTGTGATTACTGTTTCATTGTTGTCAAATGGAATATTCCTAACTCCAAACATGGCCATTTTCATGTTTTTGATTCTAATGTTACTGTAATATATTCATATGGATTATATACATCACCATATTTTTTATTATATGTTACATATATTCTAAATCCTGGTCCTCTGTCTTTTCCTTCATTGTTTACAGATAGAACTTTTGTTATTTCATATTCCCCCTCTTTGTATCCAAATAATTTATAATATTTGTTGGCTAATTCTTTTGCTTGTTCTTCTGTCATATATTTACTTGTATCTTGAATATTTTTATTATTGTCCCATATTTCTGAAAATTCTCCAGTTTGTCCATCAATGGTTATTTCATAATTGTCTTCTGTATCGAAACGATACAATATTTTAGTTGAATCTATTTCTTTAAAATGATTTGTACTTACTATATTAGAATTAAATCCAATTTGATTTAATTTTTCTATTGCAACTTTTTTCGCATCTTCTTCTGATATATTTTCTTTTTTACTTTCTTCAGTTACCTTTGTTATTTCTTCATAATCTCCAGAAGATAATTGGATTTTTTGGGTGTTTTCCATACTCTTTCATAAACTGCTGTCCCTGCAAATACAAATCCTGCACTTAAAATTATTCCTGCTATCGCTGTCACAACTGTTTTTAATATATTTCTTGTTTTTTTCTTTTCCATAACTATATCATTCTCCTCTTTTTATTTTCGATATAGCAATTTTGGTTTTTATTTTATTTTTGTTAAATTCCATCTCTAAATTCCTCCGTTATTCAATTCTTTCTTTATTTTCTTTCGTATTCTATGCAGTCTTGTCTTTACATTTAATTCAGAAATATTTAATTTTTTTGCATATATCTTTAATTGACACAGATGAATAATAAAATAAATTTACAATTTTATATCAATATCTTTTAATCCTTTTATTTTTTTTTGTTCTATATCCCATATTAATTCTCTATCATTTTCATACATATTTACACTATTTAATGCAGCATTTTCAAAATCACTAATATCATAGACTATTTTCAATTTTCTATATTTTTCTTTTATCAAATTTTTGGTTATTCCTGCTAAATATGAATTTAATGATACATTTATATTTAATCTATTTCTATTTTTCCATAATATAAAGAATGTGTCAGAATAGATTTCTTCTTTGTCTTCAAATGATAGTTTATTATTTGTTCCTTTGTTTATTATTGTGGTTATATATGGTGTAAAATCTTCTATTATTTGGTCCATATCAATTTCATTATTTTTATAATATTTTTCTATTTGTGTTACTTTTTTCAACTTTAAAAACTCCTTTATAAGATATCTTACACTTATATAGTGTAGTTTAATTAGTGAAAGGTTACACTTTTTTATATATTGAGTATGCTAAAAAGTATAGTTAAAACTGAAAGTTGAAAATTTTCAGTTTTGTTCTAATTTATAAGAAAAATAAACAATATCTAGTAATTTTAAAAATGCATAAAAATATTGGAGCAGAAAACTTTCAAAGTTTTCCACCCCAACTATTGACTTTCAGCCTTTTAGATTTTTCTTTATACCGTTTTAATTTATAATTCTTCGGTTTTAAATGTGAAATAGCCTTCATATAGATAACTATTATCTATACCTTTCGTATATACTTCTCTATCATTTATCTTATCAGTTAAACTATGTTTTAGCAATTCTTTAATTTCTATATCTTTTATTGGACTGCGTTCCATTGCAAGCAAATAATCTGTTTTATCTACTTTGCTCCAGTCAACTACTAAATTTAGCTCTTTCTTTAAAATTAAATCTAGCCATATTCTTGTACTTCTGCCATTTCCTTCTCTAAAAAGGATGTGCTATATTCATTTCTACATATTTTTCTATTATTTCTTCATATGTTGATTGTGGCATTTTTTCGATATTTTTAATTGCTTCTTCAAGATAAGTAAGAGGTGTAAATCTGAAATTTCCTTTTGCTATATTTACTTTCCTTATATTTCCTGCAAATTCATATATTTCATCAAATAAATATTTATGAATTTTCTTTAAAGTTTCAAATGTTCCTGGCTCTAATTTATTTAAATAACCTGTTTCAAACATTTCTTTTGCTCGTATTTTGCTAATTTTTTCTTCTTCTCTTGCAAGTTCTGCTTGGTCAGTAATATTTAATTTATTCTCTAAAATCATTTTTTACCTCCTCAGGCATTTTTTACATACCAACTTTTAGTTTAAAGGTTTCATGGTTGGGAATAGTAATACATCTCTAATTGATGCAGCATCTGTTAATAACATTACAAATCTATCAATTCCAATACCTAGTCCACCTGTTGGAGGTAAACCAATTTCTAGTGCATTGATATAATCTTCATCCATCATACCTGCTTCTTCATCACCTGCTTCTTTTGCTTCGACTTGTTTTTTAAATCTTTCATATTGGTCAATAGGGTCATTTAATTCTGAGAATGCATTTCCATATTCTCTACCACCTATAAACACTTCAAATCTTTCTGTCATTTTTTTGTTATTTGGACATTTTTTAGCAAGTGGTGATATTTCTACTGGATATTCATATATAAATGTTGGTTGTATTAATGTTTTTTCTACATACTCGTCAAAGAATAAGCTGATTACATCTCCTCTTGTTTTTTTTGTTGGGTCTGGTATTTCTATACCTCTTTCTTTTGCTAATGCAACTGCTTCTTCGTCTGAATTGATTTCATTAAAATCAACTCCGCAAGCTTCTTTAATACTGTCTATCATAGTAATTCTTTTCCATCCTGGTGTTAAATCAATTTCTTGACCTTGATATGTTATTTTTGTTGTTCCTAAAACTTTTTGTGCAGTTTGTGAAAATATTTTTTCTGTTATATCCATCATGTCATGGAAATCTTGATATGATGCATATAGTTCAAGCATTGTAAACTCTGGATTATGTCTAATGTCCATTCCTTCATTTCTAAATACTCTTCCTATTTCATAAACTTTATTAAATCCACCTACTATTAATCTTTTTAAGTTTAATTCTAGTGCAATTCTTAAATACATATTTATATCTAAAGCATTGTGGTGTGTTATAAATGGTCTTGCTGTTGCTCCACCTGAAATTGTATTTAATACTGGTGTTTCAACTTCCAAAAATCCTTCTTCTTCTAATATACTTCTAACATTGCTAATTATTTTACTTCTCATTTCAAATGTTTTCTTTACTTCTGGATTCATTATTAAATCAACATATCTTTGCCTATATCTCAAATCAGGATCTTTTAATCCATGGAATTTTTCTGGTAATGGTCTTAATGATTTTGAAAGTAATGTTACTTCTTTTGCATGTACAGAAATTTCTTCTGTTCTTGTTTTAAATACAAAACCTGTAATTCCAATGATATCACCAATATCATATGTTTTAAATGCTTTATAGCTTTCTTCTCCTAAGTCATTTATACTTACATAACTTTGGATTTTTTCATCACTATCTTGAATTGTGCAAAATGATGCTTTTCCCATTATTCTTTTTGCAATTATTCTACCAGCAACTGTTACATCTTTTTGTTCAAATTGTTCGTAATTTGCTTTTATTTCTCCTGCTGAATTTGTTCTATTAAATTTTGTTATTTCAAATGGGTCTTTTCCTTCTTCTTGTAATTCCTTTAATTTATCTCTTCTTATTTGCATTAAATGATTTATATCTAATTCTTCTACTTCATTATTATTGTTATTCTTATTTTCGCTCATTTTACTTTCTCCTTTTATATTTTATATATTTTAATTTTAAAATTTACTCGTACCATTCAAGTTCCCAGTCACTAATCTTGACTGTATCTCCTTCACAAATTCCAAGTTCTTTAAGCTTGTCTTCAATTCCCATATTTTTTAAACATTTTTGGAAATAATACATAGACTCATTATCTTCAATATTAATTCTACCCATAAGTCTATCAACAGCTCTACCTTTGACATAGAAAACACCATCTTCTTCATAGGCTTCCCATTCCTGGTCTTTATCTTGCAATGTATATACTACTCTGTCTTCAATTTCTACTAATTCTTCTTTTGGTAAAGTCTTAAGCACTTCTGTTACATGGTCTATTAATTTTTCTACACCTTCTCCAGTTACTGATGATATTTTGAATAGTTCTATTTTTTCTTTTTTCGCTAATTCTTCTAATTTTTTCAAATTTGAGTCGTCTTGCATACTGTCTATTTTAGTTGCAACTAATATCTGTTTTCGTTTTACCAACTTTTCACTATATTTTGCAAGTTCTTCATTTATTGTTTAATAATCTTGAACAGGGTCTCTTCCTTCTTCACCAGATACATCTATAAAATGTAATAATAGACGTGTTCTTTCTACGTGTCTTAAGAATTGAATTCCAAGTCCTACTCCTTCACTTGCTCCTTCTATTATTCCTGGTATATCTGCTATTACAAATCCATCACCATTTTTTGTTTTTACAACTCCTAAATTTGGATTTATTGTTGTAAAATGATAATTTGCAATTTTAGGTCTTGCATCTGTTACTGTTGATAAAAATGTTGATTTTCCTACATTTGGAAATCCTAATAAACCTACGTCTGCCAATAATTTTAATTCCAATATTAATTCTTTTTCTTCTCCTTTTTCTCCATCTTCTGAAAATCTAGGAGCTTGTCTTGTAGGTGTTGCAAAGTGTGAGTTTCCTCTTCCACCTCTACCACCTTTTAATATTAGTTCTTTTTGGTTTGGCTTAGATAAGTCTGCAACAACTTTTCCTGTTTCTGCATCTTTTACAACAGTTCCTATTGGGACTTTAATGTATAAATCTTCTCCATATTTACCATTACAACGGTTTCCGCTTCCATTTTCTCCGTCTTTTGCTTTAAATTTTCTGTTATATCTAAAATCGATTAGTGTATTTTTATCTTTGTCGACTTGAAAATAGATGTTTCCACCATTTCCACCGTCTCCACCATCAGGTCCACCCGCTGCTACATATTTTTCTCTTCTAAACGTTGCAGCACCGTTTCCGCCGTTACCTGATTTAATCATTATTTTTGTATAATCTGTAAACATTTTTCCTCCAATCTACTTTTCTTTCAAAATATTATTTCACATTATTATGTCCTTGTCCATTGCGTTCTTGCATTGTCTTCTGATAAAATTGTTCTTGTAATTTTGAAATTGTTTGTTTTATTGTTGAAGTTAATTCATTCTGGTTATTTTGTTTTATATTTGCGTTTTCATCTAAAGAGCCTATAAAATTTAAATATCCATTATTGTTTTTTGCAACTTCTTTATTTGAAAATAGACTTAAAACATTATATATTTCTTGTCTATTCTGTCCTGCTAGTATGTCTTCAATTCTCTTTTGAGTTGTAAAACATACTGGTACTGCTTTATTAGAATGTCTTACCATTCCATTTCCTAAATTTTGCACATAATTTTTTTCTGCGCTATCTTCTAAATATGCCGTGTATACATATGTCCCCGTTTCATCTTTACCAACTTTGTTAAGTTCGCTTACATGTAGATAATCACCATTTGTTACATCTATACCTTCTAAAGTAGCATATGTTTTTCCATTCTGCGATTTTTGTACAAATTTTTGATTTAAATAAAAGTTTTGAATTCTATCATTTTTTTGTTTTTTATTTTCTTCCATATATCGTCTTGTTTCTTGGTACAAGTTAGTTCTATACTTTTTGCTTGCTGATATATCTTCTTTATGATTTTTTATAATTTCTTCTTGTCTTATTGCATTTTCTATGTTAGCCTCATTTTTTATTTTTTCACTTAAGTTTTCTTTTACATATTTTTCTATATTTGGATTTATATTAATTTGATAATTTCCAGGATTTGAGTCTATATAACCTATAAATTTACATTCTTCATTTTGGAACATATTATGCTGTTGTTCATATGAATAATATGTTGCTATTTTTTGCATTAATATTTCATTATTTACTGCCATTCCATCTGACATTTCAAACGCAATATATTCTCTATCACCCCTAAATAGTCCATGACTTTCTTCTCCAATATTTGTCTGTTTTAGAATCTGTGCAACCATAATATTCGTTTTTGTACCATCTTGATACACAAATTGATTATCATATTTTATTGAATTTAAAATTATAGTATTATTTCCATTTGCGTCTTTTAAATAGATTGGATTCTTTAAATAATTTCCATTATTATTGTTTTGTTGATATTCTTTTCCTGCATCTAATAACGGCGTTTTTTCTTTTTTAAATAAATCTCTAATTTTGCTAAATAATCCCATTTTTCCTCCATTTAGTAATCAAGCATCATTGCTTTTTTTACTTTTTTCATTGTTTCTTTTGCTACCGCTCTTGCTTTTTCTGTGCCTTCCATTAAAATTTTATCAACTTCTTCCGGATGTGCTTCGTAATATGCTCTTTTTTTTCTCTCTTATTGGTCTCAATTCTTCAATTATATTTTTAGCAAGTTGTTTTTTGCATGCTACACAACCACGTTTTCCTGCTTTACATTCTTCACATACTGTTTTTACATCTTCTTTTGGTGTAAATAAATTGTGATAATATGCAACCATACATATATCAGGATTTCCTGGATCGTCTTTTTTTATTCTTGCTGGGTCTGTTACTGCACTCATGATTTTTTGTTATTTCTTCTTCACTATCTGATAAGTAAATTGCATTTCCTAATGATTTACCCATTTTTTCGTTTCCGTCTAGTCCTTTTATTCTTTTTGAGTTTGAAAGTACTGCTTTTGGTTCTTTTAGCACTCCTTCACCATATATACTGTTGAATTTTCTGACTATTTCTCTACATTGTTCTATTAGTGGTAATTGGTCTTCTCCAACTGGTACTAGTTCGCATTCAAATGTTGTTATATCTGCAGCCTGACTTACTGGATATCCTAAAAATCCATATGTTACACTTTCTCCAAAGATGTCTCTTTTTTGTGCGATTTCTGTTTTTACTGTTGGATTTCTTTCTAGTCTAGCTATTGTTACTAAATTTGAATAAAATACAGTTAATTCTGCTGTTTCTGGTATCATTGATTGTATATATATTGTTGTTTTTTTTTAGGATCTATTCCCACTGATAAATAATCCATTGCAACTTCTCTTACATTTTTTCTAACTTTTTCTGGGTTATTAAAATTGTCTGTAAGCGCTTGTACATCTGCTATTAATATATATGGATCATATTCTGGATTGTCTTGCATTTCTACTCTTGTTTTTAATGAGCCAAAATAATGTCCTATATGTAATTTTCCTGTTGGTCTATCTCCTGTTAATACTCTCTTTTTATTCATTTTTATATTTCCTCCGTTAGTTCGCCCATTATTGGACATTGATGTTAAAAGTATACCATATTTTAGTTAAAATTTCAAATAAAATACGGTGTTTCTGTAAATTTTTATGTATTTTTTTTTTTTTCCAAATATATTTGATATTATATCATATAAAAATGGAAAGGAAACTAATTTTATGAAAAAAATATTATTTAAAGGTGCTGGTTCTGCTGTTCCAACTCCATTTAACGAAAATGGCGTAAATTTGGAAGAGTTTAAACGATTTTTACAATTTCAAATTGATAATGATATTGATGCTTTAATTGTTTGTGGTACAACTGGAGAAAGTTCAACAATGACTAAAGATGAAAAAAAATTGCTGTTATTAAATGTGCTGTCCAAATTGCAAATAAAAATAAAACTTCAACACGAAAAATTCCTGTTATTGCAGGAACTGGCTCAAATAATACCAAAGAAGCAATTGAAATGTCTAAAATTGCTGAGTCATTAAGTGTTGATGGACTTTTATTGTTGTTACACCATATTATAACAAAACAACCCAAAAAGGTTTAATTGCACATTATAAGGCAATTGCAGAAAATATTAATATTCCAATTATTTTATATAATGTACCTAGTAGAACTGGTATGAATATTGAACCAGAAACATGTTTAGAATTATCAAAAATTGATAATATTGTTGCTATAAAAGAGGCCAGCCGGTAATATCTCTCAAGTTGCAGAAATTGCTTTTTTGTGTGGTGATAATCTGCATATTTACTCTGGTAATGATGATCAAGCAATTCCTATTTGCTCTTTAGGTGGATTGGGTGTTATTTCTGTTTTATCAAATATCAAACCAAAATTCACTCATGATATGATTTGGAATTTTTTAAATGGAAATGTTCAAAAGGCAAAAACTATGCAATTAGATGCTATTCCATTGATACAAGATTTATTTATAGAAGTTAATCCTATTCCTGTTAAGAGATCTTTAAATAAAATAGGCTTTAAATTCGGGAAAACGAGACTTCCTTTGTTGACATAAGTCCTTTTTTATTATATAATGTTGGCATAACAAAAATGTTAAGCACAAAAGGAGGCTTTTATGGTCGAGTTTAAAATGAAAATGGAACAATTTGTTCCAAAACAGAAAAATACTATAATAGCATAAAAAAAATATGCTAAACGGTACAAATTAAAAAACACAAAGATTGCACTCGATTTGGCAATTATGTTACATCAGGATCAATTTAGAGATGGTGGTGCTCCATACATTATCCACCCATTAGAAGCAACAAATTACCTAATTTTATTAGGTATATGGAGTCCTATTTTCAAAATGGAATTGGATTCTTCTCATGATGAGTCACTTGCAGAAGAGCTTGCACATCAAGATTTGGATATTCTTTTAGCAGCAATGTTATTACATGATACATTAGAAGACTGCAAAGATAAGCTGTCAAGTGGAGGAAATGAATTTGTTGATTGCTTTGGTTTACATCCAGATGTTTTGCTTTTTGTTCAGGCTTTAACCAAGAACAAGGATAATCCTAATTTTTCAAATTCCGGTTATTATGAGTATATCGGCACAAGATGGCAAACAAGCATCATGAAAATTGCTGATAGACTCAGCAATTGTTCAACAATTGACTCGTTCAATACAAAGCGAATGGAAAAATATGTTAGAGAAATTGTTAGGTATTTTTATCCTATGATTTCCCGTACAAAAGATAATTTTCCAAGCTTTTCACGAGTTCTTACTATAATGAAATATCTTATAGTATCAATCACTGAAACTGTTGCTGCTGTATTAAATTTGGATGATGTCTTAACACCAGATTTATACGAAAAGACCTATTATTTTATAAAAGGCTTTGCAGTTGCAAAAGATAAGCAAAACACATTGAAGGCGTTGTCGCTTGCGCGTATGTATTATGAAGGATATACACGTAAAAGCGGTGATCCATTTATTATTCACCCTTTAAGAGTTGCATCTTATTTGATAGCTCTCAAAATTGATGATGATGAAATCAGTGCAGCTGCACTTCTACATGAAATAATCAAAAAATGCCACTTAGCATATAATGGTATTGAAATTTTAACACAATATCGTTTAAGTCCAAAGGTTTTAGATTATGTTAGGCTACTTGCCAACAGTGAACAATATCCGCTTGATATTTATTATTCTGCCATGCAGGAATATCCAGAAGTATTGTTGCTTAAGCTTTCAAACAGAGCGCATACGTGTACTTCATTGGTTAAGGCTTCAGATATTAACACACTCAATTATCTAAATGAATGGAAGGAATATATTGTGGAATTAGGTACTTACGGTGCTAAACATTATCCAGCATATTCCAACTCAATTAAGTTGATGTGTTTTCAAATTGATGCTGTTTGCAATATAGTATCACATCTTAAGCCTATAAAATCTTAAATTAAACATTTTTAAACAAATAAAGGGCTGGTATTCCAGTCCTTTACTTCATTTTTTCTTTTATTCTAACTAAAGTATTCAAAGCATCAATTGGTGTCAACTCATTCAAATTAACTTTATCTATTTCGTGAGCAATTTCTGCCAATTTATAATTAAACATATCAAATTGTCCCTCGACAGCCTTCTTACTTTCCTGTTTTTTTACCAGTTAAGATATTCTTTCTTTCTAATCCTCTTAAAATTTCATCTGCTTTTTGTGTTACAACTTTTGGAACTCCAGCAAGTCTTGCAACATGTATTCCATAACTTTCGTCTGTTCCACCTGGTATAATTTTTCTTAAGAAGATTATATCTTCTCCTTTTTCTTTAACAGCAATATTATAGTTTTTTACACCTTCAAGTTTTTCTTCTAATTCTGTTAATTCATGATAATGTGTTGCAAATAGTGTTTTTGCTCCACATTTTTCTTTATCTGCAATATATTCTGCAACAGCCCATGCAATTGATAAACCGTCATATGTTGATGTTCCTCTTCCTATTTCATCTAATATTACTAAACTGTTTGATGTTGCTTCTTTTAGAATTGTTGCAACTTCCATCATTTCTACCATAAATGTACTTTGTCCCATGCTTAGGTCATCAGATGCTCCGACTCTTGTAAAGATTTTGTCTACAACTCCTATATGTGCTTCTGATGCTGGTACAAATGAGCCTACTTGTGCCATTAATGTAATTAACGCTACTTGTCTCATATATGTAGATTTACCTGCCATGTTTGGACCTGTTATAATTGATAATCTGTTTTCTTTTTTATCTAAATATGTATCATTTTCAACAAATATGCCTGTTCCAAGCATTTTGTCTATTACTGGATGTCTTCCACCTTTAATGTCTAAAATTCCTGAATCATCTATTCTGGCATACAATAGTTCATATCTTCTGCAACTGTTGCAAATGATGCTAATACATCTAATGTTGATACAATGTTTGCTGATTTTTGTAATCTTTTTACATTTTTTGCTATTTCTTCTCTTATTTGTACAAAATGCGTTATATTCTAAGTTTACAACTTTTTCTTCTGCTCCAAGTATTTGATTTTCTAGGTTTTTCAAGTCTTCTGTTATAAATCTTTCTGCATTTGTTAAAGTTTGTTTTCTTATATATCTTTCTGGAACTTGATCTAAATATGATTTTGTAACTTCTATAAAGTATCCAAATACCTTATTAAATCCAACTTTTAAATTCTTAATTCCTGTTTTTTCTCTTTCTTCTGCTTCTAATTGAATTATCCAATTTTTTGCCCTCTGTTGTAGCAGTCTTTAACTTGTCTATTTCTTCATCATATCCAAGTTTGATAATTCCACCGTCTTTTACTGTCATTGGTGGGTCTTCTACTATTGATTTATCAATAAGTTCATAAATATCTTGTAACTCATCTAAATTTTCATATAAATCTTTAAGCATAGTAGAATTTACATTTACTAGCACTTTTTTCAAGTCTGGTAATTTTGATAATGAATTTTTCAATGTTATCATATCTCTTGCATTTGCATTTCCATAAGCCATTTTACCTGCAAGACGTTCAATGTCATATACTTTTTTAAGATTTTCTATAATATCTCCTCTTAAAATAACATCATCTTTTAATTCTTTTACAGACTCTAGTCTTCTGTTAATTTCTGTTGTATCTATAAGTGGGTCATTAAGCCATCTTCTTAAAGCTCTTCCCCCCATTGATGTTGATGTTTTATCAAGTACCCATAAAAGAGTTCCCTTTTTAGATTTATCTCGCATTTTTTCTGTTATTTCCAAGTTTCTTCTGGCACTAATATCAAGGGACATATATTTTGATATATTATAAATTGTTATTTTATTTATATGGTCAAGTGTTGTCATTTGAGTTTGTTCAATATATTCTATTAACGCATTTATTGAACATACTGCTAATGTCTTGTCTGCAATGTTTTTTATTTCTTTTTGATTACTATCAACAAAATTAAATCTATATTTTATTTTTTCCGCATCATCTGTGAAGAATTTATCATTAAATCTTGTAATGTACGAGTCAAATCTTTCTTTTATTTTATCCATTTCTTCTTGACAATTTGCCATCATACTATTTATTACAAGTTCAGATGGCATATATCTTGCAATTTCATCTAAGACTAGTGGGAAGTTTTGGTTGTCCTTTATTTCTGCAGAATAAAATTCTCCTGTAGAAATATCACACACACTAATTCCAAAGTAAATTCCAGATTTAAAAATAGACATAATGAAATTATTTTTTCTTTCTTCTAACATGTTGCTATCAACTACAGTTCCTGGTGTTACAATTCTTATTACCCCTCTTTTTTACAATTCCTTTTGCTGTTTTTGGGTCTTCTAATTGTTCACATATTGCAACTTTATATCCTTTTGCAATTAATCTTGAAACATATATTTCTGCTGCGTGATGTGGTATTCCACACATTGGTGCTCTTTCTTCTTGTCCACAATCTTTTCCTGTTAATGTAAGTTCTAATTCTCTTGAAGCTGTTATTGCGTCGTCAAAGAACATTTCATAAAAAAGTCTCCTAGTCTGTAAAATAGGATGCAGTCTTTGTATTGTTCTTTTGTTTCAAGATATCTTTGCATCATTGGTGAAAATTCTGCCATATTTATTACTTCCTTTCTTATCTTTTCTGTCAAAAGGACACCCCTTTTTGATATTATCTTTCTTCATTTAATTCCTTATAATTTTCTATTTGTCTCATTTTTTCTTCTTTTAATTCCTGCATTTTCTTTTTTGATATTTCATCATCTACAAATAATCCCTTACGTTCAAGTTCTCTTATTAACTCTTTTTTGAATGTTACATATACCTTATCAGTTAAATATGGAAAATTACAAATTTTTCCTAAATCCTCTATATATTCTAAATCAGAAATACGTTCAATTTCTTTAAATTTTGTCAATTCTATATACTGTTCTTTTGGCATTATTATGTTTTTTGTATAATCTATTATATAAAATTTATTTTTATATTTATACTCTAATACAGAATGTAAAACTTTTGCATTTTCTATCACTTCATATCCTGTAACTATATTTGATTCAGGTATTCCAAAAGCTAATCCAAGAGTTCTTGTGTGGCATTTGTGATACCTTTTATCAGTTTTAAGCTCTTTTTTAATTCTTCAATATCAGTCATATCAGATAATTCATTGAATGTATATATTTTTCCTTTTATTTCATATTCATATTGTTTTGTATCTTTGTTATATTTAATATTTGAATAATTTATGCCATATTGTTCATCAAATGTCTTTTTTACTAAATCTATAAATAGTTCCTTTTGCTCTGTTAATGTATATATATCAATTAGTTCTATTATCAAACTTGTTTCCTCGTCTGCTATCTCTTCTTTTTTTTATATTATAAAAATCTGGAAATAACATATCATATGTATTTTTATTTATTCCATTTTTATAATATTTAGAATTTTTATTAACCATTTATTTCACCTTTCAAATACCACATATGTTCAGAAACAATTTTTAGTTCAACCATATTTCCAATTAAACTTTTATCTCCTTCAAAAATAACAACTTTGTTACTATCTGTTCTACCTGTAAGCATTTCATCATTATTTTTGCTAGTACCTTCAACTAAAATCTTTTGAATTGTTCCAACATATTTTTGATTATTTTCTGCAATTTGGCTTTCTACTAATGCTTTTAACTTATCGAATCTTACATGTTTTTGTTCTTCTGGAACTTGGTTTGTCATTTTATCTCCTGGTGTTCCAACTCTTCTTGAATAAATGAACATATATACTTGTTCAAATTTCACTTTTTCTACAACATCTAAAGTATCTTCAAATTCTTCATCTGTTTCTCCTGGGAATCCGACAATTATATCTGTTGATAGAGTTAAATTTGGTATTTTAGCTTTCATTTTTTCTACCAAGTTTAAATATTGTTCCTTAGTATATTTTCTGTTCATTTCTTTTAATACTTTTGTATTACCAGATTGTAATGGTAAATGCACTAATTTACATACTTTTTCGCATTCTGCTATTGCTTCTATTACGTCATCTGTAAAGTCTTTTGGATGTGGTGATACAAATCTGATTCTTTCTATTCCTTCTATTTTATTTACTGCTCTTAGTAATGTTGCAAATGAATTTACCCCTTCATATTCTTCAAATTCTATTCCTTTTTCACTTCTACCCTTAAATATGAATTTACGTTTTGTCCTAATAAAGTTATTTCTTTATAACCTTGTTTTGCAAGTTCTCTTACTTCTTCTATTATTGCTCTAGGTTCTCTACTTCTTTCTCTTCCACGTACATATGGAACTATACAATAACTACAGAAGTTGTTACAACCATTCATTATTGTTACAGATGCTTTTATGCTACTATCTCTTTTTTTTATTGGAAGTCCCTCATATACTTTTCCATCTATATCTAAAATATCTTCTAATTTTGTATTATTCTCTAAAACTTTATATAAATCTTCTGGAAATTTATGTAATGTATGTGTTCCAAATATTATGTCTGTATATGGATAACTTTCTTTTATTTTGTCTGTGATATGCTTTTCTTGCATCATGCATCCACCAATTGCTATAATTGTTCCACGTTCTTCTTTTATTTTTTTAAGTTCTCCTAATTTTCCAAATAATTTATCTTCTGCATTTTCTCTTACACAACATGTGTTAAACAATGCTATGTCCGCTTCTTTTTGATTTTCTGTTCTAGTATATCCCATTTTTTCTAACATTCCGCATAGTTTTTCTGAGTCGTTTTCGTTTAATTGGCATCCCATTGTTAGTATACTATATTTTAGGTTTTTATTTTCATTTATTTTTTTTTACTTTTTCTATGTATTCTTTTTGTATATTTATTTCGTTTTCTGTGTTCAATTTTTACTCCTACCCTTCATTTTCTATTCTAATTCTTTCATTGCTTGTTCGTATTGTTCTTTATTTGGTGCTTTTCCATGCCATTCTGCTTTATTTTCCATAAAAGATACGCCTTTTCCTTTTATAGTTTTTGCAATAATGCACACTGGTTTTCCTTTAACATTTCTGGCAACATCAAATGCATCTATAATTTCTTGATAATTATGTCCATCTATATTTATTACTTGAAATCCAAGACTTTTCAATTTCTCATCAATTGATATGAACTCATTACTTCTTCAATTGTCCCATCTATTTGTAAATTATTATTATCTACTATCACACATAGATTATCTAATTTGTATTTATTCGATGCCATTGCTGCTTCCCAAACTTGCCCTTCTTCTATTTCTCCATCTCCCATTATGCAATACACTCTATAGTTTTTTTTATCTAATTTTCCGGCAATTGCCATTCCATTTGCAGCAGATAATCCTTGTCCTAGAGAACCTGTTGTCATGTCAACGCCTGGTATTTTTTTCATATCTGGATGCCCTTGTAATCTGCTATCAATGTGTCTTAGTGTTTTTAATTCTTCTATATTAAAATATCCTCTGTTTGCTAATGTTGAATATAATGCTGGTGCGCAATGTCCTTTTGATAAAACAAGTCTATCTCTGTTTTCATCTTTTGGATTTTCTGGATTTATATTCATTTCATAAAAATATAAGACTGTCATTATATCTGCAATTGATAGTGAACCTCCTGGGTGACCAGAGTTCCCACCAAATACTGCTTCTATAATTCCTCTTCTAATATTTTTTGAAATTTTGCTTAATTTTTCTATATCATTTATCTTTTCCATAATTCTTCCTCCTATGTTCTGCAATTATGTTGATTGCTTTTATATTATATAATTTTTATTCATTTTATTCAACCTTTTTAATATAATTTATGGTATAATAACTACAAATTGTAATTGTGAAAGGTGTGATTATATGTTTGAAAAATATCTTAATAAAACTGAACTTATTGAAAATTTACAAGTGCTTATAAAAAAATCCCAAGTGTTCATGCAGAATCTTCTGTTCCTAATGAACCCTTTGGGCTAAATACTGTTAAGGCTCTTGAATATGTTTTAGATTTAGGCAAAAAATTAGGATTCAAAGCTAAAAATATTGATGGATACTGTGGTTATATTGAATTCGGGGAAGGCTCTGAATTAATTGGAATTGTTGGACATTTAGATGTTGTGCCAGAAGGAGAAAATTGGACCTATCCTCCATTTGATGCACGCATCGAAGATAATAAAATTTATGGTAGAGGTGCTATTGATGACAAAGGTCCAGTTATGGCAAGTTTGTATGCTATGAAGGCAGTTATGGACTATTGTTCTGAAAATAATATTTCTATAAATAAAAGGGTACGATTAATTTTAGGTCTAAATGAAGAAAGAGACTGGAAATGCATTAATTATTATAAAGAACATGAGGAAATTCCTTCTATAGGATTTAGTCCAGATGCAGACTTTCCTTGTATATATGCAGAAAAAGGTTTATTGTCTCCATTTTTAATTATGGACTATTCTAATTTTAAAGATAAAGATATCATTTTAAGTGATATAAACTGTAATAATAATCCTTTAAATGTTGTACCTAAATATTGTAGTTGTACAATTTCTGTTAAAAAATAATATTGACATTGATGATGTTATTTCTTTTGTACGAAGTATTATTAATGAACCATCTTTTAAAATTGATATTGAAATTTTAAATAATAATCAAATAAAACTAATATCTCGTGGTGTTCAAGCACATGCCGCACATCCTGATTTAGGTATAAATGCTATAACTAATTTGATTATTATTTTGGATAAATTATTTAAGAATTATGATATTGTTATACCTTTTATTTGATTTATTTACTCAATATATTGGTCTTGATTATAATGGAAATAAATTAGGAATTAATGTTCCTGATGAGTCTGGAGAACTTACTTTAAATGTTGGTAAATTTTATTTTAAAGATGATGAATTAAAAATTGGATTTAATTTAAGAGTTCCTATTAATACTACCTTTGAATTTATAGCCAATAAATTTACAGAAGTTAGTAAAAATTATAGTGATGTTAATTGTGAACTTGGTGGTAAAATGAATCCTTTATATGTTTCAAAAGATTCATATTTAGTTAAAACTCTTTGCAAAATTTATAATGATGTTACTAATTCTAATGCAGAACCTATTGCTATTGGTGGTGCTACCTATGCTCGTGCTTTTGATAATTTTGTTTCTTTTGGTGCCAATTTACCTGGTCAAAAAGATATGTGCCATCAAACTGATGAGTTTGTTTCCATTTATAATTTACTTTTGGCATATGAGATATATTGTAGGGCTATTTATGAACTTTTACATTAAGAAAGTTGTATAACTTTCCTAGAATATAAAAAAAGAGGGATTTAGGTTCGTAGACCCATAATCCCTTTTATTCTCCAAAAATTTCTTTAAATTCTTGTTCATTTATTTTCTCTTGAGCAAGCAATGTCTGAGCAATAGCATCTAATTTATCTCTATGTTCAATCAATAACTTTTGTGCATTATTATATGCCTCATCAATTAATGATTTAACCTCTGCTCCAATTTTATCACCAATATTTTCTCCAAATACAAACATATCATTTTGCTCTTTTCCTTGGAAGTCAATTGGTCCTAAATTGTCGCTCATACCGTATTTTGTAACCATTTCTCTTGCTATTCTTGTTGCAACTTCTATATCGTTACTTGCACCTGTTGAAATATCATCTAAAACTAATTTTTCTGCTGCTCTACCACCAAGTAATGCTATAAGTTTTTCTTTCATTTCTGTTTTAGAAATATAATATTTATCTTCATCAGATTTGTACATTGTATATCCGCGTGCAACACCTCTTGGTATAATTGATACTTCTTTTTACATCTGTTTGTGTTGGTAAATATCTACTTACAACCGCATGTCCTGCTTCGTGGTATGCAGTTATTTTTGTCTTTTTCTGAATATACTCTTGTTTTCTTTTCTAGTCCTACTGTTACCTTTTTTTACTGCTTCTTCTATATCAGAGTTTTCTATTTCATCATGTTTGTTTATTGTTGCTATAATTGCTGCTTCATTTAAAATATTACCAAGTTCTGCACCTGTAAATCCTGCAGTGTCTTCTGCTATACTTTCTAAGTTTACATCATCAGAAAGTTTTTTATCTTCTGCATGAATTTTTAAAATTTCTAATCTTCCTTTTAAATCAGGTACTGGAATTGTTATTTGTCTATCAAATCTTCCTGGCCTTAATAATGCTTTATCTAGCATTTCAGGTCTATTTGTTGCTGCTAATACTATTATAGTTTCTTCTGAACTGAATCCATCCATTTCAACTAATAATTGATTTAGTGTTTGATTGTTTTCTGTTTCTGCTCCACTGTTTGATGTTCTTCTTGCTCCTATTGCATCAATCTCATCTATAAACACTATACATGGAGATAATTTTCTTGCTCTTTCAAACAATTTTCTAACTCTTGATGCACCAAGTCCTGCAAACATTTCTATAAATTCTGAACCACTCATTGAAATAAATGGTACATCTGCTTCTCCTGCAATTGCCTTTGCTATCAATGTTTTACCTGTTCCTGGTTTTCCATATAATAAAACTCCTTTTTGGAATTTTTGCACCCATTTTACTGAATTTTTCTGGTTTTTTCAAAAAGTCTACTATTTCTATTAATTCTTCTTTTTTCTTCGTCAAGTCCTGCAACATCTTTAAATTTTATTTTTGTTTTTCTTTCTGTATCATCATATACTTGTCCTTTTTCTCCCAAACCTTGCATTTTGAATATCATTACAAATAATGCTACCATTACAATTGTTGGAAGTAAACTTAATAATGCTGTTGATAAAACTACTAATGTACTTTTTTTGGTTTTTGTATTAACTCTATTTCATTTCCTTCTGCTACTTTTTGTTGTACTAATTCGATAAATGCTTCTGTGTTTGGAACTATATATTTCTTTTCTTCATCTACATTTTTCATTTTTACTTTTACTGATGTACTTCCAACTGACATTTCTATTTTTTCTACATTTCCATATGATATCTCTTTTATTAGGTCTGTATATGCTAATGTTTTATCATCTTGATTTTGATTTTTGCTAACAAAATACATTGATATACCTACCATTATTACTAGAATAACCCCTAATATTATTGATGATATTAGTATTTTCTTGTCATTTTTTTTGTTTTGGTTTTTATCCATTTATTTTTTTATTCCTTTCTTTCTTGTTTTTTACGCATTTGAGCCTTCTGGTTCTTCTCCGTCATTATCTTTTTCTTCTTGTTCTTTATTCTGTTCTTCTTTTTTCTTTTTGTTCTTCTTTTTTGCTTTCTGGTTTTTCTCTCTTTTCTTCTTTATTTTCTTCTTTATTTTCTTCTTTATTTTCTTCTTTATTTTCTTCTTTAATTTGTTTTTCTACTTCAACTATTTTTTGAACTTCACCTTGTTTCTTGTTAAATTCTGTTTTTATAAATAAATATTGCAGCCATTATATATATTGAAGCTATTAATGCATATAATACCTCAAAATATGATATTTGATATGGGTAAAATGCATTTATTGCTATATATATAATATTTAATAATGCAGGTAATGTTATTGCATATATTGCCATATTAAATATTGCTACATATCTTATTTTTAGTTTTAATATCATTGTTGCTAAATATCCAAAAATACTTATAATTATGATGTAGAATAGTAGGTTTATTAAATAAATCACAAATGAGTATATTAATAGTGATGCAAATAAACTAAAATATAAATTCATTATTCCATTTCCATTTAAATAATCTAATAGTGATTGTTTATTGAATTCTGTTATTCCCATTTGTCCAAACAAGTCTTTGTAACTATAATCTGTTGTTCCGTTTGTACCAGATTGTTTTAACATTAATTTGTTTTTTAAAATTATTACTGCATTTTCTTCATCACGTTTCTTCTATATATTGATTAATTTGTTGTTCATCGTCTGTTTTTGTATCTACTATAATTTTTCCAAAGTTTTCATTTTCATCTATTATTGCTTCTTCTGTTCCAATTTGTAATGTATCTTCTTTATATGTTAATTCTGGTATTTTTTTCGTCTATATATTTTGCTACTTCTTTTACTTTTAGACTTGTTCTATATACAGTTGCAAATGATGATATTGCTCCTATAATTAATACTAATGTCATTAAATATATTATCGCTCTTCCTAATCCTTCTGCTGATAATTCTGGATATTTTTCTATTTTGTTTATTGAATACCAAATCTTTTTAAAAAATCCTTTATTCATTTTTTTCTTCTTTTTCTGTTTTTTTGTTTTCTGCTTCACCATCTTGTTTTTCTTTTATCTCTCTTTTTTGCTTTCTATTTTTTTTTTATTTTGTACTTTTTCTTTTTTTGTTTTTTCTTGTGGCTCTTTTTTTCATTTTTTCACATTCCTTTCTTAGGTTCCATTTGAATTGTGGTTATTTCAATTCCATTCCCTTTTAACGCTACTATCAACGTGTTTTATGTTTGCATTAAAAATCACTTCATCTCCTATTTTTATATCTTTTCCAGTTATATCAACTGTAACATGATATGTTCCAACTCTTCCTAATATAGGACAATTTTTATTGTTTATTTTTACATACATTTGTTGTTTTTTTAACGCATCTTTTATATCTCTTACAATATATCTTATTTTGTCAACAGTTCTAAACATATCCCTTCCGGTTTGAATATTTATTCCGTCCATATATCCTGTTGGGATTATTGCAACTGTTGTGGTTCTTTTTTTGTTGTGTATGCATTTGAATAACCTACATTAAATCCTTTTGGTAATTCTTTTTATTTCTGCTACATTTGATTTTAAATATCCTACTTTTTTAGTCCCATTGTGTTTTTAAATGATATTCTTCCTGTAAATGCTGAACCTATTCTTACTGCATTTAAATGCATTTGTGGAAATTTTATAAATGCTGATGTATTACATACATGCAATATTCCTGTTTCTATTTCATTCATTTTTAATGTTTCTAAACAATCTATAAATCTATTAAATTGGGTTTTTGTGTATTTATCGTCATAGTATGCGTTTGAAAAATGTGTGAAAGTTCCTTCTATTTTTATATTTTGCAATGGTTTTATTGTTTTTATTATTTCTTCTCTATTACTATATATAAATCCATATCTTCCAAACCCTGTATCTATTTTTAAATGTACTTTTATTTTTTTGTTTAGTTCTTGTCCTACTTTTTCAACTGTTTCTGCTGCTTCTTTTGAGCCTATTGTTAAAATTATATTATTTTCTACAAGTGTTTGTATGTCTTCTTTTTTATTGCAGTTGAAGATAACATTAATATTTTTGCGTCTGTTTCTTCAATTCCTGCTTGTCTTATTTTTAGCGCTTCTTCAATTGTTGATACTGCTAAAAAGTTTATACCATTGTCTATTAAAAATTTTGGTATTCTTCAATTCCTAAGCCATATCCATTTGCTTTTACTACTGCTATTATTTTTACTTTTTTTCCATTGTCGTCTGGTAAATTTGTTTCTGCATATTCTTTTTATTTTTTGTATGTTATATCTTAAATCTTCTTTATTTATTACTACTGATTTCACATTTTCCTCCGTTTGTCCTATGGACATTTTATTTAATTTTACTTTTTTCTTAACCTTTGCTTTTAACAATAAATATGATACACAAACTAAAAAATAAAACTGATAACAAAATTATCAAAATATATGGTTCTAATGCTGGGCGTAATTGAGTTGGGTCGCTTGAATTATAATAAACAGTAATTTTACTATTTTTCTTTTAAAAGATAGTACATACTTTGGTCTTTCATTTTCATAATTATTGTTTCCTATGTTATATTGAACTTTATACCATATTGAATATGACGAGTCATTTTCGTCATATATTTCATATGATTTCTTATCTTTATAATATTCCTCAATTACGGTAGCTTTTGTTTTTACATAATCAGACGTTTTATAAATAACAAGACACATTTGAATTGTAGTTATTATACATATAATAAACGTTATCACCGAAATAACTATGAATGCATTCTTACTTGCTTTTGCATAAACTTTCATTTAATATCCCCTTTCTATAATTTTGATTACTTATTTACTTTTTGTAAAACATTTCTGTTTAGGATATTTTTCTTTTTATTTGTCTTAATGTTCTAAATGCCTTTTCTGAAAATTTGTACATTTTATATTTTAAAGGTTTAAATGGAATATAAATTTCTCCTATAAATTCCGTGAATTTTGCTCCAAATCCTTTTTTAAATCTGTATAATCCATATTGTGGATGATTTTCATCAACAACTCCTGATACACCTCTAAAATCATATATATCATCATGTCTTGCTATTGCCATTTTTATCATTTCCCATTGTAGTAAATAGTTTGGCATTAAATTTCTGTGTTGATTGCTACTTGCTCCGTATAAGTACCATGTTTTGTTTCCATAGAATATTGGTATTACCCCTGATATTGGTTTTCCATCATAATAAGCCATTAATAATTTCATATGTCCACCTGGTACCATGTTGTCATACATTTTTTCGAAATATGATAGTGGTCTTGTTATAAATCCATCTCTATTTCCTGTTTCTATCATTATTTTATGGAAGTCTTTTAGGTCTTCTCTTGTTCCTTCTTTTACTGTTACGCCTTTTCTTCCTGCTAAACGGATGTTATATCTCCATTTTTGATGAAATCCTGCCATAACTTCTTCTTCTGTTTTGTTATCTTTTATATCTAGTCTAAATACAAATCTTGGTTGTATTTCATCTTTAAAATCTTTTGCATCATCTTTTATTTTGTATCCTAAATTTGTTACTATATCTCTAAATGCTTGGTCTTCTTTTTTCTATATCTGGTTCTATTCTAAGTCCAATTGCATTATATTTTTTTGCTAATTCCTTTGCTCCGTCTGTTAGTTGTTTCATTACTGATATGTCATGTATGTCACACACTGGACCTCTTGATGCGTACATAATATTGCCAAATATTGGCATTTTTCTTATCCATACACATAGTGATCCTATTATGTTTTTGTCTTCGTCTTCTGCTAGTATTACTTCTGGTTTCCAGTTTGGTTTCTTTACTTCTGCCCATTCTAGTGATTGTTGAAAGTTACATCTTTCGTTTCCTTCTAAAAATTTTTTGTATTGTTGTTTCGATTCTTCGTCTTCTACAAATCTCATTCTTATTTTTTCCTCCTAATTTATTTGCAATTATTCATATTTTACACCAGACAAGGTTTTTTTTTACAAGTTATTGTTCTGTTTTTTGCAAAATTTCTTTTAATCTCACATTTTGTTTTGTTAAATATAAATAACCAATTAATGCTTCAAATGCTGTTGAATACATATAATCTTGAACATTAGCATTTTTAGGTAAATGATGATTTTCTGCATTTCTTCCTCTTCTTACAATATCTTGTTCCTTTTCTGTTAAATCATCATATATCTTTTTTTAATGTCTCGGCTTGTGCTTGTGCCTTTATATATTTTATTGCTTTTATATGTAACTCATGTGGTTTTAACTTAGTTTCATTTACTAATTTTGTTCTTATATATAATTCATATACGCAGTCTCCGACATATGCCCAAGTTAGTGGTGGCATCATATTTACTTCTTGTTCATCTTTTTTTTAATTCTATATAATCGTTCAATATTTTTATTCCTTTCATTTTTTACCGTTACAATTTACAGTTTCTTAAATTATTATTTGCTAAGTCATTCCAATTTAGTAATTATAATATCTTTCAATATCTTTTTGGTTTGATTTATTGAATTCATTATATTGTTCATGTTCTTTTGTTTCTTGCTCAGTTATATTGCTTGAAAAATTATCTTGCTTATAATAATCCGTAAATTGCTTGTGCTTTTCTTTAGAATTACTTATCGGCAATGCTTTTGCTTTATTTTTTTTTAACATCGTGTTTTTAAATCTACTTATAAGATTTATCCACTTATTTTTTCTTTCCATTTTTTTTTAAATATTTATCTAAATTTTTATTAATTGGTTTTAATAGTGCATCAATTTCATCATCTCTTCTAAATAAAAATTATTATATATTTCATCAAATGATTTTTTTCCACAAAAATTTTCTAAAAAATCTTCCATAAACTTTACATCATTATTAAGATATATTTTCATAAGAATATTAGAATCTTTAGTATATTTTATCATCATTGGTTCTAATTTTGAAAAAAGTCTGTTTCCTTGCCTATAATTTCTTGGCTTTTCTCCACTTATTTTGCACGCAATATAGTCTGTAATTCCTTCATTTATTTCATTAGAAAATCTAAGGCTTCCATCACCTGCAATTCCATTTACTGTTCTATGTCCGTTGCTGTCAAATTTGCTAGATAGTGTATGTAAAACTTCATGAATAACTGTATGTTTTGTAGCATATGGGCCAAGATAGTTTCTCCATTACGATTAAATCCTTCTAATTTTTCATTGTCATAATCTGATTTTCCATATTCTTTTAGCAAATCTGTAATATAATCGTATATATGAATTTTTTTGAAAAAGCTTTTTCCACTCTTTCTGTAGTAGTATATTTCATTAATTCTGAATTATATATTTTACATTTTGCTTCATTTACTAAATCGTAATTCATCCTTTTTTCCTCTCTAATCTCTTAATTAACCTTTTCTATTGTTATTTTTCCTAATTTTCCATTTTTGAATTCATCTAATATTAATCTTGATGTTTTTTCTTCATCTACTCTTCCTCCAGACATTATACATCCTCTTTTTTTAGCCTATTTCAAGCATTATTTCGTAAATATTATTGTTTTCAGGTTGTTCTTTTTCTAATGTTTGTTCTATAAATTTTTCGTCTATTTTATATCTATCACATAGTTTTTTTCTATAATTTTCTAATAAAAATTCTGTGAGTTTGTATGCTATTTCAAGCTTGTCTAAAATTTCTTCTTTGATTGAACCTGTAAAACATAAGTGTAATGCCACTTCTTCACTTTCAAATTTTGGCCACAATACTCCTGGAGTATCTAATAATTCTATTTTTTCGTTTATTCTAATCCATTGCTTTTGTTTTGTAACTCCTGGTTTGTTTCCAACTCCTGCTGTTGTTCTTTTTGATATTCTGTTTATAAATGATGATTTACCCACATTTGGAATTCCTAATATCATTGCTTTTATTCTTCTTCCTGTTCTTCCTTTTTTTTCTGCATGAGCATCTAAATCTATTTGCATTATTTTTTTTCTATTTGTCTAATACATTCGTCTATTCCTCTTCCTGAGTTTGAGTCTACCAATACTGCTGGTATGTTTTTCTTTTGAAATGTTCAACCCATAATTTGTTTTGTCTGTCATCTGATAAATCACATTTATTTAATACTATTATTTTCTTTTTGTTTTTTGTTATTTCTGCTATGTTTGGATTTTGACTTGATATTGGTATACGTGCATCTAATAGTTCTATTACTATATCTATTAATTTTAAGTCTTGTATTATTTGTTTTTTTGTTTTTTCCATGTGCCCTGGATACCAATTTAGACGGACCTTACTTTTATCATTATCATTATTTTTCTTTTTCTGCTCTAATTTTTCTTTTTTGGTACATATCCATTTAAATCACTTCCTTTTTGTAATTTGTATACCCTATTTTATGGTATATTATTTACTTATATCTCTTGTATTTAAAATCCATAATATTTTTTCACATTGTCATATGATAGCTTTTCAAAAAACATTTTTCCAGTAATAGTTGGTTTTAGTTGTCGTACACTATCTATGTTAAATGAAATTAATCCGTCTTTTTTCATAGCAATCCCTAATATATACAAAAAATAAAGGATTTATTTTATATCCAGAAATTCTGCCATTTCCGCCTCTTTCTTTTCTTGATTGTAGTTTTTCTTTTTTTTATACATACGGTGTTTTCTTCTATTGATGCACCCATATTTTCCAAAAATCTCTTTAGTGCTTTTGAGTCCACACTTTATAATGATTTCTTCCGGCTGGGCGTATTTCACCTTCTAAATTTGCCCATATTGATATTTGATTTACAGGCATCATAACTAAATTACCATAACAATCTTCTGTGCATAAAACATCTGCATATTTTTTTTTCTATAATTATTTGTTACTGCTAAATTAACACTTTCGTCAGAAAATTCATTAATATTATGTCCCATTGATTCAAAGAAATTTAAATTTTTTTTGTTCTAACAGCATATCTTTAAATTGTGGATATCTTTCAATAAAGTTATCAGTTATTTTTATTTTTCCATCTTCTCCATATTTTGGTAAATCAGGTTCACTTGCTTTTTGCACCTTGCTCTTTAAATTCTATTGTATAAATATTTAAATCCATTACTGTTATTAAGGCACTATCAATGCCATTGCATCCACCTGCTTGAATCAGCATACGGCTCTTATCACTGTTATAGTAGACATATCTTGGAACTAATGAATATGATTTTAGTAATGCTTTTATATTTTTTTATTTATCATATCATTGTTGTTGTTTAAACAATTGTGGAACTGGTTTAACTCAAACATATTCGCTAATGTTTGAGCATAAACACATTCACTAAATACTGCTGGTTGAATATTTTTTCCAGTTTCGTAGCTTTTTGCTATTTGATTTGCTAAAGCAGGACATTTTTTCTCTATTTGTAGTAAATCCATCAAATTTCTTCGTGCAATTGCTTTTTTCCACAAATTGTTTCTTGTTCTTTTATCATAAATTACTTCTTGCTTTTTTATTGTATAAAATTCTTTCATTATTTCTGATTGCAATTTTGTTAATGGTATTTCACTCATATTTTGTCTTATAATTAATCAATTATTTTAATTAGTTGATTAATCCCTTTCTTTTATTATTTTTTATTGTTCTTTATATTAAAAAATTATTTGAATGAATATTGTCAAAAATCTCAACGTTTTCCTTAATTTTTAAAATATTTAATATCATGTTATTAATTTTATTTTTTTGTATTCTTCTGGAAATTTTATGTTTTCTTGTTTTTCTCCTGCATTTAATTTGAATTTTTTGTATTGACTTTCTTTGTTAATCATATCTATCGCGATGTTTTTGAATTTTTCTTTTTCCTTGCTATCTAAAAGATTTAATGGTATTGGCATTTTTTCCAGTAATCCTTTGGGATATGTTATCCCTCCATCATAAATTCTCCACCACCAATATGCAAAACTTGAATTTATTACGCAATATACAAAATAAAATGCATCCTCTTCTTCAAAATTTAATGTAATTGATCCTTTTCTAGCTAATTTTTTTTTGAGGAAGCCGTTGTGTTGTATCTGCATGTATTTGGCATATTAATTAAAAATTTATTTGCATCTTTGGTTATTAAATCTTTTATAGTATATTGAGAATTATTAATCCAACTTTTATATATTTGGCTTAATCTTTTATCTATTTTTTTAAATTCTTTATTTTTTTCATCAATCATTTGATATTCATTTGGAAGTACTTTTTCTAAAACTTTGCCTTTTAGCAATTTATTTCTTTCTTCGTTTTTGAATCTGATCATTGGAGTAATTTTAAATCCTTTTTTATCATCTGATTTTTTTTAATAAAGTTATTGCTGCTCTAACCGAATTTGATGTATTAGTATTAAAAATGCCATGTTTTCTACCACAAAAGATATTTCCTGGTACATTGTCAAAATCAACTATAAATCCATTTCCATATTTGCACATATTTTGTCTTAATGAATAAAATTTGTTTCCCGAAATAAAACTATATGGTGTTATTATAACTGTTGATTCACTTTGTTTAAAAAATCTTGTCCATGAAGGCTGAATAATATTCATGTGAATCCTCTATAACTTTTGATTCATTCCATTCTTTTTTTATCTCTTTAAAATTTGCGTATGGAGGATTTGCTATTGTTTTGCAATTATTTGGAAGTACTATATTTTTATTTAAAAAATCGCCACATATATCATGTATTTTGTTTTTTATAGTCATTTCCATATTTTTTTATTATTATAGTTTTACATATTTTTAGTGCAATTTTGTCTGAGTCATATAAATATACTCTTCCAGCCTTTAATAATTCTTTGGCTTGTTTTTCTCCTATATATTCTAGATATGTTAGTATAAGTTTACCTGTGCCACATGCAACATCACATATATTTTCGCCTTCACATTTTGAAAGCCATTCACTCATTATAAGTGCTACATCATCTGGCGTATAATATTGTCCACTTTTTTTCTTTTTTTTTTATCTTCTATTGCTAGACCAATTTCATATAGTTCACCAAAGTTTTTTGTATCTAAGAATTTATTTTCCTCTTTTTTTCAAAACATATTCACAAATTTCGTTCCATGTCTTTTCTAAACCTATTTCTTTTATATCTTCAATATATTGATTTAAATTGTATTCGCTGTATTTTTGTATATTTTTATTCATTTTTTATCCTTTCGTGCATACCTCTAAACTTTGACAAATTTATAAACAAATCTGAAAATTTTATATTTTTGTTTTGTTCTTACAAAGTTCTATAATTATTTTTGTCTGCCCTATCATCTAATTTTCTATCAAATTCTTCGTTTTTTTGTAGAACCAATCTGTTTTCTTATCTGTTGGATTTTCTTTTCTATTTTTATCTAAAAAAGTAAGTCTATTAAAACTGCTAAAGGTAATATTATTCCTATCATAGAAAACATTAAATCTGTACTTTGTGCAACTGTTAATGCATCATGTGACATTATACTTAATTTATTAGTTACATCATTTCCAAAATATAATGCATGTATTGTAAGATATAAAAGGCTTCCTAGCAATTTTCTTTTTTTACTATTAATACCAAGCATAATAAAGTTGCAAATAATATTGCAATTTCAAATCCTTCATTTATTGGCGTCATTCCTAAAAAAGTCTTTTCCCATTTGTGACGCTATAGTTATTATAATTCTTATAATCCAGAATACTATCATAAACATTACTAATAAATATGTTGAAAATTTTTTCTTAATTTTTCTCTCCCTTTTTATTTACTTTTTTTTGAATAAATCTAAAACTTTCATATGCAACGTAATTTTATATATTAGGAATGTTATCATACTATGACAACTTTCCTAGAAGATAAAAAAGAGCGGAGTATCCGCCCTATTCTTAAAATTAGTCTACAAAGTCAAAATCATCTTTGAATTTTTTCTTTGAACATTTCAAATACTTTGTTTAATGTTTCTTCGTCATCAATACTTACATAAGATTCTTCTTCTGAATCTTCGTCATCATTGTCTTCTACTTTTAGTATTACAACTTCTCCTTCATCTTCCTCTCCATCTTCTGTTATAGGTAATAATACAACGTATTCTTCATCATCTAAATCAATTAAATCTAAGAATTCAAATTTTACCTCGTTTCCATCTTCATCATTTAATATTACTATGTTATCTAATTCGTCTCCTTCGTAATTTTCGTTCATAATAATTCTCCTTTCAAATTTATTATCAATATAATATCGTATTTTATGAATTTTTGCAACTGTTTTTTAATTTTTTTTATTTATATATGTTTCTAAAATATATACTGCAGATATAGTATCTACAATATCTCTTTTTTTATTCTTATTGATTTCAAGAAAATTCATAGTTTTATGAGCTGCAACTGTTGTTAAGCTTTCATCTATAGTTTCTATTTTCATTTTGTTGTATTTGCATTTAAGTTTATGTATAAATTGTTCTGTTCTTTCTGCTCTAACTGTTTTTTTTCACCTTTCAAATTATATGGCATTCCTACAACCAATGTGTCAACTTCATATTTTTCTAATATTTCGTCTAATCTTCTTAAAACTATTTTATCTGAATTATTTCTTTGTATTGTTTCTAAACCTTGTGCTGTTATATTTAGTGGATCTGTTATTGCTATTCCAACACGTGCATCTCCATAGTCTATTCCTAATTTTCTCATTATTCGTCCTCTAACCTAAGCCAATATAACTTTTTTTACCATTTTTTCTAGTAATTCGTCTCTTTCTATTGTTCTAATTTTGTTTCTTGCATCATTATAACTTGTTATATATGTTGGATCTCCTGATAAAATATATCCAACTATTTGGTTTATTGGGTTATACCCTTTTTTTCTGTTAATGCTGCATATACATCTTTTAATATTTCTTTTGCCTTTGTGTTTTCTTCTCTTTCAACTTGAAAGCTCATTGTTTTATCAAAATCCATTGCTATTGCTCCTTTCATTTAACTATTTACAATAAATATAAATAAAATTTATATTATTGTAATTAAATTATATATTAGTAATATTACTTTCGTTTGCATCACAATTGTCTAAGTATTCTTCTTGTTTCTTCAATACTTCTTCAAGTCCTGTTCCTTTGTAATATGTTGATAGTGTAAAGTTTAATTTTGGGCATACTTCCATTTTTTTGCTTTCCTCTTCTTCGTCATTGGTTTCATTTAAACTAATTATTGTATTTTCTAGTTTTTCTTTTAATTCGTTTATAAATTCTGCTACTCCGTTAAGTTCTACTCCTGAAAAGGCTATTACAAATTTAGGTCCCATATATCTTACATACACATATTGTGTAGATATATTTTGTTTTATGTATTCACTTGTTTTTTCTATTACTTTGTTTCCTAGTTCTCTACAATATTTGTGATTTATTTCTTCAAGATTTATTATTTTATACATACATATTGTTGATGTTGTATATTGGTCTATTATTTTTCTTCCTTCTCCGTATAAGTATTCTTCTGAATATAGTCCTGAGAATAAATCTTTTCTGACTATTGATTCTATTGTTTTTTGATGTCCTACTGTTTTTAGTACAGATACAATGTTGTCTTTTATTACTTCTAATACTGTTGTGTCAACATTGTCAAAGTCGTGTGGTGTTCCACTTTCTATAATCCAATATCCTATATATACATTGTCTATATATAATGGGAAAAATATTGCAGATTTGCTCTTCCAAATTCCATTTGTTGATATGGTAATCTTTCTTGGTCATTGTTTACTGTAACATATTTAGGAGTGGCTTGTGCTATACTGTCTTTAAACATATCAACGTCTTGCAATGATTTTAATGCATCCCAATGCATTTCATCGACATTTGATGCTTTTATTTCATATTCTGCACCATTAAATACAACTATAGTAGAATATTTAATTTCATATTTTTCTATTAATATTTCATTTATTCTTTTTTTATTTTGTCATCAACTGATGATGTTTGTCCTATAGCACTCATAAAATCTTGCACTACGGAAAGGTTGTTTATTTTTTGATTAATATTTTTATATGTTTGTATTTTTTTATGTATATTTAGGTTATATGCTATTAATCCTAAAACTGCTATTATTAAAATTACTACTACTATTATTAGCACTTTTTTACCCTCCTAATTGTTATTTTAATATCTATTTTTCATTTGATTTAGCGTTGAGTTCATACTTGGTGAAAATACTCCACTGTTTTTGTCTACTGTTGGTGGTGTATATGTTGATTTTCCTGAAATTGATGGATATATCATGTCTGCTAAACTATTTAATATTTGTAAGATATTCTTTGGATATCCTTTTGTTGATACTTCACAATTTATTATATTTTCCATATATCTTGTATATACTTCTTCATTAAATGGAACTCCAACATATCTTATTGTGTTTTTATCAAATAATTCTGTCATGAATGACATTGCTGGATCATTATAATATGCCATTCCACCTATTATTGATTTGTCGTTTACTCCTCTTAGTTTTAATGCCTTATTTAATACAATTCTTAATTTATTTTGATCTAAGATATTTTTAGATTTTAATTCTCTTAAAAATGCCGTTAATGGTTGTATTGTTAGTATGTCAAAGGTTTGAACTAAATATATTTCTTGTGTTTTTTCAAAATATTGAAGTGGTGTGTTAAAGTCACAGTCAATTAATACCAATGAATGTTTTTTAACAATGTTTGTAATATTGTTCCTGCATTTTCTATTCCTTCTGTTTCTTCTGGTAATGATGTATATACTGTTAAATTTCTGTTTACTTGTATCCCGTTTGCAATTCCTTGTAATAAATTTGGAATAGAGTTCATTGCAACTTTTCTTAAATCCTCTTCATTTTTTGTATAAATATAGTATGAATTTCTATTTTGGGTTGTATCTAATATCGCTGTATCTATTCCCATTCTTGCAGTTATATCTGCTATATTGTTTACAATAAATGATGTTCCATTTTTACTTGTTCCTACAAAACATGCCACTTTTTTTGTCTGATGTTAATAAATTTGTAATATCTACATTGTCATATTGAATATCAGTATTTTGTAAACTGTTTTCATACATTGTGTTTGTACTGTTTGCATATTGAATGTCGTTTCCATATGTTGTGTTTGTACTATTTGCATATTGAGAGGTATTTCCATACATTGTGCCTGTATTGTTTTCGTATGTAGAATTCATATTAGTGTATGTGTTATTTATTTGTTCTTCTGTTTCCTCTACTTCTGGCAATACTATTGTTTCTTTTTTTCTTCTAGTCCTGGCAATATGTTTTCGTTTTCATTTTCATTTTCTTCTAATCCCGGTAAAGTTATCTCTTCTTTATTTTCTTCTTCAAAACCTGGTAATACAACTTCTTCTTTTTTCTTCTTCAAGTCCTGGTAATGTTATATTTTCTTGATCTTCTATCACTGCATTTTTACGAGGTCTTCCTCTTTTTTCTTTTTGGAGTTGCCTCTTCAGTTGCTTCTGGAAGTGGATTTTTACGAGGTCTTCCTCTTCTTCTTTTTTGGTTCTTCTGTAACGGGTTCTTCTACTTTATTTTCTTCTTTTTTTTGTTTCTTTTTTAATTTCTGTTTTCTTTTCTTCTTCGAAGTCGTCATCACTTAATAATTTATCTATTCTATCCATATCTTCTTTTTTCAAACATTGGTCCTTTTTTGCTTATACTTGTTACTTTTTCTGGTGCTGGTGTTTCTTCTTCATCTTCTATTAAGTCTTGGAACGCTTTAGCAGCCTTTGGTTTTGCTAGTTTCTTTGTGCTATTCATATTTACAGATGATGGAATAACAACTGGCCTTGAAAGTATTTTTCTCTTTATTTCCTGTATTTAGTAATTTTTCACTTGGACCATCATTTTTTGTTTTTTTTACCTTCGTTTTGCGCTCTTAAATTATCTGAAACTCTGCTGTTAAATGATATTATTTCCTGATATTTTGGTGATTTTTCCTCTAATACCGCTCTTACGTTTAAAGGTAAAAATTTGCTTATTATTCTTAATTGTACATCATTGTATTGTGATGCTATATTATTAAAACTTTCTACGTATTTTTTTTCGTTCTTTTCCCAGTCTTTTATAGTGTGCTAATATATTTTGTATTTCAACTTCACTTACATCATTTTCATTTTCTGTTTGATAAGAGACATCTTCTGAATCTATTTTATAATATATTTTTGCTTCTTTTTTTTTGAACGTGGTTTGTTTAACAATTCGCAAACTTTATCAACACTTCTGTCATTTCCTAGTAGTGCATTATATATTCCTATTCCAAATAATTTTACTAACATTTCTTCTGATTTTTCTCTTCTGTCTGAGCATATTAATATTATTGGAATATCGTCTCCCCTCATATTTGATGCTTCATCACTAATACTATCTAATTTGTCAAATATAAATTTGTCTATTTGAGAATATTGTGTGTTTGAAAATGCTTCCAAATCTTCACTTATAACTATTCTGTCATAGTTTTTATCTTTTTGTAATTCTTTTAGTATTGCATTGAAGTAATATACATTTTTATATGAAATTATTTCTTTATAGTTTTTTTGATATCTTTTTACTATTGATTCTGATATCTCATCATTACTTACTGCAAATAAAACTTTCATTGGTTACCCCCTTCCAAATTTTACAAACATTGCAAATGCTAGTGGTAAAATCTGGCATATAATTAATAATGTAACAAATGTTACTATTAAGCCCATTCCTTTTTCTAATGTATCTAATTTTCTTATACCTATTACATATTGGTGTATTGCTCCTATTGCAATTCCTAAAAAGCAAAATGGAATACTGTATATTCTAACTATATTTAAAATATATGCAACTGTTCCATATGCGTCTGAGCCATATTTTTTTGTTTATAGTCTTCTAGTGATTTTGTTTGTGTTTCTTTTATTTCAACTAATTGACTTTCTGTTTTATTGTCTATTGCTTTTGTTGTTTCAGCATATACTGTATTGGTAAAAGTAAATATCCCTAATGTCATTACTAATATAGTGAATATTGCTAATACTTTTTTCATTTTTTAGCCCCTTTCTTATTTTCTTAAAAGTACTTATTTTTTTTACATTTTTTATACCTATATATCATACAATATCTTCAAAAAAATATCAAGGAATTTTACAAAAAATTTACAATTTGTTATATAAATACTGCATTTTAGAGTAAACTGCATTTGCCCAGTTTTTGTCTGTTGCATATTTTGTGTTTATTCCCTTTAGTGTTGGTCCATTGTAATATGTTCCTGCGGCCTTTTCTCCTCCATAAATACTTGTACCCGCAGGATTTAAATAATATTTAACAAATACTCTTGCTAATAAATCTATGCTTTCTGAATAATTTGTAAAATTATATGCTCCGTTATATGGATTAGAATCATATGCACCATATCCAAATAAATTATTTTTTTGTAATGCTATTTTTGATGTTCCCCACGCACTTTCGTGTATTCCTACGGATGCAACAAATATTCCATTTATATTGTATTGTTTTTCAATGTAATAAAAATATTCCGCATTTTTTTCAAATATTTTATTTGTATCTTTACTATCTGATAATGCCTTTTTAAATTGTTCTAAAGTTAATCCACTTGGTTTGTTTAATTGCATATTTATGCTAAGTGTTGATAATAATTGTCCTTTTGTTTTTGTTTCTGCCGTTGTTTGTTTTTGCTCTTCACTTGCATTTGGATTTGTATATTTGTACATTCTGCTTTAACCCATCCTGTTATATTTTGATATGATATTTTATACCAGTTTTGTGTTATCTCTAGTATTTTTAGTTCTTCTTCTTTTTTTTAATGTTGTTATTTTTCTACTTTCTTCTGTTGCTTCCGCTCTTACTGCCAATTCGTCTGATGTTACATATATTTTGTCACCAACTTTAGCTTTATAATTGCTTGTATAGTTTGCCCCACCTATTTCTACTATTTTGTTTGCCGATGCTTTTGTTATTGTTGCATTTGTTTGTTCTTCTTTGATTTGATTTCCGTCTTTGTCATATGTTGTTTTTATTGTAATTTCTTGTTTTCCTTGTCTTCCTTCCTGCACTACTACTGACATTCCTTTTGGTATTTCTTTATTTGTTCTATACTCTGTTAAATATTCTAATACTTCTTCTTTTTTGTTATTTGTTCTGTCTGCCCATTATTTGTATTTTGATTTATTATTTGGTCTATATCTATTTTATTTGCTTGGCTTATTTCCTGATTTTTTTTCTGTTGTGTTTATTGTTTTGCTTGCATTGTCTGAATTTGCAGTCGTTTCTTTTGCATATGATTTATTTGTTGGAAAGTACATATTGAAAAATATTATTATATATAATATTGTAAAAAATGCAAATGCTAATATTATTATTGTTTTTAATGTTATTTTTATTTTATTTTCTTTTGTTTTCATTTTTTCTTTTCCTTTCATTTTTCTATTTTATGTGAAAGTTTTCTCTGTTTTTCTACTATTATTTTAATATTTCTGTGCTTTTTTGTCAATGGAAAATAAGTAGCAAATGTCGAAATTTCTCATATAATAAAAATAAAGGAGGATACAAAATGTTTGGAAGAAGAAAATGTTATTGTATGAATAATAATTATCAAAACAATTCATGTGAAGAACAAAACGACATAATGGAAGACAAATGCTCAAATGTAGCCAATGCAAATTTTAGCTGTAATCAAAATGAATACATGGATTGCTGTGAATGTGGATTTGAAGAAGAAGATAATGTATTTCCAGAAAATCCAATGTTAGGTCAAAGTTATGTACCTATCCAATATATGGATAAAACATTTAAACCATGTGTAGGACTAAAAATGGGAACAATATTTCCAGAATTGGTCAGTCCTTATATGCCAGGTCAATCTATGAATGAAATAGAATATTTGGCAGCAACAAATACTATAAAGGAGGGCTGTAACAAATGTCAATAGAAAAAGAAGAAATGTTACAACAAATAAGATGTTGTGATTTTGCAATAAATGAACTTGCTTTATATTTAGATACACACCCAACAGATGACAACGCACTTTGCTTACACAGAAGATATTGCAGAGAAGCAAAAGATTTGAAAGATAAATATCAAAAAATCTATGGTCCTTTAACAATTAATTTTCCATGTAATAAATGGAGATGGCTAGAAGAACCATGGCCTTGGGAAGGAGGAATGAATTAATGTGGACTTATAATAAAACATTACAATATCCAATTAATATAAAATGTTCAGATCCAAGATTAGCAAAAGTAATAATTTCTCAATATGGTGGACCTGACGGCGAACTTGCAGCGTCTCTAAGATATTTATCTCAAAGATTTGGCATGCCAGACCAAAATGCAAAGGCTATTCTTAATGATATAGGTACTGAAGAACTTGCTCACCTTGAAATGGTAGGAACAATTGTACATCAATTGACAAGAGGTGCTTCAATTGAAGAAATAGAAAAAGCAGGTTTAGGACCATATTATACAGACCATGGCGTTGATATATATCCACAATCAGCAGCAGGCGCTCCATTTACAGCAGCATATATTGCATGTAAAGGTGACCCAATTGCAAACTTACAAGAAGATTTGGCTGCCGAACAAAAAGCTCGTGCAACTTATGAAAAATTAATTGATTTATGTAGAGATAACCCAGATGTTATTGACCCATTAAGATATTTAAGAGAAAGAGAAGTTGTTCATTTCCAAAGATTTGGTGAGGCTTTAAGAGGCGTTCAAGATAAATTGGCCGAAAAGAAATTTTATATGAATGATTGCAAATAATTAAAAAAGAATGATTTAAAACAAAAAAGTCAAACTTTTTATGTTTGACTTTTTTACATTTTTTCTGGCATTTCTATTCCTAGTAAATTTGCACCTTGTTTTAAAACTTGTGATACTGCATAAGTTAAGTAAACACGTGCATCCTGGACATCTTTATCATCAACAATAATTTTATTTTCATTATAAAAACTACTATATGCTTTTGCTAATTCAATTAAATATCTCGCAAGTATTGATGGTTCGTTCTTATCTGTTACTTGAATTAATATATCTTCGAAATTATAAATCAATTTTAAAATTGCCATTGAATATTCATCTGATAAATTGTCTATTTTAACATTTTCGATTTTTGGTAAATATCCTGCCTTTTCTAATACACTTTTTGTTCTAACATATGTATATTGAATATATGGTCCTGTTTCGCCTTGAAAGTTTAATATTGTATTCCAATCAAAGACTTCATCTTTAATTCTTGAACCTGATAAATCATTAAATATTACTGCTCCTATTCCAACTTTTTTAGCAACTTCTTCTTTATTTTCCAAGTCCGGATTTTTTTGTTCAATTATTTCTTTGGCTCTAGAAATTGCTTCATTTAACAATTCTTCAAGTTTAATAATATTACCTTCTCTTGTTGACATTTTTCCTTCTGGTAGCAATACCATTCCAAATGATACATGTTCTAGTCCATTTGTATATTTTTCATCTAATCCTAAAAGTTTTGCAACTTCAAATACTTGTTTAAAGTGTAATACTTGTTCATATGATGTTACATATAATGCTTTATCAAAATCATATGTTCTAGCCCTATATAAAATTGCAGCTAAATCCCTTGTTGCATATGTTGTAGAACCATTTGATTTTTCTATTATACATGGTGTATTTATTCCTTTATCTTCCAAGTCTATTATTTTTGCTCCTTGTGATTCTACAAGTTTACCTGTTTTTTTTAACAAATCTATTACTTCTGGCATCTTGTCAGAATAGAATGACTCTCCATTCCAAGAATCAAACTTGCTTCCAAGTAAATCATATACTTTTTGAAATTCTTGTAAACTTAGTTTTCTAAATTTTTTCCAAATTTCTACGCAATATGAATCTCCATCTTCTAATTTTTTTTGAAATTATTTCTGCAATTTTCTAATATTTGTTCATCATTTTTGCATGCTTCATTTATTCTTATATAGATTTTTGTTAATTCATTTATTGGATCTTTTTCAATGTCATATTCTTCGCCCCACATTTTGTAGCCTTCTATTAATTTTCCAAATTGTGTTCCATAATCCCCTAAATGATTTACTCCTGTTACGTTATACCCTAAATATTTGTATATGTTGTATAATGCTCCGCCTATTACTGTTGAACGTAAATGTCCTATATGGAATTGTTTTGCTATATTGGGTGCTGAATAGTCTATGACAATGTTTTTCCTTCTCCCACTATTGATTTTCCATATTGCTCTGTCTTTGATATTTCTCCTAATACTTCTTCTGCTAATGTTGATTTGTTTATAAAAAAGTTTAAGCAACCTCCTGCTACTTCTACTTTTTCTATTTCTTCTACAGGTTCTATTTTTTCTTTTATTTCATCTGCAATTGCTGGTGGTGCCTTCCTCAATTCCTTTGCTAACCTAAAACATGGAAAGGCGTAATCGCCATTTTTGCTATCTTTAGGTGTTTCTATGTAACCTTCCAATTTTTTGCATTTATTTCTATTGTTTTTGATATCTGTTTTGCTATTATTTGTTTAAAATTTTTCATTGAAACCTTCCTTTTATTTTTCTAACCTTTTTTCATTTTCAATAATAGTCATAATTATTTGAACAGTTTTTTCTAAATCATCATTTTTTATTACATAATCATATAAATTAATTTTAGATTCCTCATATTCTAGCCTGTTTAAACGTAATTGCATATCCGCTTCTGATAAATTATCACCACGATTTATAAGTCTATTTTTTAATTCTTCTTTATCAACTTTTAAAAATATTGTAACTAATTTCGTATCATTAGATAACATTTTGATTAAATTTTCTGTACCATTTACTTCTATATCTTTAACTATTATTTTACCACTCTGAATTTTTTCATTCATTAATTTTTTAGATGTACCATAATAATTTTCATGATGCAAATCATATTCATAAAATTCTCCATTATTTATTTTTTCTTTAAATTCTTCCTTTGATATAAAGTGATATTGTATACCCTCTTCTTCTCCTGGTCTTGGTCCTCTAGACGTAAAAGATGGAAGTGATATAACATTTTCCATCCTTTTTTATTAATTCTTTTTTTTATTGTATCTTTACCTGCTCCAGAAACTCCTGATAATATTACTAGCATTTTAATTCCCCTTTTTATTATTCTTCTATTTCTGTATCTTTTTTTTTTGCTTCTTCATTATTTTGTTCTTCACTTTGTTCTTTGATTTCTTCTTTGTTTTCTTCTTTATTTCCTTCTTCTCTTATAATCTCAAATTTACCCTCTGCAAGTTCATTTGCCGCTAATGTTACAGGTGATTATTCTTTAACTTTTGTCAAAGGTTCATCTCCCATTGCAATTTGTCTAGCCCTTTTTGATGTTGCTATTACCAATTCATATCTGTTTTTGGCTTTTTTTAATAATTCTGTAACCGTTGGTTTTACTATCATTTTCATTTTCCTCCTAAATTTTTAAAATTCAAATTCCTAAAGATTTAAATTTATAATTATTTTCTAATCATCTTCTTGTATTTGTGCCGATGTAGTTGTAATATCTTTATCTAATCTTCCAGCAACAGTCTCTGGTTGTACAGTGACAAAATTATATGTCCAGAGTCAGTTATTATTACTGCTCTTGTTCGTCTTCCACATGTTGCATCAACCGCTGTTTTATCATCCTTTGCTTCTTGAACCATTCTTTTTATTGGAGCTGATTCAGGGCTAACTATTGCTACTATTCTATCTGCAGAAACAATATTTCCAAATCCTATATTTACTAATTGCATACTAATCCCTCCATTCTAATATTTCATCTTATTTTACATCATTTTAAATTTTTAGACTTCTATTTTTTATAAAATCTATTCTATATTTTGTACTTGTTCTCTAATGTCCTCTATCTCAGTTTTTATATCGATAACTCCATTTGTTATTTCAAGATTATTTGCCTTTGAACCTATAGTGTTTGTTTCCCTGTTCATTTCTTGTATAATAAAATCTAGTTTTTTTTTCCTATAGCTCCATCTTGGTTATTAGATATTAGATTTTCAAATTGATATATATGACTCTTTAATCTTGTAATTTCTTCCTCAATTGAACATTTATCTGCATATATTACAACTTCTTGTGCTAACCTTGATTTATCTACTTCATCGTTTTTTAATAACTCTTTTACTCTCTTTTCTAATTTTACTACATATTCTTCAATAAGTCCAGTAGATTTTGCAGATATTTCCACTATTTTGCTTTGAATGTTCCTTATCCTCTGCAATAAATCTTGAGAAATCTTTTTCTCCCTCTATATTTTTCATTTCTAAAATTCTAGTTACTGCACCTTGCGTTACTTGTTTTATTTCATCTTTTATTTTTGAATTTTCTTCATCTACTTTTATTGTTAATACATCCGGAATTTTAGCAATATCCATAACCTCTATATTACTTTCTATTTTTTCTTCTTGTGCAAGTTCTTTTAGCTGTTCAATATATAATTTTGCAAGTTGCTTATTTATTTCTATTTTTCTTCCTTCTTCACTATTATTTTCAAAACTAACAAATACGTCTATTTTTCCTCTTTTAATTTTATTGGATATTTCTTTTTTTATGGTTTCTTCCAAATAACTTATTGCTTTAGGAATTTTTACATTAATATCCAGGTATCTATGGTTTACACTTTTTATTTCAATTTGGTATTCTCTGCCTTCTACGCTAAGATAAGATTTGCTTTCCATACCCAGTCATACTTCTAATCATTTTTCTTCATCAACTTTCTTTTTTTGGTTGTTTTCTTTTTTTTATTTTCTATTCCTTGTTTTTCAACTTTTGTTGTTGCCTTTTTCTTCGTTGCAGGTGTCTTTGTTGTTTTTGATTTTGTCTCTTTGTTTTCTGTTACGTCCTTTTCAACTTTTGTTGTTGTTTTTTTCTTTGTTACAGGTGTCTTTGTTGTTTTTGATTTTGCCTCTTTGTTTTCTGTTACGTTCTTTTCAACTTTTGTTGTTGTTTTTTTCTTTCGTTGCAGGTGTCTTTGTTGTTTTTTGATTTTGCCTCTTTGTTTTCTGTTACGTCCTTTTCAACTTTTGTTGTTGTTTTTTTTCTTCGTTGCAGGTGTCTTTGTTGTTTTTGATTTTGCTTCTGTCTTTTTCGTTGTTGTCACATCATTTTTTATTTTTATATCTTCTATTTTATCTTTTTTTCTCTTAGTAGCCTCTTTTTTCACCGGTTCTTTTTCCTTAACAATTTCTTTAATATCACTCAAATCATCTGCTATTTCTTTTCTTCCTTTTGTATAATACCATATACATTTTACTATAAAATATATTGCAATTATATATGATGAAGCCAAAAAATAAATTTTAAAATTAAAATTAAATCTTTTCGTTATATACTGGCTTGTAAGTGTATACGCCGATAATACCAAAACTTCAATTCCTTGGACCACTAAGTCATCATCATCTTTTTTATATGCTAATTCAAAAATAAAAATTGCTAAAAATAAAAATATCATTGTGCATATTTCAATTCCTCTTTCTAAATATAATGCACTAATCTTTTCGCTTACTAAATTTAAAGTCAAAAAATAAATAACTACCAATATTGCTTTTAGTATATTTAGATATATTTTTTTCATATGTTTCTCACTAACTTCTTTCATATATTCAATCCCTTTCTATTTCTCTAGTTCATACATTATAATGCTTAATACATTTAGTGCAACGGTCTCTGTTCTTAATATTCTCTTTCCCAATGTTACTATTTTTGCACCATTATTTTCTAGTTGTTCTACATCATTTTCTTCTAGTCCGCCCTCTGGTCCTATTACTATTCCTATCTTGATTTTGCCTTCTTTATATTTTTCTTTTATTTGCTTCAATTGTTCTTTTAATGTTCTATTTTGTTCATTTTCATAGGCTACTATAACTATATCATATTTTGGAATTAATTCATACATATTTTTTATATTTATTACATTATTTATATGTGGTATGATATCTCTTCCACTTTGTTTTGCAGCAACTTCAGATATTTTTTGCCATCTTTCAACTTTTTTACTTTTATCTTTTTCATTTAGTTTTACAACACATCTTTTCATTTCTACTGGAGTTATATCATATACCCCCAGTTCCACTGCTTTTTGAATTATAAATTCCATTTTATCTGCTTTTGGTAATCCTTGAAAAATTGTTACTTCTATATTTGATTCTACTTGCTTCTGAATTTTTTGTTTTATTTTGCATGTTATATTTTCATTTTCTATGTTTTGTATTTTACATAGAAAATTTTCTCCATTTTGATTGTTACAAATTTGTATTTCGTCTCCTATTTTGGCTCTTAGTACTTTTTTTATGTGATTTACATCTTGTCCGATTATTATTATTTCGTCTTTTTTTATTTGTTCTTCTTTTACAAAAAATTTGGGCATTTCGTTCTCCTTATTGGTCTTTGTTTTTTACAAATCAGATTATATCATACTTATTATTCTTTTTCAAATCAATTTTCAAATAATTTTATGAACTGTAACTTGTAACGAGTAAAAAAACAAATTAAGATTTTGTACGCAGTGCAAACTGCTACAAAATCTAATTTCTGCCATATTTATTCTTCTACAGAAAGTTATCATACTATGATAACTTTCCTAGAATATAAAAAAAAGAGAGTATCATTTTTTTGATACTCTCTACGCTTTAATAATTTTCAGCTTTTATTTCAAAGTATGCTTTTGGATGTGCACATACTGGGCATATTTCTGGAGCACTTTTTCCTATTACTATATGTCCACAATTTCTACATTTCCATATTCTATCTCCATCTTTGCTAAATACTAACCCATTCTCTACATTTTCTAATAATTTTAAATATCTTTGTTCATGTTCTTTTTCTATTTTTGCAACTTCTGAAAATAAATAAGCAATATGGTTAAATCCTTCTTCTTTAGCCTCTTGTGCCATTCTATCATACATATCTGTCCATTCAAAATTTTCGCCTTCTGCTGCAGCTTTTAAATTTTCTGCAGTTGATTTTATTTCTCCACCTTGTAATAATTTGAACCACATTTTTGCGTGTTCTTTTTCGTTATCTGCTGTTTCTTGGAATATTGCTGCTATTTGCTCATATCCTTCTTTTTTTTTTGCTTTACTTGCAAAATACGTATATTTATTTCTTGCTTGTGATTCTCCAGCAAATGCTTCCATTAAATTTTTTTCTGTTTTTGATCCTTTTAATTCCATTCTGATACCTCCTAATTTTCTTTTTTATACTTGCAGTTTATATCAATTATATATTTTTGTCAATATTTTTATTTTATATTTTTATTTTATATTTCTTCAAATTTTGTTATTTAATGGTTACAATTAATGTTCTCTCTTTTTTTCTTCATTATCTTCTTTAATATTTCCAATAAACTTTCCATTTAATTTAATACCTCTTTGCATCGTATTTAAATCAATATATTCGTGTGTATACATTTTTGATATTTTTTTACTTTTTTTATTTATAAGATTTCCCAAATGTCTAATATAATTGTATTTTAAATCAACCGTGTTTATTGTTTTATTTTTAGCAATTATTTCTGATTCCCTTTGTTCTGTTAATGGCATATAAATTTTAGTGGTTAATCTTCTCCCCTTATACATCATATCTTTTTCACCCTCATAAATTGGTATAATTGCATCACTTTTTGTTTCATCAAAAAATTGTATGATATTTTTCTTTCTCATATGGAGTTTTAATGGCAAATTAAATCCTGGATAATCAATACCAATTAGTATAAAATTATCATCATTTATTTTGTCTTCGGGTATATAGCCCCAATTAGTTATTTTGCTATTATGATTTATTTGTAGCAATAGTTCTCTAATCATTGTTTCTTTAGTTTCATATATTAATTTTATATTATTTCTTATAGATTGACAACAATCTATGTCTTTCAAAAAATCATTTTCTATATCTGGTAAAATATTATCAAATTCAAATTTATAGTTTCCCTTAAAATCACTTGTTATATTTTTTTATAATCATAACGTGCATATCTATAATTTTCGCTTTCATCATATTCTGTAATATTCTTTCTTGCTTTTTCTGCTATATTATCCAATAATTTCAATTTTAGAACAATTCCAAATAGAACTTCATCAGAAATTTGATCTATATTATTTTTATCTTCTATGTTATCCCAAAGATTTAGGCTATCCATTATAAATATTCCTTTTTTTATTTCTGATGCGCATTTTGAGACCCTATTTTGCCAAAACGCATTCAATACTGTTAATTGTTCTAAAGATAGTGTATCTATATATTCATCAGTGAATATGTTTTTTAATCCAATATCTTCATCAATTTTCTCTGTTTCATACTTATAACACATATTTTTTAAATCTAATCTTTTATAATCTTCATTTTGTTGTTGAATTTCTTCTTCTAAAAATCCATATTTTTCTAGAAATTTTCCTGCGATTTTTAAACTATTTTTTTCACATTTAATCAATTTCTTTTCTATTTCATTATGACCATACGGAACAATATCTTTTATCAAATCTAATTCATTTTCTATATCAATTTTTTTATCTTCTTTTATGTCTAATTTATTTTCTGCATTTATTGATTTTTTATTCATTAATTTTTTTTTTTTCAAATTCAAAATCGTCTTTTGCTAAAGTATTTTTTATTGCTCTTGACATCTTTACTTTTTTCTTAATTCTGATAACATTAGTTCCATTTGAAACTCAGCACATTTTCTTACACCTTGTTCTAATTTTGCTGATTCTTTGTCAAAATCAATTTCTTCCAAATCAATATCTTTTACATCATTATATACTTGTTCTAATAATACAGGATTTGAACTCAAGATTTTTAATGCGTTTTCTTGGAGTTGTATTTTTTCTGTTCCTGCAACCTTTAAATAGTCATATGTATCTGCTATAAACTCTTGATATATTATATTTCTAATATTTTCATCTTCATTAAAATATTTTTTTTTTAAATGCATTACATATTTTCGTAATGTATTTAAGGACTTTCTAGCACTAGATACTTCTAAAATTTTATTATTATTAGTTCTTTTTACAAAATTCATTTCTTCTTTGAAGTTTAATTTCATATTACAAAATCTCCTTCTTTTATACAGTCTTATGTTACCTATTATATCACATAAGCCTTGATTTTTCAAGGTTTTATTAGAATTGTCCATAAAAGGTGGAAATTTGTAGAAAAAAGTTATATAATATGTACGAAATATTTTTATGAAAGGAAAATTAAAATGATAGATTTACTTTCACCTGTTGGTGATTTTGATTGCTTAAAAGCGGCTGTTCAAAATGGAGCAAATAGTGTATACTTTGGTGCAGATTTATTTAGTGCTAGGGCCTTTGCATCTAATTTTGACACTACTACTTTAGAAAAAGCAATATTATATGCAAAAACAAGAGGTGTAAAAACAAATTTAACTTTAAATACTCTTGTTACTGACGACGAGTTTAACGAAGCATTTGAACTAGCAAAAAAAGCATATGAATTTGGTATAGATGCTATAATTGTTCAAGATTTAGGATTGGCAAAACAATTAATTAAATATTTTCCAGATTTAGACATACATGCAAGCACCCAAATGACTGCACACAATTTACAAGGAGTTTTAGAATTGCAAAGACTTGGTTTTAAAAGAGTTGTTCTTTCTCGTGAGCTTTCTCTTCAAGAAATCGAATATATTTGCAAAAACACAAATGTAGAAATCGAGGTTTTTGTTCATGGTGCATTATGTATTTCTTATTCAGGTCAATGCCTATTTTCTAGTATGGTTGGAGGACGTTCTGGTAACCGTGGAAAATGTGCACAACCATGTAGATTACCATATAAACTGTTAGAAAATGATAAAGAAATTGACAAAGGTCATCTTTTAAGTACGCGTGATTTATGTGGATTAGATTGCATTCCTAATCTAATAAAAGCAGGCGTTACATGCTTAAAAATTGAAGGTAGAATGAAAAATCCTGAATATGTTGCAACTGTTACTAGAATTTATAGAAAATATATAGACTTGGCAGAAGCCTTAATTAATACGCAAAAATTTATAGATGAAGAGAATTTAGATATTTATGATTTTAAAGAAAATACCACAAATGAATCCAAATATATTATTAATGAAAACGATAGAAAAACATTATTACAAGCATTTAACAGAGGTATGTCATCTTCTGGGCATCTTTTAAATGAACCCAACAAAAATTTAGTCTTTAAAGACAAGCCTAACAATATGGGATTATTTTTAGGCAAAGTCCAGAAATATAACAAAAACAAAGGTTACATCGCTGTAAAATTACAAGAGTCCATTGAAATTGGTGACACCATATCTTTAGAAAAAGAAAAAAAGGTTCTTATAATGTTTCTGAGTTAATGGACAAAAATAGAAATATCAAAGAAACCTCTATCGGCCAGACTATAACTATTGGTAGAATGAAAGGTAACATCAATTTAGGTGATAACATATACAAAATGTCTTCTAAAACATTAAGCACACTTGCTCAAAACAGTATAAATGGTGAACATAGAAAAATATCTTTAAATTGTAAAGTTACAATAAAACACAATGAACCATTAAAAATAAAAAGTTACTCCAACTACAGAGACTGCAAATAATTTAGATATATACTCTAATTTAAATATTACATATACTTCAGAAATTATACCTGAAAATGCGCAAAATAGACCCTTAGAAAAAGAAAAAATTATTGCTCAAATTAATAAAACCAATGATTCTATTTTTGAGTTTTCTAATATAGAAGTTGAATTAGACCCTAATATCTTTTTACCAAAGTTTAGTGCTACTCTAAATGATTTAAGAAGAAAAGTTTTAGAATCAGTCTATGATTATGCTATTTCAAATATCAAAAGAACTTGCATTAAAAAAAGAACCAGATTCACTAAACAATGAAGTTAAAAATAGTTTAAACGATAACACTAAAACAATTTCAGTTTTATTAAATATTTTAAATCTTGACTTTGACTATTCAAGATTAGATGGATTTGATAATATTTATATTCCTTTAAAATATTTTTCAATAAAAAAATATGATGGAATTTTGAAAAACTTTAGAGCAAAAATTTAATGTTTACATTTATATGCCTACAATAATAAAAAGCAAATTACAGAAACCTACTTTTTAGTAATATATTTAATACTATTGAAAGCCATAATATAAAAAGATTTGTAATTTCTAATATTTCTAATTTATTGTTATTAGAAAATGTTTTAAAAAAATCCTGATTACAATTTTTTGATTTAATTGCAAATTATACATTTAATGTTTTCAATTTGCATAGTGTATTAGAACTAAAAAAATTAGGAATTAATAAATATACAATTTCACCTGAATCTACTAAAGAAATTATAAATAGACTTTGTAATTTTGTCAAAAATTCAACTATTTCAGAAAATGGTACATCAAGATTAAGAACTCTTTTACCTGCTGAATTAATTGTTTATGGAAAGACACCTCTTATGAATATGAATTATTGTCCACTTGGTAAGACTAACAAATGCTACCCTACTTGTACATCTAAATGTATGACTGATAATTCTTATTTCTTAGAGGATAGACTTAAAATGAAATTTAGAATTTTGTTTGATAATATTCAAACTGTTTCTACAATTTATAATTGTAAAACTACTTCCATTTCTCCTAATGATTTTTCTGGTGTTAATTGTTATAGAATTGATATTCTGGATGAATCAATTGATGAAATTAATAATATTGTTAATACTGTTAAAAAAGGTGAACGTTTAGAAGGTAAAGAATTTACTAATGGAAATTTAAATAGAGAAATTTAAAAAATGTCCTTTTGGGATTATTCTGTTTTGGATTTTTATTCCAATCATAATATCGTATTCCAAAAGGACATTCTATATTTAATTAAACTTGTTTACTACTTAAATCAATTAATAAATCCATATTATCATCTTTAGCGGCTTTATTTCTTCTAATAGCTCCACATTTTTTGCATCTAAAAACAATAACATATCCTTTTTTTCCATCTATTTCCATACTAACTGGTTCTAAATCCCCATGGCATTCTTCTGCTCTATCTCCTGGATTTTTATCAACATGTTTTGAATGTAAACAATATGGGCAATGATTTCTACATGAATACCCTAATTTAGGTACCTTTTTTGCCACAATTTTCACATATAAATTCTTCGTCTATTTCTGTAAATCTACTATCTTTTTAACATTTTTCACTCCTATTAATGCAAGTCAAATGTTCCTCCACCTAAGAACTCTTTCAATAATGAATTGTTTGGAACATAATCTCTTGGTATTTCTCTAAAATATTTTAAAATATTTATTAATCTTTGTGCTTCCGCATATTCCTTATATTCAGGTGTAATTTCTTGTAATAATGGCATTGCTATTGGTTTTAATGCATTTAATTCATATATTAATGATGTATTAAAAATTGTATTTGCTGACTCTTGGAATGGGAATATATTTTTTTTCTTCTCCTTCTGTTACCTTATGCCATGTATTTAATGTATGTAATGCAGAATAACTTCTAAATTGATAATCCCTTACAATTCTTCTTATTAAACGAGTATCTGTTGTTGAAATTCTATTGTATCTATCCATGTTTAAAACAGTCAATGCACTAATATATATTTTGTATTTTTGATCCATTGGAATTTGACTTGTTAATTTGTCATTTAAACAATGTATTCCTTCTATTACAAGGACTTCGTCATCTGCTAATTTCATTTTTTTACCATTATATCTTTTTGTACCTACAGCAAAATCAAATTCTGGAACTTCTATCTCTTCTCCATTCAATAATTTCACCAAATGTTCATTGAATAATTTTAGGTCAATTGCTTCTATACATTCAAAATTATATTCTCCATTTTCATCTCTTGGTGTATCTTGTCTTTCCACAAAGTAGTTGTCAACTGATATTGTAACAGGTTTTAATCCATTCAAACGTAATTGAATTCCAAGCCTTTGTGCAAATGTTGTTTTTCCTGATGATGATGGTCCTGCAATTAGTACCATTTTTACATTTTTTCTTTTTGCGATATCATCTGCTATATTAGCAATTTTCTTTTCATGTAAAGCTTCTGCAAGCATTATTACATCTTTTTTTATTCTGTCTTCTTCTATTGCTTTGTTTAGTTTGTAAACTGTTAAAACATCTAATACAGAATGAATTTTTTCGAATTCTTCTAATGCCCAAGTTTTTAGTTTCTTGAAATTCTGGCATTTTGTTGGCTCTTTTGAACTTGGATATCTTATTAAAAATCCATTTGCATATTTTACAACATCAAATATTTTTATAACTCCTGTTCTGTTTGCTAGTGTTCCAAAGCAATAGTTATAATATTTTTCGCAGTAATACATATATATTGGATCATTTTCTTCAAAATCAAATTGCAATCTTCCTTTTGATGTGTCTGTTTCATCATAAAATTTTTGTGCTTCTTTTCTTGTCATTTCTACCTTTTTTATTGGTAAATCTTTTTCAATGATTTCTTGCATTTTTGTTTTAGTTTTTCTGTAAATTCTTTTGTTATTTTTATATTGTCACATTTACAGTACATTGCATTGCCAAGTTGATATTCTACCATTAGTTTTTCTTTTGGATATAAACTTTCAAATGCTTTTCCCATTATATATACAATTGTTCTAACATATATTTTCATTCCTTCTTTTGATGAAATATCTATTAATTCTATGTTTGCTCCTTCTTCTATTTGTGTTTCTAAATTTCTGTAATCGTTGTTATATAAGCATCCTATTACTTCGTATTCACTGTTTTTTATTTCTTCTGCTAAGGCTTCTCTTACAGTTAAACCTCTTTCAATTTTTCTTGTTCTTCCTTTATATTTTATGTTCATTTGTTTTTCTCCTCCTTTATTTAAATTTATAAAATAAATTTTTTGTATAAATTTAAATTCTTTCTCTTGTTTATTAATTACGTTAATTATTTTATACTAATTACTTAAATAAGTCAATAAATTTTATTATTAAACCAAATAACCTCTAGAACAAAGTCTAAAGGTTATTTGTAAATCAACTTGACCGTCTTTCAGGTCGAAATGTCTTATTAAATTGAGTGTATTTCAACTCAAAACAGAATTGCTTCTGCTAATATTATTATACTCAATTTACAAAAAAAAATCAACTAAAACATTAATATTTTTATATAAAATTTGTAATTTTTTATATAATATATAAATATATACATTTTCTCTCTAATTTAGTATATTTTTTTACATATTTTATAACTTTTTAGTTTTTTTTGTAGCAATTAATAATATTTTATGCTATTATATATACAACAAAATGAATTAGGAGGTTTCACTTTGAATATTAATGAAGAACTAAAAAAATTAAATAAAAACCAAAAACAAGAGTTAGAAAAATGGTTTGTTGAACAAATATATAAATTAAATAAAATTAATAAAAATAACCAACTAAATTATGTACCTTATGTAACTAGAAAACAAGTTGTATGGATTGATTTTGGTGTAAATATAGGTCAAGAATTAAATCACTCACATCCAGCTGTAGTATTATATTCAAGGCCAAATGTTGGCACTGTCTTAGTAGCACCATTAACAAGTAAACAAAATAATTCTGATGTCGTTATTAATATTGGTGAAATAAAAAATTTTGAGGGGTATTCTTATTGTAAAATAGACCAACTACGAGCAGTTAGTAAACTAAGAATACAAACTAAAAAATATGAAGGAAAATATTATAATAACTTAAATTTAAAAACTGGTATATATTCTAACCCAGAAGTAAGTACTGAACAGATAACTTTAATAGATACTGCTATTCAAGAATTAAAATATAAATCAAAATAATTATTTTGAATTTAATCTTTGAAAATATTAAAATAGGATGAATTACTTTTTATAATTGTTAGTTATATTTTATACTATTTTGGATATAATTTTATTAAATATATTTGTAGGAGATGGTAATATGGATTTACAAAGAGTTCATTCTATTTTAAATAATAAAGAAAAAAAAATCTGATGTTTTTTATGACGAGCGACCTGTTTGGATTCAAGGTGTTGATGAAAAACGTGATATTGCTAAAGTAGGATTTGTTGATAATTTTGAAGAAAAAAGATGTTTATATTGAAGATTTGTATGAGAAAGATTTATTTAACTAAGACAAAAAACTAGGCAAATTAATGCCTAGTTTTTTACTAAGAAATCATTTGAATTATCTCTACTGGATACAATGGTCTATTTTGTCCCCTTATGTTTAATTGATACTCTATAATTCCATTCAACTTATTTTTTAAGTTTTTCCAAACCATTTTCTGTTGAGTCAAATATACCAGTTGTATACATCGGATATCTTCCACTTTCAAGGAGTTCCACTCTTATGTTAGAATAATTCCCATCTTCTAATGGAGTTATTTTATATCCATTGATAATGTTAAGTTCCATTGCCTTCCTGGCAAGTCTAACGCGTTCCTCTGATGTAATTTCTTCTTCCACACAATAAAGTTTCATCTGAGTAGCCAAATAGTTTGCAATTATTTTTTTCTCTTCCTGCTTAGAAACGTTCTCAAATTCTTCAGATTTTACATAAATTCCATCTTTTAAAATTTCCACTGTTAACTCCACTTCAGAATTTTCTAGTTTCCGTTCTTAAATTTTGAATCCATTTCCTAATTTTTCCATTGATATCATAGTAATACACTCCTTTTCTCTCTACCATTGTTCACGAGTTACACAAAATATTAATTTTATATATTAACCTAAAAAATAGGATTACAAAAAAATCCAATTAGCTTTTTGCTAATATTATGTAAAAAGTATACCACCATTTGTTTAAAATGTAAAGAAAAAATCACTAAAAATCAAGTCATTTCGACCTTTCTTAGTGATTTTTCTAAAAAAAATATTCAATATTAAAATTCAATTTTTTCTGCTATCCAAGCCTCTAAGTCATCAATTTTAACTCTAACTTGTTCCGTTGTGTCTCTATCTCGAACAGTAACTGATTCATCCTCTAAAGTATCAAAATCAACAGTTACGCAATATGGATTACCAATTTCGTCTTCTCTTCTATAACGTTTACCAATTGAACCTGCAGCATCATAATCACACATAAATTTCTTAGCAAGTTTGCTATATACTTCTTCTGCCTTATCTGACAATTTTTTAGATAATGGAAGTACTGCAACTTTATATGGTGCTAATGCTGGATGTAAGTGTAATACAACTCTTGTGTCACCTTCTGCAATTTCTTCTTCATCATATGCGTTGCATAAAAATGCTAAAACTACTCTGTCTGCTCCTAATGATGGTTCAATTACATATGGTACATATTTTTTTCGTTTGTTTCTGGATCTTGATATGATAAATCTTGTTTTGAATGGTTCATATGTTGTTTTAAATCATAGTCAGTTCTATCTGCAATTCCCCATAATTCTCCCCAACCAAATGGGAATGCAAATTCTATATCTGTTGTTGCTTTGCTGTAAAATACTAATTCTTCTGGTGAATGGTCTCTTAATCTAATATTTTCTTTTTTCATTCCTAAATCTAGTAACAAATTTTCACAATAGTCTTTCCAATATTTATGCCATTCTAAGTCTGTTCCTGGTTTGCAGAAAAATTCTAGTTCCATTTGTTCAAATTCTCTTGTTCTAAATGTAAAGTTTCCTGGTGTTATTTCATTTCTAAATGCTTTTCCAATTTGTGCAATTCCCATTGGCATTTTCTTTCTTGATGTACGTAATACATTTTTGAAATCTACAAATATTCCTTGTGCTGTTTCTGGTCTTAAATATACTGTTGATGTTGTATCTTCTGTTACTCCTTGGAATGTTTTAAACATTAAGTTGAATTTTCTTATATCTGTAAAGTTTGTTTTTCCACATGATGGACATGGTATTTTATTTTCATTTATGAAATTGATTAATTCTTCATCTGTCATTCCATCTGCTATCATGTCTTTTCCGTTTTCATGTGCCCATTCTTCTATTAATTTATCTGCTCTATGCCTTGTTTTACATTCCTTACAGTCTATTAATGGGTCTGAAAAACCTCCAACGTGTCCTGAAGCTACCCATGTTTCTGGGTTCATTAATATTGCTGCATCAAGTCCTACTATATTTGGTTGTTCTTGTATGAATTTTTTTCTCCATGCTGCTTTTACATTGTTTTTAAGTTCATTTCCTAAAGGTCCATAGTCCCAAGTATTTGCTAATCCTCCATAAATTTCTGATCCAGGATATATAAATCCTCTTCCTTTGCATAATGCAACTAATGTGTCCATTGATTTTAACATAATTATTCCTCCCTTTTTATATTATAAAACTTTTAAAAAAAAACTTCCGAACCTAGCTATATATTTTAGCTAGGGACGAAAGTTTAGTTCCGCGTTTCCACCCTAATTCTTAAAGTTTTGCTTTTGCATTACTTTAAGCACCTTAATTTTTATTACTCCAAAGCTCCCCATACTTATTTTATTACGAATATTTCAGCTTATTATTCGCTCTCTTTAATAAAATGTCAAGTACTTTTTCTTTTTCATTGTAATTTTCTTATTTAACTATATATTTTTATACTACAATTGTTTTTAAAAGTCAAGTTTTTTGGGCAATTTACAGAAAAATTTATAAAAAAAACTCAGAGAAGTAACAAACTCCTCTGGGAAATCAATCTGTCTGACTTCAGATACATACAAATTCTAAAAAATTTATTAAGAATATGAAAACCCACATTCCTGCATACACAAATTCTTTAGAACGCTTTTCTTTTTCGATGACTGTTGCTCTTATTATTCTACTTAATCCCGTCCATGCTATCATAATGAGAAAAATTACATACACTATTGTTCTTGCCATAAAATCATCATGGAAGAATAACTTATACATATTTCCAGTAAAAGCAACCATCATAGTAATAAAAGCTTATTAGGTCATATAAAAAAGCTATTCACTATCTTTTCGGTCATATGTTTTACCTTTTTTGTAATCGGCTTTGTTTTTTCAGCAATCTCTGATACGAATTCAAAAAATGAATGATTTTCAAAATACTCTCTCATACTTTCAATTTCGGAGTAGAAAATACCCAAAATAACACAAAAAAAGCCAACAAAGGAAATACCAAATACTACAAAGAACCAAATTCTCGGATCAATATTGTAATATCTCCGAATGTGATACTGAGTGATGATGAATACCACGATTGTCACCAGAGTTCCTAAAATTTTAAATAATGTCTTTTTCATAAAGTCCACCCTTTCTTAATTTGATGACAGATTGATTTTTTATTCTAAATTATAGAAAAACTATACTTATTATACTACATTTAGCCTTTAAAAGCAATTTTTAACATAAAACAAACCATTTTATCATTTGAGATAGTATAATTAAATTTTATTTTCGCTTTAAAGTTTTCTTATTTTCTTTTTCTAGTTGTTTTAGACTCTTTTTTAGGTGTTGGTAAATCTTCTGGCATAGTTCCACCATTCTTTGCAATTACTTCTCTTATATTTTTTCCAATGTTATAATGAGTTTTGTTTGCCTCTTTTTCAGTAAAAATATTATCTTTTTTAATTTTGATTCAGTTTGTGTAATACGAAATAAATTAGCTGCAAGTTCTTCGCTTCCCATATTGTCTAAAATATCTTCTCTACATCTTAATCCTTTTCTTTTTTGCAATATCATCAGCTGTTTCACCATTATATAAACCTTTATAGCCTGAATTGTGAAATTTGTCAAAATTTTTAACTCCTGCTTTTTTCGCAGCTTGATTAAGTGAGTAATTTCCTTTTCGTGTTAAATCTCTTTGATAAAATCTTTTCTCATCTTCCGTTAACATACTATATTCTTTTTCACTAATTTCTTGCTTTCTAGTTTGAACTGCAAAATATGTTTGAGCAAGAGCAATTACTTTTTTTCTACTATCTCCATTTTGTGCTATTAAGTAACAAGCATAACGAGTCAATTTATAATCTAAAATTGTTTTTTCTGCTCCTTTTGGCATTTTTATCGTTTTACTGACGTCAGTAAAATGTTCAAACACACTAAAAAGAAAAAAATCAACCATTTTACTGATTGATTTTCATATTTATCTGTTCTATTAGTTCGAACAGAAACATCATTGGTGCAGATGGCCGGAATCGAACCGGCACGGTTTATTCAACCGCAGGATTTTAAGTCCTGTGCGTCTACCAGTTCCGCCACATCTGCATTTAATATTGAACTGGCTTGTCCTAACGACAATTGATATTATAATATTATATAAAAGATTTGTCAATACATTTTCAAAAATTTTTTTAAAATTTTTTTGATAAAAAATTTATCTGTATTAATAATTTAAAAATTCAGAAGTTACATCAGTTTCATCCAAAACTTTAGTTTCTTCTGAATTCAAAATTATTAATTTATGTATTATGCATTTGTTGTTCCATTGTTGCTGTCAAATGGAATAAATTTATTTACTATGCTTTGTTGTTCTACACCTTCTGCTCTGAATGTCATAAATGATGTATTGATTTTACTTTCAATTTCTTCTTCTATAACATCTTGAGTTGCGTGTTCTGCTAAAACTAATTCACTTACTAATATTTGTTTAGCATTGTTTAGCATTTTCTTTTCTCCTGTAGATAGTCCTTTTTCTTTTTGTTTGAAACTTAGGTTTCTAACAACATCTGCAACTTCGTAAATGTCTCCACTTTTCATTTTATCCATATTATCTCTATATCTTTTGTTCCAATTTTTTTCCATTTCTGTTTCATCTTGGCTAAGTACTTTAAATACTTTTTCTGCTGATTGTTTATCTATTATATTTCTAACACCAACCTCTTCTGCTTTTGCTGTTGGTATCATTACCTTTACATTACTTGGCATTTTTAATATATAATATGATTGTTTTTCCCCTAAAATATCTTTTTCTTCTATTGAATCTATTGTCCCTGCTCCATGCATTGGGTATACTATTTTGTCTCCTACATTGAACATGTAAGTCAACTCCTTTCATTTTGTTAAACATTTTTCAGCAAAAAAATATTATAAAGTTATGTCTATATGAAATAACTTTATTGGATTTTTTAACCATATTTATTATACTACAAAAAAAGAAAAAAGTCAAAGCATTTATTTTGACTTTTTATGTTATTTTGCCTTGAACCCTTGTATTTTCAAGGCAAAAAATTTTTTTATATTTTTTTCTGTTGACTTTGTGTTCAATTTTTATTTTGATGTTGATCCAAATCCTCCAATTCTTTCTCCTTCTGCTACGTCATCATCTGTTACAAAGTATTTTTGGAATACTCCTTGTCCTATTGCTTCACCTTTTTTTATTGTTACATCTTCTTCTTTGATATTGTAAAATGCGAACATGATGTGTCCGTCATTGTCAGGGTTTCCATAGTAGTCTTTGTCTATTACTCCTACACTATTGGCTAGTATTAGTCCTTTTTTCTTTGGGTTTGAACTTCTGTTGTATAACATTAGTACTTCGTCGTCTTGCATATATGCTTTTATTCCTGTTTTTATTAGTGTTGGTGCCATTCCTTTTTTGAAACTTGGTATTGTTACGTCTTCTGCTGCTTCTATGTCATATCCTGCTGAGTATTTTGTTTTTCTTATTGGTAGATTTATTCCTTTTTCTTCAAATCCTTTTGCTATTTCAAATCCTCTTATTTTTTCCATTTCTTTTCTTCCCTTCTTTTTGTTTTTTCTTTTATATTTTTACATATGGATTTTAAATTGTCAAGGGGTGATTTTGAAGTTTCGGTATTTTTTCAAAAATGCCATTTTGTTTTTTTATGCCATATAAAAAAAGACCACCGGTTAAGGTGGCGCCACCGCTAGGTGCCAAGTTCTGTTTTACATGGCCTATCCTTTTTTCAAAGGCTAGGCCTGTTAATCAGAACTTGGCATTCTAACGTATTGCATTCGTTAGAATCGCTCTTTTAGAGTTCTTCTAATAAAAGTTTTTTATTTATATGATTAAGTTACGGCTTGAGCGTCCAGTTCTACAAATATAAAAGTGGACGAAAACCGATGTAGCTGTAGCTGCTGGAAGTGTAGTTGAAGCTGCGACGGCTCGTGTAATTGTTGCTGACGATGCAATCGCCTCCCCTATGGACACAAGAAAAGTCGGAATAGCTGGACGTCTCTGTTGTAAATTCACCTACATTACTTGACATGTCAAAGATATTACATGGATTGTCATTTGTTGTTCCTGTTGAAGAAAATGATTCATTTAAACTAGTTTGGTTTGCATAATTTGTTTTATCTGTACATTTTTGTATGAATGATATTGCAGTATCCCATGCATAACTATTCATTAAATCACTTGTAAAAGGTTGTTGCTCGTCATACATATTTCTTGCCTGTGTTGCTGCATCTGGTTGTGTTATATTTTTCCATACTGAATCACTATTAACTTCTGTTAACTTTCCACTTGTTGTATTTTTTCTTGCTTCATATCTACCAATGTAATATCCTCCATTTGCATTTACGCTATTTTTAAAGTTTGTTATATTTTTAGCAACTGTATTGCCTTTATCTGATGTTGCTAATTCTTGGTAATAAGTATCTATTACCTCTTCGTTTTTTTCTGTTGGTTTTCCATCACTTGCAAATGTATATCTATTTAGTTTTATTTCTGTTTTTGTTCCATCTTCTTTTGTTATTTTTCCAACTGGTACCCAAACAAATTGGCTTCCTGCAGTTGCTCCTGATGTTGCATCTTCTATTACAATTCCTTTGTCAACTGTTGTTGCATCTCCTATTATTTTAAATCCTGCAGGTATAACTATTTTGTTTTCTTTTGCGTCTACTAACTCTGTATTTTTTTCGGTACTAAGTACTTTTTCTTTTGCTTGTTCTACTGTTTTATTACTATTTTGTTTAGGTAAATAATTATCTATCTCATTTTCGTAACTATCTAATTTTGTGTTTTGGTCTAGTTCCGCATCTGCTGATTTTTGTTTTGCATCCTTTGCTTTTCCAAATATTCCAGTATTTGTTAATGCAGATATTGAAATTCCTGCTAATATCAAAAGTATAATTATAGTAATCACTAACGCAACTAGTGTAATACCTTTGTTCTTGTTTTTTAACATATTATTTTCCTCCTTGGTTTTTTATTTTATTTTTTCTTATTGTTTGTATTTTTTCTTTTTAAATTCATCATTTTTTTTTTTTTTTTATTTTCTTATTTTTTTTTTGTAAATTATTTACTTCAATAAATAATGTTCTATTGAATTAATCTCGACAAAGGTATTAAATTTTCAATGTACTAATTATTTACTTCCGTAAATGTTTTACACAATTATTTTAATATAACTTTTCTTATTTTGCAATACTTTTTTTGATTTTCCTTGCACATTTTGTGCATATTTTTTGTAAACCCATATTAAACAATCAAATTCAACGAATATCAACAGAAAAAAACGATATCTTGCTTCTTACAAAATACCGTTTATATTATATTTATTTCTTATATGTTATGCTCTTGATTCAACAATAAGCTTAATTCCTGTTCTATCTTCTCCCTCTACTTCTACTTCTGCAAAAGCTGGTATACATACCAAATCAACGCCTGATGGTGCTACAAAACCTCTTGCTATTGCTACTGCTTTTACGGCTTGATTTAATGCTCCTGCTCCAATTGCTTGCATTTCTGCTTTGTTTGATTCTTTAACTAATCCAGCGATTGCTCCTGCTACTGAATTAGGGTTTGATTTTGATGAAATTTTTAAAATTTCCATTTTCTTTTGCCTCCTAATTATAATTTATTTTTTGTTGCAACTTTTATGATGATATTTTATAACTTCTGGAAAAAAATGTAAATAGTTTTCTGGAAATTTTTTCAAGTTTTCATCGCAATATATTCTTTTTTTCGACATTATACTAATAAAAAAAAGCAAGTTGAATAGAACAAATCTGAAAATTTTCAATTTTTAGTCTTAACTCTACTTTTTATCATACTCAAAAAAAAAATTGAAATTTTCAGTAAATTTGTTCGTGCGCGAAAATTTATGAAATAAATTTTCTGTGCAGTATAATTTAATATACTAGGAAAGTTGTATAACTTTCCTAGTATATTAAAAATCACAGTTTATAACCTATATACTGTGATCTTCTTTTTTATTTTCCTATATATATTCTTTTTTTATTCCTACAACCTTTGATGTATTATCATCAACATCAAAAACTACTCCATTAAATATAGATTTACCATCTGCAATTCTATATCTCTCTGGCAATGTTGTTTCAAAACGCTTTATTGACGCTTTAATATCCATACCTATTACAGAATGTTCAGGGCCAGTCATTCCTATATCTGTTATATATCCAGTTCCATTTGGTAATATTTTTTCATCTGCTGTTTGTACATGTGTATGTGTTCCAAAAATTGCAGTTACTTTTCCGTCTAAATAATATCCTAACGCTATTTTTTCTGCAGTTGCTTCAGCATGAAAATCTACAAAAATCATGTCAACCTTGTTTTCAATTTTTGATATTATTTTTTTTTTGCTATCAAAAATGGATTTTCTGTTAAAATATTTATATCAACTCTTCCCATTAAGTTGATTACTGCTATTTTTTTACCTTTACATTCATATATGTTATATCCTTTTCCAACAACGCCCTCTGGGTAATTTGCGGGTCTTATTATTTTAGGATTATCTATAAATTTAAATATGTCCTTTTTCCCCCATGTATGATTTCCCATTGTTACAACATCTACGCCTTGTGATATTATATCATTAAAGTTTTTTTCTGTAATTCCCATTCCTTCTGCTGAATTTTCTCCATTTACTATTGTAAAGTCTATGTTTTCTTTTTCTCTTTTTATTCCTTTAAGTTGTTGTTTTAATTCATTTATGCCTGCAGAACCTACAATGTCTCCAACTGCTAAAATTTTCATTCTCTATTTTCGTCCTTTCTTAATTCTCAATCTTAAGTTAGAAAAAAATTGCATTTTATTGTCCTATTCCATATTGTTTATACATCCAAGATGTGTAATCAAATGGTGTTAATGTTTCTGGCATACCATAGTCAATTCCATAAGTTTCAACTCTAATTGATGTAACTTTTGGTGCATTTACTGGTGTACTAATTTCTGCATTTTCTGTATTTTCTTGTCCATCTGCTGCTTTTACTTCAACTTCTTCTATTTTATGTACAATATCCATTCCTTCTGTTACTTTACCAAATGCTGCGTAATATCCATTTAAATTTGTGTTTTCTTTTGTCATTATAAAGAATTGTGAACATCCTGAATTATATGATTCCTTTGTTAGGCTTGATGAGTATTGTGTATAGTCTGCTCTTGCCATTGCTAATGTTCCTTCTTCAAATTTTATTGTATTTGTTACTCCATTTGATAAAAATTCACCTTTTATTGTATAGTCTTTGTCTTCTCCACCATCTTTTAAGTTACTTATTTTTGCTCCAGTTTTTCCATCTCCGTCTTTTGAACCTGCTTGTATCATAAAAGTCTTTTACAATTCTATGGAAAGTAGTTCCATCATAAAATCCTCTGTTTGCTAGTGCTATAAAATTTGAAACAGTTTCTGGTGCTTGGTCTGGATATAATTCCATTTTAATTGTTCCAAAGTTTTCTACTTCCATTGTTGCTACTGGATTTTGACTTTTAAATGTTGCCTTTTTTTATAATATCCAAATCCTACAACCCCTATTAATACTATTATAGCTATCATTGCTACTACCCAAATTATTTTTCCTACGTTTTTCATTTTTTACTTTTTCTCCCTTCGCTTTTTATTTTTATTCAAACATAAATTGTTCTTGCATCCTTCTTAATGATTGCTTAATTGTTCTAGCTCTAACTTCGCCAATTCCATCAACTTCGTCTAAACTTTCTATGTCTGCTGCAAGTACGTGTTGGAATGATTTAAATGATGATACTAAGTTTTCTACTATATTTGATGGCATTCGTGGTATTTTATTTAAAATTCTGTATCCTCTTGTATATACACCAACTTCGTCATAATTGTCAAATGTTTCATATCCTAGTAATTTTGCAATTGTGTTTTCTCTGGTCATTTCTTCATACTGGATTTTTGACAATTCCTCTATAACCTTTTCTGGTGTCTTCTTTTTTTTCTAGTTGATTTTGAAGCAACTATATAATCTTTTATAATTAATTCTTCTTCTTTTTCTAGTCCACCCATTAATTCCTGTAATTGCATGCTTACAAGTCTTCCATCAACACCTAATTCATAAATTTGATTTTTTATTTCGTCTGCTATTCTTCGTACTCTTTCTGCCCTTTGAATTACATCAATTACATTTTTTAAGTGTTACGATGTCATTAAATTCGTACTCGTTTAATATTGAAAGTCTATTGTCAAATACTTTTCTGTATCTTTCTAGAGTTTGTATCCCTTGGTTTGCTTTATTTAGTACTGCGTTTGTGTCTTCTAGTATATATCTAAAGTCACCTTTAAATATTGTGATTATATTTCTTCTTTGCGATATACTTATTACAAGTTCTCCTGTTTGTTTTGCTGTTCTTTCTGCAGTTCTGTGTCTTGTTCCTGTTTCTCTTGTTTCTATTTCTCTTGATGGTATAAGTTGTGCATTTGCGAATAGTATTCGTTTCAAATCACCACTTAAAACAATTGCTCCATCCATTTTTGCCAATTCATATAGTTTTGATGATGTGTATTCTTCGTTTATGTAAAAGCCTCGTCAACAATTTCTTTTATTACGTCATTGTTGTCAGTTATAAGTAATAAGGCTCCAGTTTTTGCTCTTAGTATATTTTCCAGTCCATCTCTAATTGGTGTTCCTGGTGCAATTAGTTTTAGCAAATCTGCTGTCACTTTTCTTCCTCCCTTCCTTCTAAGTTAATTACTTTTCTGGTCTTGTCCTAATTTTTTGGGAAACGTGCATTAAAAACACGTTTTCATTGCCTCATTTATGTCTTTGACTCCTATTATATCTAATTTGAACTTTTCTTTCAAGCCTTTTTTGTTACTTTCTGGAATTATGCATTTTTTGAATCCTAATTTTTCTGCTTCTTTTAGTCTTTTTTCTATCATATTTATTCTTCTAACTTCGCCTGTAAGACCAACTTCACCCATTATTGCAATACCTTTTTCAATTGGCTTATTTTTGTAACTTGATGCGGTTACCATTAAAATTCCTAAGTCTATTGATGGTTCGCTAATTTTTAGACCTCCAACAACATTTAAATAAACATCTTGATTTCCTAAGTTCATCCCTGCTCTTTTTTTTCTAGAACTGCTATTAATAATGCTAGTCTATTGTAGTCTATACCGTTTGCGGTTCTTTTTGGATATCCAAATACACTTTGTGATGTTAATGCTTGCAATTCTACTAGCATTGACCTTGTTCCCTCCATACATGATACAATACATGAACCTGGTGGGTTGTCTTCTCTTTCTGAAATCAATACATCAGAAGGATTTGTTATTTCGCACATTCCTTCTCCTCTCATTTCAAACATACCAATTTCATTTGTTGAACCAAATCTGTTTTTTACACCTCTTAATATTCTGTATGAAAAATATCTTTCACCTTCCAAGTATAAAACAGTATCTACCATATGTTCTAAAACTCTTGGTCCAGCTATGTTTCCGTCTTTAGTGACATGTCCTATAATTATTGTTGTTATATTTCTTGATTTACATACTCTCATTATTTGTGATGTTATTTCTCTTACTTGGCTTACACTTCCTGCCGCTGCAGATATTTCTTCTGAGTACATTGTTTGTATTGAGTCTATTATTACTAATTTTGGATTTAAATTTATTATATTTTGATTTACTACATCTATATCTGTTTCTCCCAAAAATAGTATGTTCTCATTATTTATTCCGTAATCTATCTGCTCTAAGTTTTATTTGTTCTGCCGATTCCTCTCCTGAAACATATAAAACTTGTCCTTCTCCCTTTACTTTATCACATAATTGCAGAATTAATGTTGATTTACCAATACCGGGTTCTCCACCTAGTAAAATTAATGAACCTTTTACAAGTCCACCTCCTAAAACTCTGTCTAGTTCATCAAATCCTGTTGATGTTCTTATTGTTTCTTTTACTTCATATGAGTTTAATTTTTTGTGGTACATTGTTTGTTCCTTTTTCTGCTTTTAGTGAACTATTTTTGCTTTCCACTATTTTTTGTTCAAAAAAAGTATTCCAACTTCCACATGCAGGGCATTTTCCTAGCCATTTTCCTGATTCGTATCCACATTCATTGCATACAAATACTGTTTTGTTTTTTGCCATCTTTTTTATCATTCCCTTCTAAGGTACAATTTTAGTTAAAAATTTTTCTTTTGTAGTCTTATCTTCTTGTAAAATTTTTCTCTTTATTATAACAGAAAAAGTATAACACATCTTTAATTTATATTCCATACTTTTTTTGATTTTTTCCTAATTTTCTCTTCCTATTTCCAACAAAATATGATAAAATAGTGCCAGTTTATATATCAAAAGAAAAATTAGGAGGATTTTATTATGGAATTTAATAAATGTAGTAGATGTGGAAATTTTTATGTATCAAATGATAATGTATGCCCTAAATGTAGTGCAAAGGACACTTTGGAATTTGAAACTTTTAAATCATATGTTGAAGAAAATGGTTTAAATCAAAACTTAGATGCAATCTCTGGAGTAACTGGTATTGCCGTTAAAAATTTGAATAGATTTTTAAATTATTCTCAATTTAATGAGGAATTTAAAAATAATAAAAATATAAAATTATAAAATTATAAAATTTTAATATGTGCTACAAAATATTTTATAATATTTTTGTGTATTATATATTTTTTGCACATTTAAATTAATTAGAAAGGACGATTTAATAATGACAAATGTATTTAATATTTTAAATGAACGTGGATATATTGAACAAATGACCCATCCTCAAGAAATTAAAGAACTTTTTGGAAAAGAAAGTGTTCCTTTTTATATTGGAATTGACCCAACAGCAGACAGTCTTCATGTTGGACACTTTGTTTCTTTAATGGTTGCAAGCCATATGCAAAAATGTGGACATAAACCTATTATATTAGTTGGTGGTGGTACAGCTACAATTGGTGACCCTTCTGGAAAAACTGATATGAGAAAAATGATGACAAGAGAAACAATTGACCATAATGTTGAATGCATCAAAAAGCAAATTGAAAAATTCATTAGTTTTGAAGGTGAAAATGCTGCAATTATTGTAAACAATGCAGACTGGCTTTTAGACTTGAACTTTGTTCAATTTATGAGAGATATTGGTAGCCTATTCTCTGTTAATAAAATGCTTGCAGCAGAATGTTACAAACAAAGAATGGAAACTGGTTTAACATTTTTCGAAATGAGTTATATGCTTATGCAATCTTATGACTTTTTACATTTATATGAAACATATGGATGTAAATTGGAAATGGGTGGAAACGATCAATGGTCTAACATCCTTGGTGGTGTTGACTTAATTAGAAAAATTGGGAAAGATGATTCTTATGGTTTAACATTCAAACTTCTTACAACAAAAGAAGGTAAAAAAATGGGTAAAACAGAAAAAGGTGCTTTATGGTTAGACCCAGAAAAAACTTCACCATACGAATTTTATCAATATTGGAGAAATATTGAAGATGAAAGTGTTGAAAATGTTTTAAAATTATTAACATTCTTACCTATGGATAAAATAAAAGAACTTGCTTCTTTAAAAGATGAGCAAATTAATGAGGCTAAAAAAATTGCCGCTTTTGAAATCACAAAATTAGTTCATGGTGAAGAAGAAGCAAAAAAGGCTGAAGAGGCTTCTAATGCCCTATTTACTGGTAAAGGTAATTTAGATAATATGCCTACAGTTGAATTGGAAAATAGAAATATTTCAATTTTGGATGCTATTATTTTAACTGGTATTGCTCCTTCTAAAGGTCAAGCCAGAACTTTGGTCAATCAAGGTGGTATTTCTTTAAATGATAATAAAATTTCTGATGTAAATTATGTTCTTTCAGATGTTGATTTTAAAGATGGATATGCTATTTTGAAAAAAGGAAAAAGTATTTTATAAATTAGTCTAAAAAATCGGGATAAGGGGACGGGTCTCCAATCCCGATTTTTTTCTTTTTTCAATATATAACTTATAAAATAAAAATTAGGGATAGGGGACGGGTCTCCAATCCCGATTTTTTTCGATTTTCAGAATATGACTCATAAAATAAAAATTAGGGATTGGAGACCCGTCCCCCTATCCCTAATTTTATTCTACTATATTTTCAATTACATTATTTACTTCATTAACTTCATTTTTAGTTTCTGCTTTTTTCTTATCTTCTTTAGCCTTTTCAGCCTCCAAAGAATCAATTAAACTTTGTAACTTTTTAATATCTGAACCCATAAGTTCCCAATCTTTATTATTAGTAGACTCAGACAAGTTTTTTATTAGCCTTAACAATTGCATCAATTAAGCCATCTATATCATCAGTATTTTCAACTTCAATGCTAGATGCTTCTTTTGAAAGTAAATTCTTAACTGCCATATCTAAATTATCACCAATTGCAACTTTATTACCTGATGCTACAACAACCTTTTTAAGCATTGGTATTTTTGATTCTTCATTCAACATTGTTTGATAAATTGATTCTACATATAATAATGTGTTTTCTATAGGAACAACTACCATGTCTTTTGTAACCTTAGTTCCACTTGTATTCAAACTTTGAATTTCAGAATATATTGTTTCATCTTGTTCAATTTGATTGTCTAATTGCATTGGCCCCAAAACATTGCTATCTTGTGAAAATTTATATAATTTCAATTTATTTGAATTTCCATCTGTTGTTCCTACTAAATATGAAATCAAGTTTTGTTTTGATTCTGGTGTATAAATTTGTATTAAACCAATTTCATTTTTTCCGTCGTTGTCAACCCTTGTGTAATATGGTTTCAATTCTGTTCCTGTTGATTTTGTTACATTTGTTGTATTATATTTTGCCAAACTCCATACATCGTCTGTTCTGTATAATACATCTGGTTTTACATTGTGATATATTTTTAATAATTCTGCTTGTACATTATATAAAAATTCTGGATAAACAAAATGTTCTGCTATATCTGTTGGTATTTCTGAATTTATATCTTCAAATACTGTTGGATATATGTTTCTATATGCCATAGCAATTGGGTCTGTTTTATCTGTTACATAGAATTTCATTTTACCATCATATGCGTCTATTATTACCTTTACGGAGTTTCTAATATAATTGATTTTTTCTTTTATTCCATCATGTTCTATTGATGTGTATTGTGAATATGGATATTGACTAGAAACTGTGTATGCATCTAACACCCATACTGTTTTACCGTCTTCTGTTACAACTGTATATGGATTTTCGTCATATATTAAATATGGCATTGCTTCTTTTGCTCTTTTTTAATTATGTTTCTATTTATTAAGATTTTGCTGTCTTTGTTTATTTCTGTTGAGAATGATAAGTTTAAGTCCCCTGTTCTTATTCCTAAAATTAATCTATCAAGAAATCCAAGTTGTAAACCTGCATTGCCATTATATGTTGATGTATGTTCTAATCCGTATTCATCTGTGTAATCATATTCTTTTTTTTATTCTTTACATTTGTTGCTATTGCATTGTTTGTTTCTAGTCCAAAATAAATATCTTGAGTTTTTGTTCCTAATTGATCATCTTTTCCAGATACATCTTTTTTGGATATAGTTTAGGCTTCCTGTTGTAGTTGCAGTGGTTGCGTCTATTGCAATTTGACCTTTTCCGTGTGTGTATTCATATGTTTTGCTATTATATGTTCTTCCTGAGTTTGTAACTTCTCTTGGTGCTAAATATAAAAGTTTATCTTCTCCTGAAATTTTATATTTTGCAATATTTGCATTTCTATATGTGTAATAACCTGTTCCTGTTTGATTATCGTCTAATGTTTTTAATACAACATCTTGATTTACCAATCTTGTGTTGTTTATTACTTCTGCATTTTCGTTTACTTCATTTTGTGTTATTGTTCCTGAGTTTTCCAAGTTTGATTCTTCAATATCTATGTTGTATGCTGCTTTTGTGTATTTAATATTATCTGCAATATAGTCTTTTTCTTTATCTAGGGTATTTGATTTTACAAATATCAAATCAAATACGATTATAATTAAAAACATTGCAACTAAATATCCTGGTATAACTACTAAATTTTTTAATACTTTTGATGTATTGTTTTGTTTAAATGCTTTGATTGCACGTATTACAAATATTATTATTACAAATGAAAATACTAAATATCCCCATCTTTGAATCATTATGTCTGTGTAACTTGCACCAATTATTTCTACGTTTTCTGCAGAGTCTGCATCATTTTTTATTGTTAGCATTTTGCTTAATGATATGTTTGTTGTATTTAATATATTTATTAATGCTACACCTATAACTGCTAAAATTACATTTCTTAATATTTTTTTGTTTTTTTATTAGTAAACTTTCTCTTACCATTTTTCCGTCTACGCCGTCAAAATTTCTGTTAAATACAATAACATAGTAAATTGCCATGTATATTGTTAATCCTATAATTATTCCTATAAAGTACAATAATAATGTTTGTATAAATGGTTTTTGGAACATATAAAATGCTATGTCAAATCCAAATACTGGGTCATTTATTCCAAATGATGTGTTACTTGCACACAATAGAAATTGCTTCATAAGTGTATTTGATACTAATGTGCTTACAATTACTGATGTTACAAATGATATTGATTTGTTCAACAATTTTGGCATTTCTTTCTTTTCTTTTTCAAAAAATGGTTTTAATCCTTTTTTTATTCCCCTATTTGTAAAATACATTATTATGTATAATAGTACAAAATTAATTCCAAAAATTATATATTTGCATTTTAAATTTGTTTCAAATGCTTGTATGTAATTTTCTCCTAGTTCTTTGTATTGTAAGTATGTTCCTCTTAAACTTACATAACTACAAATTGCGAATATTGCTATAAATAATAGTACAATAATCATCCTTGTTTTACTTTTTTTCTTTTCCAATTTTCTCTCCTCCACTTTTCTGGTTAGGGACAATTTTTTATATTTCTTTTGGATCCGATGCTTCAAACAGAAACGTCCCTAAAACGGCATGTTTGATTTTAAATTATTGCTTTAACAAAATCTTCTGAATTAAAGATTTCCATGTCGTCTATTTGTTCCCCAACTCCAATAAATTTTACTGGAATTTTATTTTCTTCAACAATTCCTATAACAACTCCACCTTTTGCTGTTCCATCAAGTTTTGTTAAAACTATTCCTGTTATGTCTGTTTCTTGTTTAAATGCTTTTACTTGTGAAATAGCGTTTTGTCCTGTTGTTCCATCAATTACTAGCAAAACTTCTTTGTCCGCATCTGGCATTTCTTTGTTTATGACTTTTTGTATTTTGTTTAATTCATCCATTAAGTATTTTTTGTTGTGAAGTCTTCCAGCTGTGTCAACAATTAGCACATCTGCTCCATTTTCTTTTGTCATCTTAATTGCATCATATACTACTGATGCTGGGTCTACTCCTTCGTCTCTTTTAACGATATCTGCTCCTGCTCTTTTTGCCCATATTTCTAGTTGTTCAACTGCTGCGGCTCTAAATGTGTCTGCTGCTGCAACTACAACTTTTTTGCCATTTTTTGCTAGTCTATTCGCCATTTTTCCAATTGATGTTGTTTTTCCAACGCCATTTACTCCAACTACTAGGATTACTGATGGTTTTGTGTTTAGATGTAATTCGATGTCTGTAACATCTAGTATTTTTTGCATTTCTTCTCTTAATGCTTGTTTTACTTCTTCTTCGTCTTGGATTTTTTCTTTTTTGATTTTTTCTCTTAAATTTGATATTATTTTTATTGATGTGTTCATTCCTATGTCTGACATTATTAGTACTTCTTCTAGTTCGTCTAGGAAGTCTTCATCTACTTTTCTGAAGTTTTTGAATACGTTGTTTATTTTTTCATCAAATGATGTTTTTGTTTTGTTTAATCCGTTTTTTAATTTATCGAAAAATCCCATAAATTTTTCCGCCTTTCTTTTGTCGTTTTCTTTATATTATATATTTTATTAACACTATTAGTATAGCATATTTTACCAGTTATGGCAACCATTTTTTGAGACATACTTGGTGTAAGATTTTAAAAATATATTCAATTTTTATTGTAAAATATTTTTGCATGTGTTATAATTTTTTTGTTAATGTTTTCGCCAATATAGCTCAGTTGGTAGAGCAACGGATTCGTAACCCGTAGGTCAGCAGTTCGATTCTGCTTATTGGCTCCAATTTAAAAGGTCTTATAAATATTATTTTTCAATATTTATAAGACCCTATTCATTTTTCTATTTTTGTTTTAATCTTAAATATCCAAGTTCTTCCCAACTATTATAAGCAAGATTAATTTTAAATACCAATTTAGGTTTAGCACCTGCTCTGTTCTTATCAACAACACAAGCATAATATCTAACATCAGGATTTTCTGATTTTTCCAAATCAAAAAATTTAGTATCTACTTCTTTCAAAGAATATTCATATTCGTCTAAATGTTCTCTTGTTATTTGTTTAAACAAGCATAAAGTATCTAAAACTTCTTTTACAGTTCTACTAACAGCTAGGTCGTTAACATCCAAATTAATAGGTGATGTGGCATTCTCTGCTAATTGTAGTGAAGAACATATAAATATATTGAAGTTTTGTGCTAAGTTTGAAAGTATTGTTGCTGTTTTCTTGATTTCTTCTGGGTTTCCAATATTGCTTGTATCAGTTTTTAGTGTATCATAAAATACATATTCAATATGTTCTTTGTAGTAATAATTTATAATTACTTTTTTTAGTTCGTCATTTGTATGGTCTGTAATATTAATAAAATATATTGAATTATCTATTTGCTTACTAGCCCAGTCTATCGCTTTTATTGTTTTGTTAAATTCTGTTGATATTTCAGATAATCTTTTTATAAATTGTGTTTGTGTTTCTCCTTCTTCTTTTAGAACATATCCATGTTCATCAAGTTTGGCATCTTTTTTATGGTCAGGTCTAAATTTGAATTCTAGTAATTCTGTTTCTGAAACATGTACATCTTGTCCATGAATTTTTTGAATTTCTGGGTTGTTTATAATTGTTGTAATTAAACATAATTTCATTTTTTCTTCTGACATTTCATTTGATATTACTAGAACTTTCTTTTTTGTGTACAAGTGCTGTGTATGCTGCAATATCAATTGTTAACCTACTTTTTTACCATTGTTTGATGGCATTGCATATGCCATTGTTTCGCCTTTTTCTTATTCCTTTAAATACCTCAGTTAACACTGGGAATGGATATGATAAACCATTTGCTAATTCATTTTCTCCACTTTCTAAGAAGTTTACAAGTCCATCACTTAAAACTGCAGATTTGAATTTTTGTGTTACTCTAACTTGTTCAATTGTGTCTTCAATTTCTTCGGGTGACATTTTGTCATATAGAGTGTAATCTGTAATTTCAACTATTTTTTTCTTGTACATTTCTTTCTGGTGTTTCAGTATATGCTTTTCTAAGTATAAATAATTTCTTTAATTCATCATATACTTTTTTCAATATTGTAATCCTTTCCTTTTACATCTTTTCTTAATTTATTTTTTAACTCATATACCGCTTCTGAGTCTTTTGCAAAGTTAAATTTGTCCTTTGCTTTTTCTGATGAATATTTTGAGCCTTCATTAAATAGTACGCTTTTGTATATATTCAACATTTCTGGGTCTTCAAAAACGCAGTCGTCAAATACAAAGTAATATTTAGAAATTAATTTTGGATTATCCAATAACATTCCAATAAAAATTGTTTCTAATTGAGGATTACTTAATTGTTGTGGATATGTTCCATCATCTTCTTCCTCTTCTGGTCCAAATTCTAGAAATTGTTGTTCTTCTATTTTGGCTTTTTTCTTCTTTGTCTTTTAATTCTCTCATTCTGCTAAGTGCTTCTAAAAAATTCTTTTTTGTTTCCTAATAATTGTCTTATATTTGCTATTTCTATGCTGTTTTCTTTTTTTGTTACTTCTATACTGTCAAGTAACTCATATATTTTATCAATATTTTCCATATTTTTTATCCTCCATTATTTTAGTCTTTCTACTACCTTAGCAAGCATATCTTTGTATTTCTCTAGTTTGTCTTTTTCTTCCTGTATTTTCTTTTCAGGTGCTTTGCTTACGAAACCTGGATTAGATAGCATCTTTTCACATCTTGCAACTTCTGATTCAAGTCTAGTTTTTTCCTCTTCTAATCTCTTTTTTCTTTCTTCTTCCATATCAACTAAATCTTCAAGTGGCATATATAATTCAATTCCATCTTTTAGGATACTTATTGCATTTTCTGGTATTCCAGCTTTGTCTTTTTGAACTACTATTTTTTCTCCAAGTCCTAGTTTTAAGATAAAGTCTTTTGCTTCCCAAATTTCATTTTCATATTTTCTTTGTTACAAATATTAATTCTGATTTTTTTTTTGATGGATGTATGTTCATGTTTGCTCTTACGTTTCTTATTTCTGTAATGATTTCTTTTATTTTTTCAACTGTTTGCTCTTCGTCATCAAATGCAAATTTTTCTCTTATTGTTGGCCATTTTGATACTATTAAGTCTGCTTCATTGTATTTTACTAGTTTGTCATAAATTTCTGATGTTACAAATGGCATAAATGGATGTAATAATTTTAATGATGTTCCAAATACATGGTTTAGTATATCACTTACAGCAACCTTTGTTTCTTCATTTTCACTGTAAATTCTTGTTTTTACCATTTCGATATACCAGTCGCAAAATTCATTCCAAATGAAGTTATAAATTTTGTCAATTGCAATTCCTAAATCATAATTTTCAATATTTCTTGTGATGTCTGCTACTAATTTGTCTAATTTATTTAGTATCCACTTGTCTTCTATTGTTAATAAATCTGGGTTATATGTTTTTGTTTCGTGATTATATACTTTGTGACAAAATTCTTTTTTTACTTTTTCTTCATCTTCATCTGGTGTATTCATTATTATGAATTTAGCAGCATTCCAAATTTTATTTGCAAAGTTTGATGCTTGTTCTAGCTTTTCTGGCATATATCTAATGTCATTTCCCATTGTTGTTCCAGAAAGTACTGAAAATCTTAATGAATCTGCACCATATTGGTCAATTATTTCAATTGGGTCAATTCCATTTCCTAATGATTTTGACATTTTTCTTCCTTGCGAATCTCTTACAATTCCGTGTACTACAACATCTTTAAATGGATTTTTGTCTGTTAGTTCTAACCCTTGTGTCATCATTCTTGATACCCAGAAAGTTATAATATCATATCCTGTAACTAACACATTTGTTGGATAAAATGTCTTATAATCTTCTGATTCTGTGTTTGGCCAACCTAATGTTGAGAATGGCCACAATGCAGAACTGAACCATGTGTCAAGTGAGTCTTCATCTTGATGTAATTTTGTTGAACCACATTTTTCACATTTTTCTGGCATTTGTTTTGCTGCATGTATATGTCCACATTCGTCGCAATAATATACTGGAATTCTGTGTCCCCACCATAATTGTCTTGATATACACCAGTCTTGAATATTATCTAACCAGTTGAAATACATTTTTTCATATCTTTTTGGAACAAATTTTACTTCATCATTTCTAACTGCATCTGCTGCTCTTTTAGCTAAGTCTTTCATTGATACAAACCATTGCTCTGATATTCTTGGTTCTATTGTGCTATGGCATCTGTAGCATTTTCCAACATTATGTGTATAATCTTCTATTTTAACTAAGTTTCCTAATTCTTGTAATTTTTCTACAATTAGTTTTCTAGCTTCTATTGCTGGCATTCCTTTATATTCTGGAACTAAATCTCCCATAATAGAACTGTCATCAAATACTTCTATAATTTCCAAGTTGTGTCTTAGTCCTGCTTGATAATCATTTGGGTCATGTGCTGGTGTGATTTTTACACATCCTGTTCCAAATTCTTTTTCTACAAATTCATCTGCAATTATTGGAATTTCTTTGTTCATTATTGGTAAGATACATTTTTTACCTACTAAATCTTTGTATCTTTCATCATCTGGATGTACTGCAACTGCTGTGTCTCCAAGCATTGTTTCAGGTCTTGTTGTTGCAACTATAATATATCTGTCTGGCTCACCTGCAATTTGATATCTGATATGCCATAAATGTGATGGTTCATCTTCATATTCAACTTCTGCATCAGAAATAGTTGTATGACATGATGGACACCAGTTTATCATTTTTTTTCCTTTATAAATTAATCCTTTATTATATAATTTGATAAATTGTTCTAAAACTGCTTCTGATAGCCCTTCATCCATTGTAAATCTATCTCTATCCCAGTCACATGAACATCCTAATCTTCTTTGTTGTTTTTTAATTGTTCCACCATATTCTTTAGTCCAAGCCCATGCTCTTTCTAAGAATTGTTCTCTTGTGATATCAGCTTTTGTTAATCCTTCTTCTTCTTTCATTTTTGCAACGACTTTTACTTCTGTTGCTATCGCTGCATGGTCAGAACCTGGAAGCCATAATGTGTTGTATCCTTGCATTCTTTTAAATCTTATTAAAATATCTTGTATTGTGTCGTCTAAGGCATGTCCCATGTGTAACTTTCCTGTTACATTTGGTGGTGGCATCATTATACAATAACTTTCTTTTGTTTTGTCCATACTTGGTTTGAAGTATCCTTTTTCTTCCCATTCTTGATATAGTTTTTCTTCAAAATCTTGTGGATTGTACTTGTCATTTAATTTCTTATCTTTCATCTTCATCAATCTCCCTTTCAAATTTTTGATTTGCTAAAACTCCATATTTTCCTTTTTGTTCATCTGTTAATTCTGTTTTTTATTTAATTCATAACCTAAAACACAGTTATCATCTAATCTTGACCTTAATGTCATAAATTTTACAGTTTCTTTAACTAACTCTTTAAATGAATTATTCATTTTTGCCTCCTTTTATATTTTTAACATTTTTTCAAATCTTGTTTTTTCTTTTTCTTTTGAAATTGTAATTATCAAATCTTGAGCCATATTTTTAAAATTTAATTGAATATTTACATTCAAATTTTTTATCTTTTGGTAATTCAATAATATTTTCTTCTTATCTTTATAAATTTGTATACTATCTATTCTATCAGCTGTATTCTGCCAAGGCTCAATGCAGACAAATGGAGCTCCTTTTTTTTGACCATAACGCCAAATATTGGAATCCTGTAAAATCTTGATATAGTTTTTCTTCAAAATCTTGTGGGTTATACTTGTCATTTAATTTTTTATCCATTTTTATTTTACATCCTAATTTGATTTTCTTCTTTTTCCTTTAATTTCATAACTCTATCATAAACGCTTTTCATGTAGTCTTCATTTTCTTTTTAATTCTTTTGTTTTTTCTATTAAATCATCCAATTTATCCCATTGTGATATTCCTTCTCTTTGCTTTTCTAAGTCTGTTGATTGCATTTTTACATATATTAACTTCTTTTTTTTTCTATAAGATATTTCATTACTTCAGTATAAATATATTTTTGTTGTATTTCTTCATTTTGTTGTTTTATCTTTGCTGTGTCTTGCTGAACTTGTACTTTTAATTCATTTTTAAAATATTATTGTTTTTATGTTTTTCTTCATGTTTTAACTCGCTTTTAAAAAATTGTTGTACCTTTGGTTTCTGTATATTATTGTCAGATATTTTTTTATTTGTATGCACATTATACTTTCCTTTTATAATTTGTTCTCTAACTTTGTTTTGTTTCTTTCGTTCTTGTTGTTGTTCTTCTTCCTTGTGTTTTTTTTGTGTTCTAAGTTTTTCTTCCCTTTGTGTTATTCCATTTTCCTTCTGTTTTTTCTTATTTTGTTCATATTTATTTTTTAAATTTTCGTCCAATTCCCATCCTAAACACTCATCATAAATTTCCCAATTAAAAATTTTCTTTTTTCTTACTTACTTTGAGTTCTTTGTAAAATAATATTAATATTTTTGATTTCATCACTATCTTTATATTTGTTTGCTAACTCTTTAATATTTTTTACATTTTTTCTTTTTTCATTTATAGCAAGTGCAACATATAATTTTTGTTTTTCTGTTAATTCTTTATTTTGTAATATTTCTTGTAAATCAATTTTCTCTAATTCATAATATAATTTTGTTTTTATTTGATTTAATAATTCTACTTTTTCTTTACATTCTTTGCAAAATGGATTATATTCCTTTAATTGCTCCATAATATATTCTTTTTTCAATTTTTTCATAGTTTTCATCTTTCATTTTTATTTCTTTTATTTTGCGATTGAATCACTTCATTGTTTAAGAATTTTTTTCCTATTCTTTTTACTGTTTCAAAGTCGTCTTCTTTTACTGCTACAGTTATCATTTGTGATTGAATTGGTGCATAATTTTCAAATTTCTTCCCTATTTCTTTTGCTTTTTCATAATCTCCTTGTTTTGTTGCTATTGTTACCATTTGAGATTGGATTGGTGCATAATTTTCAAATTTCTTCCCTATTTCTCTTGCTTTTTCATAATCTCCTTGTCTTATTGCTATTATTGCCATTTGAGATTGGATTGGTGCATTATCTCTAAATTTTTCTCCTATTTCTTTTGCTTTTTCATAATCTCCTTGTTTTGTTGCTACTGTTACCATTTGAGATTGGATTGGTGCATAATTTTCAAATTTCTTCCCTATTTCTCTTGCTTTTCATAATCTCCTTCTTGTATTGCTATTGTTGCCATTTGAGATTGGATTGGTGCATGATTTCTAAATTTTTCTCCTATTTCTTTTGCTTTTTCATAATCTCCTTGTTTTGTTGCTACTGTTACCATTTGAGATTGGATTGGTGCATAATTTTCAAATTTCTTCCCTATTTCTCTTGCTTTTTCATAATCTCCTTCTTGTATTGCTATTGTTGCCATTTGAGATTGGATTGGTGCATGATTTCTAAATTTTTCTCCTATTTCTTTTGCTTTTTCATAATCTCCTTGTTTTATTGCTATTGTTGCCATTTGAGATTGGATTGGTGCATCATCTCTGAATTTTTTTCCTATTTCTTTTGCTTTTTCATAATCTCCTTGTTTTGTTGCTATTGTTGCCATTTGAGATTGGATTGGTGCATAATTTTCAAATTTCTTCCCTATTTCTCTTGCTTTTTCATAATCTCCTTGTCTTATTGCTATTATTGCCATTTGAGATTGGATTGGTGCATAATTTTCAAATTTCTTCCCTATTTCTCTTGCTTTTTATAATCTCCTTGTTTTATTGCTATTGTTGCCATTTGAGATTGAATTGGTGCATCATCTCTAAATTTTTTTCCTATTTCTTTTGCTTTTTCATAATCTCCTTCTTGTATTGCTATTGTTGCCATTTGAGATTGATTTGTGCATAATTTTCAAATTTCTTCCCTATTTCTCTTGCTTTTTCATAATCTCCTTGTCTTATTGCTATTATTGCCATTTGAGATTGGATTGGTGCATAATTTTCAAATTTCTTCCCTATTTCTCTTGCTTTTTTATAATCTCCTTGTTTTATTGCTATTGTTGCCATTTGAGATTGAATTGGTGCATCATCTCTATATTTTTTTCCTATTTCTTTTGCTTTCATAATCTCCTTCTTGTATTGCTATTGTTGCCATTTGAGATTGATTTGTGCATAATTTTCAAATTTCTTCCCTATTTCTTTTGCTTTTCTATATTTTCTCTTTTTTATGTATATATTTACTTTTTGTGACTGTATTACAGGATTATCCGGATATTTATCAGTATATTTTAATGCATCATCAAATTTTCTTAATTTTATTAATCTCTTTATTTCTTTAGATGTTTCTTTTTGCTCTGCCAAGTCTACATCATCCATATTCTTGTTATCTAATTGATTTTCCTTTCTCCATTTGTAAATAGTTGGTACACTAATTCCCATTCTATCACTAATTTCTTTTATTTTTTTTCACCTTCTGAAATTTTTTTAATAACTTCATTTTTTATTTCTATTGAATATGCCATAATCTTCTCCTATATTTATAATATTTTTTTATTTTAAATTCACACTTATATTCTTTATCTTTTGGTAATTCAATAATATTTTCTTTATCTTTATAAATTTGTGTACTATCTATTCTATCAGCCGTATTCTGCCAAGGCTCAATGCAGACAAATGGAGCTCCTTTTTTTGACCATAATGCTAAATATGGAAATCCTGTAAAATCAAGTTCTAATATCTTTTGATTTGTTTCATGATTTTGCAAAACTACTTTATTTGATTTTAAATTTTTCATAATTACTGCATCATTATCAAAAGTATCTCCTTTTAAACGGATTTTATTATCTTGTAAAATATTAGGAGCTTTTTTCTGTATCTATTAAACCATTTTTTAATTTAAGGAACTCAATTTTATTTTCATTTTCTGAAAATAAAATTTCGTATTCACCATTACTATAATCACAATTGAATGCCGGATGTCCACCTAATCCAAAATATATTGTTTTATCATCAATGTTTTTTTTACTTTATAGGTTACTGTTAAAGTATCTCCTATTATTTCATATATAACATGTAATTCAAATTTATATGGATATTTTTTTAATGTTTCTTCGTTATATTTTAACATATAGTGATGCTCATTTTCTGTTTTTGATATCTCTTCAAAGTCCATATCTCTTGCAAATCCATGTTGTGACATTTCATATATTTTATCCTCTATTTGAGTTTTTGAATTTTTAAGTTGACCTACTATAGGAAATAATATTGGTGCTTGTCTTCCCCAATATATATTGCCATTACTATCTAACACTTTTGCTCCTTGAAATAACATTTCTTTGCCATTATATTTGATACTTGTTAATTCCGCACCTGATTTTTTTGTTTGAATTTTTAGCATTTTTAACCTCCTTTTTATATTTTATATGACACAATTCGAACTTTTTTTTAGGATTGGGGACGGGTCTTTAATCCCTTTTTTTTACAATGAAGAATTGAAATTTAAAAATCTCTCTTTTTGTACACAAAAACTCGCCAATATGCTATTGTTTAGCATAAGGGCGAGTTTATATCTCACGGTACCACCTTAATTATTATTCAAATTTATATTGTTAACATTTTGTGTCAATTACTTTATTTTAAATAATATCTCTTTTTACTTTAACGCAGTATTACGGATAATCTTGATTTTATTTTCAGATTATCAACTCCAAAGTTACTTTCCATTTATCTTTATTTTAGGAGCTTACAGCCTTTGACTCCTATTCTCTTTAAATTAGTTTTAAATGTACTTCTCTTTTTCTTTTTGTTTTTATTTTGTATTTCATTTTTTTATGCACTTATTATATATCTTTTTTTGTTATTTTTGTCTAGTGATTTTTTTAATTTATTACGGTTGTTTACAAAATATTGTTACAATTAATAGCATATAAAATTATTGATAGTATTAATTTTATTAAAATAAAAAAATCATAACTACCCATTTTGTAGGTAATTATGATTTTCCTTTCACTAAAGATCTGATAATGATATCATTTCACATTCTTTAGTAGATGTATGTTTATTATATTTATTAGAAACTTTATATTCTCCATTTCTTTTTCTTGAAAAAATATAATACCGTGAAAAATCTTTGAAGTATTTCCCTGCCAAATATATTGGTACTTCTTCTTCAGTTTTTAATTTTATTTCTAATAAATAAACATTTGATAAAAAAAAAAGCCCAGATCTACTTCCATATCAACTAAACATATTTTTCTCAAGACTTTTATTTTATCTTTTTCTGCTACCGGAACGAAAACATCATCCGGTGCTATTTCCCGGCTTCTAAGTAATGCATACATGCATTTTTCATTTTTATTATTATTTCTAATGCAATATACATTTTTATTAAATTTTTTAATGATATATTATCTAATAATATATCTTCTTGGTTCATTGATGCGGTTTGAAATAAAAATTTTATATCTTCATATTTTCCTTTATCTTCAAGATAATTATGAATTACTAATTCTATCTCGTGATTTTCTATTTTTTTTATTTCACTGCATTCTTCCCGTAATATTGCATCATTAATAAAAAACTTCATTTTTTTACCTCCAATTGTAGATAATATTTACTGCTAATTTATCATATTTTTTTGTTGCATGTATATTATATCATCAATCAACATAAAATGTCAATTTTTAATACCAATATGCTAATTTCAAAAATGAATTTACTAATTTTGTTTGTTCCTCAAGATCTTCTTCTTTTGACACACCATATTTTTGTGCTCTTATATTTCTTGAATCCAATGTCCATAAAAATGCCTTTAATTTAGGAAATCTTTTAACATTATTTTTCATAAATTCCATTAAATCACATAATTTTTTATATAATTCACTTTGTTTTTTTTGTTCTTTATTGTATTTATCTATATCTACTAGTAATTCAAATGGTTTTGAAATTTGTAATCTATAATTATCTCCATCCATTGATTTTATAAAATTTTCATAGCTTTCACAAAAAAAATTCTATACATTGTATTTCTCCCTAAAAATTTTTATTCCAAATACTTCTTCAAAAACTTACCAGTATAACTTTGTTCATTCTTACAAATCTGTTCAGGTGTACCAACAGCGACAACCTGTCCGCCACCATCTCCACCTTCTGGACCCAAATCAATAATATGATCACAAGTTTTTATTAAGTCAAGATTATGTTCAATAACAATAATTGTATTTCCAGTATCAACTAATCTTTGTAAAATATCAACTAATCTATGAACATCAGCAATATGAAGACCTGTAGTTGGTTCATCCAAAATATATAAAGTTTTTCCTGTTGCTCTTTTTGAAAGTTCTGTTGCAAGTTTAACCCTTTGAGCCTCACCACCAGATAATGTTGTTGATGGCTGTCCTAGTTTGATATATCCCAGTCCAACATCATATAATGTTTGAATTTTTTGTTTTATTTTTGGTATTTTATCAAAAAATTCTAATGCCTCTTCAACTGTCATATCAAGCACGTCCGCTATGTTTTTGCCTTTATATTTAACTTCTAGTGTTTCTCTATTATATCTCTTTCCTTTACACACTTCGCATGGTACATAGACATCTGGCAAAAAGTGCATTTCTATTTTGTGAACTCCGTCACCGTTACAGCTTTCGCATCTTCCACCTGCTACATTGAAACTAAATCTTCCTTTTTCAAATCCACGCAATTTTGCTTCATTTGTCCCTGCAAAAATATCTCTAATTAAATCAAATACTCCTGTATATGTTGCAGGGTTTGAACGTGGTGTTCTTCCTATTGGTGATTGGTCTATATTGATTATTTTGTCTATGTTTTCTAGTCCTTTTACTTCTTTACATTTTCCTGGTTTTTCTGATGCACCATTTAATTCTTTTGCAATTGTTTTATATAAAACTTCATTTACAAGTGTTGATTTACCTGAACCAGAAACACCTGTAACACATGTAAATACACCTAATGGGAATTTTACACTTATATTTTTCAAGTTGTTTTCTGTTGCATTTTTTACTTCAATAGCTTTTGATTTAACAACTTTTCTTCTTTTTTTAGGAACCTCTATTTTCTTTCTACCACTTAAATATTGACCTGTAACAGAATCTTTTACTAATTTAACTTCTTCTGCTGTGCCCTGTGCCATAACATTTCCACCGTGTACACCTGCACCTGGACCAATATCAATAATTTGGTCTGCTGCATACATTGTGTCTTCGTCATGTTCTACAATTAATAATGTATTTCCTAAATCTCTCAACTTTTTAAGTGTTGCAATTAATTTATCATTATCTCTTTGATGTAGTCCAATACTTGGTTCGTCCAAAATATACATAACGCCTGTAAGTCCTGAACCTATTTGAGTTGCCAAACGAATACGTTGTGCTTCTCCCCCTGATAATGTTCCAGCACTTCTTGAAAGCGTTAAATATTCAAGCCCTACATCTATTAGAAATTGAAGTCTTTTATTGATTTCTTTTAAAATCATGTCTGCAATCATTGCTTCTTTTTCTGTTAATGTTAATGTACCTAAAAATTCTTTTAATGCCTTAATTGACATATCTGTAACTTCATTTATGTTTTTACCATTTATTTTGATACATAATATTTCTTTCTTTAAACGTGCTCCATTACAAGTATGGCAATGAGAGTTTGTCATATACATCTCGTAAAATGCTCTCATTCCTTGTGATTTTGTTTCACTATGGCGTCTATCAAGTGTTGGCAAAACTCCCTCAAATGGTGCAGTAAACTTTCTTACACCAGCAGCAGATGAATATTCAAAGTCAATTTTTTCGTCACCTGTACCATATAAGATTTTTTCCATAAACCATCGTGGTAATTTCTTAATTGGAACTCCTTTTATTTCAACACCATAATGTTTTCCAATGCTTTCAAAATACATTTTGGCCATTGTATCGCCCTTTTTCATTGTACTTGAACCAAATGCTTTTATTCCATCATATAATGTTTTGTTTTTGTCTGGGACTATTAAATCTTCGTCCATTTTCATCAAATATCCTATACCCATACAAGTAGGACAAGCACCATATGGATTATTAAATGAAAACATTCTTGGTGTGATTTCTGGAAAACTGAAACCACAGTCAGGACATGCATAATTTGAACTGTATAAAATTGTTTTGTTTTCCTCTTTTGTTATAACATTGACTAACACCAAATTATCAGCATGTTTTAACGCAATTTCAACAGACTCTGTAAGCCTACTTCTTATTTCTGGTTTTACAACTAATCTGTCTACAACTAATTCAATTTCGTGTTTTTTATTTTTATCTAATTTTATTTCATCTGATAAATCATAAACTTCGCCGTCAATTCTTGCTCTTACAAATCCGTCTTTTTGATATCCCTCTAATTGCTTTACAAATTCACCTTTTCTACTTCTTACAACTGGTGCCAAAATTTGTATTTTTGTACCTTCTTCAAGTTCCATAATATTGTCAACAATCTGGTCAATAGACTGTTTTTCAATTTTTTTACCACAATTTGGGCAATATGGTACACCTATATTCGCATATAATAAACGAATGTAATCATATATTTCTGTTACTGTTCCAACTGTTGAACGTGGATTTTTTGATGTTGTTTTTTGGTCAATTGATATAGCAGGTGATAACCCTTCAATTGACTCTACATCAGGTTTCTCCATTATTCCTAAGAATTGTCTTGCATATGAAGATAAACTTTCTACATATCTTCTTTGCCCTTCCGCATATAATGTATCAAATGCTAATGAAGATTTACCTGAGCCTGAAAGTCCTGTTATTACTACCATTTTATCTCTTGGTATTTCTAAATTTATGTTTTTTAAGTTATGTTCTTTTGCGCCTTTTATTATTATTTTATCATTCATTTTTATTCCCCCATTTTTGATGTCCTCAAAAGGATATTTTTATTATACTATAATTTTAAAACAAAAACAAGAGTTTGGTGAAAGTTTTTATTGGCAAATTTTTAAATTAATGATATAATATTTATGTAAAATATTTTTAATAACTATTCTAATATAAGCAACGGAGGTATCAATATGAATAGTGCAAATTATGCAACATATCAACAGGAAAAAAAGAAAAATGATGGAAAATTTTGCAAAAGGTCTATCGGCCTTTCCACTTGAAGTTTCAATTTCATATTTAAAACTTCAAAAGGACTGTCTTGATGACAAGCAGTATGAAGCATGTTGTAATATGATTGCATTTTTATCAAAACGTTCTGTAGATGATATAAATCGCCTTGTAAATACTGCAGAGTAGTCAAAAAGAGCCACAAAATGGGGCTCCTTTATTTTGATTTTTCTGGTAATTTAGGAAAATCTTCAAAAATATTATTTTTTGCACTCTTAAGTAATTCACCAACTGCTTTCCAAATCATATCTTTGGTTTCGTTATCTATATTTTTATAAGAGGCCATCATAGTTCTGGCACTTGTAAACCAATTGTTTTTTATCTCTTTCATGGTTTGAGCATCAGTTGCATTTAAAATATCAAAAACAACATCTATTACCTGCTCTCTTTTTTCAGGTTCAACATTTTCAAGCCATTCTTTAATTGTTTTATCAACAAATTCACTTCCATTTGTAACTTCCTCTAATGTAATAAATTTCGTGCCAAGCACCTGCCAACTGTACAAATCGTGTTGCATTATTCCCTTTTGAATACTTTTTACAACCGTATATTTTTCTCCATGATTTAAAAGTCTGCCTGTTACAGATGATTGTGGAATATATGTATGTACTTTTTTATTGTCTCTTGATATTCAGGCGTTTCTATAACATCTTCACAAAATCCAGGGCCATCATTATTATAAACATTTATTATTCTATCTTTTATTTCTTGGCTTACAAATGTTGCGGCATATACTGCTATATTTCCACCTTTTGAGTGTCCACCTATTCTTATTTTTTTTATCCGAATATTCTTTTGCTATCATTTCTAAATATTTTTTTGCTGATAATTGTGAAGCTATATGACTTTTAAAACTCATATTTAGATCTTCTTTCCATCCTACTATTGTATTGTCTGTTCCTCTATATGATATGAATATTGTGTCATCTGGCATTAATACTGTTATTGCTGCAAATTGTTTTTCTTGTTCTGGATCTATTTTATTGATGTATTTTGTTGCTAATAATTCTCCAAATCTTTTTGATTCACCTATTAACGGAAATAAATCTACATCATCTTTCCATAAAATTGGAAGTTTTGTTACATCTTGCTTTTGGAATCTTTTGCTTAGTTCTTTTTATTGTTACTATTTCATTTTCTTCTATTATTTTGTCAAATGGAAAGTATGAAAATCTTGATAATATTAGGTTGTCTATTTCGTTAAATTTTGATTGTTCTAATGTTATATCTCCTCTCCATTTTACATAATCGCATACATTTGCCATCTTGGGTTCCTCCCTTTAATCTGCTTTTAGGTATTTTTTTCTTTATTTTAATTTATTTTATTGAAAATGTAAAGATAAAATGGTAAAAAAACAGAATTAAGATTTTGTATGCAGTGAAAACTGCTACAAAATCTAATTTCTGCCATATTTATCTTCTACGGAAAGTTATCATACTATGATAACTTTCCTAGAATATAAAAAAAGTAGCTCTTTTGCTACCTTTTGTTGACTTATGCAAGTCCATATTTCTTTTTGAATTTGTCTGCTCTTCCACCTACTGTTTCTTGTCTTAAGTTTCCTGTCCAGTATGGATGGCATTTTGAACATACGTCTACTTTTATATCTTTTTTTTGTTGAACCAACTTCTAAAACGTTTCCACATGCACATGTGATTGTTGTTTGGTTGTATTCTGGATGTATTCCTTCTTTCATTTCTATTTCACCTCTTTTTTTCGTTTTTATAACATGACTGTTTTTTATAATAACATATTATCTGAAATTTTTCAAGTATTATTTTTGAGTATTTGTATTTTTTTCATTATATACATATTGTGCTGATTGCAGCATTTCTTTGTTTAATGATAATTTATGCACTAATTTATTCATAACATTGAAAACACATGCGATTATTAGTATTAACATTCCTATCTTTTTCCAATATTTTTTTAGCATAATTTTACTTCCTTTCAAAATAATACATTACTATTATACTGGTTTTTGGGTAAAATGTCAATGTTTTTTTAATTTTTTGTGTTGCTCGTTTTTTTATCGATTTTATACTTTGTTACAATTCACTGCTCATAAAATTATTTTTTTACTAATACTGCCCTAAAACCATCATGGTTCATGCCCCAACCTTCATGATGTCCAAATAGAAACATTCCATCATTAGATTTATCCATAAAATTACCTCCACGAACAAAAAAAGTATAATGAAGTGCCGGAAAGTGTGTAACATTACCAAACCATGCGCTATTTCCAATCCCACTTGTAGATGTTTCTGCTATTGCATCTCCATATATTTTTGCATTTGATAAATAGTTTTTCATCCTTGCTTCATCTAATTTTTGATTATCATTTTCTGCTATATTATAAACTGTTATATATCTACTACTTTTTCCTTCTTTTAGGTCTTCTTTTAATGATTGTCCAAATTTATTAAGATTCTCATTATCATTATTTATTATTGCTGCCGTTCTTTCCCAAGTTCCTCCTGATAAATCATATATTCCGTATATCGTTCCTGTATTACTTGCACTTTGTCCTTCTTTTTTTGTCCACCTATATGCATTATCTATTCCAGTTTCTGAGGCACCATCTTCTTTAGCTGCGTACCCTGTTACTGCAAATACAAAATTTGTCATATCATTTACATTAACATTGTTTATTCTTATGTTTTTCTCATTCAGTCCATATTTGCTTTGCCCTAAATAAGCCACTGCTCCCCATTCACTGTTCTTCATTAAGTGACTGTCTGTTATTTTTTCATTTAATTTATATATATTGTTTGATTCTGTTAATACTTTCGATATACTATATGCGTCTCCATGGCTTATGGAATTCATTGAATATTTTGCTCCTTGAAATGTTGGATATTTTATTGATGTTGTTTTTTTTCCGTATATTTTATCAATATAGTTTCTAGCTTCTAATCTCATTCCAGTTCCATCAACATTTATTTCACAGTAATCTTGTGTATAATTCACTGAACTTTCTTGTATCTTATCTTTATCTTTTTCTTTATCAAAATACCCTGCTTCAAACTTTGCTACCCAAATCCCTGTTAATTCTTTATTCCATCCTCCATTGGCATAATCGATGTTACTTTCATTTGTGAAAGCCGGATGTACTGTATACTTATCTGTTTTTGTTGAATCTGTTTCTATTACTTGATTTTTTTCTGTTTGTCTTTGAGCAGTCTGTATATTTCCGTTATCATCTATATAATTATCAGTTGTTCCAATTAAGAAAACAATGTCAAACTTTCCGCCTTTTGATTTATCGCTTGGGTCATTGTACACAACTTTATATGCATATCTTGGTATCCATACCCACATACTTCCATCTTCTGTTTGTGCATTCGCCCATTTTTTTGTCTTATAATCATACCAGTCTGTTGCATTACCATTATCTACTTTTTTAACACTGCCTTCCGTTGTATCTGTTGGTTCATTAAATTGAATCGCCTTCATTCCTGTCATTAATTCTGGTTTATTTACGTTTCCATCCCATATGCCATTTGAATCTTGTTTTAGAATTTCTTTTTCATATTCTGTTAAAAAACTTTCTTCTTCTTTGTGTGCATTTTCTGACTTTTGTTTTGCATCCTTTGCCTTCTGAAAAATCCCTGTATTGGTTAATGTAGATATTGAAATCCCCGCCAAAATAAGTAAAATCACAATAGTTATCACCAACGCAACAAGCGTAATCCCTTTATTTTGTATATAATTTTTTTCTTTTGCTTCCATAATTCCTCCTCATCTTTTGTTTATATTTTTCACACTTTAAATATTTATATACTATGTAAAAATATTTTTATCTCATTTTTACTATACATATACTATCATTAAAAAATAAAAAGTGCAATACTTTTGTCTGGTATTTTTCAAAACATTTTTGTGAGACAATTATTAATATAAAATTTTAAAATATAGGAGGGATGATTATGTTTGAAGTTTCTAAATATAAAAAAAGTAATGTAAAAATATCTATTAGATTACCAGAAAACATGAATGATACATTAAAGAAAATCGCAAAACAGGAAAATATGAGCTTTAATAATGTTATTGTTAGTTGCATTCAAAATTCATTAGACGAAATGGATCTAAACAAATATAAGAATATTGAAATTCCTGATTCAAAGGAATTAAATGTATAAATACATATTATATGAAGTTTTAAAAAACATTATAATTAAATACCATAAAAAAAAGCACGAATAAATTATGTTACCAAATAATTTATTCGTGCTTTTTATTAATTAATCACTAATTTAACTTTAATCTTCTCCACCATTAATTTTAAATATCTTAAATATCTCAACAATAGCAATTGGAGCAAGAACTAAACATACTAATTCAATAATATTTTCAGTTGGTAAAACTGGAATACTAAATATTTCTCTTAAACCAGGAATTAATAAAATAACAAATACAAGCAATGCAGACGCAACAACTGCTCCTATTAATTTCATATTATTAAATATTCCTGTTTTAAATATTGATCTTCTATTATTTCTTACATTAAATACATGTGTTAATTCTGAAAGTGCCAAAGTTACAAATGCCATAGTTTGCCCAACTTCTATTTTTGACTGGTCAAGTGTTAAACCATTTATAGGTGTTTTTGTTGTTCCAAGCCCTATCATAAATGCAGCAAGTGTTAGTCCACCTATCATCATACCTTGATATATAACTCTCCATGTCATTCCTTTTGTGAATACGCCTTTACCTGGTTTTACTGGTTTTCTCTCCATTATATCTCTATTTGCTGGGTCAAACGCTAAAGCTAATGCAGGTAATGAGTCTGTTACTAAATTTATCCATAAGATATGAATTGGTAGTAATATTTCCAAACTATTGATGTCTGTTATTCCAAACCATTTGCTAAATAATGGTGTTAATAATGTTGCAAAAAATAGTACTATTATCTCTCCAACATTGCTTGAAAGCAAGAATTGAATTACTTTTAAAATATTGTCATATATTCTTCTTCCTTCTTCTACTGCTGATACAACTGTTGCAAAGTTGTCATCTGTTAAAATTACATCTGCTGCTTCTTTTGCTACATCAGTTCCAACAATTCCCATTGCACAACCAATATCTGCTTTTTTAAGAGCAGGACTGTCATTTACACCATCTCCTGTCATCGCAACAACTTCGCCATTTTTTTGCCATGCATTTACAATTCTAACTTTATGTTCTGGAGAAACCCTAGCATAAACTGAATATTTTCTAACATTTTGTATTAATTCTTCATCTGTCATTTGTTCAAGTTCTGTACCTGTTATTGCTTCATCATCATTTTCAAGAATTCCTAATTTTTTAGCGATTGCTGTTGCTGTAATTTTATGGTCCCCTGTAATCATCACAACTTTTATTCCTGCTGTTTTACATTTTTCAACTGCAACTTTTGCTTCTTCTCTTGGTGGGTCTATCATACCTACCATTCCTATAAATATCAAGTCATTTTCTATTGTTTCCATTTCTTCTTTTGATGGTATATGGTCAAGTTCTTTGTATGCACAACCCAAAACTCTTAGAGCCTCTCTTGCCATTTCTTCATTTTTTTCTCTAATTTTGTTTACATATTCACCTATATTTTGATGTACTTCATTATTTATTTCATATGCTGAGCATCTTTTTAATAATTCATCTATTCCACCTTTTGTAAATACTACATATTTTCCATTTAATTGATTTACTGTTGTCATTAATTTTCTGTCTGAGTCAAATGGTATTTCTTGAACTCTAGGTGCTCTATCATATAAACTAGGGTCAAAATTTAATTTAAATGCCATATCAACTAATGCTGTTTCAGTTGGATCACCTGTTAAAGTTCCGTCTTGTGATATTTTTGTGTCATTACATAGCATATTTGCATATACTATTTTTTTTAATTCTTCATCAATTTCATCTTCTTGTATATTGTCCATGTTTCTGATTGCTTCATTCCAGTAAATTTTTTCTACTGTCATTTTGTTTTGTGTTAATGTACCTGTTTTATCTGAGCATATAACTGTACTGCTTCCAAGTGTTTCAACTGCAGGTAGTCTTTTAACAATTGCATTCTTTTTTACCATTTTTTGAACACCAATTGCTAAAACAATTGTTGATACTGCTGCCAACCCTTCTGGTATTGCTGCAACTGCCAATGAAACTGCTGTCATAAACATTTGAATTGGCTCTTTTCCTTGTATTAAACCAACTACAAATATTACTACACAAATTATTAATGCTGCAATTCCTAATGTTTTTCCTAATTTGTTTAATTTTTGTTGTAAAGGTGTTTCTTGTTTTTCTGTTGAATTTATCATTCCAGCTATTTTTCCAACCTCTGTTGTCATTCCTGTTTCTACAACAATTCCTTTTCCTCTACCATATGTTACTAAACTTGAAGAAAATAACATATTTTTTTTCTATCACCAATACCGATTTCTACCTCTTCAATAATTTCAGAAGTTTTTTCAACTGGTACAGATTCTCCCGTTAATGAACTTTCTTGTGATTTCAAATTTGCTTCTTCTACAATTCTCAAGTCTGCAGGAATATAATCACCTGTATCAAGAATTACTAAATCACCTGGTACTAGTTCTTTTGCAGGAATAACTTGTAGTTTTCCATTTCTTACAACTTTTGATGCATGGTCACTTAATTTTTGTAAAGCCTCTAATGATTTTTCGGCCTTGCTTTCTTGTGCTACTCCTATTATTGCATTTACAAGAACAACTATTAAAATTATTATTGTATCTGTTATTCCCTCTCCTTGGCTTACTCCTACTACGCCTGATACGATTGCTGCAATTATTAAAACTATTATTGAAAAGTCTTTAAATTGGTCTAAAAATCTTTGTAATATTGTTTTCTTTTTTGCTGCTTGTAGTTCATTGTATCCTTTTTTTTCTATTATTTTTGCAATTTGGTCTTCTTTTAATCCTTTTTCTCTGTGTGTTTCCAACTCTTTTTCGATTTCTTCTACTTCTTTATTAAACCAGTTTTTCTTCTCCATATTACTACCTCCAAATTTCGGGATTGAGGGACGGGTCTTTTAATCCCTATTTTTTTTCGGGATTAAAGACCCGTCCCCTTATCCCTATTTTTTACCAATTTTGTTATATTTATGCATATATAAGAAATGAGACTTTTAAAAGAAATCTTATACATAACCTTTTATGCTAAAATTTCTTTTAAAAGTCTCACTTACTTAATTTTTAAGTTTACTAACCAGATAATTTCTTATCGCGACTGTTGACTAGTAATTAAAAGCTACTCCCTTTTAAATTGTTTTGTTGGTGACCCCTACGGGAATCGAACCCATGATTCCACCTTGAGAGGGTGGCGTCTTAACCGCTTGACCAAGGGGCCACATAAATTACATTAATATTTATACCATTTTTTTTTAACTTAAGTCAAGAGCATTTTTAATATTTTTAAGGCTAGAATTGTAACTGAGATACAGTTCACAACCCGTAAAATTATTGTTTATAGGTTTCTAAACTGTAACTTATAACATTATAACAAAAAAAAATTATCTTTATTATGCAAAAAGAGACAAGAATTAAATTCTCATCTCTATTTATATTTATTATTCTTCATCTTTTTCTTCTTTATCATTAGATAAAATGGCTGTTAAATTTACTCTTCCTTGGTCGTCTATATCTGTTACTTTTACAGTTACTTTATCTCCAACATGAAGAACATCTTCTATTTTCTTAATTCTCTCTTTAGAAATTTTAGAAATATGTAATAATCCTTCTTTTCCTGCAACACCTAAATCAACAAATGCTCCAAAGTTCATTATTCTTGTAACTGTTCCAAGATAAATTCCACCAACTTCTACATCTCTGACAATATCTTCTATCATATCTAATGCTTCGTTAGCTTTTTCAGAATCATTTGAATAAATCATTACTTGTCCATCTTCTTCGATGTCTATTTTTACTCCTGTTTCATCTATTATTTTGTTTATTGTTTCTCCACCTTTTCCGATTACATCTTTGATTTTTTCAACTTTTATTTTTTTGTTGATACTATTCTTGGTGCATATTTTGATATTTCTTTTCTTGGCTCTGAAATTACTGGTGCCATTACATCTTCTAAGATATGTTTTCTAGCGGCTCTTGTTCTGGCAAATGCTTCTTCAATAATTTTGTATGATAATCCGTCAACTTTGATGTCAACTTGGATTGCTGTTATTCCTTTTTCTGTTCCACCTACTTTGAAGTCCATATCTCCGAAGAAATCTTCTAGTCCTTGGATATCTGTTAACATTACATAGTCATTTTCGTCATTAGGATTTGTTACAAGTCCTGTTGATATACCTGCAACTGGTCTCTTAATTGGTACACCTGCTGCCATTAATGATAATGTGCTTCCACATATACTTGCTTGTGATGTTGAACCATTTGATGATAATACTTCTGATACAACTCTTATTGCATATGGGAATTCTTCTTTTGAAGGTAGTACTGGGACTAATGCTTTTTCTGCTAATGCTCCATGTCCTATTTCTCTTCTTCCTGGTCCTCTTGGTGGTCTTGCTTCACCTACGCTGTAACTTGGGAAGTTGTATTGATGCATATATCTTTTTGATTCTTCTGTATCAATTCCATCTAATGTTTGTTCTTCACTTATCATTCCTAATGTTGTAACTGAAAGTACTTGTGTTTGGCCTCTTGTAAATAATGCACTTCCGTGTACACGTGGTAATAAGTCTATTTCACATGATAATGGTCTGATTTCGTCTATTGCTCTGCCATCAACTCTTTTATGTTCATAGAATATCATATCTCTTACTGTCTTTTTCTCTAATTTGTAAATTGCTTCTCCAATGTCAACTTTGTGTTCTTCTGCAGCTTCTTCTCCAAATTTTTCAGCATATGATGTTGCTATTTTGTCTGATACTGCTGCTACATTGTTGTCTCTTGTTTCTTTGTCTGCCTCTTGAAGTGCTTGTTTTACATCTTCTGCAAAGTTTGCTTCTATAAATTCATATACATCATGGTCAACTGCAAATGATTTATATTCAAATTTTGGTTTACCAATTTCTTCTTTCATTTTTTCAATAAATTTACAAATCTTTTTAATTTCTTTATGTCCTTCTTTAATTGCTTCTAACATAACATCATCTGGAACTTCGTTTGCTCCTGCTTCTATCATAGCTATTTTTTCTTCAGTTCCTGCTACTGTTAATGTTAAGTCAGATACTTTTCTTTGTTCTTCTGTTGGGTTTATAACTATTTTACCGTCAACTAATCCAACATTTACTGCTGCTGTTGGTCCACCAAATGGTATATCTGAAATTGATAGTGCTGCTGATGCACCTATCATTGCTGCTACTTCTGGTGAGTTGTCTTGTTCTACTGAAAGAACTGTTGCAACAACAACTACATCGTTTCTGAAGTCTTTTGGGAATAATGGTCTTAGTGGTCTGTCTATTGCTCTTGATGTTAATATTGCTTTGTCACTTGGTTTTCCTTCTCTTTTTTGGAATGATCCTGGTATTTTTCCAACTGAATATAGTTTTTCTTCATAATCTACTGATAGTGGGAAAAAGTCTATTCCATCTCTTGGTTCTTTTGACGCTGTAACATTTACCATTACAACTGTGTCTCCATATCTTACTGTTACACTTCCATTTGCTAGTCCTGCAAATTTTCCTGTTTCTATTGTTAGTTTTCTTCCTGCTAATTCTGTTTCGTATACTTTAAACATACTATTTTTCTCTCCTTTTTCTTCTTTTTTGCACCATTTTTTAATAAATTCAAACATTATATTTTCCTCCTTCTAGGAATTGATGGATTTCAATGCCTGTATACAAATTTCCTTCTTTTATTAATTTTTTAGACGGTTTTGCTATGTTGGCACCATATTTTTTTTTTGAACCGCATTTAGATTGTAACCTCTATAATATTCTGGATTTCATTTCTAGTATTCTGGGCCTTTCCAGTACATTATACAAGCTACTTACCTAAATTCCGGTCTCTTTTAATTTTCCACAAAAAGCCTATGCTAAATCTTTTGTTTTGCATAGGCTCCTGTATGAAATTATTTTCTTAATCCTAATTTTTCAACGATGTCTCTGTATCTTTGTACATCTTTTTTTGCTAGGTAGTTTAATAAGTTTCTTCTTTTACCTACCATTTTTAATAATCCTCTTCTTGAGTGATTGTCTTTAACATGTACTTTTAAGTGTTCTGTTAATTCATTAATTCTTTCTGTTAAAAGAGCAATTTGTACTTCTGGTGAACCAGTGTCTTTTTTCTTCTTTTTATATGTGTTAATGATTTCTTTTTTTTCTTTCTTTTGTCATTTTTTACACCTCCTATTTTTCTTATCTCCTTTAACTGAGCTTTTTAGCTTTGGTGCTTTGCTTGAAAAGCTAAGTAAAAGGTTTACTTTGAATAGTATACTACATTTTTTGGGGATTTATCAAGTGGTTTGAAGAAATTTTTGGAAATTTGTTACAATCGATGTTACAGTTCACATTATTATAATATTTTATTTTCTAATACGCAAATGCATGCTTTGTACAATTTATGAAATTAGATATAACATAATTTCCCAAAACATCAGTATCTGTAAAAACTATAATTTTTTGTCCCCCTTTTAAGTAAATATAAAATTCTGTATCTTCATCAGATTCGATTTTTTCTATTTTATAAATATTTATTTCTAATTTTTCTCCAAAAAAATTTCTTTTGCTTCTATCATATATTATTTGTATAACATTTCTATATATTTTAACCTCATTTAATTTTGTTTTTTATTTCTCCCCTAATGTCTCCTTCAAGTTCTATATATATTTCCTCATTATAATACTTTTTTATTCTTTCTAAAAATTCTTGTATTGTTATCACTTCTTTCATCTTTATTCCTCCCATCTTTGATTTTATATTTAATTTTATAATTTTTATATTCAAGCCATTGATGTATACATTTATTTATTAGTTAAAATATATTTTGTTTTAAAAGTATTGCTTTGTTTGCAATACTTTTAAAAATTTAATTTAGCCTGCAAATGCTTGCTTGATTATTTCCATTCTTCGCGCTTCTCTACTTTCATGTATTTTTAATAATGCTATTATTTCATTATGTTTATTATTTTCAAGTCTTGTAATAGAATCACATAATGATTTAATATTATCAGATACATCATCACATATTTTCTTTTCTGTAATTGTTAATCTGTCATCTAATTCTTTTCTTAGTGTTGTTACAATTTCATCTTTTGTGTCATCAATTTTTTGATTCATGTTTTCAAGGCTTTTGTCAACTTCCTCAAATCTTTGATCTATTCCATCTAGTCTTTGATCTATTCCATCAAACCTTTCATCCACTTTATCAAACCTTTGATTCATTGTTTGGAGCTGTCCATTAATATTAGTAAGCTCATTTAAGATTTTTTCTTCCATTCACACTCCTCTCTCTGCAAAAATTCAACTATATAGTAATAGCTATTTTTAAAATAAAAATATTTTTTATATTCAAAATCATATTGTAAAATTATTATAATATTGTAGAACCAAAATGTCAATATTTATTTAAAAGTTTTACAAAAAATTTTAGTTCACTATTATGTGTAAAATTAATTTTAATATATGGAAATCTATTCGATTAAAAATTTGAATTAAAAATTTGAGTTAAAAAACTATATTCTATATAGCCATATTATGTATATCACAATATAGAAAATTTGTAAATATTTTATCAAAAAAAAAAAATCTTAAAAATCGGTCGCAAAATTCGACAATAAATGACAATAGGAAAGCCATTTAACTTTCCTATTGTCATTAAATTTTATCCTAATTCTGCAAAATATTTAATTGTTCTAACCATTTGACTTGTATATGAATTTTCATTGTCATACCAAGAAACAACTTGAACTTGATATAATCCATTTCCAATTTCTGTTACCATAGTTGAGTTGAGTCAAACAATGAACCATATCTCATTCCTATAACATCTGAAGAAACTAAGTATTCGTCTGTATATCCAAATGATTCACTATTTTGAGCTTTCATTGCTGCATTTATTGACTCTTCTGTTATGTTTTCTCCTTTAACAACTGCAACTAATATTGTAGTTGAACCTGTTGGTACTGGAACTCTTTGTGCAGACCCAATTAATTTTCCATTTAATTCTGGAATAACCAATCCTATTGCTTTTGCCGCTCCTGTTGTATTTGGAACAATGTTAACTGCTGCTGCTCTTGCTCTTCTTAAATCACCTTTTCTGTGTGGTCCATCTAATATCATTTGGTCACCAGTGTAAGCATGAACTGTTGTCATTATTCCTGATTGAATTGGCGCATAATCATTTAATGCTTTAGCCATTGGTGCTAAGCAGTTTGTTGTACATGATGCGGCTGATATTATTTTGTCTTCTGGTGTTAATATTTTCTCATTTACACCAAAAACTACTGTTGGTAGATCTTTTCCTGCTGGTGCAGATATAACTACCTTTTTAGCACCTGCAACGATATGTGCTTGTGCTTTATCTTTAGATGTGTAGAATCCTGTACATTCTAGTACTACATCTACTCCTATTTCTCCCCATGGTAGATTTGCTGCGTCTTTTTCTGAATATATTTTTATTGTTTTTCCATCTACTGTTATTGAGTCTTCTCCTGCTTCTACTGTTTCAGCCTTTTCATATCTTCCTTGTGCTGAATCGTATTTTAATAAATGAGCTAACATTTTAGGACTTGTTAAGTCGTTGATTGCAACGATTTCATATCCTTCTGCTCCAAACATTTGTCTAAATGCTAGACGTCCTATACGTCCAAATCCATTAATGGCTACTTTTACTGACATAATAAAATTCCTCCTTTAATTTAGCATTGGTTTCCACATGCTCTTTATTTTCAGTATTCCCTTTTATTCTTTCATATAATCATCAATTTTTTTCATAAATATTATTCTGTCTATTATATCGAATATTCCATAAATTATGATGATTACACCAACTGCTGTTAATACTATTTGTTGATTTATTAGTATAACAATTCCTGCAAATATCATAAGTATTGTTAGTAGTAATGATACAGTCCAATATGGTGATTTTACTTGTTTCCATACTAAAACTGTTTGTAAATCTATAATTCCTGTTACTATGATCCATATTCCTAATATTACTCTAAAAAATGCTAATATTGAATCTGATGCAAACAAAACTATTATACCAAATATTACAGATACAAGTGCAACTGTTAATAACCAGTCTTCTTTTGTTTTTGATGTGTAATATTCTATTAATTTTAGAGCCCCCATAGCAATAAATAGTACTCCCAATATTATAGATATTGCTCCTACTGTTTGAGTTGGTTTGGCTACAAGTAATACTCCTAATAATATGAATACTAGTGATATTACTATGTCTGTCCAACTTGATCTTTTGAATATTTTTTCAAACATGTTTATCCCTCTCTTTCTTTTGTATTTTTATACATAATATCACATTAAAACAAAAAAGTATACAAAATCTCAAAAATTTTTTTAAGAATTTTAAGGAGCAAGTTACAGTTCACAGCCCATAAAATTGTAACGCAAAAAATAGCACATTAAAGTGCTATTTCTATAATTATGCATTTTCAGTTTCTTTTTTTACTACTACTTGTTTTCCGTCATAATATCCACAGTTTGAGCAAACTCTATGTGGCATTACTGGTTCGTGACAATTTGGGCATGTAGCAAATTTTGGTTCTTCTTTTTTTTTCCATGTTGATCTTTTTTGCATGTGTTCTTGCTTTAGACCATCTTCTTTTTTTGGTTGTGCCATTTCTATTCCCCCCCTTGCTTAAAGATATATTGTTTATATCTATTTGAAATTTTATCGATTTTATTTGCACTATAAAATTATACAAGTATTTTTGATTTTTGTCAACCACTTTTGTTCTATTTTTGTTTCAAAAATTCTATTTTTATATTTTGAGGATTATTTTTCCCTTTTTTATTCTGTATTTTATTATATGAATTCTTTTTTATTTCAAAATTCTAAGTGTATTAAATATTGTAATTAAAGTAACACCAACATCAGCAAAAACCGCTTGCCACATATCAGCAACTCCGAATAAACTTAAAACTAAAGTTAATACTTTAACACCTATCGAGAAAATTAAATTTTGTTTAATAATTTTATTTGTCTTTTTAGAAACTTCAATTGCATCAACAATCTTAGAAAGTTCATCTGTCATAATTACAACATCAGATGCTTCTATTGCTGAACTTGATCCAATTCCCCCCATTGAAATTCCAACATCTGCTCTTGCTAGTACTGGACTATCATTTATTCCATCACCAACAAATGCAACTTTTTGTTTTTCATCTCTTTTTGCAATTATTGTATCTAATTCATTGTATTTATCTTGTGGCAACATTTCTGATTTTACTGCTTTTATGCCAACTTCTTTTGCAATTTTTTCTGCAATTTCTTTTTTGTCACCTGTAAACATCTTTGTATTTATTCCTAATTTATGAAGTTTTTCCATTGTTTCTTTTGTTGCTGGTTTTATTTCATCTGTTAAAATTATTTTTCCAACAACATTTCCGTCTATATTTAAGTATAAAACTGTTCCGACAATATTTTCTTTGTCTGCATTTGTGAATTCTGCATTTCCTATTTTGATTGTCTTTCCTTCATATTGATATTGAAGTCCTTTTCCCGAAACTTCTTCAAAATTCTCAACATTCTCTATTTTAAAGTTGTTTGCTTGATTATCTTCATTATCTTTCATAATTATATTGCTATTCTGGCTAAATACTTCTTCATATTTTTTTTTAATATTGATTTTGCTATTGGATGATTTGAATTTTTTTTCACCCATTGCAAAATATTTTAAAACATCTTGTTCTGTAAAGTTTGCATCAATTGCTTGTATTTTTGATACTGCAAAATTTCCTGTTGTGATTGTTCCTGTTTTATCAAAGATAATTTCTTTGATATCTTTTATTCCATCTAGATAATCACTACCTTTAATTAATATTCCCTTTTTAGATGCCTTACCTATTCCTGAAAAATAACTTAATGGAACTGATATTGCTATTGAGCATGGACATGAAATAACTAAGAATATTAGTGCTTTATAAATACTTTCTTTGTAAGTAACTCCTGCTATAATTAGTGGCATGAATATTGCTACTAATAATGCAAGCCCCATTACAACTGGTGTATAGATTTTTGCTGCTTTTGATACAAATGTCTCTGTTTTTGCCTTTTTATCTGTTGCATTTTCAACCAAGTTTAATATTTGGCTTACTGTACTGTTTTCGTATGTTTGCTCAACTTTAACTTCTATTAATCCATTTGTGTTTATACTTCCTGATAGAACTTTGCTATTTTCTGCTACTTCTAAAAGTTTACTTTCACCTGTTAATGCAGAATTATCAATTTGAGCATTTCCTTTTATTACAATACCGTCTAGTGGTATTTTTTCTCCTGTTTTTACAAGAATAACATCACTAATTTTCACTTTGTCTGGTGTTACTTGTTTCCATTCTTCACCTTGCTTCAAATTTGCATATTCTGGTTTTATATTCATTAAATCTGATATTGATTTTCTTGTTTTATTAACTGCTTTTGATTCTAAGATTTTTCCTATTTCATATAATGTGATTACCATTAGACCTTCTGAGTTTTTTCCAACTAAATATGCTCCAATTGCTGATACTACAATTAGCATATTTTCGTCTAATACTTTATTTTTGAATAATTGTTTAAATCCTTTTTTGGCAGTTTTATATAGCAATATAGCAAATGCTATTATTGTTAAAACACTTGTTACTGTTGTATTAAATTTTCCAATTATTGCTATTAAATATATTGCAATTCCCACAACAATTCTTGCTATATCATTTCCATTGTGTTCTTCTTTATCGTGATTTTCTTCCCCATCTTCAAGAACTTCAACATCTGGTTCTAATTTTTGAACTAATCTTGTTATTTCCTTTTTTGGACTTGTTTTATCTGTTTTAAATGTTAATTTTAGTGTTGAAAAATTTACGACTACATCCTTATATCCTTCTGTGTTTGCTATTTCGTCTTCTACTTTTTTTTTTTTGCACATGCTGCACAGTCTAGTCCCTCTAATGTATATTTATAACTCTTCAATATGTTCACTTCCTTTCTTTACAATTTGCTCGATGTGTTCATCGTCTAAACTGTAAAATATTGTTTTCCCTTCTCTTCTGAATTTTACTAATTTTGATTGTTTTAGTAGTCTTAATTGATGTGATATTGCTGATTGTGTTGTTCCACAAATATTTGCTATATCACACACACATAGTTCTTCTTCTAGCAAAGCATATATTATTTTCATTCTTGTTGAATCTGCAAATACTTTGAATAACTCTGCTAAGTCATATATAAAGCCGTCTTCTGGCATTTTTTGTTTTACTTTTTTTACTGTTTCTTCATGTAATACGTTGCATTCTAAAAAATTTTCTTCCATGTTTTTTTCCTCGCTTTTCATTTGATTTTTTTCTCTTTGTCATCCATTTTTGCTAACTCTTAAATACTGATTTTATATGATTGTATGAATAATTGTTCATATGTAATTTTATTATATGCTTTAGAAATTTCTTTGTCAACACTTTTAAAAAAAGTTTTAAGACATTTTCAAAAAAAATATTGACTCACTTTTAAAAAAATTTTAGAGATTAAGGAAGGGTGTGTTACTATTCCTCAATCTCTAAAATTTTATTTCAAAATCTCATTTAAAACTGCAGATAAATACTTCATGCTATTCAAGCACTGGTCCAAAGTATTCCCAGTAGAACCAATTTCCATAATATTAGCATACTTTCCTGTATGTTGATTATATCTGGACTTTGTAAGCATAATCGGTTTAAACAACCCAGGATACATCTCCTCTGCCTTTTGCTGAACCTTAACGGCAAACTTCAAATTTTGTTGCCAATTCGGATGCCATAAGCCGCCTTCGTTTGTACCAATAACAAACATAATTTGTGCAGCATAATCTTCACCTATTTTAACAGTTGGTGCATAATCAGGTCTTGAGCCAACTGCATCTCTGTGTAAATCAATTATAATATCTGACTGATTTGTTTTCAAAATATTTTCTACAGTTTGTAATGAACGTGTATATGATCCTGTATATGATGGATAATCATGGTACGAAGTGTCATGTATTACATTTATATTATACTGTTTAAGATAGTTTTCTAATTCATTTCCCACTCGTATTACTGAATAATTTTTATCTGTTGTTCTATAATTACCTGTTTGTGAATATTGATATTTTTCACTTGGTGTATAACTTTCACAACTGTGTGTATGAAATATTAAAATATTTTTATTGTCAATTTTTATATTTGGATTTAGTATATCTTCTGTCAAATTATATGTTGTTTGATTTTTTATTTTTACATTTCCATATTGTACATTTGCATTTTCTGCTATCGGATTTGGCGTTACCACTTCAGTTTTTATACCACTATTACTTGCCAAAATTATTTTTTCATCTTCTGTGATACTATTATTACTATCACTTTTATTCTCATCGCTTGTATTTTTTTTATTATCACTTCCATTAGAATCCTCAGTTTGATTTTTTTCTTTTTCTGTTTCTTCCATTCCTTTTATACTACTAATTTCGGTTTCAAGGAAACTTTCAAATATTTTATTTTCGTTATTTGTTGTTTTTTTTGATTCTTTCTCTTTTTCCAGTTCTGCCATTACTGGTATTGTTTTATTTAGACATTTTTTTAATGTATTACTTCTTATTTTTAGTATTTCAGTAATACTTACTTTTTCTTGCTTCTTTTCTATTTTCTGTTCATTTGGTTTATATGCAAAAAATCTTGTAGTATATACAATAATTCCAATTAATATTATTGTTCCTACAAGATATTTTACTATATCTTTTATTTTTAACACAGTTACATTAAACATACATACTCTCCTTGTTTCTTTAGTCTACTATATATATGTATATTCAATGTTCTATATAAAAATAACTATTTTTTAATTATTTGTTTCTGTTGATGTATTTTCTTCTGATTTGTTTTCGCTTGTTGTATTGTTGTTTGTTTCATCTGAACTGTTTTTTGTTATGTTTGGGCTTTGTTCATCCAAGAACTCTATTATGTCAATTTTTCTATCACTAACATTCATATAATAATATTTCTTACCTGAACTTATTGTCATGTATACATCATCTAAAACAGGTCTAATTACCATATCACCTGTTGAACTAACTAAAGCATATTTTTTTTATTTTGGCAAACAACCATCAAATTATAGTCAGGTATTATCAATAAGTTTATTGCCTCCCTGTTGCTTGTTGCAGTATATCCAAAACTATCATATTCAAAATTTAATACTGTTTTACCATTTTTATCAAATGCACCCCAATACTTATCTTTTTTTTGCTGGAATCATTCCATTATCTAATAAGTATTTGTTTTTGATGTTGTTTTTTTTTTCAAATTTTGTATTATCAATTCCTATTTGATCATATTCTATATAAACTTTGATATTTCCTTTAGAATCTATTATTCCATATTTATTGTCTTTTTTTGCTATAAATAATCCTGAGTCACTATCTACTAATTCTAGGCTATCATATAATAATTGTACTTTTGTTTCTCTTTTTGATGATATTATTCCTACTTTGTTGTTACTTGTTACTAGAAAAAATCTCCTGAATTTTCTAAATATTCAATATTGTCATATTTGGCTTCTATTATAGCATTACCTTTTAAGTCAATTACTGCATATGATTTTCCCTGATTTTTTGTAACAACTAGCATACTATTTAAAACTGCTTTTTGATTAATAAAATTATCACTAATTGAGTCATAACCATAATCTAGTACTTTTTGCTGAATAAGATTCTATTAAATATGGCATTGTATAAATATACACTCTGTTGCTATCTGTATCATATGTAAATGAAAGGTTAAACGCATTTGCTAGTGCATCTGATGAAATATATAATTTCCCATTTATTGCTTTTACAGGTTTATTTGCATAGTAATAATTATAATTTCCATCACTATTTTCTAATGCTAATTTATATATTTTATTTGAATTTAATACAAAGTTAGCAATTTCATTATCATTTTGTACATAGCATTTGTTCGCGTCTTCAGATTTATCCGTATATTCTCCGTTATAACTTTGATATCCTAGATATGAAGCAATGTCTTTTACTGGAAAATATACGGTTCCATCTTCATCCACTTCCATCATATTTTTTACTTTGTCATTTACATTTCCATCAATATATAATTTTAATTCTTTATTTTTTATATACATAAGTACCCCTAGTACACTGATAATAGCAATTATAATTAAAGCAATAAATATTAAAATTATTCTTGCTATCTTTTTCGAATTATCCTTTTTCTTATAATCAACACTTTCATCAATTAAATTCATTTTTAATTCTCCTTTTTCTTGAGTATTAGTGATTCAAATTATTGAATATACCCATATTTTTTATAAAATTCATCTCTGAATGTTAAGAGATTGTCATTCTCTATTTCTATTCTAACTCTTTCCATTAATTTAGTCAAGAACCTTAGGTTATGAATTGATAATAAACGTACTCCTAGTATTTCATTTGTTTTTACTAAATGCCTAATATATGCTCTTGTGTAATTCTTGCAAGTATAGCAATCACATTCTGGATCTAATGGTCCCCAATCTCTTTCATATGTTGCATTTCTTACAACAACTTTTCCGTGTGATGTTAATGCTGTTCCATTTCTTGCAATTCTTGTTGGTAATACACAGTCACACATATCTATACCTGCTATTGCTGCTTCTATTAAATAATCTGGTGTCCCTACTCCCATTAAATATCTTGGCTTATCTTTTGGCATTTTTGGTGTTGTATAATAAAGTATATCTAAGAATTCATCTTTTGGCTCTCCAACACTTATTCCACCTATTGCATACCCTGGTAAATCAAGTTCTGCTAGGTCCTCTAAACTCTTATCTCTTAAATCTTTATAAAACCCACCTTGGATAATTCCAAATAGTGCTTGTTTATCTGTAGTTATATGTGCTTCTTTACATCTTTTTGCCCATCTTGTTGTTCTCTCCATTGAATTTTTTGTATATTCATATGTTGATGGGTATGGACAACATTCGTCAAATGCCATTATTATATCTGCTCCTAAATCTTCTTCTGTTTTCATTACAGATTCAGGTGTAAATATATGTTTACTTCCATCTAAGTGTGATTTAAATAAAACTCCTTCTTCAGAAATTGTTCTTAAATCTCCTAAACTGAATACTTGGAACCCTCCACTATCTGTTAGAATTGGTCTGTCCCAATTCATAAATTTGTGAAGTCCTCCTGCTTCTTTGACTATGTCTTGTCCTGGCCTTAAGTATAAATGATATGTATTTGATAATATTATTTGTGCTTTTACTTCTTCTTTTAGTTCTTCTGGTGTCATTGATTTTACTGTTGCTTGTGTTCCTACTGGCATAAAGATTGGTGTTTGTATGTCACCATGTGGAGTGTGTATTACTCCTCTTCTTGCTCCAGATTGTTTGCATTCGTGTAATAATTCGTATGTTACTGCGTGTTTCATTTATTCCTCCTAAAAATCGGGATAAGGGGACGGGTCTTCAATCCCGAAAAAATTTCGGGATTGAAGACCCGTCCCCTTATCCCGATTTTTATTTAATAAACATTGCATCTCCAAAACTAAAGAATCTATATTTTTCTTTTACTGCTTCGTTGTATGCTTTCATAATATAATCTTTTCCTGCTAAAGCAGATACCAACATTAATAATGTTGATTGTGGTAAATGGAAGTTTGTTATTAATCCATCTATACATTTAAATTTATATCCTGGATAGATAAATATTTGTGTATCTCCCTCTGTAGGTTGTACCATTCCTGTATTTTCATTTGCAATTGTTTCTAGTACTCTACATGATGTTGTTCCTACTGATATTACTCTTTTTCCTTCTTTTTTTGTTTCATTTATTTTATCACAGTCTTCTTGTTTTATATAATAATGTTCTGAGTGCATTTCGTGTTTTTCTACTTCATCTTCTTTTACTGGCCTAAATGTTCCAATTCCAACATGTAATGTTACATTTGCAATTTTAACGCCTTTTTCTTCTATCTTTTTTAATAATTCTGGTGTGAAGTGTAATCCCGCTGTTGGTGCCGCTGCAGAGCCTTCATATTTTGCATATACTGTTTGATATCTGTCATTATCTTTTAGTTCTTCGTGGATATATGGTGGTAATGGCATTAGTCCAATTTGATCTAATATTTCGTTAAATATTCCTTTATAATGGAATTCCACTTTTCTTGTTCCACCTGGCATTATATCTAATATTTCTGCTTCTAATAGTCCATCTCCAAAAATTACTTTTGTTCCAACGTGTAGTTTATTTCCCGGTCTTACAATGCTTTCCCAAATATCTCCTTCGATATTGTTTAATAGTAGAAATTCTACGTGTGCTCCAGTTTCTTTTCTACCATAAATTCTTGCAGGTATTACTTTTGTGTTATTTCTAACTAAGCAATCACCTGGTTCTAAGTAATCAATTATATCCTTAAACACCTTGTGTTCTATTGTTTGTTTTTTTCTATTTAGAACCATTAATCTTGATTCATCTCTTTTTTCTAGTGGTACTTGTGCTATTAACTCTTCTGGTAAGTTGTAATTAAAATCTGATACTTTCATTTTTATTTCGTCCCTTCTCAAATGTTTTTTACTATTTTTTAATTTGTACTATTATTTACTTGCAAATTATTTGTTGGCGTTTTAAATGCTTTTCCAATATTTTTTGCATTATGTGCTAGGTTTTTAAATAGTTGAATTGTTCCTTCTATTATGTTTTGTGGTTCATGAAATTCATCAATACTATATGGATGTGCAAAATCAGAATATTTTGCTGGTTTTAGTGTGTAAATTTCTTGTGGTAGCCCAACATATCCATTTGATGATTTTATTGTTGAATTCATATAATCTTTATACCAATTTTCAAGTCCTATTAACTTTTCGTCTTTATATCCATATTTTTCATTGTCATGTAGTGCCGGGATTGTATAACCATATTCTTGTGCATTTCTTTCCAATGAGTGTAAAAATTCATGTAAAAATACTTCTTCCGGAAATGTGTTTACTCTTGAATTGTATTTATACATATAACTTTTGATGAGTTTGGTAGTCTTATATTTGAGTATCCAAGTCCATAGTAATCCATAGATCCAAGTCCTATCCAGTCATTTATTTGTATATCGTCCTTGTGTTCATCGTTTCCAAGTCTTATTATTACAAATATATGGTCATATTCATTTTCCTTTATACTGTCTTTTATTGAATTTTCTATGTCTTCTGCTGCTACATAATAGCCAAATTCTTCGTCATAAGATAATTTTTTAATTGGTTCATTTACGATATATGTATCATAATCTGCAGTCATTTTATTTTCTGACAGTGTTCTTACAGATCTTTGGAATCTCTTTAGTGTGCTTCTTATGTCTGAAATGTCGTCATCTGTCATTGATAGTTTTACTTCATTTCCATTTAACACAACATCTGTGTTTTGAAAAATGAAACATGCAAATTTCCAATTATTACTTTGATTTGTTGCACCTTCTTCTAATGTGAAGTCACTAAACCATGCCGTTCCTGTGCATTTGCCTTGATACCCACCTAGTCTAAATCCAATTTCTACTTCTTCTCTGTTTTTTGAATTAAATATCATTTCTATTTTTTGCCATTCTGTTGTTCCTGTTACTGATACTGATTTTTCTGTTGTTCCTATTACTGATATTTGTGCTCCAACTCCTGAGATGTTTTCTTCTGATTTTACATCTGCAGTTTTTACCATGCATGTTACTTTATATGGTTTGTTTTTTTCTACTTTTACTTTTTTATAAAATGCAGCATCATTGTTTTTTTCTGATACTATTTTGTAACTGTTGCTTTTTGAGTATTTTTCTTTACTGTCTCTTTCAAATTTTGATGTGTGTAAATTTTGCTCGCTTCTTGTGTATTCGTTAAAGTTTGTTTTTTGGTATAAATTGATTGCTACAATTATTAAGATTATTGTTATTATCCATGATATTATTGATGATTTTCTTATCCCCATTTTCTTTTTCTCCTGTATTTTTTTCTTTATGTGATTATTATAACATTATTCTTGGTGATTTAGCAATATTTTTTTGTTTTTTTGTTGGATTTTAATTTTAGGATTTTTAAGGTTTTTGAGAAATAAATTTTCTGTGCAATGTAATTTTATATATTAAGAAAGTTGTATAACTTTCCTAATATATAAGAGCAAAATAAGACAGAAATTTCTGCCTTATTTGTGACTTATTTTAATGTAATTTTAAAATCATAAGTATTTGCATAATCTAGTGTCATGCTTGTATTAAATTGTGTTTTTTCTCCTGGATCTAATTGTGATATTATTCCACCTACTGTTATTATTTCTTTTCCATCTTTGTCTAATAATGTTATATCTACTAACTGTATATCTGTTTTGCTACTTCCTGTATTTGTAACATCTGCTAATAATACTGTTTGATTATCTTGTGTTGTTAATTGCATATTTTCAAATTTGTAATTTCCTACTTGTTTTTCTTTATTTAATTCCGTACTTGTATTCAATTTTGTTCCATCTTCTAAAACTTGTACAAATTCCTCTGTTTCTGTATTTTCTTGTTGAGTTGTGTTTTCATTTCCATTTGAGTTGTTTTCTTTCTTTAAATTTTTGTTTACTACAAATATTACTATTGCTATAACTAAAATTACTAGTAATATTAGTAGCATTCTTTTTTTTTCTTTCTTTTTCATTTTCATTACCTCTTTCTTTTGTCTTATTTCATATTTCAAGTATATACAAAATCCAATATAAAGTCAATAAATTTTTAAAATATTTTCCTTTTTGTTAGTGTTGAAAATTGCTTAAAAATTTAGTATAATAAGAAAAAAATTTTTTGAAAAGGAATGATTTTAAAATGGCATTTGATGGAATAGTAACAAAAGCAATATCAACTGAAATTTCTAGGCTTGTCGGAGCAAGAATTGATAAAGTTTTTGAGCCAAATAAAAACACTATTGTTTTAGGAATATATCAAAACGGATTAAATTATGCTTTAAATATATGCATTGATGCTCAATATTGTAGGCTAAATTTGACAACTCATCCTCGTGCAAATCCTCAAATTGCACCAAGTTTTTTGTATGTTACTTCGTAAAAATCTAATTGGTTTAAAATTAAAAAATGTTATAACCTTTGATTTAGAAAGATTAATAATCTTAGAATTTGAAGGCTTTGATGATGTAGATGATATTATTTCTAAAAAATTAGTAATTGAACTTATGGGAAAACATAGCAACATAATTTTGCTGGATGACACAAATATAATTATTGATAGTTTAAGACATATTAAAGAAATTGATGAAAATTATAGAGATATATTACCACATACAAAATACAGTTTTCCAACATCTGATAAATACAGTTTTTTGGAATTAAAAAATGTTGCAGATTTTATCCAAAAATTAAATATATATTGTGCTAACAAAAAAATGAAAACGCCAAAAATTTTGACATATATAGCATTACTCTTTCAGATTTACCAGTTATTATTTCAAATACATTCAACGGTATTTCTAAAAACTTTATAAATGCTATAATAAAAAAATTAGAAATCCAAAAGTCTTCTTAATGTAAAATTAGTAAAAATGAATTAGAAAAAATTTTCAATTATATAAATCAAGTTGTAAATAATATTGGAACAGACAAATTGTCATTTGAATTTGTTGAAAATAGTGATGGTATTAAAAAAGATTACTTTTTAGTCCCTAAAAATTCATCAGCTGAGCCTTTCAATTTAAACTTTTTTGTTGATTATTTTTATTTTAACAAAGAAACAAATGAACAATTTAAAAATTACAGAAATACTATGTTCAAGTTAATCTTAGATACTTTAAAAAAATATAAAAAGCGTTTATATAACATCGATGAAAAATTAAAAGAATGTGATGGAATGGACAAATATAGACTTTATGGTGAACTTATAACATCAAATTTATATAGAATTCCTAACAAAAATGTAGAAGAACTTGAACTTGAAAATTATTATGATAACAATAATTTAATAAAAATCAAACTTGATAAACGTTTTGTTCCAAGTATAAATGCCAAAAGATTTTTTAAAAAATATTCAAAATTAAAAAATGCTTTGGTTGTTGTATCTGAGCAAAAGATTGATACTCTTAAAGAAATCAATTATATTGAAAGTGTTGTTTATGAGTTAGAAAGTTGTTCGACTATTGATGATATTGCCTCTATATATGAAGAAATATCTGAAAATGATATTTTTAAAGAAAAAACTTCTTTAAATACAAATAATAAAAAAGGTCTTCTAAAATAAAGAAATCTAAATTGACAAAAAATAAGACAGTTTCTTTTAACCCTATCAAATATACTGTTGATGGTTACACTGTTTTAGTTGGTAGAAATAATAAAGAAAATGATTATTTAACATTAAAATATGCAAGTAAAAATGATATATGGTTTCATACTAAAGATTTCCATGGTAGTCATACGATTTTAAAAATTGATAATAATTTGCCCTATCCTGGTAATGATGTTTTGATTAAAGTTGCTCAAATTGCTGCTAAACATAGCAAAGCAAAAAATTCCTCAAACGTTCCTGTTGATTATTGTGAGGTAAAATTTGTCAAAAAAAAGCTTCTTCTGGGGCAAAACCTGGAATGGTAATATATACTAATAACAAAACTCTCAATGTTACTCCATAAAAAATTAGGGATTAGGGGGACGGGTCTCTAAATCCCTATTTTTTATAATTAAGAAAAAAGATTAGTATATATTAATCTTGTATTACTAAAAAAAATAGGGATTTGGAGACCCGTCCCCCTAATCTAATTTTTTATGCTTTATTTTCAGAACCGAAAACATCAACAATTTTATGTTTTACAGTTTCTTTTATTATCTCTCTTGCTTCACCTAAATATTTTCTAGGATCAAAAACATTTGGATTTTCAACGAATGTTTTTCTAATTCCTGCAGTCATTGCAAGTCTTAAATCTGTATCAACATTTATTTTTGATACTCCTGAAATACTTGCTTCATGTAATATTTCATCTGGAACACCTTTTGCACCTGGTATATCTCCACCAAATTTGTTACACATTTCAACTAATTCTGGTATTACTGTTGAAGCACCATGTAATACTATTGGTGTATTTGGTATTCTCTTTACTTCTTTTAAAATATCAAATCTAAGTTTTGCTTCTCCTTTAAATTTATATGCCCCATGGCTTGTTCCTATGGCTATTGCTAAAGAATCACAACCTGTTCTTCTAACAAATTCTTCTGCTTGTGCAGGATCTGTATACATAGCATCATCTGCAGCTACATTTACATCATCTTCAATTCCAGCTAATTTTCCAAGTTCTGCTTCTACTGGAACTCCATGTGCATGTGCATAATCTACAACTTTCTTTGTTAATGCAACATTTTCTTCAAAATCATATTTTGATCCATCTATCATTACAGATGTGAAACCATTGTCAATGCACATTTTTGCAGTTTCAAAGTCTGGTCCATGATCTAAATGTATTGCTATTGGAATATTTGGATGTTCTTCCACTGCTGCTTGTACCATTTTCATTAAATAATTTATTCTTGCATATTTTATTGCACTTGATGAAACTTGTAATATTACGGGTGAATTTGCTTCTGCTGCTGCATCTACGATTCCTTGTATTATTTCCATGTTGTTTACATTAAATGCTCCTATTGCATAATTTTCTTGCATTGCTTTTTCAAACATTTCTTTTGTTGTTACTAATGCCATAATAATTCCTCCTAACATTTTTATTGTTAACAAATTTTTCTGTTTTATTAACAATTATTTTTCAATGCTATTTTATTTCTAAAATTTTAATATGTCAATAGATTTTAAAAGAATTTATTGTTACAATTTACAGCCCCTAGTTACTATTCACAGTTCATAAAATTATTGTTTGCGTGTTGCTTTCCATTCTTCTTTTAAAATAGAATATACATGTTTATTTATTTTCTTTCCTTCATCATTTATTAATCTATTTCTTAAAATTCCTTCTCTTACCATTCCAACATTTGTTAGTACGCTATGAGTTAATTTTGTGTTTTTTTCGTTTCTATCATAAAATTTTGTTATTATTGTTTCATATTTTTCTTTTGAAAAAATATAATCTATTACAGCTTTTAATACCTCTTCTGGCGTACCATCTTCTCTATACCCATTTAAAAAAGTAAAATGCTAATTCCCTTTTTTTGTCTTTTATTCCACCAGTTGGTAATTTTATATATCCTATTATATTTTTTGTTTCTTTTTCTTCTATTATCCAAAATAGAATTTCATCTTCGCTTTCTTTTATTACTGATTTAATTATTGCTTTTGTTTCTATTATATTTCTATAAAATTTATGCTCTTTGTATTGGGCTATATTCTCTTTGTCTGTTCCCCATTTTTCATATATTATTTCTGCATCATTTTCAGTTGGTTTTCTTAATATGTATCTTTTTGTTTCTAATTGTTTCATTTATAATATCCCCCTTTTTTACTTTTTTTTAGGGTTTAAATTATACTATTTTTTTTGTCTTTTTGTGTAATATATTTTATAAAAATGTATTTTTCTTTTATGAAAAAATTATTTTATTTTATAAAAGTTTTATGAATTTTAATATAATTTTGTAATAGTACATTGTTTGTAACCATTTTATTTTTTTTCAATATTATATAAAAAAACCAGAATTAAGATTTTGTACGCAGTGAAAACTGCTACAAAATCTAATTTCTGCCATATTTATCTTCTACAGAAAATTATCATACTATGATAATTTTCCTAGAATATAAAAAAAACCAGAAAGGAGTTTATTTTTTATGGATTATGAATTAATGATGAATGGAAATGTTAAAATAGGACAAAAAGCACCAGATTTTGAAGCAATAACAACTTTTGGCCAAAGAACTTTAAATGATTATAAAGGAAAATGGTTAATTTTATTTAGTCATCCAGGAGATTTTACACCAGTTTGTACTACTGAAATGATTGCATTTGCAAGAGCTTATACATATTTTCAAAAACTGAACACTGAACTACTTGGTCTAAGTATTGATAGCAATGCTTCTCATTTAGCTTGGATTTATGATATTTATTGTAAAACCGGTATACAACTTCCATTTCCAATTGTTGCAGATAGAAATGGTCAAATTGCCAGAAAATATGGTATGATTTCTAATGATGTAAGTACAACAGAAACTGTTAGAAATGTTTTCATAATTGATGATAAAGGTATTGTTAGAACAATTTTTGTTTATCCTTTAAATGTAGGTAGATTTGTTCCTGAAATTATAAGAACTGTTCAAGCTCTTCAAATGGCTGACTGCAGTAAAGGTTCTACTGCTGCAAATTGGATGCCTGGGCAACCTGTTATTGTTCCTGCCCCAAAAACTTTTGAAGAACTTCAAGAAAGGCAAAATTCTATTAAAGAAAATCAAAATGGTATTAATTGGTATTTGTGTTTTAAAGAGCCTCCAACAAGTTCTTCTGATGATAATTGTGACTAAATATACCATGTATGATTTTTACATTAATGATTAATTATATTTTGCATAATTTCTATTTTTTTTATCCATACTAATATAGAATTTAAAAATAGATTATGATTCAAAAAATAATATAAATTGTAATTCAATTTAAATTCATTTTATTTTTATTGGAGGTCTTGGCATGGAAAAGAATCAAAAAATATGTTGTAGTGTTACAAGTTGTAAATATAACAACTTAGAAAATCGTTGTCAATTAGCCGAAATACAAGTATCGCCTATTCAAGATTGTGATACTCAAAAAGCTGATGAATCAATGTGTTCAAGCTACGAATATGAAAAATAATTCAATAAAAAATTAAAAGGCTATAGTTTTTATAAGTTTTTGTACTTATAATATTATAGCCTTTTAAATATTAAATTTTCATTTTTTATTATAATAATGTCCCAAATAGAACCGTCCCCATAAAGACACTCAAAATGACATTATTCTACTTCATCATTGCAATCTTCAAATTGTGAATTATATAATTTTGCATAGAAACCATCTTTTGCAAGTAATTCCTCGTGTGTACCCTGTTCAACAATATCGCCGTGGTCCATAACTAAAATTAAATCAGCATTTTTTATTGTAGATAATCTATGTGCAATAATAAAACTTGTTCTACCTTCCATTAAATTATCCATAGCGGCTTGAATTTGTTGTTCAGTTCTTGTATCTATTGAACTTGTAGCCTCATCTAAAATCAATATTTTAGGGTCTGCAAGTATAACTCTAGCAATTGTTAGCAATTGTTTTTGACCTGCAGATATATTTGTTGATTCTTCATTAATTTTGGCGTCATATCCTTTTGATAATGTTTTTATATAATGATGTATATGCGCTGCTTTTGCTGCTTTTATTACATCAGAATCTGTTGCATCTGGCTTACTATATTTAATATTTTCTTTTATAGTTCCACCAAATAGCCATGTATCTTGAAGAACCATGCCAAACATTTTTCTAAGGTCTCCACGTCTAAAATCTTTAATGTTGTGACCATCTAATAAAATTTCACCACTATTTACATCATAAAATCTCATTAATAATTTAACCATTGTTGTTTTTCCAGCACCTGTTGGACCAACAATTGCAATTTTTTGGGCATCTTTAACTTTTGCATTAAAGTTATTTATTATTGTTTTTTCTGGATCATATCCAAAATGAACATTTTTAAATTCAATGTTTCCTTTTAAGCCCTCTGTTGATACTGGATTTTTTATATCTTCAACTTCTTCAGGCTCTTCTAAAAATTCAAATATTCTTTCTGCTGCTATCATTGATTGTATTGTACTTGATATTTGTGCCACTTGGCCTATTGGTTGTGTAAATTGTTTATTATATTGTATAAAACTTTGAATATTACCTACTGTGATTCTACCTTTTACTGCAAAATATCCACCTAAAATTGCTACTGCAACATATCCAACATTACCTACAAAGTTCATTAATGGATGCATTAAACCTGATAAAAATTGTGAACGCCATCCTGATTTGTATAATTCTTCATTTTCTTTTTCAAATTCTATGATTGCTTGTTTTTCTCTACCAAAAACTTTAACTATATTGTGTCCACCATATATTTCTTCAACCTGACCATTTACATGTCCTAAGTATTCTTGTTGTTTTACGAAATATTTTTGTGATTTTCCTATTACTTTTTTTAGTATTACTCCTGATATTGGTAATATCAATAGGCTTACAATTGTCATTTCCCAACTTATTGAGAACATCATTACTAATATTCCTATAATGGTGAAAATTGATGTTATAATTTGTGTTATACTTTGGTTTAGACCTGTGCTTAATGTATCAACATCATTTGAAATTATTGATAATACTTCGCCATTTGTCTTTTTATCAAAGTATTTCATTGGCAATTTGTTTATTTTTTCTGTCAATTCATTTCTGATTTTATAAGTTACTTTTTGTGCAACACCTGCCATAATATAACTTTGAATCATTGAAAATAATGCACTTACTCCATATAATCCTAATGCAAATAAAATTATTTTTCCTATTTTTGCAAAATCTATTCCACCATTTCTGTTTATTTTATTCATTAGTCCTGTATATATTTCTGTTGTGGCATTTCCTAAAATTTTTGGTCCAACAATACTAAATATTGTACTTCCAATTGCAAATATCATTACAATTATTATTGCTATTTTATAACTTGATAGTCTTTGACCTAACTTCTTTGTTGTTCCCTTTACATCTTTTGCTTTTTCTACTGGGCCACGTCCTCCTGGTCCACCGCCCATTGGTCCGTGTCCTCTCATTCTTGGAGGTTTATTTGTTGTTTGATTATTACTCATGTTCTTTACCTCCTTCTCCCATTAATTTATTTTTTTCAGTTCTTAAATTAGAATCTTCTAAGTTTAGCTCTTTTGCTGAAAGTTGTGATAATGCAATCTGTTTATATGTTTCATTAGTTTTTAATAACTCTTCATGTGTTCCTTTTCCTACAACTTTTCCATCTTCTAATACTATAATTTGGTCTGCATTTAAAATTGTATTAATTCTTTGTGCTACAATAATTACTGTTTTGTCTTGTGTCTTTTTAGCAAGTTCTGCTCTTAAAATACTATCTGTTTTGAAATCAAGTGCAGAAAAACTATCGTCAAATACTAATATTTCTGGGTCAATTGCTATAGCTCTTGCAATTGATAATCTTTGCTTTTGTCCTCCAGATACATTGCTTCCGCCTTGTGCAATTGGTTCTTGATATTTTTCCGGTTTTGATTCAATAAATTCAGTTGCCTGTGCTATTTGAGCAGCCTCAATCATTTGCTCGTCAGACATGTTTGGATTTCCATATTTTATATTAGATTCTATTGTTCCAGAGAACAATATTCCTTTTTGTGGTACAAATCCTATAATTTTTCTTAGGTCTTTATTTGATATATCTTTAATGTCAACACCATCTATCAAAAGATTTCCTGATGTTACATCATAAAATCTAGGTATTAAATTAACTATTGTAGATTTTCCACTACCTGTGCTTCCTATAATAGCAGTTGTTTTTCCTGGTTCTGCAGTAAATGAAATATCACTTAAAACCTCTTCATCACTATCTGGATATCTAAATGAAACATTTTTAAATTCAACAAGTCCTTTTTTGCTTGGATTTAATTTTTTAGGTTCTTTACTATCTTTTATCGCTTCATCTGTTTCGATTATTTCATTTATACGATTTGCAGATACTGATGCTCTTGGTAACATTATTGAAACCATTGATATCATTAAGAAACTCATTACAATTTGCATTGTATATTGAATAAATGCCATCATATTTCCAACTTGCATTGTTCCATTATCAATTCCATGTGCTCCAACCCACACGATTAACAATGAGATTCCATTCATAATTAACATTAATGTTGGCATCATAAAACTCATTGCTCTGTTAACAAAAAGGTTAGTTTTTGTCAAATCCATATTTGCTTTATCAAATCTTTTTTCTTCTTTTTTCTCTGTGTTGAATGCTCTAATTACTGGTAAACCTGTTAAGATTTCTCTTGCAACTAGGTTTAGTTTATCAATTAATTGTTGTAATTTTTTGAATCTTGGCATTGCAATTATAAATAATGTTGCAACTACAAATAATATTGCTACAATTGCTACTCCTATTATCCATGCCATTGAGTTATCACTTTGATTTAATACTCTTAAAAATCCTCCAATACCTATAATTGGCGCATATACAAGAACTCTAAATAGTATTGCTATCAACCCTTGAATTTGTTGTATATCGTTTGTAGAACGTGTAATTAATGATGCTGTACTATATTCTGAAAATTCTTTATTCGAAAAGCTTAGTACTTTTTTAAATACTTTTTCTCTTAAAGTTTTGGCAAGTTTTGCTCCAACTCTTGCAGATAAACACATAATTGATATTGCAGATATCATAATTATTAATGAAATTCCAAGCATTTTTAATCCTGCCATTATTATGTATTGATTTTGTAAGCTATCTGTATCAATTCCTATTGCTTTATATTCATTTTTAACTTCTTGTATTGCTGCTTGTTCTAATATGCTGTCTTGCATATCATCTAGTTTTTGATTTACTGTTTCTAACATTTGGTCTAGTTGTTCTTTTGGCATTTGCTTTGTAACACTAAGCATCATTAGAGGTTTAGCCATTAAGGAATCCAATTCATCTTGTTCACTGCTACTTATTTTTTTAATTCTATATAAAGATTCATTTTCTAATGCTGGATATTTTTTTACTAATTTTTCATATTCGGCACTATCTAAATTATCTTTTGATATTTCTTCATATGATGCTAAAATTTTGTCGTCTCCCTCTGTAAATATTAGCATATTTTCCATTTCTGATTTTCTTATTACTTCTGGTGCTACATTTTCAATTCCACCATTTTGGATACCTACATTGACTATTTTTGATGTGTAGTCTGGTAATGTTAAATCTCCTGCTGCTTGCACTATTAATAATACTACTATAGCTATAACAGATATCCATGATTCTTTTAAATTTTTTAATACTTTAAACATGCTTTTCTTCCTTTCACTACGCTTCGCTTCGTTCATCGTCATCCAAAATTTTTTTCAAAAATTTTGTCTGCCAAATCTTGAATCACTTCTCTCTTCATCATTCAAAATTTTGTCTTCCAAATCTAGTGCCCAGTTTGGCACATTCCATATTTCAAATATTCAATTTGTTTTAAGAAATTTTCTCTTGCTTCTTCTTTTGATTCATATTTAAATCTCATTACAATTGCTTTTGTAGTTAGTAAATAAGATTTTCTCTACGATTTCAAATTCTTCTTTTTTGAATTTACTCTTAAATTTGAAGTATCAATATACTCATAAAAGTCCTTTATTTTTTTTGGGTCTTTCTTCTACAAATTTTTTGAATATTTTACCATCATCACTTGTTTTTAAATTTCCAAATATTTTTCTGTAAAATTCCATATCTTCGTTTTTTATCAGGTTATTATCTACACAGTCATACATTGATATAAAAATTTTAAATATGTCACCTTTAGATTTTATTACTTTTTCCTGCATTTGTGCATTCATTTCTTTAAAATGTATATTTAAAATATACCCGTAATAAATCCTCTTTACTCTCAAAATATTGATAAAAACTTCCTCTTGCAATATCTGCATCTTCTACAATATTTTTTATTGATGTCTGTTCAAATGGTACTCGCGCAAATTCTTTTTTTGCTGCTTTTATTATTTTGTCTTTTTTTTCTTCTGGCAACTTTACAAATGTTTCTTTTGGCATATTCTCACCACCTTTTATTATCATTTTTTTACTATTGTCTTTTTCTCTTATAATGACAAACTATTTTTTTGTTCATGTCTGTATAAATTATTTCAAAAAATAAAATGACACTGTGTCATTATTATAAGTGACACGGTGTCATTTGTCAATATTTTTATTGTATCTTTTTTGTGAATTCTTTGTGAACATTAATTATAAAATATAAATATATGCTTTACAAAATATTCAAAATCTCATCTATTTTAGATACAGTATAATATTTAATTTGTTTTTGTCCTTCTTCAGTTTCTAATTCACAATATGAACTTTTATTAATCTTTTCAGTTTCTTTTGGATTATAATAAATTGCTTGAAGACCCGCTTTTAATGCTCCTTCTATATCCCTTTCAAAACTATCTCCTATCATTATACATTCTTCTGGTTTATTTTTCCCAATTGCTTGCATAAACGCTTCTTTAAATGGTTTTCTTTTTTTGTATTTTCTGCAGCATATATATCTTGAAAATATTTTAAAATATTTGTTTTTTTTCAACCTTTTAATTTGTTGTTCTTTATACCAATCTGTTAAACAAACCATTTCATATTGCTTATTTAATTTTTTAAGTGTTGTTAAAATTGAATCCTCTATTTTTTCTGGCGCACACTTTGCCCATTTTTCAATAATTTTATCCATAAATTCTTTAGGATATTTTTTCCCTGTATATTCATTTATATAATTTATCATATTTTCTTTATTGAATGAATAATATACATTTTCATATTCTCCAAAGGCTTGTTTAATTTTATTAAAATCTTCATTTGAACATTCTGTATTTAATTCTTTTAACACTTCAAATATTTCGTTATAATATTCATTTTTCCAAGGTATTAGTGTATTATCTATATCAAATATTACTCTTTTTATCATCTCATCTAATATAATCAATTTTATAATGCACTAATCAAAAATTGATTATTCCCTTTCTACAAATTAAATCACTACATTTTTCTAAATACGCCACATACTTTTCCTAAAATCTCACAATTTGGAACTATTATTGGGTCCATTGTACTGTTTTCAGGTTGTAATCTTATGTGATCTGTTTCTTTATAGAATGTTTTTACAGTTGCTTCATCTTCTATTAATGCAACAACAATTTCACCATTATTTGCATTGCTTTGTTTTCTTACTAATATGTAATCACCATCTAAAATTCCTGCCTCTATCATACTTTCCCCTCTAACTGTAAGCATAAAACAGTCAGAATTTCCAACAAAGTCAATTGGAATTGGGAATGTATCTGTTACATTTTCAACTGCTAAAATAGGCATTCCTGCAGTAATTTTTCCAACAACAGGTACTTCTACTAATTCTTTTTTTTGTGTGTAAAAGTCTTTTGTTGATGTTTTTTTTGCTTCTCCATCTGTTCCTTTTAATAGTCTTAGTGTTCTTCCTTTTTTATCTTGCTTTTTAATATATCCTTTATCTTCTAGTCTTGCTAAATATCCATGTACTGTTGCTGTTGAGCTTAATCCAACTGCTTTTCCTATTTCTCTTACTGATGGTGGATACCCTACGTTCATTATTTGCTTTTCAATATATCTTAGTATTGCTTTTTCTCTTACATTTAATTCTGGTCTTTTTCTTGGCATTTGACTCACTCCATTTCTCATTTTTGTACATAATATCACACAAACAAAAAAATGTCAAACATAAATTTGCTTTTTTTGTAATTTTTTATTTATTTTAAACATTTTGTTTCAATAATTTTTTCTTACTTTCTTTTTCCAATTGTTTTAGGCTTTTTTCGGGTGTTGGCAAATTTTCTGGCATAGTTCCACCATTTTTAGCAATTACTTCTCTAATATTTTTTCCAATATTATAATGAGTTTTATTTGCTTCTTTTTCTGTAGAAATATTATCTCTTTTTAATTTTGATTCAGTCTGCGTAATACGGAATAAATTAGCTGCAAGTTCTTCGCTTCCCATATTATCTAAAATATCTTCTCTATATCTTAACCCTTTTCTTTTGGCAATATCATCTGCAGTTTCTCCATTATATAATCCCTTATATCCAGAATTATGAAATTTATCAAAATTTTTAACTCCTGCATTTTTTGCAGTTTGATTAAGTGAATAGTTTCCTTTTCTTGTTAAATTTCTTTGATAAAATTTTTTTTCGTCTTCAGTTAATAAACTGTACTCTTTTTCACTAATTTCTTGTTTTCTGGTTTGAATTGCAAAATATGTTTGTGCTAATGCAATTACTTTTTTTCTACTATCTCCATTTTGTGCTATTAAATAGCATGCATAACGTGTTAGTTTGTAATCTTTAATTAATACTTCTGCATTATTAGCACGTTTTGACAACTTGTCGGCGCCGACAAAATGTTCAGCTTCAATAATACCAGTATTTTTGCAAGCCATTATTGCTTTTTGAATTACATTTTCAAATTTTCTCCATTCCTTATAATCTAATACCTTTTGTAGTTCTCTTGCATACCAGAATTCGATTTCATTTTCATCAATATGTTTGATATCCTCGAAACTTTGATTACTATAAATTTTCTCATCCATTCTAATCATCTCCTAATCTTCTATTTGAATTTAGACCCATTGTATCAAACAAATGTTTATATGTCAAGCACTTTTTGATAAAATTTTACTTTTCGATTTTTTTTATTTTTTATTATTTTACTATTGACAATGAAATATAAAATGTGCTATTATAGATATTGTCAATACGAAATGCGGATGTGGCGGAACTGGTAGACGCGCTGGTCTTAGGAACCAGTGCCAACGGCGTGGGGGTTCGAGTCCCTTCATCCGCACCAACGACGTATCTGTTCGAACTAACAGATAGATTAAAAATCATTCAAGTAAGTTGGATGATTTTTTTCTTTGCCAAAAAACATCATCCAATATCCTAAAAAGAAAGGATGGTGCTTGAAATGAAGATAATTAAAGAAGAAGTAAGCGCACGATAAAAACACGTATTGAAACCTCAATCAAAATTCCTTATAATAAGGACATTATCTTGGGGCATGTTTTCTATAATTAATTTTGCAATGTCTATTTGTTTTTCTTTCATAAATTTTTTCACCTCCAAAAAAAATATAACTATGTAAATTCAAAATTTTTGTATTTTGAATTTACACAGTTATATTTTAACACTCACACTCTAAAAATTTTTTATTTATATGATTAAGTTACGGCTTGAGCGTCCAGTTCTACAAATATAAAAGATAAATGTTTAAAAAGTTGGATTATGTAAATTAACAAGAAAATTTAAAGAAAAAACACTCTAAAATCCTAGTAAAAATAATATCAATATGATATAATAAACATATTGAAAATACTGGATTTGGAGTAATTTTTTATGTTAGAAAATAAGTATAAACAAATAACAATATCAGAACATATTTCATTATATGACAAGATAATACCAAAAGACAATTTTTTAAGAAAGTTAAAAAAAAACATAGACTTTAGTTTTGTAAATAAATTAGTAGAAAAAGAATATAGTGAAAAATATGGAAGACCAGCAAAAGAGCCAGAAATGATGTATAAATTATTATTTTTAGAAATAAAGGATTCTTTTATCAGACAGAGAAGTTATAGAAAGAGCAAAAACAGATATGGCATATAAATATTTTCTAGATTTAAATCCAGAGGATTGTGTTCCAAGTTATAGTCTATTATCTGTTTTTAGAAATACAAAAATAAAAGATGAAAGCATATTAGAAGAAATGTTACAAGAAACAGTAAAGCAAGCCATTGAAAAAGGGATAATAAAAAGTAATTCAATAATAGTAAATGCTACACATACAAATAGTAAAAACTTAAAGAAAACACCAACACAAGTATTAAGAGAAATAAGTAAAAAATTAAGAAAAGAAATATATAGAAATGAACCAGAATTAAAAGAGGTATTTCCAGAAAAACCAGAAGAAACAGCAAGTTTAGAAGAAGAAATAGAATATACGAAAAAATTAGCAAAAGCATTAAAGGAAAAAATTACAGAGAAAACAAATGAAAAGGTAAGAAGAAAATATAAAAAATTAGAAGAAATGTTAACAGAAGAAAAAATAGAAAAGATTCAATCATCTATAGATAATGACGCAAGACAAGGATATAAAAGTGAAGATAATGATTTCTTTGGATATAAGAGCCATGTAGCAATGACAAGAGAAAGAATAGTAACAGCATTAGAAGTTACAAGTGGAGAAGCACCAGATGGAAAATTTATGACAAGTTTAGTAGAAAAAAGTAAAAGAACAGGACTAGAAGTAAAAGAAGTAATAGGAGATAAAGCGTATTCAGGAAAAGATAATTTAGAGTATGGAAAAAAGAATGATATAAAAATTATATCAAGAATACATCCAATAATAACAAATGCAATAGAAAATAAAAATGATGGATTTGAATTTATAAAAGATGCTGATACATTCAGATGCCCAATGGGAACAATTGCAGTAAGGAAAAAATTAATATCTGGGAAAAAATACAAAGATGGATATAGAAACGATAAAATGATGTATACATTTGATAAAGAAACATGCTTAAATTGTCCTAAAAAAGAAACATGTCTTGGAAAAAATAAAGAGAATAGAGCAAAGAGATATACAATAAAATTATTGAGTATAGCGCATAAAGAACAATATGACTTTGAACAGACAGAATATTTTAATAAAACATTAAGAGAAGAAAGATACAAAATAGAAGCAAAAAATGCTGAAACAAAGCTAGCACACGGATTATGTAAAGTGAGAACCGTGGGCTTATCTGGTGTGCGTGTTCAATCTTATCTAACGCACATAGTCACTAATTTAAAAAGAATAATAAAATTAATGGATAGTAAAAAGGCAATTGAGTAGGCTAATTTACTATCCATTATTTATTTTTCTATAAAAATATTTATAATTTTTTTAGTTGTTAATTATTATTTCCTTAAAAAAGCGACTTTTTAAACATTTACATATAAAAGTGGACGAAAACCGATGCCGTCGCTGATGCTGGAAGTTTTGTTGTAGATTCGATCGCTCGTGTAATATTCGCTGTCGTAACCGCCTCCCCTATCGACACAAGGATAGTCGAAACCGCGGACGCTGGACGTCTCTGTTGTCCATTCATGTATATTACTTGCCATGTCAAAGATATTACATGGATTGTCATTTGTTGTTCCTGTTGAAGAAAATGATGTATTTAATCTCTTTTGGTTTGCATAGTTTGTTTTATCTGTACAGTTTTGTATGAATGTTATTGCAGTATCCCATGCATAACTATTCATTAAATCACTTGTAAAAGGTTGTTGCTCGTCATACATATTTCTTGCCATTCTTGCAGCACCTGGTTGTGCTATATAATTCCATACTGAATCACTCTTAACTTCTGTTAACTTTCCACTTGTTGTATTTTTTCTTGCTTCATATCTACCAATGTAATATCCTCCATTTTCTTTTACGCTATTTTTAAAGTTTGTTATATTTTTAGCAACTGTATTGCCTTTATCTGATGTTGCTAATTCTTGGCAATAAGTTTCTATTACATCTTCGTTTTGTTCTGTTGGTTTTCCATCACTTGCAAATGTATATCTATTTAGTTTTATTTCTGTTTTTGTTCCATCTGCTTTTGTTATTTTTCCAACTGGTACCCAAACAAATTGGCTTCCATTTGTTGGCGTTGCATTTCCATTACTATCAACTGTTGCATCTTCTATTACAATTCCTTTGTCAACTGTTGTTGCATCTCCTATTATTTTAAATCCTGCTGGTATAACTATTTTGTTTTCTTTTGCGTCTACTAACTCTATATTTTTTTCGGTACTAAGTACTTTTTCTTTTGCTTGTTCTACTGTTTTATTACTATTTTGTTTAGGTAAATAATTATCTATCTCATTTTCGTAACTATCTAATTTTGTGTTTTGGTCTAGTTCCGCATCTACTGATTTTTGTTTTGCATCTTTTGCTTTTTGAAATATTCCAGTATTTGTCAATGCAGATATTGAAATTCCTGCTAATATCAAAAGTATAATTATAGTAATCACTAACGCAACTAGTGTAATACCTTTGTTCTTGTTTTTTAACATATTATTTTCCTCCTTGGTTTTTTCTTTTATTTTTTCTTATTGTTTGTATTTTTTATTTTTAAATTCATCATTTTTTATTTTTGTTGTTTTTTATTTTTTTTATTTTTGTTGTTTGTAAATAATTTACTTCAATAAATAATTTTCTATTGAATTCATCTCGCCAAAGGTATTAAATTTTCAATGTACTAATTATTTACTTCCGTAAATGTTTTACACAATTATTTTAATATAACTTTTCTTATTTTGCAATACTTTTTTGATTTTTATTGCACATTTTGTGTATATATGTCAATGATGTAAAACAAGTATATTTAGATGAGTTTGAGCAAGCTAGAATCGAATATAACACAAAACAAAATCGTGATGACAGAAAGATTAAAAATTATTTTAAAAAAGTATGTGAGTCTCAAAATGATATAGCTTGTGAAATTATAATAGAACTTGGAAATATGGATTTTTGGAATAATAAAGATAATGAATACAAGCTAAAAATGATTGATGTATATAATGAACAAGTAAAAGATTTAGTAAGAATTGTACCAACTTTTAAAGTAGCAAATGCCACAATATATTTTGATGAAACCTCTCCCCATATACATATTGTAGGTGTTCCAATAATAGAAAATTGTACTAGAGGAATGAAAAAGCAAGTTGGAAAAAACAAGTTATTTACAAAAACATCTTTAACAGAAATACAAGATAAAATGAGAAATGCTTGTATTAAGTCATATAACAAGTTTTATGAAGTTAATACTAATTTTAAAGAAAAGCAAAAAGGAAGAAATCAAGACATCAATGTTAATGAAATGGGCAATTATAAAGAAATTAAGAAGCAACTAAAACAGAAAGAACAAAAACTTGAAAAAGCAAATAATCAAACGAAAATACTGATAATTCTAGTAATGATATAAAAGAATTTTTAAATAACCTAAAATCTACTAAACTTAACAAAAAAATAATATGGTTATTTCAAACGAGGATGTCCAAAAAATCAAAAATTATACAGAAGATGTAAAAGATATAACCCGGATAGTAAGAAATGTAAATGACTTAAATATGGCAATTAAAGATTTTGAACACTCTAACTTTGAAATAGAAAAAGAAAATCGCTAACTAAAATATGAACTAGATCTAAAAGATAATGAAATTATAAGGTTGTAATGTTCACAATGGCTAAACTTATGGAGATCCCCAATGAAGAACAAAATCAAGTCGCATTATATTTATTTAATAATGTAACTTGTTAAAACTAGATATCTACAATTCAATTGGGAAATAATTTGCAAAAAACATAAAAATGTGGTATAATTATGTTAAATATCTTTGAAAGGGGATATATAAAATATGACGAAAGAAGGAATAGCAATGATTTTTTTACCAGAAAGTATTGAGAGAATTTTGGAACGGATAGGAGAGGCTTATAAACGGTACATAAAAAAACGCAGGTCTTATTATTTTTCTATTTCTAAAAATGGAAAAAAATACACAGGAACCGATACTGTAAAAATCCAACTCGAATATTTTGAAGAATTCAAGACAAGCTTGGAAAATGGAACCAGCCAACTTCTTGTTTGCGAAGAAGGAAAAGAAGATGAAGCAAAGATTCGTTTGATGAATGCTGTTTGGGCGTGGTATGAACCTCTGTAGGCAGAAGATGTCTGCCGAGTAGAAAATGATGTTTATATCCAAAGAGGGTTAAAAAAACGAATTGAAAAACTTAGAAATGAATGCAAAACACAAAAAGAAGCTTTAAATCTTTTAGGATTCCTTAATAATGCATATAATTCCAGTTGGGGGCAAGATGATGCACATTATAAAATCAAAGATTTTAGATTAGTAGAATCAGAGGAAGAATTTGAAAAAATCCTTAATAAATTTGATGATGCTGAAGAACTCACTGCGAGCAAATGGAATACCGTAGATTATACAACCATTCGAGTAGCCTTAGTTCCTATGGATCGGAGGACTATTCTCATAAGAAAAGGACTCTTTGAAGATTATCAGCGGTTTTATAAAGAGCATCTTGGTGATATGAATTTCGACAGTGCTTTTAAAATGTTCAATTTATGGCATGATGTAAGAGAAACTGCAATTTATTATATCTATGCTCCAAAAGTAAAAAAATAATACTATATCCCCAAGAAAGCACGACAGATTGTTGTGCTTTCTTTTTCTATGACCAGACTAAAAAATATATCAAACATCAAGAGATAAAATGTTCAATAACAATTGACAAAAAATAAAAAACTTTATATAATAAATCTAGGAAATGAATAACCGCAGTGAATGCGGTTACCACTACAAAAAGTATATAACAACACATTCACAATATTGGCATAGTGGAATGTGTTGTTATTTTTATTCCTTTTTTTGGATAAAATTTCTTGATTTTTATTAAAAAATCTGATAATCTATATATAAATTGATTGATATTTGTATTATCGCTATGAGAGCCAAAAAGTTGTAGATAACTACTTCGATGGCACCAAAGTAAGAAAACAGAGTATAATTAATACCCTGTTTTTTTTATAAGAAATAATGTAATAAATACTCCAATAGAAATTCTATTTTATGCATAAACCATTTTATTTATAATTACCAACATTTATATACGCAACTCTACCCGTCATTCTAACTCTAACCTTATCAACATAAGAATTAACATGTTGCAAAACAACAACAGAAGTATTATCTTTATATTGATATCTATACCCAGTCAAATTAGAATTTGAATACAAAACACAATTTTTTATTCTTTTAACTGTTCCAACATTTGAACTTCCAGAAACACTTGAATAATTATTTGTATTTATATAGGCAACTCTTCCAGTCACATTAACTCTAACTTTATCAACATTTGTAGCAACATTTTCAAGTACAGTTACAGTAGTATTTTCCTTATAATTATATCTATAGCCTGTCAAATTTGAATTACTATATAAAATGCTTGCCCTAGCCAATTTTTTTGTTTGTCCAGAAGTTCCTACTACACTACTATTTCCAATATTTGTACTTGTATAATTTAGAGATATCCATCCCCTATCCGTTTTTCCAAAGCCATTTGATTCAGCCAAAATTGTGACGATTGTTCCTTTAGCATATCCACCAACTCTTGGATATGATGTACTTGCTCCCGCTCTAATATTCAAACCACCATTTGCTATTATTTTTACTTGATAATTTGCTTTTGATATTCCCACATTCGCATTATTTGAAGTATTATTATTTTCATTTACATTTGTTCTATCATTTTTGAAACAGAAAAACTTTTTATAATTTGCATATTGTCTAAAATTTTGAATTGACACATATGTTGTATTTCCTTTTACAATTGCTTTTCCTCTTCTACTTGCGACATCATATTTTCCATTATATAAATATGAATCATATATTTTTATATAATTTCCTTCAACTCCAATTAAAACTATAAAATGTCCTCCATATGTAAATAACCCTTGATTACAACTTGCTATTATGTAATGATTATCTTTTAATTTGGCGATTGCGTCTTCTAATTTGTAGTATTCACTATATCCAATATCAAACACATCAGCGGTCCATTTAAATGCACTCCAATATGTTCCCTGGTTTGCTGAACGATATCCGTATTTCATGTATAAATCTGCCATCTGGTCTGGTGTTATATTACCTTTTATGCTAGATACTACCATTGCTGTGGCTGCTGGTCCGCATCCTGATGTTCCTATTGTTTGTGCTGTATTCCCTACACTTGAATATATTTTATTTTTCCATCTATTGTCTATTTGTGAATAATATGTTAGCCCAGAATATTCACCTAACTGAACATTTGGCGTTTTTTCAGCTCCATTATATGCTATTATTCCTTGTTCTTCAAAACCTTCTGCTTCTGTTTCTTGCACTTCAACGGTTTGCTCGTCTTCTTCTGTTAGTATTGGAATTTCAGTGCTTGATTTATTTGATTTATTCTCATTATCAGTATTGTTCACGGTGTTTGCACTATCATTTGGCAAATCTTCACCATTTGTATTTTCCACATTTTGAATGTTGTTTTCTGCTATATTATTTTGATTTTTTTGTCCATCTTGTAAATTACATTGTGATAATATTACAAATAAAATAAGTATTAGAATTATTCCCTCTAATACTATTAATTTTTTACGGTCCTTATTCATATCAATGTCCCCCTTGTTTTTAGTACTTATTTAATCATTATTCTACTTTTATTTGATTTAGTACTTTTGGGAGATTTATATTTTTACTTACATAAAAAATACATTGCTATTCCGCCAACTATTGCTATTATAAATCCTATTATTTTTAGTCCAGCAGAGCCTTCGTTTTGGTCTCCAAATCCAAAGAATTTTTTTGTTATGATTCTCGCATCATATATTAGTGTTATTCCAAATAATATTAATATCATCATTATTAATCTCATTATTATATTTAACATTTTTATCGACATCCTTTTATTTTTTTATACATTTATATTAATATTTTTTTGTAAAAAAGTCAAGAAAAAATGGAGCATTACGCTCCATTCTTTCATACCTCCATATTTGGAAATATTTCTTTTACGATAACTTTGTAAAAGTTATCGATTGGATGTCCACCTGAAAAAATAGATTTTGGAATTCTATCTTCCCTGTTTGCCTTTTCATCGAGCTCACTTTCCAAATCATTTAAAAAGCGCCACCCTGCTACAGGGGTATAACTTGGAAACCAGACTTGCATATTTTCTTGGCACTTAGATGCCAAACTATCTAATTTTTCACCGGTTTTAAACTTTTCAGTGAATAAATAAATTATTGCTTTTGTGTTTTTGGCTCCCAAATTAAATCTCATTTCACCTATCCGGTGGTTGACAAAGTTTTCAAACTCTACTTTTTTTCATTTCTGTTGGTGTTGTTTTGCTCATGTTGATTATCTCCTTTTTTAGTGCAACCTCCAATTGGAGGATTTTAATTAGTTACAAACGTCTCTTTGACGCTAACTATATTATATCACAATTTACATAAAATTGCAAATTAGATTTTACAAAATATTAATTATCTTTTATAACAAGCATATCATACTTTATAAACTATTTACTTTATCTAAAATCAAAAAGATATTCTAAAAAAATAAATACAACATATATTTATACAAAAAACAAAACGGAGGTAAAAAAGTGAAAAAAACAATAACAACATTTATATTAATCATAATGTGCTTAACACCAATATCATTAAGTTATGATACAACAAGTTCATACATATGGAGTACAGATATGGAAACATCGCCCGTCTCCTCTTCTATCACTTCAAATACAAATGGTAACAATTCCATTTCCACAAATGAAACTTCCAATAACATATCAACCTCAAACACAGTAGAAACAAATTCACAAGTAGAAGATAATAACTCTTTAAATTTAGAAAGTGGAGCGGCCATATTAATTGAACAATCAACAGGTCAGGTTTTATACTCTCACAACGCACATGAACAATTACGTCCCGCTTCTGTTACAAAAGTAATGAGTATTTTATTAATAATGGAACAAATTGATAGTGGAAACTTATCTTACACAGACACAGTAAGTTGTTCAGAAAATGCGCGGTCTATGGGTGGTTCTCAAATATGGCTTGACACCAGAGAAACTTTAACAGTTGATGAAATGTTAAAAGCAATTTGTGTAGTTTCTGCTAATGATTGTGTTGTAGCAATGGCTGAACATATTGCAGGTTCTGAAGAGGCTTTCGTTCAAATGATGAATGATAAAGCAAAAAAACTTGGTATGAATGATACAACATTTAAAAATTGTCATGGAATAGATGAAAATGGTCATGTTACATCTGCCTATGACATCGCATTAATGTCTCGTGAGCTTTTAAATAAACATCCTAATATAACTAAATATACTACCATTTGGATGGATACTTTAAGAGATGGAAAATCTCAATTAGTAAATACTAATAAATTAATTAGAACATATAGAGGAATTACTGGCTTAAAAACTGGTTCTACTTCGCTTGCTTTATATAATCTATCAGCAAGTGCAACAAGGGATAATTTATCTTTGATTGCTGTAATTATGAAAGCACCTTCAACTAAAGTTAGATTTGCAGAAGCACAAAAATTATTAGATTACGGATTTAATAAATTTTCTTTTAAAAGTTTTGGAAATAGTGGCGATATAATTCAAACTGTTTCTGTTAATAAAGGTGTTAAAGATCATGTTGAAGCTATATTGGAAAATTCTACTGGTACTTTAATAGAAAAAGGTAAAGAAAATCAAGTTACACAAACTGTTGAAATTAATGACAATATTGAGGCCCCTATAAAAAAAGGTGATGTTATTGGCAAAGTTGTATTTTCTTTGGATGATTCTGAACTTTCTTCTACTAATTTAGTTATATCATGAAAAAAAGCAAATCATTTTAACGGCTTTCTCAACAAATTATAATTTTCTATTTATCTAATTTTATTATATCGTTTACATCATTGGAGCAAATAATCTTAAAATAGCTTGCCTATCATCTTTTATAAAAAAGTAAACTGTAAACTTTTCAATCTTATATCTGACACACAAATTACTATTTTTTTTGTTTACACCATATATTATATCATGAAAAAAAAGCAAATCATCCTTTAAATAAACCATTTTTTGCTTCTTTTTTCATCTACTTTATGTGATTCTTTAAAGGAATCCTCAAAATCTTTTTTGATATCTTTTATTACATTTGTATCCTTCATATAAATACCACATTCAAAATGTAAATATAAACTTCTATAATCTAAGTTTATTGTTCCTACAGTTGCTATTTCATCATCGGATAAAAATACTTTGCTATGTACAAAACCATTCGTATAAGTATAAATTTTTACTCCACCTTTAATTAATGTATAAAAATAAGAAGAGGTTAAATCATATACAATTTTTTTATCGGGTATTCCAGGAACAACAATTCTGACATCTACTCCTCTTCTTGCAGCTAAGATTAAACTATTTATCATATCTGTATCAATAATTAAATAAGGTGTATAAATATAAACATACTTTTTCGCTTGATTGATAATATTTAGATAAATATCTTCGCCGGTTATAACATCATCTAATGGACTTTCCCCATAAGGTACAACGAAACCATTTTCCTTATACTTTTCAGTAAAATTATATTTGTATTTATTATAATCATTATCTTCTTTTTTAAATGAATTCCACATTTCTAGAAACATAACAGTAAAATTCCAAACAGCTTCACCTTTTATCCTAATTCCATTATCTTTCCATACTCCTTACTACTATTTATATTTATATATTCATCTGAAATATTAATTCCACCAGAAAAAGCAGTATGTCCATCAATTATCATCATTTTTCTATGATCTCTATTATTCATAATAATACCTGCAAATGGCGATAATTTATTAAATTGCATACATTTTATTCCATATTTTTCCAGTAACTTTGGATAATTACTAGGTAGCATAGCAAAAGAACCCATATCATCATATAATACTCTTACATCTAGTCCTGAATTTGCTTTTTCTTTTAATATATCTAAAATTTCTTGCCACATAGTACCATTATTAATAATGAAATATTCTATAAAAATAAATTTTTTGGCTTTTTTTAGTTCTTCTAACATAACAGGATAAACGTCATCACCAAGAGAATAATAGTTTATCTCATTGTTTTTCGTTACAGGAAATCCTGCAAATTCACTTATATATTTTAATTGTCCTAAATTTTTAGTATCGATTTCTTTTTTTATAAATTCATCTTGTATTAAGTATTTTTGACCATTTTCTATATTTTCATTAATATTCTTTAAAACTTTACTTCTTTTCATATTATTACTAAGTATGATATATAGAAGTGTTCCAATTAATGGAAAAAGCATAATCAGTAATATCCATATTAAATCGCTACTTAATCTTTTACTATACTTGATAATCATTAAAACAATTATAATACTAAGTAAACCATAAACTACTTGAATAATACTTATAAATTCTCCAAATTTTAAATATATAAATAATGTTAATAGAATTTGTATTAATAAACCTATTGCTACAACAATTCCTCTTTTTACTGCCATCCACATATTTTTTCTCCTCATACTAATTCATTTTTATATGTAATACTTTTATCTTCTTTATAAATAAACATTAATTTTGAGTTCTTATCTGTTCTTCCTTTATCAAAGGATAACGAATAAGTACATTACTATCTAGATTTTCTTTGTGCATATCAACTGCTGTTATTTGATGATTATCATATGTTGTATAATAATAAATTCCCTTATTTACATTACAGCAAGATGTATAAATTGTTATTTCAAATTTATCATCACCTAAATCACAGCATCCTCTTTGTTGATCAACGCTACCTAAAATGTGAAAAAATTGACTAACACTTGATTTTTCATCTTCTTTAGAAAAAGAATTTAATTTAGTATACGCTACTCTTATGAATCTTGATTGCGATGATAAATCACCTGGTAGACCTATTGCTCCCATTCCTCTACTATATAAACTTAGATCTAATTCTTTACTAAATTTATTCTCTGGAGATTTAGGTGATAAATACATATAATTATTTAAGGCAAACATTTGCTTATCAAAAGATGGATTATTAGTTAATACCCCTACTGGATTATCATATATTTTTATTCCATCAATAACAGACTCTACAGTTATTGATTGTGTGCTATCGGAAATAATCCAATGTAAGCTAGCTAATGGTAATTTATCACTAAATGGAGTATTTAACACATTCATTTTTTCAATCAAATTTCTAGCTTGATTTACATTTGAACATTGGCTTAAAATCCATGGTATCAGTTCAAATTGAGCAACATTATCTTTTCCTTCCTGTTTTTCTTTATAATGAGCATTTCCAACAAAATTTAAACCTGCTATTGCTAACCCTTTTTCGTTTATTGCATCGTAATATAATGGATAATCTTCAGTAACAAATGCCATTCCAATTATCGCATAATGACTCTTAATGTCATCTACTTCTCTAAATTTAAATTCAAAGTTTCTCGGTGTTATTGTTACTTCATCTCCATATGAAAATTCATAATCCAATGTTCTTCCAAAATAAAAATCTTTCGTTTTATAAGTTGCTGCCATTATTGCAATTTTTTATCAATTATTATATATGAATTATATGATACTCCATTTGGAACATCATATTGATTTTCAAATAATTCTATATCTTTATCATCAGCTCCAATATATATGATATCATTAGAAATACTAATATCTCTCATTTTTTAATCACATTCCTTCCTAGTTACAAACTTGATTGAAAAAAATTAATTATCTTTCAACCTTAATTATATATATTTATTTAACATCTTTTGCCCAAAGTCCATGTTTATTACAAAAAAGAATAAATCTTGCTTCCTTTAACATATGGAAATATTGCACTTGCTTTTTCATTTGGCAATAAAAATAATTCTTTATGATTTTGTTATTTGATGACATTGCAATCCATTCTATAAAATGATTTTCTTCCATAACGTGGTTAACCGTGACAATTATTCGATTATCTATAACTTCATAATTTGGTACATGCCTTTCAAAAGAACTGCATCTACACTATTGGGAACTAATTCTATCATTTCCTCTCCGCAACATTTAATACTACAATTATCACAGTTACAATCTTTTATAACTTCAATTAAAGTATTACATTTAGAACATTTTTTATTACTAATTCTTTTTCCATAAATTTCCTCCATATCAATTTATTTTTATTATAATATAGCATAAGAATAGAAAATTAGCAACTAATTTTTGCTATATTTTCTTGCAGATAAGAATAGCTTCTAAAATTCAATCTTCACTTTCAAATTACTATTTGTTTTTTTTTATATCATAAAAGCAGATAATTATCAACCAACTCTCTGTCCCCCAATTTTTACAATATTTTAAATTATATTTTTCTATAATTTATATATTTAATTTCCATCACTAGACATAAAATATGTAGCAATAGGAATTTCGTTATTAATAGTATTTTTGTCTAGTCTTATTTTTATAATACATAAATCTGCATCTTTTAATTGTTCTATCTTATTCCTTCCACCTTTACGCTCTATTACTGTATTAGAATTTATTTCTACTTTCATTTCAAATTTCCCACCATCTACATTATAATCAGGTAGTAAATCTTCAAAAGTTATAGTTAATATTGCTTTATTACTATTTATTATTTCTATATTCGTACCTATTGGAGAAACTGTTAAATAAGGCGAATCTTCTAATGTTAAGTTTTTAATCAATTCTTTTCTTAACTCTTCTCCCTTTATATTACTTAATATGCTAATTGCCTTTGATTTTTTATATGTATATGTATCTATGTAATATCCAATTTTTATATCATCATAATTAACTTTTTCATTTGTTCTTCTATTTATAAAATTTAAAGAACTATTTACATTAATGGAATATTTTTTATTTCTTGACTTATTTTCAAAAACAATACTATTAAAATTTATATTAGTTATAATTCCATTATAAGTTTCTTCTATGTTATTAGTAATATTTTCTATTTCTGTTTCTTGTATTTGATTATCTGATTTTGTATTTTCTCTACTAACAACATTTCCATCTTCGTCATAATATGTGGTCATTTCAACATCATATTTGTTTCCAAATTTATTTTCTATTGGATCAAATCCACCTTTACCATAGTCTTCTTCTATTCTTTTTTGATTTCCGACTACAAATATGTTTTTATAATCATAATAAGACACATATGTTCTTAAAAAATCCATTTACATATGCTACATATTTTTTTTTCCATCTTTTCTGACAATATGTTCAGGCATATAACTAAATGCTCCTAAAAAAAAAAATTGCTGGAGTTGATAGTAATAATAAAATAATAACTATTCCTATTAAAACATTCCTTAAAATTTTTTCCTTTATTTTTAAGAGTAATTGTATTATACCAGCAACAAAACCACCTATAATTATTACAGCAGATACTATATATATCCATTCTCTAAACATTAATTTAAATGAAGATAAAATAAAATATAATGTAACAATTATTAGCATATAAAGTATAGTATCTAACAATATAATTTTGGGAATATATTTTTTATTTTTTCCATTATTTTTCCTCCAAAACTTATTACTTATTGACAAATAAATATTAATTTTCTATAACTTCTATTGATTGCAATTTCATGTTATCAAAATCAGCATTTTCATCTTTATATGTAACTTTTACTCTTTTACCTTTTTTCAAATCTCCAATAACTTTAGTGTCATCTTCAATATACGCTTTTACTGCAAATGGAAAATTATAACCAGTATCTGAATGAGTATCATCTTCTAAACTATATTTTAAATACACATATCCTGACTCAACATACTCATCACCAACAGTTACAATTGAAGAATATGCTCTTTTTCCAATTAACGCATCTTTTTTCATTTGATTATAGACATTTGATTTTAAAACAATAATAGCATTATCTTTAGTATCAAAATCATTGTCTCCCATACTATAACCTTTTTTTACTTAAATCTCCACTACAAATTAGTATGTCTCCTTCTTGTATATAATTTGTATCGTATTTTTGTAATGTCAAATAATCTATACAGGTCTGATTATTATCTTTAAAAATTGCTCTTGTATATTCTTCCATTTCTAATCCAAATTCTCCAAAATGTTGTCCATTAAATATATAAATATATCCATTATGATTTAGTTCCACTATCCCTTGAATAACTGTATCTTTAATAACATCTGTGATTTCATTTTTTCTTGAAATATCGTATATAATTTTTCCATCTTTATCATATATTACAGTGCTATCAGTTTTTTCATTATTTTCATTAGATTTTTTATTATTAATTATTATACACATTATAATTATTAAGATTATAACAATTATGGCTAAAGTTATTATTAATTTTTTTTTTTCACCTTTTTAATCTCCCCTATTTTCTTTCAATTCTTTATTTTTTGTTTTCTTCTTTATTGTCTGTCCATTCTTCATATTCTAGTTTTGTGACTTCGTCTAAATATTATAATTTATCCTTCAAATTATATATTTTTTATTTTTGTGAATCTCCTTTATAACTTCCCATAAAATATTTCTAGTATTTTTTTTTATAAAATGGATATTTAATTTTTTCTATTTCTTCTATTACCTTGTCTACTTCATATTTAATTTCTAATTGTTTATAATCTATTTTGTTGTTTTCAATAGTTAATAATCCTGCATTTGCATTATTGCTATTCATAGGACACCCTAAAGAGCCACAATTTATATACCATTTATTTTCTATATTGTTAGCACATGATATATGTGTATGACCATACAAAAATATATCTGCATTAATATCTTTAAACATTTCCTCTTGTTCTTTAATGTTTGGCCTTTTTATAATTTTTTTAGATATTTCAAATCTTTTTCAATTGGATAATGTACTATATGCACTTTCTTATTATCTATTTGTAACATATTTGATACACTTAAGTTTTTTATAAATTCTTTTGATTCATAACTCAATTGATTTTGATTCCATTTATGATTTTTTATTTCATCATCGCTCATTCTTCTTTTGTCATTATGCACTATCTCTGGTAATCCCTTAATAAGATATTGTTCATGGTTTCCTTGTACAGATATTAATTTGTTTTTTTGTTCTATTAGTTTTTGAACTACTGCCTCTGGATTTGGTCCTATTCCTATTATATCTCCGCAACATATTATTTTGTCTAATCCAATTTTTTCAAATTCTTCTAATACTGCATTCAAGGCTCTTATGTTACTATGAATATCTGTTATTATTCCAATTTTCATATTTATTCCTTTACTACCTTCCTAATTAATCCGTTTTAAAGTGCAATTTTTGCACTTTAAGAAATTAAACAGTTATTTATATTTTTATATTTTCACTTTTTTTTATTTGTTATATTTGTCTATTATCTGTTCTAATACCATAATGCTTTTTCCATGGTCTGAAATAGTGCAACAATATTTTATAAGATTGTCCTTTTCTTTTATTACTTTATATTCTACTTTTTCATTATTATTTAGTTCATCTTTATTAGCATCCAAATTCATTGAAAATAAAGTACATAATAAATATCTTTATAAGTTTTTGGTGTTTCTATTTTTTCTAATTCCAGTTCATCCTTTATGTTATTTACCCCTATTACTTCCAATATTTCCTCTTTTTCATTAGAATCTATATCCTTTAAATTGACACTATTATATCCAAATAAATTATAAAGCAAATATAATATTACTATTAAAAGTATTATAAATATTGTTAGAGCAAATTTTTTTTATTCTTTTAAAAAAATTTTCATCTGCACATTGTTTTTTATCAACAATATAATTTGTGATTATAAATATAACTGTAGGTATATTTAATAAAATAAAGTATAAAATGTTACATATTGATGTGATACTATCTATTTTATTATTTGAAGCATCATATTTTTCAAACACCAACATTCCAAGTATAATATTAATTGAATTTAAGAAAAATAACGTTGGTAATATATACTTTCTGATTTTGAATCTTGAATTTAATATTTGAATTAATTCTAACAATACTATAATTAATATTATAAATATTATTCCCATTTTTTCTTTCCTTTCAAATTATTTTTTTGAATTTTCTACATTATTTATTTTTCTTATAACATATACAATTATTAGTATAATTAATAATACTCCAATAAATTTAAATTATTTCAATAATAAATAATATAATTATTACCACAATTATTATATTTTTAACTCCGTTTTTTCATATGATCCTCCATTCATACTAATTATTTATATAAAAAATTAATCTGTTGTCGAATTTATATTTCATTTCAATTATATCTTCACAAATCCATTAATCTTATATTCTTTATATCATAAAAACAGATAATTATCAATTGCAATTATTTGTTTTTAATACTTTTGATATTATAATTTTATTTTATTTTTAATTCACCACTTTGTAATTTTTTTAATTCATATTTTACATCCTCTTTCATGAAGTAACTTTCTATTTCCTCTTTTATATCATTTGCGTTTTCACTAGATTTCAGATAATAACTATTTCCATTTATAAATAAATTGTTATTCTTACTCAACACTTTATCTTCATAAGAATTTATTTCAAAATTCATTTCTTTTTTCTGATATTCAACATTATCAGTTTCTTTTAAATTTTCATCATATACAGGGCTAACTACTCCATAATTATAAACATATTCTTCAGAAATAGTATCATTTATTTTTATGTTTTGAATTTTTACTTTTTCATTCGACTGTTCCGGAACATCTATTATTAAAGGGTCTCCTATTATTTTATCAACATCTCCATACAGCATTGTAAATTCTACTTTGCTTAAATCATCCAGCATTCCATCTCTTATATTTAACCCTGCGCCAAATGAATCTCTACTGAATATAATTTTATTTTCATCACTTGTCAAACTTTTTTTTTTTTTTGTTGGACAAATATAATTCATTGTACCATTATTAACTCTTAAATCAATATATGATGTTTCTCCAAATATTCCTTTTTTATCAAAGTAGAAAACTATATTTTCATCATCAATAGTTATTTTATTAATTGTAAATGTTCCTCCATTATTATTCGTTGCAATATATTGTTCTTCGCCCTCTTTTAATGGATACCATTTAGCCTTATAATACGCCTCTTTTTCTTCATTTGTTCTATCACTAAAGAATGTACTTTTTGTTTGCATTACTTTTAACTTTTTTAGGTCTGTTTGTTTTCCTAAAGTAACTGCATATACCTCTTCTGCTTTAATAATATCACTATTTTTAAGTTCTGAATAATCTTCAATTAGATTACTGTCTTTATAAATTTTTTTTTGCTTATATCGTAGCACTTGCTTGTCAAAGTATCATTATCATCACTTGCTACTTTGAATCTATAATATTCGATATTTTCATTATATTCTTTCCATGTTATGTTTTCTGTTATTCTTTTTTAATCTGATATATGTTTCAAAACTTGAATTTTCTATTTTGTCTAATACAATTTTTGTATTATTATCTATCTTTTGTTCTTGTGTAATTGTTTGTTGATTTTCATTCTTATTCATTGTTATATCCATCTCTAACATTTTATTAATTTTTACCGCACTTTTATTTCCAATATAAAATTCATTAAGCCATAATTTTAAGTGTATTGTATCTTCATCAAAATTCATTAAATTAATTACATCAGAACATTTATATTCTTTATCTGAGATTTTTTCAACAGTAGAATTTGACCTTTCTGATTTTTTTTTTTCATTTATCCATACTCTACTTAAAATTCCTATATTATATCCCATCATTTTGTTATATTCTACATTTTCCATTTCTTTAATTGCTTTTTCTTTTAGAACCATTCTATATTCTATAATTAAATATGCACTATCTCTTGCAATATCATCTATTGAAATTTTTACGTAATCGTTTTCAATTGTTTTGTTTACATCAATTTTTTTGTTTTCAAAATTTTCACTTGCTTTTAATAGTCCCATATTTTTGAAGTTTAAATTTCCTGTAACTTGTGCATATACGGTCATTCCAAATGTAAATAATAACTAACATTGCAAGTGTCTGTAATATTCTTTTTTTTTCATAATATATTTTCCCCATTCTTTCGTGTTTTTTTCTAGAGGATATATATCTGTTCTTTGTTTTTTTCTTGTTCAAAATTGTATATTGCAACTTGCTTTTTAAATTTGTTAAATAATTCTTTATTGTTCATTAGAACTATACCCCCTTTTCTTTAAAATTTTATTTAGTCTTTTTCTTACTCTGAATAGTTTTGATTTAACTTTTGATTCAGTCATGTTAAATTTCTTCGAAATTTCTTTTATATTTTTGTCATCATAGTAATATTCTATAAATATTTCTTTGTCTTCTTGTTTTATTTTTTCTAATTCTTCTGATATAATTTTTTGTTTTTCATTTTGTAATAGTGTTATTTCTATGTTTGAATTGTCTATTAATTTTTCTTCATATTCTTTAATATTTTGGGTTATTTTACATTGTCTATATTTATATTTAATTAAATTTTTTGTTATTCCACTTATATATGCAGACATGCTTTTGTTAATATCTAATTTGTTTTGATTTTTCCATAATGTTAAAAATACATCTAATATTACTTCTTCAACGTCTTCGTTTGATAAGTTTATATGTGAATTTCTTATGATTGTACTAATATAATTGTTGTATGTTTCCATTATTTTTTCCATCTGTAATTTGTTATTTTCGATATAAGTGTATATTTTTTCGTTTTCAACTTTCAATTTAGATCTAAACTCCTTTTCAAAGATATCTTTCATTTGTATATTAGCACATTTTTTTATTTGGTTGCATTATTTTTTTTTTTTTGATTTACTTGATGAAAAAAGAAGAGGATGTCTCTGATTCAGACGATTAAAAATGGAAAAAGTCAGATATAAATTTTAAAATTTTATATCTGACTTTTTTATATATTAATACAAAGCAATTGAATACCTAGTTATAGACATCATAAAGTCAATTATAATAATTGCTAAAAATAAAATTAATAAACAAATTTGAACTTTATGAGGAATTTTTGTTGTAATCTTTTCAAGTTGTTTCTTTACAAAAGGATGAATTTTTTCAACAAAAATAGTTCCTATTATTCCCCATGCAATTGAATATGCTAAGCTTATTCTTCCTTGGAAATTAAATGGTTTGCCTGTGTAGTCCCACCATCTTAAACCAAATAAACTTTCCAATACCACAGATACTACATATTCAAATATGGTAAATGCTATCATAGAAATAAAAAAAACTTTCCTACTGTATTTGTTTTTATTTTTTTTTTTTCACTTTCTATTAAAATTATTGCTCCAAATCCGTATATTGGACAAACTGGTCCATATAAAAATCCTCTTTTGTTAAATACTCCCAATGTTAGTACACAAAAAGACTGTTTCTAATATCCAGCCTAAAAATGAGTATGTAAAAAAGTACATTAATAATTTTTGTTTTTCTGTTAATTGCTTTGTTTCAATTAATTTTTCTTTTTTCCATATATCCCCCTATATTCTTTGTTATTTTTGTTTATAATACTATAAAAAGATAAATATTGCAATGATTTAATTTAAAATTTATTCCTCTTTTTTAGATTTATTGTTACAATTCAAAGTTTCAGAAGAATAATTTTCATAAAACAAATTTACATGTAGTGTTACAATTGGTGCGAAATAAAAAAGATATTTTTCACACAATATAATAAAATAAAATGTACCATATTTTAGGTATATTTTTTTTTTATAATTTTAATAAAATATAATTAAGTCAAACTTGACAACATTAAATATACATGTTAAAATATGTTTAATAACTTTCCCTATTATTGTGCAAACAATAATACGGGCGTCAGAAGACTTTAGGAGAACCGATACGGTTCTCCTATCTTTCATATTGGTTCTTTTTGATTAGTAAAATAATAATTTATTTTTTTATCTATTACATTTAAACTATTTGCTGATAAACGAACTTTTCTTAAAATTATATCGTCATATATTCGTTGTTTGCTAATAGTTGTTATTTGTGTAATCAAGGCAATACTGTCAATTTTCAACTTATTTATTTCATTTCCTAATTTTTCTAAATATTTCATTTGTTTTAATATAGCTTTTGGAAAATCTTCTGGTATATTATCTAATTTATCAAGTTCGTTTAATAAGTTATTAAGTTTATTGTTTTCTCTTTCTATATTGGTAGACAATATATTGTAAAGTTCACTTCCTAAACTAACACATGATTTATGATATCTTTTATTTTCTTTTTTTGATGTTAAAGGAATAACATTTAGTGTACCATTAAAAGGATTATCAAATTTATTAATTACTACACAATAATGAAGGCCTCCTAGTTCATTACCAATATTATATCCAAGATTAACCTTTATAATATCCCCTCTTTTAAATGTTTTCATTTTAGTAGTATCAAATGTTTTTTCTTCATCATGATATTCTGAAAAATCATTAATCCAATATGCTAACAAATCACTTTGTTTATATTCTTTTAATTCTATATGTTTTAAAAATGACAAATCTAATCTATTCAAGGAATTGTTTTTATGGTTAACCGCATTATTCTTTATTTCTAATTCACTATTATTTATCAATTTTATCCTCCTTTCCATTTTTATAAAATTATATTGTTTTGAAATTTATATCACTCTTATATGCATTTGTAGTTTTATTTATATGTATATATTTCTCTATGGTGTCCAGTATATCATAATATTTATTAAATATCAATACAAATATAAAAAAAATAAATAGACCCTATATTAATTAACATAGGGTCTATTTATTTTTGCTAGAACTCCCACCTGATAGAAAATTCACATTTTTTTTCTTTACTTTCATAATCATGGCCTGCAAAAGAAAATTTCACATCTTCAGATATATTATTTATATCAGCCAACAACTCTTTAATGTAGTCATTAGCTTTCATTATATTTTCCATTCCAAATGTATCATTATCTATGCCACATTCTCTTGGAGAAAGAGTGATATTTAATGGAACTGCCATTATATAATTATACGGTTGCATGTATCTTACAATTTCAATTGATCCAACTTTGTTAATTTGATCAATAATTGCAATTGCCTGGGTCTTTTTTTCATCAGTCCATTTTGCCATAATTATTATTTCTTCTAATTTCCGTGAAATAGCTGGAAGTTCTTTAAGTTTTTCGTTAAATAGTTTCAATAATGTCATATAATCCTCCTTATACTACTTGGAGGCTTTACCCTCCAAGATTTAATAACCTTTTTGGGTAACTAAAAGTATCTATATATAATTATACTATATTTTACATATAACTTCAACATCTAATTTCAAGTTTTCACCATTAATATTAGTTTCTGTATAATCAGTTCTTTCAGCATCATAAACAATATCCAATGCCAAAGTATCATGCTTAATTAATTCAGCAATTTGTTTGATAACATTTTCAAGCATTTCGTTTCCAGCTACATAAAGATTTATCTTATCTAAAACTTCAAAACCTTTGTCTTTTCTCATATTTTGAACTTTTGATAATACCTCTCTTGCATATCCTTCTCCTTTTAATTCTTCTTGTGTGATATGTGTGTCTAATACAACACCGATTTCACCTTCACCTGCAAATGCAAAGCCGTCTTTACCATTCATTGTGATTAGTAGGTTTTCTGAATTTAATGCAATTTGTGTATCGTCTATTTCGATGTATTCTACTCCACCGTTTTTTACTGTGTTTGCTAAGTCCATTTGATTTTTCTTAGCAATTTCTTGTTTTATTCTAGGAATTAATCTTCCATATTCTTTTCCTAAAACTGGTAGATTTGGCTTGATTTCAAAGTTTACGTAGTTTGACATCTCTGCTCCTAGTTCTACTTTTTTAACATTTAATTCTTCTTTTACTATATGTGCATAATATTCTGGTAATGTATTTACTGATATTAGCATTTCTGATAATGGTTGTCTGTTTTTGATGTTTACAGAGTTTCTTGCACTTCTTCCTAGTTTTACTATTGTATATGCTAAGTCCATTTCTCTTTCTAGGTTAGAATCAACTGCTGTTTCGTCATATTCTGGCCATAAGCATAAGTGGATGCTTTCTGGTGCTTTTTTTCGTCTAATCCTACAACTAAGTTTTGATAAATTTCGTCTGTCATAAATGGTACAAATGGTGCTGCTACTTTGCATAGTGTTACTAGAACTTTTATATAGTGTTACATATGCTCCGATTTTGTCGTCTGTTAATTCTTGACTCCAGAATCTTTCTCTGTTTCTACGTACATACCAGTTTGAAAGTTCGTCTGTAAAGCTTTCAATTTGAAGTGCTGCACTTGTTATATCATATTGTGATAATTTTTCGTCTACTTCTTTTACTAATGTATTTAATTTTGAAATTATCCATTTATCCATTATGTTTGTTACTTTGAAGTCACTGTATTTTAATGGGTTGAATTGGTCTATTTCTGCATATAGAACGTAGAATGAGTATACATTCCATAATGTGCTTAAAAATCCTCTTTGTGTTTCTTGTACATTGTTTAGACTAAGTCTTGTTGGTAGCCATGGTGCACTACATGTATAGAAGTGCCATCTTGTTGCATCTGCTCCAACTGAGTCTAATAATACCATTGGGTCTACACCGTTTTTCTTTGATTTTGACATTTTTTGTCCGTGCTCGTCTAGAACATGTCCTAAAACGATACAGTTTTCAAATGGTGTTCTTCCAAATAATGCTGTTCCTAATGCTGTTAATGTATAAAACCATCCTCTAGTTTGGTCAATTGCTTCTGAAATGAATCCTGCTGGGAAGTTGTTGTCAAACATTTCTTTATTTTCGAATGGGTAATGCCATTGTGCAAAAGGCATTGAACCTGAGTCAAACCAACAGTCTATAACTTCTTTTGCTCTTTTCATTTTTTTACCACATTTTGGACATTTTAAATGTACATTATCAATATATGGTTTATGTAATTCTATATCTTCTGGACAGTCTATTGCTTTTTCTTTTAATTCTGCAATACTTCCAATACATTCTTGGTGTCCACAGTTTTCGTCTTCACATGTCCAAATTGGAAGTGGTGTTCCCCAATATCTGTCTCTTGAAATTCCCCAGTCAATTACATTCTCTAAGAATTTTCCAAATCTTCCTGTTCTAATTGTGTCTGGATACCAGTTTACTTTGTTGTTATTTGCAACTAATTCGTCTCTTAGTTTGCTCATTGCAACAAACCAACTTTCTTTTGGATAGTATAGTAATGGTGTGTCACATCTCCAACAATGTGGATATGAGTGCATGTGTTTTTCTTTGCTGAATAATTTGTTTTCGTCTGCTAACCATTTACAAATATCTTCGTTACAGTCTCTAACAAATCTACCTGCCCAAGGTTCAACTTCTGGTACGAATTTTCCTGATTTATCTACTAAGTTTATAAATGTTATTCCATTTTGTTTTGCTACTAGGCTATCATCTTCACCATATGCTGGTGCAATGTGAACAATTCCAGTACCATCTGTTAATGTTACATAATCCCCGTGGATTACTTCAAATGCTTTTCCATCAACTTTTGCAAATGGCATTAATTGTTCATATTTTACTCCTAATAAATCTTCACCTTTAAATTCTTTTATTATTTCATATGGTGTTTCTTTTAATACTGATTCAATTAAATCTTTTGCTAAAATGTAGTTTTCATATATTGGTTCATCATCTGTTCCAATATTTGCTTTTATTTCTGCATATGTATATGATTTATTTACACATAATGCTAAGTTTGATGGTAATGTCCATGGTGTTGTTGTCCATGCTAGGATATATGTATGTGTTTGGTTCAATTGCTTCATTTCCTATTTTTTGACCTTCTAGAACTTTGAATTTAGCAATACATGTTAAATCTTTAACATCTTTATAACCTTGTGCAACCTCATGTGATGATAATGCAGTTCCACATCTTGGGCAATATGGCATTACTTTGTGTCCTTCATATAAAAGGCCTTTTTTCCATAATTGGCTTAATGCCCACCAAACTGATTCGATATAGTCATTGTGGTATGTTACATATGGATGTTCCATATCAACCCAATATCCAACTTTATTTGTCATTTCTTCCCACATATGAACATATGTAAAAACGCTTTCTTTACATTCTTTAACGAATTTTTCTACACCATATTCTTCAATTTGTTGTTTTCCAGAAATACCTAATTTCTTTTCAATTTCAAGTTCAACTGGTAAACCATGTGTATCCCATCCAGCTTTTCTTATAACTTGATATCCTTTCATTACTTTATATCTTGGAATTATGTCTTTCATAACTCTTGTTTCGATGTGTCCAACGTGTGGTTTTCCATTTGCTGTTGGTGGTCCATCATAAAAAGTAAAATATCTTTTTCCTTTATTCATGTCAAAGTTTTTCTTGATTATGTCTTTTTTCTTCCAGTTTTCTGCGACTTCTCTTTCCATTCCTACAAAGCCGTCTTTTAATTCTACTTTTTTGTACATAAAAATTCCTCCTTTTTTATTTTATCTTTTTTTGGACATTTTAAAAGGCTACTTCTATCCTAGTTTTTACTAGGACGAAATAGCCTTTTCCGCGGTACCACCTATCTTAATAATGTTCCACTTTTATTTATATTTTCTAATTTGTTTTACATTATTCTCTTATTTATCTTTAACGCAGATTTACGTTTAAACTTACTTTTTTGCTATGTCATATTTTTTACAACACCATTAATTTGTTCAGTTCAAAAACAGTTAGGTGATAACAAATTATTTTTACTTACCAATTTTCACCAACCATTGGCTCTCTAAAAGATATTGTATAATTTGTGTTGTCCTTACTTTTGTTTTTTTATTTTATTTTTTAGCAAAGTTGCTTTGCTTTAATTTGTACATTATTATTATCACATTTTTTTCATAATTCAAGTAGTTTGCATAAATTTTTACTATTTCAATTTTTTTTTCAATCAAATTAGCAATTTCTTTTGCCTTTTTAGTTATATATTCTTGGTCTTCCCCTTCTATCATAACTCTAACTAAAGGTTCTGTTCCAGAAGGCCTTATTAAAACTCTACCGTTTCCAGCAAATTCTTTTTTCAAGTTTTTCTATTGCAGATTTAATTTCATCATCTTTATCATAATCATATTTCTTATCTGAATTTACTTTTGCATTTATTAAAACTTGTGGATACAATTTAATAATTTCTGTCATTTTTTTGAAGCAGTTTCATTTTTTCTTCCAATATTGCTTGATTAACATTAATGATGTTAAAATTCCATCACCTGTTGGGTTGTAATCTAATAAAATTACGTGTCCAGATTGTTCCCCACCTAGGTTATATCCATCTTTAAGCATTTCTTCTAATACATATCTGTCTCCAACTTTTGTTTGAACAAGTTCTAACCCATTATCTCTTGCATATTTATGTAATCCAAGGTTACTCATAACTGTTGCTACAACTGTATCTTTTGCAAGTTTTCCTTTTTTTTCTTAGATAATTTGAAACAATGGCCATTATCATGTCACCATCTATTTCGTTACCTTTTTCGTCAACTGCTAAGCATCTGTCTCCATCACCATCATATGCTACACCTAGACTTAATTTGTTTTCTACAACAAATTTTTTTCAAAGAGTCTAAATGTGTTGAACCACAATTATCATTTATGTTGATTCCGTCTGGATGATTATGTATTATTTTATATTTAATTCCTAATGCTTTAAATACTTTTTCTGCAACTACTGATGTTGCACCATTTGCAGTATCTATACCAACAACAAAGTCATCTCTATTTAATTTGTCAAAATTATCATCAAAATTTTTTCTAAAAAAGTAAACATATTCATCTAATAAATCTTGTCTATACTCAGAAACGCCTATTTTGCTACTTACTGCAGTAAGTTCATCAATTTTTCCAGAGTCCATTACTTCTTCTATTTCTTCTTCAAGACTGTCTGGTATTTTCATACCTTTGTTACTAAAGTATTTTATTCCATTAAATTCAAATGTGTTGTGTGATGCTGATATAACAACACTTGCATCTGCTTGCAATTTTCTTGTTAGGTATGCAACCGCTGGTGTTGGGATAACTCCTAATAATTTTACATTTGCTCCATAACTTAAAAAAATCCTGCTACCATAGCACTTTCTATAAGTGTTCCTGAAATTCTTGTATCTCTTCCTATTAAAATTGTAGGTGTATGATCTGTATGTTTTGATAACACATATGCTCCTGCTTTTGCTACTTTATATACTAACTCTGGTGTAAGTTCTGTGTTTGCAATTCTTCTTATACCATCTGTTCCAAAATATTTTCTCATGTTAAAAATCTCCCTTCAATATATTATAATTTTTATGCCACTTTAATCAAATTCATGTATTTAATCTTTAGTAAATTTGATTATAAGTGGCTTCAATATATTTTTTTTTTTTAAATACTCGCTTATTAATAATTTAATTCTTTCCTTTATTGTCAATTTAAATTCTTCAGGCTCTACTATATCTATCCTTTTGTTTTGTAATGCTAGTTTTGGATTTTTTGTTGTAAGTTCCTCAAGTTTGCTTGCTCCCACTATTTCTTCTATTTCTTTTAATGCTTGTGGAATCACTTTATATACAGTATTTTGTCTATGTACATCACTTCCCAAAAAGTGAATCATATTATTTTCAAAGAATTTTGTTACTATAAATTGTGCATTTTTTCCATATTGTCCTAAAATGCTTCCATAATTTGCTTGCATTAATACTCCCTTTTGAATTAGGTCATATACAAGTTCTGGTTCTTTCTGGATAAAAGAATATCTTTCTGGATGTGCTAATACTGGTATTAGTTTATTTTCTTGCAAAGAATATATAACATCATACATGTTCATTGGTTCAGCATTTAATGGCATTTCAAATAAAACATAACAACTATTATTAATAGTTGATGCTTTTCCATCTATAAGTAATTGCATCATATTCTCTGTCATATACACTTCGTTTCCTAAGTATAAATCTATATCTATTCCTTTGGCTCCTAAGTTTTCACTAATTGCCTTTACCCACATATCTCTTTCTGGTACATCTGTTTCATAATAATTTTCTATATAATGTGATGTTAATACTATCCCCTCAAATCCTGCTTCTTTTGCTTCTTTTAATAGATTAAATGTTTCTTCTATGCTTCTAGATCCATCATCTATGTTTGGTATTATATGTGAATGAAAGTCTATCATTTGTTGTTCTCCCTCTTCTTCCTAGTTTAAATTTTTCTTCTCATTGTCCAAATATGAATTTATCTGTTGTAATATTTCTTGTGATTTATTCACATTATCAATTGAATTATTATTTAAGAAACTTGGTTTTTCCATGCTTTCTTCTATATTACTTCTATTTTCATCCATATTGTCTATATTATTTCGATTTTGTTTAAATATTTCATTTTTATAATTTTCATTATTTTGTTTTAAAACATTATATGTTTTATCTTTTATTTCTCTTCTGCTTTCTGATGGTAAAGTAGATCCTGATGTTGATGCATAATAGTAATTTTCGTTGTATTTTTTTATTGATACAGGCATTTTATTTATTACTACTCCTGCTAAATGTCCTCCAACATTTTGAATATTTTTTATTACTCTTTCTAAGTTATCTTTTCTTGTTTCTTTATGTGCTGTTACTATAACTGTTGAATCAACTATTCTTGACAAAATAACTGAGTCTGTAACTAATTCGCAAGGTGTTCCATCTATTACTATTATGTCGCAAGCCTGTTTTAGGTCTTCTAGTAATTTATTCATTTGTGGCGAAACTAATAGTTCTGATGGATTTGGTGGAATATTTCCTGCAGGCATTAATAATAAATTTTCTATCTCTGTTTTTTGTAAGTAATCTGTTACATCTGGTTCTTGTCCCTCTGTTAAATCTATTCCTGATAAATAATTAGAAAGTCCTGGGCGTGGTGATGCTCCAAATATTGTGTATTGTCTTCCTTTCCTCATATCTGCATCTATTAATATAACTTTATTTCCTGCTTGTGCAAATGTTACTGCTAAATTTGATGCAACCCAACTTTTTCCTTCACTTGGAAATGTTGATGTTATTAATAAAGTTTTTAATTTTTTGTTTGTGCTCATAAATTGTATGTTTGTTCTTAATGTTCTAAATACTTCTGATACAGGTGATTTTGGATCTCTTTGTGTTATTAATTCTTTTTTTAATTTCATTATTTTTTTTTCCTCCTTTGCTTTTAGCAGGTTCAAAATTATATAATGGTATGCTTGCAAGAACTGGCACTTTAAATTGTTTTTCAACTTCTTCTGCTGTTTTTATTGTTGTATCTAACATGTTTGCAACTAATACATAACCAACTGCAACTACAATTCCTATAAATGCAAATATCAATATATCTTTTGGATGATTGATATTTGATGGAGCAGATGTAACTTCTGCTTCATCAACTATTTGGATATTGTTTATGTTATATAATTCTGTTATTTTTTTTCATAAACACTTTTGCTGTTTCATTTGCTAATTTTGCTGCAGATGTTGCATTTTCGTTTGTTACAGATATTTTTATTATTTCTGTATCTTTTTCTTGTGTTACTGTTATGTTGTTTTTTAATTCTTCTTCACTTATGTTTATTCCAACATTAGAAATAACTTCTCTTATAATGCTTTTGCTTTGCACAAGTGCACTATATGTTGATACTAATTTTGAGTTTAATGTTACATCTGTTGTTGTTATTGTATTAGTGTTGCTTGATGTGTTTCCTGTTGCTAATAAAAGTGTTGTTGATGACGTGTATTTAGGTTTTACAAACCCTGTTGTGTAAATAACTCCAAGTAGTATAAATATTAATACTATTAATATTATCTGTGTTTTTTGTTCCAAAATAATGTTAGTAATTCTTTTAAATCAATTTCTTCTCCCATGTTTTTCTCCTTTTATTTTTTGATATCTCTTATTTTATCATACCTGAATTTTTGTATCAAGTGTTTAGAAAAATTTATGTTTTTTTTTATTGTGATTTTTTTGATTTTATTTGTTCTTACAAAAAAATATATTGTTACATTTGATACATGTATTTTATAAAGTCTTGTTTTGCTTTTTCAGTATCTGTGACATATAGATATGCACCGTTTTCAAATATTTCATTACTGTAGTCTAATGCAGGTAGCATTACTGATGTAATGTTATTTAAGTATTCATCTTTATTTGATATAAAGTTTGGTAACATTGTTGTATATTTTGAAACATCAATATTTGTTGTTACTTGGCTTAATATTAGGTCCACAATTCTTGAAATTTCTTTTGGGTCTTTGCTTGCTATTTTGTTCATCATAGATATAAAGACATCTCTTTGTCTTCTTGTTCTTCCATAGTCTCCATGTTCACCGTCTTTTTTATGTTTGTTCCTGACATTCTTTCTTTTTACATAAGATGCTACTTGTTCTCCTGTAAGTGTTACTTTTCCATATTTTGTAAGTTTTTGCGTTGGCTTTCCTGAAAATTTATAGAACATATCTACATACTCATTTACCCATTTCATTTCATCTTGTGTAACATTTACTTCAACTCCGCCTAATTCGTTTATTATGTCATACATTGAAGATATATTTATTGTTACGTATTCTTTTAGATTTAGTCCAAATGTTGTATTTACTGTTTTTAATGCTAATTCTTCTTTTCCTGTTGCAAATGCAGTATTTATTTTATACCTATGGTCCATACCTTCTATATTTGCAGCAGTGTCTCTTGGGATGCTTATTAATTTTATGCTTTTGTATTTTGGGTTAATAGATATTATTATCATTGCATCACTATTTCCTGAATATGTATTGTCCATATTTTTTGAATCTGATCCTAATAACATGATGTTTATTACTTGGTCGTATTCTTTTTGTGTTAGTCCTTCTGTTTCGCTATACATGTTTTCGTTTATTCCTATATTGTTTTCGTCTATTTCTTGAAAGTTTATCTTTGATAGTTTTCCGTGTATAAATGTTCCTGCTACTATTGCTGCTATTATAATTAGTACTATTATGGTTAATAGTATTATTTTGATTATTTTTCCTTTTTTGCTTTTTTGTTTTTTGTTTTCTTTTTTGCTTTCTGAGTGTTTTCCTTTTTTTGGCTTTGTTTTATTTCTTTTTCCATTTTGGGCTCCTCTTTTTTTTTTTTTACCTATATATCTTATATTTTTTTTGGCAAAATGTAAAGAGTTTTTGTGATATTTTGTTTTTTTATAATTTTTTTGATAAGTGAAAAAGTAAATGCAATTAATAATGTAGTTAGTATATTTTAGTCCTACAAGAACTCTTAATGTACAATACAACGCAATTATGGTATAATTATATTGTAAATGTTTTTGGTGGAATCTAGGTATTTATGAAAGAAAATGTTAACAAACAATAATCTATAAACCAAAAACATTTGCATAACTGAAAATTTAAAAGCAAGGCAAAATAGCGTTTACTTTTACAGAATTGCATTTAACTTTTCACTTGACGTACTTAAAATTATATATGCAGATATTTTAATGATATATTTTTAAAATGCATAAAAATATTGGAGTAGAAAACCTTCAAAGTTTTCAACCCCAACTATCAACTTTCTTTTTAATTTCTTCAATTACTTTATATGCACTTGTATGTGGATTAGCATCTTCACTATCTATATTTTGTCCATTTTCCTCATGATATTTTTCAATTTTCTTAGCATTTGCTATTGCAATATCTGTTTTATTTTCTATTATTGGATATATATTCATACTTTCAGAATAATTAGGTATTATAAGTTTCATTTCATTTTTTACTTGTTTACTACTTTGATAATTTTTTGATGTATATCCATAATGTAATATATACCAATATTCAAATGTAGGTGTTGAAGTTATTAATTCAATATCATTTTGTTTGCATATGTCTTTTGCTTCATTTATTTGTTCTTGTTTATTTTGATTTATATCTGTATCTATAAAAGATACATTTTGTCTCCGTATTCTTTTTTTATATCTTCCTTGTATAAACTCTATCAAATCATTTGCCATTCCTACTGGATCTGTATGTCTTCCCGTAGAGAATTTAATAATACATTCTCTACTAGAAAAATTTTTAAGATATATCGTTTCAGTTTTATTTTTTCCTTCACATCCTATTGCAATAATTGATCTTATTTTTCTTTGGTTACTATTTCTTTTTTCTCTGTTCTAATCTTCCCATAAGCTATTACCTGTAACCAAAAAAAGGAATTGCATCATATCTACCGTTTAAATATCCTTTTTGTACATTTTCAGTTTTTCTTACTGAAAAATCATCTAATGGATATATCTCTGTACTTCCTTTTTTCGGATCTTTCTCTGTAAACCATATCTGATCTCTCCTAAAATTGTCCAATGATAATAAATTAGTATCATGCGTATTAAATATCAATTGTGCGTCATTTTTTATTAATTTCTTTATTATGAAATAATTTTATTATAAATTCAACCAACAATGGATGCAAACTTTTATCTATTTCATCTACAATTATTATTTTTCCTTTTTCAAAAGCTTCCTTTAGAATAGGACTAAGGAAAAATAAATTCTGTTCCTAATGATTCTTCTTGCAATTCTAATTCATAATTTTCTTTATTACCATTTTCATTTTCTATTTCATGAAATGTAGCTATTCTTACTTCTTTTTGTACTATATTTTCATTTGGAATCCTAATGTTATTAAAGGCTACTATGTTACTAGGATTCATATCTTTAACCTCAAAGTTATAATCTTTGATAAGTATATCTGCTTGTTTTAATAGATTAATTGTGAATTTTTTTTTTAGCTTTCCTTCTTTATCATTCTCGAATTTATTAAACACATAACCGCCAGCATTCATATAATCATTATATGTGTCTATATCTTCTGAAAACCATATATATGCGTCTTTGGTTTTTTCGTAATTCCATTCTGTGGCTGTTGACAAAAATAATTTTTTTTCTGTGTTTTTTTTAGTTGTTAGCTCTTGCAATTTGTTTTGTTCTTGTTGTGTAAATTTATATTCATTTGTATTTTTTCTTTCAAAAATCAAACTTGGTTTAGCAGATAAATATTGATATAAATATTCTGTATAAATCCTGTTAACATCTGCTGAAAATCCATATATATATTTGACATTATTTTTTATAAATATAAATTTAAATTCACATGGCTTATTAATTGTTTTTAAATCAAATTTAAAAGGTTTCATTTCTAATAATGGCTCATTTATATTTCTCAAATTTGATTTTCTAACCATTAAAATAGTTGCTGTCATTGCTTTTATAAAATTTGTTTTTCCAGATGCATTTGCACCATAAATTGCTGCTGACTTTAAATAATTTTCGCCAGTTGTTTTATTCTTTATAATATTTTCTAGATTTTCATCGCCAATGCCTGCTACCATACTAAATGTCATTTCGTCTTTAATAGACATAAAATTTTTAACACTAAATTCTATTAACATATATATTCCTCCTTGCCTTATTATATTATAGAATTCTAAAATTGTAAACACTTTTTAATATTATTTTTCTATTTTTTGCATTTTTTATTCGTTTTTAAGTAAAATATTATGATTTTATCTTGTTTTTTACATATTTAAGTTTTTTAACTTTTCATTCAAATTACCATAACAACCTTTTATTGATAATTAGTTATATTGCTTTTTTAACTGTTACCAATAACTATTTTAATTTTAGAAAAACAATCTTATAATTAATTTTACGGTTCTATAATAAATGTTGGGGTTGGTAAAAAACTCCAACATTTAAAAAAATATAGCACTTATCTTAAATACCTGATAAAATGTAATTGTGAAAAACATTAAAGGAGGTATTGATAAGTGCAAACTAATTTTATCAAAAATTTATTAAATTTGGAAGATGTTATCGTAAAAAATATTAAAAATTAAAAAAAAGAGTGGAAATTTACATCGAATTGCCTGTAAAAGCACATTTATGTCCTTATTATGGTGCTGAAACTACTAAAATTCACGATTATAGAACTCAAATTATTACAGATATTCCTGTATATTTTAAAAATACTAAACTCATTTACAATAAACGTAGATATGAATGTAAGTTTGCCATAAATCCTTTTACGAAAATAATTCTATTGTTAACAAATATTCTAGAAAATCTACTAGACTTACTGAATTTGTTGTTGATCAACTTCGTAAACTTTCTTCTTGTTCTGACATTGCTAATATGTGTGGGATTTCTCCTGGGTATATTTCTAGACTTTTTCCTTATCTTGCTGTAACTCCTTCACATCTTCCTAAAGTACTTTGCATTGATGAATTTAAGGGAAATACTGGACATTATAAATATCAAGTTGCATTAATTGATGGTGAAACTCATGAAGTTGTTGATATTCTTGAATGCAGACATAAACATTTTTTATGTGACTATTTTAAAAAAAATTTCCTAAATCTGAACTTGATAATGTTAAATATTTTGTTACTGATTTATGGGAAACATATAAAGATATTGCTTTTACTTATTTCAGAAAAGAACTAAAATTGTTGCAGACCATTTTTATTTTGCTAGATATGCTTGTGATGCTGTTAATAAAATTAGAATTCAACATTGGTATTGTGAAATAAAAAACTCACTAGAAGTTCCATATTCAAATGGTCCTACTGAGGGCTTTAATAATAAAATTAAAGTTTTAAAAAGAATTTCTTTTGGTGTAAGAAATTTTACGAATTTTAAAGCAAGAATTATGTTACTTAATCGTGAGTAATTAATCATATTAAACTGTATATTACCATTATTCACCAATTCATTAATTGGTTTATTAACTATACTCAAAATTACATATTTTCAGATATTTTTATGATTTGTTTTAAAAAAGCATAAAAATATTGGAGCAGAAAACTTTCAAAGTTTTCCACCCCAACTATTGACTTTCAGCCAATTTCTAGAAATATTTTTGAAGATTGTTTTATAAAAATTACTTCTATTGTGCATATATCAATTCCCAAAAATACATATAGTATTATTAGTTTTTTTAATCTTTTTTTTTTAAAAAAGGATTTAATATCTATATTATTTCCAGAAAAACCAAAAATCCTGATAAAAAGAAAAATAATGGTATATGAAAGCTATATATAAACTTTCCAACTTTACCTATTCCTATATGTCCTAATATAACTAATATAATTCCAATTCCTCTAGCAATATCAACCCATTCAATTCTTTTCATTTTTAACTCCATTAACTTTTCTTATCATCTTACTCAAATATTTCTTAATCATTGCATCTTTAAAAATAATTAACATCCATATATATACTATTATTCCAATACTTACTTGTATAAAAGTAATTAAAATTGGTTTCAAATTAATAAATTGTATTGGTTTAATTATTAAAAAAATTATCATACTTGCTAATAATAACTTTGGAACTCTAATTAGTACCTCTTTAATTTTTATTAAATCTTTTATCCAATAAAAATTAATAATTGTCATTACGAACATTGATATAATTGAAGCAATTGCTGCACCCACAGCATCCAATTTTATAATTAACATTGCATTTAATATAAAATTTATTATTGCGCCCACTGCTACTGATTTTGTAAAGTCTTTTTCTCTTCTTACTGTCATTAAATATTGCCAACCTATTACACTATTTAATCCCATAAACAATATTATCGGAGAAAGTATATTTATCATTTGAGCAACACCTTCATATTCTTCTCCAAAAAACCATATAGAAAACATATCTGAAATTCCAATTAGTCCAAATATCATTGGAAAAGCCATAAAAAAAAACAAAATAAAATGAATTATACATATATTTTTTTTATTTCATTTTTCTTTCCTTCTTTAGCGCTTTTAGCTATTCTAGGGCTAACAACTAACCCTAATGAAGTAATAACTGTAACAACCATTTTTATTATTTTATCTGCTTGTCCATAAATACCTACTTGTTCCATTGACGACATATTTCCTAACATAACTTTATCCATTAACATATATATTGAATCCAAACATTGTGGTAAAAATAAAATAATTGCAGTTTTAATATGTTTAATGCATGCAATCGAAGGTCTATTAATATCTGATATTTGTTTCTTTATACCTATCCATAAAGATAAATTTCCTATAAGCATTACAGAAACATGACACATTATATATACGGCTAAATCATTAGCATCATTTACAAATAAAAATATGCATATTATACCTATTATTTTAATAATAACATTTCTTATAGTTATTTTTTTAAATTCTTCTACTCCATAATAAAGCCATGAAATATCTATTGCATTAGCTATTAATTCTATTCCAAATATTAAATAATAAATTTTGTAATTTGTAAATGTTGCAAATATGCAAAAAATTATTAATGCCGTAGTAGTTGTAACAATTCTTGTCCATAGAATTTCCCAAAATACTTTATTTTTTTTATCTTTGTCATCAGAAACATATGCTATTTCTCTTTGTCCATACATCTGCAACCCTAATACTCCAAAAAGTACAAAATAGCTTAAAACTGAATATGTATAATTATATATTCCTATATTTTCTACCCCTAAAATGCGAGATACATATGGAGTAGTTATTAATGGTGTAATTAATGTTAAAATTTTATATATCATATTATATATATAATTAACTGTTAAACTTTTTTTCATTTTCTAATTCTCTTTTCTTTAAAACCTTATTTCTTCGTATTTTAAATAGTTTTACAAATATTCTCTTTGGAATTAATTCGTATATAATTATAAACATTTTATGTTTAATTGATATGTTTTTGTATATATAAGGATAGTTATCTGCAAATGGAGTCTTTTTCAAATATTGTTTCCAGATATCATCATACTTCCCTTTATTATTAGCAAACCAAGGTCTTCCGAATAATCCACTTACAAAATGTATTATACATGGATTCTTTGCAGCTAAATCCAATTCCTTTTGATTATAAAAAGTATTTTTAGACAAATCTGTTAAATATAATAGATTTTTTTCTCCCCATGTATATTCTGAAAAAAACCATATAACGAGGTGATAAAGTTAATATTTTATCTTTACAAGTTATATTTATAATATCTTGATCATGAAAAGAATATGTATTATTTTTGCTTAACAATATTTTCTTAATTTTTTGTAAAACTTTTTCATTTTTCCATTCTTTGCAATTGAATAATAAAACTCCTGCATTAAAATACTTATCATTGTTATTAAAATTAATATTTTTTTTATGAAAATTTGGTAAAATATCTATGACTGCTCCTAGTATATTTTCGTTTAAATCTATTTCAAATAACTTTGTTAAACTATCACATACACATGTGTCGCAATCTAAATATAAAATTTTATCAACATATGTTGGTAATTTATCTATAACAAAAAATCTTGCATAACTTGCAAATGATTTAAATTGCCCCTGTGAATTAGCTCCTAATTTTTCTACCTCTTTTAATTCCTCTAAAACGCTATAAAATTTAACCTTTCTATTTTTACTTTCAATTTGTTTTTTTAATATTATTTTGTTATCTTCACTAATTCCACTATCTAAAATAAAGAATTCTATATCTTTTGCTTCTTTATTATTAAAAAGTAAAGATTCTATTGCAACCGAACCAAGTGGAACATAATTATCATCCATTGCCAAACATATATATATAGGTCTCATTAAAATCCTCCTTTTTATATACTTATATTTCTTAACTTTGTATATCTTGTCCATCTTATATAAAAAGATTTTCCTTTTTATTCTTTGATAAGAAAACATTTTTATATATATAGGTATTTTTTTATTTAATTTGTTTTTTAATTGTATTTCTTTACAATATGTCTCATTTTTAGATAAATCACACATTTTAACTATCTCATCAATTTTTCTATGTTTATGCGGTAAAAATATATTTGGAAATATATCAAATGATTTTGATATGTCTTTTATTTTTTTTACAATTCATTATTCTTTTTGAAAATGAATATATGCCAATTCTTCTTTATTAATTTTATTGTTTTTATAATATAATTTATTAATTTACCATCCAGCCATGAAAAATATTGTATTATATTAGGATCATCATCTTCTCTAAAATCATAATAACTATATAATTTTCTAAAAGTATAATAAAATGTGTCTAAATCAGCAAAAATATCTTTTTCGTAAATTTTAATTTTTTCCATTTTAGCAATTCTTGATACTCCATATGGATATTCATCAAAATTACTCCATTCTACTTTAGAAGAATATACGTCCTTGTAAAAATAACAGTCATGTCTTTTTACTTTGTATAATTCGTTTAAATTTTTTTCATTTTTATATAAACACAAATGTCCATGACTTAATATCTTTTCGTATTTTTGCAAAATTTCATTTGTAAAAAAATGTCTTAAATCTCCAAATATTAAGTCTATATCACAATGCCCCCAAAAATCATATTCTTTTATATATATTCTCTAAAAATATCACCATAAGCAGGTTTAAATTTACACAAATCATATGGTGTATTTAAATTGATTTTAAATTTATAATTGCTTTGAATTATAGATTTTATTTTTTCAAATGTCATATTTACTAATTTAACATTATCTGGTACATTTTTTAGTTGATTATCTGTTATTAATAAAAAGTTTATTGTTTTATTGCTTTCTGCTGATTTTAACCAAAGATCAAAATATTCTGGAAATACACCAAAATATGGAATTATTATTAATATTCTTTTCACTTTACACTTTCCTCTATTAAACTATTATAAATATTTTCTAATTTTTTTTTGCATTATATTCAACAGAAATAGGAACTAATTTTTCTGTTGGTATATTAATTCGTTTAGGATTTAATCTTATTTTTTCAATTTCATCTATCCATTCCCTTACATTATATATACTCAAAAATTTAACACTATCATTAAGATCAGTTGCTGATATAAACTTTATTTGATAACAAACATTTTAATCCATTTATCTGTGCTTCCAGTACAACAATCGGATTTCCCTCATATAGTGATGGTAGTACAAATAAATCAAATGCTGAGTATATTTCCTCAATATTATTGCAAATACCTAAAAAATCAACAAAATCATTTAAATTGTGCTTTTCTATTTCCCCTTTTGCATATTCCATTAATTTGCCATTTCCTACCCATACAAATTTGAATTTTTTATTAATTTTTGAGTATTCATCAATTATTTTTATTATAAATGGTATATTTTTTTGAGTTGAAAATCTTCCAACAGTACCTATAACAAATTTATTCTCTAAACCATATTTTTTTTCTTATTTTATTTCTGTTTTCTTCATTAAATTTAAACATATGAGTTTCTATACCACATGTGATAATTGTACTATTAATACTTTTTTGAATTTCATTAGTATACATCCATTTAATTGTTTCTTTTGATACTCCAATATAATAATCTGCATATTTAGACAATGTATACTTAGCCATATAATGAATTATTTTTTTTTAGAATCACCTTAGGTGGTTCTACATTATTTGCATGACAATGCATAATTATTTTTACATTAGGATAAAATTTTTTTATAGCTTTTGCTAAAATAAATGTATCAGCAGTAGTAGTATCAAAATGTATAATTTTGTATTCATGGCTTTTTAAAAATTCAATAATTTGTTTTTTTCTGAATTTTGTTCTCTTAAAATAATTTGCATCTATTCTTGGTAGATTATATATTTTTGAATCTTTTCCTAAATCAAAAATTGGCATATCGTTGCTTTCTCTTAGTGTCAAAATATCAAAAACATAATTATCTATATATTTTGAAAAATTATATAGATATCTTTCTACTCCTCCTGTTCCCCAAGCTGAAACTATATGTAATACTCTATCCATTTATTTTTTCCGCCTTTCTCTTTTTTTCCTACCAAAAATGGTAAATATTTATTCATTATATAACTAACTATTAATAATATAGTTAATAATAATAATTACTCCTAATATTCCTAATATTAATTCAGTAATTACATTACTTTCTCCTATAGTTTTCTTTTTAGTATAACTTCATATACGCTTTCTAATTTTCCATGCAATCCATATAATACTAGTGTATTTTGTCCTATATATAATACAATTTTGTTACCTCTTAATAATTTTGTCGCACTTATCAGCATAATTAAACTAGACAGTATTTGTGCAAAATAATACAATAAATTATCTCCAAAACTATAAAATGTAACTGCTTTATGGTTTAAAAATATTATAAAAATTAACCATAACATTAAAAACATAATAAAACTTATAATAAACAAATAAATTGAATTATATTTATCAAATATTTTTTCTGCAGTTCCATTAAATAAGTATCCTAATGACATAAAAAAGCTTGCTACACCATACATTTGAATATGCCATGGTAATGGATTTTTTATGGTAAAACTATAAATATATGATAACATTAACAATATAAATGTAACTATGAATATCTTTTTTTTATCTTGTCTTTTAATATTTGTACTATTAAATAAAATACCAAATCTGCCCCAAACATTAATGCTAAAAACCACATTTCATCTCCTTGTCCTCTAAATTTGTAAGCAAAAATTTTTAATCTCTGTTAAAATTGAATTATGTTCTTTAAATGTTAATATTAATCTTGATAAAACAATAACACTTCCCATCCATATCATTGGAATTATTATTTGAAAAAATCTTTTCTTAAAGTATGTCTTAAAATTTTTCTCAAGATGAAATGTATACCCACTACAAAATAAAAATGCCGTTAAACAAAATGGAGATGAAAAAAAAGTTGCTATTTTGTTCGGTATAAATGAGAAATGTCCTAACATTATACATAGTATACAAATGCATTTTATTTCATCTATCCATTCTATCCTCTTTTTCTTTTCCAATTTACCACTCCCCAACTATAATATCATATACTTTTTTGTTTATTATTTTTAAGATTTTTGATAGTGTTAGACAAATTATAATAATTATTATCGGTAAGAAACTATATTTTACAAAATCTATTAAATAATTGCTTCCTAATAATTATCTAAAATTTTTCTAATAAATAGTAAGTTCCATTCATGATATAAATATATAAAATATGATTTTTTTATTAGTTCTTTTCCTAATGTATTGTCACTTATTTTAATAGTCTTACTTGCAATTATATAAACATATATCATACTAACTAGTATTAAAATATTATGTAGAATATAGAAACTCTTAATTGTTATTTCTAAATATGCAAATAAAAAAGACAACAAAAAATATATTAATGAAACCTTTGCTATATTAACATTATTTATTTTTTCAAATCTTATATTATATTTCACAATATAATATCCTAAGGAAAAAAATACAACAATGATTGACTTTCTATAATCTTAAGATTCACATCAAATATCCACATTCCAAAAGCAATAATAAGAAACATCTTTGGAATTTTATCAATTAATTTTTGTATCCCTTTAGAAAATAAATTTAATATATATAAATCTTTTAAAAACCATAATGGATATACAAAAGGTTTATTTCTTATAAATATTGGTATATAAGCATCAATCCAATTTAAGATATTCCAATTTTTTATAGTATTTTCTTCATTCGAGAAAAAAATTTTTTTAATGGTTCTATATTTTGAAAAATAGCAAATAACAATATCCATATAGTATTACAAATTATATATGGTATTAATATTCTTTTATTTTTCTTTTTCAAATTTTTTCTAAAAGTAAAATCTTTTCTATACAATAGCAAAGATGATATTAAGAAAAATAATGGTACACCTGCTCTTGCTAGTATTTGAATAAACCCATATTCTACCATTTGGATTGTATTAGCCACCATATTTTTTTATCTATCCAACAATAATTTATGCTAGAAAATGCATGGATATATAAAACAAATACTATACTAAATAGCTTAATTATATATATTATTTTTGATTCATTTTCTGATAATTCATATTTCATTTTTTATTTTTTTTCCTTTTATTAGAATTATTATTTAACAATACTAAGCTTATTATTAAATTACAAAAAACATATTGTTGTGCACCAAAAACACCGCTTATCATTGCATTTATCATATACATTAATATAGTTATTATTATTGATATTGCATTGAATTTTTTATTTTCATCTTTTTTTAAAAAACCATTGTTTTAAAATAATTATATATCCTATAATACCATATATTCCTGAAGAAATTAATAATGTTATAAAATCATTATGTGCTGATATCTTTAAACCATATTCTATAAGATTTAAATGATACAAATATGTAAAACCTTTTCCAACTATTTTATGTATAAAATCAAAATTACCAAATGTTTCCAAATCAATTTTCCACCAAATCAATCTTCCACTGCTTGTAGCTTCCCAAAAATTATTTGATACATATTGATTTTGACCCATTATGAAAAAATCTAGCAAATATTGAACTATTAATGAATAAATATATACCAATTAGCATTATAAATGGAGAAAGTAATTTTATAAAATTATTTTTTCTCATCTTTTTTATATACAACAATATTATTATAACTGAATATGACATTAAATATGTTCTGCTTCCTGTTAATAATATAATTGAAAAAATTATAGCAAAATAAATCATATCACGAATTCTTATTTTTTTTTTATAAAATATAAAAAGTATATACTACTTATAAAACATAAATTTCCAGCCATTTTATGTCCAGAATCACAAAATCCCATAAAAATTCTCTGCCCATTTACAATGACCCAACTACTATTACTAAATAAACTAAAAATTACTACTGCTAGTAAAAAATTTGTTATTATAAATATTGTGTTTGAAATCTTTTCAAATTCACTTTTTAGTTTCATTCTAATGTCTATTTCTGAAAATTTCCATAAAATCATTGTTGTTGAAGTAAAAAATATAATATTTTCTAAATCTACTGATATATCTTCAAGCCTAAATAATTGCATAACATCAAATATTATAATAAACATAAAGAAATATATATCTTTTCTTTTCAAATTTTTTATATATATTGCAAAAAAGCACAATTATAATCATTGCACCTATTATTTTACCCAAACTTAAGTTTGAAGGGTAGAAACTATTTGTTAAAGAAACAAATGAATTTAGTAATATTAGATATATAAATAGTCTATAATAATTTATTTTTTTCATTTTATACTCCTATCTTTGTAGTTGATAATAAACAGAGAGTAATTTTTCTATATTATTTTTTATATTAAATTTTTCTTCTGTTGTTTTTCTTGCATTATCTGATAATTTTTTCCTTAATTTTGAATCTTCTAATAATCTTTTTATAGAAAGATATAATTCTTCCTTGTTTCCTGGAGTAATAAGAATTCCATTTTGATTATTAGATATTAACTCGGGAATTCCTCCAACATTAGTAGATATTGGTATATTTTTATATGCCATTCCCTCTATCAAAGACATTGGTAGTCCCTCATTATATGAAGGTAATATATATATTGAACATTTTCTTAAATAGTTTTCTTTGTTTTTTCCTTTTATCCATCCTAATATTTCAATATTATTTTCCAAATTTTTTTTTTCTTTCACTATACTTTTTTTTACCTTTTGGATTTCTCCATCCCCACCTGCATATAGTTTTACTGAAAAGTCCTCATTATGAAGTCTTTCTATAACATCTATTAAATCATATATTCCTTTTCTGTGTCCAAATCTGCCTAAAAAAAGTAATTTAGAGCTATTTATATCTTTGTCAAATTCATCTGGTATAACAATAGAATTATATATAACTTCTATTTTATCTTTTGATACTATTGTTTCAAAATATTTTTTCCATCCTTCAGATAATACTATTATTTTATCCGCCAGATTTAATGTTTCCTCTATATACTTTTTTTTGTTTAATGTTACACTCTTCCAAAAAAGATTTTAAACTCAGCTCCATGTATATGTAGTATAACTTTTTATCATTCTTTTTGGCTATTCTAAGATATTTTCCTTTTCTAAAAGCACTTCTTCTAGATGCCATATGTATATGCACTATATCATATTTGTTTATATTTTTTTAAAATCTATGAAGCCTTTTCTTTCTTTAAAAAATTTTAATAGTTTACATTTATCGTTAATAGTCTCTATATATTTCAATTCAACTTTGCTATTTAATCCGTATTCAAAATAGTTATCAATTACAGAGGTCATTCCACCTTTTACATCTCTGGCAGGTCCTATCATTAATACTTTAATTTTATCTTTCATATTATATCTTAATCCTTTTTGCTATTTCTTTATCTTTTTTTTCTAATGGATAAAATGGATTTTTACCACTTGCAGGTGTGAATGTTAATTCTCCAAAAAAAATATTTCCATCCACATCATATAAATCCACTCTTACAAATTGAAAATCGCTTGAAAGCTTTTTTGCAATTTCTTTTAACATCTCAAAGTTTTTTGGTTTTTCCATACTTCCATCATAATTTTTAAATTTTGCCTCACGCATATTTATTCTATTCCATTCCATATCATAGAAATTTACTTTATGTTCAGTAAATCTATCTATATCAGCTTTGCAAAATAATGGCTCCCCATCAAAACAAAAAAATTTGTAATCTATTAGTTCATCATTCTTGTCTGATATGTATTCTTCACAAATAATTTTTCTATTTACATATTTATATTGATATTCTTTTTTATTTTTGAATAATCATTTTTAAGCCATTTGTTTAGTTTTTTGTTTGTTTTTTTATATTTAGTTTTTCTTTATCTTTTACGATAATATTCATATCAGAACCATTATTAATTTTTAATACAAATTTATTAGGTAAATCTTCATATTTAATTTCTTCAGCATTGTTGTATACACCAAGAATCTTTATCAAATGTTCTTTTCCAATTTTATTTTCTACATATTTTCTTACTAAATATTTATCAACATAATCATTATATTTTTCTAAATTTCCATATAATTTTAAATATTGTATTTTTTCTCCAAAATATACTATTTCTTGTGGATTATTACCTAGTTTATGTCCATATGCTCTTATATTTTCTAAATTGATAACTAATTTATCTGGCAAATACTTTAATATATTATAATATATTTTTCTTAAAAAATCTCTTAAGCATTAATTTTCTCCTTTTATAAATTTTGTTATATCGTTTATTATGGTTTGTGTATTAGATTCATATTTACTGAATTTTTTTTCGTATATTTCTTCTAGTTTTGTTTCTAACTCTTTTGTATTATATACAGCACTGATAAAATTCATATCTGTAAATTCTTTTTATTAGCTGGATTTGATGATCATCTACATGTTCTCCATACTTTGATAATCTTGGAACTCCAATTACCTTTTTTTCTTTTTTTTTATAGCATTGACAATTACTCCAGTTCCAGCATGTGTTATTATAATATCTGCTTTATTTAAATAATCATTAAATTCTTCTTGTGTTATAAATTCTTTATACTTATAATTTTTAGGTTTATAGTCACTTACCCCAATTTGTGCAAAAAACATCATCTTTAATTTTTCCTGTTTCAATCAGTTCATCCACTTCTTTTAATAATCTATTAAATTGAAATTTTTGTGACCCTACTGTTACAAAAAATCATTAATATATCCCTCCTTTATATATTGCATCAGGATATACTTTTAACATTTCTTCCCATTGTACGTAAAATCTATCTGCTATTTTTTTATTGTAAATTAATTTTCCTGTTTTTGTTGGACTACTAATTTTTGCAAATGATTCTATATATATCACTTTTTTATGAAAAGCATGTCCTATAAAAAGCATTGGAATTGTTGCTAAAACTCCTGTACTTATTATAACATCTGGTTTTTCAATTGCATATATATATAATGACTTTATTAAATTTCCTATCATCTTTATGATAAATAGTGGTTCTTTTCTATTTACTTGTAAAAGATAATGATTGATTTTTTATCTTTTTATTATATTTTGTTTTTTCTGTTACAATAAAAATTTCAAATTCTTCACTAAGTTTTCTAAGCATTAGTAGTTGCTCAAAATGTCCTCCTGAAGAAGAAATTAAACAAATTTTCTTTTTATTTTCTTGCATTTTTTCTCCTTTAATCTCTTGCAAATAAATCTCTAGTATAAACTTTATCTTTTACATCAAGCAATTTTTTCTTCCATCCTATTTACCATAATTACTGAGCTAATATTTTTAAATTCTTCTAAATTATTAACAACCTTACATCCGTTGAACTCATCTATATTCAATGTAGGTTCATATATAATAATTTTTTTTTGATTTTCTGCTTTTAGATTCTTTATAATATCTTGTATTGCACTTGATCTAAAGTTATCTGATCCTGATTTCATTGTTAATCTATAGATTCCTACAACTTCTGGTTTCTTTTGTAATATTTCATCTGTAATAAATTCTTTTCTTGTTTTATTTGAATTTACAATTGCTTCAATTAAATTTTGTGGAATGTCTTTATAATTAGCAAGTAATTGTTTTGTGTCCTTTGGTAAACAATATCCACCATATCCAAATGATGGATTATTATAATGTGTTTCAATTCTTGGATCTAACCCAACACCTTGAATTATATCTTTTGTATTCAATCCTTTAATTTCTGCATATGTATCTAATTCATTAAAATATGCCACTCTTAGTGCTAAATACGTATTTGCAAATAGTTTTACTGCCTCCGCTTCTGTACTATTCATAAATAAAGTTTCTACATCTGGTTTTAAAGAAGCTTCTTTTAACAATTTTGCAAATTCTTTACCTTTTTCACCTTTATTTCCTACTATAATTCTTGAAGGATATAAATTATCATATAAGGCTTTGCCCTCTCTTAAAAAATTCGGGACTAAAAAATATTCTATCTGTTACATATTCTTCTCTAACTTTTTCTATATATCCTACTGGTATAGTCGATTTTATAACCATTGTTATATTTTTATCATTCATTGATAATACTTTTTCTATTATATCTTCAACACTTGATGTATCAAAGAAATTCTTTTCTTCATCATAATTTGTTGGTGTACTTATAATTACAAATTCTGCTCCTTCAAATGCTTCTTTATAATCTAATGTTGCTTTTAGATTTAACTCTTTTTTCTTCAAAATATTTTTCTATATATTCATCTTGAATTGGGGAAATTCTATTATTAATTTTTTCTACTTTTTCTGGTATGACATCTAATGCAAATACCTCATTTTTTTTGACTTAATAATGTTGCAAGTGATAAGCCAACATATCCTGTTCCTGCTACTGCTATTTTCATTTTTAAAATCTCCCTTTTCTCTTATTTTAATCTTATTGAATTATATCATATATAAATTGTTTATACAATCATTTTTTGCAGGAAATTATTGTATTTTGTAATATTTTAAATATAATTTTTTATATTATAGATATAATTGTCACTTTACATCAAAAAAAAGATAACCTAATCAATTTATACTGAACTTAAAAACATTATTTTTGTTCAAGTGCATAAATTTAAAAAGTTATCTTTTTATATACTATACATTTTTCTTCAATTTTCTACAACCTTTTTCACATCCAAAAGCAATTAAACTTCCTAAAATTGTACCACATGTATCAATACAAACATCAGTAAATGCCGCTGTTCTTCCCGGTATAAAGCTTTGATGTATCTCATCTGAAGATGCATAAATAATTCCAACAAGAATGGTTATTAAAAATTTATATTTATTATTAATTTGATATGTGCACATAAGCAACATCATTAATAGTCCTACTAATGCATAAATTGAAAGATGTGCACCTTTCCTTATTATTGTTTGTGATTTTTCTACCGCTTCATCTTTGATTTGTTCATTTAAGTGTTTTGTTTGTGGCAATATGTCTATTATAGTTTTTGCAACTTTTCTACTTAGCCCGCTTGATTCTGTTCCTCCTTGATTAGAAAAGTTAAATATTGCTACAAATGTAAGACCCAGCAAAACCATTAAAATTGTTCTAATTATTGTTGTTTTCAATTATGTCCTCCCTTACTATGTATATCTTTAGTTATTAATTTCCTCATTTACACATTTTATTGCTTCTGCTATTACTTTATCCATATCAAAATATTTATATTGTCCCAATCTTCCCCCAAATATTACTTTTGAATCTTTATCTGCTAATTCTTTATATTTTGCATATAATGATGTATTTTTTTCATCATTCATTGTGTAATATGGTTCTTTTCCTTGTACCCATTTATCTGGATATTCTCTTGATACTATTGTTTTCTCTGCTGCTTGTCCTTCTTCTATTTTTCCTAAACTTGGTCCATATTCAAAATGTTTATGTTCAATAATTCTTGTATATGGTATTTCATATTCTGTGTAGTTTACTACTGCATTTCCTTGATAATTTTCCACATCAAGTTCTTCTGTTTCAAATCTTAGACTCCTATATTCAAGTTCTCCAAATTGATAATCATAGTATTTGTCTATTGGTCCTGTGAATATTATTTTTTTTTTGCTATGTTTTCTAGTTCTTCTTTATGTTCAAAATAATCACAGTTTAGTCTTACTTCTATTCCGTCTAACATTTTTTCTATTATTTGTGTATATCCTCCAACAGGTATCCCTTGATATATGTCATTGAAATAGTTATTATCATATATGAATCTTACTGGTAGTCTTTTTATTATGAAACTTGGTAGCTCTGTTGCTCTTTTTTTCCCCATTGTTTTTCTGTATATCCTTTTACCAATTTTTCATATATTGTTTTTCCAACCAAACTTATTGCTTGTTCTTCTAAGTTTTGAGGTTCTTTTATTCCTGCTTCTTTTTTCTTCTTCTATTTTTTTGCTTTTGCCTGCTCTGGTGTTACTACTCCCCATAATTTATTAAATGTATTCATATTAAATGGCATATTGTATAGTTCATCTTTGTATCTTGCAACTGGTGAGTTTGTATATCTGTTGAATTCTGCAAATTGATTTATATATTCCCATATTTTTTTATTGCTTGTATGGAATATGTGTGCTCCATATTTGTGTACATTTATTCCATCTATGTTTTCTGTGTAAATATTACCTCCAATATTAGGTCTTTTATCTATTACTAATACTTTTTTTCCTTTTTATTTGCTTCCTATGCAAATATTGAACCAAATAGGCCAGATCCTACAATTAAATAATCATATTTCATGAATTGCTATCTCCTTTCAATTCCTGTTTTCTATTTTTTATTTTTTTGCTTTCCTATTTCATATATGTGTCTTACCAATAAAGGCATTACAATAACTATAATAGAATATATTATTTTTGCTTGTTCAATACCAAATGTATATGCATAATAAATTGTTTTTCTAAAGCTCTCTATATTAAATCCCTTTAAGTTTAATACATTAGATAATTTTAATATAATTAAATTTATAACAAATAGCCAAAACAAATGATGTTGCATTATATCATAAGTATTATTACTTATATAATTTACTATTTTACTATTTCCTATTGCTGGTACTAATATTTCAGAAATTTTAGCCCAAAATAATATTCCTGTGATGCTTGCTATTATTGGAGTTATTATATATTTGGAGTTAAATCTCATAAAAACTACTTCATATGATAATTTTCCATCCATTTTAAACAATATTAATTGAATTAAAATTAATATCATAAAATATGCAACTGAATTTATTTCTAACTTTTTTCTATACTTCTTTTATACATATATCCAAAATGATAAAAAAACATAAAGAACATTGTTCTTAATATTGGTATGTATAATTCTACTTTGTTCTTTTTTGCTAATATATACAGCTAAAATGGATATTATTAAAAATATTATTGTGGCAACCTTATCATCCCATAATTTTAGTTTCGTCGCTAATTTTCTAATAATAATATATATTATATTAACCAAAAATAACGCTAATACAAACCATGCTGCAATATTTAATATATATTGATGTCCCGTTGTCCACGGTCTAATAAAATATGAATATATGCCAATTTTTTCTCAATATGAAATAATATTTAATTTTTTAAATACATTTACAATTATTCCATATATTAAATTGTAAATTTTCTCTTTCTAAATTTATTGATTAATTTAGCAGTTAAATACGGACTAATTCCATATAGTATACCTTTCATTTTATCACTTTTAGGTATTGGTGACTTAATTGCATATTCTGCATCTTTTTTGCATACTTTTTTTTATATCATTGTAAAGTTCTTTATTTTGTTTTATAACCTTACATCCAATAATAGTATTTAAACAATCACAATATGTATGCCAATTAGCATATCTACATGCTTTTAATAGTTCTGTAGTTTTATTTACTAAATTATTTTTAATACATTTTTGTGCTTCTATGCTTCCTGTAACTAGTTTTAATTTAAATTTAGTCATTGCACTATTAGGATTGTTTACCCTATAATAGTAAACCTTTTTTCTTCCAACAGCAACTTTTTTTGCCCTTTGAAAACAATCTACAGAGAAATTGAAACCTTCTCCATATGCTAAGTTGGGATTAAATCTAATTTTATATTTATCTATAAGTTCTTTGCTAATTAGTTTATTCCATGGTCCAATAGCTATGTTATAGTATAGCATTTCATGCTGCTTTTTCTCCACTCAACACTTTAATGTTATCCTCTATTTTTTCAGTAGTACATTCTGCATGGTTACTAAATTTTTGTGGCATTGAGTTAAAGCTATTTCTGCATCATATTTTTTTATTAAATTGTAATAATAAAATAAAAAGTCTTTTGATATATAGTCATCTACATCTATAAAAGTCAAATATTTTCCATTTGCTTTTTCTATTCCTGTATTTCTTGCAACACTTACTCCACTATTACTTTGGTGTATTACTTTTTATTTTCTCATTTTTCTTTTCCCCAAATATTTAATTTTTCTTTTGAGCCGTCTTGTGAGCCATCGTTAACTAGAATTAATTCAAAGTTTTTATATTCTTGGTTTAAAACTGACATTATGCAATCATCAATATAGTTTTCTCCATTATATACTGGAACTATTACTGAAATTAAAGGTTCATCATTTTTATTCATTTTTATTTCCATAAAACTCCTTCACATCATTTAAAACTTCATTTAAATATTCATCTACTTTTTTTCTTTCCTTAGATAATATCTCATTTACCTCTTCGAATTTTATCTTGTTATCAAGAACACTAAAATCTTTAAAGTTTTTTGCATGTCTATCTGTACAATTTACTAATTTTAAAAAGTCTGATAGTCTACTTGAATATTCATTTGGATAGATGCATACGGGTTCAGTATTCATATTTATTGAAAAGGCTGTTGCATGAAAAGAATCTGTTAAAACTAATTTTGCATCATCAACTAAAGTGATAAAATCAAAAATGTCTGGCATAATTAAACTTTTTCCATTTCTAAAAATTTGATCTAATCTCGTGCAAAATCTATACAATTTATATCCTGTTCTTTTTTTTTTTTTTAGTTCTTCCGCATATTCGTCAAATTCTTTACTTCTATTTAGATTATATATTAATATATAGTCTTCTTTTATTTTATTTTTTGTTTTTACTTTTCTCCAAAAGTTAGAATCCATTGCTAAAGTTGGATCTAAAATTCTTATTGCATCATTTATTCCAAATTGTTTTTTTAGTATTTCTACCCCTGTATCTTCACGAACTGCAATTTTATTATATTTATCTAAATATTTTTTTTGCTTCAGTAATATCTTTTTCGTCTATTTTCGTTTTTCCAAAACTAGATGCATATGCATATCTTGGTTTGTCATCAGGTACAAAACTAAGATAAAATGGAGGAATTACTCCATTATTCCATCCTGTATTCCATACTTGGTCACTTCCTGAAAAATAAACATCCGCAATGTCTTTAAAGTTATTAAAATCATCTATTTTCAAATATTTTTCTTCTGTAAATTTTAAATATTTTTTTTTTGAAATCCTCCAAAAACTTTTTTTCCAATATGCAATTGTTGGAAGAATTACTGGCGCTTTTAAGATATTACCTTTTGTAAATGTTTTTATTAAATTTATTCCATATGTATCTGGTCTTCTATAATCTATAAATACAACGTCTTCGAAATACTGCTTTAATTTTTCTTGTGTTGCATATGCCTGAAGTTGTGTACCATAGTTACATACTGAATGTAATGTTATAACTCCTGCTTTCATATTTTATTATTCTCCTTCTTTTTTGCTAAATCTTTTCTAAATAAATATTTATATTTGTTAAAGAAATAAAATCTAACTGCAAAAAATATAAATTCTGTAATGTCCCTAATTATAGCAACATTTATAAGTGTGAATTTTTTTTGTAATAATTAAACAAATCAATAATATTATATTTGTACTAATACCAATTATTGTTGACATTGTAACTTGTTTACTTTTTTCCAATAGCTCCTAGAGTAGGCCACCCTAAAATAATTGCTAAGAATCCAAAAAGTAATGATGGTATTAATATTCTAAATACTGGTACAGCATTTAAATATTCTGCTCCTCCTAATATCATCAATCCTACATCTGCTAAGAAATACGCACATACACATCCTATAATAATTATTGGTAAGAATATCTTTATAATTTTTTTTTTATTAAATTTAAATTTTGATTTTTTATCATCTCAGGATATATTCCATCTCCTATTGGTGAATAACACGCTTGTATTGTTCCAATAATTTGTATGCATACTCCCCAATAGGCCACTTCTGTTGGTGTAATATATATTCCTATCATAATAGTACTAAGTGCATTGAATGAAGTGGATGCAACATTTGATAAAAAGTATACAAAAAGAATCTTTTATTGCATTAATTGCATTTTTATATCCTGAAAATTTAATTTTAAAATCTAATTTTTTCATTTCAAAGTATACTAGTATAATGGCAAATGTTGATGATAATATTTCTAATATTGGTATAAGTAATAAGTCTGAGTCATCTTTTATTAAAATAAATGTTAAAATAGTTGAAATTACTTTCATAACTATAAATCTTATTGTAATAATGTGCATTTTTTCTAAGCCTCTAAATAAGAAATCCATTAAAAATATTGATAGAAAAACTGCAATATATGATAATATTGTATATAAAATATTTGCTCTTAATATTGGTAAAGCTATAGATATTATTAATACTAATAAAAAACCTAATAGTCCAAGCATTATTCTTGCCACCATTGTGTCACCTATAACTTGTCCTATTTCATTTTTATTTTCTCTGCATTTTACTATATCTTTTGTTGCTGATAATACAAAGCCAAAATCTACAAAAATTTGCATATAATTCATTATAGTTTTGGCATATGTTACAACTCCATATGTATCTGTGGTTAATACTCTTGTTAAATATGGTAATGTTATAAATGGGAATATTATTTTTGCTATATTAAATATCATAAGCATTATTGTGTTATTTACTATTTTATTCTTCTTCATATTTTCTCCTATTTATCTTTGCTTAAATTGTTTTTGTCTAATTTTACAGATTAATCCCATAATTAAATATAACTTATGTTTTAATGTAAAAAGGCTAATCTTTCTTGTTATTGACATGTCATTATAATTACTTTCTTTAATTGCTTTTTTAAAAATTTTTTCTTCGCATACTTCTTTTAATTTTTTTTCTATTATTTTCTTTATTTTCTGGATGATAACAGTAATTAACACATACTAATAATATATGATATGCAATATAGTTTTGAAGGTTTTGTTCAGTTTCATAATTATTTATATATTTATTGTTTATGTATTCTGTCATTTTTTCCATTGATTTTAAATATTTTTTATAATAATTACTATCAAATTTTCTTACAACAGAATTCGGATTAAAGTAATAGTTATATAGTGGTTTATTAAATATTACTATATTTTCTAAATTTTGGCATAACATAACATTAAATAATGCATCTTCTCCAACTTGTAGAGTTCTATCAAATCTTATATTTTCTATTATACTTTTATTAATTAATTTCATATGAGCAAAGCCATAACCTGTCTGTACATTTAATAATTTTTTTAAATATTCATCTGATGTCATTAAAATTTCTTTTTAAGTTGTTGTTTATTTGTTCCATGTGATTATCATAAACTCTATTATATCCACATGCTACATAATTCACGTTATATTTTTCCATTATATCAAGTAATTCTTGTAAAAAAAGTTGCTTCTAGATAGTCGTCTGCGTCTACAAAAGATATTAGTTCTCCTGTTGCTTTTTCAATTCCTATATTTCTTGCTACAGATACTCCTTCATTTTCTTTGTTTACAATTATAATACGTTCATCATTTTTTTTATATTCTTCACATATTTCTAATGATTTATCTTCTGAGCCATCATTTATTAGTATCAATTCAATATTTGTATATGTTTGTTTCAATATAGATTCTATACATCTTTTTAAGTATTTTTCACTATTATATATTGGTACTATAATGCTTATTTTGTTTTTTTTTCGTTCATTCTTTTTCTTCCTTTATAAAAATTAAAAATGTTAATATAAATGAAATTATATATGTTGGTATCGCTGTTTGTATTCTCATAAACGATACAAATATACCATAAACAATAAGTAGATAAATTATAAAATTTCGTGTTTCTATCTTTTACATATTTGTTCATATGAAAATGATACTATTAATCCAAATATTAAGGATGCTAAACATACAAATATATATCCACCATCTATATAAAAAGTAATATAATGGTGTTACAAATGCATTTGCAACTCCCATACCAGTTTCTAAAAATTTTTCTGCGTTTAATAAATGTGCATATGTTTCGTTATAGATATTAGGTATTAAAAAATTTAAATGTAAAATGTCAAAGGCTCTAAAAATATAACTATGAACCCCAAAAAAAGTTAATAATCCACATGTATGTTTTACAGTGTTTATTTTAGGTAACCATATACTCAATAAAGTTGGTGGTAATGCAAAATATTTGTATACCTGTTTCAAAAAACTCATATTTGTTCTTATTGAAGTAAACCCTATAACTATAATCACTCCTAAAATAAGGAAAATACCTATCATTCTTTTATATATTTTTTTTTTACTTTTTTTCTGTAATGGTTTTATTATTCTTCATCATACAAATATATGATAGTAGATAGCATGCAAAGTAATAAATGTATCCTAGTCTTCCGCCTCCACCTGCAATACTTGACAAAAATAATATTGTTAGTGATAATGTTAATAAAGTGTATTTTTTCTTTCCTTTTTTGTTAAAAAAGTAATATGCGGTCATAGGATGTAAAATCATTTCAAATGGAGTAATAATAACATTTCTAAATGTTTCCTCTATTATTGTTCTTCTATTAAGCATAGGATTGTCTGCTGTTGCAAATTCTTCCATTCTCCATCTTCTTATTTGCCACATCGGTACACCTTCATTATAATTTTTTATAACAATATAGCAATCAATTAAGAGTAATAATATCTCTGTAATTCCCAGCAAAACCATAATAATAAATGTATAATTTCTGTTTTTTTTTTTTATTATTTGTTTTTGAATTATTTACTTTTTTTTTCTATATTTTTTTTTTTTTTTTAATTTTATTATTTCAAAAACTAAATTTCCAATAAAAAAGAAAATAACCATTAATAAAATTAATAAATATGCTTCATTTGATGGTTTGTATAATCCATAAAGATTCAAAACTGAAAGAAATAATATAAAAGACCATAGTATATAAAATATTGTGCTTGGATTTATTATTTTATTTTCATTCCTATTTTTAAATTCAAATATTATAAATGTAACTAGAATTGCCAATGTAACTATTAATGTAAAAATTCCCATTATGTAGTTTTACCCTCCTAAAAACTTTTTTTCATATTTTTTTCCAGTAAATTTGGCTTTTAAAAAAAGAAGTTCCTTTTTTAACCAATTAACATTTTGCATATCAATAACTTTAACTTCCTCATACTTAATTCCATTTTTATTAATCCAAACATCAAGTAAGAGTTCAGAAACTCTTCCGTAAAATCTGCTATGAAATGTATCATATTGTGAGCTATCTACTCTTTTTTTTCAAGTTCAAATAAAATATCAAAAAGCCAGTTGCAATAATCATTTAATATTTCTTTTTTTTTCATTATAAATATTAAACATGTGAGCTGAAGTTCTTTGATGCAATTTTTCAAATTCTTCTAAATATTCTGGATATTTTTCTTCTATAATTTCTCTTGTTTTATCAAGTGGTTCTATGTATAGTGTATGTTTATAATGGTCATACATATTTTCTATGTAATACCTTCTTTTTCGCGGTAAAATTACATCTACCTTATCTAGTATTTTATCTGCTTCTTTTTTTGATAAAACATTTTTAAATTTTTCTTTTTCATTTTTTGGTATTTTTACATTTTTTGTAAAATATCTTCTATAGTGAACAAGGCCTATATAGTCGGCTTCTAGGTTTTTCCAAGCCCAATATAGACCCGTTAATTCACAATAATATGGATTTTTATTTGATATATTTTCACCTTCACTGTCTTGTTTGTATTCTTCTATTATGTTTTTTCCTTCTGCTCCTACTTGTACAGGGATATACATAGTATCTTTTGGCATTTGGTATTTTTTATGAGCTGCAACTATTACTTTTATATCTTTCACGCTAAATTGCTCCTTCTTTTTTCATTACTTTTTTTTATTGTTTTGAATAATATACCTATGTCTCTTTTGTTTCCACATCTACTTGCATATTCTTCGTCTAGTTTTAATCTGTCTTCAAATGTCAGATTTGATCTTCCAGCAACTTGCCAAGGACCTGTTAGACCTGGCTTTACTTTTTATTATGTAATCATAGTATTCTCCCATATCTTCTTTTTTCTCTTGGTAAATATGGTCGTGGTCCTACTAATGACATATCTGATGTTAATATTGATAAAAATTGTGGCCACTCATCTAATGATGTTTTTCTTAATATCTTTCCTGTTTTTGTTATTCTTGGATCGTTTTTTAATTTTTTGTTTTTATCATATTCTTTTGCTTCCTTAGGATGTTTTTCTAGGTATTCTTGTAATATACCATCTGCTCCTATTACCATACTTCTAAATTTATAAAGTTTAAATATTTTTCCATTTTTTCCGATTCTTAATTGGTCATAAAATATTGGTCCTTCTTCTTTGTTTATTTTGTTCATTATCCATACTAATATTGTTAGTGGTATTAATATTATTGTACCAATCAATCCAGCTAATGTATCTATGCATCTTTTTATTGTTTCACTTATAAAATTTCTTACTGTTCTTCTTTGTATCTTTTCATTATGTTCTTTGTTTCTAAGTCTATATTGTTTTAATTCATCTTCATTCATCATATTAATTTTTTGTAACACTTCAAATTCATTATTATACTCTTTTTACTTTAATCATTACATCCCCCAAAATAATATATAAATTTTAGTATTCTTTTAGCCATTTCCATCATTTCTAGACTTTTTAGCATGTTATCCTTATTATATAATTTTTTAGTTATAAAAAGCAACACTTTTCAACATTTTTTTGCTTTTTATAACTAAAAAAGTTCAAACCATGTCAATACCAGTGGTTTGAACTTTTTGTTAATTTTTTCTTTATTCATTATTTTATATATCCAGTCTTTTTAATTATACTATCACTTATTGTTTTTACATCATTTGATGCAGTATAATCGTTTTCACCAAATGCTTCTTTGTGTAATTGTTCTACATTGCTTTGTAGAGTAATTGGTATTCCATACCATCTGTCCATTGTTTTTCCTTTTGTTTCATATGGCCAGCCGATACTCTCTCCTACTTTATATTTTGCCATACTTGGTATCATTGATATTAAATCTTCTGATGAAATATTTGTATATACACATGGTAATATTTTATCTGCAAATGCATTTATTTCAGCTACATTTTTTGTTTTAATTTAGTTAACATTGCTTCTATTACCGTTCTCATTCTTTCTGTTCTTTTATAATCTCCACCATCTGTATATCTTATTCTTGAATATGATACGGCTTGTACTCCATCTACTGTGTATGTTCCAGGTTCTGTTATATGTTTTGATGTTTTTCCTGTTACTCTTGATGTTTCATCTATATACGTATTTATATATTTTGTTTCTTCTGCAGTTACATTTATTTTTACTCCGCCCAATTGGTCTACTGCTTGAGCTACTGAGTCAAAGTTTACTGTTACGAATTCTTTTATGTTTAGGTCTAGGTTTTTTGTTTAGTGTGTTTATTGCAAGTGGTGCTTCTCCATATGAATATGCGTGTGTTATTTTATCTAGTCCATGTCCTTTGATATCTACATATGTGTCTCTATATACAGATATTAGTTTGATTTCTCCTGTGCTATTATTTATACTTGCTATTATTATACAGTCACTTCTGTTTCCTACTCCATAATCGTCTGATCTGCTGTCAACTCCAAATATTGCTATGTTTCTATATCCTGATAGTTTGCTGTTTGTTTCTGTTGATATTCCTAAGTCAGCTTCATTGATGTCTACTTTATTCATTTTTCCCATTTTGTTTGTTATATACCAATATGCTGTTCCTAATAATATTGCTATTATTATAATTAAAACTAATACTATTCTTCCAAATATTTTTAGTTTTTTGTGTTTCTTTTTCTTTTCTTTTCCCATTTTTTCTTTTACTTCTCTTTCTTCTATATTTTGTTCATTTTGAAGTGCTTTTGGTATTTCACTGTTGTTTTCTTCATATTCTCCAAAATTTTCATTTTCAGATAAGATATCTTCGTTTTTTAGTTTTCTTGGTATCTCATTTTCGTTATTATTTCTAAAGGCTTTTGGTATTTCGTCTTCTTTCTCTTCATATTCTCTATAATTTTTGCTGTGTTTTCCATTCATAATTAGTATTGTTCCTTTCTTTTGTTTGATTTTTTGTTTATTTCATCCAATTTTTTTCATATTTTTTTTTATCCGTTTTAAAGTATAAATATGTTTTTTTAGTTTGATACCCATCTGAACATTTTTATATCATTATATTTTTTAGTACTTTTTTGTATTTTTTCGTATTCTTCGTCCCATAGTGCTTCTGGTACTTTGTCAAATGCTGTGAAGATTTTTTCCGCTTCTGCTAGGTATATTACTTGTTCTTGTGGTGACATGTTTTCGTATTGTTTTGCTAATTTTTCTAGTTTGTCTAGCATTTGGTTTGCTTCTATAAAACTCCAAAAGTCTTTTATTTTTATTCCTAATAGTTTTATTTGCGTTACTGCGTATAGGCATAGTGCAAATATTAAAAATACTAATATATATATTACTACTAATATTGTTTTCATTTTTTCCACCTTTTTTCCATTGTACTTTTCAAATTATACCATAGATGTTTTTTTTATGCAATTATTTTTTGTTTTTTACATTATTTTACAATTGCCACTTTTTGCAGGGTTAATTCTTTCTGGTTAAAATTTTTTTTATAAAAAATACCCTCTGTTTTAGTTAATCAGAAGGTATTTTTTATTATTATACTACATATCTTTTTAAGTTGCTTATTTCATATTCAAACATTCTATGTTCTTTTTTCATTTTTTTTCATTGTATTCTTTCATTTCTTTACGCATTTTTATTTGTTCTTCAAGTATTTGTGCTATGTTATTACTCATGTAATCTAATTTATCCATAATACTATCTGATCTTTTTGTTTGTTTAGCGTCTACATAGTCTATTTTTTTTTTATTTAAGTTGTTGTCTACTGCATCAATTTTATTGTTTAAGTTTTCTTCTACTACATCAATTTTTTTTTGTTTAAGTTTTCTTCTACTGCATCGATTTTATTGTTTAAGTTTTCTTCTACTGCATCAATTTTTTCATTTAGATTGTTATTTACTGTATCAATTATATTATTTAAGTTTTCTTCTACTGCATCAATTTTATTATCTAAATGTTCTAATTTACCACTTATTTCGTCAAATTTTTGCAACACAACTTTTTCAAATTCACTGCTCACATGTATCCCTCCTTTCCTTTATGCCTTTTGAATTAATTTTCAAATTAGGCAGAATATAAATTTTTGTACTCTGAAGGAGTCTGAATTAAAAAATATTAGATATAAAAATATGAAAAAAAAATTCTTTAGATTAAAAAAAAAAAAAATAAAAATAAGTATGGCATTATAATACCATACTTATTTGTAAAAATCAACTATTTTTATAACTTTTTATATTTTTTTATTAAAAACAATGTTACAATTCGAAGTCCATTAAATTATTTTTGGCTCTCTTCAATGTAGTGCCAACTATCTTTGCACATATCATCGATATTTTTTTCTGCAGTCCAACCTAATTCTTCTTTTGCCTTAGTAGGATCAGCATAACATGTAGCAATATCCCCAGGTCTACGAGGTGCTATTTTATACGCAACCTTTTTACCTGTTGCTTTTTCAAAACCTTTAACCATATCTAAAACACTATAACCATGTCCTGTACCTAGGTTATAGATATATAAACCTTCATTTTCTTTTTCTAATTTTTCCAATGCTTTTATATGTCCTTTTGCTAAGTCAACAACATGGATATAATCTCTTACACCTGTACCATCTGGTGTGTTGTAATCATTTCCAAATACTGACAATTCTTTTAATGTTCCGGCTGCAACTCTTGCTACATATGGCATTAAGTTGTTTGGTATTCCTTTTGGTTCTTCACCAATTAGTCCGCTTTCATGTGCTCCTACTGGATTGAAATATCTTAGTATGCAGATGTCCCATGTGTTGTCAGATTTGTAAATGTCTTTTAGTATTTGTTCTATAAATAATTTTGTTGTTCCATATGGATTGGTTGTTCCACCTGTTGGTGTATCTTCTGTTATAGGCATTTTTTCTGGTTCACCATATACTGTTGCAGATGAACTAAATATGAATTTTTTACATCCATATTTTCTCATCGTGTCTAATACTACTAATGCTCCTGATATATTGTTTGTGTAGTATTCTATTGGTTTTTGTACAGATTCTCCAACTGCTTTGTATCCTGCAAAGTTCATTACTGCTTCTATGTTGTTTTCTTCAAATACTTTTTCTAGTTTTTCTTTGTCCATGTAGTCCATTTCATAAAATTTAAAGTCTTTTCCTGTTATTTTCTTAATAGCCTCTAATGATTTTGGTGTACTGTTTGAGAAGTTGTCTATTATAATTATTTCTCTTCCTTTATTTAATAATTCTACTGCAGTGTGACTTCCTATAAATCCTGCTCCTCCTGGTAATAATATTGCCATTTTGATTCCTCCTAATTTGTTTTAAAAAAAATCATTCTCCTTTTTGTTTTTTTATTTTTATTAATAACCAAATTTCTGGATATTTTGCTTTTTTTCTTAATTTATTATTTTGTTTATTTCTACTCCATTTTTAGTATCTTTAACTAAATATCCTTTTTGATTTATTAAATCTCTTAATTCATCTGATTTTGCCCAGTCTTTGTTTTCTCTTGCTATTTTTCTTTGTTCAACTAAATCCAAAATGTCTTGTGGAATTTCCTCTTTTTCTGTATTTGCTTCATCTATTTTAATTCCAAGAACTGTGTCGAATTTTGCAAGTAATCTAGCAACTTCCGGATTTTTCTTTTTCAAATCTTGCTGCTTCCCACACAAAACTCATTGCAAGTGGCATGTTTAAGTCATCATTTATTGCTTTGTGGAAATTTTCTTCTATTTGTGCTAATTTTTCCTTTGTCCTCAACTGTTAATTCGTCTGTTCCATTTAAGTTTAGTTGGTAACTGTTACGCAGTCTTTCTAATGATTTTGATGCAGAGTCTATTCCTTCCCATGTAAAGTTTAGTTTGTTTCTGTAATGACATGAGTAACTGAATAGTTTGTATACTATTGGGTCATATCCTTTTTCTTTTATGTCTTTTACTAGGTATACATTTCCTAGTGATTTTGACATTTTTCCTCCATTTATTAATAGGTATTCTCCGTGTAACCAGTATTTTGCTGGTATTTTTCCGCATCTTCCTTTGCTTTGAGCAATTTCGTTTTCATGGTGTGTTGGTATTAAGTCGATTCCACCTGTATGTATGTCAAATTGCTCTCCTAAGTATTTTCTTCCCATTGCAGAACATTCTATGTGCCATCCTGGGTAACTTGGGCCCCATGGACTATTCCATTTCATTAAGTGATTTTCTGGTGCTTTTATCCATAATGCAAAGTCATGTGGATTTCTTTTTTCTGGGTCTACTTCTACTCTTGCTCCTGCTTTTTGATTTTCTATGTCTAGATTGGAAAGTATTGGGTATTTGTCTAATTTTGATATATCAAAATATATTGCTGTTGATGTTTCGTATGCATATCCATTTTCCATTAGTTTTTCTACATATTCTAGCATTTCTTTTATGTGGTCTGTTGCTTTACATACTATTTCTGGTGTTTCTATGTTTAAGGATTTTAAGTCGTCAAAAAATAACTTTGTGTAGTGCTCTGCTATTTGTAGTGGCGTTTTGTGTTCTTCTCTTGCTGATTTTAACATTTTGTCTTCGCCCTCGTCACCGTCTGATACTAAGTGCCCTACGTCTGTGATGTTCATTGCGTGTTTTATTTTATATCCATTATATCGTAATGTTCTTCTTAATACGTCTTGAAATATGTTTGTTCTCATATTTCCTATTGTGGCATCTTTGTATACTGTTGGTCCACATGAATATATTCTTATCTCCTTTGGGTCTAGTGGTTCAAATTTGTCTTTTTTTCTTGTTAATGTGTTGTAAAAATATATGTCCATTTTTCTCCTTTCCAAAGTGCTCAATATTTTATATTATTTTTATGGCAGAAATTAGATTTTGTAGCAGTTTGTATTGCATACAAAATCTTAATTCTGGTTTTTTAGTCTGCTGTTTCGTCTTTAGCGGTTTCGTCTTTTCCTGTTTCAGCAGGCACTTTATTTTCTTCTGGTTTTGCTGTTGGTTTTTCTACTGTATTTCCTATTTTATTTTGTTCTTTTTCTACTGTATTTGTTGGTGTTTTATTTTCGTTTGGTGTTTTTTCTTCGATTTTCTTTGTATGTACTGTACATACTCCGTCTATTTTTTCGCTTGATGATTTTGATTTGTTTATTGTATTCCATAATTTTAGTTGTTCCTTTGGAATAACTCCTCCATAAGAAACTGTTTTTACCTTATCTGCTGGGCAGTATTCGTTTGCAACTTTTCCTGATTCTGTACATATTTTTTGTGTTCCGTGTCCTTGGCAGTTTTCTGGCACATTGTCTGTTGTAAATGTTTCTGTGTATGTGTTTGTACATGAAGATGTTGCAACTCCTCCTGTGTATTTGCATATTGTTTTTTGTACTAATCCTGTTGATGGTTTGTTGAAGTTTTTGTTTGCTAATCCTTTATGGATATCTTTCATTATTGATGACCATAATTGTCCTGCTGGGTTTCTTCCATCTACACTATATGTTGTTTTTCCAACTTTTAATGGTTCTTGGTCATTGTCATATCCAAACCAACATGCTGCAGTATAGTATGGTGTAAATCCGCATAACCATCTGTCTACATAGTCATCTGTTGAACCTGTTTTTTTGCACATGTTTCCATTCCTGGTATTGCACAATATGTTGCTGTTCCTCCACTTTTTGTTGGTTCTGATACAATTGATCTTGTTAAGTATGCATTTTGTTCTGATATTACTCTTGTTTTTTTTGGTTTGCAGTTAATACTGTGTTTCCACTACTGTCTACTACTTTTGTGAAGAATATTGGTGCTGTGTATACACCATCATTTGCTATTGATGCATATGCTCCTGCCATTTCTAATGGGCTTATTCCTTTACTTAGTCCACCTATTGATAATGCTGGGTTTGCATCTTTTGTATCATCTAGTGTTGTTATTCCCATTTTCTTTAGGTATTCTATTGATTTTTTAGGTGTTAATTCCATCATTACTTTTACCATTGGTATGTTTTGTGATGTACGTATACAACTTCTTATATTGATATATCCCTTTGGATTGTTGTAGTCTTTTGGCTTATATCCTCCTCCAAAGTCTGTTATTGCATCATCATATATTGTTGCTGCAGTTATTACTCTTTCTTGTAATCCCGGTACTATGTCTGCTAGTGGTTTCATTGATGAACCTGTTTGTCTTGTTAATTGTGTTCCTCTGTTCCATCCTGTTGTTTTTTGCTCTCCAAGGCTTCCTCCTACTGCTACCACTTGGTTTGTTTGATTGTCTATTATTACCATTCCGGCTTGTGTATGGTCATTTTTTAGTTCACCATTTTTATTTTTTTTCTACCTTTTATTTGGTATTTTGTTTTTGCAAATTCTTCTTCTACTCTTGCTTGCACTTTTTTGGTCTTCTGTTGAGTATATTGTTAATCCGCTTCCATATACATAGTTTTTTGCTAAATCTTCAGATATATTTTTTTCTTCCATTACTTGTTTTATTACTTGTTTTACTGTTTCTGCTGTATGGTATGAGTAACTTGATGTTCCTGAATATCCTTTTTCAAATTTTAGTCCATCTTCTACTTCTTTAACTGCTGCATTATATTCGTCTTCGTTTTCTATCATGCCTTGTGTTTTCATTTCTTTTAAAACTGTTAGTGTTCTTTCTTTTCTTAGATTTCCTGCTTTTTCTTGGTCTAATGATGTATTATATGGATTATATGCATTTGGTGAGTTGTTTATTCCTGCTAAAAATGCACATTGTGCTAAACTTAAGTCTTTTGCACTTTTGTTAAAGTAATATTGTGAGCCTAGTTCTACTCCGTGTAGTTCGTTACCCCCTACAAATATTATGTTTAAATATAGTTCTAGTATTTGGTCTTTTGATATCATTCTTTCTACTTGTACAGCTTTTGACCATTCTTTCATTTTTCTTACTACTCCTGCTAGTCCTGATCTTGCTTTGTCTTTTGTTATGTTTTTTACTAATTGTTGTGTTATTGAACTTCCTCCATATGATGAGTTCCCTGTAACTGCTCAAGTATTGCTCCAGCGGTTCTTTTTTATGTCTACACCACTATGTGAATAGAATCTTTTGTCTTCTATTGCTATATATGCTTTTTGGCAAATATGGTGACATTTCACTTAGTGATATTGTTTTTCTATTTTCGTCTGTGCTTAAGTTTGCTATTTCATTTCCGTCTTTGTCTAATACTATTGTGTTAGAGTTTCCTACTATTAGTTCCTCTTTTGTTATTTCAAAGTCGTTGCCAAATAGTCCAAACATCATTGCTGAGACTATCCCTGCTCCTGCTACACAAAATAGTAAAAATATTATTAGTAGTATTTTTAGGAATAGTTTTAATTTTGGATGTTGTTTTCTTTTTTTTTTGGTATTTTGCCTTTTTGTGTTTTTATTTTGGTTGTTTTTTTTCTTCTGGTTTGCTACGTCTTGCTTCCTTTTTATTATTACTTCTTGGCATCTTTTTTTACCTCCCTGTAATTGCTTTTGATATACCTATTATATTATACTTTTTATAAAAAATAAAAGGGGTTAGGGAAATTTTTTATTTATTATTTATATATTGGGAAAGTTATGCAACTTTCCCAATATATAAAATTACATTGCACAGAAAATTTTCAGATTTGTTCTATGTTGGTATTATTATAATATCTGCAATTTCTTTTTTTATTTTCTAAGTTCTTTGTACGGAGTTTTTTATGTAGTTCTGACTCGTACAAGTCCTTACAGTAATATTGTCTATCGACTATTTTTTCTCCAAAATAATTATTTTTTAGTTTTATTTCGTAATCATTTATTATTCTTCCTTCAAATCTTTTTTGCTTTATTTTTAATTTTTCTTTTATATTTATAATTGTTGCATATTCGTTTATTCTGTATCTGTCAATTAGTTCTTTTGGAAAGTCCACATTTATTATTATTTGTGATTTCATTAAACTTTTTTTCTTGTTATTAGTTATCGTTATTATTATTCCATTTTCCAGCATTGCTTTTTGTAGTCTTGTGAATTTTTCTATATGGTTTGTTACAATATTTATATTTTGATATTTATTTGCTAGTTCTTTTATGTTTTCTAATTCTATTTCTGTTAAGTCATTTATTAATATTGATATGTTTACTTTTTTATTTTTTGTTGTTCTACTATTTTTTTGTACAACGTCTGGTATTAAATTTCAAATAGCCATTTTCCGTCAGCTATTTCTATTCCATATGTATTTAATAAATTTATATATTGTTTTTCTTTTTGTATTTCTTTGCTTACAACTGCTTTTATACTGTTTGAGTTTTTTCTTATTATTTTGTTTGTTTTTTTTGCTAGTTTTTCAATACCTTTGGGTTTTATTTTTTCATAGATTGGTAGTATTATTGTGTTATCTTCCACTTTTTATTATGTTTGCTTTTTTTATAAGCCAGTTGGGCTTGTCATTTTTTTTCTATATAAAACATAAAAACACCTCATATCTTTTTTATAAAGTATATTCAGTGTTTTATTTTTTATGAAATTTTTATTTTTAAAGTTCCTAACTTTTTGCTTTCTTGTATTGTAATAGTGAATTTTTATAATATAATGTCTCTTTTTAATAAATTATCTTTAATTGTTCCTGTTCCTATAAATTGGTTTATATTGTTGCTTTCGTGGCTATATATTTTGTAGACTCCATCATCGTACTTTTGTGTAAGCATAACTCCGTTTAGAAATAGTTTTAGTTTTCTTTCGTCTAGTTCTATTGATGGTGATGCTTCAAATATTTTTTCTACTGATATTATTTTTTTGTCTATTTCATTGCTCATTTTATTATTTACTTTGTTATTTGCTTCATTTTTTTTCGTATTTGCAATATTTGAGTTTTCTATGATTTTGTTTAACTCTTCAACAGTAATGCTATCTTTAATTTTAAAGTCTCCAACTTGCGTTCTTTTAAGGGATTTCATGTATCCCACTGTTCCAAATTTAGTGGCAATATCTTCACATAGACTTCTAATATATGTACCTTTTCCACAAAACACTTCAAATTTAATTTGTTTTTCTTTTGGTGAATAGTCAATTAAATCTATATTATAAATTTCTATTTGTCTTGGCTTTATTTCAACTTGTTGACCTTTTCTTGCATATTCATATAATTTTTTTCCATTTACTTTTATTGCAGAATAAATTGGTGGCACCTGCTCTTGTTTTCCGATGAATGTTTGCAATATTTTTGTTATGTTTTCTTGTGTTAGAAGAGTTTCGTTTACACAGGTTGTTCTTCTATTATTTTTCCTTCTGAGTCTGCGGTGTCTGTTTTGGTTCCTAATTGTAATTCTACTATGTATTTTTTGTTATGGTTTATTAAGTATTTTGAAAGTAGCGTTCCTTTTCCTATTAGTATTGGCAAAACTCCTTCTGCCATTGGGTCTAGTGTTCCTGTGTGGCCGACTTTTTCGTTTAGCAATTTTTTTATTTTGTATACTATGTCGTGTGATGTGCATCCTTTGGGTTTGTTTATGATTATTATTCCGTCCATAATTTCCTTTCTAAAAAAAAACGGGATAAGGGGACGGGTCTTTAATCCCTAAAAAATTTTTTTAGGGATTAAAGACCCGTCCCCTTATCCCGTTTTTTTATTTTAAAACTTTTTCTAATTCTTTCATTATTTTTTGTTTTACTTGTTCGATGTTTCCTTGTACAACTGCACCTGCGGCTTTTTTCGTGTCCTCCACCGCCAAACATCATACATACATCTGAAACGTTAACATAGTCATTTGAACGCATAGAAATTTTGTATGTATTTTCATCTTCGTCTTTTTGTCTAATAAATACAGAAACTTCAACACCTTCAATATCACTACCTGTTTCAACTAAACCTTCATGGTCTCCAATTTTTGCATCTACTTCTTTTAAGTCTTTACTTGTTATATATGTAAAAGTAACTTTTCCATCTTCTAAGAATTCCATTCTGTCTATTGTTCTTCTCATTAATTCAAAGTTTGCCTTAGTTTTTGTTTCTAATACTCTTTTTATAGATGTCTGAAACATTTACACCTTTTTCTAGTAATTCGGCTGTGAATTCAAATGTTTCTGGTGTTACTCCTGAATATCTGAACCCTCCTGTGTCTGTAATGATTCCTGTTAATATACATGTTCCTAATTCTTTGTCTATGTTTATATTAAAGTATTGGAACATTCCTATTAATATTTGGCAACATGCTGGTGCAACTGGATTTACAAAGTTGATGTCTCCATACATTTTGTTGCTTCCATGGTGATCTATTACTATCGTTTGTTTTGCTTTTTCAAAGTATTCGTTTCCTACTAGTCTTTTGAAATCAGCACAGTCTAAACTTATTGCCAGGTCATATTTTTTCTACATCTGAGTCCATTTTTATTTCTTCTCTTCCTGGTAAAAAATCAAATATTTTTGGGACTTCTCTTATTATTACATCAGCATTTTTTTCCTAGTTTTTTTAGTGCTACTTTCATTGCTAGACAACTTCCAATTGCGTCTCCATCTGGTGTTTCATGTGCCATTATTACTATTGTTTCTGCTTTTTTTATTTCTTCTAATATATTATCTAAAGTCATAATTTTCTCCATTCCTGTCAATAGGGGCGGGCTTTTTTGACAACTTTTTTACCTGTCAAAAAGTGAACAATCCCTTTAACATTTTTTACTTGTCAATAAAGGGCGTCCCTGTTGACAATTTATTTGTTTGGCATTATTTCTTTTAATATTGAATCTATTTTTGCTCCATATTCCATTGAATCATCTATTTCAAATATCAATTCTGGTGTATTTCTTAAATTTATTCTTTTTGCCAATTCTGTTCTTATAAATCCTGATGATTTTTTAAGTCCTTCCATTGTGTCTTTTATATTTTTTGAATTGAATATACTTACATATACTTTTGCATATTTCAAGTCTGATGTTACTTTTACTTTTGTAACACTTATCATTCCTGTAATGTTTGAATTTTTTAATTCAAAACCTATAATCTGACTAAGTTCTTTTCTGTATTCTTCGTCAATACGTCCCATTCTATTATTGTTTTTATTAGGCATTTTGTCTACCCCCTCTTAATTGCATTTTTTCGGGATTGGAGACCCGTCCCCTAATCCCGATTTTTTTATCTTTTTATTTCTTCCATAACATATACTTCAATAATATCTCCTTCTTTAATATCATTGTAGTTTTCAATTTGCATACCACATTCAAATCCCTTTGTTACTTCTTTAGCATCATCTTTGAATCTCTTTAATGTAGCTAGTTTTCCTTCATGTATTACTACATTGTCTCTTATAACTCTAACTCCTGCATTTCTTTCTACTTTTCCTGTTAATACATATGCACCTGCTATTGTTCCTACATTTGATATTCTGAATGTTTGTCTTACTTCTGCTGTTCCTATTATTTTTTCTTCATATTTTGGTGCTAACATTCCTTTCATTGCTGCTTCTATTTCTTCTATTGCTTGGTAAATTACTGAGTATTGTTTTATTTGTACTTCTTCTTTTTCTGCCATTTCTTTTGCGGCTGGTATTGGTCTAACATTGAATGCGATTATTATTGCATTTGATACTTTTGCAAGTGTAACGTCTGATTCGTTTACTGCTCCTGGTGCTGCATGGATTACTTTTACTTTTACTTCTTCGTTTTGTAGTTTTTCCATTGATTGTTTAACTGCTTCTACAGATCCTTGAACATCTGCTTTTACAATTAAGTTTAATACTTTTAGGTTTCCTTCTTCCATTTGTTCAAATAAGTTGTCTAGAGTGACTTTTGTTGCTGCTCCAAATGCTTTTTCTCTTGCTTCACGTTTTCTCTTTTCGATTAAGTGTTTTGCTGTTTTTTCGTCTTTTACTTCGTAGAATGTATCTCCGGCTTCTGGTACTTCTGTTAATCCCATTATTTCTACTGGTGTTGATGGTCCTGCTGATTTTACTTTTTTACCGTTTTCGTTTGCCATTGCTCTTATTCTACCAATTGAAGAACCAACTATTATTGTATCTCCAACATCTAGTTTTCCTCTTTGTACAAGCATTGTTGCTATTGCTCCTTTACCTTTGTCAAGTCTTGCTTCTATAACAACACCTTTTGCTTGTTTATTTGGATTTGCTTTTAATTCTAGTACATCTGCTTCTAGTAATACCATTTCTAATAATTGGTCTATGTTTATGTTGTTTTTAGCAGAGATTGGTACACATATTGTGTCTCCTCCCCATTCTTCTGGTACAAGTTCGTAGTTCATTAGTTCTTGCTTTACTTTGTCAACATTTGCATCTGGTAAGTCTATTTTGTTTATTGCAACTATAATTGGTATTCCTGCTGATTTTGCATGGTTTATTGCTTCAACTGTTTGTGGCATTATACCGTCATTTGCTGCAACTACTAATATTGCTATATCAGTTATTTGGGCACCTCTGGCTCTCATTGCTGTAAATGCTTCGTGTCCTGGTGTGTCTAAGAATGTTATTTCTCTACCATTTACTTTAACTTTGTATGCACCGATTGCTTGTGTGATTCCACCTGCTTCTCCGCCTATTACATTTGTTTTTCTAATAGTGTCTAGTAATGATGTTTTTCCATGGTCTACGTGTCCCATAACAACTACTACTGGTGGTCTTACTTCTAAGTCTTCTTCTTTGTCTTCAGAATCATCAAATAAGATATCTTCGTCTGTTACTGTTTCTTTCTTTTTAGCTGTGATTCCAAATTCTCCTGCTACTAAAAAATGCTGTATCAAAGTCAAGGTCTTGGTTGATTGTAGCCATAATTCCATATCCGAATAATTTTTTTTTATAACTTCTGCTGTTGTCTTTTTTCATTTCTGCCGCTAGGTCTTTTTACTGATATTGAGTCTGGTATTTCTATTTCTGTTAGTTCAAATATTTTTTGTTTGTTTCTTTCTTCATTTTTTGCTTGTTTTTTCTTGCCTTTTCTTCCTCTTTGTGTTGTTAAGTCGTAGTAATCTAACATTCCGCCATCTTGGTCTTCAAACATATTTGATAACTTGCTTGTTTGTTTTAATGATTTTAGTTTTCCTTCGTCAAAATTACTTTCGTTTCTTCTTGATTTTGATTTTTTGTTTTTGTTATCATCAAATTTGTTATTGAATTTCTGTTTATCTATGTTTTTACTATAGTCTCTAACAACTTCTTTTTCAACAGTTTCTACTGCCATTATGTTCTTGATGTTCTTTTCAATTCCTTTTTCGTCTAATGGTCTTCTGTTATAATTGTTTCCATTGTAATTATTTTTTATTATTGAAGTTTCCATTATTTTTTCTGAAATTATTTCCATTGTTTGAACTATTAAATTCACCATTTCTTCCGTTTCTGTTGTTGTTAAATCTATTGTTTCTGTTTTCAAAACCATTTTTATTTTCGTAATTATTTCTGTTTTCAAATCCGTTTCTGTTTTCATAGCCATTTCTGTTTTCTGAATTGTTTCTATTATTGAAGTTGTTTCTTCCTTCTCCGCTTCTGCTGTCATTTTTCTATTATCTCTGTTAAATGTATTTTCTCTATTATAAGCTATTGTCTTTATTAAAGTTATTTCTATTATTTCTATTTTCTCTACCAAAGTTTGAATTATTTGCATTTTTATTTTTAAATTTATTATCTTGTGTTACATTTCTTTTTTCTGCTACTTCTGCTTGCATTGTTAAATTACTATCCCCTTGTTCTTTTATTTCTTCTTTTATTATTTTTTCTTCTTTAACTGGTTCAGTTTTCTTTATTTCTTCTGTTTTCTCTTTTTTTGGTTCTGGTTTATTTAGTCCAAACAATTCATTTACGGTTTTTGGCTTGTTTGGTTTGTTTCTGTATACTATATTGAGTCTTTGTTTTGTTTTCTTTTCTACTATTTCAAATTTATTTTTTTTGTTTTCTTCTTTTTTGTTTTCTTTTTTTTGGTTTTCTTCATCAGCTATTATTACTTCTCTTCTTATAATTACTGGTGCTTTTTCTTCTTTTTTTTGTGTTGCTTGTTTGGCTGTTTTTTCTGTTTTCGTTGTTTTTTGGTTTGACTGTTTTTTCCTGGTTTTGCACTTCTATTAGATAGTCTTTCTTCTATTTTTTTTGCTTCTTCTTCTCCAACTCCACTCATATGGCTTTTTTACTTCTATATTTAGTTTTTCTGCTGCTTCTAATACTTCTTTACTGGCTAAGCCTAGCTTTTTTGCTATTTCATAAATTTTTATCTTACCCAATAATATCACCCCCATTATATTTTTTTTGAATTGAATTTGCAAAATTTATATCTTTTATTCCAATTACTGCTTTATTGTTTTTTCCTATTGTTTTACTTAGTTCTTCTATTTTTCCATCTATTATTATTGGAACGTTATATTTTTCGCATAATTTAACAAATTTGCTTTTTGTTCTTTCAGAACTCTCTTTTGATATTATTATTAGTTTAGCCTTTCTTTTTTGTTATGTTTTCTTCTACACTATCTGCTCCAAATGCGACTTTTCCTGCTTTCATTGCTAAACCGATTAGTCCTAATATATTTTTATTTATCAAGAATTACACCTCTTAAACTTTCATAAATCTCTTGTGATATTTGCATTTCAAAGACTCTTTCTAGTCTTTTACTTTTTTTAGTTTTTCTAAACATTTTACATCGTCACAGATGTATGCTCCTCTACCTTCTTTTTTTTTTCCTGTTTTGTCTATTGATATTCGTTGTCTTTATTTTTTACAATTCTTATTAATTCTTTTTTGTCTTTTTTTTGATTACATCCCATACATGTTCTTTGTGGCTGTTTTTTCATAACATACACCTTCTTTCTAATTTATGCCTGTCTTTTAATTATTATCACGTTTTATTTTTTGTATTTATTATTGAATTATTCTTCTTCTTTTTCGCTTTCATTTTCTTCTATTTCTTCTGTTTCTGCTTGGTTTTGTTGTTCTTGTAGTATTTGTCTATATTGTGATTCTGATTTTATATCAATTTTCCAGTTTGTTAATTTTGCTGCTAATCTAGCATTTTGACCTGCTTTACCAATTGCTAATGATAATTGATCATCTGGAACTATAACTTCTGCAAATCTTTCGTCTTCTTTTATATCAACTGCTAGGATTTGTGCTGGTAATAATGCAGATGCTATGAATATACTTGGGTCTTCGTCCCATTCAATTACATCTATTTTTTCTCCATGTAATTCATTTATTACATTTTGAATTCTTACACCTTTTGCTCCAACACATGATCCTACTGGGTCAATATTAGGGTCTGGTGAGTATACTGCAACTTTGCTTCTTGAGCCTGCATCTCTTGATACACTTTTTATTTCTATTACGCCTTCATATATTTCTGGTATTTCAAATTCTAATAATTTTCTTACAAAATCAGGATGACTTCTTGAAATCATTACTTGTGGTGCGCCTTTTAGTCCTCTTTCTACATCTACTATATATGCTTTTATTTTTGTCATTTACTCTGTATTTTTCTGTTGGTACTTGCTCTTTTTTGCAAGCATTATTCCTTCTATTCTTCCTAAGTCTACAACTACTATATTTCTATCTGCTTTTTGGATTATTCCTGAAACGATTTCTCCTTTTTTTTGTGTGTATTCGTCAAATATTAAATCTCTTTCTACTTCTCTTAATTTTTGTACTATAACTTGTTTTGCAGTTTGTGCAGCAATTCTTCCGAAGTCTTTTGGTACTATTTCTATATCTACTGTATCTCCATATTGTAGATTTTTTTTGTTGATTTTGTGTGCATCTTCTAGACTGATTTCTGTTACTTCGTCATTTGCGTTTTCTACAATTTCTTTTACTGAATAAATATGTGTTGCACCTGTTTTATGGTCTATGTCTACTTTTACATTTTCTAATGCGTCAAAGTTTCTTTTATATGCTGTAACTAAAGCTGTTTCTATTGATTCTAGTACGTATTCTTTTTTTATTCCTTTCTCTTTTTCTAATTCTTCTAATGCTAATATTAACTCTTTGTTATCTATAGCTTTCATTTTTTATTCCTCCTATTTTTTTATTATCTATATAATATTGGTATTTTACCTTTTGTTTCTATATAATTTTTACCAGTTATAAACTGTTTTTATTTGTGATATATTTTTTCTTTCTATTTTTATTTCTTGTTCTTCTGTTTCTATAATAATTTCATTTTGATTAAATTCTTTTAGTGTTCCTAAATATTCTTTTTTCTTTCATCTTTTTGAATAGTTTTACATTTATGTCTTTTCCTATATTTTGTTCTAGATGTTTATCTTTTCTTAATACTCTTTCAATTCCTGGTGATGATACCTCCAAAAAGTATTGTTCTTTTATATAATTTTCTTTGTCTAAAATGTCGTTTACCGCATCATTTACTTTTTCGCAGTCATTTAAGTCTATTCCTTTTTCGTTGTCTATAAATATTCGTAAAAAGTAGTTTTTTCCTTCTTTGGCGTATTCTACATCATATAGTTCATAACCTAAATTTTCTATTATTGGTTCTACTAATTTTGTTACTTTTTCTTCTATACTTGCCAATTTTTACCTCCTTTTATTTTTCAAAACTAAAGAGTGGGATTTGTTCCCACTCTTTACTGTCTCGTATGTTGATATTTATATTATACCCAATTTTTAGCATAAATGCAAGGTTTTTTCGTTATTTTTTAAACGTTTTCTACTTCTTGTATTGTTTCTTCTGCATTTTCGTTTACGTCATCAATTTTTATGCTTCTATTATGAGTAATTTTTTCCCAATTTGTGTCTCTTTTAAATAAACATTTAAAGTTTATTAATAGCCAAGAGCCCATGAATAATGGATATGTGAATAATCCTTTTATCATTGGTTTTATTGGTTTACCATCTATCCACATTACAAATGCTGCTGTAAGTGATGGTAATACAAATGTTGGTACTAAATATCTTAATATATTTATTATTAGTTCTGATTGTGTCATTCCATCCATTGCGTATAATACAAAGTTTGATACTAATAATAGTAATGTTAATATGAACATTGGTATACTTCCTATTATATATAGGAAACCGTCAAAGTTCATCATTGTTTTTTTGTCTTTTACTGCTTCTGCTAATTTAGATGTGTATTCTTTCATACATTGCATATGTCCTACTGTCCATCTACTTCTTTGTGACCAACTTTGTGCAAATCCTGTTGGTTGTTCGTCATATACAATTGCTTCTGTTGACCATCCTAATCTTTTTCCTTTTAATATTCTTTGCAATGAAAATTCTATGTCTTCTGTTAGTGTTACTGTTTTCCATCCACCGTTTTCTTTTATGATATCAAAACTTACCATAAATCCTGTTCCGTTTAATAATGGTGATAGTCCTAAATTGTATCTTGCTAAGTGATAGAATTTGTGCATTGTCCAATAGAATAGTGCGTATCCTGATGTTATCCAGTTGTCTGTTGGGTTTTTGATGTCTCTGTATCCTTGTACTACTTCTTCTCCTTGGCATAATTTTTTGTTCATTGCTTTTAAGAAGTTTTTGTCTACTATGTTGTCTGCGTCAAATATGCATATTGCATCATATGGTGCGTTTTCTTTTATTTTTTGTTGTAGGAACCAGTCTAGTGCATATCCTTTTGTTTTCTTTGTTTCGTCATATCTTTCATACACTATTGCTCCTGCTTCTCTTGCTATTCTTGCTGTTCTGTCTGTGCAGTTGTCTGCTATTACATATATATCATATAAGTTTTTGTCGTATTCTTGATTTTTTAGGCTTTCTACTAGGTTTCCTACTACTGTTTCTTCGTTGTGTGCTGGTATTATTGCCATAAATCTGTGATTTTTGTTTACTTTTAATGGTTTTTCTTTTAGTTTTACTAATGAGCATAAACTTACAAATAATTGATATATCCAAAATATTGTAATTATCCATACTAATGCTTCTCTTAGTATAAAAATATAATCCATTTTTTTTACCTCTCTTTTTTCTTTTTATTCTATTTTTATTATCTCACATAATCTATTATACTCTTATTGTCAAAATTATGCAACTTTTTTGTAACATTTTTTATTTTTTCTCAATATATTAAAATAAAAAAAAGTTTATGGAGGTATTATTTTGAAAAAGAATTATAAAGTTGCAATAGTTGGTTCAACTGGTTTAGTTGGTAGAACTGTATTAAAGGTATTGGAAGAAAAGAATTTTAAAAACTGTACATATACATTATTTGCTTCTAAAAAATCTGCAGGAAGTAAGGTACAATTTTTAGGGCAAAATTATATAATTCAAGAATTAACAGAGGATTCTTTTAAATCTATTTTTGATTATGCAATTTTCTGTGCAGGTGGAAGTGTTTCTAAAAAAGTTTATTCCTATTGCAGTTCAATCTGGTTGTACAGTTATTGATAACAGTAGTGTTTATAGAATGGATAAAGATGTTCCTTTGGTTGTGCCAGAAGTTAATCCGGAAAAAATATTTGAAAATAAAGGGATTATTGCTAATCCAAATTGTTCAACAATTCAGGCAGTTGTCGCTTTGAAGCCTTTGGATGATAGGTATAAAATAAAAAAAAGAGTTGTTTATTCGACATATCAGGCTGTTTCTGGTGCTGGCAAGGCTGGTGTTGAGGATTTGGAAAATGGCTATAAGGGCTTGGCTCCGCAAAAGTTTAAGTATCCTATTTTTAATAATTGTTTGCCTCATATAGATGTTTTTGAGGCTGATGGTTATACTAAAGAGGAATACAAAATGATTAATGAAACTAGAAAAATTTTGAGTAAGCCTTTGCTTCCTGTTACTGCTACATGTGTTAGGGTTCCTGTTAGAAATTGCCATAGCGAAAGTATTAATGTTGAATTTAAGTCTAATTTTGATATTTATGATGTTAAGGTGCTTTTACAGAATTCTCCTGGGATTATTCTTGTTGATGATGTTGAGAAGGATTATTATCCTTTGGCTTCTAAGGCAGATGGGTTTGATGATGTTTTTGTTGGTAGAATTAGACGTGATTATAGTGTTCCTTTTGGTATTAATTTGTGGGTTGTTGCTGATAATTTGAGGAAGGGTGCTGCTTCTAATGCGGTGCAGATTTTGGAAAAATTAATGTTGGTTTACTGTGAAAAGTGAAGTAGAGTCTTTGCCTTATTCTCCTTCACCTTCGCCATTTGATAGTATACTTGAACATAGTAAGGTTTCTTTACATCATAAGCATTAATTCATACCAATATTTATCTTTTACTCCATTTTGTGGATATTCATCTATATTATTTGATTTCACATTTTCATATGTTTTTGTTTCATCCTTTTCATATGTACTTTCACAATTTATTTTTTCAACGCGATAACCATAAAAATCGCAATAATATGGACGTGATAATGTGCTGCTAGGTTCTACTTTTATTGTAAATTTATAATAATCTGTACCTGAATAAAAATATTCTGGATTATTTGAAGATGAACCGTGCTTTAAATTCTCCGGTTGAAGTTGAAAATGAATAATTTGTAGTACAAGTTAAAATATTATTTTTTTTAGGGTGTCCTTATCAAAAACTATTGACACAAACTACTGACAAGGATGTTATTTCTGAATAAGAGTTAAAGGTACACTGCATTTTTTTATACATATGTTCTCTTTAATTTGCAAAAAAAACCTGAAGTTTTACACTTCAAGGTTCTTTTCAAATTTATTATTCTGCTGATTCCTCTGTTTCTGGAGCTTCATAAGCTTCTAATATAGCTTTTTGAATTTTCTCTCTTGTTTCAGCATTGATTGGATGTGCTATATCTCTGAATTCTCCGTTTGGAGTTTTTCTGCTAGGCATAGCTATGAATAATCCATTTTGACTTTCGATAACTTTGATGTCGTGTACTGCGAATTCGTTATCGAATGTTACAGAAGCAACAGCTTTCATTCTGTTCTCTGAATTTACTTTTCTTAAACGTACATCTGTGATTTGCATTTTAGTGCACCGTCCTTCCTTAAGTTTTAAATTTTGTACATATTAGTTTATTCTTATGTACCTACTCTATTATTCTCCACAAAAAATTTTTTTCCTTCTTTTTTTTACATTTTTTATAAAATTTTTTATATATTATAATTTCTTGTTACAATTCATCGTCCATAAAATTACATTGCACAGAAAATTTTTAGGGATTGGGGGACGGGTCTTTAATCCCTAAAAATTATATAAAATAATTATTTATAGTATTTTAAAAATTTCGGGATTAAAGACCCGTCCCCCAATCCCTATTTTATTAATTTCATTTTAAATAATTTATAAATTGAGAATAGCAGCAATTTTTTATAATATACTTATTTTATAATAAGAATTTTCCAAAAACTCTTGAATTTTGCATTATATAATTATATAATCTATCTGTTAAAAATATGTCAAAAAAATATTTAAAACTTAGAGGAGTGAAAAAAAAATGCCAAATATTGAAAATCTAAAAAAATATAAAAATATACATATGATAGGAATCGGTGGAGTAAGCATGAGCGGTATTGCAGCAATCCTTACAAACTGGGGCTTTAATGTCACAGGTTCAGACTGGGCAAAATCTGAAGCAACAGATAAATTAATATCTATGGGAATAAAAGTTACAATTGGGCATAATTTAGAAGATGTTGCAAAATCAGATGTAGTTGTTTATTCTGCTGCTATAAAACAGGATGACCCTGAAATGTTAGAAGCAAAAAAAATTAAATATACCTACAATTGAAGAGCCGATTTTTTAGGTGAACTTACGAGATGTTATAAAGATACAATTTGTATTTCTGGTACACATGGTAAAACAACAACAACTTCTATGATTTCACTATGTTTCTTAGAGGCTTTAAAAGACCCTAGTATTCAAGTTGGTGCTTTTTTGAAAGCGATAGACGGAAATTATAGAGTTGGAAATAGTGAACATTTTGTTATTGAGGCTTGCGAATATGTAGAAAGTTTTTTAAAATTTAGTCCAAAAGCAGAAATTATTTTAAATATTGATAATGACCACCTTGATTATTTTAAAACTTTTGAAAATATTAAAAATGCATTTGTTAAATATGTTAAATTGTTACCAAATGATGGTCTTTTAGTTATTAATGGAGATGATACAAATTGTCTTGAGTTACCTCAATATACAAATGCAAAAGTTATTACTTATGGAATTGAAAATATAAATGCTGATTTTGTTGCTAAAAATATTGAATTTGATAATGATGGTTTTCCAGTTCGATGTTTATAAAAAGGTGAATTTTTCGAAAAAATTAAATTATCTGTTCCAGGTGGTCACAATGTTTTAAATGCTTTGGCTTGTATTTCATTATGTGATTATTATGGAATTGATAAAAAGGATTTACAATCTGCACTTAAAAAATTTACTGGTGCTCATAGAAGATTTGAATTTAAAGGTAAAGTAAACGGGGCTAGCATTTATGATGATTATGGTCATCACCCTACTGAGATTGTTGCAACTTCTAAATCTGTTGCAAATAAAAAGCATAATAAGTCTTGGGTTGTTTTCCAACCACATACTTATAGCAGAACTAAAAATCTTTTAGATGATTTTGCACATGCTTTATTGAATTTTGATAATGTTATTGTTTTGGATATTTATGCTGCTAGAGAGACTAATACTTATAATATTTCTTCTAAAGATTTAGTTGATAAAATTATTTCTTTGGGCAAAGATGCTAAATATATTCCTGATTTTGATGAGTGTGTTTCTTTCTTAAAAGATAATGTTCAAAAAAGATGATTTGATTTTAACTTTAGGTGCTGGTACTGTTACTAAAATAGGTCCAATGCTTTTAGAAAATAATTAAAAACAAAAATGGATCATAAATCACTTTAAAAAAGAAAAAAAAGGGGTGTCCCCTTATCCCTGAAAAAAGGGAAAAAAGGAACGTCCCTTAATTCCCTTTTTTTCATTTGTTTTATCATTATATCCCCAAAAACTGCATATCCTTCTTCTGGATTTTTTACCAAAACGTGTGTAACTGCACCAATTAGCTTTCCGTTTTGAATAATAGGAGAACCACTCATTCCGTTGAATAATTCCACCTGTTTTTTCTAACAATTTTTTATCTGTAACTTTTATAAGCATACTTTTATTATCAAAATTATTTTCCTTGTAAATCTTTTTCTATCTCAATCTCATATTCTTCTACTTTGCCGTTTTCAAGACAGCACATGATAGTTGCCTTTCCTAATTTTATTTCATTTCTTAATGCTACATCCATTTTTTTATTTTAAATCAATATTTAGGCTTGAAATATTATCTACTTTTCCATATATTCCAAACTTGGTGTTCTTATTAATTGTTCCTATATTTTTTGATTATCTACTGTTCCTGGTATTCTACCTGGATTTCCAGTTTCACCTTTAATAATATTTAATATTTTTGTTGTTACAAATTCTCCTGATGCAATGTCAATTAACTGTTCTGTGTCAATGTCTGCTATACCATGCCCTAATGCTCCAAAGCTTTTACTTTCTGGTTCGTAAAATGTTACTGTTCCTACTCCTGCTGCACTATCTCGTACCCATAAGCCTAATTTATATTCTTTTTTTGATGTTTCTACTGGCTTTATTGAGCATTCTTCTGTTTGTTGTTCGTGTATATATTGTATTTTTACGTCTTCTCCTTTTGATGAGTTTACTTTTTTTATTAATTCTTCTGTGTTTTTTATATTGCTATTATTGATTGCTATTATTCTGTCTCCTTGTTGAATTCCCGTGTTTTCATATGGTTTGTATTTTTTGTTATCTATTCCTTCTACTTCTGACATTCCTACTACAAGTACTCCGTTTGTATATAGTTTTATTCCTGCGATGTTTCCTACTGGTATTACTTGCGTTTTGGGTAATACATCTACATTTATGTCTTTTAAAAATATGTTTTCGAATAGGCTTATTTTTACTGTTTTTTTGCCTGGTGTGTTTGTTGTTTTTTTCTTGGTTTTGTGCTAGTGTTTCTATTACATTGTTTTTTTTCTACTAGGTTTGCGTTTAGTCCGATTATTGTTTTTAGGTTTATTTTTTCTCCTTCGATTATTGTTATGTTTTCTGGTATTGCTTGTATTGATAGTGTGTAGGCATATATTATTAATAAAATTGTTGTTATTATGCTAATTTTGATTTTTTTGTTTTTCAATTTTGGCTCCTTGTTTTTTATTTTATTAATATTATTTGCTTTTTTTTTGAAATTTATTCGATTTATATTTTGGTTGTATAAATTTGAAAAATAAAAAATTAAGATTTTATACACTATGTTAACTGCTATAAAATCTTAATTTTATCACATTTATTTTAATTTTAATTTTTCTCTGTATAAACAGTATCGTTCTCTACCAAGTGCTGTATAATATAATTTTTTAACTATATTATTATTTATGGTGTTATTTTCATTTACCGTATTTTGCGTTACTATTGAATCATAAGATAGTGTTCCTTCTTTTGGATAGTAATATTGGTAAACTCCATCTGAGTTTTCTCCAGTTCTTCTTTCTAGGTCAACATTAAATACTCCAACTGAATTGTCATCAGTGGTAAGATTATTTTCTGATGGTCTATGAAAAACAGTTTCATTTCCTGTTACTGTTTTTATATAGATTGAGTCACTTGTAACTACATCGGTATTTTTTGTGTTTGTTATAACTGAATATCCATTATAGACTTTTCCTCCTACATTCATTCCTTGTAAGAATGTTATTATTGATATATTGTCTATTATTTTCATCCAGTCAGTGTCTTTCAATTGTGGCATTTGGAAATCTGTACTGTTTGTTCCCTTATCGTAATAATTGTTATAATTTGATATTGCTACAGATAGATTTCTTTCTATTGAGTATTTTATTACATCAATTCTATGTGTGTTAAAGTTTGAATCATCTGCTTCAATTCCGCCTTTATGCCCAAAGTCAAATATTTTTCCATCTCCGTTATTGCCTAATTTTGTAAATGGATTGTTTTCTTTTGTATATTGTTTTCCATAAATGTCTACTGCATTATCTATTGTTAAATTTGCAAGATCAGAATTTGTTATATATTTTTTTAAATTTGTTGCTTCTATGTAATAATTTTTCGCGCTGGTATCTTCTGTAGGAAAATCAAAGTCTTTTTGTACTTGTTTTTTTCCATTTAATACAGAAAATACTTCGTTACTAACATCACTTTTGTAGTATTTTGTACCATTTTTCTTTACATATTTATATTTATGTATATAACCATCGACAAATACATTTTCTTCTAGTACTGGTTCTCCTGTTATTTCGATTTCATTGTATGAAACTGTATCTCCACTTACATTTACATTGTCTAGAAGATATCCATATAAACTAACTACACCTTTTCCTGCAACATTTCCTTGGATTGAAACATAGTTATCCATTGAGTATGTTATAACAACATCAGTACTTCCGTTAATATATCTACAACTGTAATATACGTATGGCTTTATTCCATATAAAACATCACCATCATTAAATGAGTTTCCACTTCCCTGTTTGTTTTTTGTTTCATCATCCCATGTATTCGTGTATGGAGAATATATATAATACCCATCATACATTGTAAATACTACTGCTGGTACATATCCTTGCAAACTTTTTTTGATTATATCCTAATGTTGCAAAATTTGTTGAAAGGGAATTGAAAAATGTATTAACACCCGCTTCAATATCACGCATTTTCGAGTTTGCTAAATATGATGTATCACTATTAAATGAGTTTATTTGATATGCTTTTAGTGCATCATATGTTGCACCTGTTAGTTTTGAGTCATATTGACTTTGCATACTTAATGTTTCCACTCTATTTTGTATATATGTCTGCATTACTATTGATATTGGTAGCACTATTATTATAAACATTATTGCTAAACTTTGTATCTTCATATGTATTTTTCCTTTCGTTTATTTATCTTATTTGTAAAATAGCCTGTAATATCTTCTATTACAGGCTATTTTAATGAAACTTTTATTTTACTTTCCTGTTGCTGTTACTATTCCACCATGTGAGGCAGCAATTGAGTAAGTATCATTTCCTACTACTTTGTAGAAGAAATTTTTTAATTGTTGTGATAAAGTTTGGTTTGTGTTTTTTACATCTACTGAAACTATGTCTCCTTCTTTTTAATTTATATACCCCATTACCACTTTTTAGTTTGTCCTCTATTTGTGATGTATATACTGAATAATATACATTTTCTCCTATTTTTTCACTTGATGTTTGTGTTGTTTTCTTTCCTGGATTTTCGTCTAATATTTGTGCTTGCATTTCTACATTATATGTATTTCCTGTTGAACCTATTGTTTGTAAAAATTGGTCATATTTATCTTGTGTTATTTTTCCTGTTGTTCTTATGTCGTCGACAAATTCTGTTGTTGCAGTGTCTACAGTTAGTTGTGAAACGTCGTCTGTTCTGTCTGACATTGTCATTAATGGGAATATGAACATTAATATTGCTGCTAGTGCTATTGCTATTATTGTTATAAGTGTATCACTCATTTTATTTTCCTCCTAATTTTTTTCAATCTATTTGTATTATAGCATTTATGTTTGTATTTTTCAAGTTTTTTAAAATATTGTGTAAAAGAAAACTATTTTATAGTTTTCTTTTACAAATTTTAGTATTCTCTATAGTAGTCTTCACTGTGTGAACATCTAGAACAATATTTTCTTACACATGTTGTTGGATGTGCTGCTGTGTTATCAGAATTAGAGAATATTGTAAATGTCCATGTTCCTTTACTATTATGTCCCCAATCTATATATGAATTATACATTCCATTTGCGCCTACTCCAGGAGTATCACTTGAATCATTTACCTGTTTACCATTATTATATAATATTTTATATCCGCTTCCCCATGCTCTAAATGCTACTGTTGCTGATGTTGCTGATGTTGTTGTTCCTAGGCATAGGTCTATTGATGAACTTGTATCACTTGTACAATATAAAACTTTCATTGTATGGGGATTAGAAGAACTATATGTAAATCTTGCATATTGACCTGCCCTGTTAAATACTGCTGCAATTTTTCCGGTTCCCCCACTACCTTTATTTTCTGTAAATTTCCAATCTCCAATTATTTTTTCTGTTTTATAATCATGACCAAGTGCATTTCCACTTGTATATGTTGATGTTAGTTGTTTTCCGCATTCACTACATTTTTTATAGTAAACTGCTGGTGAAGTACATGTTGCATCACTCTTTTTTTTGTTACCACCTTCTGTTGGAATATGATTAAAAAATTCTACCGAAATTGAAGTGTTTGTCATATAATAATTTTGGGTTTCTGCACTTGTTACTACAATATTCGCTTTTCCTACTCCTTTGGGTTGAACTGTTATTTTATTTCCTGAAATTGATGCATCTGCTATAGAAGTATTATCACTTGATACTGATAATTTTCCACCACTTTTATTTGATGTAACACTAAATGTTAAATTCTTGCCAATACAAGTGGTTGGATTATTTTCTGTTACCTTGATGTTTCCATAACGTTTTCCAGCCAATTGTTCTATTGCATTTGTACGCACCATATTTCCTGCTACATCATAAATTTCTGCATATATCTCATATAAATTTCCTTGTCTTAAATTTGTAAGTGTTTTCTCCTTTATTACATTTTCTCTATTTCCTGTTTCATAACCGTTCATGTTACATTCAACATCTTCTGTTGTATAATGTTCGCCTGTACTAATAACTGTATAATGCCATACAACTTTACAAAATCCTGATTCATTATCAACTGAAGTAAGTCTAACACTTATACTATCTGACGAATTTCCTGTACATGTAATTTGATTTGTTATCTTAATTGGTGTTTTATCTATATTGTTTACGTTTATTGCCATTATATTTCCAATTTCTTGCGTTGTTTTATCATAAAATCTTGCATATATTGTCCCATTAGTTGTAAATACATATGTTGTATTTGAATACCAATTTTTTACATCTGTGCTAATTTGTATTCCAAAATCTGCTATATTACTTTCTACTCTAACTATTACATCTTGGTTTGTCCAATATTTTGCACTATAATTTACTTTAATTTGAGATGCATCTGGCACTTTGTATTTTACATAAAAATTGTTACTTACATATGTTACAGAATTATTATATTGGTCTGTAGCACGTATCCATAAATAGTAATTTCCCGGATTTGAAACTATATTTGTTACTTCATTTCCAGTTGTGAATTGTGCCAATTGTTTGGTACTTGATTATTTGAGTTTGACCATGCATATTCTGTTTTGCTTGGTTCCCCATATACATTTACTCTGCTTCTTAATGTAACTCTATCAGATTTATCTGTATATGAAATTTTATATGTTCCACTATTTGGATTAAATGCTATTGATGTTACTGTAACTGTCGCCTCGACTGTTTGTGTTGTATTATCATGATTTGTTACTGTACATTTTATTGTTGCTTTTCCTGCGCTTTTTCCTGTTACTCTTACATTTACTTCTTTCCCATTTGAACTAACCGTTGCAATTGAGTTATTTGAAGATTCAAATTTTATGTTTTTAAAGTCATTTCCGCCCTCTAATATTGCTTTTAATGTTGCCGTTTCCCCTTGTTTTATTATTGCTCCATTTAGGCTTACTTTTGTTACAGGTTTTACTATATTATGTACGATTATACTTTTTGCATCTGATATATTCCCTGCATTGTCTTTTACCCACACTGTATTTTTGTCATTATTTTCTGGGTTTGCAGTTATAAAATTATTTCCTGACCATTCTTCTCCGCCATTTAATGATGGTGTTTGATTTGGTTCTGACCATTTATGACAGTATCCTGCTATTCCACTTCCTCCTGTATCACTTGCGCTTACATTTATATTTTTTTTGAATTTGATACTGCTTCTGTTGTACTAATGTTTAATGTTGGCTTTGTTTTATCTATTCTTACTGTTAATTTTTTTATTTCTGAATATTGTGATTGCGATACTAATAAACTTGATTTCCAAAACACTTGATATTCATGTACTCCCTGGTCTGTTAATGTAAAGTTATTTGATATTTGGTCATATCCATTGTAATCTGTACTATTTTTTTGTAATTTCTTCTATAAAATAACAATTCTACAGCATAATTATCTTTGCTTGATAGTTCTACATATACATTTTGATTTGTCCATTTGTTTGTTAATTCTGATGAGTTTGTGTTATTTTTTGTTATGACATTTCCTTTTGCATCATTTTCTTTAAATATTGCTGTTATTTCTGGTTTGTCTACGCTATTACTTAATATTGTTGATGTTGCACCACTTGCTGTTACCAGTCCACTTTTTGATGCTGCAATTGTATATGTATCATTTCCTACAACTTTATATACAAAATTTTTCATTTGTTGTCCTATTGTTAGGTTTGTATTTCTTACTGTTACAGATACTAAGTCTCCTTCTTTTTTAGTGAATATTTTCCATCATTTTTTTCATCTTCAAGTGTTTTTTTCTACTTGTGTGCCGTATATACTGAATAATATACGTTTTCTCCTATTTTGTCTCTTGTTACCTGTGTTGTTTTTTTACCTGGATTTTCATCTAGAATTTTAAATTCCATATTAACATCATATGTGTTTCCAGTTGATGTTAGTTTTTGTTTAAAATTATAATAATCATCTTTTGTTAATGATCCCGTAGTTCGTATTTGCTCAACAAAATCGGAAGTTAATGTGTCAACATCAAGTTTAGACATAGTGTCAACTCTTTGTGATGTAACTTGTAATGGTACTACAACTAATAATACTACTGCTAACAAAATTGCTATTACCGTTATGAATGTATCACTCATTTTAACCTCCTTTTTTATATTTGCATTTACATATATTTGTTAATTTGTTATTGTATATGTTATAATTCTTTTTTTTTTGTGTTTTGTTAACATCTGGTATATCTGAATCATTTTGATAGTAAACGCCTAATGTTTCTATTATTTTTTTTCCTTTTAACATATCACTTAGGGATCTACTTCCTATTTCTATATTAAATTTTTTATTAAAATCTTCGTAATTTGTTCTATATTTATGGTATAAAATTCCACATAAAAATTCAGCTTTTTGGTCCTCATTTGCTAATGCTACATTTTCATATTTTGTTCCATTGTTTGTTTCTAGGTCTAATGAATATTTATCAATTATTTTTCCATCTAATTTTATTTTGTAAATTGGATCTGATAGGCCTACAAATACTATTTTATAGTTTTCTAGGTATGCCCTCATTACTGTTGGCAATATTGTTTCCCATCCTACTTGTCTTTCGTTTCCTGTTGCTTTGTAATAATAGTTTCCATTTATGTATGTTGTTTCTCTGTCTCTAGCGTCCAATATTAAGTCCGTTGTTTCTCTTGCTTGTGAAAAAAACGGAATAACAATGGATAATGCTAGTACAAATAGTAATACGGCTCCTGCCATTTTTATTGCGTCTGCTGCGTTTTCCATTATTATTCCTCCTTATATTAATTTAATTATTTGCCTTATCGTTAGCATTTGCTGCTGTTATTTGTATTTTTTTAACATAACCATTGCTATCATACTCAGAAATTGATACTGTATATGTCTTATTTGATTGTATTGTATTATTTGTTACAGCTGTTCCCTCAACTACTTTTGCGGTTCCAAACATAACAGTAATAATTCTACTGGCATTTTGGTTATCTTCATCACCGTTACTTGCAACTACTTCTTGTATCACCATTAACTTCTGATCCCTTTATCTTTTTTCCTTCATATTTAGAAAACTTGTTGTTAAATGTAGATACTTGTGCTTGACTCATACCACTATTTTTTGTTGCGTCTTGTGCTTGGTTAAATATCATTATTCCTAAAGATATTAACAAAATTGATAACAATATAGCTCCTGCTATAATTAATGCTTTTGATGCATTCTCCATGTTTTTTTTCCTCCTTTGTTTTTTATTTTTTATTTTAAATTACTAATTTCATATTAGTAACATTAAAAACTTAATTAATTAGAAATTTGTTCAAATAACATATGTTTTACCTTTTTTGTTGATTGATGATATTCTATACTTGTACATTTAAATTTTATGCTTCCATAGTTTGCTAAAAACTTTTGCATTCCACTTTTATCAAATGTTTCCATTTGGTATATTGTATCATTATCTGTTATTTTAACTTCTATACTTATAGAATTTTTTTCATTATCTTTGTAAATTCCTTTGTTGTTTTTCTCCACTTCATTTTTTTCGTTGCTATCTATTGCTCTGTTCATAACTGTTACTAAGTCTGTTCCAGAGACTTCTACATTAAGATAATTTTCAAATTCTAGATTTGCTTTTTTTGATGTATTGTAATTTGCTTTGTAATTTAAAAATATGTATGAAACTCCACAAACTACAATTATTATCATTGCAAAAAATAAAACTATTTTTTTTTCATCTTTCATCCTTTTTATTATACTATTTATATATTTTTTTTTTTTCAATATTTTTGTATTATTTTTTTTAAGTATTACAATTAAATGTTATTGTGCTTACTCTTCCATTATCATGATATGATATAACACAGTTATATTTTTTGGCAATACAGTATTCTTCGTTACTTCATCATGTATCATGCTATTATATTCATCTGCCATATAATCTTAAATATTTTCTGTTTTAATAGTAAATATTTGGCTACCTTTTAATTTAACTGTAATTTTATAATTATTATTAAAATCGGCGGAATTTGCTTCTGCTTCTGTCATATTGTCTGTATAATATTTATTATTTTCGTGTGCATAGCCTGCTACTGTTACAATATCGTAAATTGTCCATTTATAATCTGATGATTCATATACTGTAAATTTTGAATTAAATTGTGCCAATTGTTGTTCTGTTGTTCTTTGGTTTATGTCTGCAGATGTTGAACCAAAATCTGCAAATAAATAAACTGCTAGTGATAATATAAGCACACCTATTAATACTCCACCTGCTATAAGTAAGGCATTTGATGTATTTTCCATACTTTACTCCTTTTTTATTGATTAACATATTCAAATGTTAATCCTATTATTTGGTCTCCACTATATTGTGTATCTGTACTTTTAAATGTTGAACTTTTAAATTCTGAATATTCTCTGTATTGTTTTATAGTCTTTTTTTCCGGCATCGCCTTCAAGTCTGGTATCACTTACTCCAATAATATCTTTTACACTTTTTTCTTTTTTTTTTCATATACTGATTCATAGTTTGCTGACAAACTACGTAATCTTTGTATTTTGTATGTATTTTCTAGTCCTGTAAATGTTTCTATTCCTTTAGGTATCATATCATTTGCACTTGTTATTGCATATACATCTTGTTTATCCTTTAACCACTCATCACTATCTCCTGTGCCATGTTTAGCAATAAATGTTTTCATATTTGTAATGGTAATTGTCATTGTCTTACTATAATCTACATAATTTGTACCATCTTGAGTTGGCATATCTTTTTTTAAGTTAAAATCTATTGCTTTATTTATAATTGTTAAAATATCATATCCTTTAATATCGTCTCCTGCATACTTTCCAAACTCTTTGTTAAAGTCTGCAACTTGTGAACTTTTTACCATAGATGATTTACCTTTTTCATAATCGCCAATTTGGTTAAATGCCAATAACAGTGCACCAATAACCAATAGTGCTATAAGCATTCCACCTGCCATTAAAAGTGCTTTTGAAGCATTTTCCATAATCTATTATCCTTCTAACATTGCTTAAGTTGAAACCAAATTCAACTTAAGTCTGTTTTTAGAAACTACTTGATGACATACTTGAGAACGTACTTGACATTGATGTTAATCCTATAAATACTAATGGGATTATTAAGTATCCAACAAATAAGCATATCATAGGTGCAAAACCTATTACTTTTCCTATCATACCTTGTCTTTTTATCAATCTTTCGTTTGATTCTTTTCTCTTGTCTCTGTAGTATTCTCTTTCTGAGTCTAACTCATCAAATGCGTCTTTGATTGGTATTTTTTCAACTGCTGCTTGCATACTTTCTACAATTCTTATTAGCGGCAAGTATGATATGTCATTTCTTAGGTTTTCTAGTGCTTCCCAAGCACCAGATTCATAGTCATTAACACATCTTGTAATTTGACTTTTGAATATGTTCGAATATCTTTCTAGCCATTCAAGCATCATTTCTACATTTATTCTTTCAATTCTCATAAGCATAAGTATAATTGTCTGGAATTGCATTACTTCGTCTTCCATTTCTAGTTGTCTCATTTTTGCTTGGAACATTAGCAACCAGATAGGACTCATATATCCTATTATTGCAAATACAAATGCTAGTAATAGTTCAAACCATTGGAATGATTCACTATTTACAACTTGTAGTTTTCCAAGTATTCTTTTGGCTGCTGTTTCTATTTCTTCGTCTGTTGAGTCTTGATAGTATTTTGATTTTGATAATGCTCTTTCTATGTCTTGTTGTGTTGTGTCAAGTTTTCCTCTAAACATATCCAAAAATACATTATCTTGTTTTGTTAATTCCATTGCTTTTGCTTCGTCTTTTGTCGACATACTTATTAAGTTATAGTCTGTTGTCGGTTGTGTGTATTCGTAGTCTATTGCTATTTGATGCAAATACATAAATACAAATATTGATACTACAAATGTTACTATTGATAGTGCTATTCTATTTACATATACCCATTCTATTTTTAATGGAGATGCTGAATCCTTTAATAAATCTTTAACTTTTTTATACTCTTTTGTTCCATCTTTTGGTATAAATAAGTCTACTACTTTTTTTATTTGCAAATTTGTTTTTATATAATTTTTGTTGCCATGGATTCTGTGTATTTTTTGTTTTAGTATTTACAGAACCATTATCTTTTAACTTTCTAACTAATATGTATGATATGAATGTTATTATTAATATCAATATTTGGACTATCATTCCTGATTTTCCATAATACCAGTTCTTAACAAATGAGAAGTTTGATACTGCCCAACTTTTTATTGGTTCTAGTAATAATACTGGTGCTATTGAAATAAATGATAAACTTCTAAATACATAGTTTAATTTATCTCTTTTTTAATATTTCAATTTGCATTTCTTGTGTTATATTGTCAACATTTTTTAAGTATAGTGATGCACCATCTATTTTTCTATCACCAAATTCTTTTGTTAAGTATGATATTCCGGCAAATTCTTTTAAGTAGTTGTTTGGTGCAACATCATAATATTTTTTCTAGTTCTGTTTCTGGGTCGTCTGAAGTTAATATCTCGTAAATTTTTTCGCCTTGTCTTGATATTTCTTTTTCGTCATCTTGTGATACTTGATATATTGCTTCTTCAACCATGTTGAATTCATGATATGCGTGTCTTATTTCTGAGAAGAAATCTAGTTGTTGTGTAAGTAATTCATTGTCTTTTTTTGTCTACAGACCCCTCCATTAAAATATCTATCATAAATAATTCAAATATTAATAAAATGAACATTAATAAGTAATTGCTTCTGGTTACTATAATTGTAATAATAATAAGTGGTATTAATATTACAAGTGCTTTTGTCAATATTTTTGCTACATCACGTCTTGTTATGTATTCGTCATCTATATTTAATATTTCTAATCTTCTTCTTAATTTTAATACATATCTTTTTATGAATGGGACTCTTGAAAAGAATATATATAATTTTTGATACATTATTTCTGATGAGAACGCACTTGCTTTTGTTCCTCTTTGTAGGTTTTGTATCTTTTTATATTCTGATTTTTGCATCTTTTTGTTCATTATATAATAGGCAATTCCTATTACAACCATTAATGCAACTGATACCCCCATTATTATAAAGATAACTTGGTTTGACACTTGTATTTCACCTCCTGATTATTATTGCTCTATCTTTGGTTTTCTGCCTCTTCTTTTTTGGTTTAACTTCTGTTATATCTTCTGTATTGTTTACTGTTACTGCAACTCTTGATGATTTTTTCCAGTGTTTTTCTACAAAATTATCAAATTGTTCCAAATCTGAATCATCCATATTTTCTCTCATACCACGTAAGTTTTCATCTGTTATTGGGTTTGTTATTAGATATTCTCCATCAACATATTCAAGTATATTTCTGTATGTATATAATTGCTTGTCTGTGACTTTTTCAAAATAATGTGTTGCATTGTCAAAAAATTTATCAAATTTTCCTTCTAGTGTTTTTTCTTTTCGTGTGGTCAAATGTGTATTTTTTTCTTCTATTGGAATACATTCTGTAATTCTTTCTACATATCTTTTTCCTCTAAAATCCTTTTTTAAATGTATATCAAAGTTTAAAACTTGTACAACTTGCTCTTCTGCTGTTTTTTTTCGTTTTTGAATACTCCTGTTCTTAACATTGAGTTTCTTAATGCTGTTACTAAGTTAGGGAATGTTTTAGCGTGGTGTGTAAATAATGTAAACTTAGATGCAACTTGGGCTGCTTGTATCATCCAAGATGCTACGGGGTCTGTTGCAACCTCACCTATAATGTTAACAGAACCGTCAGTTTTCTTTCGAACGTCCAAACCTTCTTGTCCAGATATTGTGTCTGTTTCACGGAATGTTAAGATGTTTCTTGTTGGGTATATTTTTCTTAAGTGTAACTCGAATGCTGTTTCTTGAACCCTTATGTTCATTGTTTCATATATGTTTTCTATCATACCCATAAGCATTGTTGTTTTACCACAACCTTGCTCACCAGTGATTGATATGATTCTGGCTCCTTTTACTAAGTATTTTAGTAATTCTATTGAGTCTTCGCATCCTGGTTCTCCTTTAAACCATTGTTCTAGTGTTGAACGTTTAACGTCGAACTTTCTTACGAAAAATGCCCATGTTTCAGAGAAACTTGGTCTTACAACAACGACACGAGAACCGTCTTTCATTTCATTGATTTTGTAACCATTTGTGTCTGATAATTGTCCTGGGTTATTGTATTTATATATGTTTTGACATACTCTTTTTAGTTCTGATTCTGTTCCAAAACTTAAGAATGCTAAACGTATTGATTTACCTTGGAAGAATATCCAAATACTGTCACATGCTCTTGGAACTTTGTGTTCAGATATTTGTGTTAGATAGTCTGCGTCTGATGTTTGTGCAACTTGGCTTAGGAAACTTTCTGGTAGACCAGATACACCACCAGATATACCATCTATGTTCATATCTCTTACTTCGTCTATACTGCTGTAGCCTTTATAATATTGATATATTCTTTGTACTACTACTGATAATTTGTCTGAGAAATCTAATTGTAGATTTTCTTGTTCAAATATATCAGATATTTCTTGTGCAGTAATTACATATGATGGTTTTGTTTCGCCTTCTACATATTTTAATTCTGCTAAGTGATATTTTTTTTATTAGTTCTGTTAATGCTTCATATCCAAATTCTTTTTTGTACATGTATAATAAGATATCGAATTTGTCTTGTGGTGTTAATAATGAAGGGATGTCAAATGGTATTGCTTTTGATATGTTTGCTTCATTTACATTATATTCTTTTGCTAATAAGTCATATATTAATTCTTTAACATATTTTTTATCGTTTACGTCTCCATATGTACAGCCTTTTAAGGCCTTTTTTAATTCGTATTTTTTATTTTTTCTTCTTTTTAACTCTTCTTCTGATAGACCTATATCATATAAGTTGACTGTTGTTATTTCGTCTAGTCTTTTCTTTATGAATTGTTGCATTTTTTTCTATTGTGTATGTTTTGTCGTCTACATCCATTTTTGTATCTGTTGGAGCTTCTTTTTTCTTTTTTTCAAAAAGTACATTATTCCTGCTCCTGCTGCTACTAAAACTACTAGAGTTAAAAGTATATTTGCAATAGTCATTTGTCTTCCTCCCTCTTTTATATCATTGCTTGTAATTCTTGTAATCTGTAAATTATTGTTTCTGTTGCTCTTTTTTTACTTCTTGTAAAAAGGTCATATTTCTGTCGTCTGAGTCTGATATTCTTTTTTAGTTTTAAGAATAAGTCTGGTACTCCTGCTTCATTTGTTGCTTCAAAAAATAATGTGTTATATGGTATTACTAATATTTGATTTTTTCGTTTAAAAATCTAGTTATATTTTTTGCATTATATTTTGAGAATTTATCGTATTTTCCTATTAAAAACATTGATTTTGAAGATTGTAGTATTGGGTTTTCTTCTTTGCATTTTTGTAATTTTTTTATGCTGTTTAGTCCTTTGATTGAGCATATTATAAGTAAGTCTGATATATCCATTATTCTTTGTTTTATTTCATCATTTAAATTATCATCTAAATCTACAAATATTCTATCATAATACATTTTTGCAATGCTTATTAAGTCTGGATATTCTTCTGTTATATCTTTTGCTGCTATTAAGTCATCGTCACTTTTTTTGCTTGAGCCTAAAATTACTTCTAGTCTGTCTTTAAAAACAACTCTTGTATAGTTTGTTATTATTTCTGGTGTTAGTTTGTTGCTTCTTGCTATTTTGGCTATTCCTTCTATACCACTTTCTGTGTCTAGAATTGATGGTCCTCTATTTCCAAATATTCCTTTTCTTATTTTTTTTTTACTTCTTGTTCTTCAAAGTAACATGATTTTATTTTATCTTCAGTGTTTGTTGTTGATATAATTAGTATTCTTTCATTATAATTTATTGCCATATATGTTGCAATTGCAACAAGTGACATTGTTTTTCCTGTTTGTTCTTTTTTTCATTATTAACAAATGTGATTACTGACATTTTATGCTCCTTTTTCTATGATTTTTATAGCTTTTCTTACATTAGAGTCGCTGCTTAGGCCTAAAATTTGTTGTGCCATAAAGCATATACTTTCTTTATATTGTACGCTTAATTTTCTGAATTTTATTTTTTTGTAATCTTTGGTTTTCTACTATTGCTGAGAAATCGCCATTTTCTAGTGGAAAATAGATTATTTCTTCATTCCAAATTACTTTGTATCCTAATGACAAGTAATTTAGGTAGTCATCATCTTCTTTTAAAGCATCTTGTGTAAATAATACTTTTGTTAATTCTATTGATACTGCTATATTACTTATTAATTCTAGTCCTCTTTTTAATGAGTATACATCAAATGATGTTATAAAATAATTTTTGTCTGCTCCTTCTAGTTTGAATTTTTCTAATCTTTCTATTGTATCACAGTCAACTAATACAACATCATATGGTAAGTCTGTGCTTGTGCCTGTATATCTTTTTATTTCATCCAAATCATTAAAGCCTATTGCAACATCAATATCTTCAAAAAGAAGTTATATATGAAATTGTTGGGTCTATTGCTGGTACAACATATTTTGCTTTTTGATTTATTGTAGAGTCTATTATCAATGTTCTATTATTCATCGTTGTTAATATTTTTGCTATATTTAATAACAAGTCTGTTTTGTCATATGCTCCTATAAATCCTATTTTTTTCATATATAACTCCCTCTCCTTATTTTAATAATCTCCACCTAATGAATCTAGGTATTTCTTTCTATTTTCTTTTTGAATTTGTTATGCTTTCTTCAACTTTTTGTTTTTAAGTTTTCTTGTCCGTCTTCTCCGCTTCCGTTTATAGCAGAGTTAATTGGTGTTCTAACACTTTCTTGGTTTGCCATATATCTTTGTACTAATGCATTTTTTGCTTTTTGTATTATGTTTGGATCTGAGTTGATTAATTGCATTACATCTCCTGTTGGTACATATGTTGGTGTTGCTGCGTCTTGCACTCCTGCTTCTGTATATGTTACAACCTTTAATGTTGACCCTACTGATTTGTATGCATCAACTATTGCACTATTCATTGTTATAATTTCATCTTCTGTTAATTTTAGCCATATTGTGTCTTCTGAATCTACTCCATTTATTTGTGGTATTTCAACTTGTTTTTTAGAAACTACTATGTAATCTTGTCCTGATGGTAATGATAGTCTTATATCTACATATTCTCCTGTTTGGATTTGTGTTGGAAGTACTAACATATTGTATTCTACTTTTCTTAAGTCATTTGTTGTTTTTTCATCTGATTTTGATACCATGTCTAATGTTATAACTGAATTTTTATCCATATTTATTTTTGCTATTACTGGTGATTCAGATAATTCTATATATTCTTTGTTTCCATTTTTTTCTATATAATAACTTCCTGTTTCTTCTTCTGTTTTTATTTCGTATTTTGTTCCGTCTTTTACTATTCTTAGTGTGGCGTTATTGTTTTTGTATTCTGTTGTTATTTCGTTTCCTTCTTTGTCTGTTAATGCGTAATTTGATAGTATTGACATGTCTCCTATTGCATTGCTTGGAACTAGATTTTTGTTTGTTACTTGTTGTGTTAGCATGTCTGTTGTTATTATTTGTCCAGATATTACATTTTCAGATAGAACCCAAACTTTGGTACTGTTTGCTTTTTCTTCTGCTTCTTTGTCTTTATAATTTTTTAATTGAAGGATTAAAAATGCGATTACCGCTCCTGTTATTAATAGTGTAACTACTATACCTAATAAAAAATGAATTTCTTGCTTTTCTTTGCATTGGATTTGTTGCCATGACAAATTCCCCCTTATAATTTTATTTTTTTTACCTCTAGTATATTCTACATCAACTTATTATCTAAATCAACAAAATGTGTCCTTGTAACAAAAATATAATACTTTTGTAATATTTTTGTAACATTTATTTTAGCACTGTAAAAAAGGCAGGAAATCATATCCTGCCTTTTCTATTTTATAAGTAACTATAAAAAGTTTAAAGCAAAATATAACTTTCTACCCCTCAATCATAAAGAAAAATTTCTTTTAGTCTATCAAAAAATGATACTATTTGAAAATAAAACTATTTCATGTTATTTTCAACTTGTTGGATCATTTTTTTAACCATGTTACCACCTATTCTACCAGCATCTCTAGCAGAAATGTCACCATTGTATCCGTCTTTTAAATTAACACCAACTTCACTAGCAACTTCGTATTTGAATTTATCTAAAGCTGTCATTGCTTCTGGAACTAATTTTTTGTTTGAATTGTTTGCCATTTTGAATTCACCTCCTGCAAATCTACATTTTCTAGAAAAAAACATTTGCTTTTTCTAATACTATCATTTGCAAATTCAAAAAAAAAAATAAACAGGAAATTTTTAGAAAATTAAATTGAAAAATTTTTTTTTATTTATGATATAAAAATTAAATAGTAAAATGTTATTTTGAATTGAATTTTACGTTTTAGAAAACAAGAGAGAAAGGAAGATTTAAATGTACAAAATCGCAGCAATAGATTTAGACGGAACAATGTTAAATAAATATGGTGCCGTTACTGATGAAACAAAAAGTGCAATAAAACAAACAATTGAAAAAGGAACAGATGTTATAATTGCTTCTGGAAGGCCAATTGATTCAATAAAAACAATAGCAGAAGAAATTGGTTCAAATAATTATTTTATTGCAGGAAACGGTTCTTTAATATACGACATAAAAAATGATCAAATAATGTATGAAAAATTTTTAAATAAGCAAAAAGTATTAGAAATTGCAGGAATTTGTGAAGAAAATAGTATTTCTTACAATATCTACACAGAGGAAACAATTATTGCAAAGCAATTAAAACATAATGTATTATATTATTACAAAGAAAATCTAAAAAAAGAAGAAAAAAATAAAACTAGCATAACACTTGTAGAGGACATAATAGATTATATCAAAAGTTCTGATAACAATAAATTTTTAAAAATAACTATATGTGATGAAACTAAATCTATATTTAATTCTGTTTTAAGAAAATTAGGTACCGTTTCTGATATTGATATCCTTGATGTAAGTCATATGTCTAGAAAAACTATTAGACAAGGTACTGAGGATGTTGATATTGAATATTTTTACACTGAAATTTCAATAAAAGGTGCGGATAAATGGACTGCAATTGAATATCTTATAAATTTTTTAAATATTGAAAAAGAAAAAGATTAATTGCTATCCGGTGATAATATGAATGATAGAACGATGATAGAAAATGCTGGTCTTGGTATTGCTATGGGTGAAAGTAATCCAAGAATAAAAGAAATTGCAGATTATGTTACTGATGATAATAACAATGAAGGTGTTAAAAAGGCTTTAGAGAAATTTTGTTTATAGTTTTTTGCTACCTCTAAATATTTTTATTTCTGTGAATTACAATGTTGCATTTAGCATTTTTTATACAAATTAAAAGAGTAGATTTTATTTTTACATTTCCTTGTTAAATGTTTTAATAATTTTCTACTCTTTTTTTAATTTGCAAATTTTTTCTTGTTGTTATCTTTTTTGATAACTTTGTTGAATTTTTTCTATTTGCTTGTCTTGTTCTTGGGCTTTATAATTTATATTTACATATACCACTACTACTATTGTTGTGAACATTAGCATAGTTGTTAATGCAAGTAATGTTATTGAGCCTTTTTGATCTTTTATTTTTGATCTTATTTTTTTCATTTTTATCACCTTTTGTTATAGAAAAATTTTCCTTTTTTCTTTATGCTTCAGGTTCTACTAATCCGTAATTTTTTCCGTCTTTTAATTTATGTATAACATTTACTTTTCCTGTTTCTACATTTATAAATGCTAAGAAATTATGTGTTGGATGTGATTGTAGTTTTAGTACTGCATCTTCTGGAGTTATTGGTTTGATTTCGTAGTATGATGTTTTTACTATTTCATTTGATATTTCTGCTACGTGATCTGGTGCAATTTCCATATTTCTGATGCTTGCATCTTTCATCATTTTTTCTTTTTTTGTTTTTGCTTTTCTTATTTGTCCTTCTAGTATGTCTATGTCTTTATCTATAGATGCATACATGTCTTTGTCTTCTGTTACAGCTCTGTATTTTTCTCCATTTGCTATTATGCAGATTTCTGCTGTTTGTTCATTTTTTTCTGTTTTTAAAGTAACGTCTGCTTCGGCATCTTCAAAATATTTGTCGATTCTGTCTAATTTTTTTTTTCAACATAATCGTTTATTGCTTCTGTTATCTTTAGTTCTTTTCCTATAATTTTTATTTTCATAAAAATCGCTCCCTTCTTTTTTTACTTTTGCCTACCCTCATTATAAAGGTTCTTTTGGTTTTTTTTTTGCAAGGGGTTTTAAAATAAATCTTCTAATTTATATTCTTTTTCTAATTTTTCATTAAAATAAATCTTGCTAATTAGTTCAAATTCACGCAAACTATCATCTTTTAAACTGAATGAATACAATTTTTTAGGAGGAGCAGAAATTGTGTACAAAATAGCACTTCTCGTACTTTCACTCATATCTAAAGAAGACTTGTCCTGCCTTCCGCATGCTTCACATTTGAATCCATTATCTCTTATTGAAAATTTGCTTAAGTTTTTTTCTTCTTTTACAACTTACACATTTTGTTACTCTTGGCATAAAGCCTAAAATACATAAAAAGTCGCATTTTAAATACGCTTAACACAAAGTCTTTGTCTTTTTCCGTTTCTGAAATTGTATACAAAGTGTTTAAAAACAGTTGCAAAATTTTATAACAGTTTTCGTTTTCCTCTGTTATATCTTGAATTATTTTATTTATATGTATTGCATATTTAAGTTTGTCCAAGTCTGTGCGTAAATTATAGAAAATTTCTATTGTTTCGCATGAATTTATATGATATGTGTTTGTCCCTTTATACATCATATATTCGCCGAAGCAAAATAGTTGTGTTCCAGCCAAAAAAGAGCACTTTGTGGTCTTCTCGCTCCTTTGGCCACACAAGATATTTTTCCATAATTTGGTGTTAATATTGTGAGCATTTTATCATAATCGCCCATATTGTTCTCTGCTATTACTATTCCATTTATCTTCACATTTGCCATTTGCTATTTCCTGTATTCCTTTTTCTAAATTTTGTATTTGTTTATATTCTAAAAATGTGTTTATATCTCCTGTATTTTTGAATGTACCCCATGCTATTTCTTTAATCATGTGCTTCATCTCCTTTTTAAAGGTTTTTCCTTTAATTTATCTTTTGCATTTTTTAAAATTTTATACCAGTATATTTTTTTGCTATTTCATTTCTTATTTTATTTTTTGCTATTAAATTTTTTGCTATTAAAATTTTATTTAAGTTTAAATTTGCTTACAATTGAATCATTATCAAGCCAATCATTTTTAACTTTTACCCAAGTTTTCAAATTTACTTTTAGTCCAAAGTTTTGTTCCATGTCAATTCTTGCTGCTCTACCTATTCTTTTTAGCATTTCACCATTTTTTCCAATTATTATTCCTTTATGTGATTCTCTTAAACAATAAATTGTCGCCTCAATATCATAGATGTCTTCTCCTTGTTTGTTTTGCCTCAAATTCATTTTTTCAACTTCAACATAAATTCCATGTGGAACTTCATCTTGCAATAATTTCAATGCTTTTTCTCTTATTGTTTCTTCTGCTAGTTGTCTTAATGTTTGGTCTGTGTATTCCTCTATATCATAATATGCAGGACCTGGTTTTAGGTTCTTTTCTATTTCGTCTAAAATGATGTTTTTGTATTTTGGTTGATATGCAGAGATTGGTATAACCGCAGTAAAGTCATATTCTTTGCTATATATATCTATCAATTTTAGTAATTTATCTCTTTTTACTAAATCAATTTTATTTATTATTAATATTGTCTTTCTTTTATGATTCTTTAATTTTATCTAATATTATTCTGTCACCTCTGCCTATGTCTTCACTTGTTGCCCAATCAAAAATAATACTATGTCTGAATCTGGTATTGTTGCAAATGATGTTTCTACCATTGTTTCATTTAATTTGTGTTTTGGTTTATGTATTCCTGGTGTGTCTGTAAATATTATTTGTGAGTTTTCTCTGTTTACTATTCCTTTTATTGCTGTTCTTGTTGTTTGTACTTTATTTGCTATTGCGGCTACTTTTTCTCCTACCAACAAATTTATTAATGTTGATTTTCCTACATTTGTTCTTCCTATTATTGTTACAAATCCTGATTTAAATTCTTCGTTCATTTTTATCTCCATTTCTTTTATCCTTTTGTGGACTGCACTGTTTGAAGCGTCGTCTTCAGAAAGGTTTTTTATATCTATATTATACACCATTTTTGTGCTAAATTTGTAGAATTTTTAAAATTTTTTATTAAAAATTAAAAAAATCTGGCTGAGATAAGTTATCCCAACCAAATTTTTTATGCATATGCATGTCTTTTCTTGAAATCCAATAAGTTTGTGATTTCTTTTTCTGTATTTTTTGCTTTTTTTGTTTTCTTTGCTCTTTCTTGTTCAAGTTCTCTTTTTTGTTTTTCTGCCATTGATTGACAAATTGCTTTTTGATATGCAAAGTGTGTGTCTTGTGAAATTTTGCTCCAATTGTATTCGTTTCTAACTTTATTTTTTGCTTTTTTTGTTATTTCTGCACATAGTTTATGGTCATATAATAATTCTAGTATCGCATCTGCAATTGAGTTTGATTTCCACAATATGTTTTCATTCCATTTTCTTTGTGTTGTACTATTTCGTTTAGTCCTCCAATGTCTGATACTACTATTGGATTTTCTGATAGCATTGCTTCTAGTGCAACTATTCCAAATGGTTCGTATGTACTTGGGAATACTGCTATATCTGCTGCTTTGTACATTCTTTGTACGTCTTTTCCTGCCATATATCCTGCAAAATATACTTTTTCTCCTATTCCCATTGCATTTACTTGTTCTTTTAGTTCGTCTATCATTCCGCCTTTTCCACAAATTACTAGTTTTGCATCATGATATCCTTCTAGTATTTTTGGCATTGCAGAAATTAGGTATTGTATTCCTTTTTCGTATACTAGCCTTCCCATAAATAGAATGATTTTTTCGTTGTCCATTGCGAATTTTCTTCTAAAGTTATAATCTCTTTCTATTCCGTTGAATAGGTTCATATTTACTCCATTTGGTATTACGTTTATTTTTTCGTATGGTAATCCAAATAGTCTTTGTAGTTCGTTTTTCATGTAATTACTGTTTACTATTACTTCTGATGATTCATATGTTAGCATCCATTCTGTGTCATTTATGTATCTTTGTGTTTCGTCATGTATTCCACTGTTTCTTCCTGCTTCTGTTGCGTGTATTGTTGATACTATTGGTATATTGTATGAATTTTTTAATGTTTTTGCTGCATATGCTACAAGCCAGTCGTGCGCGTGTATTACATCAAATTTTCCTTCTGTTGCTATTATTTCACTTGCTTTTGCTACTAGGTTGAAATTTAATTGCATTATCCAGTCTATAAAATTGTTTGGGTTTATCATATAGTTGTTTACTCTATATACTTTTACTCCTTTGTCGTCTTCGAATTCTGGTGCGTCTCCTTCTTTGTATGTTACTACTGTTACTTCGTGTCCGTCTTTTAGTAGTGTTCTTGATAAATCGTATACTACTCTTGATATTCCGCCTACTACTCTTGGTGGATATTCCCATGTTAACATTAAAATTTTCATTAATGATCTCCCTTTCTCTCGCTTCGCTCGTTCATCGTCATCCAAAATTTTTTCAAAATTTTGTCTGCCAAATCTTGGATTGCTTCGCTCGTCCATCGACATCCAATTTTTCAAATTTGAGATAACAAATCTTGGGTCGCTTCGTACTAATTTTCTTTTGTTTTTGACATTTTTCTCAATTAGTTATATTTTATACAAATTTTTTATAAATGTAAATGGTTTTTGAATAATTTTTCAAAATTTTTTAAGGTTGCTTTTTTCATTAAAAAGTCAAAAAAAATTTGGTTACTTTCGTAACCAAATTTTTAAACTATGCTTCTACTGGGTAAACACTAACTTGTTTTTTGTCTCTACCTTTTCTTTCAAATTTTACTGTTCCGTCTACTACTGCATATAGTGTATCGTCACTACCTTTTTTTACATTAACACCTGGATATACTCTTGTTCCTCTTTGTCTAACTAATATATTTCCAGCTAAAACGAAATTGTCCATCTGCTCTTTTTACTCCAAGACGTTTTGATTCACTCTCACGACCATTGTGTGAACTACCTTGACCTTTTTTTATGAGCCATTTATCTCACTCCTTTCGTCTTAGCTTTTTATAATTTTTTTATAAATTGCTATTAGTTTTATATGTTTCTCTTAATTAAAATCTTTTTAATTAATATGTAGAACTAAGCTTCTACTTTTTCTTCAGCTTTTGCTGCTGTTTTTTTCTTGCTGTTGATTTTATAGCTGTTATTTCTACTTTTGTGTATGGTTGTCTATGTCCTTGTTTTCTTCTGTAATTCTTTTTAGCTTTCATTTTGAAAACAATGATTTTTTTACCTTTACCATGTGAAACAACTTTTCCTTCAACTTTCATACTTTTTACATAAGGATTTCCAACTTGTACTTTACCTTCATCTGAAACTAAGATTACTTTATCAAATGTAACTTTTTTACCTTCTTCAGCATCTAATTTTTCGAAAAATACTACATCTCCTTCTGAAACTTTGTATTGTTTCCCACAACTTTCAATTACTGCGTACATTTAAAATGCACCTCCCTTATTTGTATACTCGCTAATCCTTTGCTCTACTCATCATAAAATATTTTCAATTCTATGAGAAATTTAAGGTAACTAAATTTGATTAGTCTTTATGAACCTTGACTAAGCGGATTACAGTTATTAATTTTACCATTAATTTTCTGGCTTGTCAAGCATTTTTTTTTGTATTTTGTGTTCTATCTTAATTGTCCATTCAAAAATAATAGCAACGCAAAATCAATATATAATTTATGCAACTATTTTTTCTATTTCCTCTTTAAATCTTTTATCTGCTGATATAAATCCCAATATTTTCCTTGGTTTTCCATTTATTTTATTTAATATCTTCTCTAACTTATCACTTGATACTTTATTTAAATCTGTACCCTTTGGTATAAATCTTCTTAATATTCCATTACAATTTTCATTCATTCCTTTTTTGCCATGAACTATATGGATCTGCATAATACATTTCTGTCCTTCTCTCATTCTCATTAAATTTTGATATTTCTATTTTATCATAATTTAAAAACTCATGTCCATTATCTGTTGTCATACTTTTAAATATTTTTTTAAATTTACTTCCATATTTTTCCTCTAGACTATCTATTGCTTTTTTTTTATACATTCATTCGTGTGTTCTTTCATTTCTACAACTATATATTTCTTTGTCATTCTTTCTAAAAGTGTCATATACGTCTTTTTTACTGTCTTTTGAACCTTCTACACAATCTAATTCCCAATGTCCAAATTCTTTATTCTCATCTATCTCTTTTGGTCTATTATGAATACTTTTCTCTGGATGTTTTGGCTTCTTCTCTGTCTTTTCTTCTTTCTTTCCTTTCTTTTCTAATTTGGCTTTATGCACTAAATCTAATGGGCTTATATTTAATTTTCCTTTTTTCTATCCAATAATATATTATTTGAAAACTTGGCTGTATTTCAAATTTTATATTATTTACTTTTATATATCCTGCCACTTCTTCTGGTGACCATTTTTCCTTTAATATTTTATCTTCTATAAATTGTTTCAATGCTCTACTTAATTTACATTTTCTTCCTGCTTTTTTTTACTATATTCATATTTTCCTTGTGCTACTACTGCTGAATATACTTTTTTACATATTCCCGTATTATAATCCCACTTTTCTTCACAATGTCTATTTATTTCTCTTGATATTATTGATTTATTTCTTCCTAATTCTTCTGCCATTTCTTGCATTGTATATTTCTTCTTTACCATAAATTCTATTTTACATCTTTCTTCATATGTTATATCCAAATTTCTTTTTTACCTCTTTATTTTCTGTTTCAATTATGTTAGAATTAATTAAACACATATAAAAATCTCCTTTATAATTTTGTTTCGTTCACAAATATTATATATTTGATTTTTATATGTGTCTATATTTTTATGTTAATTTTGTTGCTTTAATTTTTTGAACTGGGTCTATCATTTTAATTACTTAAAACATCACCATCTTTTAATTCCAAAATACTATCTACATTTTGAATAGTTGATAATCTATGAGCAATAATTATTACAGTACTGCTCTTAGAAATTCTATCAATAATACTCTGTATCATTTTTTCAGTTCTCAAGTCAATATTAGAAGTAGGCTCATCAAAAATATAAATATTAGCCTTGTGAACTATGGCTCTAATAAAAGCAATAACCTGCAATTCTCCCTTTGAAAGTCTATTAACATCAACAATTTCATCTAATCCATTATCTAGTCTATTTAATAATGGATTAGCACCAATTTGTTCCATAACATCTAAAATCTGTTCATCAGAAATATCATTTCTTTCAAGAACTATATTTTTTCTTACAGTATCTTTAAAAATATACGAATCTTGTGAAATATATGTAATATTTTTTCTAATTGACTCTATTGAAAGTTCATTCAAATCATATCCATCTATAGTCACTTTCCCTTTATTTATAGGATATAATCTCATAAGGATTTTTGTAATAGTTGTTTTTCCTGCACCGTGTTTTACCAACGATTGCAGTCTTTTCACCAGAATTAATTTTAAATGAAATATTTCTCAAAACATTTTGTTTATCATATGCAAATGAAACATTATTAAATTCAATATCACCCTTTAAATGTTCAACATTTAATCCTATGTTTATATCTTCTTTTTCTTTTATTAATAAAATAGAATTTATTCTCTCTAATGATACTTGTGATGTTTGAATACTTTCTATTTGATTAAATAATTCTTTTACTGGTGAAAAACATTGTCTAATATAATATAAGAATACATACATCGTTCCTAATGATATTCCACTTTCAATGTTTAAAACATAATATAAAACGGCATATATCGCAATAGCTTCTATTAGCATGCTAACCGGCCAAGGGAATGAATCTACCAAAATATATTTATTTCTTAATTTTAATTCTTCACTAAGTAGATTATTAACTTTATTTTTATTTTTATTTTCTAAGTTAAAAAATTTTGTTAATTTACTTTTATTATATGTTTCTGAATACTCTTTACTTTGTAAATCCCTTTTTTCACAGTTTCCTTTTGAATGTTTTTTAATGTTTTTATTATAAAGAACTCACTTATCCCAAATACTATTATTATTGCTGTTCCTATAAATGCCAATTTTACATTTATTATAAACATAGCAACAAGCATAAAAATAATATTCATTATATCATTTACTATAACAGGTATGTCCTCTGAAAATAATGTTTTTACATTTTCTGCATCAACTGTCAGTCTAGTATAAATATCAGAAGATGGAAATTTTTCAAAGTCTTTCATTTTTAAAGATAAAAGTTTGCTAAAAATTTTACTTCTTAATTCACTTAACATTTTATTAGATAGTAAATTTGTTTTTCTATTTCTTACTACCTCAACTAAAATCATTGAAATTCTCGTTAAAACATATAATGCTAAGATTATTAAAAATGATTTACCGAATAGTATTTGCAGTAATTTTATCAATTATTAATTTTAGAAAATATGGTGCTAGTACATTTAAAATATTTACTAAAATCAATAAAATTGATATTGCAATTATTGTTACTCTATTTTTCTTTACTATACTAATCAACTAGTTCACCTGCCATTTCATATTGGTACATTTCTTGATATATATTATTTCTTGCTACCAATTCTTCGTGTGTTCCTTTATCTACAAATTGACCATCTATCATTAAATAAATTTTGTCCATATCTTTTACATCTGTTACTTTATTTGCAATATTAATTATTGTTTTTCCTTTCATATTCATAATATTGTTCAATATTTCTTTTTCTGTGTTATTATCTAATGCAGAAAAAATATTATCTAATATAATAAAGTCTTTATCAGTAATAATATTTCTTGCAATTGCAACTCTTTGCTTTTGTCCTCCTGATAATTTATGTCCATTCTCACCTACTATTTCTTCAAATTCATTTTCCATTTTAAAAATATCTTCCAAAATACATGAATCATTTGTAGCATTTATAATCTTTTTACCATCATATTTTTTCTCTAATGTAATATTATTTTTTTTACTGTATCATCTAAAAGAATTACCTTTTGTAAAATATAACTTATCTTGTCAAATATACTATATTTATTTATTTTTGTAATATCTATATCATTAATAAATACTTTATTTTCTTCTATTTCATAAAGTCCAGATATAATGTTCATAAGTGTAGTTTTTCCGCTTCCAAATAATCCTATAATTCCTATTTTTTCATTTTTATTTATCTCAAAATTGATGTCTTTTAACACATATTTATTGCTACCAGGATATTTGTAACTTAAATTTTCAACTTTTATAGATTTTATTTCTTCAATCACATTTTTATTTTCTGTATTATATATATCTAAATTCATAATTTGATCAATTCTATCAACTGCCTGTTTAAAATATACAATAGAATTTGTAACCTTATTTACTCTATTACTAATGTTTCCAAACATCGTCCCTATAAAAGATATAAAAACAGTTAAATCCCCAACAGTCATTTGTCCACTTCTTATACAAACCACACCATATATTACCGTCAAAATATATGATAAGCCCTCTGCTATATTGGTTGTGTTATTTATCATATTGTCTATTTTTCCTACATTATAGTCTTTTTTTTTTTGCATTATTTTGTTTTCTTTGTCAAATATATCTTTTTGTTCTTTTTGATTGTTATATAATTTTATTAATGTAAAATTACTTGTATTTTGTTCAATTACATTTGACATATTTATATATTCTTTTCTTGCCTCTTCTACTAATTCTTTTTTCTTTTGATATAAATTTAATACAATAATCAATGCTACAACTAAAATTGATACCAACATCAATGATAAATTTATATTTAACCCTTTGCTTGATAAAATAATTACTAAAATTGGTGTCATAAAAATATTTATACTATTTTGAAAAAATTCACCTAAAAACTTTCTTATCATAGGTATCTCTTTGGTCAAATATGCTAAAAATTTTCCCTTTTCAATATTCTCAAAATAATCTTCTTTTTACATATTGCAATTTCTTATAAATTTCTTTTTCTTAATTTTGTATCAGATGCTCTAGCAACTGTAAAATAAAACCATCTTTTTATAGTGTTTGGTATTATTATAATCGCAGACCAAATTAAAAGTATATATATTTCTTGCATTATCTGTTCTTTTGATACATTATTCTGCAATATCATATCTAAGATTTTTCCAGATATTTGTGCAATAACTAGCATCATATATAATGTTATTGCATGAAATACAATTCCCAACATATATAGTGGAGTTGTTCTTTTTAATTCATCAGTTATCAATTTGCTATGTTTTCTTTTCATCTTTTGTCTCCTTGAATGTTTATTTTTAGTTTTGACTATAATAATTATACATTTTTTTTTAATTATTGTCAATATTTCAAACATAGCCATATAGTAAATTTTATCTTATATATGAATCTGAGTTGATTTGACATTTATTTTTTTACAAATATAAGCATAAAGATTTGGATTATAATGTTATGATTAATTTGGTTATTGAAAATATATTGAATTTAATTTTAAAAATTTAACCCGCATAAATTTTCTTATAAACTTTATGCGGGTTTGCTTTTTATGTGTTTCCTTCTACTTTTCTACGATACAATTACTCTGTCCTTAGTGCAATTACTGGGTCCTTTTTACTTGCAATTTTAGCCGGAATCAAACCTGCAATAATTGTCAAGAACATGCTAATAAGAACTAATACAACACCAGCTTTAAATGGTACAGCAGTTACCACTTTAACGCCTGTTACAGCATAAATCATGCTATTTATTGGAAGTGTCAATAATACTGTAATTCCTATTCCTATAAGACCTGATATTAAACCAATAATCAAAGTTTCTGCATTAAATACTCTTGAAATATCTTTTTTTGATGCTCCAATTGCTCTTAAAATTCCAATTTCTTTTGTTCTTTCCAATACAGAAATATATGTTATAATGCCTATCATTATTGAAGATACTATTAATGATATTGCTACAAATGCAATTAATACATAACTTATTGTATTAATTATTTGGCTTACAGATTTCATCATTGTTCCAACTATATCTGTGTAACTTATTGTGTTTTCTTCTTTTCCATCGTCTCTTTGCTTTTGGTTATATTCTTCTATTGCACTTGATATTTTATCTTTTGATTCAAAGTCTTTTGGATAAATGCTGATTGATGTTGGTGTATCAATATCAACTGCACCTAATTTTTGTAGATTTTTTTCATAACTTGCGTCTTTATTTGCAGAATATGCTTCCATCATTTTGGCAATTTCTTCACTACTTAATTTGCTCATTGCCATTCTTTTTGTTCTGTTGTCAAATTCTCCGTTGAAGATGTATCTTCATCTGTTGGAAATTTTAAACCAGAAAATACATTTACATCTTTGTTTTCTTTTTGTTCTTTCACTATTTGTGCATCATTTGATTTTTCTACTACATATTCTTTTAATTGTTTTGTATATCCTATGCCACTTGTAACAGAAGTACTTACAGCACTTTGTTCATTTTGTTTTATAATTCCAACTACTTTTACAGTTTCTGCATTATTAATTTTCTCTTTTAAGTAATTATCGTCATCCTCTTTATTTACCCATAGTCCATTTTGCTTTTGATAATAGTCTGAATTTAATAATAGTTTAAATTGTAAATTTAAAAGGTCATCATATGAATATGATGTTGATTCTTGATTTCATCAAGTTTTTCCCCATTTTCTACTGCTTTCCATTTGTCTTTTAGTTCGCTTTGGTCTTTTAGTCCTAATGAGTATAATGTGTAATCATCTATTCTTCCGTCTTCTTTTAATACTAGAACTACTTCATTATACTGCTTTGGCCAGTTTCCTTTTACTAAATCATATTGTGATTCTAATAATTGTTGATTATCTAGCATTTCAAAACATATGTCAGTATTTGTCATCATTGAACTTCCAAATACAGATGACATTGCTGAATTGTTTTGTGCTTCTATCATATCACCCATCCCAAATGCGTTCATTACTGTACTTGGATTTACTCTTACAATTTCATTGTCTGTATTTGCTCTATATAGATTGATATTTAAGTCATATCCGTATTCTATACTATTACTATTTTTTTGTAATTTCATTGTCACCATCGTCCAAATATTTTTTTAATTCTTTCAAATTATTGCTTTGCTTTTTATTAGAAAGTGTTGTTATCATATCATTCATTATGTCTGCAGAATATACTTTTTCCTCTTCTTTGTTTTCTGCATTATCTTTGTTTTCGCCGGACATAGACTGCATTAGGCTTGACATATCTACTGTTGATTCTTCTATTGTAATTGGATATGAAGAAAGTGTATCTTCTTCAACTTTGTTTATATAATTCTGCACTCCTGTTGAAATTGCTAAAATTAGTGCAATTCCTATTATTCCAATGCTTCCTGCAAATGATGTTAATATTGTTCTTCCTTTTTTAGTCATTAAATTGTTTAAACTTAGTCGTAATGCTGTAAGGAATTTCATTGATGTTCTTCTCTTTTTTTAGTGTCTTTCTTTTTTTCTTTCTTTTTTGATGTTCAATTGGGTCTGAATCATCTGTTATTTTTCCATCAAGTATTTTTATAATTCTACTTGAATATTTTTCTGCAAGTTCTGGGTTGTGTGTAACCATTATTATTAGTTTGTCTTTTGATATTTTCTTTAATATTTCCATTACTTGTACACTTGTTTTTGTGTCTAATGCTCCTGTTGGTTCGTCTGCTAAAATTATGTCTGGGTTATTTACTAAAGCTCTTGCTATTGCAACTCTTTGCATTTGTCCACCTGATAATTGGTTTGGTCTTTTGTGTATTTGTTCTTTTAGTCCAACTTCTTCTAGTGCTTTTATTGCTCTTTGTTTTCTTTCTTTTCTAGATACTCCTGATATTGTTAATGCAAGTTCTACATTTGATAATACTGTTTGATGTCCTATTAGGTTGTAACTTTGGAATACAAAGCCTACTGAGTAGTTTCTGTACGCATCCCAGTCTCTGTCTTTAAAGTCTTTTGTTGATTTTCCATTTATTATTAGGTCACCTGATGTATATCTATCTAGTCCTCCTATAATGTTTAAAAGTGTTGTTTTTCCACATCCACTTTGCCCTAGTATTGAGACAAATTCTGATTTTCTAAATTCTATGTTTATGCCTTTTAATGCTTCTACCTTTTCGTCTCCACTTACATATGTCTTTTTTATGTTTTTAAGTTTTAACATACGCTTCCCCTTTCCTTAATTCATATTGTTTACTATGAATTTAATAACTCCATCATCTCTGTTTTTTCTGTTATTTTTTGTTTTTTCTTCCTCTGTTAATTCTACTAAATACTTATTAAATTCAGGTACGATACTAATTGAATCTAGAGGGTATCCCGGATTTCTTTTTCGCATGGTTTGTCTACAAAGTAAAAGTCACTTTTGCTCCATGTATATTCTTTTATTCTTCTTTACCCTTATAAATTACCATACCATACACCCATTTAGCTGTTAGTTTTTTACCATGTTTTTTACTAAATTTGTGTAATATTCTATCATTTCTTCATCTGTTAGTTCTTTTCCTTTTACTCTTCTTACATGTGTTCCTGGTTGTTCTTCTTCTGTTAATTCTTCTACAAATAGACAGTTATCCATTCCTATTGTTGGTATGTGTGCTACTTCATAATATGATTTTGCTTTTATGTATGCGTTCTCAATTGCATTTTTTCCTGTTTCTTCTACTTTTATATTTATGTGTAAATCTTTTAATGTTAGTAATTCTATTCCTTTTTCTTCAAGTGTTTTTTTATATTTTTTTTACTTTTGCTGGGTTTGTTGTTGCAAATAATACTTTCATTTTTATTTTCCTTTCAAATTTTTGGTTTTTATTAAATTCATTATTATTTATATCATAAATTTAGTTTTTTTCATAGTTTTTCTAGAACAAATCTGAAAAAATCAAAGATTTTTTCAGTAAATTTGTTCGTGCGCGAAAATTTATTTCATAAATTTTCTGTGCAATGTTTTTATATATTAGGAAAGTTGCATAACTTTCCTAATATATAAAATTAAGGAGCTATGTTTTCATAGTTCCTCTAATGCTAGTTATTTGGCAGGTGTGCATTCCTATATCTCTATAATTTTCTCCCACTCCAAATTTTCTTTTCCAAAATGTCCATAGTTTGTTGTTTTAGTATAAATAGGCTCTCTAAGTTTTAAATATTTAATAATACCATTTGGTGTTAAATCAAATTTTTTTTTCTTACCATATTTGCTAATTCTTCGTCTGATTTCTTACCCGTACCAAAAAGTATTTACACATATAGAAAGAGGTTCTTTCATACCAATAGCATATGAAATCTGTATTTCACATTTTTCAGCATATCCATTTGCAACTATATTTTTAGCAATATGTCTTAACATATATGCAGCACTTCTATCTACCTTTGTCGCATCCTTTCCAGAAAATGCTCCACCTCCATGACGTGCATATCCCCCATAAGTATCTACTATGATTTTTCTACCTGTTAATCCTGTATCTCCAAGAGGTCCTCCTATTATAAATCTTCCTGTTGGATTTATATATATTTTTGTATTTTTATCTATCATCTCTTCTGGTATAACTAGTTTTATTACTTTTTCAGTAATATCTTTTCTTAATTGTTCTATTGTTACTTCTGGTAAGTGTTGTGTTGAAATTAATATTGTTTCTATTCTTTTTGGTTTATTATCTTCATATTCTACTGTTACCTGAGTTTTTCCATCTGGACGTAAATATGGTATTTCTTTTTGTTTTCGTGCATCTGTTAGCTTTTGGGCTAATTTATGTGCCATTGATATTGCATATGGCATATATTCTTCTGTCTCATTTGATGCATATCCAAACATTATTCCTTGGTCTCCTGCTCCTCCAACATCTACTCCTAGTGCTATATCGGGGCTCTGTTTTGTAATATCTATATTTATTTTACAAGTTCTATAATCCATATCTGTACTTTCATTATCATATCCTATATTTTTTATTGTTTGTCTTACTATATTTTCTATATTAACTTGTCCTTTTGATGTTATTTGTCCTGCTATTGTTACCGTGTTTCCAGTTACAAATGTTTCTACTGCCACTCTTGAATATTTATCTTGTTTTAAATATTCATCTAATATACTATCAGATATTAAATCCGCTACTTTGTCTGGATGTCCCTCTGTTACACTTTCTGATGTAAAATAATATTTGTTCATTTTTGTTTTTTCCTCCTATAATATATTAATTTAACATTTAAACTTTTTCAAAAAAACTAATAATAAAAAGTACTAGTTCTTTTGAATTTTTATATCTATATTATAGGCAATATTCCTAAAAATTACTATATATTGGAAACAATTTTTTCAAATTTTTTGTAATTAGGTTCATATTTTTCTAACATTTTTATAAAGCTTTTGCAATGGCTTTTATATTTTAAATGACAATATTCATGTAAAACTATATAATCAATTACTTCTCTATCATATTTGACTATTTCTGGATTTATTGTTATTTTGTTTTCCTCACATCTTCCAAACTCATCACTCATTTTTCTAATTTCATAATCTTCTGGCGCAAATCCTAATAATATTCTTGTTTTTTCCATAGCTCTTTCTATTTCTACTCTCGCTATTTGCTCATACATTTTATCTATTGCTATGTCTAATATTCTTTCATTATTTGCTTTTTTATATTTGTTTGGTAATGATATTTTTATAATTTTATCTTCTACATCTAGTTCAGCAATTTTTATATTTTTGTATATAATTTTAACTTTGTAATCTGTTCCTAATACAGGCACTGGGTGTCTTTCTGCTGTTTCCTCTATTGTTATTTTTTTTAAGTTGATTTTCTTTGTCATTATTTTCATTTTATATCACTCCTTACAAATTTATGTTTTACAAATTCTTGTTCGTTTTGTTGTACTTATTTTATATTTATTTTTTTTATTTTGTCAATACTTTTTTATAAAAAAAAATAAAAATTTGTTCGGTATATGTTACAGTTCAATACATACTTTTAAAGTAAGGTATTTACCTAGATAAATACCTTACTTCAAACCTTCTTATTTATTATACCATTTTGCAAACTCACTCATAGAATCAACAGAATCATACTTATTTCTATTTTTTTCTCTTTCAGCCCTTTCCTCATCTGTCATTTGTGCTAATGTTTATCATATCCAGCTGGTTTAAATATATACCACAACTCTGACCACTTTTTATCTGTATCTTGTCCTAATATTTCTGATGATAAAATTCCCTCATGTCCACCCATAAACTGATGAACTTCTTTTCCATCATAATAAGATAAACATTCCGTAAACCTACATTTTCTATTTTCTTTTCCTTCCATTAACTTCAATATCCCTTTAATTCCAATAGTTTTCAAAGAAAAGTTTACAAAAGCTCTTGGGAAACCATTTAATTCATCAATCCAAAATCCGCAATCTAACGAAATACATGGTTTTTTACAATTTTATAAGCCTCTTCCACCTTATATTTTGATATATATTTAATATCATCACTTCTAGGCTCTTCTAGCTCATATTCAAATATCTTAAAATTCACATTTTTTAGTTGTTTTTTAGCTGATGCTATTTTTCCCTTATTATGTGTAACAAATATTACTTCATCCATTTTTATTTTTCCTCCCTTATAATACAAAAATTTTCTTAATACACGAAAATTATATCATATATTTAGGAAATATTTTTGTCACAATTATTTTTATTTTCATATTTATCTTCTAATACATTATATTCTAATATATTTTCTAGCTTAAATAATCTTATTTCATTTCTTAATTCGCAAAAAAGCTGCTACATACCATTTATCAATATAGCAAAAAAGTTCTGCTGGATGTATTATTCTATTGGTAATACCTGAATTTATTGATTTATATACAATATATACCTTGTTTTTATTTTTAATTGCTTTTTTCATTAATATATACATTTCTTCTTTTACAACATTATTTAATCCTAAAAACTTATTTTCATCATCAATTTTATATCCGGCATATTTTGCAGTTACAGAATCAATATATATTCCTGCTTCTTCTAATTCATTTTTATATTGTCTTATCATTCTTTCTGATACTTCTAATTTTTCTGCTAAACTTTGTATGCTATGTATTTTTTTTATCTTTTAATATTTGTATCATATTTAACATATTTGCTATTTTACTCATTTTTACCACTTTCAATAAAAGAAGCCTTTATGAACATATTGTTCACAATTGTGGCTCTTTTATAAATTTTTATTTTATTTCATTGCTTCTTCTACTGCAACTGCTACTGCAACTGAAGCACCAACCATAGGGTTATTTCCCATACCAATTAATCCCATCATTTCAACGTGGGCTGGTACTGAAGAACTTCCTGCAAATTGAGCGTCTGAATGCATTCTTCCCATAGTATCTGTCATACCATAAGAAGCTGGTCCAGCAGCCATATTGTCTGGATGTAATGTTCTACCTGTTCCACCACCTGAAGCAACTGAGAAGTATTTTTTACCTGCTTCAAGTCTTTCTTTCTTATATGTACCTGCAACTGGATGTTGGAATCTTGTTGGGTTTGTTGAGTTACCTGTAATAGATACATCAACATCTTCTAACCACATTATTGCTACACCTTCTCTAACATCATTAGCTCCGTAGCATCTAACTTGGCTTCTTTCACCTTCTGAATATTTGATTTCTTCTACTATGTTTACTTTTCCTGTGAAGAAGTCAAAGTCTGTTTTTACATATGTAAATCCGTTAATTCTTGATATTACTTGTGCTGCATCTTTTCCAAGTCCGTTTAGAATTACTCTTAATGGTTCTTTTTTTTTCTAACTTTGTTTGCTGATTTTGCTATACCAATAGCTCCTTCAGCGGCTGCAAAGCTTTCGTGTCCTGCTAAGAATGCAAAACATTTTGTGTCTTCTGATAATAGCATTGATGCTAAGTTTCCATGTCCTAATCCAACTTTTCTGTCGTCTGCAACTGAACCTGGAATACAGAATGCTTGTAATCCTTCTCCTATTGCTTTTGCTGCGTCTGATGCTTTGTTGCATCCTTTTTTAATTGCAATTGCTGCTCTAATGTGTATGCCCAAGCTGCGTTTTCAAAACATATTGGTTGAATTCCTTTTACTATTTCGTATGGGTTAAATCCTTTGTCTGTGCATATTTTTAATGCATCTTCAAAATCTTTTATTCCGTATTTTTCCATTACTGGTTTTATTTGGTCTATTCTTCTTTCATAACTTTCAAATGTTACTGCCATTTTTATTCCTCCTTAAAATCATGGTTTTATATTTTTTTTACATGTTTCATATTTTTTTTTTAAAACGAAGCAAAAGTGCTATATTGCTAGGAAAACAAATAAAAATTTTTTTGAGATAGTACGTTTGTACATCGATAAAATTTTTATGAAGTTTGACAACGCAAGATAGTGCTTTTCATTCGTTTTCCTTATTCTTCACGTGGGTCAATAGTCTTAACAGCTTCATCAAATCTTCCATATGTACCAGAAGCTTTTTCAATTGCTTCTTTAGGGTCAATTCCTTTTTTGATGTTATCCATCATTTTTCCTAAATGAACATATTTGTAACCAATAATTTGGTCATCTTTATCTAAACCTAATTCAACTATGTAACCTTCTGCAAGATTTAAGTATCTTGGTCCTTTTAATGAACTTGAATAAATTGTTCCAACTTGTGATGTGTGTCCTTTTCCTAAATCTTCAAGTCCTGCTCCTACTGGAAGTCCTCCTTCTGAGAAAGCTTTTGTGTTCTACCATATACTATTTGTAAGAATAATTCTCTCATAGCAGTATTTATAGCATCACATACTAAGTCTGTGTTTAATGCTTCTAATATTGTTTTTCCTGTTAAAATTTCTCCTGCCATTGCAGCTGAGTGTGTCATTCCTGAACATCCAATTGTTTCTATTAATGCTTCTTGGATTATTCCGTCCTTTACATTTAATGTTAATTTACATGCTCCTTGTTGTGGTGCACACCATCCTATACCATGTGTTAAACCTGATATGTCTTTAATTTCTTTTGCTTTTACCCATTTTCCTTCTTCTGGAATTGGTGCTGGTCCATGGTCTACTCCTTTTGCTACTGTGCACATTCCTTCTAATTCTTTTGAATAAATCATCGTTTTTTGCTCCTTTCACTATGCTTCACTTTGTTAATTATTGTTTAATTTTTTTCGGGATTTGGAGACCCGTCCCCTAATCCCGAAAAATTTTAAACAATAAATTGCTCCGCTTCGCACTTTATTATTATTTTTTTAATAAACTTTTTTTGTCTGCCTGTATTTGGTCTCCAGGCATAATAATTTGATTTATTACTTTTTCATCTCTGCTTGTAATAAATTCTATGTTTTGTTCGCTATCATAATTTTCTGTGTCATAGTCAACTATATTTTTGATATTTTTTATGTATATACCTGTTTCATATCTTTCTCTTCTTTTTTTTACTACTTTTTCGCCTAGCAAATATCTTTCTATTATTTTGTGTTCTTCTTTGCTAAGTTGTTCTTCTTTTTTATTCCTAGGTTGTTATATCTCCATATTACATGTCTTTCATAACTTGTGAATTTTGATTTGGTTAAATCTTCGTAGTCATATTCTACTTTGAATTTGATTCCTTCAATTTTCATTGTTAGATTTGACCATGTTGATGTTAATTCTATTTTTTTAAATTCTTCTCTTAGGTCTACTATTTTTTCATATAATATGTTTACAAGTTTGATATATTCTTTTTCGTCTAAGTTGAATTTTTGTGGTATTTCATAGACATTAACGGGGTTCTTCTTAAATATTCCTTTTGGAATATAATAGAAGAATAGTTCCCCTGTTTTATGTTTATCTATTAAATCAGTTACTGAAGCATATAAATACATTTTATCCCATTTTTCTGGTATCATATAAAATATTCTTCTTTGAATATCTTCATACATCTCTTTTATTTTCTTTGTATGTTTTAACATATTTACCCCTATTCTTTGACTAACAAGCTTTCTCCTGTCATTTCTTCTGGTTTTTTAATTCCCATTAAATCAAGCATTGTTGGTGCTAAATCTGCTAATTTTCCGTTTTCTTTTAGTTTGTATTCTTTATTAGCTGTTACTAGTATAATTGGCACTGGATTTGTTGTATGTGCTGTGTGTGTGGTTCTCCTGTTTTGTAGTCTATCATTTGTTCTGCATTTCCGTGGTCTGCTGTTATTAATAGATTTCCTTGTTTTTCTTCTATTATTTTTACAATTTTTCCTACACATTCATCTACTGCTTCTACTGCTTTAATTGCAGCTTGTAGACTTCCTGTATGCCCAACCATGTCTGTGTTTGCAAAATTTAGTATTACTACATCATATTTGTCGTTTTCTAGTGCTTCACATACTTTGTCTGTAACTTCATATGCACTCATTTCTGGTTTCATATCATATGTTTCTACTTTTGGTGATGGTACTAATATTCTGTCTTCTCCTGGGTATTGTTTTTCTTCTCCACCATTAAAGAAGAATGTTACGTGTGCATATTTTTCTGTTTCTGCTATTCTTAATTGTGTTAGTCCTGCTTCACTTATAACTTCTCCAAATGTATTTTTTAGTGGTTCTTTTTTTTGAATGCTATGTGTACATTTGGCATTGTTTCGTCATAACTTGTGAAACATACATAATATAAATTCATTTTTTTAGTTTTAAATCCATCAAATTCTGGATCAACTAATGCTCTTGTTATTTCTCTTGCTCTGTCTGGTCTAAAGTTAAAGAATATTACAGAGTCATTTTCTTCTATTTTTGCAACTGGTTCGTTTCCGTTGCATATTACTGTTGGTACAACAAATTCATCAAATACTTCTTTTTGATAAGAATCTTCTATTGCTTTTATTGCATCTCCTGCTTTTTCGCCTTCTCCATTTACTAAGGCATCATAGCATTTTTGAACTCTTTGCCATCTTTTATCTCTGTCCATTGCATAAAATCTTCCTGAAAGTGAAGCTATTTTTCCAACGCCTTTTTCTTTCATTTTTTCTTGTAATTCTGCAATATATGTTTCTGCAGATGCTGGTGGAGTGTCTCTTCCATCTAAGAAACAGTGAACATATACATCTTCAAAGTCTCTTCTTTTTGCCATTTCTAATAGTCCATATAAATGTCTGTTGTGGCTATGAACTCCTCCGTCTGATACTAATCCTAGAATGTGTAATTTTGAATTGTGTTTTTTGCAATTATCGATTGCTGCTATAAATTCTGGATTACTGAAAAAGTCTCCGTCTTCTATTGATTTTGTTATTCTTGTTAATTCTTGATATACTATTCTTCCTGCACCTATATTTGTGTGTCCTACTTCTGAGTTTCCCATTTGCCCTTCTGGTAATCCTACGTGTAATCCACTTGTAAATATGTCCGTGTTTGGGTATTTTTTCATTAGTTTATCAATATTAGGTTTTTTTGCTAGTTTTATGGCGTTTCCGTCTTTGTTTTTGTTGTCTCCAAAACCGTCTAATATCATTAGCATTGTTACTTTATCTTTCATTATTAGTCTATGTTAGTTTTTTTCTAACATATTCCTCCTTCCTTTATGCTTTTAAATTATGTTGTAATGCTTTTTGATTTTTAATGTGCATTAATCTTCATAATTTACTATTTTGGCGAATTCATCTGGTTTTAAACTTGCTCCCCCGACTAATCCACCATCGATGTCTGACATTTCAAATAATTCTTTGGCGTTATTTGATTTTACGCTTCCACCATATTGTATTATAACTCCATTTGCTACATTTTGTCCATAGATTTGACAAATTTTGTCACGAATTGATTTTATTGCGTTATTTGCTTGTTCTGATGTTGCTGTTTTTCCTGTTCCTATTGCCCATATTGGTTCATATGCAATTATTGTATTTTGTACTTGTTCTTCTGTTAAACCTTTTAATGCTAGTTCTGTTTGTTTTGTAATTATTTCTTGTGTTTGATTTGCTTCTCTTTGTTCTAGTGTTTCACCTACACATACAATTGGTTTTAAGTCGTTTGCAAATGCTGCTTTTATTTTTTTGTTTACTGTTTCGTCTGTTTCGTTGAAGTATTGTCTTCTTTCTGAGTGTCCTATTATAACATATTCAACTCCAATTGATTTTAGCATTTTTCCTGATACTTCTCCTGTGTATGCTCCGCTTTCTTCGAAGTGCATATTTTGTGCTCCTATTTTGATGTTTGTTCCTTGTGCTGTTAGTAGTGCATAAAATAGGTCTGTGTATGGTACACATAGTATTACTTCGTTTTTTGTGTCTTTTACTAATGGTGTTATTTTGTCTATAAAATTTATTGCTTCGTTTGGAAGCATGTTCATTTTCCAGTTTCCTGCAATTACTTTTTTTCTCATAATTTCCTCCTTGTTAAACATTGTTTTGTTCATTATTTAACTGGCTCTGTGCTTACCCAATAATAGTTTCCATTTTCATCTTTTTCAAATGTATGCTTATATTTGGTCATTACATTTTCATCATTTTTTATTATATTTTCTGCAATTTTGTTTCCATCCATAGAATCATACTTTTCATCTTTATAGTCTTTTATTTTTTTTACTAATGTTGAGTCCGTATATAATGAACCCTTTGGATTTTCATCAGTAAATACATACGTAGCATTTTTGTAATAATATATATTTCATTATTTTGGCTATATGCTTCAATCATTTTTGAAACTTGAATTAATCCTTCTCCTGTGCCGCCTCCAGATTCCACATTATATTTACCATCTTTGTAATTACATGCTAGTCCTGCACCATCATCAAAATCTTGATTTGGTACATTAGCATTTTTTCCATATAATTCTTTAACTTTATTTTGCAATATATTTGCATCAAAAGCATACCAACCAGTATCTAAATCATATTCATCACTTATTTTCTTTTTGTCTTCATCTTTTAATGTTAATTTTGTAAATGCAACTCTTAATATAAAGTCATTTTTCAATTCATTTAGTGTTACTTTTTTTTCTTGATATGCATTTTTTTCAATTTTATAATCAATTGCAGGTATATAACTATTTAATTTTTGTATTAATTCCGTGTTTGTATCAATCTTTTGTATTTCATTATCACTGTTATTTTCTTTATCGTTTTCTTCATTTGAATTTTTTTCTATTTCCATTTGTGAGTTATTTTCTGTTATTTTGTTTTGAGTTGCATTTGTATTATATTTTATTTTATAATAAAAGATAATTCCTATTATTGTAACTATTAATATAAATATTATAAATATTAATATTGCTGTGCTCAATTTTATTTTTATTGGTTTCTTTTTATTTTCCATATTACTATAATTCCTTCCTTAAAGTTACAAATTACATTGAACTTTTTCCTGATTTGGGATATTGTTCAATCTTATTGCATCTTTTTTTACTTTTTTTCTCATAATTTCCTCTCCATCAAATTTTTCGGGATTCAAGTCCCGTCCCCCAATCCCGAAATTTTTTATTTATCTTGCAAACACTCAATACCAGGTAACTTCTTACCCTCTAAGAATTCAAGTGAAGCTCCTCCACCTGTAGAAATATGTGTCATTTTATCAGCCAAACCTGCTTTTGTCACTGCTGCTGCAGAATCTCCTCCACCTATTATTGTTGTTGCATCTAAATCCGCAAGTGTTTTTGCTATTTCATTTGTTCCAATTGCAAATTGATCAAATTCAAATAATCCAAGTGGTCCGTTCCAAATTACAGTTTTTGCATTTTGTAATTCTTTTTTGAACATTTCTATTGTTTTTTCTCCTATGTCAAATCCTTCCCATTCATCTGGAATTTCTGTCCAAGCCACTGTTTTACTTTCTGTGTCTGGTTTAAATTCTTTTCCTATTTTTGTATCTATTGGTAATAATAATTTTACACCTTTTGCTTTTGCTTTTTTCATTTCCTCTAGTGCTAAATCTGTTTTTTCAACTTCACATAGTGAGTTTCCTACATTATATCCTTGTGCTTTAAAGAATGTATATGCCATTCCTCCACCTATCATTAATGTATCTACTTTATCTAATAAACTGTCTATTACTCCTATTTTATCTGAAACTTTTGCTCCACCTAATATTGCTACAAATGGTCTTTCTGGATTGTTAATAGCATTTCCTAAGAATTTTAATTCTTTTTCTATTAAGAATCCTGCTACACCTGGGATATAGTTTGCTATTCCTGTTGTTGATGCATGTGCTCTATGTGCTGTTCCAAATGCATCATTTACAAATATTTCTGCCATTGATGCTAATTTTTTTTGCAAATTCTGGGTCATTGTCTGTTTCTTCTCTGTGGAATCTTACGTTTTCAAGTAGCATTATTTCTCCTTCTTTTAGATTTTCTGCTTTACTTGTTGCGTCTTCTCCTATTACGTCATTTGCCATTATTACATCTTTTTTCCTAATAATTTTGATAGTTCTTTTGCTACTGGTTTTAGTGAGAATTCTGGTTTTACTTCTCCCTTTGGTCTTCCTAAGTGTGACGCTAATATTATTTTACAGTTTTGTTCTAATAAATATTTTATTGTTGGTAATGCTGCTTTTATTCTTGTGTTGTCTGTGATGTTTTGGTTTTCGTCCATTGGTACATTAAAGTCACATCTTACAAATACTTTCTTTCCTTTTAAATCGATGTCTTTTACTGTTTTTTTGTTCATTTTTATTCCTTCTTTCTTTTAGGTTTTTCCTAAATTTTTTATTTGTTTTTTTATAGTTTTTACCTATTTTTGCCTTTCGATACAATTTTATACTAAAAAAGAATACTTTTCAAGTATTCTTTTATTATTTCATATATTTTTCTAAAACAATAATAAACATTGCGTGTGACCATCCAAGACCAATAACCCAATTAGATTTTAATGTTTCATTATCAACTTGTTCACCTAAGAAATAATGTTTTCCAGCTGTTTTAATTACAAAGTCAAATGTTTCTTTTGCTTTCTTTTTTTTCTCCTGTTTCTAGGTAATACAAAGTCATCCAAAGGTTAGCAATAGGCCAAGGATTTCCATTCATATAATTATCATTTTCAAATCTTTGATATCCACCAGTATAAGTTCTTAAACTTAAATTAATTCTTTCAATTGTATTTTGAACTTTCTTTTCTTTTGGCTTAAATACTTCAAATGGTGTAACTGCCCCAATTATGCTTATATCCATTTTTTTGTCTTCTGGATTTCTTACATATGATTTCTTTTCTTCGTCGTATAAATATTTATTGATATATTTTTTTATTTCAAGTTGCAATTTTTCTATTTCTTTTTTTGATTTTTCAACTTTTTCTTGTTTTAATCTATTGTTTTCAAAGTCTGATACATCTTTTCCTAGTACATCATAAATTTTTAACATACTTGCAAATGCTGAATAAATGCTTGCTAGTGAATATAAGTGTACTCCTTCGCACATTTCCCACAAATCATAACTTATGTGATATTTATGGTCTGTATTTTCATTTTCTTCGCTTTTAAATGCTGGTTCAACCCAGTCTTTTATATATCTTTTTAAGAAATCTGTTGCTTTTTCGCACATTTGTAAGTTTTCTTTTAAGAATTTTTCAGAATTTGTATATTTATAATGTTCATATACTCCAAAAACTACACTTGCTGTTTCGTCAATTTGGTATCCCCAACAAGGTGCTAATTTTCCATCTGTATAAAAACGTTGTTCCCACATTCCATTTTTACTTTGTGTTTTTTGGCAAAATACTTTGTAGAATTTTTCTGTTTCTTTATTCATTTTTAATATGTCCATTGCTTTTGTCATAAATACAGCATCTCTAGGCCAACAATATGCATATCTTCCACATCTTGTAAAGTTCTCGTCTATTTCAGGTGAAGCTATAATTGCGCCTGTTTCTGCATTTGTCAATAGTGGAAATAATAATATGCTTCTTTTATAAATTTCATATATTCTTTCATCATAACTGTTTTCTGGTTCTTTTATTTTTAAACCATTGTGTTGTTTTAGATATTTTCTCCAATATGCTTTTGTATTTATATATTCTTTATCAAAATCAATTCTTCTTATTCTTTCAACTTCATCCTCGATATCAGAAATATTCTTGTTTTCATCAATTAAAATTGCAATTTCTAACTCTTTCTTCTCTCCTGGTTTTATTGTTCCTATTTCATATGCTATTGATGTATCTTTTGACATTCCAATGTAATCTTTATCATGTATTTCTGTTCTTTTTATATTATTTATGCTTCCATTTATCTGGTGTTTTATAATGTCTTTTCCTTTTGCAAATGTTGAGAATGTAAAGTCGTGTGCATATTGCATCATTCCACCATCTATAATTTTGCACCCTACAAAATTATTTGTATCTGATAATAATTCAGAGTGAATGTAAAATTGTGTATTTAAATCAATTTTGTTTTCATTTAAAAATGTATATTTTTTTAGCAATATATTTTCTTTTATTAACACATAATCTGTTTGTACTATTTTTAAATTGAAGTATGTGTTTGTTATTTCTGTATTTAATATGTTTGTGTCTGTGTCATAATATTGTTTATATGTGTTGTTTATATCATCATGTAAATATATTAAATCTGATTCATTTATTTTTACTCCTGTATGGAAGTAATTTATATATTGTCTGTTGTCTTTACTTGGGAAATATATTCTTTGCATTTCTCCTTTTGATGTAATGTTGCTATCATTTTTTTGTTTCCAATTATTGCTTCATTTAAATATTTGTTTTCCATTATTTTACCTCTCTAAAAAAAAACGGGAAAGGGGGACGGGTCTCCAATCCCGAAAAAATTTTTCGGGATTGGGACCCGTCCCCTTTCCCGTTTTTTTTTTTTCTTACCCTTCTATCACATTCAAAATTTGTTTTTCTAAATCTTTAATTTTCTCGTTAATTCTAAACACATCAGCATCTTTAAGTCCACCATTATTCATATCATCTCTAACAGCATTATCCATATCGTTAATTTCTGCTCTTAATTTTTCTAATCTCTTCAATACTTCTGATTTCATATTAACAGGTAATTTCTTGTCAATTTTATGTGTTAATTTAACATCTTCATCTACATTTAATTCGTATGTTTCGCCATAACTTGGTATTATAACTGGCAATTTTGCATCTTCTTCAATCATCCCTCCAAGTATTTCTTGAGATTCTTCTTCACCATGTATTAAAAATACTTGTTTTGGTTTTTTGATAAATGAATATACAAAATTCATTAATCCATCTTGATCTGCGTGTCCTGAATATCCTTCTATATATTCAATTCTAGCGTTTACTGCTATTTCTTCTCCAAATATTTTTACTTTTTTTGCTCCATTTACTATGCTATATCCAAGTGTTCCTGGTGCTTGATATCCTACAAATAATATTGTTGAATTTGGATTCCATAAATTGTGTTTTAAATGATGTTTTATTCTTCCTACTTCACACATTCCACTTGCTGATATTATTATACATGGTTCTGGGTTTTCGTTTAAGGCTTTTGATTCATCGGCAGTTGTTGTAAATTTAAGTCCTGGGAATTCTAGTGGTCGGTCTCCTTTTTTTATTTCTTCTTGTGTTTCATCATCAAATAGATTCATATTTTCTTTAAATACTTCTGTTGCAGATATTGCAAGTGGGCTATCTACATATACTGGCGCTTTCATTAATGTTTCATATTCTTTTATGAATTTTTCGTCATCTTTTGTTTCTTTTATTTTATTTAGTTCATATAATATCTCTTGTGTTCTTCCTACTGCAAATGATGGTATTACAACTGTTCCTTTATTATCAAGTGTTTCTGATACTATATCCAAAAACATTTCTGCCTTTTGGTCATTTTTGATGTGCTTTCTGCTTCCATATGTTGATTCCATAACTAAGAAATCTGCATCTTCTATCATTGTTGGTTCACTTAATAATGGGATATCATTATTTCCTAAGTCGCCTGTGAAAACTGTTTTTGTTTGTTTTCCGTTTTCATTTACCCATAATTCAATTATACTTGAACCTAGCATATGTCCTGCATCATTGAATCTTACATGTATGTCTGGTGTTATATCTATTATTTGGTCATATTGAACTGGTTCAAATATTTCCAAACATCTTGCTGCTTGTTCTGCTGTATATAGTGGTTCTCTGGCTTCTAACCCTTTTCTCATTCTTTTTCTGTTTTTCCATTCATTTTCCATTTCTTGAATGTGACCACTGTCTGGTAGCATTAGTGCACATAGGTCGCATGTTGCTTTGTGTGCATATATTTTATTTTTGAATCCTTCATTATATAGTTTTGGTATTCTTCCTGAGTGGTCAATGTGTGCGTGTGTTAATAGCATAAAATCAATTTCTGCAGGATTAAAATCAAATTCGTCAAAATTTTCTTCCTCTAATTCTTTTTTCTTCCTTGCCACATACCACAGTCTACTAAAAATTTTTTTTTCCTGCTGCTTCTACTAAATAGTTTGAACCTGTTACTGTTTTTGTAGCGCCTAAAAATGTAATTTTCATAAATTTCCTCCTCTTTTGACCAACGGGGACGTTGTTATATTTAAAATATTATCCCCATATTGGTCTTTTTTTTGTTAATTTTTATTTCAAGTTCTTCTGGCTTTTTAATTTCTACTTTTTTCTTCAAATATATTTTCGTCAAATATTTGCAAAAAAAATATTTATCTTTTTCTTTTGTTATTTTTAGATATGCATCTTCTAGTTTTATAATTCTAACTTTGAATATATTTTTTAATATTTCGTTATTTGTTTTTTCATTATTTGATATTTTTTCTAGCACTTTATATTCTATTGCTTTATCTATTATTTTTGTTGATATTTCATTTAAGTCTTCCCTTAATTCCTCAATATCTTTAACTTTACTTTGATTGTTGTATTGCAATAAAGAATAATATCTAAAGTCATATATTATTTTTTCAATTTCTTGTTTTGAGTCAACATTTTTTATATTTACTTCTAGCATTTTTAAGAATTGTTTTTGAAAGTCTAATTTTAGCTTTTCTAGTGTTTGTTCTTGGTTATTGCTATTTAATATTTTTAAGTAACTGTCCTTTTTTTCTAATTCATTTTTGTATTTTACAAAGTTTTGTGGGTTCATTAGTTCATTTAAATATTCGTATTTTTTTAAATTTTTTTCTTTTTCTTCTGCCATTATTTTTGATAATATTCTCATACTAAATATCTTTTTTTCTAATGGAAGTTGTTCATTCCTTTTTATATACTCTTCTTGTAACATATTTTTATTATTGATAGTTTCGTCTATTTGTTTTATTCTTTTTTTGATTTCTTTTTTGTTTTGTGTTATTTCTTCTATAAATTTTTCTTTATCTTGCATTTTCTCTAGTTCTGTTTCTATTTCTTCTTTTTTTTCTAATATATCGTTATATTTTTCTTTATTGAATTTCATTCCTAATAATATTGAAATTTTTGATAATAAATCTATCAATTTTTCTTCATTTTTCTTTCCATATTGATTTTCTATTTTTTCTTTAAATAGGTAATAATAGTCTATTATAAATTCGTTGTTTTTTATCCATTTATTTAAAAATTCATGTCCTACCAAAATTCTTAAGTCTTGGTATATCAAGTTATGGTCAATACTCTCTATTTCTTGTGGTATTGTTGTCCACGAATAGCCATTAAAGTCTCTTAGTGGTTCTACCATGTTTATGCTATTTCCAACATTTATTAGTTCTGATAGTGTTTCATTTATTAAAAAATATTCGTCTTTTATTATTTTTTCTTTTTTACCTAATTTGCTAATTGCATATAGTATTTTTCTTTCTATTGGATATGCTATTATCTTTTTGTCTTTTTTCTACTATATATGTTTTGTTATTTGGTATTTTATTTTCTTCGTCACTCATTTTTATTATTTTTATTGAGTTACATTCGTTTTTTATTATTTCTATTAAATTTGATATATATTCTTCTTTTGTTTGAACATCTTTTTTTACAGTTTCTAAGTCTTTGTATGCTGCTTCTATTTTATACATTATTCCTAAAAGGGTACTTTGTACATTTTCGTCAAAATGCTTTGTTTCTAGCACTTCTTCTAATTCATTATTGTAATTTTTCTTTACAATCTTGTCTAATATATTTCTTTTTTGTAGCATTATACCCTCCATTCTTTTTCTTATTTTTCGATCATTTTAACAACATCTGCGTTGTTTTTTTGATTAATTTGACAACGTCCCAGTTAGTTGAATTTTTATTCTTCTACTTCTTCTTGTGGTGGTGTTCCCATTTTTAGTTCTTCCCATCTTTCTTTTGGCATTAGAACTTCTCTTGGTTTGCTTCCTTGATATCCAGAGATAATACCTCTTTCTTCCATTTGGTCTATAATTCTTCCTGCACGTGCATAACCAACTTTGAATCTTCTTTGTATAAACGATGTTGAGGCTGTTCCTTGTTCTATAACTGCTTCTATTGCGTCCATTAAAAATGGATCTGTTTCGTCGTCTTCTGCTTGTTCTTGTGCTAATTCTTTTTCTGTTTTATTGCTATTTTCTATTGTTTCTAATATGTCTTCACTATAGTTTGCTGTTCCATTTTTCTTTACAAATCCAACAATTTTTTCAACTTCTTCGTCTGATACAAATGCTCCCTGAACTCTTACTGGTTTTGGGAATCCTGTTGGGAAGAATAACATATCACCTTTTCCCAATAGTTTTTCTGCCCCTACTGAGTCTAATATTGTTCTTGAGTCTACTTGTGAAGATACTGCAAACGCTATTCTTGATGGTACATTTGCTTTTATTAGTCCTGTAATTACATCTACTGATGGTCTTTGTGTTGCAATTACTAAGTGCATTCCAGCGGCTCTTGCTTTTTTTGTGCTAATCTACATATTGCCTCTTCAACATCTTTTGCTGCAACCATCATTAAGTCTGCTAACTCGTCTACTATTATAACTATTTGTGGTAAAGTTCCTTGTCCTTCTTCTTTTTCTATTGATTTGTTATATCCTTTAATGTCTCTTACTCCTTTTGCTGCAAATAAATTGTATCTGTTGTCCATTTCTTGTACGGCCCATGCCAATGCTCCAGCAGCTTTTTTAGGGTCTGTTACAACTGGTATTAATAAATGTGGTATTCCGTTATATACTGATAATTCAACTACTTTGGGGTCTACCATTACCATTTTAACTTCACTTGGTTTGCATTGTATATAATACTTGAAATTATTGTATTTATACACACACTTTTCCCTGAACCTGTTGAACCAGCAATTAATACGTGTGGCATTTTTGCTATGTCTGCTAGTTGTATATTTCCTGCTACGTCTTTTCCAAGTGCTACTGTTAATTTTGATTTATTATTTTGGAATTCTTCGCTTTCTAATACTTCTCTTAAGTGAACAGCTTCTTTTTCTTTATTTGGTACTTCAATTCCAACTGCTTGTTTTCCTGGTATTGGTGCTTCAATCCTTATTGTTTCAGCCGCTAAATTAAGTGCAATATCATCTGCTAAATTGGCTATTTTACTAACTCTTACTCCTTCTGCTGGTTTTAATTCATATCTTGTTATTGCAGGTCCTACAGATACATTTTCAACCTTTGCAGATACCCCAAAACTATATAGTGTTTTTTGTAATTTAGTTGCCGTATCTGTTAATGCTTTTGCTCCACCTTTTAATTTCTTTTTTATCTGGTTTACTTAATAATTCAATTGGTGGATATTCATAGTTTTCGTCTTCAACCACCATTGCATGTTCTAATTGTAATACTTCTTTTGTTTTGTCTTCCTTTTTTTTTTCTTCTTCTTGTCTAAATAAATTATTCTCTATAACATCTGGTTGTATAGATTGTGTTTTCTTTGTTTCTTTTGTTAATGGTGTTAAATCATCATTACTATGGTCATATTTTTTTCCTTTTTTGTCATCTTCTTCTAATATTCTACCACCGAAATTGATTTTTATTTGTTCCCCAACGTCTTCTTCCTCTAATGCTTCTCTTCTTGCTTGTTCTTTTTGTAGTTCTTTTGCTTTTTTTCTATTTTCTATGCTTTCTTGTTTTGCTTCCATTCTTGCCTTTTTTTTTTTTGTTCTTCTCTTAATTGTTGTCTTCTTTCATATTTTTCTTCTCTATTTTCTTCTGCTTTTTCTACAAAGTTATTTATTATTTCTGATGTATTTATTCCAAATGTAAATACTGCAAGCATTATAACAACACCTATACATAAGATTATTGCTCTATCGGACTTAATAATTTTGAAAGAGGCATAGCAAGTATTACACCTAATGCTCCTCCTCCTATATCTTGTGTTCCTAAATTATATGCTTCTTTTTACAACTGTTTGCATTGTTTTGTTAGAAATTGACATCTCCCCTGAATTTATCTGCCATGCGCTCATTAAAACTGCTACACTTATTAGAAGTACGGTATATTGTGTTAGTTTCGATGTTAAATATTCATCATCATCTAATGCCAATTTTATTCCTATCAAAAATGTCCCGATTGGTAGAATGTATTTTATAATTCCCATCATTCCACCTAATATTTCATTTAATTTTACTCCTACTATTCCTGAATTTCCATATATTAATACACATAATAATATACTTAATATTATTATTGCTACAACTGCTAAATCCATGTTTGAAGCTCTTTTTTTTTTTGCTTTTTTATTGTCTTTTTCTTTGTTTTTTTTCTCTTAGCCATATTCTCCCTCCATTTATATAAGAAAAAGGGAAAAAGTCCAACCACCTTTCCCTTTTATTTCAACTCTTTTCTACTATTTTGAACTGTTTTTAGTGTATCTTCTATTGACATTTCCATCAATTTTAATGCTTCTGATATATTTTTTTTCCAATCCACCTAATGTTTGTGTAAGCACGTCTTCTGTATGTGCTAGTAAATCATCTGCATATTCTTTAGTTCCATTAGAGATTTCTCTTGATCTTTCATTTGCACTTTCTATTATTTCCTTTTTTTGTTCATATGCTTTTCTTGTTATTTCATGTTCATCAATCATAGAAATAATTCTGTTTTCTGCTTCTTTTACTATTCCATCTGCTTCTTTTTGTGCTTCAACTAAAATACGTTGTCTTTCTTCTTTAACCCATTTTGCTTGTTTTAATTCATCTGGAAGTTTTAGCCTTATTTCTTTTATCAAGTCTAGCATTTCTTCCTTATCAATTATTCCTTTGCTAGAAAATGGTACATTTCTACTTTTTTCAATTATATCCTCCAAAGTTTCTAGTAGTTCAAATATTTCCATGGTTTTACCCCTTTCCAATTTTTATAAAGATTAATGTTGCTCGTCCATATCTTCTTTTATCTGTTATTTCAATATCTATTTTCTTTAGTTCTTCTAATATTTTTTTCTTCACTATCTGTTTCTATTATTATTGTTGAATTTTTGTCTGCTATCTTTTTTTCTTTTATTATATATTCAACCGTTTTTATTGCAAAATTTGAATTATAAGGTGGGTCTATATAGATAATATCCATCTTTTCTTTTATTTTATTTTTTAGTAATGTTTCATAATCCAAATTATATAGTTCTATTTTTTCTTTCAAGTGGGTTTTTTCTATGTTTTTGTTTATAATATTTATGGCGTCTTTTGATTTGTCACATAGTATTACTTTTTTTTGCTCCCCTACTTGCTGCTTCTAGTCCTATTGCTCCACTTCCTGAAAATACGTCTAAAAAGTTTGAGTTTATTATTTGGCTTTGTATTATATTAAATATTGATTCTTTTACTCTGTCTAATGTTGGTCTTGTTGTTTGGCCTTCTAACGTAAATAATTTTGTTCCTCTGGCCGTTCCACTTATTATTCTCATTTTGCTTTTTCTCCTATGCTATAATTTTATCCTTTTTTTTGTCAATGTCAATAGAATTAACAAAATTGTAATATAGATTTAATAGTTTTGTAATATTATACCATTTTTGTAATATTTTACGACATTTTTTAGTTTATTTTTTATATTTTGGTATGATGTGAATATCTTTAGTAGTTACAATTCATAGCCCATAAACTTGTAACACTTTATGTATGAAAAAAAAGATTGAAAACTATAAATAGTTTTCAATCTTTTTAGTCTTCTTTATTTATATCTTTTATTAGTTCCAATTGAGAAATCAATAAAGATTCCATTTTTGCTTTATATATATCGAATTGTTTTTTTACATCATCTAATTCTTTTTGTTTTTGTATTATTTCATTATTTAATTCATCCACTTGTTTTTGAGCACTTGATTTTGCTTCATCTATTATTTGGTCTGCTTTTTGTTTTGCAACATTTTTTACCTCTTCAGCAGTTGTTTGTGCCATTACAAGTGTACTTTGTAAAGTTGATTCTATGGTTTTATATTGTACCAAACTATTATTTAATTCGTCAACTTTTGCTCTTAATTCAGTTACTTCTTTATAGTTTTTTGAATAATCTATAGTCAATTCATCTAAAAAATCATCAACTTCTTCTACATTATATCCGTTTACCATTTGTTTTGCAAATTTTTTATTATCTATATCTAAAGGTGTAATCATATTATCCTCCTACTTGCAAACCTGTTTTATTAGTTATTTACATTATTGTTTTTTTAACCATGAAACTGAAAGTTTGCTTTTCATTTCTTCTCTTGCCATTTCATTTGTAATTTCATAGTTTGATGGTGCTACTAAGAATATTGAATTTGATACTTTTTGGATATATCCGTCTAATGCATAAACTCCACCACTGATAAAGTCTACTATTCTTCTAGCAACGTCTTTGTTTACATATTCTAGATTAACAATTACAGATTTCTTTTTCTTTTAAGAAACTACAAATTTCATCTGATTGTTCAAAATTTGTTGGTTGTGATATAACCATTTTTATTGCTTGTGATTGTGTTTGTGGCATGCTTACTATTTTATTATTTTTTTTTCTTCCAAATAGTTTTTTGTTATCTTCTTCCTCTTCTTCATTATTTCCATAATCATATATATTTTCATCTTCATATTCTTCTTGATCTGCAGAATCCATTCCAAATAAATCCCACACTTTGTTCATTAATGCTCCTGACATAAAAAAACCTCCTAAAACCTTTTTTTTACATATTATGCTATAAGTATCTACTTTTTTTTTTCGTTCTTGTCAATAGTTTTTTCAAATGTAATAAAACTTTAATATTTTTGTAATATTTTTGTAATATTTTTAATTTGTTTTGCTTAAATCTGGATCAAGCATCAGTTCATCATAAATAGATAGACTCTTTATATTTTGTATATCATTGTTTGAAAATCCAAGTTCTTTTTTCAATTCATCTGTACTATAGTTCTTAACAATAGCATATTTTTCATTTTGTTTTTTTTTTTTTTTATTGGTATTTTATCATAATACCCCGCTCTATTTCTAACAACATAACTGATATCATTTTCTTTTACAATTGCTTGATTTGGAACTTTTAGTCCCGTACTATTCCACCAAATTAAATCAAATGATATTTTTCTATAATTGGCTAAATCTCCTATTTGCTTGTCTATTTCTAGTATTATCAGATTTTTCTTCTTCGTTTTCTTGTGACATATAGCAAATTGTTGCATCTATTTGCTTGTTATTTGATAATCTTATTGCAACTTTGTCATTTACTTGTGCTTTTTTTTTTGCCTGTTCTGAGTTTGAAATTGTTGCTATATAGCAACTTGAACTATCTATTACTTTTCCACATTCATCATTTGTTGCTATTAATTGACCTGTTTTTAATTTTAGTCCTTCTAGAAATTTCTTATTTATTGTTGAAAAATTGTTAGGTGTTAATGTTTCTTCTAATCCATCGACTTTATATGAGACAATTCCACTCGTTGGTGCCTTTATATATTCTGCCCCAGAATTAAGTTGCTCTTCTAGTTTTTTTTTTGACTAGATAATTGTTTTAAATAAGCTTCCTGCTGCACTTGTTTCCCCCTGCTAATTTTGCTTTTTTTGTTTAATTAATTCATTTATTTGTTTTTTGTATTCTGTGATTTTTGATATGTCTGTTGTTTTATTTAGCAATGAAATGTTGTTATCTAATTGATTTTCTAGCAGTTTTACCTCTGATAATTTTACATCTGATGTCAATGATTCTTGTTGTCCTTTTATTGATTCTTGAATCTTGTTATCTAATTCTGCTATTTGTTCTTTTAATTTTTCTTCATTTTTACTATAATATCTATATATTGCCTCTTCTTTTGCTGTCTTTTTCTCCCTCGTTTTTTATTTTTTCCATTCCATTTTTATAATTATTTCCTTTAACAACTTTTTCATTTCTTATTATATATCCAATATCTGTTTCTTCTTGATATAGTGTTCCATTTTCAACAGTTACTTTATCCGTTGGTTGTTTTACTAATAGAAATGCTGCATAAAACAGATAAATTAATATTAAAACTATTACTATATTCGCAATCACTTTTTTTCTATTAATTTTATTTTTTTGTTTTTCTTCTTTCAATATTTGATACCTCCAAAATAATATTTATATTATTTTGTATTTCATTTGTTCCTTCAAGCCATGTTGTTTGTTTATTTTTTCTAAACCATGTAAGTTGCCTTTTGGCATATCTTCTTGTTTCCATCTTGATTTTTTCTATCATTTCTTCTTTTGTGTATTTTCCATCTAAGTAATCTACAACTTCTTTATACCCTAGTCCTTGCATTGCTGTTGGAAATTTTTGATATTTTTTTAGAATTGATTTCACTTCTTCTATTAACCCTTGTTCTAACATTATATCAACTCTTTTGTTTATTCTTTGATACAGTGTTTCTCTTTCCCAATTTATTGCAAAAACTTTATAGTCATATTCTACTGGTTTTTTTCTTGATTCTATTTCTTGTTCTGTTTTTGTTTTTCCTGTTGCTTTATATATTTCTATGACCCTCATTATTCTTTTTTTATCGTTTTCACTTATTTTTTTTGCATTGCTTGTGGGTCTATTTCTTGTGCCTTTTTATATAATACTTCTAGTCCTTGTTTTTCTGCTATCTCTTCCAGTTTTTTTCTATATTCTTCGTCTAATTTTATATCATTATATTCTATTTCGTAAATTAAACTGTCAACATATAATCCGGTTCCCCCAACTATTATTGGTACTTTTCCTTTTTTTTCTAAAATTTCTTTTATCGCCTTTTTTGCATCAATTTTATATTGTGCAACACTATATCTTTCTTCTGGCGGTACAAAATCTAATAAATAGTGTTTTATTCCTTGCATTTCTTCTGTGCTTGGTTTTGCTGTTCCTATGTCCATATCTTTATATATTTGCATTGAATCTGCAGAAATAATTTCTCCATTTATTTGTTTTGCAAGTTCTATTGATAGCGATGTTTTTCCTGAAGCAGTTGGTCCACATATTACTATTACTTTGGGTTTCATGTCCATTTTTTTATCCTTCCTTCATCATATCTAGTATTCTTGTCTGTGAATTTCCTAAATATATTACTTCGAATATTGCTACTAATATAATGATTATTGCTAATATTATAATGCTTTTTATAACTTTTTCTTTTTTCTATTTCGTCATTTTCTATTTGGTCTATTTTTTTTTTAAATATAAATGGTAATGTTATATATCCATTTATTGCCGTAAATAGCATTACAAACACATTTTGGACTAATTTCATATTTTCTATATTTGGGTAGTTTATTCCTATTTTTGATATTTTGAATATTATAAGTGTAAAAATATATGCAACAAAAGTCTCCAACTGTTATACATATTATTTTGGTCTTATTTTCAAGTGTTCCTAAACTGTTCCAAGACCATGCTATTAATACTATAAACATCGCTATTATAATTATTGAAATCAATACCATTTGAATTTTCCTTTCTGATTTAGGTAGTTTTTACATTTTTTATTTTCTTGCAAATTTTCTTTCTATATCATATTTGCTCATTTTTATCGCCGTTGGTCTACCATGTGGGCATGTAAACGGATTTGGTAATTCTAATAGTTTGTCCATTAAATTTTCTACTTCTGCCCTATCTAAGACCATATTTGCTTTTACTGCTGCTTTGCATGCTACAGTTGCTATAAATTTTTTCTTCTTTTTTCTTGTTTTGCTGTTCTTGCTACCGTGTTTATTTCATCAAGTGTTTCTAAGAATAAATCTTTGTTGTCTATGTCTAAGCATACTGTTGGTACACCTGTTAATTTTATTGTATTTTCTCCAAATTCTTCTAAACAAAATCCTGCTTTTTCAAACATTTCCATATTATCTTTTGCAATTTCCATTTCTTTGTGTGTTAATGTTATTATGTCTGGCAATAATAACATTTGTGAATCTTTTGAAGTTTCACTATAATAATTTTCTTTTACTTTTTCATACATAATTCTTTCATGTGCTGCATGTTGGTCAAATATGTACATTTCTTTTGTCCATTTCTATTATTATGTATGTATTAAATACTATTCCTATAAATTTGTATGTTGGTTTTTGGTATTCTGCACTTTGGTCAAATACTGACATATTATTTTTTACTAAATCAATTGCAGTATTTGTTGTATCTTCTTGTTGTTCTTCTTGTAATATTGGAGTTTCTAATGGTTTTCTTCCAAATAGTTTTTCATACATTGTGCTAAAGTCTTCTTTTGGCGTTTCGTCATAGTTTTTGCTTTCCATTTTTTCTATTTGTTCATTTATTTTTTCTAATGTTTCTTGTTTTTGTGTATTTTCTTGTTTTTCAATATTTTCTGTTTTGTCTTCATTATTTTCATCTTTTTGTTCTTCTTGTTGTTCTATTTCTGTAATTTTGTTTTTCTTCTTGATTTACTTCAGGTTCTTTTTTTGGTTTTCAACCGCTTCAATATTGATGGTTTTTTCATTGATATTTTCTTCAGTTTTCTCTTCAATAACCCCTTTAGTATCCTCTTCAATATCTTGTCCCAATTCTTTTTTTTTTTAAATTTTCTCTCATTTTCTTTTAATTGTTCCAATATATCTGCAGTATTTACAGGTCCACCATTTCCGAGACTTGCTACAAAAGGATTTGTACTTGTAGTTTTATTTTCTTCAACTGAATTAGTTTTTATTTTACTTTCTTCATCATTATATTGTTCGATTTTTTTAGTGTCATTTTTTCTAAAATCAAATAATCCCTTTTGTGTAATATTTTCATCTGTTGAGTCTACTGATTTTTCAGTGTTTGCTACTAATTCACTTTCTAGTAATGTATTCTTTATTGCATGATAGATTGATTGGAATATTTTATTTTCTTCTTCAAATCTGACTTCTAATTTAGCAGGGTGTACATTTACATCGACTTTTGCAGGATTCATAGTAATATTTAATATTACAAAACCATATTTTCCAATTGGTATTAATCCTTTAAAAGCCTGCTCTGTTGCGGCTGATAATACTTTATCTTTTACATATCTTTTATTTACAAAAAATAATTGATTTGATCTATTTGACCTTGCAATTTCAGGTTTTCCGATAACACCATTAACTTCAATGTCTTCATATGTATAGTTTACTGGTAAAATTCCTGTTGCTACATCTTTTCCATATATACTATAAATAACGCTTTTTATATCTCCATTTCCATTTGTTTGTATTACTGTTTTACCTGTATTTATTAATTTAATTGCAATATTAGGATTCACAAGTGCTATTCTTGTAATTACGTCCTCAATATAACCTGCTTCAGTGTAGTCTTTTTTTAGAAATTTATATCTTACAGGTGTATTAAAAAATAGGTTTTTAACCACAATGCTTGTTCCAGTTTGACATCCTACTTCTTGTTTATCTAATATATTTCCAGCTTCTACTATAATTTTATATCCTGTATCTTGGCTTTCTGTTTTTTTAGATGTAAGTTCTACATTTGCTATTGCAGCAATACTTGCTAATGCCTCTCCTCTAAACCCCATAGATGTTACTACATCTAAGTCTTCGGCTTTTCTTATTTTACTTGTTGCATGTCTTTCAAATGCTATTTCTAAATCATCTGGTGCAATTCCTTTTCCATTGTCTGCTACTCTTATATATGATATTCCACCATTTTTTATTTCAACAGTTATATTATTTGCACCTGCATCTATTGAGTTTTCAACCATTTCTTTTATTACTGATGCTGGTCTTTCTATAACTTCACCTGCAGCAATTTTATTTATTGTCAAGTCATCTAGTAGAACTATATTTCCCATTTTTCTTCTTCCTTTCAAAGTCTTTTTTTTATTGTTTCTTTTTTTCTAAAAGTAGAAATTAGATTGATAAATCAATCTTAATTTCTACTTTATCTTTTGAATTTTATGCTTTTGCTACCTTCTCTGCCTCTTCTTGTTTCTTTTTTTTTTTCTAATTCTTTGTCAAATTTTGTTGTACATACATATGTTGATATTGCATATAATGTTAAAACTATTGGCATTGTTACTACATCTATTGGCATTCTTGTCACTGTTATTATTGCAAATAAAATTATTTGTGCTAAAGCCATAATGCCTATTGCTTTTGCTATTACTTTTAATGAATTTAATTTATAATATCTTATTGCTAAATATGCTAAAACAATTACTGCTGTTATGATGAATGGTGTTAAATATGGTTTTAATATTTCTCTACCTCTAAAGTGTGTATTTTCTTCTATTGTTACTTCTTCTGCTTTTAATTCTGTTCCATATTTTTCATTTATTTTTGTTACTAAATTTGTTTTTTGTTCGTCTGTAATTTGGTTGTTGTAATGCTTACAGCATCTTTATATACTTCTATTGGTTGTATTAAAACTGGTTGATTTCCGAATATTTCATTTGTTATTTCTTTTATATCTTTTACTTCAAATTGTTTTCCTAAATTTAATTCGACTTTATTATTTTTTTCATAATTTAATCCAAATACTAATTTATTTGAACATAGTATTATTGCTCCTGTTACTAATAATAATGCTAATAATACAATTACTATTTTTTTTGCTTTTTGTTTCATTTTTACCTCCATAAATAACTTGTATATTTTATTTATTTTTTATTCTAAATAATAAATTTGTTATAGTTGCATTATAAATTGCTATAATAACAATTCCCCAGAATGTTATCATTCCAAAACTGTTTATTGGTGTCCATTTTATAAAGCAAAATACTATTGCCAATATACAAACTGGTATTATTCTGCTAAAGAATTTTTTATATGTTTCTGTTACTGATTTTTGTACTGCATTTTCTACATTTTCTGCTTTCATCTTTTTTTGATGTTTGATAATAATATAATTGTAAATATATAATTAAATGCTAACATCATTGTTATTGCAAATATTGAATCTATTGATATTACAACATTTGTGTATCTTATTAATAATAAATATAATGCTGCTAATCCTGTATATGCTATTCCTGCTACTAGTCCATTTGTTTTATATTTAATGATTAATACAATTATTGCTATGATGGCAATTATTGCAATTGTAACTGCAACATATGTTAAATCTTGTTCAGTTATGCTTGATAATATATATTGATTTTTTTCATATCATATTTTACTGGTAATTTTCCACTGTCTAATACTGTTGCAACATTTTGTGCTTGTTCTACATATCCTTTTAATGTTGTTGAGTCTGTTGTTGCTTTTCCTACTGATAGTTGAATTTTTCCACTTGTTATTGGTTCGTCAAATGTTGTTGACATTAATTCCGAATCATCTATTTTTAATGATATTTTCTTTTCAGTTTTTGATGATTTTTCACTTGTTGTATTTTCCGTATTTGCTTCGTTTGTGTTTTCTGTTGCTTCTGTATTGTTTTCGTCTGTTGTTGCATTTTCATCTGTTGTGGTATTTTCGTCTGTTGTGTTGTTTTCTGTTTTTTACATATGTTTTGCTTATTTCTTCTAATTTATTTTTTCCATCTTTGTTAAATGCAATTTCTAAATATACTGATGTTCCTGATGTTGCTCTATTGTATAATACTTTTGATGATTCTATTGAATTATTGTCTAGTAAAACATCATTTGTTTCACTATCTAAAATTTCAAATTTTCCTACTGTTGTTAAATTTGAAACTATTGTATCTGTATTTAAATTTTCTGGTATTTGTACAGTAATTTCTCCATTTTCATTATTTACGTTTACTTTGTATTCTTCTACTCTAATTTTTTAATCTTTTTTCTATTATTTCTTTTGCTGTTTTATAGTTTTCTTCTGTTTTTACTTCATCGCTGTTGTCTGTGTTTAATGTTAATTTTATTGTTCTTGCTCCATTTAAGTCCATTGCATATGTGTAGTCTTTTACTACATTTGACATTTGGTTTTTGTTTTGTTTGTATATTCCAAAAAATCCTATCATTGATACTAGTACAATTAATAAACTAATTGTTATTATTTTTATTTTTTTCATAATTTTTTCATTCTTTTTATTTTGTTTTTTCATTTTCTTTTCCTTTCTCTTCACTTCGTTTCGTTCATCATAAAATGAAAATTTATAATTTTCATTTTACAAATCTCTCGCTTCGCTCGTTCATCGTCATCCAAAATTTTTTCAAATTTTGTCTGCCAAATCTCGGGTCGTTTTGTTAATCATAAAATCTTTCACTTCGTTTCGTTCATCATAAAATGAAAATTTATCATTCTCATTTTACAAATCTCACGCTTTGCTCGTTCATCGTCATCCAAAATTTTTCAAATTTTGTCTGCCAACCATTTAAATTTTTATTTTATTTTGTTTTATAATAATTTTGTATCGTTTATTATTAGTTCGAACCATATTTTTAAATATTTTGCTGCGTATTTGCACATCATTGTTCTTTGCATAAATATTTCAAAGTAGTCAAGCACTGGACTTATTTTGGTGTCTATTGTTAAGTTTAATGTTACTTTTCTCTCTTTTTCATTCATTATTAAGTCTGCATTTGTAACTGCATAATTTACTCTATCATGAATATCAAAGGTTGATAGATTTTTGTTTACTACTCTGTCTCTATGTACGTCTGATTTGTCTGCTAGTATCAGTGCAGCCGATATGTCGCTTACTGCTGTTCCTGTGTTTTCGTCATGGTTTCCTATTGCCATCATTATTTCTGTTATTTCTTCTATTGGCATTCCCATTTCTTTTAAAATGTTGTATGCAAGTATTGCTCCTGTATGTGCATGGTCTACTCTGTTTACGCAGTTTCCTATATCATGCATATATCCTGCTATTCTTGCTAATTCTACTGTTCTTTCTGGATAGCCTAATTTTTCTAATATATCTCCTGCTCTTTTTGATACTATTGATATATGTCTATGTCCATGTTCTGTGTATCCTATTGCATTTAGTTGTTTTTGTGCTCCTCTTATTAGAGCATCTAATTCTTTGTTTTCTTTAATGTCTTTTAAAGTTATCATTTGTTTCCTCCTTTTGTCTTTATAGATTTTATATTAATTTAATAAAAATATCAACTGTTTTTTATGAATTTTTGTTGTTTTTTTCTTTTTTTTCTTTTTTTATAAATATTGGAATATGAAAAAAATTTTTTAATTTTATATTTTCTATTTCAATGAAAATTTAAATAATATAATAAAAACTATGATAACACATATTGGTAAATAAAAACAAACTTTAGTTCATTTTTTTTATATTATATAAAATTTCTATTTTTTCTTTAAATTTGTTTATTATATATCTAAAAAATTGGCTATTTCTAGTTTTTATAAATTTTGTCTTGTATTTTATGTTAATAAGTGTTATAATTTAATTAGGTTATATTTAACTATTTTATTAATAATTATCTTTTTTTATAGGAGGATTCATTATGCATGTGACACTTTATGAACTTTATACCAATCCAATTAAGCGTTTACATTCTCGGCTTTCGAGAAAATGTGACGTTGAATTAGGTACTGGAAGGCATATTACAATTGAAAAGCATATACATATGTTTACTTGTGAATTGCCATATCCTCACTATTCTTTAAGTAAAGAAGAAGAAATGGATCTCATCCATGCACAAATGTTGATGGGACTCTAAAAGGTACGAAGGCAAACCACAAATGTGGTTTGCCTTCGTACCTTTTTACGCTTTTTAACCAAACAATAAAATTTTTTCCTTAATATATAAAATCACAACCACTCATTTAACGGGTGGTTTATTTACCCCTGTAAAGAGATATTGCTACATGTTTACTACTGAAGTAGCTTAGTTTTTCACTCCTTTCAAGCCTGCTGCATTAACTACTTTAGCAAACCCTTAAAAGGATTATTTTTCTTTTCGTTAATTTATCTTATATTATGTTCTCATTTTTTTGCTCTTTTATATATTTTTCTTATTGTTGCTTTATTTAATCCTACTGTACTTACATAATATCCTGTTGCCCAGAAATTTCTTTTATCTAATTTATATCTTAATTCTCCATGATATTCAAATATCATCATTGCACTTTTTCTCTTCAAATATCCCATAAAACTTGATATACATATTTTCAGTAATATTGATAATAATAAGTGTACATGATCATGTATCATATGTCCTTTTATTATTTCCACACCTTTTCACTCACATAAATCTGTTATATATTTTGGTATAAATACTAGCACATCCATTAGAATGTGATAAACTATTTGCCATATAACCTAGCAGGTGGTTAACTTTTTCGAATGCTTTGCATTCTCAACTCACTAAAGTGTTAATAAATAAAAATCAGAATAATCTTATTACTCTGATTTTTATTTATGGAGCAGGTAGTGGGAATCGAACCCACGTCATCAGCTTGGAAGGCTGAGGTTCTACCATTGAACTACACCTGCAACTATGAAATTGTTATCAGTTTTCCACATATTATAAATAAATGTGGAGCAGGTAGTGGGAATCGAACCCACGTCATCAGCTTGGAAGGCTGAGGTTCTACCATTGAACTACACCTGCATTGTTCCTGACAGTTATAGATTATAAATGATTTTCTTATAACTGTCAAGACTTTTTTAAAAATTTCTTGAATTTTTTGTCATTTTTTTATAATTTCAGTTATTGCAATAGTTTGCGGTCTTTTTATTAATACATTCCATCCATTCCTGCTGCACCCATTCCATTATCATGACCACAATGACAGTCTTTTTCTGGAATATCTGCAACTAGACTTTCTGTTGTGATAACCATTGATGCAATTGATGCTGCATTTTGCAAAAGCACTTCTTGTAACTTTTGTTGGGTCAACAATTCCTGATTTTTTCATATCAACATATTCTTCTTTGCTTGCATCAAATCTACACCAACTTCTGATTTTTTAACATTATCAGCAATTACTGCTGGTTCTAATCCTGCATTTCTTGCTATTTGTTTTACTGGTTCTTCTAATGCTTTTAATACTATTGTTGCACCTAATTTTTCTCCACCTGTTAATCCTTCGACTGTTTTTTCAACTGCTGGTACTACATTTATTAATGCTGTTCCACCACCTGCAACTATACCTTCTTCAACTGCTGCTTTTGTTGCAGAAAGAGCATCTTCAATTCTCAATTTTTTATCTTTCATTTCTGTTTCAGTAGCTGCACCAACTTCAATTACTGCAACTCCTCCAGCCATTTTAGCAAGTCTTTCTTGTAATCCTTCTTTGTCATATTCGCTCTTTGTTTCATTTATTTGGGCTTTTATTTGTCCTACTCTGTCAGCAATTTGTTGTTTATCTCCTGCTCCATCAACAATTATTGTATTTTCTTTTTGAACTTTTACTTGTCTTGCTCTACCTAATTGTTCAATTTGTGTATCTTTTAATTCTAAACCTAAATCTGCTGTTATAACTTCTCCACCTGTTAAAATTGCAATATCTTGAAGCATTGCTTTTCTCTTATCACCAAATCCTGGTGCCTTCACAGCTACAACATTTAACACTCCTCTTAACTTATTAAGAACTAATGTTGAAAGTGCTTCTCCTTCTATGTCGTCACAAATTATTACTAATTTTCCTGATTGTTGCATCAAGTTTTCTAGTAATGGTAATATTTCTTGAATGTTACTTATTTTTTTATCTGTAATTAAAATGTATGGATTATCAACAACTGCTTCCATTTTTTCTGTATCTGTTACCATGTATGGAGAAACATATCCTTTGTCAAATTGCATACCTTCAACTACATTTAATTCTGTATTTGATGTTTTTGATTCTTCAATTGTAATAACTCCGTCTTTTGAAACTTTTTCCATAGCTTCTGCAATTAGTTCTCCAACTTCGTCATTGTTTGCTGAAATGCTTGCAACTCTTGCAATGTCTTCTTTTCCATTTACTGGAACACTTATTTTTTTCAATTCTTCAACTGCAGAATTAACTGCTTTGTCAATTCCTCTTTTCATCGCCATTGGGTCAGCACCTGCTGCTACGTTTTTAACTCCTTCTTTAATCATACTTTGAGCCAAAACTGTTGCTGTTGTAGTACCATCACCTGCAACATCATTTGTTTTTTCTGATACTTCTTTTTACAAGTCTTGCCCCCATATTTTCAAATTTATCTTCTAATTCAATATCTTTTGCTATTGTAACGCCATCATTTGTAATTAGTGGTGCTCCAAAACTTTTGTCTAATACAACATTTCTTCCTTTTGGTCCTAATGTAACTTTAACTGTATCTGCTAATTTATTAACTCCTTCTAATAAAGATTTTCTTGCATCTTCTCCAAATTTTATTTGCTTTGCCATTTTAAATTCACTCCCATCTTTCGGGATTGGGGACGGGTCTTCAATCCCGATTTTTTTTTTATTTTTAGGGATTGAAGACCCGTCCCTCAATCCCGATTTTTTATTCTACTATTGCTAAAATATCATCTTGTTTTACTATTAAATATTCTGTTCCTTCGTATTTTACTTCTGTTCCAGAATATTTACTTACTATTATATTGTCTCCTTTTTTTACATACATTTCTTCATTTTTTCCGTCTATTTTTTCTCCTGGTCCTACTTCTATTACTTCTGCGATTTGTGGTTTTTCTTGTGCACTACTTGCTAAGATTATTCCACTTTTTGTTGTTTCTTCGCCTTCTTTCATTTTTATTAATACTCTACTTCCTAATGGTTTAATCATGATATTACCTCCTTCAATTTTTCCATTTAAGAATGTTTTACTTTTTATTTTTAGCACTCTTTTTGTTTAACTGCTAATAATTTATACCTTTTTTAGCAATTGTCAATAGAGATTGCTAAAATTCACATAGAATTCACATTTGACAACAAAATTTATTTAAAATTTTGTACTTTTTGACTTTATATTATATTCTTTCAATTACTTTTTAGAACTCAAATTTTAACTTTTATTTACAACAAAAGAGCACTTTATTCAAAGTGCTCTTTTGAGGATAACGGATGAAAGGATATTATTTTTCATATTTTTTAATTTCTTCATCAAGAGAAATTTCCTCGTCTGTATTCTTTTGTTGTATTGTAATATTTTCATACCAACAATACTCGTCCCGAAGTGATTTTAGGGCTTCTAAAGTATTTTTTTTAAGAATACTTTTATCTTTCCCATTTATGAACAAAGTAATTCTCATTCTTTGTTCTTTCTCTTCCTTCTTAGGAAATTCTTTCAGTACCATTGTGCCAAACATTTGCCCATTTTTTCTGCTTAAGCAGTAAGTGAATTCAAGGATGTCATCTGAACTATATTCAGGATTTAAATCCCTTTTTATTCTCTCTTTAATATCTTTTATTATATATTTCTTTTCGTTTGGCCTTCTTTTTAAAAAATCTGGATGCATGTAACAGCACCATGCATTAGCATCCTCTGGTACAAAATTTCTTATTATTAGATTATTATCCTCATAATAAAAAATTTCTTGACCATCTTCAGTCTCCTTATATAATTCTCTTTCTTTTCCGTTTATATAACTAGGTAAAAATTTCATATGTCTCTCCTTTTTTCCTGCTTTGTTGTTATGTTACCTATAAAATATTATACAACAATTATCTAGATTTTGCAACCCTTACCAATTCAACAAACAATGGAGCAGGTCTATTAGGTCTAGACTTCAACTCTGGATGGAATTGACCTGCAATAAAAAATGGATGTTCTTTTTGAGAAAGTTCAACAATTTCAACTAATTCGCCATCTGGAGAAGTTCCTGAACAAATCAAGCCTGCATTTTCAAGTCTTTCTTTGTAATCATTATTATACTCAAAACGATGTCTATGTCTTTCTGCAATTTCAGTTGTACCATAAACTTTTTCTGCCAATGTTCCTTCTTTAATAACACATGGATAACTTCCAAGTCTCATAGTTCCACCTTTTTTATTTACTGATTTTTGATTTTCCATTATATGAATTACTTGATTTTTTGATTTTTCGTCAAATTCTTGTGAATTTGCATCTTTTAATCCTAGCACATCTCTTGCATATTCAACAACCGCCATTTGCATTCCTAGGCAAATTCCCAAAAATGGTATTTTGTTTTCTCTTGCATATTTAATTGTTTCAATTTTTCCTTCTATTCCTCTATTTCCAAATCCACCTGGAACAACAATTCCTTGAAATTCTTTAAGCATTTCATCTGCAGTATCTTTTGTTATTTTTTCTGCATCTATCAATTTAATTTCTGTTTCCACGTCATTTGCAAATCCTGCATGCTTAATGCTTTCAATTACTGATATATATGAATCTTCTAATTTAATATATTTTCCAACTATTGCTATTTTAACTTTATTGTTTTTGTCTATTTTTCTTATTTTTTCTATCATTTCTTCCCATTTTCTGTTGTGGTATATATCTATCTAATTTCAAATGATTACAAACTTCTCTTGCTAGTCCCTCTTCTTCTAACATTAGTGGTACTGCATATAAACAATCTGCTGTTTTGTTTTGAATTACACTTGTCTTTCTAACATTGCAAAATAAAGCCAATTTTTCTCTTATATTGTCTGGTATATCTTGTTCTGTTCTACATACTAGTATATCTGGTTTTATTCCATAACTTTGTAATTCTTTTTACTGAGTGTTGTGTTGGTTTTGATTTTATTTCGTTTGACCCATATATATATGGCAATAAAGTTACATGGATAAAACATACATCTTCTGGATTTTTTTCTAGTCCTACTTGTCTAATTGCTTCTATTATTGATAATCCTTCTATGTCTCCTACAGTTCCACCTACTTCTGAAATTACTATATCTGTGTCTGTATTTTCAAATCCATATATTTTTTCTTTTATTTGATTTGTTATGTGAGGAATTACTTGTACTGTTTTTCCTAAATAATCTCCTCTTCTTTCTTTTTCTATTACTTCTGAATATATTTTTCCCATTGTGATGCTTGAATTTTTTGTTAAGTTTTCATTTATAAATCTTTCATAATGTCCTAAATCCAAGTCTGTTTCTGCTCCATCGTCTGTTACAAAAACTTCTCCATGTTCATATGGGTTCATTGTTCCTGGGTCTACATTGATATATGGGTCAAATTTTTGTATTGTTACCTTATATCCTCTATTTTTTAATAATCTTCCTAGTGATGCTGCTGTAATTCCTTTTCCCAATCCTGATACAACTCCACCTGTTACAAATATGTATTTTGTGTTCATTTTCTTCCCCCTTCTAAAAAACCATAATTTAGAGTTTGTCCATATTTTAAATTGTTGCCAAATCTAATTTTTTTTCATAATATTCTTTTTAAAAATAAAAAAAAGATTAAAAAAAATCTTCCGGCAAATTCGGTTTTTTTAATCTATTCTTATTTTAACACTTTAAAATTTGTTTGGCAAGTATTTTGGGTATAAAAATTAAAAAGTTGCAACTATTTTTAGTTACAACTTTTTTTATTACTTTTATATACTTTTATCTAGCATATTCTACAGTTCTTGTCTCTCTAATAACATTAACTTTAATTTGACCTGGATAATCCATTTCATTTTCAACCTTTTTAGCAACATCTCTTGCTAAAATTGTCATTTGGTCATCATTAATTTTATCTGGTTTAACAATAATTCTAACTTCACGACCTGCTTGTATTGCAAATGATTTTTCTACTCCATCAAATGAGTCTGCAATTTCTTCAAGATTTTGTAGTCTCTTGATGTATGCTTCTAATGTTTCTCTTCTAGCACCCGGTCTTGATGCACTTATTGCATCTGCGGCTTGAATTAATACTGCTTCTAGAGTTTGTGGTTCTACATCTTCATGGTGTGCTTCTACTGCATTTATTACTAATGGATTTTCTTTATATTTTTTTTAAGTATTTCAACACCTATTTCTACGTGTGTTCCTTCCATATCATGGTCTAATGCTTTACCAATATCATGTAGTAATCCTGCTCTTCTTGCAAGTTTTGCATCTAGTCCTAATTCTTCTGCCATTATTCTTGCTAAGTTAGATACTTCTATTGAGTGATTCAATACATTTTGTCCATAACTTGTTCTGTATTTTAGTTTTCCAATTAGTTTTACTATGTCTGGATGCAATCCTATTACCCCAGTTTCTAAAACTGCTCTTTCTCCTTCAGCTTTTTTATTGTTTCTTCTAATTCTTGTTTTGCTTTTTCTACTACTTCTTCAATTTTTGCAGGATGTATTCTACCATCTTCAATTAATTTTTCCAAAGCAATTTTTGCAACTTCTCTTCTTAATGGGTCAAAGCCTGATAGAACTACTGCTTCTGGTGTATCATCTATTATTAGGTCTACTCCTGTTAATGTTTCTAAGGCTTTTATGTTTCTACCTTCTCTACCAATTATTCTTCCTTTCATTTCATCACTTGGAAGTGCAACAATTGATACTGTAGTTTCTTGAGAGTGGTCTGCAGCACATTTTTGAACTGCATATGTTAATAGTTCTTTGGCATTTTTCTTAACATCATCTTTTGCTTTTTGGTTTGCTTCTCTTATTATTGCTGCTTTTTTTTTCTGCAGTAATGTCTTTTTCTACTTCTTTTAATAGAATGTGTTTTGCTTCTTCTCTTGATAATGATGCTATTTTTTTTGAAGTTCTTTTAATTCTTGGTTACGCAAGTTTTCTATTTTTTGTTGCTCTTCTTCTAGTTCTTTTTCTCTTTTATTAAGATTTTCTTCTTTCTTTTCGTAGTTTTCTGCGCGTCTTTCCAAGTTTTCTTCTTTTTTTGAATAAGTCTTGTTTCTTGTCTTTGTACTTCGCCTCTTCTTTCTTTAATCTCTTGATCTAATTCGTTTCTACTGTTTACTATTTCTTCTTTGGCTTCGATTATTTTTGTTTTTTTAAGGTTTTCTGCTTCTACTTTTGCCATGTTTACAATTTTTTTTGCCTCTTCTTCAGCACTGTGTATTTTAGATTCTGCAACTTTTTTTCTATAAGCAATTCCTATTATTGCTCCTATTGCAAGTGAGATTAAGACAGCGGCGATTATGATTCCTATATTCATGAATCTACACCTCTTTCTTATTAAATTTTCAATGTTCGAATCAAATATATATTTCTTTTTTCTTTAAAATATTATTTTTTTCTTACCTCTTTTATTTTATCTTTATTATTGTAAACTGTCAAGTGCTTTTGAAGAATTTATAAAAGAACTTGGAGTGCATATTCCAAGTTCTTATTTTAAATATATATTAGGATCAACTTGAACAGAGTCTTTTAAAATTTCAAAATGAAGATGTGGCTCATCTGCAATTTCAAATGCTGCAGTATTTCCTACTGTTCCCAAAGATTGACCTTTTTCTACTTTTTCGCCTTCTACAACAAATTCTGATGTTAATAAATTTGAATAAACTGTTTGAAATCCATTTTCATGTTCAACAATAACTGTTAATCCATATCTAGGATCATTTTTTATAGTTTTAACAATTCCTGCTTCTGCTGATTTTACAACTGTTGTTTTATCGGCTTTTATATCAATTCCAGTATGTGTTGTCCATTCTTGCAAAGTATCTGAATATACTAAACTGTCAACTGCAAAATCCCTTACTATTTCTCCATCTACTGGCTTTGCAAAATTCAATTCTACATTTTTTTCTTTCTACTTTTCCTTCTGCTTTGCTATTTGTCTCAGTTGTAGTATTTGTGTTTATCTTATTTGTTGTTAAAACATTATTTGTTTTTGTTTCTGTATTTTTACTGGTTGTATTATTTGAAGTCATACTGTTTGTAATCATATTATTTGCAGTATTATTCACCATATTATTTTGTGCTTTTAATTCATTTTCACTTTCGTTTACGCTTTTTCCAATTTCTGTACTTGCACTTTCTGTGTTTTCATTTTGAGTTGATATTTGTTCTCCCAACAATGTTCCTTCTTTTACAGTGTCATTTAATTTTTTACTGTAAATTAAAACTCCAAATACTATTACTGTGAGTATAGCAACTGTTATTGCTGAATATTTTATTATTTTCATATTCATTTCTTCTTTGTTATTTTTTCTAATATCTCTTTTCATAAAATCCTCCTTAACTTTTTGTTTATATTACAATTATTTCCGGATTTTATAAAAATATACATTATAATTTATTAACTTCAGTAATCTCTACTCCAGTATAAAAATGCTTTATAATCTCTTCTGCTCTACTTCCATTTTTTGCCATACTATCGGCTCCCGTTTGACTCATTCCAACTCCATGCCCATAACCTTTAACAGAAAATTTAATATTATTACCATCTCTTGATATTTCAAAATTAGTTGATTTCAATCCAAATAGTGTTCTAGCCTCAACACCTGAAATTTCGTGATTTCCAAACTTTACAGTTTTTACTCTTGTGCTTTCTGTATATTCCAATATTTTTATATCGTCACTATTTGTAAAATCTATTGATATATCACTATATTTTTCTTTTAGTTTATTTATCAACTCCTCTTGTGAAAGTGTAACTTCTGAAGCATATTGAGTATATGTATTTTCTCCTGATGTTTCAACACTTTGCAAATATGGATAACCTGTTCCTCCCCATACATTTACAGGTACTTCGGTTATTCCTCCACTATTTGAATGAAAAAAATGCATCAATTGGTTTATCTTCATATGTTATAATTTTTCCTGAAGTTTCATTTACTGCACTACATATTTTTTTGCCAGTTACTTTCTCTTTGATTTTCTTCCCATTTTGCTAACCTATCGTCTTTTGAAATCCATGCTTGGCAACATGTTGAATCATCACATATATCTGCATTATCATGCTTTTTATTTAAAATTTTATATATTGTATATGTCCTTGCAACTATTGCTTGAGCCTTTAATGCCTCTTGCTCAAATGTTGCAGGCATTTCTGCAGATACTACATTACATAAGTACTCATCTAATTTTACTTGTTCTACCTCTCCCGTTTTTTATGTAATAATGATATCGTTCCATATTTGCTATAATTATATTCATTTTGATTGCTTGTTTGTGTCTGATTTTCAGTAGTTTGTTCCTGCTGATTGTTATCTTGCAATTGCCTTTCTGTTTCTTTTTTTTGAACTTGTTGGTGTTGTTCGTTTGGTTAAAAACGCTGGAATAATAAAAATTATTAATATAAATGATAGTAGATAAATTAAAATTTTTTTCAATATGATCACTCCGTTTTGTATTCTGTAATAGATTTTAAATTAAATTCTATTTTGATAATATTATGTAATTTAAAATTCTATTTTAATAATAATTATGCAGAGGTTAATTTTGCTTTCATTTCATTTAATATTTTGCGTTCAATTCTTGAAACCTGAACCTGGCTAATTCCAAGAATTTTTGCGACTTCAGTTTGCGTCTTTTCTTTAAAAAATCTTAATAAAATAATTTCTTTATCTCTATCTTTCAATTCGTTTAATAATTGATTAACAACCATTCTATTAGTAATCATTTCTTCCTCATTTTTTCCAGTTGATATTTTATCAAAAATTGTCATTTGCTTGCCTTCTTTATTTTCGGCATTTGTTGCTGCGTCCATTGATTCAACTGCATTTGTTGATTCCATTGCAATTATGGCATCTTCTTTTTGTATTTTTAATTCCTTACAAATTTGTTCTAAAGTAATTTCTTTTCCATTTAATAAATAATGTCTTTTTAATTCATTTATTTTTGTGTTTAGTTCTTTTATACTTCTACTAACTTTAATTGGCCCGTCATCTCTTATAAATCTTTTTATTTCTCCTAATATGTATGGTACTGAATATGTTGATAGTTTTACTTCAAAATTTGTGTCAAATCTTTTTATTGATTTGATAAATCCTATACATCCAATTTGATATAAATCTTCTACTTCATATCCTCTGTTCATAAATCTTTTTACTATACTCCAAATAAGTCCATTATTTTCTCTAATAAGTCTGTCCATTTCAAATTTGTCACCATCTTGGGCTCTTTTTATTGAATTTATATTATTTTCATACATATGTATACTTACCCCTATTTTATTCTTTTGTTATAGCACTTAACTGACTTTCATCAATTTCCTCTTCTTGCTTTTTTTTGTTTTTTTTGTTAATGTAACTTTTGTACCTAGCCCAACAATTGATTCAACTTTCATTGTGTCCATAAAGCTTTCCATTATTGTAAATCCCATTCCTGACCTTTCTAAATTTGGTTTTGTTGTGTATAATGGTTCTTTTGCTACATCTACGTTTTCTATTCCTTTTCCATTGTCTGAAATTTGAATTATTATTTCATTGCCCTTTAATTGTGCATTTATTTTTATTATTCCCTGTCTGTTTTCATATGCATGGATTATGCAATTTGTAACTGCTTCTGATACTGATGTTTTTATATCTGCAATTTCTTCAAGTGTAGGGTCTAATTGTGATGCAAATGCAGCAACTGTTATTCTTGCAAATGCTTCATTTGCTCCTTTATTTAAAAATTCTAATTTCATTTCATTTTCAATCTGTTCTTTCATAATCTTTATTTTCCTTTCAATGTATTTATGTTGTAAAAGTTGCTTAACTTTTATAAATTTTATATATTAGGAAAGTTGTATAACTTTCATAATATATAAAAAAAATTATAATTCAGTTACTGGAATTAATTTTAGAATCCCACTCATTTCAAATATTTTCCTTACACTTTGAGTTAAATTTGCAACTTCTAGTTTTCCTCCAAGCATATTGGCAAATTTGTATCTTCCTATTATTAACCCTATTCCTGCACTATCCATGAAAGTAACACTATCAAAATCAAACACAACTTTTCTAGGCATATATCTTTCAATTTCATTATCTACTTTCCTCCTTATCTTTTGTACACTACAGTCATCAATTTCATCTGTAATTTTAAAAACCAACATTTTTTTGTCTTCATAAAATTTTGATTCCATATTTAAAGATGTTCCTCCTTTCAGTTATGTTCTATTCTTGTACATAACTTTTAAAGTTTTCTTTTGCTTTATGTATGTATTATAATTCTTTTTTCCAGTTTTTTCCAATAGCAAAAAAGTAGAAGTTTTGTCGATTTTATAGAAGTTTTCGACAAAAAAATAAAACTGAAAATTTTAAATTTCCAGTTTTAACTCTGCTTTTTATCTTACTCAAAAATTGATACTTTAAATAAATTTGTTTGTGCGCGAAAATTCATAAAATTATTCTACATTATTATTTTCTACGTTATTATTATTTTTTGCTTTCATATTATTATCTTCTTCTTTAGCATTATTAATATCTTTATTATTTCTTTTTTGCATTTCTTTTAATATTTTTTCTGTTTCTTCTTTTTTTTATTGCTTACAATTCTATTCATCATATTATTTGTCTTTTCCATTAAATCTGGAACATAATCTAATAACTTATCTAAACTTGATGAATGGCATACTGGCATAAGTTTTATATTATTTTCTTGAATTATCAAAAATGCAACTGCATTAATTGTAACTCCTGCCCCTGCTCCGTCCTCCAAATGGTAATCTATACTGTATTTGTTCTTCTTTTTTCTACTTTTTTATATTCATCAATTGTTTCACCTTTGAACTCACTACCACCAGCAGCAAATCCAAAAGATACTTTTGATATTGGTATTATTACTATATTATTGGATGTTTCTATAGGTTCACCAATTATTGTATTTACATCTATCATATCTTTAATACTGTTCATAGCCGTAGTCATAAGGCCTTCTATTGGATGTTCGCTCATTTTTATCACCTTTCCTTTTCTTATTTACGATACATATTGTATTTATAATATGTATCATTTTTATTTGAAATATACTTGAAATTTCTATATTTAATAAATTTTTATCAAGATATACGGGTTCTACTAAAAATACTTGCTTATCATTATATTTTTTTATTTGTTTGCTTAAAAATATTGCTATAAATGTACTTATAACTGGTATTGTAAATGCTGTTAATGCTGCATTTTCTGTTCCTATACTTATTTTTTTAAATTTATTTCTTTTATTTCTGGTTTTATATTTTTTTTTAGTGATTTTATTAATTCCTTATCAATATTTGCTTTATTTTCTATTATTTTAGTTTTTTGTTGTTTTATTTTTTTCTTGTAGCTTTTGATTATTTATTATCTTTTTTGCTATTTAATTTTATTTTTAAGATTGGTATAAATCCTAATGTATATACTACCATTTTTATTTGATATTCTTTATTTAAATGTGGTTTTTCATTTGTTGATATTTTTAGATTTTGTATTTGAAATTTTATTTTTATTGTTATACACATAATTATTATAGTTAAAATTATAAAAAGAAAAACCAATATATCACCCTCTTTTTTTTAAGTAATAATATTAGTTTTTCCTTTTTTTTGGTATTTAAACTTTTTTATCTATATTTTTTATCTTTGTCCTTCTTTTTCTTTTTCTTCAACTGTTATATCTCCAAAAATTTCTTCTTGACTTGTTTCTACTTTTTACTTCTTCGAGATAATTCAAGTAATCCGCTAAAAGCAGTTACCACTTCTTGTTTTTCACGTTTTTTAATTGGAAACAATTTATTAAAAATAAATCTTTTTTGCTTTACTAATACTTTATACATTTCTTTTACTTTATCAGCAACAGTATATTTATCAACTAATGCAATTTTTTCAATATTTTTTGCATTTTGATTTATTTTAACACTATTTCGTTCTATCAATTGTTTATATACATCTGGTATTTTTTCAGGGCCATAATCTTTTTCTAATTTTTGCTTTGGCAATTCTATTTCTTCTTGTCCTTTATAAAATCTATTTGTAAATATGAGATAATTTTCCTTAAGTATTTTGCTTATTTCCTTGAATTTTTTATACTCAATTATTCTTCTAATAAGTTCTTCCTCTGTTATTTCTTCTTCTTCCTCTTCTTGTTTTTTTGGTAACAGATTTTTAGATTTTAAATATAAAAGTGTTGAAGCCATAACTATAAATTCACTTGCAATTTCTAAGTTCATTTCTTCCATTGCATTTAAATATTCTATATATTGATTTGTTATTTCTGTTAGATTTACATCATAAATATTCATTTTATTTTTATCTATTAGGTAACATAACAAATCTAATGGTCCTTCAAAATTATCTATTTTTATTGAATATTTTTTAGTTTCTAGTGTTAATATTGACATTGTTTTCTCCTTGCTTTTCCAGCCTTATTTTTCAATTGCTTTGTTTATATTTTCTGATTTATATCCTTTTTTTTTAATAAATATTGTTTTATTTCATCTTGTTCCATAGATAGTGATTTTTTGTATATAATATTCGATATTGATTTTATTTCATATTCTTCTAACTCTTCTTTGTTTTCGTAAATATAATCTTCAATATCATTTTTATTTAAACCTTTTGCTAAAAGTTTATATTTTAATTCTTTTATTGATAAATTTTTAAGAATAATGAAGTTGTTTACTGTTCTTCTTATATAATCATTGTCATTTATATATTTGGCCTCTTTTAAATATTCAATTATATCTTCTAACATATTTTCATCTAATTCTTTTGCGAATTTTCTTCTAACTTCATTTTCACTTCTCTTTTTATAAAGTATGTATTTTAATATTTTTGTTTTTCCTTTATCAAATTCTTCTATTGTATACATTACTACTTCCAATCTTTTAATTGTTTATCTAGCAAATTTAATTTTCATTCTTGTATCTGCTATTTCATAGTCAAATTTTTTATGCTCAGTTTCATTTTTTTCTATATATTTATCTATTTTCTCGTTAAGTTCTTTTGTATTTTTTGTTTGAGCAATAAGAATTTGTGCTATATTAGAATTTACTACTATATCTAATTTATTATTAACTTGCTCAAAGCCTTTATCCATTTTATCATTTGTTTCTTTGATTTTATCATTAACTTCTTTAAAGCCTTTATTCATTTTATCATTTGTTTCTTTAATTTTATCATTAACTTCTTTAAAGCCTTTATCCATTTTATCATTTGTTTCTTTGATTTTATCATTAACTTCTTTAAAGCCATTATTCATTTTATCATTAACTTCTTTAAAGCCATTATCCATTCTTTGTTCCATTTTGTCCATTCTTTCATCCATTTTTTCAAATCTTTTATCTATTTTATCAAATCTTTGATTCAACATTTCAAAAAGTTCTTTATTATCCATGTAAAACCCTCCTTCCTTCTATAAATAAATTCGAAATAAATTTTAATATTTTATTAAAACATTATTCTTCGTCTTCAAATTCTCCATCTTCGTCAACTTCTGGTAATTCTTCACCTAGACTATCTTGGAATGCTTTAGCGAAATTTGCTCTAACTTTTTGCTCAACATCTGCTAAAATTTCTGGATTTTCTTTTAGGTATTTCTTAACATTTTCTCTTCCTTGTCCAATTCTATTACCATCATAACTAAACCATGAACCGCTCTTTTCTATTATGTCCATGTTTACAGCCATGTCTAAGATATTTCCTGCTTTAGAAATTCCTTCTCCATAAACAATATCGAATTCAGCCTCTCTAAATGGTGGAGCTACTTTATTCTTTATAACTTTTACTCTAACTCTATTTCCTTTAACTTCTCCATCTTGTTTGATATTTTCTATTTTTCTTATATCAAGTCTTACTGACGCATAGAATTTTAGTGCTCTACCACCTGTTGTTGTTTCTGGATTTCCAAACATTACTCCTATTTTTTTCTCTTAATTGGTTGATAAATATTAATACTGTTTTTGTCTTGTTTATTGCTCCTGCTAATTTTCTTAAGGCTTGTGACATTAATCTTGCTTGAAGCCCCATGTGAGAATCTCCCATGTCTCCGTCAATTTCTGCCTTTGGAACCAACGCCGCAACAGAGTCTACTACTATTACATCTAAAGCTCCACTTCTTATTAAACTTTCTGTTATTTCAAGTGCTTGTTCTCCTGTATCTGGTTGAGATACTATTAAGTTATCTATATCTACACCTAATTTTTTTTGCATATACTGGGTCTAATGCATGTTCTGCATCTATAAATGCTGCTTCTCCGCCCATTTTTTTGTGCTTCTGCAACTACATGTAATGCAAGAGTTGTTTTACCTGATGATTCAGGTCCAAATACTTCTATAATTCTTCCTCTAGGAACCCCTCCTATACCTAAAGCCATATCTAGACTTAATGCTCCTGTTGGAATTGCTTCTATTTCCATTGCTTTAAATTCTCCAAGTTTCATTACTGAACCTTTTCCAAATTGTTTTTCTATTTGACTCATTGCTGCCTCTAGAGCCTTTTTCTTTTTTCTGTATTTTCTGCCATTATAATTTCCTCCTTAAAATATTGAACTTTTGTTTGATAACTACTTTATATCACTAAACACTTGTTTTTGTCAATACATTTTAAAAATATTTTTTATTTGTGCCAATCCTTTATATTGTAAAATTGATAAAACCAGTTTGGTTCTAATGTTCCTGCCTAATCCAGTACTATATGCCACTGTGTATTTGTTATTGTATAAACTTAAATATGGCATTTCACTTTTATATATTTCGCCTAATCTTTTGTAATCTTGTTTTAATTTGTTCTCATCATTTGAATTTTTCACTTCATTCATAATGTTTGTAACTTCTTCATTTGAATAATTTGCTAAATTATTAGTACCAAAAAATGTTGATAAATCTGGGCTTACAGATAAATTCATACTACACAAAATCATATCATAATTTTTATTTGTTAAATAACTTTGATATTGAGTGTCATTTGCTTTTATTAAATTAATTCTAAATCCTTGATTTTCTAATTGTGTTTTTATATTTTGTGCAACTGCAACCCTATTTGCATCACTTGCTTTAACTACAAAATTTAAAGATATTCTTTGTGTTCTATAATTAACTGTTTTTTGCCAATATTTATATTTGTAACTCCATCCATCATCTACTAAAATTTGTTTTGCTTGTTCTAAGTTATATCCTGCACTTGAGTCCTGTTCTTGATATATCCAATTCCCATAATCCAATGGAAAACTTGAGGTATAATATTTGTCTCCGTAAACACTTGAAACAATATTTGATTTATCTATAGAATAACAAATTGATTTTCTTACATTTAATTGTGATAATATTTCACCTTGGGTATTGAATGCAATAAAATCATGTTCCCTTCCTTTCATTTCTTTTTCTTGATATCCTATTGTTCCTATAATGTCTTTTAAATTACTATTTTGAGTGCTTATTAAATCAACACTTCCTGTTTTAAAAGAATTATATAATTCTCCAATACTTGAATATATTGAAACTGTTATCTTATCAATTTTTAATTTATCTGAATCTGGATAATTTTCATTCTTTGTTAAAATTAGTGCAGAATTTTGTACATCACTTACTTTATACATTCCAGTTCCAACAGGCACAATGTCTGGATTGAACTCTTTATCACTATAATAACTACTTGATAATATTGGAAATGTTAAATTGTATTCAAAAAAAGGAACTTCTTGGTCTAGTGTAATTCTTATAGTTGTTGAATCTACTACCTCTACAGTTGTTACATGTTGAACATTTGCCGAATATATTGTATTTGAATCTTTTAGTCTATCTATTGTAAATTTTACATCATCTGCAGTAAATTTTTGTCCATCTGCCCATTTTCTGTTATCCTTTACTTTTATTAAATAAACAGTTTCACTTTGTTTTGCCCATTCTTTTGCTAAGCAGTATTCTAATTTATAGTCTTTTGTTAATGTCATTAATGGTTCAAATATTATTTTTGATATATCTTGTACATTTTTATTTTTGCTTAATATTGGGTTTATACTATCAAATGATGCAACTCCAAGTTTTAATTCTGTTACCTCTGTTGTTTCTTCTTGTTTTGTTTCTGTTGTTGTATTTTCCTTTTTTTGTTCATCGCCCTTTATTTTTATTATTGCAAATATCATTATAGCAATTGCAAATATTATAAATATGTATTTAAAATATTTTGTTTTCATATCATCCCATTCCTTTTCTTTATGCTTAATTTTCTGATTTGTTCTATGGTAATATAATACATTATTTTTTGATTTTTTTCAATATTATTGATTGTTATTTTTCTAATATTATTTATTATTTATGGACTCTTCTAAATAATTAAAATATTTTTGTCCTCCTTTCTTTTTATTTTTAGTATCTTTGGATATTTTAATTTAAGATTTTATTTTGTCTTTCCTAAGTTGAGTGAAAAAAAATTGTATAATAGATTTAGCAATGCAATTTTTATTGCGTATCCTTATATTATCACAGTTTGCTTTAAAATGCAAGAAAAATCGTTCGACAAAAATCGACAAATGACTGTAAATCTAGCATAAAAAAAAGCCCTTCTCACTTAGGATTAAAAAATATATAATCACCAATGAGAGAGCCTACATACACAACATTTTTTAAAGTTATGAATTGTACTCTTTAGCAAACTAAAATAAAATTATATACCAAATTTGTAAACATGCACAAAACAATTCCACAAATAGTTGGAATTGCAAAAGAAATTGCAGTCCACTTCCAACTGCCAGTTTCCTTTTTTACAGTAAGCAATGTTGTAGCACAAGGAAAATGTAAAATTGTAAAAAAGCATAACATTCATAGCAGTAAGCATAGTCCATCCATTTTGAATTAAAATCTGGCCAATTTGAATTGTATCCTCTATATTTACTAATGTTCCGCCTTTCAAATAACACATCAAAATTATTGGTAAAACTATTTCATTTGCAGGGATTCCTAAAATAAATGCAATTAAAATATATCCATCTAATCCTATCAATTTTGCAAATGGATTTAAGAAATTTGCTATAATCGAAAGCAAACTTTGCCCATTAATTCCTACATTTGCCATAAGCCATATTACAAGTCCTGCTGGTGCTGCAACTGATATTGCTCTACCTAAAACAAATAATGTTCTATCAAATATTGAACGCACTAGTATTTTTCCAAATTGTGGTCCTATATGGTGGCAATTCTAAAATCATTGATGATGGCATTCCTTTTAATATTGTTTTTGATAATATTTTTGATATCACCAGTGTTAAAAATATTCCAAATATTATTACAATAATTACCGCAAATGTTGATAATATTGATGCTAGAAATCCATTTCCACCTGCAAATGCTCCCGCGATAAATATTGTTGCTATTGTTATCAAAAATGGAAATCTTCCATTACATGGAACAAAGTTATTTGTTAGTATTGCAATTAGCCTTTCTCTTGGTGAATCTATAATTCTACAACCCGTTACCCCACACGCATTACACCCAAACCCCATGCACATTGTTATCATTTGTTTTCCACTACAGCAAGCCTTTTTAAAGAATCCATCCATATTAAATGCAATTCGTGGAAGATATCCCAAGTCTTCTAGTATTGTGAATAGTGGGAAGAATATAGCCATTGGTGGTAACATTACTGCAACTATCCAAGTCAATGTTTTATACACTCCATTTATTAACATATCTGAAAGCCATATTGGGCAATGTATATAATTTGCAAAATGTACTAATTTGTCCTGTAACCAATTAAATACACTGAATAGCCACTCTGATGGATAATTTGCTCCAACTATGGTTATCCAAAAAATAAGACCTAAAAATAGTATCATTATTGGAATTCCAAATATTTTTGATGTTAAAATTTTGTCTATTTTTAGGTCTCTTTCTCTATAATTTTTGTTTTCAAATGTACATACTTCTTTTGATGTTTCTTCTGCTTTTTTCATGATATCCGCTACTATTTTGTCTTTAAAATTTTTTTGAGGTAATCTCTCTTGTTTCTAAATTTTCTTTTGCTTCCATTACTGACTGTTGAATTTCTTTTTCTTCTAAGTCTAATTCTAAATTTTCTTGTATTGATTTTAATATTTTTTTCTTCTCCATCTATTAGTTTTATCGCTATCCATCTATATAATTTTTTTGATATTTTGTTTTCTTCAACTTCTATGTCTGTGGCTATATTTCTAATTTTTGAATATTCATTAACTAATAAATCTGTATCAAGTTTCTCCACTATTTTTTTTCAAGATTTTCTTCTATTTCTTGTTCATATATAACTGTTTTGGTATGTGGTTTTATTTCACCTTCGCATACTTTGTATATTGTATTTTTTAGATTTTCTAGTGTTTGTCTTTCTCTTGCAACTGTTCCTACAACAGGCACTCCTAACAAATCTTCTAATTTTTTTAAATCAATTTTTATTTTTTTCTTTTTTGCTTCGTCTAACAAATTTACACAAACTATTATGTTATCTGTTATTTCCATAATTTGATATACTAAATTTAAATTTCTTTCTAAACATGTACTATCAACTACAATTACTGTTGCATCTGGATTTCCAAAACATATGTAATCTCTTGCAATTTCTTCTTCTTCTGAGTTTGACATTATTGAATATGTGCCTGGAATGTCAACAAATGTGAATTCTTTGTCATTAATTATTGCTTTTCCTGTTGCGTTTGCTACTGTTTTTCCTGTCCAGTTTCCTGTGTGCTGATGCATTCCTGTTAAACTGTTGAATATTGTTGATTTTCCTACGTTTGGGTTTCCTGCTAATGCTACTGTGTATGTATTTTTCACAAGACTCACCACCTTAAATTTTATTATTACAATATATGTTTTGGTTTTGAGTTTATGAATTATATATATGTATTTTTTAATTTTAAATTAAAATTTGAACAAGTTCAAACTAAAAACCTCACCCCCCTGACTTTAGCAAAGTCAGGGGGGTTGAATGAATCAGTCTTTGAGGATTCGGTCAATTATATCATCGACCGTTAGCTTTTGCATTTTGGCAAGTGTTTTTAGTAAATTTCCGTTTCTATATTCTCTTGCCACCTTTAGTAACGTTTCCGGATCATATATTTCCTTTTCAAAATACAATTTTAGTATTTCTTCGCTCGGATTACATAGCCTAAAAACTTCGATTCCTTCTGCATCACGTTGATAATCTTTTATGCACGCTATGGACCCTTCGTTCTTGTCTAGGAAATACTCCACCATTTCTTTGTTATTTTGCATTAGGAAACTTCCTGCCAGAGTAGAGCACGCTGAAAAATATTTTTCCGGCATCTCTATTTCGAGATTTACTTTTCCTTCACTTATTTTTAAGTGTGTTACTTTTGCAGGACAGTTAATAATATTTGTTGCTTTAATTTCATCAAATATTCCATTAAGTGCTCTGAAAATAGTGTCGCTTTCCTCTGCATTTAATGCCCGATTCATTGTTTCTTTTGTATTCTCTTTCATACTTTTTACCTCCATACATGAAAGTGTTTATTTGATAGTTTCTTTTTTTATTATATCACAATTTTATGTTGATTGCTACTTTTTTAATAAAAATTTATATATCTGCTACAATCTCAAAAACCCCAACTCTAATTAGAGTCAGGGTTTTGAGATTAGTTAGAAATTTTCCCAACAATTACAGTTGGATATTTTACATTTTCGAAATAATCAATTAAATTTTTAACCATGTCCGGTAAGATTATTTCACTTTCTTTATAATTCTCCAACCTCTGCATTGTTTTTTTCATTTTTAATTTCCAACATCTTTTTTTTACCTCCGCTTTTTGCTTTTTTGGGAACTAACTTTATTATATCTCATCTTTATGTTAGTTGCAATATAATTTCCAAAATTTGTAAATTTTATATTACTTAGTATCTAAAATTTTTTTAACACCTTCTGTTGAATCCAATTGTAATACCTTATTTGCAAGTTGCTTACATTCTTCAAAATCCAAATCAGTTATTAACTTTCTAGCCTTCAAAATCTTATTAGCATTCATAGAAAACTCATCAAGTCCAAGACCAACAAGTAAAGGAATAAACTTAACATCACCAGCCGCTTCTCCACACATACCACATAAAATACCATTTTTATGAGCACCATCAATAGCAGATTTAATTAAACGAATTACCGCTGGATTAAAATGAGAATACAAATTTGCAAGTTTTTCATTGCCTCTTTCAACAGCAATAGTATATTGAATCAAATCATTTGTCCCTATGCTAAAAAAAATCGCACTCTTTTGCAAACTCATCAGCCATTACTGCAGATGACGGAATTTCAACCATAATTCCAACTTCTATATTTTCATTAAATTTTATATTTTTTGTCTTTAACTCTTGTTTTACTTCTTCAATAATTTCTTTTGATTTTCGTAATTCTTCAATTGAAGAAATCATTGGAAGCATTATTGCAACATTTCCATAACTACTTGCTCTTAAAATAGCCCTTAACTGAACTTTAAATAAATCAACATTATCTAGATAAATTCTAATTGCTCTATAGCCCAAAAATGGATTTTCTTCTTTTGGCAGTTTCATATATTTTAAATCTTTATCTCCACCAATATCTAGTGTCCTTATAACAAGTCTTTTTTTCTCAAGACTTTCCGCAATTTTTTTGTATGCCTCAAATTGTTCTTCTTCTGATGGAAAATCTTTTGCATCCATATACAAAAATTCACTTCTTAAAAGTCCTATACCCTCTGCTGTATTATCAATTACAATTTGAATGTCTTGTGGACCACCAATATTTGCTAAAAGTTCAACCTGATGTCCATCTTTTGTTATTGCTTTTTCATTTTTATATTTTTCCAATTCTTGTTTTTCTTGTTTTATATTTTCTTGATTCTTTGTTAGTTCTTCGATTTTCTCTTGTGTTGGATTTAAAAATATTTCTCCTGTTGCTCCATTTAATGCAATAAAATCATTTTCTTTTATATTTTCAAAAATATGTTTTATACCAACAATTGCAGGTATTTCATTAGTTCTTGCGATTATAGCCATATGAGAATTAACACCACCAATTTCTGTAATAATTCCGGAGATGTTCTTTAAGTTCATTTTGGCGGTATCTGATGTTGATAATTCTTTTGCAACAAGTATTGTATTTTCAGGTAATTTTGATAAATCAATTTCTTCTATTTTTAATAATTTTGCTAATATTTTTTTTTTCATATCCTCTATATCTCTGCTTCGTGCAGCCATATATGGTTCATCCATTTCTTCAAATGTTTTTATTATTTGATTTAGTCCTTTTTCTACCGCATATGCACTATTGCATTTCTCTTGTTCAATTATTTTGATAGTTTCTTGAATCAAACTAGGGTCTTGCAATATCATTAAATATGCTTGCATTATTTCTTTTTCTGTTCCATCTATATTCTTGATTAATTTTTCTATTTCACTTTCTACTTCTTTTACTGCATCATATATTTTTTGCTTTTCTGCTGAAATATTTTCAATTTTTTGCTTTTCTATTTTTAATCTATTTTCTTCTAAAATTACTGCTTTTCCAAGTCCTATTCCCTCAGAAATACCTTTTCCAACAAGCATACAATTACCTTCTTTCTAATTATTTTCTAAAAAAATCTTAACATCCTCTAACGCCAAATCTTCATTTTCTCCATCACAAATAATTTCCAACTCTGTCTTATGCTTTATACCTGCAGACATAATCATAAGAGGTGACCTAGCATCAATCAACTTTCCATTAACAATTAAGTTAATACTACATTTATACTTCATAGCAAGTTTGGCAAGTTCAGTTGCAGGTCTTGCATGAAGACCTGTCTCATTTTCAATAACAACATTTGCTTTTTTCAACTTTACCTTCCCCCCTTAACCTTTTGCATTAATATTTTCATTTTCCCAAACATTTTTCTTCCAAACAGCCATAATACCCATAGCCACAAATGAACCTGCAGTAAGTGCTACAACATACCAAGGCCAATTACCAATTAACGGTAACACAAAGATTCCACCATGAGGAGCCATCAAAGTACAGTTAAATGCCATTGACAATGCACCTGAAACCGCTGAACCAATTACGCAAGAAACTAAAACACGAAGTGGGTCTGATGATGCAAAAGGTATTGCTCCTTCTGATATAAATGATAGTCCCATAACATAATTTAATAAGCCTGCTTGTCTTTCTTTTTTAGGTAATTTTTTAGGGAAGAATGTTGCTAAAAGTGCTATCGCAAGTGGTGCTACCATTCCACCTATCATAACTGCTGCCATTATTTCGTAATGTCCCTCTGCTAACATTCCTGTTCCAAAAGTATATGCTGCCTTATTTACAGGTCCGCCTAAGTCAACAGACATCATACCTGCAAGAATTGCTCCTAAAATAACTTTGTTCACTTCACTCATTGATGATAAGAAATTATTTAAACCTGTATTTATTGCTGATACAAATGGATTTATCAATAACATTATTAGTCCAATTAGCAATACCCCTGCAACTGGATAAATCAAAATTGTTCTTATTCCCTCTAAACTTTTTGGCATAAAACTAAATAATTTTTTTAAAAATAAAACTACATATCCACCTATAAAACCTGCAAGTAATGCACCTAAAAATCCTGAACTTACTAACACTTCTTCTGGATTTCCAAGTGATGTAAATGTTGTTCCCACTTTACTTATTGCTCCACCAACAAATCCAACTACAAGCCCTGGCCTATCTGCAATACTCATTGCTATATATCCTGATAAAATTACTAGCATAAAATCAAATGCCATTCCACCTATTGTTTTAAAAAATGCCGCAACTGGTGTGTTCATACCAAAATTTGATGGGTCAATTGAATAGTCATCTAATAAAAATGCTATTGCAATTAAGATTCCTCCACCAACAACAAATGGTAACATATGTGTTACACCATTCATTAAATGATTGTATATATTTCCTTTTGGCTTTTCCATTTCTATATTTTCTCTTTTATTTCCTTGATGATGATAAACTGGAACTTCATTTTCTGAATTTAATGCTTTTTCTATTAATTCTTTTGGCTTGTGAATCCCCTCTGATACACCTGTTTTTAAAATTCTTTTGCCATCAAATCTTGATAAATCTACTTTTACATCTGCTGCTATAATTATTGCTTTTGCATTTTTAATTTCTTC